>Ga0066256_1000018_pt1 | contig 931689 bp, 919 predicted proteins | sample ThiBio_1000_biof_FD_87107 | JGI IMG/M metagenome (GOLD analysis project Ga0066256, IMG submission 87107) | Wastewater bioreactor microbial communities from Cape Town, South Africa - Thiocy_expt_1000_biof (version 2) | ecosystem: Engineered > Bioreactor > Thiocyanate-remediating >... | reverse complement strand
GTGTCAACGCCAACATCATGTCGCTCGGCGGTATTGCCATCGCCATCGGCGCCATGGTCGATGCGGCGGTGGTGATGATCGAAAACGCCCACAAGAAAATCGAGCTCTGGAACCACGCGCATCCCGGTGCAACGCTGGAAGGCGAGACGCGCTGGAACGTGGTGACCGACGCGGCCAGCGAGGTGGGCCCGGCGCTGTTCTTCTCGCTGTTGATCATCACGCTCTCATTCATTCCGGTGTTCACGCTGGAAGCGCAGGAGGGGCGTTTGTTCGGCCCGCTGGCCTTCACCAAGACCTACGCCATGGCGGCTGCCGCCGGCCTCTCGGTGACGCTGGTTCCGGTGCTGATGGGCTACTGGATCCGCGGCCGGATTCCCGACGAGACGAAGAATCCGCTCAACCGTTGGCTGATTCGCGCCTACCAGCCGCTGCTGGACGCCGTACTCAGGCATCCGAAGCTCACGATGGCTGCGGCCGTGTTGATTTTCCTCACCGCGCTATGGCCTGTGAGCCGCCTCGGCGGCGAATTCCTGCCGCCGCTGGACGAGGGCGACCTGCTCTACATGCCGTCGGCCTTGCCGGGGCTGTCGGCGCAAAAGGCGTCCGAACTGCTGCAGCAGACCAACCGGCTGATCCGCAGCGTGCCCGAGGTAGCCAGCGTCCACGGCAAGGCCGGGCGCGCCGAAACCGCCACCGATCCGGCGCCGCTGGAAATGTTCGAGACCATCATCCAGTTCAAGCCACGTGAAGCATGGCGGCCGGGCATGACGGCGGACAAGCTGGTCGAGGAACTCGATCGCGCGGTCAGGGTGCCGGGACTCGCCAACATCTGGATTCCTCCCATCCGCAACCGCATCGACATGCTCGCCACCGGCATCAAGAGCCCGGTCGGGGTCAAGATCGCCGGCAGCAATCTGGCCGATATCGACCGTATCGCCCAGGACGTTGAGCGCATCGCCAAGACCGTGCCCGGGGTGTCGTCCGCGCTGGCCGAGCGGCTCACCGGCGGCCGCTACATCGACGTCGACATCGATCGTGCCACCGCGGCGCGCTATGGCATGAACATCGGTGACGTGCAGTCGGCGGTGGCCAACCTCATCGGTGGCGAAAACATCGGCGAAACGGTCGAAGGTCTGGCGCGCTATCCGATCAACGTGCGCTACCCGCGCGAATGGCGCGACACACCCGCCAAGCTCGCCGCGCTGCCCATCCTCACGCCGAGCGGCAGCCAGATCACGCTGGGCACGGTGGCCACCGTCAAGGTCACCGACGGCCCGCCCATGCTCAAAAGCGAGAATGCGCGGCCTTCGGGCTGGGTGTATGTCGACGTGCGCGGGCGCGATCTGGCGTCCACCGTGGCCGACCTGCAGACTGCGGTGTCCGCCCAGGTCAGGCTCGAACCCGGCATGAGCCTGGCCTATTCCGGCCAGTTCGAGTTCATGGAGCGCGCCAACGCCCGGCTCAAGCTCGTCGTGCCGGCCACGCTGCTCATCATCTTCGTGCTGCTCTATCTCACCTTCAGCCGCTTCGACGAAGCCGTGCTCATCATGGCCACGCTGCCGTTCGCGCTGACCGGCGGCGTGTGGTTTCTCTACGCTCTGGACTACCAGCTGTCGATCGCCACTGGCGTCGGCTTCATCGCGCTGGCCGGGGTGTCGGCCGAGTTCGGCGTCATCATGCTGCTCTATCTGAAAAACGCCTGGGAAGCGAAGAAAGCCGCCGGCCAAACCGGCGAAGCCGACCTTGTCGACGCCATCCGCGAAGGCGCGGTGCAACGCGTGCGCCCCAAGGCGATGACAGTGGCGGTGATCGTCGCCGGCCTGCTGCCCATCCTGCTGGGCAGCGGCACCGGCAGCGAGGTGATGAGCCGCATCGCCGCGCCCATGGTGGGCGGCATGCTGAGCGCGCCGTTGCTGTCGCTGTTTGTCGTGCCGGCGGCGTACCAGCTGATGCGCCGCCCCAGGAAAAGCCGCCAATGAAGAATATCCCCCGCAGCAGCGGATAGACGGCTGTCGGCCCAGGCCGGGGTGAACCACGAGCCTGACGCCCAGCAGGCGAAGCGCCATGTCATCCAGGTATTTCGAAGCCAGTGCAACGCAGACGCTGCGCCGGTTGAGTACACGCGGAGCGCCAAGGTATGAATGAACCCTTGGTGGACCGCCATCGTGCTCTATCTGGGCAGCCGCGTCGGCCTCGCCGCGATCCGCCTGCTGTGAGATCGACGTGCATCAACTGCATGAACACGATTTCGGCTGGGATGGCAGCCCACCCCAGCCGTACAAGCGGCCGTTCAGCGGCTCTTCTAGCCCATGGCCGGTGTGCGATGCATATCCGACCTTGGTGAAGCAGCACTCCAGGGGCGGCTCTGGCCGAAATCCCGACACTGTCGAATCCGCTACTTCCATCTGTCGTACAGTCAGTGCCTGCACTGACGCAGCCTTCCCCTTTCCACCAGGAGCCTGACATGTCCGACCGTACCGTTCGCCTGCATCGCGTCATCCGTGCCACCCCCGACAAGCTTTACCGGGCCTTCACCGAGGCCGGGGCGCTGGCCAAGTGGCTGCCGCCGTATGGTTTCACCTGTACGGTGCATCAGCTCGATGCCACGGTGGGCGGGTCGTTCCGGATGTCTTTCCGCAACTTTTCGACCGGCAATGAACATGCGTTCGGCGGCGAATATCTGGAGCTGGTGCCGCATCGCCTGATCCGCTACACCGACCGTTTCGACGATCCGAATCTGCCCGGCGTGCTCGAGGTCACGGTGAGGCTGGAGCCGGTGTCGTGCGGCACGGCGCTGTCGATCGAACAGGCGGGCATTCCCGAAGCGATTCCGCTGGAGATGTGCTATCTCGGCTGGCAGGAATCGCTGGCGCAGTTCGCCGCGCTGGTGGAGCCGGACATTCCCGGCTGAACCCGATCTGGTCGAACACGGCGCACGCGCCGTTCAGGCGGCACGCTCGGCCACCACGCGCAGCCGGCGGTAATCCGCCTGCCATGCGCCGTCGCGCCAGATCGTTGGCCTGAGCGCGGTTTCCGTTGCGGCCAGCACGGCTTCGCGCGTTGCGGCGTCGAGCCCGTCCAGATGGTGCGGCAGGAACTGCAGGATCCACTGCCGCAGTCCGTCCTCGCCCTTGAGCGGCGTGGGCAGTTCGAAATGCCAGGCGGCGCGCACGACGAGGCCGTGCAGTTCCAGCCGCGCGGCGTAGCCGGACAGGCGGGGAAAGCGCCAGGGGCTCCGGTAGTCGCGCCGGGCAACGCGCTGCAATGCGTCGGCGAAGGCGGTTTCCAGCGCGGCGCAGTTGCGGTAGCCGCCGAATTCGGCGACGAAGCGCCCGCCGGGTTTGAGTGCACGGGCGATGGCGCGCGCCGCATCGTCCGCACGCAGCACCCAGTGCAGTACGGCATGCGAGAAGACGGCGTCGAACTCGGTTTCGAACGGCAGCGCGGCGGCGTCGGCAACGCGAAAGTCGAGCGCAGGAAAACGCGCGCGGGCGGTGTCGATCATGGCGGGCGAGGCGTCGACGCCGACGACCTGCGCGCCGCGCGCGGCGATGGTGGCGGCGATGTCGCCCGTGCCGCAGCCGAGGTCGAGGATGCGTTCGCCGGCCTGCGGATCGAGCAGGTCGACGAGGGCCCGGCCGCGTTCGATGATGAAGCCGTGGCGGTCGAGATAGCGTTGGGCGTCCCAGTGCATGCGTTTTCCTCAGCGTGCGCGCACGGCCAGGCCGGACAGCGCGCGCCACTGGTGCACGGAGAGGCCCAGTCCGATGAGCAGTGTGCCGGCCCAGATGCGCACGCCGACGTGTTCGCCGTTGAGCGCGCTGCCCAGAAGCAGGGCGAGCACGGGCGTGACCAGGGTGATGAGCGCGACCTTGCCGGTTTCCATGTGCTTGATCACGTAGTAGTAGAGCGCGAAGCCGATCACCGAGCCGAACACGCCGAGGTAGACGATGGCGGCGCCGGCGCGCGGCGGCACGGCGGCAGGCAGGCGGGCGCCGGCGCTCCACCACCACACCAGCGCGAACAGGGGCAGGGCGATGGCGAGTGCGCCCACGGTGGTGGCGAGTGGCGGGCTGTCGTCGCCGATGCGCTTCATCCATACCAGGCTGCCGGAATAGAGGACGACGGCGGCCAGCAGCGCGAGCACGCCGGCCAGCGCGTGGGCGCCGCCCATTTCGTGGCTGTCGCCGAAGATGACGACGAGGCCGGCCAGGCCCAGCAGCATGCCGGCGAGCTTGGCGCGGGTGAGCGTTTCGCCCTTCAGCCACAGCAGCGCCATCAGCCCCGTGATCAGCGGCGAGAGGCCGAACAGCACCGAGATCAGGCCGGAGTGGATGTACTGCGCCCCCCAGTAGGTGAGCGTCATCGCGCCGAACATGCCGAATCCGGCGGCGGCGTAGCTGGCGCGGGCGCGGCGGTGCAGCGGCAGGCCGATGCGCCAGGCGACGAGAACGAGCGCGGCGACGGCGAGCCCGATGGCCATGCGCGCGGCCACGGCAAACGAAAAATCGGTGCCCTGCGCGCTCCACTTGATGGCAAGCGGCGTGGTGGCCCAGATGAGAATGACGCCGAGGTAGGCGGCCGGGACGGACATTGAAACGCTCCAGAAGCTAAGGCAAAACATGACGGGCCAAACAAAAAGGCCGCGAACCTGTAGGGGTGCGCGGCCTTTCGGGGAAATCGGACGTCTACTGCGGAATCATCCTCTCTCCGGCCGGCGCGCGCGCATGGGCACCCACTTGCACAGCGGCAGTCGGCGAACGATGGCGGGAGCGGAGGCGTTCAGGTGAGGCATGTCCGCATTCTGGCTGGCGGCCCGCCGGGCTGTCAATCGAAGCGCGCGGTTTGGGCGGTCAGCGGCCCAGCCCGTGTTGTTTCAGCTTGCGGTAGAGCGTGCGCTCGGTGATGCCGAGCGCGGCGGCGACGCGTGCGCGGTGGCCGCCATGCGCATCGAGCAGGCTTTGCAGGTGGATGCGTTCCAGATCGCGCAGCGAGGCGGCCGAGGCGCGCGGCAGGAGGGGGGCCGGCGGAACGGCCGGCGGGTGCATTACGGGCAGTCGCAGGTCGGCCGCATGGATGAAGCCGTCGCGGCAGCGCAGCGCGGCCTGCTGCAGCAGATTGCGCAGCTCGCGCACGTTGCCGGGGAAGTCGTAGGCCTGCAGCGCGGCCAGCGCGTCGGGCGCGAGCCGGCAGACGGACTGGCCGCCGCCGAGGCGGCCGAGCAGGAAGTCGGCCAGTTCGGGCAGGTCGGCGGCGCGTTCGCGCAGCGCCGGCAGTTCCACGTCGATGCCGGCCAGCCGGTAGTAGAGATCGAGGCGATAGCGGCCGGCGTCGACTTCGTCGAGCAGTTTGCGGTTGGTGGCGGAGACGATGCGCACGTCTGCCGTGAGGCTCTGCGTACCGCCCACGCGGCGGAATTCGCCGGTTTCGAGTACGCGCAGCAGCTTGGCCTGCAGCGCAAGCGGGATTTCGCCCACCTCGTCGAGAAACAGCGTGCCGCCGTCGGCCAGCTCGAACAGGCCCTTCTTCAGGCCGCCGCTGCCGGAGAAGGCGCCGCGCTCGTGACCGAAAAGCTCGCTTTCGAACAGGCTTTCCGGCACGGCGGCGCAGTTGATCACGATGAAACCCGCGCCGGCGCGGCTGGAGCGCGCATGGATGAAGCGCGCGGCGAGCTCCTTGCCGACACCGGATTCGCCGTAGAGCAGGATCGAGGCCTCGCTTTCGGCCACCCGCGCGAGATGGTCCACGCAGCTCAGGAAGGCGGGCGAGCGGCCCACCATCTGCAGGGTGTCGCACAGGCTGCCGGGTTCGGTCTCAAGCGGAAACATCTGCTCGCCCAGATAGGTTGAGCCGTCCGCGCTGCGCAGGACGTGGCCGCGGATACGCGTGCGTTCGGGCTGGTCGTCGGCGTGGAAATGGGTATGCACGACCTCGACGGCCTCGCCGCGGCCGAACAGCGCCAGATGCGGACAGGCCTCGCCGTTTTCGTGGCAGGGCCGGGCGGAATGGTGGGAGACCTCGTGGCAGCGCCGGCCGACGACCTGGCCCGGCGCGACGCTGTGGCTGGCGCAGTAGCGCTGGTTGGCCGCGACGATGCGGTAGTGGCGGTCGATCACCACGAAAGGCTGGTCGTGGGTGTTGATGAGGCTTTCGAGATCGATGTCCATGGCCCGCTCCGTCATGACAGATGTGCCAAGTTGTCATGACACATGCGACATGTCAATCCGGAAATTCCCCTGAAACCCGCATGCGGCCGTGCGCCGTGCGATGGCACGGCCGTTGCTCACTAAGGCCCATCACAACAACCCCCAGGAGATAGTGCAATGGCTCATATCGTAATTCTCGGCGCCGGCGTGGGTGGCATGACCATGGCGTACGAAATGCGCGAATCGGCACGCAAGGAGGACAAGATCACCGTCATTTCCAATGTGCCGTACTTCCAGTTCACCCCGTCCAACCCCTGGGTGGCGGTCAACTGGCGGACTCGCGAGGACATCACCCTGCCCGCGGGCACCTATCTGAACAAGAAGGGTATCGATTTCATTCCGGTGGGCGCGGCGCGCGTGCACCCGGAGCGCAACCAGATCGAACTCACCGACGGCCGGAACGTCGACTACGACTACCTCGTGATCGCCACCGGGCCCAAGCTCGCCTTCGACGAAGTGCCGGGCCTGGGACCCGAGGGCTTTACCCATTCGGTGTGCCAGGTGGAGCATGCGGCATCCGCCGGCCGCGCCTGGGACGGCTTCGTGCAGGCGCCCGGCCCCATCGTGGTCGGCGCGGTGCAGGGCGCATCGTGCTACGGCCCGGCCTACGAGTTCGCCTTCATCATGGATACCGACCTGCGCAAGCGCAAGCTGCGCGACAAGGTGCCGATGACCTTCGTTACCGCCGAACCCTATATCGGCCACCTGGGCCTCGGCGGCGTGGGCGATTCCAAGGGCCTGATGGAATCGGCCCTGCGCGACCGCCACATCAAGTGGATCTGCAACGCCAAGGTCACCAAGGTCGAGGCCGGCAAGATGTTCGTCGCCGAGCACAACGAAAAGGGCGAGGTGATCAAGGAGCACGAGCTGCCCTTCGCCTATTCGATGATGCTGCCCGCGTTCAAGGGCATCGACGCGGTGTTCGGCGTCGAGGGACTCACCAATCCGCGCGGTTTCATCACTGTCGACCCCTATCAGCGCAACGCAACGTTCAAGAACGTGTTCTCGGTGGGGGTCTGCGTCGCCATTCCGCCGGTGGAAGCGACGCCCATCCCGGTGGGCACGCCCAAGACCGGTTACATGATCGAGTCGATGGTCACCGCCACCGCGCACAACATCCGCGCGCTGCTCGACGGCAAGGAGCCGGAGGAAAAAGCGACCTGGAACGCGATCTGTCTGGCCGATTTCGGCGACACCGGCGCGGCCTTCGTGGCACTGCCGCAGATTCCGCCGCGCAACGTGAACTGGTTCAAGCAGGGCAAGTGGGTGCATCTGGCCAAGATCGCCTTCGAGAAGTACTTCATGAACAAGATGAAAAAAGGGACGACCGAGCCGCTCTACGAAAAATATGTGCTCGGCATGATGGGCATCAAGAAGCTCAAGTAAGGCCCCGTACTGCGAGTCGGTGCGCCGACGTTCATGAAGCCAACGGTTTGCTGTGCCCGCGCCCGATGTCCGGGTGCGGGATTCGATTGTTGTCATGACGGAGGAGACTCAAAGATGGAACAAAGCACCAGCAGACGGAATTTCATGAAACTGAGCGGCGTCCTGCTCGCCGCAGGCGCCACGGGGGCGGCGGGTCTGGCCCGTTCGTCCGGCGCGGCGGCCTCGCCGGCGATCGTCACCGGCGGGATGGCGGCGCTGCCGAAACCCAGAGGGCCGCGCCTGGTCGTGGTGGGCGGCGGCACCTCGGGCCTGACCATCGCCAAGTACGCCAAAAAGGCCTACCCCGGGTTCGACGTGGTCCTGGTGGAGAAGCGCGACATGTATTCGTCGTGCTTCTCCAGCAACCTGTGGTACGCGGGGCTGGTCGACCTGGAATTCCTGGCCGATCACAGCTTTCTGGATGCGGCAGTCAACAACGGTTACACCTACTTCAACGCGACGGTGACCGGCCTCGACCGTGCAAGCCGCACACTGGTCACGAGCGAGGGCGACATCCGCTACGACTTCCTCGTGCTTGCGCCCGGCATTTCGTACGACTACGAGAAGATCGGCGTGAAGGACGCGGACACCATGGCAGCCCTGCGCCAGACCTATCCCGGCGGTTTCGTCGCGCCGACCGAGCACGCGACCATCCACCGCAAGATCAAGGAATTCGAGGGCGGTGTGTTCGTGCAGACGGTGCCTTCGGGCAACTACCGCTGCCTGCCCGGGCCCTACGAACGCGCCTGCATGATCGCCTCGGTCTTCAAGCGCAACAAGGTGAAGGGCAAAGTGCTGGTGCTGGATGCCAATCCGGAGGTGACCATCAAGAAAGACGGTTTCCACGCCGCCTTCAACGAGCTCTACAAGGGCTATCTCGAATGGCTGCCGTCGAAGGGCGTGACCGGCGTCGACGTGGAGAAGCGCATCATCAAGACCGAGTTCGACGAATACAAGTTCGACGACGCGGCGATCTACGCCAACGTGCGCGGCTCCACGCTGATCGAGCAGCTCGGCCTGATGGCGCCGGCAAACAAGAGCAACCAGAAGGAGGCCAACGTCGACACGCGCTACTACAACATCGTCGGCGACCCGCACGTGTACGTGACCGGCGATTCACGGCCGCATCCCTACTCCAAGAGTGCGAACACGTCCAATACCGAAGGCCATTACATGGCCCGGGTGCTGGCCGCGCGCGCGCAGGGCAGGGAAATCCCGTGGGTCAGCCCGCGCACCATCTGCTATTCGATGGTGAACGCGAACCCGATGGAGGCGATCAGCGTCGACGCGGGCTACGACTACAGCGCGGAGAAGGATGTCATCACCGGCTTCTCGAAAGACACCCGTACCTTCGAGAGCCGCGATGCCGCCAAGGGGCAGGCCACGCTGGAATGGGCGCGTGGCATCTACCGCGACATGTTCGCCGCCTGAGCGCGAAGGGCCGCCCGTGCGGGCGGCCCGCAACTGCGGAGACAACATGGACAGACGTGGATTCGTGAAACTGTGTAGCGGTTCGGCTGCCGGCCTGGCGCTGGCCGACTGGACGCACAGGGCGGCCGCGGCCGATTTCGAGGCCGCACCGCCTGCCCGGCTGGTCGGCGGCGATGGCGTGCCGCTGAAGGCCGCGGACATTCCTGCCGGCGAGGCGCTGGTGTTCGCCTACCCGATGGCGGGTGTGCCCTGTTTTCTGATCAATCTGGGCGACCGCGCCGCGCATCCCGCGTCGATGCGGAATGAGGACGGCGATTACGCCTGGCCCGGCGGCGTCGGGCCGGGGGGGCGGTTCGTCGCGTTCGTGGCGATCTGCACGCACCAGATGAGCTACCCCCAGCCCGCGGTGTCCTACCTGCGCTATGCGGCGAGCGGCAGCGAACTGGCCGGTGCGCCGGGCCGGATCGTGTGCTGTGCGCATGCCAGCGCGTTCGACCCCGCCGAGGGTGCGCGCGTGACCGGCGGCCCGGCAACCCTGCCGCTGTTGCCGGTCCGGCTCGCCTACGATGCCGCCAGCGATGGCCTGGCCGCCGACGGTATTCTGGGCATGGCCTTCGTGCAGCGCTTTTTCAAGACCTACAAGGCCGACCTCAATGCCCGTTTCGGGCCGGGCGGCTACCGCGAGGCGGTCGGCGATACGACGGCCTGCGTGCCGCTCAGCCGCTACAGCGGCGTCGTGCCGACGTGCTGAACGGCCGGTAGGCAAGGGCTTTCTCGGGCCTTGTGAGGCCATTTCCTGGGGCGCTGTCTGGCGCCCTTTTTTTGCCGGTGCAATCGGCAGAGGGCGACGCGCAAGCCGCCAGAGCCGACCGGAACGGGGCGACGCCGGACGGGCTCGCCGCAGACAAAAGACAAACCGTTTTGCCATCTCCCGCCGCCGGGAACATAAACCCGGCGGAGGCGTCAGGTTCATATCAGGAATGATATAGAAAATAAGAATGATTCGTAATAGCTAGAAATGCCGATATCGATCCGGCGATTCCAGCGGTTTCATTCACCACTAGCGCAAGGGAGAAAAATTGTGATGTTGCGAGCCTGCCTCAAAGGCCGGTCCGGGCTGTTGGCCCTGGCCGTGTCCACCTGCCTGCCGTTTCCGGTGGGCGCACAGGAAGCAAAACAGTCGATGGACACGGTTGTCGTGACGGCGGCGGGATTCGAACAGGATCTGGCGCAGGCGCCGGCGACCATCACCGTCATCACGCGCGAAGAGCTGGACGGCAAATACTACCGTGATGTGACCGACGCGCTGCAGGACATTCCCGGCGTCAGCATCGAGGGCGGTTCGGGCGGCAAGATCGAGAACACCTCGGTGACCATTCGTGGCCTGAACGAGAACTACGTGCTGTTCCTGGTCGACGGCAAGCCGCTTGGCGCGTCGTCGGAGGCCTATTACAACGGATTCGGCGGCGGTGCGCAGGCGGGCTGGCTGCCGCCGCTGTCAGCGATCGAGCGCATCGAGGTGGTGCGTGGCCCGATGTCTTCGCTGTACGGATCGAGCGCGCTGGGCGGGGTGATCAACATCATCACCCGGAAAGTCGGCGAAAAATGGGGCGGCAGCGCCACCCTCGACACCGTGCTGCAGGAAAACGGCGATGCCGGCGCCACCTACCAGGGGCGCTTCTATCTCAATGGCCCGCTGATCGAAGACCGGCTCGGGCTGGTGCTCTACGGTTCGCAGTATCAGCGCGACGAAGACGATTTCGCCGGCGGCTATGCGTTCAAGAAACGCAAGGACATCACCGGCAAGCTGCACTGGAAACTGACCGGTAGCCAGAGCCTGGAGCTCGAAACCGGCGTGGCCGAACACGACAACGTCCGTACCGCAAAAACCGGTGCGGCCGGGGACATGGCCAACCGGCGCACGCATGTGGGCCTCATGCACGACATCGAGTGGCGTCAGCGGGTCAGCACCAAGTCGTTTCTGATCATGGAGGACGTAGACATCGTGAACGGCACCAACGAGTCGGCCTACAAGGCGGCGACGGTCAACAGCAAGACGGTGATCGGACTGGACAGTCAGATGATCACGGTCGGCGGCGAATACAAGAAAGAGGAGGTCAACCACGATGCGAGCCGCTTCCCGGGTTCGACCAGCCTGGACCTCTCGCGCTGGCAGGCCGCGCTGTTCGCCGAAGACGAGTATTTCATTACCGAGAAGCTGGCGATCACCGGCGGCCTGCGCCTGGATCACAACGAACGCTTCGGTTCCGAAGTGACGCCGCGGTTGTACGGCGTGTACCACCTCACCGATGCGCTTGTGCTGAAAGGCGGCGTGAGCGGCGGCTACAAAACGCCCACGCTCAAGCAGACGGACGACAAGATTGTCGAGAATGCCGCGCGCGGCGCTGCCTGGGACGTCGGCAATCCCGACCTGTTGCCCGAGCGCAGCACCAACTACGAAATGGGCGTTGCGTGGACCGTGCCGCAACGCTACAGCGCGGGCGCGACCTATTACGAGACCAGGTTCGAGGACAAGATCGACCGGGTGGAAATCTGCTCCAGCCCGGTTGGAATGACGAACTGTCAGGGGCCCGACGGCAGCTTCCGCAACCGTATCAACCAGTACACGAATCTCGATTCGGCCGAGCTGCGGGGGCTTGAGCTGAGCTTTGGCGTGCACATCACGCCGCAGGCGCATTTCAGTGCCAATTACACCTGGTCCGACAGTGAAATCACCAGCGGCGCGAACGTCGGTTCGCCCCTGAGCGACCTGCCCCGGCATATGTTCAACCTGGGGCTGGACTGGAAACCCACGAGCCGCGTGGGGGTGTGGGGCAAGGCGCGCTACAAGAGCCGCAGCCTCGAAGCGGGGACCGCACAGATTCCGGAGTACACCCTGGTGGATATCGGCGGCTCGTACAGGCTGCACAAGAATCTGACGGGCTTTGCCGGCATCTACAACCTGCTGGACAAGGAAGTGGAAACCGCCGAATACGGCAAGACGCTGGACGGCCGGCGCCTGTATGTCGGCGTGACGGCGGCGTTTTGATGGCGCGCATTCCGGAAAGGACAGATCGGATATGACACACGCTGTTTCGACGCCGGCGATGCGTTCGCGCGCAGGCCTCCCGACACGCTACCGGCTGGCAGTGCTGTCGCGTCTGCTGGCGGCCGTATTCGGCGGCTACGCGCTGGCCGTGACGGCGGATATCGCACTGGGGCAGTTGCTGGCGGCCGGGGGCATGCACCGGGTGCATGCCGTGACGGCCGGTGCGCTGCTGGCTTTCGTCGTCCATGCCTGCGCGGCGCTCTGGGTATTTGCCACGCGCAGCGCCTGGCGCGCCTGGCTGGGCACGCTCGTGCCCGCGGCCGGTCTGGCGCTGCTCGCCGGATGGATGATGCCGGGAGGCGCATCGTGAGAGCGGATGGGAAGCCGGAAGGCCTGCGCGGCGCCATGTCGTGGGTGCATACCTGGAGCGGCCTTCTACCCGGATGGCTGCTGTATGCGGTGTTCTTCACGGGCACGCTCAGTTTCTTCCTCGACGAAATCAATACCTGGATGAAACCGGAAACCCACCGCTCTGCGGCGGGTCCGCAGATGGTCGAGAATGCACTGCGCCAGATGGCGCTGATCGCGCCCGCGGCGGGCCGCTGGAATCTCGTGCTGCCGGGCGAACGCCAGACCACCGTGTCGGCGTCCTGGCCCAAACCGGTACCGCCGGGCGAGCCCGCCCCGCGCGGTCGCGCGCCGGTCGAGCGGGCCGAGCTCGACGCCACCACCGGCGAACGGATCGAGGTGCGCGATACGCGCGGCGCGCAGTTTCTCTATCGTTTCCATTTCGAGTTGCACGGCATGCCGAGGGAATGGGGGCGCTGGATCGTCGGCGTTGCGACGATGCTGATGTTCGTGGCGATCCTGAGCGGCGTCATCACGCACAAGAAGATATTCACCGAATTCTTCACCTTTCGGCCCGGCACCCGGCCGCGTTCATGGCTGGATGCGCACAATGCAACGGGTGTGCTGGCCCTGCCGTTCCACGTGATGATCACGCTGAGCGGGCTGCTGCTGTTGATGGGCACGCTCATGCCATGGGGCGTCAAGGCGCTTTACGAAGGCGATACCGCGGCCTACGCGAGCGAGCGGCGCGCGCTCGCCAACCCGGGCGGCGTCACCGGCCAGAGCACGCCGGCACGCGACAGCGCCGGCCGCGCGGCCGGCACAGGGCGTAGCGATGGGGACGCGCAGGCGCAGCGGACCGCCCGTAACGGCGAAGGGCGCGAACGGGCCCAGCGCGAGCGCGTTCGGGTACCGCTGGCCGATATCGGGCCCATGCTCGAGACCGCGCGCCAGCACTGGCCGGAACGCGGCATCGGTACGATCACCGTCAATGCGCCGGGCACCGCGCGCGCCACCATCGAGATGCGCGAGCAAGGCGGCCGGAGCCTGGCCAATCGCGGTGCCAGCGAACGCCTGGTGTTCGACGGCACGACCGGCGCGTTGAAAGCGTTTCATGACGGCCGCCGCGACAGCCCGTTTGCAACCCGGGTCGCCAATGTCCTGACGGCCGCCCATCTGGGACGGCTGGCGGCCCCGGCCCTGCGCTGGCTGCTGTTTCTGTCCGGCGTGGTCGGAACGGTCATGATCGCGCTGGGACTGGTGCTGTGGCTGGTCAAGCGTACGGCCGAACGCCGCAAGGGCGCGCGTCCGCACGCGGGCCATCGCCTGGCCGCCGTACTCAATCTGAGCGTCATCGGCGGCCTGTCGATCGCGACAGCGGGCCTGTTCTGGCTCAACCGTCTGTTGCCGCCCGATCTGGCGGGACGGTCGGCCTGGGAGATCAAGGGGTTCTTTCTGATCTGGCTGGCAGCCCTGCTGCATGCGGCTGTGCAAGCCGGCCGCCGGGGGTGGATCGTGCAGATGGGGCTGGCTGCCCTGTTGTTCGCGTTGCTGCCGCTGCTCAACCCGATGACCGGCGGCGCAGGCCTCGCGAGCAGCGTGGCACGCGGTCAGTGGCCGGTGGCAGGCTTCGATTTCGCGGTACTGGCACTGGCACTGGCGCATGCCGCCGTGGTCGGGTATCTGCTGCGCCGGCCGGTGCGGCAAGGCGGTGCGACATGAGCGCCCTGTTGTCCGCCGGTCTGCTGGCGCTGGCCGGTTTTGCCGGTCTGGCCGCAGGGATGCGCAGGCATCAGGCCGGTCTGGTCGGCACGTCGCCCGGCAAGTCCGCTGTACGTGTCGTCCGGCTGGCCGGCATGCTGCTGCTTGCGGGCTCGGTCTGGCTCGCGGCAGACGGCCGAACCCTGTCGATGGGCGTGACGATCTGGTTTGGCCTGGCGATGCTGTCTGCACTGGCGCTGGGGCTGAGTTTCACCTACTGCGCGCGCCGATGCCTGCTGGGGCTGGTGCTTACGGCCCTGTGCGCGGGGCTGTTGCTCGCGGGGTTGCGGGCAGGTTAGGCGAACGGGGCGGAGAATCGGCGCGTGAAGATCCTTGTCGTCGAAGACCACGGCGAGCTGCGTGCGCTGCTGATCGAGCAGCTCGAACGATCCGGGTTTGCGGTGGATGGCGTGGCCACCGGCGGGCAGGCGCTGACGGCGCTGCATCTGAACAATTACGACGCCATCGTACTCGACCTCGGCCTGCCGGACATCGACGGCATGCAGGTGCTGCGCAGGCTGGCCAGCCCTTCCGGCCAGCGCTTGCCCTGCATCGTCCTGACGGCCCGGGACGCTCTGGACAGCCGCGTCGCAGGGCTGAATGCCGGAGCCGACGACTACATCCTGAAGCCGTTCGACATGAGCGAACTGATCGCCCGTCTGCGGGCCGTACTGCGGCGGGCGGGCAATATCGTCGAGGAAACGCTGGCGCTGTACAACGTGACCTATGACCCGGCCTGCATGCAGATGGAAGTGTGCGGTCGCGTGGAAGTGCTGCCGCGACGCGAAGCCATGCTGTTCGAAGAGTTGATGCGCGCCGCGCCGCGCATCGCGGTGAAGGACCGGCTCGAACAGTGTCTGTACGGGAATCACGAACCAAGTTCGCAGAATGCCATCGAGGCGCTGGTGTCGCGGTTGCGCCGCAAACTCCAGCAGTTCGGCGCGGATGTACGCATCGAGACGGTGCGGGGCGTGGGTTACAGGCTTTCGCCGCAGGCAGGGAAAAGCGGGCGCATATGAAGGCAAGCAGCCTGCGCCGCCGCGTGCTCGTGTCGATGGTCGTCGTGATTGTCGTGACGGTCGGCTGCCTCAGCCTCTATCTGCACGGTACCCGGGACATCCTGCGTCGCGGCCTGATGCATATCCAGGCCAAAGAGATTGCCGCGGCCTTCATCGCCAGCGGAAATATCGATCACCTGCCGCGCGAGTATGCCGGAGGCGAGGTGTCGTACACGCTCTATGGCGCCGATCGCGAGGTGCTGTGGGTTTCGTCCGGCCGGACCCGGCCGCTGCGTTATCGCGACGATACGCTGGAGAGCCTGCGCTGGCGGTTCTGGCATCGTCTCGATGTGGGGCGCTTCATCAATGTGGCCCTGCCACTGGAGGATGGCCGCACCCTCATGATTTCGCGGCGCGACCAGAACGAGCGTGCCGCCATCGAGGCGCTGCTCGATGCGCGCCTGAAGCAGAGTCTGGTGCTGGCGATCCCGCTGGCGCTGACGCTCGCTGCGCTCGTGTGGTTTCTGATGGCCTGGGCACTGGCGCCGGTCCGGCGCGCGGCGCAGGCCGCGGAAGCCATCGCTCCGGGCCAGATCCGGCAGATTCCCGAAGCGCCGCTGCCGGAGGAAATCCGCCCGCTCGTGCGCGCGCTGAACCGTGTCGCTGTCCGGCTCGGCGAGAGCCTCGAAGCCGAGCGTGAAATCCTGGCCAACGGTGCGCACGAGCTGCGCACGCCTCTGACCGTACTCGATCTGCGCCTGCAGAAATTCGAACAGGACGGCCAGGTCGACTGGCCCGAAGTACGCGAGGATCTGCAGCGTTTGCGCCGGGTGGTAGAGCAGTTGCTGCAGCTCGCCCGTTCGGAAGACGCGGCGGCAACCGAAGCCGCCGGCACCTGCCTGCTGGCGGCCCTGGTGCGCGAGGCCGTCGCGGGGGTTTATCCGCTCTTCGAAGCGGAAGGACGGGCGGTCCGGGCCGAACTCGGTAACGATGAACCGCGGGTGTGCGGCACCGCCGACGCGGTGCTCGAAGCCGTCACGAATGGCCTCGAAAACGCCCTGGCGCACGGTCGCGGCACGGTTTGCATCCGCTTGTCGGTCGTCGGGGCGCATGTGTTGCTCGATATCCAGGACGAAGGCGAGGGCGTGCCGCTGGAGCGGCAGAGCGAGTATTTCAGGCGCTTCCACAAGGGGCGGCAGGATTCCCCCGGGGCCGGACTGGGGCTGGCCATCGTGCAGCGCATCATGCTCAACCTCGGAGGAACGGTGGAATTCGTTTCCTGCACCCCCGGCATCCTGCGCTATCGTTTTCCGCTCGCCGCCGGGCATGGTCCGGAGTCGGCCGCCGTCTGAAGCGCGGCTGCGTTTGCAGGTGGCATTGGCTGTGCCGGTATGGCGGTGGATAATGTCGCCACACGTCTTGGTGTTGCCGTAATCGCGGCGATCCCGCCCCTTCGGTGCGGCAAGACGGTGGCTACGATGAAAGGGCGTTTCCGCATGCTGCTGATGATCGACAACTACGACAGCTTCACCTACAACCTCGTGCAGTATTTCGGGGAATTGGGCGAAGAGGTGAAAGTCGTGCGCAACGACGAGATCGACCTGGCGGGCATCGCGGCGATGAAGCCCGACCACATCGTCGTCTCGCCCGGGCCCTGCACGCCCAACGAGGCCGGGGTGTCCGTGCCGCTGATCGAGGCGTTCGCCGGCAAGGTGCCGATCCTCGGCGTGTGTCTGGGGCATCAGAGCATCGGCCAGGCCTTCGGCGGCCGGATCGTGCGCTCGCGCGAGCTGATGCACGGCAAGACCTCGATGATCCATCACGCCGATGCCGGTGTGTTCCATGGCCTGCCCAATCCCTTCCGGGCCACGCGCTATCACTCGCTGGTGATCGAGCGCGCCTCGCTGCCGGACTGTCTGGAAATCACCGCCTGGACGGACGACGGCGAGATCATGGGCGTGCGCCACAAGACGCTGGCGGTGGAAGGCGTGCAGTTCCACCCCGAATCCATTCTCACCGAACACGGCCACACGCTGCTGCGGAATTTCCTCGGCCAGGCCGTCCCGGCCTGAGGGCGCGGCGCGGTTTCGAACCGGCCGCAGTTCGCGCCATAATGGCGGCTTCGATTTTTCAGCGGTCGGCGGCCCTGCCGCATTCCGGCCCGATCCAGCCATGTCCATCACCCCGCAGGAAGCGCTGAAGCGCACCATCGAGCACCGCGAGATTTTCTTCGACGAAATGGTCGCGCTGATGCGCCAGATCATGGCGGGCGAGATCTCGCCCGTGATGACCGCCGCGATCCTCACCGGCCTGCGTACCAAGAAGGAAACCGTCGGCGAGATTGCCGCCGCCGCGACGGTGATGCGCGAACTGGCGACCAGGGTGAGCGTGCCGCCGCCCAACGACAATTTCCTCGACGTGGTCGGCACCGGCGGCGACGGCGCCCAGACCTTCAACATTTCCACCGCCACCATCTTCGTCGCGGCGGCCGCCGGTGCGCGCGTCGCCAAGCACGGCGGGCGCAGCGTGTCGTCCAGCTCGGGCAGCGCGGACGTGCTGGAGGCGCTGGGCGTGAACCTCGCGCTCACCCCCGCGCAGGTGGCCGAATGCGTCGAGGCCACCGGCATCGGCTTCATGTTCGCACCCAACCACCACAGCGCGATGAAGAACGTGGCGCCGATCCGCAAGGAGCTCGGCGTACGCACGATCTTCAACATCCTCGGCCCGCTGACCAATCCGGCCGGCGCGCCGAACACGCTGATGGGCGTGTTCCATCCCGATCTCGTGGGCATCCAGGTGCGCGTGATGCAGCGCCTGGGCGCGAACCACGTGCTGGTGGTGCACGGCCAGGACGGCATGGACGAGGTTTCGCTCGGCGCCGCCACGCTGGTCGGCGAGCTCAAGGACGGCAACGTGAGCGAGTACACGATCCACCCCGAGGATTACGGCCTGGCCATGATGTCCAGCCGCAACCTGCGGGTCGGCAACGCCGGGGAATCGAAAGCCATGCTGCTCGGCGCGCTCGACAACCAGCCGGGGCCGGCGCGCGAGATCGTGGCATTCAATGCCGGCGTGGCGCTCTACACCGCGAACCTCGCATCCGACATCGGCGACGGCATCGCACGGGCGCGCGAGGCGATGGCTTCGGGCGCGGCGCGCGCGAAGGTCGAAGCCTTCGCGGCCTTCACCCGACGTTTTCAGTGAGCGGTCCGTCGAGCCGGCGATGAGCGACATCCTCGAAAAAATCCTTGCCACCAAGCGCAGCGAAATCTTTGATGCGCGCACCGACGTGCCGCTGGCGGAAATGCGCGCGCGTGCCGCAGCCGCCTTGCCGCCGCGCGATTTCGTCGGCGCGCTGCGCGCGAAGCAGGCCGAGGGCAAGCCGGCGGTCATCGCGGAGATCAAGAAGGCCAGTCCGAGCAAGGGCGTGATCCGTCCCGACTTCCGTCCGGCCGAGATCGCGGCCAGCTATGAGAAGGGCGGCGCGGCCTGCCTGTCGGTGCTCACCGACGTCGAGTATTTCCAGGGCAGCCCGGGCTACCTCATGCAGGCGCGCGCCGCCTGCGCGTTGCCGGTGCTGCGCAAGGACTTCATGATCGATCCCTACCAGGTGTACGAAGCGCGCGCGATGGGCGCCGACTGTATCCTGCTCATCGTCGCTGCGCTGGAATTGAAGGCCATGCAGGATCTGGAAGCGCTGGCGACGGAGCTGGGCATGGCGGTGCTGGTGGAATCGCACGATGCGGCGGAACTCGACGCCGCGCTGCAGTTGAAGACGCCGCTCATGGGCATCAACAACCGCAACCTGCGCACCTTCGAGGTCAGCCTCGACACCACGCTGGATCTGTTGCCGAAGATCGACGGCGAACGCATCGTCGTCACCGAATCCGGCATCCTCGCGCCCGCCGACGTGGCCCGTATGCGGGCCCGTAGCGTGAACACTTTCCTGGTGGGCGAAGCCTTCATGCGGGCCGACGATCCGGGGACGGAGCTGGCGCGCCTGTTTGCTTGATCAGCTACGAGTTGCAGGATTCAAGAAGCAAGGAAAGCCTTGTGACGTACAACTTGAATCTTGACCCCGAGCGTTGGGCGCGTCGCGCTCAACGCTTGCCGAAGATACTCCCCAATACCCCGCGAATGATCGAGCGGCCGACCTGGCTGCCGATGGCGCGCGCGGCGGATTTGGCCAGGGCCTCGACCGCGCCTTCGCGGCGGCCGCTGCCACCGAGTACGCCGCCCAGCGTGCCGCCGCCATTCGATCCGGCCTGTCGGGCGGTCTTGGCATCCGCCTTGGCCTGGGCTTCCGCTGCCGCGGCCTGCGCGGCCTCTTCGGCGCGCGCCTTCAGTTTTTCGTAGGCCGATTCGCGGTCGACGGCCTTGTCGTAGACGCCCGCGACCAGCGAAGTCTGGATGATCCGGCGGCGCTGCGCATCGGTGATGGGGCCGATCTGCCCCTGCGGCGGCACGATGAAAGCGCGTTCGACGACACCGGGACGGCCCTTGGCGTCAAGGAAGGACACCAGCGCTTCGCCGACGCCGAGCTCGGTGATGGCGGCGGCTTCGTCGAGGTCCGGGTTGTCGCGCATGGTTTCGGCGGCGGCCTTCACCGCCTTCTGGTCGCGGGCGGAGAAGGCGCGCAGCGCGTGCTGCACGCGGTTGCCCAGTTGCGACAGCACCTTGTCCGGCACGTCGGCCGGATTCTGCGTGACGAAAAACACCCCCACGCCCTTGGAGCGGATGAGACGCACCACCTGCTCGATCTTGTCGACCAGCGCGTCGGGCGCGTCGTTGAACAGCAGGTGCGCCTCGTCGAAGAAGAAGACGAGCTTGGGCTTGTCGAGGTCGCCCGCCTCGGGGAGCTTCTCGAACAGCTCGGACAGCAGCCACAGCAGCAGCGTGGCGTAGAGCTTGGGCGACTGCATCAGCCTGTCGGCCGACAGGATGTTGACGACGCCGCGGCCGCGGTCGGTCTGGATGAGGTCGTCGATGTTGAGCATGGGCTCGCCGAATATCTGCTCGCCGCCCTGGGATTCGAGCGCGAGCAGGCCGCGCTGGATGGCGCCGATGGAGGCGGACGAGACATTGCCGTATTCGGTGGTAAAGGTCTTCGCGTTCTCGCCGACGTAGGCGAGCATGGCGCGCAGATCCTTCAGATCGAGCAGGAGCAGGCCGTTGTCGTCGGCCACCTTGAAGACGAGATTGAGCACGCCGCTCTGGGTCTCGTTCAGGTCTAGCATGCGGCCCAGCAGCAACGGTCCCATATCCGACACGGTGGCCCGGACGGGATGGCCCTGTTCGCCGAAGGCGTCCCAGAAGGTGACGGGGTAGGCCTTGTGTTCGAAGCCTTCGAGCTTGAGCTGTTCGACGCGTTCGGCGACCTTGGCGTTGCCGCCGCCGGGCTGCGAAATGCCGGACAGGTCGCCTTTCACGTCGGACAGGAAACAGGGCACGCCGATATCGGAAAAATGCTCGGCCAGCGTCTGCAGGGTGACGGTCTTGCCGGTGCCGGTGGCGCCGGTGACGAGGCCATGGCGATTGGCCATCTGCGGCAGGATGTGCAGCCCGGTGGCGTCGTGCTGGGCAATGAGCAGGGGGTCGGTCATGGCAGTGCTCTCTCGGGCGGACAAGCCCGGATTCTAACGGCTCGGTGTATTCCCTTATAGAAGCGTTCTCTAATATTCCGTATCATCGCCTTCCACAAGCATTCGGGAGGGCCCGGTGGCGCCGGGCGTACAGATGCATCAAATCGTCATTGTCGGCGGCGGCGCCGGCGGGCTCGAACTGGCCACCCGCCTGGGCGACAGGCTGGGCAGGAAAAAACGCGCACATGTCACGCTGATCGACGCCTCGCCGTCGCATCTCTGGAAGCCCCTGCTCTACGAGGTCGCCGCAGGCAGTCTCGATTCCTACGCCGAGCGCCTGGAATACCTGGCGCAGGGGCACTGGCACGGATTCACCTTCCGCCTCGGCCGCATGGACGGCCTCGATCGCGAGAACAAGCAGGTGAACGTGGCGCCTACGCTGGACGAGAACGGCACCGAAATCATTCCGCGCCGCAGCTTCCCCTACGACACGCTGATCATCGCCGTCGGCTCGGTCGCCAACGATTTCGGCGTGCCCGGCGTGGCCGAACACTGCGTCATGCTCGACACGCCCGAACAGGCACGCGAATTCCACCGCCGTCATATCAACGCCTGTCTGCGGGCGAACACGCAGACCGACGCTGTCGCGCCGGGCCAGCTCACCGTCGGCATCGTCGGTGCGGGCGCGACCGGTGTCGAGCTTGCCGCCGAACTGCACGACACCACGCGCGAACTGTCGTCTTACGGCATGGATCACATCGAGCCGGATAAAAGCCTCAAGCTCCTGCTCGTCGAGGCGTCGGACCGCATCCTGCCCGGCCTGCCGCCGCGCCTGTCTGCTGCCGCTGCGGACAGGCTGCGCGAACTGGGGGTGGAGATGCACGTCGACGAGCGCGTCGTCGAGGTGCGCCGGGACGGCATGCTGACCGCTTCCGGCAAATTCATTCCGGCGAGCATGATGGTCTGGTCGGCCGGCATCAAGGCGCCGGATTTTCTACGGGACATGGCCGGGCTGGAGACCAACCGCATCAATCAGCTCGTCGTTCGTCCGACGCTCCAGACCACGCGTGACGACGATGTCTTCGCGCTGGGCGACTGCGCCGCGCTGGCGATGCCCGACGGGCGCAACGTGCCGCCGCGCGCGCAGGCCGCACACCAGCAGGCCGGCACGATGGCGAAGAACATCTGCCGTCGCATGGCCGGCAAGCCGCTGAAGGATTACGCCTATCGCGACTACGGCTCGCTTGTCGCGCTCGGCCGTTTTTCCACCGTCGGCAACCTCATGGGCGGGCTCACCGGCGGCAGCATCATGATCGAGGGTGCGGTCGCGCGGCTGGTGTACTGGTCGTTGCACAAGATGCACCAGATTGCCCTGCATGGCTGGTTCAAGACCGCGCTCACCACCTACGCGCACTTCATCAGTACGCCGACACGGGCGCGGATCAAGCTGCACTGACCGGGCGTGAGGGTTGCGGGGCCGGGTCAGTCGCCGTTCCACAGCCGCGCCGCGCCGCGCACGCCGCTGGAATCGCCGTATTTCGGCGGTACCAGCGGCGTGTCCACACGGTCCGAGAATACGTAGCGACGCCACAGTTTCGGCACGGTGTCGTAGAGCCGGGCGATGTTCGACAGGCCGCCGCCGAGCACGATCACGTCCGGATCGATGAGATTGATGACGCCGGCCAACGCGCGGGCAAGGCGTTCCTCGTAGCGTGCCAGCGTGGCGCTGCACGGGCCGTAGCCCGCGTTCGCCAGTTGCGCGATTTCGTGCGCGGGCAGGTTCTCGCCGCCGTAGCGCACGTGATCGGCGGCGAGGCCGGGGCCGGACAGCCAGGTTTCGATGCAGCCCTTTTTGCCGCAATAGCAGGCGGGGGCGGCGTCCAGCTCGCGCGGCGTGGGCCAGGGGTGGATGAGTGCGTCGCCGGTGGCGGGATGGATGCCGGTGGGTTCGCGGTCGGACGGGGCGCAGGCGAACTGGACGTAGGGCAGGGGGCTGTGGCCCCATTCGCCGGCGATGGCGTTGGCGCCGCGCAGCAGCTGTCCGCGCACGACCACGCCGCCGCCGACCCCGGTGCCGAGGATGACGCCGAACACGCCGTCGGCGCCGGCCGCCGCACCGTCGATCGCTTCTGACAGGGCGAAGCAGTCGGCATCGTTGGCGAGCCGGATGTCGCGGTTCAGCGCGCGTTCGAGATCCGCTTTCAGTGGCCGGCCGTTCAGGCAGGTGGAATTGCAGTTCTTCATGCGTCCGGTCGCAGGCGAAAGGGCGCCGGGTGTCCCGATGCCGACCCGGCCGGGCGCGGCCAGACCGAGTTCGGCTTCGGCGGCGCCTACCAGGGCAGCGACGGCGGCGACCGTGGCGGCATAGTCGCCCTGCGGCGTCGCGACGCGTCGCCGCAGGCATTCCCGGCCCGCTTCGTCGAGCGCGATCAGCTCGATCTTGGTCCCGCCGAGATCGACGCCCAGACGCAGCGTGGCGGGGCGGCGGGCGGGAGGCTCGGTGCTAAAATCGCGCATTCACTTTGCGTCGGAACGAAACATGGCAGGACATTCGAAATGGGCCAACATCCAGCATCGTAAGGGACGCCAGGATGCCAAGCGCGGGAAGATTTTCACCAAGCTTATCAAGGAAGTGACCGTGGCCGCGAAGATGGGCGGCGGCGATCCGGCAATGAACCCGCGCCTGCGGCTCGCCATCGACAAGGCCAAGGCCGAATCGATGCCCAAGGACAACATCGAGAACGCGATCAAGCGCGGCACCGGCCAGCTCGACGGCGTGAACTACGAAGAGGTGCGCTACGAAGGCTACGGCATCGGCGGCGTTGCGGTGATGGTCGACTGCCTCACCGACAACAAGACACGCACCGTCGCCGACGTGCGTCATGCCTTCACCAAGCATGGCGGCAACATGGGCACTGACGGTTGTGTGGCCTTCCAGTTCAGGCATTGCGGCCAGATCGTCCTGGAGCCGGGCGCGTCCGAGGATGCGGTGATGGAGGCCGCGCTCGACGCCGGCGCCGATGATGTGATCGCCAGCGAGGACGGTTCGATCGAAGTGCTGACCCCGCCCGATCCGAAGACTTTCGAGAGCGTGAAGCATGCGCTCGAAGCCGCCGGCTTCAAGCCGGCCGTGGCCGAGATCACCATGCGCCCCGAAGGCGAGACCGAACTCGCCGGCGATGATGCGGTGAAGATGCAGAAAATCCTCGATGCGCTCGAAAGCCTGGATGACGTGCAGGAGGTCTATACCAACGCCGTGCTGCCGGAGTGACCGGAGGCATCCCGACGTGCGCATCCTCGGCATCGACCCCGGCCTGCGGCATACCGGCTTCGGGGTGATCGAGCAGACAGGGCAGAAACTGGCCTATGTGGCGAGCGGTGTCGTCAAAAGCGGCGACGGCGAACTGCCGGCCCGGCTCGGCGTGCTGTTCGCCGGGCTGAACGAAGTCATCGCCACCTACCGGCCCGACGCCTGCGCGGTGGAAATTGTCTTCGTCAACGTCAACCCGCAGTCGACGCTGTTGCTGGGCCAGGCGCGCGGGGCCGCGATCTGCGCGGCGGTGTCGCATGCGCTGCCGGTCGCGGAATACACCGCGCTGCAGATCAAGCAGGCCGTGGTCGGACACGGCAAGGCCGCCAAGGAGCAGGTGCAGGAAATGGTGAAGCGTCTGCTCGTCCTGCCGGTGGCGCCCACCGCAGACGCGGCCGACGCGCTGGCCTGCGCAATCGCGCATGCGCATGGCAGCCGCCTGGGATCGCAGTCCACGGCGGGCTACCGGGTGAAAGGCGGGAGACTGGTATGAATCGGAACGGAACATGATCGGCAGAATCACCGGATTGCTTGCCGCCAAGCAGCCGCCGCAGGTGCTGGTGGACGTGAACGGCGTCGGCTACGAACTCGATGTGCCGATGAGCACGTTCTACAACCTGCCGGGCATCGGCGAAAAGGTCAGCCTGCTCACGCATCTGGCGATCCGCGAGGATGCGCACCTGCTGTACGGTTTCGGCAGCGAGACCGAGCGCGCGGCTTTCCGGGAGCTGCTGAAGGTGTCGGGCATCGGCGCGAAGACGGCGCTGGCGGTGTTGTCGGGGCTGTCGGTGAACGATCTCGCCGCTGCCATAGCCGCCCAGGAGAGCGGCCGCATCGTGAAGGTGCCGGGTATCGGCAAGAAGACGGCCGAACGCCTGCTGCTGGAGCTGAAGGGCAAGCCGGTATTCGCCGGTGCGATCGCCAGCGCGGCGCCGGCCAGCGCATCCGACGACGTCCGCCAGGCGCTGCTGGCGCTGGGGTACAACGAACGCGAAACGAACGAGGCGGTCCGCACCCTGCCTGCCGATCTGCCGGTGGGCGAGGCGATCCGCCAGGCGCTGCGCAGCTTGTCCAAGGGATGAGCGTGGAGGCCGTTCCAGCCGATCTCGACCGCCGTTTCCGTGCGCGCCTGTGGATCGTGGCGACGATTTTTGCATTTTCGCTCGCACTGACGCTCTGGATGGGATTCCGCGAGGCCGAGACGCGACGCGACGCATTTCTGCAGCAGCAGATCGAACAGCTCGAAAAAAACGTGATGCGGCGTCTGGCGTTCTACCGTCTTGCGGCCGATCAGCTGGCGGGCGAGCCCGAAACGTACGATCAATTGGTGCTGGGCGACCCGGACAGCCAGCATCGCTGGGCGGAAATGCGCCTGAGCTTCATTCCCGGCGTGCTGGGCCTGGCGTTGGTCGAGCCTGGCGGGCACGTGCTGGGCAATGCCGGCGAACTGCGCGTCGGGCAGGCGTGCGCCCGCGATCTGGCCCTGCCGGGGGCGCTCGGCAATCCGCAATTGATGCTGCATCGGGAACGGGCGGACCTGGCGCATTTCGATGTCACCGTGCCGGTGAAGAATCCGGCGGGCGAGATGGCGGGCGGGGTGTTTCTGAGCCTGCGTCTGGAACAGTTGCAACGCGTGATTGACGATTCGCGCTACCCCGGGCATGCCCTCGCGATCGTCGACCGCGGCGGGCGGGTCGTGGTGCGGACGGCGAACTGGCAGTCCGGTGGCGCCGATCGCGAAAAAACGCTGGGTGACACGGGGTGGCGCATCCAGGTCAGGGGGGCGCCGCTCGCTTTGTCCTCCGAAGAGAAGACGCTGATCGTCGCCATGGGGATCACCCTTCTGGCGGTGCTGGCAGTGATGTGGCAGGGCATGCGGGTGCTGCAGCGCAACATGCGCCACGATCTGGCCATGATTCGCGACGGGCTGGGTGCCGTTGCGGCAGGGGCGCCTTTGCCCGCGTTGTCGCCGGCCTACGCGCAGTTTCTTCCGGCCATGCGCGAAATCGAACGCATCGCCGGTGAGATCGAGAAGCAACGCAGCGAATTCGCCCGTCTGAGCCTCACCGACGTGCTGACCGGCCTGCCCAACCGGCGGGCAATGGAGGGTCGGTTCAAGCAGATGCTGGGGCTGGCGCAGCGCGGGCACCAGATCGCCCTGGTTCTGTTCGACCTCGATCACTTCAAGGCGCTCAACGACAAGCACGGCCATGCCTCGGGCGATCGGGCGCTCATCGTGCTGGCCAATGCGCTCGCGGCCGTCTCGCGGGATTCGGATTTTTCGGCGCGGCTGGCGGGCGACGAGTTCGTGATCATGCTTGCCGGGCTGGACGAACAGGGAACCAACGCCTGGTTTCTGCGCCTTGTCGACCGTTTCCAGGCCGAATTGCGCGCGAACGGGATCGTCGCGGAGCTGAGTATCAGCGCGGGCCACACCTGGCTGTCGGGCAAGGACACGCTCAGCCGCACACTGACCCGCGCAGACCGCGCGCTTTATCGGGCCAAATCGGAAGGCCGCGCACGATTGGCCTTCCATCGGGACGAGCACGGGGACAGCGCGGGGTAGAATCGCCGCATGATCGAAACCGACCGCCTCATCGCGCCCGCTGCCGCCAGCCCGCAGGAAGAGCAGATCGAACGCGCGCTGCGGCCGCGCTCGCTGGCCGAATACGTGGGGCAGGCCAAGGCGCGCGAGCAGCTCGAAATATTCATCCATGCGGCCAGAAAGCGCAGCGAGGCGCTCGACCACGTGCTGCTGTTCGGCCCGCCCGGCCTGGGCAAGACGACGCTGGCGCACATCATCGCCCGCGAGATGGGGGTGAACCTGCGGCAGACCTCGGGGCCGGTGCTGGAACGCGCCGGCGATCTGGCGGCGCTGCTCACCAACTTGGAACCGCACGACGTGCTGTTCATCGACGAGATCCATCGTCTTTCCCCGGTCGTCGAGGAAGTGCTGTACCCCGCGCTGGAGGATTTCCAGATCGACATCATGATCGGCGAGGGCCCGGCCGCACGTTCGGTCAAGCTCGATCTGCCGCCATTCACGCTGGTGGGCGCGACCACACGCGCCGGCATGCTCACCAATCCGCTGCGCGACCGTTTCGGCATCGTGGCGCGGCTGGAGTTCTACACGCCCGAGGAGCTGGGCCATATCGTGCACCGCTCGGCGGGCCTGCTGCAGATGAATCTGGACGAAGCCGGTGCCCTGGAGATCGCGCGCCGTTCGCGTGGCACGCCGCGTATCGCCAACCGCCTGCTGCGCCGGGTGCGTGACTACGCCGAGGTCAAGGCGAACGGACAGGCGAGCGGTGCGGTGGCGGATGCCGCGCTGGTGATGCTCGACGTCGACCGCGCGGGGCTGGACGTGATGGACCGCAAGCTGCTTTCTGCGGTGGTCGAGAAATTCACGGGCGGGCCGGTGGGGCTGGACAACCTGGCCGCCGCCATCGGCGAGGAACGCGACACCATCGAGGACGTGCTCGAACCCTATCTCATCCAGCAGGGCTATCTGCAGCGCACGCCGCGCGGCCGAATCGCCACGCCGCTGGCCTACCGGCATCTCGGTCTGTCCGCGCCGGCCGAACCCGGCGCGGATCTGTTCTGATGGCCTACGTCTGGCCGGTACGCGTGTACTGGGAAGACACGGATGCCGGCGGCGTGGTGTACTACGCCAACTACCTCAAGTTTCTGGAGCGGGCCCGCAGCGAGTGGCTGCGCGCGCTGGGGTTCGAGCAGGACGTCCTGCGCGATGACGGCGGCGTGGTCTTCGTCGTGCGGCGGGTCGAGATCGATTATCTGGCGCCGGCGCGTTTCAACGATCTGCTCAATGTGTCGGTGGCCCTGGCGGAACGGGGCCGCGCCAGCCTGGATGTCGAACAGACGATCCTGCGCGGGCCAACCCGGTTGGCTTCGGCGCGGGTCAGACTGGCGTGCGTGGATGCCCGGCGGTTCAAACCCGCTAAAATACCCGCGCCCATCCTTGACGCCGCAGGCCGCGCAACGTGAATCCCGACTTGACCCAAGATCTTTCGTTTGTCCACCTCATCGTCAACGCGTCGGTGCCGGTGCAGATCGTGATGCTGCTGCTGCTGGGGGCTTCGCTGATGTCGTGGTGGTTCATCTTCATCAAGCTGTTCGCGCTCAAGCGCGCCAAACGCGTCACCGAACGTTTCGAACGGGAATTCTGGGGCGGCGGCGATATCAACGCGATGTACCAGCGCGTCTCGGCCGAGCGCGGCTCGGCAGGCGAGATGGAGCGTATCTTCGAGGCCGGGTTCCGCGAATTCATGAAACTGCGCAGGCAGGCCGGTCTGTCCGTCAATGTCATCATCGACGGCACGCGGCGTGCGATGCGCGCGACCTACCAGCGTGAGCTCGACAACCTCGAATCGCATCTGGCCTTCCTCGCCACCGTTGGCTCGGTTTCGCCCTATGTCGGACTGTTCGGTACCGTGTGGGGCATCATGATCGCTTTCATGGGCCTGTCGAGCGTTGCGCAGGCCACGCTCGCACAGGTCGCGCCCGGGATCGCCGAAGCCCTGATCGCCACTGCGATGGGGCTGTTCGCCGCGATCCCCGCGGTGGTTGGCTACAATCGCTACACCCACGATATCGACCGGCTGGCCAACCGTATGGAAAGCTTCATGGAGGAGTTTTCCAACATCCTGCAGCGGCAGGCGACCAAAGCGGCTTAGCGCCGGCCTCGACAGCGATCATGCCCTACGTTGAGACCAGGAACGAACGGACCCGAGGCGCAACGCGCCGACAGGGGCCATTCCCTTGCCGGGCGCAGCAACACGGCGGTCGCCAATGCGGGCCTCAACCCGGCGAGCCGCTTGCCTGCAGACGCAGGACTGCCTTGCGGGCCGTCCATCCGGGACGGCCCGATTCCGTTTTCCGCGTGATGCGCGGCATCCCGCGAGCAAGCGACGCCGGGCGCGATTCCTGCCGGGGCGGGGCTTGAATATGGCCCGTACCCGCAAGCAGGTTGCGCAGATCAACGTCGTGCCGATGATCGACGTAATGCTGGTGCTGCTCGTCATCTTCATGGTGACCGCGCCCTTCATCAATCCGGGCCAGGTCGATCTGCCCAGTGTGGGCAAGACCGCGCAGACCCCGGCCCAGCCGCTCGAGATCATCATCAAGGAATCGGGCGACTATCTGTTGCGCGACCGTGCGGCGGGTGATGACGTGCATACCGTGCGCAAGGCCGACCTGGCCAGGGAGATTGCCGCGCGCCATCGTGCCGCCCCCGATCAGCCGGTGGTGATCGCGGCGGACAAGAACGTCCGCTACGAAGAAGTGATGCACACGATGTCGCTGCTGCAAAAGGCGCAGATCAGCCGAATCGGTCTGCTGGCCCGTCCGGCGCCGTGATCACCGCCGCCGACGCGCCTTATCTGTCGCGGCCGGGCCCGAATCTCGCCGCAGGCCTCCTGGCGCTCGGCGTGCATGCCGTGTTCGTGTTGCTGCTCGTCGTCGGCGTTTCCTGGCAGACCCAGCATCCCGCCCCGGTGATGGTTGACCTGTGGGCCGCCCTGCCCGATGTGCCGCGTCCGCCCGCGCCTCCGGTCGAGCCGCTTCCGGTCCCTCCCAGGCCGGCTCCGCCGAAACCCGCGCCTGTGCCGAAGCCGGCCGTCAAGGAGGCGCCTCCGCCCAAACCGCCCGATATCGCGCTGGAAAAGGAAAAGGCCCGGAAGAAAGCGGAAGCGGAAAAGCTGGAAAAGTTGAAAGCCATGCAGGCGGCCGAAGCGAAAGCGCTCGCCGATGCCGCGCGCGAGGAGGCGGCGGCAATGAAGAAGGCCCAGGAACAGCAGCTCGCGGACAAGGAAAGGAAGAAACGCGAACTCCTGCGTCAGCTGGAAGAAGAAGAACTGATGCAGCGCATGGCGGATGAAGAGGCGCGACAGAATGCGGCACGTGCGGCCGCAGCCAGGCGGCTGAACGAGGTCGATCGCATCAAGGGCCAGTACCAGGACATGATCCGCGCGACCGTGCGCGGCAACACCCGTCTTCCGCCCGATCTGCAGGGCAATCCCGAGGTGCGCTTCACGGTGAAATTGCTGCCCACGGGCGAAGTGGTCGACGTCCGGCGCACGCAATCCAGCGGCAATGCCGCGTACGACGAGGCCGTCGAGCGCGCGATCCGCAAATCGTCGCCGCTTCCCCTGCCCGCCGACCGCGATGCGCGCGCGGCTTTCGTGCCGGAACTTTCTTTCGTGCACCGTCCCAAAGAGTGAGCCGTCACACGCGCCTGCGCCGGGGCGTGCCGGGGGCCTGTGTTAAACTCGCTTGCCAATCAAGCACTTTTGTCGAGAACGCTTTACCCATGTTGCGTGCTGTCCTGCTGTTCCCGCTGTTGTGCCTGTCCCTGCTTGGTATGGCGCCCGCTGCATGGGCCGCAATGGAAATCCAGGTGATCGGGGGCGCGGCCAACAAGATCGCGCTGGCGATGGTGCCTTTCCAGGCCGCGTCCGGCCAGCCGTTGCCGGCGCTCACCCAGATCGCGGGCGACGATCTCAACCGCACCGGCCAGTTCAAGCTCGTCGACGTCAGCGGTACGCCGGCGCCGTCCGAACCTTCGCAGGTGAACTACGGCGTATGGCGCGGCAAGGGTGCGGAAGCGATGGTGATCGGCCAGGTCGTTTCCCTGCCCGGTGGACGTTTTGAAGTGCGTTTCCGCCTGATAGACGTGGTCCGGCAGACGCAGATCGCAGGCTACAGCTACAACATCGCGCCGAGCCAGTGGCGCGCGACGGCGCACCAGATCGCCGACATCATCTACGAAAAGCTCACCGGCGTGAAAGGCGCATTCGGCAGCCGCATCGCCTACGTGCAGAAACAGGGCAAGCGTTACGAACTGCGCGTGGCCGATGCGGACGGCCAGAATCCCCGCACCGTGGTGCGCTCCAACGAACCGTTGATCTCACCGATGTTCTCGCCGGACGGCGCACGTCTGGTCTACGTTTCGTTCGAGGACAAGAAGCCCGTCGTGTACGTGCAATCGCTTGCCGACGGCAACCGCCGCAAGGTGGCCGCGTTCAAAGGCTCGAATTCCGCGCCTGCCTGGTCTCCCGATGGTCGCCGGCTGGCCGTGGTGCTCACCCGGGACGAAGCCTCGCAGATTTATCTGATCAATGCCGACGGCAGCGGACTGAACCGGCTGACGCAGGGCGGCAACATCGATACCGAGCCCGTGTTTTCGCCTGACGGACAGACAATCTTCTTCACGTCAGACCGCGGCGGCAGTCCGCAGATCTATCGCGTATCCGTGAACGGCGGCGAGCCGAAGCGCGTGACGTTCAGCGGCGGCTACAACGTGTCGCCGGCGATCAGTCCGGACGGCAAGCTGCTGAGTTACATCAGTCGCGACGAAGGCCGTTTCCGCGTGGCCTTGCAGGATCTGGCGTCGGGCCAGTCGCGCGTGCTGACCGATACCGCACGCGACGAATCGCCGGCCTTTGCGCCCAATGGCCAGTCAGTGCTGTATGCCACGGTCCAGGGCGGGCGCGGAATTCTGGGTACGGTAAGTCTGGATGGCCGTACCCGCGCGCGTCTGTCGGAATCGGGTGTCGATGCGCGCGAGCCAGCGTGGGGGCCGTGACAGGCTGCCCGGGATGAACGATTGTTTGGGGACCGCGACGTGATTGTGAATCGGGTGCTTGTACTGATGGCGTTGGCGGGGCTCGCCGGATGCGCGGGGACCCGGCACGCAGCCGGGATGCCGGAGGTGCCGGCCGGGGGCGCGGCGTCGGCACAGGTTTCTGCCGAGGCACCCGCAGTTCCGCAGGCGGCCGGTGCATTGCCGTCCATCGTTGTGCAGCCCGGCATCGCGGGCCCCCATCAATGCATGCTGGCCTGGGCGCAAGGCATGCAGGATGCATTGCAGCCCTGGATGTATGCCATGCGGGGGTGTGACGCCCGCACCGTCGCCCCTTGAACCGGATATCACACTAAAAGGAGAGAGTCGAGATGAAGATGCACAACATGCTTTGGCCCGTTTTGCTTGCCCTGGCCGTTTCCGCCTGCAGCACCACGGGCGGCACGGAAGCCACGGTTGAAGACCGCACGGGTGGCAAGACGGCCGCCACGGTGGGGGCGGACGGCAAGACAGCGGGGACCGGTGGCGCCGAAACCACCGGGCTGGGCGGTGCCGGCGTGAACGGAAGTGCCCTCGACGGCAGCGGCAATACGGCCGCTACGGGCGACGAGCGCAAGAACCCCGCCAGCCCGTTGTCGCAGCGCAGCGTTTATTTCGACTTCGACAGTTTTACGGTGAAAGACGCTTACCGCCTCATGCTCGAAGCGCACGCGGGCTATCTGCTGGCCAAGCGCGACGCACGGGTCATCCTGCAGGGCAATACCGACGAACGCGGCAGCCGCGAGTACAACCTCGCGCTTGGCCAGAAACGTGCCGAGGCCGTGCGCAAGGCACTGGCGGTTCTGGGGGTGTCCGATGCGCAGATGGAGGCCGTGAGCTTCGGCGAGGAAAAACCGCGCAAGGAAGGCGAAAGCGAAGAGGCCTATGCCGAAAATCGCCGCGTCGACGTGGTCTATTCGGACGAGTAATTTCGCCCGATGCCTGCCGTCTGCCGCATCTGCCTGATTCTGGCGCTGGCTGTGCCGTTACCGGCCACGGCGCAACTGTTCGGCGGCAATTCCACCGAGCTGGCCGCGCAGGTTCAGGCCCTGCGGCAGAAAGTCGATGCGCTCGACGTCCGTTTGCTCAAGCTCGAGGGTCTGATCCAGCAGAATCAGGAACTGCTGGGTTTGCTGAAGGAAGTCGAGACGCTCAAGGCCGACGTTGCAAAGATGCGCGGACAGGGTGAAATGCAGGCGCACCAGATCGATACCCTGGGCAAACGCCAGAACGATCTGTATGTCGACCTTGATCAGCGGCTGGGCGAACTGGCCAAGGCAGCGAAACCGGCGCCCGCACCCGCGCCGCCACCGGTTGCTGCCGCTTCCCAGGCGCCGGCAGCCGATGTGCCTGCCCCGTCCGGACCGCCCCCGACGCCTGCCGCACAACAGCTCGATCCCCTGGTCGAATCGCGCACCTACGAGGCGGCGCTCAACCATTTCCGCGAAGCCAATTACGCGGGTGCGATCGCCGGATTCAAGGGGTTTTTGAAAGCGTATCCCGACAGCGCGCTGGCGCCGAACGCGCAGTACTGGATCGGGTATTCCTACTATGCGCTGAAGGACTACAAGACCGCGCTGGCGCACCAGCAGAAGTTGGTGGCAGCCTACCCCGGCAGCGCCAAGGTGCCGGACGCGCTGCTCAATATCGCGACCAACCAGATTGCGCTCGACAATCTGGATGCTGCGAAGAAGACGCTCGAAGATCTGGTGTCCAAGCATCCGGGCACCAATGCTGCGACGCTGGCGAGCCGCCGGCTGGCTGCACTGAAGTAATCCGTGCGCGAACCGGCCGTTACATTCCACCCGCAAGGAGTAGGCCGTGGTTGTAATGATGCTGAAGCATCAACAACTACGCTCCGCCTGACGGAGATATTCCTGTCCCTGCAGGGCGAAACCAGCCGTACCGGCCTGCCGACCGTTTTTGTGCGCCTGAGCGGCTGCCCGCTGCGGTGTCGCTGGTGCGATACGCCATACAGTTTCCAGGGCGGCGAGACCGTGATGCTGTCCGACGTTCTGGCGCGCATCGCTGCGTACGGCGTATCGACGGTCTGCGTGACCGGCGGCGAGCCGCTGGCGCAGAAGCATTGCCCGGCGCTGCTTGCGGCATTGTGCGATGCAGGGTATTCGGTATCGCTCGAAACGAGCGGCGCGCTGGATGTGTCAATGGTCGATGCCCGGGTGTCGCGGATCGTCGACATCAAGCCGCCGGCGTCCGGCGAAGCCGAACGCAACCGCTGGGACAACCTCACGCATCTGAATTTCCGCGACGAGTTCAAATTCGTACTGGCTGATCGCGGCGACTATGAATGGGCGCGGGCACTGTTGTACGAGCGGAATCTGCCGGCCATCGCGCCTGTGCTGTTTTCGCCCGTACAGGGCGAGCTGGCGCCAGGCGCGCTTGCGGAATGGATACTGGCCGACCGCCTGCCGGTCCGGATGCAGGTACAGTTGCACAAGATACTGTGGGGCAATGCCCAGGGCCGATGAGTACGCGTCCCGCCATCGTCCTCTTGTCCGGCGGACTCGATTCCGCAACCGTGCTCGCGATCGCGCGCGATGCCGGTTTTGCCTGCCATGCGCTCAGCCTGGATTACGGCCAGCGCCATCGTGCCGAACTGGCCGCTGCCGCCCGGCTGGCAGCGGCGCTCGGCGCGGTCGAACACCGGGTGATGCGCCTGGGGCTTGGCGATATCGGTGGTTCGGCGCTGACCGATGCGGCAATTGCCGTCCCGGAACAGCCCAGTGAAGGCATACCGGTCACGTATGTGCCCGCACGCAATACGGTCATGCTGGCCCTGGCCCTGGCGTGGGCCGAGGTGCTGGATGCGCGCGATATCTTCATCGGTGTCAATGCCGTCGACTACTCGGGGTATCCGGACTGTCGGCCGGAATTCGTCGCAGCCTTCGAACGCATGGCCAATCTTGCGACCCGGGCCGGTATCGAAGGCAAGTCACTGGCGGTGCATGCGCCGCTCCAGTACCTGACCAAGGCGGAAATCGTCCGGCGCGGCGCGGCCCTGGGTGTGGATTATGCGCACACGGTGAGCTGCTATCAGGCCGATCCGGCAGGGCGTGCCTGCGGCGTCTGCGATGCCTGCCGGCTGCGGCGGCAGGGTTTCGAACAGGCCCGCCTGCCCGACCCTACGGTATATATGGAAGTGCGCGACTAGAGATATTTACCTAATTGCTTAAGCCTGTTTGCTGGGGAATAATCGCCGGGCCCGCGCGCGGGTTGTAACCATAAATATTTTCGGGAGACGCGCTGTATGGAAGGACTCGATCTGATCAGCCAGGCGATTGCTGCGCTCGGCTGGGATCCCAATGACGCATTCGTCAAGACCCGCACGGTCGCCTGGATTGCCTTCGCGCTTGCCTTCGTCTTCGGCTACATAGGCAACAAGACGCATTTCTGCACCATGGGCGCGGTGTCGGACATCGTCAACATGAACCAGTGGGACCGCATGCGCGCCTGGATGCTTGCGATCGCCGTCGCCATCATGGGAACCAGCACCCTGGTCTATCTGGGAGACTTGGACGTTTCCAAGACCATCTATACCGGGTCCAATTTCTACTGGCTGGCGGCGCTTGTCGGTGGCCTTACCTTCGGCATCGGTATGACGCTTGCCGGCGGCTGCGGCCAGCGCACCCTGGTGCGGCTGGGCGGCGGCAATCTCAAATCCATTGTCGTCTTCATCTTTATGGGATACGCGGCGCTGGTAACGCTGTCGGGCATTTTCGGCGCGTTCCGGGTGGGCGTGCTGCAGGCGGCCCCGGTGACCGTCCATCTCGACGGCATGCAGACGCTGCCCGCGCTGCTGGGCATGCATACGCCGGAAAACACGCTCGCAGCCGGACTGGCCATCGGCGTGCTGCTGCTGCTGTTCGTGTTCCTCAATAAAGATTTCAGGGGCAATGCCGATAATATCCTTGCAGGCATCGTGATTGGCCTGATCGTGGTGGCGGGATGGTACGTCACCGGCCGCTTCGGTTTCGGCGAGGATCCGGATACGCTCGAAATGGTCTACCTGGGCACAAACTCCCATCTTGCCGAGTCGATGACGTTCGTTGCGCCTCTTGGCTACACCATGAATCTCTGGGCCTACTGGACCGATAGCTCGACCATCGTCACCTTCGGTGTTGCCAGCGTGTTCGGCGTGATTGCCGGATCCCTTGTCTACGGTGTGACGCACAAGACCTTCCGCTGGGAAGCGTTCAATTCTGCGCAGGATATGTTCCGCCACATCGTCGGCGCCATTCTCATGGGCTTCGGCGGCGTGACTGCACTGGGCTGCACCATCGGCCAGGGTGTCACGGGAATTTCCACGCTGGCCGTGTCATCCTTCATCGTCCTGGCGGCCATCATCGCGGGCGCGGCCGTAACGATGAAGATCCAGTATTACCTTTTGATGCGCGAAGCGTGACTGGCATGCAACGCGCCAACAAAATTTACACCCCTGGTTCAAATGAACCTTGACCCCGTCAGAGGGGGTTGTTACGGTGAAAGCGCAAAGGCCCGTAGCCGAAAGGATTGATTTTGAAGAAGTGGTTCAGCACCCTGTGTTTCGCTTTCCTGGCCGCTTTCGCCTCGCAGGCGTACGCAGCCAAGGCGGTGAATTTCCAGTTCACCGACAGCAAGGGAAAAACCATCCGCCTTTCGGATTACAAGGGCAAATGGGTCCTGGTCAATTTCTGGGCGCCCTGGTGCCCGCGCTGCAAGATGGAGTTCAATGAGCTGAACGACCTGGATGCGCGCAAGGATTTCGTCGTGATCGGCGTGGCCATGGACTACGGTATCGACGAAGGCTCGGTCCATACCACCGTTCAGCGTTTCAACCTGCGCTATCCCCAGATCATCGGCGGCAACCGGCGCGATCCGAATCCCCCGTCGCTACAGGTCGGCCCCGTGGATTTCTACCCCACCTCCTACCTGTATTCGCCCAGCGGCGAGATCGTCATGTTTATCCCGGGCATCATCAGCAAGCAGAAGATAGTCGCCTTTACCGAGCAGTACCGGTCGACGGGGGCCACCGAATTCGCGCAGAACGATTTCGTCCCCGTGTCGTCGACAAAGGCGGGCGTCCGACCGGCCAGCATGACCAGTAAAAAACCCGCCAAGGCGAAGTCGCAAGACAAAAAAAAAGCAACAACCAGCTACTGAAGAATTGAGTCGCGCGGCGTGTGAAATCGCCCGCCCGATTGGCCATGCCATTGGGCGCGGACGAGAAAAATGCGATTCGGTCTTTACCCGTGCCGGCACGTTCAGCTATAATTTCACGCTTTCTTGGGCGCGGCTCCCGGTCGCGTCCAAGGGTCGGTAGCTCAGCCGGTAGAGCAGCGGACTTTTAATCCGTTGGTCGCGAGTTCGAATCTCGCCCGACCCACCAGACACTGGAAAGCCGCCTTTGCAGGCGGCTTTTTTCATTGCGTTGCAGGCGGGAAGCGTTGGGGCTACCCCGCGGGGGGTGACATAAATTGTCAGCTCCTGTGCCGTTGAGCGGCAGCCCGGCTTGAATCTGCCCGGATTTTTTGGCTTGGGATTTTCGGCTATGTGCGAACGCCAACCCAATAAAATCAAGCCTTCGCAGCGCTTCCATGTCGAAAATGGACGGCACGGCCTAAAGTTGGCACGCCCGATGCACGTTAAAGGCCCAGACAGGGCGACCTGTTGGACCCATCAACCTGTGCATGACTTTAGGAGAAGCGAAATGATGAAAAAAGCTCAACAGGGCTTTACCCTGATCGAACTGATGATCGTTGTGGCAATCATCGGTATTCTGGCGGCGATTGCTGTGCCAGCATATCAAAACTATACACTCAAAGCTCGATACACTGAGGTGGTAAATGCTGCGGCTCCGTATAAACTGGCAATCGATTTGTGCGCTCAGAATGGCGAGTGTAGTGCCGCGGGGGCTTTTACTGCGATTGCGGTTGCTGCAGGCGTGCCTAATGCGGCGGCGGCTCAAGCTGGTATCCCTGGCATTGCAAGCGCAGGCCAAGTATTTGATCCTGCGGGGGTGACTTTGGCTACTGCTGGTGCAGTAGCTACCCTGACGCTTGCACCCAATGCTGTTAATGGCATAGCTGCAGGTGATACTTATGTTTTAAATGGCACGTTGGCAGCTGATGGTAAAGTTACTTGGGCTGTAGATGCGGCATCTGGCTGCAAAACTCGTGCTGCTGGCGCGGTTTGCTAACTTTTTAAAGAAAAGTTTCAAGCATAAAAGCCCCTTACCGGGGCTTTTATGCTTTTGAATTCTGGCAGTTATGTGGTCACATACCCCAAGGTTTTTCCTCGAATAAGGATAGTGTCGCGTCCCGGCCTAGCTTCGAGGTTGGCATCGGCAGGGCCATGATCCTTGAGTTTGCGCAGTAGCACAGGGCTGGCGATTACGTGCTTCGCCAGTGATCACAGTTCTGTCCTGGCGCTCCGTGCTCATCAATTCCAGGTGCAGTTGTGTGCACTGGGCTGCCTCGTTAATCAGGTGCCGGGCCGGTTAGTTGGATAAGGCGGTCGATCAACAGTAACGCCTCGCGGCTTCTCGACAAGGCCGGTCCGGCACATGGTGTGTGTTCTTTAAGAACAATAGTGGCCAGACCACGGTTTCCCTGTGCATAAACCGTTGCGTTTTCGGGGTCGGATTAAGAGAGCGTGCGGTAAGCGCGCCGTCTCGCTTGGCGGCATGGCATCCTTGCTGATGTAGCCGGCAGAGAACAGCTTGGCGTTCAAAGACTGCCGCCCGGCGTGGATCGGGCGTTTTGGCTTATATGCAGTTCCCGCCTATCGCGCGCGTGATTGTTTCGGGTGCGAATCCCCGACCCTGAAGAAAACGTATCTGCCGGGCTTTTTCCGCCGGGTCGCGGGGCGGGGTGCCGAATTTCTTTTCCCATACCCGGCGCGCGCGTTCGAGTTCGCCGTCGTGGTTGGCGGCCAGCGTGGCTTCGATCAGGGTTTCGCTCACGCCGCGCTGGCGCAGATCGTAGGCGAGACGGATGCGGCCATGGCGGGTGCGGTGATCGGCGACCCAGCTTTCGGCGAAGCGCCGGTCAGACAGCCAGTCTTTCTCTTCGAATTCGTCCAGTGCCGGTTCGATGGCCCCGGATTCGAAACCCGCTTTCTCCAGCTTCCGCGTCAATTCAAACCGGCTGTGCTCGCGCCGCGCCAGATAGCCCATGGCCCGCTCGCGCAGGCTGGCGGGATCAGGCGTCGTTTTCGGCTTCATCGTCGTCTTCGGGCAGGAAGGTCGGGTTGTTGACGCCGACGGCGGCTCGGACCTTGGCTTCGATCTCGTGGGCGATTTCGGGGTGCTCTTTCAGGTATTCGCGCGCGTTGTCCTTGCCCTGGCCGATCTTGTCGCCGTTGTAGGCGTACCAGGCGCCGGATTTGTCGACGAGCTTGTGCGTGACGCCGAGCTCGATGATTTCGCCTTCGCGCGAGATGCCCTTGCCGTAGAGGATGTCGAAGAAGGCTTCCTTGAAGGGCGGTGAGACTTTGTTCTTGACGACCTTGACCTTGGTTTCGTTGCCGACGACCTCGTCGCCTTTCTTGATCGCGCCGATGCGGCGGATGTCGAGCCGCACGCTGGCGTAGAACTTGAGCGCGTTGCCGCCGGTGGTGGTTTCGGGGCTGCCGAACATCACGCCGATCTTCATGCGGATCTGGTTGATGAAGATGACGAGGGTGTTGGTGCGCTTGATGTTGGCGGTGAGTTTGCGCAATGCCTGGCTCATCAGGCGGGCCTGCAGACCCGGCAGGGAGTCACCCATTTCGCCCTCGATTTCGGCCTTGGGGGTGAGCGCGGCGACGGAGTCGATGACGACGATGTCGACCGAACCGGAGCGCACCAGCATGTCGGCGATTTCGAGCGCCTGTTCGCCGGTGTCGGGCTGCGAGATCAACAGGTTGTCGACGTCGACGCCGAGCTTCTGCGCGTAGCTGGGGTCGAGTGCGTGTTCGGCGTCGATGAAGGCAGCGGTGCCGCCCACTTTTTGCATTTCGGCGATGACCTGCAGGGTGAGCGTGGTCTTGCCGGAGGATTCCGGGCCGTAGATTTCGACCACGCGGCCGCGTGGCAGGCCGCCGATGCCGAGGGCGATGTCGAGTCCGAGCGAGCCGGTGGAGACGGCCTGGATATCGCGGGCGATGTCGTGGTCGCCGAGGCGCATCACCGAGCCTTTGCCGAACTGTTTCTCGATCTGGGAAAGGGCGGCGGCGAGGGCTTTTGTGCGGTCTTCTGCCAATGCGGGGGTGGCCATGCGGGTCTCCTGGTGTCGGTGGGTGGGCAGACGGCGGTCTGCATGGGCTGAACTTTAGGCAGTATATTTTTTTGTGTCAATAAAAAATATCACCTACATAAAATGTATGTACAAATAAATTGTATCCAGGCGCGTGCCCCCTATAATGCCGACAAAGCGGAGATGGCAATGATTCCAAAGGAAAAACTGCTGCTCGATCTCAAATGGGCGACGCGGCAGCGCCTGCATTACATCGAGATGATGGCCTGGTATGCGGGCGTAGTGACGCGAGGCGACGTGGCGAAGGCCTTCGGGCTGTCCGATCCGGCAGCGACCAAGGACCTCAAGCTCTATGGCGAACTGGCGCCGGGCAATCTGGCGTACCACCATGGCGTGTTCGGCTTTGTGCCCACGCCCGGTTTTTCGTCCGTGTTTGCCGATCTGTCGCCGGCTGTCGCGTTGCCGGCGTTTGCGGCCAATCTGGCGGTGGCCGGCGGCCCCTATGGTGCGGACCGGGTCTATGGCTTGCCGACGGCGGGCTTGCCGCTGCCGGTACGGTTGCCCGGGCGCGATACGCTTGCACAAATCACACGTGCGATCCATGGACGCCGCCGCCTGCAGGTGGTGTACCGGTCGCTGACGGGCAGTCCGGCCGCGCCACGGGTGATCGAACCACACACGCTGGTCGATACCGGATCGCGCTGGCATGTCAGGGCCTATAGTGTCGCGAGCGGCGATTTCCGCGATTTCGTGCTGTCGCGCATTGTCGAGGCGGCCATGCTCGATGTGCGGGCCGAGTCGGCCGAGGAATACGACGAGGACTGGGTTGAATGGGTCAGGCTGGCGCTGATGCCGCATCCGGGTCTGGATCCCGACCGGCGCGCGAGCCTTCTCGTCGATTACGGCGCCGAGAACGACAGCATCGAAGTCAGGGTGCGGCGCGCCTTGCTGGGCTACGTGCTGCAGCGTCTGGGCGTGGATACGACGCCCGACCATGCGATGAATCCGCAGGCGTATCAGCTGGTGGTGGCGAACCGCGACGAGATCGAGCCGTTCGCGGCGTGGGCGTTTGCATGAAGAAGCGGGAGACAGGGATCGGAGTTTAAGGGGGATCCGTGTGGTGCGGTGCAGCCGCACAAACTCCCCGGTCGCGAGAGCCTGGCCTCAGCCTCATTCAACCAGTTCGATCATGCCTCGCAGCGCTGCGGCCACCGCGCGCGAGCGGATTTCCGTGCGGTCGCCGTCGAGCCGGCAGGTGGACGACATCAATGTGCCGTCGTTGAGCGCCCAGCCGTAGCAAACCGTGCCGACCGGTTTTTCGCGCGTGCCGCCGCCGGGGCCGGCGATGCCGGAGACCGACAGCGCGGCATGAACCGGACTGCGCACCAGCGCGCCGTGGGCCATGGCGCGCGCCGTTTCTTCCGAAACCGCGCCGTAGGTGGCGATCGTGTCCGGCGGTACGCCGAGCAGTTCGATCTTGGCGGCGTTGGCGTAGGTAATGAAACCGCGTTCGTAAAACGACGAGCTGCCGGGGATCGAGGTCAGTACTTCGCCGATCCAGCCGCCGGTGCAGGATTCCGCAGTGGCGAGCATCCAGCCGCGCGCGTGCAGTTTCCGGCCGAGCGTTTCGGCCAGTTCATGCAGTTCGTCGTCGTTTACACGAGCCATTCCATTCCCTTCAAGGCCAGAATCGCATAACCGGCCGCCAGCAGGTCGTCGAACATTACGCCGAAACCGTTTTTCAGGCGGGTGTCGAAAAAGCGGATCGGCCAAGGCTTCAGAATATCGAACAGGCGGAAGAGCGCAAAGGCCAGCACGATCCAGAGCCCGCCTGCCGGCGTAAAAAGCAGCACCAGCGCATAGGCCACGATCTCGTCCCAGACGATGCCGCCATGATCGGCCACGCCCAGTGCACGCCCCGTGCGTGCGCAGACCCAGATGCCGAGCAGAAACGCGGCGGCGAGCAGGGCGAGGCGCATGGACAGGTCCGGCGTCAGTGCCGTGAGCACCCAGAACAGCGGCAGTCCGAGCAGGGTGCCTGCCGTGCCCGGGGCTTTCGGCGCCAGTCCGGTCCCGAAGCCGAAAGCGATCAGGTGGGCCGGGTGGCGAAACAGGAAGGCAAGATCAGGGCGCGAAGTGGTCATGTCCGGTGCGTTCCAGCGACAGGGGGTGGCCATTCGCGTCGACGATCGCGAGGCCGGCTGCGTCGACGATGCGGCCGATGCGTGTCACCGGCGTATCGGCCGCGGCGGCGGCGGCGTGCACGGCGTCGCGCCGGTCGCACGGTGCAGTGAAGCAAAGCTCGTAGTCGTCGCCGCCCGCCAGCACGGCGTCGCGGGCCGCTGCTTCGTGCAGGTAGGTGCGCGTGGCGGGCAACAGGGGCAGGGCGTCGAATTCGAGCACCGCGCCGACGCGCGAGCGTTCGAGGATGTGGCCCAGATCGGCGGCGAGACCGTCGGAAATATCGATGGCGCTCGTGGCCAGTCCGCGCAGGGCGATGCCCAGCGCAACGCGCGGTGTCGGCAGGTAGAGCGCGGGCAGCACGCGGGCGGCGTCGATCTGTTCCATGAACAGCCGTCCCTGCCGGTAGGCGAGCGCCATCGCCGCCGAGCCGATGACGCCCGATACCCAGACATCGTCGCCGGGCTTCGCACCGTCGCGCCGCAGTGCCTGCCCGGGCGGCACTTCGCCGATGGCCGTGATGCCGAACGTGAGCGGGCCGCGCGTGGTGTCGCCGCCGACGAGTTCGACGCCGTGCAGGTCGGCCATGCGAAAGAAACCACGTGCGAAAGCAGCGAGCCAGGCCTCGTCGACAGCCGGCAGGGCGATCGAAAGCGTGACCCAGCGCGGCGCCGCACCCATTGCGGCCAGATCGGACAGATTCACCGCGAGCGACTTGTGCCCGAGGCCGGCCGGGCTGTCCTGCGGCATGAAATGGCGGCCTTCGAGCAGCATGTCGGAAGTGACCGCGAGCTGCATGCCGGACGCGGGGGCGAGCAGGGCGCAGTCGTCGCCCACACCCAGCACGGCGCCGGGCGTGGCGCGGGTGAAGTAGCGGGCGATGAGGTCGAATTCCATAGTCAGGGGAGGGCAGGATGTAGGGGCGTTTGTGCGGCTGTGCCGCGCCTGCGCATTCATGCAGCGCAGTCGCGCAATCCCCCTGATCCCTAGCCCCTGGTTTCCAGCGCGCGCACTTCCCGCCCCAGTTTGTCGAGCACGCCGTTGACGTATTTGTGGCCGTCGGTGCCGCCGAATTTCTTCGCGAGTTCGACGCCTTCGTTGATGACGACGCGCAGGGGCACGCCGGGGCAGTGCAGCAGTTCGTAGGCGCCGATGAGCAGGATGCCGCGCTCGACGGGCGACAGGTCGTCGATGGCGCGGTCGAGCAGCGGCGCCAGGCGCGTGCTCAGCATATCCTCCTCTTTCAGCACGCCGTAGAGCAGGGTGCGGAAATAGGGTTCGTCGACCCGCTTGAACTGCTCGTCTTCCTTGAGATTGGCGACGATGAGGGTGACGTCGGCGCCACCCACCCGCCATGCGTACAGGCCCTGCAGTGTGAATTCGCGCGCGAGCTTGCGTGAGCCCGCCATGTCAGAGGCGCTTCATCAGGTTGGCCATTTCGATGGCCACGCGCGCGGCATCGCGCCCTTTTTCCGCCATGCGCGCGTGCGCCTGTTCTTCGGTTTCCACGGTGAGGATCGCATTGGCGATGGGCACGCCGGTTTCGAGCTGGACGTCGAGAATGCCGCGCGAGGACTCGTTGGCGACGATCTCGAAATGGTAGGTTTCGCCGCGCACGACCGCGCCGAGGGCAACGAGCGCATCGTACTGGCCGGACTGCGCCATTTTCTGCAGCGCCAGCGGATGTTCGAGCGCGCCGGGCACGTCGACCAGCAGCACGTCTTCGCGCGCCACGCCGAGGCGGATGAGCTCGGTGTCACAGGCCGAGAGGAGGCCTTCGCAGATATCCTTGTTGAAACGGCTCATGACGATGCCGATGCGGAGTCCCTTGCCGTTGTAGACGGGGTCGAGTTCGTTGATGCTGGTGTTGTTTCCCATGTTTCCGTGTCCTTTCTGATCAGGCCTTGTCGAGGTAGCCCACGACTTCCAGGCCGAAGCCGTCCATTGCCGGCATCTTGCGCGGGCTGGCCAGGAGCCGCATCTTGCCGACGCCGAGGTCGCGCAGGATCTGCGCGCCGATGCCGTAGTCGCGCAGGTCGTATTTGCGTTGCGCAACGCGCGGCGGGTCAATGCGCTCGAGCAGCGCATCGGCGGTTTCCGGCCGGTGCAGCAGCACGACAACGCCTGCCTGCGATTCGGCGATGCGTTCCATCGCGCCGAGTATGGGCCAGGAATGGCCGCCACCGGTCACGTCGAGAAAATCCATCACCGACAGCGGTTCATGCACCCGCACCAGGGTTTCCGCATCGGCGTGGATTTCGCCCTTGACGAGCGCGAGATGCGTTTCCTTGGCGCAGGTGTCGCGGTAGGCAATCAGGCGGAACGCGCCGTAAACGGTCTGCACGAGACGGTCGGCGACGCGTTCGACGAGGCTTTCGGTCTGATTGCGATAGTGGATGAGATCGGCGATGGCGCCGATCTTCAGGCCATGTTCCTGCGCGAAGGGGACCAGGTCGGGCAGCCGCGCCATCGTGCCGTCGTCCTTGAGAATCTCGCAGATCACGGCGGCCGGCTCCAGGCCTGCCAGGGCGGCGAGGTCGCAGCCGGCCTCGGTATGGCCGGCGCGCGTCAGCACGCCGCCGGGCTGGGCGCGCAGCGGAAAGATGTGGCCGGGCTGGATGATGTCGCTGGGGCGGGCTTCCCGGTTCACGGCCGCCTGGATGGTGACGGCGCGGTCGGCGGCCGAAATGCCCGTGGTCACGCCTTCGGCCGCTTCGATCGAAACGGTGAAGGCGGTGCCGTGCGGCGTCTGGTTGTCCGACACCATCTGCTTGAGGCCAAGCTGCTCGCAGCGGGCCGGCGTCAGGGTCAGGCAGATCAGGCCGCGGCCGTACCGGGCCATGAAATTGATCGCTTCGGGGGTGACGTGCTCGGCGGCCATGACCAGATCGCCTTCGTTTTCGCGGTCTTCTTCGTCGACCAGGACGACCATGCGGCCGGCTTTCAGTTCTTCAATGATTTCGGGAGTGGGGCTGAGGCTCATCGGGTGGGGTCTCGTCGCCTGCGCCGAACGCGGTGTGCGTGGAACAGGCCGTTGCAGGCAGAGCGGCGGATGCCGCGAGGCAGCAATTCTCCCAGATTGAGGTGTGCCAGGCCACAGTCGGACGATTGAATCATTGTCTGGCACTTAACTTTGTGTTTACAAATGCCGATAAATGAAATAAATAAGTTGTGAGGGGAATTTATATCCACAACCCCATCTGGAGAGAGACGATGACTGCACGACGTTTTCTGGCGTTGGCCATGCTGTGCCTGCCCGCGCCCGTACTGGCGGCGACGGCGACCGCCAGCTTTACCGTGACCGCCACCGTGGTCGCGAGCTGCACCCTGAACGGCGGGATCCCGCTGGCTTTCGGAACCTATACGCCCGGCGTGGCGAAAGACGCCACGACGACCTTTACCGCGACCTGCACGACGGGCACACCCTATGCGCTCGATCTGTCGGTCGGCAGCGGCTCCGGCGCGAGCTTTGCCACGCGCCGCATGACCAGCGGCGCCGATACGCTTGACTATGGCCTCTACACCGACGCCGGACGCACCACGGTCTGGGGCGACGGCACGGGCGGCTCCAATACCGTCGGTTCGACAGGAACCGGCGTGACGCAGACCTTCACCGTATACGGCCGCATACCGGCCGCCGCCGCGGCGACTGTCGGCACTTACCTGGATACGATCACCGTCACCGCAACCTATTGATGAAGCCGCTCGCTGGGGGCCTGGTTGCCCTGACGGCGGCATTGAGCGTGTACGCCGGCGGTTTTCAGGTGCAGCCGGTGCGGCTCGATCTGGCCGCAGGCCAGAGCAATGCTGTCCTGACGATCTCCAATCCGTCGCGGGAGCCGCTCCTGATCCAGGCGGAGGCGTTTGCCTGGCGGCAGGACGCGGGCGGCGACGTGCTGGAACCGACCGTCGCCCTGCTGCTCAATCCGCCGATCTTCGAGATCGCGCCGGGGGACAGTCAGCTGGTTCGCGTCGGGCTGCGCCCTGGCCGCTCGATGGCCACGCGGGAAGCCAGCTATCGCATCTGGCTGTCGCAACTGCCCGGCAGCGAACCGGATCCTGCGCAGGGAGTGCGCATGCTGTTTCGCGTGAGCCTGCCGCTGTTCGTCACACCGTCCGGGCCGGCGCAGGCACGGGCCGACTGGGTGCTCGAGGCGGGGCGGCTGACCGTGCGCAATCCGGGTACGCGCCATCTGCAGGTCCGCAGTGTTCGACTGACCCGCACCGATGGCGCAAGCGTGTCGCTGCCGATGCGTTACGCGCTGGCGGGCGCGGTCGCAGGCTGGCCGCTGCCTGCCGGCTGGGCGGGGCAGACGCTTGCGATCGAAGCCGATACCGATGCTGGCATGCTGAAAACGCGGCTCGATCCGGGCGAAGGTGTGCCCCGCTAGGCGTTGGCGTTTTACCGGCGCCGTGCGTCTGGCGATCGCGCTGCTGTGCGCAGCCGGCCTGACCGGGCCGGCGCTGGCAGCCTCGCCGCTACTGCTGGCGGTGCGCATCAATGGCGCGGCGGTCGGCGATTTCGTGCCGCTGCTGCGCGAGGGCGACCTCTGGTTTGCACAGGCCGAGGCGCTTGCGCGTTGGCGCATCGCACCGGCCGGCCCGGCTCGCCGTGTCGACGGCATCGACTGGTGGGCGCTGCCGGGCATGCCGCGGCTGGATGCCGCCACGCAAACCCTGCTGCTCGATCTGCCGGCGTCGGCATTCGACCTGCAGCGCGTCGATTTGCGCCCCGCGCGTCCTGCGGCAGTTGAAGCGCCGCTCACGCCGGGATTGGCACTCGACTACGACTTCAATCTGGAGGCGGGAGAAGGCCGGCCGCAGGCCGCGGCCCTGCTCGACTTCGGCGCGTTCGGCCTGGCGCGGCTACCGGGCACGCTGCGGCATCGCATGGTGCTGCGCACGCTGCCGGACGCCGGGCGCGCGCTGCGGCTCGATACCCGGTGGCGCATCGAGCAGCCGGCGCAGCTGCGTGCCTGGACATTCGGCGATACCTTCACCTGCAACGGCGATTTTGCCGGCACGGCCCGTTTTGCCGGGGTGCAACTCGCCACCGATTTTGGTCTGCGCCCCGACCTGGTGACGTTTCCGCTGCCCGCGCTGGGCGGCAGCGCGAGCGTGCCGAGCGCAGTGGATCTGCTGGTGGACGGTCGAACGGTCGGCGCCACCCAGGTCGGCAGCGGGCCGTTTGCGCTCGACAATCCGCCGCTGGCGGCCGGCGCGGGTGAAGTGACGGTGGTGCAGCAGGACGTGCTGGGCCGCGCGCGCCAGATCAGCGTACCGTACTACGTCAGCCCGCGGCTGCTGAAGCCGGGCCTGTCGGATACCTGCCTAGAAGCCGGCCGGCTCCGCCGGGATTACGGCGTGCGCAGCAATGATTACGGCGGCACGTTCTCGGCGGCCGGTATCCGGCGCGGGTTGACCTCCGTGCTGACGCTTGCCGGCCGCGTCGAGGCCGGCGAAGTCAGCGGCATGCAGGTCGGCATGAACTGGCTGGCGGGCCGCCTGGGGGTGTTCACCCTGCAGACGGCGGCTTCGACGGGCGATGCCGGCGGCGGCAGCCGGCAGGCCCTGCGTTTCGAGCGGCAAACCCGCGCGTTTTCGCTGTCCGCCGGGATCGAAACCGCTTCGGCCGGCTACCGCCGGCTGGGCGGCGAAGCCCTGCCGGACAAACGGAGCAGTCTGTTCGTCGGGCTGCCGGTTGGCGGCGCCAATCTGACGCTGGCCGGCATATGGCAGGACAGCCGGACGACGGGGCCGTCGACCCGCATTGCCAGCGCGAGCCTGAGCATGCGTGTCGCCAGCGGATGGTTCGGCCAGTTCACGATCCAGCAGCAGGATGGCGAGACGACGGCGTTCGCGGTTTTCACGCGTGCCTTCGGCGAACGCCGGCATATGGCGCTGTCTGCCCAGAACCGGCATGGCGAAACGCTGGCGACCCTGCAGGCGCAGAGCAGCGAACCGTTGTCCGGCGGGCCGGGCTGGCATGTGCTTGCCAGTGCGGGGGCGCACGCGCGGCAGGTGGCAGGCATGAGCTGGCTCGGCAATGCCGGGCGCTTCGCGCTGGAAGCGGCGCACGAGTCCGCGGGCGATGCGTACGCCCTGCGTGCAGGCGGGCGCGGCGGGCTGGTCTGGGCAGACGGTGCGTTGACGGTCACGCGCGGACTGGGCGAAGGCGCGATCGCGCGCGTCAGCCTGCCGGGCATGGCGCATGTGCCGATTCTCTACCAGCACCGGGTGGTCACGACGACCGATGCGAACGGCGAAGCCTGAGTGACCGGACTGCTGCCGTACGAGAACAACGTCATCGCCCTCGATCCGCGCGCCTTGCCGATCGCCGTGCGTCTGGATCGCGAGGCGGTCGTCGTACGCCCACCCGCCCGTACCGCCGTGACGCTGGGATTCCCTTTGACGGCGCAGCGTGCCGCGCTGGTCCGCATCGTCGATTCGGCAGGGGTGCCGATTCCCCTCGGCGCGCGGGCCCGCACCGCCGATGGCCGGAGGCTGCCGTTCGGGCGCAATGGCGAGGTCTATGTCGACCGGCCGGCGGCGCACAACCGCTTGCAGGTGGAATGGCCGCGTGGACAATGCGCGATCGAGTTCGAATTTCCGCCGGGTGACGATCCCCAGCCGCGCCTGGGGCCGTTCGTATGCGAGTCCCTGATATGAAGCTGTCCTGTCTGTTGCTGTTGTCGACGATGTCCCTGACTGCGCATGCCGCCACGTGCAACGTCTCCGCCACCCCGCTTGCCTTCGGCAGCTATGCCTCGCCGGGCGGTGTGCAGACGGATTCGAGCAGTACCCTGACGGTGAGCTGCACGCCCGAGCGCATCCTGCTCTGCACGATCGGGTACACCGTGAGTCTGTCCGCCGGCGGGGCGGGGAGCTATGCGCCGCGCAAGCTCGACAGCGGCGGCAACCGGCTCGACTACAACCTCTACACGAGCGCGACGCGTTCGACTGTCTGGGGCGATGGCACGGGCGGCACCAGTACCGTGTCGAGCAGCATCACCAGCGGCCTGCTTGGGCTGCTGCTGTGTGACGAGGCCAGCAAGAACCACACGGTCTACGCGCGCATCCCTGCGGCGCAGTCGGTACCCGCCGGCAGCTACGCGGACACCATCGTCGTCACCGTGACGTACTGAGCGCCGCGTCGTGCGCCGCCATGCGCGCCACATAGCGCGCGATGAGATCGATTTCCAGGTTCACCGGCTGATCCGGTGCCAGCGTCCGGAGCGTCGTCATCTCGAGCGTGTGCGGAATGAGGTTGACTTCGAAGCGGTTGCCATCGATCGCGTTGACCGTGAGCGATACGCCGTTGATGGCGACGGAACCCTTGCCGGCGATGTAGCGCGCGAGCGCTGCGGGGGCCTCGACGGCCAGCCGGTGCGATCCGCCGCCCAGATCCTCGAATGCGACGACCCGGCCGATGCCGTCCACATGGCCCGACATCAGGTGGCCGCCCAAGCGGTCTGCCAGCCGCAGCGCCTTCTCCAGGTTCACCGCGCCGTCCGGTGCGAACCCCCGGGTGCAGCGCAGCGTTTCGGCGGAAGCGTCGACAGTGAACTGCGACGGCGCCAGCGCGACAGCGGTGAGACAGACGCCGTCGACCGCGATGCTGTCGCCCAGCGCCACGTCGGCGAGATCCAGCGCGCCGGCGTCGATGACCATGCGCGCGTCGGCGCCGTGCGGTTCGTATGCGTGGATGCGGCCGATGGCCTGGACAATGCCGGTGAACATGACGGGACTGGAAGCCGGATGTGGGAAGGCCCACATTGTAGGGGCTGGCCGTCGGCCGGTGAACACCGGGCGCACGCTGCGAGGCGGGATATAAAAAGATATAAAGGTCATTAAATTGGTATGATAGGACTTTCGATGCTGCCGGGTCGACGCATGAATCTTCCTGCTTCCTTCGCCATTCGCGGCCACGCGCTCCTGCCTGTCGTCCAGGGAGGCATGGGCGTCGGCATTTCGGCGCACTGCCTGGCGGGCACGGTTGCGGCTGCCGGTGGTGTGGGCACCATCGCCAGCATCGATCTGCGCCATCATCACGCCGATCTGCTGGCGCAGGCGCGCGGCGCGCGCGACCGGGAAACGCTGGACCGGCTCAACCTCGTTGCCCTCGACCGTGAAATCCGCGCCGCGCGGGCGCTGGCCAATGGGCGGGGGCTTGTTGCCGTCAACGTGATGAAAGCCGTGGATGCGCATGCGGCCTACGTGCGGCAGGCCTGCGCATCGGGCGCGCAGGCCATCGTGATGGGCGCGGGCCTGCCGCTCGACCTGCCCGATCTGGCGGCCGACCATCCCGAAGTCGCGCTGGTGCCGATCCTGTCGGATGCGCGCGGAGTCGCCATCGTGCTGAAGAAATGGGCGCGCAAGGGGCGCCTGCCGGATGCCATCGTGATCGAACATCCGCGCTACGCGGGCGGGCACCTCGGAGCGACGAACCCGGCCGAGCTTGCACATGCCCGGTTCGATTTCGCCGAGGTGCTGCCCGCCGTTTTCGCACTGTTCGACGAAATGGGCATCGCGCGCGCGCGCATTCCGCTGATCGTCGGCGGCGGCATCAACAGTCATGAGAAGCTGCGTGCCGCGCTCGCCCTGGGGGCTGCTGCCGTGCAGATCGGCACCGCCTTCGCCGTCACCGAGGAAAGTGACGCGCACCCCGCATTCAAGCGCGTACTGGCCGAAGCCCGCCCCGAGGATATCGTCACTTTCATGAGCGTGGCGGGCCTGCCGGCGCGCGCGGTGAAAACACCCTGGCTTGCGAACTATCTCCGGCGCGAAGCTCGCTTGCAGGCCTGCGCCAAGGCCGATCCGGACCGCTGTGCCGCCGGATTGCACTGCCTGACCCAATGCGGCCTGCGCGACGGGCTCGCGCGCGCCGGCCAGTTCTGCATCGACGCGCAGCTTGTCGCCGCGCTGAAAGGCGACGTCAACAAGGGGCTTTTCTTTCGCGGCGCCGAGCCGCTGCCTTTCGGCAACGAAATTCGGCCGGTGCGCGATCTGATCGCGTATTTTCTCAGCGGCGAAAAGCCGGCCCGCATCGCCGACGCCGCATGACGCCCGTCTCCGGAAAGGCTCGCCAAGCCGTATGTAACGGATGCCTGCGAGCCGTCCTCGGCGCCGCTGCGGCCCTGGCGGGCCTGAGCGCGTGCGAGGCGCCGCCCGAGCCGGCTTATCAGGCAGGCCCCAGGGCCTACGTGGCGTTCTACCTGCCGGCCGACGATCCGGCTTACGCCGAGCTGCACCTCGACGTGCAAATCTATCGCCTCGATGACGGCCAGCGCGTGTTCGCCGGCGCGCTGCAGAAATGGAAAAACCTGCGGCCCGCGCGCGCGGGCCTGACAGTGCCGGTCCCGCCGGGCAGACACGTGTTTTCGGTGGAGATGGCGGGGGGCGCCGCAACGGTCGCGCTCGACGTGCGGCCGAACATCTACTATCCGGTTCGCATCGGTGCGGCGAATATCGTGCGCGGCCGGCTGATCGGTGCGAGCGACAGGATCCGTTTCGATATCCGCGTTACGCCGGAACAGCCCGTTCCGCCCGGCAGCGCCTTGCCGACGCAGGCTTCACGCGGCTGAGCGGCCGGCCCGCAGAAACAGGGGCCATGCCAGCGCGCGCGCCGTCATCGGCTCGCCCCAGGCCGGCGTGAGACGGGCCTGCAGATCCGGCAAGGGATCATGCCCGCGTGCGGCCTGGTAGCGTTTCACGGCCGACCAGGTCGAAAGATAGGCGATGAGGCGGGGCAGATTCCATTCGACGCGGATGGCGAAGGCTGGCGCCTGGACAGGCGGGAAAGGGAAGGGCAGGCCGCGGTAGCCGTCCTCGACCAGTGCGCGTTCGGCCGGCCAGTAGGGGCCGAGCGTCCGCGCATAGAAATCCAGATAGGGCGCATCGAGCGGGTCCGGCAGAACGAGCCGTCCGTAGCCCCACACGGCCAGAATGCCTGCAGGTTTGAGCACGCGACGCGCCTCGGCGTAGAAACGCGGCAGGTCGAACCAGTGTGCGGCCTGCGCGACCGTGACGAGATCGACGCTGGCCGTCGCGAGGCCACTGGCTTCCGCTGATGCCACCCGATAGTCGACACCGGGGTGCGGCTGGGCATGGCGGATCTGCTCGGCCGATGCGTCGGTGGCGACGATTCGTCCGAAATGGGCGGCGAGTCCGCGCGCGGCCTGGCCGTTGCCGGTGGCGCAGTCCCAGGCGGCTGCGCGCGCGCCGCACTGCCCTGCCAGCCACGCGTAGAGCGCGTCGGGATAATCCGGCCGGAACGCCGCATACGCATCGGATGCGCTGGAGAAATGATCCTTGAAACCGGCAGCCATGCCGGGGAGTGTGCCAGAAGTCCGGCCGGGCGGGACACTGCCCGGTCCTCCCGGCCGGCCGGATGCTCAGGCTGCGATGCGGAAGCCTTCCATCGCCTGGCCGAGCTGCGAGGACTGCGTCTCCAGCGATTGCGCGGCCGAGGCCAGCTGTTGCACGAGCGCGGCGTTCTGCTGTGTCGTGGCATCGATCTGCGCGATGGCCTCGTTCATCTGGCCGATGTCGCTGCTCTGCGAATGCCCGGCCTGGGCGATGTCCACCGTCAGCTGCGACACACGGCCGACGCTGTCGAGAATTTCCTGCATGGTCTTGCCCGCGTCGTCCACCAGCCGCGCACCGGCATCGACCTTGGCCGTGGACTCGTCGATCAGTTGTTTGATCTCGCGTGCCGCGTTTGCGCTGTTCTGCGCCAGTGCGCGCACTTCGGCGGCGACGACGGCGAAGCCGCGTCCGTTGTCGCCGGCGCGGGCCGCTTCGACGGCTGCGTTGAGCGCCAGGATATTGGTCTGGAAGGCGATGCTGTCGATCACGCTGACGATCTCGCCGATCCGCGTGGCGCTGGCGTGGATCTCGCGCATGCGGGCAACCGCATCGCGCATCGTTTCCGCACCGCGTTGTGCGATCGTGCTCGATTGTGTGACCACATTGCGCACTTCCTCGGTGTTGCGGGCATTGCTTTCCACCGTGCCGGCGAGCAGCTGCATCGAACTGGACGTCTGCTGGAGCGCACTGGCCTGATTCTCGGTGCGGGCCGAGAGATCGACGTTGCCGCTCGCGATTTCGCGCGTGACCGTGCTGACGCTGTCGACGGCCTGGCGGACGTCGAGCACGGTCTGGCGCAGCTTCTTGCGCATCGAATTCAGTTCGGCGCGCAGCCACGAGATCTCGTCCTTGCCCGGCGAATCGATGCGGGTATCGAGGTCGCCGCCCGCGATGCGGGTCACGCATTCGATGGTGGATTCCACCGAATCCTTGATGCTGCGCCGGATCGCCCAGGCGCTGAATGCGGCGAGCGCACATCCCAGACCGGCCGTGGCGCCCATGCCCCAGGCTGCGGACCCATGCGTATCCGGCAGTGCGGCGATCGCAGCGACGCCCAGCGTTGCCATCATCAGTCCCATGATCGAGAAACCGATGACGATACGCTGCACGAGGCTGACCCTCCGAATCCATTCCATGTCGTTTCTCCCTTTGCGCGTGTGCCCCGGCATGAAGCGCGGAGCTTGGTACGAGAGCACTATCGGTTTCGGAAGGTGTGGCCTTGATTGGGGGAAACCCTAGGGCGGACGGGGAGCAGGATTCAGAGGGTAGGGGTCAGGGAGCCCTGTGCGGCCGCGTCGTGCCGCGGCATGGAACGCGGCGCCAATCCGCAGGGCCTAGGCTTTCCGGGGGTGCAACACCAGACGGAGATCAGTGCCGATACGCCGCAGATCGGTCAGCTCGAAGCGTGCGGCGCCGGCCAGCGTGCCGGGCGCGGCATCGGCGAAAAGTCCGCGCGCGGGTTCGCCGATCGCGATCGGTGCAACATAGGCGACCCATTCGTCGATGAGGCCCGCCGCGAGCAGGGCGCCGTTGAGCGCGGCGCCGGCCTCGACGTGCAGTTCGTTGACGCCGCGCTGCGCGAGCAGCACAAGCAGCGCGGCGAGGTCGGTGCGGCCGTCGGCGCCCGGCAGTTCGGCGATTTCCGCGCCCGCTGCTTCGAGCGGGCCGCGTGCATCCGGTGTGGCGTGGTGACAGGCGATCAGCGCCGGCAGGAGCGCCGCGCCCGGCGGCGTGCGCAGGGCCGAATCGACGACGACGCGCAGGGGCTGGCGGCCGGTGTCGAGGTCGCGCACGGTCATTCGGGGATCGTCGGCACACACGGTGCCGCTGCCGGTCAGGATGGCGCATGCGCGGGCGCGCAAGCGCTGCACGTCGGCCCGGGCGGCCTCGCCGGTGATCCATTGCGACTGCCCGTTTGCAAGCGCGGTCCGGCCGTCCAGCGTGGCGGCGGTCTTGAGCCGCACCCAGGGCCGGCCGCGCGTCATGCGCGAAACGAAGCCGGGATTGAGCGCGCGTGCCTCGGTTTCCAGCAGGCCGACCTCGGCCTGGATGCCGGCAAGCGTGAGCATGGCGATACCGCCGCCGGCGACCAGGGGATTCGGGTCGGTCATCGCGGCCACCACGCGTACAACGCCGGCATTGATCAAGGCTTCGGCACAGGGCGGCGTGCGGCCATGGTGCGAGCACGGTTCGAGCGTGACATAAGCGGTGGCGCCGCGCGCATGGCCGCCAGCCCGGGCCAGGGCGTGCACCTCGGCGTGTGGGGCGCCGGCGCGTTCGTGCCAGCCTTCGCCGACGACCGCGCCGTCTTTCACGATCACGCAGCCGACGCGCGGGTTGGGCGGGGTGGTGTAAAGCCCGCGTTCGGCCAGCCGCAGGGCGTGCGCCATGTGGGCATGATCGGCGGCGGCGAAGCGGAATGCGCTCACGGCGGGTTACTCGAAAAGATCGTCCACGCCCTGCGAAGGCATGCGTTCCAGATCCTGCAGCATTTCGCGGAAATCGTCCGGATCCTGGAAGCTCTTGTAGACCGAGGCAAAGCGGATGTAGGCGATCTTGTCGAGTTTCTTCAGTTCGTTCATCACCAGTTCGCCGAGCTCGCGCGAGGGCACTTCGCGCGCGCCGCGCGTGAGCAGTTTCTGGCGGATGCGTTCGACCGACGCGTCCACCTGTTCGGTCGGTACCGGCCGCTTGTGCAGGGCGCGGCGGAATCCCTCACGCAGCTTGGTCTCGGAAAAATCCTCGCGCGTACCGTTGCTCTTCACGATCTGCGGCGGCCGCAGCTCGGCGGTCTCCCAGGTGGTGAAGCGCTTTTCGCAGGCCACGCAGCGGCGGCGGCGGCGGATCGCGTCGCCCGCTTCATTGACGCGCGAGTCGATGACCTGGGTGTCGAGGGAACCGCAGAAGGGACACTTCATCGGGGTCGGGATTCAGGGGCCGGGGCGGAGAGGATGGGCAGCCTTTGGCCATGTATCGCTTGAGAGAAGGCGAAGCACAAATCCCTGGCCCATTGTCCCTGCCGCGTCAGCCGTAAACCGGGAACTTCGCCGTCAGCGTCGCCACCTCGCCCTGCACGCGCGCGATCACGGCTTCGTCGGTCGGCGCGTCGAGCACGTCGGCGATGAGGTGCGCGAGCTGTTCGGCTTCGAGTTCCTTGAAGCCGCGCGTGGTCATCGCCGGAGTACCGATGCGGATGCCGCTGGTGACGAAGGGCTTCTGCGGGTCGTTCGGGATCGAGTTCTTGTTGACGGTGATGTGGGCGCGGCCGAGCAGCGCTTCGGCGTCCTTGCCGGTGAGGTTCTTGGCGCGCAGGTCGACCAGGAACACGTGGCTCTCGGTGCGGCCGGAGACGATGGCGAGTCCGCGTTCGACGAGCACCTTGCACATCACCAGCGCGTTGGCGACGACCTGTTCCTGGTAGTGCCTGAATTCCGGTGTGGCGGCTTCCTTGAATGCGGTGGCCTTGCCGGCGATGACGTGCATGAGCGGGCCGCCCTGCAGGCCGGGGAAGATGGCCGAGTTGATCGCCTTCTCGTGTTCGGCCTTCATCAGAATGATGCCGCCGCGCGGGCCGCGCAGCGTCTTGTGCGTGGTCGAAGTCACCACGTCGGCGTGCGGCACCGGGTTGGGGTACACGCCGGCGGCGATGAGGCCCGCGTAGTGCGCCATGTCCACCATGAAGATCGCGCCGATTTCCTTCGCCACCTTGGCAAAGCGTGCGAAGTCGATGCGCAGCGCATAGGCCGAGGCGCCGGCGATGATGAGCTTGGGTTTGTGCTCGCGCGCGAGCGCTTCCATCCTGTCGTAGTCGATTTCCTGCTTTTCGTTCAGGCCGTAGGCGACGACGTTGAACCACTTGCCGCTCATGTTGAGCGCCATGCCGTGGGTGAGGTGGCCGCCTTCGGCGAGGCTCATGCCCATGATGGTGTCGCCGGGCTTGAGGAAGGCCATGAACACGGCCTGGTTGGCCTGCGAACCGGAGTTGGGCTGCACGTTGGCGGCTTCGGCGCCGAACAGCGCCTTCACGCGGTCGATGGCCAGCTGCTCGACGATGTCCACGTATTCGCAGCCGCCGTAGTAGCGTTTACCGGGGTAGCCTTCGGCGTACTTGTTGGTGAGCTGCGAGCCCTGCGCCTGCATCACCGCCGGGCTGGTGTAGTTTTCCGACGCGATCAGTTCGATGTGGTCCTGCTGGCGGCGGTCTTCCTGCTGGATGGCGGCCCACAGGTCGGGGTCGGTCTGGTCGAGGGTCACGGTTCGGTTGAACATGGGCGGTCGGAGAGGGCGGGAAAGCCGCGCATTTTACCACGCGGCCCATAGGGGTACGGCACCCGTATAATCGGCCAAAACCGGAGGATGACGATGCACAGACGAGACTTCCTGGCCGGCGCGGGCGTGGCTGCGGCACTGCCCCTGGCCGCGCAGGCAGCCCCGGAAGTTTTGACGCAGTTGCCGGCGGTGCGCTGGCGGCTGGCGTCCAGCTTTCCCAAGAGCCTCGACACGATCTACGGCACTGCCGAAACCCTGTCCAAGCGTATCGCCGCATTGACCGGCGGCAAATTCCAGATCCGTGTCTTCGCCGCCGGCGAACTCGTGCCCGGGCTGCAGGTGCTCGACGCGGTCGGCAACGGCACCGCCGAATGCGGCCATTCGGCAGGCTACTACTATGTCGGCAAGAATCTCGCATTGGCCTTCGACGCCACCGTACCCTTTGGCCTCACCGCGCGCCAGCAGAATGCCTGGATGTATGCCGGCGGCGGTCTCGATGCGCTGCGCGCGCTCTACGCGAAATACAACGTCATCCAGTTTCCCGGCGGCAATACCGGCGCGCAGATGGGGGGCTGGTTTCGCAAGCCGCTCAAGTCGCTGGCCGACCTCCAGGGCCTGAAGATGCGCATTCCCGGCATCGGCGGCCAGATATGGGCGAAACTCGGCGCCGTGCCGCAGACCCTGCCGGGCGGCGATATCTACCCCGCGCTGGAACGTGGCGCCATCGACGCCGCGGAATGGGTCGGCCCCTACGACGACGAAAAACTCGGTTTCCACAAAATCGCCAGGCACTACTACTATCCCGGCTGGTGGGAAGGCGGGCCGCAGTTGTCCTATTACGTCAACCTGAACGCCTGGAAGGCCCTGCCCGAAATCTATCGTCAGGCGTTCGAGGTTGCCGCCGCCGAGGCAAATCAACTGATGCTGGCGCAGTACGATGCCAAAAACCCGCCCGCGCTGCTGCGGCTGGTGGGCGCCGGCGTCAAGCTTCACCCTTTCCCCAAGGACGTCATGCTCGCCGCCCGCCGCGCCACCTTCGAACTGTACGAGGCGGAAGCGAGAACCAACCCGGACTTCGCCGCCATCTACCGGCTGTGGAAACAGTTCCGCGACACCGAGTTCCAGTGGTTCAAGGTGAACGAGGCGGCGTACGCCAATTTCAACTATTACGTCAAATAAGCGAGGCGATCGGACATGCATACACTCGACCAGCTCATCACCACTTTCGATCTCGGCCTGCGCACCGTCTTCGCCACGCCGCACGCCAGCCGCCCCTATCCGGCCGCCGCCGCGCCCGAAGCCGACATGAGCGAAGCCGAGAAAGCCCGCGCCGCCGCCCTCATGCGCGTCAACCACGTCGGCGAAGTCTGCGCCCAGGCCCTCTATGCCGGCCAGGCGCTCACCGCCAGGAACGAGAAGGTGCGCGGCGAACTTGAGCAGGCCGCGCGCGAGGAAACCGACCACCTCGCCTGGTGCGAGCAGCGCATCACCGAACTCGGCGGCCGCAAGAGCCTGCTGAATCCCTTGTGGTTTGGCGGCGCCTTCGGCATGGGCGTGGTCGCCGGCCTGCTGGGCGACAAATGGAACCTCGGCTTTCTTGCAGAAACCGAGCGCCAGGTCGAAGCCCATCTAGACGGTCATCTGCAGAAGCTTCCCGAAGCCGATGCCCGCAGCCGTGTCGTCGTCGAACAGATGAAAACCGACGAGATCAAGCACGCCCAGACCGCCGTCGACCACGGCGGTGCCCCGCTGCCCATGCCGGTGAAACAGGCGATGCGTTTCGCGGCGGAGGTGATGCGGCAGACGGCGAGCCGGGTTTAGTGGGAAAGGAAGCCGGGGCTGGGCGCAGCGTTCGGGATGATGGGTAAACGGGCTACGAGGTGAATTGGCGGGCTTGTGGATAGGCATGGTGTCCGAGCGCATCTAATCCATCCCGGTCGTCGTTCAAACAATTTCCCTGCGAGGCAAATAGATGAAACATGTGCAATGGCCTGTATTCGCGGCCCTGCTGTGGGGGGCGGGCCTGACGGGTTGCGACAGGACGATCGAGGGAGAGACAAAGCCAGCCGGAGATGAGCCATCTGCGCTTGAACGCAGACTCGATTCCGCGCAGGTGGAACGGGGCAGGATTGTGTACGAGAAAAATTGCCAGGTCTGCCACGGCGACCAGGGCAAGGGACTGCCCGGCGACTGGCGCGTACGGGATGCCGACGGTTTCTATCCGCCACCGCCGCTCGACGACAGCGCGCATGCCTGGCATCACCCCACAGCTGTTCTGCTGGAGGTGATCCGTGACGGCAGCCCGGCGGGCGAGGGCAAGATGCCCGCCTGGCAAGGCACGTTGACGGAGCAGGACATGCAGGATGTGGTGGTCTACATCAAGTCGCTGTGGTCCGATCCGGTTTACCGGTTATGGCTGAAAATGGAACGGCAATCGCTCGAGCCCTGATTTCGCCCTGTGGGCGAGCGGCTTCTGCACATCCTGGGGCGGGATCAGGCTAGACCCTCCGGGGGCGATACGAAGCGCACCAGCTCATCCAGTCCCGAGCCCATCCCGTCAGCCGCCGCGCCCAGTGCTTCCGGTTGGCTTTTCAGGCGATTCACCCAGAAGGTCGGATAGCCATACCACTTCGCACCGGCGACATCCCAGCCGGCGAATGCGGCAAATGCGATGTGCTCGCGCTTGAGCCCGAGCGATTTCACGCCGAGTTCGTAGGCTTTGGGATCGGGCTTGTAACTGCGGATCTGATCGGTGCTGAGCACCTGCTCGAACAGGCCGTCGAGGCCGGCGTGGCGGATGTTGGTTTCCAGCATGGCGCGGGTCATGTTGGACAGGAAGACCAGCCGTACGCCGGATTCCTTCAATGTCCTGAGTGCGGGCAGCGCATCCGGCCAGGCGTTGAGCTGGAGATAGGCCTGCATCAGCTGGTCGCGTTTGTCTGCGGTCAGGTCGAGCTGGGCGCCCTTGGCCGCGAAGACGAGCGCGTCTTCCGTGGCCCGCCAGAAATCCGCATATTGTCCGCCGAGCGCGCGCAGCCACTGGTATTCGAACTGGCGCGTGCGCCAGGCGTTGCCGAGTTCGGCGCCCTTGCCGGGGAACAGCGTGTCCGCCAGTTTGAAAATCGGGCGCGGATCGAATACGGGGAAGGCGTCGAAGGCGACAGCCTGGTAGCGCCGGGCGGGCGCCGCGCGGCTTGCGAGCGGCTGGCCGATCAGGCCGGCCGCAGCGCTGGCGGTTGCAAGATGCATGAAGGTGCGTCGATTCATTGTCATGGCGTTAGTCTCCGGGGCGTGCACGATGCACAGGCATGAGACGGCCGGTCGGCACGGTTTATTCCACGCCTGCACGCGGGCAGAGTCATGTGTCGAAGCATGGGGTACAACGGGAACTGCGTGCGAGACAGGCGGCCCCACGCAACGAAGCGGCTAGAATGCCGCCTTGAACCCCATCATTTATCAGGAGCATTCCATGAGCGACTACGGTTTCGAAACCCGCATCAACGGCCCCTTCGACGCAGCCATCGACAAGGTCACCGCTGCCTTGAAAGCCGAGGGTTTCGGCGTGCTGACGGACATCGATGTGAAGGGCACGATGAAGGCGAAGCTGGACGTGGACATGCGCCCCTACCGCATTCTCGGCGCGTGCAATCCGCCGCTGGCCAACCAGGCGATCAGCGCCGAGCCGGACGTGGGCATGCTGCTGCCGTGCAACGTGGTGGTACGCGAAGAGGCCGATGGCAAGGTCACCGTATCCTTCCTCGACCCCGGCATCATGGTGAAACTGGTGTCGAACACGGCCGTACACGGCGTGGCGGGCGAGGCGCGGGCGCGGTTGATGCGGGTGAAGGACAGCCTGGCCGGTTGAGCGTGCGTGGTGCGGACAGAGCCCGCCTCAGGCGGGCTTTTTTTCGTCCTGCATATCGGTATCGGACGCTTCCTGCACCAGCACCCACGGTGCGACGACGACGCCCCAGAACACCTGTTGGGCGGCATGCCAGCGTTGCGCGTCGTCCATGTCGGGGCGAACGAGGGTGCCGTCGGCAAGCCAGGCCTGCACGGCCTCGGTATTGTTCTCGGCGACCTGCAGGGCGGCATCGACGAGATCGAAGCCGGGCTTGACCCGCACCACCACGCCGCGCGCAAAATGGCGTTCGAGTTCGGGCCAGGCGAGACGGGCGGTTTCGAGATTGAGCTTGGCGCGGAGGATGTCGCTGGGGGTCACGGCAGGTTCAGGACACGGGGCCGTTCAGCGGGCCTTGCCGCCGCCGCGGCGCTGGCTGAGCGGATGTTTGGGCACCTGATGGGGGCGGCCGTCGCTGGTGGGAACGGGTTTGCCGCGGGGCTTTGCGGCGGGTCTGGCGTGACGCGTCGGCGCGCGCGTGCCTTCGGGCTGCTTGCCGGTGCCCGCAGGCTGGTAGAGCGGGATGAGGTGTTTTCTGCCGTTGCCGATGAGGTCTTCGCGGCCCATGGCCTTGAGCGCGTCGCGCAGCAGCGGCCAGTTGTCGGGATCGTGGTAGCGCAAGAACGCCTTGTGCAGGCGCCGGCGGCGGCCTTCGCGCACGACGTCGACTTTCTCTGCCTTGCCGCCGAGCACTTTTTTCAGGGGATTTTTCCCGGTGTGGTACATGGCGGTCGCCAGCGCCATCGGCGTGGGCAGGAAGGTCTGGACCTGATCGAGCCGGAAGTCGTGCGTCTTCAGCCACAGGGCGAGGTTCAGCATGTCCTCGTCGGTGGTGCCGGGATGCGCGGCGATGAAGTAGGGAATGAGGTACTGCTTCTTGCCGACGGCCTTCGAGGCGGCTTCGAACATCTGTTTGAAGCGGTCGTAGGCGCCCATGCCGGGTTTCATCATCTTGGACAGCGGACCGGCCTCGGTATGCTCGGGCGCGATCTTGAGGTAGCCGCCGACGTGATGCTGCACCAGTTCCTTAACGTATTCGGGCGAACGCACGGCGAGGTCGTATCTGAGGCCCGAGCTGACGAGAATCTTCTTGATGCCGGGCAGTTGCCGGGCGCGGCGGTACAGCGAGATCAGCGGCGCGTGATCGGTGTTCAGGTTGTCGCAGATGTCCGGGAACACGCAGGAGAGACGGCGGCAGGCTTTCTCGATCTTTTCCGACTTGCAGGCCATGCGGTACATGTTGGCGGTGGGGCCGCCGAGGTCGGAGACGACGCCGGTGAAGCCGGGCGTCCGGTCGCGGATGGCCTCGATCTCGCGGATGATCGAGTCTTCCGAACGGCTCTGGATGATGCGGCCCTCGTGCTCGGTGATCGAGCAGAAGGTGCAGCCGCCGAAGCAGCCGCGCATGATGTTGACCGAGAAACGGATCATCTCCCACGCCGGAATCTTCGCGTCGCCGTAGCCCGGATGCGGCGCACGCGCGTAGGGCAGGTCGTAGACCGCGTCCATCTCGGGCGTGGTGAGCGGGATCGGGGGCGGGTTCAGCCACACGTCGCGGTCGCCGTGCGCCTGGCGCAGGGCGCGGGCGTTGCCGGGGTTGGATTCGAGGTGGAAGACGCGCGACGCATGCGCGTACAGCACGGGGTTGTTCTTGACCTGGTCGTAATCGGGCAGCCGCACGACGGTGCGTTCGCGCACGGCCTGCTTCGCGGCCAGCCGTTCGGCGCGCGGCACGAGGCGCACCGGGGCAGTGCCTGCCGGGGTCTGCGGCTGCGGTACGGACGGTGTCATCGCATAGGGATCGATGTGGGCGTCGACGGCGCCGGGCGTGTCGAGCTCGGTCGAGGCGACTTCGATCCAGGCGTCGTCCGGTTTCCAGTCGCGCGCTACCCGAAAGCCCGTGCCGCGCACGTCGCGGATGGTATCGACCGCGTCGCCGCGCGCGAGGCGGTGGGTGATCTCGACGAGCGCCCGCTCGGCGTTGCCGAAGATCAGCAGATCGGCCTTGGAATCCATCAGCACCGAACGCCGCACGGTGTCGGACCAGTAGTCGTAGTGCGCGATGCGGCGCAGGCTGGCCTCGATGGAGCCGATGATGACCGGCACGCCGGAAAACGCTTCGCGACAGCGCTGGGCATAGACCGTCACCGCACGGTCGGGGCGCCTGTTCGGTTCGGCGTGGGCGGTGTAGGCATCGTCGGAACGGATCTTCCGGTCGGCTGTGTAGCGGTTGACCATGGAATCCATGTTGCCTGCGGTCACGCCGAAATACAGTGCGGGTTTGCCCAGCGCGCGGAAAGGCTCGGCCGAGTGCCAGTCCGGCTGGCTGAGGACGCCGACGCGGAAACCCTGGGCTTCGAGCAGGCGGCCGACCAGCGCCATGCCGAAGCTGGGGTGGTCGATGTAGGCATCGCCGGTCACCAGGATCACGTCGCAGGCGTCCCAGCCGAGCGCGTCCATCTCGGCGCGCGAAGTCGGCAGGAAGGGCGCGGTGCCCAGGCGGGCGGCCCAGTGCTTGCGGTAGGCGAACAGCGGTGTGCTCATGCGTGGATTCTACTCGTCGGAAACGACGCAGGCGGGGCCGGCATTTGCCGATCCCGCCTGCGTCCGGAGCGCTTGCCGGCTCAGCCGACGGCGAGCAGTTCCACCTCGAACACCAGCGTTGCGTTTGGCGGGATCACGCCGCCGGCGCCGCGTTCGCCGTAAGCCAGGTGCGGCGGGATGGTGAGCTTGCGCTTGCCGCCCACCTGCATGCCGGCCACGCCCTGGTCCCAGCCTGGAATCACGTGGCCCACGCCGAGCCGGAAGTCGAAGGGATCGTTGCGGTCGACGCTGGAATCGAATTTACGGCCGTCGGTGAGCCAGCCGGTGTAATGCACGGAGACGGATTGGCCGGCCTGGGCGGCGGGGCCGTCGCCGGTGACGAGATCTTCGATGACGAGTTCGCTCATGGGGGATGTCCTTGAAACGGATAGGGAAAAGGCACGCGCGCCAGCGGGGACGACGGCCGGGCGAAGGCAGACCGCGATTGTCTCACGTTTCGGGAACGGGCCGGCCCGGCGCCATGGCGTGTCGTGCACACGGACGTACAGGCGATCGGGCCGACGAGAGTGGCGAAAGCGGCGGGCTGCGCCGTGTTGCCCCTGCATATGCCGCGCCGCGAAGCACGGGGATCAAGGCATTGCGGCCGCCGGAAGCGTGGCTTTCCCGGCTTTTTTCGGGTTTACTTGGCCGGACTCATCGTCACGTCGGATGGAATGGTGTCACGGGCTGTCATCGATACGCGGCTTTCGGGCCTGATCGACCGCTTCTATGAAGCGGCGGTGGATGACGCGCCATGGATGGGGGTCGCCGCCGATATCGCGGACGTGCTGGCGTCCACCAGCGCCGTGCTCAAACTGCACGGGGGCGACGGTGACGACGTCCAGCTGCTCGAACACACCGACAATTTCAACCTTGCCGACGACCGGCAGTCCTGGGCGCGCCACTGGCACCAGCAGGATTTGTGGGTGGCACGATCTGCCGCTTTCGGCGTGTCGCAGGTTGTCACAGACCATGATCTCGTCACGCCTTCCGAGCAACGGAAAACCGGCTTTTATCGGGAATGGCTTCATGCCCTCGATATCTTTCACATGGTGGGGGCGGTTTTTCCCGGCAGGGATGGCGCGCTGGGCGTGCTGGGCGTCCACCGGCCGGCATGCGCGGGGGCTTATGCCGACAGCGATAGACACAGGCTCGCCACGCTCCTGCCTCATCTGCAGCGTGCCCTGTGGTTGAGCCAAAAGCTCACGAAAAACGCCCTGCGCGGAGCGGTTGCAGATGAAACGTTTCAACGGATCGATGCGGCCGTTTTCGCCGTGGATGCGCGGTGCCGCATCATCGTGGCCAATACGCGCGCAGACGCCTTGCTCCGCGTGCGCGACAGCGGCCTTGCGGGGGGACACGGCCGGTTAAGGCTGGCCGACCCGTTATTGAACCAGCGCATGCAGCAGCAGGTGCAGGCCTGCATCCGGACTGCGCAGGGCCAGGCCGACGCCCTGGGGTCGGTCATGGCAATTCCGCGCCCGGGCCGTCTGCCTCTGACGATGATGGTGTCTCCCTTGCGTCCTGCCGCACTGTTTTCCGCCGGCAACGCTGTCCGCAACCGGCCTCTTGCGCTCGTGATGATCCGTGATCCGGAGGCTTCTGCGCTGGCCCTTGACGGCCTGCGCCGGCTTTTCGGCTTGACGCGTATGGAAGCGGCGGTGGCGGCGGATCTGGCAGGGGGCCTGTCTCCGGGGGCCGTAGCCGAGCGGCGGGGTATCGGGGCAGCCACCGTGCGCGCCCATCTCAAGGCCATTCTCGCCAAGACGGGGACGCATCGCCAGGCGGAAGCCGTTGCCCTGATCGCGCGCAGTGTGGCCGGGCTGGATGCCGATGGCGATTCCTCTTCATGAACAGGGAAGGAATTGAGCCGCCGGCCCCCTGTGCTCGGGTGCGAGAAATCCCGCGCACGCGGGACCTGTAACGCGGGAGGCCTGCATGGACGGCATGGGTTTTTACATTCTGTTTGGCGCGGTGGCGGTTTTCTTCCTCGTCAAGAAATTCGGTCTGCCCAGGCCTGGATTGCCGGGCATTTTCCGGACGCTGGGCTATCCCCCAAGCCGCTTCCGGCGCACGGATCGGGACGGCGGAACAGTATTCAGCGTCACGCCCGCTCGCGCATCCTGGGCCGCGCGCTCCTCACCGTGGCCTCGTTGTTGCGTTGTCCAGAGTGCTCATGTCCTTCGGCATGAGAGATCCGGGTGTGGCGTTCATGGGCATGCTCGGCCTGATTCCGCTTGTCATGGGCCCGATCGCTTTTCCGGTGGGCGCCCGCCACCACAGGCCTCCACAATTGCCGTGTCGGACGACACCCTTCAGCGCGGCAGCGATTCCTGGGCGCTTTCGGACATCAGGGCATTCGGCGTCCATCGTGGCAGCCAGGTAAATACCGAACAGCCCGCGCAAACCTATACGGGCGCCTCCACATCGCTGATGTTTTCCCGGGCGCTGGACAGAAAGGCTGTTGAAAGATCCTGTCGGGTGACCGTTCGCACCCGTGCCGGCAGCAAGGAAACGGTCCTGGCCGGTGGCTTGACGCGCGATTGCCCTCCGGCTTGACCTGCAGCAATCCGTGGCGGAAAGAGTCATGCCGCGCACGGCGGAGGCCGGATGAGAACCGGTCCGTCGCCATGTGGATGCCTGAAATTGCGGACGGTCCGGCCGGGCGTGTGTCCGGCGGACATGGCCCGCCAGGATATCCGGTTCAGCGCCATTCCGGCGGCAGGTAGCCGCTGTCGGGATCGACTTCGATGGGAATCTCGGTGACGCTGCTCGCTTCCGGCGGTGCGTCGCGCAGCACGATCTGCGGGAAGGCCAGCACGGTGGCGACCATCAGGAGCTGGATGAGCAGAAAAGGCAGCGCGCCCCAGTAGATGTCCGTCGTGCGGATACACTTCGGCGCCACGCTCTTGAGATAGAACAGCGCGAAGCCGAAAGGCGGGTGCATGAAGGCGGTCTGCATGTTCACCGCGAGCATTACGCCGAACCAGATCGGGTCGATGCCGAGCTTGTGCGCAATGGGGCCGACCAGCGGCACGACGATGAAGGCGATCTCGAAGAAATCGAGAAAGAAGGCCAGAACAAAGACCAGCAGGTTGACCGCGACCAGAAAGCCGATCACGCCGCCTGGCAGGTGGCTGAACAGGTGTTCCACCCAGACGTCGCCGTCGAGGCCGCGGAACACCAGCGTGAAAATGGTCGAGCCGATCAGGATGAAGATGACGAAGGTGGTGAGCTTCGTCGTGCTGTCCATCGCCTGGGTGAGTTGCAGACGCGAAAGCCGGCCGCGCAACCCGGCCAGCAGCAGGGCGCCGGCTGCGCCCATCGCGCCGCCTTCGGTCGGCGTGGCAACGCCGAGGAAGATGGTGCCGAGCACGAGAAAGATCAGCACCAGCGGCGGAATCAGCGTGGTCAGCACGCGCGCCAGCAAGGCCGTGCCTGCCAGTGTGCGCGCCGAAGCCGGCATCGCGGGCGCGGCCTGCGGGCGAAACAGGCTGACGCCGAACACGTAGAGAAGATACAGCCCCATGAGCGTGAAGCCCGGCAGCAAGGCGCCCTTGTACATGTCGCCGACGGATGCGCCCAGCTGATCGGCCAGCACGATCAGGACGATGGAGGGCGGAATGATCTGCGCCAGCGTGCCCGAGGCGACGATCACGCCGGAAGCGAGCCGTTTGTCGTAACCGTAGCGCAGCATCACCGGGAGCGAGATCAGTCCCATCGCGATCACGGTGGCGGCGACGACGCCGGTGGAAGCGGCCAGGAGGCCGCCGACGAGCACCACCGCGTAGGCCAGCCCGCCGCGCAGCGCGCCGAACAGCTGGCCGATGGTATCGAGCAGATCCTCGGCCATGCCCGAGCGTTCGAGGATCAGGCCCATGAAGGCAAAAAAGGGAATCGCCAGCAGCGTGGGGTTGGCGACGATGCCGTAGACCCGTTCGGGCAGGGCGGCGAGCAGCGCCGCGTCGAATCCGCCGGTGGCGATGCCGAGCCCGGCGAACAGCAGGCCGTTGGCGGCGAGCGCAAAGGCCACCGGATAGCCCAGCAGCAGGAAAACCACCAGACCGAGGAACATCAGCGGCGCGAGGTTTTCGATCACCCGTTCTCCCCGGGAGATTCATGCATCGTGAGGTGCCCGGTGAGCACGCCTGCCCGTTTGATGATCTCGGCCAGCCCCTGCAGCGCGAGCAGCGCGAATCCGGCCGGCAGCAGCAGCTTCACCGGCCAGCGCACCAGGCCGCCCGCATCGGGCGACAGCTCGTGCGTGGTCCAGGCTTCGTAAAACATCGGCCACGACAGCCAGACGAGCAGCAGGGCCATCGGCAGCAGGAAGAGCACGCCGCCGAAGAGATCGATCCAGGCGCGGCCGCGCGGCCCCAGGCGGCCATAGAACACGTCGATGCGCACGTGAGCGTCGTGCTTGAGCGTGTAGCCGGCCGCCAGCAGGAACAGCGCACCGAACAGATACCACTGGATTTCCAGCCAGGCATTGGAGCTTGCGCCCAGCGTGTAGCGGGCCAGTGCGTTGCCGGCCGAGATCAGCGTGGCCGCAAGCACGATCCAGAGGGCGATGCGTCCGATGCGTTCGGTCAGTGCGTCGATCAGGCGGGCGAAGGCAAGCAGCGCATTCACAGGGCGCCCGCTTCGCGCAGGAAGCCGGCCAGGCGCTCGGCGACCACGCGATAACCCTCGGCGTTGGCGTGGATGGGGTCGGATTTGAGGCGGTTGTCCTTCAGCACCTCGACGAACACGTCCTGTTCCAGCGGTACCTGCAGTTCGCCGGCCAGCTTTTCGTAGAAAGCCGGGGCGCCGCCGAACAGTTTCGGCTCGGGCACACCGACCAGGACGACCTCCGCCCCGGCGGCCCGGATGGTGCGCACCAGCAGGCGCAGGTTGTTCTCGGTTTCGGTTTCCGGCACGCGCCGCAGCATGTCGTTGCCGCCCAGACACAGCAGCACCAGTCTTGGCTTGTATTCGGCCAGCACGTCGGGCAGGCGGGCGAGGCCGTCCGCGGTGGTGTTGCCGGGTACGCCGGCGTTGATCACCGTGTGGCCGGTCAGTGTGGACAGCACGGCGGGGTAGGCAGTGTCGGCGCTCGCGCCGGTGCCGTGGGTGAGGCTGTCACCGAAGGCGACGATGATGTCGTGCGCGCTGAGCTTCGGCAGCGTGGGGGCCTGTTCGCAGGCGGCGAGAAAGAACGCGAGGAGAAACCCGGCGAGCAGCCGGGCCGGATGTGTCATGGCCGGCTCAGTTGCCTGCCACCGTCATGCGGTCGATGAGGATGGACCCCACCCGTTTGGAGCCGCGCCGCTCGACGTCGCGGCCGATGGCGACGATGCCCTTGAACATCCCGGCCAGGTTGCCGGCGATGGTGATTTCCTCGACCGGATACTGGATTTCACCGTTTTCGACCCAGAAGCCGGCGGCGCCGCGCGAGTAGTCGCCGGTGACCATGTTGGCGCCGTGGCCCAGCAGTTCGGTGACCAGCAGGCCCGTACCCATTTCGCGCAGCAGGCCGGCGAGGTCGAGGTCGCCGTGCGATACCGTGAGCGCATGGCTGCCGCCGGCGTTGCCGGTGGTCTGCATGCCGAGCTTGCGGGCCGAATAGCTGGAAAGAAAATAGCCTTCGACCGTGCCGGCCTTCACTACGTCGCGTTCCAGACAGGCGACGCCTTCCGAGTCGAAGGGCGCGCTGCCCAGTCCGCCGCGCTCGAAAGGCGTTTCGCGGATGTCGATGTGCGGCGCGAATACGGTGGTCCCGAGGCTGTCGAGCAGGAAGGACGACTGGCGGTACAGGCTGCCGCCCGAGACGGCGGCGACGAAATTGCCGATGAGTCCGGTGGCGATGGGCGCTTCGAAGATGACCGGACACGTACGTGTGTCGAGCTTGCGGCCATTGAGACGGCGCACGGTGCGCTCCCCGGCGATGCGGCCGACGGTTTCGGGCGTGTCGAGATGGCTGCCGTCGCGCGCGCTGCTGTACCAGTAGTCGCGCTGCATCGAACCCTTGTCCTCGCCGATCACCGCGACCGACAGGCCGTGGCGTGAGCCGGCGTAGCCGTCGCAGAAACCGAGACTGTTGGCGTAGATGAAATGCGAGGCATGGGTGGAAACGCTTGCGCCCTCGGAATTGGTGAGCCGCCGGTCCGCCGCCAGCGCCGCTGCCTCGCAGGCGCGTGCGCGCTCGGCGGCTTCTTCGACCGACAGCGCCCACGGATGGTAGAGGTCGAGATCGGGCGGGTTTTTCGCCAGCCGGTCGGCGTCTGGCAGACCGGCCGCTTCGTCCTCGGCGGTGTAGCGGGCGATCGTCAGCGCCTTGTCGACCGCGCTTTTCAGGGCGGCTGCCGTGAGATCGGAGGTGGAGGCGTGGCCGCGCCGCCGGCCGATGTAGACGGTGACGCCGGCACCCTTGTCCTTGTTGTACTCGATGGTCTCGATCTCGCCCTTGCGCACCGATACGTTCTGTCCCACGCCTTCTGAGATTTCGGTGTCGGCGGCGGTTGCGCCGTTTTTCATCGCGTGTTCGATCACGATCTGCGAAAGCGCGGCGAGCTGGTCGCGGGTATAGCTGAGCTGGGCGTTGGACATGGGAAATACTCGGGGCGGGCGAAGAGGCCTTAACGGGTTTTATCGGGCTGAAACTACAATGGAAATGATAACAGCAACCGAAAGCCCGACCGTGCGCCTGATCGATCCCGATGCCGAGCAATCCTTCGACCCCGACGAGGTCTACGACGGCCCCAGCAAAAGCCAGATCAAACGCGAAGCCGAGGCGTTGCAGGCCCTGGGCGAAGTGCTGGTGAAACTGCCGGATGCGCAGTTCAAGCGCATCGAGCTTCCGGACGGCCTGCGCACCGCCGTGGCAGACTGCCGCAGGATCACCCAGAACGGCGCATTGCGCCGGCAGAAGCAGTACATCGGCAAACTCATGCGCAGCATCGACCCGGCGCCGATCCAGGCGCAGCTCGATGTCTTCAACGGCGTGTCGGTCGCCGAGAATGCGAAGCTGCATCAGGCCGAAAAATGGCGCGAGAAACTGATCGCCGACAACGCGGCGCTGACCCTGTTTCTCGACCAGCATCCGGGGGCGGACGCGACGCGCCTGCGCCAGCTTATCCGCAATGCGCGCGACGAGGCTGCGCGGAACAAACCGCCCAGGGCCTTCCGCGAGCTGTTCAGGCTGGTGCGCGACACGCTCGACTCGCCGGACTGACGTCTTCAGCCCGGCCCGCGGGCCGGCGCGGCATACCAGTCGGTTTCGGCCACCTGCTTGGGCGCAGCCGGATCGGCCTCGTAGTGAGGCGACATGATCTGCACGCCGTGACGGTTGAAGGCATCCTGGATGGCGGCGTGCAGATCGCTTGCCACCCGGGCGCGCGTGGCCGGTACGTCGGCGCCGACGTGCACCACCAGCTTGTAGGCGACGTAGAAATCCGACAAGGCCGTCTGCACCACATAAGGCGCCGGTGTTTCCATGATCTCGGGAATGGTCTGCGCCGCCTCGGCCAGCATGGCATGGACCTGCCGCCAGGGCGTGTCGTAGCCGATGGTCACCGTGGTATCGAGTACGTAGCGGCCCCCCTCGGTCGCCCGCGAGAAATTGCGCGTCACGTTGCCGAGCACGACGGCGTTGGGAATTGCGATTTCCTCGCCCAGGCCGGTGCGCAGGCGCGTGACGAACAGGCTCACCTCGGAGACCGTGCCTTCGCATTCCTGGATGCGCACGTATTCGCCCTGCTTCAGCGCGTAGGTGTAGACGATGAGTATGCCGCTCGCGATCTGGCTGACGACGCTGGCCGCCCCGATCGACACCATCAGGCCGAGCATGACCGACAGGCCGCGGAAGGCTTCGGTGTGCGAGCCCGGCAGGTAGGGGTAGGCCATCGCCAGCGCGAACAGCCAGAGCGCCGCGTTGACGATGCGCCGCGTCGCGGGCGCGGTATGCGCGTTGAGGCCGGGCCGGTCGGCGGGCCGGGCGGCCACGCTGGCGAAGTATTCCCCGGACAACCGGGTGGCGACCCAGGCGGCGAGAAAAATCAGTGCGGCGACGAACATGCCGGGTACCGCGCCGACGGCAGCGTCCAGCGCGTCGCCGGCGAGTTCGCCCAAGGCTTGGGTCAGCCGCTCGCTGGCGGGCCGGGTCTGCGCGAACTGGGCGAGGCTGTAGGTCAGAAAGGCGAATAGCAGCGCCAGTCCCAGCAGCCAGGTCGATATCTGGAGCAGCCGGTCGAGCAGGGCCGGGATCATGACGACCAGACGCCGGCGGAAGCGGTCGGCTGCATGATTCTGTAGTCCGCGTCGCAGTCCGGACACCACCCGCGCACGCAGCCAGCCGGCCAGCCTGATCGCCACGGCCAGGCCCAGGATCAGCACGCCGCCTGCCGCGGCGACCCGGACGAGGGCGTCAAGCCGGGCCCGGGGATCGCGGCGCTCGCGGGATTCGGCCCAGGCTTTCTGCAGCGCGCGCGAGGCCTGGTTGGCAAGCGCTTCCGGCGTCTCGCCCGCTGCGATCGCTGCATCGCCGGGCAGCACGAGGAACAGGGGCTGGCCGTCGAGTTCGAGCTGCAGGCCGGCGGCGGTGGACCGTACCGAGGTCCAGCCTTCGCCGCCCCGTTCGAAGGCCGTTTCGATGCGCCGCTGCGCACTGGAGGCACGCTCGGCGGCGGTGAACATGCCGGCCGGCGCACGGAACACATGGATCGTGCGCTGGCCGATCACCAGCGGGGTGGCGGGGGGCGCGCCGGCAGTCGGCGGCGGCCCGGCCTGTACGATTGCCGCGGTCAGTCCAAGAATGCTGCACAGCATATGGCGAACGAACGGCATCATGGGGGCTCCCGGAGTGCGCCGATACTATGGCGGGCGTCGCTTTTTGCGCACCATGCCATGCCGGCGAATGGCCGGCAAGCGGACGGGCGGTACACATTTTTGCATTCGCCGGTTTGTCGCCCCAGGGCCAGGCGATATAGTTAGACCATGGTTGGACAACGCGCGTACAAAGACGGCGGTCACCCGCCCCACCTGGAGATGTCATGCTGGCACGCATCCTGAAAATCCTGCTGAGTCTGCCTTTTCTGGTCGTGGCCGGCCTCTTCGGCGTCTACCTGCTGTTCGGCTTCTTCCTCGTCAACCCGCTGGCGCAGAAGCTGCTGCCCTGGGTCGGCGAAACGAAACTGGCCAGCAAGCTGTCGGCGCAGGAGGTGAAGTTCAACCCGCTCAGCCTGGAACTCGAAGTGCGCGGCCTGAAACTCGCCGAGCCCAACGATGCGCCGCTTGCCGGCTTCGAACGGCTCTATGTCAATCTGGGCACTACCGGCCTGTTCCGCTGGGCCTGGCGCGTCCAGGACATCCAGCTCGACAGGCCGGCGGCCACGTTTGCGGTGCAGCCCGGTGGCCGGCTCAACTGGCAGGGGCTGATCGACAAGCTCAACGAGGACAAGTCGCCGCCTTCGGACACGATCGCGCGCGTACTGGTCGATCACGTCAAGATCACGGAGGGCGATATCGACTACACCGATGCCAACCGCCCGGGCAAGCCGTTCAGGCTGGCCCTGCGGCCGCTGGGCATCGAGCTGGACGGCCTCTCCACCCTGCCCGAGGACCGCGGCGATTACCTGATCGCGGCGAAGCTGCCGGAGCAGGGCGGCACGCTCAAATGGAAGGGCGACATTGCGCTCAATCCGGTGGCCTCCAGCGGCACGCTCGGCCTTGAAGGCGTGCAACTCGCCAAACTGCTGCGCGTGATCAAGAGCCCGCGCAAGTTCGACATTCCCTCGGGTACGCTCGCGGCTGGACTGAACTACCGGTTCGCCATGGTGCGCGGCCAGGACGGCGAGGACGCGCCCTGGGTGCGCGTGAACGGTGCCAACCTGATCGTGCAGACGCTGGCGGTGGGGCCGCGCGACGGCGGCGACCCGGTGCTGCAGCTGGCGGAAGCGCGTATCGACAACGCCAACTTCGACCTTGCTTCGCAGCGCGTCGATGTGGGGCGCGTGCATCTGTCCGGCGGCAGGCTGGCGGCCACGCGGGCGGCGAATGGCACGCTCGACTGGCAAACGCTGTTCGCGCCCGACGACACGGCGGTAGCCGGCGATGCCGCCGGGGAGCATGCGAAACCGCCCGTCGCCGCACCGGCGGCGGATGCCCCCGCCGAATCCGCAACCGGCCGGCCGGCCGCACCTGCGCCGGCCTGGAAGATCGCCGTGCGCGAGATCGGACTCGAAGACTGGTCGGCACGCTATACCGACCGGGGGTTCGCAACGCCGCTCGGGGTGAGCGTCGACGGCTTCGGGCTGACGGCGGCGCTGGCCGGCGAGGTCGGTGCGACGCCCGACATCGCGGTCGGGCCGGTCAACGCCGCGCTGGGGCCGGTGCGCGTGAGTTCGGGCGGGCGCGAAGTGGCCATGCTCGCGCGCGCGGCCCTGAACAATGCCGGTCTCAAGCTGGCCGAACGCCAGCTCGATATCGAAGCGGTCGAACTGTCCGGCGCGCGGACCGAAGTGCGGCTGGATAAGAACAAGGCGCTCAACTGGAACGCGATCCTCAAGCCGGCTCCCGGCGCCGCTGCGCCCGCGCCGGCCAGGCCGGCTGGCAAAACGGCGGACGACAAGCCCTTCGGCCTGAAACTCGCCCGGCTGGCCGTCGACGGCGTGGACGTCGCCGTCGTCGACGAATCGCCGGCCAAACCGATGCGGCTCGACGTGGCGAGGGGTTTTGTCACGCTGCGCGACCTGAGCCTCGATCTCGGCAAGGCCGTTCCGGTGGAAGCGGGCTTCGCACTGAAACAGGGGGGCAGCTTCAATGCCCAGGGCAGCGTGGTGCCGGGCAAGCCCTCGGGCCGGCTCGATCTGCGCCTGACCGGGCTGTCGCTCAAGCCCTTCGCGCCCTATGTCAACCAGTTCGCGCGGCTCGATCTGCAGTCCGGCGCCGCCGCCACGCACGGCAAGCTGGTGTTCGGCCCCGGCCAGGCGGGCACGCGGGTGGATTACGACGGCGGCTTTGCGGTGGACGACCTCGCCATCACCGAGGAAGACACGGGCGAGGCCTTCCTGGGCTGGAAGAAACTGTCGTCGGATTCGCTCGATCTCGCGCTCGCCCCCGATCATCTGCGGATGCGCGAACTCGTCGCACAGCATCCTTTCGGCAAGGTCATCATCTTCGAGGACAAATCGATCAACCTGAAGCGCATCCTGCGCAGTACGCCGGAGACCGGACCGGACACGGCGGTGGCGGAAACGGCCGCGCCGAAACCCGCTGCGCCGAAACCCGTCGAGCCGAAACCGGCGGCCGCACCCGCCGAGCCGGCCTTTCCCGTCGCCATCGAGCGCGTGCGCATCGTCGGCGCCAACGCCGAATTTGCCGATCTGTCGCTCACGCCGCAGTTCGGGACGCGCATGCACGATCTGTCCGGCGTGATCACCGGGCTGTCGACCGACGCCCGGACCACCGCGCAGGTGGAGCTGGACGGCAAGGTGGACGACTACGGTTCGGCGCGCGTGCGCGGTTCGATCCAGCCCTTCCAGGCAACCGAATTCACCGATCTCACGCTGGCGTTCCGCAATCTGGAGATGGCGAATCTCACGCCGTATTCGGGCAAGTTCGCCGGTCGCCGCATCGATTCCGGCCGGCTGTCGGTCGATCTCGAATACAAGATCAAGCAGCGTCAGCTCGCCGGCGAAAACAAGTTCATCGTCAACAAGCTCCGGCTGGGCGAACGGGTGGAGAGTCCGGACGCGATGAATCTGCCGCTCGATCTGGCCATCGCCCTGCTGGAGGACAGCAACGGCATCATCGACCTCGATCTGCCGGTGTCCGGCAATCTGGACGATCCGCAGTTCAGCTACGGAAAAATCGTCTGGAAGGCCATCGTCAACGTACTTACCAAGCTTGTCACCGCGCCGTTCCGCGCACTGGGCAGTCTGCTCGGCGTGAATTCGGAAAAACTCGAGGCCATCGGCTTCGACCCGGGCAGCAGCGCGCTGCTGCCGCCGGAACAGGAAAAACTCAAGACCCTGTCCGAGGCGCTGGCCAAGCGGCCCGCGCTGACGCTGACGCTGGTCCCGGGCTACGATCCGGAGGCCGACCGGCACGCCCTGCAGGTCGAGACGATGCGTCGCGAGGCGGCTGCAGTGGCGGGCATCAAGCTCGCGCCCGGCGAAGCGCCCGGCCCGGTCGACGTGAACAACTACAGGATCCAGACCTGGCTGGAGGATCGCTACGCCGCCAGCGCGGGCAAGGCGGCCTATCAGACGCTGCGCGCCGGCTTCCAGGACAAGAACGCCGGGGCGGGCGCACGCATCATGGAAAGCGAGGCGATCGAGCGGCTCGCCCGCCGTTTCAAGACGCGCGATGAAGGCCCTGCGTCGGCGTTCCATGCCGAATTGCTGGCACGGCTGACCCGGGAGGTGAAGATCGGCGACGACGCGCTGACGAAGCTGGCGCAGGCGCGCGGGCAGGCGATGCGCGATGCGCTGGTCAAACTGGGGATGGACACGGGGCGTGTGGGCATCGGCGCGCCGGAACCCCAGGCGCTGAAGGATCGTTTCGTCGGCAGTAAGATGACGCTGGGTGCGGGCAAGACGCCGTCGCCCCCCGCGGATGCGGCGCCGAAGCCGCAGTAAAGACCGTCCGGCGGGCGCCCCGCCGGACGGTGCCGACATTCACCCCTGGGCTTCTCCCATGCGTTTTCGCCGCATCCGCATTCTGATCCTGCTGAGCCTGCTGGTTGCCGCAGCCGGATCGACCTGGCTCGAACAGTGGATCGCGCGTGGCTGGCGCATGCCGCTCGAGGTGGAACTGGTGCCGATCAACGGCGACGGTTCGGCTCAGACGCACGCGCGGATCGCTGCGCTCGATGTGGCCGATTTCGCCGACATCGATACTTTCCTGCGGCGCGAGACAGCGCGCTACGGCGTGGCGATACCGCAGGCGATGCAACTGCGGCTGATGCCCGAATCGCGTGCGATTCCGCCCGTGCCGCCGCGCGGCGGCAACGTCCTTGCGACCGTGTGGTGGAGCTTGAAGCTGAGGCTCTGGGTCTACCGTCAGTCCGGTCACTGGCTGCCGCAGTTCGGCACCGTCAAGCTTTTCGTGCTGTATCACGCGCCGGAAGACGGCGTGGCACTGGAACATTCGCTCGGCCTGCAGAAGGGACTGATCGGTGTGGTCCATGCCTTTGCCGATCCGCGTCAGGACAGCCAGAACAATGTCGTCATCGCACACGAGCTGCTGCATACGCTGGGCGCGACGGACAAGTACGGCCCGGGCGGTTATCCGGTCTACCCGGACGGCGTGGCGGATGCCTCGCTGGGCGAGGGCATGCCGCAGCGCGAAGCGGAGATCATGGCGGGGCGCTATGTGAATGCCGCGGGCCGGCTGGTCATGCCGCTCAGCCTGGCGCAATGCGTGATCGGCGCGAAGACCGCGCGCGAGATCAATCTCGATGCCGCCTTCGCACGCCGCTTCGGCGGCGCGCGCTGACTATTTGCGCAGCGCCGACTTGGGCCGGAACACCGTGACGGTCTCCGGCCGCGCTTCCAGGTAGGGGCCGCCGATCAGATCGATGCAGTAGGGCACGGCGGCGAAGATGCCGTCGAGCGTTTCCTTGATCGCCTTGGGCTGGCCAGGCAGGTTGAGGATGAGGCAGCCGCCGCGCGTGACGCCGACCTGGCGCGAGAGGATCGCGGTCGGCACGTATTTCAGCGAGACCGCGCGCATGGCTTCGCCGAAACCGGGCAGCACCTTGTGCGCCACCGCGAGCGTCGCCTCGGGGGTGACGTCGCGCGGTGCGGGGCCGGTGCCGCCGGTGGTCAGCACCAGTGCGCACCGCGCCGTGTCGGCCAGTTCGATCAGTGTGGATTCGATCTGCGACTGTTCGTCGGGGATCAGCCGGGCGACGTACTCGACCGGGTTTTCGAGCGTTTCGCCGAACCAGGCCTGGAGCGCGGGCACCCCCTGGTCCTCGTAGACGCCCTGGCTTGCGCGGTCGCTGATGGAAACCAGGCCGATGCGAACGGAATCGTGTGTCATATGGTCGGAAAGGAGGATTGCGAAGGCCTCCGAATTTATCAGAATGAACCGCATTACAAGAGGAGACGTACCATGAAGACCATTCTGCTCGCCGCGTTCATGGCGTGCGCCGCAGCCACAGCTTGGGCCGACCCGCCCCAGGGCTATCCTTTCGTCGACTACAACGCGGGCCTCAAGGCCGCAAAGGAAAGCGGCAAACCCATCTTTCTCTATTTCGGCCGCTACGGCTGCGCCTGGTGCGATCACACCAACAAGAAGACTTTCTCCGACGCCGGGCTCAAGGCCTTGTACAGTGACAACTACGTGCTGGTCTACGTCGACGCCGAATCCGGCAAACGGGTCACACTGCCCACCGGCGAGCGCATCACCGAAGCCGAGCTCGGTGTGCGGCTGAACGCGTTCGCCACACCGCTCTTCGTCTACCTCACGCCGCAGGGCGAGAAAATCGTTCAAATCCCCGGCTTCAAGACCGTGCAGGATTTCCGCGACTACGACCGCTACGTGCGCGGCGGTTTCTACAAGAAGCAGACCCTGCTCGAATTCCTGGGCGGCAAGTCGTGAGACGCGCGGGTCTTCTTCTGCTCGCCCTGCTGGCCGGGCCCGCGCAGGCAGCCTGGCAGTGGGACGCGCCGCTCGAAGTCAGCACCGCCGTCGGTCCGGCGATTTTCCCGCATGTCGAATCCGCCAACCGCCAGGGCCTCGCAGTCGCCGGCGGCACGGTCGGGGTGGTGTGGGAAGACAATCGCAGCGGCGCACCGCGCTGTTATGTGGCATACAGGCCCGCCACCGCGCCGGCTTTCGCGGCGGAAGCGGACTTGAGCGCGGGCGAATGCTACGAACCCGCGATCGCGCCGCTCGACGGCGCGGGCCGTTTTCTCGCCGCATGGGAAGAGGACGGCGCGGTCTGGGTGCGTGCGCTGCCGGGCGGCAATCCCGTGCGCCTCAGCGTGAGTACGGCGGCGCAGGCCACGCTGGCGACGCACGGCAACCAGGCTTACGTCGCCTGGGCCGAGCAGGCCGGCCGCTTCAAGCGCATCGTCGTCGCGGCCCTGGCGGTCGACGGCGATGCGCTGGCGGTGCGCGTCATGCGCCCCATCGAAGCGGCGGCGCCGACCGACGAGCAGGCCTGGCCGGCGCTTGCGGTGACTGCCGGCGGTGACGTGGTGGCGGTCTGGGAAGATCGCCGGCACAAGCACACCGTGCCCTACGGCAGCCGCGCATCGGCGGGCGGACTCGATTTTGCGCCGGTGGCGCGCATCAGCGACCAGAGGAGCGGCCGGGTCGACGGGCTCGGCGCAGGCCTGGGCGCGATGCGGCCGACGCTGGCGCCCTGGGGGGCGGCCGGCAGTGTGGCGGTCTGGCTCGACAAGCGCGATTTTCTGTCCGGTTACGACGTCTACGCCGCCTTCGAGGCGGACGGCCGTTTCGGCAAGAACCAGCGCGTGCAGGACAGCTTCGGCGACAACATGTCGCAATGGCATGCCAAGGTCGTCGCCCGGGGCGACCGCCTTGTGGCGGTGTGGGACGACGCGCGCGACGGCACGCCGGATGTGTGGCTGTCGACCTGGACCGGCGAAGGTTTCGGCGACAACGCCGCGGTCCCGGCCGCGGCCGGGCCGGGCGAACAGGGCGATCCGCTTGCGGCGCTCGACGGGGCCGGGGCGCTGCATGTGGTCTGGCTCGACCGTGCGGCCTCGGGTACGCGCGTGCGCTACGCACGCGCGGTGTGGAAGTGATGGCCAGGCGTCAGGATGCAGGAACGGGGCGGGGTATGTACGGCTTTGCCGCGTAATGCATGCAGTGCGCCCCGCCCGAATCCTGATCGCCTAAATCCAGCCGCGCTTCTTCAGCCGGCGGTGCAGGAACAGCATGCCGCCCGCCGTGGCGAGCAGGAGGACAGGGTACGCCCACGGCCATTTCAGTTCGGGCATGTAGTCGAAATTCATGCCGTAGAGGCTGAATACCACCGTCGGCAGCGCGAGCAGCGCGCCCCAGCCGGCGAGTTTCTGCACCGATTCGTTCTGCCGCACAGACAGCGAGGCGAGGTGGAACTGCATCGCGTCCGAGGTGGATTGGCGCAGGCGGTCGATGGCGCGGGAGACGCGCACGGCATGATCGTGGATATCCCGGTAATACGCCTTCAGTTCGCGCGTCACCAGTTCGGGATGCAGGCGGATCAGGTTCTGCGTGATCTCGTGCAGCGGTTCCGCCGTGTCGCTCAGTGCGGCCAGCGCACGCTTCATTTCGTAGAGCTGCTCCAGCATGTCCCGCCCCGGCATGGTGCCGCTCATCAGCTGGCCTTCCAGAGACTGGAAACGGTCCATCATGCCTTCGATCACCGGGCGGAAGCGGTCGACGATGAGGTCGAGCACGAGATAGAGCGCGTAGGGCGCGCCGCTGCGGCCACCGTTGTTCGTGCGTTGCAGGCGTTCGCTCACGCGCTGGTAGCCCGCGCCTCCATCGTGCCGGATGGCGACGACGTAATTGGTTCCGGCGAACAGATGGGTTTCGCCGAATTCGAGCCGGCCTTCCCACAGCTGCGCGGTACGCGTGGCGATGAAAAGATGCCCTTCGTATTCCTCGAGCTTGGGACGCTGGTGTGTCGAGATGGCGTCTTCCAGGGCCAGTGCGTGCAACCCCAGTTCGTCTCCCAGCCGGGTGATCGTCCGGGTGTCGGGCGATCTGAGCTCGACCCAGAGAAAGCGGTCGCTCAGGCCAACGTGTTCGCTGATGGCGTCGAACGGAATCGTCCGGGCTTTTGCGTCCTGTATGAGCAGACAGTCGATGATCGTGGTCTCCGCGCGAATCTGTCCGGATTCTAGCAGCCGGCCGGGAGTCAGCCTGCAGAGCCATTTCCGGCCGCCCTACAAAAAAGCTGCCGGGTGTCGTTAACACACGGATAACAACAGGAGGACAACGCAAAATGAGAATTTTGGCGTGGGGACTGGTATGGCTTTTCGGTAGCACATGCCAGGCCGCGCAGCCCGAGGCCTATGCCTTCGGCGTGACCAATCAGCGCAATCTGCAAGCCATTGCCGCCTACTGGAATCCGATCCTGCGCTATGTGTCCGCGCGGTCCGGTGTGCCGCTCGAATTGCGTGTGGGCCGCACGGCCAGCGAGACCACCGAGCGCGTGGTCGCGGGCGAGATGGATTTCGCCTATACCAATCACCTTTTCACGCCGGCACGCGCGCAGCTGGGCTGGCGCGTGCTTGCCCGCCAGGATACGCCGGGCATCCGGGGGCAGATCGTGGTGCCTGCGCATTCGCCCATTACTTCGCTGGCCGATCTGTCGGGTCGGGTCGTTGCGTTTTCCAATCCCTATTCGCCCGTCGGCCATTATGTGCCGATGGATACGCTGATGCGGGCGGGGGTCCGGGTCTTCCCCGTGTTCTTCGGCAATCCGGAGGCCGCGATGGGCTATCTCATGGCCGGCCAGGTCACGGCTGCGGGCGTCAACAACCGGCTGATGGCGGACTTCGCACAGCGGACCGGGCTGAAATATCGTGTGCTGAGCGAGTCGAAGACCTATCCGGATCTGGCGGTCATGGCTTCGCCGCGCATTGCCGCCACATTGTGCGAAAAGGTGCGTCAGGCATTCATCGGCATGGCTGCGGACCCCGAAGGTGCGCGAGTCCTGCAGCAGGCAGCCGACTCGGCGGGGCAGTCGCGGATGCGCGGTTTCGTCGCCGCGAATGACGCCGACTACGCCGACTACAAGGCTTTTTTCAGCCGTACCGTGGTGCCGTTGAATGAATAAATCGCCAGGCGGCGCCCGCTGCAGCCTGTCAGGCCGCATTCTGGGCACGGTATTCATGCTTGTGCTGCTGATGTATCTGGCGGCCCTGGCCATACTCGGCCTGCCGCATCGCGCCCATCTGCAGCATCAGCTTCAGACAACCGCCGAACGCGAGGCCAGTGCGATCCGGATGGCGATCCAGGACCAGGTCCTGCTGCGCGACTATCCGGCTGTCGAACAGACGATCCGTTCCCGCGTTGCGCGTTTCCACCTTACGGAAGCGATCTTCGTCTGGCGCGGCACGGCAATCGCGATCCGGACATCCCCGCACGAAGTGCCCTATCCACCCTGGTTTGGCGCATTGATGCGCATGTCGGATGGGCGTGCCGAAACCGATGTCGTGATGGGCGGCACGCATTACGGACGCCTGACCGTCGTGCTCGATCCGGAGCCCGTTGTCGAGGAAATGTGGACGCTGGCAAAGCGCTTTGCCCTGCTGGTGGCTGGAAGCCTGCTCGTTGTCATGCTGTGGCTGCGTCATCTGCTTTCGATCAGCCTGCGCGGTCTTTACGAACTGCGTGCGGCAGCACGGGCAATCGAAGCCGGCGACTTTTCCGCCCGGGCGCGGTCCATGCCGGGCTCTTCGCCGGAAGTGCGCGAGACCAAGCTGGCCTTCAATCACATGGCGGGCCATGTGGGCAGGCTCGTAGAGGCACTGGATCGCGAACGCGCCGAACTTCAGGTGGAAAAAGAGCGGTTGCGCGTGACCATCGAGTCCATCGGCGACGGCGTGCTGGTGACCGATGCCGCCGGGGCGATCGAATTCCTCAACCCCAGGGCGGAAGCGCTCACCGGATATGACAGTGCGCAGGCGCATGGTCTGCACGCAGCCGAGGTGATGCCCCTGGCCAACGAACGCACCGGCGAGATCGTCCCCAATCCGCTGGACGAAGCCTTGCGCGAGAACGGCATCGTCGAGCATGGCAGCCATACCCTGATCCGCCGCAGCGACGGCGCCCGTATCGCGATCAGCGTGATTGCCTCGCCCATCCATTCCGCCGATGGCCGCATTCAGGGTGGCGTGCTGGTCTTCCAGGACGAGAGCGAGCGTCGCAGCCTGATGCAGCGTCTTGCCTGGCAGGCGGAACGCGATCACCTGACCGGCCTCCTGAACCGCCGTGCAATGGAGGACCGGCTCGCCGCGGCACTGGATGGCGTACGCCAGGCGCCGCGCCATTTCATCTTCTGCTACATCGATCTCGACCGCTTCAAACTCGTCAACGACACCTGCGGCCACCGCGCCGGGGATGCGCTGCTGCAGCGGCTGACCGCCATCATGGCGCGCCGCGTCGAGGGTGCGAATCATCACCTGGCCCGTCTGGGCGGGGACGAGTTCGGTCTGCTGTTCGTCGACGTCGCGTTGTCCGAGGCGCTCAATCACATCCAGGGGCTGCGCGACGAGATCGGCCGTTTTCGTTTCGAATGGGAGGACAAGGTGTTCAGGCTGGGCGTGAGCCTCGGCGTGACCGAACTGCACGCCGGCATGGCCGATGTCGGCGAGATCCTCGCCCAGGCCGACACGGCCTGCTATCACGCCAAATCGCAGGGCGGGAGCACGATCCAGGTTTACGAGAAGACGCATCCCGCGCTGCGCAAGATCAGCGACGAAATGCAGTGGATCGCAGTCATCACACGGGCTTTCGAGGCGCATCGTTTCGTGTTGTTCAGGCAGGAAAAGATCGCGCTGGGCGAACGGACCGGCGCGCGGCATTACGAAGTGCTGATCCGCATGCGCGGCGAGGACGGCGCGCTGATCACGCCCGGTGAATTCCTGCCCGCGGCCGAACGTTACGGACTGGCGCTCAGTTTCGACCGCTGGGTGGTACGCAACGTGTTCGCCTACCTGGATACGCATCCCGAGGATACCGCGTGTTACGCGCTCAATCTGTCCGGGCGCAGTCTGTCCGATCCTGCCACCGCCGATTTCATCCTCGATGAGATCGCGCAGTATCACTTCGACCCTGCGCGCATCAGTTTCGAGGTTACCGAAACGGCCGCGATCGACAGTCTGGATGCCTGCGAGCGGCTGATTCTGACGCTGCGCGCGCATGGCATCCTGTTCGCGCTCGATGATTTCGGCCGCGGCCAATCGTCGTTCGGTTACCTCAAGCGCCTGCCGGTCGCCAGCCTCAAGATCGACGGTGAATTCGTGCGTGGCATGGATGTGGACCGCGAGAAGCTGGCCATCGTCAAGGCCATGCACACGCTGGCGCATGAACTGGGCAAGCAGACCGTCGCGGAGCAGGTGGAAACCGAGGCCGAGCTTGCCTGCCTGCGGGCACTGGGCGTCGACTTCGTACAGGGTTATCTGCTTGCCCGGCCGATGCCGCTGGTCTGAGCACGCAGCGCCGCGTAAAGCCCGGCGTAGGACGAGACGATCGCGCGTTCGGTGTAGTGGCGTTCGATTTCCGCAGCGCCGTCGTCCGCCATGCGCGCGCGGGCCGCGGCATCGCGTTCGAGCATGGAACGGATCGCCGCGGCCAGATCCGCAGGATCGCCCATTGCGGCGAGCAGGCCGGTTTCGCCGTCCCGGATCAATTCCAGCGGGCCCTGCGCACGGGTCGAGACCAGGGGCGCGCGGTTGGCCCAGGCCTCCAGGATGACGTTGCCGAGCGGTTCGTGTATCGATGCGCAGACGAACACGTCGGCGAGCTGATACCACGGTGCGGGGTCGTTCTGCCAGCCGGCCCAGCGCACGCGCGCGGCGATGCCGAGCGCGGCGGCAAGCTGCTCCAGTTCGGTGCGCAGGGGACCGTCGCCGACCATGAGCAGGCGGAGCGCCTGTCCATCCAGGCGGTCGGGCAGCAGCGCGAATGCGCGCAGCAGGTCGGCCCAGCCCTTGTTGGGGTGGAGCCGCCCCAGCCCGAGCACCACCCGGCAGCCGGCGAGCCCGTATTCCGCACGCAGCGCGTCGAGCCGTTCCGCGGGTACGCGCCCGGGCGCGTCGGCAAAATTGCCGAGGTGGAATACGCGGTCTCGCGGCAGGCCATGCTCGACGAGATAGTCGCGGATGCCACGCGTATTGCCGATCCAGGCATGCGCGTGGCGGTAGCCTTTCAGATTGTAGAAACCGCCCAGCCGGGCGAGATGCACCGGCAGGCGGCCGCGCGGCAGATTCACGATGCGGGTGGCGCGGCCCATGTAGGTCTGCACGATATCGGGCCGGAAGTCGCGGATCGCGCGGTCGATCTTCCAGCGTGACCAGCGGTCCCAGCTGCCCAGCATGGGCGCGTGATACTGGCGGACGGCCGGGTCGATCGTGCGGGCGATTTCACCGCCCGCCACCGTCACGGCCGCGACCGGTTCGCCGTGCCGCGCCAATGCGTTGATCAAGCGTACGGCGAATCGCTCGGCACCGCCCGAGCCCTTGCCGCCGATGACGTGCAGGCTCCGCGGCTGACCGGCGTTCACGGCGCGGTTCAGAACGGCAGCGCGAGGCCGGGCGCGGCGGCGTGGATCACGCCGCGGAAATCGGCCTGGATGCGTTCCAGTGCCGCAGTGTTGTCGGCTTCGAAGCGCAGCACGATCACCGGCGTGGTGTTCGACGGCCGTGCCAGTCCGAAGCCATCCGCGTATTCGACCCGCAGCCCGTCCAGGGTGATGACTTCCTTGGCGTCGGGGAACTTCGCCGTCTTCTGCAGCGTGTCCATCAGCGCGTAGTGTTCGCCTTCGGCCATCTTGATGTTGAGCTCGGGCGTGTTCACCGTGTCGGGCAGGCCGTGCAGCGTGGCGTTCAGGTCGGCCTGTTTCGACAGATATTCGAGCAGGCGCGCGCCGGCGTAGAGGCCGTCGTCGAAGCCGAACCAGCGTTCCTTGAAGAAGACGTGGCCGGACATCTCGCCGGCGAGCAGCGCGCCGGTTTCCTTCATCTTGGCCTTGATGAAGCTGTGGCCGGTCTTCCACAGCGTGGGCTTGCCGCCGCGTGCGCGGATCCAGTCGAACAGGTTGCGCGTGGATTTCACGTCGAAGATGATTTCGGCGCCCGGGTTGCGCGACAGCACGTCGTCGGCGAACAGCATCAGTTGGCGGTCGGGGAAAATGATGGTGCCGTCCTTCATCACCACGCCCAGGCGGTCGCCGTCGCCGTCGAAGGCCAGGCCGAGTTCGGCGTCGCTGGTTTTCAGGCGCGCGATCAGGTCGGCGAGGTTCTTCGGCTGCGAGGGGTCGGGGTGGTGATTGGGGAAATTGCCGTCGACCTCGCAGAACATTTCCTCGACCTCGCAGCCGAGCGCACGATAGAGCGGGCCGGCAAAGGCGCCGGGCACGCCGTTGCCGCAGTCGACGATGAGCTTCATCGGCCGCGCGAGCTTGATATCGGAGACGATGCGCGCAAGGTATTCGGGGGCGATGTCGTATTCGCGATAGCCGCCTGCGCCGCTGGCGAGGTCGCCCTTGACCAGGCGCTCGCGCAGCTTCTGGATGGCGTCTCCGGACAATGTCTCGCCACCCAGCACCATTTTCAGGCCGTTGTAGTCTGGCGGGTTGTGGCTGCCGGTGACCATGACCGCGCTGTTCGTCTTGAGCTGGTAGGCGGCGAAGTAGGTCATCGGCGTGGCCACCATGCCGAGGTCGACGACGCCGATGCCGGCTTTGCGGATGCCGCGTGCAAGCGCTGCTGCCAGGTCGGGACCTGAGAGTCGGCCGTCGCGGCCGATGCAGATTTCGGCCTGGCCGCGCGCTACGGCCTCGGAGCCGATGGCATGGCCGATGGCCTCGACGATTTCAGACGTGAAGGTCTTGCCGACGATGCCGCGGATATCGTAGGCCTTGAAGATTTCCTTGGGGTATTCCACAACATGCTCCCTGATTGGCAATGCGTCGATTCTAGCGCGGCGTCGCGTCGAAATGCTGCATCAGGCGTGCCGGCAGCCAGTCCGCGTTGCCCGGAAAAGGGCCGGACGGAAAGGCGACGTGGCCGCCCGTTGCGGGCTGTTCCAGCGCGACGGCCGGCGAAACCTCTTCGGGACGGGGCAGGGCCTCGGCGGGCAGAAAGGGGTCGTTCTTCGCGTTGACGATCAGCGTGGGCACGGCGATGGTTCCGAGCAGCGGCTTGCTGGACGCCTGCGCCCAGTAATCGTCGGCGTCGCGAAAGCCGTGCAGGCGCGCGGTGACCAGCGTGTCGAATGCGCGGAAAGTGGCGGCTTTGCGGATAGCCACGGCATCGAGCAGGCCGGGAAAGCGCGCGGCGATGCGCAAGGCCTTGGCCCGGAGCGTGACGAGAAAGCGGGCAGTGTAGACGCGGCGGTTGAAACCGCGGTCGAGCGTGTTGCCGGCGGCGGCCAGATCGAGCGGTGCGGAGATGGCGGCGGCGCGGTCGACGAGCGCTGTGGCATGTTCGCCGGCCTCGCCCAGCCATTTCAGCAGGGCGTTGCCGCCGAGCGAGACGCCGACGGCATGGTGCGGTATACCGGGAAGCCGTGCGGCGACATGGCGCAGCATGGTTTCGATGTCGGCCGAGTCGCCGGCGAAATAGGCGCGCGGCAGACGGTTGTCCTCGCCCGAGCAGCCGCGGAAATGCGCGACGACGCCGGTCCAGCCGCGCCGGTTCAGCGCGCGCATGAGGTCGCGCGCATAGAAGCTGGCGGAATCGCCCTCCAGACCGTGGAACAGCACCACGGCCGGCTGGCCGGGGCGGCCGTCGGCCCAGTCGAAATCGAGAAAATCGCCATCGGGAAGTTCGAGCCGTTCGCGCCGGTAGCGCACGTGCGGCACCCGGACGAAGAGGCTGGTGTAAAGGGTTTGCAGGTGGCCGCCCGGCAGCCAGGCGGGCGCCGCATAGGCCCGGGAAGGCGTCATGCGGTCCGCATGCAATCCATTGACGTCAGTGCAGCACCGGCGGTGCGGTGCGTGCGGGCGGGTTGCCCCCGACCTGCAGCGGCGAGGCGTGGTGGAGCACCATGCGCCAGCCGTCGGCGTCGCGGCGGTAGAGATTGGTGGCGAGGATCGGCGGCCGGGGTTCGGTTTCGTGGCCGATGGTGAGGTATTCGCGCACGATGCGTACGACGCGGTCGGATTCCCGGATTTCGTGCGCCAGTTCGACCTGGACGCTGAACTGGCCCGCCGCCTCGAACATGCTGCGCCAGCCCGCGGCAACTGCTGCGCGGCCGTCCAGCGGCGCAGCGAGTGGATGGATGCAGGCGATGCGTTCGTCGCCCGCCCAGACCTGCATCATGTCGTCGAGCGAGCGCGATTCGAATGCCTGATAGAACGCCGCCTCGGCTGCTTCCGGTGTGGGGAAACGCACGGGTTTATTCGGTGATGCCGGCAAGCACCGCCTTTTCTTCCTCGGCGAACTGTTTGAGCAGCGGGGCGAAAGCCGGCGCGGCCATCTGCGCCATCATGTCGGTGTTCGGTTTTGCGATGTAGACCTTGCCGTCGCCACCTTCGAACACGCTCATGCGGCAAGGCACGAAGGGCATGGCGCGGCTGGCCATCTGGGCCTTGAGCAGGTTTTCGGCGAGATCCTTCCGGCACAGGGTCAGCATGGTGAAGGGTTTCGCGTTCTTCTGGCCGGCTTTCAGCATCGCGTCCTGCATGTCCACGGCCGGGCCGATCTCCCAGCCGCGTTTGCGGCCGGCATCCTGCAGCGCGGCGATGGTTTCGCGGTAGCCCAGCCGGCTTTTCTGTTCGCTCATCATCGCGGCCATCAGTCTGGCCTGCGCTTCCTGCATTTTTTTCATTTCGGCCTGGACGTCGGCCGAGTTGCCGGCGGCGGATGCCGTGGCGCTGGCGAGCAACAGGACAGCGAGGGAAACGAAGCGTTTCATGGCGATCTCCTTGCGTGGGGGATGATGCGGTGCGGCACTCAATGGCCGCCGCCGCTGGGTTTGCCTTTCAGGCGGTACAGTGTGCCGCAGTAGGGGCAGAGTGCGTCGCCGCGCGACTCGATCGGCAGGAACACGCGCGGATGCGCGTTCCAGTCGGCATGGCGCGGCAGGGGGCAATGCAGGGGCAGGTCGCTTTCGTCGACTTCGATGACGCGTTGCGTATTGTCGTGCCGTTCGCTCATGCAAGGGGCTCCGGGGCTTATTTGACGGGGGTGAGCCAGTCGACGTGCGCGGATGCGCGACCATGCACGCAGTCGAAATACATGGCCTGCAGTTGCGTCGTGATCGGCCCGCGCGTGCCTTCGCCGATGGCGCGATTGTCGAGTTCGCGGATTGGCGTGACTTCGGCGGCGGTGCCGGTGAAGAAGGCTTCGTCGGCCGAGTAGACTTCGTCGCGCGTGATGCGTTTCTCGATCACCGGCAGACCGATTTCACCGGCAAGCTGGATGATGGTGTCGCGCGTGATGCCCTCCAGCGCGGAGGTGAGGTCCGGCGTGTAGAGCTTGCCGTTGCGGATGATGAAGATGTTTTCACCGGAACCTTCGGCGACGAAACCGTCCACGTCCAGCAGCAGCGCTTCCTGGTAGCCGTCCATCTCGGCTTCCTTGTGGGCCAGGATCGAATTCATGTAGTTGCCATTGGCCTTGGCCTTGCACATCGTGATGTTGACGTGATGGCGCGAGAACGAGCTGGTCTTCACGCGGATGCCGTTCCGGATCGCGTCGTCGCCCATGTAGGCGCCCCACGGCCAGGCGGCGACGATGACGTGCACCGACAGGTTCTTGGCCGAAATGCCCATCGCCTCGGCGCCGAAGAAGGCCATCGGGCGCAGGTAGCCGGATTCGAGCGCGTTTTCCCGTACGACCATGCGCTGCGCTTCGGTGATCGTGGCCTTGTCGAAAGGCATCTGCATGCCGAGGATGTGGGCCGAGCGGAACAGCCGGTCGGTGTGTTCGGGCAGACGGAAGATCGCAGTGCCCTGTTCGGCCTTGTAGGCGCGTACGCCCTCGAAAACGCCCATGCCATAGTGCAGGGTGTGGGTGAGCACATGGGTGGTGGCTTCGCGCCAGGGAACGAGTTTGCCGTCGTACCAGATGACGCCGTCGCGGTCGGCCATGGACATGATGGAAGGTCTCTTTCTTGCAGGATGGGGAGGAGCGCGAATTTTACCGGATTCCGGCCGCCGCCGGCTTTGTGGCACGATGCCGGGCTGGAGGAAGACAGAATGTCGAGGAGAGCACTGCTGGCCGTGCTGGCCCTGTGGGCGATGGGTGCCCAGGCGGCGCCTGCGCGCTTCGATTACTACCTGCTCGCGTTGTCGGTCGCGCCGGCTTTTTGCGAAGACAACCCGGCACGTACGCGCACCTATGCGCAGTGCCGGCAGTTGTCGGCGCCGGCCTTCCGGGCCATGCCCTTGACCCTGCATGGCTTGTGGCCGAACCGGCTGAACCGGCGGCATCCGGCCTTCTGCGCGGGCGAAGCCGGAGGCGGTTTTTGTCGTCTGCCCGCCGTTCGCCTGCCGCCCGAAACTCGGGCGCGGCTCGGACGCGCGATGCCCGGCACGGCGGATTGCCTGGATCGCTATCAATGGCAGAAGCACGGCAGTTGTTCCGGTATGCGCGAGACCGATTATTTCGCGGCGTCGGCGGCGCTGACCGAGCGGGTCAACCGCGCGCTGGGCGATGTGCTGGCACGCCACATGGGGCGGGAAGTGGCGCTCGACACGTTGCGCGCGGCGCTGCGGCGCAACGACCCGGCGCTGGCGGACGCAGTGACCTTCGACTGCGCTACGCCGCATACGCCCAGTCCGGCGAAACGCCGCCCCATGCTGCGCGAAGTGCGGGTGAGCTTCGAGCGCAACCCCGCCACCGGCGGACCGGGCCGTCCGCTGGCATACGAGCGCATCGGCCGGACGTCGTTCAATTCGGGATGCTCCAACGGGCGCGCTTATGTCGATACGCCGCTGGATTGAAACGCTGGCGCTGGCCGCCTGCACCAGCCTGGCCCAGGCCGATCCCTGTCATGATGCGCTGGCACGTTTCGATTATCCTGCTGCGCAAGCCCTGGCGGATGCGCGGCTGGCTGCGTGGCCCGCCGATTTTTCCGCGCGCCTGTGTGCGGCGCGCGCGGCCTACGAGACCGGCCATTTCGAACAGGCGCTGGCGTATCTGCGCAGCGCCGAAGCCGGTCAGCGGCAGGGTGAAGCGCGGACCTATGCCTACAATTGGCTGACGGTCACGCTGAACCGGCTGGGTCGTGGTGCCGAAGCGCTGGCCTATGGGCAGGCGGCGCTCGCGTGGGCGCGCCGCGAGCCGAACCGCCAGAACCTGGCGACTGCGCTGCACAATCTGGCGGGACTGCGTTACGCGCATGGCGACGCCGCGACGGCGCTAGCGCTGTATCGTGAATCGATCCCGCTCAATCCCGATCTGTCGGAGCGCTCGGCCAGCCTGAACAACGTCGGCCTGATCCTCCAGGCCGCGGGCGATACGGCTTCCGCCGAACGCTGGCTGCTCGACGCGATCGCGCTCAATCGCGCCAGCGGCCACTATCACCATCTGGGCAAACACCTGCTGAATCTCGCCAACCTGTACCGTCAGACGGGCCGCTTCGACGAAGCGCAGGCACTGCTCGACGAAGGCGCGGCGCTGATCGACCGGGCGCAGGATCGCTACTGGCAGGCGGTGGCGGCGCGCTACCGGGGCTGGCTGGCGCGCGACCGCAGGGATTGGGCCGAGGCCGGCCGCTGGCTGGCCCAGGCCGCGCGCGCCTACGATGCGGCAGGGGCCACCGCGGACGGCGATGCCGCGCGCGAGGAACTGGGACGGTTGTGAGCGGAATTCAGGGGGTGTTGTCGCGCACGAACTCGGGAAAGCGTTCGGCGCGCACGAAATAGGTGCCATCGCAGTTGTAGGAGGCGCGCACGAGGCCTTCGGACAGCGAGATCGCGGCGTTGCGCAGATAATAGCCTTCGATGCCGCGCAGGACATTGAAGCTTTGCACGATAGCGTCGATGCGCGTCTGTTCCAGCGGCTGCCAGCCGTCGCGGTTCTCGTCCATCAGCTTCAGCCAGTGCGCCGGCAGGTAGGCGCGCAGCGGGCCATTCTGGATCATGGCGCGCACCCAGGCGACGGTGCGCATTTTTTCCCCATACGGCACGGCGACGAAATGGCGCGCAGCATAGCCCGGCTTCACCAGATCCTCGGCATCGTGCACTTCGTAGGCAAAGGGATTGAAGACCGACTCCGTCCGGACTTCCGAACTGTTGAAACCGACGTAGATCGCGTACACGCCGGTGTCGCGCAGGAGTGCGGCGCATACGTCCAGCACTTCGCCCGCGATGGGGTCGATGCGCGAGGGCTGGCGCGGGCGCAGCGGAACGGTCTCGCGCAGGCTCGGGTCGCCCTTGATGCTGACGAAGGGCACGTCGACCGGCAGGCCGAACGCACCCACGAAAGGTTCGTGCAGCAGGCAGACAACGGGTTCGGACGGAAAAGCATCGGGAGTCATGCGGACATTGTCGCACGGGGGATTTGCTTTGCCGTGACAGGAAGCGGGGTCTACATGTAGGCCTTTGCTTCCTCGCCTGGATTGGGCAGTCCCGCCACTCGCCAGGCTTCGCGCGGGCTGGGGAAAAGATGTTGCATGCAGTCGGCGCTCTGCCCCGTGAGGTGGCAGACATGCGACAGCGCAGTGACGGTGCCGTGCCGGGCGTATTCCCGGCGCAATGCGTGCAGCAGACCGAGCTGGAGTTCGTTGAGCGTGCCCAGCCCGTCGGTTTGCGCGATGCGGTCGGCCAGGCTTTCGCTCCACATCCACGGGTCGAGCAGAAAACCGTCCGTGTCGAAGATGGTGGGGGAGGCGGCAGTGGTCATGGCATCCTCCGGACAGGGAATGCTTTGTTTATAGCACCGGACTGCGCGGAAATAGGGGCCGCTCCCTGGCCAGTTCCGCCACCAGCTTGCGTACCGGTGCGGGCAGCGCAGCATCGAGCGCGTCGGCTGGAGCGAGCCAGACGTGGCCCGGCAGCGATTTCGTGCAGGGCGCCAGCGCGAGCAGGGTCGGCCGGATGTGCAGGCGGAAATGCGTAAAGCCATGGGACAGCGGCGGGAGTTCACGCAGGCTGTGCGCCACGAGACCGTAGCGTTCGCGGACATGGTCTGCGCAATCGGTGTCCTCGGATGCTTCGGGCAGGCTCCACAGGCCGCCCCAGATCCCCTTGGCCGGGCGCTTTTCCAGCAACAGTTCGCCCCGGTCGAGCAGCAGCAGCATGCGAACGTGCCGTTCGGGCAGATTTTTTTTCGGGCGGGGCGTCGGCAGCGTGTGCGTGCGGCCGGTTGCATGCGCGTTGCAATCCCGGCGTACCGGGCAGGCCATGCAGTCCGGCCGGGTACGGGTGCAGAGCAGGGCGCCGAGATCCATCATGCCCTGGGTGTAGGACGCGATGGCCTGTTCGGGCAGCAGGGATTCCGCATGCCGCCACAGGGCATCCTCGATCCGTCTGTCGCCGGGCCAGCCGTTGATGCCGGCATGCCGGGCGAGTACGCGTTTGACGTTGCCGTCGAGAATGGCGCAGCGCCGGCCGAAAGCCAGTGCGGCCACGGCCGCGGCGGTGGAGCGGCCGACGCCGGGCAGGGCGCCAATGGCCTCGGCGGTATCGGGAAAATGGCCGCCATACCGCTCGGCAATCCGGCATGCTGCGGTGTGGAGATTGCGTGCCCGGCTGTAGTAGCCGAGCCCGCTCCAGAGCGCGAGCACATCGTCTTCGGAAGCGCCGGCGAGCGCGGCCAGATCGGGAAAGCGCGCAACGAAGCGTTCGAAGTAGCCGACGACGGTGGCGACTTGCGTTTGCTGCAGCATGATCTCGGACAGCCAGATGCGATAGGGATCGCGATTGCGCTGCCAGGGCAGGTCGTGGCGGCCATGCTGGCGTTGCCAGGCCACGACGCGGTCGGCGAAGGGTTTCACCCCGGCAGGGTAGCATCCTTTGCCGGAGTCGAACGGATGCCAGGCGAGGCGCTCAGGCGTAGCCGAGCTTCTGGCGGAACAGGCCCATGAGTTTGCCGAAGGCCGATTCGGTGATCGACTTGCGTTCGACCAGCACGGCCTCCCCGTGACGAAGCTTGTCGGCCAGACGATGCAGGCTGATCGAGAAGCTGTTCATGCCGTCCTGGTCGGAAAACAGGTAGGTGTTGCGGACGCCGCCGACCCAGCCGAGTCGCGCCCAGCGGAACGTACCGTCGTCGTAGTGGAATTCGACCCAGTCGCCCTTGTTCAGGGCGCGCGCGCGCTGCGTGAATTCGTCGTCCAGTTCGGGCGTGGGCGGTTCGGGCTCCGGTACGGGCACTGCCAGCACCGGCTGCGCGGCAGCTTCCGCTTCCGCCCGCTCGGCTTCGATGGCGGCGATCTCTTCGGCCGGTACATCCGGCAGCGGCACGGGCTGCACGTTCGGCCGCACCGCATTGGCGTGCAGGATGACCAGGCTGGCGAAGAAACGGTCTGCCGCTTTTTTCGGCAGATCGATTTCCGCCGTGCCGTCGCGCAGACGCTTGAGCAGGCCGGGCAGGATGCGAACGAGCATCAGGCGTGCGTCCATGTCCGCTTTCGACTGCACGCTCCACACCAGTTCGCGCATGGTTTCCACATGGCTGTTGAAATGCGCGCTCTGTTCGCCTGCCTCGATGTAGTGACGGGTCAGAAGTACGGCCCAGTCGCGGCGCAGGAATTCGCGTACGGTCTCGTCGACCGTCTGGTCCTTGAGCGCCCGGTTGATGAAGTCGTGCACCACGACGGGCGCGAGTTCGGCCCGCTCGGTTTTGCGGAGCGTTTCGATATCCTCGCGCAGCGTCGTTTCGGCAGCCTCTTCCACGCCCTCCTCGACCGAGGCGTACAGGGATTCGAGCTGGTCAGCGGCATCGGCGAAAATCCCGATGTCCTGCTCGAAATCGTCGTGCACGCGGCTGACGATCGCCGAGATGGCGCTCATGCGGGCATTGCCGGCCTCGGTGTCGGGCAGGTGGACCGCCAGTGCGGCGATGGCATCCAGCATGCGGCGCACCGGATGGTGCGGCTGGGAGAAGAAATTGCGGTCCAGCAGCGCGGCTTTCAGGACCGGGATCTGTAACCGGCCGATCTGGGCTTTCAGGCTGTCGGGAATCGTGGCCTCGTCGAACACCACGTCGAACAGCATCGCGACAGCGTCGACCAGGACGGCGTCGAGCGGGCTGGCGGCCTGCATCACGGGACTCTGCTGCAGCGTGCGCAACACGTTCCGGACGGTGGAGGCGTCCAGCAGCGGCAGCTCGAAATGCGTGCCTCCGGGCAACTGCATGCCGCCCGTTTGCAGTTGACTGAGCGAATCCAGAAAATCGACGCCTTCGAGCGTGCCGCCGTTACCCATCCAGCCGCTACCGGGCTGCCCGGTCTGTCCGGCGTAGCCGCCTGCTGGCCGCCCGGCGGCCAGTTGCTCGAACAGGCTCAGCATGTCGTTACCGGCTGCGGAGGCGGGTGCCGCCGTCGTGGCCGGCGCCGTCTCGGCGGCGCTGTGGCCGCTCTGCCGGCCGACGGTCGCGCGCGCTTTCGCCCCGACCTTGAGATCGGGCAGGATGCCGTGATCGATCAGATGGCGGTTGATGCTCTGGTAGATGGCGGCCAGTTCGGTGGTCAGCACCAGATCGAACTGGTTCAGCAGCACGATGCGGGCGTTCTGTTCGATATCCATGCGCGCGATGCCGTCGAGCAGCGCTTCGCACAATGCGCGCGGGCCGAGCGGGTTATCGTTTTCTGCGAGGTCGCCGCGACCGAGCAGGTCGGCGATGCGGGCGTCGAGCGCGACCAGTTCCTCGGCGCAGTTGTAGCGTAGGCGCGAGGTGGCTTTGTCCACGGCCAGCGTGATCTCGAAATCCTGGTCGCCGACCAGCGACAATTCGGTCAGGTCATTCGCAACCGGCGCATTGCGGCCCTGCGCGAACGCATCGAAGGACTGGCAATAGGCGTCCTTGCAGGCCGTCAGCAGTTCGTTCGCCCGTTTGTTCAGGATGCCCTGCGCGCCGTAATAGGTATTGCGCGTTTCCAGCAGGGGGGACCGGTCCGCCATGGCAAGCAGCGTGTTCTCCATGGCTTCGGTCTTGTGGGTCAGCGCGCGGGTGGCACCTTCGATCAGTATGTCGCGGCAGGTGTGCAGCAGGCCGAGCGTCTCGGCCGACGCCTGGGCACGCCGCGCCCGCTCGAACTGATTGAGGTTAACGACGACGGAATTTTCAGGCATATCAGGCTCCATGGGGTCACCTCGCGGGTTCCGCGCGGCTGGCCGACATGAAAGGGGACGTTTTGGTACCGGGTTTGCGGCCGGCGGCCCCGCTATCTCGCGCCGTCAGGAACGAGACCGGAAACTTTGCGTCCCCGCCTCGCGGCGGGTTTGCCCTGTTCGGTGGTCGGCGGGGGGTCCTCTGGACACACAACCGCTCAGCTGAAGAAACGGCAGCCCCCGGAAAAACTTTAGGCGCACCCGCAAAAAAATTATACCCCCTGATCTTGCAGGTGCTCATGCAGGCGCAGCATGGCTTTTCGGGTTAGCGACTGCTCCGGGACGTGGGCGCGACCGGCACGGATCTCGTCGGCGAGCCGGGCGCTGTCCAGCGAAAAACGGGTTTCGCCCGTGGAATCGCAGAACAGCATGTAGCCCTGCACCCCCAGCCAGGCGACACGAGCGGTCCTGAGGCCCTCGTAGGGCGGGCTGAAGTCGACCCAGTCACCTTCCTGCAGGGTATTCGCCTGCTGTTCGGCGACATCCGCAGGCGGCGTATCGGCCTGACGCCGCGCCAGGGATTCGATATCCGCCTGCGTGACCCGTTGGGGAACGAAATGGCTGACCGTGTCTTCCCGCTTGCCAAGCGCGGGGCGGATCCAGCATTCCTGGGTAGCGGTGATCGAATCGAAGAATTCCCTGAGTTGTTCCGATGACGCACCCTGGGCAAGGAGGCCGGCGCGCAATTCGGCGTTGATGCGGGGCAGATTCTGCAGACAGGCCTCGCGGGACGCTTCGTCCTCCGGCGGTTGCAGGCTCAGGAACAGCCGGTTCAGCGTTTCGCCGGCAGTCCGCCATTTCGGCCCTTCGCCGGCCTCGGCCACGTAGAGGTCCGACATGAACGGGACCCAGGCGGCTTCCAGCTGATGCAGGACCGACTGGGGCGCGGGATAGCGCGCAGTCAGATCCTGGAGGTTTTCCAGGGCGAGCAGCGTGCCGAGCTCCTGGCGCTCGACGTATTCGAGATTGGCGATTTCAGTCGCCATGGTGTCGTCCGTATGCGCACCCTCGATGGCCAGCCAGTCCGCGAGGCTTTCGCATGCCTGCGAAAAAGCGTCCACCTGACGCTCGGGGGTGTTGATGACGTGGGTGCAGGCGGTTTCGATTTCGTGCAAGGCACGGGCGTGCGCGGGATGCCATTCCGGGAAACGGCGCGAGAAGTGGCCCAGGAAATCGATCAGCCGGCGCGCCGGATGGCCGTCGTCGCTGAAAAAATCCGGAGAGGCCAGGGCCGCGCGGAGCGTGGGAATCTGCAGCTGCGCGATTTCGGATTTGCAGTCGGCCGATATGTCCGGATCCGCCAGAATGAATTCGAACAGCCCGGCGACGGCATCCAGCATCGCGAGATCGAAGCTGCCCGCATCGGTATCGTTCGCATGCGCCTGGAGTTGCCGCAATACCAGAATCGGGGCATCCGGCACGACTGCCGTCATGTGCGGAAGGTTGTTCTGCCAGTGGTCCAGGCTCTCGGTAAAACTCGGGCGCGGCCTGTCCGGAGGGAGGCCGAAAGGCCGGTTCGGGAACGGGGTGCCCGTCGTCAGGCCGGGAACAGGCAATGCGCCGGCAGCAACGGAACCGGCTGCGCGAATGTGCGCGAGAATGTCGTCGCCAACGGAGCGGGCGGGGGGATGGGAATCCTCCCGCGCCGGGGGCGGTGCCGGGATCGGTACCGGTACCGGTTTCGGTCTCTGGCCCGGCTCCGCCCGGACTTCGATGTCCTGCAGGGCGAGATACTGGTTGAGCGCGGCGTAAGTCTGTCGAAGGGTGTCCTTGAGCGCGTTCGCGGCGTGTTCCAGCAAGAGGGTGCCGCAGTGCGGATCGAACGCCAGCGTGTCGAAAGCCCCCGACAGCGCGTGCACCACGGCGCGCGGGCCAAAGGCATTGACCGGACTGATGGGGACGGCATCCTGCGAGTACAGGGTTGCCAGCCGGCTGAAAAAGGCATGTGCGTCGGCTCCCAGGTTCTGCGTCAGGAATGCGACAGTCTTGTCTTCCGCCAGCTGGCGGTTGAATTGCACGTCGTCCAGCAACTGCAGCTCGCCCGCTTGTGGATCGGCAGCGGGACGCGAGGCGGATTCCAGATGCTGTTTGAACAATGCCGCGAATGCGGCGGACAACTGGTCTGGATGGGCGTTCAGCCAGTCCAGGCAGATCCGGCCAGCATTCAACATGGCCGACGTCGGTGCCGCATCGAGTGTAAGCGTGCGTGCGACATCATCCATCACGATGGTGCGGCTGCGCTGGAAGAAATTGCCCAGCGCCTGCACCATGCGCTCGTCCACCTCGCGGATGAGGGCAGCGTAGAGAGAGGAGGGGGTCGGGGTGTTCATGGCCTGCCAGCACTATCGGCCATCGGGCGGCATTAGTTGAACCGGCCGGGATGGAGCGGGCGAAGGGAATCGAACCCTCCTCATGAGCTTGGGAAGCTCAGGTAATGCCACTATACGACGCCCGCGCGGTAGAATCGGCATCATACCGAAACACCTCGATGATCCGCAAAATCCCCGTGATCGAACTGCTCGTCAACGGCGAAGCCCGTTCCTTTTCCGCCCCGCTGACGCTGGGCCAGCTGGTTGAAACGCTCGACCTGGCCGGCAAGCGCATCGCCATCGAACGCAATGGCGAGATCGTGCCGCGCAGCCAGCATGGCGAGACGCAGCTGGCGAGCGGCGACCGTCTCGAGATCGTGGTCGCCGTCGGCGGCGGCTGAGCGCCGCCGTTTCGCCTACCGTTTACCGCTTAACCGTTTACCCATCATGGAACCACTCGTCATCGCCGGACAGTCCTATGCCTCCCGTCTCCTGGTCGGCACCGGCAAATACAAGGATTTCGACGAAACCCGCCGCGCGGTCGAAGCTTCGGGGGCGCAGATCGTCACGGTCGCGATCCGCCGCACCAACATCGGTCAGGATGCGGGCCAGCCCAGCTTGCTCGATGCGTTGCCGCCGTCGCAATACACCTACCTGCCCAATACCGCGGGCTGCTACACGGCCGACGACGCGATCCGCACCCTGCGGCTGGCGCGCGAGCTGCTGGACGGGCATTCGCTGGTCAAGCTGGAAGTGCTGGGCGACCCGCAATCGCTCTACCCCAACGTCGCCGAGACCATCAAGGCCGCCGAGGTGCTGGTAAAAGACGGTTTTCAGGTCATGGTCTACACGTCCGACGACCCCATCGCCGCCAAACAGCTGGAAGACATCGGCTGCGTCGCGGTGATGCCGCTGGCGAGCCTGATCGGTTCGGGCATGGGTATTCTCAACCCGTGGAACCTGCAGATCATCATCGACCGCCTGTCGGTGCCGGTGATCGTCGACGCCGGGGTCGGCACGGCCAGCGACGCGGCGATCGCGATGGAGCTCGGCTGCGACGCCGTGCTGATGAATACGGCGATCGCCGGCGCTGGCAACCCGGTGCTGATGGCTTCGGCCATGAAGAAGGCGGTCGAGGCCGGGCGCGAGGCTTTCCTGGCCGGCCGCATGCCGAAGAAGGTCTACCAGGCCAGCCCGAGCTCGCCGACCGCGGGCCTCATCACCGCCAGCAAATAAGCCATGACGGGCGAAACCGACGCGCATCCGCGCATCCGCTCCTATGTGCTGCGCGCCGGCCGCGTGGGCTCGGGTCAGGCGCGCGCGCTCGCGGAAGTCGGCCCGCGTTGCCTGCTGTCTTATCAGCCTGCGCGATGCGATCTCGACGCGGCCTTCGGCCGCGCGGCGCCGAAGGTGCTCGAAATCGGCTTCGGCATGGGCGAAGGCCTGGCGGAAACCGCCGCCGCGCACCCTGAAAGCGACTATCTCGGCGTCGAAGTCCACACGCCGGGCGTGGGCGCGCTGCTCAAGCAGATCGGCGAACGCGGCCTGGCCAACGTGCGCGTCATCCAGCACGACGCGGTCGAAGTACTGGAAAACATGATCGCGCCGGCCAGCCTCGCAGGCGTGCGCATCTTCTTCCCCGATCCCTGGCACAAGAAGCGCCACCACAAGCGCCGCCTGATCCAGCCGCCGCTGGTTGCGCTGCTGGCCAGCCGGCTTGCGTCGGGCGGGTATCTTCACCTCGCCACCGACTGGCAGGACTATGCCGAACAGATGCTGGCCGTGCTGTCTGCCGAACCGCTCTTGCAGAACACCGTGGCCGACTATGCGCCGCGTCCGGACACGCGGCCGCTCACCAAGTTCGAACAGCGCGGCCTGCGTCTGGGCCACGGCGTCTGGGACCTGCTCTTCCGCCGCGTTTGAATCGGTCATGACCGTGCGGCTATGATGCACGGCATGGATGTCCTCGCTCTCGCCAAATCGGCGTTCGCGCTGTTCGCCATCGTCGATCCGGTCGGTGTCATTCCCATCTTCATGCTGGCCACGAGCGGCTACACGCTGGCGCAGAGTCACGCCTCCGCGCGATTGGCCGCGCTTACCGTGTTCGGTGTGCTGACGCTGTTCACGTTCGCGGGACAGCTCATATTGGATTTCTTCGGCATTCGCCTGGCGGCTTTTTCGGTCGCAGGCGGTCTGCTGCTGCTGTTGCTGGCCTTGTCCATGGTGCAGGCGCACGTCAGCCCGCAGCGACAGACGCAGGAAGAGGCGATGGAAGCCGAAGAAAAGGACGCGGTCGGTGTGGTGCCGCTGGGCGTGCCGCTGCTGGCCGGGCCGGGCGCGATCACGCACATGATCGTGGCGGCAGGGGCTGCACGCGGCGAACCTGTGCAGCAGGCTGCCCTGATCATTCCGGTTGCACTGGTGGCGTTGTCGGTGTGGGTGTCCTTTCGCGCCGCACCGGCGATCCAGGCGCGCCTGGGCCGGACCGGCATCCACGTGGTCACGCGACTGATGGGCCTGATCATCGCGGCAATCTCCGTCGAGATGATCGCCAGCGGTCTCGGGAAACTCTTTCCGGGTCTGCTGGCCTGAATGGCAGACCCCAAGCGGTGCGTCGATGCACTACGGCGGGGCAGTCCGGTTGTCATCCGCGTGCCGGGGGCGCGTCCTGACATGCGGTGCAACTGGCACGATTGATGCGCGATCTCAACATTCAACCCGGGAGGGAGGCTGGAATGGAATTCGGTATCGTGGGCCTGGGCCGCATGGGCGGCAACATGGCGCGGCGTCTGGCACGGCAGGGCAGAAAAATTGCGGTGACGAACCGCTCGTTCGAGGTGGCCGAGTCGCTCGCCGCCGAGACAGGCCATCTGGCATGCAGGGATTACGCCGCACTCGTGGCCGCACTCGACGCGCCGCGCATCGTCTGGCTGATGCTGCCCTCGGGCGCGCCGACCGAGGCGGCGCTGGACGCGCTGTTGCCGTTGCTGAGTCCCGGCGATCTCGTCGTCGACGGCGCCAACGGCCACTACGTCGACGATGCGCCCCGTGCCGCACGCTGCGCCGAACGGGGCGTCGACTTCGTCGATGCCGGCGTGTCCGGCGGCGTGTGGGGGCTGGAGAACGGCTACTGCATCATGTTCGGCGGTTCGGACGCCGCCGCCGCGCGGGTGAAGCCTTACATGGAAGCGCTGGCGCCCACGCCCGCCACCGGCTGGCTGCATGCCGGCCCGGTCGGCTCGGGGCACTACGTGAAGATGGTCCACAACGGCATCGAGTACGCCATGATGCAGGCCTTCGCCGAAGGCTTCGCGCTGATGAAGGACAAGCCCGGTTTCGGTCTCGACATGGCGCGGATCGCCGAGCTGTGGCAGCACGGCAGCGTCGTGCGCTCGTGGCTGCTGGATCTGACGGCCGATTTCCTGGCGAAGGACCAGACGCTCGACGCCATCGAGCCTTTCGTTTCGGATTCCGGCGAAGGCCGCTGGACCGCACTGGCGTCGATCGAGCAGGGCATTCCGACGCCGGTGATGACGCTTGCGCTGATGTCGCGCTTCGACAGCCAGGGCAAGGCCGACTACGGCAACAAGATGCTGGCGAAGATGCGGCAGGGTTTCGGCGGTCACGCGGTGAAGGAAAACTGACATGAATCTTGCTGCGCAAACCGTTTCCGACAACCTGCCGTGTTCCTTCGTGATCTTCGGCGCAACCGGCAATCTCGCATCCAACAAGCTATTGCCCGCGCTCTTCCATCTGGAGGCGGCCGCACGGCTGGCGGAAAACCTTTCCATCATTGCCTTCTCGCGTCGAGACTGGAATACCGACAGCTGGCGCGAGCACATGCGCGAAGTGCTGTCTGGACGCGTCAACGGCGCGCTGGAAGGCCCGGTATTCGAACGCTTTCTCGCCCGCTTCCGCTACCAGAAGGGCGATCTCAACGACGTCGAGTCCTACCATGCGCTGGCGGCCAACCTGCCGCCGGAGTCGGCGTGTTCGAGCACGGTGTTCTACCTTGCCATCAAGCCTGCCGAGTTCGCGGCGGTGATCCAGAACCTGGAAACTGTCGGGCTCAACAAGCCGCGTGGCATGAACCGCGTGGTGATCGAGAAACCCTTCGGCGAGGACCTTGAATCGGCGCAGCGGCTGAATCGGCTCCTGCACCAGCATTTCGACGAGGAACAGGTCTATCGCATCGATCACTTCCTCGGCAAGGAGACCGTGCAGAACCTGCTCGTTTTCCGCTTTGCCAACACGCTGATCGAACCGCTGTGGAACCGCAATTTCATCGACCATGTGCAGATCACCGTGGCCGAATCGATCGGCATCGAAAAGCGCGCCGACTACTACGATCGGGCCGGCGCGCTGCGCGATATGCTGCAGAACCATCTCATGCAACTGCTCACCGTAGTGGCGATGGAACCGCCGCCCGCGCTGGAGGCCGACGCGCTGCGCGACGAGAAAGTGAAGGTGCTGCGCTCGATCCGGCCGATTTCCAAGCGTGCCGTGCACGCCCACGCGGTACGGGCGCAGTACGCGCGCGGCAGCGTCGGCGGGCAGAGCGTGGTGGGCTACCAGCAGGAGGAAAACGTCGAGCCCAATTCCATCACCGAAACCTTCGTCGCCACCAAGTTCTACATCGACAACTGGCGCTGGCGCGGTGTGCCCTTCTACCTGCGCACTGGCAAGCGGCTGGCGAAGCAGACCTCGATGATCGCCATCCGCTTCAAGCATCCGCCGCAGCAGCTCTTCCGCGAAACGCCCATCGAAACCATCGCGCCGAACTGGGTGCTGCTGTCGATCCAGCCCGAGGAATCCATGCGCATGGAGATCCACGTCAAGCAGCCCGGTCTGGACATGGACACGCGCGTGATGCAGATGAACGCCAGCTTTCTCAAGACCGACGAGCAAACCCTCGACGCCTACGAAACCCTGCTGCTCGACGTGATCGAAGGCGACCGTTCGCTCTTCATCCGCTTCGACGAAGTCGAATGGGCCTGGCAGGTCGTCGATCCCATCCTGCGCCACTGGACCATCGAACGCGAATTTATTCCCACCTATCCGGCCGGCACCTGGGGACCATCCGAAGCGAATCGCCTGTTCGACAGCGACGACCAGAGCTGGCGGGACGAGTTGTGAGCGCGGCTGCAGGGCGCTGACATGGGGCTGCCCGCAACCCGCGTATTCGACACGCCGGAGATTCTGGTGCGCACGCTCGCCGACACCCTGCTGCTGCAGTCCCTGGCGGCCATCGCTGCCCACGGCCGTTTCCATCTCGTGCTCGCCGGCGGCAACACGCCGCGCGTACTCTACGAAGAACTCGCGAGCCGCGGTGCGGGCGACCATCGCTGGCACATCTGGTACGGCGACGAACGTTGTCTGCCTGCCGATCACCCTGAGCGCAACAGCGTCATGGCCGAGGCCGCCTGGCTTGCCGGAAGCCGCATCCCGGCTGAACAGCGCCGTCCCATTCCCGCCGAACGCGGTGCGGAGGCTGCCGCCGCCGAATATGCCGCCTGGCTTGCGGATATCCCGAGTTTCGACCTTGTCTTACTCGGCTTGGGCGAGGACGGCCATACGGCCAGCCTGTTTCCCGGGCACGTCTGGACGGGGACGGACGTGCTCGCCGTGCACGATGCCCCCAAGCCGCCGCCCGATCGCGTGAGCCTGTCGGCCGGACGGCTGGCCGACAGTCAGGCCGTATGGTTTGTGGTGACGGGAGCGGGAAAGCGTGGGGCCTTGCGGCGCTGGGAAGAAGGGGAAGGCTTGCCGGTGACGGCAGTGCGGGGGCGGTCCGCGACTTTGCTGTGGATGGATCGCCCGACGGCGATTTAAGGCTGCATGTCGTTCCCGGAATCGACGCGCTCGCGCTGCGTGGGCGAGGTCTTAAGTGCGGCGGCAAGCATCGCTGCCCGCGTCTGCGGCGTTTCCAGACTGATCCGTCCCAATGCGCCGCTGCGGAGATCGGTCAGCAGCAGATTGGCGGCCTTCTCCAGATCGAGTTCGCCGCCGCGCCCTTGGCGCAGGCAGCCGCGTTTTTTCGCCACGGCTTCGACGATACCCACAGGGTCGAGCCCGTCGAGCTTCAATCGATAGCGATCGACCAGCGCCTGCGGATAGCGGGCGAGCAGAATGCCGGCCAGGAATTCGGCGACGGTTTCGTCGATGACGGCGTTCTTGCCGATGGCGTGGCAGGCGGCGAGCATGTACCCGTCGGAATCCTGTTCGATCTTCGGCCACATGAGACCGGGGGTGTCGACGAGGGTGAGGCGCGGGGTGAGGTTGATGCGCTGCTGCGATTTGGTGACCGCGGGCTCGTCACCGACCTTGGCGATTTTCTTTTTCACCAGCGCGTTCATCAGCGTCGATTTGCCGACGTTGGGAATCCCCATGATCATGAGCCGCAGGGGTTTGAAGTTGTCGTCGCGATGCGGGGCAAGTTTCTGCGCAAGGCCGGGCAGCTTCGCCGCATCGCCAGGTTTTTTGGCTGAAATCGCAACGGCTTTCACACCGGGCTGTCGCTCGAAATACGCGATCCAGGCCGCGGTGGCGGCAGGATCGGCGAGATCGGTCTTGTTCAGGACTTTCAGGCAGGGGCGCTGCCGGTGCGCGCGCAGCTCGTGAATCATGGGGTTGCTGCCGGCTTCGGGCACGCGGGCGTCGAGCACTTCGATCACCACGTCGATCTCGGCCATGGTTTCCGCCGCCTTCTTGCGGGCGGCGGTCATGTGACCGGGGAACCACTGGATGGCCATCAGCCCGCACCGCCCCCCGCGCCGATGCCGTTGGCGGCGGCGAGCACCAGTGCATCGAATGCGGCGGCGTCCATGAGGCCGCGCTCGGCGACGATCTCGCGTACCGGGCGGCCGGATTGCTCGGAGGCTTTGGCGACTTCGGCGGCGGCGGCGTAGCCGATCTGCGTGTTGAGCAGGGTGGCGAGCGCGACGCTCTGGTGGATGAAGAAGGCGCAGCGTTCGCGGTTGACGACGATTCCCTTGAGGTTCTTCTCGGTGGCGGCATTCATCGCATTCGTCAGCCAGTCCATCGCGTCGAACAGGGCGGAGCCGAGCGCAGGCATCATCACGTTGAGTTCGAGCTGGCCGGCTTGCACCATATAGGCCACGGCGGCGTCCTGTCCCAGCACCTGGAAACAGACCTGGTTCAGCATTTCGAACATGACCGGGTTGACCTTGCCGGGCATGATCGACGAACCGGGCTGCACCGGCGGCAGCTGGATTTCGCCCAGGCCCGTGCGCGGCCCGGAGGCGAGCAGGCGCAGATCGTTCGAGATGCGCGTGAGTTCCAGCGCGAGTGCGCGGATTTCGTTCGACAACCGTCCAAGGTCGTTCATCGACTGCATCTGTGCGACGAGGTTGCCGACGGTGATGGGCTCGCCGGTGAGCGTCGCCAGTTCGGCGGCGACCCTGGCCGGATAGTCGGGCGAGGTATTGAGGCCCGTGCCCGCTGCCGAACCGCCCAGGCCGATTTCGCACAGCGCCGGACGCACGGCTTCGAGGCTGGCTGCGCAGCGGTTCAGCGTCCATGCGTAGCCGGCGAATTCCTGGCCCAGCGTGGTCGGTACGGCATCCTGCAGATGGGTGCGGCCGGATTTGACCGTGTCCTTCTCGTGTTCGGCCAGCCGGGCGAATTCGGCGGCCATCGCGCGCACCGCGGCTGCCAGTCGCGGCAGCTTGGCCAGCACGGTGAGGCGGATCGCGGTGGGAATGGTGTCGTTGGTCGACTGCCCCATGTTGACGTCGTCGTTGGGGTTGACCGGCTTGTAGACGCCTTTCTGCCCGCCCAGCGCGACGTTGGCAAGGTTGGCGACGACCTCGTTGGTGTTCATGTTGTGGCTGGTGCCGGCCCCGGCCTGGAAGCGGTCGACGACGAACTGGTCGAGGAATTCGCCGGCCAGGATGCGTTCGCAGGCGGCGGCGATGGCGTCGCGTTTCTCCTTGACCAGCCAACCGGGCTGGCAGTTGGCGCGCGCGGCGGCCAGCTTGATCCGCACGTGGGCCAGTACGAAATCCCTATCCGGACGGCGGCCGGAAATGGGAAAATTCGCGACTGCGCGCGCGGTCTGTGCGCCGTACCAAGCGTCCTCGGGAACCTGGACTTCGCCGAGCGAGTCTCTCTCGATGCGCATTTCACTCATAATGGAAAAACCGATGCGGATTTGGCAAAAAAAACGATTTTATCCGATGTGGCTGGCGGCGCTCTCGCTCGCGCTGACGGCCTCCTGGGCGCATGCCGAGGGCTTCCAGGTCACAGATACGGCAGGCAAGACGCATACGCTTGCCGGCTACAAGGGCAAGTGGGTGCTGGTGAACTACTGGGCGACGTGGTGCCCGCCCTGCCTGGCGGAGATTCCCGATCTGGTCGATCTGCATGACAACAAAAAGAACAATCTCGTGGTGATCGGCGTGGCGCTCGACTACCGGAGCCCCAAGCAGGTCACCGATTTTGCCCGGAGCATGACGATCAGCTATCCCGTTGTGCTGGGTACGCCTGAAATCGTCAACCAGATCGGACCGGTTCAGGGATTGCCCACCACCTATCTTTATAACCCCGAAGGTAAAATGGTTGCGCAGCAGGTCGGGCCCGTGACGCGCGAGTCGGTGGAAAAGTACATCGCAAGCAAACCTGCGAGCGCCCGGAAGTAATTGGTCAGAATCACAAAGAGGAGATGTTGCATGCGCCAGTTGTTGATCGCCTTTGTCATGCTGTTCGCCCTGCCGAGCTGGGCCGAGACGCGTGATCCCACCAACCATTTCTTCCAGCCCAAGTTCGGCGATTTCAAGGCTGAGCTCGACATGGCCAAGCAACAGGGCAAGAAAGGTATTTTCCTGTTTTTCGAAATGGATGATTGTCCGTTCTGCGCGCGCATGAAATCGACCATTCTCAATCAGGCGGACGTGCAGGATGCCTACCGCACGAATTTTCTGGTCTATACCATCGATGTCAACGGCGACACCCAGATGACGGATTTCCAGGGCAGGGAAACCACCGAAAAGGTCTTCGCATTCGAGAATCGCGTGCGCGCCACGCCCACCATGCTGTTCTTCGATCTGGACGGCAAGATGGTTACCCGTTTCACGGGACCAGCCCGAGACAAGGCTGAATTCCTGTTGCTGGGCAAGTATGTCGCGGAAGGCGCCTACGCCGGCCAACCCTTCACCAAATACAAGCAGGGTAAATGAAGCGGGCGGCCCTCGCGCTGCTGGCCCTGGCACTGTCCGGGCCGGCGACGTCAGCCAAGCTGACGCTGGAAGAAGCGCTCGCGAGCGCAGACGCACACCCGGACCGGCGCCTTGCCGAAAGCGAACTGGCGCTGGCCCGTGCCGACCGCGCGCAGGCGGGCAGCCGTCAGGATTTTGCGCTCTATCTCGACGGCAGCCTGCGCACCGGGCGGCGTCCGGACGGCGACTGGAAACCCGACAATGTCGGCCGCATCGTCGCCCGCAAACCGCTGTTCGACTTCGGGCGCAGCGGCGGCGCAGTCGATGCGGCGGATCAGGAGATCGCGGCGCGCCAGGCCGCTCTGCTCGACACCGACAACCTGCGCCGGATCGACATCATGGCGCGCTATTTCGACGTGCTGCTGGCCGACATGCAGTATGCGGCGGACAACGAATTCATGGCTGTCGGTTATGTGTCGTGGGACAACGCCGTGGATCGTCACGAAGTGGGCCAGATCAGCCAGCCCGCGCTGCTCAGGCTGGAGGCGGACTACCAGGATCTTCGCGAGCGACGCAATGCCAGCCTCCAGCGCATGCGCGCGAGCCGGCAGCGCCTTGCCCATGCGATAAACCGGCCGGGCGAATTGCCGGCCGATCTTGCCGATCCCGATTTGCGCGGTAACGACCGGCCCATTGTCGATTACGAGAAGCTGCTGCCCTGGGTCCAGGCGCACAATCCGCGCCTGCGCGCGTTGCGTGCGCAACTCGATGCGGCGGATGCCCGGATCGGCGCGGCGCGGGCGGAGCGGAACCCCACGCTGGATGCGGAAGTCATCGGTGGCGGTTACAGCCGCGATTCGGTCACCCGCGACGAACTGAGCGCGGGGCTGGTGTTCAACATTCCGCTCTATCAGGGCGCGCGCGTCGATGCGCGCGAGGCGCGCGAACGGGCGCTCAAGATGCGGATTCAGGCGCAGCTGGACGGATTGGCGTTTGAGCTGTCCGACGCGCTGCTGGCGACCTTGCAGGAAATCGAGTGGCTGCGCGGTAGCGGACGCCAGGCGGCAGGCAAGCAAATCGAATATCGGGACTGGGCGCTCGAACGCGCGCGCGCGGAGTATGAGCTCGAAATGCGGACCAACCTGGGATCCAGCATGGCGGAAACCCAGATGGCGCAGCTGCGCCGCAAGCAGGTCGAATACCGCCTCGCGCTCGCGCTGGCCCGGCTGGAGGCATTGTCCGGCGGCAGTCTGCCGCCTCAGGAGGAGAAAAAGGAATGAGAACGCGGATAACGGCAGGCGTGATGGCGTGCCTCGGCCTGGGCACGGCCTGGGCGGCCGAAGGCGTCGAACTGACCACACGGGTGTCGGGCGTGGTCGAAACCGTGCTGGTGAAGCCCGGACAGTCGGTGCGCAAGGGGGCGGTGCTGCTGCGCCTCGAACCCACGTTGCTGCGCGCCCGGCTCGACGAGGCGGCATCCGAAGTGGTACGGGCCGAAGTGGAGGAAACGGACGCAAAACGCGATCTCGACCGGGCGCAGGAGCTGTACGATCGCACGGTATCCTCCACCAGCGAACTGGATGCAGCCAGGGCGCGTCATGCCCGCGCGCAGGCGGCCGTATCAACGGCCAAGGCGCGGCGCACGATTGCGCAGAAGAATCTGGACGATGCCGAGCTCAAGGCTCCGTTCGACGGTCAGATCGGCGCGATACCGGGTATGCCCGGTACCGTTGTGGCCGCGGACTGTCAGCCGAAGCCGCTGGTTGTGCTCAAACCCGCGTCGCGCTGATTGCCGGTCATGCGGCCGGTTGCAACCGGCTCACGACAGACTGGATCGTGTCGGGTTGATGCCGCGTCCGGATGTGTCGCACACGGGGTTCGTCAGTCGCGCGGGCGCACGCTGAGCGTATCGGCCTGGGCGGCGCGTGCGGGCGTCGTGTAGTCCCAGTTGCGCTTCCAGGCACCGACGACCATCCGGGGATAGGTCGGCTGGCCCAGGCTGCCGTTGTAGCGGCCGAGTGCGCGATAGAGATCGCCGCGTTCGATATCGATGTAATGGCGCAGGATGACGGCGCCGTAGCGCAGGTTGGTGCGCAATTGGAAAAGATTGTGATCCGGCGTGCCGATGGTCTTGATCCAGAACGGCATCACCTGTGTGAAGCCGCGTGCGCCCACGGGCGATACGGCGTATTTACGGAAGCCGCTTTCCACTTCGATAAGCCCCAGCATGAGCTGGGGATCGAGTCCCGCGCGCGATGCTTCCCAGTGCAGGGTGGTCAGAAATTCCAGACGTTCGGCCTCGTCCGGCATGCGCTTGGCGAGGCGGCGCGACATTTCCTTCAGCCAGGCGGCTTCGTCGGCGAGGTTGCGGAAGGCGGTGCGCGTCACCGCCGTATCGGCAAGCGATTTCTGCAATGAGGCGCGCATGCTGGCAGACAGCGCCTCTTCGCGCTGGGCACCGGCCAGTGCGGGCTGTGCCAGCAGCAATGTGGCGATCAGCAGGCCGAGACGGGTGGTCTTGTTCATGTCAGAGTTTCAGCAATCCTGTCAAAAAAGTTCTGGCGTCGGCGAGTGCGACCGACCGCGCATCGCCGTCCGGCGCCGCTTCGTTCTGGCGCGGCTGATATTCGATCATGCCGTCCTTCAATCCACGTTCGCCGATGGTGACGCGGTGCGGAATGCCGATCAATTCGGCATCGGCGAACATCACGCCGGGGCGTTCGTCGCGGTCGTCCAGCAGCACATCGATACCGGCAGTGCTCAAATCCGCATATAGCGCGTCGGCGGCAGCCTTGACCGCTTCGCTTTTACCGTAGCCGATCGCGATAATCACAAGCAAGAACGGTGCCATGGATTTTGGCCAGATGATCCCTTTCGCGTCGTGGTTCTGCTCGATCGCCGCCGCAACGACGCGCGAGACGCCGATGCCGTAACAGCCCATTTCCATTGCCTGCGCCTTGCCGGCCTCGTCCAGGTAGGTAGCGTTCATCGCCTGCGAATACTTGCTGCCGAGCTGGAATACGTGGCCCACTTCGATCCCCTTGCACAATTCGAGGCGGCCGCGGCCGTCCGGGCTCGGGTCGCCGGCTACCACGTTCCTTATATCGGCCACAAGATCGGGTTCCGGTAGGTCCCGGCTGAAATTGACACCGGCAAGGTGCAGTTTGGGTTTGTTCGCGCCACACACGAAATCGCTCATTTCAATGACGCTGCGGTCGGCCAGCACCCGGATCCGGGTGCGATCCAGCCCGACCGGCCCCAGAAAGCCGGGGGGGCAGGCGAAGGCTTCGCGGATTTCCGCTTCGCCGGCCAGGCGGAAGTCGGCCATGCCCGCCTGCTTGCCGAGTTTGACTTCGTTGACCGCGTGATCGCCCCGGACGAGCACGGCGACCATCTGCTCGCCGGCGACGTAGGCGACGAGCTTGACGGTCCGTGCGAGCGGGATGTCGAGCAGGGCGGCGACATCTTCGCAGCTTGTCTGTTTCGGGGTGTCGACCTCGCGTAGCGATTCGGTCGGCACGTCGCGCGGCGCGGCTGGCGGCAGCGCCTCGGCGAGCTCCATGTTGGCGGCGTAGTCGGAATCGGGGCAATAGGCCAGCGTATCCTCGCCCGAATCGGCCAGCACGTGGAATTCGTGCGAGCCCGAGCCGCCGATGGCGCCGGTGTCGGCAGCCACTGCGCGAAACTTCAGGCCGAGCCGGGTGAATACGCGGGCATACGCGTCGTACATGGTCAAATAGGTGGCTTCCAGGCTGTCGCGGCTGGCATGGAAAGAATACGCGTCCTTCATCAGAAACTCGCGCGCGCGCATCACGCCGAAACGCGGCCGGATTTCGTCGCGGAACTTCATCTGGATCTGGTAGAAATTCAGCGGCAGCTGCCGGTAGCTCTTGATTTCCCGGCGCGCGACGTCGGTGATCACCTCCTCGTGGGTCGGGCCGAAGCAGAAATCACGCTGATGGCGGTCCTTGATTTTCAGCATCTGCGGGCCGAACACGGCCCAGCGCCCGGATTCCTCCCACAGTTCGGCCGGCTGTATGGCAGGCATCAGGAGTTCGAGTGCGCCCGCGCGGTTCATTTCCTCGCGCACGACGGCCTCGACCCGGCGCAGCACCCGCAGGCCCAGCGGCATCCAGGTGTAAAGACCGGAGCCCAGCCGTTTGATGAGGCCGGCGCGCAGCATCAGCTTGTGACTGGCAAGTTCGGCTTCGGAGGGGGCTTCCTTGGTGGTCGAGATGAAGAATCGGGTGGCGCGCATGACGGGCGTATCGGAACGAAAACGTCCATTTTAGCGTGCGCAAGGGTAATCTTTCGCGCTCGACGAGGTGCAACGGGGCGGGACATGCGCTTGAAAATGGGTAAACGCCGGAACGGCGGCGACGGGCTGGAAATCACCGAGGAGCGCGGCGTACGCACCCTGCATCTGGGGAGTCGCGCCATCCAGAGCGCGATGCGCACGAGCCGTCCCTGGGACCTGGAGCTGGCCTATACCCGCGCGATGATGGGGTTTCTCATGTTCAACGCCCTGCCGGACACAGTGTTGATGATCGGTCTGGGCGGCGGCTCGCTCGCCAAATTCATTCGCAGGCACCGCGAGCAGACGCGTGTTACGGCAGTGGAGATCGATCCTCGCGTCATTGCGGCGGCCCGGGCGCATTTTGAACTGCCGCCGGACGATGCCGCCCTGACGGTGATCGAGGCGGACGGTGCCCTCTATGCGCGGCAGCACCCCGCGAGTGCCGACGTCATTCTGCTGGATGGTTTCGATGCGGGGAACCAGGTCGAGGCGCTTGCGACGCAAACGTTTTACGAAGCCTGCCGTCGCGTGTTGCGGCCGGGCGGCGTCCTCGTGGTGAACCTGTGGGGCCGGGACCGGCTGTTTGCCGAGTATTTCGCACGGCTGACGCGCGCCTTCGACGGCGAGACCGGATGGATTTCCGTACAGGACAAGACCAACGTCATCGCCTTCGCGTTTGCCGAGCCCGGCGCGGTCGCACGGCTCGAAGCGGCCAAACCGCGCCTGTCCGATCTTTCCAGGCGCTGGGGGATCGATCTGCGAGGGTTTGCGCGTGATTTTCAGTGGTCGGAAGGCATTGCGCCGTTGCTGGCGTAAAACGCGCGCATCTCCGGGTTTCGGCGGAATCTCTCAATGAAAACAAGGATGAGTGCTTGATTTCTGCGTGTCGCGAGTTTGCAATTTCCGGCAGGTGTGGAAGAATGCAGACAGTGAACTGACATATTGGTGGCGGCCATGATCGACCGAGAAGGGTACCGCCCGAACGTAGGCATAATTCTGTGCAATGCGCGTAACCAGGTTTTCTGGGGCAAGCGCGTTAATCAGCACGCTTGGCAATTTCCCCAGGGCGGTATCAATGCCGGGGAGACGCCGGAACAGGCCATGTACCGGGAACTTGAAGAGGAGGTCGGCCTCTTGCCCGACCATGTGCGGATCCTCGGCCGCACGCGGGAGTGGTTGCGTTACGACGTGCCGACGCACTGGACGCGCCGCGATAACCGGGGCCTCTACCGCGGGCAGAAGCAGATCTGGTTCCTGTTGCGCCTGACGGGGCGCGACTGCGACGTTTCGCTTCGCGCGAGCAGCCATCCCGAGTTCGATGCCTGGCGCTGGAACGACTACTGGATTCCGATGGATACGGTCGTCGATTTCAAGCGCGAAGTCTATCGGCTGGCGCTTGAGGAACTGGAACGCTTCCTCCAGAAGGATGGCCGGCACTTGCGTCAGCGCGGACGCCGCCTGTGCGACCGGCGGGGTCCGTTCGTGCCGCAGGACAGTCTGACCAAGGTGTGATCCGGGCCGAGCGCGATGAAACTCCGGCTGCATACCGCGAACGCACCGACCCTGACGACGACATGCGAGCCGGGGCGGCCGCTGTGGCAGATTGCGCCGACTCGCGATCCGAGCGGCAAACGGCTGACGGATTTCATGATGCTGATTCCCCGTCTGCGCGACCGGCCGGGCGGCGAGATCGAAAAAACCTCGCGCGATATCCAGAGCGTGCTGGCGCTGCATCAGGACGTCGTATTCGCCGATCTCAATCTCAAGCTCAATCTGCTGTGGATATCGTTGCGTCCGCGTCCGGGCGCCGTTGCCGAACTGGTCGCCGCCATCCGGCTGCGCATACCGGATGCTGTGCTGGTTGCGCATCAACCCGTTGCGCTCTGAATCGGGCGCACGCATTTCCGGCAGGCTGGCCACTGTCGTCATAACCGGAGAATGTCCATGAATTCGATCGGACTGTTGCGTGGCCTGGGGACTGTAGCGTGCCTCGGAAGCTGTCTGGCCTGGGCGAACGGCAGCGAACCGGCGGCGAGCCCGGCCACGCCGGTCGTCATGCCGCTGCCCGGGGCCATGCCTGTGCCGCAGGCCTGGCCCGTACCGCCGATGCCAGTTGCTTCGTTTTATCCGGTGTTCCCGGGCGGCATGGCCTGGACACCCGCACCGTATTACCCGCCGGTGTCGCCCATGTTCATGGGGGTACCGCCTGGCTGGGTTCCTTACGTGATGGTTCTGGTCCCCGTGCAGGCTCCTGTACCTGTTGAGGGGCTCCCGGAGCAGGCCCGCGCAGAGGGGGCGGCTGCTCCCCCGGCTACCCGGCTGGCGGCGCATGAAGGGCCGCTTCCCGCGCCTGCGCCGCAGGTTGCTCCGTTGCCGGTCGATGTCGATTACGGACCGATAGCGGCCACGCCGGTGGTGGGGCTGGCCAGCCTGGAGACGGGGCACGCTATCCATGAAGCGCAGGCGCAGTCTGTGTCGGCTCCATCTGTCGTCAGCTATGGCCCGGTTGCGCCGACGCCTGTCGTGGACATGGCCGACCTGGAAAAAGCGTTCGATATGCCGGTTGCCGGAAAAGCCGTGGCCGTGACGGCGGGCAATGGGCTACCCGTGATCGACTATGGTCCGATCGCACCGACGCCCGTCGTGAGTCTGGCCGGGCCCAAGAAACCGGCAGTGACGACGCGCGCGAATGCGAAACCGGCGCCGCCCAGGGCGGCAGTCAAGCCCGGCCGTTCGGCGCAGCCGGCGAAACCGCGCATGTGCTGGCACAACGGAATCGTCAGTCCCTGCAAGTGAGTGTCATGTGAATCGGCGCGCCGGGACGCCGGGGATACCCCTGCGAACGGCAGGGCATCCCGCGTCTTGTCTCGCATTCCGGGTCGCCCTGGGTAGGGGAATTGGTTAGAATAGGCGATTACCGTACACGCAAATCGCTGGAGCAAACATGGCTGTTTCCGAACTTCAGGTTCAGACCGCGCTGAAGGCGCTGATCGATCCCAATACACACAAGGATTACGTTTCCACCAAATCCGCCAAGAACATCCAGATCAATGGCGATGCCGTGACCGTCGACATTGTGCTGGGGTACCCGGCCGAAAGCCAGCTGGCCATGATCAAGCAGCAGGTCGAGAGCGCGCTCCAAGGCATCGACGGCGTAGCCAGCGCGACCGCCAACGTCAGCTTCAAGATCGTCTCGCACAGCGTGCAGCGCGGCGTGAAGCTGATCCCGGGCGTCAAGAACATCGTCGCCGTCGCGTCGGGCAAAGGGGGCGTGGGCAAATCGACCACGGCCGTGAACCTGGCGCTCGCACTCGCCGCCGAGGGCGCTTCGGTGGGCATGCTGGACGCCGATATCTACGGCCCCTCGCAGCCGACCATGCTCGGCATCACCGACAAGCCCGAATCGAACGACGGCAAGAACCTCGAACCGCTCACCGGCCACGGCATCCAGGCGATGTCGATCGGCTTCCTGATCGATGTCGAGACGCCGATGGTGTGGCGTGGCCCGATGGTTACCCAGGCGCTGGAGCAACTGCTCAACAACACCAACTGGAAGGAACTCGATTATCTGGTCGTCGACCTGCCGCCCGGCACCGGCGACATCCAGCTCACGCTCGCCCAGCGCGTGCCCGTGACCGGTGCGGTGATCGTCACCACGCCGCAGGACATCGCGCTCATCGATGCGCGCAAGGGTCTCAAGATGTTCGAGAAGGTCGGCATTCCCATCCTCGGGGTGGTCGAGAACATGAGCCTGCATATCTGCTCGAACTGCGGCCACGAAGAGCGCATCTTCGGCGAAGGCGGCGGCGAGCGCATGTGCAAGGACTACAGCGTGGAATTCCTGGGCGCGCTGCCGCTCGACGGCAGTATTCGCCGCGATACCGACACCGGCAAGCCGTCCGTCGTGGCCGACCCGGCCGGGCGCGTGGCGGATATCTACAAGACCATTGCCCGCCGGGTGGCGGTGAAGATCGGCGAGACCGCGGTCGACCATTCGTCCAAGTTCCCGAACATTGTCATCTCCAATACCTGATGAGTATCAAGTCCGACCGCTGGATCCGCCGCATGGCGGAGACGCAGGGCATGATCGAGCCTTTCGAGCCCGGCCAGGTGAAGGCGATCGGCGGACGTCCCATCGTGTCCTACGGCACATCGAGCTACGGCTACGACGTGCGCTGCGCGAACGACTTCAAGGTTTTCACCAATCTCAATCACACGCTGGTCGACCCCAAGTCCTTTGATCCTGATTCCTTTGTCGAGATCACCGGCGAATCGTGCATCATCCCGCCGAATTCCTTCGCGCTGGCGCGCACGGTCGAATATTTCCGCATTCCGCGCAAAGTGCTCACCATCTGCCTGGGCAAAAGCACCTATGCGCGCTGCGGCATCATCGTCAACGTGACGCCGCTGGAGCCCGAATGGGAAGGCCACGTCACGCTGGAGTTCTCCAATACCACGCCGTTGCCTGCGCGCATTTATGCCAACGAGGGCGTGGCTCAGATGCTGTTTCTCGAATCCGACGAGGTTTGCGAGACCTCGTACAAGGATCGTGGCGGCAAATACCAGGGGCAGGTCGGCGTGACCCTGCCCAAAATTTGACGTTCGGGACATTCGTCCGACGTACAATCCGCGCTTTATCAGGGTCTTGTCGAGGAGCCGCCATGCGCTTCCGTTTTCCCGTCGTTATCATCGACGAAGATTTCCGTTCCGAGAATGCGTCCGGTCTGGGCATACGCACGCTGGCCGCCGCGATCGAGAAAGAGGGCATGGAAGTCCTCGGCGTCACCAATTACGGCGACCTGACCTCGTTTGCACAACAGCAGGCGCGCGCCTCGGCTTTCATTCTGTCCATCGACGACGAAGAGCTGGCGGGCAGCGACGAAGATACGAATACCGCTTTGCAGAAGCTGCGTGCCTTCGTCGAGGAAGTGCGCTTCCGCAACGCCGAGATCCCGATCTTCCTGCACGGCGAGACGCGTACCGCGCGGCACATTCCCAATGATATCCTGCGCGAGTTGAACGGCTTCATCCACATGCTGGAGGACACGCCGGAATTTCTCGCCCGTTACATCCTGCGCGAGGCACGCGCCTATCTGGATTCGCTGGTGCCGCCGTTCTTCCGTGCGCTGACGCACTATGCCGCCGACGGTTCCTATTCCTGGCACTGTCCGGGACACTCTGGCGGCGTCGCGTTTCTCAAGTCGCCGATCGGGCAGATGTTCCACCAGTTCTTCGGTGAAAACCTGCTGCGGGCCGACGTCTGCAACGCGGTCGACGAACTGGGTCAGTTGCTCGACCACACCGGGCCGGTCGCGGCGAGCGAGCGCAATGCCGCGCGCATTTTCAACTGCGACCATCTGTTCTTCGTGACCAACGGTACATCCTCGTCGAACAAGATGGTGTGGCATGCCAACGTTGCGGCTGGCGACATCGTGGTGGTGGACCGCAACTGCCACAAATCCATCCTGCATTCGATCATGATGTGCGGGGCGATTCCGATCTTTCTTACGCCGACGCGCAACCACTACGGCATCATCGGACCGATTCCGCTCGACGAGTTCCGGCCCAAGAACATCCAGAAAAAAATCGCCGCGCATCCTTTCGCGAAGGACGCCAAGGGCGGGCCGCGCATTCTCACGATCACGCAGTCGACCTACGACGGCATCCTCTACAACGTCGACATGATCAAGGCGCTGCTGGGCGACACCATCGACACCCTGCATTTCGACGAGGCCTGGCTGCCGCACGCCACCTTCCATGATTTCTATCGCGGCATGCACGCCATCGGCAAGGACCGGCCGCGCGCCGAGAACGCACTGGTGTTCGCGACGCAGTCCACGCACAAGCTGCTGGCCGGCCTGTCGCAGGCGTCGCAGATTCTGGTGCAGGATGCGCAGAACCGGAAACTTGATTTCCATCGCTTCAACGAGGCGTACCTGATGCATATGTCGACCAGCCCGCAGTACGCGATCATCGCCTCGTGCGACATTGCGGCGGCGATGATGGAGCCGCCTGGCGGCACCGCGCTGGTCGAGGAGTCGATCACCGAGGCGCTCGATTTCCGCCGCGCCATGCGCAAGGTGGACGAGGAATTCGGCGACGCCTGGTGGTTCCAGGTGTGGGGGCCTGACAAGCTCGCCGAGGAAGGCATCGGCGAGCGCGAGGACTGGATGCTTTCGGCCAACGACCGCTGGCACGAGTTCGGCAACATCGCGCCGGGCTTCAATATGCTCGACCCGATCAAGGCCACGGTCATCACGCCCGGCCTGGACGTCGACGGGGCTTTTGCCGACTGGGGGATCCCGGCTGCCATCGTGACCAAATACCTGGCCGAGCACGGCGTCATCGTCGAGAAGACGGGGCTGTATTCGTTCTTCATCATGTTCACCATCGGCATCACCAAGGGCCGCTGGAACACGCTGGTGACCGCGTTGCAGCAGTTCAAGTCGGACTACGACGAAAACCAGCCTCTGTGGCGCGTGCTGCCGGAATTCGTGGAGAAGCATCCGCGCTACGAGAAAATCGGCCTGAAGGATCTGTGCGAGCAGATTCATGCGATCTACAAGGCCAACGACGTCGCCCGTCTGACCACCGAGATGTATCTGTCTGAAATGGCGCCGGCGATGAAGCCGGCCGACGCCTTCGCCAAGATGGCGCATCGCGAGATCGAACGTGTCGCGATCGACAAGCTCGAGGGACGTATCACCGCGATGCTGGTCACACCTTATCCGCCGGGCATTCCGCTGCTGATCCCCGGCGAGCGTTTCAACGCCACCATCGTGCGCTATCTCCAGTTCACGCGCGACTTCAACGAGGAATTCCCGGGTTTCGAGACCGACGTGCACGGTCTGGTCGAGGAAACCGTCGACGGCCAGGCCCGCTACTACGTCGACTGCGTAGCCTGAGGCCTTTTTGTATTGATTTTTCAGGGGAAACGCGTATCATGCGCGCTCCCCGCCCAGACGGGGATTGTTTTTTCGTTCCATGACCTTGCTCCACCGCACCGCAGCGGGGGGCTTACCCGAGAGGAAACACGATGCGGCATTACGAAATCGTATTTATCGTCCATCCCGACCAGAGCGAGCAGGTGCCCGCAATGATCGAGCGTTATCGCGCGAACATCGCGGCGCGCAACGGCAATATCCATCGGCTGGAGGACTGGGGTCGCCGCCAGATGGCCTACCCGATCCAGAAGGTGCACAAGGCCCACTATGTCCTGATGAACATCGAGTGTGATCAGGAAACGCTGGAAGAACTCGAACACGGCTTCAAGTTCAACGACGCCGTGCTGCGCCATCTCACCATCAAGCGCGACGCCGCGGTCACCACGCCTTCGCCGATGATGAAGGAAGAGAAATCGCGCGACATGCTCGACAGCGCCAAGCCGGCGGAAGCCGCAGCGGAGCCTGCCGCGGCCTGACGCGTGAATCGGCTGCGTATCAGCGGCACGCTCATCGACGTCGATCCCTTGCGTTACAGCCCGGCGGGCATACCGATTGCGGAAGCGGTGCTTCGGCACCGCAGCAGTCAGACTGTGGCGAACCAGATGCGACAGGTCGAATGCGAGCTGCGGATACAGGCGAGTGGGCCGCTGGCCGACCGGCTGGCCGCTGCGTCCTCCGGGGTGCAGGTCAGGCTGGAAGGAGTGCTTAACCGTCGCAGCGTCAACAGCCGGCAACTGATTTTGATCGTGAACCAATTCGAAAAGGAATGAATCATGGCTCGTCCCATGGGTGGTAAATCCGGCGGCAAGTTCGCCAACAAGCGCCGCGACAGCGGCAACCGCGGTCTCTTCAAGCGTCGCAAGTTTTGCCGTTTCACCGCCGAGAAGGTCGTCGAGGTGGATTACAAGGACGTCGACGTGCTGAAGGAATTCATCAGCGAGAACGGCCGCATCATCCCTGCGCGCATCACCGGCACGAAGGCGCACTATCAGCGCCAGCTGTCCACCGCGATCAAGCGTGCGCGTTTCCTGGCGCTGATGCCGTACACCGACCTGCATTGAGGAGACAGCCATGCAAGTGATTCTGATGGACAAGGTCGCCAACCTGGGCAACCTCGGCGACGTGGTCAAGGTGAAGGACGGCTACGCCCGTAATTTTCTCATTCCCACCGGCCGCGCCCGGCGCGCCTCGGCCGCCAACCTGGAAGCCTTCGCGGCCCAGAAGGCCGAGCTCGAACGGATCGCCGCCGAAAAGCTCGCAGACGCTCAGCGTCGCGGCGAGAAGCTCGAAGGGGCGTCGGTAACCGTTACCCAGAAGGCCGGCGTCGACGGCCGCCTGTTCGGTTCGGTCACCAATGCAGATATCGCCGATGCGCTGAACGCGCTGGGCCACGATGTGGCCAAGGCCGATGTGCGTCTGCCCGACGGCCCGTTCAAGACCGTTGGCGAATACCCGGTCGCGCTGGGGCTGCATCATGACGTTACCGCCAACATCACCGTTGTGGTGGTGGGCGAGCAGTAAGCGGCGGGTCCGATCCGGCCCGGACGAGGGAGCCTGCGGGCTCCCTTTTTCGTTCCCTTTATTCCCGCTCGTCCACCGCTTATCCACAAGGTTGTCCCTTGGTCGAGGCGCAGGGCGAGGACTAGAATTCGCGCATGGCTGCCATTCACCCCCTGAACGTCCAGAACGATCCGCAATTGGCGCAGATGCGCCTACCGCCGCATTCCCTGGAGGCCGAGCAGGCGGTGCTGGGCGGTCTGCTGCTGGACAACGGTGCGTGGGACCGGATCGGCGACGTGGTGTCCGAATCGGATTTCTACCGCCAGGACCACCGCCAGATTCTCAAGGCCATCGTCAGGCAGATTGCCGATAACCGTCCGGCCGACGCCGTGACGGTCGCCGAGGCGCTGCAAAGCCTCGGCGAGCTCGAAAACGTCGGCGGCCTGGCCTACATCGTCGCGCTGGCGAGCAACACGCCATCCGCGGCCAACATCCGCCGCTATGCGGAAATCGTGCGCGAGCGCGCCGTGATGCGCCGGCTGGCCGAGGTTGCCACCGGCATCGCGGACAGCGCCTATGCGCCGTCCGGCCGGCCGGCCTCGCAACTGCTCGACGAGGCCGAGGCCAAGATTTTCGAGATCGCCGAATCCGGCAGCCGTGGCCAGGCGGGATTCAGTGAAATCAAGCCCTTGCTGAAGGAAGTGGTCGAGCGCATCGACGAGCTCTATCACCGCGACAATGATTCGGGCGTCACCGGCGTACCGACCGGCTTTCACGATCTCGACCAGAAAACCTCGGGTCTGCAGCCGGGCGATCTCATTATCGTGGCCGGGCGGCCATCGATGGGCAAGACTGCATTCTCGATCAACATCGGCGAGAACGTGGCGCTCGATACCGGGCTCCCGGTCGCCGTTTTTTCGATGGAGATGGGCGGCGCGCAACTGGTGATGCGGATGATCGGTTCGGTCGGCCGGCTCGACCAGCATCGCCTGCGCACCGGCAAGCTGGGCGAGGACGACTGGCAGCGCCTGACCTATGCGCTCGGCAAACTCAACGACGCGCCGGTGTTCATCGACGAGACGCCGGGACTCAACGTGCTGGAACTGCGTGCCCGCGCGCGCAGGCTGATGCGCCAGTGCGGCAAGCTCGGGCTCATCATCATCGACTACCTGCAGCTGATGTCGGCGAGCAGTTCCGGCGAGAACCGTGCTACGGAAATCTCCGAAATATCGCGCGCGCTGAAGGGGCTGGCGAAGGAACTCAACGTGCCGGTGATCGCACTTTCGCAGCTGAACCGCGGGCTGGAACAGCGTCCCAACAAGCGCCCGGTCATGTCCGACCTGCGCGAGTCGGGCGCCATCGAGCAGGACGCCGACGTGATTCTCTTCATCTATCGCGACGAGGTTTACAACCCCGACACCCAGGACAAGGGCACGGCCGAAATCATCATCGGCAAGCAGCGGAACGGCCCGATCGGGAGTGTTCGGCTGGCCTTCCTCGGCGAATACACGCGCTTCGAATCGCTGGCGCAACCGGGCGCCTACTGAGCCCTGATGTGCCCCGAATTCGCCTGCCCTCGCTTGATTCTTGTCCGCCATGAAAGATTTTGTTCAGTCGGGCGCATGAATCACTACGCCGCTCCTTCTCACACCTTCCCTGGCAGCCAAGACTCGGTGCGATCATCAGGCGAATTCGGGGCACATCAGGGCTGACCATGCGGCCGATCCGGGCGCGGATTTCCGCCGGTGCGATGGCGCATAACCTGCGCGTGGCGCGCGAGCACGCCGGCGATGCGCGCGTGTTCGCGGTGGTCAAGGCCAATGCCTACGGCCACGGCTTGTCGCGTGCGCGGCGCGCGTTCGCGGCAGCCGACGGATTTGCCGTGCTCACGCTGGAAGAAGCCGCCAATCTGCGCCTGATGGGGGTAGAGCAGCCTATCCTGCTGCTCGAAGGCATATTTGGCGCGGACGAGATCGCCGCCTGTGCCGAGCTCGATCTCTGGCCCGTGCTGCACCATGCGGAGCAGCTCGAATGGCTGGCGCGCACGCCGCCTGCGCGCCCCCTGCAGGTATTCGTCAAATTCGACAGCGGCATGCACCGGCTCGGTTTCCCGCTGGCGCGGCACGCCGAGGTGATCGCCCGGGTTCGGGCCTTGCCGGGCGTGGCCGGAATGACGCTGATGACGCATTTCGCGCAGGCCGATGAGACGGCCGGCGCGGACTGGCAATTGCGACCGTTCATGACGGCGCTGGAAACCCATGCCGCCCTGCCCTGGAGCTGCGCCAATTCGGCCGCGCTGCTGCGCTATCCCGCCGCACGTGGTGCCTGGGTGAGGCCCGGCATCATGCTCTACGGTGCTTCGCCTTTTGCGGACAGGCGTGCAACCGAATGTGGCCTGCGCCCGGCCATGGAGCTGACGTCGGAGCTGATTGCCGTCCATGCGCTCGAACCCGGCGAGGGCGTGGGCTATGGGCAACTGTTCCGCGCATCGCAGGCCATGCGCGTCGGAGTCGTCGCCTGCGGCTATGCCGACGGGTATCCCCGCCATGCGCCGACCGGTACGCCGATCGCAGTTGCCGGATGCCTGACGCGCACGCTGGGGCGTGTTTCGATGGACATGCTGTGCGTGGATTTGAGCGGTTGCCCCGAAGCGACGGTCGGCAGCCCCGTGGAATTGTGGGGCGGGATCGTGCCGGTCGACGCGGTTGCCGCAGCGGCCGGCACCGTGGGCTACGAGCTTTTGTGCGCGCTGGCGGCGCGGGTGCCGGTCGAGGATGTCGACTAGGGTCCGCCGCTTACGTATTTAATGCGTGGTCCCGAACGAAGGATCGCGCGTGCCGGGGGGTAACGGCAGACCGGCGTAGCGGCTGGCCTGGGCGATCGGGCCGTGGGGGAACAGGCCGTACAAGAATTTGTGGCCGCCCAGGCCCGCGAATTCCTCTTCGAGACTGCTCGTGAGCATGCGTGCGTTGATGGTGCCGCCGTGGTCGGCATAACAGTCGCGCAGATAGCGGATGATGCCGAGATGATCGTCGGTCAGTTCGAGGCCGTCCGCCCGCGCCATCGCGATGGCCTGCGCCTCGTTCCAAGGGTCGAGTTCGCCCAGATGGCCGCGCGCATCGGGATTGTCGTGTGCTTGTGCGACCCATTTGTTGATGTCCAGCATGGCGTCTCCTTTCTTTCATATGGGAAGGGGATGGTCTCGTTATAGATTTCGACGTCGAAATTCCAAGCCACCCGGATCAAAAACGCGTCCGGGCCTTGTGTTTATAATCGTGCCATTCCAACCAGGGGAGTCCACCATGAAAACCATTGCGCACGCGCTGGTCGTCGGTCTGTTTTTGACCCAGGCCATCAATCCTGCTTATGCGGGGCTGTTCGATTTCAAATTGGGCGGCGACAAGAAAGAGGAAGGCCAGGCGACCGGATCGGCAGGCCCGGACGGCGCCCAGGGCGAAGCCAAGGAACTGGAGAAATGCGACAAGCCCTATGGGACGCTCGCTGTGGTCGAACCGCAGGACGCGGTGATTTCCCATCTGCTGCAGTATGGTCTGCAGTCGCCCACCGGACTGATCCGCATGATGGTCCAGCAGTCCAACTGTTTCGTGCTGGTCGAGCGTGGCCGTGCCATGCAGAACCTGATGCAGGAGCGCGCGCTGGCCGAGTCCGGTGAGCTGCGCAAGGGATCCAACATGGGCAAGGGCCAGATGGTCACCGCCGACTACGTGCTGACGCCCGATGCGGTGTTCTCCAGCAAGGATTCGGGCGGCGTCGGCGGTGCGCTGGGCGGGCTCGGCGTGTTCGGCGCGGTAGCGGGCCTCGTGGCGGCCGGCCTCAAGTTCAAATCGGCGCAGACGACGATGATTCTGTCCGATTCGCGGACCTCGCTGCAACTGGCCTCGGCCACCGGCAACGCGGAAAAAACGGACTGGAGCGTCGGCGGCCTGCTGGTCGGCGGCGGTGCGGCCGGCGCGCTGGGCGGTTACACCAACACGCCTGAGGGCAAGGTCATCGCTGCGAGCTATCTGGACAACTGGAACAACATCGTCCGCTCGATCCGCGGCAACCCCGAGATGCAACGCCAGGAAATCAGCCTCAAGGGCAAGTCGGGCCAGCCGACGAAAGCCGGCGCGGTGTTCGAGGAGGGCGATGCGATCGTCGGCAAAATCGCCGGCCTGAAGGTCTATGCCCAGCCGAACAAGTCCTCCAAGGTGGTCACAACCCTGGGGCGTGGCGAAGAAGTGATCTTTACCGGCCAGGAGCAGGGCGAATTCATTTCCGTCCAGGGCCAGAATGGCGAAGGTTGGGTGCAGAAGGTGATGGTCAGGAAGTGACGCCTCAACGGCGAACCGGAAAAAGCCGGGCATGCCCGGCTTTTTTCATGGCATGCCGATGAAAGGGATGAAGCATTCCAGATGGCGGCTGCCGGTCACGTGCCGGTCGGCGCCGCTGCGCCGAACCTCCCGTTCGAGCGCACGTTCGAATGCCGCCCAGTCGGCAATGCCTTCGTAGATCTCCATCCAGGTGTCGGCGTCGTCGCAACGCCGCAGCCGGCGCGGCGGGTTGGCACAACAGGGCGCCATCGCCGCCAGCAGCGCATCGATGCGGCCCGCGCACGCGGCGACATGTGCCGGGTCGATGCGGTAGTACACGTAGGCCGTGCGCACCTATTCCGGCACAGCGTAAGGGAAGGGTTTGAGCGTCAGTACGGCGCCGTCGGGACGGCCGAGCCGTAGCGTCTGGCTGCGAGCGCTCTCGACCTGGGCGACCGCCAGCAGATCGTAGCCGCCGGCTGGCGCGGGCGCGGCGTTGACTACGGTGCCGCTCGCTTGCTCGCCGAGGTCGGCGCTGTAGAGGCTGTCGCCGGGCGCGGCCGGGGCGTCGGTATGGGCGAGTACCATGCGGCGTTTCAGCTTGCCCAGATACTGGCTGCGCGCGACGATTTCCTGTCCCGGATAGCAGCCTTTCTGAAAGCTCACGCCGCCCAGCGCTTCGTAGTTCACCATCTGCGGCACGAACTGTTCCTGCGTGGCGGCAACGATCATCGGGATGCCCGCAGACAGCCGCAGCCAGTCCCAGACCGGCGCGCCAACCGGGGTGGCCGATGCCCGCAGCGTCTGCCAGACGCGTGCGGCATGCTCGGGCCGGATGGCCAGCACAAACTTGTCCGTGCCGGTGCGGATCACGCGGCCGGCCTCGCTGGCGATACTGCGCATCGGCGCGTCTGGCAGTGCGCCCAGGGCGGCTGATACCGCATCGAGGGCGGCCGGACCGGCTACCACCAGCCGCACGCGTTCGTCGCTGGCGTCCCGCCCCCGGGTTTTGGCGCGCATCACGAACATCGACAGCCGCTTGAGCACGCTGGGGAGAATGTCGCCGGACAACTGCAGACAGGTGTCCGCGTCGTCGCGCCACATCAGGAAATTGCCGAGCAGCCGGCCCTTGGGGCTGCAGTAGCCGTTCCATTGCGCATCCTCAGCGTGCAGGGCACGCACGTCGTTGGTCAGCTGCCCTTGCAGGAAACTGGCGGTATCCTCGCCGCTGAAGGCGATCACACCGAGCTGCGACAGATCGGCCATGACCGTCCCGGCCGCTGCGGCGGCACGCTCGGCAGCCGGGTCGCCATAATCCTGAACGGCGCCGTCCTGCAGACGGGCGCCCTGATTTTCGAGAAAGGTTTTCCAGGCTTCGGTCACGATGCGGTCCAATCGGAAATTTTCAATGGAAAAGTGTACACGCTGATGCGTCCGCTGGCGCTCAAACCCTCACGCAGACTGGGGGTGTGGATGATCGCGCTGACCGGGCTGGCGGAGCTGGCCATCGCGCGTGCCGATCTGCCGCCGGGTGTGCAGGCCGCGCTGGGCGCGATGGTGCTGGCACTGGCGATACGGGGCTGGCGGCGTGCCGCCCGGCTGCCCGTGCTGGCGCTGGGACGCGACGGCCGTCTGCATGGGGAAGACGGCGTAGGAACCTGGCAGGTCCTCGACGTGGCGGCCGACAGCTTCGTGTCCCCGGCCCTGATCGTCCTGCGCTACGGTGGAAAAGGTGGCGAGATACGCACGCTGACCCTGCTGCCGGACAGCGCGCCCGCCGACGATTTGCGGCGGCTCAGGACGGCGCTTCGCTGGGCGCGCCGCACACGCTCGGACACATCGTCCCCGGACGCGGGTTGAGCACGGTGTTGCCGGCGATCGGCAGGGTGTCGGGGTAGTCGCGGCTGTAGTGCAGACCACGGCTTTCCTGCCGAAGCTGGGCCGAGCGGATGATGAGGTCGGCGGTCTGGACGAGGTTGCGCAGCTCGATCAGATCGTTGCTGACGCGGAAATTACGGTAGAACTCGTCGATCTCGGCGCGCAGCAGGCGCACCCGGTGCGAAGCGCGCGCCAGCCGTTTGTTGGTACGCACGATGCCGACGTAGTCCCACATAAAGCGCCGCAGCTCGTCCCAGTTGTGCGAGATCACCACTTCCTCGTCGGGATCGGTCACGCGCGAGGCATCCCAGGCCGGCAGGTCGAACGAAGGGGCGGGCGGCGTGGCAAGAATATCGGCGGCGGCGGCATGGCCGAACACCAGGCATTCGAGCAGGGAATTCGAGGCCAGCCGGTTGGCGCCGTGCAGACCGGTGAAGGTGACTTCGCCTACTGCGTGCAGGTTGCAAAGGTCGGTGCGTGCGTGGAGGTCGGTGACGACGCCGCCGCAGGTGTAGTGCGCGGCGGGCACTACCGGGATCGGTTCGCGGGTGATGTCGATCCCCAGTTCCAGACAGCGTTTGTAGATGGTCGGAAAATGCTCGCGCACGAATTCGGCGGGCTTGTGGCTGATGTCGAGGAAGACGCAGTCGAGCCCGCGCTTTTTCATCTCGAAGTCGATTGCGCGTGCCACCACGTCGCGGGGGGCGAGTTCGGCCCGTTCGTCGTGCAACTGCATGAAACGCGAACCGTCCGGCAGCAGCAGATGACCGCCTTCGCCGCGCACCGCCTCGGTGATGAGGAAGGATTTTGCATGCGGGTGGTACAGACAGGTCGGATGGAACTGGACGAATTCCAGGTTGGCCACCCGGCAGCCGGCGCGCCAGGCCATCGCGATACCGTCGCCGGTCGAGGTGTCGGGATTGGTCGTGTAGAGATAGACCTTGCCGGCGCCGCCGGTGGCCAGTACGGTGTGGCCGGCGGCGAAGGTCTCGACCTCGCCGGTCCCCTTGTTGAGCGCATAGGCGCCGTGGATCTGCCGGTCCTGCCCGCCGACGCGCTTGCCGGTGATCAGGTCGATGGCGACGTGCTGCTCGAAGGTCTCGATGTTGGGGTGGGCGCGGACCTTGTCCAGCAGGCTGGTCTGGACGGCGTGGCCGGTGGCGTCGGCGGCGTGCACCACGCGCCGTTTCGAATGGCCGCCCTCGCGCGCGAGGTGCAGGCCGCCGGGCGCCTGCGGATCGGGGGTGAAGGCCACGCCGTTGGCGGTCAGCCAGGCGATCATGTCACGGGCCTGGCCGGCGACCAGACGGGTGACGGCAACGTCGCACAGGCCGGTGCCGGCCACCAGGGTGTCGTGCACGTGTGCCTCGACCGAGTCGCCATTATCCACCGCGGCGGCGATGCCACCCTGTGCCCAGTCGCTGGCGCCGTCGGTCATGCGGCGCTTGGTCACAATGGCCACGCGACGCTGATCGGCGAGCCTGAGCGCGGTGGTCAGCGCGGCCAGGCCGCTGCCGAGAATGAGGACGTCGTGGTTGTGCTGCATGATGGGAGCCGGTGACGGATGATAGCAGGCTTGCACCGTCCGGGAATATGGCCGGATGCATGGACAGGCGGGCGGAAAACCCTTGTCCGGTTTGAACTTTTTTACCGTCTCCGCCTCTCATGGGCGGAAGATGCGGTCGCGTATACTTTCGCCACTAACAACAAGCAGCAGGGAGATATGTCGGACCGCGAACTGGATCAGGTGCTGGTCGAACGCGCTCAGAAGGGCGACAAGCGCGCCTTCGAGCTGCTGGTGAGCAAGTATCACCGCAAGCTCGGCCGGCTGCTGTCGCGCATGGTGCGCGACGCGGCCGAAGTGGAAGACATCACGCAGGAAGCCTTCATCAAGGCCTACCGGGCATTGCCGGGTTTCCGTGGCGAGAGTGCGTTCTACACCTGGCTGTACCGGATCGCGGTCAATACGGCGAAGAACTATCTGGTCGCGCACAAGCGCCAGCCGGTTTCCTCCGACGTATTGGCCGAGGACGCGGAGAATTTCGAGGACGGCGACCTGCTGCGCGATATCGCGACGCCGGACGCGGAACTCCAGACCAAGCAGATCGCCAAAGCGGTGAACGAGGCCGTGGAAGCGTTGCCCGAGGAATTGAGAACGGCCATCACCTTGCGCGAAATCGAAGGCATGAGTTACGAGGAAATCGCGCAGATGATGACTTGCCCGATTGGTACCGTGCGTTCCCGGATTTTTCGTGCACGCGAGGCGATTGCGGAGAAAATACGCCCCATGCTGGGAACGAGTCAGGATAAAAGGTGGTAAACATGTCAGCACTTCGCAAACCCGATCACGCCGCCCTCGTCGAACCTGACAGCCTGTCGGCGCTGTCGGCCACGCTCGACGGGGAAACGGCCCATGCCGAAACGGAGGCTTGCCTGGCCGCGCTCCGGCAGGACGGCGGTCTCCGGCGCGACTGGGCCGATTACCACATGATCGGCGATCTGATGCGGGGGGTGGCGCCTTCGCCCGACATGCCCGATTTCATGAGCCGTTTTTCGGCGAAACTTGCCGACGAACCGACCATACTCGCCCCGCGGCGCAGCGTCTGGCCACAACGTATCGCAGTCGCTTCCTTCGCGTCGCTGGCGGTGTGGGGAGCGGTCACCCTGAAGGGCATGCTGGCGGAGGAAGCGGGCGGTATTCCTCTGGCGCAAGGGCCGGCCACGCAGGAGGTCGCCCTGGCGTCGGACGAACCGGCGAAGGAGGCCCGCCTGGCGCCCTATCTCGTCGCCCATCAGGAATTCGCACCGATGGCGGTGGCTTCGCCCTACCAGCGCGCCGTCGCCGTGGCGGTGGAGCCGCGCTGATGCCGCTGGGCACGCTGCGGCAGTCGGGCTGGCGGATTTTCCTGCTGGCGGGTCTGTTGCTGACGGCTGGGGGTGCCCATGCCGATGCTGCACTCGACTGGCTGAACCGGGCTGCGGATGCGGCCAAACGGCTCAATTACAGCGGCGTCTACGTTTACCACCACGGCGAGCATATCGAGGTGATGCGCGTCCAGCATCGTGCCGATGCGCGTGGCGAGCAGGAGCGGGTCGAAGTGCTCGACGGTACGCCGCGCCAGTTTCTGCGGATCAACAACGACGTCTACTGCCATCTGCCCGACGGCCGCCACGTCCGGCTCGAGCGCAATGCGCCCCGCCGCTTCTTCCCGGCACAGCTGCCGGATCAGCCGGCCGATCTGCTGGCGTTCTACGAGGCGAAACTGGGCGGTACCGAGCGCGTTGCCGGCCGACAGTGCCAGGTCGTCATCCTGCAGCCGCGCGACGGCTATCGCTACGCATTCAATCTCTGGATCGACAAGCAGAGCGGTCTGCCGCTCAAATCGCGGATCGTCAACGAGAACGGCGGCGTGGTGTCCATGTTCGTCTTCTCCGAACTCCAGATTGGCAAACCGCCCGAAGATCGTGCATTTGCCAACGACATGGCAGGCAAACGCATCCTCAGCGCCAGTCTCGACAAGCCGGCTGCCGTCGCCTGGAACGTCCGGCCGCCGCCGGGCTATGTGCGCGTGCAGGAGGCAGTGCGCGTGCTGCCGGGCAAGAAGGCGCCGGTGACGCATCTGGTCTTTTCGGACGGCCTGAGCGTTCTGTCGCTGTTCGTCGAGCCCACCGATCCGCAGGCGCAAAGCCTGCGCGGCCTGTCTGCCGAAGGCGCGATCGGCATTTATGCGAGGGACGTCGACGGCTATACGGTGACCACGCTCGGCGAAGTCCCGAACGCAGCCCTGATCGAGACCGGCAATTCGGTCGGCAGGAAATAACCGCACACCCATGCTGGAGCAGACTGCCGAAGTCGTCGCCGTCGTGCCGGGCGGTGCGCGCGTGCAGGCGGTCGAATCGTCCGGCTGCGGCACCTGCGGCGGGCATGGATGCTCGACGCGGCGTATCGCCGAGCTGTTCCGCCGTACGCCGCAGGGTTTTCTGGTCGACAGCAGCCTGCCGCTGACTCCGGGTGATCGGGTGATCGTCGGAATCGAAGAAGGCCGCGTGCTGTTCGGTGCGATCCGGGCCTACGGACTGCCTTTGCTGGCGATGCTTGGTGGCGCGTTGCTGATGGCGGCTTTCATGCCGGGCGATGGCCCTGCGGTGGCGGGGCTGCTCGTCGGCGGGGTGGCCGGGTGGGCGCTTGGTCGCAGCGGTCGGGCCGAACGTCCACGCGTGCTGCGGCATGAAAACGACACGGTCTCCATTCGGCTCAAACCCTACGTATGAGGAAAGGACGGCAATCATGATGAGAGCGGCATTTGCGGGGCTCGCACTGGCGGCGACGCTGTCGACGCCGGCACTGGCCAAGGATGTGATGGATGTGGCGGATCTGGTCGAGAAGCAGGGGCCGGCCGTGGTCAACATCAGCACGACCAAGCTGGTGAAGCGCGGCCCCGAGGGGCTGCCCTTTGCGCTGCCCGACGACGAGGACATGCAGGAATTCTTCCGCCGCTTCTTCCCGGGCGGCGTGCCCGGCGGTCAGGGCGGCCCGATGCAGGAAATCCCGACACGCGGCGCGGGGTCGGGATTCATCGTCAGCAGCGACGGCTACATCCTGACCAATGCACACGTTGTCCGCAACGCCGACGAGGTGGTCGTCAAGCTGATCGACAAGCGCAAGTTCACCGCCAAGGTCGTCGGCGCCGATGCGCGGACCGATGTGGCGGTCATCAAGATCACGGCGAACAACCTGCCGATCGTGAAGCTGGGTGATCCCGCCCGCCTGCGCGTGGGCGAAGCCGTCGCGGCGATCGGCTCGCCCTTCGGCTTCGAGAATTCGGTGACGGCGGGCATCGTCTCGGCGAAGGGCCGTTCGCTGCCGTCCGAAAATTACGTGCCTTACATCCAGACCGACGTACCGATCAATCCCGGCAATTCGGGCGGGCCGCTGTTCAACATGAAAGGCGAAGTGGTCGGGATCAATTCCCAGATTTACAGCCGCAGCGGCGGTTACCAGGGCGTCTCGTTCGCGATCCCGATCGACGTGGCCATGGAAGTCGTCGATCAGCTCAAGAGCGGCGGCAAGGTGTCGCGCGGCTGGCTGGGCGTGGTGATCCAGGAAGTCACGGCCGACCTGGCCGACTCCTTTGGGCTCGACCGGCCGCGAGGTGCGCTGGTAGCCCAGGTGCAGCCCGACACGCCCGCGGCCAGGGCCGGCATCCAGGCGGCCGACGTCATTCTGGAATTCAACGGCCGGCCGGTCGAGAATTCCGGCGATCTGCCCCGTATCGTCGGCATGACCAAGCCGGGCAGCCAGGTGCCGATGACCGTATGGCGCAAGGGCAAGACGCAGCGATTGAATGTGACGGTGGCCGAACTGCCGAGCGAAGCCGCCCAGAGCGAGCGCGGCAGCCGGACGTTCTCGCGGGGCGGGCTGGCGCTGTCCGAGCTCAATGCCGAGCAGAAGCGGGCGCTCGGACTCGATTACGGCCTGCTGGTCGAGGATGCCAACGGCGACGCGGCGCGCGCCGGCATCCAGACCGGCGACGTGATCCTGGCGGTCAACAACGCCAAGGTCACTACGGTCGATGCCTTTCGCAAAAGCATCGCCGCGGTACCTGCCGGCAAAAGCGTTGCGATCTTGGTGCGCCGGGGCGACGGTTCGCTGTACGTGCCGCTGAAAATTTCCGGTGACTAGGACGCTCATCCTGTATACGCGGGCGGGTTGTCCGTTGTGCGAGGAAATGGCAGCGGCGGCCGAGGGGCTGCTTGCCGGACACGCGGTCGGCATTGCTACCGTCGATGTCGATGCCGACCCGGTGCTCAAGGCCCGCTATGGCTGGGACGTGCCCCTGCTGTTCGATGGCGGGACCGAACTGGGCCGGCATCGCCTCGACCCCGCCGCGATTCGCGCGTGGCTGGCGGCGCAGGCTTGAAATCCGTTAAAATCCGCGCAGTTATCGCATCCCTGACCGGGCACGGAAACGTGCCCGTTTTGTTGTGTCGCAAAGCCTGATCCGCAATTTCTCCATCATCGCCCACATCGACCACGGCAAGTCCACGCTCGCCGACCGGCTGATCCAGTATTGCGGCGGCTTGTCCGAACGCGAGATGGAGGCCCAGGTGCTCGATTCGATGGACCTGGAAAAAGAGCGCGGCATCACCATCAAGGCGCAGACCGCCTCGCTGGCCTACAAGGCACAGGATGGCCAGATATACCGTCTGAACCTCATCGACACGCCGGGGCACGTCGACTTCTCGTACGAAGTCAGCCGTTCGCTGTCGGCCTGCGAAGGGGCGCTGCTGGTGGTGGACGCTTCGCAGGGCGTGGAGGCGCAGACGGTGGCGAACTGTTACACCGCCATCGATCTGGGCGTCGAAGTCATTCCGGTTCTGAACAAGATCGATCTGCCGGCGGCCGACCCCGACCGCGTCGCGGGCGAAATCGAGGACATCGTCGGCATCGACGCCACCGATGCCGTGCGCGCTTCGGCCAAGACGGGTATCGGCATTCCGGAAATCCTGGAAGTCGTCGTCAGGCAGGTGCCGCCGCCGCGTGGCAACGTGGATGCGCCGCTCAAGGCGCTGATCATCGATTCCTGGTTCGACAACTACGTCGGCGTCGTCATGCTGGTGCGCGTGGTCGACGGCGTGCTGCGGCCCAAGGACAAGATCCGTTTCATGGCCACCGGCGCGCAATATCTTGCCGAGCATGTCGGCGTGTTCACCCCCAAATCGGTTGACCGCGACCAGCTCGCCACCGGTGAGGTCGGCTTTGTCATCGCCGGCATCAAGGAACTCAAGGCCGCACAGGTCGGCGACACGGTGACGCTGGCTGAAAAGCCCGCCGCCGAGCCGCTGCCCGGCTTCAAGAAAGTCCAGTCGCAGGTCTTCGCCGGTCTTTATCCGGTCGAGTCGCACGACTTCGAGGCGCTGCGCGACGCGCTGACCAAGCTGCAGCTGAACGATGCGGCGCTGCAGTTCGAACCCGAGGTTTCGCAGGCGCTGGGCTTCGGTTTCCGCTGCGGCTTTCTCGGCCTGCTGCACATGGACATCGTGCAGGAGCGGCTCGAACGCGAATACGACATGGACCTCATCACCACCGCGCCGACAGTGGTGTACGAGGTGGTGATGAAGGACGGCGGCCTCGTCAACGTGGAAAACCCGTCCAAGCTGCCGGATCTGTCGAAGATCCAGGAAATCCGCGAACCCATCATCACGGCGACGATCTACGTGCCGGAAGAATTCGTCGGAAACGTGATCACGCTGTGCAACCAGAAACGCGGCGTGCAGCTCGACATGCAGTACCACGGCAAGCAGGTGATGCTGCGCTACGACCTGCCGATGAATGAAGTGGTCATGGATTTCTTCGACAAGCTGAAATCGACCAGCCGCGGCTACGCCTCGCTCGACTACGAGTTCAAGGAGTACCGGGCCGGCGATCTGGTCAAGCTCGACATCCTCGTCAACAACGAGAAGGTCGACGCACTCTCGCTGATCGTCCACCGCGCCACCAGCGTCTACCGTGGCCGCGAACTGGCATCCAAGATGCGCGAACTGATTCCGCGCCAGATGTTCGACGTGGCGGTGCAGGCCGCCATCGGCGCCAACATCATCGCGCGCGAAAACGTGAAGGCCATGCGCAAGAACGTGCTCGCCAAGTGCTACGGCGGCGACATCACCCGCAAGAAGAAGCTGCTCGAAAAACAGAAGGCCGGCAAACGCCGCATGAAGCAGGTCGGCAATGTCGAAATCCCGCAGGAAGCCTTCCTCGCCATCCTGCAAGTCTCCGATAAATAATCAGATCCGACGCACATCATGAACTTCGCACTCATCCTGTTCATCGCGCTGGCCGTCACCGGCGCCATCTGGCTGCTGGACGCGCTATTGCTCAAACGCCATCGTGACGCGGACGCCAAGGAACCGATGCTCGTCGAATACGCGAAGAGCTTTTTCCCGGTCATTCTTATCGTGTTCGCGTTGCGTTCCTTCCTGGTCGAGCCGTTCAAGATTCCGTCCGGTTCGATGATGCCGACGCTGCTGATCGGCGACTTCATCCTGGTCAACAAATATACCTATGGCATCCGTCTGCCGGTGCTCAACAAGAAAATCATTCCGCTCAACGATCCCCAGCGCGGCGACGTGATGGTGTTCCGCTACCCGGACGATCCGGATCTGGACTACATCAAGCGGGTGATCGGGGTGCCGGGGGATACCGTGGAGTACCGGGACAAGCGGCTGACAGTGAACGGCCAGCCGGTTCCGACCAGCCAGAACGGCACCTACAGTTACGTTGGCGGGGGCCTGAGCTACATCACGGCGATGGTGTACGACGAAAAGCTCGGCGAGGCCAGCCATGCCATGATGGTCGAGCCGGGCAGACCCTCGGTCGACCCGCGACAGGTCATGCCCTTTCCCAACCGCGAAAACTGCTCCTACAATGCCGAGGGCGAAGGCTTCGCGTGCAAGGTGCCGGTGGGGCATTACTTCATGATGGGCGACAACCGCGATCAGAGTAACGACAGCCGTTACTGGGGATTCGTCCCGGACGGGAACATCGTCGGCAAGGCCTTCTTCATCTGGATGAATTTCGACGACTTCGGACGCATCGGCACCCCCATTCGTTAAGGAGAGATCATGCTTCGCACCCCTGCCCGGTTTTCCCGCCAGCGTGGTTTGACCCTGTTCGGTTTTCTGTTTACCGCCGTCATTCTGATCATGCTGGCGATGCTGGCGATGAAGCTCGTGCCGGCCTATATCGAATTTTTCTCGATCAAGAAAATCCTCAATTCGATGGGGCAGGAAAGCGATATCAAGTCCAAGAGCAATGCGGACCTCCGCTCCGATTTCATGCGGCGCGCCAGTGCAGACTACGTTGACGGCAAGCGGGCCGAGGATTTGCTGATCGAGCGCAAGTCGGGTATGCCGATCCTGTCGGTCGACTACGAATTCCGCACGCCACTGGTGGCCAACGTCAGCCTCGTGATCGAATTCAAGGCCAGCTCGGATCCCAGCGCGACCGCTGCTGCCGACATTGAATAATCCCCTGCTTTTGCAGCGCCTGGAGCAGGCGCTGGGGCACCGGTTTTCCCGTCCCGACCTGCTCGTGCAGGCGCTTACCCATCGCAGTCACAGCGCGCTCAATAACGAGCGGCTCGAATTCCTCGGTGATTCGGTGCTCAACTGCTCCGTCGCGCGCGCGCTCTACGATGCATTTCCCGATCTGCCCGAGGGCAGCCTGTCGCGCCTGCGCGCCAATCTGGTGCGTCAGGAGACTCTGGCCGAGATTGCCGCCGGTTTGCAGCTGGGCGATGTGCTGCGCCTGGGCGAAGGCGAGCTCAAGAGCGGAGGATTTCGCCGCCCCTCCATCCTGGCGGATGCCCTGGAATCGCTGTTCGGCGCGGTTTTCCTGGACGCCGGTTTCGATGCTGCGCAGCATGCCGTGCGCGGCCTGTTCGATCCACTGATCGCACGCATCGATCCCAAAGCCTCGGGCAAGGATTCGAAGACGCAGTTGCAGGAAGTACTGCAGTCGCGTCGCCTGCCGCTGCCGGAATACCGGCTGGTCGACGTTCAGGGCGAGGCGCACGATCAGCATTTCGTCGTCGATTGCGTACTGTCGCGGCCCACCCTGACCACGCGCGGCACGGGCAAGAGCCGGCGCGCCGCGGAGCAGGCCGCCGCAGGCGGTGCCTGCGAGGCGTTGCAGCAGGCGGCCGTGCGCAAATGAGCGGAGCGGCGGCGCATGTCTGCGGCCTGATCGCCCTCGTCGGTCGGCCGAACGTCGGCAAATCCACGCTGCTGAACCGGCTGGTCGGGCAGAAGATCAGCATCACCTCGAAAAAGGCGCAGACCACGCGTCATCGCGTCATGGGCATCCGTACCGAAGACGGCGCGCAGTTCGTCTTTGTCGATACCCCGGGCTTCCAGACCCGCCACGCCAGCACGCTGAACCGCGCGATGAACAAGCGCGTGCGAGAGACCCTGGCGGACACCGACGTGGTGATGCTGCTGGTCGAAGCCGGCCGCCTGACGCGCGAGGACCGGCAGGTGATCGACCTGCTGCCCGGCGACCGGCCGGTCGTGCTGGTCGTCAACAAGATCGACCATGCGAAGGACAAGGCTGCGCTCATGGCCTACCTGCAGGACGTGGCCGCCACGCACGCTTTCGCGGAAATCGTACCGGTCTCGGCGAAGAACGGGCACAACCTCGACGAACTGCTGAAGGTCCTGCGTGCGCATCTGCCGGGGAATCCGCCGCTGTTCGACGAGGACGACGTCACCGACCAGACCGAGCGTCAGCTTGCCGCCGAGCTGATACGCGAAAAGGTGTTCCGCCTGTGCGGCGAGGAAATCCCCTATGCCGTTGCCGTGCAGATCGACAAGTTCGAAGAGGAGGGCAGGCTGCGCCGCATCTTCGCCACCATCCTCGTCGACCGCGATGGCCACAAGGCAATCGTCATCGGCAAGGGCGGTGAAAAGCTCAAGGCCATCTCCACCCAGGCGCGAGAGGATATGGAGCGCGCCTTCGACGGCAAGGTCTATCTCGAAGTCTGGGTCAAGGTGAAGGGCGGCTGGGCGGACGATGTGCGCATGCTGAAGTCGCTCGGGCTCGACTGATCCGCCGCTTTCGACATCGAGGCCGCTCAGCGCATGTCCACCGATGCCCGCATCAACAACGCTCCGGGTTTCGTCCTCCATACCTACCCGTTCAAGGAGACCAGCGTGGTGGCCGAGGTTTTCACCCGCGAGCACGGCCGCGTCGCGTTGATCGCGCGTGGCGCGCGCCGGCCGGCATCCGCGCTGCGCGGTCTGATGCAGCCGTTCACGCCGCTGCTGCTCTCGTGGTTTGGCAAGTCCGATCTCAAGACGCTGCACGCCGCCGAATGGCAGGGCGGACTCGTTGCGCCGCAGGGGCGCGGACTGATGTGCGGTTTTTATCTCAACGAGCTGCTGCTGCGGGTGCTGGCGCGCGGCGATGCGCACGAGACGCTGTACGACCGCTACGTGGAAACGCTGGACCGGCTTGCAGCCGGCGACGCGGATTTCGAGCGCATCCTGCGCCGCTTCGAGAAACACCTGCTCGCCGATATCGGCTACGGCGCTACTTTCGACCGCGAGGCCGGAGGCGGCGCGCCCATCGATGCCGATACACGCTATGTCTATCAGCCCGAACGCGGCGCATTGCGCGCGCAGGGGCAACCGGGCTGTCCGGTATCCGGCCGCACGCTGCTCGATCTGGCGGCGGACCGCTTCGACGCACCGGCCACGCTCGCCGAAGCCAAGACGCTCATGCGCACCCTGATCAACCACACGCTCGGCGACAAGCCGCTTTATACTCGCCAGCTCCTGCGCGAACTCACCGGTCTTACTCCATGAGCATTCATCTCGGCGTCAACATCGACCACATCGCCACCCTCAGGCAAGCCCGGAAAACCCGCTATCCCAGCCCTGTCGAAGCCGCGCTCATGGCCGAGACCGCAGGCGCCGATTCCATCACGCTCCATCTGCGCGAAGACCGCCGCCATATCCAGGACGCCGATGTCGCCATCCTGCGCCAGTGCCTGAAAACCAAGATGAATCTGGAAATGGCCGTGACCGATGAGATGCTCGCCATCGCCACCGCTACTCAACCGCAGGATGTCTGTCTCGTTCCCGAAAGACGCGAGGAGCTCACCACCGAAGGTGGCCTCGACGTGAAGGGACAGGTGCCGAGGATCGGCGATGCCTGCAAGCGTCTGGCCGATGCCGGCATCCGCGTTTCGCTCTTCATCGATGCCGATTTCGCCCAGCTCGATGCCGCCCTGCGTTGCGGTGCGCCCATCGTCGAAATCCACACCGGCGCGTATGCCGATGCGGAAACCGACGCAGCGCGCGGTCTCGAATTCGAGCGTATTCGCAAGGCAGTTGCCTACGGGCGCAGCATCGGGCTTACCGTCAACGCCGGACATGGTCTGACCTATCACAACGTCCAGCTCATCGCGGCGCTGCCTGGCATTCACGAACTCAACATCGGCCATGCCATCGTTGCACAGGCCCTGTTCACGGGCTGGCACGCGGCCGTTGCGGAGATGAAACGGCTGATGGTGGACGCGGCAGGCTGACGAGCGCTGCGGCGCAAGTCGCCTTCACGGTCGCGAGCCGGTAACATGAGGGCTCGTTTCGCAACCGACCCGCCGGCGCTTCGCGGTGCGCCACGCACCCTTCATGTGCGGCCCGGCATCCCTTCCGTATGAACCTTACGTTCCCGCATTACATCGAGTCGCTGCTTGCCGCATCCTGGCTGCCGCAGGTGATGACGGTACTGGCCGTCGTCGTTGGCCTCAATATTGTCGCCAGCATCGTGTTGCGCTACGTCGAGAAACTGACGGCGCGGACTTCAACGGTATGGGACGAGGCGCTGGTCAGGGCCGCCCGCAGCCCGGTCACGCTCGTGCTCTGGACGGTGGGGACGGCCTACGCCATCCAGATCGTCGATGCGCACCTGGGACTGACGGTGCCCGACATGGTCGGGCAGGTCATGCGCAGCCTGATCATCGTCGCGCTGGCCTGGTTTCTGTTGCGACTGATCGGGCAGGTCTCGCGCGGCGTGCTTGCCCGCAGCGAGGCAGAGGGACAGGGCATCGACCGCACCACGGTCGATGCCCTGTCCAAGCTCGGCCGTGTGACCGTACTGGTCGTGGCCCTGCTGGTCGTATTGCAGCACCTTGGATTCAGCGTATCCGGGGTACTGGCGTTCGGTGGCATCGGCGGCATCGCCGTGGGCTTTGCCGCCAAGGACATGCTGGCCAATTTCTTCGGCGGGCTGACCATCTACCTGGACCGGCCTTTCACGGTCGGCGAATGGATCCGTTCGCCCGACAAGCAGATCGAGGGCACGGTCGAATATATCGGCTGGCGGCATACGCGGGTACGCGCGTTCAACAAGAACCCGATCTACGTGCCCAATGCGCTGTTCACCAGCATCGTGGTCGAGAACCCCACGCGCATGACCAACCGGCGCATCAAGGAAACCATCGGCGTCCGCTATGACGACATCGGCAAAGTGGCGCCCATCGTGGCGGATGTAAAAGCCATGCTGTACGCGCATCCGGAGATCGACACGAACGCGACGATCATCGTCAATTTCAACCAGTATGGCCCGTCGTCGCTCGACATCATGATCTACACCTTCACCAGGACGAAGGAATGGGTGCGTTTCCACGAGATCAAGCAGGACGTGCTGTTGCGGATCGGCGCCATCATCGGGTCGCACGGGGCACAGATCGCGTTCCCGACGCAGACCCTCTATGTCGCGTCGGTGCCGGACGAGGCCGGGGCAGGATCGTCCGGCGCGCAGGCGTAAGCGGGTGCCGGGTGCGAATCAGCGCAGGATGCGCTTCTTGAGCTTGATGCGCACGTAAAGCAGGATGATGACGGCAACCGCCCCCAGGGTAACCAGGGTGATCAGATGCAGGTTGTCGCGAATGGCGGCCTCGTTATGGCCAAGGGTGTAGCCGAGCAGGGCCAGTATGGTGACCCAGATGCCTGCGCCGAGACTGGTGTAAAAGCTGAAGACGGCCAGGTTCATGCGGGCCAGCCCCGCAGGCAGGGAAATGTATTGGCGTACCGCTGGAATCAGCCGGCCGGTAAACGTGGAAATATGGCCATGGCGCGCAAAGAAATCCTCCATGCGCTGTAGCGAGTGTTCCTTGAACAGCACGTACTTGCCATAGCGCAGGAGGAAAGGGCGGCCAAGTTTCATGGCCAGCCAATAGTTGAACAGCGCGCCGGTCAGACTGCCTCCGATCCCGGCCAGGATGGCGAGTGCCAGATGCATCTCGCCCTTGTAGGAAAGATATCCCGCGGGGATCATGACCACTTCGCTGGGGAAGGGGAAAAAACTCGACTCCAGCGCCATCAAGAGAAAAATGCCAAGATAGCCCCATGCACCGACGGTTTCGACGATGATCCGGATCAGTTCGTTGAGCATGGTGTCGGCGCAGACAGGCCGTCTGTCGTTCGGCGCGGGCTTGTCCGCCGGTTTTTCAGACGACGGCTTCCTGTTTCTTTTCGACCGGCTTGATGAAATGCTCGCGTTTGACGCCGAACATCAGCAGCAGCGGCGAGGCGACCAGGGTGGAGGAGTAGATCCCGAACAGGATGCCGATGGTCAGCGCGAGGGCGAAGTTGTGCAGCGCTTCGCCGCCGAAGAACAGCATCGACAGCACCATGATCTGGGTGGAACCGTGCGTGATGATGGTGCGGCTCATCGTGCGGGTGATGGCGTCATCGATGATGTGCGGCACCGTGGCGCCACGCATCTTGCGGATGTTTTCCCGGATACGGTCGAAAATGACGACAGATTCGTTGACTGAATAGCCGAGCACGGCAAGCACCCCGGCCAGCACGGTGAGCGTGAACTCCCACTGGAAAAAGGCGAACAGACCGAGAATGATCACCACGTCGTGCAGGTTGGCCAGCATGCCGGCGACCGCGAACCGCCATTCAAAACGAATGGCGAGATAGCCCATGATGCCGAAGGAGACGACCAAGAGCGCCAGCGCGCCGCTGTCGTAGAGCTCCTTGCCGACTTGCGGCCCGACGAAATCCACACGCTTCAGCTCCACGTCCGAATTGGCCGCGGTCAGTGCCGCCATGACGCGGTTGCTGGTCTGCGCCATGTCGACCTGTCCCTTGTTCGGCAGACGGATCAACACGTCCCGGCTGGTGCCGAAATTCTGTACCGTGATTTCAGGGAGCCCGGTTTTTTCCAGTGCGGACCGGATGGACGGGATGTCGGCCGGCTGGCTGTAGCTCACTTCGATCAGCGTGCCCCCGGTAAAGTCGACGCCGAGATTCAGGCCTTTGGCCCAGAGCGCCCAGATCGAGAACAGGAAGGTCACCAGGGAAATGATCGTGGTGGCCTTCCCCCAGCTCATGAAGGGGATGGTTTTCTTGAACGGAAAGAGCTCCAGCATGACGTGGCCTCAGATCGAGATTTTGGCGAGTCGGGCCTTGCGGCCATAGGTCAGGTTGACCATCGCGCGCGAGATGGTCACAGCCGAGAACATCGAGGTCAGGATGCCCAGGCAGAGCACGACGGCGAAGCCGCGTACCGGACCCGAGCCCAGCCAGAAGAGCGAGATGCCGGCAATGAAGGTGGTGACGTTGGAGTCCAGAATCGTGGCCCAGGCACGTTCGTAGCCGGCATGGATGGCGGCTTGCGGCGTGGCGCCGTTGCGCAGCTCCTCGCGTACGCGTTCGTTGATCAGCACGTTGGCGTCGATCGCCATACCCAGCGTCAGGGCGATCGCCGCCATGCCGGGCAGCGTCAGCGTGGCCTGGATCATCGACAGCAGTGCGATCAGGAAGAAGCCGTTGACGGCCAGCGCGATGGAGGAGAACAGGCCGAATACGCGGTAGTAGATGATCATGAACGTGACCACCGCGAAGAAGCCCCAGATGTTGGAGTGGAAGCCCTTCTCGATGTTTTCCGCGCCCATGCTGGGGCCAACGGTGCGTTCCTCGACGATCTGCATCGGCGCGGCCAGCGCGCCGGCGCGCAGCAGCAGCGCGACGTCAGACGCCTCCTGCGTGTTGGCCATGCCGGTGATCTGCACCCGACCGCCGCCGATTTCCTCGCGGATCACGGGCGCGGTGATCGCTTCTGCCCGCCCTTTCTCGATCAGCAGGATGGCCATGCGCTTGCCGACGTTTTCGCGCGTCACGTCCTTGAATATGCGTGCGCCCTTGCCGTCGAGGTTGATGTGCACGGCCGCCTGGCCGCTGCTGTTGTCGAAACCGGGCGAAGCGTCGGTGATCGAGTCGCCGGTCAGGACCACGTCCTTCTTGACGGCGATGGGAAAGCCCTCGCGGCTGGGCACGATGTCGGCACCGAACGGCGCCTGGCCCTGGCTGAGCATCGTGGGGTCGGCCTGCTCGTCCACCATGCGGATTTCCAGGGTGGCGGTGCGGCCCAGGATCTCTTTGGCCTTGGCGGTATCCTGCACACCGGGCAATTGCACCACGACGCGATTGGTACCCTGTTGCTGGATCACCGGTTCGGCCACGCCCAGCTCATTGACGCGGTTGCGCAGGGTGGTGATGTTCTGCTGCAGGGCGAAATCCTGTACGCGCTTGACGGCTTCGGGCTTGAGGCGCGCGGTCAGGGTAAAGCCGTCTTCCTGGTCGGCGGGCGTGAAACCGAGATCGGCGAAAGCCGCGGACAGCTTGTCGATCGCGGCGTCGCGCTGATCGCGGGTGGCGAAATGCACGGTCACCGCATTGCCCTCGCGCACGATGCGGCCATAGCGGATGCGATCGCTGCGAAGCTCGGCACGAAAATCGTTCTGGTAGCGGATCGCGGCCTTGTCCAGCGCGGCCTTCATGTCGACTTCCAGCATGAAATGCACGCCGCCGCGCAGGTCCAGGCCCAGATACATCGGCAGGGCATTGATCGTGCCCAGCCACTGCGGCGAGGCCGAGACCAGATTGAGCGCCACGGTGTAGCTGTCGCCAAGCGCGGCCTGCAGCACGTCCTTGGCCTTGATCTGGGCGTCGGGGCTGGCGAAACGCAGTTTGATGGTGTTGCCGGCCAGCTCGGCGCCGGTGTACGCGAGATTCGCCGACTTGAGCGCGGCTTCGGCGCGACCCAGCAGGGCCGTGTCGGCCTTTTCCACTGCGCGCACCGGCGAAACCTGCACGGCGGGCACTTCACCGAAGAAGTTCGGAAGGGTGTAGATGAACGCGATCAGCAGTGTGGCGCCGATGAGGAGGTATCGCCAGAGGGGGTAGCGGTTCATGGCTGGGTGCGGAGAGGGCAGGGGCTTCGATGCGGGAGGCGGACCGGGATTCCATGGGGCCGCGGGGACGGCCTCCGGAACCTCACAGACTCTTGATCGTGCCTTTGGGCAACAGGGTCTGGATGGATTGCTTCTGCACGTGCGTAATCACGCCGTCAGCGATTTCGAGGGCGACATACTGGTCGCTGAGTTTGGTGACCTTGCCGACCTGGCCGCTTGCGGTGACGACTTCGTCCCCCTTTTGCAGATCGGCCAGCATTTTCTTCTGTTCCTTGGCGCGCTTCATCTGCGGACGGATGAGCATGAACCAGAACAGGATGAAGATGATGATGAGCGGCAGAAAGTCCGCGAAGCCGGGTGCGGCGGGTGCGGCAGTCTGGGCATGGGCAAAGGAAATCATGCGGCTTGGCCTCGGATCGAAAACCGGGTGATTCTAGCACGCCGCCGTGACGGGCCCGGACGGCTGCATCAGCAGTCTTTTGCGTCGATGAACGGGCGTATACGCTCGCGCGAGCCGGGATGGCTGTCGAGCAGCCCGGTATCGGACGGCGACCTGTCCAGGCGGCCCAGGATGTCGGCAAAACGCCGCGGCGGAATGCAGGCGGCGTGCAGCCAGCCCAGAGCGTAAGCGTCCGCTTCGCGTTCCATGTCGCGCGAGTAGCCGGTTTGCAGCAGCAGGCTGGGCAGGCCGGCGGCCAGGTCGGTGACACTGCCGATGTCGCCCGTGACGGCCACCAGGATCGCGCCTGCGCCGATCCCCTGCAAGGCCAGCCTGAGGCTGTGACGGTGCCGTACGTGACCCAGTTCGTGCGCCAGCACGGCGAGCACCTCCTCGTCGTGCTGCGCCAGGTTCACCAGTGCGTCGGTAACGACGATCGTGCCGCCCGGCAGGGCCATGGCATTGGCGCCGAACAGTGCGCTGTTGCGGAACAGCAGGCGATAGGGCGGACAGTCCTGCCGGCCGCACCGGGCGGCAAGCTGTGCCGTCAGCACCTGCTGGTGTGCCGCGGGCAGTCCGCTCGGGCGCAGGCTGATTTTTTCCATCAGCGCCAGCGATTCCGTGCCGATGCGCGATTCCAGCCCGGCGGGCAGGGTGCGCGCAGCCAGCGCGGCGGCCGCGGGGACGCCCCAGCGCAGGCCGGCGAACAGGATGCCGGCCGATACGATCAGTGCCGCGACGGCGTAGATCAGCCGTCCTTCCAGCCTGCGCGCCCAGCGTTCGGGGGTGCGTCCGGACAGGCGGTCTGCCAGCGTGGCCAGTGCCGCATGATCGCCGCTGTGAAGCTCCTGATGGTCCGGCAGATGGATCACGCCCCGTGCGGCGCCTGCCGGCGGCGCGAGCGCGATACGGGCGAGCGGGATCGCTAGCGCGATGCCGTCACCTTCGATGTGCAGCGTTTCCGCGTCGACCCGGGCGTGCACCGGGTGCGCGCGCGAGGTCCGGCCATCGAACAGATCGCCGCTGAAGGCGGTCACGTCAGGCCGATGTTGAGATCGAAGAGATCGGCCATTTCCGAACCGGTTGCATGGCTCTGCTGCTGCTGGCCGGCGACGAACTGCCCCAGATCCTGCGGGCCGTTGACGGCGAGCCGGCGGGCCCGGTAGCGCGCCAGCCGCACCTTGGCCCAGGGAATGAACAGCCCGACCGTCAGAGCGATGAGTACGAGATTGCTGAGATAGAGCCAGATCATGTCGCGCGCGCGCTGATTGCAGTCGAAACCGACCGGACCGAGTTCGCTGGCGTTGTAGAGCAGATTGGCGGTACGGGCCATGACGAAAGCGCTGACGACGGGGATCATCAGATAAAAGAGCAGAAATCCAAGGCCGACCGTGCCCGCCGTGGCGGCGGTGACCATTTCCTTCGGCAGACCGGCCGCCTGCAGGACGTAGGCCTGGTAGAAACCATAGACGACGATGGCCAGCGGCAGCAGCATCAGCGCAAACGCCAGCAGGTAGACGCTCCAGAAAGGTTTGAGCGTGCCGCGATAGCGCGCCGAAGTCTGTCCGTAAACCGTGTGGTCCACGATGAAACGCACCTGCCGGTAGGCCAGATAGGGCAGGATCAGGCCCAGCGTCGGGATGAACAGCAATTGCAGGCCGACATAGATGCGCGCCGCTTCGCCGACGGTGCCGGTGAAATCGAAACGCAGGCCGCGGTAGGCGCTCATCCGGGCATGGAAGCGCAGGCTCGATACGACGATCCACGGCAGGGCGGCGAACAGGGCCAGCAAGAAGAGAAGGGCCAGCATCGGGGCGAAATACGTGGCCGCGTAATAGGCGACCAGCGCGGCCAGCGCGATGAGGCGGCCCTTGAGTATCTGGAGCGGTGTTGCAAGGTAGGCAAACGCCTGTCCGTCGATCAGCGTATGGCCGTAGAACCAGCGCAGCGTGCGCACCTTGGCCCAGGCCGAGTAGATGCCGAGTGTGAGCAGTGTGAGTGCGATGTTGACGATCCAGATGGCGAAATATTCGCCGCCGGTGCCTGTGAATTGCACCGGATAATGCTTGCGTGACATGGTGTCGATCCCCCTGTGGCTGGTCGGATTGTTGTTATGTAATCGGACTCCGCGCCCGGGATTCTACACGCTGGTAGGCGCGATGCCAGCCTTACCAGCCGCGCGCCTGTTCCACCTGGAACGCGGCGGCGAAATCGGTGAAACAGCCCGCCTCGATGGCCGTACGCATGCCGGCCATCAAACGGTGGTAGTAATGGAGATTGTGGATCGTGGCCAGCCGCGCGCCGAGGATTTCGTTCGCGCGGATCAGGTGGTGCAGGTAGGCGCGACTGAAATGCGTGCAGGCGTGGCAATCGCATTCCGGATCGACCGGCAGCGGGTCGTTTTTCCAGCGGGCGTTGCGGATGCGCAGCTCGCCGCGCCGGGTGAACAGGATGCCGTGGCGCGCGTTGCGCGTGGGCAGCACACAGTCGAACTGGTCGATGCCCTGCGCCACCGCGGCAACGAGATCGGATGGCGTGCCGACCCCCATCAGGTAGCGCGGTTTCTCGATGGGCAATTGTGGCGCGGTGTGGGCGAGGATGCGCTGCATGTCGGCTTTAGGCTCGCCTACCGATAGCCCCCCGATGGCGTAGCCGTCGAAATCCAGATCGATCAGCGCGCGCGCCGATTCGTCACGCAGCGATTCGTACATGCCGCCCTGCACAATCCCGTACAGCGCATTGGGGTTGCCGGCGTGTGCGGCTTTCGAGCGTTCGGCCCAGCGCAGGCTCAGGCGCATGGAGTCCGCGGCTTCCCGCCCGGTGGCGGGGTAGGGCGTACATTCGTCGAAGATCATCACGATGTCGGAATTCAGCGTGCGCTGGATCTGCATCGAGATTTCGGGTGTCAGAAAGAGTTTGTCGCCGTTGATCGGCGAGGCGAATTTCACGCCTTCCTCGGTGATCTTGCGGAGCTTGCCCAGACTGAAGACCTGAAAGCCACCGGAGTCGGTGAGGATGGGTTTGTCCCAGCCCATGAAGCGGTGCAGGCCGCCGAAGGTTTCGATCACCGCCAGGCCCGGCCGCAGCCAGAGATGGAAAGTGTTGGAGAGCACCATCTCGAAGCCGATGCCGGTGATTTCGGCCGGCGACATCGCCTTGACCGTGCCGTAGGTGCCGACGGGCATGAAGACCGGCGTTTCCACCGTGCCGTGGGCGAGGTGCAGCCGGCCACGCCGGGCCGCGCCATCGGTGGCGAGCAGTTCGAATTTCATGGCTGTCGTTCCAGGAACATGGCATCGCCGTAGCTGAAGAAACGGTAACGTTCGCGGATGGCATGCGCATACGCGGCGCGGATCGCGTCCAGCCCGGCGAAGGCCGAGACCAGCATCAGCAGCGTGGACTTCGGCAGATGAAAATTGGTGATCAGCGCGTCAACCGTTCTGAACTGGTAGCCGGGCGTGATGAAAATATCGGTTTCGTCCGAACCGGCGACCAGTTCGCCGCCCTGCGAGGCGGCCTCGAGCGCGCGCAGGCTGGTCGTGCCGACGGCCACCACGCGGCCACCGCGCGTCCGGGTGTCGGCGATGGCCTCCACCGTCGCCTGTGGAATGGTGTAGCGCTCGCTGTGCATTGTGTGGTCGGCGATGGCGTCCACGCGCACCGGCTGAAAGGTGCCGGCCCCGACGTGCAGGGTGACGCGCGCCGTGCGGACGCCGTGCGCGGCCAGCCGCGCCAGCATCGCCTCGTCGAAATGCAGGCCGGCGGTGGGCGCGGCGACCGCACCGGGTGCGTCGGCGTAGACCGTCTGGTAGCGCGCTTCGTCGTCCGCCGTCGGGGCGTGTTCGATGTAGGGCGGCAGCGGCAGGCGACCCAACTTATCCAGCACGCTCAGTACCGGTGCCGAAAAACGCAGTCGGGTCAGGTCATCCTGCCGGGCCATCACGTCGAGCGTCGAGCCGTCGGCCAGCAGGATACGGCTGCCGGGTTTAGGCGCATGGCTGGCACGGATGAAGGCCAGCGCTTCGTGTTCGCCGGTCACCCGTTCCACCAGCAGTTCGACCTTGCCGCCGCTGTCCTTCCGGCCGAACAGCCGTGCCTTGATCACGCGGGTATCGTTCAGCACCAGCAGGTCGTCCGGGTGCAGCAGCGCCGGCAGGTCGGCAAACAGGCGGTTGTGGCAGGCGCCGCCTGCATCCACGTGCAGCAGGCGGCTCGCGCCGCGTGTCTCGGGCGGGAACTGGGCAATGAGTTCGGCGGGGAGGTCGAAGTCGAAGTCGGCAACGCGCATGGGCCGCGATTATAGCCGCCGCCTTGCCCGGCCCCTTTGGCTTGGGCGATAATGCGCGGCTTCCGTGCCGGCGCGTTCGTGTCGGCCCCTGTAGCCCAGGTGGCGGAATCGGTAGACGCAGCGGATTCAAAATCCGCCGCCGCAAGGTGTGGGGGTTCGAGTCCCCCCCTGGGCACCATCCCCTGACGGTTGTTCGGGTTCCCCGTTCTGGTGCGCATGCACCGCTTTGGCCTGCGGGCACCGTTGGGGTGCGCGTACCGGGCCGACGCGCCCCGTTTGCGGTCGCCTGCTGCGGCGAACTGCACAATGACGTTCGCTGTCACAAGGAAAACACGGCTTTTGCCTATAGTGAAATGAAGCGTCCCCTGTGCTGAAAGCATGTGGCACAGGCGTTGCTTTGTGACGATTGAGGTGACGGCATGGGCCGTCGCACGAATGCAAGGAGAGGGAAATGTCCGTAGTGCAGGCAATGCACGACGCGGCGGTTGCCGGGCCGTTGCACCGTCCGGTGTGCCAGAGCCTGAGGGCGCATCAGGCCGAGATGGCGGCTTTGCACATGCGCGATCTGTTCGCGGCCGATCCGGGCCGGTTCGAGCGGTTTTCGCTCCAGGTCGGCGAGCTTCTGCTGGACTACTCGAAGAACCGCATCACCGAGCAGACCATGCAACTGCTGCTGCGCCTGGCCGAAGAAGCGGACGTGGCCGGCTGGCGCGAAAGGATGTTTGCCGGCGACAAGATCAACCACACCGAGAACCGTGCAGTGCTGCACACGGCACTGCGCAACCGCAGCAATACGCCGGTGATGGTCGACGGCGAGGACGTGATGCCCAAGGTCAATGCGGTAATCGAGCGCATGGGCGCCTTCGCCGAGAAGGTGCGAAGCGGCGAGTGGCGCGGTTACACCGGCGAGCGCATCACCGACGTGGTCAACATCGGCATCGGCGGCTCCGATCTGGGGCCGCAGATGGTCTATCAGGCACTCAAGCCCTACCGCCATCCGCGGCTCAAGGTGCATTTCATTTCCAACGTCGACGGCGCGCACGTGAAGGAAACGCTGGAAGCGCTGAACCCGGAGACGACGCTGTTCATCGTGTCGTCCAAGACCTTCACCACGCAGGAGACCATGACCAACGCGCATACTGCGCGCGACTGGTTCCTCGCGCAGTCGCAGGCGGAGAAGCACATCGCCCGGCATTTCGTGGCAGTGTCGACGAACCGCGAGGCGGTTACCGCTTTCGGCATCGACGCGGCCAACATGTTCGAATTCTGGGACTGGGTCGGCGGCCGCTATTCGCTGTGGTCGGCGATCGGCCTGTCGATCGTGCTGGCGGTGGGGGCGGAACGCTTTGTCGAGCTGCTGGCCGGGGCGCACGAAATGGACCGGCATTTCCGCACTGCGCCGCTGGCGCAGAACATGCCGGTGATCCTGGCCCTGCTGGGGGTTTGGTACAACAATTTCTTCGACGCGGAATCGCACGCCATCCTGCCGTACGACCATTACCTGCGCAGCCTGCCGGCCTATCTGGAGCAGGCCGACATGGAATCGAACGGCAAGTCGGTGGACCGCAACGGCAATCACGTCGATTACGCCACCGGACAGATCATCTGGGGCGCCACCGGCATCAATGGCCAGCATGCGTTCTACCAGCTGCTGCACCAGGGCACCAAGATGATCCCGGCCGATTTCATCGTCTCGGCCGTGCCGCACACGCCGGACATGCAGGCGCACCACGACATCCTGATCGCCAATTTCCTGGCCCAGACCGAGGCGCTGATGCGCGGCCGGACATTCGAGGAGACGCGTGCGCAGACCGGCCAGTTCGTTTCGCACAAGGTGTTCGAGGGCAACCATCCGTCAAATGCCATGCTGCTGAACAAGCTGACGCCGCACGCGCTGGGCATGCTGATCGCGCTCTACGAGCACAAGATTTTCGTACAGGGCGTGATCTGGAACCTGAATTCCTACGATCAGTGGGGGGTGGAACTCGGCAAGCAGCTCGCCGGCCGCATCCTGCCGGAACTGCATGCCGACGCGCAGGTTTCCGGCCACGACGCTTCGACCAACGCGCTCATCAACTACTACCGCCGCATGAACCCGTCGCGCGCTGGCTTATAGTGCGTTCTATGGAGCTGATCGCAGGCGATATCGGGGGGACGAAAAGCTGGCTGGCCTGGGTGGACACGCAAGCCGATGCCACGCAGTCGCCGCGTTTCGAGAAACACTATGCCAGCGCGGATTTCGAATCGGGAGCGGCCCTGCTGGCACAGTTCGTTGCCGACGCTGCGCAGCCCTTCCCGCCCGATGCCGCGATTCTCGCGCTGCCCGGGCCGCTCGACGCCCAGCGCGTCGTCCTCACCAATCTCGACTGGACGCTCGATGCCACCGAACTGGCAAAGGCGCTCGCGATTCCACGGGTGCATTTCGTCAACGATTTTCAGGCCGCCGCCGCCGGCGTGGCGACGCTGGGCGAACAGGACCGCATCGTGCTCAACCCGGGCGCCCCCCGGGCCGGGGGCGTACGGGCGATCACCGGCGCAGGCACGGGGCTGGGGCTGGCTTTCATGACCCCGGAGGCGAACGGCTGGCGCACCCATCCTTCCGAGGGCGGTCATGCCGATTTCGCGCCTGCCGGCGCCGCGCAGGCGCGTCTGCTGGATTTCCTGCGCGCGCGTCATGGACACGTCTCGTGGGAACGCGCGCTGTCGGGCTCGGCGCTGGACGATCTGTACCGTTTCACCTGTATCGAGCGCGGCCAGCCCTTGCCGGAGGCGGTCATGGACGGCGCCCTGCTCGCCGCGCGTGCGGTGAGCGGCGACGATGCCGCGGCGGAAGCCGCAATCGGCCTGTTCGTCGATCTCTACGGCGCCTGGGTGGGCAATGTGGCGTTGCTGTACCAGCCTGCCGGCGGGCTCTATATCGCAGGCGGCATCGCCGTGCACTGGGCCGACCGGCTCGATTCGCCGCGTTTCATGGCGGCCGCACTCGACAAGGGGCGCATGCGCAGCGTGGTCGAACGCACGCCGATCCATCTGATCACCTGCGCGCGGCTGGGCGTGCAGGGCGCCATTGAACTGGCGCGAACCCTGCCAGCCCATGAACGATTGAATTCCAATACAGCAGTGACGAGGAGTGGGACATGACCTTATCGAAGGACGAACAGGCGCGGCTTTACCGCTATTACACCGAACCGAAGATAGTGACGGATCTGACGCGCAAGACGCTCGCGCTGGTGCTGGCCGGCGGCGAAGGTTCGCGGCTCAAGGACCTGACCGCCTGGCGGGCGAAACCGGCGGTGCCCATCGGCGGCAAATACCGCATCATCGATTTTCCGCTGTCGAACTGCGTCAACTCGGGCATCCGCCGCATCGGCGTGCTCACGCAGTACAAGTCGCATTCGCTGATCCGGCACCTGCAGCGGGCCTGGGGCTTCATGCGCGCCGAGATCGGCGAGTTCGTGGAGATCCTGCCGGCGCAGCAGCGCACCAACAAGAAGGAGTGGTACCAGGGCACGGCGGACGCGCTGTTCCAGAACATCGACATCATGCAGCGGCATCACCCCGAATACGTGCTGGTGCTGGGGGGCGATCACGTCTATACGATGGACTACTCGGAAATGCTGCTGCATCACGTGCAGAGCGGTGCGGACTTCACCGTCGGCGCGATCGAGGTGCCGGCGGCGGAAGCGAGCGGCTTCGGCGTGATGTCGGTCGACGAGACGCTGCGCATCACCAGGTTCACCGAAAAGCCGGCCAGCCCCGACTGCATACCCGGCAAGCCGGGCATCGCGCTGGCGTCGATGGGCATCTACATTTTCTCCAAGGATTTTCTCTACAAGACGCTGATCGAGGACGCCGGCAAGACGGGGTCGTCGCACGATTTCGGCAAGGACATCATTCCGTCCAACATCGGCGAAGGGCGTGCGATGGCCTTCCCTTTCCGCAATGAGAAAGGCTTGCCTGCCTACTGGCGGGATGTCGGCACGCTGTATTCCTACTGGCAGACCAACATGGAGCTGTGTTCGGTCGAACCCGAACTCAACCTCTACAACCGCGACTGGCCGATCTGGACCTATCAGCCGCAGTATCCGCCCGCCAAATTCATTCTGGACGACGACGACCGGCGCGGCGAAGCCATCGATTCGCTGATTGCAGGGGGCTGCATCCTGTCCGGCGCGCGCGTCAAGCGTTCGGTGCTGTTCTTCGCCACCACGGTCGAGAACTACAGCCACATCAAGGACAGCGTGATCCTGCCCAAGGTGAGCGTCGGCCGGAACTGCCGCATCAATCGCGCCATCATCGACAAGGGCTGCGTGATCCCCGACGGCATGGTCATCGGCGAGGACAGGGAAGAAGATGCCCGGCGCTTTCATGTCACCCCCGAAGGCATCGTGCTGGTGACGCCGGCGATGCTGGGACAGAATCTTTACGCAAGGTTGCAGAATGACTACGACGGCTGAACCGCTCAATGTGGTGCTGTGCTGGCACATGCACCAGCCCTATTACCGGGAAGGGCTCAAGGGCGCCTACCACCTGCCCTGGGTCTACCTGCACGGCATCAAGGACTACAGCGACATGGCCGCGCATCTGGAACGGCATCCGGACATGCGCGCGGTGGTCAATTTCGCGCCGATATTGCTGGAACAGCTCGACGACTACGCGCAGCAGATGGACGCCCTTCTGAAGCACGGCAAGCCGACGCAGGACCACATGCTCAATCTGCTCGCCGGCATCGAACGCATCCCTTCCGATGTGGACAGCCGCCTGCGCATCGTGCAGGACTGCCAGCGCTGCCACGCGCCGCGCATGATCCATCCCTACCCCGCGTTTCACCGGCTGCTGCGCATGATCGGCGCCACCGATGCGGCCGGCGTCGGCAGCGCAGGGCTGGAGGAGCATCTGCGCTACCTGTCCGAGCAGTATTTCCTCGATCTTCTGACCTGGTACCACCTGGCCTGGCTGGGGCATGCACTCAAGCAGCTGCCGCTGGCGCAGCGCCTGCTGAAGCAGGAAAAGGATTTTTCCGCCGCCGACCGCCACGAACTGCTGCATCTGATGCAGGGCTGCATGGCCGGCCTGATCCCGCGCTATCGCGCTTTGGCCGAGCGCAGGCAGATCGAACTGTCGATGACGCCTTACTGCCACCCCATCGTGCCCCTGCTCAACGATTTTTCCAACATGCGCGACGCGCAACCGGACGCACCTGCGCCGCAGGCATCGGGCTACCCGGGCGGTGTGGCGCGTTCGCGATGGCATCTGCAGCGCGGCGTCGAAGTGTTCGAGCGCTACTTCGGCATGAAGCCCGTCGGCGTCTGGCTGTCCGAAGGCGGCGTCAGCGAGGATGCACTCGCCCTGCTCGACGAAATGGGATTTGCCTGGACCGCGTCGGGTGAGGGCGTGTGGCGTGGCAGCTGTGCCAAGTCCGGCTGCCGGGAGGAGGACGTGAACACCAAGCGCGGCCTCTTCGCACCGGCAAAAATCGACGGTTGCCGGACGCGTGTGTTTTTCCGCGACGACGGCCTGTCGGACCTGATCGGTTTCAAATACAGCGACTGGCATGCCGACGACGCCGTCGGCGATTTCGTGCAGCATCTGGAGAACATTGCCGGCTTCTTCGGCAAGGAGGCGGGCAACCGTGTCGTGTCGGTCATTCTCGATGGCGAAAATGCCTGGGAGTACTACCCGGACAATGGTCACTTCTTTCTCGATGCGCTTTACGCGGCGCTGCCGGACCGCACGCTGATCCGGCCCGGCACCTTCGCCGAGCAGGCCGCACGCTTGCCGGCGCGGCCGATGAAACGGCTGGCGGCCGGCAGCTGGGTCTACGGCAGTTTTTCCACCTGGATCGGCTCGGACGACAAGAATCGCGGCTGGGATTATCTGGTCGCCGCCAAACAGGCGTTCGATGCAACCGTCGCGTCCGGAAAGCTGTCCGCAGAACAGACCGGCTCCGCCCTGCACCAGCTTGCCGTATGCGAAGGCTCGGACTGGTTCTGGTGGTTCGGCGATTACAACCCCGCCGGCAGCGTCTCCGATTTCGAGCAGCTTTACCGTACCCAGTTGCGGGAGCTCTACCGGCTCATCGGCGTCGCGCCGCCCGCATTGCTCGACGTGCCGCTGTCGCAGGGCGGGGGATGGGCCGAGAACGCTGGCACCATGCGCCGCAACGCGGGGTGACCTCCTGTTTCCGCAACGACCGGACAACCATCGATGATTCCCGATTCGCGCCGTGCCGGCATTCTGCTGCATCCCACGTCCCTGCCTTCCGGCACGCTGGCGGATGCCGAGCGCTGGCTGGACTGGTTGCATGAAGCCGGGGTGGGCGTATGGCAGATGCTGCCGCTCGGCCAGCCGCTGATCGGTTTGTCGCCTTATCAGTGCGCTTCGGCCTTTGCCGCGAATGCCGCGCTTTTCGGTCTCGAAGCCGCCGGACAGGCCGAACCCGACGCAGCCGAGTTCGCGGCCTGGTGCGCGCGCCAAGCACACTGGTTGGACGATTTTGCACGCTTCGTCGTCATCAAATCGATGCAGGGCGGCGCGTCGTGGAGCGACTGGCCCGAACCGCTGCGCGACCGGACCCCCGATGCGCTGGCGGCGCTCGATCGGGATCAGGCCGTCGCGCTGCGTAAGGTGCGTCTTGCGCAATATCGGGTTGCGCTGCGCTGGCGTGCGATACGCGCCGCCGCGGCTGCGCGCGGCATCGCGCTGTTCGGCGACATGCCGATCTTCGTTGCGCACGACAGTGCCGACGTGTGGGCGCGCCGCGGGCTGTTCCTGCTCGATGCGGCCGGACATCCCACTGTGGTCACGGGCGTGCCGCCGGACTATTTTTCGGAGACGGGGCAGCGCTGGGGCAATCCGCACTACGATTGGGCGGCAATGCAGGCCGACGGCTTCGCATGGTGGCGGCAGCGTCTCGCCGCGCACTTCGAGTGGTTCGATCTGGTGCGCATCGACCATTTCCGCGGCCTGGCCGCGGCCTGGGCGATTCCGGCCGGCGAGCCCACCGCGATCCGGGGCGAATGGGTGCCCGCCCCTGGCGAGGCGCTGTTGCAGGCCATCGTGGACGCTCTCGGCCGGCTGCCCCTGGTGGCCGAAGACCTCGGTATCATCACGCCCGACGTCATTGCCCTGCGCCATGCATTTGGCCTGCCGGGCATGGCCGTGCTGCAATTCGCCTTCGACGATCACGGCGACAATCCGCACAAGCCGCAGAACGTGACGCCGGACACCGTGTACTACACCGGCACGCATGACAACGACACCACCGCCGGCTGGTGGGCCGCCCAGCCGGACGCGATGCGCCGGAAGGCGATGGATCAACTCGGCGTCAACGACCGGGGCAGCATGCTGGCGGCGATGATCGAGACGGTGCTGGCAAGCCCGGCCGCGCTTGCCGTGCTGCCCATGCAGGACGTGCTGGGTCTGGGCAGTACGGCGCGCATGAATACGCCGGGCACCGAGACAGGCAACTGGACCTGGCGCTTCGACTGGGCGGATCTGCCGCCCGATCTGGCCCCGCGTTTGCTAGAACAACTACAGAAAACCGATCGATGCGAGACGACCCGAACATGAACGCGCCTTTGCCGCGCCCCGCCACCGCGCCCCTGCCGGCCATCAGCGCACCCATCATGCGCCTGCAGACCGGTACCCATCACGATCCTTTCGAGGTGCTGGGCCTGCATCTGCAGCCCGATGGCACCACGATCGTGCGTGTATTCATGCCCGAAGCCGAGGCCGTTGAGGTGGCGGGCGCACGCATGACGCGCGTGGCCGGTACCGACTGTTTCGAGTACGCGGCGCCCGCCGGCACGATATTCGACCGGCATCCCCTGCTGCGCTGGCAGGACAAGCGCGGCGGCGCCTGGCACCTGGGGCACAGCCCCTATACCTTCGACGCGCAGCTTGGCGAAATCGACCTGCATCTCTTCGGCGAGGGCCGGCATTTCCGGATATGGCAGGTGCTCGGCGCCCGTCTCCGGGTGCTGGACGGCGTGCCGGGCTGCCTGTTCGCCGTGTGGGCGCCGGCGGCGCAGCGCGTCAGCGTCGTCGGCGATTTCAACGACTGGGACGGCCGCCGCCACCCGATGCGCTGCCGCGGGGCATCCGGCGTATGGGAGCTGTTCGTTCCCGAGCTGACGGCCGGCGCCGCCTACAAATTCGAGATTCTCGGCAACCGCGGACAGCTCGCGAAAAAGACCGACCCCTATGCGCGGCAGATGTTTCTGCGGCCGGAAACCACCAGCCGCATTCCGGCGGATACGTGCTATGACTGGGGCGATGCCGGCTGGATCGCCGCGCGCGCGCATTTCGACTGGCAGCATCGGCCCGTCAGCATCTACGAGGTCCACGCCGGCTCTTGGCGCCGGCACGAAGACGGCAGTTTCTATTCCTGGACCGAGCTCGCCGCCGAGCTGATTCCCTATGTGCGCGATCTCGGATACACCCATATCGAGCTGTTGCCGGTGGCCGAACACCCGCTCGATGCGTCATGGGGTTACCAGATTTCCGGTTACTACGCGCCGACCGCGCGCTTCGGCACGCCCGACGATTTCCGCGCTTTCGTCGATGCCTGCCACCAGGCCGGCATCGGCGTGCTGCTCGACTGGGTGCCGGCGCACTTTCCGAAGGACGACTGGGCGCTGGCGCGTTTCACCGGTGAAGCGGTCTACGAACACGAGGACCCGCGCCGGGGCGAGCATCAGGACTGGGGTACGCTGATCTTCAATTTCGGTCGTAACGAGGTGCGCAATTTTCTCGTCGCCAATGCGCTCTACTGGATCGAGGAATTTCACATCGACGGTCTGCGGGTCGACGCGGTCGCTTCGATGCTTTATCTCGATTACTCGCGGCGCGAGGGGGAGTGGCTGCCGAATCAATACGGCGGCCGCGAGAATATCGAGGCGATCCATTTCCTGCGGGAGATGAATACCGAAGTGCACGCGCGCTTTCCCGGCGTGCTGACGGTTGCCGAGGAATCGACCGCCTGGCCGGCGGTGTCGCGCCCGGTCGAGCTGGGTGGTCTGGGTTTTTCGATGAAATGGAACATGGGCTGGATGAACGACAGCCTGTCGTACATCGAAAAGGACCCGGTCTACCGCAAATATCAGCACAACCAGCTGACCTTCAGCCAGATGTATGCGTGGACGGAGAACTTCGTGCTGCCGCTCTCGCACGACGAAGTCGTGCACATGAAGAAGAGCCTGCTCGACAAGATGCCGGGCGATGTCTGGCAGCGTTTCGCCAACCTGCGCGCGTTTTTCGCGTGGCAGTATGCGCACCCCGGCAAGAAACTGCTGTTCATGGGCGGCGAGTTCGGCCAGTGGAACGAATGGCGGGAGGCAGGCCAGCTCGACTGGACGCTCACCGGCTTTCCGGTGCACGACGGCATCCGCGCGCTGGTGCGCGATCTCAACCGGCTGTATGCGGGCGAACCGGCGTTGTACGCGTTCGACCACGATCCACGCGGCTTTGGCTGGATCGACTGTCACGATGCCGACCAGTCGGTACTGAGTTTCGTGCGCTACGGTCCGCCGGAGGCATCGCCCATCGTCGTGCTGCTGAATTTCACGCCGATACCGCGTCGCGGTTACCGCATCGGCGTGCCTGCAGGCACGGCCTGGTGCGAAGTGCTCAATACCGACTCGGTCTACTACGGCGGCAGCAATCTCGGCAACGGCAAGCCTTTGCCCGCGGAGGCCCGGCCGTGGATGGGGTTCGATCATTCGGTCGAAGTGACCCTGCCGCCTCTGGGCGCGATTTTTCTGAAACCCTGCTGATGATGAGTGCGCGAAGGGCTCGGGGCCAGGATTCAGGGATGTGCGGTTGTGCCGTGCGCCCTGAATTCATGAAAACACGGCGCGGCCGGGTAACCCCCAGCTTCTAAATTCCAGCCCCTAACGCCTAAAAAAATGAAACGCGGAGCACAAAAAATCCTGTTCGTGGCGAGCGAAGCCTATCCGCTGGTGAAGACCGGTGGTCTGGGCGATGTCGCCTACAGCCTGCCACATGCGCTCGCCGCGCGCGGGGCCGATCTGCGGCTGCTGCTGCCGGGTTACCGGGCACTGCTGCGTCAGCTCGACAAGGTCCGTATCCTGGGCTGGCTCGACGTGCGCGGTGCGGAAGGCATCGTGTCGGCGCGCATTCTGGAGACGCGTCATCCCGACTTCAAGTTTCCGTTGTGGGTGGTCGACTGCCCGCCGCTGTTCGACCGGCCCGGCAATCCCTATGTCAATGCAGGCGGACAGGACTGGCCGGACAATGCGGAACGCTTCGCCGTCTTCGCCCGCGTGGCTGCGCTGCTGGCCGCGGACGCGCTGGAACTGGACTGGCAGCCCAGTGTGGTACACGCGCACGACTGGCAGACAGGGCTGGTCGCTGCCTTTCTGGCCGATCAGCCGGCGCGGCCGAAGACCGTGTTCACCATCCACAATCTGGCCTACGGCGGTTATTTCTCGCACGGCGATTTCGTGCGGCTGCAATTGCCCAGCTATTGGTGGTCGTCCGAGGGTATCGAGTTCCACGGCGGTTTTTCGATGCTGAAGGCGGGCATCGTCTATGCCGATGCGGTCACCACGGTCAGTCCGACCTATGCGCGCGAGATCACGACGCCCGAATTCGGCTATGGCCTGGACGGGTTGCTGCTGTCGCGCGCCTACAAGCTGCACGGCATTCTCAACGGCATCGACACGGCGATCTGGAATCCCTCCACCGATGCCTTTCTGCCTGCGCATTATTCGATCAGCCGTATCAACCCGGGCAAGCGGCGCAACAAGCAGGCGCTGCTCGAACGCTTCGGCCTCGCGGCCGACGAAGCCGCGCTGCAGGAACCACTCGTCGGGCTGGTCGGCCGTCTGGTCGAGCAGAAGGGCGTCGACTGGGTGATCGCGGCGATCCCGACCCTGCTTGCGGAAACCGATGTGCGCTTCGCCATCCTGGGCAGCGGTCAGGCGATCTTCGAGCAGAAGCTGACGCGGCTGATGAAGCAGCATCCCGGCCGGGTGTTCGTCGAGATCGGCTATGACGAACCGCTGGCGCATCTGATCGAGGCCGGGTCGGATATTTTTCTCATGCCTTCGCGCTTCGAGCCCTGTGGGCTGAACCAGATGTACAGCCTGCGCTACGGCACGCCACCGGTGGTGTACCGGACGGGCGGGCTGGCCGACACGGTGGTGGACACCCGCGAGGCGACACTCGCCGACGCCACGGCGAACGGCTTCGTATTCGACACGCCGGACGTTGCTGCGTTTCTCGCGGCAATTCGCCGCGCGCTGGAGCTGTATCGCCAGCCTGCAGTCTGGCGGCGCGTGCAGCAGGCCGGCATGGGACGGTCCTTCGACTGGCACGACAGTGCCGGCCATTACCTTTCGCTGTATTCGACGTAATCGACGCACCAGGAGCCCAGCATGCCGCCGAAAAAATCTCCCCCGCCCTGCAATCCGACACTGACGCCACTGTCCGGCGATGCCAAATCCGTGACACGGGATTTCGAACGCTACCAGTTCTACCATCTGGGGCGCTTCCAGGGATGTCCGCCGGTCTACACCTATCAGGCGCTGTCGTGGACGCTGCGCGACCGCATCATGACCGACTGGATGAATACCTATGCGCGCCGCGACGTGCCGGGCAACCGCCGCGCCTATTATCTGTCGCTCGAATTCCTGATCGGCCGCGCGCTGTCCAACCATGTGCTGAATCTCGATCTGGAGCAGCCCGCGCGGACGGCCCTGCAGGGGTTTTCCCACACGCTGGAGGACATCGCGGAGGAAGAGCACGACGCGGGGCTGGGCAATGGCGGCCTGGGCCGGCTCGCAGCCTGTTTCATGGACAGCTGTGCGACGCTCGATCTGCCGGTGATGGGGTATGGCCTGCGTTACCAGTTCGGCATGTTTCGCCAGCACATCGAGAACGGCTACCAGGTCGAGGAACCGGACAACTGGCTGCGCGACGGCACCCCCTGGGAGGTGGAACGCTCGGAGTTCACCCGCCGCGTGCCTTTCGGCGGGCGGACCGAACACTATCACGACGAAACCGGGGCGGAGCGCGTGCGCTGGGTGGATACCCGGGACGTGCTGGCGGTTCCTTACGACATGCCGATCACCGGCTACCGGAATCATGCGGTGAACACGCTGCGGCTGTGGAAGGCGACAGCCACCGACGAATTCGACCTCAACGAATTCAACGCCGGTAGCTATACGGAATCGGTCACGGCCAAAAACCTGGCCGAGAACATCTCGATGGTGCTGTATCCCAACGACAGCAGCGAGAATGGCAAGGAGCTTCGGCTGCGCCAGCAATACTTTCTGGCGTCGGCCAGCCTGCAGGATGCATTGCGCCAGTGGCGCGCCGCGGGCAACAGCGATCTGTCGAGGTTCGCCGAGCACAATGTTTTCCAGATGAACGACACGCATCCGACCATCGCGGTGGCCGAGCTGATGCGCATCCTGGTCGATCTGGAGGACATGAGCTGGGGGGAGGCATGGGCGATCACGACGCGCTGCATGGCCTACACCAACCACACCCTGTTGCCCGAGGCGCTCGAACGCTGGCCGGTCGCGCTGTTCGAACGCCTGCTGCCCCGCCTGCTCGAGATCATTTACGAAATCAACGCGCGCTTCCTGCGCGAAGTGTCGATGAAATGGCCGGGCGACATGGATCGCCAGCGCCGTATGTCCATCATCGAAGAGGGCGACGTCAAGCAGGTGCGCATGGCCTGGCTCGCGATCGTCGGCAGCTTTTCGGTCAACGGCGTCGCGGCCCTGCATTCGCAGTTGTTGAAGGACGGCCTGTTCCGCGATTTCGTCGAACTCTGGCCGGGCAAGTTCAACAACAAGACCAATGGCGTCACGCCGCGGCGCTGGGTGGCGCACGCCAATCCGGGCATGAGCGCGCTGATCAGCAGCAAGATCGGCGAGGGCTGGGTGGCCGACCTCGCGCAGCTGGAGAAACTCAAGCCCTTTGCGGCTGCCACGGCCAGGAACAGGAAATTCCAGGCCGACTGGCAGGCGGTGAAGCGCGCCAACAAGGAACGTCTGGCGCTGCTGGTCAAGGCCGAGTGCAACGTCGATTTCGACTCGGATGCGCTGTTCGACGTGCAGGTCAAGCGTATCCACGAATACAAGCGCCAGTTGCTGAACGTGCTGCACGTGATCCATCTGTACAACCGGATCAAGAAAGGCGATGTCGAGGGCTGGGCCGACCGTTGCGTACTGATTGGCGGCAAGGCCGCACCGGGCTACATCATGGCCAAGCGCATCATCAAGCTCATCAACAGTGTGGCCGAGGTGATCAACCGCGATCCCGATGTGGACGGGCGGCTGAAAGTGGCCTTCCTGCCGAACTACCGGGTTTCCAGCATGGAAATCATTGCGCCGGCTACCGATCTGTCCGAACAGATATCGACTGCCGGCAAGGAGGCCTCGGGCACGGGCAACATGAAATTCATGATGAACGGTGCGCTTACCATCGGTACCTACGATGGCGCGAACATCGAAATCCTGGAGGCGGCCGGAGAGGAGAATTTCTTCCTCTTCGGCCTGCGTGCCGAGGAAGTCGAGGCCTTGCGGCCCCACTACCAGCCGCACAGCCATCTCGAGCACGACCCGCGCCTGCGGGAGGTCATCGACCTGATCGCATCCGGCCATTTCAATTCCTGCGAACCGGGGATTTTCGACATGATCCTGGGCGCGCTGCTGAGTCCGCACGACCCGTGGATGGTGCTGGCCGACTTCGGCAGCTACGTCGAGGCGCAGGAAAAGGTCGCGCGCGCCTGGCAGGACCGCGCGGCGTGGACACGCATGAGCATCCTGAACACCGCGTCGTCCGGCTTTTTTTCCACGGACCGGACCATGCTCGAATACAACGGGGAGATCTGGAAGCTCAAGCGCTGAGGTTCTGTTCGGGAGATGTGGCATGGGTGATTCGTACTGTCGCGGATTGGCAACGGGCGGGAGGCTGGAAAGGGGGTGAACCTCGGGGTGGGGCGACCCGGTGAAGGAGTTTTATATATAATTAACTACTAATATTTAGTGTGCATGTCCATCAAACCCGTTTATTGTGAAGAGGGTTCGGTGGCCCTGCCGAAAACGACAACCTTCACCCACCCGGAGCTTTCCATGCAGATCAAGTCGCTCGCGTTTGCCGTGTCCGCCGCCCTGGCCGCCGGTTTTGCCCAGGCCCAAACCTATCCCGTGGTACAGGCCGGACCGATGGCGGTGCCGCAGGCAGCCGTTCCCGTTGCCCCTCGCACCGCAGACCAGTGGGTCGGCCGCATGACCGACTTCACCCAGAACGCGTCAGCGTTCAAGGACCCCGCACAGTTTGCGGCCTGGACCAATGCGATGACCGACCCTTCGATGGTCGCCGCAATGGGCATTCAAATGATGGAGCCGGGCAACATGCTGCGCTCGATGACCACCATGATGCAGCCGGGCACGGTCAACAATTACATGCAGTTCATGGACCCCAGCGTCTACATGAAGTGGGGTGGGACCATGATGAACCCGATGTGGTACACCCAGATGGCCACCAGCATGGCCGACCCGAGCAAGATGATGCGCTGGGTGATGCTGCCGATGGATCCCAAGATGTGGAACATGGGCATGCAGGCGATGAATCCCAACCTCTATATGAAGTGGATGATGACGCCGACGGATCCGCGCGCCATGTCCCTGATGTTTGCACCCATGAATCCGCAACTCTATGGCAGCATGATGGGCGGCATGTTCAACGGCCAGGCGATGGGCCCCACTTGGGGCGCGTTCATGCATCCCGCACAGCCCGTGGTGTCGGTGCAGGGCGCGGCGCCGGTCGCCAGCCCGATCAACGTGTTCGATCCCAGCAGCTGGTTCAGCATGTTCAACATGTTCGGCGGCATGCCCACGATGCCGGCGATGAGCATGCCGTTCGCGCCCATGGCGAACGCGCAGCCCATGCCTTTCGCCGTGCAGGCCGGCGCGCCCACCACGCTGAATCTCGGTGGCGATGCGCTGTTCAAGACCGGCAAGTCTTCGGTCAAGGATCTGACGTCCGAAGGCCGCGCCCAGCTCGATGAGCTGGTGAGCAAGATGAAGGCCTTTGGCACGATCGATGGCATCCGCGTGACCGGTCATGCCGACAAGACCGGCAACGCCGCCGCCAACCAGAAACTGTCGCTCGCCCGCGCCAAGGCGGTTTCGGCCTACCTCAAGTCCAAGGGCGTCAAAGCCAAGACCTTCGCCACCGCCGGCCTGGGTGACACCAAGCCCGTGGTCGAATGCGACATGAGCCAGCCGAAAGAGGCCCTGAAGGCCTGTCTTGCGCCCAACCGTCGCGTCGAGATCGAAGTCACCGGCGCCCGGCAGTAATCCGACTGTCCGTGCCCGTTCGGGGCCGACGCAAAAAAGGCCGGGATATCCCGGCCTTTTTGTTTGGCGCGAAAAACCTATGCCGCCTGCACCGGAATCGTGTGGCGCGTATCCATGATGCGATTGTCGGCATCGACGTACACGAGTGCGGGGGCATAGCGCGCCAGTTCGAGCTCGTTGTACACCGCGTAGGTGGCGATGATCACGAGGTCGCCCGGATTCGCCTTGTGTGCGGCGGCGCCGTTTACCGAGATGATTCCGGAATCCCGCGCAGCGCGAATGGCGTAGGTGGTGAAACGTTCGCCATTGGTGATGTTGTAGATCTGGATCTGCTCGTATTCGTTGATGTTCGCCGCGTCCAGCAGGGCTTCGTCGATGGCGCACGAACCCTCGTAGTGCAGTTCGGAATGCGTGACGGTCGCCCGGTGCAGCTTGGACTTGAGCATCGTTCTTTGCATGACGGTGCCCTCCATAAGTAAGGCCGCATATTATAAAACGTCAGACTGCTTCGCCCAACCCGAAATCGAGATTGTCGATCAGCCGCGTCGTGCCCAGCCAGGCGGCACCCAGCACGGCGACGCGCGCGCTGTCGGGGCCTGCTGCGCCGAGCGTGTCGGCATCGCGCACGGCGATGTAATCGACCCGCCAGCCGGCCATGCTCAGATGCCGCCGCGTGGTTGCGGCCAGTGTTTCGTAATCCCGCTCCCCTGCCCGGATGGCGTCCTGCACCGTGACCAGCGCACGATACAGCTGCGGCGCCTGCATGCGCTCGACGGGAGAGAGATAGCCGTTGCGCGAACTCATCGCCAGCCCGTCGGGTTCGCGCAGCGTCTCGCCCGCTAGAATGTCGACCGGCAGGTTGAACTGGCTAACCAGTTCGCGGATGACGAAGAGCTGCTGGAAATCCTTCTTGCCGAAGATCGCGGCGCGCGGCCGCACCAGATTGAAGAGCTTCAGCACCACGGTGGCCACGCCGTCGAAATGGCCGGGGCGGAAGGCACCGCACAAATCGTTCGCGAGGGTGGCGGGTACCTGTACGGTGAAAGTCTGCGGGGCGGGGTACATTTCGGCGACGCCGGGTGCAAACGCGATATCGCAGCCGGCGGCGGCAAGTTTCTCGCAATCGGCGTCCAGCGTGCGCGGATAGCGTTCGTAATCCTCGCCTGCGCCGAACTGCAGGGGGTTGACGAAGAGACTTGCGACGACCGGCAGCCCGGGCCGCTTCGCCAGTGTCACCAGCGCGGTGTGGCCGGCGTGCAGATTCCCCATGGTCGGTACGAATGCAGTGTCGCCGGCATTCGCCAGTGCGGCACGCAGGTCGGCAATGGTGTGGACGAGTCGCATCAGAAACCGTGTTCGGCAGCGGGGAAACGGCCGTCTTTGACCGCTGCGACGTAAGCGCGGGCCGCTGCCTCGATCCCGTCTTGGCCGGCGAGAAAATTCTTCGAGAATTTTGGTGCGCGGGGATACAGGCCCAGCATGTCGTAGAGCACCAGCACCTGGCCGGAACAGTCGGGACCGGCGCCGATGCCGATGGTGGGGATCGTCAGCGCTTCGGTGATCGCGCGCCCCAGCATGGCCGGCACCATCTCCAGGACGATGAGGCCGGCGCCGGCGGCTTCCAGCGCGCGCGCGTCGGCGATCAGCCGTTCGGCGGCGGCTTCGTCGCGGCCCTGGACCTTGTAGCCGCCGAGCTGGTTGACCGACTGGGGCAGCAGACCGAGGTGCGCGCAGACGGGGATGCCGCGCTGTACGAGAAAAGCCACGGTTTCGACCATCACCGCGCCCCCCTCGAGCTTGATCATGTGCGCGCCGGCTGCCATCAGCTGCGCCGCTGCTGCGAAGGCCCGTGAGGGTGCGGTCTGGTAACTGCCGAAGGGGAGATCGGCGACGATGAAGGCGCGCCCGGCGCCGGCCGCGACGCAGCGCGTGTGGTAACGCATGTCGTCGAGCGTCACCGGCAGCGTCGAAGCATGGCCCTGTACCACCATGCCGAGCGAGTCGCCGACCAGCAGCACGTCCACGCCGGCTGCTTCGAGCGCGCGCGAGAAACCGGCGTCGTAGCAGGTCAGCACGGCGATCTTTTCGCCGCGTTCGCGCATGGCCTGCAGGGTGGAAAGCGTGACGGCGGCCATTTCAGGCGGCGCGGCTGAAAAATTCGCGGGGGCTGCGCATTTTGTCGATGCGCTCGAGCAGCAGCTGGAAATCCTCGTCGCTGTCGGCGAAGTTCAGGTGCGCGGTATTGACGATGAGCAAGGGCGCCGCGTCGTAGCGATGGAAAAAATCGCTGTAGCTGCTGGCCAGGCGCTGCAGGTAGCCGGCGTCCATGCCACGCTCGAATTCGATGCCGCGGCGGCGCACGCGTTCCTGCAACACGTCGATCGGCGCCTGCAGGTAGATGACGAGATCGGGCACGGGGGCCTGCGGCGCGAGGCCGGCATAGATACGCTGGTAAAGCTCGAATTCGTCGTCGTCCAGATTCAGCCGGGCGAACAGCATGTCCTTGTCGATCAGGAAATCCGACACCGTGCTGGCGCGGAACAGGTCGCCCTGCACCAGATCGCGCAACTGGCGCGTGCGGTCGAACAGGAAATGCAACTGCGTGGACAGCGCATAACGGCGCGGCTCCTGATAGAAACGCGCGAGGAAGGGATTGTCCATGCCGTTCTCCAGGATCGTGGCGGCATCCAGTTCCTCGGACAGCCGGTAGGCAAGACTGGTCTTGCCGGCACCGATCGGCCCCTCGACGACGATGTAGCGGTAGCGGTGGAGACTCATGCGTCGACCGCGGCAACGGGGGGCGGCAGGCGCGTGACGGCCTGGTCGTGGCAGGCCGCATGCCAGTCGGACGCACGACCGCGGCCGGGAATCGTGACATCCGGCGCGATTTCCAGCAGGGGCTGGAGCACGAAGGCGCGTTCGTGCATGCGTGGATGCGGCAAGGTCAGGCCGTCTTCGTGAAAACGGGCGTCGCCGTACAGCAGCAGATCGAGATCGAGCGTGCGCGGTGCGTTGCGGAAGCTGCGCGTGCGGCCATGACGGTGCTCGAGGTTCAGCAGCGCCGCAAGCAGCGCGCGCGGCGACAGCGCGGTCTCTACCTGTGCCACGGCGTTGACGAAATCCGGCTGGTCGACATGGCCGACCGGTGCGGATGCATACAGCGAGGAACGGGCGACGAGCCGGGTGGCGGGCAGGCGGTCGAGTTCGTCCAGCGCGTACTCCACCTGCGCGGCCGGGTCGTTCAGGTTGGCGCCGAGGCCGAGCGTGGCGAGAACGTTCATGCCGGCTGCGCGCCGGCGGGGGCCGGATCGGCGGGTTTGCGCCGCTTGCGTTTGCGGCGCGACTTGGGGCCGCTGTCGGTCAGCAGCATGCCGGCGCGCGCGTCGTCGTCGGCGTCCTGGAAACGGGTCCACCAGTCGCCGAGTTCCGCATCGATTTCGCCGGCTTCGCAGCGCAGCAGCAGAAAATCGTAGGCGGCACGAAAGCGCGGGTGTTCCATCAGGCGGAAGGGCCGCTGGCCGCCGCGCTGGTCGAAGCGCGGTTGCAGCGCCCAGATCTCCTTCATCATGCCGTCGTAGCGGCGCGGCACGGCCAGCTGGTTGCGCTGGGCGTCGAGTACGTCGTCCATGGCCTGGAACAGCGCGGGCTGCGGCTTTTCGCCCCCGGCCTCGATCGCGTGCCAGCGTTTCAGCACCTGCGGCCACAAGAGCGTGCCGAACAGGAAGGCCGGCGAAGACGGACGGTCGGCCTGGATGCGCGCGTCGGTGCTCTTCAGCGCCGCGGTGATGAAGCGCTCGCCGGCCGGGTCATCGAGAATGGCGTCGAGCAGCGGCAGCATGCCGTGATGGAGCCCTTCGGCGCGCAACTGATGCACGCCGCGCAGCGCGTGGCCGGACAGCAGCAGCTTCAGGGCCTCGTCGAAGATGCGCGCGCGCGGAATGTTGGCGAGCAGCGGCGCGAGCGTCGCCACCGGCGCGCGCGTCGCCTCGTCGATGCGGAAATCGAGCTTGGCGGCGAAGCGCGCCGCGCGCAGCATGCGCACCGGATCCTCGCGGTAGCGCGTCTCGGGATTGCCGATCATGCGCAGCACGCGCTGCCGGCAATCCTTCACGCCGCCGAAGTAGTCGTGGACTTCTTCGCGCGCGGGGTCGTAGTACAGCGCGTTGATCGTGAAGTCGCGCCGCGCGGCGTCGTCCGCCATGCTGCCGAATACATTGTCGGAGAGCAGGCGGCCGTGGGCATCGGTCGGGCGCTCGTCTTCGTCCTCCGCCTCCTTCTGGCCGTTGGCGCGGAAGGTGGTGACTTCGATGGTTTCGCGGCCGCACATCACATGCACGATCTGGAAGCGGCGGCCGATGATGCGCGAGCGCCGGAACAGCTTGCGCACCTGCTCCGGCGTCGCGTCTGTGGCCACGTCGAAATCCTTGGGCGACTTGTCGAGCAGAAGATCGCGCACCGCGCCGCCGACCACGTAGCCCTTGTGCCCGGAAGCCGACAGGGTTTCGCAGACCTTGAGCGCGCAGGCGTCGATGCGTTCGCGCGCGATGCCGTGCTCCGTGCGCGCCAGAATGCGCGCGTTCGCCCCGGAAACGGGACGCTTGCGACCGAAAACCTTGCTGATGATGCGGCGGATCATGAAGTGCGCGCAGGGGCTGGGGTGAATCAACCCCTGGATTATACAGGCTGGCCCGGCGCGCCCCGCGACCAGAGCGTGGCCGTACCCGGACCGTACAGCGTCTCCAGCGCTTCGGGCGAAAGCAGTTCGGCGGGCGTGCCCAGCCGCCAGCCGCTGCCGTACAGGAACAGCAGGCGGTCGCAATGGCCGGCCGCCCAGTTGGGGTCGTGCAGGGTCAGTGCGATCGCCGCCCCGCGGTTCGCCTCGGCCCGCGTCCAGCGCAGCAGCGCGGCCTGATGCGCGGGGTCGAGAAAGGTCATCGGCTCGTCCAGCAGCACCACGCCGGCGGCCTGCGCGGCCAGCTGTGCCAGCCGTGCGCGCTGGCGTTCCCCGCCCGACAGCGTGTCGAGCCGGCGCAGCGCCAGTGCGCCCAGCTCCCAGGCCGTCAGCCAGGGCGCGACATCGGGCCTTGCCTCGCCGTGGGGAAAGCGGCCCAGCGCCACGTATTCGGCCACGCTGCCGAAATAGCCGCCCGCGTCGTCCTGCGGCAGGAGCGCCACATAGCGCGCCCGTTCGAGCGGGGCGAGCTGCGCCACCGGCAGGCCGTCGAGTTCGACGGTGCCGCCGGCCGGATCGGACAGTCCGGCCAGCGCCGCGAGCAGTGTCGATTTGCCCGTACCGTTGGCGCCGAGGATACCGAGTACCTCGCCGGGTTCGAGGGTGAGATCGAGCGCGTCGAGCAGCGTGCGGGGGCCGGCCTGGAGTGTCAATGTGCGGGCAGTGAGTCGCATGGGCCGGTCTCAGGGTTTGCGCAGCAGCCAGAGCATGACCGGTACGCCGATCAGGGCGGTAAGCACGCCCACCGGCAACTCGCGCGGGTCGAGCGCGGTGCGCGCGAGCGCGTCGGCGAGCACGAGCAGACTGCCGCCGGCCAGCGCGGCGGCAGGCAGCAGGACGCGATGGCTGACGAGACCGATCCGGCGCAGGGCGTGCGGAACCATCAGACCGACGAAACCGATGCTGCCGGCCTGGGCGACGACGAGTGCGGTGCACAGTCCGGCGAGCGCGAACAGCAGCCAGCGCGTGGGCGCGACGGCAACGCCCAGCGAAGCCGCCTTGAGCGGAGAGAGCTGGAGCACGTCGAGCCGGTGCGCCAGTGCGGCGGCGGCGAGGGTGGCCGTGACGAGCGCCGCCCACAGCAGGCCGGGCCGGCCGGCCCAGGCGAGATCGCCCATCAGAAAGAACAGCATGCCGGGCAGGCGTTCGGCGGGTGCGACCGAGAGCACCAGCGAGATCAACGCGCCGAAGCCGGCGGCGAGCATGACACCGGCGAGCAGGAGCGGTGTGTGGTCGCGTGCGAGCATGCGGCCGCCGAGGGCGGCGGCAAGCGCCAGCGCGAGGAGGCTGCCGGCGAAGGCGAGCAGGGACACCCAGGGCCAGGCGAGCCCGGCCGCCATGCCGAGCAGCGCGGCGAATCCGGCGCCGCCGGAGGCGCCGATCAGATAGGGCTCGGCGAGCGGGTTGCGGAACAGGGTTTGCATCAGCACGCCGGCCAGCGCCAGCAGGCCACCGCAGGCGAATGCGGCGGCGACGCGCGGGCCGCGCAGCTCGGTCAGGATCTGCAGCGCGAGTTCGCGGTCGTCCGGCAGTGCGCCGATGGCGAGCCCGAGTGCGAGTGTGACGGGCGCCAGCAGCGCCAGGGCCAGCAGCTTGCGCGTCGCGTTCAGGGCGTGCCGCTCTGCGCGGGGACAACGGATGCGACCGGCAGCACGCGCACGTGGCGCATGATAACGGGCTCGCGCGGCACGTCGTCGTGCGGGCCGGCCCGGCCGCGCGGCACGGTGACGATGGCGTCGGCGACATCCATGCCGTCCACGACCTTGCCGAATACGGCGTAGCCCCAGCCCTCGACGCTCTTGCCGCGATGGTTCAGCGCGTAGTTGTCGGCCACGTTGATGAAAAACTGCGAAGTGGCGGAATGCGGGTCCATCGTGCGCGCCATCGCCAGCGTGCCGCGCAGGTTTCTGAGGCCGTTGTCGGCTTCGTTGGGGATGGCGGCTCGGTTCGGCTTTTCGGCCATGTCGGGGGTCATGCCGCCGCCCTGGATCATGAAGCCGGGGATGACGCGGTGGAAGATCAGCCCGTCGTAAAACCCGGCGTTCGCGTAGTCCAGAAAATTTTGCGTGGTTTGCGGCGCATTGCCGGGAAAGAGTTCGACGGTGATGTTGCCCTTGCTGGTTTCGATCAGTACGCGCGGATTCGGTGGCTGGCCGGGCGCCGGTTCGGTGGAGGCGGTCTGTTTGCCGGGTTCGCCCGCGCCGCAGGCGGCGATGCCGAGAACGAGCAGACAGACGGACAGTGTGGCGGTCAGGGAAACGGGACGGGCCATGGGGGGCGGGATCGCGAAATGGAAAGCGCCATTCTACGGGTGGGCGGCCGGCCCGGAAAACGCTTCGAACAGATGCGCCGCGTTACCGTGCAGCAGGCGGTCGCGGAGATCGGACGGCAGCGTGGCGGTCCAGGCGCGGATGACATCGACGACTTCACCGTAATGCCGCCAGCGATGGGTGCTGAAGCTGTCCACCGCGACCAGGAAACGGTCGGGGTGGCGCTTGAACAGGGCGTGCCATTCGGGCCGCAGGTGGCCGTCCGGCGCGATACGTTCGTCGCGTACCGAGGTGTCGATCCACAGGTTCGCATAGCGGGCCAGCATCGGTTCGAGCGCACCGGGACGCGGGTCGGTACCGAGGTGTGCCCACAGTACGCGCAGCTTCGGCGCGATCTCGAAGGCACGCGTCACGACCGCCGCGTCGCCGTGCAGCAGCAGGACCAGACGGTGCGCGTCGGCAAGCCTCACCAGTGCCTCGAACACGGGGGCCCGGGCATCGGCGGCAAAGAGATGCAGCTCGCCGAGTGCGGCCCAGCGCCCGTTTTCCAGCATGGCCGCGATCCGCGCGGGCAGGGTGGCATCGTGAACCCAGTTGCCTTTGTGGGTGCCCTCGGCATAAGCGCCGAGCACGGGCAGGATACGGTCCGGCGCGTGCCGGTAAAGGGTCTGCGCGAGTTCAGGGGGAGTGCCCGTCACGACCATGCGCTGTACGCCGGCGGCATCGAGCGTGGCCAGAATGGCCGCCGGTCCGAATGCCAGACTGTCGGCGTAGGTGTAGTGCGCGTGCGCATCGATCATCGGCGCGGGCGGACCGGCCGCGGCGCTGGCATGCAGTAGGCCGGCCAGCATGCAGGCCAGGCCGGTGCGCTGCCATTCAGGCATCGGGAGCGTCCTTGTCCCGGGGCTTCGCGGGCGGCGGCCGGTCGTCGTCCATGAGTACGCTGTGCGCGGGGCCTTCCAGATCGTCGAACTGGCCGTGTTTGGCGGCCCACAGCAGCACCCAGGCAATGCCGCCGACGACCAGCAGACTGACAGGAATGAGAAGGAGCAGGATATCCATGGGGTGCGTCAGCGCGGAACGGCCGCCGCTTCGCGGACGGGCGGCGGCGCGACCGGTTTGAAGTCGGACAGGCGCAGGGCGTTCAGTACGACCAGCAGCGAGCTGGCCGACATGCCGATGCCGGCGATCCACGGCGTGACGTGACCGAGCGCGGCGGCGGGAATGGCGACGAGGTTGTAGCCGAGCGCCCAGCCGAGGTTTTCGCGGATGATCTTCTGCGTCTTGCGCGCAAGCGCCACGCCCTCGGCCAGCGTGGCGAAGCGGTTGCCGAGCATGACCATGTCGGCGGCGGCCTGGGCGACGTCGGCACCTTCACCCATGGCGATGGATACCTGGGCGCCGGCCAGCACCGGCGCATCGTTGATGCCGTCGCCGACCATCGCGACGATGCGGCCCCGGGCCTGCAGCGCCTTGACGTAGGCGAGCTTGTCCTCGGGCAGCGCGCCGGCGCGCCAGTCGTCGATGCCGAATTGTGCCGCGGCGGCGCGCACGGCGGGTTCGGCGTCGCCTGAAAGCAGATGCAGGCGGAGACCCTGCGCGGCGAGCGTGGCGAGCGCGGCGGCGGCGTCCGGACGGGGCGTGTCGGCCAGCGCGAACCAGGCGAGGGTCCGTCCGTCCCGGGCCAGCGCGATCCAGCTCGCATCGCCGTCGGCATCGGGCGGCACGGCATCCGGGGCGGCAAAGCGCGGTGCCCCCAGTTTGTAATGACATGCGCCGATGCGGCCCTCGACACCCAGACCGGGCGTGTTGCGCAGGTCAGTGGCGTGAATGTCGGTGGCAACGCCTTCCCGCAGAGCACGGGCGATGGGGTGCTCGGAGCCGGTTTCGAGGGCGGCGGCAAGTACGCGGACCGCATCGGCATCACGGCCGTCCACGGTCACGACGCGCCGTACGGACAGGCGGCCCAGGGTCAGCGTGCCGGTCTTGTCGAGCACGAGATCGGTGGCGCGCGCCAGCGTTTCCAGCGCGTGCCCGCGCGTGGTCAGGAGACCGAGCCGGGTCAGGCGGCCGGTCCCGGTGGTCAGCGCAGCCGGCGTGGCGAGGCCGAGCGCGCAGGGGCAGGTGACGACCAGCACCGAGACCACGATCCACAGCGCGCGCGACGGGTCGATGACATACCATGCCGCGCCGACGAGCGCGGTGATGACGAGCAGCAGGCCGACGAACCAGGCGGCGGCACGGTCGGCGAGCTGGCAGATGCGCGGTTTTTCGCTCTGTGCGCGGTCGAGCAGGCGCACGATGGCGGCGAGCCGGGTATCGGCACCGAGCTTTTCCACTTTCACGATCAGTGGACTGGCCTGGTTGAGACTGCCGCCGACCACGCGCGCGTGACGCGTTTTGGTGACCGGCAGCGATTCGCCGGTGAGCATGGCCTCCGACACGGCGCTGTCGCCTTCGACGACGATGCCGTCGGCGGGCAGCGTCTCGCCCGGCCGCACCAGTACATGGTCGCCGACCGCCAGCCGTGCGACCGGCACCTGCGTTTCGTCGCGTGCCGGCCAGTTCGGCAGATGCGTGGCGATGGCGGGTATCAGCTTGACCAGTTCCTCTACCGCCGCACCGGCGCGGCGGCGCGCGTTCATTTCGAGAAAGCGCCCGGTGAGCAGCAGGAAGACGAACATCGTGACCGAGTCGTAATAGACCTCGCCGTGGCCGGAGAAGGTGCTGTATACGCTCGCCGCGAAGGCGGTGCCGACACCCAGCGCCACCGGCACGTCCATGCCCAGCGTGCGCCGCCTGAAATCGCGCCAGGCGCCGATGAAGAAGGGCCAGGCCGAGTACAGCACGACCGGGATCGTGAGCACGAGGCTCGCCCAGCTCATCAGCCGGCGGATATCGTCGGTCATGTCGGTCGCGGTGTAGGTCGGCAGTGCGTACATCATCACCTGCATCATGCCCAGCCCGGCGATGGCCAGCCGCTTGATCGCGGTGTTGCGTTCGCGCGCATGGATCTCGTCCGAGCGACCGGGATCGAAAGGGTGCGCGATGTAGCCGATGTCAGATACGGCCTTGAGGATCGAAGAGAGCGCGATGCGGCTGTTGTCCCAGCGCACGCGCGCACGCCGGGTGGCGTAGTTGATCTCGACCGAGAGCACGCCGGGCAGGGCGGCGATGTGGCGTTCGTTCAGCCAGATGCAGGCGGCGCAGACGATGTTTTCCAGGATCAGCGCGGCCTCGCGGATGTTTTCCGCTTCGGTTTTCACGAAGCTTTCCTGGATTTCAGGCAGGTCATAGAGCCCGAGCTGGGCGAGTTCGGCTTCTGCCTGCTGCGGCGTCGCCGGCAGTGCGGTGCGGTGGGTGTAGTACGCGCCCTGGCCGCTGTCTATGATGGTCTGCGCGACGGCCTGGCAGCCGCGACAACAGGCGGCGTGCGTTTCGCTTTCATGGTGGATCGGATAGGCCGCGCCGTCCGGCACGGGCAGGCCGCAGTGAAAGCAGGCCGAAAAAGAAGGGGCGTTCATGAGCCGTTCGGAGGAATCGCTCATGAAACGCCCCGAGGGAGGACGCTACAACACGGCAGGCCCAGGAGAGATATTGATCCTGCCGCAAACGTCAAACCGGTATGCGCCAGGGCCTCAGAAACGGAAGCCGTAGCCGATGCCCCAGACCAGGGGATCGATGTTGAGTGTGGTGAGCTTGGCACCGCCCGCCTTGACGTCGGTTTCGATCCAGATTTTCTTGACGTCGAGATTGAGGTAGCCATTCTTTGTGATTGCGATGTCCACGCCGGCCTGCACGGCGCCGCCGAAGCTGTTCTTGTCCACGCTCAGGCCGGGTGCGAGATCGACATTATAGAAGCGCGTGTAGTTCACCCCGGCGCCGACATAGGGCTTGATCGTCGGCGTCGCATCGAAGTGGTACTGCACGGTCAGGGTCGGGGGCAGGTGATTGAGCTTGCCGAGGCTGGCACCGCCCAGCGTCACTTCGTGGCGGGCCGTGCCGAGGATCAGTTCCACGCCGATGTTCGGATTGACGAAATAGGTGAAGTCGACTTCAGGCACCCATTCCTTGGACACGTCCAGGCCGGGCAGGCTGGGCGATGTGCTGACGTCCGGCGCCACCTGGATGGCACGCACGCGCATCATCCAGTCCTCTGCATGGGCAAAGCTGGGCAGGGTTGTGATCAGGGCCGCTGCGATCAGGGTTTTTTTCATGGTTTCTTATCCTCTCTATTCTCTAAAAAGATATGCATATCATAATATTTTTAAAATGCGGCGCAAGCAAAATCCGGATTCGGCTACCATGAGGCATGAAAGACTGTCTCGAAAACACGACATTCGTGTCGTGTTTCCCGCCGCTCGATACCGCGCTGGCCGACCCCAACGGTCTGCTGGCGATGGGCGGCGATCTGGGGCCGGAACGGCTGCTCGATGCCTACCGGCACGGGATATTTCCCTGGTTCAATCCCGGCGAACCCATCCTGTGGTGGAGCCCCGACCCGCGCATGGTGCTGGAGCCGGGCCGGGTGCGCGTGACGCGTTCGCTGGCCAAACGTCTGCGCAACAGTGGGATCGAACTGCGGGTCGATACTGCCTTCGTCGAGGTCATGCGCGCCTGCGCCGCCCCGCGCCCGGGGGCGGACGGTACCTGGATATCGCCTGCCATGATCGCGGCGTATACCCGCCTCTTCGAGGCGGGCTATGCGCATTCGATCGAGAGCTGGCGCGGGGGCCGGCTGGTCGGCGGCCTCTACGGCGTGGCCATCGGCCGGATGTTCTACGGAGAATCCATGTTCAGCCGTGAATCCGATGCGTCCAAGATCGCACTGGTGCGGCTTTGCCGCCAGCTTGCCCGATGGGAATTCGGGCTCGTGGACTGCCAGATGGAGACGGCGCATCTCGCGAGCCTGGGCGCGCGCACCATGCCGCGCCCGGCATTCGCGGCGCGGCTGGCGGAATTGGTACACTTGCCGCATCGACCCGGCCCCTGGAGTTTCGATGCATCCGACTGAGCCGCCTTTCCAGCGCATCCAGTTCTACCTGACCGCGCACTATGCGTGCAGCTATCTGTCCGAGCAGCGGGCGCGCTCGCAGGTCGCCACCCCCACGCACCTGATCGACGGCCACGCCTACAGCGCGCTGATCCGCGCGGGGTTCCGGCGCAGCGGCCAGTTCACTTACCGGCCGCATTGCGAGCAGTGCCGCGCCTGCGTACCCGTGCGCGTCGACGTGGCGCAATTCGCGCCGAACCGCACGCAGCGGCGTTGTCTCAAGCGCAACGGAGGACTGGACGCGCGCTTTCTGCCGCTCGACTTCAAGGAAGAGCACTACGCGCTCTACCGCCGCTATCTGGGGCACCGCCATGCCGGCGGCGGCATGGATCGCGACGGCCCCGAGCAGTACACGCAGTTCCTGCTGTCGTCCAACGTCGACACGGTCATGGTCGAGTTCCGCGACCGGGGCAGTCTGGCGATGATTTCGGTGGTCGACCAGATCGACGACGGTCTGTCCGCCGTCTATACCTTTTTCGATCCCGAACGGGCGCAGGACAGCCTTGGCGTGTACGGCGTGCTGTGGCAGATCGAACTGGCGCGGCGGCTCGAGCTGCCTTATCTCTACCTGGGTTACTGGATCGCGGCGAGCCGCAAAATGGCGTACAAAACCCAGTACGCGCCGCTCGAAGGCCTGATCGACGGCCGCTGGCAGCCGCTCGATCAGGCGTGAAACCCCTCTGGCTGGCAGCCGGCGCGTTCGCGCTGCTGTCAGGCTGCGCGGCCTTGACGAAGACGCCGGTGCCCGAGGGCTTCGTCCCTTTCGCCGGCGACGCGCGCGTCTGGGTCGAACCCGGCCACGAGGCCTACGGCGCGCGCGTCGCCGCGGCCCTGCCCGCCGCCATCGCGCAGGTCGAGGCGGCGCATTACCTGCCGTTTGTTCGCCCGCCGCGCGTCTATGTGTGCGGCAGCGCCGCCTGCTTCGCGCGCTGGGTGAAAACGCCCAAAGTATCCGCCGCCGTAGTGCCCGACAACCGCCTGATACTGTCGCCCCGGCTCGAGGATCCCGAGCGCGACCGCCTGCCGGCCCTGCTTGCGCACGAACTCGCGCATTTGCATCTCGGCCAGCGCATCGGGCATTACCACAGCACGGTCCCGGTGTGGTTCCACGAAGGCTGGGCTTCGCTGACGGCCGGCGGCGGCGGGGCGGAGTACGCAAGCGATGTCCAGGTCTTCGAAGCGATACGGGCCGGGCGCCGGGTGGATCTGATCGTGCGCGACACACCCGACAAGCGGCACCGCGCGCCTGCGTCCCGGCTCGACGTGCATGGCTTCTATCGCCAGTCCATGCTGCTGGTCGGCTGGCTCAGGACGCAGGATCCCGTGCGCTTCCGCCAGCTCGTGCTGGCGATACAGGACAATGCCGATTTCGAGATCGCTTTCTGGCAGGCCTATGGCCAATCGCCGGCATCGCGCCTCGCCGGCTTCTTTGGCGGCGTTCTCGGCGATAATGGCGACACCCAGGCCGCGCCGGCCGCACCGATTTCCGTGCCATGAAACCCTATCTCGACCTGATGCGCCATGTGCTCGAACATGGCACCCGCAAAGACGACCGGACCGGTACCGGCACGCTTTCCGTGTTCGGCTGGCAGATGCGCTACGACCTCGCCGAAGGTTTTCCGCTCGTTACCACCAAAAAGTGCCACCTGCGCTCGATCATTCATGAGCTGCTCTGGTTTCTGCAGGGCGATACCAACATCCGCTACCTGAAGGAAAACGGGGTCTCGATCTGGGACGAATGGGCGGACGAAAACGGCGATCTCGGGCCGGTGTACGGCCATCAGTGGCGTGCCTGGCCCAAACCGGGCGGCGGCATGATCGACCAGATCGCCGCGGCCGTGGACACGCTCAGGACCAATCCCGACTCGCGCCGCATCATCGTCTCGGCCTGGAACGTGGCCGACCTCGACCGCATGGCGCTGGCACCCTGCCATGCCTTCTTCCAGTTCTACGTCGCCGACGGCAGGTTGAGCTGCCAGCTCTACCAGCGCAGTGCCGACATTTTTCTCGGCGTGCCTTTCAACATCGCCAGCTACGCGCTGCTGACGCTCATGATGGCGCAGGTGAGCGGCCTGAAACCCGGTGACTTCGTCCACACGCTGGGCGACGCGCACCTCTACCTCAATCACCTCGACCAGGCGCGCGAGCAGCTGGGCCGCACGCCGCGCGCGCTGCCGGCCATGACCTTGAATCCGGACGTGAAGGACATCTTCGCTTTCCGTTACGAGGATTTCACGCTGACGGGCTATGAGCCGCATCCCGCGATCAAGGCGCCGGTGGCGGTATGAGCGCACCGGCGAAACCGCGCGTCAGCGTGATCGCCGCGCGTGCGCGGAACGGTGTGATCGGCATCGAAAACCGCTTGCCCTGGCGCCTTCCGGAAGACCTTGCGCATTTCAAGACGCTGACGCTTGGCCACCCGATCCTGATGGGTCGCAAGACTTTCGAGTCGCTCGGCCGGCCGCTGCCAGGACGTATCAACGTGGTCATCACCCGCAATCCGGACTACCGGCCGGCCGGCGTGCAGGTCGCGGCATCGATCTCCGAAGCGCTGGCGCTGTGCGCCGGGACCGATGAGCTGTTCTTCATCGGCGGCGCCGAACTCTATGCGCAGGTTCTGCCGCTCGCGGACCGGTTGTATCTGACCGAAGTGGACTGTGCGCCCGAGGGCGACGCCTGGTTTCCGGATTACGACCGCACGGCTTTCCGCGAAATCGAACGGTCGGCGCAGATCGGTGCGAAGGGTGACCCGTTGCGTTTCGACTTCGTCGTCTACGCGCGCGCCGATGCCTGAAATGAGAACGGGGCGCCGAGGCGCCCCGTTCTGCAGCGTTGCGGCGAGAGCCGCTCAGCCCTTGGCCGTGTAGGCGTAGTTCACCGGCAGCCCCAGCGTGTCGGCCCAGACGTTCTTCGCCCAGGATTCCATGTAGGCCATCTCGATTTCGCTTTCTTCCGCCGATACGCCGTTGGCGTCCTTCGGCGGTACCAGCGATTTCTTCTCGTCGTTCCAGCGGAACACGGTAGCGACGTGGAAGGCGGTGCCCATGCCCGTGCCCGAGTAGCAGGTGTTGGTGACCACCGGCGCGGGATCGGCCGGCCGGCCGGCAAACTGCTCGGACAGCGCGTAGGCGCACATCTTGCCGGTGTTGTTCGCCACCGAACCCGATTTCGGGAAGTTGGTCAGCGCGGAATCGCCCAGGATGTGGACGTTCTTCACGACCTTGGACTCGAAGGTCAGGTAGTCGATGGTGCACCAGTTGCCGTTGTTGCCGTCGCGCACGCCGGCCATGCCGCAGACCGCAGCGGCGCGCATCGGCGGCACCACGTTGATGACGTCGCCTTTCACGTCGTCGAACTCGGTGCTGACCTTCATGGCCTTGGCATCGACCGCACGCGGCATGTTGTTGGGCCGGTAGTCGATCATGCTGTTGTCGGTACCGTAGCCGAAATGCTTCTTCCAGGCTGCGAGGAATAGCCCTTTCTTGGAAGCGATGTCGGGGTTGCCGTCCAGCACGATGACCTTGGATTTGGGCTTGGCGCGCTTGAAGTAGCTGGCCACCATGCAGGCGCGCTCGTACGGGCCGGGCGGGCAGCGGTAGGGCGACATCGGCACCGACATGACGAAGGTGCCGCCGTCGGGCATGGCTTCGAGCTGCTGGCGCAGCACACCGGTCTGGTCGGCGCTGGCCTTCCAGGCGTGCTTGATGGTCTTGCGCGTTTCCGCATCATAACCCTGCACCTTGTCGAACAGCAGCTCGATGCCGCCAGCCAGCACCAGCTTGTCGTAGGCGAAGGTCTTGCCGCCGGCCGTGGTGACCGTTTGCTTCGTGGTGTCGATGGCCGTGACGGTGTCGGGCACGAAGTTGTCGACGATCTTCTTCAGATAGTCGTACGGCAGGGAAATGTCTTCCATCTTGTTGATGCCGGCCAGCACCGTGTTGGAGAACGGGCAGGACGTGAAGTGCGCGTTGGGTTCGATCAGCGTGACCTGGGCCTGCGGCGCCCACAATTTGATGTAGCGCGAGAAGGTGGCGCCGCCGAAGCCGGCGCCGACGACGACGACCTTGGGTCCGGAACTACCGGAACGGGTGGTGGCGCAGCCTGCAAGGCCGGCCGTGGCGGCGAGGCCTGCCGCGCCGACGGAAGTTTTGATGAAATCGCGACGATTGAGTGTCATGGTATGAAGTCTCCTGCGGGCTTATTTGATCGAAGCGAAGTACTTGGCCATGGCCTCGAACTCGGCGTCGCTGTAACCGTTGGCGTGTTTCTTCATGACGGTGGACGGACGGCTGCCGTCGCGGAAGGCTTTCATCTGCTGCACGAAATAACCGGGCTCCAGTCCGGTCAGGCTGGGAATGGCGCCACGGCTCTTGCCGTCGGGCCCGTGGCAATAGGAACAATTGGCCGCCATGAAGCGGGTGCGCGGATCGGCGTGCGCGGACAGCGCAACGCCTAGCGTGCCCGCCACGATCAGGCCGGTGATGAGTGATTTTTTCATTCGATGCCCCTCCTAAAGGTTTAAAACCGGAACACAAAGGTTCCGCAAGCAACGATTGATACGGGCTTCCTAGGGTTTCCCGCGCGAGATCGTCCTGCTGCAACACAGCGGGCTTCCTGGTTTCCCGCTTTCTTGACCATGATTGGGTAGCGCAAAAATACTGTCAACAAGCAAACGCTTATATTGCGCGGCTTTCGGAGGGGTGCAGGGGAAATTACGGGGAAACGGATCAGCGCGATGCGCCGGCCTGCAGCGCATGCTGCAGACTGGACTCGCGCAGGCGCGCATCCGCCTCGCGGTCCCATGAGGCCTGCGTCCAGCCACCCAGATGTTCGAGCGCGATGCGGCCGAGCGCATCGATCCATTGCGGATGCTCGTTCATGGCGGGAATGTAGTGAAAATCCTTGCCGCCTGCGGTCAGGAAGGTTTCGCGTCCTTCCATCGCCAGCTCCTCCAGGGTTTCCAGGCAATCCGCGGTGAAGCCGGGCGCCACCACGTCGACGCGTCCCGTGCCTTCGCGACCCAGGGCGGCCAGCGTTTTGTCGGTGTAGGGCTGCAGCCATTCGGCCTTGCCGAAACGCGACTGGAAGCTGAGGCGCGCCTGCTTTTCGTCGAGTCCCAGTGCCTCGGTCAGCAGGCGACCGGTCTTGCGGCATTCGCAATGGTAGGGGTCGCCCTTGTCGAGCGTGTATTTCGGCACGCCGTGAAAGCTCATCAGCAGTACGTCGGGGCGGCCGTGCATCTGCCAGTAATCGCGGATGTTGGCGGTCAGCGCCTGGATGTAGGCGGGGTGGTCGTGATAGTGCTTGACCGTGCGCACGGACGGCTGGTCACGCGTTTTCCTCAGCCAGTCGAAGGCCGCGTCACAGGCGGTCGCCGTGCTCGATGCGGCGTACTGCGGATAGGCCGGCAACAGCAGGATGCGGTCGCAGCCGTCGGCCTGCATGCGCGCCAGCACGTCCGGAATCGCCGGCCGGCCATAACGCATGGCGTATTCGACCTGGAAGGGCGTGGCGATATGTTCGCCCAGCCAGCCTTTCAGCAGCTTGGCCTGCTTTTCGGTGTGGACCATGAGCGGCGAGCCGTCGGCGGTCCAGATCTTGGCGTACTTCGCGGCCGATTTCTTCGGCCGCGTGTTGAGTACGATGCCGTTCAGGATCGGCCACCACAGCGCACGGGGAATCTCCACCACGCGCGGATCGGAGAGAAATTCCCTGAGATAGGGGCGCAGCGCCTGTGCCGTGGGCGCCTCGGGCGTACCGAGGTTGACGAGCAGAATGCCGGTTTTGCGCGCTTGACCGTGACTGAAGGGGGGCGTTTGCAGAGAGGCCATCAGTGATGCGACAGGGCGCTGGAAAGAATCTTGGCGGTGATATCGACAATGGGCACCACACGTTCGTAGGCCATGCGGGTGGGGCCGACGACACCCAGCGTGCCGACGACCTGGCCGTCGACCGAGTAGGGTGCGGTGACGAGACTGCATTCGTCGAGCGGCAGCAGATCCGATTCGCCGCCGATGAAGACCTGCACGCCGGCGGCGGAGCGCGACTGGTCGAGCAGACGCAAAAGACCGGTCTTCTGCTCGAACGCATCGAACAGCCGGCGCAGATTGCCCATGTTGCTGGAGAGCTCTTCCACGTCGAGCAGTTTGCGGCTGCCCGAGACGACGACCGTGTCCTGACTGGCGTCGAGCGCCTGGCTGCCGGCATCCACGGCGGCGCTCATCAGGCGTGTGATGTCGTCGCGCATGCGTCCGAGTTCGTCGCGCAGCCGGGCGCGCACCTGATCGAAGGTGGAGCCGGCGAAATGCTGGTTGAAATAATTGGCGGCTTCGGTCAGCGCCGAGGCGGAATAGGCCTGCTCGGTGAGGATGACGCGGTTTTCCACCTCGCCTTCCTTCGTCACGATGATCAGCAGGATGCGTTTCTCGGACAGGCCCAGGAACTCGATCTGCCGGAAGGCCGGGTTGCGCCGCGGCGTCATCACCAGACCGGCGAACTGGCTCAGGTCGGACAGCAGGGTCGAGGCCGAGGCGATGAGGCGCTGGGGGTCGGAAGGCGCGAGATGGGATTCGAGCTGATTCACCTCCACCTGTGCGAGCGGCCGCACGGTGAGCAGGGTGTCGACGAAAAAGCGATAGCCGCGCGGCGTCGGCACGCGCCCGGCCGAAGTATGGGGGCTGACGACGAAACCGAGCTCATCGAGGTCGGCCATCACGTTGCGGATGCTGGCCGGCGACAGATCCAGCCCGGAATGTTTGGACAGCGTGCGCGATCCCACCGGCTCGCCCTCGGCGATATACCTTTCGACCAGGGTTTTGAGCAGGATGCGCGCGCGTTCGGTGAGCATGGGGCGATTATAGAGGCAGAAGCGATACGCGGGTTCGGTTGCGAATTTGGCCCGATATCGCCGTGAGACGCTGCCTCGCGCCGCACGTCTGCCTCTATAATCGGCCCTCATGCAAACGCCCTTCCACATCGTCGGCCTGGTCGGCAAATACGATAACCCCGGGATGCACGACTCCGTCTGCAAACTGGGGGAATTTCTCCGCGGGCGGGGGCATGAGGTGGTGCTGGCGAGCCAGACTGCCGAACGTCTCAACATCCGCGACTGCCCCCATCGCAACCTGCACGAGCTGGCCGAGGAATCCGATGTGGTCGCGGTGCTGGGCGGCGACGGCACCATGCTCTCCATCGCGCGCGAGCTGGCCTCGACAGGCACGCCGCTGATCGGCATCAATCAGGGCCGGCTGGGCTTTCTGACCGACATCACCGTGGAAGACATGTACGGCGCGATGGCCGAGATTCTTTCCGGCCAGTATGTGGCGGAAGAGCGCATCCTGCTGAACGGCCAGATCCGCCGCAACGGCGAACGCGTGTTCGAGGGGACCGCTTTCAACGACGTGGTCGTCGGCAAGGGCGGTTCGGGCCGGCTGATCGACCTGGAAATCGCCATCAACAGCGAATTCGTCTACAGCCAGCGCGCCGACGGCCTCGTGGTCACCAGTCCCACGGGCACGACCGCCTACGCCCTGTCGGCCGGCGGGCCCATCGTGCATCCCACGCTGGAGGCGGTGGCGCTGGTGCCGATCTGTCCGCACACCCTGTCGGCGCGGCCCATTGTCGTCAGCAGCCATTCGCGCATCGAGCTCACGCTTACCTACGCCGACGACGCACGCGTGCATTTCGACGGCCAGCACCACTTCGACCTGATGAGCGGCGACCATGTGTGGATTACCCGCGCCAATCGCCCCGTGACATTGCTCCATCCGCATTCGTACAGCTACTACGACACCCTGCGGCAGAAACTGCACTGGGGCAAGAAGCTCTGAGCAGTCCATGCTCGCGCACCTCTCGATACGCAATTACCTGCTGGTCGAATCCGTCGAACTCGATTTCGAGTCCGGCCTGACCGTACTCACCGGCGAAACCGGCGCCGGCAAGTCCATTCTCGTCGATGCGCTGGCGCTGGCGCTGGGCGACCGTGCCGAAGGCGGCGTGGTCCGCCCCGGCGCCGCGCGCGCCGAGATCGCGGCCGAATTCGCCGTCGCCGGCCGGGACGCGCTCGCCGCCTGGCTCGACGAGGCCGGTTTCCCCGCGGAAGACGGCACGCTGCTGTTGCGTCGCGTGATCGATGCCGGCGGCCGGTCGCGCGCCTTCGTCAACGGCGGCGCCGCGACGCTCGCCCAGCTCAAGGCCGCCGCCGGGCATCTGGTCGACATCCACGGCCAGCACGCGCACCACGCATTGCTGCGCGCCGACACCCAGCGCACCGTACTGGATGCCTATGCCGGCGCCTCGGCACAGGCCGCCGTCGTGGCCGAAGCCTGGCAGGCCTGGCAGACGACGCGCCACCGCCGCGCTGCCGCCGAAACCCAGGGCGAAGCCCGGCGCATCGAACGCGAAGGCCTGCAGCTGGCGTGCGACGAGCTGGCCGCGCTGGGCGACGATCTTGCGCGCTGGGATGCGGTCCAGACCGAGCACGCCCGGCTCGCGCACGTGACGGCACTGATCGAGGGCAACCGTGCCCTGCTCGACGGTCTGGACGAAGGCGAGGGCGCGGTGGCGGCGCACCTGACCGCACTGGCCGCGCGGCTCGATGCGATGCGCGCGGTCGACGACAGCCTGGGCGAGGTCGCCGCGCTGCTCGACGCGGCGAGTGCGGACATCGCCGAAGCCGTACATGCGCTGCGCCGTTACGCCGATCATCTCGCACTCGATCCCGAGCGGCTCGCCGAACTGGACCGGCGGCTGGCCGACATGCACCGGCTTGCGCGCAAGCATCGCGTGCAGCCCGACGAACTAGCCGCCCTTTACGAGCGTTTCGAAAGCCGGCTGGCTGCGCTCGATGCGGACGACGATCTCGACGCACTGGCCGCTGCCGAGGCGGCCGCCATGCAGCACTACGCTACCGAAGCCGGGCTTCTGAGCGCCGCACGCCGCCAGGCTGCCGCCGCGCTGTCGGCCGAAGTCACGACGGCGATGCGCGAACTGGCGCTCGCCGACGGCCGCTTCGAGGTGGCGCTCGACCCCTGCGCGGAACCGCACGCCTACGGGCAGGAAGATGTCGCGTTCCGCGTGGCGAGCCATGCGGGCCTCGTGCCCGGTCCGCTGGGCAAGGTGGCGTCGGGCGGCGAACTGTCGCGCATCAGCCTGGCGATCCAGACTGCCTTATCTGGCATGGCAGGCGTGCCCACGCTGATCTTCGACGAAGTCGACGTCGGCATTGGCGGCAGCGTTGCCGAGGCGGTGGGGCGGCGTCTCGCGCGGCTCGGCGAAACGTGTCAGGTGCTGGTGATCACGCATCTGCCGCAGGTCGCAGCGCGCGGCGCGCATCATCTGTGCGTCGCCAAACAGACCGGCGACGGCTGGGTGTCGTCGCACATCGCGCGGCTCGATGCCGAGGCGCGCATCGAGGAGATCGCGCGCATGCTGGGCGGCCTGAAGATCACTGCGACCACCCGCCGGCATGCCGCCGAGATGCTCGCCGGTTGAGAATCCTGTTTTTTCTGCTGGCGCTGCTCTGCGCGGGCTGGGTGCACGCAGAGCGCCTCGCGGGCGTGGTCATCGTGGTGATCGACGGCGATACCGTGCTGTTCAGGCCCGACCATTATTCGGCTGCGTCGCGTGCCTTCCTGAAGCTGCGGCTCGCCGGCATCGATGCGCCGGAAACCGGCCAGCCGCATGGCGAGGCGGCGACACAAGCGCTCAGGATGCTGGCGTTGAAGCGTCGTGCCGTAGCGGACATCGTGGCGACCGACGTGTACGGCCGCAAGGTCGGCCATCTGGAAATCGGCGGTGCAGATGTGAACCGGGACATGGTGCGGCGGGGGCATGCCTGGGCATCCCCCCGCGCTGCCCGCGATCTGCGGGCGGCGGAAGCAGAGGCGCGCCGTCTGCGGGCAGGGCTGTGGGCGGACGCCGATGCCGTGCCGCCCTGGGTGTGGCGGCGCGTTTCGCACCGCTAGCGTTCAGCGCGGCGTGCCGTCCGGCAGAGTCTTGCGACACTCGTGGAAGACGCGCGCCGTGCAGGCGCGGCAGACCTCGTTATCGAGCCGGGAATAGATTGCGTGCAGGGCTTCGCCCTTGTGGCGGAAGATGTTCTCCTCGCCGATGACGTCGACCTGGCCGCCGCGTTTCAGCATCTCGCACAGATTGGGCTGCACGCCCACGAGGTACAGGGCGCCGCCGAGCTTGCGTCTTCGTGCCGCTTCCTTCGCCAGCAGATCGGCACCGGCGAGGTCGATGAAGCCGATCGCGCGCGCCGTCAGGAACAGGTGCTTCTTCAGGGGGTCGGCTTCGTCGGCGTTGCGGAAATGCTGTTGCACGTATTCCACCGCGCCGAAGAAAATCGACCCCTCCACGCGCAGGATCGCCATCTGGGGGCAGTCGGGATAATCCGATTCGACCGGCGCGAATTTGCGGCGCGGATTGTCGAAATCGGTGGCGATCGGCACCAGCTCGCGGATCGACGGGCGCGAGGTGCGATACAGATAGAACATCAGCGACACCAGGATGCCGAGGAAGATGCCTTTTTCCAGATCGACCAGCGTGCCGATGAACGTGATGGCGAGCACGATGCGTTCGCGTTTGTGACGTTTCACGATTTCGCCGATATGGTGGAAGTCGATCAGCCCCCAGGCGACGATGAAGAGGATTGCGGCCATCGACGGCACCGGCAGATAGGCCGCGAGCGGCGCCACCAGCAGCACGATGGCGAGCAGAAACACGGCCGACATCGCAGCGGCGAGCGGCGTCCTCGCGCCGGAAGCGTAGTTCACACCGCTGCGGTTGAACGAGCCGCTGGAGGCGTAGCTGGAAAAGAAGCTGCCGGCGAGATTCGACAGCCCCTGGCCGATGAATTCCTGGTTGCTGTCGATGCGCTGGTCGGATTTGACCGCCACCGAACGGGCGATGGCGACGGCCTCGGTCAGCGCGAGCACGGCGACGATGGTGGCCGGGAACAGTGTTTCCTTGATCGCGGTGAGCGAAAAATCCGGAATCGACAGCGGCGGAAACGCGCCGGCCAGCGCACCGACCGTGCGGATGCCGGTGACGTCCGCGCCATAGTGGTAGTCGAGCCAGACGGCGGCGAGGCTGCCGACCACCATCGCCACGATCATGTAGGGCAGCCGCGGCAGGTAGCGCTTGGACAGCACGCCCGACACGAGTGTGATCAGGCTGACCGCCAGCACCCAGGGATTGATGTCGGCGACATGCGTGCCGAAATGGATCAGCACTTCGTGGAAATGCGCGCCACGCGGGATGTCGAGGCCGAAGAAATTCTTGATCTGGCTGCTCGCGATCAGGATCGCGGCGCCTGCGGTGAAGCCGATGATCACGGTGTGCGAGATGAAATTGACCAGCGTGCCCAGCCGCGCGAGGCCCATCGCCAGCTGGATCAGGCCCGCCAGGAAAGTGAGCGTAAGCACCAGGCCGATGAACTGCGGGCTGCCCGGCTCGGCGAGCGGGCTTACCGACGCAAACACCACGATCGAGATCGCCGTCGTCGGTCCCGACACCAGATGCCAGCTCGATCCCCACAATGCCGCGACGATGGCGGGCACCATCGCCGCGTAAAGACCGTATTCGGCCGGGAGCCCTGCGATGGTCGCAAAGGCCACGGCCTGCGGCAACACGATCAATGCGCCCGTGAGCCCCGCGACGGCATCGGACTTGAAGGTCCGTGCGTTGACGTCCGGCCACCAGCGCAGGAAGGGCAGCAGGCGGTAGAGCCAGAGCGGGCAGGCTTGCAGGTTGATCACGCGGACTCCAGTAGCATATTAGTGAATAATTTATAACTTATTGTTTGCAAAAGGATTTTTGCCCGGGCTGGGGCCTAAGCGTTTTATAATCGGTCCCAAGCCTTGCGTCAGACAGGGCCCGACGATAAACAACCAGAGAGAGCGAGGAAGATGAAACACATCACGAAGGCGTTGTGCGCGTCCGTGCTGATGGCGTGGGTTCTGCCTGTTCATGCGGCGGGCGACCCGAAGGCCGGGCAACTCAAAACCTCGATGTGCGCCGGCTGCCACGGCATCCCGGGCTGGCGCACCGCCTATCCCAGCGTCTACAGCGTACCCAGGCTGGGCGGGCAGCATGCGGATTATATCGTGGCGGCCCTCAAAGCCTACAAAGACGGCGAACGCGATCATCCCAGCATGAAGGGCATTGCCGGCAGCCTGTCCGAACAGGATATGGAAGATCTTGCGGCGTATTACGAATCGTCGTATTCCGGCCCGGCCAATTGATCGAGGAGAGATCATGCACATGTTCCAGTACGTGCTCGCCGCTGCGTTGAGCTTTGCCCTGACCGCACATGCCGCGGGCAACCCCGAGGCCGGACAGGCCAAATCCACCACCTGCGCGGCCTGCCATGGTGAGGACGGCAACAGCAAGGTGCCGTCGTTTCCGCGGCTGGCCGGACAGAACCGGGACTATCTGGTTCACGCCCTGCAGGCTTACCAGCGTGGTACGCGCAAGAATCCGATCATGGCCGAGCAGGTCAAGAGTCTGTCCAATCAGGACATTCTCGATCTGGCCGTCTACTACGCGCAGCAAAAGGGCGTCTATCTGAAGTATTGACGGCAGGCAGAGCCTAACGGGCGCAACTTCGGTTGCGTCCGGCCTGTTTGGCCGCATAGAGGGCCTGATCGGCCAGGCTGACCAGCGCGTCGATGTCGGCTGTCTTGGCATGGCGGCTGGCCACGCCCACGCTGATGGTGATGCTGTGCGGCGACTGGCCGATGGCGATGCGATGCGTCGCCAGCGTCGTGCGGAGCCGCTCGGCCGACTGCAGGGCCGACTTGATGTCGGTGTTGGGGCAGATGACGAGAAACTCTTCCCCGCCGATGCGGCAGACGCTGTCGCCGCGCCGGGCCGATACACGCAGCACTTCCGCCACCTCGCGCAGCACCATGTCGCCTGCGGCGTGCCCGTAGGTGTCGTTGATCTGCTTGAAGTGGTCGACGTCGATGACCATCACCGACAGCGGCTGGCTGGAGCGGTCGGCGGTGCTCCATGCCTGCTGGAGCTGGTCCATCGCTGCGCGCCGGTTGGGCAGGCCGGTCAGCAGATCGGTCAGCGCAGCGTTCGCGAGTCGCCGGTTGGCCACCGCAAGCTCCGCCGCGGTCTGGCGCAACTGGGCGCGGTCTTTCTCCCAGGCATTCTGCAGTTCGACCAGATGCTGGGCGGCTTGCAGCCGGGTGCGCAGTCCCTTTGCGCTGATCGTGCTGGGCGCATAGCCATCCGCGCCGGCTTCGTAGGCGCGTACGAGCTGGTCTTCGCCGTGTTCGTCGGACATCAGCAGAATGTACATGCGCTTGCCGTCCTCGGTTTCGCGCAGGGCCTGGCACAACTCCGTGCCATCCAGACCGGGCAGGTTGTAATGCGCGATGATCACGTGCGGCAGCACCTCCATCGCCAGTGCCAGCGCGGTATTGCCGTTGTCCGCGGGATACACGATGTGTGCGCTGTTTTCCACCAGCAGCGCCATGGTCTTGCGCCGGCTGAAGGCGTTGCCGTCCGCCACGACGATGCGCAGCGGCGTGTCTTCCTCTTCGGCTGCCGGGGGGGCCGTGCCTCGGCTCATTTCCTCGAACGGGGGCAGCGCCACGGTCGGGATCTTCAGCATCGTGCCCCACTCGCGCCAGCTGGCGATCACCTCGTCGATGAAGGGGCCGGCAACCTCGGGTTTGACGTCCAGTTTTTCCGCCAGGCTGATCCATTCCTGGGCCAGGAGCGGCCGGGCCTCTTCGCTGGCCAGGCCCAGATCGGCCAGCCGGTGCGCCAGACGCAGCATCAGCAGCATGCTGTTGCTGCGGGAGTCCTGAGAATGCCCCGGCGCGGTTTCCTCGTAATGCAGCAGGGGATCGGTGAAAACCTTGGGGATGCCCCAGTCGGACAGCATTACCGTGCCCAGCTCGTTGTGATCGGTGGCCAGCACGGTGCGCTCGCGGGCGGACAGCGGCTGTGAAGTGTCAGCCTGCCAGGCTTTGAGTACGACGTCGTATTCCACCGGGTAGGCGGTGGCCAGTGCGAGCCGTCCGATCTGCGCCAGCAGGCCGCAGATGAACATTTCGTCCGGGGCGGCCACGCGGACGCGATCCGCCAGCGCCTGCATCGCCAGGCCCATGAGCAGGGAATGCGACCAGTAGCCCTGATAGTCGAACGCCGTGCAGCGGCCGGCGCGATATTGATCGAGCAGCGAGAAGCCCAGCGCAAGCTGACGAACCGATGCGATGCCCAGCCGGACTACGGCTTCCTGCAGCGACACCACCGGGCGCGCGATCTGCGAGCCGGCGTTGGCCAGTTTGATCAGACGGCTCGACAGGGCCGGGTCGGTCTGGACCACCTTGGCGATTTCGCCCAGCGTCACGTTATCGCGGCGCGACAGTTCCAGGACGGCGAGCGCAACCCCTCGGGGGCTGGGCAGTTGATCACTGAGTTTGAGCTGTTCGAGCTGAAGCGACATGGATGGCCTGCTGAATCGTACGGAACGCCGGAAGTTCGGCACGAACGCCGGGCGTTCAACTGTTTATCGACAGACCGTCAAAAAAATAAAGCCTGCGTTGACGATTATTTATGGTCGGCCTCGCCTTCGCCGAGCTGGCGGTCGAGGCAGGCGATATAGACCTTCTCGTCGAAGTGGGATTGCACGTGCTGTGCGCGCCAGAGCGTTTCGCCCAGGCAGTCGATGACGGCGTGCTGGGCGCGCATCGCGTCGCCGTGCCGTGCCAGCAGGCGCTGGTAGCGTTCGCGCAGGCCGTGTGGCTGATCGATGGCCAGTTGCTCGGCCAGCGCCAGATGCATGGAAAGATGCAGAAAGGGATTGGTCTCGCCGGCTTCGGGCGGGTAATCGCGTTCGCGATGGCGCTCGGGCGCCTCCAGCAGGGGATGGTACTCGGGATGCGCCAGCACGACTTCGAGCGCCGGCTGCTCGGCACCGGCAAGCGGCTGCCCGGCACGATACTTTGCCCAGACGTCGAAGAAAAACTGGCGGACCTGGTCTCGGCTGGGGGCGAACATCGACGGATCAGGCGCGCTTGCGTGCCGGTGCGCGTGTCGCCTTGCCTGCGGCGGATGGCCTGCCGGCGACGGGCGGCGATTGTTTCGCCGCTTTCGCAGGCGCAGACGCGGGCGTCTCGGCCGGTGGCCAGGTCTTGTCCCTGTATTCGCACAGGTCGGCGATGATGCATTCGCCGCATTTCGGTTTGCGCGCCTGACAGACGTAGCGTCCGTGCAGGATCAGCCAGTGGTGCGCGTCGACCATGAATTCCGCCGGAATGACCTTCAGCAGTTTCTTCTCGACCGCCAGTACGGTCTTGCCCGGTGCCAGCCCGATGCGGTTGGCAACGCGGAAAATGTGCGTATCCACCGCCATCGTCGGCTCGCCGAAGGCGGTGTTGAGGATCACATTGGCGGTCTTGCGGCCGACGCCGGGCAGCGCTTCGAGCGCGGCCCGGTCGTGCGGCACCTGCCCGCCGTGCAGGTCGGTGAGCATCCGGCACGCGGCGACGATGTGTTTTGCCTTGCTCTTGTAGAGGCCGATGGTGCGGATGATGTCCGCCAGCCCGGCCTCGCCCAGTGCGACGATGGCCTCGGGCGTGTTGGCGACCGGAAACAGCCGCCGGGTTGCGAGGTTCACGCCCTTGTCGGTCGATTGCGCGGACAGCGCCACGGCCACCAGCAGTTCAAACGGGGTCGAGTATTCCAGTTCGGTCGTGGGATGCGGATTGGCCGCGCGCAGGCGGCTGAAGATTTCATGGCGCTTGGCGGCGTTCATTGTTCGGTCAGCCGTTTGGCCAGCGCGCGCTTCTCCGCCTGGCGTTTCGCACCACCGGTTTTTTCATGCGTGCCTCCATGGCGCAGCAGCGCGGCGGCGACGTAGGGATTGCGCGGCTTGGGCACGCGCTTCTTCAACGGCGGCTTCATGCCGCGGCCGGCACCGCGCCTTCTGCGCGCAGGCGGGCCTGGCGCGCGACGCGCGCGTTGCGCCAGTTGTGCGCGGCGATCAGCAGTCCCAGCGCGATGAAGGCGCCCGGAGGCAGGATGGCGAGCAAAAAGCCCTGGTAATCCGGCAGCACGTGCACGACCATCTGCTTCGCGGATTCGCCGAATACCAGATCGATGCCGGAAAACAGTGTGCCGTGGCCGGCCACTTCGCGGATCGCGCCGAGCACCACCAGCACCAGCGTCAGGCCCAGCCCCATCGCCACGGCGTCGATCACGCCGTGCAGCGGATGGTTTTTGGACGCGAAGGCATCGACGCGGGCCAGCACGATGCAGTTGGTCGTGATGAGCGGGATGAAGATGCCCAGCACCAGATAGAGCGGATGCACGAAGGCGTTCATCGCCAGATCGATTACCGTGACCAGCGCGGCGATGATCAGCACGAATACCGGAATGCGGATTTCATGCGGCACGAAATTGCGTACGCCGGACACCGCACCGCTAGAGGCGGCCATCACCAGCATGGTCGCCAGGCCCAGCGAGAGGGCATTGACGACGGTGTTGCTGATCGCCAGCAGCGGGCACAGGCCCAGCAGTTGCACGATCCCCGCGTTCTGCTTGTCCAGGCCGTTGCGGAACAGGGTGACGATTTCGTTCATCGTGATCATGGCTGTTTCTCCCCGGCGGCCCAGGCCGCACGATGCCGTTCGTAGTAGGTCAGCGCGTTCCTCACCGCCTTGACCACGGCGCGCGGTGTGATGGTCGCGCCGGCGCGGGCGTCGAAGGCGCCGCCGTCCTTGCGCACTGCCCATCGCTTGGTGTCCGGCGCAGTCAGCGATTTTCCCGCAAACTGGTCGGCCCAGGGGCTTTTGGCGTGCTCGATGTAATCGCCCAGCCCGGGGGTTTCGCGGTGCGCCGTCACACGTACGCCGGCGACGGTGCCGTCTGCGGCGATGCCGATCAGCAGTGCGATCTCACCGGCATAGCCGTCCGGCGCCACCGCCTCCAGCACCACGCCGGCCAGCGCGTCGCCGCGACGCGCAATCCACGCGGCGGACGGTTTGCGGGTGCCGAGCAGCGGGTCCGCAGGCAGCATTTGTTCGCTGGCGAGCAGGTCGTTGTCGTAGCGTCCGGCAGGCAGTACCTGATGGATCAGTGCGAGCCGTTCGGTCTGCCGGCTTTTTTCGATCACCAGTTCGGTATGGTCGTGGGTGTAGGCCAGCATCGCCGTGCCGATCACCGCAAAGGCGAGCAGGATGGCGCTCGCGCGCAGCGCGTTGCGTCCGGCGCCGGAGAGCGTCACGTGTTCCGCCTCCGCCCGGCTTCGCCGTAGACCCGGGGTTGCGTGTACTGGTCGATCAACGGCGCGCAGATGTTCATCAGCAGGATGGCGAAGGCGACGCCGTCGGGAAAGCCGCCCCAGGTGCGGATCACGATGGTGAGCATGCCCGCGCCGAAACCGAAGACCAGCTTGCCGCGCGGCGTCGTCGCGCCCGACACCGGGTCGGTGGCGATGAAGAAGGCGGCGAGCGCCACCGACGGCGCAAAAAAATGGAAGAGCGCCGAGCCATAGCGGTCGGTGTCGTAGAAATGCAGGCACCCGGCCGTCAGCAATACGCCCAGCAGAAAGGCCATCGGTACGTGCCAGCCGATGATGCGGCGCGCCCACAGGATCAGGCCGCCCAGCCAGAAGGCGAAGGCCAGCCATTCGAACCCCGTACCGCCGACATGGCCGAAGATCGGCGCGCGGACGATCTCGTCCACCGTGTGCTGTTGCAGCAGGCCGGTGCGCAGCGTGTCCAGCGGGGTGGCCATCGTGACCGCGTCGAGCGTCGCGCGCGGCACGTCGCCGCCGAAGATGATCGTAGCGCTCTGGCCCAGCGTGAGCGCAGTCTGGGTGAGTTCGAGCGGTCCCGGCCAGTGCGTCATCTGGACCGGAAAGGAAATGATCAGTACCGCGTAGCCGACCATGGCCGGGTTGAAGATGTTCTGTCCCAGTCCGCCGTAAAGATGCTTGGCGACCACGATGGCGAACAGCGTGCCGGTGACGATCAGCCACCACGGCGCCAGCGCCGGCAGCGACAGCGCCAGCAGCCAGGCCGTGACGACGGCGGAAAGATCGGACAGAAACGGCCGCACCGGATAGCCGCGCATCTTCAGCATCGCGGCCTCGGCCGCCACCGCAGTGACGGTGGCGAGGGCGAGCGTGACCAGGATGCCGGGGCCGAACAGCCACACATAGACCGCGATGCCGGGCACAAGCGCGCCCAGCACCCAGGCCATGATCCGGGTGACGCTGTCGCGGCCGTGCAGGGAGGGGGCAGTCATTTCGATGGGGTCTATGCGTCTTCTTCCGAGGCCAGCGGCTTGCGCGCCAGCTCGCGGATTTTAGCCCGGCGCGCCTCGATCGCCTCGATTTCGCGTTGCTGCCCGAGGCTGAGATCGTCGGTGTTTTTCGGCGCGGCCTGCGTTTTCTTTGCCTGGGCGCGGGCGAGCGCGGCGGCGATCAGCGCCTTTTTGGCGTCCGCATCGCCGTCCGCGGCGGCCGGGGGCGGCGTGCCGGCCGCTGCTTCGGCGGCCAGCTCGGCGCGCTTGGCCGCAGCCTTGGCGGCGAGTTTTTCGGCCTTTTCCTGCTTTTCGCGTTCCAGGCGGAACTGGCGGAATTCGTGCCGTTCGCGCGCGAGGTCGGCGGCGCGCTTTTCGCGTTCGCGCGCCCAGATTTCGCTCTTGCCGTAGCGGTAGTAATCCACCAGTGGAATATGGCTGGGGCACACGTAGCTGCAGCAGCCGCACTCGATGCAGTCGAACAGATGGTATTCCTGCGCACGGCCGAAATCGCCCGCTTTGATGAAACGGTAAAGATCCTGCGGCTGCAGTTCGGCCGGGCAGGCATCTGCGCAGCGCGTGCAGCGGATGCACGGCAAAACCGGCGGCGGGGGCGGAAACAGCTCGCGCGACTGCACGAGGATGCAGTTGGTCGCCTTGACCACCGGTACGTCGGCATCCTCCGCACAGGGTGCGCGTTCCGCCGCCGGCGCCGCAAGCGGCATGGGCACGCCCATCATCGGCCCGCCCATCAGCACGCCGGTGACGCCGTCGCGGTCGCCCGCCAGCTCGATCAGCGCGCGCATCGGTGTGCCGATCAGCACCTCGAAATTCTGCGGGCGCAGGACGTGGCCGGTGACCGTGACCAGCCGCGAAACCATCGGCTCGCCATGAAAGACCGCGCGTGCCAGCGCATAGGCCGTCCCCACGTTGAAGACCTGGATGCCGATATCGGTCGACAGTCTGCCCGTGGGGACCTGTTTGCCGGTGAGCGTCTCGATCATCTGCTTGGCCCCGCCACCGGGGTAGACCGCAGGGACCGGCACCACTTCCACGGCATAGTCCAGCTTCGCGGCGGCGGCGCGCATCGCCGCGATGGCTTCGGGCTTGTTGTCCTCGATGCCGACCAGGATTTCGGTGCTGCCCAGCAGATCGCGCATCACCGTCACGCCGCGCAGGATATCGTCGGCGCGGTGGCGCATCAGCACGTCGTCGCAGGTGATCCATGGCTCGCATTCGCCGCCGTTGACAATCAGCGTGGGGCAGGTGCCCTGTGCGCCGGGATCGAGCTTCACCGCACTGGGGAACACCGCCCCGCCGAGGCCGGCCAGCCCCATGTCGCGCAGCGTCATCCGCAGCTCGGCCGGTGGAAGGTTACGGTAGTCGAGTGGCGCCCGGGCGACCCATTCGTCGCGACCGTCGGTGTCGATCACGATGCACAGGTCGGGCAGGCCCGAGGCATGCGGCAGCGTGCGCGGTTCGATCGCAGTCACCGTGCCGGAGCTGGACGCATGCACTGCTGCCGAGATCGTGCCGTCCGCTTCGCCGATCAGCTGGCCCTTGCGCACATGGTCGCCCACTTTCACCACCGGCTTGGCGGGATTGCCGATGTGCTGGCGCAGCGGAATCGTCAATTGACGGGGCAGCGGCGCGGCATGGATCGGCCGGCCGCTGGATTCGGCCTTGTGGTCGGGCGGGTGCACCCCACCCTTGAAGCGGAAAAGCTCACGGCTCATGCGACGCGCTTCAGTGGTATGACCGGGTGCTTCCATTTCCAGTGCGGCAGATCCTCTGCGACCGGCACCATCGCGATGCAGTCCACCGGGCAGGGCGGCAGACACAGCTCGCAGCCCGTGCATTCGTCCGCGACGATGGTGTGCATCTGTTTGGCCGCACCGACGATGGCATCGACCGGACAAGCCTGGATGCACAGCGTGCAGCCGATGCAGGTCTGCTCGTCGATGAGCGCCACCGAGCGGGGCTTGGGGGCGCCGTGCGACTCGTCCAGCGGCTTGGGCTCCACGCCCAGAAGCTCAGCGAGCTTCTTGACGCCATCCTCTCCGCCGGGCGGGCACTGATTGATATCCGCCTCGCCCTTGGCGATGGCTTCGGCATAGGGCTTGCAGCCCGGGAAACCGCACTGCCCGCATTGCGTCTGCGGCAGGATCGCGTCGATCTTCTCCGCCAGCGGGTTGCCCTCCACCCGGAAACGGATGGCCGACCAGCCCAGCGCAAGCCCGATGACAAGGGCCAGCGCGACCATCACCCCGATCGCCGACAGCATTACTTGACCAGTCCCGAAAAGCCCATGAAGGCCAGCGACATCAGTCCGGCCGTGATCATCGCGATGCTCGTGCCCCGGAACGGCGACGGCACATCGCAGGTTTCCAGGCGCTCGCGGATGCCTGCGAACAGGATCAGCACCAGCGTGAAACCGATTGCGCCGCCCGCACCGAAAAACAGCGACTCCACGAAATTGTGCTGCGCCTGCACGTTCAGCAGCGGAATCCCCAGCACCGCGCAATTGGTGGTGATAAGCGGCAGATAGATGCCCAGCACCTGATACAGCATCGGGCTCGTCTTGTGAATGAACATCTCGGTGAATTGCACGATCCCCGCGATCACCACGATGAACGACAGCGTGCGCAGATAAAACAGCTCTGTTCCAAGCAGGTATTCGTTGATGAGATAACTGGCGCCCGAGGCCAGCGTCAGCACGAACGTCGTCGCCAGGCCCATCCCGATCGCCGTCTCCAGCTTTTTAGACACACCCATGAACGGACACAGGCCCAGGATCTTGGCCATCACGATGTTGTTCACGAACACCGTCGAAATCAGGATGAGGAGATAGGTTTCCAAAACAGCGCGCCCCGGGGAATGGCGCATTATCCGTCGGGGGGACGGGGGGTTCAAGTTACAGGAGCCAGAATTGGTAAGAGCCAAATGATCACAGGTTTTGTCGGGCTCATGACAGGTACAGACTGCCGTATCTTAAGGATGGGTAAGATTTTGCGGTTGCTTCATCCCCGTATATGCGGGGAACACCACCGTGAGCAGGTCGAATTTCGTGATCATCACGGTTCATCCCCGCGCATGCGGGGAACACGTCGCCGGCACTGCGCGCACACCATGACCACACGGTTCATCCCCGCGCATGCGGGGAACACGCCAGTTAGAAATGTCAATCGGGGGGATAAGGCGGTTCATCCCCGCGCATGCGGGGAACACGTTGTCGGTGGTGGCCTGCGCGGTGGTATAGGCGGTTCATCCCCGCGCATGCGGGGAACACCCCGGCTACATGCCCGAAGGCGCACCGGTCGGCGGTTCATCCCCGCGCATGCGGGGAACACAAATCTCGTAAAGGGCGCATTGCGTCTCACGCCGGTTCATCCCCGCGCATGCGGGGAACACAAAAATGATCGACGCCACCCTTTTCCTGCTGTCGGTTCATCCCCGCGCATGCGGGGAACACGCTTAATGAACGAGGCGTTCATGGATCGCCTGCGGTTCATCCCCGCGCATGCGGGGAACACCTCTCGAAGTCATCGCAGCTATTGAGGCTGAGCGGTTCATCCCCGCGCATGCGGGGAACACGTCAAGCGCAAATTCAAGCCGCCGAAGCAAGCCGGTTCATCCCCGCGCATGCGGGGAACACGCGACCGCCGATGGCAGCAGCCTCGCCTGGGCGCGGTTCATCCCCGCGCATGCGGGGAACACAGCCGGCAACAAGCTACCAGCCGCCACCATCGCGGTTCATCCCCGCGCATGCGGGGAACACGGCCGGGAAGGTGAAGTGATGTTCGGACGTGCCGGTTCATCCCCGCGCATGCGGGGAACACGTCGAGATACCTGACCGCGCCGACCACCACTTCGGTTCATCCCCGCGCATGCGGGGAACACGACTCGGACGCCAGCGACGGGAGTGGTCTGTACGGTTCATCCCCGCGCATGCGGGGAACACGGTATCGGTATCAACCAGAAGGGCGGTAGCCGCGGTTCATCCCCGCGCATGCGGGGAACACTCAGTTTCCCAGGCGCGCGCCGGTCAGTTCGTGCGGTTCATCCCCGCGCATGCGGGGAACACTCAAAGAGTGGAAGCGAATCACGGTTGAATTGCGGTTCATCCCCGCGCATGCGGGGAACACTGGTGCTCATGGGCGCGCCTCCTCAGCCTGGGCGGTTCATCCCCGCGCATGCGGGGAACACACCTCACCGTCAACCAGCCGGGGAGAAGCTGACGGTTCATCCCCGCGCATGCGGGGAACACTCGGTGGGAGACCCGGATCGGGTGCGGGAACGCGGTTCATCCCCGCGCATGCGGGGAACACGATCAGCGCCACCAGACCCAGCACTAGCTTCACGGTTCATCCCCGCGCATGCGGGGAACACGCAGTCTCGTCGATCTGGAAAAACACGCCCGCCGGTTCATCCCCGCGCATGCGGGGAACACAGCGATGGGCAAATCCACGGCAACCGGGGTCACGGTTCATCCCCGCGCATGCGGGGAACACGTGCCCTGATCGGAGATCGTTGTGAGCTTGTTCGGTTCATCCCCGCGCATGCGGGGAACACTGGCAATTCGTGTATAGAAGATGGCGCGTAGGCGGTTCATCCCCGCGCATGCGGGGAACACGTGGAACTCGCCGTGCACCCGACCGTTGACATGCGGTTCATCCCCGCGCATGCGGGGAACACATCGGGGTGCTCGTAGTGGCAGCGGTAATATTCGGTTCATCCCCGCGCATGCGGGGAACACTCCTTGCATTGGCGCTCGTCCACGTCGTACACCGGTTCATCCCCGCGCATGCGGGGAACACTCTAACGGCGATCATCAACGTGCGCTCGTCGACGGTTCATCCCCGCGCATGCGGGGAACACCTGCGCAAACTCGCCATCCTCTCCGCCTGGGCCGGTTCATCCCCGCGCATGCGGGGAACACGCGAAGACAGCGTGCGTGAAATGCAGCGGATGCGGTTCATCCCCGCGCATGCGGGGAACACGGCGAGCCAAAGGGTCGCCGCGTCGTTCCAGGTCGGTTCATCCCCGCGCATGCGGGGAACACCTTGCCCTCGACTTCGGTGATCTGACCACCGCCGGTTCATCCCCGCGCATGCGGGGAACACGCAGCTGGGCGCGCGGGCTCGGGGGACCTTGACGGTTCATCCCCGCGCATGCGGGGAACACGCGGACCCGCGCCGACGCCCAGGCGCGGGTGGCGGTTCATCCCCGCGCATGCGGGGAACACAAAAGATGCCCGGCACGTTCCACATATGGCGGCGGTTCATCCCCGCGCATGCGGGGAACACCTACGCCCCCAACCGCCATCCTCTCGCGCCGTCGGTTCATCCCCGCGCATGCGGGGAACACTCAAACTCGCATGGGACAGCGGCCTCACACCGCGGTTCATCCCCGCGCATGCGGGGAACACTTTTTCGGTCATCGGTCTGTATGCAGCTACAGCGGTTCATCCCCGCGCATGCGGGGAACACCGCCGGATGCGCGACCACGGAAACGGGGTTGCCGGTTCATCCCCGCGCATGCGGGGAACACTGGCCGAGCATACCGCCGGTCGCCTGCATCTGCGGTTCATCCCCGCGCATGCGGGGAACACTAAAGAGATGGCGTCAGCAGCTACCGCGCCGCCGGTTCATCCCCGCGCATGCGGGGAACACTCGCCGCTTGCGATCCCGAGACTATTCGAGCCCGGTTCATCCCCGCGCATGCGGGGAACACCTGAAAATGGACAAATCCCCCGCACCCTGCGTCGGTTCATCCCCGCGCATGCGGGGAACACATCAGGGGTTGGGTGCAGTGGGTGTTCCAGGCCGGTTCATCCCCGCGCATGCGGGGAACACGCCGTGCGGCAAAACCAGCATATGCTCGACGAGCGGTTCATCCCCGCGCATGCGGGGAACACTAGTCGATGCGGTTGTTGTGCGCCGGCAAGCCCGGTTCATCCCCGCGCATGCGGGGAACACGGGTGGCGCGTCGCCCGCGATTGGGAGATCGGCGGTTCATCCCCGCGCATGCGGGGAACACTCCTCGGCCTGTTTCTTGGCGTCTTCCAGCGCCGGTTCATCCCCGCGCATGCGGGGAACACCGCGGCGTATTCCTTCCAGAGCACACTCACATTCGGTTCATCCCCGCGCATGCGGGGAACACTCAAGCAGACCCTTGGAGAAGGTGCTGCTGGCCGGTTCATCCCCGCGCATGCGGGGAACACTCGACGACTATCAGGGGCGTGGCATGCAAATTCGGTTCATCCCCGCGCATGCGGGGAACACCTTCGTCCCCGTAATCGGGGACACCCCGGCACCGGTTCATCCCCGCGCATGCGGGGAACACTTGACGCGGGGAAGCATTGTGTTCGTCGTATGCCGGTTCATCCCCGCGCATGCGGGGAACACGGCTTCGTAGACGACCATGCAGGGTGCGTCGTCGGTTCATCCCCGCGCATGCGGGGAACACCGCGCGCTCTTTGTCTGCGCGAGCCTCGGCCGCGGTTCATCCCCGCGCATGCGGGGAACACAGCTCATGCAGGTTGGCGGCGCCGGCACTGAACGGTTCATCCCCGCGCATGCGGGGAACACGCCGACATGACCGCCGTGCTCGAAGTTGAGGCCGGTTCATCCCCGCGCATGCGGGGAACACACGCTCAGCGGCGCGCTGCGCGCCGGCTGGGGCGGTTCATCCCCGCGCATGCGGGGAACACGACTGACAAACTCGTCGCCATGATCCGCGCGCTGGTTCATCCCCGCGCATGCGGGGAACACGTCATGGTGCGGGGGTCTTGGGTTTGGTCAGTCGGTTCATCCCCGCGCATGCGGGGAACACCCATCGGTGATCTCCTGCCGCGTGAGGGGCGGCGGTTCATCCCCGCGCATGCGGGGAACACGTCGGACGTGGCGCTGCTGGAAACCTACACGCGCGGTTCATCCCCGCGCATGCGGGGAACACTTCCTGCTCAGTGAGGCCGCGCGCGATGAGGTCGGTTCATCCCCGCGCATGCGGGGAACACAAGTGCGCGCCCCACGGACTCTTGTCTTCATTCGGTTCATCCCCGCGCATGCGGGGAACACGCGGTTTCCTCGATTTCGGCCGAGCGGCCGGTCGGTTCATCCCCGCGCATGCGGGGAACACGCGGGTCGCACTGGAGCCGGTTGTTATGAGTAACGGTTCATCCCCGCGCATGCGGGGAACACGGGGTGTCGTCCTGGCGGCCGTAGCCGAAGTACGGTTCATCCCCGCGCATGCGGGGAACACTCGGGCGCGCAAGCGCACGATTGAGCAGCAGACGGTTCATCCCCGCGCATGCGGGGAACACATAGTCCCGATCGCGGGTTTTATTTCAACGAACGGTTCATCCCCGCGCATGCGGGGAACACTATTTACTGCTGCCGCGCCTACACATCGGCGGCGGTTCATCCCCGCGCATGCGGGGAACACGGCACGACCTGCGGCACACCTGGGCGAGCTGGCGGTTCATCCCCGCGCATGCGGGGAACACAACCACCCAGAAGGATACGGGTTGGAGCAATGCGGTTCATCCCCGCGCATGCGGGGAACACAAAATGGCGTGACACCAGCACTGACTTTCTGGCGGTTCATCCCCGCGCATGCGGGGAACACCGGTTCGAGCAGGTCGGCCGAGATCAATTTCCCGGTTCATCCCCGCGCATGCGGGGAACACCTCGGGAACATCATTGTTACAACAGAAGATGGCGGTTCATCCCCGCGCATGCGGGGAACACGTGGGCGCGCTGTGCCCGCGCTTGTTCCGTTACGGTTCATCCCCGCGCATGCGGGGAACACCCTGGCATGGTCGGGGGGAGGGCGATATAATACGGTTCATCCCCGCGCATGCGGGGAACACTTCGCCATGTTCGGAGGTATGATGGGGCATCTCGGTTCATCCCCGCGCATGCGGGGAACACTTCGCCGAGTTTACTTTGTCGCCAAAGCTGCGCGGTTCATCCCCGCGCATGCGGGGAACACCTCGAAGCGGTAGTTGGAACACACGAGGCATCCGGTTCATCCCCGCGCATGCGGGGAACACTTTGAACCGACGAGTGAGCAGCCAGACCGTGCCGGTTCATCCCCGCGCATGCGGGGAACACAGCGTGCCCCTCAACGATGATGCCATCAGCGTCGGTTCATCCCCGCGCATGCGGGGAACACTCAATGGCCACCGTTCACCTCCCGGGTAAAGGCGGTTCATCCCCGCGCATGCGGGGAACACAAACTCGCCACCTGCCACACCCTGCGGCACAGCGGTTCATCCCCGCGCATGCGGGGAACACGGGATTCGTGGTAGTGGGTTCCAACGATCTAGCGGTTCATCCCCGCGCATGCGGGGAACACGAGGCTCGGTCCGGCTACGCCTGGTGTCAGTACGGTTCATCCCCGCGCATGCGGGGAACACATCTGCCCGACAATCCGCGAGATCGTGTTGTACGGTTCATCCCCGCGCATGCGGGGAACACTTGCCGGTGAGCGTGGACCCCAGGTAGATGACCGGTTCATCCCCGCGCATGCGGGGAACACGCCGGTGGGTCTGCTGATCGATTTCGCGGATCCGGTTCATCCCCGCGCATGCGGGGAACACGACGAAGCCTATATCGCCGGCACCCGCGAGGACGGTTCATCCCCGCGCATGCGGGGAACACACTTCTTCCAACTTATTGATTCACATATGAAAATCAACTGCCCGAAATTCTACCGATGATTTCGGGTGCTCCGTTGGATAAATAATCCAGATTTTTAAAGAACATTCTGATCATCCAGTGGCAGGAAACTTACCAGCTTTGCGCCGTCAATTTCCACAGGGATACGGCGGTTAGCTCCCAAGGTAATGAAATCGAATCCGGCTTCGTTGTTTCCCCGCCAAGCCATGACGGCATTTCCTTCACCAAGTCCAGCTTCGACATGGCTCCAGATATGTTCACGCACCTTGGCCGAGTAGTTGCCGACATACACGCCGGCGCGGATTTCCAATAGCCATATTGCCAATCGTCCACGCAGCCGTGGCGGGGCGTTTTCAAGCACGATGACCAGCATCGCCTATGGATTCCGGATTGGGAATAGCGGGGCCAATTTGTTCTTCGGCGGGTTCTGGCGGCTCTATTTCGCCAGCGGCGAGCATATCCTCGATGCCGGGGATAATGCGTTGCAACAGGTGCGATTCCCGGAACACGTCCCGGCAAGCCAGCCTTACCTGTTGTTCAGGGTTGGCGGGCCGGCGCGCGGCGATGCGGAAGGCGAGAGGCACTACAGTATCGAATTTGTACACATCAGCGACGTCGTAAACAAAGGACAGTGGCTTGCCGGTATGGATAAACCCGATAGCGGGTGCGTAGCCGGCGGCAAGTACGGCGGCTTCGGTCACGCCGTAGAGGCATGCGGTGGCGGCCGAAAGGCAGCGGTTGGGCAGATCGCCCTTGTCCCAATTCTGCGTGTCGTAGTTGCGCGCTTTCCACTCAACGCCGTATTTGGTGGCGATGCGTTTGTAGGTTTCCCGCACGCGTGCGCCTTCGATGCCACGCAGTTGTTCCACCGAACGCCGTTGGGGCGGCTCTTCGCCGAAGCGCAGCGCATACATCTTGCGCACGACTTTCAGCCGCAGGCTGTCGTCGAGCGCGAGCCGCGCCTGGTAGAGCAGTTTGTCCGAACGCGCGCCACCCGGCTGGCCAGCGGAGTAAAGCCGCACGCCAGCCTCGCCGATCCACACCAGCAGCGTGCCTGCACGCGCGGCCAGCGCACACGCCATGTGTGACACGCGGGTACCCGGTTCCAGCATCAGGCAGGCGACGCCTCCGATCGGAATGTGCGTGCGCACACCTGTCTTGTCGACGACGACGAAAGCACCGTCGAGTACGTCCAGATGGCCGCGCTCGATATATAGAATGGAGAGGCGGTCCTTGATCGGGATGGGTTTGAGTGGCGGCAGCAGGTCGGCCATCAGTAGTAGTCGTCCTCGCGTTGGTGGCGCACGGCCAGAATCGTGATCGTGTCGGCGTTCTCGATTTCGAACAGCGCCACATAGCCGGCATGGCCGAAGTCGATCAGCATCTCGCGTAGTAGCGGTTGATCCGGCGCAGCCTTGCGGCAGGCAAAGGGAAAATCCCGCAGGAATTCGAGCGCCTTGGCGATGGCGTCGCGCGCGTGCTCGGCTGTGGTCAGGTTGTGCTCGGCAAGGAAATCAAACAGGCGCTGTAGATCATCAGCCGCCCGTGGCGCCAGTCGAACCCGGTAACTCACCCCTTGGCGCCGGCCTGTTTGCCGCGCGCTCGTGCAAGTGAGGCGTCAAGCCGGGCCAACATGTCTTCGGCACTGACGAATTCACCGTGCATGCGTGCTTCGTCACGCGCAGCCAGACCACGCGCGATGAAGGCGCGTTGCGATTCCCGGCGCTCGATGTTCAGCCGGACTGCTTCCAGTACAAATCCGGAAAGTGTTTCGCCTTCCTGCAAAACCGATTCGGCAGCCGCGCGCAGTTCGCTGTCCACGCGCAGGGGGGGAAGGGTGGCCGTTTTCATCGAAAGCTCCTGATGCGATGCATATGCGATGCAGTGTAGGGCGGGAGGCTGGACACAGCAAGTTCATGGGCGACGCACAAGTAACAAACCGCAGCCGAACCCTTTGGCTGGCCCGACACCGTTTTCCAGCAAGCTGACCAGACGCACGGGGTCATTCACTCTCAGCACCCCTTCGAAAGTACACGTCGCCAGTTTGCCGGCGTGTTTGCCTTTGCGGAAATACAGCGGGGCGTGCGGCAGGATGGTGGTGTTCTCCAGTGTGGCTGCCGTGTCTAATTTGCGCGCGAGCCAGTCGTGTTGCTCCTCTTCCTTGATGAGTGGCACACGGCATTTTTCCGACCGTTTGTCGGGTTTAGTGTCGCGTTCGGCGTCGGCAATCGTTCTGACTGGATTGGCCGTGAGCAAAAAGGCCAGCCGCTGTCCGGGGCTGGGGGTTGGCTGAATTGCACGGCTGCCATGCAGGAGTATCCCGTCGGCATGCACTGGCGCACGGCGTGATTGCACCAGCAAACGGGTGGGGCGTCCCGTGCGGTGGTCTTCAATACGAAACAGAAAACCTTGTCTGCCTTGTTCACTGTTCTGGCGGGTTTCACGGACTTCGCTGGGGAACAGCCGCCACAATTGCCGGTGAATGTCGTAGGGATTGCGCACGGTCTCCCAGGGGATTTCGACGCGGCTTATGAACATGGCGCTTCCTTGTTTTTGTGCAGGTACACGAACCGTGTGCCGAACTGGCGCTTGTTGCCGTGCAGGGGGACGTCGCGCAGGCGCAGTGGCTGGTCGGATGCAAGGCATTCGCTGTAGGTCAATATGCCGCTGCCGCTGATTTCTTGCAGTGCAGCAACGCCATCTGCAGCTTCGATTTCTCCATCGAACACAGGCCGTGTTGGTGGGCAGGCGCGTCGGCCCAGTGTCGGCGTATACAACGGGCGACGCAGTGCGGCAGCGATCACATCCAGCGTGAACGTCGCACCGGGCTTGGCTCCCACAGCCACGCTGAACGCAGCATCGAACAAATACTCGCGGCGCGACACCACAGGGAATTTGTTGACTTTGCCGTCCACCTTGCGTGCGTCCAGCACGGTGTGGAAATCCGGTAGCTTCACGCCGGTTTTCCGTATCGAAGACTGGTCGTCAAAGCGTGTGATGGCGGTATCGACTCGTACGCTGAATTTCACACTGGCCGCGAGCGCCGCTTGCCCAGCGTGGTCGGCGCGCTCGATGCCGAGGCAGGCCGCGAGCAAGCCCAGAAGGCCGCTACGCGTGGGGTAAAGGTTGGAGGGTCTGAAATCCTCATAGGTATGCGTGCCCCATGCCTGCATCGGCCCGTCCAGTCGCAGGATCAAAAAACGTGGCATAGCCTTATACCTGCCCGCCGCTGGCAACCCAGCTTTCCAGCTCCGACAGCGTCGCGGCGGGTTTGCCGTTTAGTTCCACGTCGCCCTGCACAGCGAATGCGCGTGCAGTTTCGTCCAGTCCGTAAGCCGTGTTGATGCGCGCCCAGTATTCCGACAGCGCGCTGATCGATGGTTTGAGGAAGCCACCGCTGCGGTCGCGCTGGATCGGCGCTTCGAAGGCATTGGCGAGCGAAATCGGCTGGTCGGCGAAACTCGCTACGGCAAAGTCGGCGAGATTGTGCGCAGCAAACGACTGTTGTTTGGCCGAGGGCACGACTGTTGCCAGTAAATGCAGCACATGGCGGGCAACACCCAGCGCCTGGGCGCGCGAGTCGATGGTTTCCTCGCTCTTCATGTCTGCGATCAGGCCCAGATTCACCTGCAACTGCTTGAGATTGAGGCTGGCGTAGCGGTAAAACACACCGGACGAGAATTGTTGGGTGTCCAGATGCCCTGCGCCGGTCTCGCCCGCGTCGCTGGTCAGATCATCTACGGCGGTGAACCAGTCCACGTCCTGCGGCTCGACTGCGTGGGTGGTGATGGCGTGGGCAATGGCCATTGCGCCATCGACTGGCAGATTACTCATCAGGCCGCTGGTGGCCATGCGTCCGGACAAGGCAATGTCCACCGCCTGAGCCATTGCAGCGCGAAAGGGCTTGGCATCCTTCTCGATCTGCTTTTCCAGCTTTTTCGGGTCTTGCCCTTCTTCGCCCAGCAGTTCGCAGAAATATGCGACTTCTTCGAGCGTCCACGGCGCGACGGCATCGCCGCTGGTGCCTTCTGCGATGCCCTCTTTGCCGGACATCCATTCCAGCGCCTGTGTCACGCGCGCCGAGTCGTAGCGATCTTTCAGCGCCTCGGTGAAGCGCGCTTGGAGCCGCGTCAGATCGCGTGTGCGTACTGAAGGCTCGCCCAGATGCTGGCCGTAATACGCGCTGGTACGCAGTGCGCGCTTGAGCGACTGGCTCGACACCCGAACCCGGTTGACACCGCCGAATACCGCCGTTTTCTGCATGTTCATGTCGTCGCGGTTCAGGCACGACGGGCTGTGTGAAATCAGGACATGGAAATTGATGAAATTCTTGGCGGGCATTGTTAGGCTCCTTTGGCAGGGGTGAATTGGGCAAGGTAATAGTCTTCGACGAACTGGCGACGAGCGCGGTCGCCCCAATACCAGAGCGTTTTTCCGAATTCCGCCCAGTTCACGGCGGGCTCGGCGTGCGTCAGCAGGCGGCGCAGTTGAATCAGATCCAGCGGTGAATGCGCGCGGGCGACCTGCAACACGCGTGCCTCGCTGATTTTTGCCTTGAAAAGTTGCGTGCCGAGCGATTTGGCTTTGGCATCGTGCTTGCAACACGGCAGCAGAAACGCTAACCGCAGATGGCGGTCGTCCGGTTTCTGGCCGGGAAAAAGGCGATACAAGGCCGGGCACAGCGCGACGGATTCCATATCCGGCAAGCGCCTCAGCTCGGCACGTGCACCGTTTGAAAATGCCTCGCTATCAAAGCGCGCGCGCAGCGCGACAAAATCCGGCAGTTCGGCACTCATGCAGTTTCCTCCGTCAGTTTTTTCAGATCGATGTTGAGTGCGCGGCGCGACCAGGCAATCACCGGAATCAACTCGGGTTTCAGGGTGTAGGGGTTGGTCAGCTCTTCAAAAATGTCGCGGCAGTGGTCGGCGACTTGTTGTGCGTAACTGCGCCGCGTTTTGCCCCATTCGCGAAATGTTGTGTCGCTCGAAAAGGTTTCGTGGATGAGGCTTTCGGTGCGGACGTAGAAGAGCTTCTCGGCGGTTTCGTGCACCGCAGCGCCCAAGCCTTTCAGGCCCTTGTCCTTGTTGCCCTGGACGGCGAAATAAAGCTTGCCGCGTAGGGCTTTCTTCGCGTCTTTCCCGATTCCGACGAGCGTGGATAAGCGCTTCTCCGCTCCCCATCCCGGTGCAAGCCCAATCAATTCGTGCCGGCGTTCCAATACCGAAGCCTGATTCGTGCGGTAGCCGCCGATGAGGAGGTTCAATCGTTCGCCGATGCTTGTCGCATGAAACTGGCTGATCGGCCCGGCGGGTGTCGAACCCTCCTTGGCGTCCTTGTCGTTCACTTCGCGCGGGATGACGAATTCGCTCAGCTGTGTCCACGCAGGCGCAGTGGTGGTGAAGCTGGCGAAGCGTTGTTCCAGCACACCTTTTTTCAGTGTCATGTTCATTGCACCGTGCGGATGTGGCCACACGCCCTCGACCGTGAAATTGAATTTCTCTTTGAGAAACCCGCTGTAGCCCGCCGTCGTTTCTCCGCCCAATACATCACAAGCACGAGCTTGGTCGGGCTTGACCAGTTCGATGTGCGCGGGCTGCCAGAACAAACCGCGCATTAGGCCGATCTGGTTCCAGTAAATGGTCGATTTCTCGGCAATGGGCGCGACCCAGCTCGGGCGATCCAGCGTCGGGCCGGGTGCGTCGATTAGCCGTTCTGCCACGCGCGGGCGTGTCAGAACGTTGCGCCAGACCATGCGCCGCAAATCGTGGTCGAACACCAGTGTGGTGATCGGCGCACCGCCGCGCAGGCTGCCCTTGAACCCGCCGCCGAAACTGGGGCAGTTGCTGGCCTGATTGAACAGTGCAATCGCCGCGACCGGGCCGCCAAGGTGGCCGACTTCGCCCGCCTCGTTGAAAAAAGCATGGTTGTTGCCTTCCGGCAGGCCGATAAGGAGCTTCTGGATCGGCGTGGTTTCCGCCGCCTTGACGCCGCGCGTCTGCATGAAGGGCTGGGTCGGATGGTCGAGATCGAACCAGTCGGCGAAAGGCGCAATGCCCGCGTCGAATTCGGCTGGCGTAAGTGGATGCGCGAGCCGTTGCCGTAATACAGGGTCGTCGTCCGGCAGGAAAATCACCTGCGTCATGCATACCAGCAGTTGCAGGCAGGCCAGTTCCAGATCGTCACGCGGCAGGCTGATTTGCCAGTTCTGGCCGGGTTCGCACAGCAGTGCGCGGTAAGTCAGAAGCTGGAATGCGCCAGCGCCGTGGTCGGCGCGGACGGGAATCCAGGGGTCTACGAGCAAATTCAAGATTTTCCTCCCAATACCCAGATGGCGAAGACCGCCACTATGCACACTGCCAAGACAGCCACTACGGCTACTCCGGTAGGCCCCATCTCGTTGATAGTCCTCATCAAACCAGTCAACGCGTTCAAGAAATCGACCATGCGCCCCCCCTCAAACTCAAATGACCGGCTCATGTTAGGGTGGGGATCCATCTGTGTCAATTAAGCATGCAAGTGTTTTGTTTACTCGCTCTGCGTTTTTTATTAAACTTCGCTGTGTCAGAACTCCTAGTTTTGGCTAACTTGTTCCCGCATTAGTTAAGTAGCCTGTGGGATGAACCGCATGCCAGTGTGTTGCAGTGCTGGACGGTAAACAGTTCCCTACGTTAGTGGGGTCGCTATTCAGGCGGGGTTTTCCCCGCCTGATTTTTTTCCAGTCCGAATTCCTTCGAGTATCTGAATTTGCCGTCCTGACTGTTCCAAAATCCGTCACGGGACTGAGTTAATACAAGCTGATAACAGCCTGCGAATGGACCTTCACTATCTATCCGATAGCCATTCAGGCGTTCTCTCCAACTGGCGGGAGCAGGGGCCGTATTCAGGTTGAGGGTTTCTGCCAGTTGTTGCTCGGAAATGTCCACGATACGTGGCCCGTCGAGCAGGTTTCCGTCCTTGGTCAGTGGCAATACGTTCAGACTCATTTCGTCGTCGCGGGTCAGACTGGTGATGCGTCCGTCTTCGTCGCGGAAGCTGGACACGGTCATGCTGGTCAGTTGGCGGGCGTCTTTTTCGCGACGCACTTGTTCCGCGCTGAACTTGGTGAAATCGCAGGCGATTCTTTCAGGCTCGTTGGGCCAGTCATCGTGCTGGTAGACCTGCTCGATCCCGTCGCGGTATGCCTTGGGAAAAACCAGCGTGCCTTCGCGGTTCAAGAGCACGTCGGTGCGCCACAGTACGCGGGCGTTGCCGTAGATGAGTTCGAACACGCCGTAGTCGTCGTGCTCGACCGTGAGCACGCTGCAGCGCGGCGTTTCGAAGCCCGGCGGGCGCCATTCACGCTCATGCCGGTGCAGCCGCCCAAGGCGCTGGAACAGTAAATCCACCGGGCAGATTTGCGTAATCAGCCAGTCGAAATCGAGATCTAGGCTTTGTTCGACGACCTGCGTGGCGATCAGTATCCGGCCTTTGCCGCGCGGCGCGCTGCGTCCGTAGTGCTTCAGCGCGGCGGCTTCTTTGTCTTGCCGATCGGCGAAGCGGTAGCGGGCGTGGAAGATGTCCACTTCGATGGCCGGGCTGTCGGCGACCAGTTGGCGCAGTTCGCGCGCCAGCCGCTGGGCGTCATCGACCAGGTTGACGACGACGGCGACGAGTGCGCCGTTGCGGGCGGCTGCGACGATGCGCGCGCGCAAGTCGTCGTCCGGGTAGGCGGCGGGCAGGCGCAGGCATTCGATGCCGACTTTGCGGCGTGGCGGGCGGTGTGTTTTCGCCACGGTCAGCGGCGTAACCGTGCTGCCCGTGGCGTGCCAGAGCGCGGGATACGGTGCGTTCGTTGCATCACCAGCGGCCTCGCTGTTCCATGCCGCCAGTAGTTTGTCGCGCAGGCTTGTGGACAGCGTGGCCGAGAGCAGGACGGCGCTGCCGCCGCAGGCGCACTGATTTTTAAGCACCTCGCCCAAAAGACCGTACATGTAGGCGTCGTAAGCGTGGATTTCATCGACGATCAGCACGGACTTGTTCAGCCCGAAACTGCGCACGAATTTGTGTCGCACTGGAAGCACCGAGAGCAACACCTGATCGACGGTGCAGACGCCGATTTGCCCCAAAAACACCCGCTTGCGGCTGCTGGCGAGCCAGGCGGCGCACTGCACGCTAGCTTCTTCGTCGCCTTGCCGGATACGGCGCTGGCCGCGTTCGATGAGTTGCTGGAATCCGACGTTGAAATCGCGTTTGCCATGCGCGAGCACCACGTTCGCTTCGCCGTAGACTTTGGCGGCGAAGCTTTTTACGCGCTCGAACATGGCGTTGGCCGTGGCCTGCGTCGGCAGCGCAAAGACGATGCTGTCGGCTATGCCAGCTTCAAGCAGCCGCCAGGCATAGGCGAGTGCGGCTTCGGTCTTGCCGCTGCCGGTCGGTGCTTCGATGAGCGTCAGTCCGGCGCTGGCGGGCAAGTCGTCGACTAGGGTTTGAACACCGCGCGGGGATTCGGCGTTACCGAGCAGTGCAGACAGGCCGGCGTAGGACTGTGCGGCGGAGAGCAGGCCGTAGCGTTCCAGCATCCGGCTGGATTCGATTTGAGCGAGCCGTTTACGCAGATAACTCGACAGAGCTGTATCGGGGGCGCGGTAGTCGAATTCATCGGTGTTCGAGCCCAGCCAGTCGCAGCTTGCGCAGAAGCCGGCGAGTAGCGCGCGGGCCGGGAGTGAGCAGGGTGGAGGTAGGGCTTGCAGATCGAGACCGGCGGGCTGGAGAAACAGGGATTCGAATGTGGAGACCAGCGCATGGCGGGCGGCACGGTCGTGATCGATCAATATTTCGTCGGCTTCGATGCCTTTCAACCCTTCGTAGCCGGGCTTGGGAAAATCGCCGTGATGGCCGGTTACGGCGGCCAGCCAGTTGTCCCAACGCGCCCAAATGGACAACTCGTTGTCGCGCGTGGCCAGCCAGCTCTGATATTCGAGCGCGGCCCATGCAATTCCGGCATGACCATGATCGAAAGCGCTGATTTCCAGGGGGGGGATTTCGTGGTCGTCGCCTTGAACGACGACCCGCCACGCCGTTGCTAGCGCTTCCGGCGCTTTGAGCTGAAAACGAATGTCCGCTTTGCCAAGATCGTGCAGTGCGACGAAAAAAAGTACCCAGGCGCGCAGACGGTTTTCCGGCTCATTCGGAAATGCGGCTTTAAAGCGCCCGCGCAGTGCGGGACAGGTATCCCACCAGGTAGCGGCGACTGCGGCCACGTCGAGCATGTGGTAAGGAAGTGGATGCCATTTCTGGGTATCCGGATAGTTGGGGTCAGCCTTGCCCCAAAAATGTGTGATGAATTCAGGTATCGCGTTCATCTGGGCATCCTAACTGGCGTCGTACCCAAAACCTGGGCCCGCTCGTTCTCCGCTCCGATACTGGCTCACAGCCTCCTCAAGCAATTTTTTGACAGCTTCGCGCAACTCACCTGGCCCAGCCACTTCCACATCCGCCCCATATTTCAGAATGTCCATCAACAGCTCGCGGTCATCCGAATACGGAATCTGCAGTTCATAGCGGCCATCCTTCAGCCAACGTGTTTTCTGCTTGGGATGCCAGATTTCGTCAGCCACCCAGCGGGCGCGGTAGGCGCTGAATACGAGCACGGCGGCATTCGTTGGCACGCCGCCGAAGATGCCGTAGGCGCTTCCAAGTACGCGGTCAAGGGTGGCTTCGGTCACGGTGCGTGCAGCTCTGTTGCTGGCCTCTATGGAGCGGATGCACTCGACGGCAAAGCTGCGCACCGCTTTTTGCCGGTGGCACCAGGCGTCGAGGTACCAGTTGTCGCGGTAATGCGTGAGCCGTTGCGGGGAGATTTCGCGGCGGCCGGCTTCGTCGCGTTCGCGGTTGTAGTAGTCGATGACGAGGCGCTTGCGTTGCAGCACGGCGCCGGCCACGGTCTGGAAGTGACGCGGATTCTTGCGTCGCGCGGCCATGCGTAGCAGCCGGATGCGGCTGGCTTCACCCGCACCGGGGTGCCGGCTGGCGAGTAGTTGGTCGATGCGGATTTGCAGGGGGCGCAGGTGGTCGTCGAGCAGCCCGGGTTCCAGATGGGCGAGCAGGTGTTTCAGGGTGACCAGCGCGAGCAATTCGTCGGCGGTGAACCACAGGCCGGGCAGGTCGAAACGGCCGTTGGCGGTGTTGTAGAGATAGCCGCCGCGGTTGGCGTCGTGATCCAGCGGTGCGCCGAGCTTGTCCCGCAGGTCGCGGATCAGGCGGGCGAGAGTGGAGCGCGCGAAACCATGCGTGCCGATCAGGTCGGCACGCGAGAGGCCAGTGCGTCGCCCGTCAAGCAGGCGGTGCAGGCGATAGAGTTCGTCGAGTCTGCTCAAATCCGGTGTGTGTGTTCATTGCGTTCTCCGCACCGGTTTTCTTATGGGTCGAGTGTGCTCGATACCCGTGTTTTTGACAAGGATTTATCCCGTGGATATGCCGCTGGCCCAGAAATCCCGGCCCTTGGCGAGGAATTCGTCCCACGGCAGGTAGTGCGAGCCGTCGCACGAGAAGGTGAGGCCGACCATGCCGTTCATGATATTGAGGGAGCCGGCGCGCAGGTAGAAGGTGTCGTCGATGAAGCGCAGGGCGGCGATGGCGTCGAGGATGGGGCGGATCCGGTCGCGCGGGACGACGGCATCGGCCGGATAGGCCTGTACCGGGTAGATGAGGCAGGTGTCGGGGTCGGTCAGTGCGTCGATGTCGAGCAGGCGATAGCGGTAGGGATCGTCGTAGAGCCACACGGTGGCGCGGCTGCTGGAGAAATGCAATTTGCCGTGGAAGACGCCGCGGTCGGTCATCAGTTCTTCCATCACGCCGAGCACGGTGTCGAGCGTGCGGTCCAGGGCGCTTTCGTTGCGGGTCTGCTGGAAGACGCCGCCGCGGATGGCGGGATCACCCTTGATCTGCCGCCAGGTGGTGGGTTCGTCGTAGAGCCTGCCGGTAAGGGGCAGGTTGCGCAGGTCGAAGTCGGCGCCGACGAAACCGAGTGCGCGGCTTTCCGGGTCGCGCACGATCTGGATGGCGGTGAGCGAGGGGCGCTTGGCGCGCAGGCTGATGTAGGCCTCGGACAGCAGGAAGCCCTGGCTGGGCACGGCTTCGTTCATGTAGGGGCGGTTGGAGCGATCGCGCCCGAAGTCGGTTTCGATGAGGCCTTCGTGGCTGATGTTGTCCGAGAGCTGGGTGGCGCGGGTGTCGAGTGCGTACAGGTATTTGCACGCGGGCATCCTGGCGAGTGCGTCGATGAGCACGGCGTTGAGTGCGGCGCGGTTGGGCCAGACGCGGCCGCAGGCTTCGGCGGCGAGCGCAAGCGGTTCGCGCAGCAGGTTGGCCAGCGCTTCGCGCTGGCGGGCCACGGCTTCGGTCAGGGCGGGCAGGCTCATGTCAGCGCAGGGAGATGACGGGCCAGCCGCGGGTTTCGGCGTGCACGCGCAGGGTGGGGTCGGGGTCGACCGCGACGGGATGCCGCACTTTTTCCAGCAGCGGCAGGTCGTTCAGCGAATCGCTGTAGAAGCGGCTGTCGTCGAGACGGTCGAGGCGGACGCCGCGTGCGTCGAGAAACTGTTCCAGCCGCGCGATCTTGCCTTCGCGGAAGCAGGGCGTGCCGGCGACTGCGCCGGTGAAGCGGCCGTCGATTTCCTCGGGTTCGGTGGCGATCAGGTGGGGGATGCCGAATTCCCGTGCGATCGGTGCGGTGACGAAGCGGTTGGTGGCGGTGATCACGGCGACGAGGTCGGCGGTGTCGAGGTGCCGCCGGACGAGGTCGCGCGCGGCGGGAGTGATCATGGGGCGGATGCGCGTGTCCATGTATTCGGCATGCCAGGCGTCGAGCCGGGCGCGCGGGTGCGTCGCCAGGGGGCGCAGGGCAAAGGCCAGAAAGGCGTGGATGTCGAGCCGGCCGGCTTTGTAGTCGTCGTAGAAGGCGCGGTTCCGGGTTTCGTAGTCGTCGCGGTCGACCACGCCTTTGGCGATGAGGAACTGGCCCCATTCGTAGTCGGAGTCGCCGGCGAGCAGGGTGTTGTCGAGATCGAAGAGGACGAGTTTCATTGCGTGGAGCGAGGGGTCAGGTTTCTTGGCCGCAACATTTCTTGAATTTTTTTCCGCTTCCGCAGGGACAGGGATCGTTGCGTCCGGGTTCCGCCGGCTTGCGGATCGGTTCGCGCGGGCCGCGCCCGCGGTCGAGCCAGAATTCGCGCAGGTCGTACACCGACCAGATGGCATTGGCCACGTGGGCATCGCGACTGAGTTTTTTTTCGTCTGCCGTCCATTCGTCGCGGGGGGCCGTCAGGGTGTAGAAGGGGTCGAGGCCGGCGTCGACGAACTGCTCGTCTTTGCTGCCCTCGGGCAACGCCCAGTCGGATTCCCAATGTTCCACCGCGAGCAGGAAGCCGGCCGCCCAGATTTCGCCGTAGGCCGGCAGGCCCTGCGCCTTGAGCGCAGCGGCCTCGTCGGCGGGCATGTCCCGGAGGATGGCCTGCCAGTCGAGGATCAGCGGCGAATAGGCGCGGGGATCGGAGAGGTTTTCCACCGGCGCGGCGAGCGCGCGTTCGATCTCGCGGCGGCGGCGCGCGAAGCAGGTTTCGAACTGCGTGCGTTCGGCGTCGCTCGCGAATACGCCCAGTCCGGCCTCGCCAAGCAGAACGGGCAGATATTCCGCCGGCTCGGCCTGGCGCGGCGCCACGATCAACGCGGCGGTGAAGCCGTCGGCTTCTTCCACCGACAGCGACAGGTCGGCCCGCTCGCCGGCGGTCTGAAGCAGATCGTCGTAGGCGGCGAGTTCGTCGTCGGAAAGCGGGCGGGCGGTATCGGCGGACATGGGGGCAGGGGGCATCGCGTAAAATTCGCCCATGAATTCTACCGTGCTCAACCCCGCTTCCCTGGCATTGCCCGAAGCACTGCTGTTCGCCGGATGGGCGGGCCTGGCGTTCCTGGCCTGGCGCTGGATGCAGTCGGGCGACTGGCGGCGGCTGGGCGAGCCGGCCAGGCTCAATCTCTTTCTCGCCGCCACCGTGGCGGTGCTGGCGCTGTGGCAGATTCGCACCGGGGTCAAACCGGGGCTGGCTTTCCATCTCTACGGCATCGCCGTGCTGACGATGATGTTCGGCTTCTGGCGGGCCACTTTCGCCGGCGTGCTGGTGCTGGCCGCGAATGCCGCCTTCGGCAAGGGGGCCTGGCCCACGCTCGGTTTCGATGCGCTGGTGACGGCGGCGCTGCCGGCGGCGGTGAGCTGGATGCTCTACCGTCTGCTCGAGCGCCGCCTGCCCAACCATTTCTTCGTCTACGTGCTCGGCAACGGTTTCCTGGGCGGCGCCCTGTCGGTGGCAGCCATCGGACTCGTCACTACGGCCGTCATGGCGATCACCGGCTCTTACACGCCTGAATATCTGTTTACCCATTACACGCCCTACGCCACGCTGCTCATCAGCTGGGGCGAGGCTTTCATGAGCGGCATGGCAGTGACCGTGATGGCGGTCTACAAACCCGACTGGCTCGAAACCTTCGACGACGCGCGCTACATCCAGAACAAATGACAAACCGGCCGGCGCGCCGCCGGCCCCGTTCAGGCAAGACATCAATTGACGTTCCCGACCCTTCACTACCCTGACCTGCCCGTTTCCGCCCGCCGCGACGACATCCTCGCCGCGCTGGCGCGGCACCGCGTGCTCATCCTCTGCGGCGAGACCGGTTCGGGCAAGACCACGCAGATTCCCAAGATGTGCCTGGAAGCCGGTGTGCGTCCCGGCAAGCTGATCGGCTGTACCCAGCCGCGTCGCATCGCGGCGCGTTCGGTGGCGGCGCGCATCGCGCAGGAGCTGGGCAGCGAGCTCGGCGGCCTCGTCGGCTACAAGGTGCGCTTCACCGACAAGGTGCGCGCGGACACGGCGATCAAGGTGATGACCGATGGCATCCTGCTGGCCGAAAGCCAGGGCGATCCGCTGCTCTCCCGTTACGACACGATCCTGATCGACGAGGCGCACGAGCGCAGCCTCAACATCGATTTCCTGCTGGGCTATCTGAAGACCCTGCTGGACAGGCGCGCCGACCTGCGCGTGGTCATCACCTCGGCCACCATCGACGCCGAGCGCTTTTCGAAACATTTCAACGACGCGCCGGTAATCGAAGTGTCGGGCCGCACCTACCCGGTGGAAATCCGCTGGCGGCCCATCGAACGCGGCGAACGCGAGGAGGCGTCGTCGAAGAAAACCGAGCGTGCGACGAAGCCGGACAAGGACGCGCCCGACCAGATCGCCGCCATCCTCGACGCCACCGACGAACTGGCGCGCGAAGGTGCCGGGGACATCCTGGTGTTCCTGCCGGGCGAACGCGAAATCCGCGACACGGCCGAAGCGCTGCGCAAGCACCATCCGCCCGGCACCGAGATCCTGCCGCTGTTTTCGAGATTGTCGGTGGCCGAGCAGGACGCGATTTTCCGGCCGACCTCGGCGCTGCGGCGCATCGTGCTGGCGACCAACGTGGCCGAAACCTCGCTGACCGTGCCGGGCATTCGCTACGTGATCGACCCCGGTACCGCCCGGGTAAAGCGCTACTCGGCGCGCAACAAGGTCGAGCAGCTGCTGGTCGAGAAAGTGAGCCAGGCGTCGGCCAACCAGCGTGCCGGTCGCTGCGGCCGCGTCGCCGACGGCATCTGCATCCGCCTCTACGACGAAGCCGACTTTGCCAACCGGCCGCGTTTCACCGATCCCGAGCTGCTGCGCTCGTCGCTGGCCGGCGTGATCCTGCGCATGAAGTCGTTGAACCTTGGCGACGTGGTCGGCTTTCCGTTCATCGATCCGCCGGGCAACCGTCTCGTCACCGACGGCTATCAGCTGCTGGCCGAACTGCATGCGCTCGACGAGCAGGGTGCGCTGACCAAGACCGGCCGCCAGCTGGCGAAGCTGCCGCTCGATCCGCGCATCGCACGCATGCTGCTGGCCGCCGAGCAGCAGCGCTGCGTGCGCGAAATCCTGATCATCGCCAGCGCGCTGTCGGTGCAGGACCCGCGCGACCGGCCGATGGAGCGCGCGCAGGCCGCCGACGAAAAGCACAAGCTGTTTCAGGACGAGCGTTCCGATTTCATGGGCTGGCTGAAGTTGTGGACCTGGTACGACGAGCAGCTCAAGCACAAGAAGACCAACCGCCAGTTGCAGACCCTGCTGCAGGATCATTTCCTGTCGCCGCGCCGCATGCGCGAGTGGCGCGACATCCACGGCCAGCTGCACGCGCAGGTGGGCGAGCTCGGTTTGCGCGAGAACGAAAAAACCGCCGGCTACGACGCCATTCATCAGGCGCTGCTGACGGGCTTGCTGGGCAACATCGGATTCAAGTCGGACGACGTCAAGGCGCGGCCCCGGTCGAGCGAGAGGGGCGGGCGGACGCGGCAGACCGAGGGCAACTATCAGGGCGCGCGCGGCATCAAGCTCGCCGTGCATCCGGGCTCGGCGCTGGCGAAAAAACAGTCCAAATGGATCGTGGCCGCCGAACTCACCGACACCGGGCGTCTGCTCGCGCGCACCGTGGCCGAGGTGCGGCCGGAATGGATCGAGGCGGCCGGCCGGCATCTGCTCACGCGCATGTACATCGATCCGCACTGGGACAAGGACAGTGCGCGCGTGACCGCCTACGAGCGCGTGAGCCTCTACGGCATCACGCTGGCGCCGCGCCGGCGCGTCCATTACGGTCCCATCGACCCTGAGCTGTCGCGCGAGCTGTTCATTCGCGGCGCGCTGGTGGCGGGTGAGTACGACACGCAGGCGCCGTGGCTCGCGCACAACAGGGCGCTCATCAAGGAAATCGAAACGCTGGAGCACAAGGCGCGCAAATCCGGCGTGTGGCTCGACGAGGAACGCATCTTCCGCGTATTCGATGCGCGGATTCCGGCCGGCCTGCGCGATGCCGAAATACACAATGGGCCCGCGTTCGAGCAGTGGCGACGCGAGGCCGAAGCGGCCAATCCGCGGGCGCTGTTCCTGTCGCGCGAGGAGATCGTCGCCGAAGGTATCGGCGCGGACCACACGCTGTTTCCCGAGACGATGGCGATCGACGGCGTGGACTGTGCGCTGAAATACCGTTTCGAGCCGGGCCACCCGCTCGACGGCGTGACGCTGAAGCTGCCGCTGTATCTGTTGAACCGTGTCGAGCCCGCCCGCGTGGACTGGCTGGTGCCGGGGCTGATCCGCGACAAGCTCACGGCGCTGCTCAAAAATCTGCCCAAGGACAAGCGCCGCCCGCTGATTCCGCTGCCCGATACGGTGACGGCTTTTCTGTCGACCGAAAAGCCGGGCGAACGCCTGCTGACCGAAGCGCTGGCGGCCTGGATCCGGCGCAAGACCGGGGCGGATATCCACCCGGACGACTGGAAGGGCGAGCTGCCGGCGCATCTGGTCATGCATTTCAGCGTGATCGACGACGGCGGGCAGGAACTGGCGAGTGGACGCGATCTCGTCGCCTTGCGCGCACAGTTGGGCGGCGCGGCGCGCATCACTTACGGTGGCGGGCCCGAGGATAACGCCTTCGAGCGCACGAGGCTGACCGAATGGCAGGTCGGCGATCTGCCCGCGCAGGTGCAATTCCAGCGCAACGGCCGCGAGCTGACCGGCTATCCCGCGCTGGTCGATGCGGGCGACGCCGTCGATCTGCGGCTGCTCGACGATGCGGCGGCGGCCGAGCAGGAGACCCGGCTCGGGGTGATCCGCCTGCTGCGTCTGGCGCTCGCCGCGCAGTTCAAGCAACTCGACAAGGACCTGGGGTGCGAGACCGCGCTGGCACTGAAATACCGGGCTTTCGGCAGCGTGGACAAGCTGCGCGCCGAACTGCTGGACGCGATCGCCGCCCGCGCGCTGCTGGGCGACGACGACGCACCGCGCAGCCCGAAGGCCTTCGATAAACAGAAAGAACGTGCGAAACCGCGCGTGGCCGTGGTCAAGCAGACGCTGCTACGCGACGTGGCCGAGATCCTCGACCTGCACGCGCAGGTCGCGGCGCGGCTCGGCGCCAAGCCGCAGTTTCCCGGCCCCATGCGCGACGAGCAGGCGCACCTCGCCGCACTGGTGCCGAACGACTTCATCGTCGCCACGCCGTGGGCACGACTAAAGGATCTGCCGCGTTATCTGCGGGGCATCCTCAAGCGACTGGACAAACTGCCGGCGTCGAACGAACGCGACGGCCGCGCGATGGCGGGCATTCTGACCTTGCAGAACAAATACCTCGCGCGACGCGGGCAGGTGAAGGGGGCAGTCCCCGCCGCGCTCGACGAATTTCGCTGGCAGCTCGAAGAGTTGCGGATCTCGCTTTATGCGCAGGAACTGAAGACGCCCTATCCGGTGTCGGTCAAGCGGCTGGACAAGCTGTGGGACGAGCTTGCCAGACAGCCGCTGGATTGATTGTGGCCAGGGTCTGGGCGGTGGTACGTTCGACCTGCCGGATTCCGGCAGGTCGCGGTCCTAGAACGGCAGCGCGACCTGGCGTTGCGATTCGCTGCCGGACTTGACCCGGTACATGGCCGCGTCGGCGGCACGTATGAGCGCGTCTTCGTTGTCGCCGTCCTCGGGGAAGATCGATTGTCCGATGCTCGCCTCGACGTCGAGGCTGAACGAACTGAAGAGCGTATTGCCCGCCAGCGCCTGTTCGATCTTCAGCGCAGCGGCGATGCAGTCCTGCCGGCCCTGTACCCCTTCCAGCAGTACCACGAATTCGTCGCCGCCCAGTCGTGCAACGGTGTCGGATTCGCGTATGCAGGCCTGGAGCTGACGCGCCACTTCGCTCAGTACCGTATCGCCGATGTGATGGCCGTGCTGGTCGTTGATCGCCTTGAAGCGGTCCAGGTCCACGTAGAGCAGACCGATCCGGCCGCCATAACGGCGGGCGTGGCGGAGGGCCTGCTGCAGGCGGTCGTAGAACAGGCGGCGATTGGCCAGCCCGGTCAGCGGATCGTGTGTGGCCTCCTCGCGGAGGGCGGCGCGCGACTGTTCCAGTTCGCGCAGCTGTGCCTGGATCTGCCGGGCGCGCAGCCGGGCCTTGCGCAGGGTGCGCCAGGCGATCAGCAGTGCGAGCAGGACTGCGCCGATACCCAGGGTCAGCGTGAGCAGCAGGGTCTGCCGGTAAGTGCGCCGTGCGCTTTGCTGGGCAGCCAGGTTGGCCGCCTGGTAGCGCGTCCGCATGTCCGCGAGCTGATGGTTGAAGGTTTCCTGAAGCGGAATGGCGTCCGCAACGAGGTGCTGGCGCGCGGTGTCGAGCTGCTCGGCGTAGATCAGGTCGATGATCGATTCCTGGATGGTTTGTATCCGGTTCACCAGTTGGGTCTGGGCATCGAAATCGCGCTGTTCCGCGGGGCTGAGTCCCATGTCGGCCAAGGCCTTGCGGCCGCTGCCGACCAGAAAGCCGGCCCGGTTGAAAGCCATGAAATGATCGTCTCGCTCGAAGGCGTCGGCGGCGAGCATGATGTTGACCAGGCTGTCCGTCCGGATGTGTGCCGCGACCTGGGTCTGCGTGATCAGGTCGATCTTGCGGTTGTGCTGTTCGATCATGGTGCGGACTTCTTCGCCGAGCGTATGCAGCTGGAAAAAGCTGTTCAGCGCCTGCGCGAAAATGAGCACCACCAGGACCGCGAACGCGGTACCGGTGGTCAGGGGCAAGGCACGGGGAGGCTTCATGGGCGGGAATGAAAGCCGCGACACCTGTGGTTTAGCTCAAAATGATGCGAAACGCAGGGCTCAGGACCGCAGTGCGCGCAGGCGGGTGGCGACTTCCGTCGCATGCGTGGCGGGGTCGACCCGGTCGAAGCGGGCGGCGATGCGGCCTTCGGGGTCGATGATGAAGGTATGGCGCCGGGCGAAGCGCGCCACGCCCAGATTGAGCAGGCTGTCGTAGGCCGCCGCCGTGCGGCCGTCGGGGTCGGCAAGCAGGGAAAAAGGCAGGCGATGTTTGCTGGCGAAGGCTGCGTGCGATGCGCGGTCGTCCACGCTGACGCCCAGGATGGCGGCGCCGAGATCGCCGTATATGCCGATGTCGTCGCGGAAGCGGCAGGCTTCCTGGGTGCACAGGGGGGTGTCGTCGCGCGGATAGAAATAGAGCACCAGCCAGCGTCCCGCATAGTCGGCCAGCCGGTGGGTCTGCCCCGCCTGATCGTGCAGGACAAAATCCGGAGCCAGGCTGCCTTCGACGAGCCGCGTGCCCGGCCGCAGCATCCACAGCATCGCGCTCGCCAGAATCAGAAGGACGGCTGCGCCGCCGAGCAGTACTTTCATCGTTATCCTCCGCGTGTTCATGATAGCCGGATCGGCCATCCGGTGCGCGGTGCGTGGCCCAGGCCGAACGGCGATTTCTTCGAATGCGCGGAAGGCCTGTAAAATCGCGGCGTTTCACCGCACGCCCCCGTAGCTCAGTGGATAGAGCATCCCCCTCCTAAGGGGAGGGTCACACGTTCGATTCGTGTCGGGGGCGCCAGAATCAGGGTTTTTCAGGTGAGTGATGATTGGATGCTTGCCTGAAAAACGGCCATGGGCAACCGTGGCCGGCGAGCACCCATAAAAAAGCCCGCCCCCAGGGGACGGGCTTTCGATTGCCGCTGAAGGGTCAGGGCTTGTCGTCCTTGCGCAGCCGGGCGAGCCAGTATTCCATCTGCTTGCCGGCCGCTTCCCGGCCACCGAGTCCGAAGGACAGGGCCACCGCCACCGCGACGGCGCCGAAGACGAACGCGAAGGCCATGTTCACGATGTCGTCGGCGATACCCATCGCCGACAGGCCCAGCGCCAGCACCAGACCGAGAATCGCGAAGCGCACAATGCCGGCAAGGCCCACGGCACCGTCGCTGCTGGCGCGCAGTACGGCCCGGTGTGCCAGACTGGCCAGCCAGAAACCGACCAGCAGGATGCCGACGCCCAGCAGCACGTCGCCGCCGAACTGGATGAAGAGTCCCACCAGCAGTTCGACCTGGGTGAAGTCGAGCCGGTTGGCGGCCTCGACGGTGGCGAACAGCATGGCGAAGAAGATCGCGACGCGGCGGACCAGTTCCGTGGCCTTGAAGCTGTCGGTGAAGACATGCGCCAGCCCCATCTTCGCGGGCAGATGGTTGAGGCCGGCGCTGTCCAGCAGATTGGCCAGGAGGCCGGCCGCGAAGCGCGCCACGTACCACGTGACGAACAGGATCAGCACGGCGGCGAAGATGTTGGGCAGGGCGTTCATCATCATGCCGAGCATGTCGATTGCAGGGCCCGAAATGGCGGTGATCTGGAGTGCGTCGAGCGCCGCGACCAGGGCGGGCACGAAGACCAGGATGAACACCAGGATGCCGGCAAGCCGCGACAGTTCGAGGCGGTCCTTCAGGCCGGCCGACTCGCCCAGCCGGTCTGCGCCGATGGCGCTCAGCAGATTCGTGACCAGGCCGCGCAGGACGCGCGCGATCATCCAGCCTGCGAAGGTGATGACGGCGGCCGCGAAAATGTTCGGCAGCATGGCCAGGAAGTGGTCGACCATGTTGCGCACCGGATCGAGCATGCCGTCGAGCTGGAAGACGCCGAGAATCGCCGGCAGGAACAGCAGGATGACGAGCCAGAACAGCACGTTGCCGACGTTTTCGCCGGGATGCTTCATGCCGGCGTGTTCGACCAGCTTTTCGTCCCAGCGGGTGGCCTGCAGCGCCCGGTTGGCGACGGTCTTGACGAGACTCGCGGCCAGCCAGGCGACGAGCGTCAGCACGGCACCCGCCAGCAGGTGCGGCAGATAGGCCATGATCCGGGCCATCATGTCGGCCAGCGGTCCGGACAGCTGTTCGAGATTCAGGGTGTTGAACACGCCGAGCAGGGTCGCGAGGAGAACGAACCAGAACACGGCCAGTGCGGTACCGCCCTCGATATCCATCGGCTTGCCGACCGAGGTGGCGACGAATCCGTTGACGCGGGCGAGGGACAGGAGCTTGCGCACACCGGCACGCGCAAGAAGCGCCAGCACGTAGCCGACCACCAGGATGCCGATGGCGCCAAGTATGCCGGGCAGGTGGGCGCCCACGGCATTTTGCAGCGCCGCGGAAAAGTTACTCAGGTCCATATTCATTGTTGCTCCTTCGCCGGTATGTTTTTACTGGGGGCGTGCGCGGCCGTTGCGGCCGCGTACCAGAGTTTCCCACATATTATTTTTGCACAAAATAATATGTGGCGGTCTGACCGGAACTGTTAAATTGGTTTAGGGAACGGGAGAGGCCGCACGGGATGGCGAGATGGCAGGCAAGGAACGCGCATGCGCGCTGCCCCGGGCTGGAGCCGATGCATGCAGTGCGAACGAGATGGTAGTTGTATGGCCAGCCTTATCGAGGGATAAGGTGGCGTCCCCACGGGGATTCGAACCCCGGTTATCGCCGTGAAAGGGCGGTGTCCTAGGCCTCTAGACGATGGGGACCCGGACGACGGACCGTGCCGTCGAAAACTGCCTACTGCTTTCTGGACATCTGCGTAAGGGTGACGCCGAGCAGCAAACCGACGAAACCCAATGGTACCAAGCGCAGCCAGAATTCGGCCTGTTCGGCGCCATGAAACATCTGCCAGAACCCGACAATCAGTCCGACGACGCTCAGTATCAGTCCCAGCAAGGTGGTGATGACGCCAAGTTTGTGCATCGTACTGCCTGTTGAGTTGGTGGAGGTAAGCGGGATCGAACCGCTGACCTCTTGCATGCCATGCAAGCGCTCTCCCAGCTGAGCTATACCCCCAACGAAGCCGCGCATTCTATACATGGCCCACGGGCTTGTAAAGCGCGTGGGCGAGAAAATCACGCGTCCGTATCGGGGAACAGCTTGCCGGGGTTGAGCAGGCCTTGCGGGTCGAACTGCTGTTTGATGGTGCGCATGAGGGCCAGTGTCGGCGGGTCGATTTCGCGCGGCAGGAAACGGCGTTTTTCCGTACCGATGCCATGTTCGCCGGACAGTGTGCCGCCGAGCGCGAGCACCTTTGCCATGAGGGCGTCGAGCGCGGCATGCGCGCGCGCCATTTCGCCGGCATCGTCGGGATGCACCATGAGATTGACATGCAGGTTGCCGTTGCCGGCATGGCCGAAGGACACGATGGGCAGGCGGTGCGTTTCGGCGGTGGCATCGATGAAATCGACGAAATCGGCCAGCTGGGAGACCGGCACCACGACGTCTTCGTTGATCTTGAGGGGGGCGATGCGCTTGACCGCGTACGACAGCGATTTGCGTGCGGCCCACAGTTGCGCGATGGCTTCGCGCGCAAAGCCGCTTTTCATTTCGAGCAGGCCAGGGCCCTGCAGCGCGGCCTGCAGCGCGGCGATCTGGCGGGGCACGTCCTCGGCAGCGCCATCGGCTTCGACGACCAGCAGGGCGCGCGTGCCGGATGCAAGGTCGTCCGCCGCGCCGGTTGGCCGGATGGCGTCGATGGCGCGCGCATCCATGAATTCGAGCGCGGACGGCGCGACGGGCTGACGCATGATGCGGATGACGGCATCGAGCGCGTCGCGCGCCGATGCGAAGCAGAGACGCAGGGTGGCGACGGTCTCGGGGGCGGGCAGCAGTTTCAGTGTGGCTTCAGTGATGAGCGCGAGGGTGCCTTCCGAGCCGACCAGCAGGCGGGTCAAGTCGAAGCCGGTGACGCCCTTGGTGGTGCGGCAGCCCGTGCGGATTGCTTCGCCGGCACCGGTCACGGCGCGCAGGCCCAGCACGTAGTCGCGGGTGACGCCGTATTTGACGGCGCGCGGACCGGCGGCATTCATCGCCAGATTGCCGCCGATGCGGCTGTAGGGACCGCTGCCGGGGTCGGGGGGATAAAACAGGCCGGCCTCGCGCGCGAGCCGGTCGATGTCTTCGGTGACCATGCCGGTCTCGACGACGACGAGCCGGTCGTCAGGGTTGAATTCGATCACGCGCCGCATGCATTCGAAGCTGACGACTACACTGCCGGGCGCGGGCAGTGCGCCGCCGACATTGCCCGACCCTGCGCCGCGCGGTGTCAGCGCGACCGTGTGTGCGCATGCGACGCGGGCGAGCGCGAGTACGTCGTCGTGCGAGTTCGGGAACAGCACGGCGTCGGGCATGACCTGGCGCGGCGTCTCGTCGCTGGCGTAGAGGGTGCGGGTGGCGGCATCGTCAAAGACGCGGTTTTCCCCCAGGGCAGTGCGAAAGGCGGCCAGCGCGCGAGCGCTCAGCATGGCGTCAGGCCGGGTGTTCGGGGGGCAGGCGGGCAATCAGCTGACCGACCATGTCGGCATCGAAATCCATGCCGACGTCCCAGCCCGGATTGAGCGTGATGGGCACGCCGCCGCCGAGGCGGCGCAACAGCCAGGAAAATTCGGTCAGCAGGCCGCCGGTGAACTCTGGGAAATGCTCGGCCATCGGCTTGGCGCGCTCCGGGCTGGTGAACAGGACCAGCACGCGGGTTCCGTCCTCGTCCTCGATGATCAGCGGTTCGGCCTGAGTGGAGCGCTGAAAGCCCTGAATCGGGTTTTTCTCGTCGCGTACCGGCATGAACACCTGTTCGTCGACGAGACGCAATACGAAGGCTTCGGGATCGAGCGAACCGCTGTGTACGGCGACGAGCTGTTCTTCGAGCGGGTTATGGGGGACGAAAGTCATGTCGGGATTCCGGTAACGCTGCAGTGTACTCCAGCCGGCACGGCCGGGACGCGGCGTGCGCAGCGGGATATGGTTAAATTGTTTCACATAACGCGTCAGGGAGCGATGCGATGGGACGCATCACCGGCTACGCCGGGTTGCACGACTACAACCGCGCGATCCGCGACATCGCGATCAGTCCGGACTGGCAGTCCGGTCAACTGACACGCCAGTTGGGGCGGGTGGTCGAAGTGGCCGCGCGTTCGCTCGGTGTCGGCCGCGTCGGCGTATGGCGGTTGCGCGAGCGCGGGACCATCCTCGACTGCATCTGCCAGTACGACAGCCGCCATGGTCTCGTCGAAGCCAGTCTGTCGCTGAATGCAACGCAATCTCCCGCGTATTTCGCAGCGCTCTCGAACAATCGCGTCCTGGCGGTCGGCGACGTGGCGCGCGATCCGCGCACCGCTGAACTGATCGACAGCTATCTGGCGCCTCTGCGCATCCGTTCCCTGCTCGACGCGCCGATCTGGCTGGATGGCGAAGTAGTCGGCGTCGTGTGTCACGAGCACGCCGGCGAACCGCGCGTCTGGCGCGACGAGGACATGGCTTTCGCCGGATCGATGGGCGATTTTGTCGCGATGGCCATGTCCGAGGGGCGCTACCGGCGCGTCGAGGCGGAACGCGAGCGGCTGGCGCGCATCATCGAGGCCACGCCCGACATGGTCGCGATCCTGTCGCCGGACGGTTATCTGCTCCAGATGAATCCGGCCGGCCGCAAGCTGCTCGGGCTGTCCGAAGACGTCGACATCGGCGCCTACCGCAGCCGGGATTTCCTGGGGGAATGCACGACCTGCCGGCTGGATACCGAAATCCGGCCGGCGCTGCTAAAAACCGGCTACTGGACCGGCGAGGCGATGCTGCGCGAAGACACGCCACAGGCGCTGCCGGTATCGGTCGTGGCCCTGGCGCATCGCGATGCACAGGGGGTGCTGGAGCATTTTTCCGTGGTGTTGCGCGATCTCAGTGCGCAGAAAGCCATTCAGCGGGAAATCGAGGCCCTCAACGAGGCGCTGGAGGATCGGGTCCGCGCGCGGACCGAGGCGCTTGAGTCGGCCAACCGCAACCTGGAGTCGTTCGCCTATTCGGTGTCGCACGATCTCAAGGCGCCCCTGCGCGGGATCGAGGGATACAGCCGTCTGCTCGCCGCCGAATATCAGGATGTCCTGCCCGAAGGCGCGCGCGAGTATGTCGATCTGATCCGCGCCGCCAGCGGGCGCATGGATCGCATGATCGAGGGCATCCTGGCCTATTCGCGGGTGCAGATGCGGCAACTGAAGTCCGTGCCGGTCGATGTGCGCGATCTGATCGGCGCTTTGCTGAGCGAGTTCGGGCCGCAGCTGCGCGACGGTGTGACGCTGATCGAGGATGTCGAACCCGGCGTACTGGAGACCGACCGTGAAGGGCTCGCGCAGATTCTCCGCAACTTCCTGTCCAATGCGCTCAAGTTTTCGCATGGCGAGCGCCCCTTGCAGGTCTGCATCGAAGGGCGCCGCCGTGGCCGTGGCTACCGTTTTTCGGTTGCCGACAATGGCATCGGATTCGACATGCGCTATCACGACCGTATATTCGAAATCTTTCATCGCCTGCCGAACGGCGGGGATGCGGATGGCACCGGCATCGGACTGGCGCTTGCCGCGCGTGCGGCCGAACGCCTCGGCGGGCGCGTCTGGGCCGAAAGCGCGCCGGGCGGGGGCGCCACTTTCCATTTCGAGCAACCAAACGGACTTCAACCATGAAACTGCTCTATGTCGAGGACAACCCTTTTGATCGCGATCTCACGCGGCGCGCCTTGCTGAAGCAGATTCCCGGGCTGGAGTGGGATGCCGTAAGCGGCGTGTGCGATGCCGTCGCTCGTCTGGACGCGCAGCCGTACGACGTGCTGCTGCTCGACATGTGGCTGCAGGACGGCTGTGGACTGGATGTGCTGCTGCATGCGCGCCGCCGTGGCTTGGACGTTGCCGTCGTCGTGGTTGCCGGAGCCGGCGACGAAGCCAGCGTCGTGCAGTTTCTGAAAGCCGGGGCGCAGGATTATGTGCCCAAGCGCGGAACCTATCTCGATGAGCTTGGCGTACGGTTGCAGCAGGCCTGCGCGCGGGCGCGCGATACCCTGCGCCCGGCCTCGCTGCTGACCGTGCTGTATGTGGAAGCGAACGGGGATGACGTGGAACTGACGCGCCGCCATTTCGAGCGCCGTGCCCCGCACCTGAATCTGGTGGCGCATGCGGATGGCGATACAGCGCTGGCCTGGCTGGCCCAGCCGGGCAACCGGGCCGACGTCGCGCTGCTCGATCTGCGCCTGCCCGGCATGTCTGGGCTGGAATTGCTGGCGGCGCTGCATGAGGCCTACCGTCTGCCCTGCATCCTCATCACCGGCCGCGGCGACGAAGCCGCCGCGGCCGAGGCCATGCGCCTCGGCGCCATCGACTATGTCGTCAAGGAACACGGCTACGTGTCCGCCCTGCCGTGCATCGTCGAACACGCGCACGTGCTGACGGCCTACGCGGCCCTGCGCCTGACTTGCGTCCGCCTGCAAGAAGCGGCGGGGCGGTGAATCAGGGTTCCCAGCGCTCGGGGTGCGCCCAGAAACGGGCGTTGAGCCAGTCGGGGACCGGCTTGTAAGTGGCCAGATCGTAAGCCTGGATGTGGGTGCCGTTGGCCGGATCGCGCAGCTCGCATTCGAATCCGAGGGCGCGAAACGCATCGTCGTCGAGCGGGCCATCCGCCTGCGCTGCCAGCAGCAGGCGTGGCGCGACATAGAGGCGTACACGGTGGATCAGGTGCCGCGCGGCCTCGGCATCCAGAGCATCCAGTGCGGCGATGCCGAGGGCGAGCGCGCCGGCTGCCGTCGGCGCGTCGGCTGTCAGGATCGGCGTGCCGGGCAGGCAAGCCGTTGCAAAGTCGTGCGCTTCGGCATCCAGTGCGTACAGGTGCGCCGGCCGCAGCGCCGCGAGCCGTGTCGCCAGATGCGTGCGCCAGTCCATCCGGTTTCAGGCGGGCCGCGGTACGCGGATCAGGCGGGTACCGAGCAGGCGGTCGTGCAGGAATTGCCGGTCGCGGTCAAAGAGCGCCCACCAGAATCCCGCGCCCGCAAGCGCAAGACCCGCCAGGGCCAGGCAGAAGCGCAACGCGGCCTGTCCCGGGCTGACGCGGCCGCCGTCGGCGCGTACGAGGCGCACGCGCCAGGTCTTCATTGCCAGCGTCTGGCCGCTGCGCAGCCAGAAGGCGGCGAAATAGGCGAACAGCACGCCAAGCAGGAAAACCTGGAACAAGTGCTTCTGCCAGGGCGCGTGCAGATCGCCGACCACCGGCAGCGCGACGAACGAGGCCACGAACACCACGGCGATGACGAGCAGCGACTCGTAGATCATGGCCGCGACGCGTATCGGAAACGAGGCTGGAGAGGGGGCTATTGCCTTGCTTTGCATGATGGTTCTATATTGGAGCCGAGCGCGGCAATTTGCCACACCGCGCCGCTCATAAACAACGTGCCGGCATGCCGGCCATAACACCAAATCAGGAGGGAGGCTGTATGCATATCGTAAAGCAGCTGATGGCAATTCCCGGCGTGATCGCTGCCGGGGAGTACGCGTACCGGGGGGACCGTTTCTCGTTCGAGGGCGCCCTTACGGACGAATTCGCGCGCATGGCATCCATTCTGTGTCGCGCGAACACGCTCTCGGTCAACATGCAGTCCGAGATTTTCGATTCCTTTGCGGAAAACTGCGGCTGCAGGCCGGTCCAGGGCTGGATCGTACGTGGCCGGGATATTACCGTCTGCGCGATCGGAAATTATTTCTCGTTTATCGAAAACCGCGAGGATCTCCTGAACGATGTCATGACCATCATGCGTGCCAAGGTGGGCGACATCGAGGACGATCTGCTGGTCAATCTCTATGCCAGGCTGGGAGGCGACACCAAGGAAGCGTTGTACTGATACCGCACCAAGCACCGATACCAACAGGAGAGGGGATTTAAGATGGATCTCGAGAAAATGATGGCGCTGCCGGGCGCAATGGCGGCTTTCACCTTCAGCGACAAGGGCGATCTCCAGAACCACGTGTTGCGCGAGGGAACCGAACTGACCCCGCAGGTCCTCGATCTGCTGACCCGGTCGTGCGTCGCCAATCTGGCGATCGCCGGAATGGAGGCGCGCGGCTGGGAGGCCGTCACGGGACAGGCCGGTTTCCAGCCGCTGCAGGGATTTTCGGTCGTGGGGCTGGAATGGTCGGTGGTGGTCAACGGCAATTGCGGTGTCGTCGTGAAGAACCGCGATGCCGATTACGAGGCCACGTTCAACGCACTGCAGACTGCCTGAGAGGCGCACACCATGCCATTGAGAAAAATCCTGGTACTGGATGGCGTGACGGCGGTCTGCCGATTTCGCGACGACGGTGTGATCATGGAAGCGCAGGGCATGCTGCCGCCCGAACTGATGGAACGGCTTGCGCATTTCGCGCAGTGGTATCGCCGCATGGTGTCGAGCAACACCGACGTCCTGTCGCTGTTTTCGCAGATGCCGGGCTGGTCCCCTTCGCAGGGCTGGGTGGTGCAGGGGGCCGCGATGACGGTATGCAGCATGGGCAACACCGTCTGCCTGGTTGACAATGCCGAAGGCTCGCTGAACGAAATCATGCGCGTGCTGACCGAGGCGGCGCACGAATAGCGGCCTGTCGTGCGCCTGCCGACCCCTCGATACGAGGGGTTTTTGTTGTCCGTGCGATACGTCAGGCCGCGTCCTGCCGCCCTTTCTTGACCGGGGCGGGGCAAACCGATTACCCTCACGGGTTCACCAACGATTTGATTTTTTGTCAGTTTATGGAAGCCACGGGCGCCGAGATCGTCGTACGTTGTCTGGCCGAAGAGGGGGTCGAGTTTGTCTTCGGCTATCCCGGTGGGGCCGTGCTCAACATCTACGACGAAATCTTCAAGCAGGACAAGTTCAAACATGTGCTCGTGCGCCATGAGCAGGCTGCGGTGCACGCCGCGGATGCCTACGCGCGCGCCACCGGCCGCGTCGGCGTGGCGCTCGTGACCTCGGGGCCGGGCGTGACCAATGCCGTCACCGGCATCGCCACCGCCTACATGGATTCGGTTCCCATCGTCGTCGTCACAGGCCAGGTGCCGACGCCGGCGATCGGCATGGACGCCTTCCAGGAAGTCGACACCGTCGGCATCACGCGGCCCTGCGTGAAGCACAACTTCCTCGTCAAGGACGTGAAGGATCTCGCGGCCACGATGAAGAAGGCCTTCATCATCGCTGCCACCGGCCGGCCCGGTCCCGTGGTCGTCGACGTGCCCAAGGATGTGACCTTCCATACGACCGATTTCGAGTACCCGTCCAGCGTCGAGATGCGCTCGTACAACCCCGTGGTCAAGGGCCATAGCGGCCAGCTGAAGCGTGCGGTGCAGATGCTGCTCGAAGCCCAGCGCCCGATGATCTACACCGGCGGCGGCGTGGTGCTTGGCGATGCCGCACAGCAACTGATCGAGGTGGCCCGTCTGCTGGGCTTTCCGGTGACCAATACCCTGATGGGCCTGGGCGGTTATCCCGCTACCGACAAGCAGAACCTCGGCATGCTCGGCATGCATGGCACCTATGAAGCCAACATGGCGATGCAGCACTGCGACGTACTGCTGGCCGTGGGGGCACGTTTCGACGACCGGGTGATCGGTAACCCCGAGCATTTCGCGCGCGAGCAGCGCCGCATCGTCCACATCGACATCGACCCGTCGTCGATTTCCAAGCGCGTGAAAGTCGACGTGCCCATCGTCGGCGACGTGAAAACCGTGCTTGCCGACATGCTTGGTCTGCTGAAACAGGCCAAGGACCGGCCCGACGCAGCCGCACTCAAGGCGTGGTGGACACAGATCGAACTGTGGCGTGCCAAAAACTGCCTCAAGTACAACAAGCAGAGTCCCATCATCAAGCCCCAGTATGTGGTCGAGAAGCTGTGGGAAGTGACGAAGGGCGAAGCGTTCGTGACGTCCGACGTGGGCCAGCACCAGATGTGGGCCGCGCAGTACTACAAGTTCGACCAGCCGCGCCGCTGGATCAACTCCGGCGGTCTCGGCACCATGGGCGTCGGCCTGCCTTACGCCATGGGGGTGCAGCTGGCCTTCCCGGATGCGCAGGTGGCCTGCATCACCGGTGAGTCGTCGATCCAGATGAACATCCAGGAACTGTCCACCTGCAAGCAGTACCGCATTCCGGTCAAGGTGCTCACGCTCAACAACCGCTACATGGGCATGGTGCGGCAGTGGCAGGAATTCTTCTACGGCAGCCGCTACGCTGAGTCGTACATGGAGTCGCTCCCCGACTTCGTCAAGCTCGCCGAATCCTATGGCCATGTCGGCATGCGCATCGACAAGCCCGAAGATGTCGAGGCGGCGATCAAGGAGGCCTTCTCGCCCGCGCTCAAGGAGCGCATGGTGTTCATGGACTTCCAGACCGACCAGACCGAGAACGTCTATCCCATGGTCGAGGGCGGCAAGGGGCTGTCCGAGATGATTCTGGCGGAGGATCTCTGATGAACAGCCGCCATATCATTTCGCTGCTGATGGAGAACGAGGCGGGCGCGTTGTCGCGTGTCGCCGGCCTGTTTTCCGCGCGCGCCTACAACATCGAGTCGCTCACGGTCGCACCGACCGAGGACGCCACGCTGTCGCGCATGACCATCGTGACCACCGGTTCGGAAGACATCATCGAGCAGATCACCAAGCAGCTCAACAAGCTGGTCGACGTCATCAAGGTGATGGACCTGACCGAAGGCAGCCACATCGAGCGCGAGCTGATGCTGGTCAAGGTCAAGGCCGTCGGCAGCGGCCGCGAAGAGATGAAGCGCACCGCCGACATTTTCCGCGGCCGCATCATCGACGTCACCGACTCGACCTACACCATCGAACTGACCGGTACCGGCTCCAAGCTGGATGCCTTCCTTGAGGCGATCGATCCGGCCTTCATCATCGAAACCGTGCGCACGGGCGCGTCCGGTATCGGCCGCGGCGAACGCAGTCTCAAAGCCTGATTTTCAAGCAAGCCAATTTCACACTGGGAACTCACATGAAAGTTTATTACGACAAGGACGCCGACCTTTCCCTGATCAAGAAGCGCAAGGTCGCGATCGTCGGTTACGGCTCGCAGGGCCACGCCCACGCCAACAACCTCAAGGATTCCGGCGTCAAGGTGTCGGTCGGCCTGCGCCGCGGCGGCGCTTCCTGGGACAAGGCCAAGAAGGCCGGTCTCGACGTGAAGGAGATCGCCGATGCCGTGAAGGCTGCCGATTTCGTCATGATCCTGATCCCTGACGAGCTGATGGCTGCCACCTATTACAACGACATCGAGCCCAATCTGAAGAAGGGCGCCACGCTGGCCTTCGCCCACGGTTTCAATGTCCACTACAACCAGATCAATCCGCGCGCCGACCTGGACGTGGTGATGATCGCGCCCAAGGGCCCCGGCCATCTGGTGCGCTCCACCTATACCCAGGGCGGGGGCGTGCCTTCGCTGATCGCCATTTACCAGGACAAATCCGGAAAGGCCCGCGATCTGGCGCTTTCCTATGCCTGCGCCAACGGCGGCACCCGTGGCGGCGTCATCGAGACGACCTTCCGTGAAGAGACCGAGACCGACCTCTTCGGCGAACAGGCCGTGCTGTGCGGCGGCTGCGTCGATCTGGTGAAGGCCGGCTTCGACACCCTGGTCGACGCGGGCTACGCGCCCGAGATGGCCTACTTCGAGTGCCTGCACGAACTGAAGCTGATCGTCGACCTGATGTACGAGGGCGGCATCGCCAACATGAACTACTCGATCTCGAACAACGCCGAGTACGGCGAATACGTCACCGGCCCCAGGGTGATCAACGAGCAGTCGCGCGCCGCGATGAAAGAGGCGCTCGCCAACATCCAGAACGGCGAATACGCCAAGCGCTTCATTCTCGAAGGCCGCACCGGCTACCCCGAGATGACCGCGCGCCGCAGGCTTAACGCCGAGCACCCGATCGAGGTCGTCGGTGCGAAGCTGCGTTCCATGATGCCCTGGATCGGCAAGAACAAGCTGGTCGACCAGTCCAAGAACTGATAAACCGGGGGGCCGGCATATCAATAAAACTCGGGGGCTTGCGCGATTGCATGGCGCTTTCCCCGGCCCCCTGATGCCCCTGATCCCTAGTTGCCACACATGAAACAATCTCTCATCGCCCGCGAAGGCTGGCTGGTGCTGCTTGCGGCTTTCGCGGCCGCGCTGATCGCGAGCGGGCTCATCGGATGGTGGTCCGTTCCGTTCTGGATCTGGGCCGTTTTCGCATTGCAGTTCTTCCGCGATCCGGTGCGGGTGCCGCCGACGGATGCCGACGCGGTCATCGCCCCGGCCGACGGCCGTATCGTCGCGGTGGAAAAGGTCGCCGATCCCTATCTCGAACGCGAAGCGCTGAAGATCAGCGTGTTCATGAACGTGTTCAACGTCCATTCGAACAAGAGCCCGGTCGACGGCGAGGTGAAGGGGCGCTGGTATGCGGCCGGCAGCTTTGTCAATGCGGCGCTCGACAAGGCCTCGACCGAGAACGAGCGCAACGCGCTGTGGATCCGCGGTGCGCGCGGCGACGTCACCTGCGTGCAGATCGCCGGACTCATCGCGCGGCGCATTCTCTGCTACGTGCGTACCGGGGATACGCTGACACGCGGCGCACGCTACGGCTTCATCCGCTTCGGCTCGCGTGTCGACGTCTATCTGCCGACCGAAGCGCGCGCCGAAGTCTCGATCGGCCAAAAAGTCACGGGTGGGCGTACCATACTGGCTCGCTGGTAAGCCGGATCCGACGCCTATGCTCGAATTCAACCACCGCAAGACCGACACGATGCGCATGCGCGATCGCGGCATCTATCTGTTGCCGAACCTGTTCACCACGGGCGCGCTGTTCGCCGGTTTCTACGCGGTGGTGCAGGCCATGAACGGGCGCTTCGAACATGCGGCGGTGGCCATTTTCATCGCCATGGTGCTCGACGGCCTCGATGGCCGTGTTGCGCGCATGACCCACACGCAGAGCGCCTTCGGCGCCGAATACGACAGCCTCGCCGACATGGTGTCCTTCGGCGTCGCGCCCGCGCTGATCATCTATGAATTCGCCCTGCACGACATGGGCAAGTTCGGCTGGATCGCCGCTTTCGTCTACTGCGCAGGCGCAGCATTGCGTCTGGCCCGCTTCAATACCCAGATCGAGACCGTCACCGACAAGCGCTTTTTCCAGGGACTGCCCAGCCCGTCGGCGGCCGCGCTCATCGCCGGTTTCGTCTGGGTCATGGTCGAATACGGCGTGAGCGGTCGCGAGGTGCCGGAGATTGCAGCCGTGGTCGCCCTGTTCGGCGGGCTCACCATGGTCAGCAACCTGCGCTACTACAGCGGCAAGGAAATCAACCTCCGCAAGAGTGTGCCTTTCTTCGTCATCCTGCTGGTGGTACTGGCTTTCATTCTCGTCTCGACCAGCCCGCCCGAAGTGCTGTTCGGCGTATTCGTCCTGTATGGCCTGTCGGGCTATGTCGACGTGCTGATGCGCCGCTTTCACCGCAAGCCCGCCGCCTGACACATCTTCCCCGACGGGCGCGCGCATCCGCCCGGGCTGGCCGCCGGATGTCCGTGACGGCCGATATAATGCGCCGATCCGGACCGCGTGAGGCGCGGCCCCTGCATTCGTGGAGCCTGTCATGAACGACCGTTTGTACATTTTCGATACCACCCTGCGCGACGGCGAACAAAGCCCCGGCGCGTCGATGACCAAGGACGAAAAACTCCGCATCGCCCGCCAGCTCGAAAAGCTCGGCGTCGACGTCATCGAGGCCGGCTTCGCCGCTGCGAGCCCAGGCGATGCCGACGCCATCAAGGCCATCGCCGAAGCCATCACCAACTCAACGGTCTGCTCGCTGGCACGCGCCAACGAGCGCGACATCCGCGCTGCCGGCGAGGCGATCAAACCGGCCAGGCACGGCCGCATCCACACCTTCATCGCCACTTCGCCCATCCACATGGAGAAGAAGCTGCGCATGACGCCGGATCAGGTCGTCGAGGCGGCCGTGAAAGCGGTGAAGCTGGCGCGCGAATACACCGAGGATGTCGAGTTCTCCGCCGAGGACGCGGTGCGTTCCGACATGGATTTCCTCGTGCGCGTGTTCGACGCAGTAATCGAAGCCGGCGCCAAAACCATCAACGTGCCCGACACCGTCGGCTACTCGATCCCCGCGCTGTGGGGCGAGCGCATGAAGACCCTCATCGCGCGCGTGAAGGGCGCCGACACGGTGATCTGGAGCACGCACTGCCACAACGATCTCGGCATGGCCGTCGCCAACTCGCTTGCCGCGGTGATGAACGGCGCGCGCCAGGTCGAGTGCACCATCAACGGGTTGGGCGAGCGGGCGGGCAACGCCTCGCTGGAAGAAATCGTGATGGCCGTGCGCACGCGCAAGGACGTCTTCAACTGCGATTCGAAGATCGACGCGACCCAGATCGTGCCGGCGTCCAAGCTCGTCTCGACCATCACCGGCTACCCGGTGCAGCCCAACAAGGCCATCGTCGGCGCCAATGCCTTCGCGCACGAATCCGGCATCCACCAGGACGGCGTGCTCAAGCACCGCGAGACCTACGAGATCATGCGCGCCGAGGATGTGGGCTGGCACGCCAACCGGCTCACGCTCGGCAAGCTCTCCGGCCGTGCGGCGTTCAAGAGCAAGCTCGGCGAGCTCGGCATCGTGCTGGAAACCGAGGAGGCGCTCAACACCGCCTTCGCGCGCTTTAAGGACTTGGCCGACAAGAAGCGCGAAATCTTCGACGAGGATCTGCAGGCGCTGGTATCCGACGAAGGCTACGCAGCCGAGCACGAGCGCTTCAAGCTGGTGTCGATGAAGGTCTGTTCCGAGACCGGCGAAGTGCCGCACGCCAAGGTCGTGTTCACCGACGAAGGCGCCGAGCAGCGCGCCGAAGGCGACGGATCGGGACCGGTCGACGCCGCCTTCAAGGCGCTCGAATCGGTGGTGAGCAGCGGTGCCGACCTGCTGCTCTACTCGGTGAACAACATCACCAGCGGCACCGACGCGCAGGGCGAGGTGACCGTGCGGCTGGCCAAGGGCGGTCGCGTGGTCAACGGCCAGGGGGCGGACACCGACATCGTCGTCGCATCCGCCAAGGCCTACCTGCATGCCCTCAACAAGCTCGACGCCAAGCTCGAGCGGGCGCACCCGCAGGTCTGACCCTCGCTGCGCCGTGACAACGCCCCGTATGGGCGTTTTTTCAGGCAGGGCGGTGCGACGGTGCGCTGAATTTGGCGTAGTAGATCGCCGCGAAGAAAAACACCACGGACAAGGCGATCTCGCCGAAGGCCAGCGCCTGCGAGAATCCATGCTCGCTCCAGGCGCGCATCACGCCTTCGCTGAAATAGGCGAGGATCAACATCGGGGCCCACTGATAGGTGTAGCGACGCCCTTTCAGAATGCCCATTAGCGGTGCCAGCAGCGGCACGGTTTTCAGGACCAGCCACGAGCCGCCGGGGCGCAGCGGCGCCAGCCACAGTTCCCATGCCAGGCAAAGAAAAATCAGTGCGATCAGGCTCGCACTGGCGACCAGTTGCAGCGGTTTGAGCATGCCCATGCTGTCGGTCTTCATGCCGACAGCTTGAGCGCGGTCTCGGCGAGCCGTTTGCCCAGTGCCATGCACAGCGTGCGTTCGGTGTCCGTCAGCGGCTGATCGTCATTGGCGCCGGCCCAGTGGCTGGCCCCGTAGGGGGTGCCACCGCTGGCGGTGATGTTCAGCTCGGGCAGGGTATAGGGCAGGCCCAGGATCAGCATGCCGTGATGCAGCAGCGGCGTCATCATCGAGGTGAGCGTGGTTTCCTGGCCGCCGTGCAGACTCGCGGTGGAAGTGAACACCGCCGCCGGCTTGCCGACCAGTGTGCCCTTGGCCCACAGCGCGCCGGTGGTGTCGAGAAAATGTTTCATCGGTGCGGCCATGTTGCCGAAGCGGGTCGGCGAACCGAGCGCGAGACCGGCGCATTGCTCCAGATCGGCGAGCTCGGCATAGGGGGCGCCGTCGTCGGGTACCGGCGGTTCGGCGACCGCCGTACGCGGGGCCACCGGCGGCACACTGCGCAGCCGTGCCGCGGCGCCCGGCACCTGGTTGACGCCACGCGCCACGAGCTGGGCCATGCTGCGCACGCTGCCGTGCGCGCTGTAATACAGAACAAGAATCTCGGTCATGTCGGTTCAGGCAAAGCGGGTGAAATCGATCAGGTCGAAACTGGGGGTGTGGATGTGGCGCGGGCCGAAGCTCAGCGTGTGCGGACGGTCGGCGCGGACCATCTCTGCATCCATGCCGGCCGTGTAGAGAAAGCGCGGCAGCAGCAGCCTGTCTGGCTGTTTCAGCGCGCGCAGGCCCGGTACGAACAGGGCGGGTTCCGGCCGCGCATGATGGCCGCGCATGGGCTGGATCCAGACCGGCTCCATCAGCGGCGCCAGCCGTTCGACACCGAGTTCGACGCGGTTGTCCTCGTGAAGGACCAGCCAGCGGATCACCGCCAGCGACCAGGGCTGCGGGCCGGTCCGCATGGCCAGCGCATCGCCGACGCGCAGATTGAGCGGCGCGTCGGGCGTGCCCGAGAGTGCGAGTCCGGCGGCGCTGTCGTTGGCCATCGCCCAGCGGCTGACGCGGATCGCGGCGGGCTGTGTGGCAAGCAGACCGGCTTCGCCGATCGGCAGCGCATCCGGATCTGGTGCATCCGGACCGGTTTCAGGCTGGACGAGCAGGCGATGGATGGCGCTGACGCCGACCACGAGTTCCACCGGGCCGGTGCGGCCGGCGCGGCGCGGATAGGCCCGTTCGGTGTTGCTGCGCCAGCGTTTCGACAGCCGTTTCGCGGTCAGCAGTGCCAGTTCGCCGTGCATGTCCTCCGGCAGGCCGAGACTGCGCGGGGTGTCGCCTGTCCGCAGCCGCAAGGCCGTGTCGTGCAGCCGCCGGCACAGCGCATCGGTATCGAGCCACAGCGCGGCGCGATCCGTCGTCCCGGGCAGGCCCGGTCCGAGGTCGCTGTCGGGATCGAGCGCAAATCCGGCATGGCCGGGCCCGTCGGTGCGCAGCGTCGCCAGCGGACCGTAGAGCCGGGCGTAGGCGCGCGCGTGGAACAGTTCGCCGCGGCTCATGTGCGGCGGATCGGCCAGCGTCAGAAGCAAGGCATCGCGATAGCTCCGGTCCGGGGCGGGCGCGTCGCCGCAGGCTCCTCCGGCGATGCCGCCCTGGCGCGCCAGAGCGTGCAGGCGGTGCAGTTCGCGCCAAAGGCCGGCCGGGGACGGGCTGTAGGTCAGGGCATGCGCGGCGAGGGTGTCGCGCAGCGCGGCGATCAGGTGCGCCACCGCTTCGGGCAGACGGCGGGTGTGCTGCGCGGGCCGGCCGCTTGTGTCCGGTTTCAGCAGATGTTTGCAGCCGATCGCGTGTTCGCGTGCCAGATCGCACAGCAGGGCGGCGTGCTGCCGCTGCTGGAGATGCGGCGGCACGCCGGCGTCGCCCAGCAACCGCTCCAGCCCTGCGGATACGCGGACAATGGCCGGACGATAGTGTTTCAGCAGCGCGTCGCGCGCGGCACTGTCGAGCGCACTGCGGTTCATCGCGCCGAGCGCGGTCAGCAGCTGCTGCGCGGCGTCGGGCGGACTGGCGAACGGCAGGTTGGCGAGCCAGGCGCCTGCCTGCCTGGGGCGTGCCTCGAACGCGTCGCGTAGGCGGGGATCGGCGGCAGGCAGGCTGAAACCGGACATGACCTCAATCGAACACCACGGTTTTGTTGGCGTAGACCAGCACGCGGTTGTCCAGATGCCATTTCACCGCCCGCGACAGCACGACCTTTTCCAGGTCGGCGCCCTTGGTGATCAGATCGTCCAGGCTGTCGCGGTGCGAGATGCGCGTCACGTCCTGCTCGATGATGGGACCGTCGTCCAGCGTTTCGGTGACGTAGTGCGCCGTCGCGCCGATCAGTTTCACTCCGCGTTCGAACGCCCGGTGGTAGGGCTTGGCGCCGTGGAAGGCCGGCAGGAAGGAATGGTGGATGTTGATGATGCGGTTGGGGAAATGACGGATGAAATCCGCCGACAGCACCTGCATGTAGCGCGCCAGCACGATGAAATCGATTTTCAGGTCGCGCAGGATCGCGGACTGCATCTGCTCGGCCTCGTGCTTCGCGTCCCGCGTCACCGCGATGTGCTGGTAGGGCACGCGGTAGGCCTCGGCGAGCCAGCGCGTGTCCTCGTGGTTGCTGAGGATGATCGGCAGTTCGCAGTGCAGTTCGCCGCTCTGGAAGCGGTACAGCAGGTCGGCCAGGCAGTGGTCGAATTTCGATACGAACACGGCCATGCGCGGCTTGCGGCTCGACTCGGCCAGCCGCCAGGTCATGCCGAAACGTTCCGCAACCGGACCGAAGGCCGGAGCGAAGTCGGCCAGGTCCAGATCGAAGCCGTCCAGATCCCATTCCACCCGCATCAGGAAGAGCTTCAGCTCCGCGTCCTGATGCTGGTCGGCATGCAGGATGTTGGCATTATGCAACAACAGAAAATCGGCGATGGCGGCGACGAGTCCCTTCTGATCGGGACAGGAAATCAATAGAACGGCGGTGTGGCGCATGGGTGGAATCGTTGGAATGCCTTGGAAATCGGGGCGCTGGCGCGCAACGCCATCATAACCAAAATTCCCCGGCAGGTCGTAGGGAATCCGGATTTGCCATTCAGTCGGGCGAACGAAGAGACTAAAATATTTTTTGTTTATTAGTTAATATTAATAAACTGAAATTATCAACGGGCGGCGCCGAAGCTGCGCCGACAGACAAGAACAGGGGCTTTCCGTGACGACTTTTACCGAATCTTTCGCCGTGAATCTCACGCTGGGCGTGCTGCTGGTGTTTTCCATCGTGACCTGGATGCTGATCCTGTCGCGGGTGTGGCAGAACCAGCGCAATGCCCGGCGCGACAAGGCTTTCAGACAGGCTTTCTGGGCCGCCAAGGACCTCCACGCGGGCGAGGCGATCGCGCGCGCGCAGCCCGGCGATCTGGCCGCGCTGACCGCAGCCGGCTTCGACGCCATCTCCGAGGACAAGGAAGCCGCGCTGAGCCTGGACAGCCTGGGCGACCGCAAGGACATCCTCGAACGCACGCTCAAGAGCCAGCTCCAGCAGATCCAGCATCGCCGGGAATACGGCCTGATGGCGCTCGCCAGCATCGGCAGCACCGCGCCCTTCGTCGGCCTGTTCGGCACGGTGTGGGGCATCATGCATGCCCTGCAGAACATCAGCCTGACCAATTCGGCCAGCCTCAACGTCGTCGCGGGGCCCGTCGGCGAAGCGCTTGCCGCTACGGCCTTCGGCATCGCCACCGCGATTCCGGCCGTGCTCGCCTACAACTACGGCGTGCGTCGCGTGCGCACCGCGATTGCGGAGCTGGACCAGTTCGCCACCGATTTCCTGCATCTGGTCATGAAGACGCCCTACCGCGCCGAGAAAAAGGCCGACGGCAAGAAAGAGGAGGGCAAGTGACATGGCCCTGCTGCGCCAGACCGACTATGCGCCGATGAGCGAAATCAACGTCACGCCCATGGTGGACGTGATGCTGGTGCTGCTCGTCATCTTCATGGTGACCGCGCCCTTCCTGCTGCAGGCCGTGCCGGTCAATCTGCCCAGGACCGCACCGGTGGCTGCACTGCAGCCGATGAAGAAAGTGGAACTCATCGTCGACGCCGACGGCAACGTCTACGTCGACCAGGATCAGGTTGCCGGCGAAAGTCTCGAAACGCATCTGCAGGGCCTGCTGAAAGCCGATCCCGAGCTCGCCGTCCAGCTCAAGGCCGATTACCGCGTCGCCTATGGCCGCATTGCCGAGGTGATGGCCGCCGTCAACCGCGCCGGCGTTGCGCGCATGAGCTTCGTGACCGCCTCGACGCAGCCCGATGCCGCCCGCTGAAACCACGCGCGCGGCCGGGGCGACGCCCTTGCCCGGGCATGACGACGCTTTGAAGGATGCGGCCCCGCAGCGTGCCGACGCGCAGGTGCGGCCGTACGCGCCGCTGGCGATTTCACTGGCCCTGCACGGAGCCGCGCTGTTCCTGATCGCGCCCTGGCTGGTGATGCGCAGCATTCCCGCGCCGCCGGTCGAGGTCGAGGTCATGATCGAGCAGGTCCCGCCCGAGCCGTCGCGGCGACAACCCCGGCAAACGGCGCAGGTGGCTTCCGCCGTCCGTCCGCAGACGGTCGCGCAGGCGCAGCCCCGGCCGGTGCCGCCGCCTGTGCCGCGCCCGCAGGCCGCTCCCCGTCCCGTCCCCGCCCCCGCGCCGCAGCCCGGGCAGGGGCTGTCCGGCCGCGCCGCGCTCGCCGCTCGCGAAGCCCCCGGCGTGTCGGTCTCCGCGGCCGCGCCGTCCGCTGCGCCGCGCAGCCAGGGGGCCGCAGCGCTGCAGGCGGCCGGCCAGGTCCGTCCCGGTCCGGCCCAGACGCGCGCGCCCAGCCCCGGCAGCACGCCGCAGCCCAGCGCGCGCAGCCTTGCCGCATCGGCGCCGCCTGGCGAAGACCGGCAGGACGGTCCGCTGACCCTGGCCGGTCCCGCTGCGCAGGTACAGGCCGCCGATCCCGAATTCCGTCAGGCCGCGCGCCAGGGCGGGCAAACCGGCATGCGCGGCGGCAGCCGCGCGCCCGACGACGGTTTGGCGCGCCCGGCCGGCAGCCCGGACCAGACCGCGCTGCTGGCGGCCCGCGCGGTACCGCCGCCGGGGCAGGGCAGTCCAGGCACGCCGGGCGGCCAGCCGCCTGCGCTGGCCGTGCCGCCGACGCCATCGGGCGCGGGGCAGGGCCGGGTGGCCGCCGCCGAGCGGCCCGCATCCGACGCCGGCCGTCTGGCCGCGGCCGATCCCGGGACCGGCGGAGCGGTCCGGCAGACGGCTGTGGCCGGGACCGCCGAGCGTGGTGGCGACGGACGCGGTGTCGCCCGCAGCGCCGGCCCGGCCGAACGCAGCAGCGGTGTCATGCAGGCGGGCGCGCCCGAGGCCGTCGGCGCGGGCGCGGCGGTCGCCGGCGGTGGCGCGGGTGCGAGCGCGGCGGGCGAAGGCCGTGCCCTGCAGCGCGTCACCGGCAGCGGCGGCGTGCGCGAAGCCACGCGCCCATTGGCCAGCGCGGCCGGCGAACGGGGCTCGGCGCGTGCCGTGCCCGACCTGGACGCCGGCCACCCGAGCGGCCGGGCCGATGGCGCGACCGCTGCGCAGCCGGCGCGCGAAACGCGACCGGCCGCCCTGCAGACACAGGTCGCGCACGGCGAAGCCCGGGTGGTCGAGGAGCGTTTCAGCGCCCCCGCGCTGAAAGTCGATTCGCCGCGTTCGATCTGCGAGCTGCCGCTGATGTTTGCCGGTTTCGACCGCAAGCCCATCCCCAAGGGGCTCGACTCGATCAACGCCACTGCCGCCAGCCTGCCCGACGAGACGCCGCCGCGTCATCACCCGGGCAACCAGCTGCCGCGCTACCCGTTCCAGGCGCTGGTGTCGCGCGCCGAGGGCCGGGTGGTGGTGCGCGCCGAGATCCAGCCCGACGGCCAGGTCGGCCAGACCTGGGTCAAGCAGACCAGCGGCGCCGCCGCGCTCGACCAGGCCGCGCTGGAAACCGTGCGCGGCTGGCGTTTCTACCCGGCCCAGCGCCACGGCATGGCCGTGGCGATGTGGCTCGACGTCCCGATCGAATACAAAGTACCGGAAGGAGTGATCCGATGACCCGACGACTGATCCTCGCGCTGGCGTGCGCGGGCTGCCTGCACCTCGCCCATGCCGACGCTCCCCTGCCCGAATGGATGCGCTACTACCAGATGGCGGCCGAGCGCGGCGACCCCGAAGCTCAGATGAAAATGGGCTGGGCCTACGAAAAAGGCGACGGTGTGCCACGCGACGACGCCCGCGCGGTCGAGTGGTACCGCCGCGCTGCGCTGCAGAACGAGCCCACTGCGCAGTACAACCTCGCGCTCCTGTTGATCGACGGCCGCGGCGTTGCGGCGAAGGACTCCGCCACCGGCGTCGATTTCCTGACCCGCGCCGCGTCGCAGAATCTCATCGCCGCGCAGACGTATCTGGCCGCCGTCTACGAGCGCGGCGAGATCGTGCCGAAGAACGACGCCGAGGCGGTGAAGTGGCTGACCCGCGCCGCCAACAACGGCGATGCCGCCGCGATGAACAATCTCGCGCTGAAGTATGCGCGGGGCGAAGGCGTGCCGCGCGACGCCGAGCAGGCGAAAAAACTCCTGACCCAGGCCGCGCAGCAGGGCAATGCGCTCGCGCAGGCCAACCTCGGCACCCTCTACCGCGAGGGCCTCGACGGCGCCGCCGTCGACTATGCCGAGGCGCTGGCCTGGCTGACCCGCGCCGCCGAACAGGGCAACGTCGCCGCGCAGGCCAAGCTCGGCTGGATGCATCTCAAGGGCCAGGGCACGGCAGTTGATCCCGCCGAGGCGACCCGGTGGTTCGTGCAGGCCGCACAGCAGGGCGACCTCGATGCCCAGACCCAGCTCGGCTGGATGGCCGAACAGGGCGACGGCGTGCCGAAGAACGAGGCGCTCGCCGCGCAGGCCTACCGCCAGGCCGCCGAAAAGGGGCACCCCGTCGCCGCCAACAATCTCGGCACGCTCTACCGCGACGGCCGCGGCGTCGCCACCGACATGAACGAGGCCGTGCGCTGGTATCGCGTGGCCGCCGACGCCGGCGACGCCATGGGCCAGTACAACCTCGCCAGCCTGCTGGAGAGCAGCCCGGCCACCTTCGACGAGTCGCTCGTCTGGTACCGCCGCGCCGCCGAGCAGGCTCTGCCTGCCGCGCAGAGCCGCCTCGGCTGGCTGCTGATCGAGCGCGACCAGGCGGCCGAAGCGGTGAAATGGCTGACCCGCGCCGCCGAACAGGGCGATCCGCAGGCGCAGAACAACCTCGGCGTGCTGTTCGAAGGCGGTCGCGGCGTGGAGAAGAATCCCGCCACCGCCGCGCAGTGGTACCGCCGTGCCGCCGAGGCCGGCGACGCCGCCGCGCAGAACAACCTCGGCGCCCTGCTGCGCGACGGACTCGGCGTGCAGCAGGATCTGCCGCAGGCTGCCGACTGGTTCAGGCGCGCCGCCGATCAGGGCTACGCCAAGGCCATGCTCAACCTGGGCGCGCTGATGGAACAGCGGGCCAAGGCATTGCCCGCACCGGCCGCGTCCGCCGGTTCGGCCCGGCCCGCCGCGCCCGAGCCGTCCGGCTCGACCCTGCCGCTCGCCGAACCCGGCACCCCGGTGGCCCAGCCCCTGCAATGATGCGCGCGCACGCGACGCGGTGAGCCGCCGGCCGCGTGCCGCGTGCGCTTTCGCCGCGTCTGCATAAAAAAACGGCAGCATTTGCGCGACCGCCGCGCAGGCGCGTGCCCGGATACGCCGGCGCACGGCGCGTAAATCGGCGTATCCACGGCGTTTTTCGCCGTCAGCCCGCACCGGGCCGCCTTCCTGTTCATTCCTTGGGCATTGCACCCGGCAATCGTCTTGATTTGCCGGAGGATTTTTTCGCCTGCAAAAAATGTGTGGGTACAAAGCGGATTGGTGGTTGACATGCCGGGCGACCCACCTAGAATTTGTATCCGACGTTCGTTAGCACCACAACATGTTGTGAATAGAATGGTGCACGAGCGTTGGGAAAGCTGTGCATAACTCGGGATAACCCCTACGGAGCGGGGCCGGGCGGCACAGCCACCGCTCAGTCGTCACTCTCACCAAGGAGCCCCGCAGATGCTGTCTGTCGCCACCGAGTCCGCCCCCGTTGCCCCCGTCCCCCCCATCGAGAACGCCGAACAGGCGGTGATCGACACGCGCTACGCCGACTACAAGATCATCCGCCGCAACGGCGCGGTGGTCGGTTTCGCGCCGAACAAGATCGCCATCGCCGTGACCAAGGCCTTCATCGCGGTGCAGGGCGGACAGGCCGCGGCCTCGGCCCGCATCCGCGAGCTGGTCGAGGGCATCACCGGCCAGGTCGTCTCCGCGCTGCTGCGCCGCAACCCCAACGGCGGCACCTTCCACATCGAGGACGTGCAGGACCAGGTCGAACTCGCGCTCATGCGTTCCGGCGAACACGAAGTCGCCCGCGCCTACGTGCTCTACCGCGAGAAGCGCGCGCAGGAGCGCGCCGCGCAGAAGGCCGCCGGCGTGCCCGAGATCCAGTTGCACGTCATCGAGGACGGCCAGAAGAAGCCGCTCGACACCGCGCGCCTGGCTGCCGTGCTGGCCGACGCCTGCGCCGGCCTGGGCGAGAACGTGAAGGCCGAGCCCATCATGCAGACCGTGCTGCGCGACCTTTACGACGGCGTGCCCATGGCCGAAGTCGAAAAGGCGCTGGTGCTCGCCGCGCGCGCCATGATCGAGCAGGATCCGGCGTATTCGAACGTCACTGCGCGCCTGCTGCTCAATTCCATCCGCCACGAAGTGCTCGGCGAAGCCGTCACCCAGGCGCAGATGGGCACCCGCTACGCCGAGTATTTTCCGGCCTTCATCAAGAAGGGCGTCGACGCCGAGCTGCTGGACGAGCGCCTGGCCCAGTACGACCTCGCCCGCCTGGGCGCCGTGCTCGACGCCGGCCGCGACTACCAGTTCGGCTACCTCGGCCTGCAGACCCTGTACGACCGCTACTTCCTGCACATCGAAGAATCGCGCATCGAACTGCCGCAGGCCTTTTTCATGCGCGTCGCCATGGGTCTTGCCATCAACGAGATCGACCGCGAAGCGCGCGCCGTCGAGTTCTACCAGGTGCTGTCCTCGTTCGACTTCATGTCGTCCACGCCCACCTTGTTCAACGCCGGCACCCGCCACTCGCAGCTCTCGTCCTGCTACCTCACCACCGTGTCCGACGACCTCGACGGCATCTACCAGGCCATCAAGGAAAACGCCATGCTGCAGAAATACGCCGGCGGCCTGGGCAACGACTGGACCCCGATCCGCGCCATGGGCTCGCGCATCAAGGGCACCAACGGCAAATCGCAGGGCGTCGTGCCCTTCCTCAAGGTCGTCAACGACACCGCCGTCGCCGTCAACCAGGGCGGCAAGCGCAAGGGCGCGGTGTGCGCTTACCTGGAAACCTGGCACATGGACATCGAGGAATTCCTCGACCTGCGCAAGAACACCGGCGACGACCGCCGCCGCACCCACGACATGAACACCGCGAACTGGATTCCGGATCTCTTCATGCAGCGCGTGATGGAAGGCGGCGACTGGACCCTGTTCTCGCCCTCCGACGTGCCCGACCTGCACGACCTCTACGGCCGCAAGTTCGCCGAGGCCTACACCGAATACGAGCGCCGTGCCGACCGCGGCGAGATCAGGCACTTCAAGCGCATTCCCGCCCTGCAGATGTGGCGCAAGATGCTGTCGATGCTGTTCGAGACCGGCCATCCCTGGATCACCTTCAAGGACCCGTGCAACATCCGCAGCCCGCAGCAGCACGTCGGCGTCGTGCACTCGTCCAACCTGTGCACCGAGATCACCCTCAACACCAACGACCAGGAAGTCGCCGTGTGCAACCTCGGCTCGGTCAACCTGGTGAACCATCTCGTTGATGGCAAGCTGGACCTGGAAAAGCTCAAGACCACCATCCACACCGCCATGCGCATGCTCGACAACGTGGTGGACGTGAACTACTACGCTGTCGGCAAGGCGCGCAATTCCAACCTCAAGCACCGCCCCGTCGGCCTCGGCATCATGGGCTTCCAGGATGCGCTGCTGGAAATGCGCGTGCCCTATGCGTCCGACGCCGCCGTCGAGTTTGCCGACCGCTCCATGGAAGCCGTCGCCTACTACGCCTTCTGGGCGTCGACCGAACTGGCCGAGGAACGCGGCCGCTATTCCAGCTACGACGGCAGCCTGTGGAGCCGCGGCATCCTGCCGCAGGATTCGCTCAAGCTGCTGGCCGAGGAACGCGGCGGCCACCTGGACGTGGACGGCTCCAGCACCCTGGACTGGGACAGCCTGCGCGCCCGCATCGCCCAGTACGGCATGCGCAACTCCAACTGCCTGGCCATCGCGCCCACCGCCACCATCGCCAACATCGTCGGCGTGTCGGCGTCCATCGAGCCCACCTACCAGAACCTGTACGTCAAATCGAACCTGTCGGGCGAATTCACTATCGCCAACAAGTACCTCGTCGCCGACCTGAAAAAGCAGGGCCTGTGGGACGAAGTCATGGTCGCCGACGTCAAGTACTTCGACGGTTCGCTGGCGCGTATCGACCGCATCCCGCAGGAGCTGCGCACCCTCTACGCCACCGCCTTCGAGATGGACCCGGCGTGGCTGGTGGAATGTGCCTCGCGCCGCCAGAAATGGATCGACCAGGCGCAGAGCCTCAACATCTACATGGCCGGCGCCTCGGGCAAGAAGCTCGACGACATTTATAAATTGGCCTGGGTGCGCGGTCTCAAGACCACGTACTACCTGCGCACGCTGGGTGCGACGTCGGCCGAGAAATCGACCGGCAAGGGTGGGGAGTTGAATGCGGTGTCGGCGCATGGCGGCGGGGGTATGAGTGCCATGGACGCGGCGGCGGCCAAGCTGCCGGAGGCGGAAGTGGTGGGCAAGGTCTGCACCATGCGGCCGGGGGATCCGGGGTTTGAGGAATGCGAGGCGTGCCAGTGAGTAGTGAGGCTTTAGCCAAAGCTCTCTGCCCATTAATTCTCAAGGAGAAAAGCCATGAGTAAAGATCAAGATCGCATCATTTCAAAACGGCCTGACGGCATGTGGGAAAACAAACGCAATGACGCAGGCCGAGCATCTAGTCTGCACCAAACTCAAAAAGAAGCGATCGATACGGCTAGGCAGATGTTGCAAAACCAAGGTGGTGGGGAGCTCACCACTAAGGGAGTGGACGGCAAGATTCGGAGTAAAGACACCATTGCCCCGGGTAATGATCCGTGCCCGCCAAAAGATAAAGAGCACTAATTTGGCGAACGCCAGGTGCATGCAAGCCGGGTCTGGCCCCGGCGGGCCAGTGACTTTTCTTGCTTGCCCAAGAAAAGTCACCAAAAGAAGGGCACCCTGCTGCGCCACCCCTGACGGGGCGGGCCTCGCCCAAACCGGATCGCCGGGGCGGCTGCGCAACTCGCCTCTTCGAGGCTCAGACAGTGCTCGCCGAATTCCCCCGGCGATCCGGCCCGGGCGAGGTGGCGCAGAAGGGAGCACAGCGTCCGTACGCTGAGAGGGAGGGAAGCCTCCCGCAAAATTTGAATTGTTTTTCGGTGGCGTGCCACCGTGGTGTTGAAGACCAAAGGAGACGTAAACGATGCTGAACTTCGAGGAAGATTTCACGCCCGCCCTGCAACCCGCCGTCGCCCCGCGCATGCCTGCGCAGGCGCCTGCTGCCCCGGCGCCCGCCGCGCCTGCGACGCAGGCTGCGCGCGTGCGCGCCGCCGACAAGCGCGTCATCAACGGCGCCACGGACGTGAATCAGCTCGTGCCCTTCAAGTACAAGTGGGCTTGGGAAAAATACCTCGCCGGCTGCGCCAACCACTGGATGCCGCAGGAAGTGAACATGTCGCGTGACATCGCGCAGTGGAAAGACCCTGCCGCGCTGACCGAAGACGAGCGCCGCATCGTCAAGCGCAACCTCGGCTTCTTCGTCACCGCCGATTCGCTGGCCGCCAACAACATCGTGCTCGGCACCTACCGCCACATCACCGCGCCCGAGTGCCGCCAGTACCTGCTGCGCCAGGCCTTCGAAGAGGCGATTCACACGCACGCCTACCAGTACATCGTCGAATCGCTGGGCCTGGACGAAGGCGAGATCTTCAACGCCTACCACGAAGTCGCCAGCATCCGCGACAAGGATGACTTCCTCATCCCCTTCATCGACACCCTCACCAACCCCGAATTCAAGACCGGCACCCCGGAAAACGACCAGAAGCTGCTGAAGTCGCTGATCGTCTTCGCCTGCATCATGGAAGGCATCTTCTTCTACGTCGGCTTCGTACAGATCCTCGCCCTGGGCCGCCAGAACAAGATGACCGGCGCCGCCGAGCAGTACCAGTACATCCTGCGCGACGAGTCCATGCACTGCAACTTCGGCATCGACCTCATCAACTCGATCAAGCTCGAAAACCCGCACCTCTGGACCAACGAGTTCAAGGCCGAAATCCGCACGTTGATCCAGAAAGGCGTCGAGCTCGAATACAAATACGCCGAAGACACCATGCCGCGCGGCGTGCTGGGCCTCAACGCCAGCCAGTTCAAGGAATACCTGCGCTTCATCGCCAACCGCCGCTGCCAGCAGATCGGCCTCGACGAACTCTTCCCCGGCGTCACCAACCCCTTCCCCTGGATGGCCGAGATGATCGACCTGAAGAAGGAGAAGAACTTCTTCGAGACGCGCGTCACGGAGTATCAGACGGGCGGGGCGTTGAGCTGGGATTGAGCAAAAGGCGCGCGGCGTGATTCGGAACACGAATATTGTTGGTGGAAGCGAAAAATGTACTTCTTCCTCCAGAATCGCATTGCTTGGCCCAGAGGCGTACTTAACTGAACTAGAGGTTATCCGGGAGAATCCGACATCTTTGGTTCATGTCGCTGAGATTGCATGCCCAATTCACGGCAGGATTCAAGCATTTGTTAAAACCTTTCCGACGAAATTTGTTGAAACTGCCCTTGCAAATGAACTTGCAGCTTACCTTCTTGCATGCGCGGCCCAGCTCGTTGTCGCAGACCAGGCATACATACTAATTCTCAGGACTGAACAGTTGTTCAAAGTCCACCCAACTTTCAAGTTGGAATTAGTTAATGAGCATGGCTTAAGTTACGCATGGGTAACCAAGGCTATTGATGGGCCTCCCTTGCGGCTACTCCACCAAATTGATGAGCCGGAGTTGCAGAAACGTTTACGAAAATGGCCCTTGCTACCCCGCGTCCTGGCATTTGATGATTTGGTCGCCAATGAAGATAGATCCCACGACAATTTAATTGCAATCCAGAACGGGAAATTTGCGCTTGTCGACCATGCAGAAATTGCTGGGGGCGTTGCTCGAATCGATGAATTTCTTGACCCGACTATATCCTCAAAAAATCAACTTCTTTCCATGCTCTACGGAAACACGGTCCCCCAAATTGTTAGCAGCGGCATGATGCTGGCGGCTGAGAGTCATGTGGAAATCTTCCAGCAGATTGAGCCCGAACTTAAATACTGGTACGACAAATTATTTCCAGATAGTGAGGCGAGGGGACATGCTCTTTTAAGTTTTCTCAACAAACGGGCGCAGAACAGTGTGCTGCGCATCCGGCAACAGCAAGGATTGCTCCTATGATTGCCAACCCCCACGAATTGCTGGAGTTCGCCTATAGCCCTCAGTTCAAACCTGTGGAAGGTGTATGGCAGAGCATTCAACTCAGACCTGACTTCGCAACAGGAGAATTGCTGAATATTGGTGTTTTGTTTTCTGAAGGCGAGAAAAGAACAGCACGGTTATTAAAGTCGTTTGATAAGTTTTACAGCCTATACGGAGAGGCTGCAGAGGATGAACTGCGATTTGTTATTCGCGCACTAGAAGTGTCCTTGTCTCAGAATCATGGTGAGGCCAATATTCCTTCTATTGAGTTTACGTCACCCAAGTTGGCGCGTGGAGAATCTTCCGAGGCTATCGTCGATCGCCTGTTTTCTAGCATCGTGAATTTGGGCGGTCCTAAGCATATGCCTAGAAAAGAGAAGCAACGTTTTTTTAATAACACCTATGCGAGAGATGAAGTGTTCCAGCGTATCCGAACGCAAGTTGGGATCACAGCCGAGAGAATCATCGCCTCAGGCGATGATTTGTTTTTTAAGGACGGTTCTAGGCTATTGGCGCTAGATATCCCTTTGCGTTGTGGCCCGCAACTTGGAACAGTTGTTTCCGCTGGATTCTCTACCCCAGAAAGCGTGGAACGAGCATTTCTTCGGGCTTTTTTTGACTTGGCTACTGCCATGGCTATATCAAAAATAGAAATTGGGGAAGTATTCGTATACCGGCCTGATGGCATTCTTACTACCGAGAAACAACGGCGAGTTGATAACGTAATCGATATCGCAGAATGGAAACTAAATAAACTAGGCGTTCATCTTGATGTTTCAAATAGCCCTGACAAGCTAGCGCAGGACATTCTTTCTTGGGCCTATGTATAAGAACGAAAGGGGTCAGCTTCGGATTTGTTTTTGAAATAAATGGGGGCAGACACCTTTTTACACACGCTTAGTCGAATTGGATTGGAGGCTCTTTTTTTATTCATGGACACAATCCAAGTAATTTCGCCGCTCATTGGCGTTGTCATAGGTGCCGCACTAACCGGCATTGGCTCGTTTCTGCGCGAACGCAAAGAACAAAAACGAGCCATTGCGCGCGCGCTGGCTGAGCTTCTCGAAGTGAGACACCACGTTGTTGGCATTGAGGTGATTCTCCATGAATTGAAGAATCGAATTCAAATTCCGGAAGATGCCATACCCGTTTTACGTACCCTTGTTGATAAGCTGATTCCCATTGATGAGGACGTCCACAAGCGATACGACGAAGTGGTCTCCCTATTGGCAGGTATCGATCCGCTACTCGCATTTCGCATGCGTTCGAAAAACACTCTCCCCAATCTTGTGTCAGCGATAAGAGGTATTGCCGCGGAAAACGGCGCCACCTCCAAGCAGATTGAGTTGTTCGAATCGGTAATTCTTTCTGCAACGTCACCCGCGCTGGACGAGGCCGTGCTGGAGCTTGCGCAAAATCATTCGTTATTGACAGGTCGAAAAGTAAGAAAATTGTTGGAAAGCCGAAATCGGATTCCAAGAGAACTTGAAGCATTGATCAATAGTGTTGTAGAAGGAACTAAAGGGGCCAGGCTCGAATAATCCAGCCGTCATGAAATGAACAAACCCGAACGCCTCCCACCGCCCGACTTCGCCGACTGGCTCCCCGCCAGCCTGCGCGATCTCGCGGACGACCAGAAGGCGATCCCGCGCATTGCCAAGGATGCGGCGCTGATGCGCGAGATCGAGGCGGTGTTGCCGGCGATTCCGACGACGCATGATCTGTGGCGGGGCGATGCGCGGGTGCTGGATTTCATTCCGGACAACAGCGTGCACCTGGTGCTGACTTCGCCGCCGTACTGGACGCTGAAGCGCTACAACCCGTCGGATGCGCAGATGGGCGACATCGAGGATTACGAGGGGTTTCTGGCCGAGCTGGACCGGGTGTGGGCGCATTGCCTGCGGGTGCTGGTGCCGGGCGGGCGGCTGATCTGCGTGGTGGGCGACGTGTGCCTGTCGCGCCGCAAGAACGGCGGCGAGCATACGGTAGTGCCGCTGCACGCATCGATTCAGGAGCATTGCCGGGGGCTGGGGTTTTCGAATCTGGCGCCGATCATCTGGAACAAGATCGCCAACGCGGTGTACGAGGCCGAGGGCAATGGCGGCGGCTTCCTGGGCAAGCCCTACGAACCCAACGGGGTGATCAAGAACGATATCGAATTCATCCTGATGGAGAGGAAGCCGGGCGGCTACCGCAGTCCCACGCTGGCGGCGCGGCTGCTGTCGGTGATTTCCACCGAGAACCATCGCGCGTGGTTCCAGCAGATCTGGACCGGGCTCACCGGCGCGTCCACGCGCCAGCATCCCGCGCCGTATCCGGCGGAACTCGCCGAGCGCCTGATCCGCATGTTCAGCTTTGTCGGCGACACGGTGCTCGACCCCTTCATGGGCACGGGCACGACGACGGTGGCTGCCGCGCGCTGGGGGCGCAACAGCATCGGTGTGGAAGTCGATCCCGATTACTTCGCGCTGGCCGTGCGGCGCATCGAGGCCGATACGCCGCGCCTGCTGTCGGCGCGCGAGATTTATTTGCACGCGGACGGCCATGCTTGAACCGAGCCGCGAACTCGCGAAGGCGGTCAAGCATTTCTGGAGCACGCGTGCAAACCAGCAGGCCAGGCAGGGTAGCGCATCGGGCATCAAGGACGCGGGCAACCGCAGCGCGGTTACCGGCGGCAAGCACGCCGACGGCTTCGTGCAACTGATCGAACGCATCGTGCGCGACGCCGGCCTGCCCGGCGCAAGCATCCATACCGCCGCCAAGATCGCACGCACTCTTCCGGGCTACTTCCGCCCCACTAAAGAATGGGATGTGGTGGTGCGCTCGGGCAACGATCTGGTGGCCGTGGTGGAAGTGAAGTCGCAGGTCGGCAGCTTCGGCAACAATTTCAACAATCGCGTCGAAGAAGCGCTGGGCAACGCCACCGACTTCTGGGCCGCATATGCCAAGGGCGGCTACCAGCCCTCGGCACGCCCCTGGCTCGGCTATCTCTTCATGCTGGAAGAGAATCCCAAATCCACCTGCGCCACCCGGCGCATTCGCCTCGACCCGTTTCCCGTCGACGAGGTCTTCCAGACGCTCTCTTACGCAAAGCGCTACGAAGAAGTCTGCCAGCGTCTCGTGCGAGAACGCCTCTATGACGCTGCGTGCTTCTTCACCTCGAATGCGAAGGACGGCGCGAAGGGAAAATACACCGAACCGAACGACGAGCTCGGAATACGCAACTTCGCCATTTCGCTGGGGGCGCGGGCGGCGAGTTTCGCTAGGCTAAAAACCCCGGATACATAAACCATTTACCTGTATGGGAAACGACATGTATACCGACCTGAATGAACGTGCCGTCGTCGAGACTCAGGCCCAGCTCTGGCTCGCCACGGCGGATGGCGAGGGCGCCTGCAAGCCGCTCGACAGCCTGGCGGCGGGGGCGGGTACGACCAGCCTGGTGCGGACGCCGGCGGGTGCGGTGTTCGCCGCGCCGGGCGGCGCGCTCGGTGAGGAAATCCTCGTCCTCGACGGCACGTTGACCGATGCGCGCGGCGTGTGGGGGGTGGGGGCCTACCTGCGCAATCCACCGGGGTCGGAGATGGCGCTGCATAGCGAAACGGGGTGCGTGTTGTTCGTCAAGCGCCTCGCGTTCGACGCTGAAGATACGGCGGCGGTGCGGCTGGATACGGCGTCCATGCGATGGCTGCCCGGTCTGGTGCCGGGGCTGGCGGTGATGCCCTTGCACGAGCATGGAGGCGAGCATACGGCGCTGGTGCGCTGGCAGCCGGAGACGTTTTTCCAGAGCCATGCGCATTTCGGTGGCGAGGAAATCCTGGTGCTCGATGGCGTGTTCGAGGACGAGTTCGGCCGTTATCCGGCCGGCAGCTGGCTGCGCAGCCCGCACATGAGCCGGCACCAGCCGTTCAGCCGCGAGGGCTGCACGATTTTCGTGAAGGTGGGGCATCTGGGGGCGCAATAAACGGGGTGCTCCATTTGCGCAAACTTCCAGTCCTGGGCGCTGCTTTCAGCTGGCGCACGCTCGAAGAAACAGAAGCACGCGGCTACGCGTCCGGCGCACTGATCCATTCGACCGCCTCGGCAAACTCTGCGTTGGAAAAGAGCCTGAGCGGGCAGGGGATGGCAAACCGGAACAGGCTGACGGCGTCGCGCATCCACGCGCTGTCGGTGACGATGGCGATTTTTTCCCACGCCTTCAGGTGCATGAGCCCCAGTTTCGCGTCGTCCCACATTGCGCCTGCGGTGAAGCCGGTGAACGCCGGCCCCAGTTGATACAGCACGCGCACGGATTGCTGCGCGCGTAGCCTGGATTCGATGGTGGGCATGGCGACGGTTTCGTAGTCGTGTGCGGTGACCTGCCCCGATGCGCGCAGGCCGACGACGGCGTCGGGCAGATCCGGCAAGAGTTCGATCATGGGTGCCTCCTTGGAATGTGCGCACGCTGCACGCAAGGTTCGGCAAGCCCGTGCCGGGATCGTTCACCGCCGGGTCTTATCTGGCCGATTGGTGCGTTGCGCCCAGCACCGCGCCGACCGTGACCAGCATGACGCCGGCGAGGGTGACGGCATCGAGCGGTTCGCCCAGCAGGGGCACGGCGGCGAGGGCCGAGAGGCCGGGCACCAGGGCCAGCATGAGGGTGGCGCGCTGCGGGCCGATGTGGTGGATGGCGTAGGCGAAGAGCAGGCCGGCGATGGAGGCGGCGAGGATGCCCTGATACACGCCCTGCCCCAGGACGAAGGACACGGAGACGCCGGCGATGGCCTTGGGCAGGAACAGCAGGTACGCCGGCAGGTAGCAGGCCGCCGCGATCACGGCGATGCCGATGGTGGCGTCGAGCGGCGACACGTGCCAGTGCCTGAACAGCAGGCCGAAGCTGGCGTAGCAGAGCGCGGCCAGCAGAAAGCACACGTCGCCCACCCATTGATGGGCGGGCGCGCCGGCAAACTGCCCGAAGCTGTGCAGGCCGATCAGCACGATGCCCACGCCGGCCACCAGCAGGGCGAATTCGGAGCGCAGGCCGGGCCGGCGCCCGAGCACGAGCCAGGCAAGCAGGGCCGTGGCAAAGGGAATGCCGCCGTTAACGAGAATGCCGGCATGGGCGGCGGGCGCCAGCGCAAAACCCGTGTACACGAACAGGGCGTAACCCAGGCCGCCGAACGCGGCCAGCACCGCCAGCCGCGGCCACGGCAGACGCCGCCAGCGGACGAGTACGAACGGCAGGCACACGAGGCCCGAGAAGACGAAACGGATGGCCGCCATGTCGTAGGGGGTGAGCGGGCTGCGCCCGCCCAGCCGCGAGACGATGTTGAAGCCGGACCAGACCACAACGACGGCGGCGGCCGCCGCAAAGCCCTTGATCAGATGGCGCGGGTGGGCGGGAACGGGCAGGGCTTCTTCAGCGGTCATGCGAGACGATTCGGAGGACGGTATCGCACACCTTACCACCGGCGATGCCGCCCCCGGCTGCGCCGCCGCGGCGGGAGACCGCGCAGCGTGCGCGGCCCGTCAAAGTGCGCAAAGCCGCCATGCCGGGCGCGGCCTGGGGGCGCTGTGAACCTCGCCGTCCGGTTGTGTTCCAACTCCGCATCCGGAATCTTCGTCCGGTTTCCATCGCCTGAAAGGACACGCTCTTGAATGCCAGCCTGCCGCCCGTTCCCACCCATCTGGCCAGCCTCTTCACGCCGGTGCGGATCGGCGATCTGACACTGCCGAACCGGATTTTCATGGCGCCGCTGACCCGTTCGCGCTCACTGGCGCCGGGACATGTGCAGACGCCGCTGCATGCGCTGTATTACGCGCAGCGCGCGACCGCCGGGCTGATCGTGTCCGAGGCCACGCAGATCAGCGCGCAGGGGCAGGGCTACGCGTGGACGCCGGGCATCTTTACGCGCGAACAGGTCGAGAGCTGGCAGGGGGTGACGGACGCGGTGCACAACGCGGGCGGACACATCTTCAACCAGATCTGGCACGTGGGCGCGATTTCGCACAACGTCTTTCAGCCGGCCGGCCACGCGCCGGTGTCGTCGAGCGCGTGGACACCGGCTGGCCAGGCCTTTGTCGGCGACTACCATCCGGCCGGACCGCTGGTGCCGCACCCGCAGGCGCGCGCGCTGACGCGGGACGACATCCGCGCCATCGTGCGCGATTACGCACATGCGGCGGAGATGGCGCGGCAGGCGCATTTCGACGGCATCGAACTGCATGCGGCGAACGGCTACCTGATCGACCAGTTCCTGCGCGATTCGGTGAACACGCGCGACGACGCCTACGGCGGCTCGATTCCCAACCGGCTGCGCCTGCTGAACGACGTGGTCGATGCGCTCTGCGCGGCGCTGCCGCCGGCGCGCATCGGCGTGCGCCTCACGCCCATGGGTGGGCCCGGCGGCAGCTGGGACAGCGACCCCGAAACGGTCTACGTGGCGGCGGCCCGTGCGCTGTCGGGACGCGGGCTGGCCTACCTGCACGTGGTGCGGCCCAACGGTCACGGCGGCAACGCGGCCGACCTGGAGCGCGGCAACCGCATCGTCGCGGGCATGCGCGCGGCCTTTGACGGCGCTTTCATCGTCAACGGCGAATTCACGCCCGAGGCCGCCGCCGAATGGGTGAGCGGCGGCCGGGCCGATGCCGTTGCGTTCGGCCGGCTGTTCATCGCCAACCCCGATCTGCCGGCGCGCATCGCGGCGGGCGGGCCCTACACCGCGCCGGACCGTGACAGCTTCTACGGCGGCAGCCGTGCGGGCTATACGGATTACCCCACGCTGCACAAAACGCGGGATGCGCTCTGAGCGTGCGGCGCCCCGGTCAGATCAGTTTCTTGCGCGCGAGCTCGCCCAGGTAGCGCGAATACCCCATTTCCGCGATGCGCCCGCCTGCCGCCTGCTCCAGGGCGGCGGCAAATCCCAGCGCATCGTCTTCCGGATCGTCCGCCACCACCAGCAGGCTGCCGTCGACGAGGCGGAGGCGGATGCCGTTGACGAGGCCGTTGGGTTCAGCGTCGCAGACGAGGTAGAGCGGGCATTCTTCGTAGGCGGCGATCTGGTCGAGCTTGAGCCAGAATTCGCGGGCGTTGAAGCGGCGTGTGGCCGGGCAGCGGGCGGGGTTGGCGCGGCCGAAATCCTCAAGCCGGACGGTTTCGGTTTCCTGCAGGGGAAAGAGCCGGATGAAGGGCATGGCGCGGATTGCCTCGGGCGGTGTGCGTGGAACGCATGATCCCAGGTCCGCTTTCGCCGGCAGGCGGAGAAAGCGGGCTGTGGACGCCGGCGGCAAGCCGGATCAGTTGCGGCGCGGCTGCGCGGGCGCAGGCCCGCTGCGGCCTTCGATGTGCCGGAAGGTGATGCGGCCCTTGGTCAGATCGTAGGGCGACATCTCGAGCGAGACCTTGTCGCCCGCGATGATGCGGATGTGGTGCTTGCGCATCTTGCCGGCGGTGTAGGCGACCAGGTGGTGGCCGTTATCGAGGGTGACGCGAAAGCGCGAATCGGGCAGGACTTCGACGACGACGCCGCGCATTTCGAGCAGTTCTTCCTTGGCCATGGGGACCTCCGGGAAATCGGCAAAAAGAAAAAGCCCGGCGGGAGGCCGGGCTTTCCGGAGGGACGGCGGACGGGCGCAGGCCCGGTGCGACGACCCTTGATCGCGCGGACGGCATGGCTGGCCATGCCGTCCGTCCGCTTATTCGGCGGGGCGGATGTTGGACGCCTGCTGGCCCTTGGGACCGGTGGTGACGTCGAAGGTGACGCGCTGGCCTTCGGTCAGGGTCTTGAAGCCCTGGCTCTGGATGGCGGAGAAATGGGCGAAGAGATCTTCACCGCCGCCCTCGGGGGTGATGAAGCCGAAGCCCTTGGAATCGTTGAACCACTTCACGGTACCTGTTGCCATGTCTTGTATTTCCTCAAAAAAACAAATGTATGAGGGGGTATCCCCCCGTTTATGGGGCGACAGTCAAGGCAGAGAGTGGTGAAGTAAAACTGCAGAACGCAGTGTGTAAACCAGACAACAACTGAACTACTTGAAAATCGCTGGCGCGACTGTGCGCCGATTGGCGGACATATGCAAGCTTTATTTTGCGTGGCGCCGAATTCCGCGGCGGACGGGACTTCGGCGGCGCCCCGGGCGGGAATCCGGTGTTTTTGCCGCACTTCACAAAGCCCGAAAGTAGTCTTTAATGGGACTTGGGTGTCCTTTATCCGGACGCCCGGGGCATGGGGCCGCGTACGGCCCTGCCATTTTTTTCATGCTGATCCAGACAGGACAAGATTTTGACGACCAAGCCTACCAATTCCGCCGCCCCCGCTTCCAAACGCAGCCCGGCCCGCAGCCGCAACGGCCGGCCGCGCACTGCCGCACAGGGCGACGTGTCGCCGATCCAGACCCGCCGGGGGGTGGAGAGCTTCAGCGTGAACGAGGCGGTGGGGGCCGCACAGGAGTCCAAGCTGGCGGCGGTGAAGGATATTCTGGACCACGCCGGCAAGGGCAAGCCCGAAATGATCGAGTCGCTGAAGGCGATTCTCGCGGGCGCGTCGCCCGAGGATGCCGAAATGCTGCGTGACGCGCTGCTTGCGCGGCCGCCGCTGGGCAAGGGCGGCGTGCCGTTCGACGCGGACGGCGAGCTGGCGGACGACTGGCGCGAAGGCGGCTATCCCTACAAGAACCTCATGTCGCGCAAGGCCTACGAGCGGGAGAAATACCAGTTGCAGGTGGAGCTGCTCAAGCTGCAGGCCTGGGTGAAGGAAACCGGGCAGAAGGTGGTGATCCTGTTCGAAGGCCGCGACGCGGCGGGCAAGGGCGGCACGATCAAGCGCTTCATGGAGCATCTCAATCCGCGCGGCGCGCGCGTGGTGGCGCTGGAAAAGCCGAGCGAGACGGAACGCGGCCAGTGGTATTTCCAGCGTTACGTGCAGCATCTGCCGACGGCGGGCGAGATCGCGCTGTTCGACCGCTCCTGGTACAACCGCGCCGGGGTGGAACGGGTGATGGGCTTCTGCAACGAGGACGAATATCTCGAATTCATGCGCCAGGCGCCGGAATTCGAGCGCAACCTGGTGCGCAGCGGCGTGCACCTGATCAAGTTCTGGTTCTCGGTGAGCCGCGACGAACAGCGCCGCCGCTTCAAGGAACGCAAGGTGCATCCGCTCAAGCAGTGGAAACTGTCGCCGATCGACCTGGCCTCGCTCGACAAGTGGGACGACTACACCAAGGCCAAGGAGGCGATGTTCTTCTATACCGACACCGCCGATTCGCCGTGGACGGTGATCAAGTCGGACGACAAGAAGCGCGCGCGTCTCAACGCCATGCGCTACGTACTCCATCGCCTGCCCTACGCCAACAAGGACGTGTCGCGCATCGGTTCGCTGGACCTGCTGCTGGTGGGGCGTGCCCACGTCGTGTACGAGCGCGGCGAACATGCGATGAATCCATTGCTGTGACGCGCGGCCGCGGGCATTCCCGCTGGCCGGACGACGATAGGGAGGCCTTGACCATGCGACGCCCGATCCTGTTCCTCTGTCTGCTGATGCTGCCGCTGGGCGCGCCGCGCGCCGAGGTCAGCGTGGGCGTCGGCGTCACCGTTCCGGGCGTGAGCATCGGCATCCGGGTGCCGGCCTATCCCCGGCTGGTGCGGGTGCCGGGCTACCCGGTGTACTACGATCCGCAGATCGACGTGAACCTGTTTTTCTACGACGGGCTGTACTGGGTGTTCGCGGACGACGACTGGTACGCGAGCGACTGGTACGACGGCCCCTGGCGACGGGTTGCGCGGCTGGACGTGCCGGTCTATCTGCTGCGCGTGCCGGTACGCTACTACCGTCGTCCGCCGCCGTATTTCCGGGGCTGGGTCGTCGATGGGCCGCCGCGCTGGGACGAGCGCTGGGGCCGCGACTGGACCGACCGGCGCAGCGGCTGGGCTATCCGCACCCGCCCCCTGCCGCCGCCTGCGCCGCTGCCGTATTACCAGCGCCATTATTCCGGCGAATACTACCCGGGCGGTCCCGAGGAGCGGACCGTCATCCGGCGCGAGCATTACCGCTATCAGCCGCGCGAACCCGTCGTCCGCGAGCATTACCCGCAGCCGCCCGGACAGCGCGGGCCGCAGGACCGGGGGCGCAGCGAACGGCGCTGACTGCGGCCCCGTCGCTGTCTGTCCGGCGTGGGAGAAACCGGCTGAACGGAAGCCGGGACCCGTGCTACGCTCGCCCCGCCATGAAACTGTCACACCTCCGCGAACGTCTCCGGCTGCTCGGTGCCGCTCCCTGTCACGAAGGCCGCGTGCTGCGCGCCTGGGCGCAGGGGCGTTCGCTCGACAACCGGCATCGGCGTGCCGAGGATTTCCTGCCGAAGACCGTGCGCGCGGCCCTGCCCGGTCTGTTCGCCGAGCTCGATGTGCTGGCGCGCGTGCATGCCGAGCATGCGGGCGAAGACGGGGCGGTGCGCCTGCTGGTGGCGCTCGCGGACGGGCAAACGGTGGAAAGCGTGCTGCTGCCGCGCGATGGCGTCTGCGTATCCACGCAGGTGGGGTGTGCGGTGGGGTGCGTGTTCTGCATGACCGGTCGCACAGGCCTGCTGCGTCAGGTGGACAGCGCGGAGATCGTTGCGCAGACGGTGCTGGCGCGCCGCCGCCGGCCGGTGAAGAAGGTCGTGTTCATGGGCATGGGCGAGCCGGCGCACAACCTGGACAACGTGCTCGAAGCCATTGCGTTCCTGGGCATCGAAGGGGGCATCGGCCACAAGAATCTGGTGTTTTCGACCGTCGGCGACCGGCGCGTGTTCGAACGGCTGCCGCAGTCGACCGTCAAGCCGGCGTTGGCCCTGTCGCTGCACACCACGGATCCGGCCCTGCGCCGCCGCTTGCTGCCCCGGGCGCCCGAGATCGCGCCGGACGAGCTGGTCGAACTGGGCGAGATATACGCGCGCCGCACGGGGTATCCGATCCAGTATCAGTGGACGCTGCTCGAGGGCATCAACGACAGCGAGGCGGAATTGAACGGCATCGTGCGCCTGCTGGCCGGAAAATATGCGGTGATGAACCTGATTCCCTACAACGCCACGGAGGGCGACGGGTTCCGGCGTCCGAGCTGGGAGCGTGCCGCCGGGATGGCGCGCAGCCTGCACCGGCGGGGCGTACTCGCCAAGCTGCGCCACTCGGCGGGGCAGGATGTGGAAGGCGGTTGCGGGCAGTTGCGCGCGCGTGCGCTGGGTGCGGTCAGTCCTGCCTGACACGATGCCATCGGCCGCAACCGCCGTGCCCGAACCGGATGCGGGCCGGCATGCCATGCGCGGCGTCGCCCCCGGACGCACTAGAATGCGGCTGTTCGAACAACGAGGAACGAGACCATGAGCCCCCGCCCGCGCTATCCCATCATCTACGTTCGCGGCTACGCGATGACCAAGACGGAAATCACGGAGACGACGTCGACGCCCTACATGGGCCTGGAATACGGCTCGACCAAATCGCGCCAGGCGTGGAACGGTGCGGTGCGCAAGGTGTTCTTCGAATCGCCGATCGTACGGCTGATGAAGCTGGGTTACACGGACATCTACCAGGACGGCCTGCAGCTCGAGACCGGCAGGATTCCGCCGGAGAGCATCGTCATCCACCGCTATTACGACGTGGCCGATCCCGATTTCGGCACGGGCAAGGCGCCCACCATCGAGCAGGCGGCGCAGGGCCTGTCCGATCTGATCCTGCGCGTGCGCGACCAGGTCTGCCGCGACGGCCAGATGAAGGCGGAGGATTTCCGGGTCTATCTGGTGGCGCATTCGATGGGCGGGCTGGTGTGCCGCTGTTTTCTGCAGAACGAAGCGGTCGGCACCCGCGAGGCGCGCCGGATGGTGGACAAGGTGTTCACCTACGCCACGCCGCACAACGGCATCGAGATGGCCGGCCTCAGCGTGCCGGGTTTCTTCGAACTGTGGGACATGAACAATTTCGACCGCGACCGCATGCGCGACTATCTGGCGATCAAGGGAAAGAAGGCGCCGGCGAATTCGCTCGACGGCAAGTTCGACCCGGCGCGCTTCTTCTGTCTGGTGGGCACCAACAGCAAGGACTACGACGTGGCGAAAGGCGCCTCCCGCATGCTGGCCGGCGAGCTGAGCGATGGCCTGGTGCGTATTTCCAACGCCTATGTCGACGGCGCACCGCGCGCACATGTGCACCGCAGCCACAGCGGGGCGCACGGCATCGTCAATTCTGAGGAAGGCTTCCAGAACCTTACGCGCTTTCTGTTCGGCGATCTGCGGGTGGAAGGCGTGCTGCAGGTGGAAAACCTGCCGCTGCCGCCCATCGGCGCGGTGCGCAAGCTGCTCGGCACACGCGTGGGCTATTACTTCGAAGTGGCCGTGGCGACGCGCGGCGCGCTCGATTTCGACCTCACGCGCCGCACCATCGCCAACAACAGCGCCATCCTGCGCCAGCGCAGCGATCTGTTCGACGAGAACGGCGCGCTCCTGCAGACAGCCAAGCATCCCTTCCTGTTCTCGGTGTTCATGGACACCTCGAAGCGGCCCGAGAAGCGCAAGGAAATGATGTTCTCGGTACAGCTCGCGGTCTCCATGCTCACCTACATGGGCGAGGAGTCCTCGGTCGACCAGCATTACGTACCCGGCGAATATCTCTTCCGCGACACCCTCGTGATCAGCGCCATTCCGCCCCTCACACCCGACGAGTCCTGGCGCGTGGGCTACGTGCTGTCCGACACCGGCTGGTCGGGGGCGGAAGACACGATCGCCGAGAACAAAAAAGACCCGCAGGGCAGGCCCTACGTTGCGATTCCCCTGCAAAACGAAAAAGGCTTCAGGGCCACGTTGCGGTTGTACGGGACGCCGTGGGGGTGACGCGGGATGGACCATGCTGCCTCTCCCCGGCACTGAAGCAGACAGTCTGGACATAGCCGTGAGCGCTGTGCCGCAGCTTGCTTGGGCGAGCCGTGCGTGCGTGGAGCTTCGTGTCGGTCTGCCATGACATAACCCGCATGCGGAAAATCACAAACGACCGGTCCCCACATTGGACAGGAGGCTGATGTGCCAACGCTTTGCTGCATACGGACGCATGGCATGCATGTGGCCCGCGATCCGGCCGGCAACGATTCTTTTCGATGCGCTGTTTCCGGTGGAGCGTCACGAAATCTTCGTGCGCATGCAGGGTGCGGCGCCTACCCGGGCTGGAATAGGCGTATGGAAGGGTGAGCGGACTTGTCTGTAGACAATTGCGAGTTCGGGCATATATGCGAAGGTGATCGTACCGGTCGCGCTCATGGCGAGCGGCTATCATTTCCACTCGGATGCGGTGCCATGCCCGTCTCGGTCCGAGTCGGATAAATACAAAGACGTCTCTGTCTCGTATTAGGGTTGAGAGGTGGGTCGAATGCCATACGATTCTTTGAAAGGAATGCCATGAAAATGCTGATCGCGTCTGTATGTGCCGGTCTGGCGCTGGTGCTGGCCGGCTGCGCCGCCTGGTTTCCGCAACAGGGTGTCAAGCAGGCGGGCAGCATCGTCGACTACCTGTATCCGGATGCGAAGGAGCCGCCGCAGTTGAAGCCGGCGGTCACGTATCTGCGGCCGCCGGTGCGCGTCGGCATCGCATTCGTACCGGGGGGCGGCTGGGGGACGGGCCTGCCTGAGGCCGAACAGACGAAGCTGCTTGAGCAGGTCAGGGCGGCCTTCAGACAATACGACTTCATCGGCGGGATCGAAGTCATTCCGACGCAGTACCTGCGCGAGAAAGGCGGGTTCCAGAATCTGGAGCAGGTGGCACGCATGTTCAATGTGGAGGTCATGGCATTGCTCTCGTACGATCAGGTTCAGTTCAACGACAGCAACGCTTTGTCCGTGTTGTACTGGACGATCATTGGCGCCTATATCATTCATGGCGATCAGTACGACATCCAGACCATGGTCGATGCTTCCGTGTTCGACGTGCATTCCCGCAAGCTGCTGTTCCGGGCGCCGGGCACGAGCCAGGTCAAGGGCAGTGCGTCGCTTGCGGGGTTCAGCGAACGCGCCCGCACGGCGCGTCAGGCTGGATATGATCAAGCCGTCGAGAACCTGATCCCGCGCTTGCAGGGCGAACTCGGCAATTTCAAGGAACGCATCCGGAACGATGCGAATTTCCGGGTCGAAAACAAACCCGGATATACCGGTGGCGGCGATGTGGGCTGGCTGGGACTGCTGTTTGCCGGTGTTTTGGCAGGCATTGCTGTCTACTGGGGACGCAGACGGGCATGAGCGCATTGCGCATTGCGCTGCTGGCGGCCTCGGTGTGCGGTCTGTTCGCCGTGATGCCGCACGCCGTGACGGCCTGGCTGGTATTCGACCGGGATGCCATTCTGGCCGGGCAGGTCTGGCGGCTATGGACGGCGCATGGCGTACATTTTTCCTGGTCACATGCAACGACAGACAGCCTGACGCTCTTTGCGGTTGTCTGGGTGCTGGCTCGCCATGGCAGCGTGCGGACAGTCGTGTGGGCGCTGCTGGCAGGTGCGCCGCTGATTGCACTGGGGCTGCTGCTTGCCGTTCCGGATATGCGTGTGTATGCCGGGGCTTCGGGGCTTGTCATGCTGGTGGCCGCCACCGCTGGCGGCAGGTTGTGGCGGGACGTCCCGCGGCTGCGTGGATTGCTCGGACTGCTTGCGGCTGCAGCCGTGATCAGGCTCGCCATAGATGCAAGCGGCGTGCTGTTGCCGTTCGGCACATTGCCCGATGGCATTCGGGTGGCATGGCAGGCGCATGCGCTGGGCCTGATTCTGGGAGGACTGTTCGCAGTCGGCGTGAAAAGACCGGACGAGAGAACTGCGCTGCCCATGGCGCATCCCGCTGCCGAATCGCGGCCATGACCCCGGGCATCAACATCGCCAAGGCCGCACACGTCGTTTATACCGTGCACGAATATGTGCATGACCCGGCGCATCCCGCCTACGGCGAGGAGGCAGCGGAAAAGCTTGGCGTACCGATGGCGCGCGTGTTCAAGACGCTGGTGGCGAGCCTCGATGGCAAGTCGCTCGCGGTCGGGATCGTGCCGGTGTCCGCGAAGCTCGACATGAAACGGCTGGCGAAGGCGGCCGGCGCGAAACGGGCGGAGATGGCCGCGCCGGCCGACGTGGAACGCGCGACGGGCTATGTGCTTGGCGGTGTGAGTCCGCTGGGGCAGAAAAAGCGCCTGAGGACCTGGATCGATGCGACGGCTGCACACTATCCGACGATTTTTGTCAGCGCAGGCCGGCGGGGCCTGGAGATCGAGCTGGCACCCGAGGATCTTCGCCAGCTGACCGGCGGCGCGTTCTCGGACATCGCACTGCCCGCCTGATCCGGGACTGGTTCAGGGGAGTTCTCAGCCTCGCCGGGGCTGTGTCATAATCCGCGCCGCGGAGCAGTCATAACAACAATCTGCCTTGTCGCCATTGGGAGGAGACGATGGATAGCCATCGCTGCGCCGCAGTTCGTCCGGCCGTTTCAGGCCCCGCCTTTTCTGGGTGGCTTACATATCTGAAAAATTGGGCAGCGCAGTCTGTCATCGGTTTTTTGCGTTTTCGTCTTGCATTGCGCCCGGCGCGTGAGGAACGGGAAAGATTTCGCTCAAACCCGCCTGTCTCGACAGCAATGCCGACAAGCGGTCGCGCCGATATTCTGGTGCAAGCGGGAAGTCTGATAGGCGTGTCCCGGCTGCTGGTGACGGGTGGGTGTGTCTTCAGTCTGGTCCTGGGCGGTTGCGCGACGACGCAGCCGCTCGACGATGCCGACCGGGCTCGTCTGGCAACTGTCTGGATCAATCCGGATATCGAGGTGTCGCCCCAGATGTATTACATGGGAGCGGGCAGCAGTGTGGGGTTTCTGTTCGGCGCAGTTGGAGGCCTGGCAACTGCGCTCGCAAACATGTCACCGGGAGAGCAGTTCAGATCGTTTGCCGAGTCGAAAGGCATCAGCGTCGACCGAGTCGTGCGAGAGGAGGCGATCAGGGCCTTCCAGGCGTCAGGAAAACTGAAACTAGCTGAAGCGCCAGGGCCTGGGGCCGCTACGCTGGTCATCAAGGTGCCGATTTACGGGTTTTCGATCCCGCACGGATTCAGCAGCCGGCTTGTTCCGGCAATGGGCATCGAATGCACATTGACCGACGCGCAGGGTAAAACAGTGTGGCGCGCACGTGACTCGGTTGCCCCGCTGGGCAACCCGGCAGAAGGCCATACGATGGAGGAATACCGGGCCAACCCTGCCTTGATTGAAGAAGCCTGGCGCATCGCCGCCAGAAAAATAATTGCCGATCTGATGGCCACGTTGTGAGCGCGTGTGGCCGTGATCGGTCGCGGGAGGAAAGGGGTATGACGAAGACTATTGCGACCGGGACGATTGTTTGGGCGCTGAGCATGTTGTTGTCAGGCTGCGCGACGTATTCCAGCAGCCGTATCGATGAGAAAACCGGGATGTACGAAGGAAACGCCGTCGCCGATCCTGTCTGGATAACAAAAAGCGTGAGCGGGGTTGATTTGAATCGCTATGCTTATGTTTACCTGCAGACCCGCAGCAATTTCTATCCGGCCCGTTTCGAGTACTACGTGCGTCACGCCCTGTTCCGGAATGGGTTTGTCCGAGTCCTCAATCAGCAGGAACTGACACAATTGGTTCTGGATACGCCTCGGCTCGCGTCGATCAATTCATTGACGGATCCAGTGGCTGTGCGCAGGCTCTCTATGCTGGCCGGGCCAATTCTGCAGGTGTCATATGATTCGACTGGACAAGGAGCCCGGAATTACACGGATTTTTCCGTGCATGACCTGTCGACCGGAGAGCTGCTTTTCCAGATCAAGTTCGACAAGGTGATCTGGACGGATAGCGAAAAGGAAACCATGCAGCCGGTCCTGAATGCCTTCAAGGTCTGGGTGGATCAGAACAGGGCCGCGGGCGGGAGCGCGGTATGAGCAGGCTGTCTGCGCTTATGTTCGGGCTGTGTGTTGCGGTGGGTATCCCTTTCCAAGCCGCGGCGCTGGAGTACGGTGCCTATAACGGTTACAGCGGTTACCAGGATTTTCGTTTGAGCCCGAATGCATTCTATGTGGCCTACCATGGGGCCAGAGGGGACAGCATGGCCGACGTTGAACCCGCATGGAAACAGCGTGCCGCGCAATTGTGTACGGATGAGGGCGCGGCTTATTTCGTCGAATTGAAGTATCCGGCTGAGCCGGTGCTACACGATGATCCTCAGTTTTTCTCCGAAGCGGCTGAATTCCGTTCGGGATTCAGGATGGTCAAGGGAGGCGGGATGGTTTTCATCCCGATTTTCACCGGCCCGCCGGCACCCTTTTTCATCGATGCGCCCTCCAGAATGGCCAATGTACGTTGTATTCGGGACCCGGCACAGTTGCGCGACAGTTCGCGCCTGTTGCGTGTCCTGGATTATCCGATTTCCGCGCCTGTCCGGTAATCCCGGCGTCACTCAGGCCTTCAGTTTCGCAAATGCCGCCGCCATCGCGCCGCCCATCGCGGGTTGCGTCGCAGGCCGCGGTGTTTTTCCCCGGGCCTGTCGATGCTGCGGGCGCGCGTCGCGCCGCGGCGTCTGTTCCTGCGACGCGTTGTCGGTCAGGCGCATCGTCAACGCGATACGTTTGCGCTTTTCGTCCACCTCCAGCACTTTCACTTTGACGACCTGACCGGTCTTGACCACGCTGTGCGGGTCTTTCACGTAGCGTTCGGCCAGCGCGGAGATATGGACGAGGCCGTCCTGATGCACGCCGATGTCGACGAAGGCGCCGAAGGCGGCGACGTTGGTGACGACGCCTTCGAGCAGCATGCCGGGCTTCAGGTCGGCGAGTGTTTCCACCCCCTCCTTGAAGGCGGCGGTGGTGAATTCGGGTCGCGGGTCGCGGCCGGGTTTTTCCAGTTCGCGCAGGATGTCGCGCACGGTCGGAAGGCCGAATCGGTCGTCGGCGTACTTCGCGGGTTCGACGGCTTTCAGCTTGCCCGGCTGGCCGGCCAGCGTCTTCAGGTCGAGTTTCAGGTCGGCGAGGATGCGTTCGGCCAGCGGATAGGATTCGGGGTGGACGGCGGAGGCGTCGAGCGCGTTGTCGCCGTCCGCGATGCGAAGAAAGCCGGCAGCCTGCTCGAAGGTTTTTTCGCCCAGGCGCGGCACCTCGCGCAGCTGCGCGCGGCTGGCGAAACGGCCGTGGCTGTCGCGCCGTGCGACGATGGCCTGCGCCACGCTGCCGGACAGGCCCGACACGCGCGCCAGCAGGGGCACCGATGCGGTATTGACGTCGACCCCGACGGCGTTGACGCAGTCTTCCACCACGGCGTCGAGCGAACGCGCGAGCTGGAATTCGCTGACATCGTGCTGGTACTGGCCGACGCCGATGGATTTGGGATCGATCTTCACCAGCTCGGCGAGCGGGTCCTGCAGGCGGCGTGCGATGGAGACCGCGCCGCGCAGCGACACGTCGAGTTCCGGCAGTTCGCGGGAAGCGAATTCTGACGCCGAGTAGACCGACGCGCCGGCTTCGGAAACGACGATGCTGGTGAGGCCGAACTCGGGATGGCGCTTGATGAGGTCGCGTGCGAGGCGGTCGGTTTCGCGCGAGGCGGTGCCGTTGCCGATGGCGATGAGCGCGACCCGGTGTTTCGCGGCGAGCCGGCCGAGCGTGTGCAGCGCGCCGTCCCAGTCGTTTTTCGGCGGATGCGGATAGACCGTCGCGGTGTCGACGACCTTGCCGGTGGCGTCGACGACGGCGACCTTCACGCCGGTGCGCAGGCCGGGGTCGAGCCCCAGGGTCGCGCGCGGACCGGCGGGTGCGGCAAGCAGCAGGTCGCGCAGGTTGCGCGCGAAGACCTGGATGGCCTCGGTTTCGGCGCGGACGCGCAGCGCGCCCATGAGCTCGGTTTCCAGATGCATGCCCACCTTCACGCGCCAGGCGAAGCGCACGGTGTCCATCAGCCAGCGGTCGGCGGGGCGGCTGCGGTCGGCGATGCCGAAGCGGGCGCCGATGCGCGCCTCGCACGGGTTGTGCGGATCGTTCCACGCAGGCTGTGCGGTTTCGCTGTCGAGGCGCAGGCGCACGTCGAGCAGGTCTTCGCGCCGGCCGCGGAAGACGGCGAGCGCGCGGTGTGAGGGCATGGTGGCCAGCGGCTCGGCGTGGTCGAAATAGTCGGCGTATTTTTCCGCCGCGGCTTCCTTGCCCGCGATCACGCCGGCCTGCACCACGCCGTGATCCTGCAGGTATTCGCGCAGGCCCTGCAAGAGGGCGGCATCCTCGGCGAAGCGCTCCATCAGGATCTGGCGCGCGCCGTCAAGCGCGGCCTTGGCATCGGGCACGCCGGGGTTGTCGCCGTCGGCGGTGCTGAAGGGATCGCGCAGGTAGCACACGGCTTCGGTTTCGGGCGCCAGCATCGGGTCGGCGAGCAGGGCTTCTGCCAGCGGCTCCAGTCCGGCTTCGCGCGCAATCTGCGCGCGGGTGCGGCGTTTGGGCTTGTAAGGCAGGTAGAGATCTTCGAGCTGCGCCTTGTCGGGCGCCAGCAGGATCGCTTCGCGCAGTTCGGGCGTGAGCTTGTTCTGTTCGTTAATGGACTCGAGGATCGCGGCGCGGCGGGCTTCGAGTTCGCGCAGGTAACGCAGCCGTTCTTCCAGCAGGCGCAGCTGCGCGTCGTCCAGGCCGCCGGTGGCCTCCTTGCGGTAGCGCGCAATGAAAGGCACGGTCGCACCTTCGTCGAGCAGTGCGACGGCAGCGGCGATCTGGACGGGTTTGGCCGCGATTTCGGCGGCGAGACGATGTTCGATGGTGGGCAGCATGAGGCGATGAGGTGGTTGACGCGCCCGGCCGGGCACGGATTGAACAGGGGACCGTGAGGATTCAGGCCCAGCGCACGACGTCGTCGAACGACTGGCGGCGCTTGTCCGGTTGCGGGCTCGCGCGGTAGCCGAAGGCGGCCATCACGGCGAGGCCGAAATGGCCGCCTTCGAGCAGGCCGGCTTCACGCAGCACGGTCTCGGCGTTTTCGCGATGGAATCCTTCGATGGGACAGGAATCGATGCCGAGCAGGGCCGCGCCGGTCATCAGATTGGCGAGCGCGATATAGGCCTGGTGACAGCTCCAGTCGAACACGGCACGCGGGCTGTCTAGCCTGAAGTCCTCGCTGTGGAATCCGGGATAGAAGATATGGCGGCGCGCGATAGCCTCCTCCGGCATGCCGAGCACATCGCGCATCATGTGCTCGGTGTAGTCCGAACCGGGCAGCATGTCGTCCCGACGGGCGAGGATCAGCACGACGTGGCTGGCGGTGGGAAACTGCCCCTGCGCGCCCCAGGCGACGGCACGCAGCTTCTCGCGCAGCGCCGGGTCCTGCACGACGACGAAACGCCAGGGTTCGAAGCCGAATGAACTGGGCGAAAGGCGCGCGCATTCGAGGAGCGCACGGAACTGTGCATCGGGAATCCGGCGCGCGGGATCGAAGCGTTTGCAGGCATGGCGGAAGTTGAAGGCTTCGAGCAGCGTGGCGGTGTCGATCATGGTCCGTAGGAAAAATAAGAATCAGAACTGGCCGGTGCGCAGCAGTACCAGCGTACAGGCCCGTTCGTGCGGGATGCCGGCGGCGTCGAGACGGGCTTCGAGTGTGGGGTTCTCGGTGCCGGGATTGAAGATCACGCGTCCGGGGCGCAACCGTACGATGGCGTCTACGAGCGTGGCCGAACGCTCGGGCCCGACATAGAGCGTCAGCGTGTCGACCGGTTCGGAAATGGCTTCCAGGCTGGGTACGACCGGCAGGCCTTCGGCCATGTCGAGCCGGGGGTGTACCGGGACGACGCGGTGGCCGTGTTCCAGCAGCAGGCGAATCGCCTGGTTGGAGTAGCGTTCGGGCTTGTGGCTGGCGCCGAGGACGGCAACGCATTGCGGGGACGGGGACGGGGACATGCAGGGGGTGCGAATGATGTCGAGGCCGTATTAAAGCAGATTGCGCGGCCGGCTGCGCCCCCGCGACGTGGCGGTCGATTTGGCATAAGCTTTCGCCATGGATCCTACGATGCAGATCATTCTCTGGGTGCTGGCCGCGCTGTTCATCGCGATCGGTTTTTCCGGGCTGGTGCTGCCGGTTCTGCCCGGCATCCCGCTCGTATTCGTCGGCCTCGTGTTCTTGGCCTGGGCGGAAAATTTCGTCTATGTCGGTTGGGCGACACTGACGCTGCTGGGCGTGCTGGCGCTGGCGAGCTACGGTGTCGATTTCCTGGCCACGGCCCTGGGCGCCAAGAAATTCGGCGCGTCCACGCGTGCGATCTGGGGGGCGGCCGTCGGCGCCCTGGTCGGGATTTTCTTCGGTTTGCCGGGGCTCATTCTCGGGCCTTTTCTCGGCGCGGTGATCGGCGAGTTCAGCGGCCGGTCCTCGCTCAAGGCGGCGACGCATGCCGGCGTCGGCGCAACGCTCGGCCTGCTGTTCGGCGCCTTGCTCAAGATCGCGCTGGCGTTTGCAATGGTCGGGGTATTCGTGCTGGCGCGTCTGCTTTGAGGTACTGGCCGGGCGTGTTCTATAACGGAACCACGCCCGGCCGTCCGGCAGGTGCCTGCATGTCGACAGGAGAGACCATGTCCGCATTGCCCGCGTCCGATCCCGCACCCGATACGCAGCCTTTTGTGGTGCCCTGCCGCACGCTCGACCGGGCAGCGCCGCTGCGCTGGCTGCGCCTGGGATGGGCCGATCTGTGCCGTGCGCCGCGCCTGAGTCTGAGCTACGGTTTCGTGCTGGCACTTTTGAGCGCGCTGATTGCGCTGTCCGCATGGCATTTCGGCCTGCTGGCCCTGTACATCGGATTGGCCACCGGCTTCGTTTTTATCGGCCCCGTGCTCGCCGTGGGACTCTACTCGATCAGCCGTCAGCTGGGCCTGGGCCTGCAGCCCGTGTTGGGCCACTGTCTGCGCGAGGGCGTCCGTCATCTGAAAGAGCTGCTGGTGCTGGGCGTCGCCTTGCTGATCGTGCTGCTGGTCTGGGCGCGTGCGGCGGCGATGGTGCATGTGTTCTTTCCCGCCACGGACCAGCCCGGCTGGCGGGATCTGGCGCTGTTTCTGGGAGCAGGCAGCGCAGTCGGCGCCGTGTTCGCCTTCGTCGTGTTTGCGGCCAGCGCGTTTTCGCTGCCGTTCATTCTCGACCGTAAGGTCGATGCGGTCACCGCGTCGGTGAGCAGCTTCAATGCGGTGCTGCGCAACAAGGGCGCGATGTGCGTCTGGACGATCCTGATCGGCGGTGCAGTGCTGCTGGGGTTCGCCACGGCTTTTCTCGGTTTTGTCGTACTGCTGCCGCTGATCGGTCACGCCACCTGGCATGCCTACGTCGAAACGCTGGATACCGGGGCGTGGCCGCGTGAAACGGGGCCTGGGGCATAAGCGGGGGCGCTTGGGCCATACCCCGAATCCATGTCACCATTCGACAGCCCGATTCCATCATGTCCGCAATGACATTTTCACTGCCGCACACCCTGGCAAGCTGGAACACGCCAGGCTTTCACGAGACCTTCAAACGCGAGGCCGAAGCGCTCGACGCCGGTCTGCTGCCGCTGCAGCAGGGACTGACGTGGACGAGCACCGTGGCCGACGAGCCGTTCAGCATCGTGCCGATCGCCGCCGAGGCGACGGCGGGCGGTTTGCGGATCAAGGCGGGCGTGTTCTACGCCGGTTTCATCGGCGGCTGCAGCTGCGCGGACGATCCCACGCCGCTCGAATCGCAGCTGGAATACTGCGTGCTGCGCTTCGAGATCGATGGGAAGGACGGCGCCACGCGCGTCGATCTGCTGCCCGAGGATTGAAGCGCCGCCCTTTGTTATCAGGAGAATCCCATGCCGTCCTTTCTGAGCCGTGCGCTGTTGTGTGTCTTCTGCCTGGCGGTCCTGCCGCCTGCGGCACTGGCTGCGAACGATGCGCGGCCGATGGTCAAGGTCGATCCGGCCGGCCGCTACAAGGCTGTCTACGACATTCATTCGAACGAAATCGCCGCCGGCATCAGCAAGGGACTGTATTACGCGCGCGGTCTTGTCGAGGCTTTCGGCAAACAGGGGGTGAAACCGGCGCAGCTGGACATTCATCTCGTGCTGCACGGCGATGCGGCGCAATTCCTGCTCGACGACGACGCTTACCAGCGGGCGCTGGGCGATCCCTTCGCGGTCAATCTCAATGCCAAAATCGTGCAGGACCTGCTCGGTCTGGGCGTGCACGTCGAAATCTGCCACAGCGTGATGAAAAGCAAGGGCTGGACCCCGGACGACGTGCAGCCCGGCGTGACCATCGTGCACGATGGCTACACGCGGCTGATCAAACTGCAGAACGACGGCTACGCCTACATCGGCGGTTTCTGAGCCCGGCTGGAAACATTCCGTAACACTTTCGTCCGTGCCGGACATGCTGCGGATACATGGCGTGCCCACACTGCTCACATGTCGTTCCATTCCGGTTCGGCAATCGATACCGATCGAAAGGAGTATGTGATGAAAATGAAATTCGCACAGACCGTTCTGCTGGCCGCGCTTGTCGGGGGCGGTGCGCTGGGCGCTTCGGCGTGGGCGATGAACGGCGGCGGCAAGTCCGGTTGCGAGGCGCGTCATGCGATGCATCACGGTCAGGGCATGCAGGGAAAATGGGAGGCACGGCGCGATGCGCGGCTGGCCGACCTGAAGACCAAGCTCAAGCTCGCCCCTTCGCAGGAGGCCGCATGGCAGACTTTTGTCGAGGCGGGCAAGCCCGGCCCGATGCCGACCCGTGCGGAACGTGAGACGATGCGTGAACGCATGGCAGCCCTGAGCACGCCCGAGCGCATGGACGCCATGATGCAGAAAGCCGATGCGCGGCGCGCGCACATGGCCGGGCGTCACGAAGCGGTCAAGACGTTTTACATGCAATTGACCTCCGAGCAGCGTGCAGTATTCGACGCGCTGACGGCACCGTCCGGGCACGGTCGCGGCGGCATGGGGCCGGCGCGCATGCGGTCCTGACCGGCTGCGCAGGGGAAGGGGCGGGCAACCGCCCCTTTTTTTATGGCAGCATGCGCGTCTGTCCATCCAGGGGAGAACACGCATGACACGATTGTTCCGTATCGCCGGCCCGCTGGCCGCACTCGCGGCAGCCGCACCCTTGTACGCAGCCGATGTGCCGGCGCGCAAGTCCGGTCTGTGGGAAATGACGACCCAGACCCGGGCGGGCGGGCAGGCCATGCCGGGGCCGATGACGATGCAGATGTGCATCGACCAGAAACGCGATGACGTCACGGCCGACCCCAAGGACATGCGCGACCTGAAGCAGCGCTGCTCGAAAATGGATGTCCGCCGGAACGGCAGGCAGACGGTGATCGATTCGGTGTGCACGCACGATGGCCACACCGTGACCAGCCGCATGACCCTGACCGGCAACCTGTCGACCGACTACCGCATGGAAACCGTCTCGCGCTTTGCGCCGGCCATGCACGGCATGACGACGATGGAGTCGACCATGACGGGCAAATGGCTGGGCCCCTGCAAACCGGGCCAGGCACACGGTTCGGTGACGATGCCGGGCATGCCGGGCATGGGCCCCGGCGGTTTCAAGATGGATGCCCAGACCATGGAACGCATGCGCCAGATGCAGCAGCAATACGGCCGTTGACGGGGACCGGCCGGCCCGCGTCATTCCGTTCCGCGCACTGAACGGGACAGGGGGCGCGGGCGCGCGGTACTATTGCGCCCATGAAGCTGCTTCGCCCGCGTCTGCCGCGCGTTCGCAAACGCCATCGCGCCAGCCTGTTTTCGATCCGTCTGTGGATGCGCCGCCTGGTGTTCTGGGGCGGGGCGGTCGGTGTGGGACTGGCTGCCACCGCCTTTGCGCTGGCGAACGATCTTGCCCACGAAGCTTTCAATCATCTGCTCGCGATATCGCCCTGGCTGCCGCTGCTGGTGACGCCGCTGACGCTGGCCGGCGTGGCAGCGATCACGCAGCGTTTTTTCCGCGGCGCGGCCGGCAGCGGCATTCCCCAGACCATTGCGGCCCTGCGCATGCCGGACGGGCAGGCGCGCGATGCCGTGCTGTCGCTGCGCGTGGCGGCGGCAAAGATGGTGCTGACCTGTGTGAGCGTGGCCGGCGGCGCGAGCGTGGGGCGCGAAGGGCCGACGGTACAGGTCGGGGCGGCGCTGCTTTACAACCTGCGCCGGCTGGTGCGCTTCCCGTCCTATCTGATGGAGCGCGGCCTGATCGTGGCCGGTGGCGGCGCGGGTGTGGCTGCGGCCTTCAATACGCCGCTCGCCGGGGTCGTATTCGCCATCGAGGAAATGGCGCGCTCGTTCGAAACGCGCACCAGCGGCACGCTGTTGACGGCGGTGATCATCGCCGGCCTGGCGGCCATCTACGTGCAGGGCGATTATGTCTATTTCGGGTCCACGCCGGCCGCGCCGCACGGCATTTCCGACTGGACTGGCGTGCTGCTCTGCGGCCTGGCGGGCGGTGTGCTCGGCGGCGGCTTCAGCCGTGCGGTGATCGCGTTCACCACCCACGGATTGCCCGGCCGTCTGGGCGTTTTCCTGCGTACCCGACCGGTACGGTTCGCCGCGCTGTGCGGGTTCGTACTGGCGCTGCTGGGCATTGCTTCGGGGGGCGCCGTCTACGGCAGCGGCTACCAGGAAGCGCGCAGCCTGCTCGAAGGCACGGCCGAGATGTCGCCCGGCTACGGCATATGGAAGATTCTGGCGACTTTCATTTCCTTCATCAGCGGCATCCCCGGCGGCCTGTTCGCCCCCAGCCTGTCGGCCGGCGCGGGGATCGGACACGCGGTGGCGCAACTGCTTTCGACTGTCGACGCCGGCGCGTTGATCGTGATTGGCATGGCGGCGTATTTTGCCGGAGTGGTCCAGGCGCCCATCACCGCCTTCGTCATCGTGATGGAAATGACGGACAACCACGACATGGTGGTGCCGCTCATGCTGGCGACCCTGCTGGCAACTGCGGTGTCCCGCCTGATGTGTCCCCGACCGCTCTACAAGGCGCTGGCCGATATCTATCTGGCGCGCGTCCGTGCCGCCACCTCCGCATGACCGTGCGCCCCTGAACGAAGACCGGAACGACGCAAAAAAAAAGCGGGCCATAGGGCCCGCTTTCTGGAACGGAGGGTGTGCCGCTGTCAGGCGGCCCGCTTCAGTTGCCCGCAGGCCAGATTCGCGGGGATCGCAACGTCCATGAGACGCGGGTTGGACAGCACCAGCCCGTTCATCAGCGCGATGTAGGCTTCGCGCGAGGTATTGGCCAGGCGCGGGTTGTGCCGCTTTTCCTCGCCGATGCTGGAGACGGTCCAGCCCTTGTAGTCGTGGGCCGGGTAGACCAGCGTGTCGTCGGGCAGGCGGAACAGCTTGTCGACGATGGAATCGTACGACTTTGCGGCGTCGCCGTTCTGGAAGTCGGTGCGCCCGGTGCCGCGGATCAGCAGCACGTCGCCGGTGAATACCGCTTTCGGCAGCAGCGGATCGAGCACGAAGCTGAAGGATTCGTCGGTATGGCCGGGCGTGTAGATCGCGCCAAGCTTCACGCCGTCGACGTCGATCGTGTCGCCTTCGCGCACGTGTTCGCTCACGCATTCCGCACGGGTGAATTCGCCCATCGCGGTCACGCAGTCGGTGGCGTCGCGCAGGTCGCCCAGGCCGGTGACGTGGTCGGCATGGGTGTGGGTGTCGATCGCGCGCACCAGTTTCAGGTCGAGTTCGCGGATCGCCTGCAGGTATTGCGGTACCTGTTCCTTCACCGGGTCGATGATGACCGCTTCGCGGCCGACGCCGGAGCCGATGAGATAAGTGTAGGTGCTCGATTCGGAATCGAAGAATTGCCGGAACAACATGATCGTTCTCCTCTGAAAAGGACGGCGGGAAATCCCGCCGCCCGTACTGTCTGCTGCTTACTGTCCCCCGCTTACAGCGATTTCGTGCAGAAGTACCAGTCGGTGCACTCGTAGCCTTCGTTCATGCGTGCTTCGGCGGCGTTCACGTCCTGCGGCGGCGGGACGATGACCTTGTCGCCGGGCTGCCAGCCTTCCGGCGTGGCGACCTTGTTGGCGTCCGAGGTCTGTAGCGCCGCGACCAGACGGAGGAACTCGGGAATCGAGCGGCCGTTGGTCATCGGGTAGTAGACCATCGCGCGCAGCACGCCCTTCGGGTCGATGATGAAGGTGGCGCGCACCGCGGACGTGTCGCCGGCGCCCGGGTGGATCATGCCGAAGGATTTGGCGACGTCCATCTTCAGGTCTTCGATGATCGGGAAGGGAATCTCGATCCCGAATTTCTCCTTGATGTTGCGTACCCAGGCGACGTGCGAGTAGTAGCTGTCGATGGAGAGACCCAGCAGATCGCAATTGAGCTTCTGGAACTCGGGGTAGTACTTGGCGAACGCGGTGAACTCGGTGGTGCAGACCGGGGTGAAGTCGGCGGGGTGCGAGAACAGCACCAGCCATTTGCCTTCGTAGTCGGACAGCTTTTTCACGCCGTGCGTGGTGCGGGCCTCGAATTCGGGGGCGCGTTCGTTGATGCGGGGGAGGGCGACGGTTTCGGTCATGGCAGGGGTCCTTTTGCGAAGTGGATTGTTCATTAGCAATTGCTAATTAACGTGACTCTACCGACCCGATCCCGCTGTGTGAAACAGATTATTTCTATGAAAGAGATTGACGATATCAATCCTTCCCGGGCCGCTGATCTTCGAAAGGCGCCGAATGTACCGTGCGTGTCTTGTAGCCGGTGAGCATGGCGCGGGGCAGGTTGATACGCCATTTCAGGCTGGCCGCGATCACGCCCGCGACGTGCAGTGCGACGCAGGCGAGAAGCCCGTCTGCCAGGGTTTCGTGAAGATCCTCCAGCCATTCCTCGCCCCAGTAGGCGTCCGTGCCCATGAGCCAGCCGGTGAAACCGAGCATCGCGACGAGCGTCAGGATGACGAGCACCATGGCGCCGCCGAGCGGGTTGTGCCCGCGCGTGGCGACGCCGGGATGGGCAAAGTAGGCGCGCAGTCGCCGGGGCGTCGGAAAGAAGGCGGCGAAACGCGCGCAAGGCGAGCCGACGACGCCCCAGGCCAGCCGCAAACCGGTCAGGCCCAGGGCCGTGTAGCCGGCCCAGCGATGCGGCCGGCCTTCGAGCACGAAATAGTTGGCCAGCACCAGCACAGCGAGGCTCCAGTGATGCAGGCGGACGAAACGGTCCCAGACGTAATGGCGTTCGACGACGGGCAGCCGCATGGCGTCACTCGATGAAAGCCTTGACCGGCCGGCCGGTGACGGTGTCCATGTAGATTTCGACGCGCTGGCCTTTTTCGTTGTGGCCATACATTTCGTAGCAGTTGCCGTCGATCTTGAACTTCTTGATCGTGTAGCCGGCATCCACGAGCGCGGCCTTGAGATCGGCTTCCTTCATCCATTGTTCCCTGGGATGGGCTTCGCAGTCGGCCGCGGCATGGGCCATGACGGGAACAGCCGCCAGAGCGGCGAAGGCGATGCGCAGAATGGTCATGTTGCGTGCTCCTTGAGGGTGAATAAACGGGGAATCAGACGGTTGCCCACATCCGCATCAGGTTGTGGTAACAGCTGGTCAGCCGCACGGCGGCGTCCGTTTCGCCGTGTTCGCTGCGCAGGGCGGCAATGCTCATGTCGAGTTCGTGCAGCAGCTCGCGCTGCTGCGGCTCGCGCACCATGCTTTCCAGCCAGGAAAAACAGGCCAGACGCGCGCCACGCGTGACCGGCTCGACCCGGTGAACGCTGTACGCGGGATAGAGAATCAGGTGGCCCGCCGGCAGCTTGATCGCGCGGCCGCCCATGCCGTCCTCGATGACGAGTTCGCCGCCGTCATATTCGGCGGGATCGTTGAGGAACAGCGTGAACGACATGTCGGTGCGCACATGCTGCGCGGTGGCCGGATGCGTACGCACGGCATTGTCGACGTGGTTGCCGAAGGCGTTGGCCGTGCCGCCGTAGCGGTTGAACAGCGGCGGGTAGATGCGTTTGGGCAGCGCCGCGCTGAAGAAGGCGGGGTTTCTCGACAGGGCCTCCAGCACCAGCGTCCGCAGCTGCTGGGCCACCGGGCTGGTTTCCGGCAGTTGCAGGTTGTTCTTGACGGTCGCGGCCTGGCTGCCGGCGGTGATCCGGCCGTCGGTCCAGTCGGCCTGTTTGAGCAGCGCGTCGCTGCGCGCGAGCGCGGTGGCGTCGAGAACGTCGGGGATGTGCAGCAGCATGTTCGGTTCTCCTCTCTGGGCGGGCGTTGCGCGGCAACGCCCGGCGCCAGCCGTGTGAAGGCTGGCGCCGGCAGGGTCAGAACTTCAGTTCGCCGGTCAGGATGAAACGACGTTTCTGCCCCGGCACGGTGAACGGACCGTTGTCGTAGATTGCGTCGTAATAGGTCTTGTCGAACAGGTTCTGGATGTTCAGGCGCACGCTCCAGGTCTTCTGCTCGTAGGCGGCCATCGCATCCCAGCGTACGTAGGCCGGCGCGGTATTCGGATTGAAGCCGCTCGGCTGGCCGTTGGTGGTGTATTGCGCATTGGCCGAGGCGGCGGACTGGTTGTAGCCGTAGCGTTCGCCCTTGGCCTCTGCGCCACCGCCGATCTTCCAGCCGCCCCCGAGCTTGTAGGTGGTCCACAGATTGAAGGTATACGGTGGCGTGTTGCGCGGGCGTTTGCCCTTGAAGCGCGGATCGGCCACCACGCCGGTGGACTGCTCGGCGACCTCGAGGATTTCGGCGTCCATCAGCGCGAGACCGGCAAAGACTTCCCAGTCCTGCGTGATGCGGCCGGCCGCTTCGAATTCGATGCCGTCGGTGCGGCGCTTCTTGGTCAGGATGGCGGCGGTGGATTCGAGATCGGTATTGCGCTCCCAGTTCTTGATCGCGCGATAGAGTGCGGTGCGGAAGGTCAGGTCGCCATCGTAGAACATCCATTTGGCGCCGACTTCGTAGACCTGGCTGGTCTCGGGGGGCTGCGGCGTGGCGGTCAGCTGGTAGAGGTCGGCCGTGGGGCTGAACGAATCGCTGTAGCCGACGTAGTAGTGCGCTTCGTCGGTAGGCTGGTACGACAGTGCGGCGCGATAGCTCCATTCGCCGTAACTGAGCTTGGGCGATGCGGCGCTGGAATACGTGGCGTCCAGTTCGTCGCGGCGGACGCCGAGCGTGGCTTTCCAGTACGGCATGAATTCCACCGTGTCCTGCACATAGAGCGCGTAGGAGTCGCCGGTGAAGTTGTTCAGCTGCGCGCCGGTGAACGATTCGACGCCGGGCAGGAAGACCGGCGGATTGCCGGCCGTGGTGCCGCCCAGGTTCTGCAGGCCCGCGCGGTGGTTGTCTTCGTGCAGGTATTCGACGCCGGCGAGGAGCTCGTGCTTCATGCCCAGCGCGCGGAACTTGCGGCTGTAGTCGGACTGGAGCGTGAAAGTCTCGTAATCCGTCGAGCGCGTCGGCCCGGTGTTGGGGCTGGCGCCGTTGAGGCCGGTCGCACCCGGCGCATCGGCGGCGCTCGGCGTGCGCGCCCAGTAGCTGCGCTCGTAGTCGCCGTAGCGCAGGCTGGTGCGCAGTTCGCTCTGGTCGGCGAAACGGTGGGTCCAGGTGCCGGTCGTGACGTTGACGTCGCTGTGATCGAAGTTGCGGTCGATGCCCCAGAAATAATCGACGGGGAAATTCGTGTTGGGGCGGTGGGTGCTGTTGTCGAACGAGAAGCCGTAGTCGGGAATGTCGCGGTTACGCATGGAAACGTGCGAGAACGTGAATTCGTCGTCGGTCTGCATGCCGAGCGCCAGACTGATCTGCGCGCCGGCGCGATCGACGTCGGGCTGGGCGCCGGTGGCGGGATTTTCGCGCCAGCTGCCTTCGTTCCGTTTCATCAGGTTCACGCGCACGGCGCTGTTCTCGCCCAGGCGCTTGTTGAGATCGGCGGTGGTCTCGTAATAGTCGTCGGTGCCCACGCTGCCGGTGATCGAATAGGCATCGGCCCGTTTCGGCGTTTTGGAAACGAGATTGATGACCCCGCCGGCCTGGCCGCGGCCGAACAGCATCGAGGCCGAGCCGCGCAGCACGTCGACCTGTTCGAGAAAGAAGGTTTCGCGGTTGTACTGCGCGGTGTCGCGAATGCCGTCGAGATACATGTCGCCGAAAGTGTAGAAGCCGCGCAGCATCATGTTGTCGCCGGCCCGGCCGCCCTCGGCGGCGTTGAAGGTGAGGCCCGAGACGTTGCGCAGCGCGTCGCGCAGGGAACTGACCTGCTGGTCTTCCATCAGTTGCCGGGTGACGACGGTGACGGCCTGCGGGATGTCCTGCGGGTCCTGTTTCGTTTTGCCGACGCGCGTCTCGGTGCCCTGGTAGCCATTGTTCACGGCCATCGGATCGGCGGTGTCCTCGACCTTGACGGTCGGCAGCGTGGTTTCCGGCACGGCCTGCGCCACGGCCTGTGGCGACAGCATCATGAAAGCCAGCGAGGCCGCGGCGGGCGCGGCGGCCGGATGCAGGCGCGCTACGAGCCTGCGCAAGGCGCCCGAAGGCGCAGGTTTACGGGGATGGGACATGGTTCGCTCCTGGTCAGGGTTATCCACTGGCTGGCGGAGCGATCACGCGATTCTGGGTGCTGGCGAAGCGTACGCATAGCTGGCTGGCGGTTGGTGATGAGTTGAAAATCCGGCGGAGAGGATTAACCCCAGCCTGCCGCGACTGCAAGGTGATACACGATGAAGCAAGCGATCCAGGCCAGCCCGAACAGATAGGCGGCCATGACAAGTGTCCATTTCCACCCGCCGGTCTCGCGCTTGACGGTCGCGAGCGTGGACAGGCATTGGGGCGCGAAGACGAACCAGGTCAGCAGCGACAGTGCGGTGGCGAGGCTCCAGCTGTGCGCGATCAGCGGCATCAGTGCCAGCGCAGTGTCGTCGCCGGTGGCCGACAGCGCGTAGACCGTACCGAGCGCACTGACGGCGACTTCGCGTGCCGCCATGCCGGGCACCAGCGCCACGCTGATCTGCCAGTTGAAGCCGATGGGTTCGAAGATCACGGAGAGCGCACGGCCGAGCGTGCCGGCAAGGCTGTACTCGATGGCGGGACCGGTCGCGCCGGCCGGCGGGGCGGGAAAGCTCGCCAGGAACCACATGAGCACGGTGAGCGCGAGGATGATGCCGCCGACGCGGCGCACGAAAATGCCCGCGCGCTGCCACAGGCCGATCGCGACATTGCGTACCGTCGGCCAGTGGTAGGTGGGCAGCTCCATCATCAGCGGACGCGGCAGGCCGTGTGTGGTGAAACGCTTGGCCAGCCAGGCGATGCCCATCGCGCTGATCACCCCGGCGATATAAAGGCCGAACAGCACCAGGCCCTGCAGTTCGAATGCACCGGCCACGTCGCGCTTCGGGATGAAGGCCCCGATCAGCAGCGCATAGACCGGCAGGCGCGCCGAGCAGGTCATCAGCGGCGCGATCATGACGGTGACCAGGCGGTCGCGTGGATTGGCGATGGTGCGTGCCGCCATGATGCCGGGGATGGCGCAGGCAAAACTCGACAGCAGCGGAATGAAGGAACGGCCCGACAGGCCGACGCTGCCCATCATGCGGTCGAGCAGGAAGGCGGCGCGTGGCAGGTAGCCCGATTCCTCGAGCACGAGAATGAAGAAATACAGGATCAGGATCTGCGGCAGGAACACCAGCACGCCGCCGGCGCCGGCGATGATGCCGTCGACGGCGAGACTTTGCAGCCAGCCCGCCGGCAGCAGCGCGCCGACCGCTTCGCCGGCCCAGGCGGTGGCGGATTCGATCCATCCCATCGGCGCCTCGGCCCAGGCGAACACAGCCTGGAACATGAGGAAGAGCACCGCGATCAACAGGACCATCCCGAATACCGGGTGCAGTACCACGCGGTCGATGCGGTCCGAGAGCGTATGCGGTACATGGCGGTCGAGCCCGAGGCCGGCGAGGATGCGCTGCACCACGTCGTGGTCGGCTTCGACCGACTGCGTGTGTTCGTCTGCAGCCGGCGCGTCGGCACGCCAATGGTCGGCGGGTGCGTCGAGCAGCGCGCGCAGTTCGGTCGCGCCCTCCTTGCGCACGCCCACGGTCTTGACGACCGGCAGCCCCAGTTCGCGCGACAGCCGGTCCGCGTCGACGTGGATGCCGCGCCGTGCCGCCAGATCGGTCATGTTGAGCGCGACCGCGCAGGGAATGCCGAGCCGTTTCACCGCCAGCACGAGGCGCAGGTTGCGGCGCAGGTTGGTCGCGTCGACCACGCACACGACGCGATCGGGACGCTTCTCGCCGCGCGCGCGTCCCATGAGCACGTCGACCGTGACCTTTTCGTCGGGGGAGCGCGGATTCAGGCTGTAGGTGCCGGGCAGGTCCAGAATCCGCAGCGTCTTGCCCCCGGCCGTCTGATAGCGGCCTTCCTTGCGTTCCACCGTCACGCCCGCGTAGTTCGCCACTTTCTGGCGGCTGCCGGTCAGCACGTTGAAGAGGGCCGTTTTTCCGCAGTTCGGGTTGCCGACCAGGGCGACCAGCGGGCCGCCGAGATGAACGTGGACAACGGCCGTCTGGCCGGCCGCGGGCCGGCGGGTATCGTGGCAGGCGCTCATGCGGTCGGAGTGTCTTCCAGCGGTGCGACCTGGATGCAGGCCGCTTCGGCCATGCGCAGCGCGAAAGTGGACGAACCGACCCGGATCACCAGCGGATCGCCACCGGGCGCGCGCGCCATCAGCCGTACCGTCTCGCCGGGAATGAAACCCAGCTCGTGCAGCCAGTCGCGCCACTCGGGCGCGCGGTCGGGCGCGGCGACGCGCGCGATGCGGTAGGGCTTGAAATCGGCCGCGCGGTCGAGAGTGGTCATGGTGTCGGGGCTGGTCGATGCGTTACGGCTGGGCGGCGCGCTCGGGTTCGGTGACGAAGCCGAGTTTGGTGAGGCCGGCACGCGCGGCGTCGGCCATGATCTGCGCCACATTGCGGTAGGCGAGATCGCCATCCGCGCGGATGTGGATTTCGGGCTGCGGGGTCTGGTGGGCGGCGAGATCCATCTTCGCGCGCCAGGCGGTCGCGTCGACCGCTTCGGCGTTCCAGAACACCGAGCCGTCGGCCTTGATCGACAGGTTGATCGTCTCCGGCTTCACTTCGTTGGGGGCGCTCGACGCCACCGGCAGGTCGACCTTGACCGCATGCGTCATCAGGGGCGCCGTGATGATGAAGATGACAAGCAGCACCAGCATCACGTCGATGAGCGGGATCATGTTGATTTCCGCGTTGTCGCCGTCGCTGGCTTCGTTGCCGAGTCCGCCGAAAGCCATTTAAGCGTTCCTCGCGGCAGCGGCCGGCGCGGCGTAGACCTGCGCGGCGTCCTTTTCGACGCGGGTGTTGTTGCGCACGCCGGTGGACATGAAGGCAAACAGATCGTGCGCGAAGCCGTCCACCTCGGTCAGCATCTGGCGTTTGGCGCGATTGAAGAAGTTGTACGCGAGCACGGCAGGAATCGCCACCGCCAGGCCCAATGCCGTCATGATCAGCGCTTCACCCACCGGGCCGGCGACCTGGTCGAGGCTGCCCGAACCGCTCATGCCGATGTTGACCAGCGCGTGATAGATCCCCCATACCGTGCCGAACAGACCGACGAAGGGTGCGGACGATGCGATGGAGGCGAGCATGGTGTGGCCGTATTCGAGGCGCGCGGTGTCCTGGTTGATCGCGCGGCGCAGCGCACGGGTGAGGAATTCGTCTTCCGAGCCCGACTCGATCAGCCGCGAGCCGCTCTTGTTGCGGAACTGCTCGGCGGCCTTGAGGCCGTGGTGCGTGAGGTGCGAGAAGGGATCGTTGACGCCGTTCTGTTGCAGGTAGGCGGCCACGGCCTGCAGACCGGACGCCTGCCAGAAATGCGCGAGGAAGGCCTGCGCATGTTTCTTCATGCGCAGGTTGGCGATGGTCTTGGAGACGATGAGATACCAGGTGATCACCGACATCGCCAGCAGAATGACGAGCAGTACGTGTGCGAGCGTATCGGCCTGCGCGATGAAGTGGGCGAAACCCAGCTGGGCGGTTTGGTTGGCGGTTTCCATGGATTAACTCCTGAGGGTGAACTCAATCGGCACGATGACCCAGGCGGCCACCGGTTTGCCGGCCTGGCGGGCCGGCTCGAATTTCCAGCTTGACTGAACGGTTTTGGCCGCGGCTTCGTCCAGGCGCGGATAACCGCTGCTTTTTGCGACTTCGAGCCGTGCGACGCTGCCGTCCGGATTGACGAGAATGTTGAGCCGCACGATGCCTTCTTCGCGCAGGCGCCGGGACAGGGCCGGGTAGAGCGGCTTCGGATTGTTCAGATAGTCGGCCGGCCGCGGCGGTGTGGGCGGCGGTGGCGGGGGCGGCGGCGCCGGCTTGGGCGCTTCTGCCACGACCGGAGGCGCGGGCGGCGGCAGCACCTCGGGCACGGGCTCCGGTTTGGGCTCGGGTTTGGGGGCTTCGATTACGGGTGCTGGCGTCGGCACCGGACGCTCCGCCACCAGCACGGGGGGCGGAGGCAGGGGCTTGACCGGTTTGGGCGGCGGCGGCTTGGGTTTCGGTTCCGGCTTGGGTTCGGGCTGTGGCTCCGGCACTTCGGGCTGGATCAGGCTGACCGTGAGCGGGTGTGGCAGCGTGACGGGCGCCGGCGCTTCGGGCTTGAGCAGCATCAGGGCCAGCACGAGCAGATGCAGGCCGGCCGCGACCGCCAGCGCGACCGGCGACAGGCGGGGCGCGTACGACAGCGCGGTCGCCCGCGGCGAAGCGGCCTGCGGACGAGCGGTCGAAGTTGGCGGTACGGTTTGCGAGGGCGTCATCCCGGGCGAAAATCCAGTTGCGTTCATGAATGCGGGCTGAGGACAGTGTCCTTGGCTGGCTGTGCCCCGTTTGCACGGGGAGACTCCGGGCCGCCGTTCATTTTGATCAGGCTATCACGGAAACAAGGCAAAGAATGATAATAATTCGCATTATTTAAGTCAAATCAAATAATGAGCGCGCGGCGTCCACACCATCACGCGTGCCGGCGGCGGCTCAGAAATCGACGCGCAACGCGGCTTCGATGGCTCGCCCGGGCTCGCTGGCATAGTTGCGCAGAAATGACGTGCTGTTGCGGATCTCGGCATCCGTCAGATTGCGCGCATTGACATAGAGCTCGCCCGTCAGGCCGGCGAGCAGGGGAACGACGCGTCGCAGTTCGAGATCGATCCGCGTGTAGCGTCGCGTGGGCGTTTCGTTTTCGCCCGGCCGGTTCTGCGCTGCCGCACGGGTCAGCCGCAACTGGCCGTGCCAGGCCTGCCAGCCCGTCTGGAAGGCGAGCCCCCAGCGGCGAGGCGGGAGGCGGGGTACGTCCGTGCCGTCGTCGAAACGGCCGCGTACCGCATCGCCGAACAGGGCGACGCGCGGTTTTTGCAGCAGACTACTGTCGAAAGTCCAGCCGACTTCGAACTCGTGACCGCTGAAGCGGCCTGCCTGCTGCGCGTAGCGCATCACGGGCAGGCAGAGATCGAGGGTTGCGCAGCGGGCCTTGAACAATTCCTCCTCGGTGTCCCAGAAGAGTCCGGCGTTACGCTGGTAGATGTAGTTCTCGGCGCGGTAACGGTACACGTTGGCGCGGACGTCGAACGGTCCGGCCCGGTGTTCGAGACCGATGTCCCAGCCGCGCAGGGTTTCGAGGCCGAGCGCGCTGGCGCCGGTGTCGAAGGTGCGCGTCGCAAGGTGCGGACCCAGTGCGTAGAGCTCCTGCACGTCGGGCGCGCGCCGGGCGAGCCAGTGCGTCAGCGTGATCGCGCCGCCGGCATGCGCGTGCCGCAGGGCGGCCGAGAAACTGGCCGGCGCATAGTCGCGCGACGGCATGGGCACGGTCGGCCCGAACACGGTTTTCTGCGGCTGGGGATCGAATTCGACACGCTCCCGCCGGGCACCGAGCTGCACCTGCCAGGGAGCGATATCCAGCGTTTCGATCAAATACAGCGCCCGGCTCTCGACGGCGGTTTCGGGCACGAAGGCTTCCAGGCCGAGCGCAGAAAAATCCCGCGTCATGCCGGTGAAACCCAGTGTGCCCGACAGGTGTGCATGCAGGGCGTGTTCCATTTCGAGCCGCGCTTCGCGCACGTCGTTCAGAAAGCGGGTCTGCGGGCTTCCGTTGACGACTTCATCGTGCCGGTAGCGCGAGTCGCCATAGCGCAGCGTGATGCCTTTCATCCAGGCCCAGGGCGTATCGAGCCGGCCGCCGACGTCGAAACGCTGCTGTCCGAGGTCGATGCGCACGGCGTCCCCGGTGGCGGGCACGCCGCCGCCGTGACTGTGCGCGGGCCCGGGCGGAATGCCGTAGTCATCCTCGAAACGCGACAGGGCGACCCCCAGATGTCCGTGCGTGCCGACCAGGCTTGCGCCGACGCTGCCGCCGCGGCTGTGCGCGTCCGTGTTGTCCACGCGGCCATCGGTGTTGCGCCCGTTGACCAGCCCGAACTGCCGGATGATCGCCGCCTCGTCGATGGCACGACCCGGAATGGCGATGTCGTCGGACCGCCGGGCGTGTGCGTCGACGTGCCAGGCGAGGACGCCGGATCCACCCAGAAGCTCGGCCGCGGCCGCGCGTTGACGCGAATTCGCGTTGTAGCGCGCCTGCACGGCGCCACCTGGCCGGCCGGGCAGGGTGTCGGGGATGCGCCGATCCTCGATTTCCACCGCGCCGCCGATGGCGCCGCCGCCATGCCGCACGACCGCAGGCCCTTTGACGACGCGGATGCTTTCCGCCAGCAGCGGTTCGACTGTCACGCCGTGATCCGGGCTCATGGCGGCGGCATCGTGCGTGCCGACGCCGCCGATCAATACGCGCGTGCGCGCGCCGTGCTGGCCGCGTATGAGCGGCAGGCCCACGTTCGGCCCGAAGGTCGAATTCGCCACGCCCAGCGTGTCCGCCAGCGTCTCGCCCAGTGTGGCGGCCGCTTTCGCGGTAAGCGCCGCGCCGTCGAGTTCGACGGCCGGCTCGATCCGGCGGGCTCCCGGTGTCGCCGTGTCGCTGACTTCGATCGTTTTCAGCACGGTCGCATCGGCGGGTGCGGCGTCCGCCTCCTGGCCCTGCGCAAATGCGGAATAGAGCAGTGCAGGCAAGAGGGGCAGGGCGGTGGGCAGGCGTCGGGTCATGGCGGACAAATTGCAACTTTGTTGCATTGTCACATCCGTTGCCGTAATATGCAACCAAGTTGTATGCAACAAAGTTGCTCATCACTGGGCGTCGCAGCCCGATCCATTCATCAAACCAGGGAGAGATTCATGCTGAAAACGCATCTTGCATTTGCGGCGCTCATGGCTGTGTCCATGCCCGTGCTGGCCGACGAAGACCATCTGCACGCAGGCGATATCGAAGTGGAGGTCGATGCGGGCCAGCTCGTAGCGCATGGCGCCGCGCAGACGCAATCGGGGACCGGCTACGCGATTTTCGAATCCGATTTCGGCGATTTCGCGGGCGGGCCCTACAGGACCGACGACCCCGGCTACGACAGTGCGGCGGGTACGTTTGCCGCCGGCACCATCATCAATTACCAGGCGCTCGGCAGCCTGTGGTACTGGAACGGCCTGAACTGGGGCAACAGCGTGGTGAACGGAGAAACGGTTCAGCTGGACGGCAATTTCGGCGAAACGACGGTCTGGACCGTCGGTGGCGTGACGGGCGACGGGGCGGGGCTGGTCGGCCAGGCCGGCAGCGACGGCAAGATTCACGAGCACCTCGACATGAGCATCGAGGCGCCGGCCGGCTTCCTGCCGACGGCGGGAGCCTATTACGTCGCGCTGCAACTTGTTTCGGAGGGCTACGCGAATTCCGATCCCTTTCTGGTCGTGTTCAACAACGGCCTTGGAACCGAAGCCTACGAACTGGCCGTCGGCGCCCTGGCCGCACCCGTTCCCGAACCCGAGACGTATGCCATGCTGCTGGCCGGGCTGGGGCTGATCGCATTCAAGCTGCGCCGGCGCCATGGCGCATGAACGCAGGCTTGGGGCAGGCCGGTTGGGCCAGGCGGCTTCTGTCATGAACGCGCCCGGGGTTCTCAAACTGGGCCGGGCCGCCGTGCTGCTTGCGGGACTGGGATTGCCGCTCCAGGCATCCGCGGTCCATTACGACGTCGAAATCCGCACCAGCGCGGGACCGGTCGCGGGGAGTCGGCTGCTTGTCGATTTTTATGGCGACCTCGATCTCGCGGAGGGGCTGCCTGTCGATACCGCCACCGGCTACAAGATCTTTCCGGGCTATTTCGACGATCTGGAGGGCGGCCCGCGACTGACAAACGATCCCGGATTCCAGGCTTTCCCCGGCACGCTGCTGCCCGGCGAAGCCATTCATTTTCGTGCACTCGGGACGCTGGAATACTGGGACATCGCCGCAACGGGCTGGAGCGCCGCCCCGGCAGCGGCGGGCATCCGGCTCTATGGCGGAATTCCCGGCGATGTGGTGCTGAATTACCTGCTCAACCCGTTCAGTCCGACTGCAATTGCAGACTATGCATACTGGGCGGATGGCACCCGATACAGTGCCGCGGACATTCAGGGGCCCGTGAGCGCGATCATCGACGATGCCAAATCGAACGGCGCCTTTCACGCGCATCTCGACTGGGAACTGGATGCGGCTTCCTTGCCGGGCGTTTACCTGCTCACGCTGCAGCTGTGGTCGCCGGTGGAGCTGAACGGCATGGCCAAGTATGCGGATTCCGATCCCTTCATGATCATCTTCAAATCCGCGGGCGTGCAGGACAGCCTGCTGGTCGATGCGCTCCGGGCCCGTGTCGCGCCCGTGCCCGAACCGCAAAGCTATCTCATGCTGCTGGCGGGGCTGGCGCTGGTCGGCGGGGCGGTCCGGCGCCGCATGCGCCGGTAGCGGCCTGATAGACTCGCCAGCGGACCCCGACAAACGGATCGGTATGAATCAGGACGAGATCAAGGCGGTTTTCGATCGGCAGGCAGAAAATTACGATGGCCAGTGGGGGAAAACGGCGGCCATTCGGGAAGCCCTGTTCTTTCTTCTGGAGGCGGTGTTTTCCGGGCTGCCGGCGCAGGCGCACGTACTGTGCGTCGGCGCCGGCACGGGCGAGGAAATCGCTTATCTGGCCAGACGTTTTCCCGGTTGGCGCTTCACTGCGGCCGAACCTTCCGGCGCCATGCTGGACGTGTGCCGGCGCAAGGCGGACGAGGAGGGCTTTCTGGCCCGTTGCAGTTTTCATGAGGGGTATGTCGAGGCCCTGCCGCGCGAAGCCGGGTTCGACGCAGCCACCTGCTTTCTGGTCTCGCATTTCCTGCTCGATCAGGAAACGCGCGCCACGCTTTTCCGCGATATCGCAGTCCGGCTCCGGCCCGGCGGCATGCTCGCAAGCTCCGATCTGGCGTCGGACGCGGTGTCGGGCGAATACGAAGCGCTGCTCGGCGTGTGGATGAACATGCTGGCGACGGCCGGCATTCCGGCGGAGGGTCTGGCCCGCATGCGGGACGCCTATGCCCGGGATGTGGCGATTCTGCCGCCCGCCCGGGTGGCCGCACTTATCCAGTCCGCAGGCTTCGACGCGCCGGTGGCGTTCTACCAGGCAGGCCTGATTCACGCATGGTTTGCGAAACGCGCCGGCACCTGAGGGACTTCGCGATATTCGTCAGGTGTTCCGGCAATGCTCGGCAATGCGCCATAGCACCCCACCGGGGTCGGTGAGCACGAAGTCGCGCATTTTCCACGGACGCCGCGCGGGGGCTTCGAGCCGGCTGCCGTAGCGGTGTTCCAGATCGAGCGTGTTGACATGCGCCCACCAGTCGTCGAGCTTCGCCACCCGCAGATGCATCATGCAGTTGTGCGCGTGCGCTTCCACGTAAAAATCCTGCAGCATGAAGGCGCAGCCGTCCATCTGGAAGCGTGCCAGCCTGCCATCGGCCCACACCCGCTCGAAACCGAGTTCGAGATAGAACTGCTGCGTCCGCGCGAAATCGCGTGCCGGAAGAAAGGCCAGCATGTCCAGCGCGCCGCATGGAGGAGAGGCGGTCATTTGAAGTCGTAGCTCAGGCTGAGTGAAACATTGCGACCGGGCTGGCTATAGCGGTCAGGACCGAAACTCGAATCAGGCACGTGGATGTCGGCCACCGGCACATCTGCCCAGAGTGCGTACTTGACGTCGAATAAATTCATGACACCGATGGACAACCGGCCGGTTTGGGCGAAATGCCAGTGCGCACGCAGATCGAGCACGGCATAGCCTTCTGGAAGGAACTGGCGCCGCAGGCTGCCATCGGTCTCGCGACGGGCATCGTTCCTGGATTTTTCTCTGGCCATGGAAAGCGTCGACTCGATCTTCCAGGGTCCGGTGGTGTAGATCAGGCCGAGCGTCGCGGTCAGAGGGTTGACGCTGTCGATGGGATTGTTGTCCGTGTCGCGTCCGCGTGCATAGGCCAGGCTGCCGCGTGCCGACCATGCATGGGTGAATGCATGCCGGAAGCCTGCTTCCAGACCGTAGATGCGAACGCCGTCGAGATTGCGTGCCTGGTAGGTATCTTTCTCTGTGGTGCTGCACAAAGGGTCTGCTCCGGGCAGGAGAGGCCCCAGCGGATCGGTGCGCGTCGCCGGACCACGCGGGCAATAAACCGTTTCCTGCTCAATGAAGTTTGTGTAATGCGTGTCAAAAGCCGTGAAGTGCCATTGGCCTCGCGCATGTATGTGGCGCAGCGTGAGCTCCGGGCCATGTGACGTTTCAGCTTCAAGATCGGGATTGGCGATCGCAACATAGGCGCCACTATTGGTGAACCCGATGTTCACATCGTCAAAAGGTGGCGCGCGGAACCCCCAGGCGTACTGGCCGATGAGCTCGAACCCCGGGCTGAAGCGCCAGATTGCCCCCAGCTTGGGCGAGAGGGCATCAGTCTGCAGCGGTTTCGCGTGAGCCGTTGGATTGGCGCTGAGATAAAGCGCATCCGGCTCCACCTTGAGGTCGTAGCGGTCATAGCGCAGGCCAAACTGCAGTGACCAGGCATCCGACAGCATCCAGGTGTCCTGTGCGAACAGCCCGATTTCGTTGATGGTCGAAGGCGGATAGTCGCGGGCGGGATACTTGATTCCGCCGACAGTTTTTTCGGTCTGGTTCCGTGTGGGGTAGTATTCCTGGCCGTCCCGCATCTGGACGGTTTCGCGCCGGCTGGCTTCCAGACCCCACTGTATGCGGTGCGCGCCTTCAGCTTCGAAGGCGGTGTCGAATGCGAGTCTCAGACCCGTGATGTCCTGTTCCTGTTCGAAGTTGCGGTCAACGAGAGAGGGCAGTGTAGGGGTGTTCTGCCGATACTCGTACGTATCCTGAGTCGTCCGATTGGTTTGCCGATACAGTTTGAAATCAAGTGTGCCCAAGGGCAGTTCGGCGATGCGCTGATCGAACGAAAGGCGTTGGCGACGGTATCCGTCCTCCGTGTGAACATCTTTGATGGGGGTACGTACGTTGGACAAGTAATTGGTGTCGATGTCGCGCGAGAAATTCTCGAACGTGAGCGTGGTGCGCAGCCTGGCGTCAGGAGTGAACGCCAGCTTGACCAGACCGGACAGACCCGTGTCTTCCTGTGGATTGGCGACGGTTCGGTCCAGGCCGAGGGTATTGCGCGTTCCCTTGGTCTCCGTTTCCGTGCCATGGCGCCGCACGCCGCGCAGCAGCAACTTGAGTGTCTCGTTGCCGGCTGCCAGAGTCGGGACAAGGACGTTCGAATCGTTGGCGCTGTGATATTGCACTTCGATACCGCCCCCGACGGGTCGTCCATTTTCCAGCCAGTCTTCGGGTTCGGGCGTGACGTAGCTGACCGCTCCGCCCAGTGCGCCCGATCCATACAGGGCCGAGGCACTGCCGCGCTGGATGTCCATGCGCTTCAGCAACGCGATGTCGACCAGATTCCGGCCCGAATTTGCATAGCCGCCGATACTGAAGGACTCAGGCAAGCGAACGCCGTCGATTTGCATCAGAACACGGTTGTCTTCGACACCGCGAATGTTGAAGCCGCCGAGGCCGAAACGTGATGGGTTATTGGTGACTGAGATACCCGGCTCGTACCGGACGGCATCCTTGATACTGGTTGCCATGGATTCGCTGAGTTGCTTGGCGTCCAGCGTGGTGATCGTGGCGGTTTCGTCAGCCCCCTCGTCGGGAGCCTCGGCTTCCACCGAAACCGTGTCGAGCACGGTTTCGGCGGTAGCTGTCCGGCCGTGACAGCAGAGTGCCATGGCCAGCACAAACAGCAAGAGAGGGTGCGTCATGCCGCCAGCTTGGCGGCCTTGTTACGACGACGCACCTGCCAGCCGACCAGACCGAGGCCGGCGGCGAGCATGGCGTAGGTTTCGGGCTCGGGCACCGGTGCGGCGGCAATATCGACCGCGACCTGGGCGAAGGAAGTGTGGACCGGCGCATCAATTGCGAAGTAATAATTGCTCGGGGCGCTCGCGAGATCCCAGTAGTAGACGTTCTGGAAAAGATCCACCTCGCCGATTGCGCCCGTCATGACCGTGCCGGTGAAAGTTGTCGAGGAAAAGGTTGGCGCCAGGTCATTCAGCAAAACTGAAGTCGGGTCCATGCCCCAAGCCTCGGTCTGCAACACGACACGGACCGGACCGGTGGGCACTGTGCCAGTCATGTTGATGTCGAAATACTCGTCCACACTGAAGCTGTAGAGGTTGCCTGTGCTGGCCGGGAAGACACCGCTGTTCCAGGCAATGTTGGCATCGCTGGTGCCCGAGGCGCCGACGTCGGGAGCCGCGGTACGGTCGCCAGGCCACGTGATATCGACAAACGTGTCCCATTCGGCGTAGATCGTATTTGCGTCACCGCGATTCCAGCCTCCCCAGCTTGCCTCGGTGGGGGTTTCGAATCCGTAGGCATACGAGTCGGGACCATTCGTGGTGTCGGCGAAGACGGGCGAGGCGGCCAGCATGGCGGCCAGTGCTGCAAGTTTGATTTTCATGAGTCAGTTCCCTTTGTAGTGAGTTGAACAGCCAACAGAGCGCCCTCGCGGGCGGATCACGCTGGCTGGTCGGGGGACTGGCTAGCAAAAACGGTAGAAGTATCGGGGGCCGTCTTCAGGCGGGTTTACGCCGCCGGCGTGCGGCGGCGATTACGGTCAATGCGCCCAGGCCGAACAGTGCGGCATGCTGCGGTTCGGGTACGGCGCTGACCTGCCAGCCAATGTCGGCGAATCCGGCGTAGTCGAGCACGGTGGGCAGTTCGCGCGTGCCGCTCCGGGTACTAGGGTCCATCAGCGTCTGCTGTGGAAGGCCGGCGTAGGTACTCATCGTGCCGCTGGCCCAGTGGGCGCCGTATTGATCGACAGGGACGGGGTCGCCGTAGGCGGCAACCGAATGGGCGCCGGTGAAATAGCCATCGTCATTTATCCGGGCGTACCACGCGTCGGCTTCGCCGAAACCCAGGATGTGGCCGATCTCGTGGATGGCGGTGGTGAGGAAATCGGGATGCCCCGGCGTCAGGCCGGCGGGGTCGCTGCCGAAGTACCAGGCGTTGGCGGCATTGAACCAGATCGAACCGCCCCAGGTCCCGTAATCGGTGGCATTGACGCCCGTGGTGTTGGTCTGGCCGCGGGTGGTGACGGCGTCGACGAATTCGTCCGAACCGCTGGCGGTCAGGTTGCTGCCGAGACGGGCAAATCCGAGCACGCCGGGCGCCGACTCGGAGCCGCCGACATAGATGCGGAGGGTATCGGCGGCCAGCGTGAGATCGGTCAGCGTGACCGTCGGCCCCAGACTGGGGTGCGTGATCCGCACCGACCAGCTGTCGCCGGCCTGCGGGGCGATGGCCGACAGCGAATCGGTGAAGCCGCTGTAGAACGAGGCGGCCTCTTCGAGCAGGCTGCGGCGTTCGACGATGGGCGCGCCGGTTTCCAGGTCGGTGAAGAATCCCTTGGTGTCGTAGGTGTAATCGAACTCGATGACGAGCGCGTGTGCCGACGGCATGGCCAGCAGGCCGGCGGCGGACAGGGCGGCGATACTCGAACGCAGGGTCATGCCGCACCCGCCTTGCGCCCGTGCCGCGCGAACCAGCCGGTGAGGCCGAGGCCGGCGAGCAGCATGGCCCAGGTTTCGGGTTCCGGCACGGGCGCGGCGGCGAGCACGCCGCCGTAGCTGCCGCCCAGCGTGCCGGTGACGTTGCCGCTGACCACGAAACGGTAGCCCGTCGCGGCGGGCAGCATGGCCGACAGGCTGAGCGTGTAGTCGTCGGGCGCGGTTGCGACGTCCTGCGCGATCAGCGTGTTCGACGCGTCGTAGAAGGCGATGGCGAAATCCGCGATCCGGAATTCCGTGCCGGGCGAGACCGGTAGGTCGAGTTCCAGGGTGACGGCCGTGCCGGCGACGGACGAAAACGACGCGAGATCGAACACGTAGACGTCGTTGAATGCGACGCCGGGCGCGAAGCTGCTGCCGATGGACACGGTCTGGCCCGAGAGATTGCCGAACGGCCCGGGGCCGGTGGCGTGGGCGACGCAGCTTGCGCCGGCCAGGACGGCAGCGGCCAGCGGGCGGGACAAAGCGATCATGGGTTTCTCCTTACGCGTTTCCACGCGACGAGCATCAGGCCGGCCAGCAGTGAGGCCCAGGTGGCGGGTTCGGGTACGGCGGTCAACGGCGTGACGGAACCGATGCCGGCGCCGTATACGCCTTGCATGGCGGCGATGGTTTCGTCATCCAGCAGGTAGACGGGGCCGGTGTAGGCGGACAGCGCCAGATTGGCGGCCGCCGCCGGATCGGAGCTGACGTAATGCCCCATGCCGAGGCTGTGGCCGAGTTCGTGCTGCGCCACGCTGTAGAAAAACGCGGCTGTCCAGCCGAGTCCGAAGCGCTGGGCATTGAACACGATGTCGCCCGCCAGTCCGCTGGTTTCCGGGTTCTTGGGGAAATAGGCGTACGCGTTCGCATCGTCGATGTTCGCGACCTGGCCGATGCGGATGTCCGCCAGGCCGTAAGGATCGTACTGGCCGGTTTCCGGCAGTGGGCCGGCATCGATCACTTCGACGAAATGGATGGGCAGAAAGGCCGCGTAGTCGGCGAAAGCCTGTTCGAACGCGCCTTTCAGCGTATCGATCGAAAGCGGCACCCCCGCCCGGGTGGCGATGCTGCCGTCCAGAAGATTGCTGTAACTGTAGGTGAGCGTGATCGGCGAACCTGCTCCGTCCGCCTGCGGCCAGCTCGCGTACATGGGGTAGTAACCTCCCCATGCGCTGGCCGACAGCAGACAGGCGAGCACGAACCCCGCGCTGCGGATCGTGCGGCGCATGGTGGATCAGCCCAGATGCTTGCGACGGCGAACCATCCAGCCGGTCATGCCGAGACCGGCCAGCAGCATGGCGTAGGCTTCCGGTTCCGGCACGGCGGTCACGGTGAGGAAGGTGTAGCCCATCGCCGTGCCGCCGTTGTCGTTGTTGAGGAAACCGTGGAGAAACTGGTTGCCGGAGGTGTCGTTCTTGCCGGTGAACGCGATGGCATGGATGGCGTTGCTGCCGTCGACCCAGCTGTTGACCAGCGCGGAAACGTCGAAGGTGACTGTGCCGTAGCCGTCGATCGACGTGTATGCGGCGGTGTCGGCGGCGAGGATGTTGTTGTTGTAGAAATTGAGCCAGCTGACCGTGCCGCCGGGATTGGTGTCGTCGGTGATGCTGGCGAGCGGGTCCAGGTCGACGCCGTGCGCGGATACGGTGAAAGGATTACCGGGGCCGGCATCGCCGCCGAAGCCGCCCTCGGCGCTTTGCATCGTCAGCGTGGCGACGACCGGGCCGGTGAAGGTCGAGAAATCGTAATCGAACGTGAGATAAATCGTTTCGGCGCCGGTCATGCCGTTCGTGTTGTGGTTCGAAACGCGCATGACGGGCCGGTTGGCGTCTTCCGCATAGCCGCGAACCAGGTCGGTGCCGGTGAAGAACACGGAGGTCATCACGTCCTGGTCGACGGCAATATCGACGGCATGGGCGGACTGGGCGAGGCCGAGACTGGCGGCGAGCGCAACGAGTGTGTGCGAAACGGTTTTCATCTTTATCCCCTTGTGGATTGAGCCGGACAATGCGCGGTGCGCGAGTTTGGACTGGCTCATCCCGGGGGACTGGCTGGCAGCGTGAAGCGGGCTTCAGGCTGTGCTGGCGCTTCGCTGGGCGAAGCCTGCTGGCCGACCGAGGTCGGCCCTGAGGTGGCGTGTGCGTGCCGTTTCAGGGCATGCGCATGTTCTTATGAATGAGAACGATTGTCAATACTATTTTGGCGGTTGTTTTGCGTACATGTCCGGGTAGCTTCCCGGCGGGCGATCCCGGTGCGGCCGGCGGCGCAAGCCTGGCCGCTGCCGCAGCGGGCCGGTTCAGTGGTCTTCGTTCTGCAGGACGTCGGCTTTTTTCTGCGTTTCTGCGTTGCCGGCGCGGTGACCGACATCGTTGAGGTGGCGCACGTTGTTCAATGCCTCGCCTTCGACAACGAAAGCGCGCGCGAAGCCGGAAACGTAAGTGGCCTTCTGCGGATGCAGCCGATAGAGGTGAAAGTCCTTCATGCCCTTCAGTACATCCATGGTGCCGCCGAATTTCTGTGAAAAGGCGTCGAGGATGCGGGCGAACTGCGCTTCGCCGCGCGGTACGTGATGCGCCGTGCACTGGTAGGTGGTGCGGCGGCGTGCGAAGAGATTCTTGCTGTCGGCTTCGTTCTCGATGAAGAGCACGCTGACCTTGCCCTGCGCCCTGAGGTTCTGGGTATGGGCGGCAAGTTCGCTCACGTAGACGTAGAAATCGGCGCCTTCACGCACGTAGGCGGCGTAGCTGGCGTTGGGGTCGCCCTCGCCGTTGACGGTCGCCATCAGCAGGGACTGAAAGCGTTCGGGAAAGACTTCGTATTCGGCGCGGACGGTATCGAGATCGATGGTTGCGGACATGAATGTTTCTCCAGGGTTTGAGGGGGGCCAGTCGGGCGGCGGGATCGGCGGACTGGCTAGCTGGGAACATCCAGGCTGGCTGGCAAAACGGCGCGCGGTGCGCGAACCGTTTCAGGGTAGCGGGCGGAGGCGTGCGTGACAAGGGCGCAGGCGGGCCATCAGTGCACGTTGCCATCGTGGTCCGCCGCATCGAGCAGGCCTTGCCATTCCATGCCGAGCCGCTGTGCCGCGTTGCGCAGGATGTCGGCATAGCGGGGATCGTTTGCGACGAAGCGGAAGTGCGCGGCGATGGATTCGGCCATGGCGCGGCAGCCGGTGGCGTGCTGACGGCTGAGCATGAACAGCAGAGAGACGATGGCCAGTTCGGGGTGCCGGTCGTATTCGGGCGGCGGCGTGTGCGGCTGGGACATGTGGCCTCCGGTCAGGCGTTAGAGACGTTGTGCGTAATATTCGACGACCTGCTGCACGTCGATGGGGAAGGGCACTTCGTCGGCCATGGGCACGCGATTGATCTGCGCGGTGCGCTGCGTTTCATCGAAATGCAGCCACTCGGGCCGGGTGAGCGCCGGCGCCTGCAGGCTCTCGGCCACCATCGGGATGTTCGCGGCGCGGCCGTGCAGGGCCAGCGTGTCGCCGGGCTTGATGCGGATCGACGGAATGTTCACGCGCACGCCGTTGAGCAGGATGTGGCGATGGCGCACGAGCTGGCGCGCCGCGACCGCGGTGGGGGCGAAACCGGCACGGAACACGGCGTTGTCGAGCCGGCATTCCAGCAGTTCGAGCAGTTTGTCGCCGGTGGGCATCTTCGCGCGTTTGGCTTCGACGAACAGGCGGCGGATCTGCGTTTCGTTGAGGCCGTAGTTGTAGCGCAGCTTCTGTTTTTCCATCAGCTTCACGCCGAAGTCCGACTTGCGCTTGGTCTTCTGCCCGTGCTGGCCGGGCGGATAGGGTCGATCTTCGATGGATTTCGTGGACAGGCCGGGCAACTGGGTGCCCAGGGCGCGCATGATCTTGAGGCGGGGGCCGGTATAGCGGGACATGATGATTCCAGGGGTCAGGGGTCAGGGGTCAGGGGTCAGGGGTCAGGGGTCAGGGGTCAGGGGTCAGGGGTCAGGCGGCGGCGCGGGTGTGGATCCAGAGTTCGCCGTCGGGACCGGTGTGGCAGTCGGCGGCGACACGGTAGGTCGCCATCAGCTGTTCGGGGGTGAGCACGTCGACGGGGGGGCCGGCCGCGGCGATGCGGCCCCGGTCGAGCAGCACGATGCGGTCCGCGTAGCGCGCGGCGAGATTCAGGTCGTGCAGGACGGCGATCACGGCAAAGCGGTGGGCGCGGCTGAGTCCGCGCGCCAGCCCCAGAAGGCCGTGCTGATGGGTGATGTCGAGCGCGGCAGTGGGTTCGTCGAGAAAAAGCAGGCGCGGATCGGTATCGCCCGGCCACACCTGGGCGAGCGCGCGCGCGAACTGCACGCGCGCCTTCTCGCCACCCGAGAGCCGCGGGTAGCTGCGTGCCGCCAGATGCGCGGTGTCCGCCGCCGCCATCGCCTCGTCGACGATGTCCCAGTCGCGCGCGGTGGTATGGCGCTCGCAATGCGGATAGCGGCCCATCATCACCACTTCGCGCGCGCTGAAGGCGAATTCCAGATGTGTGTCCTGGCGCATCACGGCGCGGGTGCGGGCGAGCTCCAGCGGCTGCCAGTGGGCCAGCGGGCGGCCGCATAACGCCACTTCGCCGGCTTCCGGCACGAATTCGCCGGCCATCACCTTGAGCAGCGTGGATTTGCCGGCACCGTTGGGGCCCAGGATGGCGAGCGTTTCGCCCGCGCGCGCAGACAGGCTGACGCCGTCGAGCAGATTGCGTCCGCCGCGCGTGACGCGGAGCTGGCTGGCGTAGATCATGCGCCCCGTCCCCGTTGTGCGAGCAGCCAGATGAAGAAGGGCGCGCCGAGCGCGGCGGTGAGTACGCCGAGCGGCAATTCGGCGGGCGCGATCAGGACGCGTGCGCCGAGATCGGCCAGCACCACGATCAGCGCACCCATCAGCATCGATACCGGCAGCGTGCGGTGATGGTCGGGCCCCAGCAGCATGCGGACCAGATGCGGCACCACCAGGCCGATGAAGCCGATCATGCCGGTGAAGGCGACGAGCACGCCGACGGCGGCGGCCACGCCGACGAAGCTGCGCCGCTTCACCGCCTGCACGTCCACGCCCAGGTGCGCGGCTTCGGCTTCGCCGAGCAGCATGGCGTTGAGCGCGCGCGACTGGCGCAGAAACACGGCGGCGGCCAGGCCCACCACGACGAGGCAGACGGCGACGAGCGTCCAGTTGGCGGCGCCGAGCCCGCCGAGCGTGAAGAAGGTGAGATTGCGCAGTTGTTCGTCGTTGGCGAAATAGCTGAACGCGCCCAGGCCGGCGCCGGCCAGCGCGTTGATGGCAATGCCGGCGAGCAGCATCGAGGTGATGTCGGACACGCCGTCGCGGGTGCCGAGCCGGTAGACAAAGAGCGCGGCGGCCAGACCGCCGCCGAACGCGGCCAGCGGCAGCAGCCACAGGCGCAGGGCGGGGAAGATCAGCGGCAGGGCCCATCCGCCAGCGACGATGACGAGACCCGCGCCGAGCGCGGCGCCGCCGGATACGCCGACCAGGCCGGGGTCGGCGAGCGGGTTACGGAACAGGCCCTGCAGAACCGCGCCGCAGATGGCCAGCCCGGCGCCGACGAGGATGGCGAGGACCACGCGCGGCAGACGCAGGTGGAGGAACAGTGCGGCTTCGCCCGCTGTGTAGCGGTCGCCGACATCCAGTCCCAGTCCACCGGCGAGAATGGCGAGAATGCGGCCCGGCGGCAGTTCGACCGCGCCGATTCCGGCGGCGGCGAAGAACGACAGCACGAGCAGCGCGACCAGCGTGGACACGATCCAGACTGCGCGCGGCGGACGCGGCATCCGCGGGGCCGGCTGCGCGAGCGTGCTCATGTCAGGCCGCGCGCGGGGCCGCACGCCAGGGGCACAGAGACGCGCGAGGACCGGACGACTCGCGATGAGGCTGGCTGGAGCGGCCACGACGAATCCCCGCGTCGTTCCTCAAAATCGTCCGGTAGTTCGGCATCCCTGTGCCGCTGGCGTGCGGCGTGTCGCTCATGCCTGACCTCGCGTGCGTTGCGCGAGCCGGGCCACGGCCTGCGGCAGACGCGGCCCGAAACCGAGCAGAAACAGACCGTCGAATGTGCATACCCTGCGTGCCTTCGCGGCCGGCGTATCCGCCAGTCCGGGACGCGACAGCAGGGCGTCCGGCCCGCCCAGGCCGTCGACCGATTGCTGCGTGGTGACGACCACCTCGGGCGCGGCGGCAGAGAGCGCTTCGGCGGAAATGGTCTTGTAGCCCTCGAAATCGAGTGCGTTGTCGCAGGCGGCCAGCGCGAGCATGGCGTCGGCCGCGGTGCCGCGGCCAGCCAGATTCAGCACGGGCCCGCCGTGCGCCATGACGAACACCGCACGCGGCCGTCCCGGCAGGCCGGCGATCTGTGTCGCGGTGCGTTGCCATTCCGTCTCGTACTGACGGATACGGACGGTGGCGCGCTCCGCCTGTCCGAGCGCGGCGCCGATCGCGCGCAGCTTGTCGGCCGGTGCGGCTGGCGTGTGCGCGGCGGGCAGCGTGATCCAGCGGATGCCCGCCCCCTTGATCTGGGTGACAACGGCGGGCGGGCCGGCATCGTCGGAGGCCAGGATCAGATCGGGCGCCAGCGAGAGCAGGCCCTCTGCCGACAGCGCGCGCTGATAGCCCACGCGGGGCAGGCGCTGCGCCACCGGAGGATAGAGGCTGGTGGTGTCCGCGCCGACGATGACTCGCTCCATGCCGAGTGCGTACACACATTCGGTGATGGCGCCGCCGACGCATACGACGCGCGATTGCGCGGCCCGGACCGGGCGTGCCGTTGCGGCGAACGCAGTGGCGCCCAGGGCGAGAAAGTCGCGCCGCTTCATGCGGCGCGTTTCCCGACACGCGGGGCGAACGCCTCTTCGCCGATGTCGGTCTGGATCGGCGCCGCGAAGGCTTCGCGCTGCAGTCCCATGCCGTTCAGCATCCATACTCCGACCCAGGTGCGGGTGAAACGCTCGAAACTGGCCTGACTGTCCCAGGCCAGCAGCAGGGTAAAGGCGTCGCGCCGTTCGCGCGGCAGGCTGAGCTCGCAGGACACGAGGCCGAGCGCCTGATGCAGGGAATCGCGCGCGGCGTTCCATGCGTGCTGGAACTGGTCGCGGTAACGCGGCAGAACGTGAAAGTGGTAGGCGATGGCGAGCATCAGCGCGTCTCCATGCTTTCGGCCAGCATGCGCCAGCCGGTGGTTTCTGGAATGCCGGGTTTGCGTTTGCCGAAGAAATAGGCGATGAATTCGCCCTGCGCGTCGAACAACTCGATGGAGGTGACGACGCCGTCGGTCGTGGGTTTTTTCACCAGCCAGACCTGGGTGACGAGATCCTCGCGCAGATGCAGATTGAAGCCGGGGTCGAGCACATTGATCCAGGGACCCATCCGTTCAATGCGCTTCACCGGCCCGGTGTGGACCTGGATGCAGCCGGAATTGCCGACGAAAACCATGATGTCGAGCGCCCCGGCGGCGGCCGCCTGCAGCACGCGTGCCGGCGTATTGGTGAACAGGGGCTTGGCGAAGGCCTCGCCGGCGAGCCGGAAGGCCTGGGTGCGGCTGACCTGATGTTTCCTCAGCAGGCCGAAGAACTGGTGGGTGTCGCGCATCGCATGCCAGTCGGCGCGCAGGGCTTCGACGTCGACCGCATCGTCGGACCGCTCGGGCTTGAGGCTTGCCGGGCGCGGCAGGACGGTTTCGCCGGGAATCTGTACCGGTGCGGCCCAGGCATCGCGCAAGGCCTCGAAAGCGAAGGGGTCGGCGTCGTCGCGCAGGTAGATCTTGTGGATGGCGTCGCCGCAGGCATCGAAGAACTGGAACGACCGGCGCGTCTCGCTGCCCACTTTTTCCTCGACAGCGTAGGCGAACGTCCATTTGTCGTAGAAGAGGCGAAGGTCGATGTCTTCGCCCAGCACCAGGCCGACCTGATCGCCGTGGCTGATGTTGGTGTAGTTGCCGTCCTTTTCGTGCACGGCGGCTTCGTTGCGGGTCAGCGCCATGACGTGACCCAGTTCACCCATGCGCATCATCAGGTCGCGCAGGTCGCCGCCGAGCCGGACGACGTGGCCGCCCACGCCGGTGGCGAGCAGCTGTGCCTCGGACACGCCGAGTTTTTGGGCGGCTTCGCGAATCCGCAGGCGTCCCTGCGCGGTCAGCGCGTGCCAGGCCTCGCGCAGCGCCTGCGGCGAATTCGCGTCGACGCGGACCGGGGTGCTCATGCGGAGACCTCTTCCAGATCGGCGGTGCGGCGTGTCGTCTCGGCCCGGATGTGCCGGCGGGCGCTACCCCAGTCGGTGATCAGCCTGGGCGCCGGCGGACGGGCGGTGCGCACGGGCGAAGGCTCCGCGCGATCGAGGTCGAGATCGTCGGCAAGATTGCGACAGGCCTCGCGCTCGGCGGTACTGAGGCTGTCGTGTTCGGCAGCGCGCTGAAGCAGCAGGCGTGCGGTGGCCTTGTTGCGGTTGCAGGGCTGGCGCAGTACGACCAGTGCGGCGACGAGCAGGGAAGCGACGGGCGAGGTACGCATGCGGTTCACCTCAGGCGGCGGCGACGAAGGCTTCGCCGGGCTGCCATTCGCAGGCGGTGAGCTCGCCGCTTTGCAGGGCATGCAGCAGGCGCAGGGTTTCGCGCGCCGAGCGGCCCACGCTGAGGTCGTTGGCGGCGATGCTCGCCACCCGGCCTTCGGGATTGACGATGAACGTCGCGCGTACGGCCACGCCGCTGTCGGCGAGCACGCCGAAGCCTTCCGCGAGTGCGCGCGAAACGTCGCCCAGCATGGGGAATTTCACCGGACCGAGGCCGTGACGGACCCAGGCGCGGTGCGCGTGCGCAGAATCGACGCTGGCTCCGAGCAGGGTGGCGCCCGAGACATCGAAATCGTGGCTGAGGTCGGAGTAGGCGCGGATTTCCGTCGGGCAGACGAAGGTGAAATCGAGCGGCCAGAAAAACAGCACCAGCCACTTGCCGCGGTGATGCGAAAGCGTCACCGGTTCGATGCGGCCGTCGGGCAGATAGGCTTCGCAGGTGATATCGGGAATGGTGTTGCCAATCGAGATCATGACGGGCTCCTTCAGTGCAGGACGGGATGTGTGGAAACGGCGCAACTGTCGGCCGCGACGGCGCGCCACTCGAACGACAGGCGTCGGCAGGCGTCGGCCAGGCGGGGACTGGACGCGCGGTCGTGCATCCAGGCCAGATGCTGTTCGATCATGCGGGCGAGCTTGCGGCTGCCGGTCTGCTGATAGCGGTGCATCAGCCAGAGCGTGGCGGCGATCACGATGTCGCTGGTGTCATGCGGCTGCGGGGCGGACATGCCAGTCTCCTTCGGTTGAGGGCTGGCTGGCGCAGACGCGCGGGCGGGCGGAATGTTCGGATGGCCTTGCGGCCAGGCGGCGACGCTGCCGAACGGTTTACTTGGTGAGGATCAGCTTGCCGTTCTTGGTGATGCGCAGGCGATAGTGTTCGCCGTTGTGGCTGATCAGGATTTCCTGAGCGCCCTGGAATAAAAAGTCCGTCGGGATCGGGCCCGACGGAAAATTCCGCGTTCCGGGCTCGACCGGAGAACGGATGGAGGAAGCGTTGGCGGCATGCATGGCATCGGGGTCCTGTGCGTCGGAATCGGGTGTCATGGCGGGTTTGTTGTCGGGTTTCGATGAGTTGGTGTGTTAAGAATAATAACGATTCTCATTTATATGTCAAGCGAAAATGTGCGGATACGGAAAAAATTGCCGGCGGCGGGGTGACCGGAAAATCAGGCGCGCGGGGAAGCGCTGCCGCGCACCCAGTCGGCGCGCACGAGCGGCGCGACGCTGAGTACTTCCGGTTGCAGGGTGACGTGGGTGATGCCGTGCCGATGCGAGAGCGCTTCGCGCGCGGCGGCGAGCAGGTGCGGCCAGTCGGGCAGATCGCGGATTTCGAGATGGGCCGACAGGGCTATGGTGCCCGAGGACAGGGTCCACACATGGAGGTCGTGCACGCGGAGCACGCCTGGCAGCGTGGCGAGATCGTGGCCAACCGCGTCGAGGTGGATCTGCATGGGCACGCCTTCCATCAGAACATGCAGGGTTTCGCGCAGCAGGCGCAAGGCCGAGGTCAGGATCAGCAATGCGACGAACAGCGACAGCAGCGGATCGATCGGCGTCCAGCCGGTCGTGAGGATGACGATGCCCGAGACGATGGCGGCAACCGAACCGAGCGCGTCGCCGATTACGTGCAGCAGGGCGGCCCGGCTGTTCAGCGTGGATTCGCCGCGGCTGAGTACCCAGGCCACGAGCAGGTTGACGCCCAGACCGACGAGGGCGACCCCGGTGACCGCGCCGCCCGATATCTCGCGCGGCGTGCCGAAGCGCTGGAAGGCCTCGTGGGCGATGAAAGCGATCAGCGCGAGCATGAGCATGCTGTTGACGAGCGCAGCGAGGATTTCCGCGCGCACGAAACCATAGGAATGGCGCAGGCTGGGAGGGCGCCGGGCCAGCCACGCGGCAGCCGCGGCCAGCCCCAGCGAGGAGCTGTCGGTGATCATGTGGCCGGCATCGGCCATGAGCGCGAGCGAGTGGGCCCACCAGCCCACGCCGGCCTCGACCGCTGCGAAGCCCAGGGTCAGCAGCAGCGCCGCGACCAGCTTGCCCGTATGGCCCTGGTGGCCCAGATGGTGGTGCGTGTGGCTTTCGCCGCGATCGAGCGACAGGCGCGGATCGTCGCCGTGATGCGTATGCGCGTGGCCGTGGCTATGAATGTGCACGGTAGTCCGTCGGGTCTGCGGCCAGGTCGAGCGTACCGGAATCGAGGCCGAGTCCGGCAATGTGGTGTAGCGCGTCGGCATAGCGTGCCGATTCGCGCAGCGCGGTCATGTCCGGCGGGTGCGGCCGGCCGTGCATGCGCGCCAGCCGTGCGCGCGCCGGCGCGGGCCAGTCCACGTCGAGTTGCGCAAGCACTTCGTCGGCGAGATCGGGACGGTTGCAGACCAGCGCCATGTCGCAGCCGGCCGCCAGTGCCGCCGCCACGCGCGCAACGATACCGCCCGCGGTGCCGGCACCGGCCATGCAGAGATCGTCGCTGAAGATGGCGCCGTCGAAACCGAGTTCGCCGCGCAGGATGTCGCCGAGCCAGATGCGGGAGAAGCCGGCAGGACGATTGTCGATGTGGGGATAGACGACGTGCGCGGGCATGACCGCGGTGAGCCCGGCTTCGATCATCAGGCGGAAGGGAACGAGGTCCGCGCGCGCGATCTCGGACAGCGGGCGTTCGTCGACCGGGATCGCGACGTGGGAGTCCGCCGCGACATGGCCGTGCCCCGGAAAATGCTTGCCGCAGGCGGCCATGCCGGCATCCTTCATGCCCAGCATCAGCGCCTGGGCGAGCTCGAACACGGTGCGCGGTGCGGTGTGGAAGGCGCGGTCACCGATGACGCACGAAGCGCCGTAATCGAGATCGAGCACGGGCGCGAAACTGAAATCGACGCCGTGCGCACGCAGCTCGGCGCCCAGCACGTAGCCGGTTTCGCGCGCAAGGTGCCGGGCCCGCTGTGGGTGTTCGTCCCAGATGCGGCCGAAGACGCGCATCGGCGGCAGGCGGGTGAATCCCTCGCGGAAGCGCTGGACGCGGCCGCCCTCGTGGTCGACGCCAATCAGCAGCGGCGCGGATTTCAGCGCGCGGATGTCGGCGGCGAGCGCAGCAAGCTGCGCCGGGTCGCGGTAGTTGCGTGCGAACAGGATCACGCCGCCGACCAGCGGATGGGACAGCCGCCTGCGGTCTTCGTCGGAGAGCGCGGTGCCCGCCACGTCGAGCATCAGGGGGCCCAGGGTCATGGCGTGCTCCGTTCCGGTCGGAAATTCATGTCGTCTCCAGAATGACGAATGCCAGGATGAAATCGCCTTCGTCCGACAACGATACATGATGCGCGGCGATTCCCCGTGTGCGCAGCCAGTCCGTCAGTTCGGGCGCGCAGGCAAAATGCGGCTTGCCCTGACCGTCGCGCAGCACGGCGATGTTGGCGAGCGTGACCGGCGCGCGCAGGCCGGTGCCGGCTGCCTTGGCGAACGCCTCCTTGGCGGCGAAGCTCTTGGCGAGAAAGCGCGCCGGATCGGCGCTTGCGCGGTAGCCTGCCTGTTCCGCCGGCGCCAGCAGGCGATCGGCGTAACGGTCGCCGAAGCGTGCCAAGCCGTCGCGCACGCGGCCGGCGTCGAGCAGGTCGGTGCCTATGCCGTGGATCATGGCGACACTTTCACCGGCAGGCCGGCCGCACGTATCCGGTCGGCGTAGGCTTCCAGCCAGGCGGCGGGCAGGGCGGACAGGCGTGCCGCCTGCGGTTGCATCGAAGGGCGTGCCAGGCCATAAAGCAGCACGCCGGCAACGGGGAGCGCTTCGCGGCAGATGCGTGCGACCGCTTCCAGATAGGCGGCCTGTTCGGCCTCAGCGGGCGGTCTACCGTCGATGGCGAATACGCAGGTCTGCAGCCAGGTCGGGCATTGCCGGGCCGTCGCGGCCAGGCGTTCGAACTGTTTTTCGGGCGCGACGCGCGTCTGGTTGATGGCGCGCATGCCGGCGGGCGTCGCGCTGTCGAACTTGAACCAGACTTCGCCGTTCAGCGACGCCATCTTGCGCAGGCCGGCCTGCACGCGCGGCCGGTCGGCGAGGCTGCCGTTGGTGATCAGGACCAGTTTGACGGAGGGGCCGTCGCGGCCGTTCAGTTCGAAATCCGCCATTACCCGGCCGATCAGATCGATCACCTCCGGAAATTCGCGCGCGCTGGTCGGTTCGCCATTGCCCGACAGCGCGATGTCGTTCAGCCGGCGCGCACCTTCCGGGACGCGGGTCTGCATGAAATCGCCATGCACGATGTCCGCGAGCAGGGTGCGCAGTTCGGTCTCGATCTGCACCAGATCGAGCGGCGGCGCGGCGCCGCGGACCAGTCCGGGCACCTGGCAATACACGCAGGCCCAGTTGCAGGCGTTGTTGGGGTTGAGATTGACGCCTGCCGACACGCCGCCGGCGCGGCGCGATACGACCGGGTAGACGTAGGTCAGACCGGCGTTGTCGCGGTCGTGGTTCTGTGCGGTCAGCGGTACGGTTCGGGGCATGGCGGGATTTTCTCACCTTCCACCGCCAATAAAAACGCCGTTGCGCTCGGGGGATCCGCATGGCGGCCGCGTTGGCATGCGTCTGCAAGGCTGTTATAGTCCGCACCGTCATGGGGGAGTAGCCGCTCTTCGTCAGAAGAGGCTTGCGTCAACATGCTTGGCCTTCGGGCCATGGCGCAGGCAGTCCCGAACCTGGCAAGACCTTTGACCACGATGCTTCCGACAGGCCGGCGGCGTCGCGGTCAATCGTCCGTCGCCGGCCCGGGATCATTCATGGAATCGCTCCTCGTCTCCACGGGCGCCGTCGCCCTCGCCGAAATCGGCGACAAGACCCAGCTGCTCGCCTTTCTGCTCGCCACGCGCTTCAAGAAACCGCTGCCCATCGTGCTGGGCATTCTGGTCGCCACTCTGCTCAATCACGGTCTGGCCGGCGCACTGGGCACCTGGATCACGACGGCCGTGAATCCGGAATTGCTCCGCTGGCTCGTCGGCTTGTCTTTCGCCGGGATGGCGCTCTGGATGCTTGTACCCGATGCGATCGACGAAGGGGAAACGCGGATCGCCGGCCGCCTCGGCGTGTTCGGCGCCACGGTCGTCGTCTTCTTTCTGGCCGAGATGGGCGACAAGACGCAGATCGCCACGGTGGCGCTGGCCGCGCATTACGCCGCGCCCCTCATGGTCGTGATCGGCACGACGCTGGGCATGCTGATCGCGGATGTGCCGGCTGTCTTCGTCGGCGACCGTTTGGCGGCTAGAATCTCCATGCGCATGGTTCGCATGGCCAGTGCGGCGCTGTTCGCCGTGCTGGGGGGCGCGGTCCTGTTCGGGCCGAGTTTCACAACCGGATTCTGACGATGCATACCGAGAACCTCTCCCGCTGGACTCACGAGCATGTCTTCGATACCGGCAGCGAACGGGCCGAGCGCAGCACCCGTGCCGTGATGTGGATCACCGTCGCGATGATGGCGATCGAGATCGCCGCCGGCTGGGGCTTCAATTCGATGGCCCTGCTGGCCGACGGCTGGCACATGGGGTCGCATGCCGTGGCCATCGGCCTGTCTGCCATGGCGTATGCGGCGGCGCGGCGCTACGCCCGGGATCCGCGGTTCGCCTTCGGCACCTGGAAGATCGAAGTGCTGGCAGGTTTCGCCAGTGCCGTTTTCCTGCTCGGCGTTGCGATCATGATGGTGATCGGTTCGGTGGAGCGGATCGTTTCGCCGCAGCCCGTCCGGTATCAGGAGGCCATCGTCGTTGCCCTGCTGGGCCTGGCCGTCAACGTCGTCTGCGCCTGGATTCTGGGCAGGGCCCACGACCATGGTTCTGTCCATGGCCACGATCATGGACATGGCCACACCCATACCTCCACCGATCGTTCGCCGGACCTCAACCTGAAATCCGCCTACCTGCATGTCGTGGCGGATGCGGCCACATCGGTGCTCGCCATCGTCGCCCTGGTCGGCGGCTGGCTTTATGGCTGGAACTGGCTCGATCCGGTCATGGGAATTGTCGGCGCGCTGCTGATCGGGATGTGGGCAAGGAGGCTCATTGTCGAAACCGGGAAGGCCCTGCTGGATCGTGAAATGGATCATCCGGTGGTCGATGCGATCCGGACCACGGTGGAAACCGGCTGTGGGGCCGGAGACACCCGGCTGTCCGATCTGCACGTCTGGCGTGTGGGTAGGCAGACCTATGCCTGCGCGCTCACGGTCGTTACGCACGATACGGCACTGACGCCGGCCGCGATTCGCAGGCAGTTGTCGGCGCATGACGAGATCGCACATTCGACCATCGAACTGCACTACTGCCCGGATGCCATGCACGCTGGCGGAGACGATACAGCCGCTGCCATCGCCCGGTGATCCGTAAACCAGGATGGCGGTGGGTCAGGGATTCGAACCCTGGAAGAGGTTGCCCCCTTGCTAGTTTTCAAGACTAGTGCCTTCAACCGCTCGGCCAACCCACCGTTACCGCTGCACACAGAAAAAGCCCGATAGCGCCAGCGGCAGTTTGCTGCGCTGCCCCGGTTCTGCCGGCATCGGCAGCCCGAGTGCGGGTTTTTACGTTCGATGCCGGATGCCGCCGGGCCGGAGCAACGCGACGAGAGCGCGATTGTAGCGGTTCGCGCGGACATTTGCCCGGAACCCCGCATATTGCCGGGGGGCCGACAGCCGGTGTCGGCATTTCGTCTGCATGGGATTCACAGCACCGAAAGAGACTTCGCGAGGCCCGTCAAATCGGGCATTGCGGGAGGGCGGGGCTGCTCCGGCGGCTGGCACAGATGGTGCAAGGCTCCCGGCATGTGCACCGGATGAATACGCACGACATGACGGAACTCTTCGAAATGCTGTCCACCATCACGCGTCGCCGCAAGGCGGGCGGGCGGGTCTCGTTCGCCTCTCCACGCGCGGTTGCGAAATGGTTGAAAAGCCTGCCTGCCGACTCGGATTACGACGCCCATCACATGCTGGTCGAAGGCCTGGAACGCTTCAATGCCGACAATGCGCAGGCCACGCTGGAGCGCATGAAAGCGCTGATGGCGCTGGAGGAGGCAGGCCTGCCACTGCAGGGGCGGATCGTCGAGCAGTATGTACGCAACCAGTTGGCGTTCCGGCTGGCGCGGCAGGCGCTGTGGCGCGAAACCTGGGCATTCTGGTCGCTGCTTGCCGAGGCTTGGCTATGCCTGTTGAAGCAGGCCTACCGGGGCGCGTTCAGCGAGGAACTGAAACCGCACACGGCCGATATCGCGGTGCGTGCGTTGCGCTACGCCGGGTTGGCAATGCGCTGGGATTTCCATCAGGGACGGGTGCCGGCCGGGAACGCCTGGCGGCGTGTCCACAAGATTTACAGGCTGCTCGAACGGGACGGGCTTGCCACGCAAGTAGTGATGATGAACGCCCGCCCGACGCATTGCGCCCGCGAATACACGCTCATCGTGCTGATGGGGCTGGTGCACCCGCTGGGCTACCGGGCGCAGGAGATCGAGTCCATCGCGCAGATTCTCGACAGCTACGAACCGCTTCCGCTGCCGGAAAAACAGCTGCGGATGACGCTGCACACGCATTGGGTCGACCTCTCCCAGACGGAGGGAGCAAGCGTGCTCGACACGGATTGTGTGGAGGGCCGGCGCCTGCGTTATTTCGCGCTGCAACCGCTGATCGCCTATCTGAAGACGCTCGATCTGACCGATCACGATGGCAATGGGCTGACGCGTCAGACGGCGAGCCTGATCCAGCGTGGCGGCATTCGCCGCCTGCGGCAGCGCACGTGCCGTTTCGGCCATGTCTGGGTCGCCACGGGCATGACGCACATTCTGGCCGTGCTGGCCAAGCCGGGCATGGCGGCGGCACAGCTGGGGCTGCAATCCTGGTCGCTGCGCGACGAGAGTCCCGAGGGCATGGGGTTCGCGCTGCCCGAGGCGCAGACGCTGCCGCATGGCCGGCTCATCGCGGTGAGCTGGGATCCTGCGGAAAACGTCTGGCAACTGCTGGTGACACGCTGGCAGCACGAGGAAGGGGATCAGCATCTGATCGGCGCGCAGCGCCTGTCGCGTCATCCCAAGCGCGTCGAAATTCAGGGCGACGCGGCAACCCCCGATCTACCGCAGGAAAAAGCCTGGGCCTTGCTGCTGCCGATGAGCCTGCCCGATCAGGGGCTCAGCAATCTGCTGCTGCCGCAGACGCATTACCGCATGGGCGCACAGCTTTCGCTGCGCGATGGCGATACGCTCTATCACCTGCGCCTGGGCGAGGTGCACGAAAGTCACGAAGGCTGGCTGCGCGTCGGTCTGGATGTGCTGGGCCGCGAACAGATTGCCGCGGCGGCCTGAGGCCAGCGTCAACGGGTGCGGATGTCGCCGAAATGGAAGTCGAATCCGCCGGCACGCCGGTCCCGGAAATAGTGCTCCAGAGTTGCATGCACGGTACGGAAAGCGATTTTGTCCCAGGGGATTTCGGATTCGTCGAACAACCGCGTTTCCAGCGATTCGACGCCGGGCTGGAAATCCAGATCAAGCAGGCGCGCATGGAACATGAGGTAGACCTGATTGATGTGCGGCAGGTTGAACAGCGTGTACAGGCTGCCGATCTCGATGCGTGCGCCGGCTTCTTCCCAGGTTTCGCGCGCCGCGCCCTCGAGCGTGGTTTCGCCGTTTTCCATGAAGCCTGCGGGCAGGGTCCACAGGCCGTATTTGGGTTCGATGGCCCGTCGGCACAGCAGTATCTTGTCTTCCCACGCCGGGATGCAGCCCACCACCATTTTGGGGTTCTGGTAATGGATGGCGCCGCAGGCCGGACAGATATACCGGGGCAGATGGTCGCCGTCGGGGATGCGCAGCACGACGCGGCTGCCACATTCGCTGCAGAAATTCATGGATGTCGGCTCGTTCTGTTTGGACTCACGGTAGCAAAATCCCCCCATGCGGAGCAAGGACGAGTTTGGCCGCACAGGGGGGAGCGTTTATGATTTGCGGCATTCAACCGTTGTTCCGACCGCCATGCGTCCCTCCCATATCGAAACCATCCTCGACCGCGAATTCGAAAGCGCCGCCGACGGGCACCACACGCCCGTCATGCTGTGGGGGCCGCCCGGCGTAGGCAAGTCGCAGATCGTCGCCAAGATCGCGCAACAGCATGGGGTACCGCTGATCGATATCCGTCTCTCCCAGATGGAGCCGACCGATCTGCGCGGCATCCCGTTCCGCAGCGGCAGTCTGGTCGACTGGTCGATTCCATCGGTGCTGCCCGATGCCGAACGCCACGGGCCTGCCGGCATCCTGTTTCTCGACGAGATCACGTCGGCGCCGCCGACCGTTTCGGCCGCCGCCTATCAACTCATTCTGGACCGCCGGCTGGGCGAATACACCGTGCCGGAAGGCTGGGTCATTTTCGCCGCCGGCAACCGGCAGGGCGACCGCGGTGTGACCTATGCGATGCCGGCGCCGCTGGCCAACCGGTTCACGCATTACGAAGTCGAGGTCTTTCTCGACGACTGGGTGAACTGGGCCTATAGCGAGGATATCGATCCGCGCGTGATCGCCTTTCTGCGTTTCCGCCCCGACCTGCTGTTCAGCTTCGATCCGGCGCACACGCCGATCGCCTTTCCGAGTCCGCGCTCGTGGGAATTCGCCCACCGCGCGCTGCAGAAATTCGACAAGACCGAACTGCTGGCCGATGCGCTCGTGGCGTGTGTTGGACAGTCAGCCGGGCTTGAACTGAAAACCTTTGTCGACAACATGGCGCAGATGCCTGACATCGACGCCATCATCGAAGGCAAGGATGCCGAGGTGCCGCAGGGCGTCGACCTGCAGTACGGCGTGGCCGCCGCGCTGGTGCGCAAGGCGGTCAAGGCCGCCGACGGCGGCAACGCGGCGACGGTCTACGGCAACATCCTCAAGTACGCGCACCGTTTTCCGCAGCGCGAGCTGGGCGTGATGCTGGTGTCCGATCTGCATCGCGCCGTCGGCCGGCCCTTGTTCGCCGTGCCGGCGTTTGCCGAATGGGCCAACAGCATCGCGGATCTGGTGCTGTACGAGCATTGAATCCATGAGCGAAGCCGACGACGCCGCGCTCGCGCCCATCCTCACCAAGCTCGCCGCCGCACGCACGCGCCTGATCATGGAGCGGCCCTTTCTGGGTTCGCTGGTGATGCATCTGCCGCTGAAACCGGCGCCCGAGTGGTGCAAGACCACGGCCACCGATGCCAAGGCGTTCTATTTCAACCCGGGGTTCATCGACCATCTGAATCTGGCGCAAACCCAGTTCGTGCTCGCGCACGAGGCCATGCATTGCGCCATGGGCCATGATCATCGCCGCAACGGCCGCATCAAGCGCCGCTGGGATGTGGCCTGCGAGCACGCCGTCAACCTGGTGCTGATCGAAGACGGCATGAAGCCGCCGCTGCACGGCATTCTGGCCGACCAGAATTACCTCACGCTGTCGGCGGAAGAAATCTATCCCATGATTCCCGACGACACGCCCGAGGAATCTTTCGACGAACACCTCTTCGACAGCGACAACGACACCGGGTCCAGCCCCGACCAGAACCAGCGTCAGGACAATCCCGACGCGGGCGACAGCGGCGGGCAGGGCAAGGAAGGCCAGAGCGATCCCGAACCCCGCGAGGGCAGCGGCGGGCAGGCCTCGCAAAAGCCGGACCCGCTTTCACAGGCCGAACGCGAAGAGCTTTCCGAGCAATGGAAAAACCGCCTGGCCGCGGCCGCCCAGGCGGCGCGCCAGGCCGGCAAGCTGTCGCAGTCGATGATGCGCTGGGTCGACGACCTGCTGGCGCCGAGCCTGCCGTGGCGGGCGCTGCTGGCCCGTTTCTTGGCCGTCAACCAGCGCGACGACTATTCCTGGCGCCGGCCGTCGCGCCGCGAAGGCGATGCCCTGCTGCCGCGCCTGTCGAGCGAGGGGCTCGACGTCGTCGCCGCGGTCGACACCAGCGGCTCGATCAGCGACGAAGAGCTGCGCGAATTTGTCACCGAGCTCGACGCGCTGAAAGGCCAGGTGCGCGCCAAGGTCACGCTGCTCGCCTGCGACAACCATGTCGCCGAGAACGCGCCGTGGGAATTCGAGCCCTGGGACACGATGCAACTGCCGCCCGGACTCGAAGGCGGCGGCGGCACCGATTTCCGTCCGGTGTTCGACTGGGTCGAGACGGAGAACCGCAGCCCCAACCTGCTCGTCTACTTCACCGACGCCGAAGGCCGCTTCCCCCCGCTGCCGCCCGGCTACCCGGTGATCTGGCTGGTGAAGGGCAAGGGCAAGGTGCCCTGGGGCGAGCGGGTGCAGCTCAATTGAGCCGCCCGGACGACGCGACGCCCGGCCGGGTGCGCAGCTTCCTGTTCGAGGCGCTCGACGTTCGCGGCGCCTGGGTGCGGCTCGACGACGCCTGGCGCGAGATGATCGCCGGGCGCGATTACGCCGGCCCCGCGCGCGACCTGCTCGGCCAGCTCGCCGCCGCGACGGCGCTGATCGCCGCCAATCTCAAGCAGGCCGGGCGGCTGACCTTCCAGTTGCGCGGCGACGGCGCGGTGTCGCTGCTGGTGATGGATTGCGACGCGCAATTGCGGCTGCGCGGCATGGCGCGCGCCGCGGACGGCCTGGAAGCCGGAACGGCGCGGCAACTGCTCGGCGATGGCGCCCTGACGCTCACCCTCGACGCCGCCGACATGCGCCAGCCCTATCAGAGCCACGTGCCCATCGAGGGCGACACGCTGGCGGCCGCCTTCGAGCACTATCTGGCGCAATCCGAACAACTGCCGACGCGGCTGTGGCTCGCGGCCGGCGTGGAGGCCGCGGCCGGCCTCTTCCTGCAGGCCCTGCCCGGCGCGCAGGCCCGCGATCCCGACGGCTGGAACCGCGTTCAGATACTGGCCGATACCGTGCGCCCGGACGAACTGCTCGGGCTCGGCGCGATCAAGCTGATCGAACGCCTGTTTCCCGAAGAGGACGTGCGCGTTTACGACCCGCGCCCGGTCAGCTATCACTGTCCTTACGACCCGGCCAAGATCGACGCGATGCTGCGCGGCATCGGCCGGGCGGCGTGCGAGTCGATTCTGGCCGAGCATGGCGAGATCCGCGTGCGCGACGACATCTGCAACCACGAATACGTGCTGGACGCGGCCGCCGTGGCCGCGCTGTTCGAATAGGAGGACTGTCATGCGCAAGACCTTGTTTCTGCTCGGCATGCTGATAGCGGCCGGCGCCGCCCAGGCCGACGACGGCCGCTATCAGGCCCTGCCGCTGGCAGGCGCGGACGGCGGCAAGGGCGGCGGGCGCGCCTTCATCCTCGATACCCGCGACGGTCACGTCTGGGTCTGGACCGAAAACGAACTCGTGGTCGCGCCGGACGGCAACCGTCGCTACGGCGCCGGTTTCATCTATCAGGGCAAACTGCGGCCGGGCAGCCGCCCGGGCGAATTCATCGATCCGAAGCAGTGACGCCGGCCGTCCGGCAGGGTGTCCGAACCTGTCAGAAAAGGCCGAACGCATGCTCGAATCGGGCGGGGCGGATACGCCCGGTTCGGCGTCGATCGAGCCCTGTCGCAAGGCGGATTGGAAGGGCGGTTGCGCCCGATTTGTGGTGGGAAGGCAACGGCCGCGCAACGCAATTGAAGAAATTTAATAGATTGTGGTTTTCTTTTGCCGATTTGCTAGAATTCCGCGCGTCGGCTGGATCACAAGTCCCGGACCGATCTCTGGTGTGGGTTTCAATTACTGTACTTAAAGGGAAATCAAATGAAATATTCCGTTCTCCTGGCTGCCCTGCTGGCTGCTTCCCTGACCGCCTGCGGTCAAAAAGAAGAAGCCGCTGCTCCCGCCGAAGCGCCCGCTGCCGAAGCGCCGGCTCCCGCTGTTGAAGCACCGGCCCCCGCTGCCGAAGCGCCGGCCGCTGATGCTGCTGCACCCGCCGAAGCACCTGCTGCCGACGCTGCCGCGCCCGCTGAAGCGCCTGCCCAATAATCCGGGGATCCAGCACAAAGAAACCGGCCTTCGGGCCGGTTTTTTCATGCCTGTACGAAGCGTTTCAAGCGGTCGACGGCTTCGTTCAGCCGCGCGAGCGGCTGCGTATAGGCGATGCGCAGGTGTCGCGCGGCGCGGTGCGCACCGAAGTCGAGACCGGGGGTGACGGCGACGCCGGCCTGCTCCAGCAGCCGGTTGGCCAGGGATTGGCTGTCGGCGTCGAAACGGCTGCAATCCGCATACAGATAGAACGCGCCCTGCGGCGCGACCGGGATGGCGAAACCGAGGTCGCGCAAGGCCGGCAGCAGATAATCGCGGCGCTGCCGCAGTTCGGCCTTGCGGGCTTCGAGCAGCGCGCGCGTGCCGGGCTCGAATGCGGCGAGCGCCGCATGCTGCGCGGGAGTCGGCGCGGCGAGGAAGAGATTCTGCGCCAGCCGTTCCAGCGCCGGGACCGCCCAGGCCGGCGCGACGAGCCAGCCGAGCCGCCAGCCGGTCATTAGAAAGTATTTGGAAAAACTGTTGACGACAAACACATCGTCCCAGCCGGAGGCGCTGCGCTCGGCGTCGTCGTAGGTCAGCGCCAGATAGATTTCGTCGACGATCAGCGCGATGCGCCGTTCGGCGCACCAGTCGCGGATGCGCGCGAGTTCGTCGAAAGGCATGACAGTCCCGGTCGGATTGGACGGGCTCGCGACCAGCACCGCGCGCGTGGCCGGCGTGGCGTGCGCGTCGATCAGCGCGCGCGTCAACTGGAAGCCGTTCGAAGCGTCCACCGGCACCGCTACCGCGCGCGCCTCGCAGAAGCGCGCGAAATGCCGGTTGCACGGATACCCGGGGTCGGCCATCAGCACTTCGTCGCCAGGCCCCGCGAGCAGGCCCAGCGCGAGCAACAGCGCGCCCGACGCGCCGGGCGTGACGATTACGCGGTTGGCGTCCACCGATGCGTTCCAGCGCGTGGCGTGAAAGTCCGCGATGGTCTCGCGCAGCTCAACCAGACCCAGGGCGCCGGTGTAGTGCGTGTGCCCGTTGCGCAGCGCGCGGACGCCGGCCTCGACGATGGGCGCGGGCGTGGCGAAGTCCGGTTCGCCGATTTCCAGATGGATGATGTCGCGCCCGGCGGCTTCGAGCGCCTTCGCGCGCGCCAGGATTTCCATGACGCGGAAGGGGGCGATCTCGCCGACGCGCGCGGCAAGGGGCAGCGGTTTCATGCGGGGCGTCTCAGTCGCGCCAGCGGGTCCTGGCGGTAGAACTGCCGCATCTGCGCATAGACGGCCGGATAGGCGCCGGCGAGCAGATCGGGAACTTCGAAGAACATCTCGGTCGCGACGGCGAAGAACTCGGCCGGGTCGGTGCCGGCGTAGGGGTCGACGACCGTGTCCTCGCCGGCGTCGACGCGCGCGCACAGGTCGTCGTAGGCCGCGCCGAAATCGCGCGCCCAGTCGGCGGAATGCATGCCGCGGTGCAGCGGCGGAAAGCCGTTGGCGTCGCCGTTCAGCATGTCGAGCTTGTGCGCGAATTCGTGCAGCACGACGTTGAAGCCTTCGAGCCGGCCGCTCGCCCGCACGTCCGCGATGGACAGCACCAGCGGCCCGCCGTGCCAGGATTCGCCGGCGAGGATGTCGCGGGAGACGTGCACGACGCCGGCCTCGTCGACCTCTTCGCGCGGGCGCAGGAATTCGTCGGGATAGAGGATGATCTCGTTCCAGCCGCGGTAGCTGTCCTCGTCGAGATGCAGCGTCAGCAGGCAGGCCTGCAGCGCGATGGCCAACTGGACGTCGGGCTCGACCTCCGCGCCGCCGGCGGCGGAAAAGCTTTTGTCCGCCAGCAGCAGGCTGACCTGCTCGCGGAGAGTGTCGCACTCCGCCGGCGTAAGTCCGGCCAGCAGCGGCAGCCGCCGGACGGCGGCGTCGAACGCTTCGCGCGGCACGAGATGGCGGCGCAGGCGGCGTTCGCGGCGCCAGCGCGCGAACGCGTTCATTCGTCGGCGTCGGCGAGGCGCATCGTGCCCGCCTCGCCGTGCGGATGTTCCAGCTCCACGCGCTCGATCTGCGCGAAGCGCCGGGTGATCTTGTCGCTGGAGATGCGCACGTCGCCCACGTCCCTGCTCGCCTGCTCGATGTGGACGGCGAGCTTCTTCATGCGCTCGTCGAAGCGGGCGAAATCCTTCGCCAGCTTGGCGAGCTCGTCCTTGATGACGTGCGCCATGCGCCGCGTCTCCGAATCGCGGATCACCGCGCGCGCGGTGTTCAGCACCGCCATCAGCGTGGTCGGCGAGGTGAGCCAGACGCGCTTCTTCTGCGCGTGCTCGACGAGGTCGGGGTGGTAGGCGTGGATTTCCGCGAACACCGCCTCGGCCGGCAGGAACATCACCGCGCCGTCCGAGGTTTCGCCCTCGACGATGTATTTTGCGGCGATGTCGTCGACGTGCTTCCTCACGTCCAGCTTGAACTGCCGGCGCGCGGCGTCGCGCTCGGCGGGCGCCAGATCGTCGTCGAACATGCGGCTGTAGTTTTCCAGCGGAAACTTGGAATCCACGCAGACCCGGCCGGTGGGCTCGGGCAGCACCAGCACGCAGTCGGCGCGCGCGCCGCTTTTCAGGGTGGACTGGAAGACGTAGGCGTCGGGCGGCAGGCTGTTCCGTACCAGCGCTTCGAGCTGGACCTCGCCGAAGGCGCCGCGCGAACGCTTGTCGCCCAGAATTTCCTGCAACCCGACGACGTTGCTCGCCAGCCCCTCGATCTTCTTCTGCGCCTCGTCGATCACCGCCAGCCGGGTCATCACCGAGGTGAAGGTGTCGTTGGTCTTCTTGAAGCCCTCGTCGAGGCGTTCGGCGACCTTGCCGGAGATTTCGTTCAGCCGCCCGTCGACCGTCTGCGACAACTGCTGCACGCGCTCGTTGAGGCGCGCGGCGATGCCGTTGAGCGTTTCCTGCAGCAGATGCTGGTCGGCGCGGCCCTGTTCGATCAGCTTTTCCAGCATCGCGGTCTGAAACTGGCCGAACTGGCCGGTGACGGTTTCGCGGGTGTCCGCGAGGCGCTCGGTCTGCGCGACCTGCAGCGCGGCGAGTTGAATCTGCATGCGGTCGGATTGCTGGGCGAGGCCCGCGTGCAGGTCGGCCAGCACGGCGCGGTGGCGGGCTTCCATGTCCTGCGTCAGCAATGCCGGCAGGCCGGCCTGTTCTCGGCGCAGCGCGCCGAGCCGCAGCAGGAGTACAAATGCCAGGCCGGCGAGCAGGACGAGGCCGATCAGGAGGCCGATTTCGATGGGGCGCATGGCCGGATTCTACCCGCGGCGCGCATGAAAAACCCGGCGCGGGGCCGGGTTCGATGCGGGGTGCAAACGCTCAGGCTGCCTCGCGCGCCGCTTTCTTGCGCTCGTGTTCCTGCAGGTGGCGCTTGCGGATGCGGATCGACTTGGGCGTGATCTCGACCAGTTCGTCGTCGTCGATGAATTCGACCGCGGATTCGAGCGTGAGCTTGATCGGCGGGGTGAGGCGCACGGCTTCGTCCGTTCCGGAAGCCCGCACGTTGGTGAGCTTCTTGCCCTTGATCGGGTTGACGACCAGATCGTTGTCGCGGCTGTGGATGCCGATGATCATGCCTTCGTACAGCTTGTCGCCGGGCGAGACGAACATGCGGCCGCGGTCTTCCAGGTTCCACAGCGCGTAGGCGACGGCCTCGCCGTTTTCCTGCGACACCAGCACGCCGTTGTGGCGGCCGGGCAGGTCGGGCTTGACCGGCGCGTAGTCGTCGAACACGTGGCTCATCAGGCCGGTGCCGCGCGTCATGGTGAGGAAGTCGCTCTGGAAGCCGATCAGGCCGCGCGCGGGGATGTGGTATTCGAGGCGGGTGCGGCCGTTGCCGTCGGATTCCATGTTGGTCAGCTCGCCGCGGCGGCGGCCGATTTCTTCCATGATGCCGCCCTGGTGTTCGTCTTCCAGGTCGATGGTCAGGTTCTCGTAGGGCTCGCACTTCTCGCCGTCGATGTCCTTGTAGACCACGCGCGGTTTGGCGACGGCGAGCTCGAAGCCTTCGCGGCGCATGTTTTCCAGCAGGATCGTCAGGTGCAGTTCGCCGCGGCCCGAGACGCGGAAGACGTCGGCGTCGCCCGTGTCCTCGACGCGCAGCGCGACGTTGGTCAGCAGTTCCTTGGTGAGGCGGTCGCGGATCTGGCGGCTGGTGACGAACTTGCCTTCGGTGCCGGCCAGCGGCGAGGAGTTGACCATGAAGTCCATCGTCAGCGTCGGCTCGTCCACGGAGAGCATGGGCAGACCGACGGGGTTTTCCTTGTCGCAGATGGTGACGCCGATGCCGATGTCGTCGAGGCCGGAAATGATGATGATGTCGCCCGCCTCGGCTTCGCTGACCTCGATCCGGTCGAGGCCCTTGAAACCCAGTACCTGGTTGATGCGGCCGGTGGCCACCTGCTCTTCGTGGTTCATCACCGCGACGTTCATGCCGGGCTTGATGCGGCCGTTGAGCACGCGGCCGACGCCGAGACGGCCGGTATAGGTCGAATAATCGAGTGCCGCGATCTGCAGCTGCAGCGGCGCGTCGGCCGAGCCGGGCGGGGTGGGGACGTGCTTCAGCACGGTGTCGAACAGCGGCACCATGTCGGACGCCGAACCGCCCTGCGAGGGGGCGTCCTTCAGGTCGAGGCAGGCCCAGCCGTTCAGGCCCGAGGCGTAAATGATCGGGAAGTCGAGCTGTTCGTCGGTGGCGCCGAGCTTGTCGAAGAGATCGAAGGTCTGGTCCACGACCCAGTCCGGACGCGAACCGGGACGGTCGACCTTGTTGATGACCACGATGGGGCGCAGGCCGAGCGCCAGCGCCTTCTTGGTGACGAAGCGGGTCTGCGGCATCGGGCCCTCGACCGCGTCGACCAGCAGTACCACGCCGTCGACCATGCCCAGCACGCGCTCGACCTCGCCGCCGAAGTCGGCGTGGCCGGGGGTGTCGACGATGTTGATGTGGGTATCGCCGTAGGTGATCGCGGTGTTCTTGGCCAGAATGGTGATGCCGCGTTCCTTTTCCAGGTCGTTCGAGTCCATGACCCGCTCGTCCACGGCCTGGTTGTCGCGGAAGGTACCGGATTGCTTGAGCAGCTGGTCGACGAGTGTGGTCTTGCCGTGGTCGACGTGCGCGATGATGGCGATGTTGCGGAGCTTGCGGGACATGATGGACGCAGACGGTGGAAAACCCGACATTCTAGCAGGTTTATACGTAAAAACCGGTTCCGATCAGCCGCTTATCGCGTGAGGGGGTGGCTGTCCAGGCGGCCGTCGATGCGTCGGATGATTTGCTGGTAGCGCGGGCCGCCCACCGGGCCGAAGCGGCGGTCGAATTCGGCCTGGGGCATGAATTCGGGCAGATCGCGAAAATCCGGCAGCAGGGCTGTATCGCCACGTGCGCCGGCAAGCGCCTGGCGGACCCGTTCGGCGTCGGCACCCGTCGCCCGTTCGGCCAGGCGTGCGCCAGCCCGGTCGACGGCCAGGTCGGTGAAGCTGAAGCCCGAGCCCTTGCGCGCATCCTCTTCTTCCTTGATGAGGCCGATGGCGTTGGCCAGGCGGCTGCCGCCGTTGGCTGCCAGCGCGGCGGAGATCGCGAAATGCTCGGCGAAATCCCGCCGGCCGTGTAGGGTCATGAGCACACGCGGGGCGCGGCGGATCGAACGGCTTTCGCTTTCCAGCAGGCGGGGCAGGCTGATGCCCGCGACGTAGGCACCCAGTGCGGTGAGCGCCGCCCGGTTTTCCTCGGCTGCGCTGGCGCCGGCCTGTAGCGGCCAGGCGAACAGCGCCGGCGCGACTTCTGCCAGCGGGCGCGTGCTGCCCCAGCGACCGGGTTTCAACAGCGCGTCCAGCCGCTCGGCATACAGCAGCATCAGGCCCTGGTCTTCCGGTGCGATCAGGAAGGCGGCGCTCTTGCGCTCGACGTGCGTCAGCAGTTCGGGCCGCCAGCGGTAGTCCAGCGTGGCTTCGTTCTCGTCGAAATGGACCTGCGCGAAGGCGTCCGACAGCGCTGCGTAAGTGATGTCGCGGCGCAGCCAGCGATGCGCCAGCCGCATGCCCCAGTCGGCCAGCACGGCCGGTACCGGCAGACTGCCCAGCCGCATGCGCGCGATGCGCATGCCGGTCGGTGTTTCGGCCACGTCGGCGGTGACGTTGAGGTAGGCGCCGAACGGGTTGCGCGGCACGGCGAAAGTGGCGGTGAGTGTCGCCAGACCGGGCGTCAGCTCGGCTGCGACGCCGCTCAGCGGGTGCAGCTCGACCGCATAGTTGAGCAGCCGGTTCAGGTCGGCCTCGTCGAGGCGGATGGTCTGAACCACGTCCGGTGTCTGGCGGCGCGGGTCGTGTTTCTGGAACAGTGAACGTACCCAGGCCAGATCGGCGCGGCGGAACGCGGCCGGCGGCTCGATGGCCGGGGCGTCGTCAAGCGCGAGCCAGGGCAGGACGGTCAGTCCGGCCAGCATTGCGCCCACGAGGATCCAGGCCAGGGCGCGGCGCATGTCACCCCGCCTGGTTGCGCATGAAATCGGCGGTCTTGAAGAAGGCCGCCGTCAGTTCGTTTCGCAGGTCGGGTTCGACTCCGGTATCTGCCATGGCACGCTGCATGCAGGCCATCCATTGATCGCGTTCCGGCTCGCCGATGGCGAAGGGCAGGTGGCGCCGTCGCAGGAAGGGGTGGCCGAACCGGTCGGTGTATTCGGGCGGGCCGCCGGTCCAGCCCGAGAGAAACCAGGCCAGTTTGTTGCGCGATTCGGTCAGATCCTGCGGGTGCAGTTTGCGAATGCCGTAGTAATCCGGATCTTCGTCCATGAGATCGTAGAAGCGCTCGACCAGCCGGCGGATCGCCTCGCCGCCGCCCAGACGTTCGTAGTGCGTGTTCATGCGGCGGCGGGACGGACGCGGGCGGCGGCGGCCTTCGCCTTGACGCGGGCGCCGTCGACCGTGTCGGCGACGGCGAGCGCCACGCCCATGCGCCGGCGCGCGAAACTCTCCGGTTTGCCGAACAGGCGCAGATCGATGCCGGGTGCATCCAGTGCATCGGACACGCCTTCGAAGGCGATGCCTGCAGCCTCGACGCCGCCATAGATCACGGCGGAGGCGCCGGGCTCGCGCAGACGGGTATCGACCGGCAGGCCGAGGATGGCGCGCGCGTGCAGTTCGAATTCGTTCTGCCGCTGGGTGGCCATGGTCACCATGCCGGTGTCGTGCGGACGCGGGCTGACTTCCGAGAACCAGACGGCATCGCCTTTCACGAACAGCTCCACGCCGAACAGCCCCTGGCCGCCGAGCGCGCCGGTGATGGCCGCGGCGATCTCGCGGGCGCGTGCCAGCGCCGCTGCCGACATCGGCTGTGGCTGCCAGGATTCGACATAGTCGCCCTTGACCTGAACGTGTCCGATGGGTTCGCAGAAATGCGTATCGACACCGCCCTGCGCGTTGCGGGCCCGTACGGTGAGCAGCGTGATCTCGTAATCGAAATCGATCACGCCTTCGACGATGACGCGGCCCTTGTCCACCCGGCCGCCGGCCGCCGCATAGTCCCAGGCGGCGCCCAGCTGGCTGGCGTCGTCCACCCGCGACTGGCCCTTGCCGGATGAGGACATGACGGGTTTCACGATCACCGGCAGGCCGATCCGCTGCGCCGCCGCCGTCATTTCGCCGAGGCTGTCGGCGAAGGCATAGGGCGAGGTCGGCAGTGCCAGGGTTTCGGCGGCAAGCCGGCGGATGCCTTCGCGGTTCATCGTCAGATTGGTCGCGCGCGCGGTCGGGATCACCGTCGCCAGTCCGGCGGCCTCCACGGCCAGCAGTTCCTCGGTGGCGATGGCCTCGATCTCAGGCACGACGAAGTGGGGTTTTTCCCGCTCGATCAGCGCGCGCAGCGCCCGGGCGTCGTCCATGCGGATTACGTGCGCACGATGGGCCACCTGCTGGCCGGGCGCGTTTTCGTAGCGGTCGACCGCGATGACTTCCACGCCCAGCCGCTGCAGGGCGATGACGACTTCCTTGCCGAGTTCACCCGCCCCGAGCAGCATGACGCGGGTGGCGGAAGGAGACAGCGGCGTGCCGATGCGCATGGCGGGATCCCGAAAATAAAAAAGAAGAAGCCCGATTTTACAGTGGGCTGCGGACCGAATCGATCCGGCCTAGAGATAGGGCTCGATCGGCAGCGTCTGCAACGTGCGGAGCAGCGCGCGCTGCAGCGGTGTGGTGTCGGGCTCGATGTCGGACAGGCGGATCACGCCCTCGTGGACGTCCGACCAGCGTAGACGCGGTTCGGTGGTGTTTTCGGTACCGTTCGCCAGCGTTACGCGGAAACTGCGCTCGGGCCGCATGGCGTCTTCCGCGATCCGTTCGACCTCGCGCGCGAAGCCCGGCGAGTGGATCACGATGCCCATTTCGGTGTTGAGCACGGCGGAGCGCGGATCGAAGTTGAAGGTGCCGACGAACACATGCTGGTCGTCGAAGATGAAGGTCTTGGCGTGCAGGCTGGCCCGCGAGGAGCCGTGTGCCAGGTCGCGCAGCCGTCCGCCGGTCGCCTCGTTCACGGGCTTCAGCTCGTACAGGCCGACGCCGGCCTGCAGGAGCGGAATGCGATAGTTCGCATAGCCGGCATGGACGACCGGCACATCGCTGGCGGCGTAGGCATTGGTGAGCACGTCGATCTTCACGCCGGTGTGGCGCCAGTAGCGGAAATAGGCCATGCCCATCGGGCCCGGCACGAAATAGGGCGACACGATCAGTGCGCGCGCCTTGGGGTCGACCCACAGTCCGGCGAGCTGGCCGACAAGCAGGCTCGAAGGCGGCTGCTCGGGGTCGAGTGCCTTTTCCGGCGGATCGACGATGAGATCCGCCGGGGCGACGTGCCAGGATTCCTGTCCCGACAGCAGGGCGGGCAGTGGATCGGCTGCGGCGACTTCGCGGCCGTAGGCGCTGCGCGCGCGTTCCGCACTGTAGGCATCGAGCCGCGCGCCGGCGCGTATCAGGCGCTGTCGGCTGACGCTGACCGGCAGCGCCGCGGCCGGCACCACGGCGGCGCTGTTCCAGTAATCGTCGAACGAGCGCGACATCGCATCGACGATGGCGCCGGCGGCGAGCACGTCAAGATCGACGAAAGCGACCTCGTCGTGCGCGTCGAAATATTCGTCCCCGATGTTGCGGCCGCCGGTGATGCCGAGCTGGTTGTCGGCGATGAAAGCCTTGTTGTGCATGCGCCGGTTCAGGCGTACGCCGTCCCGAACGGCTTGCCAGCCGCGCACGAAAATGTTGGCGCTGCGGGCGTGGAAAGGATTGAACAGGCGGACCTCGATGTTGGGGTGTGCGTTCAGCGTGGCGAGGCCCACTTCCTTGTCGGCGGTGTCGATGTCGTCGAGCAGCACGCGCACGCGCACACCGCGGTCGGCGGCGGCAAGCAGGGCTGCGGCGATCCACTTGCCGCTGGCATCGTTGTGGAACAGGTAGTACTGCACATCCAGCGTACGGCTGGCACGTGCCGCCAGCGCCAGCCGTGCTGCCAGTGCGGCCTGGCCATCGGCCAGCAGATGGAATCCGGACTGGCCGGCCGGCAGATGCGATGCGAGCTGCGTGCGCAACGGTGTGTCGGCTTGCGTCGAAAGCGCGTGCGAGGGGGCGCGCTCGACCGTGAGATCGAGCGTGGGGGCGCACCCCCCGAGCACGAGCAGGACAAGCGGGACAGTCAGGCAACGCTCAGGCCACATGGTCGCCGAGCCGTCGCCAGTCGAAGCAGGGGCCGGGGTCGGTCTTGCGGCCCGGCGCGATGTCGCTGTGGCCGGCCAGGCCGCGGATCGGGTAGCGGCGCCTGAGCGCGGCCACGAGCGGCGTCAGCGTCGCATACTGCGCCTCGGTGAAAGGCACGTCGTCGCTGCCTTCGAGTTCGATGCCGACCGAGAAGTCGTTGCAGCGTTCGCGGCCCTGCCAGCTCGACGCGCCCGCATGCCAGGCGCGCAGCGCGCAGGGCACGAACTGGATCAGGCGGCCGTCGCGGCGGATCAGGAAATGGGCCGATACCCTGAGGTCGCGAATGCCCCGGTAGTAGGGGTGCGCTTCCCAATCGAGGCGGTTGGTGAAGAGTGCGATCACCGCGTCGCCGTCAAACACGCCGGGCGGCAGCGAGATGTTGTGAATGACGACGAGCTCGATGCATGCACCGTCCGGCCGCGCATCGCAATTGGGCGAGGGGATGCGTTGCGCGCGGAGGAACCAGCCGTCGGCATCGAAATCGGGCGTTTGCATGCGGCTAGCATACCCGAGCCGGCGGCTTCGACGCGCGGGGCGAACGGAGGCTTTCCGCAGCCTGCTAGAATCCGCGCATGACGCCGAACGAAGCCCTGCGCCTGCTGGACACCGCCGAATGCATCGCGCCCGCCGAAACGGTGCAGGCCGCGCTCGACCGTTTGGCAGCCGATATTTCCCTGCAGCTGGCCGGCGCCTGTCCGCTCGTGCTGCCGGTCATGGGTGGCGCGGTGATATTCGCCGGTCAGCTGCTGCCCCGGCTCGCCTTCCCGCTCGAATTCGATTATCTGCACGTTACCCGCTACCGCGAGGCGACCCGGGGCGGCACGATGGAATGGCGGGTACTGCCGGGCAAGAACGTCGCCGGCCGCGTGGTGCTGGTGCTCGACGACATCCTCGACGAAGGCGAGACGCTGGCTGCGATCCGCGACAAGCTGGTCGAGATGGGGGCGGCACGGGTGCTGTCCGCTGTGCTCACCGACAAGGCCAACGGGCTGGCCAAACCCGTGCGCGCCGATTTCGTGGGATTGACCGTGCCCAACCGCTATGTGTTCGGCTGCGGCATGGATGCCTACGGCTACTGGCGCAATCTGCCCGCGATTTACGCACTGAAGGATCACTGATCATGCTTGGGATCATCGGAGGCACCGGCCTCACCCAACTCGCCAACCTCGAAATCACGCACCGCAAGGTCGCCCGCACGCCGTACGGCGAACCCTCCGGCGCGCTCACCTTCGGCCGCATCTGCGACCGGGAGGTGATTTTTCTGGCGCGGCATGGTTACGGCCATACCATTCCGCCGCATGCGGTGAACTACCGTGCCAATCTGTGGGCATTGAGGGAACACGGCGTCGACCGGGTCGTATCGGTCGCCACGGTCGGCGGCATCCACCCCGAACTCCTGCCCGGCACGCTGGTCGTGCCGGATCAGGTCATCGACTACACCCACAGCCGCGAGTCGACCTATTTCGTCGGCAACGACAAGCCGGTCGTCCACCTGGATTTCACCTTTCCCTACTGCCGTGCGATGCGCGAAGCGCTGTTGCAGGCGGCCACCCGCTCCGGCATCCGCCTGCGCGACGGCGGCGTGTACGGCGCGGTGCAGGGGCCGCGCCTCGAAACCGCGGCCGAGATCAACCGCATCGAACGCGACGGCGCCGACATGGTCGGCATGACCGGCATGCCCGAAGCCTACCTCGCGCGCGAACTCGAGCTCTGCTATGCGGCGGTGGGTGCGGTGGTGAATTACGCGGCGGGGCGAGGCGCGTCGTCCAACGGGATCCAGATGGAGGAGATCCAGTCGGTCCTGGGCGAGGTGATGCGTCAGGTCCGCCACCTGCTGGAGCAACTGGTCACCGACGAAGCCGCTGCCTGCGCCGCGCCCTGATGGTCACGCTGGTCCGGGCGCTCCAGTCGCAGGGATTCGGTACCCGCCGGCACTGCGTGCTGCGTGTACGGCGCGGGGAGGTGGCCGTCAACGGCGTCGTCTGCGACGATCCGGATGCCGAATTCGACCAGGACGGTCTGACGTTCATGCTCGACGGCACCGCTTGGCCCTACCGGCCACGCGCTTATCTGGCGATGTACAAGCCCGCAGGCTACGAATGCTCGCACAAGCCCAGCCACCATCCCAGCGTGTTCTCGCTGCTGCCGCCGCCCCTGATTCAGCGCGGGGTGCAATGTATCGGCCGGCTCGATCAGGACACCACCGGTCTGCTGCTGTTTTCCGACGACGGGCAGTTTCAGCACCGCATGATCTCGCCGAAGCGGCATGTGGCGAAAATCTACCGCGCCACCTGCGCAGCGCCGGTGACGGACGAACAGCTTGCAGCGCTGCAGTCCGGCGTGCACTTGAACGACGAGCCGGGGCCGGTCGCCGCACTGATGTGCGAACGCATCGACGGACACACCTTGCGGCTGGCGCTTGCCGAAGGCAAATACCATCAGGTGAAACGCATGATCGCGGCGGCCGGCAATCACGTTGCCGCGCTGCATCGCGAGGCCGTCGGCGCCTACCGCCTGCCGGAGGAAATTAAGCCCGGACAGTGGCGCTGGCTCGCGCCCGATGCGCTCACCCGGCTGGAGCAGGCATGGCCGTCCGACCCGTCCTGAAAATGGGCGATCCGCGCCTGCTGGAGACGGCGCGGCCGGTCGAGGATTTTGCCGCGCCCGGCCTGCGCGCGCTGCTCGACGACATGTGCGACACCATGCGGGCGCTCAATGGGGCCGGGCTCGCCGCGCCGCAGATCGGCATCGGCCTTCAGGTGGTGATGTTCGAAGTGACCCGCAATCCGCGTTACCCCCAGGCCGAACCGGTACCGTTCACGGTGCTGGTCAATCCGGTGCTGACTCCGCTGTCGGATGAAACCGAAGAGGACTGGGAAGGCTGCCTGTCGGTGCCCGGCATGCGCGGTCGGGTACCGCGCTTCGTGCATCTGCGTTACCAAGGCCTCGATGCGGATGGCAATCCGCTCGATCGCAGCGTCTCGGGTTTTCACGCACGCGTAGTGCAACACGAGGTCGATCACCTGCATGGCCTGCTCTATCCCATGCGGATGAAGGATCTGCGCCAGTTCGGTTTCGCCGATACGCTTTTCCCCGGACAGGCTCTGCAGGACGACTGAGAAACCGGAAAGCACCGTTCGTCGGTCCGCCGCTGCCCTGTCTAAAGTTGCCTACCCCGCCGCCGCTAACCAGTAGCGTAACCGTGGGCGAGGGCCCCGGAAGCAGAGGACAGGCATGTATCCGGAATATCCCATTCAGCAAGCGCAGCGCGGCATTCGCCCGGCCGGCGCCACGCTCGACGAAACCGCACGGCTCGACGTCATCGCCGCACAGCTCATGGCCGTGCAGCGTGATTGGGACGCGCCCGCGCACGCGGCACGGCTGGCGGCCGCCCTTGCCGACAGCCGGCGGGTCTGGCACGACATGCAGACGGCACTGGCCGAGGGCACATTGCCCTTGCCGGTCGATGTGCAACACAACCTGCTGATTCTGTCCGTATACGCGGACAGCAAGATCGACGCCTGCCAGACCGCAACGCGTGCCGACGCGCTGGCCGGACTGATCGCACTGACGCGCACGCTGGCCGGCAGTCTGCGTGAATGGCGGGAGGCGGCATGAGGCAATTGCCGGAAACCGTCGATGTCATCGAATGGGCGCTGTTTTCCGTGCCTGTGTGTATGCCGGAGAGGGAGGCGGTACATGCGGCAGTCCGCGACTGTGCGACGGTCGGGTCGACCGGGCGGCCCGGCCGTGTCCGCCCCCGCGGGCGGACGGAGACGGACGAAAAACTCAAGAAACCGGTCGAGGGCGTCCGAAAGAAGCCCCCGCCGACCCGCAAGGCGCCCGCGCGCGGACGTTATGTCGACGAATACGCGCGCGCGCCGCGCTGAGCGTCAGTCCAGCGCAGCGCGCAGATCGTTTCCCAGACGCGTGCGGCAGTCCGCCGAACCCAGGCACGTCCCCCGAATCTGAAAGGTATCCTCGACCCGCTCGCCCAGGGTGTCGATCTTGGCCGTCTGCACGTTGACGGCATGCCGCATCAACACGTCGGCCACGGCATACAGCAGGCCGCCGCGGTCCGCGCAGGTGATCGTCAGCTTGCCGTTGCCCACGGCATCGGCCTCGATGCGTATCGTCGTCGGATAGGGGTGGTGCCGCTGGTGGCGCGACAACCGCCCGCGCGGCGGCGGCTGGATGGTCTGTGCGGGATCGAGATCGCGCGCCAGTTCGTGCTCGACGAACGCCAGAAAATCGCGGTAGTGGATGCCCCGGTTCGCCAGATCCATCACCTGGAAGCTGTCCAGCGCATAGCCATGCAGCGTGGTGTCGATCTTGGCTTCGAGGATGGTGTACTGGATACGCGCGAAGAAGCCGCAGATGCGCGCGAAGATATCGGCTCTGTCCGGAGCGTAGACCAGCACCTGGATACCTTCGCCGGCGGGCGACAGGCGCGCGCGGACCACGGGCGCGGCAGCGCCCGCCTGGCGCCACAGCATGCGCGCCTGCCAGGCGAGGTCGCGCGCATCGTAGCGAATGAAATAGCGCGCATCGAGATGCGACCAGAGTGCGTCCGGCGCGTCCGCCGGCAGCCCGTAAAGTGCGAGATTGACGCGCGCTTCCGCCTGCCGGGCGGTGATGTCGGCCGTTTCGCCGCCGTCGAGGCGCGCGCGCGCGGCATGATAGAGATCCTCCAGCAGCTTGCCTTTCCAGGCGTTCCACACCTTGGGACTGGTGCCGCGGATGTCGGCCACGGTAAGCAGATAAAGCGCATCGAGCCGGTGCGCGTCGCCGATCCGGCGGACGAAAGCCTCGATCACTTCGGGATCGCTGATGTCCTCCTTCTGCGCGGTACGCGACATGACCAGATGCATCTCCACCAGCCAGGCAACCAGCGCCGTGTCGTCGTGGTCGAGGCCGTGCTGCCTGCAGAAGCGTCGCGCATCGGTTGCGCCGAGTTCGGAATGGTCGCCGCCGCGCCCCTTGGCGATGTCGTGGAACAATGCGGCCAGGTACAGCAGCTCGCGCTGGCCGAAGGCCGCCATCACTTCGCTGGCCAGGGGCAGCTCGTGCGTCAGTGCCGGGACGGTCAGCCGGCGCAGGTTGCGCAGTACGGTCAGGATATGCTCGTCCACCGTGTAGATGTGGAAGAGATCGTGCTGCATCTGGCCGACGATGCGGCCGAAGGCCGGAATGTAACGTCCGAGCAGGCCGTAGCGATGCATCGCGCGCAGGGCGCGGGTCACGCCGATGGGCTCGCGCAGCAGCGTCATGAACAGGGCACGATGCGCCGGGTTGGCGCGGAAGGCCGCGTCGATGCGGGCGCTGCCGCGCCAGAGGGCACGCAGCGTCGCGGGCTCGAAACCGGCCAGGTCGGCATGGTGGGCGTAGACGATGAAGACGCGCAGCAGGGCTTCGGGTCGTCGTTCGAAGAGGTCCGGTGTGCGCATTTCGAGCAGGCCGCCGCGCAGCTGGAAATCGTCGTCGAGCGTGATTGGCGGCACAGTGACGGGAAACAGGCGGACGCGCAGCGACTGGATCAGGATATCGTTGGCGCGCTGGATCAGCTTCGCGGCGCGATAGTAATCCTGCATGAGGCGTTCGCCGGCGCGCTTGTGCGCGGTGGCGGCAAGGCCGATGCGGGTGGCGAGTTCGGTCTGATAGTCGAAGGCCAGACGGTCTTCGCGGCGGCGTGCGAGCAGGTGCAGATGGATGCGCAGCGTGGCGAGCGTGCGTTCCTCGCGCGCGATGCGGTTTGCCTCGGCCTGGGTGAGCAGACCTGCGCGCGCGATGCCGCTCCAGCCATCCTCGATGCCGCAGGCCTGCGCGATCCAGTGGATGGTGTGCAGGTCGCGCAGGCCGCCGGGGCTGTCCTTGAGATTGGGTTCGAGTTTGTAGGCGCTGTCGTCGTATCGGGCGTGGCGGGCCTGCTGTTCCGCCAGTTTTCCGTCGAAGAAGCGCTGCGGATCGAAACGTGCCCGGAAACAGCGTTCGAATTCGGCGAACAGCGGGCGGCTGCCCCACAACCAGCGCGCTTCCAGAAGATTGGTTTCCACCGTGATGTCGACATCGGCCTCCGCGCAGCAGGCGTCGACCGTGCGCACGCTGTGTCCGATCTCCAGCCCCATGTCCCAGCAGGCCCGGACCCAGGCTTCGAGCGCCGCGCGCTCGGGGGCGTCCGGCTCGTGCGTCAGAATCAGCAGGACGTCGACGTCCGAACCGGGGTACAGCTCACCGCGCCCGTAGCCACCCACCGCGGCCAGGCAGACGCTATCGGGCAGCGCGAGCCGGGTACTCAAGGTCCCCAGGGCCGTGTCGACCAGTGCGGCGTGACGCGCCAGATAGCGCGAAGCGACGGGGCGCGCCTGCCAGGCGGCTGCGAGTGCTGCGCGGCCGGATTGCAGCTGATCGCGCAGATCCGCGACGGGAAGCGTGTTCACGCAGCCTGGCGGATGCGGTCGGGTACGGCAGGGGTGCCTGCCGAGGCAGTGAGAATCTCGTAGCCCCCCTCGGTGACCAGCACGGTGTGTTCCCATTGCGCGGACAGGCTGCGGTCCTTGGTGACGATGGTCCAGCCGTCGGGCATCTGGCGAATATCGCGTCGGCCGGCGTTGATCATGGGTTCGATGGTGAAAGTCATGCCGGCCTCGAGCACGAGCCCGGTCCCGGGCTTGCCGTAGTGCAGCACCTGCGGATCCTCGTGGAAAGCCCGTCCGATGCCGTGGCCGCAGAATTCGCGCACCACGCTGTAGCCGTGATTTTCGGCGAAATGTTGAATGGTGTGGCCGATATCGCCCAGGCGCACGCCGGGTTTCACTCTGGCGATGCCCACCCACATCGCTTCGTAGGTGACCTGTATCAGGCGCCTTGCCTGAATCGAGGCCTCACCGACGGCGAACATGCGGCTGGTGTCGCCGTGCCAGCCGTCCTTGATCACCGTGATGTCGAGGTTCACGATGTCGCCGTTCTTCAGTACCTTGTCGCCCGGTACGCCATGGCAGACCTGATTGTTGACCGAGGTGCAGATCGATTTGGGATAGGGCGTGTGGCCCGAAGGTGCATAGTTCAGCGGGGCGGGAATGGTGCCCTGCACGTTTACCATGTAGTCGTGGCACAGGCGGTCGAGCTCGCCTGTGGTCACACCGGGCTTCACGAAAGGGGTGATGTAGTCGAGGACTTCGGACGCGAGCCGCCCGGCCACGCGCATGCCCTCGATATCGACGGCGGTTTTGATGGTGACGGTCATGATTGGGTGAAACGGTTCGTCAAAGCCGCATTCTAGCGTCTACCGGCGCGCCTTGAAAAACGGCAGGCATGGCATTAGAATGCCCGGCTGTCCGAAATGGTTCGGACAAATTCGCACACCTGTCATTAAAGGGTGGCGGCGCGCAGGGAACTTGGCGCGCGGCTGCTGGCGGGTGGAGGCTCAACCCTTTAGGAGAAATCCATGTCCGTCACCATGCGTCAAATGCTGGAGGCCGGTGTCCATTTCGGCCACCAGACCCGCTTCTGGAACCCGAAGATGGCCCCCTTCATCTTCGGTCACCGCAACAAGATCCACATCGTCAACCTGGAAAAATCGCTGCCGATGTTCCAGGATGCGCAGAAATTCGTGCGCCAGCTCGCGGCCAACAAGGGCACCGTGCTGTTCGTCGGCACCAAGCGCGCCGCCCGCGACATCGTGCGCGAGGAGGCCGAGCGCGCCGGCATGCCTTACGTCGACAACCGCTGGCTGGGCGGCATGCTGACCAACTTCAAGACAGTCAAGCAGTCCATCAAGCGCCTGAACGATCTTGAGGCCCAGATTGCCGAACCCGGCCGTCTGTCCAAGAAGGAAATCCTGACCGTGCAGCGCGAAGTCGACAAGCTCAACCGCAGCCTGGGCGGCATCCGCGAAATGGGCGGTCTGCCCGACGCGATCTTCATCATCGACGTGGGTTACCAGAAAGGCACCGTCACCGAGGCCAAGAAACTGGGCATCCCTGTCATCGGCGTGGTCGACACCAACAACAGCCCGGACGGCGTGGACTACGTCATTCCCGGCAACGACGACTCGGCCCGCGCCATTCGTCTGTATGCGCGCGGTGTGGCCGATGCGGTGCTGGAAGGCCGTGCCCAGGTGATCTCCGAGATCGTCGGCGGCGAGGAATTCGTCGAGATCGAGGAAGAAGGCGGCGTCGCAGCCGAGTAAGCGCGGCCTGTCGCCCCGCCGGGCAAATTGCCCGGCGACGCATTCTGAGGAGGGGCGTCTGCCCCTCTTTCCGTATTGAACTGCTGATTCGAACTGAACTTTCGTGGGAGTAGCAAATGGCTGAAATCACCGCAAGCATGGTCAAGGACCTGCGCGAAAAAACCGATGCACCGATGATGGACTGCAAGAAAGCGCTGGCCGAAGCTGGCGGCGACATGCAGAAGGCCGAGGAAATCCTGCGCGTGCGCTTCGGCAACAAAGCCGCCAAGAGCGCCGGCCGCGTGGCTGCGGAAGGCGTGGTGACGATCGCGATCGCCGCCGACGGCAAATCCGCCGCGATGGTGGAAATGAACTGCGAGACCGATTTCGTTGCCAAGAACGACGATTTCCTCGCCCTCGCCAACGCGCTGGCCGAAATGGTGCTGACCGACGCCCCGGCCGACGTCGCCGCGCTGTCCGCGATGCCCTACCGCGGCACCACCGTCGAGGCCTTCCGCACCGAACTGGTCGGCAAGATCGGCGAAAACATGTCCGTGCGCCGTTTCGTGCGCCAGGACGCGGCTGGCAAGTTCGCCAGCTACATCCACGGCAACAAGATCGGCGTGCTGGTCGACGTCTCCGGCGACGAAGCCATTGCCAAGGACATCGCCATGCACATCGCCGCGTCCAAGCCCAAGTCGCTGGATGCCTCCGGCGTGCCGGCGGAGCTGATCGACACCGAGCGCCGCGTCGCCATCGAGAAGGCCAAGGAAGCCGGCAAGCCCGAAGCGATGCTGGAAAAGATCGCCGAAGGCACGGTGCAGAAATTCCTCAAGGAAGTCACCCTGCTGTCGCAGCCTTTCGTCAAGGACGACAAGCAGACCGTCGAGCAGGTGCTGAAGAGCAAGAACTCGCAGTGCCACGGCTTTATCATGTACGTGGTGGGCGAGGGCATCGAGAAGAAGGTCACCGACTTCGCTGCCGAAGTGGCGGCTGCGGCCCAGGTCTGACCCGGGATGGCCCCGGTCTCCGGCATGAATCGGGCGCGGCGCATCCTGCTGAAGCTCTCCGGCGAGGCCCTGATGGGGCCGGACAGCTTCGGCTACCACGCCGACACCATGGCCGGTTTCGTCGCCCAGATTCGCGAAGTGACGGCGCTAGGCATACAGGTTGGCATCGTGGTGGGCGGCGGCAATCTGTTCCGCGGCGCGACGGGTGCGCTGTCCGGCATGAACCGCGCCACCGCGGATTCGATGGGCATGCTGGCCACCGTGATGAATGCGCTGGCGTTGAAGGACGCGCTGGTGCAGGCGGGCGTCAAGGCGCGCGTGCAGACCGCGGTGCAGATCGCCCACGTCGGCGAGGCGTTCGAGCGCGACGCTGCGGTGCGCGAACTGGAAGACGGTTGCGTGGTCATTTTTGGCGGAGGCACCGGCAATCCCTTCTTCACCACCGACACGGCCGCCGCGCTGCGTGCGGCCGAAATCGACGCGGACCTGCTGCTGAAGGCGACCAAGGTCGACGGCGTGTATACCGCCGATCCGAAAAAGGACCCGTCGGCGCGGCGTTACGACACCCTGAACTTCGACGAAGCGATCTCGAAGAATCTGGGCGTGCTCGATACCGCCGCCTTCGCACTGTGCCGCGAGCAGAAACTGCCGCTCGTCGTGTTCAACGTCTTCAAGCCGGGTGCGCTGAAACGCGTCGTGCTGGGCGAGGACGAAGGCACGCGGGTGACCCCCTGAATCGAGGAGCGAACATGGCTGAAACCAGCATTGCCGATATCAAGCAGGCCACCGCGCAGAAGATGACCAAGTCGCTGGAGGCATTGAAGAACGATCTCGCCAAGGTCCGTACCGGCCGTGCGCATGCCGGTATCCTGGACCACGTCATGGTCGATTACTACGGCAACCCGACACCGGTGCCGCAGGTGGCGAACGTCGGGCTGGCGGATGCGCGCACGCTGAACGTGCAGCCCTGGGAGAAAAACCTGGTCGGCAAGGTCGAGAAAGCCATCCGCGATGCGGACCTGGGCCTGAATCCGGCGACCCATGGAGACGTGATCCGCGTGCCCATGCCCGCGTTGACCGAGGAGCGTCGCAAGGAACTGATCAAGGTCGTGCGCAGCGAAGCGGAAAACGCGCGCGTCGCCATGCGCAACATCCGTCGCGATGCCAATGCCGCGCTGAAGGACATGGTCAAGGCCAAGACTGCGACCGAAGACGAGGAACGGCGCACCCAGGACGAGGTGCAGAAACTCACCGACAAGTACATCGGCGAGATCGACAAACTGCTGGCCGAGAAAGAGAAGGACCTGCTCGCGGTCTGAGCGGCGCGCACGTGTCGAGTCCTTCGAAACCGGTGGCGAGCGCCGAGATTCCGCGTCACGTCGCCATCATCATGGACGGCAACGGCCGCTGGGCCCGGCGCCGCCTGCTGCCGCGCGTGGCCGGCCACCGCAAGGGTGTGGAAGCGCTGCGCGGCGTCATTCGCGCTTGCGCCGAGCGCGGTATTTCCCACCTGACCGTATTCGCCTTCAGTTCCGAGAACTGGCGGCGTCCGCAGGAAGAAGTCACGCTGCTGATGGAACTGTTCATGCGCGCGCTGGAGAACGAAGTCGCGAAACTGCATGAAAACGGCATCCGCTTCCGCGTCATCGGCGATCTCGGCGGCTTTTCCGAACGCATTCAGGATCTGATCCGCGACGCAGAGGCCCTGACCCGGGACAACACCCGGCTGACCTTCACCGTCGCCGCCAACTACGGGGGGCGCTGGGATATCGTGCAGGCTGTCCGGACCCTGATCGCCGAAGGTGCGTGCGCGGCCGACGTCGACGAGGCCGCGCTGGCGAAGCGGCTTTCGATGACCGGCGAACCCGAGCCCGATCTGTTCATCCGCACTGGCGGCGAGCAGCGCATCAGCAATTTTCTGCTGTGGCAGCTCGCCTACGCGGAACTGTATTTCACCGACGCACTCTGGCCCGATTTCGATGCCGCCGCGCTCGATGCCGCGCTGGCTTCCTATCGCAAACGGGAACGCCGCTTCGGCCGCACCAGCGAGCAGGTACAGTCCGCAGGCTGACCGGGCATCCGCACATGACGCCGCTTGTTTCCCGCATTTTCACCGCCGTCGTGCTGCTAGCGGTATTCGTGTCGGCGGTGTTGTGGGCGCCCGGCTGGCTGTGGCAAGTGCTGGTTGCTGGTATTGCCGGCCTCGCGGCCTATGAATGGGCCCGACTCTCGGCATTCCCCACTTTGTCGGCACGGCTCTACGCAACCGCGATCGCCGCGTGCGCGCTGGTTTTGCCGGAGCTGCTGGCGGACGGCTGGCCCGCTTTTCAGACCGGGCTCTTCCTGCTCGCTGCCGCCTTCTGGCTGATCGTGGCGCCCTTGTGGCTGCTGGGCCGCTGGCATACCCGCCAGCCGGCCCTGCGCGCCGCCGTCGGCGCCGTGCTGCTGTTGCCGACCTGGGCTGCACTGATCTATCTGCACGCACGCGGGCCGGCCGTTCTGCTCGGCGTCATCGCCATCGTCTGGATCGCCGATACGGCGGCGTATTTCGCCGGCCGCCGTTTCGGTCGTCACAAGCTCGCACCGGCGATCAGTCCGGGCAAGACCTGGGAGGGGGTGGCCGGTGCGCTGGCCGCACTTGCGGTGTACGCCGGCGCATTGAGTCTGGCGGCCGGGATGCCGGCGCTGTCGCTGTTCGTCATCATCGCGGGACTGCTGTATCTGTCCGTGCTGGGCGATCTGTTCGAATCCTGGATCAAGCGCGTATCGGGCATGAAAGACAGCGGCGATCTCCTGCCGGGGCACGGTGGCGTGCTCGACCGCGTCGATGCCTTGACCTCGACGCTGCCGGTCGCCGCCGGGATCCTGCTGTGGCTGGAGCACGCCGGATGAGACCGCGCGTACTGACCGTCCTCGGCGCCACAGGCACCATCGGCGTCAACACGCTCGACGTGGTGGCGCGTCATCCCGGCCGTTTCGAGGTGTTCGCACTGACCGGCGCGACCCAGGTCGACCGCATGGCGGAGCAATGCCGCGTCCACCGTCCGCGCGTGGCGGTGATGAACGAACCGGCTGCCGCGGCCGCGCTGCGCGATCGCCTGGCGGAGGAAGGCATCGCGGTCGAAGTCCGGGCGGGGGCCGGGGCGCTGACCGAAGTGGCTACGGCGCCCGAAGTGGATACCGTGATGGCCGCCATCGTCGGTGCGGCCGGCTTGCCGGCCACGCTCGCCGCCGCGCGTGCGGGCAAGCGCATCCTGCTGGCGAACAAGGAGACTCTGGTCGTGTCGGGGCAGCTCTTCATGGATGCGGTCGCCGCCAGCGGCGCGGAACTGCTGCCCATCGACTCGGAACACAACGCCATCTTCCAGTCGTTGCCGCGCGATTTCCGCGGCGATTTCCAGGCGGCAGGTGTCAAAGCGCTCTGGCTGACGGCCTCGGGCGGGCCGTTCCGTACCCTGTCGGCCGAGGCCATCGCGCAGGCCACCCCGGAACAGGCGGTGGCGCATCCCAACTGGGTGATGGGCAAGAAGATCTCGGTCGATTCCGCAAGCCTGATGAACAAGGGGCTCGAGGTGATCGAAGCGCGCTGGCTGTTCAATGCGCGGCCCGAGCAGATCAAGGTCGTGGTGCATCCGCAGAGCATCGTGCATTCGATGGTCGAATACGCCGACGGCTCGGTCATTGCGCAGATGGGCACGCCCGACATGCGCACGCCCATTGCCTATGCGCTGGGATTTCCGGAACGTATCGCCGCCGGTGTGCCGGCGCTGGAACTGATGGGTCGCCAGCTCACCTTCGAGGCGCCGGACATGGCGCGCTTCCCGTGCCTGAAGCTGGCGTTCGACGCATTGGCCGCGGGCGGCAATGCCGCAGCGGTGTTGAATGCCGCCAATGAAGTCGCGGTTGCGCGTTTTCTCGATGGTGCCGCCTCGTTCAATGCCATCGCCGACAGCATTGCCCATGCCCTCGACCGGCTGGCGGGCGGCATGGCCGCCACGCTCGACGATCTGCTGGAGGCGGACCGTCAGACGCGCCGCGTCACGGGCGACTATCTGGAAGCCATACGCGCATGAGCGTCCTGCATACCGTGATCTGGTTTCTCGTGGCGATCGGCGTGCTCGTCGTGGTGCACGAATTCGGTCATTACCTCGCTGCACGCCTGGCGGGCGTCAAGGTGCTGCGTTTTTCGGTCGGCTTCGGCAAACCGCTCTTCGTGCGGCGTCTTGGACCAGACCGGACCGAATGGGTGGTAGCCGCGCTGCCCCTTGGCGGCTACGTGAAAATGCTCGACGAACGCGAGGGCGATGTGTCGCCCGCCGAGGCGCATCGCGCGTTCAACCGTGCCACGGTCTGGCGCCGCATCGGCATCGTCGCGGCAGGGCCGGCGGCCAACTTTCTGCTGGCGATCCTGTTCTACTGGGTGCTGCTGATGCATGGCCTGCCGGCATTGAAACCGATCGTCGGCGAACCGCCGGCCGGTACGCCGGCCGCACAGGCCGGCCTGGTCGCGGGCGATGAGATCGTTCGCGTCGACGGGGAAACCATCCCGTCGTTCACGGAACTGCGTCTGGCGCTTTTGCGCGCGAGCGTCGCGGGCGACCCGGTCATGCTGGGGCTGGCCGACGGCCGGACAGTGGGGCTGACGCCGGTGCCCGTGCGCGACGAAAGCCTGGAACAGGATACGCTCAGACCGCTGGGTATCGTGCGTTTCGATCCGCCCATCGATCCGGTCATCGGCAGCGTGCTGCCGGACAGCGCCGCGGCCCGTGCCGGCTTCCGGGCGGGCGACCGGTTGCTGCGTGCCGACGAGGCCGCGATCGGGACCTGGCAGGACTGGGTGAAACGCATCCGTGACAACCCGGCCCAACCGATGCGCATCACGATCGTTCGCGACGGGCAGGCGCAGGTCGTCGACGTGACACCCGCTGCCGTAGACGAAAACGGCACCCGCATCGGCAAGATCGGGGCGGGGCCGCACATCGACGAATCGGTGCTGGCGCCCCTGATGACCGAGGTGCGTTACGGCCCGCTGGAAGCCCTGTGGCAGGGCGCCGTCAGGACCTGGGACATGAGCGTCTTCACACTGGAGATGATGGGGCGCATGGTGCTCGGTCAGGTGTCCTGGAAGAACCTTTCCGGTCCGCTGACCATTGCCGACTACGCAGGGCAAAGCGCAACGCTCGGCTGGATCAGCTTCGTCGGCTTTCTCGCGCTGGTCAGCGTGAGCCTGGGCGTGCTCAATCTGCTGCCTGTCCCGTTACTGGACGGGGGGCACCTCATGTATTATGTTGCGGAAGTTTTGACCGGGCGGCCGGTATCCGAGCGCGTCATGGAGATCGGCGCCCGCGTCGGCATGACGCTTTTGCTGCTGCTCATGTCGTTTGCCCTCTTCAACGATTTACAACGCCTCATAAGCGGATAACACCACAATATGACGTTCAATCGCCTGTCGCTTGCCCTGGCTGCCGCATTCGCTGCACAGCCGGTATTCGCAACGGAGCCCTTCGTCGTCAAGGACATACGGGTCGAAGGCATCCAGCGCACCGAAGCCGGCACGGTTTTCAGCTATCTGCCGGTCAAGGTGGGCGAAACCCTGACCGACGAGAAAACCGCCGCCGCGATCAAGGCGCTTTATGCCACCGGCTTCTTCAAGGACGTACAGCTGGAAGCGCGCGACGGCGTGCTCATCGTCACCGTCGAGGAGCGGCCCTCGATTGCCAAGATCACCCTGTCTGGCATCAAGGAATTCTCGGAGGAAGATCTCAAGAAAGGCCTGCAGCAGACCGGTCTGGCCGAAGGCCGCGTGCTCGACCGTTCGCTGCTCGACAAGGCCGAGCAGGAACTTCAGCGCCAGTACTTCAACCGCGGCAAGTACGCGGTCGAGATCAAGTCGACGCTGACACCGCTCGAGCGCAACCGCGTCGCGGTGCAGTTCGACGTCGTCGAGGGCGACAGCGCCAAGATCCAGCAGATCAACATCGTCGGCAACAAGGCATTCCCGGAAAAGGAACTGCTCAAGCAGTTCAGCTCGACCACGCCGGGCTGGCTGACCTGGTACACCAAGAACGACCAGTACTCGAAAGCCCGCCTGGGCGGCGATATCGAGGCCCTGCGTTCGTTCTACCTCAACCGCGGCTATCTCGAATTCAACGTCGAATCGACCCAGGTGTCGATCTCACCGGACAAGAAGGGCATCTACATCACCGTCAACGTGACGGAAGGCCCGCAGTACACCGTTTCCGACGTCAAGCTCGCCGGGCAGATGCTGGTGCCCGAGACCGAACTCGCCAAGCTCGTGACCGTCAAGCCGGGCGAAATCTTCCAGCGTGACCGGCTTACCGAAAGCACCAAGAAGATCAGCGACCGGCTCGGCAATGACGGCTATGCCTTTGCCAACGTGAACGCCGTGCCCGAACTGGACAAGGACAAGCACACGGTCGCCTTCACGCTGTTTGTCGATCCGGGCCGCCGCGTCTACGTCAATCGCGTCAACGTGGCGGGCAACACCCGCACGCGTGACGAAGTCGTGCGCCGTGAAATCCGCCAGATGGAAGGCGCCTACTACGATTCCCAGAAGATCAATCTGTCGCGCGACCGGCTCAACCGGCTGGGTTTCTTCAACGAAGTCAACGTCGAGACGCCGGCCGTTTCGGGCACCACCGACCAGGTGGACGTCAACGTCAGCGTGACCGAAAAATCCACTGGCAACGTGATGCTGGGTGCGGGATTTTCCTCATCCGAGGGCCTGGTGCTGTCGGGCTCGATTTCTCAGAGCAACGTATTCGGTACCGGCAACCGGCTATCCGCGCAGATCAACTCCGGCAGCGTGAACACGGTCTACTCGCTCTCGTTCACCAATCCCTACTACACCATCGACGGCATCAGCCTCGGCTACGACCTGTACCGCCGCGACGTCGACGCCACCTCGCTCGACTATGTGGGCGACTACAAGACTTCGACCTACGGCGCAGGCATGCGCTTCGGCCTGCCGGTGAACGAGCGCGATTTCATCTCCTTCGGGCTGACCTACGAACAGACCACGGTGACCACCACCGCCACCAGCCCGATCCAGTACGCCAACTTCGTCAACATCTTCGGCGAAGACAACGATACGTTGCGCTTCGACACCAGCTGGTCGCGCGATACGCGCAACAGCTATCTTTTCCCGACCAAGGGCCTGATGCAGCGGATCGCTGCCGAAATCGGCACGCCGATCGGCAGCCTCCAGTACTACAAGCTCTCGCTGCAGCACCAGCAATACTTCCCGCTGAGCAAGGATTTCACGCTCATGCTCAACGGCGAGGTCGGCATTGGCGGTGGCCTGTCGGGCAAGCCCTTGCCCTTCTTCAAGAATTTCTACGCGGGCGGCAACAGCTCGGTGCGCGGCTTCCAGAACGGCACGCTCGGCCCGAAAGACTCGGCGGGTGACGCCTTGGGCGGCGACAAGCGCGTCGTGGGCAACGCGGAACTCTTCTTCCCCCTGCCCGGACTCAAGGATGATCAGTCCCTGCGCATGTCGGCCTTCTTCGATGCGGGCGCCACCTTCGGCCCCTTCGACGATCAGGGCCGCTATGAGAAATTCGCTTTTGGCGACCTGCGCTATTCCGCCGGTGTGGCAGTGCTGTGGGTGTCGCCGCTCGGTCCTCTGAAATTCAGCCTGGCGCAACCGCTGGTCAGCAAGTCGGGCGACAAGGAGGAAGTCTTCCAATTTACCCTCGGCAACGTATTCTGAGGGCGGATCAACGGAGTGTGACCATCATGATGTTCAAGCAGTTTGCCGTAGGCCTGGCGCTGGCGTCCGCGTTCATCGCGATGCCCGCTGCGGCGGCCGACACCAAGATCGGCTTTGTCAACACCGAGCGCCTGCTGCGCGAAGCACCGCTGTCCGTCGCCGCGCAGAAGAAACTCGAACGCGAATTCGCCGCGCGCGACCAGGAACTGCAGAAGCTCGCCAAGCAGGCCCGTGACCTGCAGGCGCAGCTCGACAAGGACGGCGTGACGATGTCCGACACCGAGCGCAAGAACAAGGAACGCGATCTGGGCAACCTCAATCGCGAACTGCAGCGCCAGGGCCGCGAATTCCGCGAGGACCTCAACCTGCGCCGCAACGAGGAACTCGGCCAGATCCAGGAGCGGGCCCGCAAGGCGATCCAGGACATCGCCAAATCCGAGAAATACGACATCATCGTCGAACAGGCGGTGTACGTCGATCCCAGGAACGACATCACCGAACGGGTGATGAAGGCGCTCGGCAGCAAGTAAGGCATCCGGCTCGCGCATGTCCGTGACGCTTACAGAGCTCGTGGCCCGTTTCGGGGGCGAGCTCGTCGGCGACGGTTCGGTGCGGGTGAAGCAGGTTGCGCCGCTCGACCGGGCGGAACCTGACGAGATCGGTTTCGTCGCCCAGAGCAAATACCTTGCACAGCTCGGCGCCACCCGCGCCGGCGCCCTGATCCTGCCGCCGGATGCACGTGATGCCAGCGACCGGCCGCGCATCCTCACACCCAATCCCTATCTGTATTTCGCCCGCGTGTCGGCACTACTGAATCCGGTATCGCGCCCGCCGGCGGGCGTGCATCCGGCCGCCACGGTCGCGGATGGCGCCATCGTGGCAGCCGATGCGTGCATCGGTCCCGGCGCGGTGATCGGCGCACGTGCGCGGATCGGTGCGCGTACCGTCATCGGCGCCCACTGCGTGATCGGCGAGGATGCGCTGATCGGCGAGGATTGCCTGCTGAACGCCAGCGTTACCGTCTACCATCGCTGCGTGATCGGCGACCGGGCAATCCTGCACGCAGGCAGCGTGATCGGTGCCGACGGTTTCGGTTTTGCGCCCAGCGAGGGGGCCTGGGAGAAAATTCCCCAGATTGGCCGCGTGCGCATCGGAGACGACGTCGAGATCGGTGCCTGCACGACCATTGACCGCGGTGCGCTGGAGGATACGGTGATCGAGGACGGGGTCAAGCTCGACAATCTGATCCAGGTTGCGCACAACGTCGTCATCGGGGCACATACGGCAATTGCCGCCTGTACCGGCATCGCCGGCAGCGTGAAGATCGGACGCCACTGCACCATCGGCGGGGCGGCGATGCTTTCCGGTCATATCGAGATCGCCGACGGCACGCGCATCTCGACCAACACCCTCATCACCAAATCGCTGTCCCGGCCGGGCACCTACACGTCGGTCATGCCGTTTTCGGAGCATGAGATGTGGCAGCGCAATGCCGTCCATGTGCGCAATCTCGACAAGCTGGTGACGCGCATACAGGCACTCGAAAAGAAACTGGGAGAACTGGAAAAAAAATGATCATGGATATCGAACAGGTGGCGCAGTACCTGCCGCATCGCTACCCCTTTCTGCTCGTCGACCGCGTTATTGAAATGGAGCTTGGCAAGCGCATTACGGCGATCAAGAACGTCACCATCAACGAGCCTTTTTTTCCCGGGCATTTCCCGGGGTCGCCGGTGATGCCCGGCGTGCTGATTCTGGAAGCGATGGCGCAGGCGGCTGCGATTCTGTCGTTCAAGACCAAGGACTACGCGCCCGAGAACATCGGAGTCGTCTATTTCGCCGGCATCGACGGCGCGCGCTTCCGCAAGCCGGTGAAGCCGGGCGACCAGCTCGTGCTCAAGGTCGATATCCTGCGCGAGACGCGCGGTATCTGGAAATACGCGGGCCGCGCCGAGGTCGACGGCGAAACCGTCGCCGAGGCCGAGCTGATGGCCACCCTGCGCGACAAGTGAGCATGCCGAGGATTCATCCCACCGCACTCGTCGCGCCCGGCGCGCGGCTCGCGGACGACGTCGAGATCGGCGCCTATTCGATCATCGGCGAGCACGTCGAGATCGGTGCCGGCACCACGGTCGGCGCGCATGCGGTCATCACCGGCCATACCCGCATCGGTGCGCGCAACCGGATCTTCCACTTCGTCTCGCTGGGCGAAGCCCCGCAGGACAAAAAATACGCCGGCGAGCCGACGCGTCTCGAAATTGGCGACGACAACGTCATCCGCGAGTTCTGTACCTTCAACACCGGCACCGTACAGGACCGCGGCGTGACCACCATCGGCAGTGACAACTGGATCATGGCCTACGTGCACATCGCGCACGACTGCGTGGTTGGCGATCGCACCATCTTCGCCAACAATGCCTCGCTTGCCGGCCATGTCGAAGTCGGCGACTGGGCCATACTCGGCGGTTTTACCGGTGTGCACCAGTTCTGCAAGATCGGCGCGCACGTCATGACCGGCGTTTCCACCGTGGTGTTCAAGGATATTCCGCCTTTCGTCATGGCATCCGGCCACCCGGCCGAGCCGCATGGTCTGAACAGCGAAGGTCTGAAGCGGCGCGGCTTTTCCGCCGACGCGCTGTCTGCGTTGAAACGCGCGTACAGGACGCTCTATCGCGAAGGCAACACCGTCGCCGAGGCGCAAGCCAAGCTCGAGGCAGATGCTGCGGCGCATCCCGAAGTCAGGCAACTGCTCGATTTTCTTGCGTGCGCCGGGCGCGGCATCATCCGCTGATGGATATCGGTCTGGTCGCCGGCGAAGCATCCGGCGATCTGCTGGGTGCGCATTTCATCCGCGCACTGCAACAGCGGCACCCGAACCTGCGCGCAGCCGGCATTGCCGGCCCGCGTCTCGTCGAAGCCGGCGTCGAGGCGATCTATCCGAGCGAGAAACTGGCGGTCAACGGCTACGTCGAGGTCTTGCGCCATCTACCGGAACTGCTGCGCATTCGCGCACACATCGGTGCCCGTTTTCTGGCGCAGCGGCCGCGCGTTTTCGTCGGCATCGATGCGCCGGATTTCAACTTTGTGCTCGAACACCGGCTCAAGACCGCCGGCATTCCCACCGTGCATTTCGTCAGCCCGTCGATCTGGGCCTGGCGGCCGGAGCGCATCCACAGAATCCGCGAGGCCGTCTCGCACATGCTGGTGGTGTTTCCCTTCGAAGAGGCGATCTATCGCGAAGCCGGCATCCCCGTCAGCTATGTGGGGCATCCGCTGGCCGACGTGATTCCGCTCGAACCCGATGCCGCCGCCGCGCGCGCAGCGCTGAATCTGACCGACGGCCCGGTGTTCGCGCTGCTGCCCGGCAGCCGGCTGTCCGAGGTGAAACGCCACGCACGCCTGATGCTGGAGGCTGCGCACCTGATCGCGCGCCGCCATCCGGACGCACGTTTCGTCCTGCCCGCCGCGAATGTGGCTGCCGCCGCATTGATCGACCAGGCGCGCGCGGGGATTGAAATCGATCTGCACGTGCTGCCCGGGCAGTCCCACACGGCGCTGGCGGCATGCGACGTCGCGCTGGTCGCGTCCGGTACGGCCACGCTGGAAACAGCGCTATTCAAGAAACCGATGGTGATCACGTACCGCGTGCCCGCGCTCACCGCCTGGCTCATGCTGCGCAAGGCGCTGCAACCCTGGGTGGGCTTGCCGAACATCCTCGTCCGCGAGTTCCTCGTGCCGGAACGCATCCAGGACGCAGCGACGCCCACGAATCTCGCGGCCGATGCGCTGGCCTGGCTGGACGATGCGCCACGCCGCGAAGCGGCCGTCGAACGCTTCCGGGCGATGCACGTCAGCCTGCGGCAGAACGCGGCAGGCCGTATCGCCGAGGCCGTGTCGCCGTATATGGAGGATCGTCCCGCATGAGCCTGCATTGGGGGCCGCCTGGTCTGTGCGGTGTCGACGAAGCCGGGCGGGGGCCGCTCGCCGGCCCGGTGGTGGCGGCGGCTGTCATGCTCGACCCCGCGCGACCCATCGAAGGCCTGCGCGATTCCAAGAAGCTCTCGGCTGCCGCGCGCGAACGGCTGGCCGAGGCCATTCGCCGCGAAGCGTTCGTCTGGTGTGTGGCCGAAGCCAGCGTCGAGGAGATCGACCGGCTGAATATCCTGCATGCGACGATGCTTGCCATGCGGCGCGCAGTCGAAGGCCTCGGCCGTGCGCCCGACGATGTCTGGGTGGACGGCAATCGCTGCCCCGAATGGCCATGGCGCTCGCAGGCCGTGGTCAAGGGCGACGACAAGGTCGCCGCCATTGCCGCCGCCTCCATCCTCGCCAAGACTGCGCGCGACGCCTTCATGCGCCAGTTGCACGAAACCTATCCCGTCTATGGTTTCGACCGGCACATGGGTTACGGTACGGCGCAGCATCTCGATGCACTCAAGGCGCATGGCGCCTGTCCGCAGCACCGGCGCAGTTTCTCGCCGGTTAAACTCGTCCTCGATCAAAACCGATTGTTCTGAAAGGAAACCCCATGCTGCAACTCATGTTTCTGCTGCACGTCCTCGGCGTCGTCGTCTGGGTTGGCGGCATGTTCTTTGCCTATCTCGCCTTGCGCCCCGTCGCAGCCAGCGTGCTCGAACCGCCGCAGCGCCTGACCCTGTGGGCCGGCGTATTCGGCAAATTCTTTCCCTGGGTGTGGGTCTCGGTGCTGCTCATCCTCCTCAGCGGCCTGCACATGCTCATGGTCTTCGGCGGGCTCGCCGCGCCGCACCACGCGTTGACCATGCTGGGGCTGGGCATCGTGATGATGCTGGTCTTCGCCCACGTCTTCTTCGCGCCCTACAAAAAACTCAAACGCGCCGTCGCCGGACAGGACTGGAAGACCGGCGGTGCGGCGCTTGGCCAGATCCGCCGGCTTATTGGCCTCAACCTGATCCTGGGGCTGGTGACGATCGCGGTGGTGTTCGTGGGGCGCGCACTGGGCTGACGGCGCGAAACGGACGCCATTCGTGCACCCCCGGTCACGCCGGATTCTGCAGGCCGTATCCTACGAAGGGGTCGCCATCCTGTTCGTCGGGCCGGTCCTGGCCTGGATGTTCGATCATCCGGTGGCATCCGCATTCGCACTCTCGGCGATCATGTCCACGATCGCGCTCGCCTGGAACTATCTCTTCAACACGCTGTTCGAGCGCTGGGAAACCCGTCAAACCGCCAAGGGCCGCTCGCTGCGGCGGCGGCTTGCGCATGGCCTGGGCTTTGAAGGCGGCCTGCTGCTGTTGCTCGTGCCCTTGATGGCTTACTGGCTCGAGACCACGCTTCTCAACGCCTTTCTGGCCGATCTCGGCATTTTCGCGTTCTTCTTTCTGTACACGATCGGTTTTACCTGGACATTCGACCGCATGCTGGGGTTGCCGCAGTCGGCAACCTAAGACGGGATGAGGGCCGTCAGGGCTCTTCCTGGGCCGGTCGATGCAAGAGGTGCAGGGCGGTTTCCCGGATCGTCCCGGCTTGTGCCGGGCACTGCAGTTCCGCGTGAAACCGCCCGTCGCGGTAGAGGTAGATCGTGGGCAAATGAAAGATGTCGAATCCGCGCGCCACACCCGTGGCTTCGCTGACGTCGATTTCGTAGAAGACCTGAACAACATCACCCAGTGCGTCGGGCAACAGCCGTTTCCAGGCGCGGCAGGCACCGCAGTGCGGCGCCGTGAAAAGTGCGATCGCCACGCCGGCCGTCGCGGCCAGCCGGGCGTGAAATTCGCCTTCGCCCAGGCGCACGAAGGCAGACGGGGCAGGTGTGCCCGGACTGGTAGAATCGCGCCTTTCCGCTTGCCGGTCGCCAGCCATGCTGTTCCTCGAACTCCTCGGTTTTCTGCTGTTGATCCTCGTGGCAGCGGAGATCTTTGTCAACGCGCTCGAGCATCTGGGCGAACGGCTGGGCATTTCGGAAGGGGTGACCGGATCGCTGTTCGCGGCGGTGGGCACGGCCATGCCGGAGACGCTGGTGCCGTTGCTGGCGATCTTCGGCGGGGCGAGCAGCGTCGAAACCAGCCACGAGATCGGCGTCGGAGCGATTCTGGGCGCGCCGCTGATGCTGTCGACGCTGTCGCTTTGCCTGATGGGGCTGGCGGTGCTGAAGCGCCGCGGCCTGCGCGGCGCGCTGACGCCGGAGCGCAGCGGGCTCAAGCGCGATCTGGATTTCTTCCTGATGGCTTTCGTCGTGGCGTTCGTCGCCATGTTCATTCCGCATGGCGACGGCCTGGTGCGCGCCGGACTGGCCTTCGTCATGGTGCTGATCTATTTCGTCTACGTGATGCTGACCCTGCGTGCCTCGGCCAAACTGGTGGAAGACGGTCACGGCACCGAGGCGGAATCGCCCATGCTGCTGACCCGTCTGGGGCTGCCCCAGAATCTCGCCGTCATCGTGGTGCAGCTGGGGCTGGGGCTGGCGCTGCTGATTGCCGGCGCCAAGGGATTCATTCACGGCGTCGAGGCGGCCGCGCCGATCATCGGCATTTCGGCATTGCTGCTGTCGCTGATGATCATCCCCGTCGCCACCGAGCTGCCGGAAAAGGTGAATTCCATCCTGTGGATACGCAAGCGCAAGGATACCCTGGCTTTCGGCAACATTACCGGGGCGATGGTGTTCCAGGGCACCCTGCTGCCGGCCATCGGCATCGCGCTCACCCCCTGGGTTGCGCAACAGAAGGAAGTGCTGCTCGGGGTGATCGTGACCCTTGTGGCCGCTTTCTGGCTGCGCTGGATGGCGCTGACCGGCGGTCTGAAGGTGTGGCACCTGTTCGTGAACGGGGCTTTGTATGTGACGTATCTGACGGCCGTGCTGGTTTGAGTCTGATGCGCGTGCCCATAAAAAACGGCGGGAAACCCCGCCGTTTTTTATGGGCACGGGACGAGCCGCTCAGTGCAGCCGGCGACGGGTCGCGAAACCAACCAGTCCGATCCCTGCCAGCAGCATGGCCCAGGTCTCGATTTCGGGGACAGCCGCGACTTGCCAGCCAATATCCTGCATCGCGGCGAAATCGAGATCGGTGAAATACTTGCGCTGTCCACTGGCGAGTGTTGCGGTCATCGAGGCTTCCTGCACGATACCGTCGACCGTGCCCAATGTACCGTCGGCCCAGTGGCCATCTCCGGTCAGCGCAACCATGCCGGCGGTCGGGCCGACGAAGCTGTTTCCGAGGATACGGTTGTAGAAACTGTCGGCGGTGGCGAATCCGAGTACATGCGCGAGCTCGTGGACAGCAACTGAATAAAAGTCGTAGCTCGATGCATTCAGGCCGGCGCTCGAAGCGCCGAAGTACCAGTTGGTCCCGGAGCTGTCGAAACTGATCGAGCCTCCCCAGGTCGCGAAATCGATGGCATCGGCGGAAACAACCGTGCCGTCGTTGCCGTAGGTATTCTGTGTCTCGCCCTGGCCGCGGTCGACCGCGGTGCCGCAGAACGCGAAGCTGCCACTGCAGGCGTAACCGCCAGGGCCGCCCACGCCCAGCACGCCATTGGTGAAATCGTAGCCGCCGGCATAGATACGGATGACATTGGCCGCGATGCTCTGGCGACCCAGCGTGATGCCGGGGTCGTCGAAATCGTAGGGACTGGAAGACGGGTTGAAAAAATTGAGACTGAAATCGTTGCTGCCGGATGAGACGATTGCAGCCAGATTGTCCTGAAAACGCGTTTCGAATATGGACGCGGCGGCATTGAGCGCAGCAATGCTGTCGGGGTTGGAAGAGAAGAAATGGGTAGTGTCGTAGCTGAAATCAAACTGGATGTCGATGTTGGCCAGCGCGTGGGATGTGGTGGCCAGCAGCAGGCCGCCGGCCAGCAGTGTGCGTTTCATGGGGGGCTCCCGAGTCAAGATTCACTTGGCTCCGCATATCGTCATTTTCGGCGAAGTCTACGGCAAAACGGTTTGCACTGGAAAATCCAGGTTAGGGTGTGTGCCGGTAAGGCCCCTCCAGTTCGTCCATATAGTGCGCAATGGCATCGGTCTCGCGTTCCAGAAAGCGGTCGACCGCCTGACGGAACTCGGTGTTTTCCAGCCAGTGCCAGGAGTGCGTCGCGGTCGGGACCAGCCCGCGCGCGAGCTTGTGTTCGCCCTGGGCACCGCCTTCGAAAACCTTCAAGCCCCTGGCAATCGCGTATTCGATGCCCTGCTGATAGCAGGTTTCGAAGTGCAGGCCGGGCAGATATTCCAGCGTGCCCCAGTGGCGGCCGTACAGGCGTTCGCTGTCTTTCAGGCAGAACGAGCAGGCGACCGGTTCGCCGTCGCGGTCGGCGATGATCAGCACGAGATTGTCCGGCATCGTGTCGCGCAGTGCGGCGAAAAATTCGGGATTCAGGTGCGGGTCGCTGCGATGGCGGGCATAGGTGTCGGCATAACAGCGCCAGAAGTGCGACCAGTCGGCATCGGTGCTGTCGCGGCCTTCCACCCAGCGGAAGCTCACGCCCAGTGCCGCCAGTTTCTTGCGCTCCTGGCGAATTTTCTTGCGCTTGTCGTGCGAGAGCGCGGCGAGGAAATCGTCGAAGGCGGCGTAACGGGCGTTGTGCCAGTGAAACTGGAAACCGCTGCGGTGCAGCAACGGGCCGAAGGCGCTTGCACGGGCGTGCTCGTCAGGGGAGTCGGTGTCCTGGGCGGATGCGCCGGAGCGTGCGTTCAGGACCGCATGGTCGGCTTCGGCGGGAAACAGGAGGTGGAAGGACGAGCAGCCGGTGTCGTGCGTGAGCGTCAACGCGGCCTGGATCAGGGTCGCGCGGTCTGCATCATTGCTTGCCAGCAGACGCGGGCCGGGTACGGGTGAGAAGGGCGCGCAGCACACCAGCTTGGGATAGTAATTCAGGCCGTGCCGGCGATAGGCATCGGCCCAGGCCCAGTCGAACACGAATTCGCCCCAGGAATGGTGCTTGACGTAGAGCGGCATCGCGGCCACCAACCGATCGTCGCGGAACAGGGCAAGATGCACCGGTTCCCAGCCGATGGGGGCACCGACGCAGCCGGTGGTTTCGAGCGCCTGCAGAAAGGCGTGGCGGATGACGGGCGATTCGCCGGCCAGCGCATCCCACGCGGCGGCGTCGAGATCGGCGATGCGGGTGACGACGCGAATCACGGCTTCGTCCGTCGTCGCGGCCTTCGACTGATTTGAGGATGCGGCTTCCGCCTCGGGGGGCTTTGCTTCAAAATGCACGTTTTCGCGAGCTTTCATCGACATCGAGAATGAATCTGCACGAGTATCAGGCCAAGCAGATCCTGCGTTCGGCCAACATTAACACGCCGCGCGGACAGGTGGCCGACAGCGCCGATGCTGCGGTTGCGGCAGCGCAGGGACTGGGCGGCGACGCCTGGGTGGTCAAGGCCCAAATCCATGCCGGCGGGCGCGGCAAGGCCGGCGGCGTCAAGGTCGTGAAGTCGCTCGATGCGGTGCGCGACATGGCCGCCGCACTGCTCGGCAAACCGCTGGTCACGATCCAGAATGCGCCCGACGGCCAACCCGTCAATCAGGTGCTGGTCGAGGAAACGCTGGCCATCGCGCGCGAGCTGTATCTGTCCTTGCTCGTCGACCGCGAAACCGAACGCGTCGCCATCGTCGCGTCGGCTGCCGGTGGCATGGAGATCGAGGAAGTCGCGCACGCCACACCGGAAAAAATCTTGAGGGAGTGGTGCGATCCGCAGCTCGGCGTGCAGGATTTCCAGGGCCGTGCGCTGGCTTTCGCGCTCGGACTGACGGGCGACGCCTACAAGGATTTCTGCAAGCTGCTGCCGGCGCTGTACCGGGTATTCGTGAACAGTGACCTGTCGTTGCTGGAGATCAATCCGCTCGTCGTCACCGCCGACAACCGGGTGTTGCCGCTCGACTGCAAGATGAGCGTCGACGACAACGCGCTGTATCGCCGCAAGTCACTGGCCGAATGCATGGACATGGCCCAGATCGATGCCAAGGAAGCCGCCGCACACGCGGCCAACGTGAACTACGTCGCGCTCGCCGGCAACATCGGCTGCATGGTCAACGGCGCCGGTCTGGCGATGGCGACCATGGACCTGATCCAGCTCAAGGGCGGCATGCCGGCCAATTTTCTCGACGTCGGCGGTGGCGCCACGCCGGAAACCGTGGCGCAAGGGTTCAAGATCATCCTGCTCGACCCCAACGTGAAAGCGGTGCTGATCAACATCTTCGGCGGCATCGTGCGCTGCGACGTCATCGCCGAGGGCATCATCCAGGCGGTGAAGGAGGTCGGCGTGCAGGTGCCGGTCGTCGTGCGGCTGGAAGGCACGAACGCCGACGAGGGGCGCACGCTGCTGGCACAGTCGGGGCTGGCGATTCTGGCCGCCGAGAGTCTGACGCAGGCGGCCGAGCTGGCCGTGGAGAAAGCCCAATGAGCATCCTTGTCGACAAAAATACCCGCGTCATCTGTCAGGGGTTCACCGGCAAGCAGGGCAGCTTTCATTCCGAGCAGGCCATCGCCTATGGCACCAGGATGGTCGGTGGCGTGACGCCGGGCAAGGGCGGGCAAATGCATCTCGGCCTGCCGGTGTTCAACACGGTGCGCGCCGCCGTGCGCGACACCGGCGCGCAGGCTACGATGATCTATGTGCCCGCGGCCTTTGCCGCGGATTCCATCCTCGAGGCGGCGGATGCCGGCATCGAAGTCATCGTTTGCATCACCGAAGGCATTCCGGTGCTCGATATGCTTCAAGTCAAAACCGCGCTGAACGTGAAAGCCGCATTGCGTGCCAACGGGGCAAAACTCATCGGCCCCAACTGTCCCGGCATCATCACCTCCGGCGAATGCAAGATCGGCATCATGCCGGGCCGCATCCATCAGAAAGGCAAGATCGGCATCGTCTCGCGCTCGGGTACGCTCACCTACGAAGCCGTGCACCAGACCACGCAACTCGGGTTGGGCCAGTCGACCTGCGTCGGCATCGGCGGTGATCCGATCAAGGGCATGGATTTCATCGACTGCCTCGAACGGTTCGAGGCCGATCCGCAGACCGAAGCCATCATCATGGTGGGCGAGATCGGCGGCACGCGCGAGGAAGAAGCCGCTGAATTCATCCGGTCGAACATGAAGAAGCCGGTGGCGGCCTACATTGCGGGGCGCACGGCCCCCAAAGGCAAGCGCATGGGCCACGCCGGTGCCATCATCGCCGGCGGCAGCGGCACGGCGGATGCCAAGATCCGTGTGCTGGAAACGGCGGGCGTGGTCGTGGCGCAGAGCCCGGCGCAACTGGGCGAAGCGGTGCAGTTGGCGATGGGCGCGCGCTGAGCGGGGGATGAAACTCGCTCTCGCGCAGCTCAATCTCGCCGTCGGCGATATCGCCGGCAACACCGATCGCCTGCTGGCTGCCGCGCACGAAGCGCAGGCGGCGGGCGCAGCGCTCCTGCTCACACCCGAAATGTCGGTCTGCGGCTACCCGGCCGAAGACCTCGTGCTGCGGCAGGATTTCTGTGCGGCCTGTGCGGCTGCGCTGGATCGCATCGCGCGCGAAGCGCCGCCAGCACTCGCACTCATCGTCGGCTATCCCGAACGCAGCGACGACGGGCTTTTCAATGCGGCGGCACTGGTGCGTGGCGGGCGTGTCGAGACGGTCTACCGCAAGCATCATCTGCCGAATCATTCGGTATTCGACGAGCAGCGCGTGTTCGACAGCGGCGACGTGCCTCGCGTATTCACCTGCGGTGGGCTCAATTTCGGCCTCAACATCTGCGGCGACATCTGGGAGCCCGGCCCGGCGAAATGGGCCATGGAAGCGGGGGCGGACTGGCTGCTGGTCCCCAACGCATCGCCCTGGCATCTGAACAAGGAGCGCGAGCGGCTGTCGGTCGCGCGCGCGCGCCAGGTCGAGGCGCCGCTGCCCATCGTCTACGGCAACCTTGTCGGGGGGCAGGACGAGCTGGTGTTCGACGGCGCATCCTTCGTGATCGATGCCGAAGGCAGCGTGCTCGTGCAGTGCCCGGCCTGGCGCGAGGGCGTGTTCTACGTCGAACTGGATGTGGACACCGCCAGCGGCCCCATGCACCTTCTGCCGACCGAAGTGCAGTCCGCTTACGACGCACTGGTGCTGGCCGTGCGCGATTATGTCGGCAAGAACGGTTTCAGGGGGGTGCACCTGGGTCTGTCGGGCGGCATCGATTCCGCGCTCACGCTCGCCATTGCCGTCGACGCGCTGGGTGCGGACAGGGTCCATGCCGTGATGATGCCTTCCGGCTACACCGCCCCGATCAGCGTCGAGGATTCGCGCGACATGGTGAAGCGCCTGGGCGTGAAGTATTCCGAGATCGCCATCAAGCCCATGGTCGATGCGTTTACGGCCCAGCTCGCAGATGAATTCGCCGGCCTCAAGGCCGATACCACCGAAGAAAATCTCCAGGCGCGCACGCGCGGCACCCTGCTCATGGCGCTGTCGAACAAATTCGGCACGCTGGTGCTGACCACCGGCAACAAGAGCGAGATGGGTACCGGCTACGCCACGCTCTACGGCGACATGGCCGGCGGCTTCGCCGTACTGAAAGATGTGCCCAAGATGCTGGTGTACCGGCTGTCGGACTACCGCAACAGCGTATCGGCCGTCATCCCGCAACGCATCATCGACCGGCCGCCCTCGGCCGAACTGCGCCCCGACCAGACCGATCAGGACAGCCTCCCGCCCTACGAGATCCTCGACGCCATCCTTGCCGCCTATGTCGAACGCGATCTCTCCGCGCGCGACATCGTCGCGCTGGGGTACGATGCGGCCATGGTGAAACGTGTCATGCGCATGGTTGACCTCGCCGAATACAAGCGCCGCCAGGCCGCGCCCGGCCCGCGCATCACCCCGCGCAATTTCGGCAAGGACCGCCGTTACCCCATCACCAACAAGTACCGACCCGAAGGAGACCTGCCATGAAAAAAATCGAAGCCATCATCAAGCCCTTCAAGCTCGACGAAGTGCGCGAGGCGCTGTCCGAGATCGGCGTCACCGGCCTGACCGTCACCGAGGTCAAGGGCTTCGGTCGCCAGAAAGGGCATACCGAGCTTTATCGCGGCGCTGAATACGTCGTCGATTTCCTGCCCAAGATCAAGGTCGAACTCGTGATCGCCGACAGCCTGCTCGACCGCGCCATGGAGGCCATCGTCACCGCCGCACGCACCGGCAAGATCGGCGACGGCAAGATATTCGTCAGCGATATGGAGCAGGTCGTGCGCATCCGCACGGGGGAATCGGGCGAAGCGGCGGTTTGAATATATTTCAGGCCACGCAATAAAAAACGCCCCGCGCAAGGCGGGGCGAAAAGGGAAGCCGGAGCTTCGTCGGAGAAAGTCGGGGCAGGTCAGATCTGGAACTGCACGCCGATGACGAACTTGTCCAGGTCGGTGTCGGGCGTGGGCCGATCGTCTTCGGTTTTCGACCAGAAGGCCGAAACCCGGGCGTTGTGTCCCTTGATGACGTAGTTGAGACCGACGTCGAGCACATCGATGGTGGAGTTGGACAGCTCGCGGTCGAAACTCTGGTAGCGGACGAACGGCTGTACCTGGCCAATGCCGACCTTGCCCGGTAGGAGGAAAGCGGCGGTGGCGAGGTAGCCTTTGCCTTCGACCAGGCCGCCGACGTTGTCGTTGGCGCCGGCGCCGCCCGGGCAGGCCGGTGCGCCGGGTTCACCGCTGCCGCAGTCGGCCTTGCCGTCGAGGTCGTAGTCGTAGTAGGCGCCTTCGAGCGTGAGCACGCCGCCGCCCGCCAGTTTCTTCTCCATCAGCAGGTCGATGTTCATGCCGAGGTAGTCGCCCGGGTTGCCCGCCACCCCGACGCCGTCGCTCTGGTACATGCCGGCGAAGCCCAGCGTGAGGATGTCGGCCGAGCCGTAGTAGGTGCTGCCGGTGTAGTAGGCGGGCGCGGGTTCGGCGTCCCAGAAGGCGTAGGCGGCACGCCAGCTGTAGAGCAGGTTGTCGGATTCGTTCGAGGCGCCGGCGTAGTTGTTGTGGCCCTTGAAGGCACCGAGCACATAGGTGAGCTTGCTGTCCATCACCTTGCCCCAGAGCTGCACGCCGTTGTCGCGGCCGATGGCGAGATTGGGGTACTGGGACACCATCGGGTAGTCCCACACGTTGAGATAGAAGGGGCCGTCCAGGTTGGCCCGGTCGGACGCGGGCAGCATGCGGCCGAACCAGACGTTGAATTCCGGCATGGGCTCGTATTGCACGTAGGCGTCCATCACCCGCAGGCCGTCCGGCGTATTGCCGCTGCCGTCGCGCTCGAAATTGAGCGTGGCGCCCAGGGTTTTCATCACGCGGCCGCTCATGTAGACGCGCGTGCTGTCGACGACGAAATCGTTCGAGCGGTCCGAGCCGCTGGGTGCTGCGTTCTCCAGCGACTGATAGCTGAGCCGCAGGCCGGCCCCGATGCTGAAGGAGGCGTCGCCTCCCAGGTCGAAGGTGGCGGCCTGGCTGGCGGTGCTGGTCAATCCCAGCAGGCACAGCGCGGCAAGGGGGGTGAGGCGGGGGTGGGTCATGCGGGGGCTCCTTATCTGATGTATACAAAAATGCACTCAAGTTTGTGCCGCGACGTATACAAAGCACCTTGCATGCCATAGGGGTGGAAGAAGCGTGCCCAAATTGCGTATTTGTATATTTTATAAATATAAAACAACAGCTTGTTTGATTGTTTCGCGGGGGTTTTGGGGCTCGTGTGTAGGCGCGGGTCTTGATTGAGATCAGTCCGTTTCGCACTTTATGGGTGCAGAAAGGCCTTCATGATGCATACGATGGTGCATAGGATGGCAATCGAGTGCGGATTTGTCCGCCCGTTTACGGGCGGATTGTCGTTCGTGACATGTTTTTATTGTATTGATTAATAACAGTTAATCGGGTGATTTTCTGAAACCTTCCGTCTTGTATACAACATGGCGTCTTCTGGCACGCTCGCTGCTACGGACTGGGGCGGGCAGGTGTGACTCCCACTCCCTTTTTTTGACGACATACGAGGTGAAGGATGACGAACAGACGGCAGTTCATACAGAGCGTGGGCGCCCTCGCGGGCATGGCGGCGTTGCCGGGCGGCATGGTGAAAACCGCATTCGCGGCAGGCAAGGAACCGATCAAGATCGGCATCCTGCATTCGCTGTCGGGCACGATGGCGATTTCGGAAACGGCGCTGAAGAACACTGCGTTGATGGCCATCGATTCGATCAATGCGAAGGGCGGCGTGCTGGGCCGTCCGGTCGAGGCGGTGGTGGTGGACCCGGCGTCGAACTGGCCGCTGTTTGCGGAAAAGGCGCGGCAGCTGCTGACCCAGGACAAGGTTGCGGCCGTGTTCGGCTGCTGGACTTCGGTGTCGCGCAAATCCGTGCTGCCGGTGTTCGAGGAACTGAACGGCCTGTTGTACTACCCCGTGCAATATGAAGGCGAGGAGCTCTCGCAGAACGTGTTCTACACCGGCGCGGCGCCCAACCAGCAGGCGATCCCCGCGACCGAATACCTGATGAGCAAGGAAGGCGGCAGCGCCAAGAAATTCGTCCTGCTCGGCACCGATTACGTCTACCCGCGCACGACCAACAAGATCCTGCGCGCTTTCCTCAAGTCCAAGGGCGTGCCCGAAGCCAGCATCATGGAGGAATACACCCCCTTCGGCCATTCGGATTACCAGACCATCATCGCCAAGATCAAGAAATTCTCGGCCGGTGCCAAGACCTGTGTGATCTCGACGATCAACGGCGACTCCAACGTGCCGTTCTACAAGGAGCTCGGCAACCAGGGCATCAAGGCGACCGACATCCCGGTCGTGGCCTTCTCCGTGGCCGAGCAGGAGCTTGCCGGAATCGACACCAAACCGCTGGTGGGCCATCTGGCCGCCTGGAACTACTTCGAGACGATCAAGAATCCCGAGAACACCGCGTTCGTGAAGATGTGGAAGGACTACGTCAAGGCCAAGAAGCTGAAGGACGCGCCGGTGACCGACGATCCGATGGAAGCGACCTGGATCGGCATCCACATGTGGAAGCAGGCGGTCGAGAAGGCCGGCTCCATCGAGGTCGACAAGGTGCGCAAGGGGATGGCCGGCCAGACCTTCAAGGCGCCCTGCGGCTTCACGGTGAAGATGGACGAAACCAACCACCACCTTCACAAGCCCGTGTTCATCGGCGAAGTGCGTGCCGATGGCCAGTTCAACGTGGTCTGGAAGACCAAGGGCCCGATCCGCGCCCAGCCCTGGAGTCCGTTCATTCCGGGCAACGAGGGCAAGCAGAAACTCTGATCCGCAACCGGTGTCCCCGGCACGGGCCGGGGGTGCTCCCGAATTCACGTCATGCTGAAATTTCTTCTTGGGCTGGCGCTGTGCCTGCCTCTGTTCGCGCGCGCCGCGCTCGACCCGGCCGCATTGATGCCCTTCGCGGGCGAAGACTCGGCGGCCAAGGCCGAAGCGGTCACCGCGCTGGCCGGCAACCCCGATCCGCAGGTCGATGCCCTGTTCAGGGCGCTGTCCGGGGACAGTCTCTTCTTCCTGCCGGACGGACGGGTCGTCGTCTTCGACGGCGAACGCTACGCCGATGCCGCTACCGGCACATCGCTGGCGTCCGAGCCCGAATCGCCCGAATCCGTCATCGTCAACAACGTGGTGCGCGGTGCGCTCGAATCCGCCGTGGCGCTGCGCGGGCTGGCGGCGGCGGACCCCGCTGCGCGACTGGCCGCCGCCGGGGTGCTGAAGGAGCGTGCCGACCCGGGCTTTCTGCCGGCGCTTGAAGCTGCGCTGGACAGGGAAACCGATCCCCGGGTGAAGGATGCGCTTTCGCGCACGACGGCGCTGCTGCAGCTGGCCAGTCCGGACAAGGCGGTCAGACTGGCCGCGATCGAACGCCTGGGCGCCTCGCGCGACCGCAATGTTCGCGCGGCGCTGGCACCGCTGGCCGAAGCCGAGACCGATCCCGCGCTCAAGGCCGCGTTCAAGTCGGCGCTCGACGCCATCGATTTCCGGCTGTCGGTGGCCAATTTCTTCACCAACGTCTTCTCGGGCCTGTCACTCGGCAGCATCCTGCTGCTGGCCGCGCTGGGGCTGGCCATCACCTTCGGGCTGATGGGCATCATCAACATGGCGCACGGCGAAATGCTGATGCTGGGGGCCTACACCACCTACGTCGTGCAGGGTTTTTTCCGCACCCATTTCCCGGACGCGCTCGACTGGTATCCGCTGGCGGCGCTGCCGCTCGCCTTCCTGGTCGCGGCAGGGGTGGGCGCGGTGCTGGAGCGCACGGTCATCCGCCATCTCTACGGCCGGCCGCTTGAAACCCTGCTTGCCACCTGGGGCCTGTCGCTGATCCTGATCCAGGCGGTGCGCTCGATCTTCGGCCCGCAGAACGTCGAAGTCGCCAATCCGAGCTGGATGTCCGGCGCATTCGAGATCTACGGCGTCGTGCTGCCGTACAACCGGCTCGTCATCATCGGCTTCGCCTTCTTCGTGCTCGCCATCGTCTGGTTCGTGCTGAATCGTACCCGCATGGGCCTTTACGTGCGCGGCGTGATGCAGAACCGGCCGATGGCCGACGCCATCGGCGTGCCGACCGCGCGCGTCGACATGATGGCCTTCGCGCTCGGTTCCGGCATCGCGGGCCTGGGCGGCGTCGCCCTCTCGCAGATCGGCAACGTCGGCCCCGAGCTCGGACAGGCCTACATCATCGATTCGTTCATGGTCGTGGTGCTGGGCGGCGTCGGCCAGCTTGCCGGCACCGTGGTCGCCGCGCTCGGTCTGGGCGAAATCAACAAGTTTCTCGAACCCTACGCGGGCGCGGTGCTTGGCAAGATCGCCGTGCTCGTGCTCATCATTCTGTTCATCCAGAAACGGCCGTCCGGCCTGTTCGCCCTGAAGGGCCGGAGTGCCGACGCATGACCGAACGCCGCCTGTTTTCCCCGTTCGGCTGGACACTGTTCGTGATCATCGTCGCGCTCGGGCTCGCCATGCCGCTGCTGCATGTCTTCGCGCCCGAAGGCCACCCGCTGCACGTGTCGGCCTACACGCTCACCCTGGTCGGCAAGATCCTCTGCTATGCCGCCGTCGCGCTGGCGATGGACCTGGTGTGGGGCTACGCCGGCATCCTGTCGCTCGGCCACGGGCTCTTCTTTGCCCTGGGCGGCTACGCCTTCGGCATGTATCTCATGCGGCAGATCGGCCGCGACGGCCAGTACCAGAGCGATCTGCCGGATTTCATGGTCTTTCTCGACTGGAAGGACTACCCCTGGTACTGGGCCGGCACCGATCATTTCCTCTGGGCGCTGGTGCTGGTGATCGCCGTGCCGGGCATCGTCGCCTTCGTCTTCGGCTGGTTCGCCTTCCGCTCGCGGATCAAGGGCGTGTATTTCTCGATCATCACGCAGGCGCTCACCTTCGCCGCGATGCTGCTGTTCTTCCGCAACGACACCGGGTTCGGCGGCAACAACGGCTTCACCGATTTCAAGCGCATCCTCGGGTTTCCGGTTGCCGCACCGGAAACCCGTGCCGTGCTGTTCGCGCTGACCGTAGCCTATGTCGCCGGCATTCTGGTGTTCTGCCGCTGGCTGATGCAGAGCAAGTTCGGCCGTGTGCTGGCGGCGATCCGCGATGCCGAATCGCGCACCATGTTCGTCGGCTACGACCCGCTGCCCTACAAGCTCGGCGTGTGGACGCTCTCGGCCGTGCTGTGCGGCATTGCCGGCGCGCTGTACGTGCCGCAGGTCGGCATCATCAATCCGTCCGAGATGTCGCCCGCCAATTCCATCGAGATCGCCATCTGGACCGCCATCGGCGGACGCGGCACGCTGATCGGGCCGCTCCTGGGCGCCGGCATCGTCAACGGCGCGAAGAGCTGGTTCACCGTGAGTTTTCCCGATCTGTGGCTGTACGTGCTGGGGGCGATGTTCGTGATCGCCACCCTGTTCCTGCCACGCGGCGTGATGGGCCTGCTGGGGAGAAAGGCATGAACGGGACCCCGCAGTACGCGCCCGTCGTCGCCCATCCCTACGCGCTGACCGGCACCGAATACGATCCCGGCCGCGCGGCCGGATCGGTGGCCGGCGGCGATGCGAGCTATGGCCGCGTGGTCGTGCCGGGCGAAGTCGATGTCAGCCACGGCGCGATCCTCTACCTGGAAGGCGTCACCGTCAGTTTCGACGGCTTTCGCGCGCTCAACGACCTGAACCTCTCGGTCGACGACGGCGAGCTGCGCTGCATCATCGGCCCCAACGGCGCGGGCAAGACAACGATGATGGACGTGATCACCGGCAAGACGCGGCCGGACGCAGGCACAGTCTATTTCGGCCAGACCATCGATCTCACGCGGCTGAACGAAGTGGCCATCGCTCACGCCGGCATCGGCCGCAAATTCCAGAAGCCCACCGTGTTCGAGAACCTCACGGTGTTCGAGAACCTCGAGCTCGCGCTCAAGGCCGACAAGCGTGCGCGCGCCAGTCTTCTAGCGAAGCTGGACGGCGAGCAGCGCGACCGCATCGACGCGGTGCTCGCGACGATCAAGCTCGCCGACGCCGCGCACGGCCCGGCGGGCCGGCTCTCGCATGGGCAGAAGCAGTGGCTGGAAATCGGCATGCTGCTGGCGCAGGAGCCGCGCGTGCTGCTGCTCGACGAGCCCGTCGCCGGCATGACCGACCAGGAGACGGCCGAGACCGCCGAGCTGTTCCTGTCGCTCAAGGGCAAACACACGCTGATCGTGGTGGAGCACGACATGGATTTCATCAACACCATCGCCGGCACGGTGACCGTGCTGCACGAAGGTCACGTACTCGCCGAAGGCGATATGGCGACCGTGCAGAACGATCCCCGGGTCGTCGAAGTGTATCTGGGCCGTTGAGGGGCATGCGATGCTGAAAGCCGAAACCCTCGACCAGTACTACGGCGGCAGCCAGATCCTGCGTGGCGTCTCGCTCGACGTGCCGCCCGGCAAGGTGACCGTGCTGCTCGGCCGCAACGGCGTGGGCAAGACCACGCTGCTGAAATGCCTGATGGGCGCGCTGCCGGTGAAGGCCGGGCGCATGAGTCTCTCCGGCGAGGACGTCACCCGGCTCAAGCCGCATCAGCGCGCGCGCCGCGGCCTGGGTTACGTGCCGCAGGGACGCGACATCTTCGGCCGCCTCACGGTACGCGAAAACCTGCTCATGGGCCTGGCGGCCAACCCAAAGGCGAAGACCGTTCCGGACGACATCTTCGAACTTTTCCCGGTGCTGAAAACCATGCTGCACCGGCGCGGCGGCGATCTGTCCGGCGGGCAGCAGCAGCAGCTCGCCATCGGGCGTGCGCTCGCCGCCGGGCCGAAATATCTCATCCTCGACGAGCCGACCGAAGGCATCCAGCCGTCGATCATCAAGGACATCGGCCGCGTGATCACGCTGCTGGCCGAACGCGGCATGGGGATTCTGCTGGTCGAGCAGTACTACGACTTCGCCGAGGAGCTGGCCGATTTCTATGCCGTGATGCAGCGCGGCGAAATCATCCGGTCCGGCACCGGCGAAACCCTGCCCACGGACGGCGTGCGGCAGATGGTGGCGATCTGACAAGAGGGCGGGCAAGACAGATGACGATGTTCGACAAGGTTCTGGTGGCCAACCGCGGCGAGATCGCCTGGCGGGTGATCCGCACGCTGAAGAAAATGGGCGTGAAGAGCGTGGCCGTGTATTCCGAAGCGGATCGCGGCGCCCCGCACGTGCGCCATGCCGACGAGGCCGTATGCGTGGGGCCGGCCGCCGCCGCGCAGAGCTATCTGGATGCCGATGCGATCCTGGCGGCATGCAGGGCCACCGGTGCGCAGGCGGTGCATCCCGGCTACGGTTTCCTGTCGGAAAACATGGCGTTCGCGCGCGCATGCGAGGCGAACGGTATCGCCTTCCTCGGTCCCACGCCGGAGCAGGTCGAGGCCTTCGGCCTCAAGGACCGCGCGCGCGACGTGGCCGAGCGTGCCGGCGTGCCCCTGCCGCCGGGCAGCGGCCTGCTGGACAGCGTCGAGGATGCGGTCGCGGCAGCAGATCGCGTCGGTTTCCCGGTCATGGTCAAGGCAGTGGCGGGCGGCGGCGGCATCGGCATGCAGGCGGTGCACGAGCCGGCCGACCTGCCCGAAGTCTTTGCCCGGGTGAAACGGCTGGCGGCGCAATACTTCAAGAACGACGGCGTCTATCTGGAACGCCTGATCACGCGTGCGCGCCATATCGAGGTACAGATATTCGGCGACGGCGCGCGCGTGGTGGCGGTGGGCGACCGCGATTGCTCGGTGCAGCGCCGCAACCAGAAAGTGCTGGAGGAAACGCCGGCACCGGACCTTTCCGTCGAGCAGCGACGCGCGCTGCACGCGGCGGCGGAAAAGCTCGGTGCCGCGGTGGGCTATCGTTCGGCCGGTACGGTGGAATTCGTCTACGACGTCGAGCGCGGCGAATTCTATTTTCTGGAGGTGAACACCCGGTTGCAGGTCGAGCACTGCGTCACCGAAGCCGTCACCGGGCTCGATCTCGTGGAATGGATGGTGCGCGTGGGCGCGGGCGAAACACTCCCCGCCGCGTGGCCGGTACCGTCGTCCGGCGCGGCCATCGAGGCGCGTCTCTATGCCGAAGACCCTGCGCGCGACTTCCAGCCCTGCGCGGGCAAGCTGACCGAGGTGCGCTATCCCGACGGCGTGCGCGTCGACGGCTGGGTCGAAGCGGGCACCGAAGTGACGTCGAACTACGATCCGCTGCTCGCCAAGCTCATCGTCAAGGGGACGGATCGCACCGATGCGGTGGCGAAACTCGCCGCCGCGCTTGCAGCCACGCGCATCGCGGGCATCCAGACCAATCTCGGCTATCTCGCCGCCATCGCCGATGCGCCCGATTACCGCATCGGGGGGGTGACGACCAAGTGGCTCAACGATCTGGCCTACATTCCGGATGCGATCGAAGTGATCGATCCCGGCACCTACACTACGGTGCAGGACTGGCCTGGCCGTCTCGGCCTGTGGCATGTCGGCGTGCCGCCCTCGGGGCCGATGGACCATTTTGCGCTGCGTGCCGCCAATCGCTGCGTGGGCAATCCGGAAGGCGCGGCGGCGCTGGAATGCACGGTGATCGGGCCGACGCTGAAATTCCCGCGCGACGCCTGCGTTGCGCTCGCGGGCGCCGACATGGGCGCCACGCTCGACGGCGTGCCGGTGCCGCTGTGGCAGGGTTTTGCCGTGAAGGCGGGGCAGGTGCTCAAGCTCGGCAGCGTGCAGGGACCGGGCGCGCGCACCTATCTCGCGGTGCAGGGCGGCCTCGACGTACCCGATTATCTGGGTTCGCGCGCGACCTTCGTACTGGGCGGCTTCGGCGGCCATGCCGGGCGGACGCTGCGCGCGGGCGACTGGCTGCCGGTCGCGGGTTTGCCCGACGCGGGCAGACTGGCTGCGTTGCCGGAATCGGCCCGGCCCGCGTACGTCAATGCCTGGGTGATCGGCGCGCTTTACGGGCCGCACGGCGCGCCGGATTTCTTCACGCAGGATGCGATCGACGAGTTCTTCGCCGCGCCCTGGGAAGTGCACTACAACTCCAACCGTCTGGGCGTGCGCCTCAAGGGGCCGCAGCCCTCGTGGGCACGCGAGGACGGCGGCGAGGCCGGCCTGCACCCCTCCAACGTGCACGACTGCGAATACGCCGTCGGTTCGGTCAATTTCACCGGCGACTTCCCGGTCATCCTCACGCAGGACGGCCCCAGCCTGGGCGGCTTCGTCTGCCCGGTGACGATCCCCAAATCCGAACTGTGGAAGGTGGGCCAGCTGCGTCCCGGCGACAACATCCGCTTCGTGCCGATGATGTTCGACGAGGCGCTTGCCGCCGAGCGGGCGCAGGACGCGCTGTTCGCTGATCTCGCGCCGCGCGAGATGCCGGTCGTGCACCTGGGCCGGAAGCTGGCCGGGGACGCCAGCGCTGTCGTGCATCGCCAGCGGAACGCGGGTCTCGACGTGGTCTACCGGCAGGCGGGCGACAAGTACCTGCTGCTCGAATACGGCGACAACGTGCTCGATCTGGCCTATCGGCTGCGCGTGCATGCCCTGATGGAATCGCTGAAGGCCGAGCCGGTGCCCGGCATCGTCGAACTCTCGCCGGGCGTGCGTTCGCTGCAGATCAATTTCGACAGCCGCGTGGCGCACGTCGACAAGGTGGTGGCGGCGCTCGCCGCGCGCGAAGCGACGCTGCCCGATGCGCAGCATCTGGCCGTCGAGACCCGCGTGCTGCGGCTGCCGATGGCGTTCGAGGACAGTGACACGCTCGACGCGGTGGCGCGCTATCGCCAGTCGGTACGCGATACCGCGCCCTGGCTGCCGTCGAACACCGAGTTCATGCGCCGCATCAATGGCCTGGACAGCGTGGAGGCCGTGCGTGACACGCTTTATCAAGCCAGGTATCTCACGCTGGGTCTGGGCGACGTCTACCTCGGCGCGCCCTGCGCGGTGCCGGTCGATCCGCGCCACCGTTTGTTGACGAGCAAATACAGCCCCGCGCGCACCTTCACGCCGGAAGGCACGGTCGGCATCGGCGGCGTCTACATGTGCATCTACGGCATGGATTCGCCCGGCGGCTACCAGCTCGTCGGCCGTACCGTGCCGATCTGGAATTCGCATCTGAAGAATCCGGTGTTCGACGACGAACCCTGGTTGCTGAAATTCTTCGACCAGGTGCAGTTCTACCCGATGAGCGAGCAGGAACTCGCCGAATACCGCGCCGACTTCGCCACCGGCCGGGTGGGCGTGGACATTGCGCGCGAAACCTTTTCGCTCAAGGACCATCTGGCCTTCCTCGAACGCGAGGCCGCCAGCATCGCCGCTTTCAAGGCTACGCAGAAGGCGGCCTTCGACGAGGAACGCGAGCGCTGGAAGGATTTCGCCTTTGCCTACGCTACGCTGGAGGCGCCGCCGGAGCAGGATATTCCCGACGGCTGCGACGCGGTGCGCGCGCACGTCGCGGGCAACATCTGGAAGCTCCTGGTCGCGCCGGGCGACCGGGTGAGGGCGGGCGATGCGCTGCTCATCATCGAATCGATGAAGATGGAGCTCAAGGTCATTGCGCCCGCCGACGGCGTGGTGCGGAAATGCCTGTGCCGCGAAGGCACGCCGGTATCCGCCGGCCAGAATCTTCTTGCGCTGGAGGCCGCCTGATGCGGGACATGCGCATAGCCGCGCTGCGCGCCGCCTACGCGGACGGCAGCCTGACGCCAACCCGGCTGGTCGAGGATCTGCTGCATGCCGGCGGCGTCCATGCCGACCGCAACATCTGGATTCTGCCGCCCGAACGCGAGGCACTCCTTCAACGCGCGGCCGAACTCGAACAGACCGGACGCGCGGGCAGGCCGCTCTGGGGCATCCCTTTCGCGGTCAAGGACAACATCGATATTGCCGGCCTGCCGACCACGGCGGCGTGCAAGGCCTTCGCGCATACGGCGGACGCGAGCGCGCCCGTCGTGCAGGCATTGCTCGATGCGGGGGCGATCCTGGTCGGCAAGACCAATCTCGACCAGTTCGCCACCGGGCTCAACGGTACCCGTTCGGATTACGGCATCTGCCGCAATGCCTTCGATCCCGCGTATCTCGCGGGCGGGTCGAGTTCGGGCTCGGCGGTCGCGGTGGCGCTGGGGCTGGCGAGTTTTGCGCTCGGCACCGACACCGCCGGCTCGGGTCGCGTGCCGGCGGCCTTCAACAACCTGATCGGCCTGAAGCCGACGCGCGGGCTGCTGTCCACGCGCGGGGTGCTGCCGGCCTGCCGCTCGCTCGATTGCGTGTCGGTATTCGCCTTGACGGCAGCCGATGCCGAAGCGGTCTTCGACGTGTGTGCCGTATTCGATGCGGGCGATGCCTATGCCCGGCCTGCACGCTCCGGACCGTTGCCGGTGAACGATCTGACAGGCATGCGCATCGCCGTGCCGCGGGCGGGCGTGCTGGAAGCCGATTGCGATGCTGCGGCGCTGGCGGCGCAGGCGCGCGCAATCGATGCCCTGACCGCGCAGGGCGCGGTCCCGGTCGAAGTCGATATCGGCCCGCTGCTGGAAGCGGCACTGCTGCTCTACGAAGGCCCCTGGGTGGCCGAGCGCTATGCGGCGATCCGCACATTCTTCGACGCCACGCCCGAAGCGGTGCATCCCGTGGTGCGCGCCATCATCGCGCGGGCGCGCGACTACGACGCCCGCGCCGCCTTCGAGGCCGATTACAGGCTGATGACCCTGCGCCGTGCCGCCGAGTCGATCTGGCAGGGCTGCGATGCGCTGCTGCTGCCGACATCGCCGACGCATTACACCGTCGATGCGGTGCTCGCCGATCCCATCGCCACCAACAGCCGCCTCGGGCGTTACACCAATTTCGTCAACCTGATCGATCTGGCCGCCATTGCGGTGCCGGCAGGGCAGGGCGGGACGGGATTGCCGGTCGGGGTGACACTGCTTGCTCCGGCACATGCCGACCGCTTCCTGCTGTCGGTCGCGGCCCGCCTGCACGCGGCGCTGAACGCGACCTGCGGCTGCGGCATCGCACGCGTGCCCGAGCCGGCGGTCTCGACTGCGCCACCGCCGGGCAGCTACACACTGGCCGTGGTGGGCGCGCACATGTCCGGCCTGCCGCTGAACCACGAGCTGACCGCGCGCGGCGCGCGTTTTCTGCGGCGCACACGCACGGCGCCAGCCTACCGGTTCTATGCGATGGAAGGCCGGATCGCACGTCCCGGTCTGGTGGCGGTGGCCGCGGGTGGCGGGGCCATCGAAGCGGAAATCTGGGCGATCCCCGCAGACGCGCTCGGCGGTTTCCTGGCCGGCATTCCCGCGCCGCTGGGATTGGGCAGGCTCATGCTGGAAGACGGCAGTGAAGTGATCGGTTTCATCTGCGAGCCGGGCAGGCTCGGCGCGGCGCGCGATATCACCGCGCTGGGCGGATGGCGCGCCTATCTTGCGGAGAAGCAACTGAAATCAGCCTGAGGAGACGGCCATGCCGCACCTGGAATCCGACCCTTATCCCTGGCCGTACAACGGCAACCTGCGGCCGCAGAACACGGCGCTCGTCATCATCGACATGCAGACCGACTTCTGCGGCGTGGGCGGGTACGTCGACCGCATGGGCTACGACCTTTCGCTGACGCGCGCGCCCATCGAGCCGATCAAGGCGGTGCTGGCGCGCCTGCGCACGCTCGGCTTTTTCATCGTGCACACCCGCGAAGGTCACCGGCCCGATCTCAGCGATCTGCCGGCCAACAAGCGCTGGCGCAGCCAGCGCATCGGCGCAGGGATCGGCGATCCCGGGCCGTGCGGCAAGATACTGGTACGCGGCGAACCGGGCTGGGAAATCATCCCCGAACTGGCGCCGCTGGCCGGCGAGCCGGTCATCGACAAGCCGGGCAAGGGCTCGTTCTATGCCACCGATCTCGAGCTCATCCTGAGAAAAAACGGCATCGAGAACATCCTGCTGGCCGGCATCACCACCGACGTGTGCGTCCACACCACGATGCGCGACGCCAACGACCGGGGCTTCGAGTGCGCGCTGCTGGCCGACTGCTGCGGCGCGACCGATCCCGGCAACCATGCCGCCGCGCTGCACATGATCCGCATGCAGGGCGGCGTCTTCGGGGCTGTCTCGAACGCCACCGCGCTGTTGAAGGCCCTGGCTTGAGTGCGGCGTATCGCGGCGCGCCGCTCGATGCGCTGATTGCCGGCGGCCCCTGGCATGCGCTGCGCGAAGGCGTGGAAATCCAGTACCTGCATCGCGCGCTCGACGAACCCGTCGCCGCGCTGCTGCGCTACCAGCCGGGCGCGCGCGTGCCGGCGCACCGCCATGCCGGGGTCGAGATCGTTCACGTGTTGCAGGGCAGCCAGCGCGACGCGGCCGGCACGTATGCGGCCGGCAGCATCAAGATCAATCTGCCGGGCACGGCGCACGATCTGGTCAGCGACACGGGCTGCGTGGTGCTGATCGTCTGGGAAAAGCCGGTCGAATTCCTCTGATTTTGGTGCGGGCGGATGCGGCTGTGCCATGTCGTGGTGCACATGGGGCGAGTGGATGCGGGCGTCAACGCCATATTCCGGGGATGCGCGGTTCGCCCGTTTTTTGCTTCTGATGTATCCAAGAATGTGTCCAAACCGCCTGCGCAGGAGACGCCATGCCGCGACTGACTCTTGAAGCCCAACCGGGCGAATTCGTCTTCGACTCCGAACGGACGGCGCTCGTGCTCATCGACATGCAGCGCGATTTCCTGGAGCCGGGCGGCTTCGGCGAATCGCTGGGCAACGACGTAGGCAAGTTGACGAAGGTGGTGCCGCCGCTGAAGCGGCTGCTCGAAACCGCGCGCGCCGTCGGGCTGACGGTCATCCACACGCGCGAAGGCCACCGGCCCGACCTGTCCGACGCCCCGCCGGCCAAGATCGAACGCGGCATGCCGGCCCAGCGTATCGGCGATCCGGGGCCGATGGGCCGCATCCTCGTGCGCGGCGAAACCGGGCAGGACTTCATCGAAGCGCTGTACCCGCTGCCCGGCGAGCCGGTCATCGACAAGCCGGGCAAGGGGGCGTTCTACGCCACCGATTTCGGCGCGATCCTGAAGCATCGTGGCATCGATACGCTCATCGTCACCGGCGTGACCACCGAAGTCTGCGTGCACACCACGGTACGCGAGGCCAACGACCGCGGTTACCGCTGTCTCGTGCCCGGCGACTGCTGCGGTTCGTATTTCGACGAATTCCATGAAATCGGCCTGCGCATGATCGCCGCGCAGGGCGGCATTTTCGGCTGGGTATGCCGCTCGGCGCCACTGGTCGCCGCGCTGGATGCCCTGCGGGTTCAAGCGGCCTGAGCATCGGCAGACAATCACTGGGAGAGCGGAATGAACACGGCAACGAAACCCCTGATCTGGTCGCCCGGCGACTGGAACGCGCTGTTCGGATTCGGCACGAACATCCTCGTCAACATGCTGGTGCTCACCGGCCTTCTGCGCTACGTGCTCGGCATGCCCGACGACCTGGTGTTCGGCCGCATCCTGCCGGCGGTCGGGCTGATGATGTTCCTGTCGACGATGTACTACGCCTGGCTCGCCTGGAAGCTCGCAAAGGAGACAGGGCGGATCGACGTGACCGCACTGCCATCGGGCATTTCGGTGCCGCACATGTTCGTCGTCGTGTTCGTCATCATGCTGCCGATCAAGCTGGCCACGGGCGACCCGGTCAAGGCGTGGGAAGCGGGGCTCACCTGGGTGTTCGTGCAGAGTTTCGTGCTGATGGCGGGCGGCTTCCTCGCACCGCACATCCGCAAGATCACGCCGCGCGCCGCACTGCTGGGCGCCCTCGCGGGGGTGTCCATCGCGTTCATATCGATGCGGCCGGCACTGGAGATGTTCATGACGCCGCTGATCGGCGTCGTGTGCTTCGCCATCATCCTTGCCAGCTGGTTCGGCGGCGTGCGCTACTGGCGTGGCATCCCGGCCGGGCTGGTGGCGATCGCGGTGGGCACGCTGATCGCATGGGGCTCGACCCTGTTCGGCTTCGGCATCGGCGGCATGAGCGTCGACAACCTCGGCAACGCCGTGTCGAGCTTCGGTTTCTCGGTACCGATTCCGGCCGTCGGCCATGTGTTCTCCGGCTTCGAGTTCATCGGCGTCATCCTCGTCACGGCGATTCCCTTCGGCATCTACGATCTGGTCGAAGCGATGGACAATGTCGAATCAGCCGAGGCGGGCGGCGACAAGTTTCCGACCACCCGCGTGATCACCGCCGACGGCGTCATCAGCCTGATCGGCTGCTGCATGGGCAATCCCTTCATCAACGCCGTCTATATCGGCCACCCGGGCTGGAAGGCCATCGGCGGGCGCATCGGCTATTCGGCGGCGACCGGCATCGTCGTGCTGATCCTCGCCTGGTTCGGCATCATCGCCGTATTGATGGCGCTGATTCCGGTGGTTGCGATCTCGCCCATCCTGCTCTACATCGGCATGCTGATCGGTGCGCAGGCCTTCCAGGAAACGCCCAGATCCCATGCGCCGGCGGTGGTCCTCGCGCTGGTGCCGCATGTCGCCGCGTGGGGCAAGCTGCAGATCGACAACGCGCTCGGTGCAGCCGGAACCAGCGCCGCGGCGGTCGGTTTCGACAAGCTCGGCCAGGTTGGCATCCTCTATGAAGGGCTCGCCACGCTGGGCGGCGGGGCGATACTCGTCAGTCTGGTGCTGGGAGCGATGGCCGCCTTCATCATCGAGAAGCAGTTCTACCGCGCCAGCGTGTTCGCGCTGGCCGGCGCGGTGCTGACCTTTTTCGGTTTCATGCACGGCGAACAGATCGGGCTGGCCGAAAGCCCGCTCGTGGCGGCGAGCTATCTCATGGTCTCGGCGGCACTATGGCTGATCGCGCGCCAGGGCGCGCCTGCCGCCGTTGCCGCTCCGGCACCGCTCGAGGTTCCGGCACCGGCGGCGGAACCGGGTTGATGGATGGGCAGCCCGTGCCGGCGGGCACGGGCTATACTCGGATCGGATTCATCTGCGGCACAAGGCCATGAGCGATCACAAACCCAGTTCGCACGACGTCTACAGCGAATTGCGCGACATGATTCTGAATTTCGAGCTGTATCCCGGCAGCCGGGTAACCGAACAGGAGCTGGCCTCGCTGTTCGGCGTCAGCCGCACGCCGGTACGCGGCGCGCTGCAACGCCTGGAGGCCGAGGGTTATCTCACTATCCAGCCCAAGCAGGGCTGCTACATCCGTACGCTCGATATCGCCGAGCTGACCCAGTATTACCAGGTGCGCATCGCGCTGGAGATGTTTTCGCTCGAACTCGCCTGCACCTACATGCCGGATGCCAAGCTGAAAGCGCTGGCCGAGGCCTGGGATCCCGAGAAGCAGCATGAGCGCAGCGACAATCCCGAGGAGATGGAGGCGCGCGACGAGAGCTTCCACATGGCGCTCGCCGAAGGCGGCGGCAACATGGCGCTGGTCGAATATCTGGCCGACATCAACCGTCGCATCCGCATCATCCGCCGGCTCGATTTCACCAATGGCGACCGCATCGACAAGACCTACGACGAGCATCACACGCTATGCATGCACCTGCTGGCGCGTAATCTTGCGCGCGCGCAGGCGCTGATGCGCGAACATATCAGCCACAGCGAGAATTTCGCGAAGAATCTGACCCTGACGCAGCTCGCCAAGAGCCGCTTTCTGCTGAAACGGCAACCGGCACCGGCGGGGGCCGGCTAGCCCGGGCGGATTACCAGAACCGGTACCAGGCCTTGCCTTCGGTGTTCACGCCCCTGGCGTATTTGCTGTCGGGGTAGTTGAGGGCCAGTATGCGCTGCGCGTCGTCGCGCAGCTCGGGCAGTCTCAGCTTGTCGTAGGCGATGACCATGATCGCCAGCGCTTCCTCGACGACCGGAGCCTCGGGATAGGTCTTGACGACTTCCTTGGCACGGTTGGCGGCAGCCACCCAGGCCTCGCGCTTGAGGTAATACTTGGCGACGTGGATTTCGTTGCCGGCCAGCGCATTGACCAGATATTTCATCCGCGCGGTCGAATCGTCGGCATACTTGCTGTCAGGGAAGCGCGTGACCAGTTCCTTGAACGCCAGAAACGCGTCGCGCGCGGCCTTGGGGTCGCGCTCGGACAGATCCTGATCGACCAGATTGCCCAGCAGGCCCAGGTCGTCGTTAAAATTCGCCAGCCCCTTCAGATAGTAGGCGTAGTCGACGTTAGGGTGATTGGGGTGCAGCTTGATGAACCGGTCGCAGGCGGCGATGGCCGAAATCGGTTCGTTGTCCTTGTAGTAGGCGTAGGCGACTTCGAGCTGGGCCTGCTGCGCATAGCGGCCGAAGGGGTAACGGGCTTCTAGGGTTTCGAACAGCTTGACCGCCCGTTCGTAGTTGCCTTCGTTGAGCTGGTCCTTGGCCTCGGAGTAGAGCCGCTGCGCCGACCAGTTGGCGGTCTCGTCCTTCACTTCGGGCAGGAGGCCGCACCCTCCCAGCGCCAGCGCGGCAGCGAGGCTCAGGCCGCCGAGGATGCGGCGGACGGCAGCAGTAAAACCGGATGGACCTTGATTGAACATGGCACGAGACAGCGAAAAACCGACATCCGATTATAAGGGAAATGCCGAAGCGGCCATCCGCGAACTGGTGATTCCCGACGAACAGGGTGGCCAGCGGCTGGATCAGGCGCTGGCCGCCCTGTTGCCCGAGTTCTCGCGCAATCGCATCCAGAACTGGATCCGGGCGCGCAAGATTTCGGTCGACGAGGCCTGGGGAACGACCAGGATGAAAGTGCTGGGCGGCGAAGCCGTGCGGGTGGAAGTCGAGCCCGATCCGACCGCTACGCCCGACATGCCGGAAGCCATTCCGCTCCGGGTGGTGGCCGAGGACCCGGCCCTGCTGGTGATCGACAAGCCGGTCGGTCTGGTCGTGCATCCGGGCAGCGGCAACCCGCGCGGCACACTGCTGAACGCGCTGCTGCACCGCGTGCCGCAAGTGGCCGAACTGCCGCGTGCAGGCATCGTGCACCGGCTGGACAAGGACACCTCAGGCCTGCTGGTCGTCGCCAAGACACTGGCGGCGCATACTGACCTGGTGCGCCAGCTGCAGGCGCGCACGGTCAAGCGCGAATACCTGGCGCTGGTCTACGGCGAGGTCGACCGCGAAGGCACGGTCGACGCGCCGCTCGCGCGCGATCCGCACAACCGCACCAAGCGCGGCGTGCACCCGCTGGGCAAACCGGCGGTCACGCACTACGAACCGGTCGAGCGCTTCCCGGGTGGCATCACGCTGCTGCGCTGCGCGCTGGAAACCGGGCGCACCCACCAGATTCGCGTCCACATGCAGCACATCGGCCATCCGCTGGTCGGCGAACAGGTCTACAGCGCCAGCCGCCGCGGCTATCTCAAGATTCCCTTCCCGCGCCAGGCCCTGCATGCCCAGCGTCTGGGCCTGATCCATCCCGTCACGCGCGAGGCGATGCAGTGGGAGAGCCCGCTGCCGCCGGATTTCGCCTCTTTGCTGCAGGCGCTGCGAGACAATACCGACTGGGCTCGATGACGCCGATCCGTCCCGACTGGCCCGCGCCGGTCAACGTGCGGGCACTGATGACCACGCGCGCCGGCGGCGTCAGTGCCGCGCCGTGGGCGAGCCTGAATCTGGGCGACCACGTCGGCGACGCACCGGCGCACGTGGCGGCCAACCGCGCCCGTTTGCGCGAGCTGCTGCCTGCCGAACCGGCCTGGCTGAAGCAGGTGCACAGCGCCCGCGTGGTCGAAGCCGGCAGCGGCGATATCGAAGCCGACGCCAGTTTCAGTCGCACGCCCGGCCAGATCTGCGCCGTGCTTACCGCCGACTGCCTGCCGGTGCTGTTCTGCGACCGTGCCGGCAGTGTGGTGGCCGCTGCCCATGCCGGCTGGCGCGGCCTCGCGAACGGCGTGCTCGAGACCACCGTGGCGGCCATGGCCGTGCGGCCGGACGACATCCTCGCGTGGATGGGCGCCGCCATTGGCCCGCAGGCTTTCGAAGTCGGCGACGATGTACGCAACGCCTTCCTGACGCGGCATCCGGATACCGCCGCGGCCTTTGTGGCGCAGGGTGCGCCCGGCAAGTGGCTGGCCGATATCTACGCGCTCGCGCGCATCCGTCTGGCACACGCAGGCGTGCGGGCGGTAAGCGGCGGCGGACGCTGCACCTTCGGCGAATCCGGGACGTTTTTTTCCTACCGCCGCGACGGCGCCACCGGGCGCATGGCGGCGGTGATCTGGCGGGAATGACAGTCTAGAACGCTTCCCGAATCCGCAGATAGCGCGGATGACGCGGCACGCCGTTTTTCGTCAGTTGCTGGTAACGGTAGGTGATGCGCGTGCCGACGGGCGGCGGCGTACGCCGCACCGGATCGGTGAGCCCGCTGCCGAGCCGGAAGCGTTTGCCGTCCGGCATTTCCAGTTCCAGCGCGCCGGTCATGCCTTGATACTTGCCTTTGCCGGGCACATGGCCGACAACGACCGCCTCGGCGTCCAGCCAGGGTTTGAGCTTGAGCAGCACGTCGCTGCGGCCCGTGATGTAGGGCGCGTCGGCGCGGTGCAGCATCAGGCCTTCCCCACCGGCCCGCACCACGGTGTCGAGCCGGTGCATCAGTTCGGCGTGGCTGGCGACGTGTGACTGTTCAACAGCCTGCAGCCAGGGCACCCCGCGTGTGGCGACCAGTACACGTAACCTGTCGGCGCGTTCGGCAAACGTGCCGGGTGCGCCGGGCAGTTCGAACACCCGGTAGCGGACCCGCCGCCAGTCGGCCTCCACCGGATCGAGTGTGCGGACGATGCCGGACAGTGCGTCGAACGTCCCGCGGCCGATCCACAGTTCGCCGTCGAGCGGCACGGGCGGGAAGTCCGCCGTGAACCAGTCGGGCGCGGGTATCCGGCCGCCACCACGAAAGTGCAGCGTGCGGCCGTTCCACACTGCACGCACGCCGTCGAGTTTTTCGCTGACCAGATAGTCGCGTACGTCGATCCCGGTGGCGTAGGTTTCGGCCAGCAGCAGGTCGGGGGTATTTGCCCGTACCGCGCTGAGCTCGCAGAGAGCCGCCAGCAGCCAGATCAGCAAATAAACCCGGCGGCGGGTTGGCTTCAAGGGGTTTGTCGGTGCAACGAGCATCGGGCGTACGGGGGGCAGCAGACTGTCCCATTCATCGTACACGAGCGTGTCAGCATGGATGAATCCTGCGCGACTTGCCTGCTGCATGTCGGCAGAGCGGGCGCTCCAGGCCCGCCAATCGGCATTCGCCGACGGGTTTGATTTTGACCATGGCGATTGATATGCTTCCGGCGCGGGGAATTATTCGATAACGATCACCCGGGTGTGTCCGACATGCCCATCGTGGCCACAGAATGCACGTGACGGCCATCATGGCGCCGCCATTCGTGTGGGATTGTAAAAACGAATGCGTCCATTGCTTGAAATGGCAGGCTGCCCGTTCAAGCAGGCGCGTTCCTGGATCGAGAAGGATTCCCGTGCTGGATATTCCAGTCGCCCGCTTTTTCGCCGACTCAGGCGTATTTTTTCCGTCGCTGTTTCAACGCCTGCGGCATAGCGCGCAGATACTGCCGGGCATGCCGGTTTCTACCCGTCGGGGTGAATTGGTCCATGGATCCGTTCGCTGACTGGGGCTTGCGTGCCACAGCACTGGCTGCGGCCGCGGTCATCGCTTGGGGCGTTGCGACATGGATGGCTGCTCGAGCCGTGAATCTTGGGCTGTTGGTCAGGCCACAGGCGCGCTCTTCGCATCTGCGGCCCACACCTCATGGTGGCGGCCTGGGCGTTGTGCTGGGTTTTTCGCTGGTTGCCATTTGGTGGGGTATCGATTTCCCCGGGCTGCGCAGCGTGGCCGTGCTGACCTTCCCGCTTGCCGTGATGGGACTGTTGGACGATCTGCGGCATATGTCCATCGTGCTGAGGCTGTCAACGCAGACCCTGGTTTGTGGTGCTCTGCTTTGGGGGCCGCTGGCGGGTCTGCCTGCAATTACGTTCGGAGATACGGTTCCGCTGGAAGGGTACGGGCTATCGGTCATCCTGTTGCTGGCGGCGGTGTGGTGGGTCAATCTGTTTAATTTCATGGATGGAATCGACGGGCTGGCCGGTGGGCAGGCCATATCGATGGTTCTTCTGGCCGCGACCATGATTGTCTCTACGCAGGCGGACGCCTGGGGGTCACCTCTCTGGTGGGCGCTCCTGGCAATTGCGGCCTCGACGAGCGGCTTCCTGATGCAGAATTGGTCGCCTGCCCGGATCTTCATGGGCGATGTGGGGAGTACCTGGCTGGGAGCAATTCTGTTCGCGATTGCCGGCCTCACGATTGCAGCGGGCTGGATGACGTATGCAGCCTGGCTGATCCTTGCGGCAGTTTTCATCACGGATGCAACAGTCACGCTGGCTACCCGTGTGGCGCGGGGGGAGCCGTGGTACCGGGCGCATCGGGATCATGCCTACCAGAAACTCGTGCGTCGCTTCGGGCCTGACCGGACACGCGCGCACCGTCGGGTCAGCTTGCTGGCGATGGCCGTCAATGGGCTATGGCTGGGGCCTCTTGCCTGGCTGAGTCTGGAGCAGACGGCGTTTGCTTCACTCTGGCTGGGACTTGCCTATGTACCGCTGGTAGTCGCCGCCGTCTGGATCGGTGCCGGCAGGTCGGACAAAGTCAGTCCAGCCACTTCTGCATGAAGCGCGCCTCGCCCATCGCCGGGTCGAGGCGGTAGTCGTCGAAGCCGAGCTTCACATACAGGCTGCGCGCAGCGCGGTTCGCCGACAGCACTTCCAGCGTGAGCTTGCAGGCGCCGCGTTCGCGCGCGACGGTTTCCACTTCGGCGAACAGCCGCGCGGCGATGCCGCGTCCGCGGTGGGGTTCGCGTACCACTACGTCGTGGATGTTCACCAGCGGCCGGCAGGCAAAGGTGGAAAAGCCTTCGATGGCGTTGACCAGCCCGAGCGCTTCGCCGTCTTCGAAGGCGAGTACGCTGAAAATGAAAGGCCGCGCGGCCAGCGACGCGACCAGATGGCTGCGGGCGAAATCCGACAGCGCCGCGCCGCCGCCTGCCGGGTCCTGCGCGTAGTGGTCCAGCAACTCGACCAGCGCGGCCGCGTGCACCGGATCGGCGTAGTCGGCGCGGACGATGCGGAGGTCCGGGTCAGGCATCGGCGACGATGCGCATGGAGAGATCCACCGCGCGGATGTGCTTGGTGAGGCCGCCGATGGAAATGCGGTCCACGCCGGTTTCGGCGATGGCGCGCACGGTGTCCAGGCCGACGTTGCCGGAGGCTTCGAGCAGGGCGCGGCCGGCCGTGCGTTCGACTGCGCGGCGCATGGCGTCGAGATCGAAATTATCGAGCAGGATCAGCTTCGCACCGGCCGCCAGCGCTTCGTCGAGCTGGTCCAGCGTTTCCACCTCGATCTGCACGCCCACGCCGTCGCCGGCCAGCCGGAACGCCGCTTCCAGCACCGGTGCGATGCCGCCGGCCGCGGCGATGTGGTTTTCCTTGATCAGGATGCCGTCGTAGAGCCCGATGCGCTGGTTCTGTCCGCCGCCCGTGCGCACCGCGTATTTTTCGGCCAGGCGCAGGCCGGGCAGCGTCTTGCGGGTGTCGAGGATGGCGGCGCGCGTGCCGGCGACGGCTGCGACGTAAGGCCGGGTCGCCGTCGCCACGGCCGACAGGGTCTGCAGGAAATTCAGCGCCGGCCGCTCGGCGGTGAGCAGTGCCCGGGCGCGGCCCTGGATCTCGACCAGCAGGTCGCCCGGTGCGACCGTATCGCCCTCGTTCACCTGCCAGTCGAGGCGGCAGGCCGGGTCCAGCGCGCGGAAGCAGGCGTCGAACCAGGGCCGCCCGGCAATCACCGCCGCCTCGCGCGTGATGACGCGGGCATGGGCGGTCTGCGCGGCAGGAAGGAGGCGGGCGGTCAGGTCGCCGCTGCCGACGTCTTCCGCCAGCGCGCGCGCTACGTCGGTTTCCACGGAAGACAGCAACAAATCGGACATCGAAGGATAAATTCGGACAAGACGGGTTGAAATACCCCCGGGCGGCACCATTTTGGAGGCATTCACGAATATACCCGAAGAGGTTGCAGCATGCGTTTCGACAAACTCACCACCCAGTTCCAGCAGGCCTTTGCCGATGCGCAGAGCCTGGCGGTTGCCGGCGACCACGCCTACATCGAGCCGCAGCATCTGCTGCTGGCCCTGCTCAACCAGGAAGGCGGCGGCGCCTCGTCCATCCTGTCGCGGGCCGGCGCCCAGGTGCCGGCGCTGAAGGCCGCGCTCGACCAGGCGCTGAAGCGGCTGCCCAAGGTGGAAGGGCAGGGCGGCGAGGTGTCGATCTCGCGCGACCTCAACAACCTGCTGAACCTGACCGACAAGGAAGCGATGAAGCGCGGCGACGCCTACATCGCCTCCGAGCTGTTCCTGCTGGCCGTGGCCGACGACAAGGGCGAGACCGGCCGCCTGATGAAGCAGCACGGCGTGCAGAAGAGCGCGCTGGAATCCGCCATCAACGCCGTGCGCGGCGGCGAGGGCGTGCAGTCGCAGGAAGCCGAAGGCCAGCGCGAAGCGCTGAAGAAATATACCCTCGACCTCACCGCACGGGCGCGCGAAGGCAAGCTCGACCCGGTGATCGGCCGCGACGACGAAATCCGCCGCGCCATCCAGATCCTGCAGCGCCGCACCAAGAACAACCCGGTGCTGATCGGCGAACCCGGCGTCGGCAAGACCGCCATCGTCGAGGGCCTGGCGCAGCGCATCGTCAACGACGAAGTGCCCGAAACGCTCAAGGGCAAGAAAGTGCTCGTGCTCGATCTGGCCGCGCTGCTGGCCGGCGCCAAATACCGCGGCGAATTCGAGGAACGCCTGAAAGCCGTGCTGAAGGAGCTGGCGATGGATGCCGGCCGCTACATCGTCTTCCTCGACGAAATCCACACGCTCGTCGGTGCCGGCAAGGCCGAAGGCGCCATCGACGCCGGCAACATGCTCAAGCCCGCGCTCGCGCGCGGCGAGCTGCACCTCATCGGCGCCACCACGCTGGACGAATACCGCAAGTACATCGAAAAGGACGCCGCGCTCGAACGCCGCTTCCAGAAGGTGCTGGTCGACGAGCCCAGCGTGGAATCGACCATCGCCATCCTGCGCGGCCTGCAGGAGAAATACGAACTGCACCACGGCGTCGACATCACCGACCCGGCCATCGTCGCCGCGGCGGAGTTGAGCCATCGCTACATCACCGACCGCTTCCTGCCCGACAAGGCCATCGACCTCATCGACGAGGCCGCCGCGCGCATCAAGATGGAAATCGATTCCAAGCCCGAATCGATGGACAAGCTCGACCGCCGCATCATCCAGCTCAAGATCGAGCGCGAGGCGGTGAAGAAGGAAACCGATGAAGCGTCCCAAAAACGATTGGCGCTGCTGGAGGACGAAATCGCCCGCCTCACCCGCGAATATGCCGACCTGGAAGAAGTGTGGAAGGCCGAGAAGGCGCAGGTGCAGGGCAGCGCCCACATCAAGGAAGAGATCGACAAGCTGCGCGGCGAAATGGCCGAGCTGCAGCGCAAGGGCCAGTACGACAAGCTGGCCGAAATCCAGTATGGCAAGCTGCCGCAGCTGGAAGCGCAGCTGAAGCACGCCGAGGCCGGCGACCAGAAAGCCGAGTTCAAGCTGCTGCGCACCCAGGTCGGCGCCGAGGAAATCGCCGAGGTCGTGTCGCGCGCCACCGGCATTCCGGTTTCCAAGATGATGCAGGGCGAGCGCGACAAGCTGCTGCACATGGAAGACAAGCTGCACGCGCGCGTCGTGGGCCAGGACGAAGCCGTGCGCGTGGTGTCCGACGCCATCCGTCGTTCGCGTGCGGGCCTCTCCGACCCCAACCGCCCGCTCGGCAGCTTCCTCTTCCTCGGCCCCACCGGCGTCGGCAAGACCGAGCTGTGCAAGACCCTCGCCGAATACCTGTTCGATTCCGCCGACCACATGATCCGCATCGACATGAGCGAATTCATGGAGAAGCACTCGGTCGCACGCCTCATCGGCGCGCCGCCCGGCTACGTCGGCTACGAGGAAGGCGGCTATCTCACCGAGGCCGTGCGCCGCAAGCCGTACTCGGTGATCCTCATGGACGAAGTCGAGAAGGCGCACCCGGACGTGTTCAACGTGCTGCTGCAGGTGCTGGACGACGGCCGCCTCACCGACGGCCAGGGTCGCACCGTGGACTTCCGCAACACCGTCATCGTCATGACCTCCAACCTGGGCAGCCAGATGATCCAGTCCATGGCCGGTGACGATTACCAGGTGGTGAAGCTCGCCGTGCTGGGCGAAGTGAAGTCCTACTTCCGCCCCGAGTTCATCAACCGCATCGACGAGGTGGTGGTCTTCCATGCCCTGGGCGAAGCGCACATCGCCAGCATTGCCAGGATTCAATTGAAGGCGCTCGAAGCGCGCCTGGCGCAGATGGAACTGACGCTCAACGTCACCGACGCCGCCCTGGCCGAAATCGCCAAGGCCGGCTTCGACCCCATCTACGGCGCGCGGCCGCTCAAGCGCGCCATCCAGAGCGAACTGGAAAACCCGCTCGCGAAGGAAATCCTCGCCGGGCATTTCGCGCCCAAGGACACGATCCGCGTGGATGCGCAGGATGGGGTGTTCCGGTTTGAGAAGGGGTGAACTGGATCGCCGAGCAGAATAAAGAGGGCGGGGGTTCTCCGCCCCCTTTTCTTCGGGCTGATCGCTGCGATGGCCAACTGGAGGAAATATTCATGTTTCCAGCCACTTGTACATGACCAGGGCGTCGACATACCCCTTGGAAGGATGAAGGAAGGCTTTGGGCAGTCGCCCCACGACGGCGAAGCCGAGCCTGTTCCACAAACGTACGGCGCCCTCGTTGGTGGAGGCTACGAAGTTGAACTGCATGGCCTTGTAGCCGAGCGCGCTCGCGGTGTTCTGGGCGTGCTCGCACATCGCCGTGGCGACGCCGCGTCTCCGGGCTGTCGACGAGACCATGTAGCCGCAATTGCACACGTGGTCGCCCGGGCCTGATTGGTTGGTCTTGATGTAATACGTGCCGAGGATGGTCCCGTCCGCTTCGAGAACGTAGGTCTTTCTCGGGATTTCCATCCACGTCTCGAAGGCCTGTTCCTTCGAGATGTCGCGCGGGTACGCATAGGTTTCGCCAGCGGCGGCGATCTCGCGGAAAATCGGCCAGATTTGGTCGAAGTCCGCTCTCGTGGCTTCGCGGATGTTCATGGGTATCGGTCGTCCGCTATCCAGAAAACGGGCAGCGTGGTTCGAGTTGCGGCGGGCGGCTGGTCAATCGCGGCTGCGATACATCGCGGCCCGCATCAGCAGCATTGCCGTGACGGGCGAGGTGAGCATGATGAACAGGGTGATCAGCAGTTCGTGGATCACGGGGCGTCCGGCCACGGCGGAGGAGACGAGCATGGAGGCGATCAGCACGCAGCCGGTGCCGAGGGTGCCGCCCATGGTGGGGGCGTGGATGCGGGCGTAGAAATCCTTCAGCCGCAGCAGGCCGAGCGAGCCGAGCACGGTCAGCAGGCCGCCGCAGACCAGCAGGAAGGCGGCGGGCAGGGCCGCCCACAGGGGGACGCCGGCAGCGCCGCTCATGGTTCGATCACCTCGCCGCGCAGCAGGAACTTGGCCATGGCGGTGGCGCCGACGAATCCGAACAGGGCGATCACCAGGGCGATGTCGAAATAGAGCGCGGAGCCGGTGCCGATCCCGAGCATGAGGATGGTGAGCATGCCGTTGATGTAGAGGGTGTCGAGCGCGAGGATGCGGTCCTGGGCGGCGGGGCCGCGCAGCAGGCGGAGCAGGGCGAACAGCATGGCGAGGGCGAAGCAGGCGAGTGCGAAATGCACGGCCCAGGGGAGGATGGCGTTCATTCGAATATCTCCATCAGGGGGCGTTCGTAGCGGTGCTTGATGATGTGTATCCAGGCGGCTTCGTCCTGCAGGTCGAGCACGTGCAGGGTCAGGATGTTTTTCTCGGGATCGTGTCCGGACCAGACGGTGCCGGGGGTGCCGGTGACGATGAGCGCGAGCATGGCCAGTCCGTGCGGGTCGCGCATGTCGAGGGGAATCTGCATGAAGCCGACCAGGGGCTGGCGGCGCGAGGCGCCGAGGATGACCCGGCCGACGCCGATGTTGGAGCGCACGATGTCGACCAGCACGCGCAGGCTGAGGCCGAAGACGAGATACAGTTTGCGTGGCCAGGCCGGCAGCGGACGCAGGCGGGCGACCGCCCAGGTGACGAGGCTGGCGAAGACGACGCCGAGCGCGATCTGGCCCGGTGCGAGGCTGTCGTTGAGCAGCAGCCAGACGGCGAGCAGGACGGGCGGCAGCAGGGGAATGAGCGGACGGGTTTTCATGGCAGTGCTCCGGCCGGGGCGGGCAGCACGGCATGGGTGTATTCGCCGGCCTGGTGCAGCGATTGTGCGGTGGCGTCGAAATACAGCATGGCGGGCCCGGCCCAGATCGCCAGCGCCACGCAGATCAGGACCAGCGCGGCCACGGGCGCGGCTTCGATCCATTGCAAATGCGGGGCGGGGCGTCGGGTATCCCAGAAGATCCGCATGCCCATCCGCGACAGGGCGATCACGCCGGCCAGTCCCGACAGCAGCAGGGTGGCGACGAACAGCCAGAGCTGCGGTGTGGGCGCGGTGAGCGGCGTGCCGACGGCGGCGGCGAGCAGGGTGAATTTGCCGACGAAACCCGACAGCGGCGGCAGGCCGGTGAGAAGCAGCGCGCAGGAGACGAACGTGAGCCCGAGAAAGGCCATGGCCGCCGGGATCGCCACGCCGGTCAGTTCGCCGGGGTGGTCGGAGTCGTGCCGGTCCTGCAGGCCGAAGGCCTCGAAACTGATGGCCAGCACGTCGGCGGCCGGGTTGCGGTTGCGTTCGGCCATTTCGACCACCAGAAAGAATGCGCCGCTGCCGAGCACCGAACTGACCAGGTAGTACAGCGCCGGCCCGGTCAGCGCCGTGCCCGTATAGCCGAAGGCGGCGAGCAGGGTGCCGGACGAGACGAGTACCAGATGGCCGGCCAGGCGGTCGAGCCGCTGCGCTGCGAGCACGCCCAGTGTGCCTGCGGCGATGGTGGCGAGACCGCAGTAGAACGGCCATGCGCCGCCGAAGGGGGCGGGCGCGCCTGCGTCTTCGAGCAGGGTGGCGAAACGCAGTACGGCGTAGACCCCGACCTTGGTGAGGATGGCGAACACACCGGCCACCGGCGGCGGCGCGGCGCCGTAGGCCGCCGGCAGCCAGAAATTCAGCGGCCAGGCGCCTGCCTTGATCAGGAACACGATGCCGAGCAGCACGGCGGCGATCTCGAACAGGACGCGGTCGCCGGCATCCAGTGCCGAGGCGCTCTGCGCGAGCTCGGCCATGTTGAGCGTGCCGGTCACGCCGTAGATCAGCGCGGCGGCGATCAGGAACAGCAGCGAGGCGACCAGATTGACCGCGATGTAATGCAGGCCGGCCTTGACCCGCGCGGCGCCCGAGCCGTGCAGCACCAGACCGTAGGAGGCCGCCAGCATCACTTCGAAGAAGACGAACAGGTTGAACAGGTCGCCGGTCAGGAAGGCGCCGTTCAAGCCCATCAGCAGAAACTGGAACAGTGGCAGGTAGTGGCTGCCGCCGTGTTCCCAGCGGGCCAGTGAGTAGGTCAGCGTGGCCAGTCCCAGCGTGGCGGTGAGCGTGAGCATGATCGCCGAGAGGCGGTCCACCACCAGCACGATGCCGAAAGGCGCGGCCCAGTTGCCGAGTGCGTAGACGCCGATCCCGTCGGGCCAGGGGGCAGCCAGGCGGCCATCCGCCATGCCCAGCAGAACGATGGCAGTGGCCAGCTGCGCCAGCGTGAAGGCCAGCGCGATCACGCCCCGGCGCCGGTGGTGCGGCTCGCTGAAAAACAGCAGCAGGGCGCCGGCCACCAGCGGCAGCAGGATCGGCAGGACGGGCAGATGCTGTTGCCAGCCGGTCATGCGCGTCTCGCGGGGCGGGAGGAGGAATAACGGGAGACGGTTCTGCGGGGCATCATTCTCTTTCCGGCTCGCGGCCGTCGACGTGGTCGGTTCCGGTCAGCCCGCGCGAAGCGAGCAGCACGACCAGAAACAGGGCGGTGGTGGCGAATCCGATGACGATGGCCGTCAGGACCAGCGCCTGCGGCACGGGATCGGCGTACAGGGCGGGGTCCGCGCCCAGCGCCGGGTCGAGCACTGGCGCCGCGCCGCTGCGCAGGCGGCCCATGCCGAAAATGAACAGGTTGACCGCATAGCCCAGGAGCGCCAGCCCCATGATCACCTGGAAGGTGCGGGGGCGCAGCAGCAGGTAGATGCCCGAGCCGGCGAGCACGCCGATGGCGGCGGCGAATACGAGTTCCATCAGTGGCTCCCTTCCCGGATGCGGGTGTGATGTGCGCGCAGCGACTGGTGGGCGATGGCGATCAGCATCAGCACCGTGGCGCCGACCACCACCATGTAGACCCCCACGTCGAACAGCAGCACGCTCGACAGATGCAGGTCGCCGAAAAGCGGCACCGTGCCGTGCCAGGCCTGGCTGGTGAGGAAAGGCGCACCCGCCAGCCCGGCGCCGACGCCGGCGGCGGCGGCGGCGAGCAGGCCGGTGGACAGCCAGGTCAGCGGGTGCAGGCGCAGATGGGATTCGACCCAGACGGTGCCGCCCACGATGTATTGCAGCAGCAGCGCAGTGGCGAGCACGAGGCCGCCGACGAAGCCGCCGCCCGGCGCGTTGTGGCCGCGCAGCAGGAAGTACAGCGAGACAATGAGGGCCAATGGCAGCAGCAGGCGGACCAGCACGGCGGGCAGCATCATGTGGCCGGCCGGCAGCGCAGCGGCCGGGTCGGGCATGCGTTCGGCTTCGCTGCCCAGGCCGGCGTCCTGTTCGCGCTGCTGGTTGGGCAGGGGGATGCTTTCCGGCGCGGGGCGGAAGCGCCGCAGCAGGGCGTAGACCGTGAGCGCGACGATGCCGAGGACGGTGATTTCGCCAAAGGTGTCGAAGCCGCGGAAGTCGACCAGGATCACGTTCACCACGTTGAGCCCGCCGCCCAGCGGCAGGGCGTGCTCGACGAAATACGGCGAGATGCCGTCCGGTCCGGGTCGGGTCAGCACGGCATAGGTGAGCACGGCCAGCCCGAGTCCGCTCGTGGCGGCCAGCGCGATGTCGCGCAGGCGCCGCATGCGCGCGCGCGCGGTGTCCCGTTGCAGCCGCGCGTAGTGCTCCTCGCGGCGCGGCAGCCAGCGCAGGCCGAGCAGGATGAGCACCGCGGTGACCACTTCGACCGTGAGCTGGGTCAGCGCCAGATCGGGGGCGGACAGCCAGACGAAGGTGAGGCTGGTGGCGAGTCCGGCGCCGCCGGACAGGATCAGCGCGGCGAGCCGGTGGTACTTGGCCTGCCAGGCGACGGCCAGCGCGCAGACCGCGCCGACCAGCCACAGCAGTACGAAGGCCGGCGGCGCCGGCGTCGTCGGGCGCGTGCCCCAGGCCAGACCGTGTTCGAGCGCGGGCAGCAGCGTGCCGCCGAGCGCGACGCCGAAGACCGCCAGCAGTTGCGTCTGCAGGCGGGTCGAGGTCAGGCGGGCAAGCAGGCGCGAGGCGAACCGGGTCAGTGCCAGCAGGCTTCCGTCGAACAGGCGCTTGCCGTCGATGCGTTCGAGCAGTGGTACCGTCTCGCTGGCACGCCAGAGAAATGCCCGATAGAGCGCGATACCCCCGACCAGGGCGGCGACGCTCATGAAAAGCGGCAGGTTGAGGCCGTGCCAGACCGCCAGGCTGTAGTGCGGCGCCTCACCGCCGAGGATCGCGTCGGTGGCCAGCCGCAGGAACAGGCCGACGGTCAGTTCGGGAAAGATGCCGACCAGCACGCAGGCGGTGACCAGCAGCATGCTCGGCAGCAGCATCCAGCGCGTCGGCTCGTGGGGCGCGTGCGGCAGATCGCTTGCCGGCGGCCCGAAGAAGACCTGGTGGATGAAGCGCAGGGAATAGGCCACGCTGAACATGCCGGCCAGCGTGGCCATCAGCGGCAGGGCGATGCGTTGCCAGTCGGGCCGGTCGAGGAACACGGTTTCGGAGAAGAACATTTCTTTCGACAGGAAACCGTTCAGCAGCGGGACGCCAGCCATCGCGGCGGCGGCCACCATTGCCAGCGTGGCGGTGATCGGCATGGCGCGGTACAGGCCCGAGAGCCGCTGCAGGTTGCGCGTGCCGGTTTCGTGGTCGACGATGCCGGCGGCCATGAACAGCGAGGCCTTGAAGGTCGCATGGTTGAAGATGTGGAACACGGCGGCGACCAGCGCCAGCGGGCTGTTCATGCCCAGCAGCAGGGTGATCAGGCCGAGATGGCTGATCGTCGAATAGGCGAGCACGCCCTTCATGTCCTGCTGGAAAATCGCCAGATAGCCGCCGATCACCAGCGTCGCCAGGCCGGCGCCGCCGACGATCCAGAACCAGAGATCCGTGCCGGCCAGCACCGGCCACAGCCGCGCCAGCAGGAACACGCCGGCTTTCACCATCGTGGCCGAATGCAGATAGGCCGATACCGGCGTGGGCGCTGCCATCGCGTGCGGCAGCCAGAAGTGGAAGGGAAACTGGGCGCTCTTGGTCAGCGCGCCCAGCGCGATCAGGGCCAGAGCCAGCGGATACCAGGCATGGGCCTGGACGGTCTCGCGGGCGGCCAGCACGGTGTCCAGATCGTAGCCGCCGGCCATGTGGCCGAGCAGCAGCACGCCGCCGAGCAGGGCGAGGCCGCCGGCGCCGGTGACCGTGAGCGCCATGCGCGCGCCCTGTCGCGCATCGGCGCGGTGATGCCAGTAGGCGATCAGCATGAACGAGGCTAGGCTGGTCAGCTCCCAGAACATCGCCATCTGGATCAGGTTGCCCGACAGCACGATGCCGAGCATGGCGCCCATGAAGGCAAGGAAGAAGGAAAAAAAACGCGGCACCGGATCGTCCGGCGACATGTAATAGCGCGCGTATACCACCACCAGTGTGCCCATGCCGGTGATCAGCAGCGCGAACAGCCAGGCGAAGCCGTCCATGCGCAGATAGAAATCGAGCCCCAGCGCGGGCATCCAGGGGATCGTCACCCGGAGCACGCCTTCGGCGGCCACCTGCGGGTACAGGCTGGCGACGAGCGTGGCGGCGGCGAACGCGACCGTGCCGGCCAGCCAAGCCTCGGCGTTGCGCGCGTTCGAGGGCAGCAGGGCCGCGCACAGGCTGCCGAGAAAGGGGAGCAAAAGGATGAGTATCAACGTCATGTCGTCGAGTTTACCGAAGGCCGCGCATTTCGCACCGGCCGAAAACAGGGGGCAGGCCGCGGGCTTTGCTGCACACGGCCCGGCCCCATAGAATGCCCTGACGCACTGTCACCACCCCCCGATCTTGTCCGTCCGTCTCGTCTTTCCATTCCTGCTGCTCGCCGCGTCGATCGCCTTGCCCGCGCATGCGCTCACGGTCGAGGTGGTGGCGCCGGATGAACTGAAAACCTTGCTGCTGCGCCATCTGGAGGCAGCCCGCGCCGCGCGTCTGGGAGACACCTTCGACGCGGACGAGTTCACGCGCCTGCAGCGGCAGAGCGACGAGACTGCGCGCGATCTGCTGGCGACGGAGGGCTATTTTTCGCCGCAGGTGTCGAGCACGTTCGCGGGCGAGACCCTGCGCTACGTCGTCGAGCCCGGCCCGCGCACGCAGGTGCGTTCGATCAAGCTGCGATTTGCCGGTGCCCTGGCGGACGAAGCGGACGGCCGGCTGCGCGCCCGGCTCGAACGCGGATTTGCGTTGCAGCCGGGCATGCCTTTCCGCCAGGCGGACTGGGATACGGCGAAGGCCTCGGCCGTGGCGCCGCTGCTCGCGGGGCGCTATCTGGCCGCACATGTGTCGGCCAGCGAGGCACGCATCGATCCGGCCACGCACAGCGCCGATCTCGACGTGACGGTGGACAGCGGCCCGGCCTTCTTCTACGGCCAGCCGCGCATCGTCGGCGTCGAACGCTATCCGGAATCCATCGCCCGGCATCTCAATCCGGCCCGCCCGGGCCAGCCGGTGCGCCAGCAGGATCTGCTCGACTATCAGGCCGCGCTGGAGTCGAGCGGCTATTTCAGCCAGGCCGTGGTCCGCATCGATCCCGATCCCGCGCAGGCCGCCGCCGCGCCGCTGGTGGTCGAAGTGACCGAGCGGCCGGAAAAATTGCTCAGTCTGGGCGCGGGCGTGAGCACGGATACCGGCGCGCGGGTACAGGCCACCTGGCTGGCGCGCGACATCGCCGACAGGGGCCTGCGGCTCAAGCTCGACGGCAAGCTGGAAACCCGCAGTCAGAGCGCGGCGGCCGAGCTGGCCTGGCCGCAGAATGCCAAGGGCTACGTCAACAGCCTCGCTGCGCAGATGAAGCGCGAGGACATCGAGGGGCAGGAGACGCGCACGTCGCTCCTGGCGGCCAAGCGCACGCGCACGCGCGGCCAGATCGAGACCGCGATCACGCTGCAGTACCAGACCGAAACGCAGCAGGTGGGCGGCGTGGTCGACGCGCGCAATCAGGCGCTGTCGGCCAACTATGCGTGGACGCGGCGCGCGATCGGCCGCGCCTTCTACCCGCGCGACGGCCATGTGCTGACGCTGCAGGTCGGCGGTGCGGCCGAAGGCCTGCTGTCCGATACCAGTTTCCTGCGCCTGTACGGCCGCCATACCCAGTACGTGCGCCTGGGGCGCGACGACCGGCTGGTGCTGCGCGTCGAGGGCGGCGCAGTGCTGGCCGACACGCGCGACGGCATTCCCACCGATTTTCTGTTCCGCGCCGGCGGCGACAACTCGGTGCGCGGCTATGCCTACCAGAGTCTGGGGCGCACGCTGATCGGCGGCGTTACCTCGGTGCGCTATCTCGCCACCGGCAGCGTCGAATACAACCACTTTTTCACCCGCGACTGGGGGATGGCGCTATTCGTCGACGCAGGCGACGCAGCGGATGCGCCGGGCAGCCTGTCGCCGGTGTTCGGCTACGGCGCGGGTGCGCGCTACCGTTCGCCGGTCGGCCCGGTCAACCTCGACGTCGCCTACGGCCAGGACACCGGCCAGTTCCGTCTGCACTTTTCGCTGGGGGTGTCGTTTTGAGGCGGTGGCTGCGCTGGACGCTCGTGTTGACGGCAATGCTCGGCACGCTGGTCGCGGCGGGCGCCTATCTGGTGGCCACGCCGTCCGGTTTCCAGGCCCTGGCGCGCGCGGCCGTCGCCCTGTCGGGCGGGCGGCTTGCGATCGAGGGCGCCGAAGGCACCCTGGCCGGATCGTTCCGCATCCGGCAGTTGCGGCTCGACACCGCCACCCAGCGCGTCGCGCTCGACGAACTGCGCGTCGACTGGCGACCGCGTGCCCTGCGGCGGGGCCTGGTTGACGTCGATCTCCTTGCCGCGCGCACCCTGCACATCACGGTTATCCAGCCGGACGACACGCCGACCGAAGCGCCGGCCAGCCTGCGCACACCGCTCGACGTGCGCGTGCGCGCCGTCGATCTTGCCCGCTTTGCGCGCACCGATCCGGGAGGGGCGACGTTCGAGATCACCGGACTGCGCGCCGCGCTCGACGGGCGGGGCGACCGCTGGCGGCTGGAGGGCGTGACCGCGGTCACGCCCTGGGCCGAGGCGACCGCCGCGCTCGAACTGGACAAGGATGCGCCGTTCGCTCTGGCGGGCCATGTCGCGGCGGTGCGTGCCGAACCGCTGCCGGTCGAGGCGCGTGCCGGTTTCAAGGGCACGCTGCTGGCTCCGCAGTTTGATGTCGAGGCCGGTGCCGGAGACATGCGCTTCATCGCGCGCGGCGAGGCGGCGCCGTTTGCCCGCACGCCGCTGGTCAGCCTGCTCGTTGCGGGCGAGGGCATCGACCCGCGCCGCTTCGCGCCGGACGCGCCGGTGGCGGATTTCGCATTCTCCGGCGTGTTCGAGGGCCGGCCCGGCGCGCGCGCGTTCGGCAGCTTCAGTCTCGCCAACCGGCTGCCGGGCCGGCTCGACCGCCAGCGCCTGCCGCTGGTCGCCCTGACCGGCGCAGTGCTGGGCGATGCCGGGCGGGCCGACTTCAGCGACCTCGTCGTCGACCTGGGCGGCTTCGGCCGACTGGCCGGGCAGGGCACATGGCGCGATGGCCTGTTTGCGCTCGCGCTCGACGGCCTGCGGCTCGATCTCGCCGGCCTGCATCGCGATCTGGCGCGCACCCGGCTCGATGCGCATCTCGAACTGGCGGGCGACGCCGAGCGCCAGACCCTGAGCGGCACGCTGAAGGAAAGCTGGGGGCAGGGCCGTTTCAGCCTGCTGCACGCGGACCGCGTGCTGGCGCTGACCGAGGCAGACTTCGCGGGCGCGGCCGGGCGCCTTGTCGCGCACGGCACGCTGATGCTCGACGCCAGCCGCGCCTTCGCCCTGAATTTCGACGCGAGCCGGATCAATCCGGCGCGTTTCGGCGCCTTTCCGCACGGCCGGCTGAATGCGCGCGGCGAGGCGAGCGGCGCGCTTGCGCCGTCGCCGATGCTGGACGTGCGGCTGAGTCTGCCGCCAGGCGAGCTCGAAGGCCGGCCGGTGCGCGGCGAGGCGACGCTGCGCTACGTCGACGCGCATCTGGCCGACGCCGACGCCGATCTCGATCTGGCCGGCAATCGGGTGCGTGCCAAGGGCGCGTGGGGGCGTGATGGTGACCGGCTCAACTGGGATGTCGACGCCCCCGCGCTGGCGCGCCTGAATCTCGGCCTGGCCGGCCGGCTGACGAGCCAGGGCAGTCTGTCCGGCCGGCCCGATGCGCCGGCGGTCGACGGACGGGCCGAGGCCAGCGGCCTGCGTCTGCCCGGCGGGATCGCGGTCGAAGCCCTGAACGCGCGCCTGAATCTGGTCGCCAGCGCGCAGGGCGCGTTCGACGGCCTGCTCGATGCGCGGGGCGTGACGGTCGCCGGCCGCGCGCTGACCCGCGCGCAGGCCACGCTCGCCGGCCGGCGCGATGCCCATGTGCTGGAACTGGACGCGCGCCTGCCGGACTGGCACGTGCGCGCCGCGCTGGCCGGCGGGCTCGATCCCGAGTCCGTCTGGCGCGGCCAGCTGCGCATGGCGGAGGTCGACGGGGCGTGGCCGGTGCGACTGCTCGCGCCCGCTGCGCTCGTGCTGTCGCGCGACAGCCAGCGGCTCGAATCGCTGACGGTCGCGCTTGCGGGTGGCCGCGTCGAGGTGGCCGAGCTGCAGCGCGACGGCGCCTCGTTCGCCACGCGCGGCACGCTCGCCGATCTGCCGCTTGCGCCGTTCGTCGCGCTGGTCGATCCGCCGCCGCCCGCCACTACCGATCTCGTCGTGTCGGGCGACTGGAACCTGAAGCTGGGCACGCAACTGAGCGGCGAAGCGCATCTGAACCGGGTGCGCGGCGACGTGCGCCTGACCGAACCGTCGCTGGCGCTGGGGCTGACGCGGCTGGCGCTGAGCCTGCGCGCGGTCGACGGCCAGGCGCAGCTGCAGGCCGAAATCGACACGCGCGATGCCGGTCTGGCCCGTTTCGACGCGCGCGTGCCGGTCGCGGTCGAGGCCGGCGTACCCGCACTGCCGCGCACGGTGCCGCTGGCCTGGACCGCGCGCGTGAATGTGCCGGATCTGCGTGTGGCCAAACCCTTCCTGCCGGTGGGCGTGCGGGTGGACGCACGCCTCGCGGCCAACCTGGAAGGCGGCGGCAGCCTTGCCGCACCGGTCGTGAACGGTACGCTGCGTGCGGAGGCCCTGCGTTTCGCCATGCCGGAAGAAGGTATTTCGATCGAGGACGGCATCCTCGATCTCGTGCTGGCCGACGACCGCGTGCGCGTGCGCCAGGGCGAGTTCAAGGGCCGCAGCGGCCGCATCGTGGCGAGCGGCGACGCGGAATGGCGCAACCCGCGCGCGGGCCTCACGCTCACCTTCGAACAGTTCGCCGCGACGCATCGCAGCGATCGCCGCGTGACGGTGTCCGGCGCCACGCAGCTGGCCTTCGTCGACAACCGCCTGCGCCTGACCGGCAATCTCACGGTCGATCGTGCGCGTCTCGAAATGCCCGAGGCGAGCCGGCCGACCCTGTCGGATGACGTAGTGGTCGCCGGCCGTTCGCCGCGCGAACCCGGTGTTGCCCGGCGTTACCCGCTCGCGCTCGATCTCACGCTGGGCCTGGGCGACGATTTCCTGTTCAAGGGCGCGGGGCTCGATGCCAGGCTCGGCGGCCGGCTGCGCGTCTATACCGCGAGCGTCGCACAGCAACCGGCCGCCGCGCCGGGCCTCCGCGCCGAGGGCGCGATCCAGGTGGCCGAGGGGCGCTATGCCGCCTATGCGCAGACGCTCGACATCCAGCGCGGCGTGCTGCGCTTTGCCGGGCCGGTGGACAATCCGGGCCTCGACGTGCTGGCGGTACGCAAGACGCCGACGGTCACGGCCGGGGTGCAGGTGCGCGGCACCGTGCTGCGGCCGGTGGTGACGCTGTATTCCGATCCGGCGATGCCGGATACGGAGAAGCTTTCCTGGCTGATCCTCGGCCACGGGCTCGATTCCGCCGGCCAGCAGGAATTCGTGCTGCTGCAGGTAGCGGCCGGCGCTCTGCTGAGCCAGGCCGAATCGGTCAATTTCCAGGCCAAGCTCGCCGAGACGCTGGGCATCGACAGTTTCGACGTGCGCGCCGGCAACGGCGAGGACATCGGTACCGCCATCGTCAGCGTCGGCAAGCGCCTCTCTTCGCGTGCCACGCTGTCGTACGAGCAGAGTCTCAACGGCCTGAACCAGGTGGTGAAAGTGCTGTATCAGCTCACGTCGCGCGTGCGGTTCGAGGCGCAGGCCGGACAGCAGAGCAGTTTCGACGCCTTCTACACCTTCGAATACGACTAGGGGACGGTTCGCACCGTTTGCGTTGGCGCGGGTCAGCCTTTGGCGCAGGCCGCGTGCCGTGTCTGCACAGCGCTGACGAGCATCCCGAATCGGTCTTGCCGCAGGCGCGAAAACAGTGTGAACAGACCCTGATCGCGTCGGCACGATTCGACGGCCTGTCCCGACCCGGTTAGAATCCGGCGCATGTGTTTCGTCCGCGCATATTCAAGGTATTTCACGCGTGTCTGGTTTTCGGCGCGCACTCCGGCGATCGGTTAAATCATGCGCATTTTGCTTTCCAACGACGACGGCTATTTCGCCCCCGGACTCGCCGCACTGGCGCAGGCACTGGCGCCGTTCGCCGACGTCGCCGTGGTGGCGCCGGAACGCGACCGCAGCGGCGCCTCGAACTCGCTCACGCTCGACCGTCCGCTGATCCTGCGCCAGGCGCCAGGCGGTTTCCACTACGTCAACGGCACGCCGACCGATTGCGTGCACCTGGCGGTCACCGGCATGCTCGACCATCTGCCCGACATCGTCATCTCAGGCATCAATCACGGCGCCAACATGGGCGACGACACGATTTACTCGGGCACTGTCGCGGCCGCGACCGAAGGCTACCTGCTGGGCATTCCCTCGATCGCCATCTCGCTGGCCAGTCACGGCGGCCGTCACTTCGACACCGCCGCGCGGGTCGCTGCCGATCTCGTACGGCGCATCCAGGCCATGCCGCCGGCCGAGCCGATGCTGCTCAACGTGAACGTGCCGGATGTGCCGTGGGACGAACTGGGCGGCATGGGCGTGACCCGGCTGGGCAAGCGCCACAAGGCCGAATCGGTGGTGAAGACGACGAATCCGCGCGGCCAGACGGTCTACTGGGTGGGTGCGGCCGGTGCCGCGCAGGATGCCGGCGAGGGCACGGATTTCCATGCGGTGGCGAACGGCCGGGTGTCGATCACGCCGCTGCAGATGGATCTCACCCGCTACAGCCAGATGGATGGCGTGAAGTCATGGCTGAAACTCTGAATCCCCGTGCCGGCATCGGCATGACCTCTGCGCGCACGCGCGGCCGCATGGTCGAGCGGCTGCGCGAGCAGGGCATCAAGGACGAAACCGTGCTGACCGCGATGGGGGCGGTGCCGCGCCACCTGTTCGTCGACCAGGCACTGGAGTCCCGTGCCTACGAGGACAACGCGTTGCCGATCGGTTTCGGCCAGACCATTTCCAATCCCTACATTGTCGCGCGCATGGCCGAACTGGCGCGGCACGGCGAGGCCGGGCAGGGCCGGCCGCTCGGCCGTGTGCTCGAGATCGGTCTCGGCTGCGGCTACCAGGCTGCCATACTGGCGAAGCTTGCGCGCGAAGTGGTGTCGATGGAGCGCATCGCCGCACTGGTCGGCAAAACGCGCGTCCGCCTGCGCGAGCTGCGGATCAACAACGTCAAACCGAAGCACGGCGACGGCCTCAATGGCGCACGCGATTTTGCGCCCTTCGATGCCATCGTCGTCTCCGCCGCCTTCCCCGAGGTGCCGCGCGATCTGCTCGACCAGCTCGCCGACGGCGGCCGTCTCGTCATGCCGCGCGGCGGCGCGGCGCAAGCGCTGTGCGTGATGGAGCGACAGGGCGATACCTGTACCGAGCGCGTGCTCGAGGATGTGAAGTTCGTGCCCCTGCTGCCGGGCGTCGCATGATCCGGCACGCGCGGCTATCTTGCGCCCGCGCGGCGGGCAGGCGAACGGCAACGCTGATGGGGCTGGCCCTGCTTGCCGGGCTGGCCGCATGCACCGCGCCCGGCCCGGCACCGGTCACCCAGATGGGGACGCGCACGCAATCCGCGAAACCTGCGCGCGAAGCGCCGCGTCCCGAGCGTCCGGCGACGCCGCAGGTCGCGCCTTCGACCACCGGCGAGCATGTCGTGGCAAGAGGCGACACGCTCTATGCCATCGCTTTCGCCAACAGCCTCGACTACCGCGAGCTGGCGGTCTGGAACCGTCTCGAATCGCCCGATCGCATCTACGTCGGCCAGACGCTGCGTCTCACGCCGCCGCCCGGCGCAGTGGAAACCCGCCCGCTCGAGGACGCGGCACCGCTTGCGGCACAGCCGCTGGCCGAGGCGCCGTTGCTGCGGACGCCGCAGGGGGTGCTGCTGCCCTACAGCGAAGCGAACTGGGCGCAGGTGAACGGCGCGCCGGCGGCAACGGCATCGACCACGGCTGCCCCCACACCGCCTGGCGCAGCGGAGAAACCGGCGCCGCCGCCCGCCGTGAAGCCCGCGCCGATGCCGCCTGTCGCCCTGACAGGCACGGTCGACAGTTGGCTGTGGCCGGCGGACGGTACCCTGACCGGTCGCTTCGGCGCGGCCGGCGGCAAGGGCATCGACATCGCCGGCGCGCGCAACGCGCCGGTGCGTGCGGTTGCGCCGGGCAAGGTCGTCTACAGCGGCAGCGGCCTGCGCGGCTATGGCCGCCTGCTGATCGTCAAGCATGCCGGCGAATTCCTGTCGGCCTACGCGCACAACGAGTCTGTGCTGGTGAAGGAAGGCGATGTGGTCGCCGCCGGTCAGAAGATCGCCCTGATGGGCGACAGCGATGCCGATCGTGTCAAACTGCATTTTGAAATACGCCGCTACGGCAAACCGCTCGATCCCCTGGCCTATCTACCGGAACGCTCATGAGCACGGAACGCGACGACGACCGAGACGAAAACCTGCCCGACGAACCTGCCGCCGAAGAGCTGGAGCAGCCGGGTGCCGCGTCCCGCGACACGACCGAAGACCTGGCGTCCGCCATTCTCGACGAGCCGCAGGTCGACGTGACCCAGCTCTACCTCAACGAGATCGGGCAGGCGCCGCTGCTGACCGCGGTGGAAGAAGCCGCGCTGGCGCGGCGGGTCGTGAAGGGCGATTTCGACGCGCGCCAGATCATGATCGAGCGCAACCTGCGGCTGGTGGTCAACATCGCCAAGCACTACGCCAATCGCGGTCTCGCGCTGCTCGACCTGGTGGAGGAAGGCAATCTCGGCCTCATCCATGCGCTGGAAAAATTCGACCCCGAGCGCGGCTTCCGCTTTTCCACCTACGCCACCTGGTGGATCCGCCAGAACATCGAGCGCGCGATCATGAACCAGTCGCGCACCATCCGCCTGCCGGTGCACGTCATCAAGGAACTCAACATCTACCTGCGTGCGCAGCGCCATCTGGAAACGCACGGCGTGACCGACGCCACCAGCGAGGACATCGCCGCGCTCACCGGCCATCCGGTCGAGGACGTGCGCCGCATCATGCAGCTGAACGAACGGGTGGCTTCGCTCGATGCGCCGCTCGACGTCGATCCCACGCTTTCGCTCGGCGAGGCCATCGCCGACGACAACGCCCATCTGCCCGACGAGATGCTCCAGCTCGACGAGATCGAGCATCACGTCCGCGAATGGCTGAAACAGCTCAACGACAAGCAGCGCTGGGTGATCGAGCGCCGTTTCGGGCTCAACAACTGCGAGGCTTGCACGCTGGAGGACCTGGCGATCGAACTGCAGGTCACCCGCGAACGCGTGCGGCAGATCCAGATGGAGTCGCTGCGCATCCTCCGGCAGATGCTGCGCCGGCGGGGCGTATCCAAGGACCAGCTGTTCTGATGCCATGCCGCGCGTCGCCTACCTGACGCACGCCGACTGCGCGAAACACGACGTCGGACCCTGGCATCCCGAATCCCCCGAACGTGTGCAGGCCGTGGATGCGGCCCTGCGTGCCGCACCCTGGTTCGGCGAACTGCTGGCAATCGAAGCGCCGTACGCCACGCCGGAACAGCTGGCGCGCGCCCACACTCAGGCCCACGTCGATGCCGTGCGCGCCGCGGTGCCCGAACGGGGCGTGGCCTGGCTCGACCCGGATACCGGCCTCACCCCCCATAGCTGGCATGCCGCGTGCGCGGCGGCGGGCGCGGTTGTGCGTGCGGTCGACACGGTGATGGCAAGCGCGGCGCAGCGCGCCTTCTGCAACGTGCGGCCGCCCGGCCACCATGCCGAGGCCGACCGCGCGATGGGCTTCTGCCTGTTCAACAACGCGGCCATCGGCATCCATCATGCGCTCGCCGTGCATGGCCTCGCGCGCGTGGCGCTGGTCGATTTCGACGTTCATCACGGCAACGGCAGCGAGGATATCTTGCGCGACGAGACGCGCGTGCTGCTGCTGTCCAGTTTCCGCCATCCCTTCTATCCGCACAGCGGGGCGCAGCCGCACGCGGGCTATGTGCCCGTACCGCTGCCGGCCGGGGCCGACGGCCGGCTGTTTCGCGAAGCCTTCGAACGCGATGTGCTGCCGGGACTCGATGCCTTCCGGCCCGAGCTGATCTGCGTGTCCGCCGGTTTCGATGCGCACCGCAACGATTCGCTCGGCGGGTTGAACCTGCTGGAAGACGACTACGCCTGGATCACGCGGACGCTCTGCGCGCTGGCCGACCGCCACGCACAGGGCCGCCTCGTCTCCGTGCTCGAAGGCGGCTACGACCTCGGCGCGCTCGGCCGCAGCGCCGTCGCGCACGTGGAGGCGATGCGATGATCGACTGGGCCCGGATCGACACCGTCTTCCTCGACATGGACGGCACGCTGCTCGATCTTCATTTCGACAACCATTTCTGGCGCGAGCACATGCCGCGCCGCTACGCCGAATACCACGGGCTGGACGAAGCCGTCGCGCGCGAACGCCTGATCCGGCACTACGAACGCCATGCCGGTACCCTCAACTGGTACTGCATCGACTTCTGGACGCGCGAGCTCGCGCTCGACGTGATGCAGCTGAAGGAAGAGGTGCTGCACCTCATCGCGGTGCGGCCCGACGTGCCGGCCTTTCTTAAGGCCCTGCGCGATTCGGGCCGGCGCGTCGTGATGGTGACCAATGCCCATCCCAGGAGTCTCGATCTCAAGATGCGCGAAACAAGGCTCGATGCCTGGTTCGATGCGCTGATTTCCTCGCACGGTCTGGGCCTGCCCAAGGAGCATCCGGATTTCTGGCAGGGCTTGCAGACCGTTGAGCCTTTCGACCGTGCGCGCACGCTGTTCGTGGACGACAGCCTGCCGGTACTGGAAAGTGCCCGCGCCTATGGCATTGCGCACCTGCTCGCCGTATGCAATCCGGATTCGCGGCAGCCGGACAAGGCGTGCGGCGACTTCCAGGCGATCGCCAGCTTCGCGCAGGTGATGCCGGGCTGAATGTCGCCGGTCAGCCGGTACGGTGCACGAGATGGGCTTCGTCCACCGTGCCGGCCGGCAGGTGTTCGTCGAGGATGCGGTCGAGCGCGGCCGCATCCAGACGGCCGTACCAGAGCCCGTCCGGGTAGACGATCATCAGCGGGCCGTGGTTGCAGGGATACTGGCAACCGGTCTGCAGGACCATCGCGTGTTTGCGCAGCGCGCTGTCGTCCTGTCGCCTGCGGACGAGGCGATGCCACAGCGCGCCCGCGCCCAGCGCCGTGCAGCGCGGTCCCATGCAGACCAGCACATGCCGTTCGTGCACCGGCACGTCGGACCAGGCGACCGGGTCGTGCTGCCAGCGTGCGGAGGCGGTTTTCGCCACGTCCGGCAAGCCGGCGGCGGTGTGCAGGGCCTGTGCCAGCAGATCCGCCAGCCCGGCCAGTCCGCCCAGCGCGGGAGCGAAGACGATCTCGGGCGTGGCCTCCGGCCGCGGCTGGCGGTGGCGCCAGCGCAGGGCGACCTTGCGCAGCCAGCGTTCCAGCGCATGGTCGCCCGGCACGAACACGGGCTGCACCACGATGCGCCCGACCGGTCCGCACGCATCCAGCGCCTGGGGCAGCGAAGGCTCGGCGCGGTCCACGTAGGCCCCCGTCACCCTGCAGTCCGGCAGCAACGCACGCATCCGTTCCTGCAGCGTCTGCAGTTCTTCCGCGGCTGCGGGGCCGTTGCCGCCACGGCTGAGGAGGATTACGGCGGTGCGGTGTGTCGGGTCAGAGAGGGTCATCGGGCAGGAAATCGATGCGCGGTTTGCCGCTGTGTGGATGGAGATGGACGTGCGCCCGCACGCGGTAGGCGGCCGCGATGGTTTCGGCCGTGAGCACCTGTGCCGGCGTGCCGTGGGCGACGATTTGCCCGGCCTGGAGCAGGTACAGCCGGTCGCAGTAGTGCGCCGCGATGTGCAGTTCGTGGAGCGCGGCGATGGCGCTGGTGCCGAGGCTGCGGATGAGGTTCATGATCTCGAACTGGTAGCGCACGTCGAGATGGTTGGTCGGTTCGTCCAGCACCAGCAGCCCGGCCTGCTGCGTCAGCGCGCGGGCGATCAGCACGCGCTGCTTTTCGCCGCCGGACAGCGTGGCGAACGTGCGATCCGCGAGATGCGTTGCCCCGACCCGCCGCAGGGCCTGATCGACCAGGGCCAGATCGGCCTCGCTGTCGCGTTCGAACGGCGTCTTGTGCGGGGTGCGGCCCATCAGCACGACCTCGCGCGCGCTGAAGCCGAATTCGCTGCCGTCCTCCTGGGCGAGCACCGCCATGCGGCGCGCATTGTCGCGGGCGGACAGGCGCCAGATGTCGTGGCCGTCGGCGGTGACGCCGCCGCTCGTGGGCTGCAGCACCCGGTAGATCATGCGCAGCAGGGTGGATTTGCCGCTGCCGTTTGGCCCGATCAGGCCGACCAGCTCGCCTTCCGCCACGTGCAGGGACACGTCCCGTACGATGTATGCGGCGGCCGATTGCCAGCAGAGTGCCTGCGTCTGGAGTTTCACTGACCCATGCCTGCCGGCAGGCGCTGCCGGTAGAGCAGCCAGACGAAGAAGGGGCCACCAAGCAGCGCGGTGAAGATGCCCACGGGCACTTCCGCCGGGGCGAAGCTGATGCGCGCCAATACGTCGACCCAGATCAGGAAGATGGCGCCGATCAGCATGGAGACCGGCAGCACCCGGCCGTGTTCGCAACCGACGAGCATGCGGGTGATGTGCGGGATCATCAGGCCGACGAAGCCGATCGCGCCGCTGACGGCCACCATCACGCCGGTCAGCAGCGAGACGACGAGAAACAGGCTGCGCCGCACGCGGGTCGTGTCCACGCCCAGCGTACTGGCCGTATCGTCGCCAGACAGCAGCGCGTTCAGGGCGCGCGCCTGCAATGCCAGCCAGAGCGTGCCGGCGATCAGCGCGACCGCGGGCAGACCCAGGTCGGACCACTGCGTGCCTGCCAGACTGCCCAGTATCCAGGTCAGCACGGCGTTGGCCAGTTCGCGCTGGCCGGCGGTGAGCGTGATCAGGCTGGTGACGCCGCTCAAGCAGTAGCCGATGGCGACGCCGCCGAGGATCAGGCGCGGCGCGAGCAGCCGGCCGCTGGAATGCGCCAGCAGATACACCGCCACGCAGGCCGCCAGCGCGCCGGCAAACGCCCCCAGCGACAGGGCGTAGCCACCCGCGAAGCCGAGCGCACCGTAGGCCAGGACACAGACCGCGCCCACCGAAGCCCCGGACGAGACGCCCAGCAGGTAGGGGTCGGCCAGCGGGTTGCGCACCATGGCCTGCATGGTGACGCCGACCACCGCGAGTCCCGCGCCCACCAGTGCGGCGAGCAGCACGCGCGGCAGCCGGATCAGCCACACGATGTTGTACTGCGCGGTGGTCCAGTCGCCTCGCATGATATCCAGCCCGACCAGCGCGCCCAGCTTGTGCAGGGTGATCTGCCAGACCGCGGCCGGCGAGATGTCGACCGGGCCCATCGTGATGCTGAAGGTGAGCGACAGCAGCAGCAGGCCGGACAGGCTTGTCAGCAGCAGCGTCATGCGCTGGCGCTGGGCCAGAAACAGGGACGGCGGCGAGGCGGCGACGAAGGAAGAGGCGGACATGGCGGCTCAGGGCAGGCGTTCAGGATGGAAGGCGTGGGCCAGCGTGCGGGTGCGCGCCACATTGCGCGGACCCGGCGTCGCCTCCGCGTACTGCAGCACCACGAAGTGCCGCTTGCGGATGGCGGTCACGTTCGCCAGCTCCGGTTTGCCGAGCAGGAAATCGATCTTGCCCTGCGGGCCGGGCTGGTCATAGTCGATGATGACGATCCAGTCCGGATCGCGCGCCACCACGTCTTCCCAGTTGCCCTTGGGCCAGTTGCTCGGAATGTCGTCGAAGATATTGCGGCCGCCGGCGGCCTCGATCATCGCGTGCGGCATGCCGAAGCGTCCGGAGGTGGTGGGCGCTTCGACGCCGTTGTCGTAGACAAAGACCCTGGGGCGATGGCGGATGCCTTCGAGTGCCTGCGCGATTTCCGCGAGTTCGGCCTGCTGGCGGGCCACCAGTGCCTCAGCGTGCGCTTCGATGCGGAAGATGCGCCCCAGATTGCGCATGTCGGCGAAGGTGTCCTCGACCGAAACCCGCGTGCGCGGCTGCTTGCGGATGCACGATTCGGTCAGGATGTAGGACGCGATTCCGTAAGCCCGCAGGCTGTCGGGCGTCACGCCGTTCTCGCGGAAGCCATAGCTCCAGCCGCCGAACACGAAATCGGTGTGCGCGCCGACGAGAGTTTCCAGATTCATCTCGTGACTCGACAGATTGGGCACCCGGTCCAGCTGCGCGCGGAATTCCGGCGCAATCGCCTTGGTGGCGGGAATGCCGCTGTAGCCGACCAGTCTGTCGCCCAGTCCGAGATAGAGAAAAAGCTCGGTGATGTTGACGTCGTGCGTCACGACCCGCACGGGCATACGGTCGTAGCGTACCGGCTCGCCGCAGACCTGGACGGTAACGGGACCCGGCGCTCCATCCGGCCCCGGGGCCGGACCGGGTGGGTCGCCCGGCGAGCAGGCCGCCAGCGCGACGGCGCCGAGGCCCAGTGCCAGGCGGCCGAGCCCCCGACGTGCCCGACCGGGCGCATCGGCCATACGGCGTGGATGGCGTGTGCGGCTCATCGGCGACCGGTCAGAACTTGAATTCGGCCACGAGCTCCATGCGCCGCCCTTCGCCCAGCACGTACTGATTGCCGCCATAGGCTGCGTCCGCATAGACCTTGTCGGTCAGGTTGCGGCCCAGCATGCGCAGCGTCGTGCGGGGGTCGACCTGCCAGCTCAGGGCGGCATCCATTGCGACGTAAGACGGCAGTGTCACCGTATTGGCGTTGTCGCCGAAGCGTTCGCCCACGTAGCGGCCGCCCAGCGAAAGCTGCCAGCTGTCGAGACGGTAGTGTGCCCACAGGTTGGCGACCTGCCGGGGTACGTTGCTGGGCCGGTTGCCCGCACGATTGGCGCCGCCGGCTTCGATCAGTTCGTCGAACTTGGCGTCGACCAGGGCGTAGTTCCCCTCCAGCCGCCATCTGGGCGCGGGCGTGATCACGGCGCTGAGTTCCAGCCCCTGGGAATGCTGACTGCCGCCCTGCACGGATATGGACGGCGTGACCGGGTCGCGTGTGATGATGTCGTCCTTTTCGATGCGGTAGGCCGCCGCGGTCCACTCGCCCAGTCCGTTGCCGATGCGCTGCTTGATGCCCGCTTCTGCCTGCCGGGCGGAAGTCAGGTCGAAATTGCGGTTGGCGAGGTTGAGCGTCAGGATGCTGGTGACCGGGTCGGAGCCCTGGCTGACCTGGCCGTAGACGCTGGTGGCGGCGGTGAGGTGGTGCGTGAGGCCCAGCCGCCAGGCCGTGCTGCCCAGCGTCTTGTCGAAGGGCGTGCCGGCGATCCGTTCGGTGCGCGAGACGTCGTATACGTCGCGGCGGATGCCCGCCAGCAGGAGCCAGTCGTCGGCCAGTTGCCAGGCGTCTTCCAGGTAGAGGGCGTGCTGTGTGGTGTCGGTGTCGAATTTGGGCAGGGTCGGGTCCGGGCTCGCCCAGGTGCCGTGTACGGGGTTGGTGGCGGACACGGTCGACGCGCCGCCGTAGGGCGAGTTGTTGCTGTGGGTGAAGCTGGCCGAGGAGACTTCCCAGCCGAACACGAGATTGTGCGCATCGGCCTGGATCGCGGCTTCCAGGCGGTTGCCGATCTGTTCGAGATCATGCCGGATTTCGAGGTAGTCGGAACGGTCCACCGTGCCGGCTAGCGGGTCGTAGCTGTAGGACTCGATGTTCTTCCAGTGACGGTCGGCCTTGAAATAGTAGGCCTCGTTGCGCAGGGTCAGCCCCGCAGTGGCCTTCCATTCGGCGCGGGCGCGCAGGCGGCGGTCCTCGTAACGGATGATGCTGTCGCTGGCGTTGTAGTTCTCGTCGCGCAGGCTTTCCACCACGCGGCCGTTCGCGGTCGGCGTGCCCCAGTAGCGTTCCGGCTGCTGGTCGCTGATGTCTGCCAGCAGTTCGAAGCGCAGATCGCTGTCGGGCTGCAGGCGCAGGGTGCTCATGAGTTTGCCGCCCTTGGCCCGTCCCAGGTCGCGCTCGCCGTCGGTGTAGTGGCCGTAGACATCCACCCGGTAGCTGGCCGTTTCGCCGATCCCGCCCGTGGTGCCCAGGCCGACGCGTGCGGTGCCGTGCTCGCCGATGCCCAGAAGCACTTCGCTCGAACGTTCCCGGCTGGGCTGCTTGCGCACGGCATTGATGGTCGCGCCGGCTGTGCCGCTGCCGTACACGATGGAGGCGGGGCCGCGCAGTACCTCGATACGCTCGTAGCCCCAGGTGTCGCTCGGGTAGGTCACCGATCCGGCCGCGACGCCCAGCCGGAGCCCGTCTTCGGCCACGCCGACGGAATTCACGCCGGCGAAGCCGCGGGCTGAAAAGGCCAGGCCGCCGTTGCCGCCGGTGCCGATGGCGGTCAGGCCGGTGGAGCGGGTGATTGCGTCCACCACATCGTAATCGCCGCGCTGTTTCTGCGTCTGCTCGTCCACCTGCTCCAGGCTCGCCGGCAGGTCCTGCGTCGCGATCCCGGTACGGCTGCCGCTGGAAGAACGCTGGGCCAGGCCGAGGCCCTCATCGATGGCTTCGGCCGTCACTTCGACCGCAGGCAGCACGTTCTGGGCGAGTGCCTCCGCCGCACCCAGCGGCGCGAACAATGCGGCGGCCAGTGCATAGGAGAGGGGGCGTGGAAAGAATTCTGCGGGCAGTGCAGCGGAAGATTTCGGAGATTTCATGGCGCGTCCTTGTTTCGGCCGCCTGGACGCGAGCAGCGACACACCCTGTCCTTGCGCACGGCGGGCCGCGCGCTGCAGAAATCGTCTGTCGCCCCCCGCTCCCCGCAGGCGGTCTGTTGCGGTAAGCCCGCGTACCCGTTCGGGCACGCAGGATCGACAGGCCGGTCTCCGGGCTTGCGCACGGCATCCGTGAAAAATTTCGCGGATGCCCGAAACACCGCCTTCCCGATGCGTCCGCGCGTTTGGTCGAAACCACGTCGCGCATCAGTGGCTGGCCGTTTGTGGGTGAAACGGCCGGGTGAATCTTGGGTTCGCTTACCGTTGCGGGGGCAGCCCAGGCATTACGGCAACTTGCCGCGCACCTGATTCCCGTTTATCCCGGGCAGCTGCAAAGCCAGCCGGGCACCTGATGGCCCGTTTTTAAACGAGGCGAATTCTTCGGGTCAAGACAATTTTCGATAGCCATAACCAATAGCTTGTATAGGTATGGCGAATGACAGGGGGTTTGTCATTATTGTTTATATGAAACAATGGATTGCGTTATTTATTTTGATGGATGACAGGTGTCCGGCGTGCGGATTCAGGCATTTTGTGTGGGGAAAAAACAATGAAAAATCCGTTTTTGTCAGGCGGGATCGATTGCATAAAACGGATTGTCCGCAAAGCGGAGGGGGCGGACAGGCCGCCGCCGTGCACGTAGAGGTCAGAAAGAGGGGCGATCGAGTGGCCGCAAACGGCCGGGCGCGCGTTCAGGCCGGCTCGATCAGTACGGCTGCCCCGACATTGCGGCCTTCCGCAGCGAGGATGTTGTAGGTGCGGCACAGGGCGCCGATATCCATCACTTCCAGGCCGATACGCGCTTCGATCAGGGGGCGGGTAATCGACGGCGGCGGGAAGCGCAGCCGCGTCCCGGTGCCGAGCAGGAGGATGTCGATTTCGCGTTGCGCAATCCAGGTGAAATGAGCGGCGGTCAGCGCATGGAAGGCGAGGCCGGCCCAGGGCGCGATTTCCACGCCGCGGGCGGTGAGCAGCAAGCTGGCCTCGTGGCGCCGGCCGTCGATCAGGACATGATCGTGCGCATAACCGGTGAAGAGCGGCTGGCCGGGGCCGGTGTTCAGATGAAGTTTCATCGCCAAACCTTAGCAGAGGCCCGGTGCGGATGCGAGGCAGCGGTTACGGGTTTGCCGGGGCAGGGCGGCTCCGGTAAAATCGCGCGTTTTCCAAGGCATTGTTTTGCCTTGAATTTCTCTCAGGGAACCCGACTGTGACGGCCGACGAAACGCCCCGCCTGCGCACCATCCTCAAATCGACCAAACTCGACAACGTCTGCTACGACATCCGCGGGCCGGTGATGGCGCGCGCCAAGCAGATGGAAGAGGAAGGCCAGCGGATCATCAAGCTGAATATCGGCAACCCCGCGCCTTTCGGTTTCGAGGCGCCGGAGGAGATCGTGCAGGACGTGATCCTGAATCTGCCGAACGCCTCGGGCTACAGCGATTCCAAGGGACTGTTCTCGGCGCGCAAGGCGATCATGCACGAGACGCAGCGCAAGGGCGTGGCCGGCGTGACCATCGACGACATCTTTGTCGGCAACGGCGTGTCCGAGCTCATCGTGATGTCGATGCAGGCGCTGCTGAACAACGGCGACGAGGTGCTGGTGCCGGCGCCGGACTATCCGCTGTGGACGGCGGCGGTGAGCCTGGGCGGCGGCAAGCCGCGCCATTATCTGTGCGACGAAGAGGCTGGCTGGCTGCCCGATCTCGACGATATTCGCGCCAAGATCACACCCAATACGCGCGCCCTCGTCGTCATCAACCCGAACAACCCGACCGGTGCGCTCTACCCGGTCGAACTGCTGCGCGGCATCCTGGAGATTGCGCGCCAGCACCAGCTCATCGTCTACGCCGACGAGATCTACGACAAGGTGCTGTACGACGGCGCCACGCACACGTCCATTGCGTCGCTGGCCGACGACGTGTTCATCGTCACGTTCAACGGCCTGTCGAAGAATTACCGCGCGTGCGGCTACCGCGCGGGCTGGCTGGTGGTGTCCGGCGACAAGCGTCACGCGAAGGACTATCTCGAAGGCCTGAACATGCTCGCCTCGATGCGCCTGTGCTCGAACGTGCCGGGCCAGCATGCGATCCAGACCGCACTCGGCGGCTACCAGAGCATCAACGATCTGGTCGCGCCGGGCGGGCGGCTGGCGCGCCAGCGCGATCTGGCGCATGCGCTGCTCACCGAAATTCCGGGCGTGAGCTGCGTCAAGCCCAAGGCGGCGATGTATCTGTTCCCGCGTTTCGATCCGAAGCGTTACCTGATCGAAAACGACCAGAAATTCATCCTCAACCTGCTGGAGGAAGAGCGTGTGCTGGTGGTGCAGGGCACCGGCTTCAACTGGCCGCACGCGGACCATATCCGCGTCGTGTTCCTGCCCCATGAAGAAGACCTGACGGAAGCCATCGGCCGCATCGGCCGCTTCCTCGACCGCAACCGGGCGCACCGCTAGCGGCGTCCGCAAGGCCGGCGCGAGACACGCAGGAAGCTCCACCGCCGGAAGAGACTGTTTCGAACAACCGATTTTGCTGAGAACGAATCTATGAAACCCATACACGTCGGCCTGCTGGGCCTGGGGACCGTCGGCGGCGGCACGCTGACCGTGCTGCGCCGCAATGCCGAAGAAATCACCCGCCGCGCCGGCCGCGAGATACAGGTCGTGCGCGCGGCGGTGCGCAATGTCGAGAAGGCGAAGCCGCTGGCCGGCGATCTGCCGCTGTCGACCAATCCTTTCGACGTGGTCGACGATCCGGACATCGACATCGTCGTCGAGCTGATCGGTGGGCTGGAACCCGCGCGCGAGCTGGTGATGCAGGCGATACAGAATGGCAAGCACGTGGTCACCGCCAACAAGCATCTGGTCGCGAAATACGGCAACGAGATCTTCGCCGCGGCACAGGCCAAGGGCGTGATGGTCGCGTTCGAAGCGGCGGTCGCCGGCGGCATTCCCATCATCAAGGCGCTGCGCGAGGGTCTCACCGCCAACCGCATCGAATGGCTGGCCGGCATCATCAACGGCACCAGCAACTTCATCCTCACCGAGATGCGCGACAAGGGCGCGGCCTTCGACGACGTGCTGAAAGAGGCACAGCGCCTGGGCTACGCCGAGGCCGACCCCACCTTCGACATCGAAGGCATCGACGCCGCGCACAAGCTCACCATCCTTTCGGCCATCGCATTCGGCATTCCCATGCAGTTCGACCGCGCCTACACCGAGGGCATCTCGAAACTCACGCGCGAAGACGTGAAATACGCCGAGGAACTGGGCTACCGCATCAAATTGCTCGGCATCGCGCGCCGCGCCGCGGCCGGCATCGAGCTCCGGGTTCACCCGACGCTCATCCCCGAGCGCCGCCTCATCGCCAACGTCGACGGCGCGATGAACGCCGTCCTGGTCAAGGGCGACGCCGTCGGCCCCACGCTCTACTACGGCGCGGGCGCGGGCAGCGAGCCCACTGCCTCGGCCGTGGTCGCCGATCTGGTCGACGTCACGCGCCTGCACACCGCCGACCCGCATCACCGCGTGCCGCATCTGGCTTTCCAGCCGGATCAACTGGCCGCCACGCCCATCCTGCCGATGGACGAGGTGCGTACCGCCTACTATCTGCGCCTGCGCGCCTTCGACCGGCCCGGCGTGCTGGCCGACATCACCCGCATCCTGGCCGACGGCGAAATTTCCATCGATGCCATGATCCAGAAGGAGCCGGGTGAAGATGAGGAGCAGGTCGACATCATCCTGCTGACGCACGTGACCGTGGAAAAGAACGTCAATGCCGCGCTCGCCAAGATCGAGGCGCTGGACGCCGTGGCCGGCAAAGTCATGCGCATCCGTCTGGAAACGCTGACCGGTCGCTGAGTTTGGCCATGCGGGTTTCGACAGGGCGGAGGGCCGGTTCGTGAGTACCGTTTTCAGCGGGTTCGCGGAGGCGTTCGCCGAGCCGGTCCGTCAGGACATGGGCCGTTATTTTGCGCGGGCCGCCGGCCCGGGCACCGGGCCCTGGCGCATCGAGGAGTTCGGCGAGCGCAGCCCGGGGTTCGGGCACGACGATCTGATCGCCTGCCTGCAGCGCCTGCTGACCGGGCAGGAGGCGGACGGCGCGTTCACCGAACTGTCTGAGCTGATGACGCGCGCCTGCGTGCGCAACGTGCCGTTTCCGATCGTTGTCCACGAGCTTGCGTTTCTGCGCGATCGCCTGACCCGCCTGGCGGTCGAAGAAGGCAATCTGGATGCGATCGGCGCGATCATCGTCTTCTTCGACGAGCTGAAAGACATGCTGGCGCGCATCTATCTGGGCAGTTTCCTGGGCGCGCTCGGCCATCGCAACAATGTGCGGCTGCGCCATATCGCGGCGCTGGCCGAGAAGAATCTGCTGGTGCATTTCGAAAAGCACCTCGACTGGCTCAAGCAGCTCACGCAGGCGGTGTCGGCGCGCGACGGCGAAGCCATGCCCGAAGCGCACCACGAACGCTGCGAATTCGGCAAATGGCTGCATGGCGAGGGAGCCTCGCTGGTGCGCGACCAGAGCCATCACGCCCATCTGGTCGACATGCACGCCGCGATGCATCGCGTGGTGGACGAGATCGCCGACATGATGGGCCACCAGCGCGACAGCCTGCCGCTTTACGCGCTGATGAAGAAGGCCGAAAACTACTCGCTGGATATCGGGAACGAGATCGCCATGCTGAACAGCATGGTGATCATGACCCACTACAACAAGGACCCGATGACGGGCGGGCTTACGCGCCGTTCGCTGGAACGGGTCATGATCAACCAGCTCGAAATCTCCAAGGCGACCGAAACGCCGTTCTGTCTGCTGATGTGCGACGTTGATCACTTCAAGCAGATTAACGACAATCACGGGCATACGGCGGGCGATCGCGCCATTGTGCGTTTTGCCGACGTGCTCCGCGGCAACCTGCGGCAGGCCGACCTGCTGTTCCGTTTCGGCGGCGACGAGTTCCTGATCATGCTGCCGTCGACCGGTTATGCGCAGGGTCTGGAAGTCGCCGGGAAACTGCGTTCGGCGGTGGCCGGCCTGCGCATGGAAACCGAGCACGGCAATTTTGAAATGCGCGCGAGCTTCGGCCTGCTCGAGGTCAGCGGCAGCAAGACCGCGTTCATCGACAGCGAACTCGTGAACAACCTGATCAAGGAATGCGACCAGCGCCTGTATCTCGCCAAGCACCGCGGCCGCAACCAGGTCGCCTGAGGCGTCCCGGTCAACCGGACGAGCCATTCACATTATCGGAATCGACATGAAGTACCAGTCTACCCGCGGCAACGCACCCCAACTCCGTTTTTCCGACATTCTCCTCGGCGGCCTTGCCAGCGACGGCGGTCTTTATGTGCCGGACGCCTATCCGCGTTTTTCCACCGCCGAGCTCGCCGCCATGCGCGGCATGAGCTATCGCGAGCTCGCCTTCACGGTACTGTCGCGCCTGATCGACGATATCCCGGCCGACGACCTCAAGCGCATCATCGACAAGACCTACACGGCGCAGACCTATCGTTACGTCACCGACAAGGAAAACGCCGAGGACATCACCCCGCTCAAGACCCTGGAGCCGGGTCTGCACGTATTGGCGCTGTCGAACGGCCCGACGCTGGCGTTCAAGGACATGGCGATGCAGCTTCTGGGCAACCTGTTCGAATACGCGCTTGGCCGGACAGGCGGCGAACTCAACATCCTCGGTGCCACTTCGGGCGATACCGGTTCCGCTGCCGAATACGCGATGCGCGGCAAGCGCGGGGTGCGCGTCTTCATGCTCTCGCCCGTGCACGGCATGACGCGCTTCCAGCAGGCGCAGATGTATGCCCTGCAGGATGCCAACATCCACAACCTCGTGATCCGCGGCGTGTTCGACCAGTGCCAGGACATCGTCAAGGCCGTGTCCAACGACCTCGATTTCAAGACCAGGCATCACATCGGCGCCGTCAACTCGATCAACTGGGCGCGGGTCGCGGCACAGAGCGTGTACTACTTCAAGGCCTATTTCGCGGCCACCCACGGCAACGACCAGGAAGTGTCGTTTTCCGTGCCCTCGGGCAATTTCGGCAACGTCTGCGCCGGCCACATCGCGCGGCAGATGGGGTTGCCGATCAAGCAGCTGATCGTTGCGACCAACGAGAACGACGTGCTCGACGAATTCTTCCGCACCGGGGTCTACCGCCCGCGCCCCGAGACGAAGCACACCTCCAGCCCGAGCATGGACATTTCGAAGGCATCCAATTTCGAACGGTTCATCTACGACCTGTCGGGGCGCGACGCGGCCAGGATTCGCACGCTCTGGGGCGCGATCGAGTCCGGCGGCAGTTTCGATCTCAAGACCCACGCGGACGCGAACGGCGGCAACCTGTTCGAGCGGGTGGCGGACTACGGCGTGGTCTCGGGCTCCAGCAGCCACGCCAACCGCATCGACACCATCCGTACCGTGTACGAGGTCTATGGCACGATGATCGACCCGCACACCGCAGACGGCCTGAAGGTGGGCCTGGAATACCGCGAACCCGGCGTGCCGCTGGTCTGCATGGAAACGGCACAGCCGGCCAAGTTCGAGGACGCCATCCGCGAGGCGCTCGGCATCGAGCCCGAACGGCCCGCCGAGCTGGCCGATCTGGAAGCCCAGCCGCAGAAAAAGCACGTGATGGATGCCGATGCCGAAACGGTCAAGCGCTACATCGCCGAGCGCACCTGAGACCCTCGATGCGCTGGCGGCGCGGGTGCGCGCCTGCACCGTCTGCGCCCCGCACCTGCCGCATGCCCCACGGCCTGTCTTGCGCGTCTCGCCGGGTGCGCGGCTCCTGATCGTCGGTCAGGCGCCCGGTCGCCGCGTGCACGAAACCGGCATTCCCTGGAACGATCCCTCCGGCGACCTGCTGCGGCAGTGGCTGGGCGTGACGCGTGACGTTTTCTACGACGAAACGCGCATCGCCATCGTGCCCACCGGCCTGTGCTACCCCGGTACCGTGAAAGGCAGCGATCTGCCGCCGCGTCCCGAGTGTGCGCCGCTGTGGCATCCACCCTTGCGCGCGGCCATGCCGAACATCGAACTCACCCTGCTGATCGGCGCCTGGGCGCAGGCCTACTATCTGCGCGAACGCCGCGGCCGCACGCTCACGGACACGGTACGCGCCTGGTGCGACTTCGCGCCGGCTTTCCTGCCGTTGCCGCATCCCAGCCCGCGCAACCGGCTCTGGCTCAAGCGCAATCCGTGGTTCGACGCCGAGGTGATACCCATGCTGCGCGAACGGGTTGGACACCTGCTGGCGGCAGGCGATAATGGCGCCGCCCACCGCGGCAAACACAAATAAGGACACATCGGGGAAATCGCATGAAACTCGTCACCTCGCTTACCAGCCCCTACGGCCGCAAGGTCCGCGTGGTGCTGATGGAAAAGCGCCTGCCTTTCCAGCTCCAGGTCGAAAATCCCTGGCTGCCGGACACGCCGGTGAACGCGGTCAATCCGCTCGGCAAGGTGCCCGTGCTGGTATTGGAGGACGGCGTCTCCGTTTTCGATTCGCGCGTCATCGTCGAATATCTCGATACCCTTTCGCCCGTGGCGCACCTGATCCCCGCCGATCCGAAGAGCCGGATGGTCGTGCGTGGCGTCGAAGCCCTGGCCGACGGCGTGACTGACGCCGCCGTAGCCGGCTTTCAGGAACGCAAGCGGCCCGCCGACATCCAGAGCCCGGACTGGCTGGGATTGCAGGAGCGTACCCTGTTCCGCGGCCTCGAAGCCCTGTCCGAAGCGCTCGGCGAAAAGCCCTGGTATCTTGGCAACAACATGACGCTTGCCGACATTGCCTGCGGCTGCATGCTGGGCTACCTGAACCTGCGGTTCGCCGAGATCGACTGGCGTACCGCCCATCCCAATCTGGCGAAACTTTTCGACAAGCTGATGGCGCGGCCCTCGTTCAGGGAGACCGTGCCGGTCGCATAGAGGAGGCTGACATGGCGCGTGCAGTGGCAACCCTGGCAGGCGGCTGCTTCTGGTGTATCGAAACCGTGTTCAACCGGCTGCGCGGCGTCGAGTCCGCCGTTTCCGGCTACATGGGCGGCCACACCCCCAACCCTACCTACCGAGACATCTGCAACGGCGACACCGGCCACGCCGAAGTCGTGCAGATCGCCTACGACCCCGACGTCATCGAATTCCGCGACCTGCTCGACGTCTTCTTCACGATCCACGATCCCACCCAGCGCAACCGCCAGGGCAACGATGTCGGCACGCAGTACCGCTCGGCCATCTTCTGGCATACGCCCGGGCAGAAAGCCGAGGCCGAAGCCGTCATCGCTGAACTGAATGCGTCAAACCGGTTCGGCGCGCCGCTCGTTACCGAAGTCACCGAAGCCAGCGTGTTCCACCCCGCCGAGGACTACCATCAGCGCTACTTCGAGCAGAACCCGCAGCAGCCCTATTGCCAGTTCGTGGTTGCGCCCAAGGTGGCGAAGGCGGAAGGCAAGTTTGGCGGGCGGCTCAAGTAGCGGCGCCTGAAACGCCCCCGCATCCCGTCGTACTCGCCCAGCCCATCTGGCCGGATTACCAGCCCCAGCGGTTGCGTTCCATCTGGCGCTTCAATTCCGTTTCCTCTTCCTCGAACGTGCTGGTGACATCACTGGGATGGCAGTCGGGGTCGCGCGCCTTCCGTGCCTGGGGCGGAGTGTAGGGCTGCTGGCCCGAGGCGCCGTTCCAGGCAAAGGGATTCCTGAACCGGGGCGGGTCCGGCAGGCAGTCGTACTTGTACGACGGCGGCCAGCCCGTCTCGTAGGGCATGAAGGCAATGGTCTTCTCGAATACGAGGGGCTTGCCGGTGGGCGTGGGTGGCAGCGGCGGCATATTCTGGATCGCCTGCCTGGCCAGCGCCGAGACCTGCCCCGAAGTGGCCCACAGTTCCTCCGCCTGGGCGAGCGTACCGTCCGGGTTGATCGTGATCCGGAAGCGCACCTGCCCCTGATTCACGCCTTCCACCGCCGTGCCCATCATGCTGCGCACCTGCCGGCCCCACGTGTAGCGATAGCGCTTGCTGTTCTTGAGCGTGTAGGTGGAAGCCAGCTGCCAATCTTCTGCCGTGGGTGCGGGTGGCGCGGCCATCGTGGCGAGCGGTTTGGCCGGTGCGGCCGGTGGTGGGGCACCCGGTACGCGAACGGGTTTGATCTTTCTTGCCTTCGGCGGCAGCGGTTTCGCTTTCACGTCGGGCGGAGGCGCGAGCCTGACCCGAATGGCTTCGGCGACGGGTGGCGGCGGAGACGCAGGATGTACGGCCCACAGCAACACGCTGGCATGGGTCCCCAGCGACAGCACCAGGGCCAGGGGCAAGCGGAGTCGGACTGCGGGCATGAAGTCGGTGTGTGGGGATGAAATACCTAAGCATGTTGGCATGACGGGCGCAGAGGCGTCACTGGTAACTTAGGCCGAAGCAAGTTGGAAGTCCTACTCTGCTGGAGGGCGTGCCATCACGCTGTCGCCGCCACAATAGTGTGTGTACGGCTAGTCGGGGATGTGTATGCGTGCCTTGACGTGTTTCAGGTTGGCCACGATGGTGAAGGTCATCACGACAAGTAACGACCAGGCGCTCCACTTGCTTATATGAACGCTGGACCAGGCACCCAGTTGATTCGGGTACTCCCAGATGCCGAAAAAGGTGCTGATATTTTCTGCGAGCCAGACGAAAAAGCCGATCAGGATGAATGCCAGGAACAGCGGCATGGCCCGCTCGCGGTCGTAAGGTTTGAAGACGACGGTGGTACGAGCGTAAAGACCCAGCGCGCAGGCCGCCAGATACCAACGGTAGTCGCCGATGTAATGGTGTGTGAAGAAATTGACGTAGATCAGAAGCGCGATCAGCGAAGCCATCCAGTAGGGGGGGTGATGAGTGATGCGCAGATCGAGCAGGCGCCATGCCTGAATGATGTAGCTGCCCACGGCGGCATACATAAAACCCGAGAATAGCGGGACGCCCATGATCTTGGAATAAGCGAAATCGGGGTAGGACCACGACTGGATGGCGGCCGATGTTTTGAAGATTTCCAGCATGAAACCCACCACGTGGAAGAGACTGATTGCCTTGAGTTCGTCCAGTGTTTCGAGCCCGGCCCACACCATCCACGCTTGAATGGCGAGCGCGATAAGCAGTAGCAGATCGTAACGGGGGATACCGAAGACACCAGCGCGAGGTACGAGGAAAACTGCTGCAAAGAACAGCCCGGCGAACAGGCAGGCCCGCGCCTCTTTGATGCCGAAAAACAGGAATTCGGTCAGAAAGCGCGGAAAGCCGACTAGTTGCGACTTCTGAGAGATATGCAGCAGGTAGTCGTCGATTGCACGCAGTCTCATTTATGCGTGAGGGTGATCGGTTGGCATGCGTGGGCTTGGTTAAGCCGATAGCGGTCCAGATTGTCGTAGATCACAAGAAATCTGGCCGCAACGACCAGCCAGAGTGCCCACAGGCTGGGTGCCGCCAGCCACCAGTATTTTGCTATCACGTCGCTTGTCATAATGAATAGGTCAAAGGCCGCACTGCGTGGTTGATTGAGGCTGTTCAATATGTCGACGGCAACGGGTACCACATAGATCGTGTAAGCGGCTAAGAGCAGTAGTGGTGGAATGAACCAGCCAACAAGGCTCAGGGCATTGATATCGAGCACTAGCCAGGCAAGGATAAATCGGCTGTTTGCGCGGGACTTGAATTCGTTGGGAACGTTTTTGAGCGGGATGTGATAAATGAAAATGCTCATGAGAACGGACGCCACGAACAGGTGAGCAAACGTATAGGCTGTGATATTGATAGGGATCTCGATCAGCCAATGACCAAATGGCACTTCTCCCAACAAATAGTCGAAGGCAAGAATCAAGAAAGCGATGGACAGCGTGGCCAGAAAGGTCTGAAAGCTAGGCCATGTAGTCCAGCCTGAAAACCAGTGGGACGCCGTATGCGGCGAAGCGATGTTGAGAGCTGCAAACGGAATCACCAGCCAAGTGATGGGGACCAGCCATGCCAGCAAGCTGGACTCGACAAACACGGCCACCAGTGAGAGGAGGGGCAATGCGATCAGACCGGATGTGAAGAGCTTCTTAATGCCCCAGATAATGGCTGGAATCGTGTCAGCATTCACGTCTTGTAGATTCTGCCAATCCAGCAGCTTTTTGAACGTGCAAGTGAGTCCTACGGTAATGATGGCCAAAGCACCCATGAACAGGGCGGCGTATCCCCATAGACCTAAGGAAATGGGAAGACCACGCAACCGGATGAATTCATTCAATGCGACTGTTGCGGTTGGGTAGTCTAATCGCCCGCCGGCTTCAACTGAGACGAGGGTGAAACGGAGCAGGAATGCGAAGGCGACAAGGTGCACTGTCGCCCATGCGCTGAACAGAATCGGTTTTGTGATCGGTGATCGCACCACTGTATCAGGGGAGGGGGTGTTATGCCTTCCCCCACGAATCCTTCAGCGTCACCGTCCGGTTGAACACCGGCGCCCCTGCTTTCGTATCGACCCGATCCGCGACGAAGTAACCATGCCGTTCGAACTGGAAGGATTGCTCAGGCATGGCGTCCTTCAGCGCGGGTTCCAGCTGCGCGCGGATGACTTTCACCGAATCGGCGTTGAGGTCGTCGAGGAAGTTGCCGGTTTCGGCGCCGGGTTGCGCGGTCCTGAACAGGCGGTCGTAGAGGCGCACTTCGGTTTCGACGGCGTGCGCGGCGCTCAGCCAGTGGATGTTGCCCTTGACCTTGACCGAGTCGGCGCCGGGCGTGCCGGATTTGGTGTCGGGCAGGTAGTCGCAGTGCACGGCGACGATGTTGCCGTCGGTGTCCTTGTCGCAGCCGGTGCATTGGACGACGTAGCCGTAGCGCAGGCGCACCGAGTTGCCCGGGAATAAACGGAAGTAGCCCTTGGGCGGGGTTTCCTCGAAGTCTTCGCGCTCGATCCACAGTTCGCGCGACAAGGGCACGGCGCGCTTGCCGAGGTCCGGCTGCTGCGGGTGGTTGGGCGCAAAGCATTCTTCGCTCTGGCCTTCGGGGTAGTTGTCGAGGATGAGTTTGACCGGGTCGAGCACGGCGATGCGGCGCAGGGCGGAATCATTCAGGACATCGCGCTGGCAGGCCTCGAAGACGCTGTAGTCGATCCAGCCGTCGGACTTGGAGACGCCGATCTGGTCGGTGAAGCGGCGGAAGCCTTCTGCGGTGTAGCCGCGCCGGCGTGCGCCGACGAGGGTGGGCATGCGCGGATCGTCCCAGCCGGAAACGTGTTTTTCCTCGACGAGCTGGATGAGCTTGCGCTTGGACAGCACGACGTAGGTGAGGTTGAGGCGGGCGAATTCGATCTGCTGCGGCAGCGGGCGCTTGAAGAATCCGCCGTCGGCGAGCTTGTCGAGCAGCCAGTCGTAGAAGGGGCGCTGGTCCTCGAATTCGAGGGTGCAGATCGAGTGGGTGATGGTCTCGATCGCGTCCTCGATGGGGTGGGCGTAGGTGTACATCGGATAGATGCACCAGGTGTCGCCGGTGTTGTGGTGGTGGGCGCGCTTGATGCGATAGATGGCGGGGTCGCGCAGGTTGATGTTGGGCGAGGCCATGTCGATCCTGGCCCTGAGGACATGGGCGCCGTCGGGGAATTCGCCGGCTTTCATGCGGCGAAAGAGGTCGAGGTTTTCTTCCGCGCTGCGGGTACGGTAGGGGCTGTCCTTGCCTTTTTCAGTCAGCGTGCCGCGGTAGGCGCGCATGTCGTCGGCGGAGAGCGAATCGACGTAGGCGTGGCCGGACTGAATCAGGTATTCGGCACAGGCGTACATGGTGTCGAAGTAGTTCGACGCGAAGTAGAGGTGCGTGCCCCAGTCGAAGCCCAGCCATTTCACCGAATCGGTGATGGAATCGACGTATTCCTGGCTTTCCTTTTCCGGGTTGGTGTCGTCGAAGCGCAGGTGGCACACGCCGCCGTAATCCCGTGCGAGGCCGAAATTCAGGAAGATGGATTTCGCATGCCCCAGGTGCAGGTAGCCGTTGGGTTCGGGCGGAAAGCGGGTTTCGACGCGGCCGCCCCACTTGCCCTCGGCATTCTGTTCGTCGATGAGGTTGCGGATGAAATTGGCGGCGGGAACGGGAGCGTCGTGCGACATGGTGCAGGTCGAGGATGGGGATGCAGGGATTGTAATGGCTTATGTGATGATGCCGCCGCCCAGGCACACGTCGCCGTCGTACAGCACCACCGATTGCCCGGGGGTGACGGCCCATTGCGGCGCGTCGAAGACCAGTTCCAGGGTGTCGTCGTAGAGCGTGCTGATGTGGCAGGCGGCGTCCTGCTGGCGGTAGCGGGTCTTGGCGGTGTAGGGGCGCTCGGGGTCGGGGGCGACGCCGGCGATCCACGACAGCTGGCCGGCGCCGAGGCTGGTCCGCTGGAGCAGGGGGTGGTCGTGGCCTTGCACGACGATCAGGGTGTTGTTCGCCAGATCCTTGCCGGCCACGAACCAGGGGGTGCCGTCGCCGGCCTTCTGCCCGCCGATGCCCAGGCCCTGCCGTTGGCCGAGCGTGTAGTACATCAGGCCCTGATGGGTGCCGACGACGCGGCCTTCCGGGGTGCGCATCTCGCCGGGGTCGTGCGGCAGGTAGCGTTCGAGGAATGCGCGGAAGTTGCGTTCGCCGATGAAGCAGATGCCCGTGCTGTCCTTTTTCTGCGCGTTGGGCAGGCCGATCTTTTCGGCCAGCGCGCGGACTTCGGGCTTGGGCAGGGCCGACAGCGGAAACAGCGCGGGCGCAAGCTGCTGCTGGTTCAGCCGGTAAAGAAAGTAGCTCTGGTCCTTGTTGGCGTCGCCGGCCTTCAAGAGCGTCGCGCGGCCGGCGGCGTCCTGTCCCTTGCCGACGTAGTGGCCGGTGGCGATGAGGTCGGCGCCGCGCGCGACGGCGTCTTCCAGAAAGGCCTTGAACTTGATCTCGCTGTTGCACAGCACGTCCGGGTTGGGCGTGCGGCCGGCCTGGTATTCGGCGAGGAAATAGCTGAACACGCGTTCCTTGTATTCCTTGGCGAAGTTCACCGCCTCGACCTCGAGGTCGAGCGCGTCGGCGACGGCGAGCACGTCGAGGAAATCCTGCCGTGCCGTGCACTGGTCGGTGCCGTCGTCGTCGTTCCAGTTTTTCATGAACACGCCGAGCACGTCGTAGCCCTGCTGCTTCAGCAGGTAAGCTGCGACGGCGGAATCCACGCCGCCCGAGAGTCCGACGACGACTTTGCCGTTGTTAGGCGCAGCGCTCATGCGTGGGCGACGAAATCCAGCGGAAAGCGCCGCCCGGCGAGCGCGTCCTGCACGCAGCGCATCACCAGCGGGCTGCGGTGGGGCACGGCGCTGGCGGCGAGTTCTTCCGGCGTGAGCCAGACGGCGCGCACGATGCCGCTGTCCAGCGCGTGATCCGGTTCGAAGCCGACGGCGTCGCACAGATAGGCGAAACGCAGGTAGGTGATGTCCTTGCGCGCATAGTGCGTGGTGTAGCAGCCGAGCAAGGCGGTGGGCTCGACACGGTGTGCGGTTTCCTCCAGCGTTTCACGGCGCACCGCTTCGATCAGCGTTTCGCCGCGTTCCCAGTGGCCGGCGGGCTGGTTGAGGCGCAGGCCGCCGGCGGTTTCCTCCTCGACGAAGAGGAAGCGGCCGTCGCGATGGACCAGCGCGGCGACGACGACGTGGGGCAGCCAGGGTTGGATGTCAGACATGCAGTTCCTTCCATTCGCCGGGCTGAAGCGTGTCGAGATGCCAGTCGCCTACGGCGGCGCGGATCAGCCGCAGGGTAGGGAAACCGATCTTCGCGGTCATGCGGCGCACCTGGCGGTTCTTGCCTTCGGCGATGACGAGTTCGATCCAGGCGGTGGGGATCGCCGCGCGGAAGCGGATGGGCGGTGTGCGCGGCCACAGGCCGGCGGGTTCCGCCACACAGCGGACCTGCGCGGGCCGGGTGACGAAGTCGCCGAGATCGACGCCGCCGCGCAGCGGTTCGAGGTCGGCCTCCGTAGGGGTGCCCTCGACCTGCGCCCAGTAGGTTTTGGGCAGCTTGTGACGCGGATCGGCGATGCGGCGCTGAAGTTTTCCGTCATCGGTTAAAATCAGCAGACCTTCGCTGTCCGCATCCAGGCGTCCGGCTGCGTAAATACCCGACAGCGGAAGGACATCCCGCAAACCCTGCCAGCGGCCTTCCGGCGTGAACTGGGACAGCACGCCGTAGGGTTTGTTGAATAACACAAGACGCGACATTCGGTGGGGGGCAAAACCCGCATTTTATCGTTTCGAGACCCAACATGAGCACGCACATCCAGATTCCCGCCCACGGCCAGAAAATCACCGTCAATCCCGACAACACGCTGAACGTACCGGATACGCCGGTCATTCCCTTCATCGAAGGCGACGGCACCGGCGTCGACATTACCCCGGCCATGCGCAAGGTGGTCGATGCCGCGGTCGCCAAGGCCTACGGCGGCAAGAAGACCATCGCCTGGATGGAAGTCTATGCCGGCGAAAAGGCGGTCAAGGTGTACGGCGGCGACCAGTGGCTGCCGGACGAGACCGTGCAGGCGGTGAAGGATTACGTGATCTCGATCAAGGGCCCGCTCACCACGCCGACCTCGGGTGGCATCCGCTCGCTCAACGTCGCGCTGCGCCAGATGCTCGACCTCTACGTCTGCCTGCGCCCGGTACGCTATTTCACCGGCGTGCCCAGCCCGGTGAAAGCGCCGGAGAAGGTCGACATGGTGATTTTCCGCGAGAACACCGAGGACATCTACGCCGGCGTCGAGTGGGAAACCGGCACCGACGAGGTGAAGAAGGTGATCGAATTCCTGCAGAAGGAAATGGGCGTCAAGAAGATCCGCTTCCCTGAAACCTCGGCCATCGGGATCAAGCCGGTGTCGGTCGAAGGTTCGGAGCGCCTGATCCGCAAGGCCATCCAGTACGCCATCGACAACGACCGCAAGTCGGTGACGCTGGTGCACAAGGGCAACATCATGAAGTTCACCGAAGGCGGCTTCAAGAAGTGGGGCTACGAACTGGCCGCGCGCGAATTCGGCGCCAAGGTGATCGGCGAAGGTCCGTGGATGGAGCTGCCGAACGGTATCGTGATCAAGGACGTGATCGCCGACGCCTTCCTGCAGCAGATCCTGCTGCGCCCGGACGAATATGATGTGATCGCCACGCTCAACCTCAATGGCGACTACGTGTCCGACGCGCTGGCGGCGGAAGTCGGCGGCATCGGCATCGCGCCGGGCGCGAACCTGTCGGATACCGTGGCCATGTTCGAGGCCACCCACGGCACCGCGCCCAAGTATGCGGGCAAGGACTACGTGAATCCGGGTTCGATCATCCTGTCGGCCGAGATGATGCTGCGCCACCTCGGCTGGCTGGAAGCGGCCGACCTCATCATCGCCAGCATGGAAAAAGCGATTCTGGACAAGACCGTGACCTATGATTTCGCCCGCCTGATGGACGGCGCGACCGAAGTGAAGTGCTCGGCGTTTGCCGAGGCGATGATCGCGAAGATGTGACCGGAACGGCCCCGTGCGCGCTGCACGGGGCCGGGTGGGTGGGCCGCTGCAATCAGGTGGCCGGCGTCATGTGGCCGAAACGGCCGGTCTCGTAGTCGTGCATGGCCTGCACGATTTCCTCGCGCGTGTTCATGACGAAGGGCCCGTAGGCGGCGATCGGCTCGTCGAGCGGTTTGCCGTTCAGCAGCAGCAGGACGGCATCTTCCGTGACCTCGAAGCGCAATTGCGTGCCCGTGCGTTCCATGACAGCCAGTTCGGCCGGCCGGACGGCATGACCGTCCACGCGGATCGCACCCTGCAGCACGAACAGCGCCGTCGTGTGGTCCTCGGGCAGATCGAACGCGACCGTGTGCCCGGCATTCAGCCGCATGTCCCAGACGTTCATCGGACTGAAGGTGCGCGCGGCACCGGTGGCCTGTTCATACTGGCCGGCGATGACGCGTACGCTGCCTGCGCCGTCGGGCAGGGCCACCCTGGGAATCTGCCCGTCGACGATGCCTTGATAGCCGGGTGTGCCCAGCTTGTCCTTCGCGGGCAGATTGACCCATAGCTGGACCATTTCGAACGGTCCGCCCGCGCGGCCGTAATCCGGACTGTGGAACTCCTCGTGCAGGATGCCGGATGCCGCTGTCATCCACTGTACGTCGCCGGGGCCGATGGTGCCGCCGCCGCCTGCCGAGTCGCGGTGCGACACGCCGCCGGCGTAGACGATCGTCACGGTCTCGAAACCGCGATGCGGGTGCGCGCCCACGCCACGCTGCTGCGTGGTGGGCCCGAAACGGGTCGGGCCGGCGTAATCCATCAGCAAAAAGGGCGACACCGTCTCGGCAATGTCGTTGTAGGAAAAGATGCTGCGCACGGGAAACCCGTCGCCGACCCAGTGGCTGCCGGCGCTGCGTTTGATGAAGGCCAGTTTTTTCATGATCGTCTCCGTGGTGATGCGCGAATGCGCGCCATGCCCATGAATCTACAGGCGGCCCCGGCAATCGAATAGATGGTTAAATGGAAAATCATTTTTCATTTGTTTGAATAATCAATATGGACCTCAACGAAGTCGCCGTGTTCGTCAAGGTTGCCCAGCTGGGCGGTTTCAGCGCAGCGGCGCGTGCGCTGGCGCTTCCCGTGTCGACGGTCAGTACGCGCGTCGCGCGTCTGGAAAAACGTCTGGGCGTTACGCTGCTGCAGCGCACGACGCGCCGTCTCCGCCTGACCGAAGCCGGCGCACAGTATTTCCGGCGCGCCGCGGCGGGCCTCGAGCATGTCGCGGAAGCCGAGGCGGCGGTTTCGGTCGCGGCGGGCGAAGCGAAAGGGCGATTGCGGGTGACGGCACCGGCCGATCTGGGCGACACGCTGCTGGCCGGTCTGATTGTGGCAATGCGGACGGCTTATCCGCAGATCGACATCGAACTGGTGCTGACCGACCGTTATCTCGATCTGGTTGCGGAAGGTCTGGATGCCGCGATCCGGGCCGGCGCGCTGGAGGATTCGACCCTGATCGCGAAAAAAGCCGGTATCGCGTGCTGGGCGCCGTTCGCCAGTCCGGACTATCTGGCTTCGGCCCCGCCGCTGTCGCAGCCACCGGATCTTCGCCGGCACCGCTGCGTGCAGTTTGCGCCGCTCGGCCGCGAGGCGTGGACCCTCTACGCCGCGAACGGCGGCATGACGGTGCCGATGTCCGGTCACGTGCTCGTCAACGACCTGGGGCTGGCGCGCGCGCTCGCACAGGCAGGCGAAGGCGTGGCGCTGCTGCCGACCTATGGAGCCGGCAGTGGCGGCGAAGCGGGCAGGCTGGTCCGCGTACTGCCGGACTGGCATGCACGCGCCGACCCGGTGCATATCGTCTACCCGCGCCAGCGGTTCATGCCGCTCCGGCTGCGCGTCTTCGTCGACGTGGCGGCCGGCGTGCTGGCGCGCGCACTGGATTGATCGCGCGGCGCGCATGCAACAAAAAACCCCGCCGAAGCGGGGTTTCAATGCGGGTTCAGCCGATCAGCCCTGTGGCTGGATGTTCGAAGCCTGTTTGCCCTTCGGGCCCTGGCTGACCTCGAACGAGACTTTTTGACCCTCTTTCAGGGTCTTGAAGCCGCTGATCTGGATGGCGGAGAAATGTGCGAAGACATCCTCGCCGCCGTCATCCGGGGTGATGAAACCGAACCCCTTGGCGTCGCTGAACCACTTGACGGTACCTGTTGCCATTGAACTCCCTCCTTTGGCGTCATACGAACACAACCGCGATAAGCATTGAAGCGTCGGCGGATGACTGGACGGCGGAAAAATTATTGTGTGCCGTCGGTCTGATTCAAGTGCGCTACCCGGCCATGCCCTGCGGTATTGCCAATTTCAACGGCTCTTGAAACCAAACTCTCGGCTTTTTACTCCCGCCCCTGAATTTTTACAAGTACAGGGCGAGAAAAAACAAGGGCTTCCGCTAGACTGGCGGCCTGTTTGCAACTCCGGGGAGACAAGTCGTGAAAAGAATTGCGTTGATCGGTCTGGTGGCTGGCGCCCTGTTGACGACGGGCGCCTGGGCGGAAACGGCCCAGCAGACGCGGATGAAATCCTGCAACGCCGAGGCCGGCGACAAAGGCATGAAGGGCGACGCGCGCAAGGCATTCATGAAATCCTGTCTGTCCGGCACGCCGGACAAGGCCTCGAATCCACAGCAGCGCATGAAGGACTGCAATGCCGAGGCCGGCGACAAGGGGCTGAAAGGCGACGCGCGCAAGACGTTCATGAAATCCTGCCTCTCGAACAAAGCCGGTTGACCTGCCTGGGCCGGCCGGCACCCGGCATGGCCCGCTTTGCGGAGCGTATCCCGGATTGCTCGTCCATGGCCGGAATCGTGCCAACAGGCGCTAACATGCGCGGCATGCGACCGGACTGGGACATTTTCTGCAACGTCATCGACAACTACGGCGATATCGGTATCGCCTGGCGGCTCGCGCGCGCGCTGAAACAGGCGGATGCCGGCACGGTCCGTCTGTGGGTGGACGATCTCTACGCGTTCCGTCGCATCTGGCCTGAAATCGATCCGCACGCCGATCGTCAGCATAGCGCGGGCGTGGAAATCCGCGCGTGGCATACGCCTTTTGCGCCGGCCGAGCCGGCGCGGCGCGTGATCGAAGCTTTCGGCTGCGCCCTGCCGGAAAACTACCTGGAGGCGATGGCGGCGCAGACGCCTCCGCCGGTATGGGTCAACCTCGAATACCTGAGTGCCGAATCCTGGGTGGCGACACATCATGGTCTGCCATCGCCGCATCCCCGCCTGCCGCTGACCCGCTTTTTTTTCTTTCCCGGCTATACACCCGATACCGGTGGCCTGCCGATGGAGCGTGACTATGCGACACGGCGCGCAGCCTTCGATGCGGAGGCCTGGAGACGTGCGCTGGCGCTGCCGCCGGCCGGCGCCGGGGATATCAGAGTGTCGCTGTTCGCCTACGAGAATCCGGCGCTGCCGGCCCTGCTCGATGCCTGGGCGGGCGGCGGTGAGCCCGTGACCTGCCTGGTGCCGGAAGGCCGCGTGCTGCCGCAGCTGGCAGGCTGGCTGGGCACCTCCCCGCTTGCGCCGGGCGCGCAGCATGTACGGGGAAGCTTGCGGCTCGTCGTGTTGCCGTTTACCGACCAGGACCGCTATGACCACCTGTTGTGGGCCTGCGATCTGAATTTCGTGCGAGGCGAGGATTCCTGCGTGCGGGCTCAGTGGGCCGGGCGCCCGATGGTCTGGCAGGCCTATCCGCAGGATGCAGGGGCGCACTGGCAGAAACTGGAGGCCTTGCTGGCGCTGTACGGGCGCGATCTGCCGATGCCGGCCAGCGAGGCGGTGGCGGATTTGTGGCGGGTCTGGAACGGTACACCCGAGGCACCGTCGGCGGGCCGGGCCTGGCCGGCCTGGCGTGCCGCGCGGCCGGCCATCGAAGCGCACGCGGCGGTCTGGCCCGTCACGCTGGCGAAGGCCGGGACGCTCGCGGATGCGCTGGCGGATTTTGCCGAAAGCCGGTTAAAATAGCGAGTTTTCTCAAATTTACCCCGCTTCAGGACGCAATCCATGAAAACCGCACAGGAACTCCGCGCCGGCAATGTCGTGATGGTCGGCAAAGACCCGATGGTGGTGCAGAAAGCCGAATTCTCGAAATCCGGCCGCAACGCCTCGGTGGTCAAGATGAAACTCAAGAACCTGCTCACCGGCGCCGGCACCGAATCGGTCTACCGCGCCGACGACAAGTTCGATACGGTCGTGCTCGACCGAAAGGAATGCGCCTATTCCTATTTCGCCGACCCCTACTACGTCTTCATGGATACCGAGTACAACCAGTACGAGGTCGAGGGCGACAACCTGGGCGACGCGCTGAACTATCTCGACGACGGCATGCCGGTCGAAGTGGTGTTCTACGAAGGCAAGGCGATTTCGGTCGAGATGCCGACTACGGTCGTTCGCGAAGTCGAGTACACCGAACCGGCGGTGCGTGGCGATACCTCGGGCAAGGTCATGAAGCCCGCGCGCATCAAGCCCACCGGTTATGAGCTGCAGGTTGCGGCCTTCGTCGAGATCGGCGACATGATCGAAATCGATACGCGTACCAACGAGTTCAAGCGTCGCGCCAACTGAATTTCGCACGTCCCCGCAAAAGGCAGCTTCGGCTGCCTTTTTGTTTTTCAGCGTCCGGTCCGCGGCGTTAGAATGCCCCTTGATCTCCTCCCGCCTGCCCCATGTCCGATCCCCGTTTCGTCCATCTGCGCCTGCATTCCGAATTTTCGGTGACCGACGGGCTGGTGCGGCTGGACGATGCGGTGGCGCGCGCATGCGAAGCGGACATGCCCGCGCTGGCGCTGACCGATCTGTCCAACACCTTCGGCTGGGTGAAGTTCTACCGCGCAGCGCGCGGCAAGGGCGTCAAGCCGGTGTTCGGCTGCGATGTCTGGGTATCGAACGCGGTGGACCGCGCGCGGCCGTCCCGCCTGCTGCTGCTGGTCCAGCACCGCGAGGGCTACCGCCGCCTGTGCGAACTGCTGGCGCGTGCCTTCCAGGAAAATCTGCATCGCGGCCGGGCCGAAATCGAACCGGCCTGGCTCGAAGCGGACAGCGCTGGCCTGATCGCCCTGTCCGGCGGTGCGCAGGGCAGCGTCGCCCAGGCAATCCTCGACGACAAGCCCGATGCCGCGCATCGCGAAGCCGAATACTGGGCACGCTGCTTTCCCGGCCGTTTCTATCTCGAACTGCAGCGCTATGGCCAGTCGCATGCCGAACGCCTGATCGATGGCCTGCTGGACATTGGACATGCGCTCAGCCTGCCGAGCGTGGCGACGCATCCGGTTCAGTTTCTCTCCGCCGGCGATTTTCAGGCCCACGAGGCGCGCGTGTGTATTGCCGAGGGCATGATGCTCGGCGACCCGCGCCGCCCGCGCGCGTTTACCGCCGAGCAGTATCTGAAATCGCCGGACGAGATGGCGGCACTGTTCGCCGACCTGCCGGAGGCGCTGGAGAACAGCGTCGAAATCGCCAAACGCTGCAACCTCGAACTCACCCTGGGCCAGAACCGCCTGCCGGACTTTCCCACGCCGGCCGGCATGAGCCTGGACGATTACATTCGCCAGCGATCGTACGAGGGGCTCGACGAACGCCTGGCACAACTCTATCCCGACGCGGACGCACGCGAGGCGAAGCGGCCGCAGTACGTCGAACGGCTCGAATTCGAACTGGGCACCATCGTTCAGATGGGTTTCCCGGGCTACTTCCTGATCGTGGCGGACTTCATCAACTGGGCCAAGCACAACGACGTGCCGGTCGGGCCGGGGCGCGGCTCCGGTGCCGGTTCGCTGGTGGCTTACGCGCTGGGGATTACCGACCTCGATCCGCTTGCCTACGATCTGCTGTTCGAGCGCTTCCTCAATCCGGAGCGGGTGTCGATGCCCGACTTCGACGTGGATTTCTGCCAGGACAAACGCGAGCAGGTGATCCTGTACGTCAAGGACAAGTATGGGCACGACGCCGTTTCGCAGATCGCCACCTTCGGCACACTGGGTTCCAAGTCGGTGATCCGCGACGTCGGCCGTGTGCTCGACATGCCCTACACTTATTGCGACAAGCTCTCCAAGCTGGTGCCGGTCGAAGGCGTGAAGCCGGTGTCGCTGAAAAAGGCGCTGGAGATGGAGCCGCAGCTGAAGGCGCGCTACGACGAGGAAGAGGAAGTGCGCGAACTCTTCGGACTGGCCGGCAAGCTGGAGGAACTGACGCGCAATGTGGGCATGCACGCCGGCGGCGTGCTGATTGCGCCCGGGCGGCTGACCGACTTCTGCCCGCTGTATCGTGCGGAAGGTTCGGATGCCGCAGTCTCGCAATACGACAAGGACGATGTCGAGGCCATCGGTCTGGTCAAGTTCGATTTCCTCGGCCTGCGTACGCTCACCATTCTGAACGAAGCCGTGCGTTTTGTGCGCCGCCATGCGGACAGGGCGGATTTCCGGCTCGAGGATCTGCGGCTCGACGATCCGAAGGTATACAAGCTCTTTGCCGACGGCAACACCACGGCCGTGTTCCAGTCCGAGTCGCGTTCGGCAAAGGATCTGGAAAAACGCCTCAAGGGCGATACTTTCGAGGACATCATCGCACTGATGGCGCTCAACCGGCCGGGGCCGCTCGGTTCGGGCATGGTGGACGACTTCATCGCGCGCAAGCAGGGCAAACAGAAGCCCGAATACTTCCATCCGGATCTCGAACCGGTGCTGAAATCGACCTACGGCATCATCGTCTACCAGGAACAGGTGATGCTGGTCGCGCAGATCCTTGCCGGCTACTCGCTCGGTGGCGCCGACCTGCTGCGACGCGCGATGGGCAAGAAAAAGCCCGAGGAAATGGCCAAGCAGCGTGCGATTTTCCTGGAAGGCGCGGACAAGCGCGGTGTCGAAAAAGCGCTGGCGGAACGGCTGTTCGACCTGATGGAGAAATTCGCCGAATACGGCTTCAACAAGTCGCACTCGGCGGCCTACGCGCTGGTGGCCTATCACACGGCCTGGCTCAAGGCCTACTACCCGGCGGAATTCATGGCGGCGACCATGTCGTCCGAACTGTCGGATACCGACAAGGTGCGCGTCTTCATCGAGGACTGTCTTGCCAACGGTCTTGCCATCCTGCCGCCGGACATCAACCGTTCGCTGCATCGTTTCGAACCGGTGTCGGAGACCGAGATACGCTACGGGCTCGGCGCGATCAAGGGCACGGGCGAGGCGGCCATCGGCGCGATCGTAGCCGAGCGCGAGGCCAATGGTCCGTTCAGGAGCCTGTTCGATCTGGTGCGCCGCGTCGACAAACGCTATCTCAACCGCCGGGTGCTGGAAGCGCTGGTCAAGGCCGGCGCATTCGATGCGCTCTCCGATCATCGCGCACAGCTTTTCGCTTCGGTCGGCGCGGCACTGGAGGCGGCGGACCGTGCGGCGAAGAGCGGCGGCCAGGTCGGCCTGTTCGGCGAGACGGATGCGATCGAGGAAGCGCTGGTCGAGGTCCCGCGCTGGAGCGAACCCGAAACCCTGCTGCAGGAAAAATCCGCGGTCGGATTCTATCTCAGCGGCCATCCCTTCACGGCCTATGCCGAAGAGGTCGGCGCGTTCGCCAAGAAGCCATTGAATGCCCTGGAGCCGGCCCGCGAGCCGGTTGTCATGGCTGGCGTGGCCGTCTCCCTGCGCACCCAGATGACGCGTCGCGGCAAGATGCTGATCCTGTTGCTGGACGATGCGCGCGGCCAGGTCGAGATCGTGATTTTCAACGAGCTCTACGAGCAGTACCGGCATCTGTTGAAGGAAGACGCGCTCCTGGTCGTCGAGGGCAAGGTCAACCGCGATGACTATTCCGGTGGCGTGCGGGTGACGGCCGACCGCATCTACGACCTGGCGGGCGCCCGCACACGCTTTGCCCGGGGCTTGCGTCTAAGCTGCAACGGCGAATCCAGCGGCCGCAAACTGGCCGAATTGCTCTCGCCTTACACGCTGGAAGAGGGTGGCTGTCCCGTGTGGGTGGATTACCGCAATGGCCAGGCGCAATGCCGGGTGCGGCTGGGCGAGGCATGGCGGGTCCGGCTGGACGACCGTCTGATCGAATCGCTGGCCGGGTGGCTCAAGCCCGGCGCTGTTAACGTTTTGTATTGAACAACGGGCCTTTTGCGGCGCCGGCGCGCGGATGGGTGTTGTTTGATAGGCACAATATCATCATGGTTGTATTTTTTTCGCTACAGGGCTTGACAGGAGATATCTAATATTAGAAAATTCTAATAACACTGATGCGCCGCAACGGCAGTCGGTGTTGTCTCCTCCAATCCTCCTCCTTTGGTGGATCTCAGCCCGGCCCCGAGCCGGGCGTTTTTTTGCCCGCGCAACGCCGACCGGACCTCATTCATCCGTAGGGCCCGGACGTTTCTCGAATTGCCCGAACACGTCCTGCGGGCTTTCGATTTCGATCTCGACGCGTTCAACCTGCGCCAGGGGCGGTCCGCTGCGCGACCAGGCCACCAGCGCTTCGACCGCAGCGGCCTCGCCTTGAACCACGGCTTCGACACTGCCGTCCGGCAGATTGCGCACCCAGCCCCCGACGCCCAGACGCCCGGCTTGGCGTCGCATGGATTCGCGGAACCAGACGCCTTGCACGCGGCCGTGAATGCGCAGGTGCCGGGTTTCCATGCCCTGGACTTACTTCACCTTCATGCCTGGCTGGGCACCGCTGTCGGGCGACAGAATGAAAAGACCCGGGGCCTCGCCCGAGGCGGCCAGCACCATGCCTTCGCTCATGCCGAATTTCATCTTGCGGGGTGCGAGATTGGCGACCATTACGGTCAGCCGCCCAACCAGTGCCTCCGGCGCATAGGCCGACTTGATACCGGCAAAGACCTGGCGGGTACCGAGCGGACCGAGGTCCAGCGTCAGGCGCAGCAGCTTGTCGGCACCTTCGACGTGTTCGGCGTTGGCGATGCGCGCGATGCGCAGATCCACTTTGGCGAAATCGTCGATACCGATCGTTTCGGCCGTGGCGGCGGGCTGTGCGGCGTGCGTCTGGGCTTCGGCGTGGCGGGTGGGCGCCGGCGGTGCGGCTTCCAGCGTTGTCTTGTTGGCTTCGATCATGGCGTCGACGGCCTTGGGGTCGATACGGGTCATCAGATGCGTGTAGGGATTGATGCGTTGGCGGATGAACAGCGTCTGTGCGTCGTCCCACGTCAATGGCGCGACGTCGAGGAAGGTTTCCACCTGTCCGGCCAGTCCGGGCAGCACGGGCTTGAGATACAGCGCGAGCAGGCGGAAGCAGTTCAGCGCGACGGTGCAGACTTCGTGCAGGCGATAGACCGCTTCGGGCTGCTTCGCCAGCTCCCAGGGCTTCTCGTCGGCGACGTACTGATTGGCGCGGTCGGCCAGTGCCATGATCTCGCGCAGGGCGCGGGCATAGTCGCGCGCCTCGTAGTGGGCGGCGATGCTGTCCGCGGCGGCCTGGAAGGCGCCGATCAGTTCGATGTTGGCCACGCCTTCGGCGAGCTTGCCGTCGAACTGCTTGTGGATGAAGCCCGCGGTACGGCTGGCGATATTGATGAATTTGCCGACCAGATCGGCATTCACCCGCGCGACGAAATCGTCCAGATTGAGGTCGATGTCCTCCATCGAGCCGTTGAGCTTGGCCGCAAAGTAGTAGCGCAGCCACTCGGGATTCAGCCCGGCGTCGAGGTAGCTGCGTGCGGTGATGAAGGTGCCGCGCGATTTGGACATTTTCTGGCCGTTGACGGTCAGGAAGCCGTGCGCGTGGACGGCCGTCGGGACGCGATGGCCGGAGAATTTCAGCATCGCCGGCCAGAAGAGGGCATGGAAATACAGGATGTCCTTGCCGATGAAATGCACCAGCTCGGTCTTCGAGTCCGGTCCCCACCAGGCGTCGAAGTCGAGGCCCCGGTCGGCGGCGTATCGGTCGAAGCTCGCCATGTAGCCGATCGGTGCGTCGAGCCAGACATAGAAATACTTGCCGGGTGCGTCGGGAATCTCGAAGCCGAAATAGGGCGCGTCGCGGCTGATGTCCCAGTTCGCGAGCCCCTGCGCGAACCATTCCTGCATCTTGTTGGCGGCTTCGGTCTGCAGCGCGCCCGAGGTCGTCCAGTCGCGCAGGAAGGCTTCGCAGTCGCCGAGCTTGAAGAAATAGTGCTCGGAATCCTTGTGTACCGGGGTCGCACCGGACACGGCCGAGACCGGGTTCTTCAGTTCGGTCGGACTGTAGGTCGCGCCGCAGGCTTCGCAGTTGTCGCCGTACTGGTCGGCCGCGCCGCATTTCGGGCATTCGCCCTTGATGAAACGATCCGGCAGGAACAGGTTCTTCACAGGGTCGTACATTTGCGCAATGGTCTTGACCTCGATCAGCCCGGCGGCCCGAAGCGCAAGGTAGATGTTCGAGGCATGCTTGCGGTTTTCTTCCGAATGCGTCGTGTAGTAGTGGTCGAAACCGATATGGAAGCCCGCGAAATCGCGCGTGTGCTCATCCCATACCCGGCCGATCAGCGTCTCGGGCGTGATGTTTTCCTTTTCCGCGCGCAGCATGATCGCCGTGCCGTGGGTGTCGTCCGCGCACATGTAGCGGCAGTCGTGGCCGCGCATCTTCTGGAAGCGTACCCAGATGTCGGTCTGGATGTATTCGACCAGATGACCGAGATGGATGCTGCCGTTGGCGTAGGGCAGGGCGGAGGTGACGAGAATCTGGCGTGGCATGGCGGGCCGGGGCGCGAAAAACCGCCATTTTACCTGCGCGGTAACCGCGAGAGCCAGAACCCGCGCAGACCGCGGGCCATGCCCGGTTTCAGAAGCGTGAGCCGGGCTGTTTCAGGAATTCGATCTCCTCGGGCGTGGAGGCACGCCCGAGGATTTCGTTGCGGTGGGGAAAGCGGCCGAAGCGCGCAACCACGTCGCGATGCTGCCGGGCGTAGTCGAGAAAGCTTGCGAACAGATCACGATCGTCCGCATTCGCCTCGCGCAGCAGCGCATCGTAGAGGGCGACAGCGTGCTCCTGCATGGACAGCGATTCGGCGTGCTCGAAGGGCAGGTAGAGGAACACCCGCTCGATGGGCGTCAGGTGCCGGTCATCGCCTTCGCCCAGCGCGGTCAGCGCCAGTTCGAGTGCCTGCGGGTCGGTGGCGAAAGCGAGCGGCTGATCGCGATGGATGTGATGGGGAAACTGGTCGAAGACGAGGATCAGCGCCAGCCTGTCGCGCGGCGTGGTGCGCCAGTGGCCGAGCGCACCGGCGCGGGCGGCGATCAGCGTGTCGCGGAAACGGTCCGTAACGAGCCGGTCGTTGGCTTCCGACTTCCCGAACCAGAGTTTGCCCTGGCGGGCAGCGGTTTCGGCGGCACTGGCTGCCGGACCGAACCAGAATGCCAGGACGTGCTCAGGCTGCGTGATCATGTGCCGAACGGATGCTCAGAACAGATCGTCGGGCAGATTATTGTGCGAGCCGTCGCAGAAAGGCGGTGTCTTCGTGTGCTTGCAGTTGCACAGCCAGACCGTCTGCTTTTCCTGAACGACGAACGAAACGGGTTCGATGCCCGTGCCTTCGTGCGAGCCGTCGCAGAAAGGCTGCGACATCGAACGGCCGCAGGCGCACCACCAGTATTCGCCGGGCTCGAGTTCGAATTCGGCGGGGGCGCGATCGTAGACAACGGGTTCGGACATCTCGCATGCTCCTATGACAAAGCGGACATTCTAGTCGAACGGCAAGACGGCATGGCCTTACCGGCCGCAGGGGCGATGAGGCCGGGCCTCAGGCGCCACCGCCGAGTGCCTTGTAGAGCGCGATGCGCGCACTCTGCAGTTGCAGACGCGTCGTGACGACGGCCTGCTGCGCGCTGAACGCGTCGCGGCTGGCGTCGAGCACTTCCAGATAGCTCGACAGCCCGGCCCGTTCGCGCGCCTGCACCCGTTCGAGCCGCGCTTCCTGCGTACGCAGATTGGCTTCCTGTGCGGTCAGCTGGTCGCGGTACGTCGTGCGCGCAGACAGGGCGTCGGCCACTTCGCGGAAGGCCTGCTGGAGGGTTTTTTCGTAATCCGCGACGGCCTGGACCTTGCGGGCCTGGGCGACTTCGAGATTGGCCTGATTGCGGCCGGCGTCGAAAAGCGGCAGGGACAGCACGGGCTGGAACAGCCAGGCCGTGCTGCCGGAACCGAACAGGCCGGAGAGTGCGCTGCTCGCGGTGCCGAACTCGCCGGTCAGCGCGATGCGCGGGAAAAAGGCTGCGCGGGCGGCGCCGATATTGGCGTTGCTGGCGATCAGCCGCTGTTCCGCGGCGCGCACGTCGGGGCGACGCAACAGAACGTCGGACGGCAAACCGGGCGTCAGTTCGGACAGCGGCGCCAGCACCGATGCGGTCGGTACCGTATCGGTCGCGCCGACGAGAAGGCGCAGCGCGTTTTCGGCCTGCGCGCGTTGCCGCGCGAGATCGGCAGCCTGCGCGCGCACCGTTTCGACGAGGCTCTCGGCGGCGAGCACGTCGAGCTGGCTGGCCAGCCCGGCGTCGAAACGCTTGCGGATAAGGTCGAGGCTTTCCGCGCGCGTTTTCAGTGTTTCGTCCGCAAGGCGGGACTGTTCGGCCAGGGCGGCGAACTGGTACGCGGTGCTGACGACGTCGCCGATGAGGCTGACGCGGAAGCTTTGTGCCGCTTCGTCGCTGGCCAGATACTGCGCGCGCGCAGCATCGCTCAGGGCCGCCACGCGACCCCAGAAGTCCAGCTCGAAGGCGGTGATGCCGAGGTTCGCATCGTAGCGGCTGCTCGTGCGCGCCGTGCCTGTGCTGCTCAGATCCGCCGGTGTCCGGGTGCGGCTGCCGTCGGCCTGGGCGGCCAGCGTCGGGAAACGGTCGGCACGGGCGACGCCGGCCAGGGCGCGGGCTTCTTCGACGCGGGCGAGTGCGAGCCGCAGGTCGCGGTTGTTGGCAAGCGCTGCTTCGACCAGGGCGTGCAGTGCGGGGTCGGGGAAGTAGCTTTGCCAGTCGGGCAGGGTTTCGGCGGCTGCGGGCAGATCCGGCGCCGCCGCAGGCTGGCCCGTGCCGAAAGTCTGCGGCACCGGCGCTGCCGGGCGCTCGTAGGCGGGAATCAGCGAACAGCCGCCCAGTAGCGCTGCGGCGACGAGAGCGGCGGCGCGCGTGTGCGACGCGATGACGCCTTCGGGTTTGCGTTCAGTCATGTTGCGGTTCCTCACGACGCCGGACAGGGAACAGTTTGCGAATCACCACGAAAAATACCGGCACGAAGAAGATGGCGAGCACGGTGGCCGCGATCATGCCACCGACCACGCCGGTGCCGACCGCATGGCGGCTGGCGGCGCCGGCACCGCTGGAGATGGCCAGCGGCATGACGCCCAGGATGAAGGCGAAGCTGGTCATGAGGATGGGCCGCAGCCGCAGCCGGCAGGCTTCCAGGGTGGCCTCTACCAGGCCCATTCCTTCCTCGTGCAGTTGTCGCGCGAACTCGATGATGAGGATGGCGTTCTTGGCGGACAGACCGATGATCGCGATCAGGCCGACCTTGAAGAATACGTCGTTGGGCAGATCGCGCAGAAAGACGGCGAGCACGGCGCCCAGAATGCCGAGCGGCACGATCAGCATCACCGAGAACGGGATGGCCCAGCTCTCGTAGAGCGCGGCCAGCGCAAGGAACACCACCAGCATGGACAGTGCGAACAGAATCGGTGCCTGGGAGCCCGCGAGGCGTTCCTCGTACGAGGTGCCTGACCAGGCAAACCCGTATCCGGGCGGCAGCTTGCCGGCGATTTCCTCCATGGCCTGCATGGCTTCGCCGGTGGAATGGCCGGGTGAAGGCGAGCCGGCGATCTTCACCGATGGATTGCCGTTGTAACGATCCAGCTTGGGCAGGCCGACGATCCACTTGGGTTGCGCGATTTCGCCGAGCAGGACGATGCCGCCCGCACGGTTGCGGATCGGCAGCTTGAGCAGATCCTCCGGCGTCTTGCGCAGGTCGGCATCGGCCTGCATCTGAACCTTGAGGATGCGTCCGTCACGGACGAAATCGTTGACGTAGGAGACGCCGATGGCGGAACTCAGGGTGTCGTTGAGGCTGGCCATGTCGATCTGGAGCGCCTGCGCCTTGGTGCGATCGATGTCCAGATAGACCTGCGGGCCGGGTTCCTGGCCCTCGGGACGAACGCCCGCGAGACGCGAATCCTGGGCCGCCATGCCGAGCACCATGTTGCGCACGTCCATCAACGCTTCGCGGCCCTGGCCGGAGCGGTCCTGCAGACGGAAATCGAAACCGCCGACCGCGCCCAGCTCGGGAATGGAAGGCGGGTTGACCGCGAAGATCATTGCTTCCTTGATACGCGAGAAGGTGCCCATGGCACGGCCGAGCACGCCCTGGGCCGAGTGTTCCGGTCCGATGCGCTCTTCCCAGTCCTTGAGCCGGGTGAACACCAGTGCGGCGTTCTGGCCGCGCCCGAAGAAGGAGAAGCCGACCACGCCGATGACGCGCTCGACCTCGGGCTGCTTGAGGTAATACTGCTCGACCCGGGAAAGCACCTCGACCGTGCGTTCCTGGGTTGCGCCACCGGGCAACTGCACCATGGTGATGAAATAGCCCTGGTCCTCGTCCGGCAGGAAGCTGCCGGGCAGTTTGGTGAACAGCCAGCCGACGGCGACCACGATGGCGAGATAGATCACCATCCAGCGGCCGGTACGCGAAAGGATGCGCCCTACCAGGCCGTGGTAGCGCAGGGTGACACGGCCGAACATGCGGTTGAACCAGCGCTTGTCCTCGGCTTCCGCGTCGCCGGACTTGAGCAGCGTTGCACACATCGCAGGCGTGAGCGTAAGCGCCATCAGCACGGAGAAGGCCATGGTGAGGATCAGCGTGGCGGCGAACTGGCGGTAGATCGCGCCGACCGAGCCGCCGAAGAACAGCATTGGCATGAACACCGCCGACAGCACCACGGAAATGCCGAGGATGGCGCCGATGATCTGGTCCATGGCCTTGAGCGTCGCCTGCAGCGGCGGCAGTTTCTCCTCGCGCATGATGCGTTCGACGTTTTCCACCACCACGATGGCGTCGTCGACCAGTACGCCGATGGCGAGGACCATGGCAAACAGCGTCAGCACGTTGATCGAGAAACCGAAGGCGTAGAGCCCCATGGTCGCGCCGGCCAGCGCGACCGGCACGACTACCGCCGGGATCAGCGTGGTGCGCCAGTGTCCGAGGAACACGTACATCACGATGAAGACCAGGATCATTGCCTCGCCCAGCGTCTTCACCACTTCGAAGATCGAAATCTCGACGAAGCGGGAGGTGTCGTACGGGACCGCCCAGTCGACGCCTTCGGGGAAAAACTTGGCCAGTTCCGTCATGCGCGTCTTGATGGCTTTCGCCACGTCGAGCGCATTGGCGCCCGGTGCGACGCGGATGGCGATCGCGGCGATCGGCTGACCGTTCATGCGCGCGTAGCGTTCGTAAGTGTCGCCGCCGAGTTCGACGCGTGCCACGTCCCTGACCTTGACCGTGGCGCCGTTCGGCAGCGCACGCACCACCACGTCGCCGAACTCTTCCGGCGTGGCGAGGCGGCCGCGCGTGACGATGACCGCGTTGAGCTGGGCACCGGAGGAGGCGGGCGCCTGGTTCAGTTCGCCCGTGGCGAGCTGTACGTTCTGCGCCTGCAATGCGCTTTTCACGTCGGCCGGCGTCAGACCGTAAGCGGTGAGTTGTTCCGGTTTCAGCCAGATTCGCATCGAGTATTCGGTGCCGAACAGGATCGCCTCGCCGACGCCCGGTACGCGTAGCAGCGGATCGAGCACGTTGGCCGCCGCATAACTGCCGAGATCGATGGCATTGCGCTTGCCATCTTTGGAGTTGATGGCGACAAACATCAGGTAGTTGCGCTGCGGCTTGGTGACCGGCACGCCGAGCCGGCGCACTTCGTCGGGCAGGCGCGACTCGACGCGCTTGTAACGGTTCTGCGCCTCCACCGAGGAAATGTCGATGTCGGTGCCGGGCTCGAAGGTCAGCGTCAACGTGCCGGATCCCAGTTCGGACGAGGCTTCCATGTACAGCAGGTGTTCGATGCCGTTCATCTGCTGTTCGATGAGCTTGATTACCGTGTCTTCCACCACCTGCGCGGAAGCGCCCGGATAGGTGACGTTGAACGCGATTTGCGGGGGGGCTACCGCCGGATACTGCGCGACCGGCAGGTTTTTCAACGCAATCGCGCCGCCGAGAAGGATCAGGATGGCGATGACCCATGCGAAGATGGGCCGATAGATGAAGAAGCGGGCCATGTCAGTTCCCCTGTTGTTGGGGAACCGGTTTCACGACCGAGCCCGGCTTGGCCTTCTGTACGCCGTCGACGATCAGGGTTTCGCCGCCCTTGAGCCCGTCCAGCACGACGAAATCGGTGCCGGCCATCGCGCCCACCTTGACCGGGCGCGGCATCACTTTGTCTTCCGGGCCCACCAGCAGTACGAATTGGCCTTGCGCGCCGGATTGCACGGCACGCTGCGGCACGGTGATCGCGTTTTCCTCGACCGCCTGCGGCAGTCGCACGCGGACGAAGGTGCCGGGCAGCAGCAGGCGCCGCGGGTTGGGGAATTCGGCTTTCAGCGTGATGGCGCCGGTGCTGGGATCGACACTCAGGTCGCTGAAGAAGAGCCGTCCCTTGTGGCCATATGCCTGGCCGTTTTCCAGAATCAGTTCGACGATCCGGCTATCGGTCGCCTTGAGCTTGCCGTCCGCTAATGCGCTCTTGAGGCGCAGCACCTCGGCATTGGGTTGCGTGAACAGTACGTTGACCGGATCGAGCTGATCGATGGTTGCCATCAGCGTGGCATCGCTGCGGCCGACCAGGGCGCCTTCGGTCACCTGGGTGCGGCCGATGTGGCCGGAAATGGGCGCTGGCACGGTCGTGTTTTCAAGATCGAGCCGTGCCCGTGCGAGCTGGGCCTGCGACTGCTTCAGTGCCGCGCGTGCGAGATCGACTTCCTGCTGGCTGACGGCCTTGATCGGCAACAGCGATTCGACGCGTTCGAGATTGAGCTTCTTCACTTCCACATCCGCTTCGGCAGCCTGGGCGGCCGTGCGGTAGGTGCGGTCGTCCAGCCGGAACAGGGGCTGGCCCGCCTTCACGTTGCTGCCTTCGGTGAACAGGCGTTTCTCGACGATGCCCTCGACGCGTGCGCGCACCTGCGCCGTCCGCACTGCTTCGACCCGGCCGGGTAGTTCCCGCGTCAGCGTGGCGGCCCGGCTGCCGACCGTGACCACGGCGATCTCCGGCGGCGGCATGGCGCCGGGGGCACCGGCGCCCCCCGCTGCGTCCTTGTCGCCGGAACCGCAGGCGGTGAGCAGGGGCAGAACGAGCAGCAGGGTCATGCGTTTCATGGAGTGTCCTTTACGGGGGTGAAGGTGCGCAGGAAGCAATCTATGACCCGCGCTGTCTTCATGGGTTCGAGCAGTTCGGTTTGCAAATCGATGAGGCCGCGCAGACGATCGAGATCGATCAGCATCGCGGTCAGCATTTCGGCGGCGAAATCGGGATCGTCGCGCCGCAACTGGCCGGTCGCCATTGCATGGGCCAGATAGTCGGCCAGACGCTTGCGCGTGGTTTGCGGACCCTGGCGGAAGAATTGCCGGGCCAGTTCGGGGAAGCGTGGCGCCTCGGCGACCATGGTGCGGAAGATGGCCAGTCCGGTGGGGCTCAGCAGACGCTCGCGGTAGGCTTCGCCGAAAGCCAGCAACGTAGTCCGAAGATCACCGTTGCCTTCCAGGGTGACCAGCACGGACTGCACCGAATGGCGGACCACTTCGCCGAACAGCTCGTCCTTGCTGTGGAAATGGTTGTATAGCGTCTGCCGCGCAACCTGCGCCCGCGAGGCGATACGGTCGATGCTGACCTGGTAGCCTTCCTCGCGGAAGGCTGCGCAGGCCGCCTGCAGCAGGCGCTCGCGTGTGCCCTGCGTGGTTTCGGGATCGGGAGACATGGGGGCTGCAGGCCGGTGTATGGAATAGACTAGACAGTCTAGTCCTGTGCCGATGCGGAGGCAAGTGCCTGAGTTGCAACGAACAATGCTAGGGGCAGCAGAGGGCATCCGGGAGGCCAGACTGCGGCTGATGCCGGCGTGTCCAGGCTGGGCACCCGAGAGACAGGGCAGAAAGAAATGGAAAACCGAAGATGGTCGGGGTGAGAGGATTCGAACCTCCGACTCCTGCGTCCCGAACGCAGTACTCTACCAGACTGAGCTACACCCCGAAGCGGATGGCGGGTTCCGAGGGAACCCGGCTTGATTGGAACTACCGGGAATTTCGCGGCCTAGAAACTGCGGTCGACCGCGAAAGCCGCTAATTGTAGCAAAGCCGATTTGGAATTTGAATCCGGCAGAATCGAAATTGCCTCATTGGCGATGCGAATTTCATGTCGGGCCTGTTCGCGCGTGTACTGCAGGGCATCGGTATCCTTGATGGCCGCGAGCACGCTCTGGAATTCGGTGAGGCCGCCGTGCTCGATCGCTTCGCGGATGCGCGCCGCCTGCTCGGGGGTGCCGTGCTTCATCGCATACAGCAGTGGCAGGGTAGGCTTGCCTTCGGCGAGGTCGTCGCCGATGTTCTTGCCGGTCTTGAGAAAATCCCCCGAGTAGTCGAGCACGTCGTCCACGAGCTGGAAGGCGGTACCCAGGTGCATGCCGTAGCGTGCCAGTGCATCCTTCTGTGCTTCGGTCGCGCCGCCGATCACGGCGCCGAGCCGGCCGGCGGCCTCGAACAGCTTGGCGGTCTTGTAGCGGATGACGCGCAGGTAGCTCTCTTCGTCGATGTCAGGATCGTGGCAATTCAGCAACTGCAGCACTTCGCCCTCGGCGATGGTGTTGGTGGCGTCCGACAGGATGCGCATGACTTCCATGTTGTCGACCGCGACCATCATCTGGAAAGCGCGCGAATACAGAAAGTCGCCAACCAGTACACTGGCGGCGTTGCCGAACAGCGCATTGGCGGTTTCGCGGCCGCGCCGCAGCTCGGATTCGTCCACGACGTCGTCGTGCAGCAGCGTCGCGGTGTGGATGAACTCGACGACCGCGGCAAGCGCGTGATGCGCCTTGCCGGCATAGCCGAAGCAGCCGGCCGAAAGCAGGACGAGCGCGGGGCGCAATCGCTTGCCGCCGCTGTTGATGATGTATTCCGACACCTGACGGATGAGGACGACGTCGGAATACAGGCTGTGGCGAATGACCTGGTCGACGGCGCGCATGTCGTCGGCCAGGAAGGATTGCAGGCGCTCCAGTGACACGATGGAAGTGGCTTTATTTATATAGGCGTATGGCCCGCAATGGTAGCAGCCCGGGCCGGGTTTTTCACGGCGTGGGAATACGGTATTGTCCGGGAACTGCGTGTTTGACTCGACCGGATTTCGCCGCTAGAATGCCGCGTTTTCCCGGGATAACGGTTTGGAGCCTCCCATGTACGCAGTCATCAAAACCGGCGGCAAGCAATATCGCGTCAGCGCCGGCGACAAGCTGAAAATCGAAAAGCTGGACGTCGAAATCGGCAGCGAGATCACGTTCGACCAGGTACTGATGGTCGGCGGCGACGGCGAAATCAAGATGGGCGCCCCGCTGCTGCGCGGCGCCACGGTCAAGGCCACCGTGCTGAATCAGGCACGCGGCGACAAGGTGAAGATTTTCAAGATGCGCCGCCGCAAGCACTACCGCAAGAGCCAGGGTCATCGCCAGTATTACACCGAAGTGCAGATCGCCGGCATTTCCGCATAAGGAGCACACACCATGGCACATAAAAAAGCAGGCGGCAGTTCCCGAAACGGCCGCGATTCAGAATCGAAACGCCTGGGCGTGAAGCGCTACGGCGGTCAACTGGTTGCGGCCGGCAACATCCTCGTGCGTCAGCGCGGCACCCAGTTCCACGCGGGCGACAATGTCGGCATTGGCAAGGACCACACCCTGTTCGCCAAGGTTGACGGCACGGTCCATTTCGAGATCAAGGGCGCGGCCCGTCGCAAGATGGTGCGCATCGAGCCCGCCGCGGCCTGAGCGTTTCCAGCCTCGACAAAAGCCCTGTCCGCCGGATAGGGCTTTTTTGTTTGCGGACCACACCATGAAATTCATCGACGAAGCCAAAATTCAGGTCATTGCCGGCAAGGGCGGAGACGGTAGCGCTTCGTTCCGCCGCGAGAAATACATTCCCAAGGGCGGTCCGGACGGCGGTGACGGCGGACGCGGCGGCAGCGTTTTCGCCGTGGCCGATCGCAATATCAACACGCTGATCGAGTTTCGCTATACCCGCATCTTCAAGGCGCAGCGCGGCGAAAACGGACGTGGCGCGCAATGCTACGGCAAGGCCGGCGAGGACATGACCATCCGCGTGCCGGTGGGCACGGTGTTCAGCGATGCGGAAACGGGCGTCCTGGTGGCCGATCTGGCGGAAGATGGCCAGACCGTGTGCCTGGCGCACGGCGGCAAGGGCGGGCTCGGCAACATCCATTTCAAGTCGAGTACCAACCGCGCACCGCGTCAGCATACGCTGGGCGAGCCGGGCGAGGAATTCGAGTTGGCGCTGGAACTCAAGGTGCTGGCGGATGTGGGCCTGCTTGGCATGCCCAACGCGGGCAAGTCGACTTTCATCCGCGCGGTATCGGCGGCGCGCCCCAAGGTGGCCGACTATCCCTTCACCACACTGGCGCCGAATCTCGGCGTTGTGCGCGTCGACAGCGAACGCAGCTTCGTGATCGCGGACATCCCGGGCTTGATCGAAGGCGCGGCGGAAGGCGCGGGGCTCGGTCACCAGTTCCTGCGGCACCTGCAGCGCACGCGTCTGCTGCTGCATCTGGTCGACATCTCGCCGCGCTGGGAAGCGGGCGATCCGGTGCGCGAAGCGCGCGCCATCGTCGAGGAGTTGCGCAAGTACGATCAGGCGCTGTACGAGAAGCCGCGCTGGCTGGTGCTGAACAAGCTCGACATGGTCGACGAAGCCGAACGCGAGGCAGTGGTGAAGCAGTTCGTCGCGGACTACGGCTGGACCGGGCCCGTGTTCGCCATTTCGGCGCTCGACGGCTCGGGATGCAGTGCGCTGACGTATGCAGTCATGGATTATCTGGCGATGGCCGGCCGTCCGGCCGCCGCCGCTGACCCCGAGGGGCACTAGTCCGTGCCCGGCTCCTCGGGATCGCCGCCTACGCGCTTCCAGTCGTTTTCCACCAACGCCACCTGGTACTTGGCCCAGCGCGCGAACTCGTTGGCGCTGCAATGACCTTTCTTGCGGCGACAGGTGCCGGCGATTCCCTTGAAGTGGTACACGGGCTCGCCGGTGGCGGCTTCAACCGCGATCTGGGCGAGCTGGCGTACGCCCCAAGTGCGGCCGTAGGCGCCATTGCTGTAGAAGTAGCCCACTTTCAGTTCGTCGAGACTCATGTCGTGATGCGGCGGTAGATGTCGGTGACCTTGACCGGCAATTGTCGCACGTCGTCCAGAATGATGTAACGCGCCGCGCCGTACATGTGGGGCAGGTAGTCGCGCGCGTCGCGGTCGAGCGTGATGCAGAAGGGGTGGATGCCCGTGCGGCTCGCTTCGAGCAGTGCCATGCGGGTGTCCTCGACGCCGTATTCGCCACGGTAGACGTCGAAATAGTCGTCCGGGCGGCCGTCGGACAGCGTGACCAGTACGCGGGTCTTCGCCTCGACCCGGTTCAGGAGCTTGGTCATGTGGCGTAGCGCGAAGCCCATGCGGGTGTATTCCTGCGGGCGGATGCCGGCGATGCGCGCCTTCACTTCGGCGTCGTAGGCATCGTCGAAGGTCTTGATGCGGAACAGTTCGCAGCGCTTCCGCGTGGTGCCGGAGAAGCCGTAGATCGCGTAGCGGTCGCCCAGCAGTTCCAGCGCCTCGCACAACAGAATCAGCGCCTCGCGCTCGGCCTCGTTGATCCAGCCCTTGGTCGAGCCGCTCATGTCCACCAGGAAGGCGACGGCGATGTTGCGGTCCGCGCGGTGCATCTGCTGAAACAGGCGGTCGCTCATCTCGCGACCGTCGCGCGCGTCGGCCAGCGCCTCGATCAGTGCGTCGAGATCTATTTCGTCGCCTTGCGTCTGGCGTTTGTCGAGCCGGTTTTCGTCGCGCAACGCCTCGAATTTCTTGCGCAGGTGTTTGACGACGCCCTGGTGTTTGGCCAGGGTGTCGCCCACGAAATCGTCGTAGACCGGCGTGACCGCTTTTTCGCGCATCACGCACCAGTTCTTGCGGTAGTGCTGGCGGCCGTAATCCCACTCGGGGTAGAGCTCGGCACCTTTTTCGTGATAAGTGCCGTGCCAGACTGCGTCGGGATCTTCGGGCTGGTCGAATACCTGGCCGGGATCGTATTCACCCTCGCCGGCCGGGGACAGGTATTCCGGCGGGATGTCGCCGAAATCGAGGTAGACGGAAGTGAGCAGCTGTTTTACGTCGTCGGGCGGCGCAAGCGGGGCGCCGTCGAGCGTGATTTCGAAATCGAGCGCGCCGTTTTCATCGTGAGGCGTGGCCTCGATCGCAGGCGGCGCCGAAGCGTCCCGCGGCGCATCCGGCTCGGCCGTTTGGTGTTCTTCCAGCAGCTCGGCGAGCTTGATGCGCAGCCGGGCTTTTTCCTTTTCCAGCCGCGCCGCTCGGGCGGCGGCCACGGCGTCGGGGCGCAGCCCGCCCTGATCGTGCCAGTGCGGGCAGCTGTCGAGGGTGTAGGCGGTGTCGAGCAGGGTCAGGCTGTCGGATTCGCTGGTATCGGGGGCGGCGAGTGCCGTGGCGAAGCGCTGCCACTCGTCGGGCAGGGGCGCATCGAGCAGCGTGCGCAGGCGCTGCATGTCGCGGTACAGGCCGGGCAGCTCATGGGCGATGCGGGCGCTCAGGCGCAGGGTTTCCAGCGCATGCAGCCGCACCAGCGCGCGGTCGGGGTCGTCGAAACGGTTGCCGAGCGCGGCGAAATCGATGCGCAGCGTGCCGAAGCGCGTATGCGCCCATTGCATTGCGACCATGCTTTTCGCAATACGGAAGTTTTCGGCCTCGTCGGGCAGCGCGGCCACCAGCGCAGGCAGCATCAAACGTTCGCCGTCGGTCCAGGGGCCGTCGCCCTGTTCCAGCTTGAGACGGCGGCCCGACAGGCCGCAGACGAAGTTGCCGAGCACCGGCGCGATTTCGTCGAACAGCGCGCCGGCGGCGTCGTTGCGGTGCTGCTGCTCGTCGAAGCTGTCCGCTTCCTCCATCACGCGCAGTGCGGTCTGCAGGCCGGTACGGTCGAACACGTCGCAGGTATGCACCGCCCAGGCTTCGAGCAGGCGGCGTTCCATGCGTGACAGGAGGGCGGGCGCGCGGCGGCCGAACTGCCAGGCCAGCGTGATGTGGGTCGAGGCGATGCGGCGGATCCAGCCGAGAATGAAATCCTGCTCGTCGCGCGGCAGCGGCGCGAGTTCGGCGGCGAGTTCCTCGACCTTGAAAAAGGTGAATTCAGTATCCAGCCAGACGTGGAGGCTGGCTTCCATTGCGGCGGCGGTGAGCGGAACCTGCGCCATCAGAAAATGGAGGAGGAAAGCTCCTGGATCGCCTTCAGCATGTCGGCGTCGTCGGTGACGGCCTGTGCGACGGCAGATTTGCAGGCCGACACCGGGCTCACGCCGTCTGCGATGAGTTTTCCCGCATGCACCAGCAGGCGGGTGGACGCGCCTTCCTCCAGGCCGCTGCCCTTGAGGTTGCGGGTCATCTGGGCGAAGCGTACGAGGCTGGTGGCGATCTGTTCGGATACGCCGGATTCGCTGGCGACGACGCGGCGTTCGAGATCGGGCGCCGGGTAATCGAATTCGAGTGCGACGAAACGTTGCCGGGTCGACTGTTTCAGGTCCTTCAGCACGCTTTGGTAGCCTGGATTGTAGGAAATGGCCAGGCAGAATTCGGGCGGTGCCTCGACGATCTGGCCGAGTTTTTCCATCGGTAGGGTGCGGCGGTCGTCGGCCAGCGGGTGGATCACAACCATTGTGTCCTTGCGCGCTTCGACGATTTCGTCGAGGTAGCAGATGCCGCCGCAACGCACTGCGCGGGTCAGCGGACCGTCGACCCAGACGGTCTCGCCGCCCTTGACCAGATAGCGGCCCACCAGATCGGATGCGGTGAGGTCGTCGTGGCAGGAGACGGTGATGAGCGGGCGCTTGAGCCGCCAGGCCATGTGCTCCATGAAACGCGTCTTGCCGCACCCTGTGGGGCCTTTGAGCAGGATCGGGATTTGTTGCCGGTAGGCGGCCTCGAAAAGCTGGATTTCGTCGCCGACGGCTTCGTAGTACGGCTCTTTTTCGATCAGATGATGGGCAGGGTCGAGGGTGCGTGCGTTCATGGTCGGTGTGGGGTCAGAAACAACCGGCCTGCTGCTTCTGGCGTTCGAGGTCCTTGATCTGTTGGTTCCAGTCGTCCATCTGTTCCTGGGTGTAACCCTTGCGGCGGGCGGCATCCATTTTGTCGAGAATGCGGCCGAGTTTATCCGCGAGCGTGTCGCACTTGCGGGCGGCGCCGGATTCGAGTTTGCCGGCCGCCCGTTTTTCGAGCTTGAGGGCGGGCGAGGCCGGTGCGGTGTCGAATATGGCCGATCTGGCCGGCGCCCGGGGGGGCTGGGAGACGATGGCCGGGGTGGGCACGGGCTTCGGTGCCGGCCGCACGGGATCGGGAATCGGCGGCGGATCGATCTCGACCTTCTGCGCCTCGCGCGCGTTTTTGCAAGGCAGGTTGGAATAGGTGATCCGGCCCTGGGCATCGATGCATTTGTTGAGCGTCGATGCTGCCAGGGCGCCGCCCGGAAGCAGGACGGCTAGACAGAGCATCGAAACCCACGCGTGCCGCCGCATGGTCTTAGTGCTCGCCTGAGTACTTGTCGTCCTCGAGCGCCATTTTTTGCTCGAATTCGGTTTCCTTCTGCTGTTCGGCCATCGTACGGCGGCGGGCAAGCCGTTTTTCGTAGGCGTCCGGGCGTTCTTCGACGAATTTCTCCCCGAACAGGGCGTGACGCAGGAAATTCAGGCCGAAATCGAGCAGGGCTTCGTCGTCCGCGACGAGCGTGGCCATGACCTCGACCGGAATGTCGTAGGTTTCGTTGAAGCTCTCGCTCATGACGAAGGCGCGGAAACGGTCGACATCGTAGCTCGCCATGAAAAAGAGCTGATTCGATACCGGTGTGGGTTTGCCGATGGCCGGTCCGGCCGATTTGCGCTTGACGACGAGCTGACGCCAGGCATGGCCCTTGCGGTCGTATTCGTCGACGCCCTGATCGCGGCGGTATTCCTCGATGGTCTGGGTCTTGTCCTCGAAATGGCCGAGGCAGTGCGGCTCCTTCACCATGGCATACGCGCTGCGGTCGAAATATTCGTCGGAGCGACGCATCGTCAGCAGGGCGACAGGATAGTAGCGGCAGGCGGTCGGACGATCCTCGTAGACGCCACATCCTTCCGGTTTCATGAACTGGCAGGCGGTGCCGCCTTCGACCGGTTTCAACTTGATGCCGGGCATGCCGTCCTTGTCCATCTCGAACGGCACGGAATACTGCTTGAGGAATTCACCGGAGGACAGGTTGAGACGTTTCTTCAGACGCAACACGTCGTAGGGTGTGAGTGGAATGTCGATGTTGGCACAACAGGCGTTCCAGCATTTGACCCCGCGGTGGCAGCGAAACTGCAGCTGCGCATCTTCCGCGAGCATGATGGGCTTGACCGGGCTGCCCGCGAAGGGCGAGTCGGCAATCATGTCCTTGAATTCGTTTTCATTCATGGCAATACAACCTTCCGGGCACGCGGCCCCGTATGACAACACGCAGACGAAAACGTAGGGTACGCGCTTTCGGCTGGATGCTGAACAACCCCGTCGATCTTGCTGGTATAGACGCCGGAAAAAAACCGGGCGCCTAGAAGGCGCCCGGAGTTTACTGACGACTAATTGCTTAGTGGGCAGCGGGCTTGAACAGCTTGGACTTGTCGACCAGATCCACGTGGGCGCGCTTGAAGCAGGTCCACTGTTTGGAGGTCTTGTCGTAAATCGAGTTCACGAAGCAGTGCCAGTTTTCCTCATCGACAAAGTTCTTGTCCATGCGGTAGTAGAAGCCGGGGTAACGGCTTTCTTCGCGGAACTGGATGTGCTTCATGTGGGCTTCCGCCGTCAGGATACGGTGGTAGTTTTCCCAGGCACGGAGGAGTTCGTGCAGATCCTTCGCACGCATTTTCTCGGCGTCTTCCTTCAGCATGCCCAGCTTGTCCTCGGCCACTTGCAACATGTTGGCGTTGGTCTTGTAGTAGGTGGCCACGCCGGCAACATACTCGTCCATGATCTTCTGCAGACGGAACTGCAGCATCTTGGGCGTGATGTAGTTGGGGTTGACGTCGATCGCGGTGGTGTAGTCCTTGAACTCGAGGAAGGTACGCACCGGCTTGTAGATATCTTCGACCAGCTGCTCGACGGGGGTGTCGAGTTCGGGCTTCAGATCCTTGTTGTCGATGCAGTACTTGACCATGGACTTGGCGCACATGCGGCCTTCGGCGTGGGAGCCGGAGGAGAACTTGTGGCCGGAGGCGCCCACGCCGTCGCCGGCGGTGAACAGACCCTTGACCGTGGTCATCGAGCGGTAGCCCCAGTTCCAGCCCTTGGGCAGGTGACCGGGGATCTTGCCCGCATCGGCGTGCGTTTCATCGGTCGGCGCGCCGACGTCGGTCGGACCCGACACCCAGATGCCGCAGCAGCCGGAGTGCGAACCCAGCAGGTAGGGCTCGGTCGGCATCAGCTCGGAATTCTTCTTCTCGGGCTCGATGTTCTCGCCGACCCAGATGCCGCACTGGCCGACGCACATGTCGAGGAAGTCTTCCCAGGCTTCGGCTTCGAGGTGCTTCACTTCGCGCGGGGTCAGGGTTTCACGCAGCTTGGCCAGCGCGGTCACGGTGTCCATGTAGATGGGGCCGCGGCCTTCCTGCATTTCCTTCAGCATCAGGTGGTTGCGCAGGCAGGACGCCGGCACGGCAGCCTGGCCGTAGGGAGGGTAGTCGTTCAGCAGTTCCTTGTTCTTCTGCATGTAGACTTCGCCGTAGGCGTTGACGGCCTGGGCCTTGAACAGCAGGAACCAGGCGCCGACCGGGCCGTAGCCGTCCTTGAAACGGGCGGGCACGAAGCGGTTTTCCATCATGGTCAGCTCGGCGCCGGCTTCGGCAGCCATCGCGTAGGTGGAACCGGCGTTCCACACCGGGTACCAGGCACGGCCGGTACCTTCACCGACGGAGCGCGGACGGAAGATGTTCACGCAGCCGCCAGCGGCCAGCAGGATGGCCTTGGCCTTGAAAACGTAGACTTTGTGTTCGCGGGTCGAGAAACCGACGGCACCGGCGATGCGGTTGGGGTCGTTCTTGTCGTTGACCAGCTTGACGATGAACACGCGTTCCTGGATGCGATCCATGCCGAGTGCCTTCTTGGAGGCTTCGGCCACGATCCATTTGTAGGATTCGCCGTTGATCATGATCTGCCATTTGCCGGAACGCACGGGCTTGCCGCCGTCCTTCAGCGCGGGCAGGCCCTGGGAGCCGTCATGGCGCTCGCCGTTCTCGTCGGTCTTCCAGATCGGCAGACCCCATTCTTCGAACAGGTGCACGGAATCGTCGACGTGACGGCCCAGATCGTAGGCCAGGTCGTCGCGGGTGATGCCCATGAGGTCGTTGGAGACCATGCGGGCGTAGTCGGCGGGGTCCTGCTCGGTGCCGATGTAGGTATTGATCGCGGACAGGCCCTGGGCGACGGCGCCGGAACGGTCCATTGCGGCCTTGTCGACCAGCTTGATCTTGAGATCCATGCCCGTCTCGGCTTTGGCCGCATCGGCCCAGCGCATGACTTCGTAACCGGCGCCGCAGCATGCCATGCCACCGCCGATCAGGAGGATGTCGACTTCCTCCTGGACAACTTCGGGATTGCCAAATTCTCCAGCCATTTTCAGTACCTCTCTAAATTACTTGCGAATCAGTTCGGCGGGGTTGCCGGGGCGGTAGCCCTTGGTGATGCCGCCGTCAGCGGTACCGGTGAAGAAGCCCACGTTCACGATGTCGGCCATCTTCGCGGTCGGTTTGCCGCCGTACGGGTCGATCGAGCCTTCGGGCGTGGTGCGGATCGGGAACTTGAAGCGCTTCAGGGTGCCGTTGCGGAACTTGATGGTCCACATGATGGAATCGGAACCGCGCAGGGGCTGCACCATGCCGCCGAGGGGTACGACGTCGGCATAGTGACGGGCTTCGATCGCCTGCTGCGGGCAGATCTTCACGCAGGAATAGCATTCCCAGCACTGCTCGGGTTCCTGGTTGAAGGCGCGCATGGCGTGACCGGTTTCCGAGCCGTCCTTGTCCAGCTTCATCAGGTCGTGCGGGCAGATGTACATGCAGGCGGTCTTGTCCTGACCCTTGCAGCCGTCGCACTTGTCGGTACGAACATAGGTTGGCATTGATAAGTCTCCTAGTTAGCTAACTCCGCGTACGTCGCGGTCCGTATCAGAACTTCTACCTGACCTTGGCCGGGGCGTATCGCGAATCCGCTTCCGGCAGGCTTAAGTCCTTAATGTTTCGTCAAGCGGCGGAATGGCCTTTCAGTTCGATCTTGACGTTCTGCTCGGCGCTCAGGCCGGCGTAATACTTTTTCAGCACGGCCGCTACTTCCGGGCGGCTGAATTCGACCGGCAGATCCTGGCCTTCGGACAGCATGGAACGCACCTTGGTCCCGGACAGCAGGATGCGGTCGTCCTTGGTGTGCGGGCAGGTGCGCTGCGAGGCCATACCGCCGCACTTCTTGCACCAGAAGGTCCAGTCGATGTTCATGTTGACGGTTTCGAGCGAGCCCTTGGGAATTTCGTCGAAAATCTTCTGTGCGTCGAAGGGGCCGTAGTAGTCGCCGACGCCGGCGTGGTCGCGGCCGACGATCAGGTGCGAACAGCCGTAGTTCTGGCGGAAGAGCGCGTGCAGCAGGGCTTCGCGCGGGCCGGCGTAGCGCATGTCCAGCGGGTAACCGGCCTGGATCACGGTGTTGGGGGCGAAGTAGTTGTCGATCAGGGTGGCGATTGCCTCGCTGCGCACTTCGGCGGGGATGTCGCCCGGTTTCAGGGCACCCAGCAGCGAGTGGACCAGTACGCCGTCCATGGTCTCGATGGCGATCTTGGCCAGGTATTCGTGCGAACGGTGCATCGGATTGCGGGTCTGGAAGGCCGCGACCCGGGACCAGCCCATCTTCTCGAAGGCGGCCCGCGTCTCGGCCGGCGTCATGAACTGGTCGCCGTACTCTTCCTTGAAACCGCCGGTGGACAGTACCTTGACCGGGCCGGCCAGATTGTACTTGCCCTGGGCCATGACCATCTTGACGCCGGGGTGCTCCATGTCGGTGGTCTTGTAGACCTGCATGCACTCGTGCGCCTTGTCGATGGCGTATTTCTCGGTGATCTTCATGGTGCCCATGAGCTCGCCGGAATCGCTCACCAGCGCCACTTCGTCGCCCGCCTTGACGGTCTCGTCGTCGGTGGAAAGCGTCACGGGAATGGGCCAGAACAGGCCGGAAGCCATCTTGTAGCCGTCGCAGATTCCCTGCCAGTCGGCTTTGGTCATGAAGCCGTCGAGCGGCGTGAAGCCGCCGATGCCCATCATGATGAGGTCGCCGGTTTCACGGGAGCTCATCTTGAGCTTGGTCAGGGAAGCGGCGCGGGTTTTTTCGGTTTCAAGCGCGGAACCGGCCAGAAGCAGGGGCTTGAGTTCGCCTCCACCGTGGGGGCGTACCAGTTTGGACATGCTGTCTCCTCAGACTTTTTGGGGATATTTCGAGTGCGGGGAGCATAGCACCGGGGGTAGAACGTGAATAATGCTTTATTTTTATTTGAGGATAAGCCTGTTTGATATTGGCGGCGGGCATTGAAAAGCCCGGCGGCGCCGGGCTTTTTAATTCAATAGAATCAATTCGTTATGCGTCGAAGAATGCGGGCATGTCGGTTTGCTCGGTCTTGATCACATCGACCCAGGCCGGCTTGGTGTCGCCACCGGCTGCAGCCAGTTTCTTGGTCTCTTCGTAGAGCATTTTCCAGCGGTTGTAGAGGCAGTCGCTGACCTTGCGCATCCCGGCATCGAAATAGGAGTTGTGAAGGTCGCCGATGGTGCGGGTGAAGGATTCCATTTGTTCGAGCAGGTTATGGGGGTAGCCATGCCGGTTCGGATCGGCGTATTTCACCATTTCACGCTTGACCGCCCGGATGAAGACTTTCTGTCCCTCGGTGAGATCGCCTTCGGTGCGGGGGGCACCGCCGTAATTCATGACTTCGTGGATGAACCCGTTGAGGCGTTCGCCGAAATCGAAGTGGGCGTAATCGACGTTCTGCATAAATCCTCCAATGTTTCAGTGAAGCTTGTTTTCGCTGCCGATGGCCGCGCTGCTCATCCTACGCCGTGCGGGGCGGCTGTCCAGCGCGTACTTCATTACATACTAATGATCAACGATTAAGTCCTTGAATCCAGCGGGAATATATTTTGTCGGCCAGAGTGTGCAGGCGGATTGTGCGTGCGTCGACGTCCTCCAGGATGGCGGCGGGCGACTGGACGGCCGGGCTGTCGCTGGCGGCAATCTCGTCTGCGCCGTTCTCGCACCAGCTGGCGATGAGTTCGGGCGTCATTTCCACATGGCACTGCATGCCAAGGTGGCGATCGTTCAATACGTAGGCCTGGTTGGCGCACCAGGCGCTTTCGAGGATGCGGACCGCGCCGGGCGGCAGGCTGAAGGTCTCGCCGTGCCAGTGGAAACCGGGCAGGGGGCCGGCGGATTCGCCGACCCAGGGGTGTGCCGCCTCGGCATCGGCGACGCGCAGCTCGCCCCAGCCGATTTCCTTGACCGGATTGGCGCCGACGCGCCCGCCAAGCGCCTTGGCCATCAGTTGGCCGCCCAGGCAGTGGCCGATGACCGGGACGTCCGCATCGACCGCGTGGCGGATCAGGGCCAGCACGGGCGGAACCCAGGGCAGGTCGTCGTTCACGCTCATGGGCCCGCCCATCAAGCACAGGCCGGACGCACCGTTAAGATTGTCGGGCACGGCGTCGCCGGCGTCGATGCGGACCAGCCGCCAGGGAATCCCGTGGCGATCCAGAAACGTGGTGAAATAACCCGGCCCTTCGGTCGGCGAATGTCTGAAAATCAGGATGGGATGCATGGGACACTTTACGCGCGGGACAGGATTCACAGCCATCATAACGGCCATGGGACTGACCTGCACGCCGGCTGGCGCCACCAGCGTGTCGGTCGTGGGCTTGTTCAAGGACAAGGCCATCGTCAGCATCGACGGCGGCAAGCCGCGCACCCTGAGCGCCGGCCAGACGCTACAGGGCGTGAAGCTGCTCGCGGCCGATTCCGGCAGCGCCACGTTAGACGTGAACGGTACGCGTCGCACGCTGGGCATGGGGCAATCCTTTGCCGGCGGCGCGTCGGATACGCGGCAGAGCGTGTCGCTGACTGCCGACGGGCGCGGGCATTTCACGGCAGCGGGCTCGGTGAACGGCTACCCGGTGACTTTTCTGGTCGATACGGGGGCAACCTCGGTTGCGATCAATGCCGCCGAGGCGCGGCGGCTGGGCGTCGACTACACAGCCGGCCAGGCGGTTGGCGTCCAGACCGCCGCCGGTCTGGTCAAAGCCTGGCGGGTCACGCTCAATACCGTAAAGGTCGGCGGCATCAGCGTCAATCAGGTCGAAGGCCTGGTGGTGGAGACGGGATTGTCCATACCGTTGCTCGGCATGAGTTTTCTCAACCGCATGGAAATGAAGCGTGACGGTCAGACTATGACGCTGACGCAACGCTACTGAATCCTGCGATCCCCATGAAAAAGCCCGCGCATCGGCGGGCTTTTTCATGGGGATCGCTACGCTGCCGTTCGCTTGTCCTTCTCGATCAGCGCGTAAGCCGAATGGTTGTGGATCGATTCGAAGTTTTCCGCTTCCACGACATAGGCGTCGATCAGGGGTTCGGCGTTCATTGCCGCGGCGACATCGCGCACGATGTCCTCGACGAATTTCGGGTTGTCGTAGGCGCGTTCGGTCACGTATTTTTCGTCCGGCCGCTTCAGCAGACCGAAGAGTTCGCACGAAGCCTGGTCTTCCACCTTGCGGATGAGATCCTCGATCCACAGGAAACCGTGGGTGTGCGCGGTGACGGTGACATGGGAACGCTGGTTGTGAGCGCCGTAGTCCGAAATTTTCTTCGAGCAGGGGCAGAGCGAGGTGACCGGTACCACGACCCGGGTGGTGTGGGTGTAACGACCCTGCTCGATGGCGCCGATGAACGTCACTTCATAATCCAGCAGGCTCTGCACGCCGGACACGGGGGCTGCCTTGTTGATGAAGTAGGGGAAACTCATCTCGATATAGCCGGATTCAGCTTCCAGCCGTTCGACCATCTGGCGCAGCATGTCCTCGAAATTCTCGACCGAGATTTCGCGTTCGCGCGTGTTGAGAATCTCGATGAAGCGAGACATGTGCGTGCCCTTGAAATTGTGCGGCAGGTACACGTACATGTTGAAGGTGGCGATGGTGTGTTGTACGCCGCCGCTCTTGTCGGCCACGCGCACGGGGTGGCGGATACTCTTGATGCCGACCTTGTCGATGGCGATCTGCCGCGTGTCGGCCGAACTTTGTACGTCCGGCATGCAAACGGCGGTGTCGCAAATCTGGTTCATGACAGGCTCCTTTGTCGTATTCGGCCCGGGGCTGGTGTCGTCGCCCGGGCTGCTCAGTTTAGACTGAGTATAAACTGGGATAATAGTTGAGTAAACTACTCGGATATAGGTAATTCCCGCAGCTTGACGGCCGCGGCGATGCCGGCGGCATCCAGACCGCAGGCTGCAAGCAGGGTTTTGGGGTCGCCGTGTTCGATGAAGGTGTCGGGCAGCCCCAGATGCAGCATGGGCACGCTCAGGCCCATGTCGGCCAGTGCCTCGGCCACCCCGGCGCCCGCACCGGCCGCCACGGCGTTTTCTTCCAGCGTCACCAGCAGGCGGTGGGTTTCGGCCAGTTCGCGCAGCAAGGCGCGGTCGAGCGGCTTCACGAAGCGCATGTCCGCGACGCTGGCGTCCAGCGTTTCAGCCGCCTCCAGTGCCGGCGCAACCAGACTGCCGAACGCGACGAATGCAACATCGCGGCCGCGGCGGCGCAGCACGCCCTTGCCGATTTCGAGCGGGGCCAGATCCGTTTCGATTGCCGTACCCGGCCCGCTGCCGCGCGGGTAGCGTACGGCCGATGGGCCGTCGTGCAGGAAGGCGGTGGTCAGCAACCGCCGGCATTCGTTCTCGTCCGAAGGCGCGGCGATCAGCATGTTGGGCACGCAGCGCAGAAAGCCGAGATCGAAACTGCCGGCATGCGTCGGGCCGTCCGCGCCGACCAGGCCGGCCCGGTCGATCGCGAGCATCACCGGCAGATTCTGCAGTGCGACGTCGTGGATGAGCTGGTCGTAGGCGCGCTGCAGAAAGGTCGAATAGATCGCCACGACCGGCTTCACCCCCTCGCAGGCGAGGCCGGCCGCGTAGGTCAGCGCATGCTGCTCGGCGATGCCGACGTCGAAGTAGCGCTTTGGATAGTCCTGTGAAAACCGCACCATGCCAGAGCCTTCGCGCATCGCTGGCGTGATGGCGACCAGGCGCGCGTCGGCGGCGGCCATGTCGCACAACCAGTCGCCGAACACCTGTGTGTAGGTAGGCGCACCGCCGCTTTTCTCGGCCAGCCCGGCCGCCGGATCGAAACGCGCAACACCGTGATAAAGACAGGGATTCGCTTCGGCCGGGGTGTAGCCCTTGCCTTTGCGCGTGACGACGTGCAGGAACTGCGGGCCCGACAGCTTGCGGATGTTGGACAGGGTTTCGACCAGCACGCCGAGGTCGTGTCCGTCGATGGGGCCGATGTAGTTGAAGCCGAATTCCTCGAAGAGCGTGCCGGGCGTGACCATGCCCTTCACGTGTTCCTCGGCGCGCTTGGCCAGTTCGCGGATCGGCGGCGCGACTGACAGCACCTTTTCGCCGGCGCGGCGCGCAGCGGCGTAGAAACGCCCCGACATCAGGCGGGCGAGGTAGTTGTTGAGCGCGCCGACGTTGGGCGAGATCGACATGTCGTTGTCGTTGAGCACGACCAGCAGCGGCAGATTGGTCGCACCGGCATTGTTCAGGGCCTCGAACGCCATGCCCGCAGTCATCGCACCGTCGCCGATTACGGCAACGGCGCGCCGGTTCGAGCCGGTCTGGCGGAAAGCCTCGGCCATGCCGAGCGCGGCCGAGATCGAGGTGCTGGAATGTCCCGTGCCGAAAGCGTCGTAGGCACTCTCGGCGCGACGCGGGAAGCCGGCGATCCCGCCGCCCTGGCGCAATCCGGCCATCGCTTCGCGGCGGCCGGTGAGAATCTTGTGCGCATAGCTCTGGTGGCCTACATCCCACACGATGCGGTCGGCCGGCGTGTCGAAGACGTAATGCAGCGCGATCGTCAGTTCCACCGCACCGAGGTTCGAGGCGAGATGCCCACCGGTACGGGCGACCGATTCCACCAGAAAGTCGCGCAGCTCCGCTGCGAGCTTTGGCAGATCGTCGGAGGTAAGTCCGCGCAGGTCGGCGGGCGAGTCGATACGGTCGAGCAGGGCGCTGGTCATGGTCAGAATGCACGCTCCACGACGAAATCCGCCAACTGGCGCAGACGCCGGGCCGATGCCGGCAGCGTATCCAGCGCGGCATGGGCGTCTGCACGCATTTCCTGCGCGAGTTCGCGTGCGCGCGACACGCCGAGCAGGCTGACATAGGTCGGCTTGTTGTTCGCCGCGTCCTTGCCGGCCGTTTTGCCGAGCGTGGCGGTCGAGGCTTCTGCGTCGAGCACGTCGTCGACAACCTGAAAAGCCAGGCCAATGCATTTCGCATAGTGGTCGAGCGCGCCGAGCGTGGTGTCGTCCACCTGTGCGCACCGTGCGCCGAGCAGGACCGACGCGCGGATCAGTGCGCCGGTCTTGTGGATATGCATGAATTCGAGCTCGGCGAGATTGAGCGGTTTGCCCACGCTCGCCAGATCGATGGCCTGGCCGCCGGCCATGCCGCGTGAGCCGGTTGCCAGCGCGAGCAGCCGCACCATATCGAGCTGGGCGGAGGCATCCGGGGCGAGCGGTTCGCCCGCAAGAATGTCGAAAGCCAGGCTCTGCAGCGCATCGCCGACCAGCAGCGCGGTGGCTTCGTCGAATTCGACGTGTACGGTGGGTTTGCCGCGCCGCAACGCATCGTCATCCATCGCGGGCATGTCGTCGTGGACCAGCGAGTAGGCGTGTATGAGCTCGACCGCGGCAGCGGCGTGCCGCACGCGGGCGACATCGGCACCAACCACCTCGCCCGCGGCGAAGGCCAGCAGCGGCCGCACCCGCTTGCCGCCACCCAGCACAGCGTAGCGCATGGCTTCGTGGAGACGCTGCGGCGCGATGTGGACAGGCGGCAGCCAGTGGGCCAGCACCTCCTCCATGCGCGATTGGCAGTCCTGCATCCAGGCGGAAAAATCACTCATCGGTGTCCGCGGGCGCGAAAGGCGCGAGCTTGCCGTTTTCGAGAATGCTGACCTGCTGTTCGGCATCCGTCAGCTGCTGGCGGCAGTAAGCCAGCAATTCGGCGCCGCGCTTGTAGGCTGCGAGCGACGCGTCCAGCGAGAGCTGTCCGCCCTCCATGTCGGCCACGATGGCTTCGAGCTCGGCAAGTGCCGACTCGTAATCTTTGGGGGCGGCGGCACGGGGTTTGGCCATCGGTATACCCGGCGAAAGCAAAGAACGCTACTTTAACAAAATCAAGGCGGGAACGCTCCCCGTGTTTCCCCGTCATGCTAGAATCCATCCCCTTTCCCGGCCTGCCTGGCCGGGGGTCATCCGTAAATCCGGTGGGTCATTCAACTTGCCGCTCCAGTCCGCTGGAGGGGGCTTGGTTTTGAGTAGGGTGCGCCAATGAGCAATCTCGCCGAATCCAGCGCCTTGTCGCTAACTTCGCCGCAACTTCCCGTTTCCTGGTACTTCGATCCGGCAATTCACGCGCTGGAACTGGAACATCTCTTCAAGCAGGGCCATGGTTATGTCGGCCATCGACTGATGACACCCGAACCGGGCGACTACCACGCACTCGAACTGTTCGACGGTGGCCGCATGCTGGTGAACAACGGATCGGACATCGAACTGCTGTCCAACGTCTGCCGGCACCGCCAGGCCATCATGCTCAAGGGACGCGGCAAACTGCCTGCTGACAACATCGTTTGTCCCATTCACCGCTGGACCTACGACAGGCAGGGCCGGCTGCTGGGCGCCCCGGAATTCGCCGGCAACCCCTGCCTCAACCTCAACCGCACCGGCCTGCAAACCTGGCAGGGCCTGCTTTTTTCCGGCATACGCGATGTGCATGCCGACCTGGCTGGCATGCAGGCCGCGCGGGAACTCGATTTTTCCGGCTTCATGCTCGACCGCGTGGTGGTCGAGCATTACGACTGCAACTGGAAAACCTTCATCGAGGTGTATCTCGAGGACTACCACGTTGCCCCGTACCACCCGGGCCTCGGCCATTTCGTCACCTGCGACGATCTCAAATGGGAATACGGCGACTGGTGGTCGGTGCAGACCGTTGGCGTCAACCGCGGTCTGGCCCGCGCAGGGTCGCCTGTCTACCAGAAGTGGCACGAACAGGTCATGGCCTACAACCGGGGAGAAGCGCCCAAACACGGCTCCATCTGGCTGACCTACTACCCCGGCCTCATGGTCGAGTGGTACCCGCACGTGCTGGTGGTGTCGTCCATCGAACCCGTCGGCGTCGAATCATGCAGAAACATCGTCGAGTTCTACTATCCCGAAGACATCGCCCTGTTCGAGCGTGCCTATGTCGAAGCGGAGCAGGCGGCCTATCACGAAACCGCCGAGGAAGACCGCGACATCTGCATGCGCATGCACGAAGGCCGGCGTGCGCTATACAAACAGGGCGTTTCCGAAACCGGCCCGTACCAGTCCCCGCTGGAAGACGGCATGATGCACTTCCATGCTTTCTTGCGGCGGGAGATCGAGCCGCACATCAAGTGATGGGATGTGAAGAGAAAAAAGGCGGCCAGGCCGCCTTTTTTATTTGTGCATCGATCTGGGTACCGCGCGAATCAATAGCAAGGGGATAGAGGACTAACGTTTAAATTCACCGGCCTGCGCGGCTTTTTGCGCAGGTCCGGTGGAATGATGGGTTGGGCCTACTTGATCGAAGAGCATTCTCGAATGGCAAGAGGAGTATTTGGTGGGCCTATTCGTTTCACACCGACGGCAGCAGCTGACTTCGGAATCGAAGACGAGTAACAATCGGCTAGTTCCCTAGAGTCAAATCTCGCAGTTTCGATGGTAACTGCGCTATCTGTCTCGCTGTAGCTTGCCAAATTCCCTTGCGGTAGACCGTTAACCTCTAGTTCGGACAACAACTGACCGTGTGGAGAATACTTTTGCATCAAGAACTGCTGGCCCTTGTAGCCGAGAACAAAGACGCCATCAGGCGTACATACGACACTGCGCGAATCAGGAATCGCTAGTGCGAAACAGCGTTGGTTGACCGAATCAAAGAACTGCAACCGGGTAGCGGTCAAAGTCACAGACTGGTTATGCTTCTCGTACCATCTGTCGATGACTGTTCGCCCATCGCAGTTGATTCCACGCGCCCAATCACGGTTGTTATAGCCTTCCACCATACGAACGTCGCTGCGAACCTTTACTGACGGCGTTCCACCGCCAAGGGAAATACGCTCCACGGGCTGCGTTTGGGTGCAAGCCCCATACGTCGGGGCGTGCGCAAAGAAAACTGCATTTATCAGTGCTTCTCCGGAAACATCGTTAGGGCAGGAGGTTCCGGGGAATTCGGGTTCACCCTGACGGACGTACATCACGAGGTCTCCCAGTACCTTCCCATCTTCGGTTCTCACGATCTGTGTCCGATGGCGGTAGATGTTGTAGCCGTGAGATTCCTGGGTGGTGTATTCCTCAACATAGCGATACTTGCCAAATATGGTACCCACCATGGGTTTCCATGTCGGGAGATTCTTGTCTGAAACGATCGTGGGAAACTCTCCAAGCGGTGGCCGAACAACCTCAAATACATGAATGCCGCCGTCTCGTTGACACAACGTTTTCGTTTCCTGATCCGCGAAATATCCTCTTACACACCCAGACAAGATTAGCGGCAACAACAAGTAGAGCGCGGCTGGCTTCATGTAGGCCTAACGTGCTAGCTCAGGGGCGCGGAGCCGGCTTGCCGGCGAAGCGTCCCTCTGGAGCGGCGGGTTAGCCATTGATTAGTTTCCAGTGCGGGCTAGAGCTTTGCGTGCTTCCAGCCATTCGGTGCGGTCCCCCTTGGCTAGTGCAAGCAATTCCCGGAACAGCAGGTTGTCCTCACTCATCAGAATCTCTTCTTCATGCTGGAGGACGAGTTCCCTCGAATCATCGTAGCGCCCCAGTTCCTCAAGTGCACGAACCTGCCACCAAAGGTCATTCCGGTCATCCGCATCTTGCAACGCCTTTTCAAAGAGTCTTTCAACGATTCCAGACTCCGCTAGCTCCTTGAGGTAGTACGCTGCCGTGAAGTATCGATGCTCCTGAAGTCGATCCGATATGCCGTTAACGTAATCTGAGGCTGCTTCGAGGTGTTTTCCGATCTGTTCGTGGAAGCGTGCCCTAGCAAGTATCCATTTCTTGTCCTTGAGTTCCTCTATGCGCTCAAGCAGGGCCGACTCAGGGACGAGTTCGATTCGTTTCTGAATGCTGCGGAGATATATGACGGTTTCCGCATCACAGCCGTTGGCTATTGCTTGCTCGATGTACTTGTCTCTTAGCTCGACATTGCCGATGAGGTGATAGTGCCGGGCAAGCGCCTCAAAATCTCCCTTTTCGCGGTAAATCTCCGCTATGGTCGTGGCGTATGTTAGGTCGTGAAGAGATTCCTCCTCGGCATGCGAATCGTCATCGCTTGCCCTTGCATTGCTAACGCTTCGATACCAGTCCTCTCGGTAGAGAACAATCTGCTCTGCATCTAATTTGCGCCCGAAGCCGCCGCGAATCATCGTCTTGTCGTGACAATCCAAGCACAGTACGGCCAAGTTCTCTTCAGTATGGTTGCTCGGGTTTTCATCAAGGTGATGAATTTGAATTGGCTTATCAGGGGTGCGACATACACAACAGGTCCGATCAGAAAGAAACTGGATACGAGCCGCAACCCCTCGCGGAATCTCGGTCCGTTCCTTCTTTGGCCGTCTTGCTGCTTTCGTGGAAGGCATAGTTCTATAGATGGCTAACGTAAAGCTCACCGGCTGCCGTAGGCAGTCCGGTGGAGCGCGATGTTAGACCCAACCGTTTGGCCGGGCCACGGGCAGTGGCAGAGCACGGAACCACACGCCCACTGGACGCACGCCGCCGGCACCGCCCCGCCACCAAAACGCCCACCGCAGCCGGGTTGACCCGCACAGCTACGAAGGCACGAAAACCACTGGCCTGCACACCGCCACCAGAGCGGGCTACAGGCAAGGCTACAGGCCGCTACCAGAGCCACTTCTGGCGAAGTTAACCCGGAACCTAAACAGGAGAAAACCGGGAGAAGGACTAACGTTTGAGCTCAGGCCGCGGCCCGTCAGGGCCGTCGCGCCTGCAGCGAATTGTTAGCCCGCGTTGCGCCGGCCCATGAATTAGCAGACATGACCATAGGGTCCAACGTAAAGCGGGATCTTCTGCGAATCGCACCAGGCCGCCAACTGCGTCCGAACTGTTTCCCAGTATGGCTTGGCCCAGACAGGCGCTTCACGCTCCCACGTATCTTCGGTTGGGAAGTCTACAGAGACGACTCCCATAGGCATGGTAATCACGAAGGACCCAAGATCACAGGAGCAAACTAGCTCCTCCTTCCACCGTGGCTGAAACCGAAACGTTGGTGTCTGCACAGGCTAATCCTTAGCGGGCTAACGATTGAGCTAACCGGCGTGCAAAAGCAGAGCGAAGCGCCGCTTTTGCACGTCCGTGTTGAGCGATTTGTTAGGTGTTTTTGGTTTGTGCACAGGAAATAGTATTTTCATGTTCGGCCGCCTCTCTCAGGATTTGGACACCACCACGGAGAACGACAATTGCGATGACAGAACCAATGACAAGATCGGGGTAGCGACTACCCAACGCCAAAACGAGGGCGCCGGCCACGATAACGCCAATATTGGCAATGACATCATTTTTGGAAAATATCAACGACGCTCGCATGTGGACTCCGCTATCTCGATGTTTTGCAATGAGCGAGAGGCAAATGGCATTAGCAACCAACGCGATGACACCAACTCCCATCATTAGGGCGCTGACGGGTTCACTACCGAGGAAAAATCTCCGAAGAGCGTCAGCGAGCACCAGTAGTGCAAGAAATATTTGGGCAAAACCGCTGAATTTGGCTGACTTGTTTTTTATGGCCTCGCTTCTACCAACAGCATATAGGCTGATGGTATACACAGACGCATCTGCTAGCATGTCTAGGGAGTCCGCAATGAGGCCAGTTGATTGTGCGAGCAGGCCAAGCGCCAACTCGAAGACGAACATGAATGCGTTGATTCCGAGAACGACAAGGAGCGTTTTTCGTTCTTGCTCGTTACGAGCTTCCATTTCACACCCACAATCTGACATATAACCTCCGGGGTTAATGGTTCAAACACCTAACGTCGAAGGTGAGGGGCGCGGAGACAGCAAGCGAAGCTTGCTGGCGGAGCGTCCCTCTCGACCGCAGTGTTAGAGGTGGCGCTACATAGAGCGCTCAACGCCAGAACCTCCCGGAAGAATAGATTGGGCCGTTTGGATGGGGGCGCTCATGAAACGGCGGTTGTGGAATGGCAATAAACTCATGCGCCTTTGGGTCATCGGCGAACCGCCCAAAACCATTTCTGCGCAATGCTTGTTCTGCTTCGGCGACCGATGAAAAGGACAGGCGATCAAAGACACCAGATGTGTCACCAAAGAAAAATACGGTGCAACCGTCTTTGGTTTCATCAATCAATGCCCAGTTCTGCTGAAGAAACTCGACAACCTTGAACCAGTAGTCTCGGCTTTGGATTTCAACAGGCGTTTCGTTGAACGGCATAGAAACCTCTAACGCACTAGCTCAGGGGCGACCGGAATGACGCGAAGCGGCATGGAGGGCGTCCCTCTGGAGCGACGGGTTCGGCGGCTGCCGGCCAAGGTGGAGCGGCGCTGCCCGCGCTGCGGGCGCCACGCCTACCACTGGCTGATGGCCAACGGCTCGCCGGCCGCGCTGAAAACAACCCGGCTGGACACGGCCGCCTGCGCAAACTGCGGCCACCATTGGCCGTGCAGAGTGATGGAGAAAGACCTGTGAGCAATGACCCGAGAACGTGGGGAATGAACCCGGAGAGGCTGCAATGGGAAGTTTTCCCGGTCGACAAGAAGGGCAAACAGTGCGGCAGCTCGGTCTATGTGGCGGCGGAGAGCCAAGAGCGGGCGCTGGCCTGCGGGAAATACTGGCGGCGGATGCTGAGTCTGAAGCCTGCGAAGACTGTGGTGGCGCGGCGGTATCACCCCGAGCGCGACCCGTACATGGTCGCCCGAGGATTCGTGAAGCTGACGCCGAACGTTCAAGCTCACCTGCCGGCGGAAAGCAGCGAAGCTGCTTGTAGCCGGTCAGGTGGAGCGCAGGGTTAGGGTGATTGCACATGCTTAGTGATAAGCCGATATATCGCGCCGGGCACCAAAAGTTATTTGAGTTCCCGGTTGCAGTAAAAGGTGATTGGCCATAACTACTCAAAAAGCACAATTTTGAGAAAAACCACTATTGATGTGAGTAATGAAATAAAGGAAAGGCCTAGCGCCAAAACAGCCGCGGCCGCAAAACCAATACCCCTTTTTTCAGCTATAGAAACCACCTCTACTGCAAAAACTCCAAGATGAGGCAACTTGAAAATTGCTTGAGGACTTGAAAGAGCTAATGCGATCACTACAAAAACAATACATAGAACCAAGCCATCCTTGACGTGCTCCATCGTCATTGGAATCCAAAGCACCCACTGACCACGCATGACAAACCCTAACGTTAATTAGCCGACAAATGCCGGCGTATTGGTTTATTGGATATGTCGGATAAACTGGGCTGTCGTGCTAACTTACTGATTCCATTAATTGTCATGTCCAATAATCCGCCATGGATACCGAGTTGCGCATGCCAGAACAAACTACTGAAAGTCCGAAGCTCCTGGATCAGTTGCGGGATCGAATCCGGGTGATGCATTACAGCTTGCGAACCGAGCAGGCTTATATGCAGTGGGTCAAACGATACATCCTTTTTCACGGGAAACGCCACCCTGTGGAGATGGGCAAAGAGGAGGTTGAGGCGTTTCTGACTTCTCTGGCTGTGGAGCGCCATGTCTCGGCTTCGACCCAGGGCCAGGCGCTGGCAGCGATTCTGTTTTTGTACAAGGAAGTACTCGGGCAGGAATTGCCGTGGCTGACGGACGTGACGCGCGCCAAGAAGCCGGTGCGCCTGCCAGTCGTGCTGTCGCGCAGTGAATTGCAGGACCTGTTGCAGTGCATCGACGATCTCTTGATGGATTTGATCATTCGGCTGCTTTATGGATCGGGCATGCGTTTGCTGGAAGCGCTGCGTCTGCGCGTGAAGGATGTCGAGTTTTCCCGCAACGAAATTATCGTGCGCGAGGGCAAGGGCAACAAGGATCGTGTGACGATGTTGCCGGCAAGCCTGAACGAACGTCTACGATTGCATTTGCGTGGTGTGAAGGCGCAGTACGAGGCGGACCTGGCCGCGGGCCAGGGCGAGGTCTGGTTGCCTGGTGCGCTTGCGGTCAAGTATCCGAATGCGGGCAAGTCCTGGAGCTGGCAATATGTTTTCCCGGCATCAGGGTTTTCGGTAGATCCGCGCTCCGGGGCGATCAGGCGGCACCATGTCGATGACAAGCGGGTTCAGCGGGCTGTGCGCAAGGCTGCCGTAAAGGCGGGTATTGCGAAGCCGGTTACGCCGCATACCCTGCGGCATTCGTTCGCCACTCACCTGCTTGAATCCGGCTACGACATCCGCACGGTGCAGGAATTGCTTGGCCATGCGGATGTGTCCACGACGATGATCTATACCCATGTGCTGAATCGGGGCGGGCGTGGCGTGCGCAGTCCGCTCGATCAATGAATCGCTTTGCTTGAGATGAAATCAAGCTGGATGCTGGTAGCGGCGGCCCTGTTCGCGCTGATGAGCGTGCTGGTCAAGCATTTGTCGGCGCAGTTTTCCAGCGCGGAGCTGGTGTTCTACCGTTCCGTGTTCGGGCTGGTGGCGATCTTGAGCGTGATCGCGGTTTCGCATCGCCGGCTGCTGGCACCGCTGGCTACGCCGCACGGGTGGGCGCATGTCTGGCGCGGGCTGTCGGGCTTCACGGCGCTGGTGCTGTTCTTTTACGCGATTGCACGGCTGCCGCTGGCGACGGCGGTGACGCTCAACTACACGGCGCCGCTGTTCCTCGCCGGGCTGTCGGCGTGGTGGCTGAAGGAACGCCACGGCCGCGGACTGGTGGCAGCGGTACTGCTCGGGTTCGTCGGCATCGTGCTGTTGCTGCGGCCGCAGATGGACGGGCAAGCCTGGGTACCGGCGCTGGCGGGGCTGGTGTCGGGCATGCTGGCGGCGGTGGCGTACGTGAACGTGAAGGCGCTGGGCCGGCTGGGCGAACCGGAGTGGCGGGTGGTGTTCTATTTCACGCTGCTGTCGACGCTGGGCGGAGGGGCATGGATGGCGGTGGCGGGGTTTCACCGGCCGCAGGCGGCGGACTGGCCGTGGCTCGCCGGCATCGGCGTGACGGCGACGCTGGCGCAACTGGCACTGACGCGCGCGTATCATCGCGGCCGCACCCTGACGGTCGGGGCACTGGCGTATACCACAGTGGGCTTTTCGGCGATCTACGGCGTGCTGCTGTTCGGCGAGCGCCTGCCCGGCCCGGCATGGGCGGGCATGGCAGTGGTGGCCGCGGCGGGGATACTCGCGGTGCGCGCATCCGCGCCGGCGCGCGCCGATTCGCTATAGTTGGAACATGATTCGTACCGGAGGTAAGCATGATCAGTCTTGATATCCAGGGCGACCGCATCGCCGTATCCGTGATGGGGCAGTTCACGCTCGACGATTACCGCGAGTTCGAGCAGGCGGTGGCCTACGGCGTGGAATTCCAGGGCGAGGTCAATGTGCTGTTCGATCTGCGCGACATGCTGTCCTACAGCGTTGACGTGGCCTGGGAGGAACTGAAGTTTGCGCGCGCGCACAAGAGCGATTTCGGCCGCATCGCCATCCTCACGGGCGATCAGTGGGTGGCATGGAGCATGTGGATCAACCGGCTCTTCATGTCGGCCGACATTCGCCTGTTCGACGATCTCGAACTGGCGCAGGTCTGGGTGGCGGGTGCCGATCTGCCGGCCGAAGCCGGGTGAAATCCGCCGTATGGGCCGCGCTGATGCTGGCGTCTGGCGCGGTGCAGGCGGCGGGCCCTGACTGGCAGACGGTATCCGATACGCCGGAAGCCCTGACCGCCATCGACGCCGGCAGCGTGGAGCACATGGCCGGCCGGGTGCGGTTTCGCGAGCGGCAGTCGATACGGGGGGCCGAGCTCGATGCGGCGACGCTGCGGCCGGTTCGCGAAGTCCTGGAGAAACGCCTCATCGACTGCCGTGCTGCGCGTATCGCCACGCTGTCGCGCGCTGTGTTTTCCGACGACGACGCGATGATCGACCATCGCGCGGTCCGGCCGGACCGTGCCGTCTGGCAGCCGGTGTTGCGCAGTGATCCGCGTTTCAGGCTGTTGTGCGGGCGGGGGTGAACGGCGTGCGCGGCGGGCGGAACACGGCCGTATTCGCGTAGTAGCCGGCGCGGGTGTTGGCCGGGTCCCAGCCTGGCACGCCCTGTATCGGCAGCGGCGGCAGCTGGCGCGGGTGTGTCACGCCGGCCAGCGCGAGGATGGCGGCTGCATCGGGGTCGCCAGGCGTGCCGGGCAGCGGCAGGCATTTCCCGGTCATCGACGGAAACGGCGCAAGAGCTTTTTCGAGCAGGGCGTGGCCGACCACGATGAATCGCATCGCGGTTTCGACTTCGCGCCGCCGTGTCCAGAACAGCGCTGTCCAGGCGTGCGCGGCCAGCAGATCGAATCGGCCCGCTTCGCCGCCGAGTACCCATACGCCGGATTCGTCCAGCACCGTGAGCGCGTCGCGCCGGGGGCCGCGCATCGTGCCGGTTTCGCCGGCCAGTGCGGCGCAGTGACCGGCGTTGAGCGCTGACTTGAAACGCGGAAAGCGCAGCCAGACCAATGCGTTCAGGATGTCATGCCAGGTGTCCGCACGTGTGGGAATCGCGCCTGTGATACGGATGCCGGTTTCGTAGTCGCGTGCCGAGAGACGGGTTTCCGGCTCGGCGAAGCGCAGCGGCCGGCCGTTGTCGAGCCGGCTGTCGAGGGCCCGGGCGGCGGTGTTCAGCGCGGCCAGCGTCGGCAGGCCCTGCGCCAGCCCGAGCGTATCGATCAACGCGCGATACGGCTCGAAGGCAGGATGGGCGAACGGCATGACGGCGGCCGGGCGTGTGTTTTCAGTGCAGGGATTCGGACAGGGCACGGCGGAAGCGCTGGGTGAGCGCATGGTTGCCGCCGAGCAGCTCGAACAGCGCGAGCAGGCCCATGCGGCCGATGTCGTGCCGGTGGTCGCGGTGGTCGCGCGCCAGTCCGAGCAGGTCTGTCATGGCGCCCTCGTAGTCGTCCCGCGCGAGCCGGGCTGCGGCGCGCTGAAAGAGTAGAGCCGCGTCGTCTGACCGGGCCGCGAGCGCTGTGTCGAGCACGTCTTCCGGCGGGGCTGTACGCGCGGCTTCGGCCAGTGCCAGATGGGCGTGAAGCGGGGCGATCTCCGGCATGGCGCGCGCTTCGGACGGCAGGCTTTCGAGCAGGGCGAGTGCCTGCGCGCCCTGGCCCTGCGACCACAGAAGCTTGGCCAGATCGCGCGGGATCGCCAGATTGTCCGGCTCGGCCATGGCTGCATTGGCGAGCAGCATGCGCGCCTGTTCGATATGGCCGGCCTGCCAGGCTGCCACGCCCTGGGCGTGCGCACGGTGGGCATCGCCGGCGATGAAGCGGTCGAGTATTTCCCTGAAACTGCTGTCCGGATCGGCGCCGTGGATGGTGTGCGCGACGTCGCCGCGCCAGAAGAATTTCACCGTAGGCACCGAATTCACCGAGAAGCGGCGCGCCAGCGCCGGCAGTTCGTCGGCGTTCAGCATCACCAGCAGGAACTTGCCACCGTATTCGGTGGCGAGCTTCACCAGGCGGGGCATCAGCATGAAGCAGGGGCCGGCCTTGGGGGTCCAGAAATGCACGAGCACCGGACCCTTGTGCGAGTTTTCCAGCACGAGCCGGTTGAAATTCTCGGCGCTGGCATCGAATACCCAGGGCGACAGGCTCACGAGGCAAAGCCTCCTGTGGTGGCGAAGCGGTCGCAGGCCGCGACGAGTTCGCGCGCGAGGCCGGGCTCGAAGGCCGAGTGCCCGGCATCCGGCACGATCGCGTAGCGCGCCTCGGGCCAGGCGCGGGCGAGCGTATCGGCGGTCACGATGGGGCAGACCGCGTCGTAGCGGCCCTGCACGATGATGGCGGGCAGGTGGCGCAGGCGGTCGACGCCGTCGAGCAGGCTGTTCTCGGGCAGGAAGATGTCATGCACGAAGTAATGCGCTTCGATGCGTGCCAGTGACAGCGCGGTGCGCTCGCTGCCAAAAGCGGCGACCAGATCGGGGTTCGGCAGCAAAGTGGAGCAGGCGGCCTCGAAGGTGGACCACGCATGGGCGGCGGGCTGATGCACGGCCGGGTCGGGGTCGGTCAGGCGACGGTGGTAGGCGGTGAGCAGATCGCCGCGTTCGTCTTCGGGAATGAACTCGGCCAGTTGCCGCTGGGCCTCGGGAAAGAAGGCGCGAATGCCGTACAGAAACCAGTCGATCTCGCTGCGGCGGCACAGAAAGATGCCGCGCAGAACGAGCCCGAGACAGCGTTCCGGGTGCGCCTGCGCGTAGGCGAGCGCGAGCGTCGAACCCCACGAGCCGCCGAATACCAGCCAGCGCTGGATGTCGAGGTGACGCCGCAAAACTTCCATGTCCGCGATCAGATGGGGAGTGGTGTTGTCGGCCAGCTCGCCGTGCGGCGTCGAGCGCCCGCTGCCGCGCTGGTCGAAGAGCACGATGCGGTAGCGGGCCGGATCGAAGAAGCGGCGCTGCGCGGGCGAAGTCCCCGAGCCCGGCCCGCCGTGGACGAAGAGCACCGGGATGCCGTCGGGATTGCCCGAGGTTTCCCAGTAGACGCGATGACGCGCGTCGACTGCCAGCATGCCGCTGGCGTAGGGCTCGATGGAAGGATAAAGCGGGTCTTGGCGGGTCATGGACCGGGATGGAACGAAGTTACGGTGCGTCAAATGATATCCCCTGGCCCGTGCCGGGTGTATGCTTGACAGGCGCGCAACGCGCGCAACAACCAATAACAGGATTTGAGGAGTCAGTCATGAATCATGCCATCAAGGTGGCCTTGCTCGGACTGGGCGAGGTCGGGGGAGAAATTTGCCGAGCATTTCCTTGCCAGGATTCAGGAGGAGGGCGTCGGCGTGGAAATCGTCGCGGTCGCGCACCGCAATCTCGAGTCGCCCGTGGCGATGGGCTTTGTTCACAGTCAGGTGCCGGTATTCCAGGATGCGATGGAAATCGTTTCCCTGGGCGCCAAGGTCGACATCATCTTCGATCTGACCGGCGATCCCGAACTGCGCCGGAAACTGCGCGCCGCGCTGCAGGCCAGCCACAACCAGCATACGGTGATCGCGCCCGAAGTCATGGCGCATCTGCTGTGGAACTTCTTCGGCGAAGGCGTGCTGCCGCAGAGTGGCCGAACGGGATATTGAGCGCAAGCCCATGACCCGGCCGTTCCGGTTTGCCCATGCCGCAGACCCCGACTGGGCGGTCGCGGCCCAGGATTGTCTGCGCCAGCTGGGGACGATACCGGCAACGGCCACGCTGGGCTTTCTGTATGTGTCGGATGCCTATTCGGCCGAGGCGCTTTCGGCGATCGTGGATTTTTTCAGGGCATCGACCGGGGTGCCGCACTGGGCCGGCAGCGTTGGCGTCGGTGTGTGCGCGACGGGGGTCGAGTATATCGAGGTGCCCGCGCTGGCGGTGATGCTCGCCGAATTTCCGGACGGCGATTTCGAGATGCTGCCGCTGGCGAAATCGCCCGAGGCACTGGCGGTCGGGCCGGACGCCTATTTCGCGGTGGCGCACGGCGATCCGGCGAATCCGCGCATCCAGGAGCTGATCGAGACGTTGAGCCGCAAGGTGTCGAGCGGTTTCGTCGTCGGCGGGCTGGCGAGTGCGCGGGGCGAGGCTGCGCAGATCTGCGGCGAAGTGGTGAACGGCGGCCTGTCCGGCGTCCTGCTGTCCGACCGTATCAGGCTGGCGACGCGGCTTACGCAGGGTATTTCGCCGCTGGGCCCGCGCCACCGCATCACCACGGCCAACAAGAACATCATCGGCAATCTCGATCACCGGCCTGCGCTCGACGTGATGAAGGAAGAGATCGGCGAGGTGCTGGCGCGGGATCTGCGACGGGCCGCCGGATACATCTTCGTCGGCCTGCCCGTGCGTGGATCGGATACCGGCGACTACCTCGTGCGCAACATCCTCGGCGTGGACCCGGAAAACCACCTGGTCGCGATCGGCGACTATGTGCAGGCAGGCGACGAACTGCTGTTCTGCAAGCGCGACCAGCAGAGCGCCGAGGCGGATCTGCTGCGCATGCTCGATGCGCTGCGGGCCCAGATGGACGGACCGATCCGCGGCGGTGTCTACTATTCCTGCCTGGGGCGGGGCCAGCACATGTTCGGCGCGCCCCATCGCGAATTGCAGCTGATACGCGACACCCTGGGCGATTTTCCGCTGGTGGGGTTCTTCGCGAACGGTGAAATATCCCACGATCGGCTGTATGGTTATACGGGCGTGCTGACCCTGTTCGGCTGAGCCCACCGATGGAGACAAGATGAGCCTGCAAGCCATGAAAGAAGACGAGATCCGGTTGTTGCGCGAAGAAATCGAAATGCTGATGGCCGAGCGTCGCCTGTTGTTGCAGGTGACCGGAGCGGCCGCGGTGTTCGTGGCCAACCTCGACACCGACAGCCTGCCCGACGAAGTCGACACGATCGACGCCGCTGAGATGCTGGCCGAACAGCTGAACGGCCTGCCCGAGGAAACCCTCAAGGACGCTCTGGAATCCGTGCGCGCCCAGCTCGATCCGGCGCAGTAGACCCGGGGTAACGCCTTGCCCGCGGCGTTGCCTGTCCTGACTCCCACGCAGCGCGCTGCGCTGATCGTGGTGCTGACGGCGCTGGCCTATGCGCTCGCGCTGGCACTCAGCCTCTGGTTCATCCCCTATATCGCCGGTCTCATCGTCGCGGTCGGCCTTGCGTCGGGCGTGGCGGCGATGTCGAGCATGCGGTTCGGCCTGCCCGGCGTGCTGGGCGTGCTGTTGGGGGCATTCGTCGGCTATGCGCGCGTCGTATCGCCCGATCTCGCATTCATGCTGGCCTGTGCCGCGGCGGCCGGTGCCGGACTCATGGGCTATCTGGCACACCGTCTGGCGCCGTTCAGTCTGGCGCTGGACTACGTGGCGAGCGTCGCAAAATTCACGCTCGTGATCGCGCCGCTGGGCAGTGCGGCCACCGCCGCGCTTGGCGTACTGGGTCTGCACGCGCTCGGCCTGCTCGATACCTCGCAGGTGCTGCAGGCCCTGTGGGTGGGCTGGATGGCCGATCTATTGGGGATCTATCTGGTGGCGCCGATCCTGATGACGGCGTCGCGCTGGGATCTGCTGCCGCGCAGCCGCAGCGCGCGCATCGAAGGCCTGGTGCTGGTGCTGGGCATGCTGCTGCTGGCGCGGGTGATGATGGAATACGCCAACCCGATCCGCTCCGCCGAGATCGTGCTGTTCGTGCTGCTGCCCGGGGTGTTGTGGGCGGCCCTGCGCTTCTCGGTGACGGGCGCCAGCCTCGCGATCTTCCTCGCGGCGCCGATCGTGCAGGGCATGGCGCTGGTGTCGGCCGGCGGGCTCAGTCCGTCCACGCCGCCGCAGGACGTGTTCGCGCTGCAGATGAGCCTGGCGATGATGGCGCTGGGCGGGCTCTTCGTCGCCTCGGCGCTGGCGGAACGGCGGTATTCGGAAATGCGGCTCGACATGCTGGCCAACCACGATCCGCTTACCGGCCTGCCGAACCGCGCCTACTTCCAGGATTTCCTGAGTCATGCGCTGGCGCGCGCGCAGCGCGAGAAAACGCAGGTTTCGCTGCTGTTCATCGATCTCGACCGCTTCAAGCACATCAACGATTCGCAGGGGCACGAGGTCGGCGACCAGGTGCTGCGCATCGTCGCCAACCGGCTCGACGAGCAGTTGCGCGCAGACGATTTCGTCGCGCGCCTGGGGGGCGACGAATTCGCCGTCGTACTGACGCACCCGCCCGCCGCACATGCCGCCGGGCGCGTCGCGCAGAAGCTTATCCAGGCGCTGGCCGAATCGTTCAGGATCGGGCAGCGCCGCTACGCCATCGGCGCCAGCGTCGGCATCAGCATGTACCCCAACGACGGCATCGACGCGAATACGCTCCTGCGCCAGGCCGATCTTGCGATGTATCAGGCCAAGCAGCGGCACACGGGGTACGAGTATTACAGCGAAGAGCTCAATACCGCGGCGCAGCAGCATCTGATGCTGGAAAACGGCCTGCGGCAGGCACTCGAGCGCGAGGAACTGGCGCTGGTCTACCAGCCGAAGGTGGATCTCGCGAGCGGCCGTGTGGTCGGGCTGGAGGCGCTGGTGCGCTGGCTGACCCGCAGCGGCAGCATCGTCGGCCCCGAGCAGTTCATTCCGGTAGCGGAGGAAACCGGGCTGATCCTGCCGATCGGCCGCTGGGTCGTTCGCGCCGCCTGCGTGCAGTGGGTGGCGTGGCAGGCGGAAGGTCTCGCGCCGCCGCCGGTGGCGATCAACCTGTCGCCGCGCCAGTTCGTCGACGCGCGGCTCATCGAGGATATCGATGCCGTCCTGCAGGAAACGGGCATGGCGCCGGCCGCGCTGCAGATCGAGGTGACCGAGAGCGCCGCGATGGAGAATCCGGCGCGGACCTTCGACATGCTGAACGCCCTGCGCGAGCGCGGGCTGCACGTCTATATCGACGATTTCGGCACGGGCCATTCCAACCTGGGGCAGCTCAAGCGCATGCCGATCGACGCGCTGAAGATCGACAAGAGCCTGATCGACGACGTGCTGTTCGACAACGATGACGCGGAGATCGCCAATGCGATCATCCGCCTCGCCCATGCCCTCAACATGCGTGTGGTCGCGGAAGGCGTGGAGACGCCGGAGCAGGTCGCCTTCCTGAAGCTGAACGGCTGCGACGAAATCCAGGGCTATCTGGTCGCGCGGCCGCTGCCGCCGGACAAGATCGTCGCCCTGTTCACGCAGGCCTTCCAGTTCGACTGAAGGACGCTTCGGTTCGTCTGTCCGGTGCGAGCGGTCGGACGCCGCGATGGGCGGGACGGATGGGATCAGCGGGGGACGCCGGTGGGCGCCGTATCGGATTCGGGCCGGTTGCGCATGTGGTCGGCCAGTTGCGCAAATGCCGTATAAAGCGTTTCGCGCAGCGTCGCGTCTTCGACCGTTTCGTCCAGTGCCAGGCGCATGCAGTGCAGCCACTGGTCGCGTTCGGTGCGGCCGATACTGAAGGGAAAATGCCGGCGCCGCAGCATGGGGTGGCCGTATTTTTCTATGAAAAGCTGCGGTCCGCCCAGCCAGCCGGACAGGAATTCGAACAGTTTCTCGGCCGAGCCGCCCAGATCGGCGGCATGCAGCTTGCGGATGCCGTAGGTCTCGGGCAGTTCGTCCATCAGGGCGTAGAAGCGCGTCACCAGTGTGCGCACGGCCGGTTCGCCGCCGATGCGCTGGTAAGGTGTCAGGTCGGGTGCAGTGTCGGGCGTCATGCGGCTAGCGGAAGAAATGGCGCAGGAAGAGCGCGGTTCCCAGGGCCATCAACCCCCAGGCAGTCCAGGCGTTGAACAGGAAGCGGGGGACGGGGTTCCGGGGCACGAAGCCGACGCCATGCACGAAACCGGCCGACAGCCCCCACATCACCAGCATGAGCAGGCCGTGGCCGAGCGGGCTGCCGTCCGCCGTGGTGAGCGCGCGGGGCGCGAGCGTAATCAGCAGCATCAGCGCGAGGGCCGCGACGAGCGAGACGGCACGTGCCCAGGGCCGGTCGAGCGCGCTCATGCCGCGGCCTTGCGGTAGGGCCGCAGATACTGCCATTCGAAGTAACGCTTGGCCCAGTGGAACAGACGGCAGGGCGGCAGCACCAGCGCCCGCTTTTCGTCGCGGTAGACGAGGATGCCGCGGTCGAGTGTATCGACGATGCAGATCAGTTCGGTCTTGAAGCGTGCGGCCGGGGCTTCGCCGCGCAGCGCGCGCGACAGGTTTTCGGCCGCAGCGCGTGCCTGCAGATCGGCGATGTGCGCCTGTTTGGGCAGCCAGTCGGGACCGGGGTAGCTGCCGGCGTCTCCCGCGACGTAGACCCGCTCGGCACCGGCGACCCGGCAGTATGCATCGGCCTGGAAGAAGCCGCCTTCCGAGAGCGGTAGCCCCGCATCGGCCCCCCAGGCCGGACCGCTCATGCCGGGCATGAAGAGGATGAGGTCGGCAGGCAGGTCGCCGCCTTCGGTCCGGACCTTGTCGGCGTCGAAGGCGACGGGCTTGTGGCCGAGGTGGGTGTCGATGCCCCGCTTTTGCATTTCGCGCAGCAGGCCGCTCACGGCCTTGTCGCCGAGGCGTTTGCCGGGTGACTGCGCAGCGTTGAAGAACACCAGCCGGAAGCGGTCGCGGCGGCCCTGCCGGCGCAGCAGGGTATCGATGCCGAACAGCAGTTCGAACATGGGGCCGCCGCGCATGGCGCCCTGTTCCTTGGGGTTGGTGCCGAAGCCGAAGGCGACCGTACCGCCCTGCAGGGCGTCCAGCCGCGTACGGATCGCGTCGGCGGCGGCCGGGCCTTCGCATACGGTCAGTGCGTGTTCGATGCCGGGCAGGCCCTTGAGAAAGCGGCCGCCGCTGGCGATCAGCAGGGCGTCGTTGGTCAGTGTGCCGCCGTCTTCCAGCACCACGGTACGGCCGCCGTCGCGCAGACCGGCGACGCGGCCGGCCCGGAATTCGATGCGCTGGCCGGCGAGGAAGCCGGCGACGTCGATCTCGAGATCGTCGGTCCGGCGCAGGCCGGCCGGCACCCAGATCAGGCTGGGGAAGTAGGTCAGGCGGGCCCGGGGTGCGACCAGGGTGATGCGCGCGTCGGGCTCGCGGCGGCGCAGTTCGCGCACGGCGGTGAGTGCGGCGAAACCGCATCCGAGTACGGCGATGTGCGGTACGGTCATGACGACTCCGTCGGAAAGGGGAGGAGGCCGGATGCCAAAGGCATCCGGCGGGGCTCAGCGGGACGTGCCGTCTTCGCGCGACGCATCCGGCGCGCATTCGCGCGCGTCGCACATCATGGCGCTGATCGAGGCGAGCAGCACGGCCATCGTGACGCCGAGTATCCAGGCGAAATACCACATGGCGGTTCCTTTCAGTAGACAGATTTGTCGTTGGCGGCGATGTACTCGGTAGTCACCTTGCCCCACATGACCTTGTAGGCCCATGAGGTGTACAGGACGATCAGCGGCATGAAGATCGCCGTGGCGCCGAGCATCAGGCCGAGCGTGAGATGCGAGGACACTGCATCGTACACGGTGAGGCTGGAACGCGGATCGGACGACGAGGGCATGATGAAGGGGAACAGCGACACGCCGGCGGTGCCGATGATACCCGCGCACGCCAGCGACGACGACCAGAACGCCGCGCCGGCCTTGTGCAGGCGCGAGAACAGGATGCTCGCGGCGAGCGCGGCGAAGGCGGCGATCGGCACCCATTTGGCCCAGGCGTAGACCGCGTAGTTGTGCATCCAGGCACCAGGCGCCACCTCGACCGTCTTGGCGAGCGGATCGGGCAGCGCGTTCGGATCGATCGCGCTGACGATCATGTAGCCGTCGATGCCGGTGGCGACCCAGTAGCCGGCCAGTGCGAAGCTTGCGACCGTGAGGGCGGCGAAGATCAGGCTGGCGGTGCGCACGCGGCGGTAGATGTCGCCTTCGGTGCGCATCATCAGATAGTTCGCGCCCTGGGTCGTGATCATGCCCAGACTCACCACGCCCGCGAGCAGCGCGAAGGGATTGAGCAGGCCCCAGAAGCTGCCGGTGTAGGTGGACATCAGGTAATCGTTGAAATGGAAGGGTACGCCGAGCAGCAGGTTGCCGAAGGCCACGCCGAAGATGACCGGCGGCATGGCGCCGCCGATGAAGAGACCCCAGTCCCAGGTCGAGCGCCACGCCGGGTGCTTGATTTTCGAGCGGTAGTCGAAACCGACCGGCCGGAAGAACAGCGCCCACAGCGTGGCCATCATGGCCCAGTAGAAACCGGAGAAGGCGGTGGCATAGACTAGCGGCCAGGCGGCGAAGATCGCGCCGCCGGCCGTGATGAACCAGACCTGGTTGCCGTCCCAGTGCGGGGCGACCGTGTTGATGATGGCGCGGCGTTCGAGATCGTTGCGGCCGACGAAGGGCAGCAGGATGCCCATGCCCATGTCGTGTCCGTCCATGATGGCGAAGCCGACCAGCAGGATGCCGACCAGCAGCCACCAGATCAGTTTGAGGGTTTCGTAGTCCATGTCAGCTCCCTGTCAGATTTTCTGTGCCGGTGCGCCTGCAGGTAGCGCGCCGCCGGCCGTTTCGCCGTGGTATTTGCCGGTGCCCAGGCTGGACGGGCCCTGACGCGCATACTTCGTCATCAGGTACAGCTCGACGACGAGCAGCACGGTATAGAAACCGATGAAGCCGGCGAGCGAACCGTAGATGTTGGCGGGGGTGAGATTGGATACCGAAAGGTGGGTCGGCAGCACGCCGTAGATCGTCCACGGCTGGCGGCCGTATTCGGCGACGATCCAGCCGAGTTCGGCAGCGATCCAGGGCATGGGAATGAACCACAGCGCCCAGTGCAGCAGCCATCGTTTCTCGATGAAGGTGCCCTTGACCGAATAGAACAGGGCGAGGCTGAACAGCAGCAGGAACAGGAAGCCCAGCGCCACCATGATGCGGAAACTCCAGAACAGCGGGGCGACCCGCGGAATGGTGTCGTCGACGGCCTGCTGGATCATTTCCGGCGTGGCCTGCGACACGTCGACGATGTATTTTTTCAGCAGCAGGCCAAAACCGAGGTCGGCCTTGTGCTGCTCGAAGCGGGCGAGGGCCGCCTGATCGCCGTGATCCTTGCGCAATGCCTCCAGCGCGGTCACGGCCTGGATGCCGGACTCGATGCGTTCGCGGTTCCTGGTCTTGATCTCCTTGATGCCGGGCATTTCCTTGGTCAGCGTGCGGGTGCCGATCAGGCCCAGCACGTAGGGAATGTGCAGCGCGTAGTCGTTGCGCATTTCCGCCTCGTTGGGCAGGGCAAACACGGTGAACCCGGCCGGTGCCGGCTCGGTCTCCCACATCGCCTCGATGGCGGCCATCTTGGTCTGCTGCGATTCGCCGACGGTGTAGCCGGATTCGTCGCCCAGTACGATCACCGACAGGGCCGAGGCGAAGCCGAAGCCCGCGGCGATCCGGAACGAGCGGCGCGCGAATTCGAGATCGCGACCCTTCAGCAGGTACCAGCTCGAAATGCCCAGCACGAACAGCGAGGCGGTGACGTAGCCGGCCGACACGGTGTGGACGAACTTGGCCTGCGCGACCGGGTTGAACACGATCTGCCAGAAATCGGTCATCTCCATGCGCATGGTCACGTAGGAGAATTCGGCGCCGACCGGGTTCTGCATCCAGCCGTTGGCGATCAGGATCCACAGCGCCGAGAGGTTCGAGCCCACCGCCATAAGCACGGTGACCATGAAATGCTGCCATTTGTTGAGGCGGTCCCAGCCGAAGAAGAACAGGCCGATGAAGGTCGATTCGAGGAAGAAGGCCATCAGCCCCTCGATCGCCAGCGGCGCGCCGAAGATGTCGCCGACGTAATGCGAGTAGTACGCCCAGTTCGTGCCGAACTGGAATTCCATCGTGATGCCGGTGGTGACCCCGAGCGCGAAGTTGATGCCGAACAGCTTGCCCCAGAAACGCACCATGTCCTTGTAGACCGGACGGTTGGTGATCACGTAGGTCAGCTCCATGATCACCAGGATGAACGCCAGGCCGAGCGTCAGCGGCACGAACAGGAAGTGGTACAGCGCGGTGACCGCGAATTGCAATCGCGAAAGGTCGACGAGTTCTTCTGTCAGCATGGGCGTTCCTTCGATTTGTTATTGCGGGGCGGGGGGATGCGGGTTGATCAGGCGCTCGGCGACGGCGTCGGGGTCGGTCTGTACCGACTGTCCATCGAAAAAGGCGTAGAAGAGGGCCGCGATCACGGCAAGCTTGATTACGAGGGCGATCGTGATTTCCCGGCCGAGGCGGTCGCGCAAGAAATCGGGCAGGCTTGGTTTCATCAGCATGTCCTTACATTCGCAAGCTGCGTGCCAGGCCGAAGCATCCGGTAAAAAACGAAATTTCCATATGGATCAGTTATATACCAATACGGCGCCAAGAGCAGGCTGCGCGACACATGTCAAATATGACAAAATCAGCCAGTGTGAATGACGAAAATGGCAATTTACGGTGTCGCCTACGAATGAACTGATCTGTTATCTCGAGACCCATCCGGATGCCCAGATTGTAATGGGCGCCGATTACCGGATATTGGCCGCGAACGCGGCATATCGCCGCATATATGCCGGGGAACGCAACGTGGTCGGACAATACTGCTATGCCGTTTCGCATGGCTACGAGCGCCCCTGCGACGAATGCGGCGAATCCTGTCCGCTGGCTGTCAGCCGGGCCACAGGCGAGCCGCACCGGGTGCTCCACCTGCACCATACGCCGCGCGGCGAAGAGCATGTCGATGTGGAGTTGACGCCGATCGTCGGCGCATCCGGTGGCATCGAATATTTCGTCGAGCGCATGACGACCGTGCGTGAAGCCAGCAGCCTGCCGGCCGCGGCGGGGCTGGTCGGCAAGTCGCCCGCCTTCAATCGCATGCTCGAACTGGTCCGGCGCGTCGCACCGTCCAACACGGCGGCGCTGCTACTAGGCGAATCCGGCACCGGCAAGGAACTGGTCGCCCAGACGATTCACCAGCAGAGCGCGCGCGAGCACGGTCCCTTCGTCGTGGTCGAGTGCACCGGACTGACCGAAACGCTGTTCGAAAGCGAACTGTTCGGCTACGAGAAAGGGGCGTTCACCGGAGCGGGCCAGCGCAAGATCGGCCTTGTAGAAGCGGCATCCGGCGGCACCCTGTTTCTCGACGAACTGGGCGACATCCCGCTCAATCTGCAGGTCAAGCTGCTGCGCCTGCTCGAAACCGGCACCTTTCGCCGGGTGGGCGGCGTGGAAACCTTGCGGGCGGATTTCAGGCTGGTCGCCGCGACGCACCGGGATCTCAAGGGCATGATGGCGCGCGGCGAATTTCGCCGCGACCTTTATTACCGGCTGAGCGTGTTCCCGATCGAGTTGCCGGCCCTGCGCGAACGCCGCGAGGACATCGGCCTGCTCGCCGACACGCTGCTGGCGCGGCTGGCGCCGGGGCGCGCCTACACGCTGGCCGAAACGACGCGGGCGTGCCTGGCGGCCTACGATTTTCCCGGCAACATCCGCGAACTGCGCAACATCCTCGAACGGGCCATGCTGATGGCGGACGGCGACATGCTGCTGCCGGTGCATCTGCCGCCGGAACTGGCGGGCGGCGAACGGGCAGCCCCCGGCGATAGCCCCCCGGGGGTGGACGCCGTCGTGCCGCTCGACGTCGCCGAGCGGCGTTACCTGCAATGGGCGCTGACGCGTCATGCCGGCGACCGCAAGGCGCTGGCGCGCCGTCTGGGCATCAGTGAACGGACACTCTATCGCAAGCTGGCCTGAGACTCAGACGTCGCGGGTGTCGGCGCGGCCCAGCACGGGCAGTGCGCCGCCGCACTCCTGGATTTCGTCCGGCAGCCTGTAGAACCACATCTGCCACATCGACACGATCCACTGGATGGCGAACGACAGGCCCATCAGCGCGCCGCTGCCGATGATGAACCAGGCGAAGCCCGGATACATCTTGGTCAGGTACCACGAGAAGATGTCGGTCAGGATGGTCAGGAAAGGCAGCATGATGATCGCGCACTTGAGCCACAGCGGCCTCATGTAGGCATGCGCGAAGATGCTGCTGACGATGAAGAAGATGAACGTGATGCCGAACAGGTGGATGTGGGAGACGCGCACCAGGGTCGGAATCGTCGCGCCCTCGTCCCGCGCGGTCATCTTGGTGACCCCTTCATAGCTCGTGAGTACCGGGAGGTGCGGATTGCTGCCGTCGTGACAGGCGACGCAGCGGCTTTCCACGATCGGCTTGATCTTCTGCCCGTAGCTTTCCTGCGAAGTGCCGTCTTTCACCCAGGCAAAGATCACCGCACGCTCCTCGGGCGGCAGCATGCCCGCCATCGGTCCCTTCAGCGCGGTTTCGAGACGGGTGTCGCTGTCGCTGCCGTGGTAGGCGATGCGGATATCCTCGGCGGACAGGCTGTCGGGCTTGCCGTCGAGGCCCGCATGGCTGAAGAACACCTGCAGCATGGCAAACAGGTAGCCGGTGCCCAGGACCAGCAGCGTCATGGTGTAGACCATGCGCATGGACATGGGCAGGGCGCTGAAATGATAGAAATGACGATTGCTCATGGCAGGCGATTCCTCCGGTCAGGCAGTTCGGTATCAGTATTTGGCGCCCTGATCGATCCAGGCCGCGACCATCTTGATGTCTGCATCCGGCAGGGCAGCCTGGCCGTGCGGCATGCGGATCGACGGGTCGGCCTGGCCGGAGACCAGCCGGTAGAGTGTGCTGCTGACGCTGGAGCCCGGTACGACCACGGCGCCGAACTTGGTGCCTTTCATCATGGCGTCGTAACTGTCGAGACGCAGGCCGGATTTCTCGTAGCCGGCGCCGCCGGGAACGTGGCAGCTCACGCATTTGGCATCGAGCAACGGCTTGATGTTGGCCTGGTAGGTCAGGCCCTGCTCGCCGCTGCAGGCTGCGAGGGCGCCGAGTGCAAGCAGGGAAAGGGCGATGCGGACGGTCTGTTTTTTCATTCTGGGCTCCTGGTTGGGGACTGCGGCAAAAAGTATTTAAGCAAATACTAATAAACCGGTGCGGTTAATTCAAGATTTAAAGGTATTTTTATTTGTAGGCCGTACGTATGGGAACGGCCCGTGTGTGGCGCACACCACACACGGTATTTAGCAGATGACGATGGTTTTGTCGCGTTGGCGCGTCGCGATCCGCCTCGACGCATGGCCCGGGGGGCTCAGCCGAGCAACTGCTCCAGCACGAAAGGCAGGATGCCGCCCTTGTTGTAGTACTCGACCTCGATGGGGGTGTCGATGCGCAGCTTGAGCGGCACGCGCTCCGATTTGCCCGTGGCGCGATGGACGATCAGGGTCACGTCCTGCTGCGGCACGATGCCGTGCTCGAAGCCTTCGAGATCGAAGGTCTCGGAGCCGTCGAGCTTGAGCGTGGCGGCGTCGGTGCCGTCCTTGAACTGGCAGGGCAGCACGCCCATGCCGGCGAGGTTGGCGCGGTGGATACGCTCGAAGCTCTTGGCCACGACCGCCTTCACGCCCAGCAGGTTGGTGCCCTTCGCCGCCCAGTCGCGCGACGACCCGGTGCCGTATTCCTCACCCGCAAAGACCATCAGCGGCCTGGTTTCGGCCTGCCAGGCCATCGAGGCGTCGTAGATCGGCATCTGGGTTTCGCCCTTCAGCGTGATGCCGCCTTCCGAACCCGGAATCATCAGGTTCTTGATGCGCACGTTGGCGAAGGTGCCGCGCATCATGACTTCGTGGTTGCCGCGGCGCGCGCCGTAGCTGTTGAAGTCCGCTTTCTGCACGCCGTGCTCGGTGAGATAGAGGCCGGCCGGCGAGGTCGGCTTGATGCCGCCGGCCGGGCTGATGTGGTCGGTGGTGACCGAGTCGCCAAAGATCGCGAGCGGCCGTGCGCCGCGGATGGCGCCATTGCTCGTCTTGGCGCCGCCGAAGAAGGGCGGCTCCTGGATGTAGGTCGATTTCGCGTCCCACTGGTAGACCGCGCCGGTCGGGGCCGGCACCGCGTCCCACAGCGGATTGTCGGCACCCACGTTGGCGTAGCTCCTGTAGGCGGCGGCATCGCTGGCGTAGGGCAGCACGGCGGCGACTTCGTCGGCGCCCGGCCACAGGTCCTTGAGGTAGACCGGCCCGTTCGTACCCTGGCCGATGGGCTCGTTCGCCAGGTCGATGCCGACCTTGCCGGCGAGCGCGAACGCCACCACCAGCGGCGGCGACATCAGGAAGTTGGCCTTGACGTTCTGGTGCACGCGCGCCTCGAAGTTGCGGTTACCGGACAGCACCGAGCAGGCGACCAGGTCCTTGTCGAGGATGGTCTTTTCGATGGCTTCGGGCAGCGGGCCGGAGTTGCCGATGCAGGTGGTGCAGCCGTAGCCGACGACGCCGAAGCCGAGCTGTTCGAGGTAGCCGAGCAGACCGGCGGCCTTGAGGTACTCGGTCACCGCGCGCGAGCCGGGGCCGAGGCTGGTCTTCACGTGGGCGGGCGTCTTCAGGCCCAGCTCGACCGCCTTCCTGGCCAGTAGGCCGGCCGCCAGCATCACGCCGGGGTTGGAGGTGTTGGTGCACGAGGTGATCGCGGCGATCACCACGTCGCCGTGCTTGAGGCCTTCGCCGTCCACCGCGCCGGGTTTGCCGTAGCCGCCGTCTTCCTTGGGCTTGGCGAGCAGCGAGGCAAACGTGGGCTTGAGCGCAGACAGCGCGATCCGGTCCTGCGGGCGCTTGGGCCCGGCCACGCTGGGCTCCACCGTCGACAGATCCAGTTCCAGCGACTGCGAGTAGTCGATGTCGCCCGCCTTGGGAATCCCGAAAAGGTTTTGCGCCTGATAGTAGGCGCGGATGAGATCGACCTGCGCTGCATTGCGGCCGGTGGCGGCGTAGTACTGGCAGGTGGCTTCGTCGACCGGGAAGAAGCCCATGGTTGCACCATATTCGGGCGCCATGTTGGCGATGGTGGCACGGTCGGTCACCGGCAGGGCGGCAGCGCCTTCGCCGTAGAACTCGACGAACTTGCCGACCACCTTGGCCTTGCGCAGCATTTCGGTGATGGTCAGCACCACGTCGGTGGCGGTGATGCCGGGCTTGATGCTGCCCTTGAGATTCACCCCGACGACGTCGGGCGTGAGGAAATACACCGGCTGGCCGAGCATCGCGGCTTCGGCCTCGATGCCGCCCACGCCCCAGGCCACCACGCCCAGGCCGTTGATCATCGTGGTGTGGCTGTCGGTGCCGACCAGCGTGTCGGGGTAGGCCACGCCGTCCTTTTCCATCACGCCGCGCGCCAGGTATTCCATGTTCACCTGGTGCACGATGCCGACGCCGGGTGGCACCACCTTGAACGTATCGAAGGCCTGCATGCCCCATTTCAGGAACTGGTAGCGCTCACGGTTGCGCTCGAACTCGATCTTCATGTTGAGGTCGAGCGCATCGGCGCTGCCGAACTTGTCGACCTGGATCGAGTGGTCGACCACCATGTCCACCGGCACCAGCGGTTCGATCTTCTTCGGGTCCTTGCCCAGGGTCTGCGCGGCCGAGCGCATCGCGGCCAGGTCGGCCAGCAGCGGCACCCCGGTGAAATCCTGCAGGATCACGCGCGCCACCGTGAAGGGGATTTCCTCGACGCGCGCCGCATTGGGTTTCCACGCCGCCAGCTGCTTCACGTGCTCCGGTGTGACTTTCACGCCGTCGCAGTTGCGCAGTACCGACTCCAGCACGATCCGGATCGAGACCGGCAGGCGCGACAGCGGCTGGCCGAGCGCGGCTTCGAGCTTGCTCAGCGAGGCGAACTGCTTGCTGCCGCTGGCGGTGGAGAAGGAATCAAGTGTGGAGAAAACGTCGGCCATGATCTGAGTCGCAATAGTGGGGATTGAAAGAGGGGCGTGTCGGGCGATTCTACTGGATGCGAAAAAGCAATAAACGAGCCTGCATTGTCCGGTCTCAGCGCAGCACGAGCAGAACGGCGCCTGCGGCAGCCAGCCCCAGCCCGGCGGCCAGCCACGCGGGATGCGTTTCGCGCACGTTCGCGCGTACCTGCACGCGGGCCGATTCGAGCGTCAGGCGCGGTGCGGCGGGCAGGGTGAGTTGCAGCGCGTATGCGCCGCCGCCCAGCGCCGCTTCGAGCGGTATGGCTTTCTTGAACACCAGCGCCGGCGTTGCCTCGACCGTGTGGCTCTGCAGGTGCAGAACCTGTTCGCGCAGGGTGCGTCCGTCCTTTGCGAGGCGTGCTTCCCAGCGGTCGCCGGGGGTGTCGGCCGGCTGTACCGACGGGCCGTGGCTGGCAAACGCCTGCACCACGATGGACGCGGGCAACGCGTCGGCGGTGAGCGTAAACCGGACTTCGGCGGCAGCGCGCCCATCCGGGCCGGTCGCAAAATTCAGGGGGAGGTCGGCGATTGCATGGCCGCTGAAATAGCGGCCGGCAATCCATAGGCCGGGGCCGAGCGCGAGGCCCAGAACGAGTAGCGCGAGCCCCGCCGGCTTGCCCACGTCAGCTTTCGCGCCGCATCTGCGGAAACAGGATCACGTCGCGGATCGCGGGCGAGTCGGTCAGCAGCATCACCAGCCGGTCGATGCCGATGCCACAGCCGCCGGTGGGCGGCAGGCCGTGTTCCAGCGCGCGGATATAGTCGGCGTCGTAGTGCATGGCTTCCTCGTCGCCGGCCTCCTTGGCGCGCACCTGCTCCATGAAGCGTTCGGCCTGATCCTCCGGATCGTTCAGTTCGGAGAAGCCGTTGGCCATTTCGCGGCCGGTGATGAACAGCTCGAAACGCTCGGTGATGTCGGGCTGCGCGTCCGAGCGGCGGGCCAGCGGCGACACCTCGGCCGGGTAGTCGATGATGAAGGTCGGCTGGATCAGCAAGGCCTCGGTCGTCTCCTCGAAGAACGACAACTGCAGTCCGCCCAGGCCGTCGGTGGGCCGGTATTTCGCCTTCATGGCCTGGAACTGCACCACCAGCCAGTCGCGGTCGTTGAGCTGTTCCACGGTGTATTCCGGGTGGTATTTGCGAATCGCGTCGACGATGGTCAGGCGGTCGAAGGGCTGGCCGAGATCAATGGCCTGGCCCTGATAGGTCACGGTCGTCGAACCGGTGGCGACGGTGGCCGCATGGCGGATCAGTGCTTCGGTGTAGTCCATGAGGTAGCGGTAGTCGCGATAGGCCTCATAGAACTCCATCATCGTGAACTCGGGGTTGTGCCGGGTGGAGAGCCCCTCGTTGCGGAAATTGCGGTTGATCTCGAACACCTTCTCGAAACCGCCGACGACCAGCCGTTTCAGATACAGCTCGGGCGCGATGCGCAGGAAGAGTTCCATGTCGAGCGCATTGTGGTGCGTGACGAAGGGCTTGGCCGCCGCGCCGCCGGGGATGGGGTGCATCATCGGCGTTTCGACTTCGAGGAAACCGTGGTCGGTCATGAAGCTGCGGATCGCCTGGATGATCCTGGACCGGCGCGCGAAAGTCTCGCGGGTCGTCTCGGTCGTGATCAGGTCGAGGTAACGCTGGCGATATTTCTGTTCCTGGTCGGCCAGGCCGTGGAATTTCTCGGGCAGCGGGCGCAGCGCCTTCGACAGCAGACGGATCGACGTCGCCTGGACGGTGAGCTCGCCCTTGTTCGTCTTGAACAGCGTGCCCGACACGCCGAGGATGTCGCCCAGGTCCCAGTGCTTGAAGGCCTCGTGCGCGTCGGTGCCGGTGAGGTCGTTCGACACGTAGACCTGGATGCGGCCGCTCATGTCCTGCAGGGTGGCGAAGCTCGCCTTGCCCATCACCCGCTTCAGCATCATGCGGCCCGCGAGCTGCACCGCGATGGCCTCGGCTTCGAGCGCCGGCTTGTCCTTGTCGCCGTGTGCCGCGGTCAGCGCGCCGGCGTAGTCGCGGCGCTCGAAATCGTTGGGGAAGGCGACGCCGGCTTCGCGGATCGCGGCCAGCTTGGCACGGCGCTCGGCGATGATCTGATTTTCGTCGAGAGCGGGAGCGGTGGTTTCGGTATTCATTATCGGATCGAAGGGGGCGGGGGCTTGCCGCCCGTTGGTAAAAGCGGTCGCGGGCCGTGCTGGCGCCGCAGGTTCGGCCCGTACTGTCGAAACGGCAGGCCGGAAGCCGGAAAGGCGCGCAAAACGTGACAAAATTATAGCCGAACTGCCCCACCGATTTTTCGGCCGATTCGACCGAAATACCCCAGACAGCCGCCCTCATGTCCGATACGCCCCTCAGTCTGCTCAACCGTATTTTTGGCTACGCCGCGTTTCGCGGCGACCAGGCCGCCATCATCGCGCAGGTGGCCGGCGGCGGCGATGCGCTGGTGCTCATGCCCACCGGCGGCGGCAAGTCGATCTGCTACCAGATCCCAGCGCTGTTGCGCGACGGCTGCGCCGTGGTGGTGTCGCCGCTGATCGCCTTGATGCAGGATCAGGTGTCGGCCCTGAAAGAGCTGGGCATCGCCGCCGCCTTTCTGAATTCCAGCCTCGACGGTGCGACCGCCGCGCAGGTCGAACGCGACTTTGCGCGCGGTGCGCTCAAGCTGCTGTACGTCGCGCCGGAACGGCTGCTGACGCCGCGTTTTCTCGAATCGCTCGACGCCGCCGACGTCAGCCTGTTTGCCATCGACGAAGCGCACTGCGTATCGCAGTGGGGCCACGACTTCCGCCCGGAATACCTCGGCCTGTCCGTTCTGCACGAACGCTACCCGCAGATACCGCGCATCGCGCTCACCGCCACCGCCGACGCTGCCACGCGCGCCGAAATCCTGCACCGCCTGGCACTCGACGACGCGCGCGTTTTCGTCGCCAGTTTCGACCGGCCCAACATCCGCTACCGCGTCAGCGAAAAAACCGAACCGCGCCGCCAACTGCTGGATTTTCTTGCCGGGCATCCGGGCGAGGCTGGCATCGTCTACTGCAGTACGCGCAAGAAGGTCGAGGAAACCGCCGCCGCGCTGAGTCAGGCGGGATTCAGTGCGCTGCCGTATCACGGCGGCATGGACAACGAGACCCGCCGCCGGCATCAGGAACGATTCCTGCGCGAGGACGGCGTGATCATGGTCGCCACCCTGGCGTTCGGCATGGGCATCGACAAGCCCGACGTGCGCTTCGTCGCGCACTTGGACCTGCCGCGCTCGGTCGAGGGCTACTACCAGGAAACCGGCCGCGCCGGGCGCGACGGCGAACCCGCCGAAGCCTGGATGGCCTGGGGCCTGCAGGATGTCGTCACGCAACGACGTTTCATCGACGAAGGCGAAGCCGAAGACACCCACAAACGCATCGCCCACGCTAAGCTCGACGCCCTGGTCGGCCTGGCCGAAGCCGCCTCGTGCCGCCGTGTCGCGCTCCTGAGCTATTTCGGCGAAGCCAGCCAGCCCTGCGGCAATTGCGACATCTGCCTGAACCCCCCCACCCTGTGGGACGCCACCGAAGCCGCGCAAAAAGCCCTCTCCGCCGTCTACCGCACCGGCCAGCGCTTCGGTGCCGGCCACGTCATCGACGTGCTGCTCGGCAAGACCACCGAGAAAATAGACCGCTTCGGCCACGCCGAACTGAGCGTTTTCGGCATCGGCGCCAGCCTCGACGACAAGCGCTGGCGCGCCGTGTTGCGTCAGCTTGTCGTGCGCGGCCTGCTGGAGGTGGACCACACCGCCTACGGCGCACTGAAACTCACCGCCGCCGCCCGGCCTGTCTTGAAAGGCGAGACCACCGTGATGCTGCGCCCGCTGGAAACGCGCCCGTCCAAAAAGAAAACGCGCCTCGCTTCCAGTTCAGGGGCAGGCGTCCACGACGACGAAGATCCCCTGTTCCTGTCCCTGCGTGCGTGGCGCCGCGAAACCGCCAACGAAAAAGGCGTGCCCGCCTACGTCATCCTGCACGACGCCACGCTGCGCGAGATCGTCGCGCGCCGGCCGTCCACGCTGGACGAGCTTGGCGAGATATCGGGGCTGGGGACGAAGAAGCTGGAGGCCTATGGCGAGGCTGTGCTGGCGGTGGTGGCTTCCTGACACCATCCGATTTCAATTGCCAGGATGATTGCATTGATTGCACGTCTGCACTACAGTAACGCGACCGGCAGCAACATCAGGAGGCAAACATGGCTACCAACCTCGTCGTTCGCAATGTTGAAGAAGACATCGCCCTGGCATTGAAGAAACTTGCCGCTGCACACGGCCGCAGCGCGGAGGCCGAACACCGCGAAATCCTGAAATCCGCCTTGCAGCGACCCAAACGGCGCTCGGTTGCGGAAGTCCTTTCCCGCATGCCGAATGTAGGCGAAGACGCAGATTTCGATTTCCGCAATCGCTGACGCGCTGTGTATCTGGTCGATACCAACGTCATCAGCGAAGCCCGCAAGGGCAGCCAGGCCAACCCCGGCGTCCAGCGGTTCTGGAAATCGGTCGACCCCGCCGGACTCTATCTTTCGGTGCAAACCGTGGGTGAAATCCGTCGCGGACTGGAAAACATCCGCCAGCGTGGCGACCTGCCTCAGGCCCGTAAACTGGAACAGTGGCTGAATCGTATTGTGCAGGACTATGCCGACAGGATTCTGGATTTTGATCTGGACTGCACCCAGGTCTGGGGCAAGCTGATGTCACCCCACCCTCAGCACGCCATCGATAAACAGATCGCCGCGATTGCGCTGATACATGGCCTCACGGTCGTGACGCGCAACGTGGATGACTTTCGCGGAACAGGGGTTGGGCTTTTCAACCCGTTTGAGTAGCGGTGGTTATGGTGTCTGACCCCATTTGTGCGTGCTTGACGTGCTGCTCGGCAAGACCACCGAAAAGATCGAGCGTTTCGGCCACCAGCAGCTCAGCGTGTTCGGCATCGGCGCGGGCCAGACCGACAAGGTGTGGCGCGCCGTGCTGCGCCAGCTCGTCGTGCGCGGCCTGCTGGAAGTCGATCACACCGCTTACGGTGCCCTCAAGCTCACCCAGGCGGCGCGTCCCGTGCTGAAAGGCGAGGAACAGGTCTGGCGGCGCGCCATCGCCGCCGCGCCGCCGCGCCGGAAATCGCGCCTCGCCCCGAGTTCAGGCGGCGTCCACGACGACGAAGACCCGCTCTTCCTCGCCCTGCGTGCCTGGCGCCGCGAAACCGCCACCGAAAAAGGCGTGCCCGCCTACGTTATCCTGCACGACGTCACCCTGCGCGAAATCGCCGCCCGTCGTCCCGCCACGCTGGACGAACTGGGCGAGATCTCGGGGCTGGGGACGAAGAAGCTGGAGGCGTATGGCGAGGCGGTGCTGGAGGTGGTGGCGGAGGGGTGAGGCCTGTCTTTGGCAGGGGAATCCATCGTCCTGCTACGTCAGCGGCGCTGGACGAAGCGCCTTGCAGCGCAGTATGCTGCACAGTATTCTGTCATCCCCTCAAGGAGTCGGTCATGGGATTTTCCCCCGGCGATGTCGTGCCATTCACCCAGGCGCGCGCCAAGCTCTCCGAGCTGGCCGACCAGGCCAAGGCTGGCGCGGAAAAAATCATCACCAAGAACGGCGAGAGTTACGTCGCCCTGATCGACGCCGACCGGCTGGATTACTACCACCGTCTGGAACGCGAGCGCATCCATCTGCTGCTGATCGAGGACGCCCGCCGGGGGCTGGCCGATATCGCTGCCGGCCGGACGTTCGGGGCCGACGGCGCCATCGACCGGCTGCAACGCCGTCGCGCAGCGACCGCTCCCGCCAAATCCTCTACTGCTGGCAAGCCCGCCCGCAAGCGTGGCTGACCGCCCGTATCGGGTCGAACTGACCGCCAGCTTTCTCGAATGCCTCGACGCCATCGAAGCATTCCTGCTGGAAGCCGACGCGGGGCCGGCCTTTGATGCGCTGCTCGACGATTTGCGCGCCACGGTCATTCCCAATCTCGGGCGCTTCCCGCGCATCGGCCGGCGCTTCCTGGACAACCCGCCGCAGTCGGCCGAGGCGCTGACCCAGCTCGCCGCGCTGCCGGCCGGCGCAACCGACGCCCTGCGCGAATACCTGCACGGCGACTATCTGATGCTGTACACGGCATCGGAGCCAGACACCACGGTTTATTTGCTGTCCATCCGGCATCACCGGCAGCTTTCGTTCGACTTCGCCCGCCTGTGGCCTGGCGGCAGATAGTACGTTCGCGGATACCTGGACGAGCGAGATATGAGGCTGGGGGCGAAGAAGCTGGGGGCGTATGGCGAGGCGGTGTTGGGGGTGTAGCGGAGGGGCGAGGGTACGCGTGTCGCAATGTGCGCCATGCCTTGTCGTCAGACAGCCAGAACAGGCCCGCCTTTTCCGCAGCAGTTCTGAGGCCGCCGTCCTGGCAGGCCAGCGGCAGACCCCGCCGCAGCGCCAGCTCAAGATAGGTCGTGTCGTAAGCCGACAGACCGTATTGCGTTGCCAGGGTAAACAGCCTTGTATTCTGCAGGCCAGGGTTGCGTGAAGGCCCGGTTGGGAATGGGACAATAAAGCTTCTACCCTGGGCACTTTGACCCCGCCAGCCGGGCTAACACGGAGTACCGAATGAAACCGCTTCTGTCGAAAATCATCGCGATGCTGGGCATCATTGCGTGCCAGCCGGTAGCGGCCCAGTCGTACCCTCACGACCCGCAACTGCTGTCGAAGCTCCAGGCGGGCGCGTTCGACCGCATCGGCAAGGGGCCGGACGTTGCGTTGGGGCTCAGCGCGATCATTCACGGCCTGTCGGATGCGGGTTGCGTAGTCGGCGATGCGGACGCGTCGGTGCAGGAGGTCCTTCAATGGACAGTCGCCTTGGGGCAGGAGGCGCAATCCGGACTCTTCGCGATGCACATGATCCAGGCGCATCCGAGCTATCAGCAGACGCTGGTACTGGCTGGCAAGGGATGCCTATCCACGCCGGTGCGGCAATTGGGCCATAACCTCGTCGTTCACCTGCGGCACCGCTATACCACGCCGTCGGCGGAGGAAAGGGAAGCGCAGCGCCGTACGGCGCTCACGGGCTCGCAGGTCCGTCCGGTCAGCCGGACGGTGATGTACGAAGACGCCACACCGTTCGAGAATCAGGTCGGCGCGTTTCGGCAAAGGAGTCCCGCGCAGGTATTGGTCTGTACCTACGGTTACTCGAAGGTTTATTACTGGCACGAGCGGGTGTGGCATTCCCGCAAGGAACTCCGGGCGATCGCGGCAGATCACCCTTGGTTGCGCATCCCCGAACGGCCCGTCGCCGAATGCCCCGCAACGCTGGGCGATGCGGCCGGGCTGCGATGAGCCGGGCGGTCGAGGCTGTCCGACTTGCCCGCACCCTCTGACCACCCATGAACGGGTAGTCGCTACGGAGAATCGCGGAAAGGTGTGACAGCTGCCTGACGCCCTAGCCGACGCGGCTGGTCGGGCCGAAAATCCGCGCTCCCCTGCGATCAAGCCTTCAGCGCATTCCCCACCACTTCCGCCACGTCCTTCGCCAGCCCCTCGATCGCCGCGATGCGATCCAGCGCAGCACGCGCATGCGCCTGCCGGCCGGCGTCGAACTGCCGCCAGCGGTCGAAGCTGCGCGCGATGCGTGACGCGACTTGCGGGTTGATCGCCTGCAGTTCGCTGATGACGTCGGCCGCGAGCGCGTAGCCGCTGCCGTCGGCGGTGTGGAAATGGCGCGGGTTGGCGCCGCAGAAGCCGCGGATCAGGGCGTAGACGCGGTTGGGGTTCTTGAGGTCGAACGCGGGGTGGCGCATGAGGTCGCGCACGGTGTCGGCGGTGGTGACGCGCGCGGTGGCCTGGATGGACAGCCATTTGTCGACGACGAGGGCTTCGTCTTTCCAGCGATCGTAAAAGGCGGCGAGGGCGGGCGCGCGCTCAGGGACGTCGAGCTGGGCTAGGGTGGCCAGGGCGGCGGCGACGTCGGTCATGTTGCTGTGCGCGGCGCATTGCGCGGCGAGCTGCGGTGCGAGGGCGGCCGGTGCGGCGTCGGCGAGGATGGCGAGGCAGGCGTTGCGCAGGGCGCGGCGGCCGGCCTGCGCGCCGTCGGGCGCGTAGTCGCCGGTGGGGGCGAGGGCCTGCCAGGCGGCCTCGAATTGCGTGCGCAGGGCGGTGCTGAGGGTGCGGCGCAGGGTGAGCCTCGCCGCAAAAATCGCGTCGGGGTCGATGACGTTGCCTGCGGCGGCGACGGTGTCGGCGAGCACGGTTTCGGACGGCAGCATGAGGGCTTCGGCGGCCAGGGCGGCATCGCCGGTCAGGCCGTCGTCCAGCACGCGGGCACAGGCGTCGATAAAGGTCTGCGGAATCCAGTCGCTGCCTTGTCCGCCGGTGGCAATGCCGGCGAGCAGCACGCGGGTGGCGAGGCGCTGGCCGGCTTCCCAGCGGTTGAAGGCATCGGCGTCGTGCGCCATCAGGTGGGTGAGCTCGGCGTCGCTCTGCGCGAAATCGAGGCGCACCGGCGCGGAGAAATTGCGCAGCAGCGAGACGACGGGTGCCTGCGGCACGCGCTCGAATACAAAGGTCTGCGTGGCGGAGGTGAGTGACAGCACGCGGGTGGTGCCGGCCGGGGCGGTTTCGCCGGCCAGACACAGCTCGGTGTCGCGGCCGTTGGGCAGCACGAGACCGAGGGCGACGGGGATGTGCAGCGGGCCGTCGTCCACGGCCTGCCCCGCGTCGGCGAGGCGTTTTTCGTAGGCGGTGGGGACGAGGGTTTGCGTGAGCGTGAGCGTGTAGGTCTGCGCGGCGGCATCGTAGGCGCCGTGAGCATGCAGCACGGGCGTGCCGGCGCGCGCGTACCAGCGGCGGAACTGCGTGAGGTCCACGCCCGAGGCGTCCTGCATGGCCGCGACGAAATCCTCACAGGTCACGGCCTGGCCGTCGTGGCGTTCGAAATACTGTTGCATGCCCCGCTGGAAGCCGGCTTCGCCGAGCAGGGTGTGGATCATGCGAATGACTTCGGCGCCTTTTTCGTAGACGGTGGCGGTGTAGAAATTGTTGATCTCGGCATACGATACAGGCCGGATCGGGTGCGCCATGGGGCCGGCGTCCTCGGGGAACTGCGCGGCGCGCAGGGTGCGCACTTCCTGGATGCGGGTGACGGCGCGCGAGTGCACGTCGGCGCCGAATTCCTGGTCACGGAAGACGGTGAGGCCTTCTTTCAGGGATAGCTGGAACCAGTCGCGGCAGGTGACGCGGTTGCCGGTCCAGTTGTGGAAATACTCGTGGGCGACGACGCGGTCGATGTTCTGGTAGTCGGTGTCGGTGGCGGTGTCAGGGCGGGCGAGCACGTATTTCGTGTTGAAAATGTTGAGGCCCTTGTTTTCCATCGCGCCCATGTTGAAATCGCCCACGGCCACGATCATGTAGCGGTCGAGGTCGTATTCCAGGCCGAAGCGGGTTTCGTCCCAGCGCATGGATTTTTTCAGCGCGGCCATCGCGTGGTCGCACTGGTCGAGCTTGCCCGGCTCGACCAGGATTTCAAGCTGGACGCTGCGGCCCGAAGCCGTCACAAAGGTATCGGCCAGCACATCGAGCTTGGCCGCCACGAGTGCAAACAGATACGCCGGTTTGGGGAAGGGGTCTTCCCACCGGACCCAGTGGCGTGCCGGGTCGTCGCAGCTGCCGGCCGTGACCGGGTTGCCATTTGACAGCAATACCGGAAACTGTGCGCGGTCTGCCTCGACGGTGCAGGCGAAGATGGCCATCACGTCCGGGCGATCGGGGTAATACGTGATGCGGCGAAAGCCTTCGGCCTCGCACTGCGTGAAATAACCGTCTTTCGATTTGTACAGGCCAGACAACTGCGTGTTCTGGTCGGGCTGAATCCGCACCTGCGTGTCCAGCACGAAGGATTCGGGCAGCGGGCCGGCGAGCGTCAGCCGGTCGTCGGTGCAGACATAGGCCTCGGGCGCGAGTGGTGCGCCATCGAGTGCAAGGCTTTCGAGGACGAGGTCTTCGCCGAGCAGTACCAGCGGGCCGGCCGCTGCGGCGGGATTGCGGCGACAGGTCAGCCGGGCGCGCACCGTGGCGTGGCCCGCCAGGATCGACACATGCAGGTCGACTGCGTCGATCAGCCAGGCGGGCGGGGTGTAATCCTTGAGGTACAGCGTAACGGGGGTTTCGGTGCGCATGGCGCCTCCCGGTGAATGGCGTTACACGCCCTGTTTCAGGCTCGCCTCGATGAAAATGTCGAGATCGCCGTCCAGCACTTTTTGCGTGGCGGAGACTTCGACGTTGGTCCGCAGGTCCTTGATGCGCGAGTTGTCGAGCACGTAGGAGCGGATCTGGTGGCCCCAGCCCACGTCGGACTTGCTGGCTTCCAGCTTGTCCTGTTCGGCCTGGCGCTTGCGCAGCTCGGCTTCGTAGAGTTTCGATTTCAGCATGGACATGGCCTCGGCCTTGTTCTTGTGCTGCGAGCGGTCGTTCTGGCACTGCACGACGATGTTGGTCGGCAGGTGGGTGATGCGGATCGCCGAGTCGGTCTTGTTGATGTGCTGTCCGCCCGCGCCGGAGGCTCGGAAAGTGTCGATGCGCAGGTCGGCCGGGTTGATGTCGACTTCGATGGAGTCGTCCACCTCGGGGTAGACGAACACGCTGGCGAACGAGGTATGGCGCCCGCCGGAGGAATCGAACGGCGATTTGCGCACCAGGCGGTGCACGCCGGTTTCGGTGCGCAGGTAGCCGTAAGCGTAGTCGCCTTCGATCTTGATCGAAGCGGAGCGGATGCCGGCCACGTCGCCTTCGGTCTCTTCCAGCAACTCGGCCTTGAAGCCCTTGCGCTCGGCGTATTTCAGGTACTGGCGCAGCAGCATCGAGGCCCAGTCGCAGGCTTCGGTGCCGCCGGCGCCGGCCTGGATGTCGAGGAAGCAGTTGTTGGGGTCGGCCGGGTTGCCGAACATGCGGCGGAATTCGAGCTGGGCGACATCGGCTTCGATGCCCTCGAGGTCGTCGCGCACGGCCACCAGGGTGTCGTCGTCGTTCTCGCCCCGGGCCATGTCGAACAGATCTTTTGCGTCGGTCAGGCCAGCGGCGACGCGGTCGAGCACCACCACCACGTCTTCCAGCGATTTGCGCTCACGGCCCAGCGTCTGCGCCTTGTCGGGATCGTTCCAGAAATCGGGCGCTTCCGACAGGCGGGTTACTTCTTCGAGGCGGTCTTTCTTGTGATCGTAGTCAAAGAAACCCCCTGAGCTGGCCGGAACGTTCGCCCAGGTCGGCGATTTTCGATTCGATCTGATTCAGGTGTTCTGCGTCCATGGCGAGCGGGATTCGGTCAGGCGGAAAAGCCGCGCATTATAGCCCACGCCGCGATCAGGCCCAGACCGGCCGCACCCATGCCGGCCGCGGCGTGGCGCGCCATCTGGAAGCCGCCCACGGCAAACGCGAACGCGGATTTGAAACACAGGTTGGCCAGCGTCGCGATGACGATCACGTCGACCACGGCGATTGCCGGCAGCGTATCGAGATTGAACAGGCGCAGACTGGACAGCGTGATCGCATCCACGTCGGTGAGTCCGGAAACGAGCGCCACGGCGTAGAGGCCGTGCGTTCCGAGCCAGTCCGACAGCCAGGCTGCCGCCAGCAGCACGATGGCGTACATGAGGCCGAACCCGATGGCCGTGCGCAGTTCGGTCGGATTGTCCATCGCCAGATCGGGCAGCGCGCCGGCGGGTTTGAGGGTGCGCACGCCGTAGGCAGCGCCCAGCCCGCCCGCGATCAGGCCGCCGAGCAGGACCGGCACGAGGGGGGCGAGCACGGCCGGCGCCAGTACCGCGACGAGCACGCCCAGCCGGACGAGCACGACCAGATTGGCCAGCACGATGACGATCACCGCCACCGGCAGCATGGCCGGCGAGGCGCGCGTGTGGCGGCTGAAGGCCAGTGTGGTGGCGGTGGACGACACCAGTCCGCCGAGCAGGCCCAGGATCACCGCGCCGCGCTGCTGGCCCACCAGCCGCAACGCCGCGTAGCCGGCCAGTCCCACGCCGGCGATCAGCACGACCATCCACCAGATCTGGTAGGGGTTGAGCGCGCCGTAGGGGCCGTAGTCGCGGTTCGGCACCAGCGGCAGGATGATGAGCGACAGCACCGCGAACTGCAGGACCGACAGCAGGTCGCGGCGCGTCAGGCGTTCGCTCATGCCGCGCAGCTCCGGCTTGAAATAGAGCAGCATCGTCGCCACGATGCCGAGCATCATCGCGAGCTGCGTGTCGCCCTGCCAGACCAGTGCGCCGAGTCCGTAACACAGCACCAGCGCGGCCACCGTGGTCGTGCCCGGATCGTCGCCGTTCGCCAGGTCGCGCAGGTGCGCGAGGATCATCATGGCGCCCGTCAACAGCAGCCCGGCCGGGACCAGCCAGACAGAACCGAGTGTTGCGCCCAGATGGGCCATCAGTACGCCGAACAGGGCGGTCAGCGCGAAGGTGCGCAAGCCGGCCTTGGCGGTCGGATTGCGTTCGCGCTCCAGTCCCATCAAGAGGCCGATTGCCAGCGCGGCCACGTAGCGCGGCAGGGCAGCGAGTTCCGGGGAGAGCCAGGCGGCGAGATCGGGCATGACGGCGGGCGCGGATGAAAACGCCCGCCAGTTTGTCATGCGATCCGGGAAAGGCCAACGGTGTCCGGCGCGGCGCGGTGTCCGGCCGGTTTATTTGGTGGTATAGCCGCCGTTGAGCAGGATGGTCTGGCCGGTCATCCACCAGCCCTCGCTGACCAGATGGCGGATGAAGGGCACCACGTCCTCGATATCGGTGAGCCCGGTCTTGCTGTAGGGCGACAGGGCGGCGGCCGACCGGTGGTAAGCCACCGCATCGGCAGCTTCCTGGCCGTAGAAGAAGGGCGTATCCATCGGCCCCGGACCGAGGGCGTTCACCGAGATGCCGCGCGCGCCGAATTCCTTGGCGGCTGCGCGGGTGAAATGCTCCACCGGCGCCTTGGTCCCGGCATAGGACGAATAGAACGGCGTGAAGGCGCCCAGCAGCGAGGTCACCAGCGTGACGATCTTGCCGTGGTCCTTGACGTGCCGGCCGGCTTCCTTCAGGAAAAAGAAGGCCGATTTGGCATTGACTGCGCTCATCTCGTCGTACTCGGCCTCGCTGATCTCGGCGAACGGTTTCTTGAGTACCTTGCCGACGGTGTTGATTGCGATATCCGGCCGGCCGACGGCGGCCACGGTGTCGGCGAACAGCTTTTCCATGGCGGCGGCGGCGGTCAGATCGGCCTGAAAGGCGACGGCTTTGGCCCCTGCCGCCTCGACCGCTGCGACGGTTTCATTCGCCGCGGCGCGGCTCGATGCGCTGTTGTAGTGGATCGCCACGGCTTGGGCGCCATGCCGTGCCAGATCGCGCGCGAGCAGGCCGCCGAGGTTCTTGGCACCGCCCGCGATCAAAACGGTCTTGCCCTGAAGGCTGTGCAGATCGGACATGAGGGTCTCCTGGTCAGATGGAGCTCACAGTCTATTGATCGCGTCTGGAAGATAAACAAGCATAATTTGTACAAACTATTCGTGAATTATGAACAATGGATCGGCTCGACCTGCTCCGTATCTTTCTGCGCATCGCCGACAGCGGCAGCTTCACGCGTGCCGCCGAACAGCTCGGCCTGCCGCGCGCGACCGTCTCCGTCGCCGTGCGCCAGCTCGAATCGAATCTCGGCGTGCGTCTGCTGCACCGCACCACGCGGCGCGTCGGCCTGACCCCGGACGGTGAGGCCCTGCGCGTGCGTGCGGCCGTACTCGTCGACGACATGGAGGCACTGGAACGGCAGTTTCGTCCGGCTGGCGCCAACCTGACCGGGCGGCTGCGCGTGGATGCGCCCAGCCGTATCGCCCGGCGGTTCATCGTGCCGGCCTGGCCGGATTTCCTCGCGCGCCATCCCGGCATCGAGCTGGAGCTCGGCGCGGGCGATCGTCTCGTCGACCTCGCGCGCGAAGGCGTGGATTGCGCGCTGCGCGTGGGCGCCCTGGCGTCGAGCAGCCTGGTCGCCCGTCCGCTGGGCGCCTTCGAGATGATCAATTGCGCCAGTCCCAGCTATCTGGCGCAGCATGGCATGCCAAAGACAACGGACGGGCTGGACGGGCACTGGGCAATCGACTACGGACAGCCCTCCGGCGTGCGCTCGGCCAACTGGGAATGGCTTGAGGACGGGCAGCCGCGCAGCCGGCGAATGGCGAGCCGGTTGAGCGTGAATCACGTCGAAACCTACATTGCAGGCGCGCTGGCCGGGCTGGGATTGATCCAGGTGCCGCGGTTCGACGTGCGCGAACACCTGGCGGCAGGCGAGCTGATCGAAGTCATGCCGGCGGCCCGTCCGGCGCCGATGCCGGTCCATCTGGTCTATCCGCATCGCCAGCATCTGCCCGGGCGGGTCCATGCCTTTCTGGACTGGATTGCCGAACTGCTCGCGCCGCATCTGCGGGCCACCGGCCCGGCGGGCGCGCCGCCCTCGCGTCGTGCCCGCCGGAAAGCCGATTGAATCGGGCGCGTGCCTGCCCACACCCGGAAACGATCAGGGCGTATGGTTGTTCCCGGCTACAGGGCGTCGTCCGTCGCCGTATCGTGGACGTGCGTAATCAATCCCGGAAGGCGGATTCACGGGGTTGGGATGATGCCGGTCGTGGCCCCGTGTTCCCGAGATGACGTGCGTCGAATTCCAGATGGGGCCGGTGTGACGCCGTATGCCGGACCGGATTTCTCCCCCGTTTGGGGGACGACGGCTTTTCCGTGCGAATTTAAGATAGACCCAGGAAAGTTAAACTCAGGCGCAAAGCGTTCATTCACTCCGGAGACATCCCATGCGTACAGGTCTGATTCATCGCCGCCCGGTTTCCATCGCCGCATTGGCGTTGCTGGCCGGCGCGGCGCCCGCGTTCGCCGCGCCGGACTGGGACATCGTGGGCATCCGCCTCGGCATGAGTCCGGCAGAGGCGCGCGCTGCGCTTTCGGCGCATGCGCCGAAAGCGCAGATCACGGATTACACGCGGCAGTTCGTGTACAGCGACGGCGTCCAGCAGAAGCCGTTGCCGGGCTTCCTCTCGGTCATCAATGCCAGCCAGGGGCCCACCAACAAATCCGAAACGCTGGAGGTCATGTTCTCCGCGCCGCCGATGGAACAGCGCGTCATCCGCGTCATCCGCACACTGGCGATGTACGACGATCCGCTGCCGATGGCGCGTGCGATGGCGTCGGTGACCCAGAAATACGGCAAGCCCGCCACCGTGCTGGAGGCGAATATGGGCAGCGGCAACTTCTCGCGATGGCTCGAACCCGGCAAGACGGCGTGTGGCGACACGGCCCCGACGTCGATGGACGCCCGCCAGCCTCCGCCGGTGGACAATGCGCCCAATGGATTCAGCCAGTATGGTCTCTGGCAGCGGCGCAAGCTGGCACCGGCCGATGCGTCGAATTGCAGCGCGGCCCTGGTGGTCAATCTCGTCACGCGTCCCGGCGATCCCTTCGTCAGGGAGATGAAGTTCACGATGACCGATCCCGGCTATGCCGTTCCCGCCATGCGGGCCGTTGCGAAGCAGATTGCCGACCTGGAAGCCCAGGCACGCAAGGCGCGCCTGAATTCGGGGCCTGTGCCGAAGCTCTAGGCACCGGTTTTGTCCGGATCGGGCGCGAATAAGCCCGGCAGGGCAAAAAGAAAAGGCCAACCGTTTCCGGTTGGCCTTGGTTTGGGTGGTGGAGCCGGGGGGGATCGAACCCCCGTCCGCAAGCCCTCTACAGGCAGTTCTACATACTTAGTCCGGTGTTTTCAAGCTTTAGGTTCGATCACGCCCGCCGAACAGGCTGGATGTCGCCGAGTCGCCTTGGATTTTGCACCTGCCCAAGCGACCCGGACAGGCACGATTTCATGTGAATTAACTCACTGCCGGTTTGACCCGGCCCAGCCCATGAACAGACTGGTGTGAGTCCCGGACCTTAAGCGGCCAGGGCGTAGTTTTCGTCGTTGGCGACTATAACGTTTTCAGTTGGATTTACGAGGTGCTCTGACCCTCGGTATGCCCTGCATCTGCTTTGCGACCCACGTCGAAGCCATGTCGGCCCCATGAAAAGCGCAATCAGTGTACCGCATGGAGGTGGTGGCCGGCGAGGAAGTTCCCGCGCGGGCCGTTTTTTAGCCGAGTCCGGGCAGCGGGTTGTGGGTATGGGCGACGGCGAGCATGTAGCCGAACACCAGCAGGGCGGCGGTGCCGGCGGTAATGCGCTGGCCGCGCGTCTTGCCGCGCTTGAGCGCGATCGTGCCGAGCACGATGTAGGCGACCAGTGCGACGAGCTTGGCGGCGAGCCAGCCATGCTCCAGCGGCGAGAGGCCGAGCGTCCAGGCGAGCGCGATGCCGCTGGCGAGCAGCACGGTGTCGTTCAAGTGGGGCAGGATGCGCGTCCAGCGCGCGCCGAGGTGGAGCGAACCCATGGCCATCCAGGCGCCGCGCAGGATGAAAAGCGTGAGCGTGATCGCGACCGTGGCCATGTGCAGGGTCTTGAGTGCGGCGTAGTCCATGGTTTCAGTCCAGGTAGGCGAGTGTGTCGGTCGGGTGGCGGATTTCAGCGTGCGCCCCCCAGGCGTGCGGCTGGTCGTCCGCGTCGAGATAGCCCCAGGCGGCGACGAGTGCGGGCATGCCGGCGGCCTGGGCGGCCTGGATGTCGCGTTGGGCGTCGCCAAGGTACAGGCAGGTGGCGGGTTCGGCATCGCACAGTTCGGCGGCGGCAAGCATGGGCGCGGGGTGCGGCTTGGGTTGCGGGCAGGTGTCGCCGGAGACGATGCAGGCGGCGCGCTCGGCCAGATCGAGCAGGGACAGCAGCGGTTCGGTGAAGCGGGCAGGCTTGTTGGTGACGACGCCCCATTTCAGATCGCGTGCCTCGATGGCGTCGAGCAGCTCAAGGATGCCGGGGAAGGGACGGGAAAGCCGGCACAGGTTGGCGGCGTAGAGTTCGAGCAATTCCTCGCGCATGGCGGGAAACTTCGCGTCGTCCGGTTCGATACCGAAGCCGAGGCCGAGCAGGCCGCGCGCGCCGTGCGAGGCCTGCGGGCGGATCACGGTGTCGGCCAGCGGCGCGAGGCCGTGGCGGCCGCGCTGCAGGTTGAGCGCGTGGCCGAGATCGGGCGCGGTGTCGATCAGGGTGCCGTCGAGGTCGAACAGGACGGCGCGGATGCCGGCAAGCGTTGCCATGTCAGTTTTCGTCGCGGCGCGTGGCCAGCAGGTAGTTCACGTCGGTATCGGCTTCCAGCCTGTAGATTTTCGTCAGCGGGTTGTAGGTCATGCCGATGAGCTGCCGGGTGTCGAGCCCGGCCTCGCGCGTCATGCGGGCAAGTTCGGCGGGCTGGATGAACCTGGCGTAGTCGTGCGTGCCGCGTGGCAGCAGCTTGAGGATGTACTCGGCGCCGACGATGGCGAAGAGATAGCTCTTGGCGTTGCGGTTCAGCGTGGAGAAGAACACCCAGCCGCCGGGCTTGACCAGCTTTGCGCAAGCCGTGACGACCGAGGCCGGGTCCGGCACGTGCTCGAGCATTTCCATGCAGGTGACGACGTCGAATTCGCCGGTGTGCCGCGCCGCAAAGTCTTCCGCCGATACGAGCCGGTAGTCCACGCTGTGGCCGGATTCGTACAAATGCAGCCGGGCGACCTTGAGGGCTTTTTCGGAGAGGTCGATGCCGGTGACCTGGGCACCGGCGCCGGCCATGGCCTCGGCCAGGATGCCGCCGCCGCAGCCGACGTCGAGCACTTTCTTGCCGGCGAGCGGCGCCTGCCGGTCGATCCATTTCAGGCGCAGCGGATTGATCTCGTGCAGCGGCCGGAACTCGGAATTCGGGTCCCACCAGCGGTGGGCGAGTTCGGAGAATTTGGCGATTTCGGCAGCGTCTACATTGCTCATGGCGTCATCCTTTCAGCTTGTCGCGCCAGTAACGGGCGCGGGCGGCGAGGTCGTCGGGGTCGAGGCCGATCGGGCGGCGGTTATCGAGTTTCGCTACGCCGTCCACCCAGGCATGGGTGACGTGTTCGCGGCCGGCGGCGTAGACCAGCTGCGACACGGGATCGAACACGGGCTGGCAGGCAGGGCCGGAAAGATCCACGGCGACGAGGTCGGCGCGCTTGCCCGGTGCGATGCTGCCGATGCGGTCGTCCAGATTGAGTGCGCGGGCGGCATCCAGCGTGGCGGCTTTCAATGCGGCTGCGGCGGGCAGGGCGGCGGCATTGCCGCTGGCGCCCTTGGCCAGCAGCGCGGCCAGCCGCATTTCGGCGAAGACGTCGAGCCGGTTGTTGCTGGCGGCGCCGTCGCTTCCGAAGCCGAGATTGACTCCCGCTTCGAGCAGCGCGGCAACGGGCGCGATGCCGGAGGCGAGCTTGAGGTTGGACGAGGGGCAGTGTGCGACGTGGCAGCCGTGGGTGGCCAGCGTGCCGATTTCGGCTTCGTTCAGGTGCACGGCATGTACGCCGATGAAATGGGGGCCGAGCAGGCCCAGCCGCGCCAGCCGCTCCAGCGGACGGACGCCGTGCTGTTTGAGGCTGTCCCGGATTTCGTCTTCGGTTTCGTGCAGATGGGTGTGGATGGGCACGCCGAGCTGTTCGGCCAGGGTGCCGATGCGGGCGAAAGTGGCGTCGGACAGGGTGTGGGGGGCATGCGGGGCAAAAGCGAAAGACAGCAGCGTCTCGTCCTTCAGCCGGTCGCGCAGGGCCAGCCCTTTTGCCAGATAGTCGTCGGCATCGACGGCGTAGGCCGATGGAAAGTCCAGCACGATCATGCCGAGCGCGGCACGCAGGCCGGCCTGCAGGAAGGCCTCGGCTGCCGCGCCGGGGAAAAAGTACATGTCGTTCACGGTGGTGACGCCCCCCGCGAGCATCTCGGCGGCGGCGATCAGGCTGCCGTCGCGCACGAAGGCTTCCGAGACATGGCGTTTCTCGGCCGGCCAGATATGCGCGTTGAGCCAGGGCATCAAGGGCAGATCATCGGCAAAACCGCGCATCAGGCTCATGGCGGCGTGGCAGTGCAGGTTGACCAGGCCCGGCATCAGCGCATGGCCGGGCAGATCCAGTACGCGCGCCGGGCGGTAGCGCGCGCGGGCGATATCGGCCGGTAGCACGTCGAGGATCGTCCCGTCCTGCACCGCCACGGCGTGGTCGGCGAGCCAGCCGCCGGGTTCGACGGGCACGAGCCATTGCGGCAGCAGCAGAAGATCGGCGGAGGCGGGCATGGTGGCGGGATTCTCGCCGTTTGGCAGGCGTTTGGCAAAGGCTGGCGGGGCGGTCGGCCATGTTAGAATCGCGGGCTTTCAAGCCAACAAAAATCGCCGGTCATGGAACAGTTTGCCAAGGAAACCCTTCCGGTCAGCCTCGAGGAGGAGATGAGGCGCTCTTATCTCGATTACGCCATGAGCGTGATCGTGGGGCGGGCGCTGCCGGATGTGCGCGATGGCTTGAAGCCCGTGCATCGCCGCGTGCTGTACGCAATGAACGAGCTGGGCAACGACTGGAACAAGGCCTACAAGAAATCGGCCCGTGTGGTCGGCGACGTCATCGGTAAATACCACCCGCACGGCGATACGGCGGTCTACGACACGATGGTGCGCATGGCGCAGGACTTCTCGCTGCGCTATCCGCTGATCGACGGCCAGGGCAACTTCGGTTCGGTGGACGGCGACAATGCGGCGGCCATGCGCTACACCGAAGTGCGGATGTCGAAGATCGCGCACGAACTGCTGGCCGATCTGGACAAGGAAACGGTCGATTTCGGGCCCAACTACGACGGCTCCGAGCAGGAACCGCTGGTGCTGCCGACCAAGATTCCCAACCTGCTGATCAACGGCTCGTCCGGTATCGCGGTGGGCATGGCGACCAATATTCCGCCGCACAACCTCACCGACATCTGCACGGCGCTGACCGCGCTGCTGGACACTCCCGAAACCGACATCGAATCGCTCATCGCCATCGTCAAGGCGCCCGATTTTCCGACTGCCGGCATCATCTACGGCCTCTCCGGCGTGCGCGACGGCTACCGCACCGGCCGCGGCCGTGTGGTGATGCGCGCCACCTGCCACGTCGAAGACCTCGACAAGGGCGGCGGCAAGCAGGCCATCATCATCGACGAACTGCCGTACCAGGTGAACAAGGCCAACCTGCTGATCAAGATCGGCGAGCTGGTGCGCGAGAAGCAGATCGACGGTATTTCGGACCTGCGCGACGAGTCCGACAAATCGGGCATGCGCGTCTATATCGAGCTGAAACGCGGCGAAAACGCCGACGTCATCCTGAACAATCTGTACAAGCAGACGCAGATGCAGGACACCTTCGGCATGAACATGGTGGCGCTGATCGACGGGCAGCCGCGTCTGCTCAACCTGAAGGAAATGCTCGACGCCTTCCTGCGTCACCGGCGCGAGGTCGTCACGCGGCGCACCGTGTTCGACCTCAGGAAAGCGCGCGAACGCGGCCACATCCTCGAAGGCCTAGCGGTGGCGCTGGCCAACGTCGACGAGATCGTCGAACTGATCAAGTCGTCCGAAACGCCTGCGATCGCCAAGGAGCGCCTGCTCGCGAAGGCCTGGAAGTCGGCCATGGTCGAGGAAATGCTGGCGCGTATCGACCCGGAGTATTCGCGGCCGGTCAATGTCGGCCCCGAGTTCGGGCTGCATGCCGAGGGCTATCGGCTGTCCGAGATCCAGGCGCAGCGCATCCTCGAAATGCAGCTGCAGCGCCTGACCAACCTCGAATCCGACAAGATTCTCGCCGAATACCGCGAGATCATGGACAAGATCGCCGATCTGCTCGACATTCTGGCCAATCCGGCACGCATCACCCAGATCATTCGCGAGGAACTGACCCAGATCAGCGACCAGTTCGGCGACAAACGCCGTTCGGCCATCGTCGAGAACGCGCAGGACATGTCGATGGAAGACCTGATCAAGCCGGAGGAGATGGTCGTCACGCTGTCGCACGGCGGCTACATGAAGTCGCAGCCGATGGACGACTATCGCGCACAGAAACGCGGCGGGCGCGGCAAGCAGGCAGCGGGCACCAAGGATGAAGACTTCATCGAGAAGATGTTCATCGCCAACACGCACGACTACATCCTCTGCTTCTCCAACCGCGGGCGGCTGTACTGGCTCAAGGTCTACAACGTGCCGGCGGGCGGCCGCGCCGCCCGCGGCAAGCCCATCGTCAACCTGCTGCCACTGGAAGAGGGCGAGAAGATCAACGCGCTGCTGCCGGTGAAGACCTTCGACGACGAGCACTACGTATTCATGGCGACCAGCAACGGCATCGTCAAGAAAACCCCGCTCTCCGAATTCTCGCGTCCGCGCACCGCCGGCATCATCGCCGTGGGGCTGGATGATGGCGATTTTCTCATCGGCGCCTCGATCACCGACGGCCGCCACGACGTGATGCTGTTCTCCGACGCCGGCAAGGCGGTGCGTTTCGATGAGAACGACGTCCGCCCGATGGGCCGCACCGCGCGCGGCGTCATCGGCATGAAGCTCGCCAAAGGCGGCAAGCTGATCTCGCTCCTGGTGGCCGAAGACGAAAACGATTTCGTGCTGACCGCGACCGAGAACGGCTTCGGCAAACGCACGCCGATCGCCGAGTACACGCGCCACGCGCGTGCCACGCAGGGGATGATCGCGATCCAGACCAGCGAGCGCAACGGCAAGGTCGTCGCCGCGACCCTGGTGAAGGCAGACGACGAAATCATGCTGATCACGACCGGCGGCGTGCTGATCCGCACCCGGGTGAAGGAAATCCGCGCCATGAGCCGCGCGACCCAGGGCGTGACGCTGATCAACCTGGACAAGGGCGAGAAACTCATCAGCCTGGAAAACGTGGCCGAAACCGATAACGACGCCGAGTAAAAGGGAGAACTGCAGTGACGATCTACAACTTCAGCGCCGGCCCCGCCGTACTTCCGAAAGCCGTGCTGCAGCAGGTGCAGGCCGAGATGGTCGACTGGCACGGCTCCGGCATGTCGGTGATGGAAATGAGCCATCGGGGCAAGGAATTCATGGGCATCGCCGCCGAGGCCGAAGCCGATCTGCGCGAGGTGATGGGCATCCCCGCCAACTACAAAGTGCTGTTCCTGCAGGGCGGGGCATCCGCCCAGTTCGCCATGGTTCCGATGAACCTGCTGCGTGGCAAGGCGAGCGCGGATTATCTGAACACCGGCGAGTGGTCGAAGAAGGCGATCAAGGAAGCGAAGAAATTCGGCGCAGTGAACGTGGTGGCGTCGAGCGAAGACAAAAACTTCAGCTACGCGCCGGCACAGAATGCGTGGAAACTCGACTCCAACGCCGCCTACGTGCACTACACGCCCAACGAGACCATCGGCGGGGTGGAAATCTTCTGGACGCCGGACACCGGCAGCGTGCCGCTGGTCGCCGACATGTCCTCGACCATCCTGTCGCGTCCGATGGATGTAAGCAAGTTCGGCCTGATCTATGCCGGCGCGCAGAAGAACATCGGCCCAGCCGGCCTGACGATCGTGATCGTGCGCGAGGACCTGATCGGCGAAACGCTGAAGGGCACGCCGACCATGTTCGACTACAAGACGCACGCCGACAACGAATCCATGTACAACACGCCGCCCACTTTCGCCATGTATACCGCGGGCCTGGTGTTCAAGTGGCTCAAGAGCAACGGCGGCCTCGTGGCGATGGAGAAGACCAACCGCGAGAAGGCTGGACTGCTTTATGCCAAGCTGGACGGCACCGGTTTCTACGATTCGCCCGTGGCCGTGGATAACCGCTCGCTGATGAACGTGCCCTTCACGCTCAAGGACGCCGCGCTCGACGAGGCCTTCCTGAAAGGCGCCAAGGAACGCGGTCTGCTGCAACTGAAAGGCCACCGCTCGGTCGGCGGCATGCGCGCCTCGATCTACAACGCGATGCCGGTCGAAGGCGTGCGTGCGCTGGTCGATTACATGGGCGATTTCGAGAAAAGCCATGGCTGACGCGCGCAAGATTCGCACGCTCAACGCCATTTCCGCACGCGGGCTGGCGCGCCTGCCGCAACAGTATGTGGTCGGCGGCGACGTCGCCGATCCGGACGCGATCCTGGTGCGCTCGGCCGACATGCACGGCATGGACATCCCGGTTTCGGTCAGGGCCATCGGCCGTGCCGGTGCCGGTACCAACAACATCCCGGTGAAGAAACTGTCCGATCGAGGCGTGCCGGTCTTCAATGCGCCCGGCGCCAACGCGAATGCGGTCAAGGAACTGGTGATCGCCGGCATGCTGATGGGCGCGCGCAATCTGGTGGGCGCGCTGAAATTCGTCGAGGGCCTGACCGGCACCGACGAGGAAATGCACAAGGCGACCGAAGCCGGCAAGAAGCAGTTTGCCGGCATGGAACTGCCGGGCCGCACGCTGGGCGTGATCGGCCTGGGCGCGATCGGTTCGCATGTCGCCGAAGCGGCGATCCGGCTCGGCATGCAGGTGGTGGGCTACGATCCGGCCATCACGGTCGATGCCGCCTGGCGCCTGCCTTCGCAGGTCAAGCGGGCGGAGAACGTGGAAGACGTGCTGCGCCAGGCCGATTTCGTCAGCCTGCACGTGCCGCTGGCCGACGCCACGCGCAACCTCATCAACGCGCAGCGCATCGGCGCGATGCGCTCCAATGCGGTGCTGCTCAATTTCGCGCGCGAAGGCGTGGTCGACAACGCGGCCGTGATCGAAGCGCTCGATGCCAACAAGCTGCACGCCTACATCTGCGACTTCCCGGCGAATGCCCTGAAGGGCCACGCCAGGGTGGTTGCCTTGCCGCACCTGGGCGCGAGTACCGAGGAGGCCGAGGAGAACTGCGCCGTCATGGTCGCCGAGCAGCTCGCCGACTATCTGGAGAACGGCAACATCCTCAATTCGGTGAATTTCCCCAACGTCGCCATGGGGCGCGAGTCCGGTTTCCGCATCGGCATCGCCAATGCGAACGTGCCCAACATGGTGGGGCAGATCTCGGCGGCGCTCGCGGCGGCCGGGCTCAACATCCACAACATGGTGAACAAGTCCAAGGGCGACATGGCGTACACGCTGGTCGACGTGGACAGCGCGGTGGCCGATCCGGTGATCGCGCAGCTTGCCGCCATCGAAGGCGTGCTCGCCGTGCGCTACCTGCCTGCATGATGGACGACGCGCTCCAGGCGCTGCGCGCGCGCATCGACGCCATCGACGACACGCTGCTGAAGCTGCTGTCGGAACGCGCCGCCATCGCGCAGGAAGTCGGCCGCACCAAGAAGGGCGAAAAGATCTACCGGCCCGAGCGCGAGGCGCAGATCGTGCGCCGGCTGCGCGAGACCAATCCGGGGCCGTTGTCCGGCGACACCGTCGAACGCCTGATCCGCGAAATCATGTCGGCCTGCCGCGCGCTGGAGGAAACCACGCGCGTGGCCTATCTCGGCCCCGCCGGGACCTTCAGCCAGCAGGCGGTCACCAAGCAGTTCGGCCAGGACGTCGAGCCCCTGGCCGAAGCCGACATCGACGCCTGCTTCCAGGCCGTGGAGGCGGGGCGCGCGGACTTCGCGGTGGTGCCGGTCGAGAATTCCATCGAAGGCGCCGTCGGCCGCACGCTCGATCTCGTCGTCGGCAGTTCGCTGCGTATCTGCGGCGAAGTCATGCTGCCCATTCATCAGACGCTGATGCGCAAGACGCCGGGGCGCGAGGGCATCGTGCGCGTCTACGGGCATGCGCAATCGCTGGCGCAGTGCCAGCAGTGGCTGGCCAAGCACCTGCCGCGTGCCGAGCGCGTGGCCGTCGTGAGCAACGCCGATGGCGCGCGCCGCGCCGCGCAGGAACCCGATGCCGCCACGCTGGGATCGGACGCCGCCGCCGCGCTCTATGGCCTGACCGTCGTGGAGGCGCACGTCGAGGACGAGGCGCACAACACCACCCGTTTTCTCGTGATGGGCAAGGCCGATGCGCAGCCGTCCGGCCGCGACAAGACCTCGCTCGTCGTGGGCGCGAAGAACCAGCCGGGCGCCGTGGTCAAGCTGCTGCAGCCGCTGGCCGACGCCGGCATTTCCATGAGCCGGCTCGAATCGCGTCCGGCGCGCTCGGGCAGCTGGGAATACATTTTCTTCGTCGTCTGCGAAGGCCATCGCCGGGACGCCGCCCTGTCGGCTGCGCTGACCGAGATCGAGTCGCGCGCGGCCTTCCTCAAGATCCTCGGCTCCTACCCCGCCGCGTCGTAATGGCCTGCTGCGACCTGTCCCCGCCCTGGGTGCGCGCCATTGCGCCCTATCTGCCCGGCAAGCCGATTTCCGAGCTGGCGCGCGAACTCGGTCTCGCCGAAGCGGACATCGTCAAGCTTGCCTCGAACGAAAACCCGCTCGGACCCAGCCCGCGCGCGCTGGCCGCGGCGCAGGACGCGCTGCACGACATGGCGCTGTACCCGGACGGTGCCGGCTTTGCGCTGAAGGCGAAGCTCGCGGCGAAATTCGGCGTGGATGCGAAGCAGATCGTGCTCGGCAACGGTTCCAACGACGTATTGGACATGGTCGCGCGCGCGTTCCTCGCGCCGGGCACCTCGTCGGTGTTTTCGCAGCACGCCTTCGCCGTCTATCCCATCGCCACCCAGACCGTCGGCGCGACCGGCATTGCCGTGCCGGCCCGCGACTACGGCCACGACCTCGCCGCGATGCGCGCGGCGATCCGCGACGACACCCGCGTGCTGTGGATCGCCAATCCCAACAACCCCACCGGCACCTTCCTGCCCTGGGCGGAGATCGAGGCCTTTCTCGAAACACTGCCGCCGCAGGTGCTGGTCGTGCTCGACGAGGCCTACGGCGAATACCTGCCGACCGACGACCGCGGCGACACGCTGGCCTGGATCGAGCGTTTCCCGAACCTGCTGGTCGTGCGCACCTTCTCCAAGGCCTACGGGCTGGCCGGCCTGCGCGTCGGCTACGGTTTCGGTCATTCCGACGTGATCGACCTGCTGAACCGGGTGCGTCATCCCTTCAACGTCAACGCGCCGGCGCTCGCCGCTGCCGAGGCGGCGCTCGACGATATCGAATTCCTGCTGCGCAGCTACGCGCTCAACAGCGCCGGCATGGCGCAGCTGGTCGCCGGCCTGAAGGCGCTGAAAGTCGAAGTCGTGCCGTCGAAAGGCAACTTCCTGCTGGCGAAGGTGGGCGATGCCGCGCGCATCAACCAGGCCTTGCTGGAACAGGGCGTCATCGTGCGCCCGGTCGCCAACTATGGCCTGCCCGAGTTCCTGCGCGTGTCGGTCGGCCTGGCCGGCCAGAACGCCCGTTTCCTGGAGGCATTGAAAGCGTGCCTGTGATCGTCGATACCCTGGCGCTCGTTGGCACTGGCCTCATCGGCGGTTCCTTCGCGCTGGCGCTGAAAGAAGCCGGCGCGGTGCGCACGGTGCTCGGCGTCGGTCGCAATCCGGCCCGCCTCACGGTGGCGCGCGAGCTGGGTTTGATCGACCGGACCGCCGACTGGGCGGAGGCCGGGCAGGCGGACTGCATCCTGCTGGCGCTGCCGGTCGGCGAGACCGAAACCGTGCTGCGCCAGTTGGCGCCGCATCTCAAGCCCGGCGCCATCGTCACCGATGCCGGCAGCACCAAGGCCAACGTCGTCGCGGCCGCGCACGCTGCGCTGGGCGCGCGCTTCGCCGATTTCGTGCCGGGCCATCCCATCGCCGGTTCGGAGCAGAGCGGCCCCGGTGCCGCCCGCGCCGATCTCTATCGCGGGAAGCGCGTGGTGCTGACGCCGCAGGCCGGGACGCGGGGCGAGGCGACAGCGACCGTGCGTGCGCTGTGGGAAGCGGCCGGCGCGCAGGTCGAGACGCTCGACGCGGCGCTGCACGACCGCGTCTTCGCGGCCGTCAGCCATCTGCCGCATCTGGCGGCGTTCGCGCTGGTCGACGAGCTGGCGCAGCGGGCCGATAGCGAGACCTTCTTCCGCTTCGCTGCCAGCGGCTTTCGCGATTTCACCCGCATCGCGGGCTCCTCGCCCGAGATGTGGCGCGACATCGCGCTGGCCAACCGCACGGCTGTGCTGGCCGAACTCGACGCCTATGTGGAAGCCTTGCAGGCCATGCGCGCGGCGGTGTCCGCGGAGGACGCCGAGACCTTGTTGAAGCTGTTCGCGCGCGCCCGTGCGGCACGCGAACACTGGATGAAGACGCAGGACGTTTGATGGAATTCCTTGATCTCCCCGCTGCCCGGAAGGCGCATGGCACCGTGCGTCTGCCTGGTTCCAAGAGCATTTCCAACCGCGTGCTGCTGCTCGCCGCCCTGTCCGGCGGCACGACGCAGGTGCGCGCGCTGCTCGATTCGGACGATACGCGGGTCATGCTCGATGCGTTGCGTACGCTGGGCGCGGGCGTGCAGCGCGTCGGCGAAAGCGACGACTACGCGATCACGGGCGTCGGCGGCGCGTTTCCGGTCAAGCAGGCCGAACTGTTTCTCGGCAATGCCGGCACGGCCTTCCGCTCGCTGACGGCCGCGTGTGCGCTGTCGGGCGGCGACTACGTGTTGAAAGGCGTGGCGCGCATGCACGAGCGGCCCATCGGCGACCTGGTCGATGCGCTGCGTCTGCTGGGCGCGCAGATCGATTACCTCGGTCAGGCCGGCTATCCGCCGTTGCATATTCGCCCTGCCGAGATGGCGGGCGACACCACGCGCGTGCGCGGCAACGTGTCGAGCCAGTTCCTCACCGGCCTGATGATGGCGCTGCCCCTGTTGCAGCAGACCACGCACATCGAGATCGAGGGCGAGCTGATTTCCAGGCCTTATATCGGGATCACGCTTGCCATGCTGCGCCGCTTTGGCGTGACGATCGGACAGGACGGCTGGACGCGTTTCACCGTGCCGGCCGGCGCGCGTTACATCAGCCCCGGCGAGATCTGGGTCGAAGGCGACGCCTCGTCCGCTTCGTATTTTCTGGCAGCGGGCGCCATCGGTGGCGGGCCGGTGCGGGTCGAGGGCGTCGGGGCCGAGAGCGTGCAGGGGGACGTACGGTTTGCCGACGCGCTGGCCCGGATGGGGGCGCAGATCACGATGGGGCCGAACTGGATCGAAGCGCGCGCGCCGGCTTCTGGACGCCTGAAAGCCATCGATCTGGATTGCAATCACATCCCCGATGCCGCGATGACGCTGGCGGTGGCCGCGCTCTTCGCCGACGGCACCACGACGTTGTCCAACATCGCCAGCTGGCGGGTGAAGGAAACCGACCGCATCGCCGCGATGGCGACCGAGCTGCGCAAGGTCGGTGCGATGGTGGAGGAGGGGGCTGATTTCATTCGCATCACCCCGCCGGCCGCGCTCACACCCAACGCCGTCATCGACACTTACGACGACCATCGCATGGCGATGTGCCTGTCGCTGGCCACACTGGGCGGCGTACCGCTACGGATCAACGATCCGGCCTGCGTGAACAAGACCTTTCCGGAATATTTCCGGGTCTTTGCCGGGATCGTCCGATGAATGCGCCTGCCGTTCCGGTTCTCACCATTGACGGTCCCTCGGCTTCGGGCAAGGGTACGGTCGCCGAACGCGTCGCCCGTGCGTTGGGCTTCCATTTCCTCGACAGCGGCGCGCTATACCGGCTAACAGCCCTGTCGGCGATGCAGGCCGGCGTGGCGCTCGATGACGAGGCCGGTGTGGCGAAGCTGGCGTCCGTGCTGCCGGCGCGCTTCGGCGACGGCCGGGTGTGGCTGGCCGACGCGGACGTCACCGTGGCCATCCGGGCCGAAGCGGTGGGCGAGGGTGCCTCCAAAGTGGCGGCCCTGCCGGCGGTACGCGCGGCCCTGCTTGACCGCCAGCGCGCCTACCGCCAGGCGCCGGGGCTGGTGGCCGACGGACGCGACATGGGCACCGTGATCTTTCCGGATGCGCCGGCCAAGGTATTCCTCACCGCGAGCGCCGAAGCGCGCGCGGAGCGCCGTTATAAGCAGTTGATCGAAAAGGGGAACTCTGCTAGTCTACCGGCCCTTGTTGCGGATATGCGGGCCCGCGATGCGCGCGATACCGCGCGTGCCGTCGCTCCGCTGAAGCCCGCGCCGGACGCGCTGCTGCTCGACACGACCCATATGGACATCGCGTCGGCGGTGGAGGTGGTTCTGGCGCATTACCGCGAACAATCGAAAATCTGAGTGCCGGTCCCGCGCCCGCGGGACGGCGATGTGCAACCAACCCCGTCCTCACCGACGGATTGCAAGGTCCTTTTAATGTCAACCGCAACCGCTACTTCCACTCCCGCTTCCATGGAAAGCTTTGCCGCCCTGTTCGAGGAGTCGCTCTCCCATCAGGAAATGCGCCAGGGCGAGGTCATCACCGCCGAGATCGTCGCCATCGACAACAATTTCGTGACGGTGAACGCCGGCCTCAAGTCCGAGAGCCTGATCCCGATCGAGGAATTCAAGAACGATGCCGGCGAAATCGAAGCCAAGGTCGGCGATTTCGTCTCGGTCGCCATCGAATCCATCGAGGACGGCTTCGGCGCGACCAAGCTGTCGCGCGACCGCGCCAAGCGTCTGGCCGCATGGCTGGATCTCGAAGCGGCGATGAACGAAGGCCGCATCGTCAGCGGTATGGTGCAGGGCAAGGTCAAGGGCGGTCTGACGGTGCTGGTTTCCGGCCTGCGCGCCTTCCTGCCCGGTTCGCTGGTCGACATGCGGCCGGTCAAGGACACCACGCCCTACGAATACAAGGAAATGGAGTTCAAGGTCATCAAGCTCGACCGCAAGCGCAACAACGTCGTCGTGTCGCGTCGCGCCGTGCTGGAAGAGACCATGGGCGCCGACCGCGAGGCTCTGCTCGAAAGCCTGAAGGAAGGTTCCATCGTCAAGGGCGTGGTCAAGAACATCACCGACTACGGCGCGTTCGTGGATCTGGGCGGCATCGACGGTCTGCTGCACATCACCGACATGGCCTGGCGTCGTGTCAAGCATCCGTCCGAAGTGGTGCACGTCGGCCAGGAACTGGAAGCCAAGATTCTGCGTTACGACACCGAGAAGAACCGCGTTTCGCTCGGGCTCAAGCAGCTCGGCGACGATCCGTGGGTCGGCATTGCCCGCCGTTATCCGCAGGGCACCCGCATGTTCGGCAAGGTGGCCAACCTCACCGACTATGGCGCGTTCGTCGAGATCGAGGAAGGCATCGAAGGTCTGGTGCACGTTTCCGAAATGGACTGGACCAACAAGAACGTCAGCCCTTCCAAGGTCGTGGCGCTGGGCGACGAAGTCGAAGTCATGGTGCTCGACATCGACGAGGACAAGCGTCGCATCTCGCTGGGCATGAAGCAGTGCAAGTCCAACCCGTGGGAAGACTTCTCGATGAACCACAAGAAGGGCGACAAGGTCAGCGGCGCGATCAAGTCGATCACCGACTTTGGCGTGTTCATCGGTCTGCCCGGCGGCATCGACGGCCTGGTGCACCTGTCCGATCTGTCCTGGAGCACGCCGGGCGAAGAGGCCGTGCGCAGTTTCCGCAAGGGGCAGGAAGTCGAGGCCGTGGTGCTGGGTATCGACCTCGAGCGCGAGCGCATTTCGCTCGGCATCAAGCAGCTCGAAGGCGATCCGCTGTCGAGCTATGCGTCGGGCCACGAGAAGGGCAGCATCGTCAAGGGCACGATCAAGTCGATCGAGGCCAAGGGCGCGACGGTCACGCTCGACGGCGACATGGAAGGCTATCTGCGCGCATCCGAAGTCTCGCGCGATCGCGTGGAAGACATGCGCAGCCACTTCAAGGAAGGCGACGGGATCGAAGCCATGATCATCAACGTGGATCGCAAGAACCGCGTGATCAACCTGTCGATCAAGGCCAAGGACATGAACGAGCAGGATGCGGCCATGAAGAAACTGGCGGCCGAAGCTGCGGCGTCCAGCGGCTCGACCAACCTCGGCGCGCTGCTCAAGGCCAAGCTCGACAACAAGAACGCCGGCGAATAAGCCATGACCAAGTCCGAACTGATCGCGCAGCTGGCGGCGCGGCATTCGCAGTTCTCGGTTGCGGATATCGAGATGGCGGTGAAGACGATTCTCGATGCGCTGGCGCGCAACCTGTCGCGCGGCGAGCGCATCGAGATCCGCGGTTTCGGCAGCTTCAGTCTCAGCTACCGTCCCGCCCGCATCGGCCGCAACCCGAAATCGGGCGAGAAGGTGCAGGTCCCGGCGAAGTATGTGCCGCACTTCAAGGCGGGCAAGGAACTGCGCGACCGGGTCGATTTTCCGGGCTGACAGGGTCGATTCGGACGAGAAAACGGCGCTTCGGCGCCGTTTTCTTTGTGTGCCGGCTTCTGGAAGCAAGCCCGCGAAGGTAAAATGGCCGGGACTCACGGCGCGACGATTACATGAAAAACATCACTCGCTATCTGGGGCTGGCGGCCAAAATCCTGATCTTCATGCTGGTATTGGGGTTTGCGCTGAAAAACAGCCATTCGGTGGTCTTCTATTCGTATCTCGGCTACATCTGGCAGGCGCCCCTGATCGTCATGCTGGGACTCGCATTTGCGTTGGGTGCCTTGACCGGCGTGCTGGCCCTGCTACCGGCGCTGGTTCGCCTGCGCCGCGAAGTGTCGCGCAAATCCAGGGCCGTGACGGAAAACGACGCGCCGGACGTCACGGCGCCCCCTCCCGATCTGCCCGTCGTCTGAGCGCCGCATGGAATTCGAACTCTGGTGGCTGCTTGCCTTCCCGCTTTTTTTCGCGCTGGGCTGGCTGGCTGCGCGGGTGGACATCCGCCAGGTCGTCACCGAATCGCGCGCTTTGCCGAATTCGTATTTTCGTGGCCTGAATTTCCTGCTCAACGAGCAGCCCGACAAGGCCATCGAAGCCTTCCTCGAAGTCGTCAAACTCGAACCGGAAACCATCGATCTGCACTTCGCGCTGGGCGGGCTGTTCCGTCGGCGCGGTGAGCTCGACCGGGCGATTCGCATGCACGAGAACCTGCTGGAACGCGAGGGACTCGTAGAAGAACAGCGTCTGCGCGCCATGAGCGAACTGGGCCAGGACTACCTCAAGGCGGGCCTTCTTGACCGGGCCGAACAGGTCTTCGCGCGTCTGCTCGATACGCCGCAGCATGGCCAGGCACGTACCTTCCTGCTGGAAATCTACGTTCAGGAAAAAGACTGGAAAAAAGCCATCGAAGCCGCGCGTGTGCTGGAAAAGGACACCAGCAAGCCGCTCAACGCCGAGATTGCGCATTTCCACTGCGAGCTCGCGCTGCTCGAATCGGCAAAGGGCGATCCGGAAGCGGCGGCCACGCATCTGGACGAGGCGCTCAAGGCCAATCGCCAGTCGGTACGCGCCAACCTGATGGCGGGCGATCTCGATGCGGCCGCGGGGCGGCACGATGCGGCCATCGCGGACTGGCGGATGGTGGAAACGCAGAGCGCCGCGCACATGGCGCTGGTCGTCGAACGGGTGCTTGGCAGCTATCGGCAGCTCGACCGTCTGGCAGAGGGGGTGCAGTGGTTGCGGGCACTGTATGCCAGGCAGCCGTCGCAGGACCTGTTCGGTGCCCTGTATCTTGCGGTGTCGGAAACCGAAGGCGCGGCCGCGGCAACCCGGCTTGCGCGCGAGGAATTGCGCCGCAATCCGAGTTTGCGCACGCTGGATCGCCTGCTCGAAGCCCAGCTGCTCGAAGCGGCGCCGGCCGAGCGTGAGCTGCTGCAGGTGGAGAAAGGCCTGGTCGCAGCGCATAGCCAGCGCATGATGCGCTATCAGTGCGACAGCTGCGGTTTCAAGGCCAAACAGTTTTTCTGGCGTTGCCCGGCGTGTGGGCGATGGGACAGCTTCGATCCAGAGCGTCGCGAGGGAGAAGGCTGAGGTGCCGGATTCGAGTCGTATGGGGGATGTGATGCAGGCAGGCAAGATCATCGTGGCGCTGGATTTCCCCGATGCGGATACGGCACTGGCGCTGGTGTCACGCCTCGACCCGGCATTGTGCCGCCTGAAAGTGGGCAAGGAACTGTTTGCCGCGGCAGGACCCGATCTGGTGAGAACGCTGGCTGGCCGTGGCTTCGAGATATTTCTCGATCTCAAATTTCACGATATACCCAATACGGTTGCGGCGGCGTGTCGTACAGCCGCCGGACTGGGCGTCTGGATGCTGAACGTTCATGCCTGCGGCGGCCGGCGCATGATGGAAGCCGCGCGCGACGCGCTTGCCGATCTACCCCATCCGCCCCTGCTCATCGCGGTGACCGTGCTGACCAGCATGAGCGATGCGGATCTGGCCGAAACCGGCGTAACCGGCACGCCAGCCGATCAGGTGCTGCGGCTGGCGCAACTGGCCCGGGCCTGCGGGCTGGATGGGGTAGTCTGTTCGGCGCGGGAAGCCGAGATGCTGCGCGCCCGTCTGGGCGCGGATTTTCGTCTGGTGACGCCGGGCATCCGGCCGGCCGGCGCCGACGTTGCCGATCAGCGCCGCGTGATGACGCCGGTGGAAGCGCTGAAGGCAGGTGCGACCGATCTGGTGATCGGCCGGCCGATCACGGGGGCTGCCGATCCGCTTGCCGCGCTGCAGCAGATTCGATTCGACATTCAAAACGCTTAGGGCATACGATGCCGTTCGGGCACGGGCCCATGGCGGACGGAAGTCTTTTTCAAGGGAGACGGTGAAGTGAAGATCACGGTGATTGGTACAGGCTACGTGGGTCTGGTGACGGGCACCTGCCTGGCCGAAGTCGGTAACGAGGTGCTGTGCCTCGATGTCGATCCGAAGAAGATCGAGACGCTGAAGGCGGGCGGTATTCCCATCTACGAACCCGGGCTGGAAGACATGGTCAGGCGCAATGTCGAGGCTGGCCGTCTGTTTTTCACCACCGACGTTGCCGAGTCCGTCGCCTTCGGCCAGATCCAGTTCATCGCCGTGGGCACGCCGCCCGACGAGGACGGCTCGGCTGACCTGCAGTACGTGGTCGCCGCCGCCCGCAACATTGGCCGTCACATGCAGGACTACAAGCTGGTGGTCGACAAGTCCACCGTCCCCGTGGGTACGGCCGACAAGGTGAAGGCGGCGCTTGCCGAGGAACTTGCCAAGCGCGGTGCAGCCATTGAATTCGACGTCGCGTCCAATCCGGAATTCCTCAAGGAAGGCGCAGCCGTGGACGACTTCATGAAGCCCGACCGCATCGTCGTCGGCACCGCCTCCGACAGGGCCACCGCACTGCTGCGGCAGCTCTACGCGCCGTTCCAGCGCAATCACGACCGTCTCATCGTGATGGACATCCGCTCGGCCGAACTCACCAAGTATGCCGCCAACGCCATGCTGGCCACGCGCATCTCGTTCATGAACGAACTTGCCATCCTGGCCGAGAAACTCGGCGCGGACATCGAGCAGGTGCGTCACGGCATCGGTTCCGACCCGCGCATCGGCTATCACTTCCTCTACGCCGGTTGTGGCTACGGCGGATCGTGCTTTCCCAAGGACGTGCAGGCCCTGCGCCGTACCGCCCAGGAAAATGGCATCCCGGTACGCGTGCTCGACGCGGTGGAAGACGCCAACGACGCGCAGAAGCAGGTGCTGGTCGACAAGCTCGTCGCACGCTACGGCAAGGATCTCAAGGGCAAGCGCTTCGCGATGTGGGGGCTTGCGTTCAAGCCCAACACCGACGACATGCGTGAAGCGCCGAGCCGCACCATGCTCGAGGCACTGTGGCGCATGGGTGCGAGCGTGTCGGCCTACGACCCGGCCTCGATGGAGGAAACCCGCCGGATCTACGGCGAACGCGCCGACCTGCAGCTGGTCGACAGTCCGATGGATGCGCTCAAAGGCGCCGATGCCCTGCTCATCGTGACCGAATGGAAGGTGTTCCGCAGCCCGAATTTCGATACCATGAAATCCCTGCTGCAGGCTCCCGTGGTTTTTGATGGCCGCAATCTCTATGAGCCCCGTGCAATGCGCGAAATAGGATTTGAGTATTTTCCGATTGGACGCGCCTGAATGCTCCGGGCTGCAGGCCCGCAATTTAATGCTTGAACGAATGGTCGGATGAGCGATTTCAAATCCATTGAAGATACCGTAGGCAACACGCCGCTGGTGCGCCTGAAGCGCATGCCGGGACTGACCAGCAACATCGTGCTGGTCAAGCTGGAGGGCAACAATCCGGCCGGTTCGGTGAAGGATCGCCCGGCCTTGTCGATGATCGATGCCGCCCAGGCGCGCGGCGAGATCAAGCCGGGCGATACGCTGATCGAGGCGACCAGCGGAAATACCGGCATCGCACTGGCGATGGCGGCGGCGATGCGCGGCTACCGCTTGATCCTGATCATGCCTGAGAATGCCTCCATCGAACGCCAGCAAACCATGCGGGCCTTCGGTGCCGAGCTGCAGCTCGTCAGCAGGGAGGCTGGCATGGAAGGCGCGCGCGATCTGGCCATCGCCATGGAAAAACAGGGCATTGGCAAAATTCTCGATCAGTTCGCCAACCCGGACAATCCGGAAGCCCACTATCGCACCACCGGTCCGGAAATCTGGCGCGACACCCAGGGCAGGATCACCCACTTCGTCTCCAGCATGGGGACCACGGGCACCATCATGGGGTGTTCGCGTTTCCTCAAGGAGCGCAATCCCGCCATCCAGATCGTCGGCGTACAGCCGATGGAAGGCGCGCAGATTCCCGGCATCCGAAAGTGGCCGGAAGAATACGTGCCGGACATCTGCGACTACGATCGTGTCGACCGCATGATCTACGTTACCCAGTACGATGCCGAGGAGACCACCCGGCGGCTTGCGCGCGAGGAAGGCATTTTCGCGGGCATTTCGTCAGGGGGGGCGCTGTGGTCCGCGCTGCTGCTGTCGAAGGAGATCGAGAACGCCGTCATCGTGTCCATCGTCTGCGATCGCGGCGACCGCTACCTGTCCACCGGCGTCTTCCCGGCCTGAATCGCCTTGGCCAAGGCGAAGACCGTATACACCTGCACCGAATGCGGCGGCCAACTGCCCAAGTGGCAGGGCCAGTGCCCGCACTGCAATGCCTGGAACACGCTCGTCGAAACCGTTGCCGAGAGCGCGAAGCCGCGCTTCGCCTCGCTCGCGGCGACCAGCCAGGTGCAGCTTCTGCACGACGTCGAGGCCTCGGAGGAAAGCCGCATCGCCAGCGGCATCGGCGAACTCGACCGCGTGCTCGGCGGCGGCCTGGTGCCGGGCGGCGTCACGCTGATCGGCGGTGATCCGGGCATCGGCAAGTCCACGCTGCTGCTGCAGGCGCTGGCGGGGCTCTCCGGTAGGTTGAAAACCTTGTACGTCAGCGGCGAGGAATCGGCGCGCCAGGTCGCGCTGCGCGCGCGGCGGCTCTCGCTGCCTGAAACGAATCTGCCCGTGCTGCCGGAAATCCGGCTCGAAGCCGTCCTCGCGCAGCTCGACGCGACGCAGCCCGAAGTCGCCGTCATCGATTCGATCCAGACCGTGTATTCCGAGGCGCTGACCTCGGCGCCCGGCTCGGTGGCGCAGGTGCGCGAATGCGCCGCGCAGCTCACGCGCTACGCCAAGCTGCACGGCTGCGCGATCATCCTCGTCGGCCACGTCACCAAGGAAGGCGCCATCGCCGGTCCGCGCGTGCTCGAACACATCGTCGATACCGTTCTGTATTTCGAGGGCGACACCGGTTCGTCATTCAGACTCGTTCGTGCGTTCAAGAACCGCTTTGGCGCAGTCAACGAAATCGGCGTGTTCGCGATGACCGAGAAGGGGCTGAAAGGCGTGTCGAACCCCTCGGCCATTTTCCTTTCGCGTCACGGCGAACCCGTCCCCGGCTCCTGCGTGCTGGTGACGCAGGAGGGCACGCGGCCGCTGCTGGTTGAAATCCAGGCACTGGTCGATTCCAGTCATGCCCCGAGTCCGCGGCGATTGAGCGTGGGGCTGGAGCAGAATCGTCTTGCCATGCTCCTCGCGGTGCTGCACCGCCACGCCGGTATCGCCTGTTTCGACCAGGACGTGTTCGTCAATGCCGTGGGCGGGGTGAAAATCAGCGAGCCTGCTGCCGACCTCGCCGTGCTCGCCGCCATTGTGTCGTCGTTGCGCAGCCAGCCCTTGCCCGACAAGCTGGTGATATTCGGCGAAGTGGGGCTGGCCGGCGAAATCCGCCCGGTGCAGCGTGGCCAGGAACGGCTCAAGGAGGCGGCCAAGCTCGGCTTTACCCGGGCCATCGTGCCTGCCGCCAACCAGCCCAAGCAAAAGATCGCGGGCATGACGGTGCATGCGGTGCAGCGGCTGGACGAAGCGATCGGTTTCTTCCGGGACGGCTGATCGGCCGTCCCGATGGGGGAGAGCCTCAGCCCGGTTGGCTGCCGAGATCGAGCTGGCCGTCTCGGAGCGGGATGCGTGCCCCAGGATCCCTGTCCATATGGACCACGCCCTGGGTATCGCCGATGCGGTAGGTCACCTTGTAGCCGGAGATCGCTTCGTGCGAGTCGTAGACTGTCCGGCAGCGCGTTTCCCGTGTGGTGTGCGTGTTGTTGTCCTGCATGTTCCGCTGGATCTGGTTGCCGGCGTAGCCGCCGGCCACGGCACCGCCGACGGTCGCCAGTTTCTTGCCGTCGCCGCCGCCGATCTGGTTGCCCAATACCCCGCCGACGACCGCGCCAATCGCCGTTCCTGCAATTCGGTTCTGATCGCGTACCGGCGCAGGTTCGGTCACGGCCACGTCATTGCATACTTCACGCGGGGTCTTGACCGTTTTCATGACAGGTTCGGAATGGACCACTTCCGCGTAATCGCTGGCCCCATTGAGTGCACGATAACCAGCGACCCCTGCGATGGCGGTCGCGGCAACGGCGCCGACTGCGATGCCGACAATCATCGATTTGTCCATGTTTGACTCCTCTCTTGCGGTTTTCGTAGGTGTGCCCGTGGCGCCCGGTTTTCGGCCGGCCCATGAACGCATGTCGCCAAGATAGGGGGCGGCGCGGGGCGCCGCAATCAGACGAATCCTACGTCCGGCGCAGTATTCGGGAAGGCCGTTGTCGGCCGGAGCCTACATGCCCGGGGCTTGCAAGCCCGGGGCGATCAGTCGTGAGAACGGGTCGGACTCATGCTGCCTGGCCGAGCAGCTGCCCATGCTCCCGCGTGTCGTGGAACGCGACCTTGGGCCAGCGCTCCTGCGCCAGCTGCAGGTTCACCCGCGTGTCTGCCAGATAGACCAGATTGCCGTCGACGTCCTTCGCCAACCGCAACGAATTCGCCCTGGTGAATTCGGCGAGGTGTTGCGCGTCGGGGCAGGTGACCCAGCGCGCGGTGTGGATGCCGGCGTTCTCGAACGTGGCGTCGACGCCGTATTCGGTCTTCAGGCGATGCGCGACGATTTCGAACTGCAGCGGGCCGACGGCGCCGATCAGGAGCGTGTTGTCGGCAAAAGGCTCGAACACCTGCACCGCGCCTTCCTCGCCGAGTTCCAGCAAACCCTTGTTGAGCTGCTTGGCGCGCAGGGGGTCGCGCAGACGCGGTTTGGAAAACAATTCCGGCGCGAAGTAGGGGATGCCCTTGAACTGCAAGGCCTCGCCTTCGGTGAGGGTGTCGCCGATCTGCAGCTGGCCGTGATTGTGGATACCGATGATGTCGCCCGCGACGGCATCCTCCGAGCGCTGGCGTTCGTTGGCCATGAAGACGACCGCGTTGGCGATCTTCATGTCCTTGCCGGTGCGACGGTGGCGTGCCTTCATCCCGGGCGAGTAGCGACCCGAGCAGACGCGGAAGAAGGCGATGCGGTCACGGTGGTTCGGGTCCATGTTGGCCTGGATCTTGAATACGAAACCGGTGAACTTGGGTTCGGTGGGCTCGACCGTGCGCTCGACCGCTTCGCGCGGCAGCGGCGAGGGCGCCCAGTCCGACAGGGCGCGCAGCACTTCGCGCACGCCGAAGTTGTTGATCCCGGAGCCGAAGAACACCGGGGTCTGCTTGCCACTGAGAAAGTCGTCGAGGCTGAAGGCGGCGCCGGCGCCGCGCACCAGCTCGATCTCGCCGAGCAGGGTGTCGGCTTCGAGCGGGAACAGTTCGCGTAACCGGGCTTCGCCCAGGCCCTGCAGCGATTCGAACTGCTGGCCGGCATTTTCCTCGCCGGCCTTGAAGCGCAGGAACTCGTCGTGGATGAGGTGATAGACGCCCTGGAAGCGCTTGCCCATGCCGATGGGCCAGGTGACCGGCGCGCAGTGGATTTTCAGGATGGATTCGATCTCGTCCAGCAGTTCGAGCGGTTCGCGCACTTCTCGGTCGAGCTTGTTGATGAAGGTGATGATGGGCGTATTGCGCATCCGGCACACTTCCAGCAGTTTGATCGTCTGTTCCTCGACGCCCTTGGCGGCGTCGACGACCATGATCGCGGCATCCACGGCCGTGAGCACGCGATAGGTGTCTTCGGAGAAGTCCTTGTGGCCGGGGGTGTCGAGCAGGTTGAAGACGCAGTCGCCGTAGGAAAACTGCATCACCGACGAGGCCACCGAAATGCCGCGCTCCTGTTCGACAGCCATCCAGTCGGAGGTGGCGAATTTGCCGCTCTTCTTGGCCTTGACCGTGCCGGCCATCTGGATGGCGCCGCCGAACAGCAGGAGCTTTTCGGTGAGCGTGGTTTTACCGGCGTCGGGGTGCGAGATGATGGCGAAGGTGCGGCGTTTCTTCACGTCGCGCGCCAGGGCGGCAGCGCCGGACGAAGCCGGCGCGGTCTGCGGGGTATCCATGGGGAAATGCGGGTCGAATTGCGGCAGGCCGCCATTCTAAGCGATTTCCCCGGGGCCGAAGAGGCTCCGCCTGTCGGTCACGCGGTTGCGCCGACCCTGTCCCAGGCGATGAGTATGGGCTGTGGGGCAACGACCGCAGTTTCGACAGCCGGCGCCGCAGGCGGCGTCGGCGCTTTCGCGGCATGTGCGGGCACGGCGAATTGCAACAGAAGCAGCATCGTCGCCATATTCAACGGAAGAAGCAGTGTGCGTTTCATGGCGCGCCTCCTCAGTTGCGCGTCGCACTGCTTTCGAGCACCTGACGGGCGGCCTCGAAGCGGGCTTCGTTGCGGATGCGGTGACTCACATGGGCCACGCCTTGAACGTCGACCAGCACCTGTACCAGCCGGAACACGTCGCGCGACTCGAGCGGCGCGCGGCAGGCGACCTCCAGCGCGTTCCATAGATACGCAGGCTGTGCGTCGCGCTGAAACAGGCGTTCGCAGGCGCGCATCAGACTGGCGCCCTGGCGCGTGCGGGATTCCCCTGCGGGCAATTGCAGCAGATCCTCGAACTGGCTACCGAGAATTTCGTTTTCGATGGCTGCCGAGAGTTGCGTATCGGCGCCGGTCAGCGCGTCCAGCGCGGCTTCGGATAGGCTGCGTGCCCGCGCCGAGCCGGGTTCGCCGATACTGTGGGTGAGGCTGGCCCAGTGCAGCAGGCGCGCCCGCCCGGCATCGTCCGCGGGCAGGGAGGCGACCAGATAGTCGGCCAGCGCGCGTGCGCTATCGTCCTTGCTGGCGCTCATCAGATCGTAAAGCGCCTGAATGTAGGGAGGGCAGGGGTCGAGCAGCGTGACATGGGCCTTGATCCACAGGTCGCGCTCGATGTCGCGCAACCGTGCCTGGTTGTGTTCCGCGATGGCTTTGGCGCTGCGCGGGTTCTCCCAGTTCTGCACCGTGGTGACCGAGACGTTGGCCATCACCGCGAGCGCCTCCTGGGAAACGCGATAGCGGCGGCGCAGGCTGTAGATCCAGTCGGCCTCGAATTCGCGTTGCGAAGCATAGCGTCGGGCGGGACTGGCCTGCCGGGCATGCTCGCTCCATTTGTTCTGCAAGTAAGCCATATGAACTCCCTGAATGCGGATTGCGCGATCGCAGCCTAGCAAACGCCGCACTGGCCGGACCACCAACCGGGTTGTTGGTGCATCGGGACGGTGCGCGCTGATGGGCGGCGTACAGGGGAATTTACGGCCAACGGGCCGCAGGATTGAGGCCAACCGGGTTGGGGAAGCCAGAATGACGGCACGCCGTCCGACGACGCAGCCGCCGGGCGTGATGAACAAACGAAAAGAGGCTTCCGTCTGGAAGCCTCTGGAATATGGCGCGCCCGAAGAGATTCGAACTCCTGACCCCTTGGTTCGTAGGCGCAATCTGTAAAATTTATCGTTGTTAAATCAATGCCTTGCCTCACCCGCAACATTGATGCGAAGTCCCGCGAAGCCTTGTAAATCGCGGGTCTGCTTTGGAAGTGGTTACGTTTTGGCTACGGTGCCCTATGAAAATCGAAATCGACGATGATCTGCGCGACAAGGTGCAGACCCTGACCACCCTCCACCTGGCCGAGCCCGAGTACAGCTACTTCGTGGACTTCCTCGCGCGAGTCGGCTACGCCACCGTCCGCGCCGCCTTGCAGCAACACCCCGAATTGACCTTCGGCGACCTCGTCATGATCCGCTACCGGAACCGTCATTGATGAGCGTTATCCACATATCCACGCCGCCCGAAGCCCCGGCGGGATGCGCCCTAGCGCAATCCTGACGCCGGGGGCGCGAAGCGCGGCGGGGTGGGTATGTGGGGAACGCGGTGCTTGCGCTTGGCACTGAATTCCAATAAATTCGAGTCGTCTGTCGCAACGACACCAATTTGATTTAGCGCCCTGCAATGGGTTTGGATTGCAGGGGTAAGGTTCCGGACTCGACGCCACCCTGTCTTGCGACTTCATCAACGTCTTATCGATGAGGTCGTCATGTCTTCCAAACGCCTGACTGGCATTCAGCCAGAACCGAATTCCCCTTTCGTATCGCACGGCCCTGCTGCTGACTGCGTGGCAGCGGCGGCGGGCGCACGCGCCCGACACGCTGCGGCGCTGTCTGCTGCCCCCCGTATAGTAACTACGGGGGGAAACTCGTTTCCGCCTGAAACTCCTGAAACGGCCTTATCCAGCCTGTCTCATGTGGATTGGCTGGCCTTTACCATCAAGCCACCAACTGAGGACGATCCGCTCGGTTGGCTTTTCCCGCATCTGGTTGCGCTGTTTGGCATCCCTAACCTGACTCCACGAGGAAAGGGCGGCTATGGCTACAAGCAGTCCTATGACATGGGCGGCCTTGGCATCCTTGCAGTAGGGGGGAAAGGTCAGAGGGGCACTGTCTACGTTTCCTTGAATGCCGCTGGCTGCGCTCGGATACAGGACATGCCGGCAGTTAAGAATTGGTTGGAAGCTCATGGAGCTAGACTCAAGCGGGTCGATCTCGCCCATGACGATCACTATGGTGAAATCCTCAGCATTGAGCAGGCGGTGGAGTGGTACAACGGCGACGGGTTTAGCACTGGTGGTCGCCGTCCGGCGCACGAAGTGAAGGGCGATTGGCTCACACCCGGTAGCCCCAAGGGTCGAAGCCTCTACGTTGGGAACCGTGCTAACGGCAAGATGGCTCGCATCTACGAGAAGGGAAAGCAGCTAGGCGACCCTGAAAGCCGTTGGGTGAGGGCCGAGGCTGAGTTCAAGGACGAGAGTCGCGTGCTGCCGTATGACATGCTCACGCGGCCTGATATTTACCTCGCCGGAGCCTATCGGTGTTTCGCTTTTCTGTCGGCTTTGCAGGAGAAGATTCGCACCATCACGAAGGCCGCAAAAATCTCGCTGGCCCGGGCCATCCACCATGCCAAGCAGGCGACTGGCAAACTAGTGAACGTCCTCATGCAGGTGCACGGCGGCGATGCCTTCGGCGTGATTGCCGAACTCAGGCGAGACGGCATACCGCGACGGCTGGAGAACTACGCGGACTTCCTGCCCCAGGTCATCGCCGGGGCCGCTCCATGAAAACCCTCGACCTGCATGCCGCCGCCGAGCTGCTGCGCATCCATCCCGTCACGCTGCGGGACAAAGCGCGTCTGGGTGAGATACCCGGAGCGAAGATCGGCAAGGGCTGGGTATTCGTGGACGTTGATCTGATCGACTACATCCGCGCACAATATCCCTCGCGGGTGATGCAGGGCGACAGACAGGAGAATCCTTCATGTCACTCTACAAACGCAAAGACTCGTCCGTCTGGTGGGTCAAGTTTCGACACAACGGGCAGACGATACAGAGAAGCACTGGGACTGACGACAAGCTGAAGGCTGAGGAATACCACGACCGGCTCAAGGCCGAATTGTGGGAACAGGCCCGGCTAGGCGTTAAGCCCCGGTACCTCTGGAATGAAGCTGTTGTACGCTGGTTGCAGGAGACCGAGCACAAGGCATCACAGGTCAGCGACAAGTTCCATCTGCGCTGGCTGGATACCTACCTGTGCGACGTGCCGCTGAGGGACATAAACCGCGATCTGATCGACAGGATCATGGCGGCGAAGAAAGCGGAGGGAGTAGCGAATTCCTCCGTCAATCGCGTCCTCGAAGTGGTACGGGCCATCCTTCGCAAAGCGGCCAACGAATGGGAATGGCTGGACCGGGTGCCGTACTTTCGCATGCTGCCCGAACCCAAACGCCGCATTCGCTGGCTGACGCGCGAAGAGGCCGCCCGGCTCTTGGCCGAACTGCCCGAGCACTTGCAGGCTATGGTGCGGTTCAGTCTCGAAACGGGCTTGCGAAAGTCCAACGTAACCGGCCTGCTGTGGTCGCAGGTGGATCTGGAACGTCGCTGTGCATGGGTACATGCCGACCAAGCTAAGGCGCGCAAGGCGATTGCCGTGCCGCTTTCAAGTGCCGCCGTTGTCGTGGTTCGGGGACAGCTTGGGAAGCATCAGACGCATGTGTTCAGCTACCGGGGCAAGCCGGTGGCAATGCCGAACAACAGCGCATGGGAAAAGGCGTTGAAGCGTGCCGGGATCGAGAACTTCCGCTGGCACGATCTGCGCCACACCTGGGCAAGTTGGCACGTTCAGGCAGGAACCCCGCTCCATGTCTTGCAGGAGCTGGGAGGTTGGGAATCGGTGGAGATGGTGAGGCGGTACGCGCATCTGTCCAGCGAGCACTTGGCCGACTATGTGGACAGGCTTTCCGGCCTGCGCTTGGTAGAAGGGGGAAGGGGCTACGATTTGGCTACGTTGTCGGAAATGAAAAGGGGCTAGCTTTCGCTAACCCCTTGAATTCTGGCGCGCCCGAAGAGATTCGAACTCCTGACCCCTTGGTTCGTAGCCAAGTACTCTATCCAGCTGAGCTACGGGCGCGTTGAAGGATGCGCATTATACGCGGTTTTCCCGCGTCTGACACCCATATTCTGGTTTGGCGGAGACGGAGTCCCCCACCGTAGCGTCTCGCGTCATCGCGTAACGTCGCCATAGTGCCAGCAAACCCTCGTAAATACAAGACTTCTGCCGCGGTGATCGTCTCGGATGGTCTCGACTTATCGCGTAAGATCGCGTAATCTTAGGCGGGTTTATAGGCGGGTGCGAGATTATGCCACGAGTTGCGAAAGAGCTATCAGCGTTGGAGGTGAAACGCCTCTCAGAGCCGGGGATGTACGCCGTTGGGGGCGTGCCTGGGCTCCATCTTCAAGTCCTCCCCGGCGGAGGAAAGACCTGGCTGCTGCGGGTCACTATCGGTGCGACCGCGAGCGGCAAGCAGCGCCGCAGCGAGGTCGGCTTGGGCGGGTATCCGGCGGTGACGCTACAGCAGGCCCGAGACAAGGCGCGGGAGGTCCGGGAGAAGATCACCCAAGGCATCGACCCGATAGCGGAGCGCAAGGCCGCGCGCTCCGCGCTGCTGGCGAGCCGGGCGACTGAGATCACGTTCGAGGAGGCCGCGCGGTTGTGCATTGAGGCGAAGTCCCCCGAGTGGAAGAACGCGAAGCACGCCCAGCAGTGGACCAACACGCTGACCACTTACGCCTTCCCGACCCTCGCCAAGCTACAGGTGCGCGACATCGACACGCCGCATATCTTGGAAGTGCTCGAACCGATCTGGAAGGTGAAAACCGAGACAGCCGAACGGCTCCGCGGGCGCATCGAGTCCGTTCTGGATTGGGCTACGGCTCGCAAGTACCGCGACGGCTCGAACCCGGCACGCTGGAGGGGGAACCTTGAGGCGATGTTGCCCAAGCCGTCGAAAGTGGCGAAGAACGGCAACCATGCCGCGCTGCCCTTCGCGGAGGCTCCCGCGTTCATGAAGCATCTGCGCAAGATGGAAGGCACCGGCCCGCGGGCACTGGAGTTCACCATATTGACCGCCACCCGCTCCGGCGAGGTACGCGGGGCGAAGTGGGACGAAATCGACCTTGAGGCCCGCGTGTGGACGATCCCGGCGGACCGCATGAAGATGGGCAAGGAACACATGGTCCCGCTCACCGCGGAGGCCGTAGCGCTGTTGAAAGCCTTGCCAAAGTTCGAGGGCAACAATCTTGTATTCCCCGCGTCCCGTGGCGGCGAGTTGTCGGACATGACGCTGGCCGCAGTCATCAAGCGGATGCACGAAAGCGAGACGAAGGCGGGCCGCAAGGGCTTCATCGACCCGAAGCAGACCGACAAGAACGGCAACCCGAAGATTGCCACCCCGCACGGGTTCCGCTCGACCTTCCGCGATTGGGCAGGCGAGACGACGCACCACCCCCGCGAGGTCATCGAACACGCCCTTGCGCACCAGCTCAAGGACAAGGCCGAAGCCGCCTATGCGCGCGGCAGTCTTTTCCAGAAACGACAGGCACTTATGGAGGATTGGGCCGCGTACTGCGCGAAGTGAAGGCACTATACTTTTTCAGTAAGTGACTGATCCATATAGACTTCTGTCGTCTTATTCGCTACTATTCCCCTCGATTGATCGCTGGAGACAGGAGGCGACGCCAACGAAGCGGCGTTGACCTGCCGGTATCTCCACAGGGACACAGGTTCCGGGGCGCTGCCCCGGCCCAGCACGGGTCCTGATCCGCTGTAGTTGCAGCGGTGGCGTGAGAGTAGCCGCCCCTCATGGGGCTTGCCGCTCCCGCCGCCCGCGCAGCCTACAAGGCCCCCGGTGGCGTGAGCTGAACGCTCAAGGATTCGCCACCATGAAACAAGAAACGATCCCGCTGCCAGCCTTGAAACAGGCTGTAGCCGAAGAACTCGCCCGCCGCCAAGAACGGCGCAACGCCCGCCCCACCGGCACCGCTCAGTATCTGGGCGTCAGCCTCGCCACCCTCTGGCGCTGGCACGCCGAACGCCCCGACTTCCCCCGCGCTCGCAAGATCGGTCCCCGCGCCACCGTTTGGGACCTGAATGAAATTGATGCGTGGCTGAATGCGCAAGAGCAGTGAGGAGACGGACCCATGAAACCGAGCCTCATTGCGCAAATAGCTGCGCCCACCGAAGCCCGCCGCGCGTCCTACGTCGCTTGGCTGCTCCGTCTCGACCCTCTCCGCGTGTTCCCCGCCGGGCCTGAGTGCAACACCGAAGCCGATCAACACCTTGTTGATACGGTCCTTGCCCAGCTCGAAGGACTGACCGAGCAGGCCGCGCGCTCCTCCGACCGCTCGCCGCGGGCCGTCTGGTTCCGTCGCACGCTCGAACACTGCAACGAGGTGATGAGCGGCAAAGCCGATCCCGCCGACAACGGCTGGTTCGACAACAAGGCCGGGTATCGCCGCGGAATCCACCTGTTTCAGGAGGTCGCAGAATGATTGCTGACTTCCTCAACAAGTTCCGTCCCGGCGGGCCGTGGCTGCTGGTCGCCATGCACCCGGACAAGAAGGGAACACCGCCCGGCGTCACATTCACCGATGCGGCGAAGGCGGAAGCGTGGGCGCTGGAGAAGAACAAGACCCATAACATCTACTTCGGCATCAACCCCACGCGCGAGCCGATTAACAAGAAAGCTGAGAAAACCGACATTGCCCGCCTCGAATGGCTATGGGTCGATGTTGACCCGCGTGCAGGCGAGGACTTCGAGCAGGAACGCCAACGCATCAGGTCCCTGCTGAATGGTGGAATGCCCAAGGACATTCCTGCGCCGTCGCTGGTCATCGACTCCGGCGGAGGCTATTGGGGGATGTGGCGCCTTTCGGAACCGCTCGACATTCCGACCCCGGCCAGCGAAACCGACAAGCCGTGGGAGAAGGCCGAAGCGTTCAACGTCGAACTTGCGAACCGCCTTGGCGGTGATCACTGCTTCAATGTTGACCGTATCGCGCGCCTGCCGGGGCTCACGAACTGGCCCGATCCCAAGAAGCGGGCGAAGGGCCGCGAGCCGAGCAAGGCCGAGGTCTGCGGCTGGAATGATGTGGCCTATCCGCTGACCGCCTTCAAGGCCGCGCCCCCGAAAGCCGAAACGATCAACGGCGGCACACCTACGGCCAGCAGGAAGGCATCGCCGCGCCCTTCTGTGGGCGACGGTACAGCCGCGCCGTCTGACTGGGTTCCGGGCCACGTCGCGCCGTGCAGCACCGATGACCTGCGCGAGTGGGCCGCTGCGAACGGCAAGACGATCCGCGACAACACGCTTGCGCTGATCGCCACCGGACAAGACCCGGTAGAGCCGACCAAGTACCCGTCGCGCTCCGAACCCTTGTTCAAGGTCTGCCTCGACCTCGTGCGCGCGGGCGTCGATGACGCGGTGATCTTCCGGGTCATCACCGATCCGGGCAACGCCATCGCTGAGAGCGTGCGCGAACAACCGAGCTGGGAGGGCTACGCAAAGCGCCAAATCTTCCGCGCATGGGAGGAGATCGGCCGCAAGTGGTGGCGGCATCCGAAGATCGCCTTGGAGTATCTGAACAACATGCACGCCGTCCTGAGTCAGGAAGGCGGCAAGTGTCGCGTGCTCGCGTGGTCTTGGGTTCCGCTGATGACCGACGATGACGAAGACAAGCCGCGCGAGGAACAGCGCGGGCGCTGGGTGCCGCTGCTTCAGTCGTTCGAGGACTTCCAGCACCGCTACTGCCACCTGCGAGTTGAGGCCGGAACCGACAAGGACGGCAAGCCCATCGAGGTCCCCGTGGGCAAGTGGTGGCTGCTGCAAGAAGCTCGCCGCCAATTCGATGAGCTGTGCTTTCACCCGAAGAAGCCCGAGACGGTCGGCAGGAACCTGAACCTCTGGCGCGGCTGGGGCGTGAAGCCGCAACCGGGCGACTGGTCACTGATGCGCGCCCACGTCGAAGCCGTCCTGGCCGATGGCAACGCCGAGCACGCCGACTACATCCTGAAATGGGCTGCGTGGGCCGTTCAGAACCCCCACAAGCCTGCGGAGGCTGCGCTGGTGTTCCGGGGTGGCAAGGGCGCGGGCAAGGGCATGTTCGCGCGGGCGCTGAAAGACCTGTTCGGCCAGCACGGCCTTCACATCTTCTCGGGTGACTACCTGACCGGCAAGTTCAACGCTCACCTCCGCGATGCGGTGCTGGTGTTCGCTGATGAGGCCGTCGCGCCCGACGACAACGAACGCTCCGGGCGCTTGCAGGGCCTCATCACGGAGCCGACCTTTGTTGTTGAAGGCAAGGGCGCGAACGCGGTGCAGGTCAACAACATGCTCCACGTGGTCATGGCGTCCAACGAAAAGTGGGTGGTGCCAGCCAGCAGCGATGAGCGCCGCTATGCGGTGTTCAACGTGAACGGCAACCGCGCGCAGGATCGGGACTACTTCGGCCCCCTCGCTGAACAGATGGCAAACGGCGGGCTGGCCGCGATGCTCCATGACCTGCTCGAAATGGATCTGGACGGCTTTCACCCGCGCTGGAACATCCCCCAGACCGACGCGCTGACTGAGCAGAAGCTCGCAGGCCTGCGGGGCGTGGAGCGGGCCTTTCTCGACATCCTCCAAACCGGCGAGCTGCCGGTGGAGCGGTGGCTGGACAAGAAAGCGCGCACGCTGCCTTTCGTCTCGACCACGCGGCTGTGCGAACTCGTGAACGCCCGGCTCAGGAAAGATCGCGGGCGCGACGTGACGCCCAACGAGGTGGCCGACCTGCTGAAGGCGCTGGGGTTCGAGTATCGCCAGTACCCCGTGCGCGGGTTCGCTCTGCCCACTCTTGCGGATGCTCGCGCCGCATGGGACCGGGTGAAGATTCCGGCACCGTGGGACAGCTCCGACCGCTGGACGGACCTGCCGCCGCCGAAGAAGCCGGACGCCGATGGTGATGATGGATCGCCATTCTGAAACGACATGGGGACGCCGCCGGGCTCCCCTGTCGAAAGCCCGGCGATTCTTCGGAGAACTGACATGAAGCTGTACATGAGCGACTGGCTGCGCGACGAACGCGGCAACATCACCAACAACTACAAGAACGTGGCCCGCGCGATCCAGATGCTGGGCTGCCAAGCCGAGGACTGGAACGGCCCACCGACTGACGACCGCTGGATGCTTCGTCTCAAAGGCCGGGAGGAGTCCATCCCAGCGGTGGATGCGCACCGTCACTTGCGTGAGATGGTGCAAGAACACTTCGGCTTCGACATTGGCGACTTCGCAATGCTGACCGCTTGGGCCGTTCGCTACCTGACGCGCCATTGGGACGCTGTCGATGATCGCGGAACCCCGCTGCCGACCTATCGGAACACCCGCAGCGCCGCGCGTGCGCTGGTTGATCGGCTCCAGTATGCGCCGGGGCGCGAGGATGAAGGCCGCGTGTCCCTATCGTTCGGGAATGACTCTGTGGGCCTGCCGCTGCACCGCGCTGCGATCCGGGTGCGTGAGGCGATCCGGGACGCCTTCGGCTTCGATCCGGGGCGCGAGAACGTCCTGACGTTTGTGGAGGCCGTGGTGGAGTCGCACCTGGATCAGGTCTGAGGGCCGCTGGAATCTCACGGCCTCGCTGAAACTTCTTCGGGGGCCGTGATACAGCGAAAGCCCATAGCGACTGGGGCTTGGGTGATTTTCCCACGACTACATCGACTATCGCGGGGGTTTTATCTCGGGGGGATTCTGCGGCTGCTATGCCCAAGGGGCGGACGGAGGAAGGCCGCGATTTCCTCCCGAGATTATTTAGCCGTGATAGTCGTCTGAGTCGTTAGAAAAGAGAAAGAAAGCCAGAAACGGCTGGGGTTCTGAGTATCACGGCCCCCTAAAAAGTTCTGACGTAGGCCGCTGGAGCCGTGTGAACTCGCCGCTTGCGCTGCTACTTGGGCTGATTCACCCCCGCGCCGCCGCCCGGCGTCATGGGCCACCAGCGACCGGCACGCATACAAGATCACGCCGCGCGGATTATGGCGGAGGCTTTCTCCCCGCAGTTCTCCATAGCCGTTGGAATTTCCGCATGTTTCGCGGAGAAACCCGCCTATACACCCGCCTAAAAATCTTTATCTCCCGTGATCCGGTCGCTAGAATCTATCGAAACCGCATTCACGATAGGACCCGACCATCATGGCCCGCTTCATCCTGTACGCCCGCCGGGCACTCGACACCGACCCCGCCACTGAGGACCAGTTCGCCCCGCTCCGCGCCTTCTGCGCCGCTGCTGGGCATGAGGTGGTCGCTGAGTACGCTGACGAGAACATCGACACCCGCGCCGCCCGCGATCCCCGCCCGTACCTTGACCGCGCGATCTTCGACACCCTCCGGGGCGCAGCGGATGGCATCGCTGCTGTTTCGTTCGACCGGCTGGCCCGTAGTGTGGGCGACCTCGAAAAGCTGCTACGCGAGCTGTCCGTGGCTGGCGCTGGCCTGTACGTCGCTGACCTCGACCTCGACACCCGCACGCCCGCCGGGGCCGCGATCCTCCGCGCCGTCGCCGCTGTGGTCACGTTCGACAAGGCTGTGCGCGTAGAAGCCCTGCGCCGGGGCCACCGCAAGGCGAGGGCCAAGGGCGTGAAGATCGGCGCACCTCGCATGTCCCGGAGCCTTGAGGACAAGATCGCCGCGCTGCTCAAGGCCGGGGTGAAGCCCGACCGTGTCCGCACGATCACGCACGCCGGCAAGTCCGCGATCTACCGCATCAGGAAGGACTTGGAAGCCGCCGCCGCCCTCGCAACCGAGGAGGCCGAAGCATGAGCCGCAACACCCAACTGACCAAGGGCATCGTCCGCGACCTCGCCACGAAGGGCCTGCCCGCTGACGCGCTGAACGTAGTCCGCGAACTCGCCGCCGAAGGGTGCCGTGAGCACGCTATCCGCCGGACCCTTGGGCTATCCCCCGCGCAGTGGAACGCCCTCAAGAAGGATGACGCCGAAGGCGAGCTGTCACCGCTGGCGCTGGCAATCGAGGAAGGCCGGGCGGAGGGCGCGGGCGAGGTCATCGCCGTCATGCGCGCCCGGATGAAGGAAGGCGACACCCGCGCCGCGGAGTGGCTGGGCGACAAGCTCTACAAGATCGGACGCGAGGACGGCCCCGGCGAAGCGCCAAGGGTGCTTATCCAGATCAACGCTGCGCTCACTGCCGAGGAATACGCGAGGGTGATCCATGTCCAGCCCGACTAACAACATCATCGCCCCAACCCCGTTCCAGGCGCGCGTGCTCGCCGTCCCGGAAGATCATTTCTTGTTCCTTGGGGGTGGCCGCGGAGGTGGCAAGTCCTTCGGCCTGCAACTGCTGATCCTTCGGCACTGCGACCAGTACAAGCAGCGCGCCCGGGTCCTCGTGACGCGCCGCCGCTTGAAGTCGCTGCTCCAGTTCGCGGAGGAAACCCGCGCGCTGCTGCGCTCCGCCTATGGGCGTGAGGTCGCCTACAACATGAACGACAACGTGTTCAGGCTTCCGAACGGGGCCACGATCACGCTGACGCACGTTGAATCGAGTTCGGCCCTGAGTGACGTTGCGCAGGGTCACTCCTACAGCCTGATCGTGGTCGATGAGGCGGGCGAAGGTCCGGGCATGGACGTAATCGACCAGCTCGGGCTATCGCTGCGCGCGCCGGGCGTCCCGCTGCGCATGGTCCTTGCCGGAAACCCCGGCGGGGCGAATCACAGCGCCCTCGCTGAACGCTACGTGACCGCACGGACCCCTTGGGCTCCGTTCGAGTTCGGCGGCAACACTTGGGTCTATGCGCCCAGCGTGGTCGATGACAACCCGCACCTGCCGGAGGCGTACCGCCGCAACTTCGAGGTCTTGAAGCACACCGACCCGGCGCTGTACCGGGCGCACCGTGAGGGCGATTGGTCCGCGCTGACAGGGGACTTCTTCAGCGGGTCATGGCAGCACTCGCGCGCCGTGTTCGATCATCACGAGGTCCCGCCCGACTTGTTCACCTCGTTGAAGCTCGGCATCGACTGGGGCAGCGCCGCGCCGATGGCCGCTGTGCTGGGCGGCCAGCTCGCCTTCGATGTTCGCCTGAGCGATGATCGGGTGATGCCGCGGGGCTCGTGGGTCATCTACGATGAACACGCGGAGTTCGACCCGCGCAACATCGCCCGCGGCACGGGCCGTTCGCCATCACAGATTGCGCCCGCCCTTCATGCCATGTGCGCCCGCTCCGGTGTCCGCGCGCGGGGCGTCATCGACGCCGCCGCCGAAGCCAAGACCGCCGGGCGTCACGAGGACAGCATCAGCGACTTGTTCCGCGCCGCCGGGGTGCGGGTCACGCCAGCCCGCAAGGGGCCGCGCGTCCCGCGCTTCGAGGTCATCAAGCAACTGATGGTGCAGGGCGAGTTCTTCGTGGCCTCGCGCTGCCGGTTCTGGCTCTCGACCGTCCCGGCGCTGCCGCGCGATCCGCGCCGCCCCGAGGACGTGGACACCTCCGCGAACGATCACATGCTGGATGCCACGTCCTACCTGATTGCCGGGGCTTCGCAGGGTGCCGTGAGCGTGGGCGACTTCGCTGGACCGCCGCCTCGCCTGCCCGACACGGGGGACCGGATCATGTATGTGTGAAGGGTTCGGGAGGCACCCCGGCGGACTTTACTTTTTACGCAAGTCATTGATCTACAACTTCTTTTTCTTGCCGCGCGGTCCATTCGTCCAGTATGGTTCCTCGAAAGTGCGGGCATTTGGCGTCCGTGCTTTAGGTTGGGAGTGGCCCCGCCGGTGACGTGTCAAGAGGCCCTTCCGAGTCGTGATGACTTTTCAGAGGAGCCCGAACATGGCCACCGTAGATTTCAAGAAGGTCCCCACCGATGTTCCGCTGACCGCGGAGAACATCGACCGGCTGACCGCCCGCGCCACCGAACTTGCGACCGCCTTTCAGGCGCGCATCGCCAAGATTCAGCAGCAGGTAGCGGAGGCCCGCGACCGCTTCAGCCGCGAAGCTGAGGAGGTTGTCCGCGAAACCGAACCGGCCAACCGCACCGTTGCCCGCCAGTTCGCCAAGCAGCAAGAAGCCTCCCGCATCGCCAAGTTCCGCCTGACCATCGCGGAATCGTCGCGCGCCCAGCGCGAGGAACTGTTGCGCCCGTTCGCCAAGCTCGCCGCTGACGCCGAATTCCTGCTGTCCCTGAACCAGTCCCCGGCGCAGGCCCTTGGGCGGATCGCCCTGGGCGACACGAAGCGCCTGAACTACCAGCTCACGCTCGAAGGGGCCGGGCCGGTTGAACTCGAAACAGCCGCCATCACCGCCATCGCCACCAATGACCTCCCGCTCGCCGCCGCCATCGCAACGGTTGTGGATCGCCGCCCGCGCGACCGCCGCCCGTTCTCCGTGGGCGACTTCGCCCAGCGGGTGTTCGGTGCGCAGCACGCGGAGATTGTCGCCAAGCTCAAGGGCGTGATCCTCGCCTATGAATCGGCCATCGCCGCCGACCGCGAATTTGTCCGCGGACAGGCCGACCCGATCAAGAACCTGTCGCTGGCGCTCGCTGAGAAGGCGATTGCGCAAGCCGCGGGCGATGAAGCCTGAGAACACCCCGGCAATACCGCGGGAGTGGGGCGGGCATGTCCCGCGCTGGCTCCGGGTCGATGATCCGCGGGTGAAGGTTCGCGCCTGCATCCGCTGTCGTGCCGACTTCTGGAGCGCACACGCCGGGCACAGGTTTTGTCCGAAGTGCGCCGAAGAAATCCGCGCTATCTACTGAGGAGGCCGTCATGGCACAACACAACGTAGCGAAGGCGAAAGCCATTCACCAAGAGCGCCAAGGACGCCGCGATGCGAACGTGGCCGCGATGAAGCGCGGGACCGTCGCAACCCAGCTTCAAGGCTTCATCAATCACGCCTACAAGCGCCCGAACGCGAAGCCGCGCGGGCGCTGACCGAATGAAGCCCGCCGCCCGCGTCAGCGGTGTGCGCCTCACGCTTCCGTCCTCTTGATTGGGCGCGCGGGCTTCACCCTTCAAGGCCTGTCGTAGGAGACTTCCGGGAGGCGTACAACCTCGCCCCTCGACCCGGAGGAGGAAGGCGGCAGGCCTTGCCTACGATTGAGGCAAGATTCGCCTATCCCCCGGCACCCGCGGACGGTAAAATCTTGTTCAATCGACTCTGAACAAGATAACCGGAAAATATAACACAGTGCTCAAACAACTTGCCCTTGACTACCAGTCGCAGGCGTTCCGCTCCACGCGGGCGATCCATGCCGACTGCTTCGAGTGGCTGGGCCGTATCCCCGCGGACAGCCTTCATGCCATCGTGACCGATCCGCCCTATGGTGTGAAGGAATACGACTTCGACCAGTTGGAAAAGAAGGAGAACGGCAACGGGGGCATCTGGCGCATCCCACCGTCCTTTGATGGGCATGTGCGCTCCCCGCTCCCGCGATTCACCGCCCTCGACAAGAAAGAACGCGAAGCCATTGACCGCTTCTTCTTCGAGTGGGGCAAGCAGGTCATGCACGCCCTTCGGCCCGGCGGTCACGTATTCCTCGCCAGCAATTCCTTCCTGTCGCAGCTCGTGTTCCATGCGCTCGTGCGGAGTGGCCTTGAGTTCCGCGGCGAGTTCATCCGGCTAGTGCGGACCCTTCGCGGAGGCGACCGCCCGAAGAATGCTGAGGACGAATTCCCGGACGTGTGTTCAATGCCGCGGGGCTGCTATGAGCCGTGGGGCATCTTCCGCAAGCCGATCCCGGCGAAGATGACCGTTGCCGAGTGCCTGCGCACCTATCAGACAGGCGGGCTGCGCCGTCTCGCTGACGGAAACCCCTTTGCGGATGTCGTGGTCAGCGAGCGGACGCCGAAGCGCGAGCGCGAGATTGCGAACCACCCGAGCATCAAGCCTCAATCGCTGATTCGCCAGATCGTCCGCGCCGCCCTCCCCCTGGGCGAGGGCGTGATTGCCGATCCGTTCATGGGCTCCGGTTCCACCGTGGCAGCAGCGGAGGCACTAGGGCTGCATTGCGTGGGCATAGAGCGGTATCAGGACTACTACGACATGGCCGCCGAAGCGGTGCCGCAGCTCGCGCGCGTTGATGTTCGATCCTTCGCCCACAAGGAAGCGGAGCTGGAATCACAGCTCCACCTCCTCTGACTACAGCGGCAGGCCCGGCGCGTTGTAAATCCAATTCGCCATCATCTTGTTGTAGCCGGAGCTGGTCACGCTCGCCGTGATCGTCCTCCGGCTGGTCTCCGACCGCCCGGCAAACTTCCAGTCGCTTTCCTCCAACTGCGCGCCCACAACGCGCAGGAATCGGAAGGGCATGGGCTCCACCCCGTTCGATTCATCAACCGCCCGGTTGCCGTCGAACATGAACACCATCAGCCAGATGTTCTCCGCGTTGTGGCCCTGCCACGACTTGAGATAGCGAGACGCCTTAACCTCGATCCCCTCATGTGCGTATTGCACCGAGTCATTCGGAAAGCGGCCCGCCGGGATGAGGTCGGGGTGTCCGTTGTGGTATCGGTTCTTGACGATCCCCGTCGAATGCTTGGGCAGGTTCGCGGTCATGAACTCGCCCACGATGCTGCTGAAGTTCGCGGGCATTAGCATCGTCTCGAAGCGAGGCGAGCCGTTCTCGTGAAGCCGGACATTGACCATCTGCATGAACGCGATGAAGTCATTCATCGCAGCGCAGAGGTGTTCAATCGTCACGCCGTGGGGGATAACCGCCCGCGGGTTGAAGTGCTCGATCTTGACGGGTTCCGGGTTGCAGGCTTCAAATTCTCGTTGCTCTTCTGGTGTCATCAGGTCCGTTCGCTCTCAGGTCATTACAAACCTGTCATGCTAACGGTGAACAACACGGGGTGCCAGCGCAAAGACCCGCGCCCGGTTCGCGGAGCCGTCGCCGGAAAGAAAAAAGCCACCGCAGAGGGTGGCTTCTTCATCGTCTCACAGGGCCTTACCCCATCGCATCCCATCACTTCGGGAAAGGCGGGTTTTTAGGCGGGTGTGCCGTCAGAACCCTGCGGGAAGGCCAGTAAAACTGGCAAAATTGGCGGAGACGGAGGGATTCGAACCCTCGATGCAGGTTTAAGCCCGCATGCTCCCTTAGCAGGGGAGTACCTTCAACCACTCGGCCACGTCTCCGAACCGCGCGCATTGTAGCGGAAGCCGGACCTCGGCGCCACTACGGATCAGCTTTTCGGCACGGAGGGATGGCGCAGAACGAACCACGCGCCGTACAGCATGAGGCTGGCGACGAGCAGCAATAGCCAGGTCGGCATGTGCGTGTAGCGGACCATGTAGGCCATGCTGAGGGCCATGCTCGTGATGGAGACGATCTTGGCTTTGAGCGGGATCACACGGTGCAGATGCCAGGCTCGCAAAGGCGGGCCGAACACGCGATGCGATTCGAGCCAGGCGTGGAAACGCTTCGAGGATTTCGAGAACGCCCACAGGGCAAGCAGCATGAACGGGACGGTGGGCAGGCCGGGCAGCACGGCGCCTATCGCGCCAAGACCGAAAAAAACCCATGCGAGCACGAAGTAGAAATGTCGCATGCCGTGCCTTGCCTGGACGCCGCCCGTGCGGCCCGGCTCAGTTTGCCTTGTCGAGTTCGAAGGCCTGATGGAGTGCGCGTACGGCGAGCTCCGTGTACTTGTCTTCGACAACGACCGAAATCTTGATTTCGGATGTCGAGATCATCTGCAGGTTGATGTTTTCCTTGGACAGGGTCTCGAACATGGTGCGTGCGACACCGACGTGCGAACGCATGCCGACGCCGACGATGGAGACCTTGGCGATCTTGTCGTCGCCGGTGACTTCGCGGGCGCCGATGGCGGAGGCGGTCACCCTGACGATGCCGATCGCCTTGTTGAAATCGTTGCGGTGCACGGTGAAGGTGAAATCGGTCGTGTTCGCATGGCCCACGTTCTGCACGATCATGTCGACGTCTATGTTGGCGTCGGCGACCGGGCCGAGGATCTTGTAGGCGATGCCGGGATGATCGGGCACGCCGACGACGGTGATCTTCGCTTCGTCGCGGTTGAAGGCGATGCCGGAGATGACGGGTTGTTCCATGCTGTCGTTTTCCTCGAATGTGATGAGCGTGCCGTCGCCTTCGTCCTGAAAGCTCGACAGCACACGCAGTTTGACCTTGTACTTGCCGGCAAACTCGACCGAGCGGATCTGCAGCACCTTGGAGCCGAGGCTCGCCATTTCGAGCATTTCCTCGAAGGTGACGGTCTTCAGGCGACGCGCATCGGGGACGATGCGCGGGTCGGTGGTGTAGACGCCGTCGACATCAGTGTATATCTGGCATTCGTCGGCCTTGAGGGCCGCTGCCAGCGCCACGCCGGTGGTATCGGAGCCGCCGCGGCCCAGGGTGGTGATGTTGCCGCCGTCGTCCACGCCCTGAAAGCCTGCGACCACGACCACGTGGCCGGCATCGAGGTCGCGCCGCATGTTGGCCTCGTCGATGCTGAGGATGCGGGCCTTGGTGTGGGCGTTGTCGGTAAGGATCTTCACCTGGCCGCCGGTATAGCTTTTCGCCTTGAGGCCCAGGTCCTTCAGGGCCATCGCCAGCAACGCGATGGTGACCTGCTCGCCGGTGGACACCAGCATGTCGAGCTCGCGTGGATCGGGCACGGCCTGGATCTCCCGGGCCAGCGCGATCAGGCGATTGGTCTCGCCGGACATGGCGGAGAGCACGACGACAACCTGGTGGCCGAGCATTTTGAACTTGGCGACGCGTTCCGCGACGGCGCGGATACGCTCGACGTTGGCGACCGAGGTGCCGCCGTATTTCTGTACGATGAGGGCCATTTTGAGAGCTGCGGGCTGGAAATGTCGGTTGTGGAAGTAAAGCAGCGATTTTAAGGGATCAGCGCTCGAAAAGCGCGATCGATTCGACGTGTGCCGTGTGCGGGAACATGTTGGCAACGCCTGCGGCCTTGAGACGGTAGCCCTTCACATGCACCAGCACCTCGGCGTCGCGGGCCAGGGTGGCAGGGTCGCAGGAGACGTAGACGAGGCGGTGCGGCCCACCCGTGTCCGGCAGGGCCTTCACGACCTCGATGGCGCCGGAACGGGGCGGGTCGATCAGCAGCTTGTCGATCGGGCCCAGCGCGGCGAATTTCTCGGGCGTCATTTCGAACAGGTTGTCCACTGCGAACGTTGCGTTCGGCAGGCGGTTGCGCAGGGCGTTTTCGCGCGCCCGGGCGACGAGTTCCCCGCTGCCTTCGATGCCGTGCACTGCGGCGCCGCTGCGCGCGATCGGCAGGGTGAAATTGCCCAGCCCGCAGAACAGGTCGACGATGCGCTCGCCCGGCCGCGGGGCGAGCAGGCGCAGGGCGCGGCTGACCAGGGCGCGGTTGATCGCGGTATTGACCTGGGTGAACTCGGTCGGCCGGAACGGCATGACCAGGTCGAATTCGGGCAGGCTGTAGCCGAGTTCGGGCGCATCGAGCGGCCAGAACGGCCGCGCGGTCTCGGGGCCCTTGCGCTGCTCCCATATCTGGATGCCGTGCCGTTCCGCAAAGGTCCGTATCCGGACGGCGTCTTCGTCGGTCCAGGGTTCGAGCAGGCGGAACACCAGAACGGTGATGCGCTCGCCGGCCGCGATCTCGATCTGCGGAATGCGGTCCGAGTTCGACAAGCCCAGAATCAGGTCGCGCAACGGCCGGATCAGCGCCGAGACGTCGGGCGTGAGCACCTCGCAGCCGTCCATGTCGGCGATGAAGCTGGAGCGCTTTTCGTGGAAGCCGACCAGGATGCCGCCTTTCTTGTCCACGCGCCGTACCGACAGGCGCGCACGGTGGCGGTAGTGCCAGGCGGGGCCGTGCAGCGCGCGCAGGATCAGTTCGGGCGTCACCTTGCCGATGCGCGCGAGGTTTTCCTCCAGCACGCGCTGCTTGGCGGCGACCTGGGCACCGGCTTCCAGATGCTGCATCGAGCAGCCGCCGCAGCGGCCGAAATACCGGCACTGCGGGTCGGCCCGTTGCGCGCTGGCCTTGAGGATGCCGACCGCATTGGCGGAGTTGTACTTGGCGTGCTTGCGGTAGACGGCGATTTCGGCGCGTTCGCCTGCCAGCGCGCCGTCGACGAAGGTAACCTTGCCGTCGATGCGCGCAACGCCGTGGCCCTCGTGGTCGAGGGAAAGGATGTCGACGACGGGGCTCATCCTAGAAACCGTAGCTGGACGCACCCGGGGGTGCGTCTGATCGGGTGGCTGCCGCACCAGCGGCTTTACGAATCCGGCCTGCCCCTTGCGGGTACAAAGACAGGCGCACGAGCAGGCGTGTCATCGGATGCGTAGCGTTCCCACATTTCGGGTGAATACGGTCGAAGGCGGGAAATTCAGTATTCATACGGCTTTTGTATATAGCGATAAGCGGTCAACTGCGGTTTCTAGGATGTTGTCCAGGCGGTCAGGAATTCCTGCCAGTGCGGTGCGGGGGTCGATTCCACCGTATGGCGTGCCAGTGCGATTTCACCGGCGTAGGCCGCTTCGTTGAGCGTGCCGCGCATCTTCTGGAAGCGCAGATAGACCAGCCAGGTGTTCATCACGTCGGTCTCGCAGTAGTTGCGGATGGCGTCGATTTCGCCGGCCTGATATGCCTCCAGCACTTTCGAACCGTCCATGCCCAGCTTGCCGGGAAAGCCGCACAGCTTGGCCATGTCGTCGAGCGGCGCGTTGGCGCGCGGCTGGTACATGGCCAGCACGTCCATCAGGTCGAGATGGCGGGTGTGGTAGCGCCCGAGGTAGCTGTTCCATTTGAATTCCTTGTCGTCGTCGCCCCAGTCCCAGTAGCGGGGCGCGGCGACGCCGTGGATCAGGCCGCGGTAGTGCAGCACCGGCAGGTCGAAGCCGCCGCCGTTCCAGGACACCAGTTGCGGCGTATAGCGCTCGATGCCGTCGTAGAAGCGCTGGATCAGTTCGGCTTCGCTGCTGTCGCGTTCGCCGAGCGACCAGATCTTGAGCTGGTCGCCGCCGGTTTTGTCGGTGTGGCGCAGCACGCAGGAAATCGCGACGACGCGGTGCAGGTGCAGCGGCATGAAGTCGCTGCCGGTCTTCTGGCGGCGGGCGAGCAGTGCCATTTCGGTGAGTTCCGCGGCGGGCAGGCCCTGCGTGTCGATGCCGTTGACGGCGGCAAAGCCGGGGATATCGGGAATCGTTTCGATATCGAAAACCAGGGTGGGAGACATGGCGTAAGCGCGGGCAAAACCCGCATTCTACCGCTCCGGCCCAGCCCGGTCAGATCAGAGCGGCGTCCAGCGCCGAGGCGGCGATCAGGGCGTCGAGGTAGGCGACGGAAATCTGGTGCAGAGGGATGTCGGTTGCGTTTGCGTAGACCGTAAGCGCATCGGCGTTATTGGTTTCGCAGGCGTGCGCCAGACGCAGCATCGCGCCTTCGGGTGAGGGTTCGGCCGAGAGCGCCCGCGCCATTGCCGGGGGCAGGCCCAGCCGGCGCGTTAGTGCGTCCACCGGCAGATTCAGGGCATGCGGCGCAACCGAGAGCAGGCCGATCTCGAATGCGGCGGCGGCGTTCTCGGCAGGTGCGCCCAGCCGGGTGATCTTGCCCATGAACAATGCGCGGGTGAGTGCGCTTACCGCGTGCTGGCGGGTGGTTTCGGTCGGGTGGGTGCCGGCCAGCGCAAGCAGGGCGGCGACGCGGCCGGCCCGCTGCGGCCCCAGCATGACCAGGGCGTGCGCGGCTGATTCGGCCGGTCGGCTGAGACCGCCTGCCTGCGAGTTGGCGATGGCCAGCAGGCGCGGCCCCAGCTTGGGATTCAGCCTGACGAAGGAAATCAGCGTTTCGACCGAATGGCCGAGCGCGATGGCGAGCAGATCGACCTGCATGGTCGCATCCTGCGCATCCCTGCCTGGCAGGGTGTCGTCCGGCAATGCGCCGCTCTTGAACCAGGTGCCGGCCGGCCATTGCTGCCGGGCCGTGCCGGCGACGCCCTCGACGATCAGGCGGGCACCCGTGGGCGGCGCGGCGCAGTCGGCCCGGCAGGCGAGAAACTGCCAGGCCTGCAGACTGTCGAGGACGACAGCATTGCCGGGGTTCAGGGCTGGGCAGAAACGCATGCCCTCGTCCTGTAGCGCGAGCACGCGGGCAAGCTGCTGCGTGTCGTCGACGTTTACGCGCCAGACCAGGGCGGGATGGCGGATTTCGTGCAGGACGTCGCTGAACAGGATTTCGGCGCTGATCTGAACCATGAGGGGCAGGGAACCTGTCAGTCCGTCCTGCACCAGCGAAAACAGGCCGGTCAGCAACATGTCCTCGTCCATGCGCTGCAATTCGGGGGCCGCATCCGGCGGCGCGATCTGCCCGCGCAGGACCAGTTGGTGCGCGACGAGTTCGGACGCACTGTCGAAGATCGGTTCGAAGGACAGAAAGCGTGCGCGCAGGTCCGCTTCGCGGGTGGGCGCGTCGCTTCCCGCCCCGAGCATCTGGGTAACGGCGACGGACTGTTCGGATTCGCCGGTGTTGATGCCGCCGCCGACGATGCGCGAGGGTTGGGAATCGTCCGAGATCATGGCAAGGCTGAAAATTTTTGTAAGCGCATTCTAGCGCCGCGAACCCAATCTGGTGCGAATCGGTCAAGATGCGGGTGCGCAACTGCGCCTGTCCATCCAAACGAGGAGACCACAGTCATGCATTCCACCCCCGTCCTGTCCACCCTGATCGCGGGCGCGTTCGCCGCCACGTCCCTGCATGCCGCCCCGCGCGACGAGATCGTGTCCGCAGCGGCCGATCAGAAAAGCGTCGCCGTCACGATCTACAACGACAACCTGGCGCTGGTGAAGGATGCGCGCCAGGTCCGGCTCGACCGCGACCTGAATCGTCTGGCCTGGCGCGAAGTCTCGGCGCAGATGCGGCCGGAGACTGCACAACTCCGCAATGCCGCACGGCCGGACGGCTTTCGCCTGCTGGAGCAGAACTTCGACTTCGATCTGCTCACGCCCGCCAAACTGCTCGATAAATATGTGGGCCGTGAAATCACGGTCGTCCGCACCAATCCGGCCACTGGCGCGGAAACGCGCGAAACCGCCACGGTGCTGTCGACCAACAACGGGGTCGTACTGAAGTTCGCCGACCGCATCGAGACCGGTGCGCCCGGCCGCATCGCGTTCCCGGGCGTGCCGGATACGCTGCGCGACAAACCCACGCTGGTGATTTCGCTGCTGAATCCGGCCGCGGGCATGCAGCATCTCGAGCTGTCCTATCTCACCGGCGGCCTGTCATGGCGTGCGGACTACGTCGCCGAGCTCAATGCCGACGACAGCGCGCTCGATCTGAACGGCTGGGTGACGCTTACCAACCAGAGCGGCGCGGCTTACCCCAACGCGAAACTGCAGCTGGTCGCGGGCGACCTCAACCGTGTGCGCGAGGCGCAGCCGTCGCCGCGCGCGATGATGGCGATGGCCGCCAAGGTGGCCGATGCGGCCGAGATGCAGCAGGAATCGCTGTTCGAATACCACCTCTATACCATGCAGCGGCCTACTACGCTGGCGGAGAACCAGACCAAGCAGGTGGCGCTGATGTCGGCCACGCGGGTGCCGGTGAAGAAGGAATTCCTGCTCGAAGGCGCGAACTATTACTACTCCGGCCAGTACGGCGAGCTGGGGCAGAAGATGAAGGTCGGCGTTTTCGTCGACTTCGCGAACAAGGGCGAGGGCCTGGGCATTCCGCTACCCAAGGGCGTGATCCGCGTCTACAAGCAGGACAGCCAGGGCAATGCGCAGTTCGTCGGCGAGGACCGTATCGACCACACGCCGAAGAACGAGACCGTGCGCCTGAAGCTTGGCGACGCCTTCGACGTGACCGCCGACAAGAAGCAGACCGCCTTCCAGAAGCTGGCCGGCAGCGGGCGCTACAACTACGTGTTCGAATCGGCCTACGAGATCGTGCTGAAGAACGCCAAACCGGAACCCGTGACCGTGACCGTGCGCGAGCCGATGCCGGGCGACTGGACCATGGTGAGCGAATCGCTGCCGCACACGCAGGCTGCCTCGGGCACGGCGGAGTGGAAGGTGAAGGTGCCTGCCGAAGGGCAGGCGACGCTGACCTACCGCGTGCGCGTCAGGTACTGAGCCCGCGCCGCCGGCGGATGTCGGCAATGAGGCCCAGGGTCGAGCCGTCGTGCTCGCCGATCACGCGCACCGAACTCAGCGCGGCGCGGATCGGCGGCGCAAGCTGCTTGCCCAGTTCCACGCCCCACTGGTCGAAGCTGTTGATCTGCCAGATCGCCCCCTGCACGAAAACCTTGTGCTCGTAGAGCGCGATCAGCATGCCCAGCGTGTGCGGATCGAGCTTCTGGTAGAGCAGCGTATTGCTCGGCCGGTTGCCGGGGAAGACTTTGTGGGGCGCCAGCGCGCGCGCTTCTTCTCGGCTCATGCCCTGGGCGATCAGTTCGGCCTCGATGACCGCGCGCGATTTGCCCTTGAGCAGCGCTTCGGTCTGCGCCAGGCAGTTGGCGAGCAGCCATTCGTGCTGATCGGCGAGCGGCGTGTGGTTGACCGCTGCGACCAGAAAGTCGGTGGGAATCAGCCGCGTGCCCTGATGCACCAGCTCGAAGAAGGCGTGCTGGCCGTTGGTCCCGGGCGCGCCCCATACGATGGGGCCGGTGTTGTAGTTCACCCGCTTGTTGGCGCGATTGACGTTCTTGCCGTTCGATTCCATGTCGAGCTGCTGCAGGAAGGGCACGAGCAGGCGCAAACGCTGATCGTAGGGAAAGATGCCGTAGGTGTCGGTGCCCCAGAAATTGGCGTACCAGATGCCGAGCAGGCCGAGAATCGCGGGCATGTTGGCGTCCAGCGGCGCTTCGCGGAAATGGAGGTCCATGGCGTGCGCGCCGGCCAGCAGGGCCTGGAAATTGCCCCAGCCGATCTGCAGCGCGATCGAGAGCCCGATGGCCGACCACAGCGAATAGCGGCCGCCGACCCAGTCCCAGAAGATGAACATGTTCTCGGGATCGATGCCGAAGCCTTCGACCGCCTGGGCGTTGGTCGACAGCGCGACGAAATGGCGCGCCACCGCCGCCGGCGCGCGCAGTGCGGCGAGCAGCCAGGCCTTGGCCGAGTTGGCGTTGGCCAGCGTTTCCAGCGTGGTGAAGGTCTTGGAGGCCACGATGAAGAGCGTGGTCTCGGGATCAAGCGTTTTGAGCGTGGTCGCCAGATGGGCCGGGTCGAGGTTGGAGACGAAGTGTACGCGCACGCTTTCCACCGCGTAGTGGTCGAGCGCGTGGCACACCATCGCCGGGCCGAGGTCGGACCCGCCGATGCCGATATTCACCACGTCGCGGATCGGCTTGCCGGTGTGGCCGCGCCAGCTGCCGTTGTGCACCGATTCGACGAAATGCTGCATGCGCCCGAGCACGCGGGCAACCTCGGCTTCGATTTCGATACCTTCGACGAGGAGGGGCGGCCGTGCCGGCGCGCGCAGGGCCGTGTGCAGCACGGCGCGATCCTCGGTGAAGTTGATGCGCTTGCCGCTGAACATGTCGTCGCGCAGGCCTTCGAGGCCGGATTCCCGCGCCAGCCTGGCCAGCAGCGCCAGCGTCTCGTCCGTGACGCGGTTTTTGGAGTAGTCGAGCAGTAGATTGCCGCAACGCAGGGAGAGGCGGTCGAAGCGCTGGGCGTCCTCGCGGAATGCGGTGCGCATGTCGAAGTCGCGCATGGCCTTGAAATGCGCCTCCAGCGCTTTCCATGCCGGCAGATGTTTGAGCGGTTTCATGGTCGGACGATGTGCGGGTCAGCCCCGGAAGGTATCATACGGGCTTCATAGCGGCATTCGCTCCCGACAGTTTAGAGTCCCCATCATGGCTACCGTGACACGCAACAAGCTGGTTTTCATCACCTATTCCATCCTCGACGCGCGCGGCATGGTCGTCGAGCAGCACGATATTCCCGTCGGCTACGTGCACGGCGCCAACAGCGGCATCCTGCCCGCGATCGAGCAGGCCGTGAATGGCCGCGCGGTCGGTGAGCGTGTCGAGATCGCGCTTTCGCCTGAAGAAGGATATGGCGAACGCGACGAGAGCCTGGTCTACGTCGAAGCCGTCGACAATGTGCCGCCCGAGTTTCGCCGGGTCGGCGCCGAGGTCCTTTTCCAGAACGAGGCGGGCGATACCAAGGCGTTCTACGTGACCGCGATCGAGGACGGCAAGCTTACCCTGGACGGCAATCCCTCGCTGGCCGGGCAGAGCGTCACCTGCCTCGTCAACGTGGTGGACATTCGCGACGCGACGCCGGAGGAAATCCGCAACGGCCGGCCGCTCGACGTGCCGACCGGTACGCAGGTGCACTGAGATTCCCTTGGTAAAACAAAAAAGCCGGGTCACCCCGGCTTTTTTGTTGCATGACGCAGACCTTATTTGGCGGGGCAGGCCTTGTCGCCCGGAATCTTGCCCGGCAGCTTGAGGAAGGCTTCGAACGGGCCCATCACACCCATGGCCTCCATCATGGGGCCGGTAAATTTCAGGCGGCGGAAGGTCATCGCCTTCATGGGACCGTATTCGCCCGCGCCCATCTCCTCCCAGCGTTTGGTTTCGGCATGCATGACGTAGTCGACCGAGTCGTCCAGCTGGGCGTTCTGCACGGCGCCGCCGTACACGCACATCGCCTTGCCGTCCTTGGCCACGATCTTCAGTTCGGTCGCCGTCGCCTCGCCGCAGTCGGTGCGGTACAGATGGATGATCTTGTAGCCGCGGCCCTTGTCGTTCTTGATCCACTTGTCGGCCAGGCCGGTGGTCAGGTCGGCGTCCTTGTTCCAGGCATCGCAGGCCTGGGCGGTCCATTCCGGGGACATCATCGGCGCCGCGGCATATGCGGTGCCGGCGAACGCGGTCAGCAAGGCCGCAACGAGTGCTGCGTGTTTCATGGTTTTCTCCTCCTGCAATAGGGTTACAACTTGTGGTGGTATACGAAGAATGCTCTCCGTAGCGGCACGGTAGCGATGCGCTGCCACGCTGTCAATGCGGCAGCCGGTTCTTGAGGTAGCCGTAGAGCCAGGTGCCGTGGAGGGCCCCCGCCAGCGCGGCGAGCGCGCCGATCGAACCCATGCCGACCAGGGCGAATATCGGACCCGGACAAAGGCCGATGACACCCCATCCGAGCCCGAAAATGATGCCGCCGAGGACATAGTTGAGGTGGCCGGGCGGTTTTTCCGGAATCGCGATGACCTCGCCTTCGAGGGTGTGCAGGCGGTCGCGGCGTTTGAGGAGGCGGATTCCTGCGAGGCCGGTCGCGATGGCCGTGGCCATGATGCCGAACATATGGAAGGACTGGAAATGGAACATTTCCATGATCCGGTACCAGGAAGCCGCTTCGGATTTGACGAGTACGAAGCCGAAGGCCAGGCCGGCGAGCAGATAGGGCAGGAAGCGCATGTGGTTCACCAGAAAAGCGAAAACAGGTGGGGCGTGATGAAATGCGCCGAAAACAGGCCGCCGGCGAAGATGCCGAGCACGGCCAGCAGGGATTGCCGTTGCAGGGTCGACAGGCCGGTGATCGCGTGCCCCGAAGTGCAGCCGCTGGCATAGCGCGTGCCGAAGCCGACCAGTACGCCGCCGGTGAACATGACGAACACCGAGAGCCAGGTCAGATCGAACAGCACGGGCGGCAGAAAACCGCCCGCGATGGGTACGTTCCAGTTCGAAAACATGGTCAGTGCGGCGACCGAGAGATCGACCGGATCGGGGTTGGCGAATACGACGCCGGCCAATAGGCCGCCAAGCACGGTGCCCAGTGCGAAAACCAGGCTCCAGTTGTGCTCACGCCAGTTGTACTGGAAAAAATCGACGCCGATGCCTTTGGGCTGGGCCATGGCGCACATGTGGCGCAAGTTCGATGAAATGCCGAACGAGCGGTTGCCGATCCAGAGCATGAGCGGGACCATGAGACCGATCAACGGGCCGGTCACGTACCAGGGCCAGGGTGCATAGAGCCAATCCAGCATGGGGCGCGTGTCCTTGTGACGAAAAGGACGCATGCTAGGGGCGCAGGGAATATATATGCAAGATTATTAATATTATTAAGTTATAAATTTCTTATATATGTACGCCGCAATGTGGCATCAGGGGGGGCCGAGACTGGTTTCGACGAGGCGTATCCGGCGCGTCAACCGGTCGGCCAGCTCCTGCTGGCCGGCAGTTTCGGCCTGTTGGCGCCGCAGCGTCAGATAAGTCAGCAAAGGTTGACGCCAACCCTGCGCCGAAGCCGTTTCGGTGGCCAGTTCCAGTATGGATGCATCGTGCTCGCGGCGCATCACGAGCAGGCTCGCTTCGAGCAGACGGGCAAGCGGATCGGTGACGCGCGCGGGCACGTCGCGGCGCCTGTCGGGGAGCGCTGCCGCCAGGTCGCGGTGCTGGGCGGGCAGCAGCGCGGGGTCGATCCCGTTCCAGTCCAGGGTGATGAAACGGAAATAGGCACGATCCGCAGGGGTGGTCTCGACAGTGGCAAGATCGGCGTATTCGGCGCAGGCGTCGTCGATCAGCATGGCACGGCGCACCGCGCAACGGGCCAGCCACAGGCGCGCGGTTTCGGCTACGCGTCCCGCGCCGCCGGTGGCGGCAATCGCCTGCTGGAAATAACGTTCGGCGAGCGTGTTCTCGCCGCGCAATGCATGTTTCGCATAGCGTTCGATCAGGTCGGCCGCATCGGTTTTCCAGTCAGGTGGCGGCGGGCCACTGCTGCCGCAGGCGGCGAGCAGCGTCAGCGCGGCGAGTGCAAGCAGGCGTCTCATGGCAATTTCACCTCGGGGTCACGCGCGAACGGCCATTTTTTGTTGATCTCGTTGACCAGGGCGTTGGCCTTGCGCACGGCGTCGTCGATCTCGGCGCGCAGCTTCGCGATGTCCTGCGTGCCGTCCTTGACGTTGGCCGAAATGTCGACCGCGTTGGCCATCAGCGCATCGGCCTTCTTCAGGCTGGACTGCGCGTCGTCCAGCATGTGGCGCACCTGGACCAGCGATTCGCGCGTGTGTTCGGCCACACCGTTCGGATCGAACAGCCAGCTGTCGGTTTTGGCAGCCATGCCGTCCATTCTCAGGGCGAGGCTGTCGAGTTTGGCGACGAGCGCGCGGGTCTTTTCCAGCGAATCGGTCACGGCGCGCGCTTTTTCCGGGCTACCGAGGATGCCTTCGAGCACGCCGTAGTCACCGGTCATGCGGTCGGTGACGGTCTTCACGTTGGCCAGCGTGGCGTTGATTTCGCCGTCCTGGCGGGTGAGATGCTCGACGTTGGCCAGAATGGCTTTCACGCGTTCGACCAGGGCCGGGATTTCCTTGCTGACGTCGGACGTGACCAGCAGCATCGTCGAACCGTCCGGCAGCGGCTCGGCTTTCAGATCGGGCGAATCGACACGAATCTTGGCACCGCCGACCAGCGGCTTGTCGAGTGTGAAGCTGCTGGTCTGACGCAGCCATTTCGCGTTGCGCTGCAGGAGTTCGATGCGGATTACGATCCCGCCGTCGTCGTTCAGGCCGAGCGAGGCGACGCTGCCGATCTCGATCCCCGAAAACACCAGCGGTACGCCGGGTGCCACGCCATCGGCGCTGGTCGCGGCGAGGTTCAGCCGGTAGGTGGGCTCGAACACGCCGCGCGCGTGCAACAGGTAGACGAGGAACACGCCGACCAGCAGCAGGGTGCCGGCCGCGAACAGGCCGACCTTGAAATGGAACGGATTGGAGGTTGCGTTCATCGTGGATAGAGCACCTGGTTCCAGCTGAAATCGTAGATGTCCCACGTGCCGCTCATCGCAGGCTGCGCGGCGAGCCGGCGGATGAAATCGGGGTAGGGCACATCGTAAAGCATGGCGCCGGGCCGGTCGATGACCAGCCGTGGACGCCGCAGCATCAGCGCGCGCGCGAGCTGCGTGACGAAACGCTGCGCGGGCGTCATGTCCGGATCGCGCAGTGGCGCGATCGTCGCGTGGCCGAGTGCATCCAGCATGGCCAGCGCCTGACGGGCCGAGTCGGCCGCATCGTAATGCCGCTGATAGAGCGGGATCAGCGCGATGTTGTCGAGCGCGGACAGATTGGCGCGCAGCGGCAGGTCGGGCGCCACGCGGGCCACGTCGTCGCCCAGCGCGGTCACGGCCGCCTCCAGCGCGGCGCGGTCGGCGAACGCGGTCAGATGTACTTGAGCGCCAATGACAGCACCTCGATTGCGACGATGGCGAAGAACACCCGCATCATGCCGCGCAGCACGGAGACGGGCACCATGAACAGTTTTTTCGGCGTTTCGAGGCCCGCCGTCACCGGGATCAGCGTCACGGCCAGGCCGAACAGCGCGCATTTGACGGCCAGACCGGCGACGATGCGGAAATCAAAGATCCTGGCGACGGTACGTGTAAAGGCCTCGAAGCCGGCCATGCTCAGGCCGTAGATCGACAGATAAGCGAGCAGCAGCGCGAGCAGTCCGGCGAGGCTTGCCAGCGCAACGACCGATACCACGCCGCCGATCAGGCGCGGCAGAAACTCGAACTGCATCGGCGGAACCTTGCAATGCGCAAGCGCATCCAATTCGTTGTTCACGCGCATCAGCGCAATCTCGGTATTGATCGCGCTGCCCGAACGCAGTGCGACGAACAGCGCGGTGAGGAAAGGCAGCAGTTCGAGCACGAGTACGCGGATGGTCATCTCCATGGCGAATTCGGTCAGGCCGAATTCGCGCGCGGTGGAGAGAATGATGGTGACGATCAGCCACGAAATGATGAGCGCATAGCCGAGAAAAACATGGAGGATCTGCACGGCGGTGAAGTACACCTGCTTGACCACCACATCGAAAGTCGCACGGTTCCATGTGGTGCGGTCCAGCAGCAGCAGCAGGGCGCGGCCGAGAAAGGCGAAAGTGCCGTAGCCGACGGCGAACCAGCCGGTGATCTTGGCGCCGAGCGATTCGATGGAAGCCTCGAGAAAACGCATCGCGGCATCTTATCAGGCCCCGGAGCATTGCGGTCCGGGCCGTCGCGTGCACGGCGTCGTCAAGGCTTGCGCCATTGCAGGCCAGCCCCTACAGTCTTGCAAGCAGAGGAGAACCCGAACGATGAAACGATTTCGCATTCCGTTCGCCGCGCTGGCGGCATGTCTGGCGGTATCGACAGCCTGGGCCGCGCCCGGCACCGTCCTGCGCAACGACAAGCTGTACGCCCAGCCGAGCGCTGCCGCGACCGTCGCGGGCAGCGTCGCCAAAGGTGCAAATGTCGAAGTTCTGTCCAAACAGGGCGGCTGGCTGCGCGTCACGGCAGGCAGGACCACCGGCTGGATACGCCTGCTTTCGGTGCGGGTCGGGGCGGGCGGGCTGGGCGGTGCGGGCATCGGCGACGTGGTCGGTGCCGCCACCACCAAATCCGACCCCAGCCGCGTCGTTGCAGTGGCCGGCCTGCGCGGCCTCAACGACGAGGAACTGAAAACGGCGAAATTCAATCCGGAGGAAATGGCGCGGCTGGAAGCGCAGGGCGTATCCGGTGCGCAGGCCCGCAGTTTTGCGTCGCAGGGCGGTCTGGCGGCCGCCAGCGTGCCGGCGCTGCCAGGCCCCGAACCCAAGCAGTCGTCTTCGTCGTGGGGGAACAACTGATGAAAGCGCGCTGGCTGGTCATCGCGCTTGCGCTCACCGCGGCGAGCACGCAGGCGAACGCGTTCGATCTGGGCAAGATTCTGGAAGAACGGATCAACAAGGAACTGGACAAGAAGGACAAGTCGAAGCAGCCCCAGCAGCCTGCGCAGACCGCGCCGGCGCAGCAGCCGGCCACCACGCAGAATGCCGCGGCGAACCCGCCGCCTGCCAAGCAGAAGATCGATGCCCGGCAGCTGGGGTTCGCGCTGTTCGGCGACTATTCGCTGGAAGACGAAAACCGCATCGGTCACCAGATCGCCGGCAACCTGCTCGGCGCGGTGTCGCTGGTGCGTGACGACGCGCTGCAGCGCTACGTCAATCTGGTCGGCAACTGGGTTGCCCTGCAGAGCGGGCGCAGCGATGTGACCTGGCGCTTCGGTGTGCTCGATACGGAAGACATCAACGCCTTTGCGGCGCCCGGCGGCTACGTCTTTGTCACCAAGGGGCTGTACCGTCTGCTCGATAACGAAGCCGAACTGGCCGGCGTATTGGGGCACGAAATTGCGCACGTGACCCAGAAGCATCACCTCAAGGTGCTCAAGCAATCGACGTTGATCGGCGCACTGGGGCAGGCAGCCAGCAACAAGGCGCAGGGCAGCGACCAGATCGTGCAGAACCTGATCGGCAATGGTGCCGAGATCATGGCGCGCGGCCTCGACAAGGAGGCCGAGTTCGAGGCCGACCGCATCGGCATGGTGTTTGCTGCGCGGGCGGGCTACGATCCCTGGGGGCTGCCGACCGTGTTGCAGGACATGGCGGGACTGCCTGCCAAGGATGAGCGTACCAGCCTGCTCTACAAGACCCATCCGCATCCGGCGGACCGGCTGGCGGCGCTGGGCGAGGCGGTTGGCGGACGCATGGACAACGTGCGCGGCAAGGATCTGCCCGACCGCTTCTACCGCATCAAGTGAAGCGCGCCGCATCCCGGCTGGCCCAGGCTGCGCTGTCCGCGCTGGTCGTCCTGCTGATGGCGGCGCATGTCGCAGGCATGCTGACCATTCCGCCCGTCGAGCGGGCCGAAGCCTGGCTGTACGACGCGTGGCTCAAACGCACTGCGCCCGCCGGCCCGGACGACCGCATCGCCATTCTCGACATTGACGAAGCCAGCCTGAAAGCGGTGGGCCGCTGGCCGTGGAACCGCGACGTCATGACCCGCCTGGTCGGGCAGCTGTTCGACCGCTACGGCGTGGCGGCGGTCGGTTTCGACGTGGTCTTCGCCGAACCCGACACCAGTTCCGGCCTGGCGAACCTGGAACGGCTGGCGCAAAGCGATCTCGCGAACAACCGCGCCTTTCGGGCCGAGGTCGCACGTCTCGCGCCGGCGCTCGATTACGATGCGCGCTTTGCGCAGGCGCTGGCCGAGAAGCCGGTTTCGCTCGGTTATTACTTCATTCCCGCCGGGTTTGGCGATGCGAAGACCGGCCGCCTGCCGCCGCCTGCCCTGGCGGCGCATGCATTCGCTCCGCTCGCACCGGGCGAGCCTGCCGCCGGCTACGGCGCCAACCTCGAACGGTTCCAGGCTGCCGCGCCGGCTGCCGGCTTCTTCAATATGCGGGCCGATACGGATGGTACCGCGCGCCGCATGCAGCTCGTCGCGCCCTACGGCGACGGCTACTACCTGTCTTTGTCCGCCTCCACGCTCGGCATTGCCTTCGGCGGCGATGCGCCGCTTGCGGGTGCGGACGGGCTGCACGGGGGGGGCCGCGACTACCGTGCCCCCTGGATCGAGGTGGGCGGCCTGCGCGTACCGTTGTCCACAGACGGCAGCGTATACGTGCCCTACCGCGCCGGCGCGCCGTTCCCCTACGTGTCAGCGGCCGAAGTGCTGGCCGGCCGGGCACCGGTGGCGCAGCTGGAGAACCGCATCGTGCTGGTCGGATCGACCGCGCCGGGGCTGGCGGACCTGCGCGTCACGCCGTTCTCGGGCGCTTTTCCCGGTGTCGAAATCCACGCCCACCTGATCGCAGGCATGCTGGACGGCGTCACCCGCAGCACACCGCCCTGGTCGCAAGATGCGCGGCTGCTCGCGGTGCTGGTGCTGGGGGCCGTGCTGACGGCCGTGCTGCTGCGTTTCGGGCCGGTGGCTGGCCTCGCGGCGACGCTGACGCTGCTGGGCGCCTTGCTGGCGGCTTACGCCGCCGCCTGGAACCGCTATTGGGTCGTGCCGCTGGCCGCGCCGATGCTGACGGTTTTCGGGCTGTATGCCCTCAACACGGCCTATGGGTTCTTTGCCGAATCGCGCAGCAAACGGCAGATCACGCGCCTGTTCGGCCAGTACGTGCCGCCCGAGCTGGCCACGGAAATGAGCCGTGACCCGGCGCATTACACGATGGAGGGCCAGTCCCGCGACATGACGGTGCTGTTCTCGGACATCCGCGGTTTCACCGATTTTTCGGAGAAACTGCCGCCGGCCGAACTGGCCGAGGTGCTGAATGCCTATCTGTCGACCATGACACGCATCGTGCAGGAACAGCGTGGCACCATCGACAAATACATCGGCGACGCGATCATGGCTTTCTGGAACGCGCCGGTCGATCTGCCCGATCACGCGACGCGCGCCGTGCGCACTGCGCTGGCCATGCAGGCGGCCCTGCCCGACCTGAACCGGGATTTCGCCGCGCGCGGCTGGCCGGAAGTGAAGATCGGCGTGGGCGTGAACACGGGCCGCATGAGCGTGGGTAACATGGGCTCGGAATTCCGCATGAGCTATACCGTGATGGGCGACGCGGTGAATCTGGGCTCGCGGCTGGAGGGCATCACCAAGCAGTACGGCGTGGGCATCCTGGCGACGCAGGCCACGGTCGAGGCGGATTCGGGGCATGCGTACATGAAGATCGACGATGTGCGCGTCAAGGGCAAGGAAAAGCCCGTCGCCATTTACACGCCGCTGGGCGACAAAGCCGGGTTGCCGGACGGGATGCGCCGCGCCGCCGCCGAATTCGAAGCGGCCTACGCGTGCTATCAGAAGCAGGACTGGGTCGGTGCCGAGGCCGCGCTGACCGGGCTCAAAGCCCGTTCGCCGCAGGCGCTGTACGATATCTACCTGGAACGCATTGCGCATTTTCGCGAGGCGCCGCCGCCCGCAGACTGGGACGGCGTATTCGTCTACACGACCAAGTAGGCGAGGCATGCGGGGACAGGGCCGGCCTTCCGGCCCGCAAACCACTATCATCCGGGCGATGGCCCGGCCGGACAAATGGAACGGACCACGCGACTGACGGTTCTGGGGTGCAGCGGCGGCATCGGCAGCGGCCGCCATACCACCTGCCTCATGATCGACGACGACGTGCTGATCGACGTCGGCACGGGTGTCACCACGCTCGATTTCGGGCAACTGCTGAAGATCGATCATGTTTTCCTCACGCATGCGCATCTCGACCATGTACTCGGTCTGCCGCTCCTGCTCGACAGCGTGGGCGACCAGCGTACTGCGCCGGTGACCGTGCATGCGTTGCCCGAGGTACTCGACGTGCTGTCTGCGCATCTATTCAACTGGAAGCTGTGGCCGGATTTTCGCGAGATCCCGGACAAGGGGGCGCCATGGCTGCGTTTCGAGGCGCTCGCCCGCGGCGAGACACGGACCATCGGCGCGCGGCGTTTCCAGCCGCTGCCGGCGCATCACGTCGTGCCCGCCTGCGGCTACCGGATCGCCGCGTCGGGCGGCAGCCTGGTTTTCAGCGGCGATACCACACACTGTCCGGCCTTCGTCGAGACCGTGAACGCCATGGCGGATTTGCGGCATCTTGTCATCGAAACCTCGTTCGAAAACGCGCTATCCGATATCGCACGGGCTTCCAGGCACCACTGGCCCGAGTCGCTGGCGGCGGAACTCGACGCGCTGAAGATCGCGCCCCAGGTCTGGATCACGCATCTGAAACCCGGCAACGAGGCGGCGATCATGCACGAGTTGCGCGCTGCCGTGCCCGGCCGGGAGCTGGAAGCCCTGATCCAGGGACAGACGATCGTCTGGTGATTCAGGGCGCGAAGCGCGCAAGGGTCGCGGCGAAATCCGTGCCGGTCCAGGCCGCGTAGTCGGCGCGGTTGAACACGGTCACCGCACCAGCCATTTCGCTCCAGCCGTAGCCGCGGCTGCGCGCGTCGAGCCGCGGGTCGTCCTGCGGCACGCGTGCGATGCAGTGCAGGGCTCCCCGGCTGTAGATCAGGTTATAGGGCCGTTCGCCCCGGTGCATATCCTCGATTTGCCGCCATGCCGCCGCGGCGTCTTCGAAGCGCAGGCAGGGCAGGGGATACGCCAGCTTGCCGCCATTGTGTTCGAATCGCGGGTCGTGCACCGGTATCTCATTGTCCCCGACGAAGCTCTGGAAATGCAGGTGATTCACCGACGCACCCGCGCCAGCGCTGTTGTAGCCGAGGCAGAGACCGGGCACGCCGGTCCGGGCGCACAGTGCCCAGGCCCAGCGATGCAGTTCGGGTGTCAGGTACTGTGGAAGCCGGCGTTCGGGCTCGGGTACCAGCAAGCCGTGCAGGCGCGCGAAGGGAAATTTGTTGTAGAGCAGGCGTGCGGGCCGTCCTTCGAGTTCGCCGGCCCACAGAATCTCTTTCGCCAGAAACGGCTTGTTGAAATGAAAACCGTCCGGATCGAAGGGGCGGCACAGACGCTCGAAGCGCTGGGTGCTGGCGCGTGGCGGCCGGAGTGCGCGCAGCGGATTGAAAGCGGCTCGCCAGGGGCCGTCCCGTCGGCTTTCCGTCCGGCCAAGTCGCTCGAAGCCGATGGCCATCAGTTTGAGAAAGACCATCGCGTCGTCGTCCGGGGCATCGAGGGCATCGCCGCAGCGGAGCGCATCTGCGGTCCGTTCGGCGAGTTCGGCATGGCGGGCTTCGAGCGCGGATGCGAGCCGGACCCACAGCGCAGGGTCGTAGGCGGCGTTGGCGAGTACGAGGATATGGACGCCCAGGCTGCGCTGCGATGCGAGCATCGCAGCGAGGCCGTCGGCAAAGGTCTGTTGGAGCGTGGCGGAGGAGGCGAGCGGCGTGGACATGCGGACGGGCGGGGTCAGGGATCGCCCGCGACTATAGCAAGCAGGCGTCCATTTGCACCGGACGGGGCCGGTCGCGTTGCATGCCGCCGGGCAGATTCAGAGTTCGCCGTTCGCGCCGGCACGCATGACATCGTCGAGCTTGTCGCGGATCGCCTGTGCGCCTTTGCGCAATTCGGGCGTGATACCCATCTGCTTGCCTGCGAGGTCGAGCCAGGTGATGTCCCAGTCCAGCGTCATCACCCAGATGTTCCTGTCTCCGTCTTCCATCACGGCGATACGGCAGGGCAGGAAAACGACCATTTCGGGAATGATGCGCAGCAGATCGCGGGCGACCGCGATGTCGCAGAAGCTGAAGACCTCGACGCGCGGCGCGGTGCTGTCCCCCAGTACCGCCTGGAAATCCCTCCACATCAGGTTGCTGCCGACGAATTTGAGATTGACCTTGTTGGCGCGCAGCATCATGGATTCGACAACTTCGTCGAAGCTGATGCCGGGCTTGGCCTTGTATTTGATGGCGAAGTAATTCGCCGCTTCGCGTGCGTCCATCTGCATCAGGTTGCCCATTGCGGGCATGGCCATCCGCAGCCAGCGTTGTCGTTCCTCGGGCGTAAGCACGCGGTTCATCTGGTAGTCCCGGTAGGGAGGCGGTGCGCCCTGCTGGATGAGAAGGGGGCCGTAGGGCGTCGGCGTGGCGCCGATCCAGCCGCCGGCCGGCGCGGCTTCGTGTGCGGTCGCGGCGGGCGTGTCGGCCGCCGCGACCGGCTGGCACGCCAGCCAGACCAGAGCAAGCAGGGCGATGCGCATCGTGGGTCTCCTCGTTTGTTCGGGCATCGCTTTTCATCCTACGCGCGATCGGGCGCGCGTCAATGAGCGGTCATGCTCCATTGCGGAAGTGCGTCTCGAGCGCGGCCAGCGCCTGCCTGGCCGCCATGAAATCCCCTGTTTCGGCACAGGATTCGACGCGCGCCGCATCGGCCTGGATGGTTTCCGCGCGAACGCTGGCCGCTGCCCCGCGCAAGGCATGGGCTTCCCTGCCGAGCATTGTGGCGTCGCCGGCGTCGATCGCCTGCCTGAGCGCAGCGAGGCTGGTTTCCGTGGTGCGAACGAAAACGGCCGAGAGCTCGTCGACCAGCGCCGGGTTGCCGGGATAGCGGGCCAGCAGGGCATTGCGGTCGAACAGGGTGGGCGGCCGGGCGGGCAGCCATTGCGCGAGCAGGGCGGCGAGCGCCGATTCACTGTAGGGCTTGGACAGATAGTCGGTTGCGCCGGCTGCCAGACAGGTGGCCCGGAAGTCGGCATTGGCATTGGCGGTCAGTGCGATGATCGGCAGGCGGCCGGTTTCGCCCGGCAGTCGCCGGATATGGCGCGTGGCCTCGAGACCGTCCATTTCCGGCATCTGCCAGTCCATCAGGATGAGATCGAAACGCTGGTTTGCCAGACAGGCGAGGGCTTCCGTGCCGCTGGCCGCGACCGTGTAGTCGAGGCCCATTTCGCCGAGTTGATGCGCAAGCAGTTTCTGGTTCACCGGATGGTCTTCCACCATCAGGACGTGCCCTCCCAGGCGAACCGACTCGGTGGCGGGAATATCCGACAGCGGCAGCGTGGTGGGCGGCAGCAGCAGCATGAGCGTGAAGCAGCTTCCGTTTCCGGGCATGCTGTCCACCGCGATCCGCCCACCCATCAATTCGGCAAGCTGGCTGCTGACCGCCAGGCCGAGACCGGTTCCGCCGTAGCGGCGCGTAGTCGAGGAATCGGCTTGCGAAAAAGCCTGGAACAGGCGGTTCTGCGCTTCGGGCCGGATGCCGATGCCGGTGTCGCGCACGCTGAATCGGCAGCCGATCTCCTGGTGTACGGGCTCGAAGGTTGCGCACAGTTCGACCTCGCCGCTGTGGGTGAACTTGATCGCATTGTCGACCAGATTGAGCAGGATCTGGCGAATGCGGGTCGGGTCGCCGAGCAGTGCGGGCGGCGGGTCGTCGGGCAGGATCAGGTCCAGGCGGAGGTTTTTCTCCAGTGCGCGTGCCTGGAACAATGCCACCACGCCGCGCACCAGTTCGACGGGCGAGAAAGCAATGCGTTCGATCGCGAGCTTGCCGGCCTCAATCTTGGAGAAGTCGAGGATGTCGTTGATGATCACGAGCAGGCTTTCAGCCGAGCTTTTCAGCGTGGCGACGTATTCGCGCTGTTGCCCGTCCAGCGGGGTCTTGAGCAGCAGGCTGCTCATGCCGAGGATGCCGTGCATCGGGGTACGGATCTCGTGGCTGACGTTGGCGACGAATTCGGACTTGGCGCGGGCCATCTGGACGGCCGCCTCCCGCGCCGCTTCCTTGGCGGCCTCGGCGGCACGCCGTTCGGACACGTCGCGCATGATCGCCTGGATGACGGGCTTGTCCTCGAGCCGCATCGCGTGCAGGGCGATCTCGGATTCGAAGGTCGATCCGTCCAGCCGCCGCGCCCGCCAGTCCATGTGGGCGTGACCGGTTTCGCGCGCCTGGCGGATCGATGCGCGGGCGTGGTCGATGGCAAGCTGTCCGTTCGGTTGAATGGACGTGCCGAGCTGGGTGATCGGGGTCTGCAGGAATTCGCCGACCGTTTTCATGCCGAACAGGGTCAGCGTGGCGGGGTTGCAATCGGTGAAGCCGCTCTCGTCGAGGATCACGACGGCATCGGAATTGGTCTCGAAAAGGGTCTGGTATTTCTTTTTCTCGGTTTCGAGGTGACGTGTCTGCGTCAGCAGGTGGCGGCCGACCAGAACGGCGACGACCGTGGCCAGCAGCGCGGCGGCAATGGCGAGCAGCAGCATCAGCTTGCGGGTTGCGAGATAGGCGTTGTAGGTGTGGCTCAAGGCAGCCTCGTTCGCCTCGCGCTGCAGATGCGTCATGTTGTCGAGCGCCTCGACCAGCAGGTTCTGCAGCGGGATGGCCTCGTCCTGGAGCAGTTGCAGGGCTTCGAGGTTGTGGCCGCTGAGCGCGAGATCGACCACCTGGAACATTACCGGCTGGTTCCTGAAGGTGACTTCGTTGATTTTGCCCATCAGCAGGCGTTCCTCGCCGGATTCGAGCATGGGCGTGAGCTGGCTGCGGTCCTTGGCATAGCGTTCGCCAAATTCGAGGAAGGCCTGGAACTGGGCATCCTTTTCCCATGGGTCGTCCGTGACCACGATGTTGTGCATGAGTACGGCGCGATCACGCAGGGTGTCCCGCATGCGCGACGCGATGCGGGTCTTCACGTTGTTGATATCCACCACATGCGCCAGCTGGCCGTTGATGTCGGCCATCTGGGCGACGCCGAGCCCGATCACCGCCAGCATCATCGCCAGCGCGATGGAAAAGCCGAGAGCGACTTTGAAAATCAGGCCGCGCAGGGGGGAGAGCAGCATGATGGGCGATCAGGGCCGGCGGAAGGCGACGACGTGATCGACCGCGAGCTTGATGCCGATCTTCTCGCCGATGGCGTGGTTGTGGTGCGAAGGCACCAGCGACAGCGCACGCTGACCGCTTGGCAGTCTCAAGGTGTAGAGGAATTCGGCGCCGCGGAAAGCCTTGTTTTCGACCTCGGCCTGCAAGGGGCTGTCGTCGTCGTGGACGATGTCGTCGGGGCGCAACAGCACGTCCACCTGCCGGCCGCATGCGTAGGCGTCGTCGCCGTCGTGTGCGGCCGGCAGACGGCCGTTCAGTACGCCCAGCTCGATCCTGATCTGCCGTTCGTCGAGAACTTCGCCCACCAGCAGGGCACCCTGTCCGACGAAGTCGGCAACGAAGCGGTTGGCCGGTTCGTGGTAGAGGTCGTAGGGGCTGGCCCATTGCTGAATACGGCCTTCGTGCATGACGCCGATCCAGTCGGCAAGCGCAAAGGCTTCGTTCTGGTCGTGGGTGACGATGAGGGCGGTCATGGCCTCGCGCTTGAGAATGTCGCGCACTTCCAGCGAAAGCCGCTCGCGCAGTTCCACATCGAGATTGGAAAACGGTTCGTCCATCAGGATGAGACGCGGCCGTGGCGCCAGCGCGCGCGCCAGTGCGACGCGCTGCTGCTGTCCGCCCGACAGCTGATGGGGATGCTGATCCGCATGGCCGGACAGTCCAACCAGATCGAGCAGGGCTTCGACCCGGGCATGGACATCTGCCGGGGACTGGCCGCGCAGGCCGAAGCCGACGTTGCCGGCCACGGTCAGATGCGGGAACAGGGCATAGTCCTGAAACACCATGCCGACCCGCCGCTTCTCGGCGGCCAGCATCCAGCCGGGACGGCTGACGGTTTCGCCGTCGATGCGTATTGTGCCCTCGCGGATGGGCTCGAAGCCGGAAATGCAGCGCAGCGCGGTGGTTTTGCCGCAGCCGGAAGGGCCGAGCAGGCAGCCGATTGCGCCTTGCGGCAGGGTAAAGGACAGACGGTCGATGATCGTCCGCCCGCCGTAGGACTGGGACACCGAATCGAGGACAAGCTCGGCCATGAAGTCAGTCGTGCGTGTGTGCGCCGCGCCAGGAGAGAAGAACGATGGGAATGATACCGGCAACGACGATGGCGAGCGACGGCAGCGCAGCGCGTTCCCATTCGCCTTCCGAAGTCATCTCGAACACGCGCACCGCCAGCGTGTCCCAGCCGAACGGGCGGGTCATCAGCGTGATCGGCATTTCCTTCATGATGTCGACGAAGGCCAGCGACGCGGCGGTGAACAGGCTGGCGCGCAGCATGGGCAGATGCACGCGCGTCAGCAGGCCGGCCGCGCCGAGTCCCAGATTGCGTGCCGCTTCGTCGATGTTGCGCGTGATCCGGTGCAGGCCGCTGTCGATGGGGCCGAATCCGACGGCGAGGAAGCGCACCAGATAGGCGAGCATCACCACCAGCAGCGTGCCCTTGAGCCATGCGGTGCGCTCCAGTCCGAACCAGGCGCGACCGGCGTCGATCAGTGCGTTGTCCAGCGCGGCAACCGGAATGAACAGGCCCACCGCCAGCACTGCGCCCGGGAAGGCGTAGCCGAGGGTGGCGAGACGCTGGGTCCACATCATCATCGGGCCGGGCCGCTGCCGGCCCGCGTAGGCAAGCAGCAGGGCCACGGCGACGACCAGCAGCGCGCCCATGCCGGACAGCAGCAGCGAGCGCCAGACGAAGCCCCAGTAGCGCGCGTCCAGGTCGGTGGCGAAGGTATCGCGCGCCCATAGCGCCAGTTGCACGATCGGCACGGCGAAGGCGACCGTGAATACCGCGCCGCAGTAGAGCGTGGCAGCCAGTGCCCGGCCGGGTGGCAGGCGCAGCCGGCGCGAAGCGGCGCCGCGGCCGATGCCGCCGTAGCGCATCCGCATGCGCGAACGCTGTTCGAAGACCACGGCAACGAGAACGAAGAGGATCAGAATGGAGGCGAGCTGCGCCGCGGCCGGCAGGGAGAAGAGGCTGTACCAGGCCTTGTAGATGGCGGTGGTGAAGGTGTCGTAATTGAAGATCGCCACGGTGCCGAAATCGGCCAGCGTTTCCATCAGCGCCAGCATCAGGCCGGCCGCGATCCAGGGGCGCGCCATTGGCAGCGCTACGCGGAAAAACCCCTGCCTGCGCGACAGCCCGAGCGACTGCGCGGCTTCGAGGGCGATGGCGCCCTGGGTGGCGAAGGCGTTTCGGGCGATCAGGTAGACGTAAGGATAGAGCGCCAGAGACATCACCAGGATGACGCCGCCGCGCGAGCGGATCTCGGGCAGGCCGGTAATGCCCCAGCCCTCGCGCAGCCAGGTCTGGAGCGGGCCGGTGAAATCCAGCAGACCGATCGCGACGAAGGCGGTGACGTAGGCCGGTAGCGCGAGCGGCAGCAACAGTGCCCAGTCGAACAGGCGGCGGCCCGGGAAGTCATAGATGGCCACCAGCCAGGCAAGCGATACGCCGAGCACCGATACGCCGATGCCGACGCCCAGTACCAGCCATAGCGTGTTGGCCATCAGCTCGGGCAGGACGAATTCGGTCAGGTGCGCGAGGATGTCGCCCTCGATGTGGGCGAAGGCGGAAAAGGTGACGCCCACCGGCACCATGACCAGGGTGGCGACGGCGAGCGCGAACAGCGTCCAGCCCGAGAGCGGGATGCGGATTCGAGGCCAAACAAAAACGCCCGGAGCGGGCGTTTTTGCGGGAACGACCGGGGGGTGGGCCAAGGGCGGCGGCTTACTTGTAGCCGGCGCGATCCATCAGTTTGACCGCGCGCGCCTGCAGACTGCCCGCGTCCTTCACGTTGATCAGGTTCTGCCTGAAGCTGCCCCAGGCCGCGACTTTCGCGTCGGGTTTCACCTGGGGGTTGACCGGGTATTCCATATTGACGTCGGCGAAGAGGTTCTGCGCCTTGTCAGACGACAGCCACTCGATCAGTTTCTGTGCGCCGGCGGGGTTTTTCGCGTATTTCGTCACGCCCGCGCCGGACACGTTGACGTGCACCCCGGCGGCCTTGCTGGTCAGGGTCTGGTTGGGCCAGAAGATCGCCAGCGGCAGATTCGGGCTCTTGTCCATGAGGCGGCCGAAATAGTAGGTGTTGACGATGGTGACGTCGCATTGCCCGGCGGCCACGGCTTCCATGGCCTTGGTGTCGTCGGGGAAGGGCGCGGTGGCCAGATTCTTCACCCAGCCGGTGACCATGTCTTCGGTCTTGCCCTCGCCGTACTCGGTGATCATCATTGCCACCAGGCTCTGGTTGTAGACCTTTTTCGAGGTGCGCAGGCAGAGGCGCTGCTTCCATTTGGGCGCGGCCAGATCCTCGTAGGTAGACAGATCGGCCGGCTTGACCCTGTTCGTGTTGTAGACCAGCGTGCGGGCGCGTACCGAGAGGCCATACCACTCGCCGCCCGGGTCGCGCAGATGGGCGGGCACATTGGCGTCGAGCACTTTGGACGTGATCGGGCGCAGCAGGCCCTCGTCGCCGGCCTGCCAGAGGTTGCCGGCATCCACGGTCAGCAGCATGTCGGCCGGCGTGTTCCTGCCTTCGGCCTTGAGGCGCGCCATCAGCGGGCCTTCCTTGTCGGTGATGAATTTGACCTGCACCCCGGTTTCCCTGGTGTAGGCGTCGAACAGCGGTTTGATGAGCTGTTCGTTGCGGGCCGAGTAGACGGTGACCTCTTCAGCGAGGGTGGGCAGCGCCGACAGGCTCAGCGCGAGGGCGGCGAATGTATGGAGGCAAGCGGTTCTCATCACGAATTCCGGCGAACTGGGATGGCAGAATCGTACTCAAAATGAGAAACGTTATCAATATAATTTATTAATGTATGTCAATAAAACGTCAAGAAGCGGGGTGCGCGGGAGTGGGCCCGGGACGTCAGGGGCGGACGAACTGCACGAGTGTGAACAGCTCGCCCTCGAACAGCGCCTCGATATGGATGTGGCCGGGGGTTTCCTGCAAGGCGAGTCCCGGCGCCGGCTGAGGGCTGACGTCGACCACGCGGAGCATTGTCTGGGGATAGTCGATATCGAGCGTGACCTGCATCGGGTAATAGCCGTCGAGAAATTTGCGCATGTAGGGGCCGCCCACGAGGTTGTAAAAGCCGCTGCCGGCGTCGCGCAGCGCGCGCATGCGGGCCGACAGGCACAGACGCGAGCCCGGCGCGATCTGCTGCAACTGCACGCTCGCGTCCTCGACCCAGGCCTGCTCGATGCCCCGGGACTGTTCCACTTTGAGATCGCGGATATAGCCCTCGCGGAACGTGATCTGCGCGCGCGGCACGGCGTCGAGGTTGTCATGACACTGCTCGAGTGCGACCCAGCCGTCCGCGAGGCTGTCCGCATCGATCCGGATGCGGTTCTGATGGTGGTGGACGGGTTTGGCGGGACGGGTCTCCAGCAGATGCAGCGGCCCTTCGTTGACGGTGTCGGCGCTCTGGAAGAGCAGGTCGCTGGCCTGCGATGTGCCTGCGTACAGTGCGCAGGCCAGCAGGCCGGCCAGGATGCGCACCGCGGATTCAGGGGGTTGCTGCGGCTGTCGCATCGGAGCGTACGACCCGGCGCGCGCCTTCGTAGCGTTCGCGCCAGTAGCGGTCGTCCAGATTGGAAACCATGACGCCTCCCGTACGGCTGCTGGACGCATGGACGAACCGGTTTTCGCCGAGGTAGATGCCGACATGGGAATAGGCGCGATTGAGCGTATTGAAGAAGACCAGGTCGCCCGCCTGCAGTGCGTCGCCCGGCAGGGGCGCGGTCGCCTCGAAGATGGCCCGGCTGTCGCGCGGCAGCTGAACGCCCGCCATGGTGTGGAAGACATGCCCGACGAAGCCGCTGCAGTCAAGGCCGGTTTCGGGCGTGCTGCCGCCGAGGCGATAGGGGCTGCCGACCAGACTGACCGCGTAGATGGAAACATCATCCGGGGGCTCGGCCCGGGCGGGCAGGGCGAAGCCGGCAAGCAGTGCGAGAACGGCGACGGTTTTCATCGGAACGGTTCGGCAGGCCCTGGTCTATATTGATACAGTACAACGGCCGCAGCCGGCCGGGCTTGAACGGAAAGGATACACACATGAGCGACGCCCCCTCCCACGCCGAATCGAGTATTCCTCAAAACCCCCAGCTTGCGCAATTGCGCGAGGAAGCGGCCCGGGCCGCCGTCGAGCCGGACCTGCGGGAACGCGTGCGCGAACTGGCAAGCCGCGCGCTGCACGAACGGCGCATGGCACTGGCAGACGTGCGCGCGATCGCGGGCGCGATCGCCGAAGGCGTGGGCAGCGGTCTTGCGGCGCGTGGCGGAGAAATGAAGCAGGGCCTGAAAGAGGCTGTCGCCGGATTGGACGATGCCGTCAGCAGCGCGGCGCAGGCAACCTCCTATGCCATCGGCGAAGCGGTCGATCAGGGCCGGGCGTTCAAGGACAATGAACTGAAAGCCAGCCTGGAGCAGTTGCGCGATCTGGAATCCCAACTGGTCGATGCGCTGAAGACAACGGCGAAACAGTCGGGCGGCAAACTGAAGGAAGAACTCGAACATCTTGGCGATCATCTGAAGATCGCGGGCACACGCACCGGCGAGCAGGCGCGCGAATCGCTCGGCCAGTTCGCCGCAGGCCTCAAGCGCAGCGGCAGCGCGGGCCGCGCCGGCCTGAGCGAGTCGGCCAATGCGGCGGGCGAACGGCTGGCGCAGGTAGCCAGCGGGGTGCTGGAGGCCCTGTCCGATTCGCTCAAGCGGCAAAGCGAGCGCATGCGTTCCTGAGACACCGGCCGGCCCGGCTTTTACGGCGGCGTGCCCGCGCTGCCGCCGCTTGGCGCTAAACTCTCCGGCGTCCGGCTTCCACACAATCCGATCCAGCCATAATACGAACCATGCTCTGGGAAACGCTCTCGGTCGTGCGCGATCTGCCTCGACTGCACGAAATCGCTTCGGTCATGATCCGCTACGGCTGGGGCGATCTGGTGCGCATGCTGGGCATAAGCGGTGCGCTGGAACGCGCCGGGCGGGTGCTGCACTGGCAGAGCGCCAACGAAATCGCGCAGCTCGACCCGCCGGTGCGTATCCGCCGCGCGCTGGAGGAACTGGGGCCGACCTTCGTGAAACTCGGCCAGTTGCTGGCGACGCGGGTGGATGTGTTTCCGCCGAACTGGATCGGCGAATTCGAGAAGCTGCACAGTCATGTACCGGCAGTAAGCTACGAAGCATTGCATGCCGACCTGGTTGCGGCCGTCGGCGGCGAGCCGGAAGCGGTGTTTGCGCGCTTCGATCGTGTCCCCATCGCGGCAGCCTCCATCGCGCAGGTGTACCGGGCCCGGCTGCAGGACGGTACGCCGGTCGTGGTGAAAGTCCGCCGCCCCGGCATCGAGGCCGTGATCCGTGCGGATCTGCGCATACTCGACCATGCGGCCAGACTGCTGGACAGCGAGATGCCGGATGCGCGCCGTTACGACCCGGTGCAGATCGTGTCCCAGTTTCGCCGCTCGCTGCAGCGTGAGCTCGATTTCGCCAAGGAAGCGCGCAACATCGACCAATTCGCGCGTCACTTCGCCGACGATCCGCTGGTCAAGATTCCGCGGGTGTTCTGGGCGCTGAGCAACGATCATGTGATCGTTCAGGAGGAAATCGTCGGCGTGGCCGGCGTTTCGCCGGCCCGGCTCGTCGAGGCCGGCCTCGATCCGCGCCTGCTGGCGGCACGCGGCGCGGATGCGGTATTGCGCATGGTGCTCGTGCATGGCTTCTTTCATGCCGATCCGCATCCGGGCAATATGCTTTTCCTGCCGGACAACCGTATCGGCATGATCGATTTCGGCATGGTGGGCATGCTCACCGACACGCGCCGCAACCAGATCGTCGACTTGCTCCATGCGCTGACGCGAAAGGACGAACAGGGGCTGTTGCAGGTTCTGCTCGACTGGAGCGGCGACAGCGTGCAGGACGAGGACCGCCTCGCCTTCGATGTCGCCGAACTGCTGCAAAGCTACGACGATCTACAGCTCAAGGATGTGAAGATCGGTGCGCTGCTCAACGATGTGACGGCGGTCATGCGCGACAATCATCTGGTACTGCCGGCCGATTTGACGTTGCTGTTCAAAACGCTGATCACGCTGGAAGGACTGGGGCAGCAACTCGATCCCAGCTTCCACATGGTCGATCACGTGACGCCTTTCGTTGAGGACGTCATCCAGCAGCGCTATACGCCGGGTGCGCTCCTGGCACGCGGCCGCAAGAGCGTGCGGGAAGCCTTCGAGGTGCTGGCCGACCTGCCGCGCGATCTGCGTCATCTGCTGCGCGATGCCCGGCGCGGGCGGGTTCGGGTGGATCTCGACCTGAAGCGGCTCGACCATTTCGGCCATCAGCTCGACCGCGCCAGCAACCGCCTCACCATGGGCATACTCACCGCCTCGCTGGTCGTCGGTTCCAGCATCATCATGACCGTGCAGGGCGGTCCCCAGCTCTTCGGTCTGCCGCTGTTCGGCCTGCTCGGTTTTCTGATCGCGTTTTTCAACAGCCTGTGGATCATTTTCTCGATCTGGCGATCGGGAAAGCACTGATCATGCCGTATGCGCGACGGTCTCGTCGTTTTCCACGGCGTGCGACCGCGCCACCTGATCCAGCGTGACAGGGCGGCCCAGCAGATAGCCCTGCACGTGTTCGATGCCCAGGCCTTCGACGCGCTCCAGCACGGTTTCCGTTTCCACGCCTTCGGCCACCAGCGAGTAGCCGGCGTCGCTCATCATGCGGGCAAAGTCGGCCACGATGCGGGCCGCGCGGTTGTCCTGCGTCAACTTGCTGATCAATGAAATATCGAACTTGACCACATCGACCGGCAGATCGACCAGATAGCGCAACGGCGAGTACCCGGTCCCGAAATCGTCCATGGCGATGCGGAAATGCACGGTGCGCAGCAGCTCGAGATAGGTGCTGACTTCGGCCATCTGGGTGATCAGCGAGGTCTCGGTGATCTCCAGCATCAGCGGATGGCGTGCGTTGTGGCGCGACAGTTCGAGCAGGTGGGAGACCACTTCCGGGCGCGAGATCGTCTGCGCCGAAAGATTGATCGAAACGCCCACGCCTTCGGGCAGCTTGCCGGAACAGAGGTCGACGTCGACCTGATGGATGACGGCGAGGTCGAATTCGGTTTCCAGCCGGCGGGTACCGACTACCGGCAGGAAAGCGCCGGGCATGATGAGTTCGCCGTGGTAGCGGATGCGGGCAAGCGCTTCGTAATAGTCGACCTTGCGGCTGGGCAGGGCATGGATCGGCTGATAGTGCATCTCGACCATGCCCGGCGTGGCCAGCGCCTGGAACAGCGCGCTGGTTTCGCGGCTGGCCACCAGGGTTTGTGCGGCACGTTCGGTATCCTCGCCGAACAGGGCGATGCGGTTTCGGCCCGGCTGCTTGGCGGTGTACATCGCGATGTCGGCCTGCTTCGGCAGATCGTCGATGTGATCGATCTGCCCGGGTGCGCAGAAGGCGATGCCGATGCTGATGCCGACCGGTTCGTTGATCCCGAGATCGCCGAAGGCAGCGGCTTCGATCAGGCTCTGGCAGCGGTGCGCGATCTGCTTGGCCTGGGCGGGCGTGGCGCGCACGAGGAAGGTGGCGAACTCGTCGCCGCCCAGACGGTACAGCCGGTCGTTGGCGCGCAACGCCATCACCAGCGCATCGGCGATGATGGTCAGCACACGGTCGCCCTTGGCATGGCCGTAGGTGTCGTTGATCGTCTTGAAGCGGTCGCAGTCGAACAGGAGGAAAGCGACGCCTTGCGGCGTCTGCTTCATTTCCTCGAGGAAGCGTGCCCAGTCCTCTTCGTACCCCCGCCGGTTGTAGCAGCCGGTCAACGCGTCCTGGCGAGCCTGCGAGCGGAATTCCCGGTTCTGGTTTTCGAGCGAGCCGTGCAGCTCGCGCAATTGCAGCTGGTAGTCGTGCAGTGAACGGCGGATGGTGTCGAGCTCGGTGACGGGAATCGGCTGCGCACGGCCCGAGATGGCATTGAACCGCCCCTGCTGCATGGCCTCGATGTCTTCCGAAAGCTGGTGTAACGGGCGGACCAGCAGGCGGTTGTAGATCACGAATCCCAGCAGGGCCGTCGCGCCCAGCAGCACGAACAGGGCCATCAGCGTTTGCGACATGATGGCGTGGAAGCGTTTCTGGTTGGGATCCTCGTGAACGGCATAGCGCACATGTGCGAAGAGTTTGCCCGGATCGAGCGTTTCGCCAGGTTTCAGATCCAGCGTCAGCGTGGATACGTCGACGAAATGGAACGTCTCGCGTTCGGTCAGCTCGGCCATGAAATCGATGCGGACCAGGCCGTTGCCGAGCAGCATGCGTCCCTGTTCGTCATTGAAGACGACGAACGGCTGGTAGTAAACCAGCCGTCCCTCCTCGTTGGCGATCCAGGGCGCCAGATTGTAAGGCGTGATCGCGACCGGCAACCGTTCGGGAAACCGCGGCCGGGCCGGACTGTTCGCGAGCAGATGCCCGAGCGCATCGTACAGGGCCACGCGCGTGCTGCTGCCGCGCAGCATGCCGCTCTCGTAGACGCGCTGGTCGCGCCAGTAGGTGTAATACTCCGACATCGCCAGCTGTTGACGCGTCTCGTCCCAGTGCGCCAGCCCTTCGGCCTGGGACGCAGCGCGCCGGTACAGGCGTTCGAGACTGGCCGCGAATTCGGCGCGCGCGGCCTCGCGGTTGCTGGTGGCCAGATTCTGCGTCACGCTGCGCGTCTGCCAGGCGGCGAAACCGCCGATCAGGCTGACCATGACCAGCAGGCCGGTGACGAACGCCAGCGCGATCTGCTTGATCGAAAGAGAAGGGATACGCATCATCGCCTGGTCTGGGTCGTATCGGCGGCAAGGAATTCCAGGGTTCGATCCAGCAGATCGAACTCGTGTTCACCGTCCATGAAATGGTTGGCACCGCCGATCACGACGATGCGTGCCTGGATGTGCTGCAGGGCCTTCAGCCAATTGTGCCCGAGGACATTGTCCGAATTGCCCATGATGAGCAGCGTCCTGACCGGCGCCTGCTTCAGCGCCGCCAGCGTGCGCGCCTGATCCCAGCGTACATACGACAGCAGGCCCTCCGGCGTGCTTGTGTACTTGCGGCAAAAGGACAGGGGCTGATTGACGAGATCGCGCTGGTGGCGACGCAGCCGTTCTTCCAACTGGACGATCAGCGCGCGCCGGTCGGTCGATCCGATCTGGGCCTCGACCAGCGAAGCGCCGATATAGGCCTTCACGGCGGGATCGGGCTGGGTGGACAGATAGGCCAGCGATTGCAGGCTGCCGAAACTGTGTCCGAACAGAACGATGCGGGAATGACCCTGTGCCTTGAGCCAGTTTACCCAGAGCGCGATTTCGGCGACATCGTCCTCCAGAGCGTGGCGATGGATGGCTTCGCAGGGCAGGCTCTGCTTGCGCAAGGGGATATTGAGGCTCAGTGTCGGCGCGAGCACGGTATAGCCCGCATCGTGCAGATTGTCCGCCAGCGTCGCAACGGTCGAGAACTCGCGTGTCTGCAGAAAACCGTGGATCAGCAGGACCGCGGGCTTGTCGTACGCGCCAAGCAGATAATTCGCGCTGACCGCGATACCGGGCCGGGCCGTTTGCGTGACGACGGCGGCTTGCGTGGCGGGCAGCACGAGGCATAGCAGGCTGAGCAAGAGTAGGCGCATGGCGTCTCGCGTAGACGAAGTCTATGGCTTAACGGCCAGGAACCCCGACGACTTGAAAACCACCTGTTAAACTTCGGCCGGAGCATATCGCAAGTCATGTTCGATCTGAAAATCCTGTTTTCCGGGGCCGGGCCCTGCAGCGCCGTGCTGCAGGGCTGGCGGGCGCGCCCGCAACAACTGGCCATGGCCGAGGCCGTCGACAGGGCGATTGCGGCGCGCGGAGTGTTGCTGGCCGAAGCCGGCACCGGTACGGGCAAGACGCTGGCCTACCTGCTGCCCGCGCTGCTGTCGGGCGGCAAGGTGGTGATCTCCACCGGCACCAAGGCGCTGCAGGACCAGCTCTTCCACCGAGACCTGCCGGCCGCGCGGCGTGCCCTGAAATCCCCCGTCAAGCTTGCCCTGCTGAAAGGCCGCGCCAACTACGTCTGCCATCACCACCTGCAGCGCAATCTTGCCGACGGCCGCTTCAGTCAGCGCGAGGACGCGGCCTGGCTGCAGAAGATCGCGCGCTTCGCCGAAACCACCGCCAGCGGCGACCGCGCCGAGGCCGAAGGCATCCCCGAGGACGCCAACGCCTGGCACTACGCCGTTTCCAGCCGGGATACCTGCCTGGGCAGCGACTGCGCCCATTTCAAGGCATGCTTCGTCATGCAGGCGCGCAAGGCCGCGCTCGACGCCGAAGTGGTCGTGGTCAATCACCATCTCTTCTTCGCCGATCTGTGGCTCAAGGACGAAGGCGTCGCCGAGCTCCTGCCCGCCTGCAACACTGTCATCCTCGACGAGGCGCATCAGCTCGCCGAGACTGCCGCGCAGTTTTTCGGCCAGACCGTCTCCACTGCGCAGTTGCTCGATCTGGCCGGCGACGTCAAGCGACTCGCGGCGGTCAAAGCCGGCGATTTTCCCGCCCTGCGCGCCGCCGCCGAGGACTTCGGCAAGGCCGCGCGCGACCTGCGGCTCGTGTTCCCGCAGCAGCCCCTCAAGGCGACCCTGTCCGACCTGGGGCGCTACGAAAAATGGCCCGATGCGCTGGCGACCCTGTCCGACAGCCTCGGCGAACTCGCCCGCCTGCTCGAAACCCAGGCGGAGCGCGATGCCGACCTGAAAAACGGCTTCGAGCGGGCGCAGGCCGCACAGGCCGGCCTCGCGGACTGGCAGCGCGACGACGATCCCGAACAGCCGCGCGTGCGCTGGGTCGAGACCACGATGGGCGCACTACTGCTGCATGCCACGCCGCTTTCCGTCGGTGCGCAGTTCGGCGCCAAGCTTGCCGAACGGGCGCAGGCCTGGATCCTCACCTCGGCCACGCTCTCCGTCGGCGGCGACTTCAGCCACCTCAAGACGCGGCTCGGCATCGACGAGGCCGACACCCTGTGCGTCGATAGTCCCTTCGACTATCCGCGCCAGGGCGTGCTCTACGTCCCGCAAGGCCTGCCCGCGCCCAACACGCCCGCATTCACCGAAGCTGTCGTCGAAGCCGCCCTGCCGGTGCTCGAACGCAGCCGCGGCCGCGCCTTCATCCTTTTCACCAGCCTGCGCGCGCTGGAACGGGCGCGCAGCTTGCTGTTCGACGCTTTCAGATTCCGCGGCTGGGACTATCCCCTGCTCGTTCAGGGCGATGCCCCCAAGAACGAACTCCTCGCCCGTTTCCAGCAAGCCGGCAACGCCGTGCTGCTGGGGAGTCAGAGCTTCTGGGAAGGCGTCGACGTTCCCGGCGACGCGCTCTCCGTCGTCGTCATCGACAAACTGCCGTTCCAACCGCCCGACGACCCCGTCGTCGCCGCGCGCATCGCTCACCTCGAAAAAAACGGCGGCAAACCCTTCATGGACTACCAGTTGCCGCACGCTGCCATCACCCTCAAGCAGGGCGCCGGGCGCCTGATCCGCACCGAAACCGACCGCGGCGTGCTGATGATCTGCGACACCCGGCTGGCAGACAAACCCTATGGGCGCTTGTTGTTGAATGCGCTACCGCCGATGACGCGGACGCGGAAACTGGCCGTGGTGGAGCGGTTTTTTGCGGCGGAGGGGGTCGCAAGGGAGGCAGCCGTAGAGGAATAAGCTCGACAACATTCAAGCGAGACCGCGCTCGGATCATTGTTGGCCCTACGCCGCACTCAGGGTGAGCTGCCCATCTCAAGCTTTATTGGTAAAGACTCCGCTGCCTGCGAATTACGGAGAAACTGACTGTAAAGACTAAGAGCAGGAGATAAGCATCATTCATGGCAAGGGTGAGCTAACGTGCTAGCTCAGGGGCCTCCCCTGGAGCGGCGGGTTCGGCACCATTGCGTGCCCTTTGGTCGACTTGCCGCAACACCCACGCCCACGTTGCAGGATTGATCTTTCCCTGCCCCCAATGGGTACTTGCTCTTGGAAAGATATTTTCGAGAATACGCCGCACCTCTTGCAAAAGCGCATCACTATGCGTGAGCCCAGAAAATGGCTTCTCACCAAAGATGAACTCATATTCTCTAAAGCCACGTTCCTGCCAGTAAGTTCCATAGAAAGGAACCGCATGCGCACGCAGCCAGATACACATGAAATTGGAGTCAGCTACATTTGGCGCCTCAGCATGACACTGCGCGCACAAGAGCACGAGATTGCTAGGGCTCTCATCTTCACCAAGAGTTTGTGGAACTATGTGGCAGCGTTGAAGCTGGCGTTTCTGCGCGCAACGCCAACACAGTGTTTCTGCTTCTGCCCAATCCACGGACAAGCCACACTCGCTTTGGTGTCTAGTCCAGTAGTCCACGATTTCACGATACGTCGTGTCCATGGTGCCTAACGCCTAGGTTCAGCCGTGCAAATGCCGCGAGGCATTTGCGTCGGATGGAACCGTTGGTTGGACCTCATTCACTTCTGCTTGCTACACACAAAGTTGACGAGGTCAGACTTGCTGGAGCCTGGGACTAAGGATGTCCACTTTGAACGCGCCGACCAATCTGTTAGCGGGGCCGACGGCTTCTCCTTCTTCCCATCCTCATTGCCGCCAGCCAACTCAAAGTACTGTTTGCTGTTGCAGTTCACCTTGAGCTCAGTGAAGTCAGTGTAGGCGGCTCCTTTTCCGACCCTGCTGGTAAGGACTTTGAGCTGCCCATTTTTTAGCTTTTCGGTACTCAGCACGTAATAGGTTCCGCTGTCATCAGCTGACGGCGGGCGATAGAGGTCTTTTGAGTGCACTGCGCTTGGCATGACGATAGCGAGGGCTGCAACAAGATTTCTGATCATGAATAGCTTCCTTGTTTGCCTTGAGGTCCAACTGTTAATTAGCCGACAAATGCCGGCGTAATGGTTGATCGGCATGCCCAATAAACTGGACGGTTTTGTGTCACGCTATGGTTGGGTAAGCAGTCATGTCCATAACATCACAGTAGCCCGTCTCCAGTCAGTCGCCAGCAGTGCTCACCCGAGCGTCTGCACAAACCCCAACACCTCCGCCGCATGTCCCGGCGCTTTCAGTCCGCGCCATTCCTTGACCAATTTGCCGTGCTTGTCGAACACGAAGGTGCTGCGTTCGATGCCGCGCACGAGCTTGCCGTACATGTTCTTCTGCTTCATCACGCCGAAGCGTTCGCAGAGGGTGCCTTCGGTGTCGGAGAGCAGTTCGAACGGAAATCCCTGTTTGGATTTGAAGCCTTCGTGGGATTTGAGGCTGTCGCGCGAGACGCCGACGACGACGGTGTCCGCTTTTTCGAAATCGGGGTGGAGGTCGCGGAATTCCTGGCCTTCGACGGTACAGCCGGGGGTGTTGTCCTTGGGGTAGAAGTAGACGACGACGTTTTTGCCGTGCTGTTCGGACAGCTTGAAAGTGGTGTTGCCGGTGGCGGGCAGGGCGAAGTCGGCGATGTTCAGTTCGCTCATGGGAGATCCTCAGGTCGATGATTTCAACAAAACGATGACGGCACCGGCGCCGCCGTCGACGGTGCGGGCCTGGCAGAAGGCGAGCACGTCTTCGCGCTGGGTGAGCCAGTGACGCACCTTGTTCTTGAGCACGGGCAGACGATTTTTCGAGCCCAGACCCTTGCCGTGGATGATGCGGACGCAGCGCCGGTCTTCGCGCATGCAGCGGTTCAGGAATGCGGCCAGGGCGACGCGGGCTTCGTCGCCCGTAAGACCGTGCAGGTCGAGTTCGCCGCGGATGACCCAGCCGCCGCGCCGCAGCTTGCGCATGGCGGCGGCGGGCACGCCAGGGCGGGCGAAATGGAGTTCCTCGCCGGAGGCGGCGGCAGCTTCCCAGTCCCATGGATCGGCGAGTGCGTCGACGAGCACCTGCTGCTCGTCGGCCCGACGCTGGCGGGCCAGCGGTTTGGGGCGCGGGCGTTTCAGTTCGGCCCGACCGGAGGGCGGCAGCGGAATGGCATCGGCGACGGCACGGCGAAACAGCAGGGCGCCATCGGGCTGGGGTTTGGGCTTGTGGGGCGCCTGATGCAGCACGGCAGGCTGGACAGCCTGTTCGCGCAACGCGCGGCGCACGCGCGCCAGCGCCTCGAAGGAGGCGGGGGCGAGCGCACTGCCGCGGGCGCGTTTCATGGGCTTACCGCATCGGGATCAGGCCTTGCCCAGCGCGTCGAGGTAGCGCTCGGCGTCGAGCGCGGCCATGCAGCCGGAGCCCGCGCTGGTGACGGCCTGCTTGTAGATGTGGTCCTGCACGTCGCCGGCGGCGAACACGCCTTCGATGCTGGTGGCGGTGGCGTTGCCGACACGGCCCGAGCGGGTGACGATGTAGCCGCCTTCGAGTTCGAGCTGGCCTTCGAAGATGCCGGTGTTGGGCTTGTGGCCGATGGCGATGAAGATGCCGGTGAGGGCGATGTCCTTGGTGCTGCCGTCCTGGGTGCTCTTGATGCGCATGCCGGTCACGCCGGTCTTGTCGCCCAGCACTTCGTCCAGCGTGCGGTCGAGCTCGAGCGTGATCTTGCCTTCCTTCACCTTGTCCATCAGGTGGTCGACCATGATTTTCTCGGCCTTGAAGCTGTCGCGGCGGTGCACCAGGGTGACGTGCTTGGCGATATTGGCCAGATACAGCGCTTCCTCGACCGCGGTGTTGCCGCCGCCGATGACCGCTACGTCCTGCCCCTTGTAGAAGAAGCCGTCGCAGGTGGCGCAGCCGGACACGCCCTTGCCCATGAAGGCCTGTTCGCTTTCCAGACCGAGGTACATGGCCGAGGCGCCGGTGGCGATGATGAGGGCGTCGCAGGTGTAGGTGCCGGCGTCGCCGATCAGGGCGAAGGGCTTCTCGGTCAGCTTCGCGGTGTGGATCTGGTCGAAGATGATCTGGGTGTTGAAGCGCTCGGCGTGGCGCTGCAGGCGGTCCATCAGCTCGGGGCCCTGCACGCCGTCGACGTCGCCGGGCCAGTTGTCGACTTCGGTCGTGGTCATGAGCTGGCCGCCCTGCTGCAGGCCGGTGATGACGACGGGCGACAGGTTGGCGCGCGCGGCGTACACGGCGGCGGCGTAGCCGGCGGGGCCGGAACCGAGGATGACGAGTTTGTGGTGTTGGGTGCTCATGGCGGTCTAGTCCGGTGAGGTGAGAAACGAAACAGCGATTCTAACCAAACTTGGCGGCAGCAATTCCACGCAGCCAGTCGGGTATGCCTCCCTTATAATCGGGACACTTTCGCTCGCTTCAAGGCTTACCGTTCCGGTCTCATGGCCCGTCCCGCATCCCGCACGTCCACCCCGATGTCGCCCCGCATGCTGCGCCTGCTGCGCGAGGCACGCGCCATCCTGGTGGGGTTTGCCGCCCTGTTGCTGGCGGCGACGCTGCTCACCTACAGCCCTGCCGACCCCAGTTTCACCACGACGGGGAACGGCGGCGAAGCCCACAATCTGGGCGGGCCGCTGGGGGCAAAGGTTTCGGATGTCCTGCTGCTGGTGTTCGGTCTTTCGGCCTGGTGGTGGGTGCTGCTCGCCGCTGCCTACGTGATTCGCGTTTTTCGCCATCTCGACGACCTGCCGCTGGCCGGAGGGCGGCAGCGCGCGCTGTGGCTGGGCGGATTCGGGCTGCTGTTGCTGGCGAGCACGGGGGTCGAATGGCTGCGCGGCTGGCACTGGGCCGTGGCGCTGCCGGATGCGCCGGGTGGAGTGCTGGGCGCGGCCGTGGGCGCCGGCGCCGGCGCCCTGTTGGGATTTACCGGCGGGTCCCTGCTGCTGCTGCTGCTCATGGCGGTAGGCTTCAGCCTGTTCACCGGCGTGTCCTGGCTCGAGATGGCGGAACGCACCGGAGAATGGATCGAGCGTGCCTACTGGAAGCTGATCCAGGCCTGGCAGGCTTCGCGCGACCGCAAGCTTGGCGAGGCTGCGGTGCAGAAACGCGAAGCCAGGGTTTCGATCGAGAAGAAGAAACTGGTCGAGGCCCCGCCTATCCGCATCGAGCCGGTGGTCAAGGAAATCCCGCAGTCGGAACGTGCCGTCGTCGAGAAGCAGGCCCCGCTGTTTTCCGATCTGCCGGACTCGCCCCTGCCGCCGCTGCATCTGCTCGACCCTGCCGACGAGGCAGTGGAAACCGCGAGCCCCGAGGCGCTGGAATTCACTTCGCTGATGATCGAGCGCAAGCTCGCCGAATTCGGCGTCGAGGTGAAAGTGGTGTCGGCTTCGCCCGGCCCGGTCATCACGCGCTACGAGATCGAGCCGGCAACGGGGGTGAAGGGCAGCCAGATCGTCAATCTGGCCAAGGACCTGGCGCGTACGCTGTCGGTCATCAGCATCCGCGTGGTCGAGGCGATTCCCGGCAAGCACACCATGGGGCTGGAAATTCCCAATCCCAAGCGGCAGATCGTGCGCCTGTCCGAAATCCTCGGTTCGCAGGCCTATGCCGACAGCGCGAGCCCGCTCACCGTCACGCTCGGCAAGGACATCGCCGGCAATCCGGTGGTGGCGGACCTCGGCAAGATGCCGCACCTGCTGGTGGCCGGCACCACCGGCTCGGGCAAGTCGGTCGGCGTCAACGCCATGATCCTGTCGCTGGTCTACAAGGCCGACCCGTCGACCGTGCGCATGATCATGGTCGACCCCAAGATGCTGGAACTGTCGATCTACGAGGGCATTCCGCACCTGCTCGCGCCGGTGGTCACCGACATGAAGCAGGCAGCGTCGGCGCTGAACTGGTGCGTGGCCGAAATGGAGCGGCGCTACAAATTGATGAGCGCGGTGGGGGTGCGCAACCTCGCCGGCTACAACCAGAAAGTGCGCGACGCGAAAAAGGCTGGCACGCCTCTGACGCATCCGTTCAGCCTCACCCCGGACAACCCCGAGCCGCTGGAAACCATGCCGATGATCGTCGTCGTCATCGACGAACTGGCCGATCTCATGATGGTCGTCGGCAAGAAAGTGGAAGAACTCATCGCGCGGCTGGCGCAGAAGGCACGCGCAGCCGGCATCCATCTCATCCTCGCCACGCAGCGGCCGTCGGTGGACGTGATCACCGGCCTCATCAAGGCCAACATCCCCACGCGGATTGCCTTCCAGGTCTCCAGCAAGATCGATTCGCGCACCATCCTCGACCAGCAGGGCGCGGAGGCGTTGCTGGGGCAGGGCGACATGCTCTACCTGCCGCCCGGCACCGGTCTGCCCAACCGCGTCCACGGCGCCTTCGTCTCGGACAACGAAGTGCATCGCGTGGTCGATTACCTGAAGTCGCTGGGCGAGCCGGATTACATCGAAGGCGTACTCGAATCGCCGGAAGAGGGCGGCGAAGGCGGCGGCGAATACGGCGAGGCCGCCGAAGCCGATCCGCTCTACGACCAGGCCGTGGCCTACGTGCTGAAATCGCGCCGCGCCTCGATCTCGTCTGTGCAGCGCCAGCTGCGCATCGGCTACAACCGCGCCGCGCGCATGATCGAGGACATGGAGCGCGCCGGACTGGTCTCGGCGATGCAGTCCAACGGCAACCGCGACGTGCTCGCGCCCGGCGGCGACGCATGAACTTCCATGCCCTGATTCCCGCCGCAGGGACCGGCACGCGCATGGGCGGCATGATCGAGAAGCAGTATCTGGATCTGAATGCGGTGCCCATGATCGCGCACGCCATGATGGTGCTGGCGCGCGCGCCGCGCATCGCAAGGATTCATGTCGTGCTGTCGCCCACCGACAAGCGCTGGAACAACTACGCATGGCAGGGCTGGGAAGAGCGCATCGAAGTCCTGCGCTGCGGCGGCAGGACCCGCGCCGAAACCGTGCTCAACGGCCTCGACGCGATCGCGCCGCAATGCGATCCCGACGACTGGGTGCTGGTGCACGACGCCGCGCGCCCCTGTCTGCCCGACGATATGCTGGCGAAACTGCTCGACGAGGTCGCGGAGGATCCGGTCGGCGGTCTGCTCGCCGTGCCGGTGGCCGACACTCTCAAGCGCGCCACGGCCGGGGCGGCAGACGGCGCACGGGCCGAGGCCACCGTGCCGCGTGCCGGCCTGTGGCAGGCGCAGACGCCGCAGATGTTCCGCCACGGCCTGCTCACCCGGGCGCTGCGCGCCGCCGGCAGCGACATGACCGACGAGGCCTCGGCCATCGAACAACTGGGCCTGCAGCCCAGACTGGTCGAGTCGGACAGCCGCAACCTCAAGGTCACCTACCCGCAGGACCTGGAGCTGGCGGGCATGATTCTGAGGAAGCTCCATGAGTGATATCCGCATCGGCCACGGCTTCGACGTGCACGCACTGGTCGAGGGGCGCAGGCTCATCGTCGGCGGCGTCGACATTCCCCATGAACGCGGCCTGGCCGGCCATTCCGACGCCGACGTGCTGCTGCACGCCATCTGCGACGCCCTGCTCGGCGCCGCGGGCCTGGGCGACATCGGCCGCCACTTCCCCGACACCAGCGCGGAATTCAAGGACATCGACAGCCGCATCCTGCTGCGCCGCGTCGCGGAACAGCTGAAGCAGCGCGGCTGGGTCGCCGGCAACGTCGACGCCACCGTCATCGCGCAGGCGCCCAGGATGGCGCCGCACATCGCACGCATGACCGCGCACATCGCCGACGACCTCGGCATCGGTCTCGACCGCGTCAACGTCAAGGCCACCACGACCGAGAAACTCGGCTTCACCGGGCGCGGCGAAGGCATCGCCGCCGAGGCGGTGTGCCTGATCGTGCGTGGCTGACGCCGCCGGCCCGGACCATCCGGCGACGCAACGCCTCTTCTTCGCGCTGTGGCCGGACGACGCCACGCGCGACGCGCTCAACCGTACCGGCAAGTGGCTGCACCAGCACTGGGGCGGCCGCCGCATGCACGCGGAGACGCTGCATCTGACCCTGGCGTTTCTGGGTGAAACGTCGGTGCGGATGCGCTCAGCGCTGTTGCCGCATATCGATGCCCTGCAGGCGGCGCCTTTCGATCTGCTGCTGGATCGACCGGGGCTCTGGCCCCACAACCGCATCGGCTGGCTGGGCGCCGCAGAGACGCCTGTGGCGCTCGTCAAACTGGCCGCGGATCTGCGCGGTGCGCTGGAGACGGCTTCGGTGGCATTCGACGCGCGGCCGTTCGCGCCTCACGTGACTCTGTTGCGTCAGGCTTCGGGCGACACGGCTCCGGCCTGCATCCCTGTAGCGTGGCCGGTTCGCGACTTCAGCCTGGTGGCTTCGCATCCCGGCGCGCGCTACGAAATCCTGCATCGCTGGCCGTTGTGCGGGATGTAAAGCGCACCGTCGCGGAAAGGCAATATCCGTTTCAGGCGACCAGCGCCCGGCATTCGAACGCGCACTCGGCACAGGCTTGGGCGCAGGCGCGGAATTTGGCATATCGCCCGGCGTAGGGTTCGCATGCCTTGCGGCACGATTCGCAGGCTTCCAGGCAGACCGCGGCGGCCTGGTCAATCAGCGGTGCCTGCTGGCCGGCCATGTCCTGGATGGCGCGGGTGAGGGCAAGCATCTGGTTCACGGACTGGGCACAGCTGGCCAGTTCCGTGTTGCCTTTGCCCATCAGGCTGAGGCAGAAGGCGAGGCAGATTTCGCCTTTGCCGATGCAGTGACCGGCTGCCGTGACCAGCAGGCCATACGGATTGGCGTCCGTGCGCAGGGACTCGATGAAGTCCGGATTGAATCCATGCGCATGTGTTTTCGCGGCGTTTGCGGTCAAAGCCGCCGCACCGATGGCGGCGAGCAATTCACGACGATTCATGGTGTTGTTCTCCCTGAGCGGGCCGGAAAGATCAGCCAGCGGGCATTCTAGGAGAGACGCGGCGGGTTTTTGCGGGTTCGGACAGGAACTGGGTAATCACCCTAGGTCGGGCGATTGGCGAGCACCGGGCGTCGAATGAATGGAAACGGCGGCCGTGGCCGCCGTCCCCGAAGACGGCCCCGCTTTTATCTGCCCATCCACAGTATGTAGTCGGCCTGGTAACTCACGAGTTCTTTCCTGCCTGCGCTGGCGGCATTGCATACCCTGTCCGCAGGGGCGATGCCGCCCACCGTGGCGAGACGCTGGATGAACGTGACCTTGTTCATGGCGCCGCTACCTTCGTAGCCGTTCTGCTGCACGAGTTGAAGCGGGATGCTGCCTGGCGTGCCGGCATTGGGCGTGACCGCGAGCTGTTTGCCGATCACTCTGGAGCCATCGTTGCTTTCCCAGGTAGCGCCTTTGGGCGAGCCGTAATAGCGCCCGACCGGGTTGTTGTCGGTGTCGTAGAGGTAAGCGTGGGGAATTTTGAACGTCCAGGCAAACTGGCCGGGCGCGTCCTTCTTCTCCAGGCATTCGTAGGTGATCTGGCCCATGGCGAAAGTTTTCATCATGACGGCATTGCCGTCGGGGACTTTCACCGCATCGGGGGCTGTGCCCGGACTGGCATGTGCCGCGCTGGCTGTGGCCAGAAACAGCGAGGAAAGCAGGGAAGCGGTCTTGAAACGGGTTTTCATGGCATCGAGTCCTCATTCGGAGTGAGTGATCAGGATCAGCGAAGGCTGTCCTGTCATGCACTACCCGCGAGACAGGGCTGCGGATGCAGGCCTGTGAAATTTTTTTCAGTCGGCCAGGGCGACCATGCGTCCGACGGCGAGAATCGGGCCGGTCGGCTTGCCTGTGGGCGAACCGTATTCAGGTTCGAGCGTGACTTCGAAGAGCTGCTGGTTTTCCAGGGCTGGCAGGTTTGCGCGCGGAACCTCGATGGTCCCGCTGGCGGGCACCAGGCCCAGCGAAGTTGGCCGGTCCGCCCCCTGCGGTTTGGTCCAGAATTGCCATGCGCGACCTGCGGGCAGGGCAGGCAGGGTCCCCACCGGCCGCAGACGGACGGTATCGGCGTCTGCGAGCTCGACTACCCAGCCAATCGCCTGCTGCGGGGTTTGCAGCAGGGCGACATAGCGCACCGGGACGGTTTCGGGGCCGCGCGCGAGTTGAATGCCGAGGCCTGTCGCCAGCACGAGGGCCGCCGTGGCGAGTCCCTGCCAGAAACGGAGCGCTTGCCACCAGCGCGGCGCATGCCGCGCGTGCGCCGGCAGTCGGGCCCGGATGCGTGCCCAGGTCTCGGCTCGGGGCGCGGCGGGCGGCACGCGGGTCGCCAGCGGCAGCAGCCTGTCCTGCCAGCGATAGATTTCGTGTGCCAGCGCACGATCCTGACGGGCAGCCTGCCGGACGGCTTCGGCGGATTCGGGATCGAGTGTGCCGAGTACATATTCGGCAGCGTCGGCCTGACGTTCTTCGTCGATCATGACAGGCAATCCTTCAGACTGAGCAGTCCCCGGCGAATCCAGGACTTGACCGTGCCGATGGGCGTGGCGAGCGCCCGCGCGATCTGTTCGTGCGAGTAGCCATCAAGAAATGCGAGCAGGATGGATTCGCGGCGCTTCTCTTCGAGGTCTTCCAGGCAACGGTCGATATCGCGCGCACTGTCCCGGCGCTGGCGGTCCGAATACCCGGGCTCGTCGAGCAGGGCATGCGGATCCTCCTGCGGGATTTCACGGCCCAGCGAACGCGCGAGATTGAGCGCGCGATGGCGTACTACGGTGTAGATCCAGCCTCGTGCCGATCCCAGGTTGCGGTCATAGGTGTGGGCCTGTTGCCAGACCTGCATGAAGGCGTCCTGGAGCGCATCCTCGGCAAGTGCGGCATCGCGCAGAATGCGCCGACACACGCCGAGCAGCCAGCGGGATTCCTGTGCGTAGAGGTTTTCCAGCGCGTAAGCCTCGCCGCGGGCACAGGCGGCGAGGGCCGATTCGTAGTCGAAGTCCACGGCAGGCCATTGGAACGAATGTGCCTGCCAGTCTAGCAGCGGGATGCGCCGCCGTCGTGTTTTGGGGAGCGGCCCGTTGGCGACGGCGACCGCGTACATTCAAACTTCAACGGACACGCGGACACGCGGACACGTGCCTGTGCGGCGTAGGATGCACTGCACTTGACACCCCATCCCCCGCCTGTAGAATGCGCGCTCCTTAGGCGCGTAGCTCAGCTGGTTAGAGCACCACCTTGACATGGTGGGGGTCGTTGGTTCGAGTCCAATCGCGCCTACCAATATTTAGGGGTCGGGATGACCCGGTATCACCCAAGGGGCCGCATGGCCCACGGAGGTTGCGAAATGTCACCGCGAACTACCCTGGCTGTCACTGGATAATTACCGGCGCACAGTTGTTCGCATTCGTTTTGCAATGCTTCATCGAGCAGTAACCAAAAAGCGCGGCCGGTCCGCGCTTTTTGCATTTCCGGGGTTCGAGAAAAATGATCAACGTCACGCTACCCGATGGTTCGGTCCGCCAGTTCGATGCTGCGGTCACGGTTTTTGATGTCGCCGCCAGCATCGGCGCAGGGCTGGCCAAGGCCGCGCTGGCCGGAAAGGTGGACGGCAGGCTGGTCGACACCAGCTACCGCATCGAGGGCGATGTCGCGCTTGCCATCGTCACCGCCCGGGATGCCGAGGCGCTCGACCTCATCCGCCACGACGCCGCGCACGTGATGGCGCAAGCCGTACAGGAGCTCTACCCCGGCACCCAGGTCACCATCGGCCCGGCGGTCGAGGACGGCTTCTACTACGACTTCGCGCGCGATACGCCCTTCACCCCCGAAGACCTGGAAAAGATCGAGCAGCGCATGGGCGAGATCGTCAAGCGCGACCTGCCGATCCAGCGCGAGGTCTGGGAACGCGAGGACGCCAAGAAGGTCTTCGCCGACCTCGGCGAAAGCTACAAGGTCCAGATCATCGACGACATCATCCAGCCCGGCGAGGAACTCAGCATCTACCGCCAGGGCGAGTGGTTCGACGTCTGCCGCGGTCCGCACCTGCCGTCCACCGGCAAGCTGCCCAAGGCGTTCAAGCTCATGAAGCTGGCCGGCGCCTACTGGCGCGGCGATTCGAAGAACCCCATGCTGCAGCGCATCTACGGCACGGCATGGGCGAAGAAGGAAGATCTTGACGCCTATCTGCATCGCCTGGAAGAGGCCGAGAAGCGCGACCACCGCAAGCTCGCCAAACAGCTCGACCTGCTTCACATGCAGGACGAGGCGCCGGGCATGGTGTTCTGGCATCCCAGGGGCTGGGTGATCTGGCAGCAGATCGAGCAGTACATGCGCGCCAGGTTCGTCGAATACGGCTACCAGGAAGTGCGCACACCGGCGGTGATGGACCGTAGCCTGTGGGAGAAATCCGGACACTGGGAGAACTACCGCGACAACATGTTCACCACCGCCTCGGAAAACCGCGACTACGCGGTCAAGCCGATGAACTGTCCCGGCCACGTGCAGATTTTCAATTCCGGCCTGCATTCCTATCGCGACTTGCCGCTGCGGCTGGCCGAATTCGGCTCCTGCCACCGCAACGAACCCTCGGGCGCGCTGCACGGCATCATGCGCGTGCGCGGGTTCACCCAGGACGACGCCCACATTTTCTGTACGGAAGAGCAGGTCGAGCAGGAAGTGGCCGATTTCATCGTCATGCTGCAGAAGGTCTACGCCGACTTCGGGTTCGACGACGTGCTGGTCAAACTTTCGACCCGGCCCGAGAAACGCGTCGGGTCCGACGAGAGCTGGGACCGTGCCGAAGCCGCGCTGGCCGCCGCACTGGAGAAGAATGGCCTGGCCTTCGATCTGCAGCCCGGGGAAGGGGCCTTCTACGGGCCCAAGATCGAGTTCACGCTCAAGGACACGCTCGGCCGCCTGTGGCAGTGCGGCACGATCCAGCTCGACTTCAACCTGCCGGTACGCCTGGGCGCCGAATACGTCGCCGAGGACAACAGCCGCAAGATTCCGGTCATGCTGCACCGCGCCATCCTGGGCTCGATGGAGCGCTTCATCGGCATCCTGATCGAACACCACGCCGGCAACTTCCCGCTGTGGCTGGCGCCGGTCCAGGTGATCGTGCTCAATATCAGCGACAAACAGGCCGAATTTGCGGAAAAAGTCACAGCCCGGCTGCGCCAGGCGGGCATCCGGGCGGTGTCCGACTTGAGCAACAACAAAATTACCTATAAAATCCGGGAACATAGCTTGCAGAAGCTGCCTTATCTGCTGGTGGTCGGTGACAAGGAAATGGAAGCCAACGCGGTTTCCGTCCGGGCGCGCGGCAACCAGGACCTGGGGCAGCTGGGTTTGGATGACTTCATCGCGCGCCTGGACAACGATATCCGGACGCGCCAATAAGGGCGGTCAAACAAGGCGTTGGGCAATGTCCCGCGCCTTATTTATTTTGACCGGATTAGCCCGGGCGTCTGACGTCGGGCGTGTGATTTGGAGAACGGCTCATCGCGACGGAAAAGAAGCAGACACGCATCAACGGCGAAATTACGGCGTCGGAAGTGCGTTTGGTCGGTGCGGAAGGTGAACAGCTTGGCATCGTGAAACTCTACGATGCCCTGCGGCAGGCGGAAGATGCGGATCTGGACTTGGTGGAAATCGCGCCCATGGCGCAACCGCCCGTGGTCAAGATCATGGACTACGGCAAGTTCAAGTATCAGGAAAGCAAAAAGCAGCACGAAGCCAAGCTCAAGCAGAAGCAGGTCCAGATCAAGGAAATCAAGTTCCGTCCGGGTACGGACGAAGGCGATTACCAGATCAAGCTGCGCAACCTGATCAAGTTTCTGAACGAAGGCGACAAGACCAAGATCACCCTGCGGTTCCGGGGGCGCGAAATGGCCCACCAGGAAATCGGCATGGCCCAGTTGAAACGTGTGGAGGCCGATCTTGCCGAATACGGTGTGGTCGAGCAGTTCCCCAAGATGGAAGGCCGCCAGCTCGTGATGATGCTGGCGCCGAAGAAGAAGATACCGGCCAAGGTATGACGGTTTTACGGGACGGCGCGTCCCGGTCTGGCGACAGACGAAACGCGCCTTACAAGTGGGGTCGGGTAGGTGAAGCATTCCGCGCCGCGGGATCACCTGACCACATGACATAAAAGGAAGCATCATGCCCAAGATGAAAAGCAAGAGCGGCGCCGCCAAGCGGTTCCGTGCGCTGGGCGGCGGCGGATTCAAACGCTCGCACGCCTTCATGCGTCACATCCTCACCAAGAAGAGCACCAAGCGCAAGCGTCAGCTGCGCGGCATGGAAACCGTGGACGCGAGCAATCACAAAGCGATTGCCCGCATGCTGCCCTACGCATAAAGGAGACCGACCATGCCACGCGTGAAACGGGGCGTAACTGCCCGCGCCAGCCACAAGAAAATCCTCGATGCCGCCAAAGGCTATCGCGGTCGTCGCAAGAACGTCTTCCGCATCGCCAACGAAGCGGTGATGAAGGCGGGCCAGTATGCGTACCGCGACCGTCGCCAGCGCAAGCGTCAGTTCCGTGCCCTGTGGATTGCCCGCATCAACGCGGCCGCCCGTACCCACGGCCTGACCTACAGCGTCTTCATGAACGGCCTGTCCCGGGCCGAGATCGGCGTCGACCGCAAGGTGCTGTCCGACATCGCGATCTTCGACAAGGACGGCTTTGCCAAGATCGTCGATCAGGTCAAGGCCAAACTCGCCGCGTAAGCGGTGCCGTAACAGCAAGAAAAGGCCGCAAGGCCTTTTTTTGTTTGCATGAGATTCGGGAAAACTCGCCATGCGCACACCCAACGAAATCGTCGCCGAAGCCCTGGCAGCCATCCACGGCTGCGCCGACCTGCAGGCGCTGGAACAGGTCAAGGCAAGCTATCTGGGCAAGAGCGGCCAGCTCACCGAACTGCTGAAATCCCTGGGCGGCATGCCCGCCGAGGCACGCAAGACCGCAGGCGCGCGCATCAACGAAGCCAAGCAGGCGGTCGAATCCGCGCTGAAGGACAAGCGCGAAGCCCTGCAGCAGGCTGAGCTCGACCGCCAGCTTGCGGCCGAAACGCTGGACGTGACCCTGCCGGGTCGCGGTCTCGCGCGCGGCGGCTTGCATCCGGTGTCGAAAACGCTGTCGCGCATCCAGGCGCTGTTCCATTCCATCGGTTTCGAGGTCGCCACCGGCCCTGAGATCGAGACCGATTTCTACAACTTCACCGCGCTCAACATCCCCGAGGATCATCCGGCGCGGGCCATGCACGACACTTTTTATCTGCAAAGCGGCGAACTGTTGCGTACCCATACTTCACCGGTTCAGGTGCGCTTCATGCAGAAAAACCCGCCGCCGCTGCGTATCATCGCGCCCGGCCGCGTCTACCGCTGCGACTCCGACGTGACTCACACGCCCATGTTCCATCAGGTCGAAGGCCTGTGGGTGGACGAGTCGGTCTCCTTTGCCGACCTTAAGGGCGTGCTGGCCGATTTCATGCGCAACTTCTTCGAGCGCGACGACCTGCCGGTGCGCTTCCGCCCCTCGTTTTTCCCCTTCACCGAGCCCTCGGCCGAAATGGACATCGGCTGCGTAATCTGCGGCGGGGAGGGGTGTCGTGTCTGCTCGCACACCGGCTGGCTCGAAGTACTGGGCTGCGGCATGGTGCATCCGAACGTGTTCAGGCACGTGAACATCGACACCGAACGCTTTGTCGGTTTCGCTTTCGGCCTCGGGGTCGAGCGCCTGGCGATGCTGCGCTACGGCGTCGACGACCTCCGCCTGTTCTTCGAGAACGACCTTCGCTTCCTTAAACAATTCAATTAATTAGGAGCGTTACTTCATGAAGTTTTCAGAAGCCTGGCTGCGTACTCTGGTCAATCCTGCGCTCGATACGGATGCGCTGGGCCATGCGCTCACGATGGCCGGGCTGGAAGTCGAGGCGCTCGAACCCGCGGCGCCCGCGTTCAGCCACGTCGTCGTCGCCGAGATTCTCTCCGCCGAAAAACATCCCGATGCCGATCGTCTCCGCGTGTGCCAGGTCGACGTCGGCGAATCCAGCCCCGTCACCATCGTGTGCGGCGCACCCAACGCGGTGGCCGGCCTGAAAGTGCCGTGCGCGCGTCCGGGCGCCAAGCTGCCCGGTATCGAGATCAAGGTGGCCAAGGTGCGCGGCGTCGAATCCTTCGGCATGCTGTGTTCCACCAAGGAACTGGGCCTGGAAGGCAGCGCCGACGGCCTGATGGTACTGGCCGACGACGCCCCGGTTGGAGAGGATTTCCGCGCCTGGCTCAACCTCGACGACACGCTGGTGACGCTCAAGCTCACGCCGAACCGCGCCGACTGCCTGTCGGTCGCCGGCATCGCGCGCGAGGTTGGCGCGATCACCGGCACCGAAGTGCGCATGCCGCAGATCGAGCCGGTCGCGCCTACCATCCAGGACACGCTGCCGGTGACCGTTTCGGCCGTCGAGGCCTGCCCGCGCTATCTGGCGCGTACCGTGCGCGGCATCGACGCGCAGGCGCCCACGCCGCGCTGGATGGTCGAGCGCCTCGAACGCAGCGGTATCCGCCCGTTGCTGGCGCCGGTGGACATCACCAACTATGTACTGCTCGAACTCGGCCAGCCCATGCATGCCTTCGCGCTGTCGCGCCTGACAGGTGGCCTCGAAGTGCGCATGGCGAAGCCCGGCGAGAAACTCGAATTACTGAACGGCCAGATCGCCGAACTCACCCCCGACATGCTCGTCGTCGCCGATCTCAACGGTCCGGCCGCGCTGGCCGGCATCATGGGCGGGCAGCTTTCCAGCGTGGAAAAATTCACTGTCGACGTACTGCTCGAAGCCGCCTTCTTCGCCCCTGCCGCCATCGCCGGACGGGCGCGCCGGCTGGGGCTGTCTACCGATTCGTCGCACCGCTTCGAGCGGGGCGTGGATTTCGACGCCACCCGGCAGGCGATGGAGCGTGCCACCCGGCTGCTCATCGACATTTGCGGCGGCCAGCCCGGGCCGGTCGCCGAAACGGCAACCGGATTGCCGCATCGCGATCCCATCGTGCTGCGCTTGCCGCGTCTGGCACGCGTGGCCGGCATCGCGCTCGATCCAGAGCGGGTGGCGCAGGGTTTCCGGGCGCTGGGCGCCGGCGTCGAACGCCGTGACGATAGCCTCGTCGTTACCCCCCCCAGCTTCCGTTTCGACCTCGCCATCGAGGAAGACCTCATCGAGGAAGCCGTGCGCCTGCATGGCTACGATGCCATTCCCGCGCAGCCGCCGGCCGCACCCTCGCGCATGCTGCCGCAGGACGAAACCCGGCTGGCCGATGACAGCCTGCGCGCCGCGCTGGTGGGGCTGGACTACCAGGAAGTCATTACCTACAGCTTTGTCGACCCTGCGTGGGAAACCGCACTCGACCCCGCTGCGCGCCCGCTGCCGCTGGCCAATCCCATCGCCAGCCAGCTGGCCGCCATGCGGACCACGCTGTGGGGCGGCCTCATCGAGACCCTGCGTCACAACCTCAACCGTCAGCAGGATCGCGTGCGCATTTTTGAGCTCGGCCGCGTCTATGCCGCGCTGGACGACCAGCCCATGAAGCTCGGCGGTCTGGTCCATGGCCCGGCGGTACCCGAGCAGTGGGGCGCGCCCGCGCGCCGCGTCGATTTCTACGATCTGAAAGGCGACCTCGAACGCCTGTTCGGTCAGGCGCTCGACGTGCGCCCGGCCACCCATCCCGCGCTGCACCCCGGCCAGTGCGCCGGGATCCAGGTGGAAGGCCGGACGGTCGGCTGTTTCGGCGCGCTGCATCCGCGCCTGGTGCAAAGCTTCGATCTGCCGGCCGCGCCCCTGCTGTTCGAACTCGATGCGCGCGCGCTGGTGTGGCGCAGCCTGCCGCGCCATGCCGGGCTGTCGCGTTTTCCGCTCGTGCGGCGCGATCTGGCCTTTGTGCTCGATGCGCACACGCCGGCGGGCGAACTCCTTGCCGCGCTGCGCGCTGCGGCCGCCGCGACCGTGCGTGCGATCGACGTATTCGACGAATATCGCGGCAAAGGTGTGCCTGAAAACCAAAAAAGCCTTGCAATCCGGGTAGTTATGCAAGATACTGAACGCACATTGATGGATCAGGAAGTGGAAGACGCCGTGCACAGACTGGTCGATGCCGCACTCCGTCAATGCAACGCCCGGCTGCGCGAATGACGTTCGGCCCCGCGGTGCACGATAACGATCAATTACCTGCGAAACTTCCGCCCAAGACCATGCCGACCCTGACCAAAGCTGATCTGGCCGAACTCCTGTTCGAAAAAGTGGGTTTGAACAAACGCGAAGCGAAAGATGTCGTCGAATCCTTCTTCGACGAAATCCGCCTCGCGCTGGAAAAGGGCGATATCGTCAAGCTGTCCGGCTTCGGCAACTTCCAGTGCCGCGAAAAGCCCCAGCGCCCCGGCCGCAACCCCAAGACCGGCGAAGAAATGCCCATCTCCGCTCGCCGCGTGGTCACCTTCCACGCCAGCCAGAAACTGAAGTCGCAAGTCGAAGGCGCCCAAATTGGAACGCCCAGCGCGGAGTGAGCTTCCGCCGATTCCGGCCAAACGCTATTTCACCATCGGTGAAGTGTCCGAGCTGTGCGCCGTCAAGCCGCACGTGCTGCGCTACTGGGAGCAGGAATTCACCCAGCTGCGCCCGGTGAAGCGGCGCGGCAACCGCCGCTACTACCAGCACCACGAAGTCCTGCTCATCCGCCGCATCCGCGAACTGCTGTACGAGGAAGGCTTCACTATCAGCGGCGCGCGCCAGCGCCTGGAACTCGACGCCGAGCACCCGGCGCAACCCGCCGCCAAAGTCGAAGCCAAGACTGCCGCTGCCGCCTTCGACGCCGCCAAAGTGCGTGCCGAAATTGCCGCCATCCTGAAAATATTGGGTTGACGGACTTCCGCCGAACGCCGCTCCTCTGCTAGAATCTCGGGCTTCGTCGGGGCGTAGCGCAGCCTGGTAGCGCACCTGCATGGGGTGCAGGGGGTCGGAAGTTCGAATCTTCTCGCCCCGACCAACAAAAACAGGGAAACAGGGTCGGTCACGCCGGCCCTTTTTCTTTCGTGCCGCCGAAACCCTGATGCCAGTGCGGCATCTGTCACGCGGATGCAGGGGTCGAGGCGCTATCATTGGACCGTCCGCAACAACGAACGATGGAGAGATAAGCATGGAACACACCCTTCCCGCATTGCCCTACGCCATGGACGCGCTCGCGCCGCACATGTCCAAGGAAACCTTCGAATACCACTACGCCAAGCACCACCAGGCCTACGTCACCAACCTGAACAACCTCATCAAGGGCACCGACTTCGAGAGCAAGTCGCTTGAAGACATCGTGAAAACCGCCCCCGCCGGCGGCATCTACAACAACGCCGCCCAGGTCTCCAACCACACTTTCTTCTGGAACTGCATGACCCCCAACGGCGGCGGCGCCCCCAGCGGCGCCCTGGCCGACGCCATCAACAAGAAGTGGGGCAGCTTCGACGAATTCAAGAAAGCCTTCCAGGCCAGCGCCGTGGGCAACTTCGGCAGCGGCTGGACCTGGCTGGTGAAAAAAGCCGACGGCTCCGTCGACATCGTCAACATGGGCGCCGCCGGTACCCCGCTGACCACCGCCGACAAGGCCCTGTTGTGCGTGGACGTGTGGGAACACGCCTACTACATCGACTACCGCAACCTGCGCCCCAAGTTCGTCGAGACCTTCCTCAACAACCTGGTGAACTGGAAATTCGCGGAAGCGAATTTTGCCTGAGCCACTGCAAGGGTGAGGTAAAGAGAAGGGCCGCGTGAGCGGCCCTTTTTTATTGCCGCACTCGCCGTTGGCTTGCCAGATCGCACTTCAATGGCTAGAGTAAGGAATCCTTACTCTTACGGCGAGGACGCCATGCTTGCCAAAATCACTTCCAAGAACCAGCTCACCCTGCCCAAAAGCGTAACCAGCGCCCTGGGCGAGACCGAGTATTTCGACGTGCAGACGCGCAACGGGCAGATCATCCTTACCCCCGTGCGCATCCAGCGCGCCGATGCCGTGCGCGCCAAACTGGCCGAGCTGGAATTGAGCGAGCAGGACATTGCCGATGCCGTCGCGTGGGCACGCCAACCTGTGGCCAAACGCAAAAAATGAGCCGCCCGCCCCGGGTGGTCATCGATACCAATCTCGTCCTGTCGGCCCTGGTGTTTTCCGGCGGGCGGCTTGCCACCCTGCGCCATGCCTGGCAGAGCCAACGTTGCGTGCCGCTGGTTTCCAAAGCCACCACGGCCGAATTGATCCGCGTGCTGACGTATCCCAAATTCAAGCTCGACGAAGCCAGCCAGCAGGAACTGCTTGCCGATTACCTGCCCTGGTGCGTCACCGTACGCATTCCCAACCCGCCACCCTCGACGCCGGACTGTCGCGATCCTTTCGATCTGCCTTTTCTGCAACTTGCCGTTGCGGGCAAGGCTGATGTCCTCATCAGTGGCGATCAGGATGTACTAAGCCTGGCTGGGCAGATGAAATGCCGGATACAGACCGCGGATGCCTTCCTCGGTGAGTTGGGTTCATGAAGTGCATGCCAGGCAGCCGATCGGCACAAGCACGGTTGGAAAAGGGTCGCGTGAGCGGCCTTTTTTCATTGTGGCTGGCGTATGCAGCCCTGGGTTAGACTCGACTGGCATCGTCAAATCAACGGGTTGCACCAGATGAATAGTTTCGCCTCCCACTACGCGCTCTTCCTCGCCCAAGCGGCCACCCTCGTCGTGGCCACCATTGCACTCGTCGCCGCAGTCGTCGTGCTGTCGCGCCGCAAGGCCCGGCACCCCGGCGATATCGCCGTCACCGACGTCAACCGCCAGATCGAAGCGGCCGGCGACCGCATCGAAGCGGCGCGGCTGGGCAAGCCCGCCTACAAGCAGCTGTTGAAGCAGCGCAAGATCGAACGCAAGGCGCGGCAGCACGCCGAGGCCCAGCCCTGCACCTATCTGCTCGACTTCAGGGGCGACATCCGCGCCTCGGCCGTGGCCGCGCTGCGCGAGGAAATCAGCGCCATCCTGCAGGTGGCTCGGCCCGGCGACGCCGTGCTGCTGCGGCTGGAAAGCCCCGGTGGCATGGTCAACCGCTACGGCCTCGCCGCCGCCCAGCTGCTGCGGCTGCGCGACGCCAAACTACCGCTCACCGCAATGGTCGACAGCGTGGCCGCCAGCGGCGGCTACCTCATGGCCGCCGCGGCGGACAGGATCGTCGCCTCGCCGTTCGCCCTCATCGGCTCCATCGGCGTTATCGCGCAGATCCCCAACTTTCACCGCTGGCTGCAGGCGCGCAACATCGACTGGGAACAGTTCACCGCCGGCCCATACAAGCGCACCGTCACCGTCTTCGGCGAAAACACCGACGACGGCCGCGCCAAGCTGCGCGAGGAGCTGGAGGAAATCCACGCCCGCTTTCGCGACTTCGTCCAGCAACGCCGCGCCCAGCTAAACATGGACCAGGTCGGCACCGGCGAAGCCTGGCTCGGCAGCCAGGCGCTGGAACTGGGCCTGGTCGACGAACTTGCCACCAGCGACGACATCATCCGCGCCGCCTGCAAGCAGGGCCGCGTGCTGCAGGTGAGCTACCAGCGCGAGCTCACGCTGCCCGAGCGGGTGAGGGTGCAAGCGCAGGCGGCTTTGGATGGGATCTGGCAGCCGCCGGGGCCGTGGGGGTGATCTAGTTGCATCTGCAAGAAGCAGACTGAAGGCGGAGAACAGAGCGCAAGCATTGTGAAGGCGATGACGACGCCGCGCTCTAGGGCGCACTACTACTGCTAATAATTGGTTATAAGCAGTTCCTCATACTTCCCACGGTTCCGGCTGCTGGCAGCGATCACGCTGTTACGGCTTAGCACGGTCAGATCAAAGTCATCCTTGTACAGTGCCTCAATGGATGGGTGGTTCGCATTCGTGAGGCAGATGAGACACCCCCGATTGCTAGCACGAACGAGGCAGTCGCGGAGCCGTATTTGGTCGTCCCAGTGAAAGATTTTCTCGTTGTATTTCACGAAGCCGTTCAGATTATGACGTACGGTGTACGGAGGGTCGGCGAATACTAGAGTGCCAGCTTTGGCCTGGTCGATCACAGTCTCAAAATCGGAGACAGCAAGCGTTGTAGACTTTAAAAGGTTTGCCAGCAACTCGAACTGGTCCGTATCCAATAAGACATTGTGTTTGGTGCCAATTGGCACGTTGAATTCGCCCCGCAGATTGACACGGTAGAGGCCGTTCCAGCAGGTCCGATTCAGGTATATGAAGCGCGCAGCTCTAGCCGAAACCGTGCGCGGCAAACTACTACGGACGCGGTAATAATGGTCTTTACAGTGGTGCTTCTGGTGCCGTGCAAGGTGCCGCTCAACTGATCGCCAGTCATCTCGAAGGGCGCTATAGCATTCAATGAGTTCCTCGTTGATGTCGGAAAGGACAGCATTGTCCGGGCGAATAGAGAAGAAGATCGCCCCACTACCAAGAAATGGCTCGCAGTAACCCGTAAACGCTTGCGGCAAGGCGTGTGTGTATGAGTCAGCCAACCACCGCTTTCCGCCAGCCCATTTGAGGAAGGGCAATATCTTGGAGGCCTCAATTGTCGGGGACGTGCTCATTGATCGCCCTCCATGACGACGCCTGTCGTCTTTTCAAGATTACGGTAAAAATGATACTTGATGAATTTCATAAACTCGTAATCCGATTCCTCGTAGCCACGTGTGCCACTCGGATGGGCAGCGACGCGACGCAGCTTGTTAAGGCGCTCCATCCAGTCGAGGTAGTACGTCTTCCCCTTCTCCTCGGGTAAGGGGATGTTGAACACTGATTGGAAATGCGGCCAATTATTACGCTGTCTAACGATGTCGCGGAGATCAAGTAAATCCAAATATGCTTCCTTTGGAAGCTTCTTGTTATCTCTCCGACCTTCCTGGAATCGGGTGTAGGCAGTTTGCTTAGCCTTTTGACTTTCAATTCCTTGTTCCCACCACGCCTTTTCTCCGGATTCCTCCTCTTCAGTTCCGTAGACCTGCTTCAATGTCTGAACGATGTAGTCCGAGATATCCTGATTGAGCTTGATAATGTCTTGGTGGGTTTGGGTCACGCGCTGGTCATTACGCTTGCTTCGGCGCCCCAGAAACTCTGGGGATCCGAACTCCGGTGTGGCAACGTGAATAATGTCGCACAGCTCGTCGAAATAATTGATCACCCCACCTTCACCGAAGCGACGAGAGAATTTCTCGTAGATGTCGGCGTCACTAGCGCTCTTGAAGTACGTAGCTAACGGGTCAATTGCCTTCGTAATGTGTTTTAAAAGTGAGTCTTCGTCTAGCGTGTGAACATCTATCCCATGCTTGTATGTCAGATAACCGAAAATGTCTGACAAAAGAAGCAATTGTGCTCTTATACCTGGGTTAGTGCAGACATAGCCTTGCCGTCCATCCTCCCAACGCTGGACGTTTGAATCGCGAATGCGCGAAAAATAGCCATTAATCAAGCGGCGGGCGCGAGCAACGGTCTGATCGTCCGTAGCACCAGAAAGTGGTCCGTGCGCGAGGCTTTTGTGAATTACCTTACCTAGAAGACCAGAACGCATAAGCCCGTTCACAAATTCTGGTAGCGTGAGACTCTGATTCTCTCTTGGTGCAACGCCTTGTATAGAGAACCGTTGGAAGAATGGGCTGGTCGGATCGGAGCTAACGGTCTTTACGAGCGACGATGCTAGGGCGCTTAGCCTTTCCTTCGGATCGCTCGAACCCCACTTCAGATCAGACTGCAGCGACACAATTACGCTGCGTTGAACGCTCTTCTGCTTCTGGTTGATGGTGACGAACAAATCCGCTTCATCCTTTGTGTCCATCTGCTCGAACGCGATAATGGATAGATCCTGGTCGAGCCATTCGTCGGACAAATGGGAATACCCATACAATCGGTGCTGACCATCGATCACCCACGCAGACTTGTACTTGTTTGGGAGATAGAGCCAGCCGAACTTGATGTGTGCGTCGGAGTTCTCCTTATTAGGGAGAAGATCGAAACGGCACTTTTGGGTGAAGTTGATAAGGATATTTGTCGGAAAGAACCCTCCTGATTTGATAAATCCCTCAATCTCGCGAATTCTCGATGGTGAAACCATTCGCTGGTAGGCCGGGCGACCGTCGGGGTGGTTTAGAGCCTGGTGATTTACGAAAGCGATTTTTAACAGATGCCGCGGAGTGATGACGAAGCTATAGAAGGGCCGTCCGCCAAGCTTCCCACGGATAGCCGGGACCTTAACGTTCGAGAGCCCAGGTATGTCCTGTTTTTCTAGAAGCTCGGCGAGGAACTGATAACGTCCGGCGGGGCCCATGTGTCTAATGAACGCGTCGAAATATTGCATCTCGTTTTCGGTGATAACGCGGACATTCATGGCACCAGCCCGTTCCAGATCTGGCTCAGACCAAATGATGTTGTTCGTTACGTAGGCCCAGATTATCTTTGGCTTGAAATTGACGCCGTAGTACTGCTTGATCGCGTTAGCGATGGGCTTCTGCAGTGACTCGGTTTCGTGTAAATCTTTTTGCAGCGTCCGTCTCCCACGTGTTTCTCTGGATTTGCACTCCACGACGACTACGGTCTCGTCGTCTTTGGCGAATACGTCAATCTGCTTCTCACTGGTAGTGGAGTCCTGACGCGTGTACTTGACTTTGAATCGGGCACCGTTGAGCTCGGGATAGCCCATACGATAGAAAAGACACCAAACTTGATCTTCCAGTAGACGGTCGTGTGTCTTGGGGCGCTTTACGCGAACGCGCGTCTTTGATTCCTTATGAACAATCCAGCCCTCAGCTTCATATTTTTCTATGTCGGCCGGATGAATACTTTCGTAGATGAAGGTATCGCGTCGGATCTTGAATGCGGAAGATCGCACCGACGGCGAAGTCAGCATTGGAGCTAAACAATCAGAGTTTTCGCCTAACCCCTTATCGGCGCGCGGAATCGCTCCATGTTTTTCGACGGCGCGCCTAATCTTGTCTTTGTTGACGAACCTGCTCATCCTCACCGACTCCCTAATATGCGTATTCTTTTAGCAAGCATGATGATAATCGGCTAAGTACTTGATGGCTATGGAATCTGATCCACTTGGTGAGATGCTAGATTCCCCAGCAGGATCTTCCTCTTCAGCCACGCCCTTGCGAATCCACGGGGTCAACATCAGGCTGCATTACGAACCCATGACAAGCATGTAGACCTAGCGCAAAGTCTTCCCTCCATGCACCCGCACTCCAATCCCCACATGCACCAAACCCTTTTCGCCAGCACCAAAGGCCGCATGCTCGGCGTCGGCCTAGCGCTCACGGGCCTGATGCTCTGACGTTCGGCATCGGCTGGCACCTGTATCCGGACCGCATTCTTCCCTACGCGATCATGACGGGCGGCTTGGCCTGATGGGCGGGTTTGACGATCTTGCCGTACAGGCGGGTGACGAGCTCGGCCGTTTCGGCAGCAGAGGCATTGCCGCCGGCAAATACAAAAACGGTGACTTGGTGGGTGCGGAACGCGTCGAGTTCGGCGGGGCGCCGGCGAATGTGTTTGTCGCGCGTGATGACGATCCAGCCTTCGCGGCCTGCCACTTCCAGCCAGGCTTCGTCGGGTGCATCGGGCGCAAAGCGCTGATGATGGGCAATGTAGGGTGCGCCCAGCTTGTCCAGGGCTTCGCCCAGCAGGCGGCTCCAGGCGCAGCGATCAACGAACAGGGCGATCGGTTCAGGCGGCGCGGCGCTGTTCGAAGCGAAGGGCTTCTTCGATTTCTTTTTCGTCAACGTTGTAGTCGAGCGCCATGTCTTCCAGCGAATCGCCAGCCTGGAAGCGGTCGAAAATGACTTCGGTCGGCACAGCGGAAGCCGTCAGAACTGGACGCCCGAACGACAGGCGGGGATCGATGACCACCGATTTCGGCTGGGTGGCCTTGTCGTCCGAACTGCGGCTGTAGGGGAACAGCTTGATCGGGTTGCCCTGATTGTCGCGCTCGATGCGCGCCAGGGCAAGTTCGAATTCCCCTCTGAGGGCTTCCTGGCCCTGGCGGGAGACGTTCAAAAGTTTGCTGGCGTGTTCGACAAACAGGTCGATGCCGTTGGTTCTGAACTGGCGATCGATGAGCGGCCGGTCCACCCCGAGCTGGCTGCGCAGGTATTCGACACTGTCGCGCACTTTGGGCAGGCTGACGCGATGCACGCGCCGGGTAACCGCAAGCACATGCAACTCGCACAGATTGGCAAAGGACAGCAGCTTGATGTGTGCATCGGCAGCCCGGATGACTGCCTTGAAGCTCACGCGGCCATCGGCCCGGCGTTTCTGGCCAAAACTCCAGGCGTTGACGGTGGCCGGGGACAGATTGAGGATGTATGCGGCTTCGCGTGCCGGGTAGGCTGGCTTGTCGAAAATGGCGGCCTTGTCTGTGTGCTGGGGCATAGGGCGGCATCTTATCCCAACGGCAGTGCTGAAGCATCCCGGTGCCGCCCGATGCGCGTCGCGGTAGAAGATTTGCCTGTTGGCGCGGCACGCACTCACCGCACCCGCCGTTCCACCGTCAGCACATCCCCTGTCGCATCCACCACGGCATACAGCCGGGGTTGCGGGCGGCCGGCCCAGTTGGGGGCGGGCAGGGGGCTGTCCAGGTAGATGACTTTTGCGCCGTCGAGCTGGCGTTCCACCTGGCCGTGGGCCAGCAGGTCGTTCAGGGCGGCGATGCTGATGCCGCGCTGCTTCATGCGGCTGAAGGCCAGGGGGCTGATCTTTCCGAGTTTCATGCTGGGTTCTCCTGTGGGTGTGGATGCGCGCGTGCGCATTGGTTTTTTCCGCTTGGATCTTTATACTGTATGTAAATACAACTGTATATGTATACAGTAAAGAAAGGAAGCCCCCATGCGTGACCTCACTGCCCGCCAGGAAGAAATCCTTGCCCTGATCCGCGAATGGATCGAGACCACGGGCCTGCCGCCGACGCGGGCGGAAATCGCCGAGCGCTTCGGCTTCAGCTCGCCCAATGCGGCGGAGCAGCATCTCAAGGGGCTGGCGAAAAAGGGCGTGCTGGAGCTGGTGCCGGGCACCTCGCGCGGTATTCGTTTGCCGGGCGGCGGCGGCCTGCCGCTGGTGGGCCGGGTGGCGGCGGGCAGCCCGCTGCTGGCGCAGGAACACATCGAGCGGCACGTGCAGGTGGAGGCGGCGCTGTTTGCCCCGCGTGCGGATTACCTGTTGCGCGTGCGCGGCATGAGCATGAAGGACATCGGTATCCTGGACGGCGACCTGCTGGCGGTGCACAAGACGGCCGAGGCGAAGAACGGCCAGGTGGTGGTGGCGCGCATCGGCGACGAGGTCACGGTCAAGCGCCTGGACAAGCGCGGCCGCACCGTGCGCCTGCTGCCGGAAAACCCCGAGTTCGAACCCATCGTGGTCGATGCGGCCAATGACGAATTTGCCATCGAAGGGATTGCGGTGGGGGTGATCCGCGCGGGAACGTCGTTCTAGTTTTGATCGACAGCGGTGTCTGCCAGCCGAAGGATGTCGCGATAGCCGCCCGCCACCATCGCGCGGGCGGCCTGCAGTAAAGCCGGCTCGGGCGAATCGAGGCCGTCCAGCTGGCGCAGCAGCGCGGCCCAGTGCGCGCGCTGGTTGGGCACGGTGTGCGGCACGGCGTGGCCCTGGCGGCGCAGGTCGGCGGTGCGGCTCACCAGTTTGAATTTGGCCGCTTCGAGTTGCGGGGGGAGCGGCAGGGCGAGATCAAAATGGATGTCGACGCGGGTGGCGGCATCGATGTCGCGGTCTGCGGGCGGCGGACGCCACGAGAGGGCATCGGGGGCCGGCGCGTCGCAGGCGGGGTCGAGCGGGAATTTGTAGAACCCCCATTTCGCGCCCATCCAGCATTCCAGCAGCACGCGGTCGTCGTCTACGGTGCAGCGTTCGCCGGTAAACGCGAGCGGTGCGTCGGTGCCGGGCAGCGGGCCGTAGGCACGCGGGTCTTGTTTCCATCTGGAAAAATCGCGATTCGGCGGCGCGCCGTAGTCGGCTTCGAGCGCGCGCCACAGGGCGATGAAGCGGCCATAGTCGGCGCGGTAGTCGGGGTTGCGGCGCAGGAATTCCCAGGCCCACTGGTCGCGGGTCAGACGGGCCAGGATATCGCTCATATCGGCAGAAAGATCATCGTGGCGGCGTTCACCACGCCGAAGCGGATGGCGCGGTTGCTTTTGTCCTCGATGACCTTGGCGAGAGTGTCCTCGACGCCGATCAGCTTGCCGAATTCGCGTTCGAAACTGAGGTTGGGTATGCCGTTGGGGTCGAAGCCGTTCGACAGCAGCATGGGGTCGCCCATGGCGTTGCGCGCGGTGGCGAGTTTCCACATCACGGCTTCGGTGTTGCGCGCGGCGTTGTAGAGTTTCTGGGCGTCGACTTCGGTGAGCAGGTAGAACTCGGTCCGGTGGTCGAACGCGGCCATGTGCATGACCAGCAGACCGCCCATCAGGGATTTCACGCGGTCGCCGGCATAGTCGGCGCGCAGGGCGTCGAGCAGGGCGTTTTCCCACTTCAGGCTGCGCTGCGGCGACAGATGCCAGTAGGGCAGCGGTTTGAACAGGGCGGCGGTTGCATCCTCGGCGCTGGCATGGCCGGATTTGCGCCACTCGGCCGGGTTGCGCCGGTAGAGTTTGAGGGTGAGCGTGCGCAGGATGGCCAGCATTTCCTGCTGGTGGATTTCGACGACGTTGTCGACGTCGCCTTTGGCGAGATCCTTCATGCTGAACGACCGGGCGCTGCTGCTGCCGTCCTTGCGGTGAATGGTCTGGCCGGTGCAACCGGCAATGAGCAAAAGGGCGAGGCAGGCGGCGGCAAGTCGGACGTCGTGTTTCACGACGAGCAGCTTACCTCAATCTTTCGTGCCCAGTCGGGCGGCTCGGCGGCGTAGGCGTCGGATTCGGGCTGATCGTCGTAGGGACGCGTCAGCAGCGCGTGCAGGCGCGCCACCTCGCTGGTGTCGCGCTGGTCGGCGGCGCGGCGGATGGCGGTTTCGGCCAGGTGGTTGCGCAGGATGTACTTGGGATTGACGGCGCGCAGGGCAATGCGGCGTTCGGCGTCCGGCACCCCGGTCTGCCGCAGGGCGGCGGCGTAACGCGCAGCCCAGGCGTCGAAGGCGTCGCGGTCGAGAAAGCGGTCGCGCACGGGAGCGTTGGTCGCGCCGGACGTACTGTCGAAATCGCACAGGCAGCGGAAGAAGATCGTGTAGTCGACATGGCTGGCGGCCATGAGTTCGAGCAGGTCGAGCAGCAGGCCGACAGTGTCGCCGCCGGGCGCGAGGCCGATTTTGGCGGTCATGCGCGCCACATAGGCCCGGCTGAAAATCTGCGGGTAGTCCTGGATGGCGCTGGAAGCGGCCTCCACCGACAGCAGCGGCACCAGCGCCTGCGCGAGTTTGGTCACGTTCCATGCGCCCACGTCGGGCTGCTGGTCGAAGGCGTAGCGGCCGCCGGTATCGGAATGGTTGCAGACAAAGCCGGGGTCGAAGGCGTCCAGAAAGCCAAAGGGGCCGTAGTCGAGCGTGAGCCCGAGGATGGACATGTTGTCGGTGTTCATCACGCCGTGTGCGAAACCAACGGCCTGCCAGTCCGCCATCAGCTCGGCCGTGCGCCGCATCACTTCGTGCAGGAAGGCGGCATGGGGCTCGTCGAGCCCGGCGAATTCGGGGTAGTAGCGCCGGATCACGTAGTCGGCCAGTTCGCGGATCGGTTCGGGCTGGTTGCGGTAATAGAAGACTTCGAACGAGCCGAAGCGCACGAAGCTCGGCGCGAGCCGCGTCACCAGCGCGGCGGTTTCCTCGTCCTCGCGATACACCGGCAGGTCGCTGCCGACGATGGCAAGCGCGCGCGTGGTGGGGATGCCGAGCGCGTGCATGGCCTCGGAGCAGAGGAATTCGCGGATGCTCGAACGCAGTACCGCGCGCCCGTCGCCGCCGCGCGAATACGGCGTGCGGCCGGCGCCCTTGAGCTGGATTTCCCAGCCTCCGGTTTCGCCGAGCAGCAAGGCGCGGCCGTCGCCGAGTTGCGGGACGTAATGGCCGAACTGGTGGCCGGCGTAGAGCGCGGCCACCGGGTCCATGCCGGGCAGCAGGCGGTTGCCGGCCAGCGTCTCGATCAGGTCGCGCCGGTGGATGGCACCGGCGTCCAGGCCCAGCAGGGCGAGCGCGTCCGAGCTGTGGCAGACCAGATAGGGGTCGGGCACCGGCGTGGCCTGTATGCGCGAGTGAAAAGTCCCGGGCAGGCGGGCAAAACCGTTGTCGAAGGCAAGGGCATCAAGGGAAGACATGCGCGGATTGTAGGGGCTCGCCGCGTCCCCGCCACCCGGTTGTTCGCAGGGTTAAGCCGGCGAACAGCGGTTCGCGGGGCTGGGGGCGCTGGTATGCTTCCGTGCCGCCCGGCCGATGCTGGCGCGTGATGTGTTCCATTTCGAGACCGTATGCCTGCTTCCATCGCCCCGGCGTTACCGGCTGTCCTGCCATCGCACGGCATGCGGTCCGCGCGTCCGTGTTCACGTTCATGAGAAGGCCCGGTCTCCGTGCTGCCCAGCTGCTGTGGCTGGCCACGGTGGTGCTGGTCACGCTGAACCTGCGGCCGTTTCTCACCGCCATCGGGCCGCTGACCCCGGCCATCCAGACGGAGACCGGCATGAGTCTGGAGGCGCTGGCCTGGCTCACGCTGCTGCCGATGGTGCTGATCGGTGCGGGGACCTGGGCGACGCCGGCCGTGCAGACCCGCCTGGGCGTGCGGCCGGCGATGCTGCTGGCGCTGGCGCTCATTGCCTTCGGCTGTGCGCTACGCCTGGCCGGTGGCGTGTCTGCCGTGCTGATCGCCACCGCCGTCTTGTGCGGCACGGGCGTGGCGCTGGTGCAGGGCATGCTGCCGGGTCTGATCAAGTTTCACGCGCCGCGTCATGTGGCGCCGATGATGGGCGTCTATTCGGCCGCGCTGATGAGCGGCGGCGCGCTGGGGGCACAGGTTTCGCCGCTGGCCATGCAATGGGGGTTGAGCTGGCAGGCCGCGCTCGCGCTCTGGACCGGGCCGGTACTGCTGGCGCTGGCGCTGGCCCGGACGGCGCTGGATACGCTGCCGCAGCCGCCCGCAGCGCCGCAGAACGGGAGCGATACCCGCTGGCTGTTGCGCCGCCGCCGGACCTGGCTGCTCATGCTGGCCTTCGGCCTGATGAACGGCGGCTACGCCATGATGGTGGCCTGGCTGGCGCCGTACTACCTGGAACAGGGCTGGAGCGCGACGCACAGCGGCCTGCTCGTCGCCGTGGTGTCCCTGGCACAGGCGGTGGCAGCGTTCGTTTTCCCGCTGCTGGCGGCACGCCATCCGGATCGCCGGCCCTGGCTCTGGCTCACGCTGGCCTGTCAGGCCGCGGGTTTTGCCGCGCTGGCCGAATGGCCCGCCGTGGCGCCCATGGCGGCGGCCGTGGTGCTGGGCGTGGGCATCGGCGGCTGTTTTGCGCTCTTCATGGTGGTGGCGCTCGATCATTTGCGCCATCCCATGCAGGCCGGTGCGCTCAGTGCGCTGATGCAGGGCGGGGGCTTCATGCTGACGGCGGTGGCGCCCTGGGCGATGGCGCGTCTGCATGAAACCACCGGCGGATACCGTGCAGGCTGGCTGGCGCAGTGCGGCGCCGTGCTGCTGGTGGCCCTGCTGGTTACCCGGTTCGGGCCCGGACGCTACGAGGCGGCGATGCGGCCGCCTTCGCGCCGGTAGGGCGGGCGCGGCGTCCGGCTCAGAACTTGCCTTCGAGCGAAAGGTTGAACACGCGCACGCCGCGCGCACGGTCGATTTCTCGGCGAACCAGGCTGCCGGCGGCGTATTCGAGCGTGTCGTCGCCCGTCCGGGCTTCGGTGACGTTGTCGACCGACAGGCGCAGCGAAAGCTTGCTGCTGAATTTGCGCACCGCGAACAGATCGAGCTGGGTGCGCGGTGTCGTCGTCTGCTCGATGTCCTGGCTGGCTTCGCTGCTGAAAGCGGAGCTGTACGAGAGATTGCCGCCGAAGGTGAGGCCGCGGTCTTTCAGTTCGTAGTCGACGCCCAGGCTCGCGGCGCGGCGCGGGCTTTCCTGTCGCACGAAGGCGGTGCTGTCGTCGATCGTCAGGCGGCTGGTGGAGACGTTGCCGCGCAGGGTGAGGCCGGGCAGCTCGGCGACTTTCCATTTGAAGTCGGCGACCACGCTGGTTTCGCTGGCGGAATCGAAGTTGACCGGACGTTCGACGTAGCGGCCCGATTCGAGCAGGATGCGGCGCTGGATCTTGTCGGAGATGTCGCGCAGGTAGAGATTGAGGCCGGCGGTGCCGCGCTGTTCGGGCAGGAAGTGTTCCACGCCCATCTGCAGCGTGGTGGTCGTTTCCGGCTTGAGCGCGGGGTTGCCGCCGCGGTCCGGGTTGGACAGCGTGTTCTGGCCGGTGGTGGTGCGCACGATGGGGGAAAGATCGTTCACGTTCGGCAGGCGCTGGTTCATCGCCACGCTGGTGCGCAGATTCCAGCGCTCGTTCATGCGCCAGACGTAATGTACCGAAGGCAGCCAGGTGACCGTGTCGTCCGCGATCTTCGCGCCGAGCGCGTCGACCACCTGACGGCCGCTGGCGGAGACGCGCAGGCCGGGGGTGAGCGTATGGGCCTCGGCGAACTGCCACTCGTCCTGCGCCCACAGGGCAAATTCGCTTTCGCGCGACTCGGCGCGCGCCTGCGCGCCGAGGCTGGCCGGGACGCCGTTCTGCGTTTCGCTGCGGCTGTCGGTCGTCTTCTTGACCGAGGCGTCGAGGCCGAAGGTGGCGATGTGGGTGCCGTTGGCGAACGACTGACTGGTCTTGCCGCGGAAATTCGCGCCCAGGCTGCGGCTTTCGTCCAGCGTGTCGGTCGATCCGGTCAGCGCACCGCCGGCGTTGTATTCGTTGCGGGTGCGGTCGGTACGGTCCGTCTGTCCCTGCAGTGCCAGCACGGCGCTGGTTTCACCTTGGCCGGGGCGGCGTTTCTTGTAGTCGAAGGCGAGACGGCCATTGAGGTTGCGGCCTTCGCTGTCGTTGTACACCGAGCCGTCGCCGGTGCGGCCGGTGCCGTTCAGCGGGTTGGTGTAGGTGTAGCGCTGCGTTTCGTTGACGAGGTCGTTGGTGCGGCCGAACAGCATGGGGCTGATCACCAGGCGCGCACCGTCGCCGAGATCGCGCGTGTAGCGCGCGATCAGATGCAGGCCATTGGAGCGGCCGCTGTCTTCGTCGTGTTCGAGGTCGTAACCGGTGCGCGCGCCGCCGGCGAAGGTTTCGATCGATACGTCGCGTCCGCCCGTGGTGGCGCGGGTGTCGGCAAAGCCGATGAGGATCAGCCCGGCTTCGCCTTCGCGGTTGCCGTAGGTGCCGCCGGCACGGCCGCCCAGGCCGCCGTCGTTGGCCGTCAGGCCGGCGCGGAAGGTCCCGGCCTTGGTGCCGGGCGCGTCGCGCAGGATGAGGTTGACGGTGCCGCCGGGGCCGGACGGGAATTCCGGCGTGCTGTTCTTGATGATTTCGATGCGTTCGATCAGGTCGGCCGGCAGGCGGAAGGCGGCGCGACTGCCGCCGGGCAGCGAGATGCCGTCGACCACGACATTGGGCTGCAGCCGGTCTTCACCGCGCTGGCGGCCGCCGCGTCCCTGGGTGGGGGGTGAGAGATTCACGCCGGGCAGCTGGCGCAGCAGTTCGCCCACGGTCGCCGCGTCCATGCGTTCGAGATCTTCGCGGCTGATGACGACCTTGGCCGAGGAGGAAAACTGGCGCTCTTCCTGCGCAGTATCGGGCGTGGCCGTGACCTGGACCGTATCCAGCGTGGTCGGAGCGACCGGTTCGGCGGCCGGTGCGTCAGGCGAGGAAGTCTGCGCGTGCGCGGCGAAGGCGGCAAGGCAGGCGGCAAGGCAGAGCACGCGGGGGAAAGGCGGTGTCGACATGGGGATTGTGGGCGGGGACATGTTCGGGAAGAGGGTCAGTCGGGCAGGCGGTCGAGGCTGAAAGCTTCGACCGCAACACCGAATTCGTTGCGGGTGCCGACGCCGTCGGCCCGGATTGTCGCACCGGGCTGAAGCAGGCTGCGATTGCGATGCGCGAGCCGCGGCGACAGGCGCACCACGGTGCCGTCTTCGAGCAGCAGGCCGCGCGGGCGGCGCGGCGAACCGAGCACGCGGACGATCTTGCCTTCGGCGCGCAGGCTGTCGAGCTGCGGAGCCGGTGCGGCGGGCCGGTCGGGAGTATCGAGCAGGCTGCGGCCGCTGTCGACGTTGATCAGTGCGCGAGCGTGCGGCTCGCCCCGTCCGTGGCCGCGCGCGACGATTGCGCGCACGCGCTCGCCGGGCCGCACGAATTGTGCCGCTCCCTCGCCGAGCGCGGGCGGCAGGCAGACCAGAGTGCCGTCGTCGAGCTGCAACAGGTCGATCCGGCCGAGCGGATTGATGAAGTAACGCGTCAACGTCCCTTCGAGCTGTGTTGGCGCCTCTGTCGCGATTCCGGCGGAAGACGCGTCCATGCCCGCCCGGCCGGCGTGGGCAGGAACGGTGCAGGCGGCGAATGCGAGGCCGGTGCAGGCGAGACGGGCGATGAAGCGCGGCATGCGGAATCGGGGGCGATGGAGAGCCATGTTATGCAGGATATAGCGAAGGGCATGCCAGATCGGCAGCCGTGTGGAATCAAGGGCTTGGCGTGCACGTTTCGGACGGCGTGTCCGCCCGCGCGACAGCGGGTGTCACGCAAGCGGACAGAGGCTCAGTCGGCGAGCTTGCGGTAAAGCTGCTGGCGGCTGATGCCGAGTGCGCGCGCGGCTTCGCTGACGTTGCCGCCGGCGCGGTCGAGCGCGCGCCGGATCATGCGCGTCTCCAGCCAGGCGACGGCCTCGGTCAGGGGGGCGTCCCAGGGCACGGCTTCGTCGCCGCCACTGCCGCCGCCGAGTGCGAGATCGTCGGGACCGATCGTGCTGCCGCGCGCGGTGAGCGCCGCGCGTTCGAGCACGTTGCGCAGCTCGCGCACGTTGCCCGGCCAGGCGTGGCGGGCGAGGCGGTCCAGCGCCGCCTGGGCGGGGCGCTTGCCATAGGGCCGCAGGAAATGCGCCGCGAGCGTGGGCAGGTCGGCGGCGCGCTCGCGCAGGGGCGGCAGATGGATGGGAAACACGTCGAGGCGGTAGTAGAGGTCCTCGCGGAAGCGGCCGGCGCGCGCTTCGTCGGCCAGGGCGCGGTGGCTGGCCGCGATCACGCGCACGTCGACCGGATACGCGCGGCCGGCGCCGACCGGCACCACTTCGCGCTCCTGCAGCACGCGCAGCAGCTTGGCCTGCAGGGCGAGCGGCATGTCGCCGACCTCGTCGAGCAGCAGCGTTCCGCCGCCGGCCTCGCGGAAGCGCCCTGCGCGGTCGGCATGCGCGCCGGAAAACGCCCCCCGCACATGGCCGAAGAGCTCGCTCTCGATCAGGTCGGCCGGAATCGCCGCGCAGTTGACCGCGACGAAGGGGCTGTTTGCGCGCGCGCTGTGACGGTGCAGCAGGCGTGCGACGACTTCCTTGCCGGTGCCGGTTTCGCCGCCGATCAGCACGGTGGTGTCGGAGGCTGCGGCCAGTCCGATGCGTTTCTGCACTTCGCGCATTGCCGGGCTGGTGCCGATCAGGCCCGGCTCGGCCGCGGCGTCGTCGGGGAGCGCGTCGGCCGGTGTGCGGGCGAGCGCGGCGGCGACGACGTCGGCGAGCTGCGCGCGCCCGATGGGTTTGGTGAGGTGATCGAAGGCGCCAAGTTTCATCGCTTCGATGGTGTTGTCGCCGCTGGCGTAGGCGGTGAGTACCACGCAGGGCAGATCGGGGTGCACGGTGCGCGCGTGCCGGACAAAATCGAGCCCGTTTTCCGCGCCCAGGCGCAGATCGATCAGGGCCAGCTGCGGCGTATCTGCCAGCGCGGCGCGCGCGCCTGCGAGCGTGGCTTCGGCCCGTACGGCATGACCGAGATCGGTGAGTGTTTCGGCGAGGCTTGCGCGGAAGCCGTCGTCGTCGTCTAGGAGCAGGATCAGGGCCATGTCAGATGGGCCAGTCGATTTCGAAAGTGGCGCCGGGTGTGTCGGGTACCAGGCGTGCATGGCCGCCATGCGCGGCAGCGATTTCGCGGACTAGTGCGAGCCCCAGACCGACGCCGTCGGCACGCCCGGTGACGAAAGGTTCGAACAGCTGCGCGGCCACGCGCGGTGCGACGCCGGGGCCACTGTCGGCCACGCGCAGGACGAGCCGGCCGCCGCCCGCATCGAGACGCAGGCCGACGGTGCCGCCCGGCGGCGTGTGCGCGCGTGCATTGGCGAGCAGGTTGTCGCAGGCGCGGCCCATCAGGTCGGGATCGAAGCGTGCGATGGGGGCCGTCTCCGGCGGCGTCACGACGAGCGTCACCTTGACGGCGGCAAAGGCTGCGCGATGGCGTGCGGCGCAGGCTTCGAGCCAGAGGGCGGGGTCGACTTCGCGCGGTGCGGGATGGAAGGGCTGGGTGAGCGCAAGCAGGCTGCCGATCAGGCGCTCGACGCGGCCGGTCTGTTCGAGCACGGCGTCGAGCGCCTGATGGGCGCGGTCGAGCCGGGTCGCATCGTCGCCGGCGACGGCGAGCGCGTTTTCCGCGCGCAGTCTCAAGGTGGCGAGCGGATTGCGGACCTCGTGCGCGAGCCCGGCCGACAGCCGGCCCAGCAAAGCCAGCCGTTGCGCGTCGGCGAGCGTGCGGCCGAGCGCGGCGGCTTCGTCGCGCGCGGCGGCGAGCCGATCCGCGTAGGCATTGAGGGCGTGCGCGATGCGGTCGAGTTCGGGGTGGCCGGTGGACGCGTCGGGCAGGGGCTGGCGGCCGTCGGGTTCGCGCCGCAGCGCGGCCTCGATATCGCCGATGCTGCGGTTCCAGCGGGTGACGCTCCACAGGAAGCCGCCGCCGGCGAGCAGGGTGAAGACCAGCAGTGCGCCCATCGCCAGCGCGAGCCGGTCGAAAGTGCTGCCTACGAGCGTCGGCACGCGTGTCTGCGTCCACGCCGCCGGGCCGGTCGCGTCGGCGCAGGCGACCGCGATGCGCGTTTCGCGCAGGCCGGGATCGATCTCGACCAGGCTGGTCCGGCCGATCCGGGCGCGTTCGGCCAGGGCCGCGATGTGCGGCAATCCGGCCGGCGGCGCGTCAGTGGGCGGACGGTCGCCGTCCAGGGTCGGAAAGACGTGGACAAGCAGCCGCTCGTCCCAATAGCCGCCCTCCACGCCGGGCAGGTCGCGCAGGGCGAGGTCGGCGAGGGCCTCGAGCGCCGTCGGTTGATGGTGGCGGGCGGCGAGACCGAGCAGGCTCTCACAGCCGGATCGCGCAGCCAGTTCGGCGCGCGCAAGCTGGGCACGGCTGCCTTCGCGGGCCAGGCTCGCGAGCAGCGCGGCCATTGCCACGATGATGGCGAGCAGGACCAGCCAGTGAAGCAGCAGGCGCGTCTTGAAGGGCAGGGTGAACACGGGCGCGTTGTATCGGTGCGACAGCGATGGCGGAGGGCGATCGTCTGGGGCGTGCCGGGGCTTGCGTAATCTAAGTGAGAAATATTATCATTGCTTTTAATAATTAAAGCCAGCCGCGCGCAAGCGCAGCCAGCCAGCCACAACACGAAATCAGGGAGCGTCCAGTCAGCCAGTCCGCGCGTGCGTCGTGTTTGCCGCCCGTGCCGATGCCCGGTTCGTGCCGTCATTGTCCCAGCAGCCAGCCTGCTCCGCGCGATGCGGACTGCCAGCCATTTGAATATCCGTTGTTTCCAGGAGAAACCCAATGGCTCGCATCCGCAGTCGCCACAATCCGCATACCGCCGCCACACTGGCCGCACTCGTTGCCGCAACCTTGCCGCTCGCCGTCCACGCCCAGGAAGCCAAACCGAGCGTCTTGCCCAAGGTCAGCGTCGAGGCCGCCGAGGAAGTGCCGTTCAGGGCCACCGAATCGGCCAATACCAAATACACGCAACCGCTGCTCGATACGCCGCAGACCGTGCAGGTCATCAAGAAGGAAGTGCTGCAGGAACAGGGCGCGGCTTCGCTGATGGACGCCTTGCGCAACACGCCCGGGATCACCATGCAGATGGGCGAGAACGGCAATACTTCCGCCGGCGATGCCTTCATGATGCGCGGCTTCTCGACCGAAAGTTCGATGTTCATCGACGGTATTCGCGATCTTGGCGCGATCACCCGCGACACGTTCAACCTCGAACAGGTGGAAATTGCCAAAGGTCCGGCCGGCGCCGACATCGGCCGGGGCGCGGCTTCCGGCTACATCAACCTGATCACCAAGCTGCCGACACGCGACGGCGTCAATGGCGCCACGCTCGGCTACGGTACGGCGCAGAAGAAACGCGCCACCGTCGATCTCAACCAGGCACTGGGCGAGACTGCGGCGATCCGCCTGAACGCGATGGTCAGCGACGGCGAAGTCGACGACCGCGATTTCGTCGAAAACCAGGGCTACGCCATTGCACCCTCGTTCGCGCTGGGCCTCGGCACACCGACCCGCTTCTATCTCTATTCGCAGCACGTCCGTCAGGACAACGTGCCGGATGGCGGTATTCCGAGTATCGGCATGAAAGGCTACTACAACGGCATCGCCGAGCTTCAGGCGGGCGCGAAGGTTGACCGCAGCAATTTCTACGGCAGCCCGAACGACTACGAGGAGGTGGATGCCGACATGGTCACGGCCAAGATCGAGCACGACCTGGGGGGCGGGACCACGATCCGTAACATCAGCCGCTACGGCCGGACCACGATGGATCGCGTGCTGACCGGTTTGAGCACGGGCGCCAACGGCATTACCGCGGTCAATCCCGCCGACCCGACCACCTGGACGGTCAACAGGTCGCGTCAGCGCGTGGACCGCGAAGACGAAATTCTGGCCAACCAGACCAGTCTCAACACCGAGTTCAATCTGGGCGGCATGAAGCACACCTTTGTTGGCGGTCTGGAGTTGATGTCCGAGCGGCAGAAGAACAAGAGCTATGCCACGACGGGTCTGACGATTGATCAGGCCAATCTTTACAACCCGAATCCGAACGACCCCAATATGCCGCTTCCTTTTGCCACGGGTGCGTATACGGACGGCAAGACCATGACCACGGCATTGTATGCCTTCGATACGATCGAGCTGACACCGCAATGGCTGCTGAACGGCGGCCTGCGTTTCGAGCATTACCGGACGGAAACGAATGGCGCAACGCTCACTGGTGGTGTACTTGTGCCGACAACTCTTTCCGATTCTGACAATCTGCTGAGCTGGAAAGTCGGTGCCGTCTACAAGCCCGCGCCCAACGGCAGCATCTACGCGGCCTACGCCACTTCGCTGACGCCGCCCGGCAGTGCGAATTTTGCGCTTTCCGGTACGGCCAACAATGCGAACAATCCGGCGCTCGATCCGCAGGAAACCGAAAACTACGAGATCGGGACCAAGTGGGATCTGCTGAACGAGCGTCTGAGTCTGGCCGCCGCGCTGTTCCGCACCGAGAACAGCAAGCAGGCCTCGTATGACGATGCGCTGCAGCCGATGCAGATCGGGGCCACCCGCGTCCAGGGGGTCGAACTCAGCCTGGTCGGCCAGATTACCAATTTCTGGCAGATCACCGCCGGCATCACCAAGCTGGATGCCAAGGCGATCGACCAGCAGAACGCGACGGGCACGGTCACCCAGGGGGTCCGCTGGACGCCCGATCTCACGGCCACCTTGTGGACGTCCTACACCTTGGGCAGTTTCACACTGGGCGGCGGTGCACGCTATGTTTCGGATCAGGAGCGTGTGATTACCGCCAACCCTGCGCCTGCGAACGGTCTTTCGGAAATCCCCTCGTACTGGGTGGCCGACATGATGGCAGCGTACAAACTCTCCGATCAGATCAATCTGCGTCTGAACGTCTACAACCTGTTCGACAAGGAATACATCGAGAATCTGAACAACGGCGGTGGCCGGGTACGGCTGGGCCTGCCCCGTTCGGCCATGCTGACGGCGGAGTTCACGTTCTGATCGTGCGTTCGTCCGTGCGCCGGCCAGTCCGGCGCACCGGCCACGAGCCCGCCTCAGGCGGGCTTTTGCCGTTTTTGCGTTGCTGATTCACGGAGCCGTCATGTTGCTGCATTTGCCCGGGGTCTTTTCCAAGCACGAAGTCGCCGAACTGCGCCGCGCGCTCGACGCGGGGCCCTGGATCGACGGTGCCGGCAGTGCCGGGCCGCAGGCGGCCGAGGTCAAGCGCAACCTCCAGTATTCCCCCGAGGCGCCGGATTTCGCGGCACTCTCGGGTGCAGTCGCGGCGGCGCTCGAACGGCATCCGCTGTTCGTTGCCGCCGCGCTGCCGCGCCGTATCCTGCCGCCGATGTTCAACCGCTATGCCGGCGGCGGCACCTACGGCAATCACATCGACAACGCGAGCCAGATCGACCGGCGCGACGGCGCGCGGGTGCGCACCGATCTGTCGGCGACCGTATTTCTCTGCGAACCGGCGGATTACGACGGTGGCGAACTCATCGTCGAGGACACGTATGGTGCGCACGAAGTGAAGCTCGATGCCGGCGATGCGATCCTCTATCCGTCGTCGAGTCTGCATCGCGTCGAGCCGGTCACGCGCGGCGCGCGCGTGGCCTCCTTTCTCTGGGTGCAGAGTCTGGTGCGCGACGAAATGCAGCGCCGGCTGCTGTTCGAGCTGGACATGAATCTGGTCAGGCTGCGCGCCCGGCATGGCAACGAGGCCGAACTGGTGGGGCTGACCGGGCACTATCACAACCTGTTGCGGCTGTGGAGCGAATGAGCGCCGCGCCGTTGCCGCCCCTGACTGAAATTCCGGCCGACCTGGTGGCGGTGGAGGATTACCTGCGCCGCGCGCCGCTGCACCTGCCGGCCGCGACCTGGGCCTGGCTCGACGGCGGCGCGGCGGACGAAACGACGCTGGCCGCCAATCTCGCGGCCTGGCGCGCGCTGGAGCTGTGGCCGCGCGCGTTTGCGCGGGTCGCCGGCGGGCATACGCGCGTCGAACTGTTCGGCGACGCGCTCGCGCATCCCTTCGTGCTCGCGCCGGTGGCGTCGCAGACGCTGCTGCACCCGGACGGCGAAGCGGCGACCCTGCTGGCGGCCGGCGTGATGGGCGGCGCGGCGGTGGTGGCCTCGCAGTCCGCGGTTCCGCTCGAAATCCTGGCCGCGCGGGCACATGGCCCGCTGTGGCTGCAACTGTATTGGCAGGGGCGCCGCGATACGACGCGCATACAGGTGCGCCGCGCCGAGGCGGCGGGCTGCCGTGCGCTCGTGCTGACGGCGGATGCGCCGGTCGCAGGCGTGCGCAACCGCGCCCAGCGTGCCGGATTCGTCATGCCGGCGGCCGGGGGGGCGGCACCCGTCCTGCCGGCCCTGACTGAGGCGCAGAGCCTGGTCTTCGACGGCTACATGGCGATTGCGCCCGACTGGGACGACATCGCCTGGCTGGCGGACGAAAGCCGCATACCGCTGCTGATCAAGGGCATCCTGCACCCGGACGACGCGCGTCGCGCACTCGATGCCGGCGCGGCGGGTATCGTCGTCTCCAACCACGGTGGCCGCGCGCTCGACGGCGCGCCGTCGAGCGTCGCCGCGCTGCCCGGCGTGGTCGAGGCGGTGGGCGGCCGCGTACCGGTGCTGGCGGACGGCGGCATCCGGCGTGGCGCGGATGCGCTGAAGGCGCGCGCACTCGGCGCCGATGCCGTGCTGATCGGCCGGCCCTATGCCTGCGCGCTGGCCGTGGCCGGCGCGCTTGGTGTGGCGCATCTGTTGCGTCTGCTACGCGAAGAGCTGGAGATCGCCATGGCGCTGACCGGGCACGCCACGCTGGCCGAGGCGGGCATGCATGCGCTGCGCCGGAGCTGACGCGGTTTTCTTCACTGTTCACGGGAGTTCCCATGTCGAAACACACAGCTACGGTCGCCGCCTGGTTTGCGATCGTCGCGTTGCCCGCTGGCGTCGCCCGGGCAGAGTCCTTCACGCCGGCACTCCGGGCCGATGCCGCGTCCGTCTATGTCTGCCGCCCGGACAAATCCTGGTTTGCGCGATTGCCGGCCGCGGAGGCGCCTGCGATCCGGATTGCGGGCAACGTCCGCGGCATCCTGCCCTGGGGGACCTGCGCACACGCTTTCGCGCCCGCCGACGAAGTGGAACTGATCGCAGAACCGGGCCAGGGCGGCTGGGCGTTCGGCCGCTTCGGCGCGCGTTTCGACGCGGTCGCCGGCAGCGCGCGCGTCTTCACGCTGGAAATCGTCGAAACCATGCCGGAGGACAGGGGAATGGCGGTGCAGCGGAACTGGGTTGCCCGTTTTCGCGAGATCGGCTTTACGGAAGCAGGGCCCGGGCTGGCGAAACTGCGTGCGACGGAATCGCCGGCCGGCCGCTGAATCGCGTGCGATCTAGGGGGTAGCGGCCTTGAATTCGAACGGCAGGCGCAACACTGCCGGCGTTGGCTGGCCGTCGACGCGCGGCGGATCGAAGCGCCAGCGTTTCGCCGCCGTCAGGGCCGCCCAGGCGCGCGCGGGCGTCGCGTCGCCCACCACACGCGGCAACTGCACGCGGCCCGCGGCATCGACCACGAATTCGACCAATACCGTTTCGGCGGGCGCACCGCTGCGCGGCGCGACCGGCAACGGCCGCACGCGCGCGGTGGGCAGCCGGTCGAGCGCCTCGGTCGTGGCCAGCGGCGCGCCCTCGCCGTTCAGCCGGGCCAGCAGATCGAGCGCCTCGTCGCCGGGCGCGGTATCGCGGTTGGCCCGGCTGAATTCCAGCGTGGTGTGCAAGAGCGCCGCGCTGGGCTGGCCGTTCTTCTTTGCAGGTTTGAAGCGCCAGGTTTCCAGCATCGCTGCGGCCGCATGGCCGAAATCGGGATGCGTCGCTTCGAGCACGCGCGTCTGACGCACGCGGCCGTCCGCGTCGACGACGAAAGCCACCTGCGCCGATCCCGTGACGCGGCGCTGCAGGAGGCCGAGCGGATAGACGGCGCCGGTTGCGAGCGTGAGGGCCGGCGGGGTGTCGTAGCGATAATCCTCGGGCAGACCGGGCGCGGCGCGTTCGGGCACTTTGAAGGGCGTTACGCCTTGCGGGTCGCGTTCGGTGCCTTGGCGCAGAGGCACGCCTGAAAACGCGTCGACCCATTGCGGCTTGATGAATTTGATACCGGTACGCAGCTTGGCGGCAATGGGTTGGCCGTCCTTGTACGCGGGACGATAGCTGCCGCTCAGCCAGCGGTCGAGTGCGGCGGATTCGAAGACGGGATGCGGCGATTCGAGCACGACGATCTCGTTCAGCACGCCGTCCGCACCGATGCGCAGCAAGGCTTCGACACGCCCCTTATTGTCGGAGACCAGACCGAAAGGATAGTGAATCGGGGCCGCGTCGACGTGTATGGGGGGCGCATCGTAGGCGGGTTTCTGGGGCGCCTCGTCCGCTCTCGCAGAGGTTGTCCCCGGCAGCGCAAGAGCTAGCAGTAATGGAACGCGCGTCAGGCGAGGCAGCAGCGTGGTCGTCATTCAGTACACGTCCCGCCGATACCGTCCCTGCACGGCCAGCGCGTCGAGCGCGTCGCGGCCCAGCGCCTCGGCGAGCGCGGCGTCGACGCCTTCGGCCATGCCGACGCGGCTGCCGCAGACATAGATCGCGCCGTCGGCGTCGATCCAGCGGCGCAGGGCGTCGGCTTCGGCGGCGAGGCGGTGCTGGACGTAGCGGTGCGCGCCGCCGTCGCGCGAGAACACGGCGTCCACGCGGGCGAGTGCGCCGTCGGCTTGCCAGCGTGCGATGTCGCGCTCGAACAGATGATCGTGGGCGGCGTTGCGTTCGCCGTAGACCAGCCAGCAGGGCGGGCCGCCGGTTTCGGCGCGCGCTTTCAGGTGTGCGACGAGCCCGGCGATACCGGTGCCGCCCCCGACGAGCAGCAGCGGGCGGTCGCGGTTGCCGTCGATACGAAAGCCGGGCTGCGCGCGCAGCCGCATCTGCACGGTGTCGCCGGGGCGCAGGCCCGATGCGAGCCAGTTGGAGACGCGGCCGGGGGTGCCGTCGGGGCGGCGCTGGGCGCGCACGACGAGGCCGAGCCGGGCCGGGCCGGGCGCGTCGGACTCGTGCGGCAGGGTGGCGAGCGTGTAGGTGCGCGCCGTGTCGTCGCCGCTGTCGGCCGGCGGCAGCACGTCGAGCACATCGCCGGCTTCCCAATGTGGCGGCTCGCGGCTGTCGCGTTCGAGTTCGATCCAGTAGACCGGCTCGCCGGCACTGCCGGGATTGAGCAGCCGGCGTTCGGCGAGCAGCGCGGACTGCCAGCCGGGGGTGCGTGGGACGGCGGGCGGGGCGATGCCGAGCGCGTCGTGCCAGGCGGTGAGGGCGTCTGCGTCGTGGTCGTCGACCTCGATGCGTTCGAAGCGCGGGTGCGCGCCGGAGGCGGCAAGCCAGTCGTCCAGGCTGCGGCCGAAGCCGCAGAAATGGGCGTAATTGCGGCTGCCAAGCGCGACGAGCCCGTAGTCGAGTCCGCCGAGCAGGGCCGGGGTCTGCATCGCGCGGCGGCGGAAGGCCTGTGCGTTGTCGGGGGCGTCGCCGTCGCCGGTGGTGCTGACGACGAACCAGGCGTTGCGGCAGGCGGCGAGCGCGTCGGCATCGAGCGCATTCAGGGCGGCAAGCCGCACGGTTTCGCCGCGCGCGCGCAGGGCGTCGGCGGTGAGCCGGGCGAGATGTTCGGCGCCGCCGGTCTGGCTGGCGTAGCACACCCAGTGTTCGCCGGGCGCGGCGGGCGGGGCAGGGCGGCGCCACAGCGGCCGCAGACAGGCGAAACACAGCCCGAGGTAGGCAAGCACGACGCCGCCGGCGGCGAGGAGCCGCAGAGGATCGGAGGCGAGCATCAGACGAGGGCTTCGAGAAAGGCCGGCGTGGGATGCGCGAGATGGCCGGTTGTGCCGTCGCGCGCGACAAAGAGCGCAGCCAGCCCGTGCGCCCGTGCCCGTTCGACACCGGCGTCGGGGCCCAGCACCAGAAGCGCAGTGGCCCAGGCGTCGGCTTCGATGGCGTCGGCGTGCAATACGGTGACGCTGGCCAGTGCGTGTGCCACCGGCATGCCGGTACGCGGATCGAGCGTGTGCGAATAGCGGCGGCCGCCGGACTCGAAATAGCGGAAGTCGTCGCCGGAAGTGGCGATGGCCAGACCGTCGAGCGCGACGACCGGGCCTTCGCCGTCGGCGTGGCCGGGCCAGCGTACGCCGACCTGCCAGGGACGCCCGTCCGGGCGGCGACCGTGCGCCTTGAGTTCGCCGCCGACCTCGACCATCGCATGCCGGATGCCGGCCGCCGCCAGCGCGGCCAGCACGCGATCGGTGGCGTAGCCCTTGGCGATAGCGGAAAAATCGAGGTAGCAGCCGCCCGGCTGCAGCACGCGGTCGCCGACCAGGCGGACGCGCCGCCAGTCCACACGCGCGCGGTGCGCGGCTATGTGCGCGTCCGGCGGCGGCGTATCGCGCGGGCGCTCGGGACCGAAGCCCCAGAGATTGACCGCCGGGCCGACCGTGGGGTCGAAGGCGCCGTCCGAATCGGCGGCGTGCGCCAGCGCACGGGCCAGCACGAAGCGGCAGGCTTCGGGCAGCGCGACCCATTCGCCGGCCACGGCGCGGTTGTAGCGCGAAAGGTCGGACCCGGCATCCCAGGTGCTCATTTCACGCACGACCCGATCCAGTTCGGTTTCGATCGCGGTGCGCAGTTCGGGCAGGCGGGAGGCCTCGGCGCCGGCGATGCGCGCCGACCAGGCCGTGCCCATCGTCGGCCCGCCCAGCGTATGGATGGCGCCCGTGCGCACCGGCGCCTGATCCGACAGGACCATCATGCCGTCTTGCGCTTACTGCGGCAGAACTTCGAGCACAGCGGCATACGACAGCCGGCGTTCCTTGATCTGCGGCAGCGAAGTCTTGCTGTCGCGCATTTCGACTTCGATGCGGTACATGCCGGGCGTCGGCCACTTGATCCTGACTTCACCCTGGGCGTCGGTCTTCAGCTTGAAATCGCCGATCGCGTCGCGATACCGGCTGCCGCCGGGATGGACGTCGACTTCGAGGCCGGCCGGCACGGGTTTGCCGTCGAGGGTGAAGCGGAAGACGGCATCCTCGCCTGCGTAAAGATCGTTGGGATGGGTGACCGGGGCGAATCCGAGGCCCTGGCCGCTGGGCTTGAGGGCGCTCGGTTTGCCGACGGTGACGAAGGTTTCGAGCGTATTCGCGCCTTCGCCCACGCGCAGCTCTGCGGCGTCCTTCGGCACGTTTTTGTCGAATTCTGCGGCCGGTCCGCGCCAGATTTTGTTTTTGCCCTCGGCATCTTTCCAGCGGGCGTTGATGCCGCTGTTGCTGCTGCGGATGCGGTAGGTGCCATTGTCTTTCATGTTCACGTCGAACACGCGGCGCAGTTTGCCGGTGGCCTCATTTTCCAGCGGAACGCTGCTGCCGTCCGGCGCGATCGCGGTGATGTCGCCGCGCAGCGTGTTGTGGTTGAAATAGAACATGTCGTTGCCCGAGGCGGCGTCGAAGGTGACGTAGGCGGGCTTGGACAGTACGGTGGACGACGGCAGGATGAAGCTGCCGTGGGCAAGTGCAGCGGTGGAACCGGCAGCGAGCAGGGCGGCGACGAGCGGACGGATGAGGCTGGATTTCATGGGAATCTCCGGTGTTGGATCGATCAGGGTTTCAGGTCGACGACGATCTCGCCGAGTTCGGATTTGCCGGTGGCGGTCAGTTTTTGCGCCTTGGCGGGTGGCCACTGGAAGGGCACACTGACCAGTTCGCGTCCGCCGACTTCACGTGCGGCCTCGACCTTGAGCACGTACTGGCCTGCGGGGAGCGTGCCTTGCGGGAAGGCGCCGTTCCTGAATTCCATGGTGTGCTTGCCGACCGGGCGGGTCGCGCTGGTGACGCCGTCGACCGGCATCGCGAGTTCGCGGCCGGTGCGGCGCCACCATTGCCGCATGTCCTTCAGCCATTTTTCGCCGTTTTCCTTGCCGGCCTTGGGCAGCTGGTACCAGACGGCGAGGTTGCCGGCGACGGTGTTGTCCGGGCGTTCGAGCCACATCGCCACGTAGGGCCGGTGATACTCGGATACCTTGAGTTGCGGCACCTCGACGGTGAGCGACAGGTCGGCGGCCTGGGCCGCGACGGGCACGGCGACGCAGGCGCCGAGCAGCAGGGGGGCGGTTTTTTGCATGTGAGCCTCTTGGGGTCGGGAAATATCAGTGGATGAACAGCAGGGCGATCAGCAGCGGCACGGCCAGGCCCAGTCCGGTCAGCGGCCAGGTGGACGGCCGGTTGGGCGCGTGCAGCTTGAGCAGCCACAGACCGGTGATCGCGAACACCAGGCAGGCGATCGCGATCAGGTCGAGAAATGCGGACCAGACCGCGCCGGTGTGGCGGCCCTTGTGGAGATCGTTGAGATAGGCGATGACGCCGCGCGTCGTGCGTTCGTACTCCGCCTCGCCGTCTTCGAGACTGAGGCGCAGCCAGGCGTCGCCGCCCGGTTCGGGCAGGGAAACATAGATTTCCTCGGGCGACCATTCGGCGGTCTGCCCGCCGAGGGCCACATGGAGCGTCTCGCGTGCCCAGCTGCGTGCGGCCTCGGGCAGGGGAGCGTCGCCGGTCGCGGCTTCCGCCGTTTCCGCGAGCGCCGCCTTGAGCGGTGCTGGAATTGCCGCCTTGCGGGTAACGACGTGCGGTTCGGCCTCGATCAGGCCGGCGTGGTTGAGCGTGATGCCCGTCACGCTCAGCAGGGCCAGGCCCGCGAGCGCGAGGGCGGCACTGATCCAGTGCCACTGCGTCAGGGTGCGAAGGAGGCTCGAGCGATTGGCTAGCGTGGGGGCTGCAGGCATGGCTGTCCCAAAGACCGGTGGGGTTCGGTTGGCTGGCGACAGCTGGCTCGGAGTGCTGCGATGATAATATGAACGAGAAACATTCTCAATATGTTGCCCGGCGGATGTTTCACACCGGGCAGCCGCGGAGCTGCTTGTAAGGATCGTGCGTCATGCGCGACAGCCTGGCATGACCCACTCGGAGGAAATGCCATGCATGTCATGTTTGCCGGAATTGCGCGCGGACTCACCGGACTGGACGGGATAGGCGACTGGATCGGTCTGCTGGGCGTACGTCTGCTGCTGGCCTACGAGTTCGGTCTGGCCGGCCTCATGAAGCTGCGAGGCGAGAACTGGTTTGCCGACATCGGCCAGGATCTGCCGTTTCCCTTTGCGCACCTGCCCGTCGACCTCAGCTGGACGCTGGCCACATGGACCGAGCTGATCGGGGCGATGGCCCTGGTGCTGGGGCTCGGCACGCGCTTCTGGGCGTTTGCCCTGCTGGTGGTCGATCTCGTCGCCTGGGCGTCGGTACACGCCGGAAACGGCTACAACGTCTGCGACAACGGCTATCAGCTGCCGCTGATGTATCTGGTCATGCTGCTGCCCCTCGTCCTGTTCGGGCCGGGCAGGCTTTCGATCGACCATGCGGTGCGCGCGTATCTGTCTAAGGCGCGTGCGTGAGGGTTGCAGCCGCGCAGGATGAAGCGGCCGTCTCCATCGGGGCGATGCTGGTTTTGTGCATCCTGAGACGCGCCCGGCCGGGGGCCGGCGGCTCAGCCGCCGGTCATCGACATGAAGCGCACGATCTTGCCCGGCGCCTCGCGGAATTCGTGGCGTTCCGGCTTGAGTTCGATAGCGTCGCGGATCGCGGCCTCGAGTTCGGCATCGGATGCGCCGCGCCGCAGCAGCGGACGGAATTCGAATTTCTCGTCCTGCCCCAGGCACATGTAGGCCGTGCCGTCGACGGCCACCCGCACGCGATTGCAGGTTTCGCAGAAATGCTGCGAGATGGGCGTGATGAAGCCGACGTTGAAGCGGCCGTCGGGCGTGCCCAGGTAGCGTGCGGGACCGGCGCCGGGCTGTGCGGTCTCGACGAGGCCGAACTGGCGCTGCAGGCGGGCGCGGACCGGCTGCAGATCGAGGTAGGCGGCGTTGCGGCCGGTCTCGCCGATGGGCATGGTCTCGATGAGACGCAGTACGAAACCGCGTTCCATGCAGAAGGCGACCATGGCGTCGATCTCGTCGTCGTTCTGGCCCGCCAGCGCGACCATGTTGAGCTTGATCGGCGCAAAGCCGGCCGCGCGCGCTGCGTCCAGCCCGCGCATTACCCGGTCGAGCACGTCGCGCCCGTTGATCTTTTCCACGCGGGCCTGCTGCAGTGAGTCGAGGCTGACATTGAGCCGCGTCACGCCGGCCGCCTTGAGTGCCCCGGCATGGCGTTCGAGCTGGGTGGCGTTGGTGGAGAGCGAGAGATCATCGAGGCCGGGCAGGGTGGCCAGCCGGCCGGCGAGGCCGACGATATCGCGCCGCAGCAGCGGCTCGCCGCCGGTGAGGCGTACATGGCTGACGCCCAGGCGGGCGAAGGCGCCGATCAGGCGTTCGATCTCGTCGAAGCTGAGCCAGTGTTCGGGCTCCTCGAAGCCCTTGAAGCCTTCCGGCATGCAGTAGCTGCAGCGCAGGTCGCAGCGGTCCGTGACCGAGAGCCGCACGTAGTCGATGCGGCGGCCGAAACGGTCGACAAGGGCGGGCTGGGACATGACGGACTGGAGCACGCGGGCTATATATGAAAAAATATAACCCCATTTTAGCAGCCCGGCGGGCTGGCAATCGATGAAGCTATTCGGCATCGCAGGCTACAGCGGCAGCGGCAAGACCACGCTGATCGAACGGGTATTGCCCCGGCTGACGGTGTACGGCCTCCGGGTGGCGGTGCTCAAGCACACGCACCATGACGTCGACCTCGACCGGCCCGGCAAGGACAGCTGGCGTGCGCGGGAGGCCGGTGCGGCGGCGGTGCTGCTGGCATCCGATGCGCGCACTGCGCTGCTGGTCGAGCATCGCAGCGCGCCGCCTGCGTTTACCGCATTGCTCGAACGTCTGCCGGCCTGCGATCTGGTGCTGGTCGAAGGCTGGAAGCGCGAGCCGATTCCGCGGCTGGAGGTGCACCGCGCGGCGACCGGCAAGCCCTGGCTGTTTCCGGACGATCCGTACGTGCGGGCGGTGGCGTCCGACATCGCGCCACCGGGCGACATTCCGCATATCGACCTTGATGCCATTCCCCAACTGACCGAGTTCATCCTGACCCATGCTGACCGCTGCCCAATTGCTTGATGCCTTGCTCGAACGCGCCCGCGCGCCGCGCGCCACCGAAACCGTTGCGGTGACAGGGGCACTTGGCCGCGTACTTGCCGCGCCGGTACGCTCGGCGATCACCGTGCCGCCGCTCGACAACAGCGCGATGGACGGTTACGCCGTGCGCGTGGCCGATGTGCCGGCGGCCGGCACGCGCCTGCCGGTGTCGCAGCGCATCCAGGCCGGAGAAGTCGGCGCGCCGCTCGCCGCCGGCACTGCCGCGCGCATCTTCACCGGCGCGCCGGTGCCGCCCGGTGCCGACGCGGTGCTGATGCAGGAAATGTGCAGCGCCGAGGGCGATGCGGTCGTCGTCAACAAGCGGCCTGCCATGGGCGAGAACATTCGCCGTGCCGGCGAGGACATTCGCGCCGGGAACGAAATTCTCGCTGCCGGTACGCGCCTGGGCCCGGCCGAAATGGGTCTGGCAGCTTCGGTCGGACTGGGCGAGCTGAGCGTGTTCCGCCGCCTGAAGGTGGCCTGCTTTTTCACCGGAGACGAACTGGTATCGCCCGGCACGCCGCTGGGGCCGGGCCAGATCTACAACTCCAATCGCTACACGCTGGCAGGTTTGATCCAGGGCATGGGCTGTGAGCTGATCGATCTGGGCATCGTGCCCGACACGCTCGAAGCCACCGAGACCGCGCTGACGCGCGCGGCTGCGGAAGCCGACGTGGTCGTCACCAGCGGCGGCGTATCGGTGGGCGAGGCCGATTACGTGAAGGCGGCGGTGGAAAAGCTTGGCCGCATCGAAATGTGGAAGGTCGCGATGAAACCGGGCAAACCCATCGTCTACGGCCGTGTGGGCGAAGCCGATTTCGTCGGCCTGCCGGGCAATCCCGTCTCGGCCTTCGCCACCTTCAGCCTGTTCGTGCGGCCCTTCCTGCTGAAACGCATGGGTGCCGCGCACGTACTGTACCGCGCTTTTCCCGTGCGTTCGGCTTCGGCCTGGCCGAAGGCAGGCGACCGTCGCGAATTCCTGCGTGCGCGACTCGCCGACGACGGACAGGTGGAGATTTTCCGCAACCAGAGTTCGGGTGTGCTGACGTCCTGCGCCTGGGCCGATGGCTTCGTCGATCTCGATATCGGCAAGACCATCCAGCCGGGCGACTGGGTGCGCTTCATTCCCTTCCCGGAAGTGCTGGGATGACGCTGCGCATGCTGTATTTCGCCCGTCTGCGCGAGCGCTTCGGACAGGCTGAAGAATGTCTGGCGTTCGACGGCGCGACAGTGGCCGATCTGCTCGGCACGCTGCGCGCGCGCGGCGATGCCTGGGCCGAAGAACTGGCGGCCAGCCGCAGTTTCCGCGTGGCGGTGAACCAGGAACTGGCGACGCCGGATACGCGGTTGGCGGATCGTGCCGAAGTGGCGATCTTTCCGCCGGTGACGGGGGGCTGACATGAAGATACGGGTGCAGACCGAAGCCTTCGATCTGGGCGCGGAAATCGACGCACTGCGTGCCGGACGGCTGGACGTCGGTGCGGTTGCGAGCTTCGTGGGCTACGCGCGCGACATCAACGACGGCAGCGACGTGCGGGCGATGACACTGGAGCATTACCCGGGCATGACCGAGAAGGCGCTCGGCACGCTGGCCGATGAGGCCGCAGCGCGCTGGACGCTGATCGATGCCACGGTGGTGCACCGCGTCGGCCGCCTGCTGCCGGGCGATCCCATCGTGCTGGTGGCGGTGGCGAGCCGCCACCGCGGCGATGCCTTCGCCGCCTGCGCTTTCATCATGGATGCGCTGAAAACGCGCGCGCCGTTCTGGAAAAAGGAAGAAACCCCCGCGGGCGAGCGCTGGGTCGAGGCGCGCGCCAGCGACGACGCGGCCGCTGCGCGCTGGGCGGACAAAGTCGGGCGGCCCGACTGAAATCACGCCTCGACGGTTTGCTTGACATTTGTTCTAACACGAACTAAATTTCGTTCGTGTTAGAACAAATTGAGTGCGAAATGTCATCGTTCTCCGAATTCCTGCCGACCGTGCAGGCCCTTGTGCAGTGCTATCAGGCCTTCGAGGCCTGTTCGGATTCGCATATCCGCACGCTCGGCCTTACGCCGCCGCAGTTCGATATCGTGGCTACCCTCGGCAATACGCCGGGCATGACTTCGAAGGAGCTGGGTGAAAAAACCCTGATCACCAAGGGCACGCTGACTGGCGTGATCGATCGCCTCGTCGAACGCGGCTGGGTCGAGCGTGCCGCGCACGACCGCGACCGGCGCTGTCAGATCGTTCGTCTGACGTCCGCGGGCGAGGCCGTGTTCGCCCGGGTCTTCCCCGCTCACATGGAGTACATGGCCACGCACTTTGCCGGCGTGGCCGCGGCCGATCACAAACGCTGGCAGGGTGCGCTGCATGCTCTGCGCGACCAGTTGAAAAAGGAGAGAACATGACATCCGTCCGTTACACGTCGCCTGCCGTCATCCTGCACTGGCTGATCGCACTGCTGATCTTCGTCGGCTTTCCGCTCGGGGTGTACATGCACGACTTGCCGCTGTCGCCCACCAAACTTCAGCTTTACAGCTATCACAAATGGATCGGCATCAGCGTGCTGCTGCTGGTGGGCCTGCGCCTGGTCTGGCGCGTGACGCATACCCCGCCTCCGCTGCCGGCCGATCTCAAGGCGTGGGAGCGGGCGGCCAGTCATGCGGCCCACGGCGCACTGTATCTCCTGATGATCGCGGTGCCGCTGACGGGGTGGCTGATGAGTTCGGCCAAGGGTTTCCAGACCGTGTGGTTCGGCGTGCTGCCGCTGCCGGATCTGGTCGGCAAGGACCGTGCGCTGGGCGAAACGCTCGAAGATGCCCACGAGATTTTGAACTTCGTGATGCTGGGGCTGGTCAGCCTGCACGTGGCTGCGGCCCTGAAACATCATTTCGTCGAACGCCTGCCTTTCCTGCAACGCATGGGGCTGGGTGGCAAGGAATAGCGCATGAACATGAAATCCTGGAGTGTATGGCTGGTCTTGCTGGCGGCGCCGGTCGCCCACGCGGTCGAATATCGCACCGTGCTGCCCGCGCAGAGCAGCATCGGCTTCGAATTCGTACAGATGGGGGTGAAAATTCCGGGCGGCTTCAAGCGCTTTAACACGCAGATGAGCTTCGATCCGGCCAGGCCGGAAACCGCCCGTGCGACGATCGAAATCGATCTGGCCAGCATCGATGCCGGTTCGCCCGAGGCCGATGAGGAATCGGCCGGCAAGCTATGGTTCAACCGCGGGGCCTTCCCCAAGGCCCGTTTCGTTTCGAGCCGGATCAGCGCCCTGGGCAACAACCGCTATGAGATGCGCGGCACGCTCACGATCAAGGGCAAGAGCCGGGAAATGCTTGTGCCGGTGCGCTATACGCCGGGCAAGGATACCGCACGCTTCGACGGCAGCTTTGCGCTCAAACGCCTGGACTTCGGTATCGGCGAAGGCATGTGGGCCGATGTCGAGACCGTCGCCAACGAGATCAACGTGAAATTCAGCATTGCCGCCACCGGCAAATAAAGCCGTTCGTTCAACCAAGGAGAGTTTATCCATGAAACGCCTCGCCCTCGCAACCGCGCTCGCAGCCTTCGCCGCCGCTTCCCAGGCCGCGCCGGTTACCTATGTCATCGACAGCACCCATACCTATCCGGCCTTTACCTACAATCACCTCGGCTTTTCCAACCAGACCCACCGCTTCAACAAGACCACCGGCACCATCGTGCTGGATCGCGCCGCCAAGACCGGCTCGGCCGATGTGACCATCGATGCCAAGTCCGTCGATGCCGGTTCCGCCATCTTCAATGAACACATCCAGGCCGCCGATTTCTTCGATACGGCGAATCATCCGACCCTGAGTTTCAAGGGCACGAAATTCACCTTCAACGACGATACGCCGGCCACCATGTCCGGTGAGATCACCATCAAGGGCGTGACCAGGCCGATCACGTTCAGCATCGCCGATTTCAACTGCGGCACGCATCCGATGCGCAAGGTCGAGACCTGCGGCGCCAACGCCACCGCCAAGATCAAGCGCTCCGAGTTCAACATGGGCAAGAACGCCCCGCTGGTGAGCGACGATGTGACACTGACCCTGTCCGTAGAGGCTTTCAAGAAGCAGTAATCAGGCAGCCGGCAGCCGGGCGCCGCCGCAATGCGGCGGCGCCCGCGTAAAATGCGGCTTTCATCCTCGCTGGACGTTGCCGTGCTGCCCCACCAGATCGAACTGCTCGCCCCCGCACGCGATGCCGACATCGGCATCGAAGCGGTGAATCACGGCGCCGATGCCGTGTACATCGGCGGGCCGGCATTCGGCGCACGCGCTTCGGCGGCCAACGACATCGCCGACATCGCGCGGCTGGTCGAGCATGCGCACCGCTTCAACGCGCGCATTTTCGTCACCCTCAACACCATCCTTGCCGACAACGAACTGGAACCGGCGCGCCGGCAGATTCATCGCCTGTACGACGCAGGTGTCGACGCACTCATCGTGCAGGACATGGGCCTGCTCGAACTCGATTTGCCGCCGATCCAGCTGCATGCCAGCACGCAGTGCGACATCCGCACGCCGGAGAAAGCCCGCTTTCTGCAGGATGCGGGCTTTTCGCAGATCGTGCTTGCGCGCGAGCTCGACCTGAAACAGATCGCCGCCGCGCGTGCCGCGCTACGGCCCGGGGCCGTGCTGGAATTCTTCGTCCACGGTGCGTTGTGCGTGGCCTACAGCGGCCAGTGCTACATCAGCCATGCCCACACCGGGCGCAGTGCCAACCGCGGCGACTGTTCGCAGGCCTGCCGCCTGCCGTACCAGGTGCTCGACATGGAAGGGCGCGTCGTTGCGCACGACAAGCACGTGCTGTCGATGAAGGACAACAACCAGAGTGCCAACATCGAGTCGCTCGTCGAAGCCGGTATCCGCAGTTTCAAGATCGAAGGCCGCTACAAGGACATGGGCTACGTGAAGAACATCACGGCTCACTACCGCACATTGCTGGACGAACTGATCGAACGCCGGCCCGAATTCGCGCGCAGTTCCAGCGGCCGCACCACGTTTGCCTTCAGGCCCGATCCCAACCAGAACTTCAACCGCGAATTCACCGATTACTTCGTCGGTGGGCGCAAGGGCGACATCGGCGCCTTCGATACGCCCAAAAATCCCGGCCTGCCCATCGGCCATGTGACGAAACGCGGCGACAAGTGGGTGGAGCTGGAAACCGATGATCCGGCTACCGTGCTCAACAACGGCGACGGCCTCTGCTACTACACCCTGCAAAAGGACCTGGCCGGCCTGGCCATCAACCGTGCCGAGAAAACAGGCGAGGGGAGCTGGCGTGTGTTTCCGAAAGACCCGGTGGCGAGCCTCAAGGACCTGCGCGCAGGCACCGCCGTCAACCGCAACCGTGACATGAACTGGATGCGCATGCTGGACAAGACATCCAGCGCGCGTCGCATCGGCGTGTGGATGCGGTTGTACGAAGCCGCGGATGAGCTCGTTCTGACCCTGACCGACGAAGACGGTATCGCCGCCACGGCCAGACTCGTGCAGCCCTGTGAAACGGCCAAGGACGCCATGCGCGCCGAAACCGGCCTGCGCGAGCATCTGGGAAAACTCGGCGCCACGTATTTCGAATCGAGAGGCATCGCACTGGAGCTCGCCCAGCCCCGGTTCGTGCCGGCTTCCGTGCTCAACGGCCTTCGTCGCGATGCCGTTGCCGCGCTCGAAGCCGCGCGTGCCGAAGCCTATGTGCGTCCGCCGCGCGCCGTCGCCGTCGAACCGCCGGCGGCGTACCCGGAAGATACGCTGAGCTATCTGGCCAACGTCTTCAACCGGAAAGCGCGCGATTTCTACGCAAAACACGGTGTCAGGCTCATCGCCGCGGCCTACGAATCGCACGAAGAAGCGGGCGAGGTATCGTTGATGATCACCAAGCACTGCGTGCGCTATTCGCTGAGTCTTTGCCCGAAACAGGCCAAGGGCGTGACCGGTGTGCAGGGTACGGTACGCGCCGCCCCGCTGACGTTGATCAACGGCAGCGAGAAGCTCACGCTGCGCTTCGACTGCAAGCCGTGCGAGATGCACGTGGTGGGGAAACTGAAACCTGCCGTGGCCCGGCAGGTGGTGCCGCTGACCTTCTACAAGACCCGTACCTGAGCCCAGACCGGGAGGAGGGGGCCGGTCGGGGAAGGCACGCTGCGGGGGCTACTTGGCGTATTTCGGATGCATCGGCACCACTGGCGAGCCACTGGCGGCGTGACCGGGCCGTTTGTCGATGACGGCGATCTTTTCCTCCGGCTCGGTGCGGTCGAGCTGATACAGCGCGATCACCAGGCCCACCGACGCGGCCAGCAGGAAATAGGGGCCGAACAGCCAGAACACCAGCGGTATCGCGATGAAAAAGGCGCGCATGCCGATCGAGAACATGCGGCCGGCGCGATGCAGGCGGCGTGCAACCGCGCGCGGCGCGAGCAGGTGATGGGCGTCGTGCTCGGGTACGTTCACCATGAATACCACGTGGTTGGCGAGCCGGACCGACATCGCGAAGGCGAAGAAAGCCACGATGAAATCCACCAGCAACAGCATCACCTTGAGGATCCACAGCGCCGCGCCGTTCGCGCCGGAAAGACTGAGCGCATGCCAGCTGAGGGCGATGTTCTGCGCCTGGCCGGACAGGGTGAGCGTACCGATGATGAGCAGCGCGGCGGTCGATGCCATGAGCGACGCGCCCATGATGAAGTTGCGCAGCGTCTGCACGGCCATCACGTCCTTGGCCGGGTTGTGCATGATGTGCTCGACCCACAGCCTGCGGGCCAGCGCATTCACGCCGTGCACGCTGTAGGTGGGATCGTGGCGCGCCTTGTAGCCCAGATAGGCGTAATACAGGCACACGCTGGCGGCGCTGATCAAAAATGCGCCGATGTCGATTGCGTATTCGTTCAAACCATCCATTCCTTGTCTTCCTGAAAGGCCGCGGGGTCCGCTTCAGGCGGGGCGATGGATGCCGGTGATGGCGGGCGGGGGCTCGTGTCCGGTGCGCACGGGCGGCGCGCCCAGCGTCTCGGGCCGGGTTTCGAGGCTGCGCAAACGGGTGCGCAGCTCACCCAGGGTTTCGACATTGGCAAATGCAAGCGCGGTGGAAAGCCGTTTCAGCGTTTCGATCATGGTGCGGGGCCTGGGGCCGGGTTGTTGGGTCAACCTGATATAGGCATATTGCGTGCCATTCGCGTATGTCATTGTTATTTATTGATTTGTTGCTTGTTGGTCAGATGGGCTGTGTGGATGGTGTGTTGCATTATGCAAAATCCAATACCGGTTTAATGTAATTAACATATTGATATGTATAAAATTTATGATTTAATTTGCACGTATGTTGTGTTGGCTGAATGAGTGTTTAATAATTAAACACATGAACCATTCTGGCGTATCGGAAAAAGACAATTCTCCCCGGGGGCAGCAAAAAAACCTGGCCTGGCGCGGTTCGCTGCGCGGCAAGATCAGTGGCGCCTATGTGGCAGTGGCGGTAGCCATGCTGCTGGCTTCCCTGTTCTTCGTCGGCGAATTGCGTACGCTGGAGGCGCGGGTCGAGCTGGGACAGCGCGTCACGGAACTGTTCGATACCGTGCTGGAAATCCGCCGCTACGAACGCAATTACTTTCTGCATCGCCAGCCGGCCGATCAAGCCGAGAATGCGCAGCAGATTGCCCGGGCACGCGATCTGCTGACGACGCATCGCACCGATTTTCTCGCTGTCGCGCCGGCGGCGCGGCTGGATGCGCTGCGAGACCGGCTCGACGACTATGCGGGCCAGATGGCGGCTTATGCGGCGACGCCCGCGCGGCAGGCGACGCTCGAACCGCAGGTGCGCGCCCTCGGCAAGACCGTGGTCGGCCTTGCCGAGGACATGGCGCGCGTCGAACGCAGTCAGATCCGGGCGACGCTGGCGTCCTTCCGCAATCTGCTGTTCGGTGTGATCGTCTGTATGGCGCTGCTGATCGTGTTGATCGGGCGCGCGCTGTCGCAGCGCGTGGCCAAGCCGCTGAAAGCGCTGGAGGCAAGCGCTGCGGCGATTGGCGCGAACCGCCGCGAAACCCTGGCCGCGCCGTCGCGCGACCGCGAGATCGTCTCCATCATCGAAGCTTTCAATCACATGCTGAAGGAGCTGGATCTGCGCCGGAAATCGCTGATGCGCTCCGAACGGCTGGCCTCGCTGGGCACTATGCTGTCCGGCGTTGCACACGAACTCAACAATCCACTGTCGAACATCTCGTCCTCGTGCCAGATCCTCATCGAGGAGGCGGACGGCGCGCAGCCCGCAACCCTGCGCAAATACCTGTCCAATATCGACCAGCAGACCGAACGCGCGCGCGCCATCGTCCGTTCGCTGTTCGATTTCTCGCGCGACCGGGCCTTCAGCCGCGAAACGGTCCGGCTCAAGCCGCTGGTCGAACAGACGGTCGGCTTCGTGCGCGGCGAGATCGCGGCCAAATCGCTGGTGCGCCTGGCCATTGCGGACGAACTTGTGGTGCTGGCCGACCCGCCGCGACTGCAGCAGGTGCTGGTCAATCTGATCCGCAACGCGATGGAAAGCCTGGGGCCGGACGGCCGCATCGACATCGCGGCCGAGTACGTGACGGCCGCTACGCCGCTGCCGGGCACCGCGCTCGGCCCGGGTTGCGGCATGGACGATGACATGGTCGAAATCCGCGTCGAGGACAACGGCCCCGGCATCCCGCCCGATATCCTGCCGCGCGTGTTCGATCCCTTCTTCACCACCAAGGACGTGGGGCACGGCATGGGGCTTGGCCTGTTCGTCGTCTACGAGATCATCGACGAGCACGGCGGCTGCATCGCCGTGGACAGCGCGCCCGGCGCGGGAGCCCGTTTCCGGATCCGGCTGCCGCGCAGCATGCGCGAAACGCAGAAGAGGGGGGCGGCATGAACGGCCGCCTGCTCATCGTCGATGACGAAGCCATCACGCTCGACAACCTCGGCCACATCATGGCGAAGGAGGGCTATGCGGTCGAAACGGCGTCCAGCGGTGCCGCAGCGGTGGCACTGCTCGATCGTCAGCCCTTCGATGTGGTGCTGACCGATCTGCGCATGGAGGGTATGGACGGCATGGACGTGCTGGAGAAGGCGCGCAGCGTGCAGCCCGAAGCCGAAGTCATCTTCATCACGGCCTATGCCACCACCGAGTCGGCTGTGCAGGCCCTGAAACACGGTGCGTTCTACTACATCGCCAAGCCCTTCCGTCTGGACGAGGTGCGCAAGGTGGTTGCGGAGGCGCTGGCCAAGGTCGCGCTGCGCCGCGAAAACGACAGTCTGCGCCGCGAGGTGGAACGCTACCGCGATGGCGACGGCATCATCACCCAGGATTCGGGCATGCAGCGTCTGCTGGAGATGGCGCGGCAGATCGCGCCCACCGACTGCAGCGTGTTGATTACCGGCGAAAGCGGCACCGGCAAGGAGCTGCTCGCGAAATACATCCACCGGCAGAGCACGCGGCGCGACGGACCTTATGTCGCCGTGAACTGCGGTGCCTTTGCCGAACAGCTGCTGGCCAACGAACTGTTCGGTCACGAAAAGGGGGCGTTCACCGGTGCGACCGCGCTGAAGAAAGGACTCGTCGAGACCAGCGCCGGCGGTACGCTCTTTCTCGACGAAGTCACCGAAATGACGCCGGCCATGCAGGTCAAGCTGCTGCGCGTCCTGCAGGAGCGGGAAGTGCTTCGCCTGGGCGGTACCCGGCCCGTGAAATGCGATGTCCGGGTAGTGGCCGCGACCAACCGGGATGTGCTGGAGAGCGTGCGCAACGGCAGCTTCCGCGAGGATCTCTATTTCCGGCTCAACGTCGTGAATCTCGACTTGCCGCCGCTTGCGCGCCGGCCCGACGATATTCCCCTGCTGGCCCGGCATTTCGTGCAGAAATATGCGGCACGGATGAACAAGCCGGTGCTGCGCATCGCGCCCGAAGTCCTCACCGTGCTGATGGGCTACCGGTTTTCCGGCAACGTGCGCGAACTGGAAAACCTCGTGGAACGCGGTACGGCGATCGCACAGGGCGACACCATCGAGCTTGCGCACCTGCCCGACAATCTGCGCACCGCCGAAGCCATGCGCCGGGTGCAGGCAACCGGGCGACTGCCCACGCTGGAGGAACAGGAACAGCGCTACATCCACCGCGTGCTGGACGAGGTGAACGGCAACCAGACGCTGGCGGCGCAGATTCTCGGCATCAATCGCGCGTCGCTGTGGCGCAAGCTCAAGGCCTGGAAGGAAAAAGCCGGCTGAATGCCGTCAGCGTTTGCGGCCCGGCGCGAGATCGGCGGCGTTCAGCAGGCGTTCGAGACTGGCGGCATGCCTCGCCTCGGCCTTGCGATAGGCGGCGATCAGCCGTTCGGCATCCTCGGTGAGCCGGCTGCCGCCCGGCCCGCTGTCGACCAGCGATGCGCCCCAGGCGGCGTTCATCGCGGCGACAGCATCCCAGGCGGCCTTGTAGCTCATTTTCATGGAGCGGGCGGCACGCGAAATCGAGCCCGTCTCGCGGATGCGCTGCAGCAGTTCCACGCGGCCGCGGCCGAGGAAATTCCGGCCGTCGAGAGTGAGCCAGAAACGACCGTCGATTTTCAGGCGGGGAGGCATGAATCGAGTGTAACAAACGACCATTGTTGCGGTCGTAGCGGAAGGCGCACAATCCTGCACGCCGTCATTTCCAGGAGATTGTCATGAAGAAAATGCTTGCGGTGCTCGCCATGCTGAGCCTGCCGCTGGCCGCCCATGCGGCGGACGCGTTCAATGTGGTGTTCAAGGCCCAGGGCAGCTACGGCGACGTGCGCGACATGGTGCAGGCGTCGATCGAAGGCAAGGGGCTGAAGATCAACCACACCAACCAGATATCCGAGATGCTGGACCGTACCGGCAAGGACATCGGTGCAACCAGGCAGGTATACGAGAAAGCCGAGCAGTTCGAATTCTGCAGTGCGAAGATTTCGCGCGAGATGATGGAGGCCGACCCGCACGCCATCGTCATGTGTCCCTACATCGTGTCGGTGTACACGATGCCGGGCGACAAGACCGTCTACGTCGCCTACCGCAAGCCGGGACCCGCGGGCAGCCCGGCACTGAAAAAGGCGCTCGGCGACGTCGAGAAACTGCTGACCGAGATCATTCAGGAAGCCCTGATGTAAGCCGGCTCAGAGCAGGCGCGCCAGCGCGGCGAGCGCGCGTTCGACACGCGCATCCCACACGCACGCGCAGGACAGCCGGATGAAATTCCGGTACTTGCGCGTGGCCGAGAAAAGCGGGCCGGGCGCGATGCTCACGCCCGCTTCCAGCGCGCGTCTCGCCAGCAGCAGACTGTCGGTGCCCGCCGGCAGCTCCACCCAGATCACGAATCCACCTTCCGGCCGGGTGACGCGGATGCCGTCCGGAAAATGCCGGATTACCGCTGCGGTCATGCGTTCGACAGCCGCCGCGTACTGGCCGCGCACGCCGCGCAGATAGCGGTCGTACTGGCCGCTTGCCAGCAACTGGGCCACCGCAATCTGCGGCACGCTTGCCACGGCGAGATTGCCGACGAACTTGAGGTATTCGATCCGTTCGATATGACGGCCCGGCGCGATCCAGCCGACCCGCAGGCCGGGCGCGAGGGTTTTCGAGAACGAAGCGCAATAGAGCACGTCGGCCCCGGCCTTCGGATTCAGGCTTTTGCAGGGGCGCGGGCGTTGCGTGTCGAAACCCAGGTCGCCGTAGACATCGTCCTCGATCAGCGGCACGCCGGACCGGCGCAGCAGATCGAGCAGGCGGAGCCGGTTGGCATCGGGCATGCGGTAGCCGAGCGGATTGCTGAAATTCGGAATGGCCACGCAGGCCTTCACCGGCCAGCGTTCGAGTGCCAGCTCCAGGGCGTCGAGCGACAGGCCTTCGCGCGGGTGGGTGGGAATTTCGAGCGCTTCCAGGCCGAGCGAGTCGATCACCTGCAGCAGTCCGTAATAGCTGGGCGATTCGATCGCGACCACGTCGCCCGGCTGCGTCACCGCGCGCAGGGCCAGTGTGATCGCTTCCTGGCAGCCGCCGGTGATCACGATTTCGTCCGGATGCAGGGTGCAGCCGATTTCGCCCATGCGGCGTGCGATCAGGCGCCGCAGTTCCGGGTCGCCGGGTGGAAAGGCGTAATTCATCGCGCGGGTCCGGTGGCGGCGGCTGGCCTCGACCAGCGCGCGCTCGACGGCACGGGTGGGCAGGAATTCGGGTGCGGGCACGGCGGCGCCGAGCTGTACGACCTGCGGATCGTTCGCCGCCTTGACCAGACGCAGCACCAGTTCCTGGCCGCTGACCGGCGCAGGTCTGGACGCCGGCGCGGACAGGCCGGGTTCCGGCGCATGCGCCATCCGGCCGCGTACATAGAAACCGGATCGTTCGCGCGCTTCGAGATAGCCTTCCCGTTCCAGCTGACGGTAGGCCATCACCGCGGTGGCGACGCTGGTACTGCGCTGCGCCGCCAGCACGCGTACGCCCGGCATGCGGTCGCCGGTCCGGTAGACGCCGGTGTCGATGCCGGCACGCAATGTGGCGGCCAACTGGCCGTAGAGCGTGTCCATGCCGTCTCCGATACAGATATGGGTCGCAAATGCCGATACAGATGAAATTTTCATTATCTGTACCGTCTCAATTAACAAAAAACTGAATCTGTATTGTTGCCCGGAACCGCCTTAGAGTGAAGCCCTGAGATTGCACGGGAGAGTGCCATGAGCGAATCGGCAAACGCACCGGCGGCCTGCGCGGACATTGCAGGGCATGACGCCGGAATGGCGCCGCCTCAGGCGGTGTGCTGGATGGACGGCCGCGTCACGCCGGCCGGCGAGGCAAAGGTCGCCGTGACCGATCACGGCCTGTTGTACGGCGACGGCGTGTTCGAGGGCATTCGCTTCTACGGGCGCAGGCCCTTTCGTCTGACCGCGCATCTCGACCGGCTCGACGCGTCCGCCCGCGCGCTGTTGCTCGATCTGCCCTATCCGCGTGCAGCGCTCGAAACCGCCGTGCGTGACACGATCGCAGCCAGTGGTTTCGAAGCCGGCTATCTGCGGCTGGTGGTCACGCGCGGCCCTGGCGCACTGGGACTCGACCCGCGCAGTTGCCCGCGTCCGACGGTATTCATCGTCGCCGACCGCCTGGACATGATCGACGACGCGGCCCGCCGCTGCGGGGCGCGTCTCATCGTGGCGGCGACGCGGCGTCTGCCGGCGGACGGGCTCGATCCCCGCATCAAGAGCCTGAACTACCTGAACGCCATCCTGGCGCGCATCGAGGCCAATCAGGCGGGCGCCGACGAGGCCATACTGCTCAACGCTGCCGGGCGCGTGGCCGAAGGCACGGCGGACAACGTGTTCGTCGTCCGCGCCGGCGCGTTGCTCACGCCGCCCGTCAGCGAAGGCGCGCTCGAGGGCGTGACGCGCAACCTCATGCTGGAACTGGCCGCCGCGTGCGGTGTAGCGGCGCGCGAAACGCCGCTGACGTCCTACGATCTCCATACGGCCGACGAATGCTTCCTGACCGGAACCGGCGCGGAGCTGATTCCGGTCGCACAGATCGACGGCCGGCCGATGCGGCAGTGTCCGGGACCGGTGTTCGAACGGCTGCAGGCGGCTTTCCGCGAGACGATCCGGACGGAGACCCGGGCATGAACGCCTGCGAGACGCTGCGTCTGCAGGCGCGCTACAACGCCTGGATGAACGCGCGCCTGTACGCGGTCTGCGCGCCGATTCCGGAGGCGGACCGGCGGCGTGACCTCGGCGCGTTCTTCCGCTCCGTCCACGGTACGCTCAACCATATCCTGCTGGTCGACCGCCTGTGGGCCGGCAGGCTTGCCGGCCGGGCCCCGCATTTCGAGGGGCTCGACCAGATCCTGCATGAGGATTTCGCCACCCTGCGCATGCGGCAGGCCGGGGCGGACGCCGATCTGCAGGCCCGCGTCGAGGTTTTGCGCGACGCCGATCTGGAACGCCGGGTCGATTACCTCAGCCTGATGACCGGCGAGGCGCGCAGCCTGCGTGTCGGCACGCTGCTGACGCATCTGTTTCACCATCAGACGCATCACCGCGGCCAGCTCACCGTGCTGCTGACCCGGCTCGGCGTCGATTTCGGCGAAACCGACCTGATCTGGATGGAGGCCGTGCACTGAGGCGGCAGTGATTTCGCCGCGTGCGGACTGGCCCTACAATGCGGGCATGAATCCGCGCGCCGCTTTCTGTCCATGAATGCCTTTCTCGCCGTCGGCGCGGGGGCGGCCATTGGCGCCTGGCTGCGCTGGGGGCTGGGTCTGTGGCTCAACCCCGTGCTGCCCGCGATGCCGCTCGGCACGCTGGCGGCCAACGTCATCGGCGGCTATTTCATCGGTCTGCTGCTCGGCTGGTTTGCCGAGCATCCCGGCATGCCGCCGGAAGCGCGGCTTTTTCTCATCACGGGCCTGCTGGGCGGACTCACCACGTTCTCCACGTTCTCAGCCGAGGTCGTCGCTACGCTGATGCGCGGCCTGTGGCTGACCGGCGGCCTGATCGCGATCGTCCATCTCGCCGGTTCGTTCGTCGCAACCGGGCTCGGTTTCTATACCTTGAGGCTGTTCAAATGAACACCGTCTGTCTGCAGATTTTCGTGCCCGAATCCAGCCGCCATCATGGCAAGCCGACCTACGAATGGCTGCTCGATACGGCGCAGGCGCTCGCCATCGCCGGCGGTTCGGCCTTCCAGTCCGTGGCGGGGTTCGGGCGTCACGGGCGGCACGACGCGGGTTTCTTCGAACTGGCGGGCGAGTTGCCGGTGATGGTGCAGTTCTTCAGCGAGGCGGCACAGGCGGATGCCCTGCTGGCCGCGGTGGGCGCGGCCGGGCTGAAGCTCGTCTACGCGCGCCTGCCCGCCGATTTCGGCACCACGGGCTGATGCCGGGTCAGGCCATGCTCGACCAGCTGATCCTGCTGGTCGCTTCGCTTGCGGCCAATTTCCTGTCTGCGCTGTCCGGCGGCGGGGCAGGGCTGATCCAGTTTCCCATCCTGATTTTTCTGGGCCTGCCGTTCGGTGTGGCACTCGCCACCCATAAGCTGGCCAGCGTCGCGCTCGGCCTGGGCGCGACCTTGCGGCACATCAGGACCTCGCACATCGAGCGCCGCTTCTCGCTCGTGATTCTCGGCGCGGGCCTGCCGGGCGTGGTGCTCGGCGCGCTTGTCATCCTGCACGTGCCAGAGCGTGCCGCCACGCTGGCGCTGGGGGCGCTGACGCTGGGACTGGGCGTGTATTCGGTGTTCAAACCCCGGCTCGGGATGGAACACGCGCCGCGTCATCAGCACGGGCGCGGCTTGTGGATCGGCATGGCCGGGCTGTTCGGCATCGGCTTTCTCAACGGTTCGATCACCAGCGGCACGGGGCTGTTTCTCACGCTGTGGCTGATCCGCTGGTTCGGCCTCGACTACACCCGGGCGGTGGCCTACACGCTGATCCTTTGCGGGCTGGTGTGGAACGGCACCGGCGCGGCGGTGCTCGGTGTGATCGGCACCGTGGCCTGGAGCTGGATGCCGGCGCTGCTGGTCGGGTCGATCGTCGGTGGCTATCTCGGCAGCCACTTCGCGATCATGAAAGGCAATCTCTGGATCAAGCGCACCTTCGAAACCGTGACCATCCTGATCGGCCTGAAACTGATCTTCGGCTAGCCTGCCCGACGCTTCACTGCTCGACGCCTTCCTGTTCCAGCCGCAGATACTGGTTGTAGGCATTGACCCGATTCGATTCCTCGAAGGCGGGCAGATCGCGGTATTGCGACCAGTCGGTCTGCGCGTAGGCCTCCTCGAACGGCACGAAATCGCGTGCGGCGCGGCCCATTTCCTGGCGCAGGTATTTGAGGTAGTCGCGGATGAAGACGAGGTCGGGCTCGGGGTCGGTCGAGGGGCTGCCGTGGCCCGGCACGAGCACGCGCGGCTTCAACGCGATCAGGCGGTCGAGCGCGCCGATCCAGGCACGGCTGTCGGCGTCGCCGACGTAGGGCACGCGGCCGCGGAATACGAGATCGCCCGCGTAGAGCACACCGTCCTCGCGGACGAGCATCGCCATGTCCTCGGAGGAATGCGCGGGGCCGACGTGGCGCAGCGCGAAATGCACGCCGCCCAGCTCGAAATCGGTATCGCCTTCCAGGAAGCGGTCGGCTTCCAGCAGCCGGGTGTGTTCGTCCACCCAGGGAAACAGCGCTTCCTTGCGCTGCGCCAGCCGCGCGGCGGCGCCCTCGCTGCGCGTCGCGCCCTCGGCCGCGCGGTGCGCCCAGATTTCCGCGCCTGCCGCCTTGAATACCTGCAGGCCGTAGAAATGGTCGGCGTGGTAATGACTGACGACCACGATGCGGACGGGCTGCGGCGTGACCTTCCGGATCAGGCCGAGCAGTTTTTCGGCGAGCGGAGGCGAGGCCAGCGCGTCGAACACGACCACCCCGGCCGGGGTGACGACGAAACCGGCGTTCGACATGAAACCCTGGTTTTCGCTGGAGGCCGCGCCGGACTGGCCCTGCACGAAATAACTGTGTTCGCCCAGCTTCACGGGTTGCATGGGGACGGTGACGGCCATGGCGGCATCCGAGGCCTGCGCGGCGGACATCAGCGCGCAAAGGAAAAACAGGCAGTACAGGCGGGCAAACATCGGAATCTCCTCGGACAGACCGGCAAATTATAGGCGGCCGGCCGGGCGGCCAGGGCCACCCGTCTGTGGTATCTTCGGGCCGCTGTAGGGAAGGAATCCATCGTGCTGAAGAAACAGTGGCCGGCGTTCTTGCTGGCATTCGTGCTGCCGCTCGTCGCGGTGTTCTGGTGGTGGGGCGGATTCGCCACGGTGAGCGTATCCGAAGACGAGGCCGGACCGTACCGTTACGCCTATCTCGATTACGAAGGGCCGATCAGCAACATGCGCAAGACCCAGCGCGGGGCACTGGCGGCATTCGAGCACGCCGGCGTGCCGGCCGGCGACACGCTGACCGTCCTCTTTTCCGATCCGCGCGCGGCGCACGGCAAGGTCACCGCGCACGTGGGCTATGTGCTGCCCGAAGGCGCGCCCGTACCGGCCGGGCTCAAGGAGGCCCGTGTCGAACGCCGCCCGGTGATCCGTGCGCAGGTGCAGGCGGCGGTGCTGCTGGCGCCGTCCAAGGCCTATCAGGCGCTGGCCGATACACTGGCCGAACGGGGGCAGGACATCGTCATGCCGACGGTCGAGCTTTACAGGCCGGCCGGCAAGGTCGACCGGATCGGCACCTTCACCCTGGAAATGAACCGCTGATGGCTTTTTTCTCGCTGCTCGCCGCCGTCGCGCTGGAACACCTGAAGCCCTTGCGTCAGCCACTGGCGCACTACCGGCAGTACGGCCGTTTCACGCACTGGCTGGAAAGCCGTTTCAACGCCGGCGAGGCGAGCCACGGCGCGATTGCCTGGGCGCTGGCCATGCTGCCGCTGCTCGCGGGCGTGTGGCTGGTCTACGCTGCGCTGTCGGGCATCGCGCCGCTGCTGGGCTGGGCCTGGAACGTGGCGGTACTCTACGTCACCCTCGGGTTCAAGTATTACAGCGACGACGCCGAGCGCATTGCGCGATTGCTGCGCGACGGCGATCTCGATGCGGCGCGCGAGACGCTTGCGGCCTGGCGCGGCGGCGACGCCAGCCAGTTCAGCGCCGACGAGATCGCGCGCGTGACCATTGAGCAGACCGTGGCGGCCAGCCACCGGCAGATGTTCGGCGTGCTGTTCTGGTTCGCGGTGCTGGCGCCGCTGGGGCCGGTCGGCGCCGTGCTGTTCCGCGCCGCCTCCATTCTCGACCGGCGCTGGGCCGACAGCAGCGGGTTGTTCGGGCTGTTTGCGCGCCGCGCTTTCGGAGCGATCAACTGGCTGCCCGCGCGTCTGACTGCCTTGACCTACGCGATCGCCGGCAATTTCGAGGACGCCACCTACTGCTGGCGTACCCAGGCGGAAGCCTGGCCCGAACCGGCCGAAGGCATCGTGGTCGCGGCCGGCGCCGGCGCGATGGGGGTAAAGCTGGGCCAGAGCCTCACCGTCGGCGGCGAATCGGTCTGGCGGCCCGAGATCGGCGCCGGTCAGACACCCGATGCCGACTACATCGACAGTGCCGTCAGCATGATCTGGCGCGGGCTGGTGATCTGGCTGGTGGCCGGCCTGCTGGTCGTCGTCGCAGGCTGGGTGGCCTGACGCGCCGCACCCATGCTCAACGCGCTCTGGGTCGGCTTTTTTCTGGTTGCCTTCCTGATTGCGCTGGTCAAGCTGGTTTTCTTCGGCGATGCCGAGGTCATGGCGGCGCTGGTCAAGGCCCTGTTCGACAGCAGCAAGACCGCGTTCGAGATTGCGCTGGGGCTCACCGGGGTGATGGCGCTGTGGCTGGGCGTGATGAAGATCGGGGAACGCGCCGGCATGCTGGACGTGCTGACGCGCGGCCTGGCGCCGCTGTTCCGCCGCCTGTTTCCGGACGTGCCGCCGAACCATCCCGCACTCGGCGCGATGACCATGAACATGGGCGCCAACATGCTGGGGCTCGACAATGCGGCGACCCCGCTGGGCATCAAGGCGATGCAGGAGCTGCAGAAGCTCAATCCTTCGTCCGACACCGCCAGCGACGCGCAGATCCTGTTTCTGGTGATCAACACCGCGTCGGTCACGCTGCTGCCGGTGACCATTTTCACCTTTCGGGCGCAGCTCGGCGCGGCCGACCCCACCGACGTTTTCGTGCCGCTGCTCATCGTTACCTACATCGGCACGCTCATCGGGCTTTTCGTCACCGGTTTCTTCCAGAAGCTGCATCTGTGGAACCGTGTGACGCTGGCCTACCTCGGCGGCGCCACCGCGCTGATCGGCGGCCTGGTCGCGTATTTCTCCGCGCTGCCGGCCGCCGAGATGACGCGGCAGTCGTCCATCCTCAGCAACGTCGTGCTGTTCGGCATCGTCGTCGTCTTCCTGCTGATGGCGGTGAAACGGCGGATCAATGCCTACGAAGCTTTCGTCGAGGGCGCGAAGGAAGGCTTTCATACCGCCGTCACGATCATTCCGTATCTTGTCGCCATGCTGGTGGCGATTGCCGTATTCCGCGCCAGCGGCGCGCTCGACCTGCTGATGGATGCGGTGCGCGGCGCCGTGCTGGGGCTGGGATTCGACGCGCGCTGGGTCGATGCGCTGCCGACCGCACTGATGAAACCCTTTTCCGGCAGCGGCGCGCGCGCGATGATGATCGACACCATGCAGACGCACGGCGCAGACTCCTTTGCCGGCCGGCTCGCCTCCATCGTGCAGGGTAGCACCGAGACGACCTTCTACGTACTGGCGGTGTATTTCGGCGCGGTCGGCATCAAGCGCGTGCGCCACGCCGTCGCCTGCGGCCTGATCGCCGATCTGGCGGGCATCCTGGCTGCCATCGGCATCGCCTACCTGTTCTTCGGTTCGGTTGCATGAAGCCATCGTCATGAAAACCTACGACACCCTTGCCGCGGTCGACCTCGGCTCCAATTCCTTTCGCCTCGAAGTCGCCCGCGTATCGGGCGACCAGCTCTATCCGCTCGACTCGCTGAAGGAGACCGTGCGCCTCGCCGGCGGGCTCACCAGCGACAAGCGGCTCGACGAGGCGACCCAGGCGCGCGCGCTGGCCTGCCTGCACCGCTTCGGCGAACGCCTGCGCGGGTTGTCGCCCGAGGCGATCCGCTGTGTCGGCACCTCGGCGCTCAGAGTGGCGAAGAATGCCGACGAATTCATTCCCAAGGCCGAGATCGCACTGGGACATCCGATCGAGATCGTTGCCGGCCGCGAAGAAGCGCGCCTCATCTATCTGGGCGTCGCGCATTCGCTGCCGGCCTCGCCCGACCGACGGCTGGTGGTCGACATCGGCGGCGGTTCGACCGAGTTCATCATCGGCCAGGGCTTGAAACCCCACGAGCGAGAGAGCCTGCACATGGGCTGCGTCAATTTTTCCAACCGTTTCTTTCCGGGCGGCGTCGTCGACAAGGCCGCCCTGAAAGCGGCGGAAGTCGCGGCGCGCGTCGAGGTCGAACGCATCGCGCGCGAGTTCTCGCGCGGCAACTGGCAGCAGGCCGTGGGGTCCAGCGGCACTGCCCGTGCACTGCGCGAAATTCTCGAACAGAACGGCTGGTCCCCGCACGGCATCAGCGCCGCAGGGCTCGATCAGCTGCGCACGCAACTCGTCCGGGCAGGCCATGTCGAGGCGCTCGATCTGGCCGGGCTCTCGCGCGATCGCCGTCCGGTCATCGCGGGCGGGTTCGCCATCATGGCAGGGATATTCGCCGAACTCGACATCGAGCGCATGGAAGTGGCCGAGACCGCGATGCGCGAAGGCATCCTATACGACCTGCTGGGGCGCTTTCACAAACAGGACATGCGCGGCGCAACCGTCGAGGAGTTCATGCGGCGCTATCACATCGACGCACAGCAGGCCGCACGCGTGAAGCGTGTGGCGCGCAAGCTGCTCGCGGCGGCTGGCCGGCCGCTGGACGAGGAGGGACGCGATCTGCTGTTTCTGGACTGGGCCGCGCGTCTGCACGAGATCGGCCTGTCGGTCTCGCATGGCGGCTACCACCGCCATTCCGGCTATATCCTCGAAAACGCCGACATGCCCGGTTTTTCGCGTACCGAGCAGGCGCGCCTTGCCCTGCTTGCACGCACCCAGCGCGGTGCATTGGTCAAGGTGCCGGAATTCGCTGCCGGCAGCGTCTCGGACGGCGACCGCCTGCTGGTCTGGCTGCTGCGCCAGGCCGTGATCCTGTGTCGCAGCCGCGCCGAGCCGCGCCTGTCCGACGTGCAGGTGGAGTTCAACGGCAAACGCATCCGTCTGGGATTGCCGGAAGGCTGGCTGGCGCGCCGGCCGCTTACCCAGCGCGCACTGGACGAAGAGGCCGTGCGCTGGCACGCGATCGGGATCAAATACGTCTTCGGCTGAGTCGTCTCAAGCCGAAGCGCTGCCAAAGCGATAGTGTTTGCGGAGCGGCGCCACGATTCGCCATTTGCAGATCAGGCCCGACGGAAACGTGACCAGATCGCCTTGCCGGATTTCGACGGTGGGGCCGGTTTCCGGTGTGACGATGGCATGGCCGGACACGATATAGCTCGTCTCGTCCTCGAAATATTCCCACGGGAATTCCGAAGGGCCTTTTTCCCATATCGGCCATTTGTTTACGCCAAGTGCGGCGAGACGGGCTGCGTCCGGTGCGGATTCGATGCGTATGCCGTTCATGATGGCCTCCCATGCCGTGTTTATTCAAGATATAGCGCACGGCAACGGGCAGGGTGGGGCGTTTTTACAGCTTCTTCATCTTCCTTCGCAGATCGATCATCGGGCCATCCACCGCGAAGCGTCCATCGCCCTGAGCGTGCAGCGTGCGGCGTTCACGGTGTGCCGGCTCGATCCAGGCGTGCACGCCTTCCAGCACCCACAGACCGTAGCCGTTCACCAGCCGCGTATCCGCCACCCGGCATTCGATGTGCGCGAGGCATTCGGCGATCAGCGGCGCGCCGACCCGCTTGGCCGGCCGGGGCGTGAGTCCGAAGCGCTCGAACTTGTCCACCTCGCGTCCCGAGCAGTTGCCGATCTCTACCGCCGTGTCCGCCATGTCGGCCGTGGGGATTGCGATCACGCACTCGCGCGTCTTCTTCAGCGCAGTAAAGGTGAAATCCCAGGGGCCGATGATGCAGGCGAGGCGCGGGGTGAAGTCGACCACCATATGCCAGGTCATCGTCATCACGTTCATGCGGCCTTTGTGCGCCGTGGTCACCCACACCACCGGACCGGGTTCGATCAGCTGGAAGGCCTTGTCGAGGGGAAGGGTTCGCATAGTCCGGCTCCGGTTCACGCCATGGGTATGCCTGCAGCATAGGCCACGGGAGGCGAGGGAGGCTTCCGCCGGCGCGAACAGATCACTGTCGGGGCTTACAGCCCCAGTTCCGCATCCGTCGCGTGATGGCCGTATTTGTCGCGCGGCGGCCAGGGGCGGTTCTGCCAGGGCGGGGCGAAGGCCATGGATGACCGGTTCCGGCCTGCCGGAATGGCGCCATTGCCGCTGCCCTGCGAGTAATCGTAGTAGAGCTTCACGATTTCCTCCCTCGAGGTCTGTTGCGCGGCCGGATGCGCGACGCAGGCATCGATCCAGCGACGCACGCGGGCGTAGTCGGGCGTGTCGGGCAGTGTGAAATCCTCGTAATACGCCAGAAACCAGAAACGCTGGAAAAAGGGTGTGAAGGCCGCCTCGGCCCAGCCGAAATCCTCGAACAGGAAAATATCGCCCTGCGCATGCCTGCGCAGAAAACCGTCGAGCTGCGCATACTGTCTGAGCATGCCGTCGCGCAGTGCATCGCGGCGCCCGCAATCCTGGTTCATCAGCCAGCCGTAGCCCTGGCCGACGAAGTCGCCGCCCATCGCAGTCAGCATGCCTTCCACGGCACGTCGCCAGGGGTCCCGCTGGGCCATGGGGCGGTCCGGATGGGTATCTTCCAGATACTGCATGATGACGAGGCTTTCCTTGACGATGCGGCCATCGGCCGTTTCCAGTACGGGAAGGGCCGTGGTGCCTTGTGTTTTCTCCAGTAGCCAGCCGGGACGTGGCTGGCTGATGTCGACGGGATGAAAGTCAAACCGTTCGCGCAGGCCTTTCAGCGCGATCTGGATTTCGATGCGCTGGCAGAAGGGGCAAACGGGGAGGTGGTAGAGCGTGGCTCGGGTCATGGCGATTCGGAATGAAGGGAGAGCGGTCGGGGCGAAACGGGGTCGGGCAAAACGGCGCCGTCGCGACGGTATTCGATTTGCCAGGGTGCGGCCGGCAAGGGCGGATGGAAGCGCAGGATGACGCCGGAGACCGGGCCTTCCTGCTGCCAGGCGACGCGCCGGTAGCCGGGTTTGACGCAGTCGTCGGCGAAGGTTTCGCCGGGTTGCAGCATGTCCAGCGAACGGTAATGCAACGCGCCATCCACAGGGTGATGCCAGCCGATCTGGAGGAGGTCGCGCGCGAGCGGCACGGGCAGATCGAATCCGTCTTCGCGCCAGCGCAGCGCGAAATCATGCCTTGCCGTCCCCGCCGGCATGTTCCCGGTTTCAAAGCGTGCTTGATGCGGCTGTCCCTGACTGTCCTGCCAGTGGATGCGCAGAGGTGAAGGTTGCATCCCTTCAGGCCAGGCCAGATGCAGGTCATTGCCGTCACGGCAGAGCAGGGGATAGCGCAGTGTGGCCGTGTCGTGCCAGTGTTCGCCCGTGCGCATCTCGACGCGTGCCAGCCGGATGCCGGCGGGTGCGGTCAGCGCTTGCGCGTACAGCACGCCCGAATCACCGAGGCGCAGCAGCTGGACGGGCTGGGCCGTCAGGGCGAGCGGCGATTCGGGCGTGCGGTCGAAGGCCCGTATCTTCGCCAGATACGAGACTGTGTGAATAGGTCCCTGTGCGCTGCTTATCAGCAGCGCCGGCACGAGCAGGACGGCGAGTCCGCTGACTGCCAGCCCCAGGCTTTCGCCGCGGGTGAGCCGGGGTGATTGCAGCCGGCCCGCAAGCAGATGCAGGCCGAACCAGGCCAGTGGCGCCACCACGAGCAGGCCGAAATAGAACAGGCCCAGTGCCTCCATGCCCGAGACAGCCCGTGCCGGCAGCATTGTCGCCGCGGCCGAGATCGCCAGCATGGGCAGCGCCAGTATGCGCATCCATAGCCAGCTCCGCCCCTTGCCGCGTCGTTCGTATTGCCGTTTTTCCGTGCGCAGCAGCAGGGCGATGCCGGCGAGCATGACGATGAACAACAGCCCCCAGAGCGCTATCGCCACGCTGCCCATGGCGTCGAGCATCGGGGTGAACGGTGCCCAGGGCATCAGGCGGCGCGGCGGGCGGACAGCAGGAACACGGGGTAGTCGCGGGTATGCGTTTCGCGCGTCTTGGTGATCGTGAAAACGGTACGGTAGGCGACATCCCCGAAGCCCGACTCGGTCGCGCATCCGGCAAGCGCATCGCGGTCGAAACCATGGTGTACGTCGACCTCGATCCCGTGAAACGAGCCATCCTCGCGGTCGAGATCGGCAATGCACAGATAGCCGCCGGGTTTCAGCAGATCGTGGAATACCCGCAGGATGCGGCCGGTATCGGGAATGTGATGCAGGGTCATCGCGGTGACGATGAGATCGAAACCTCCGGCGGGCGGGGGGTCGCTCAGAAGATCGAGCTTCGCAGTGTGCATGTGCGCGGCGCCGTGTGCGGCAATCTTTTCATCCGCGACCGCGAGCATGCCGGACGAGGTGTCCGCCAGCAGCATGTCGCCGACCGCATCCCTGAGCGGAAACGCAAGCAGCCCGGTGCCGCTGCCATAGTCGAGCACGCGCATGGCGCGGTGCAGCGGCACGGCCTCGCGCACGGCCTGGGCGATCTTGAGCCCGCGCTCGACGAAGACGGGGTTGTCGTCCCACTGGCGGGCCTTGCTGTCGAAGTGAGTGGCGTCGAGCGTGACGGAAACGGGTGGGATCATGGCGCGAACGAAAGCGGAAACAGGCTTCAATTCTGCAACACGTGCGCCCAGCGCGTCATCTTTTCGGCCGGTGGCATCGCGGCGTGGGCCGGGCTGGTCGAAGGCAGCGTGACCTGCCGGACCGGGTTGGAGGCATCTGCCAGCATGGGCGTCACGCACCGGCGGAAGAGTTCGGCCGCCTTGCCGCCGTTAAAGGCGAGCAGGCGGATATGCGGATGGGCGGCGAAAAAGGCCGGGAAATCGTTGGGCACCACGCTTGCCCGGTCGATCGCCGCATCGAGGCTACCCGCCCGCTGTGCGGCGGCACAGACATCCCACAGTGCCACCCCCGCATCGGCCAGCCGTGCCGTGCGTGTTGCATAAGGCAATTCCGGTCCGGCCCCGAACAGCGCGCCCATGATCGTCCAGAACGCATTGCGCGGCTGGGCGTAGTACTCGCCGCGTTCGAGCGACATCCGGCCGGGCAGGCTGCCCAGGATCAGCAGGCGGGCGTGCGGAGCGGCGATGGGGGGGAAGCCGGAAACAGGCATGTTGGCGTGCGGGGATTTCCCGTATTTGGCGACGAGGCGTACCCAGTGATGATCTTTTCTAATACTAAAGTTGTATAGACAGCGTGAAGACCTCCCTTTATATGCTTGTTGAATTGAACAAATACAAGAGGTGAAGGGGATGGAGGGAGGACTGACAATGGCAGCGCTCGCGTTCGTATTGGGCATGGCGGGGCTGTTCTTTGCGTTGCTGGCATATGAAACATCCGGCGACGCGACACAGGCCCGCCTCAACCCCCCCGGTCTGCTGACCTGGCTTGCCAGCGGAAATTGGCCGGCCAAAGTAGGCGCTGCACTCCTGATCGTCGGGATCGGTGCGCTGATCCGCTATCTCCTGCTTGCCCTCCAGGTGCCTCCGGAGGTCAAAACAGGCACAGGTGTCGCTGCCGCGGCGCTGCTTGCCGCGCTCTCGTTCCGGATACGGCAGCGTCCGGACAGGCGAGCCTTGCATTTTGCCCTGACCGGGACAGCCCGGCTGACTTCCAGCAACTGCGCGCACGGATATTCCGCCGGCGGGTCGCGAAGGCCTCGACAAGCTGGTATCGGAGGGCGTGCTGCGTCCGGCCAGGCCGGAAGATTTTCTGGCATGGAAGGATGCATTGAGGCGTGCTCAGGGCCTGCCTCCGTTGAATGTATTGGGGGGTACGCCGGAACAGATGATATTCGGGCGGTCGGGCGCCTATGTGGTGCGGGGCCCCATGACTTTCCCGGCAGGTTTGTATGGGGCCAATTTGGCTGCTTTCATTGTGCTGAAAGGCGTACCCCGGCCAGCGGGCAACCCGGGTCATTCGGCCGTATACGACTGGAATACGATGACATGCGAAGGTGCGATATGCCGTTAGCGGCATGCGGGTCAGTATATGGATGACGAACCAAACCTGCCCGGCACAGTCCCTAGCCAGGCGGGATCGCTTCCGCTTTTCATTCATTCCACGAAAGGCAATCGATGCGTACGAAACATGCGATTTTCATGATGCTGGCCGCGGCGGTCGCGGCGCCTGCGCTGGCGCAATATGTCGGACCCGGTGCGCAGCCGGCGGTGACCAGCCTGAAGGCCGTGCTCGACAGGCCGGTCGACGATCAGCGGGTGGTGCTGCGCGGTACGCTGGTCAAGCAGGTGTCGTCGGACAAGTACATCTTCTCCGACGGCGCGCAGGAAATCCGGGTCGAAATCGATCGCGATGTGTTTCCGGCGCGACAGATCGGCCCGACGACCCGGGTGGAAATCGTGGGTGAGGTGGAGAAGGATTTCATGACGTCGCCCGAGATCGACGTCGATACGCTGCGCGTGATCGACTGAACTGCCTGCGCAGGGCCCGTCAGGCCTCCGTCAGGGCGCGCGCCGCCAGCGCAGCGGCGGCGGCACGCGTTTCCACCCCCAGTTTTTCGAAGATGTGTTCGACGTGCTTGGTCGCGGTACGCAGTTTCATGCCGCAGATGTCGGCGATGTCGCGGTTGGTCTTGCCGCGCGCGAGCCAGTAGAGCACTTCGGTCTCGCGCGGTGTCAGGGCCGCGCGGGTCAGCCGGGCGTTGTCGTCGGCGCGGCAGTCGAGCAGCAGCAGGCGTTCGCCGAGTCCGACGCGGCCGGCGACGCTGACGGTGAGCCGTTCGCTGCCAAGCTGTGCGAACAGGGGAGCCGGTTCGGGGGCGTCGCGCGACTCGGCAAGCCATTGCGCGAGCGTGTCGGGCAGGCCGGTGGGGGCAGGCTCGAAAAAACGGCCCAGCCATTCCTCGGCCAGCCGCGAACGCCACAGCACACCGCCGGCGTCGTCGACCACCACCACGGCATAGCCGCCGACGTCGAGCGCTTCGCGCACCTGTTTCAGCGCGCGCGCATTGCGGCTGTGCGAACGCAGCCGCGCGATCAGTTCCTGCGGCTGCACCGGCTTGGTGACGTAGTCGACGCCGCCTGCCTGGAAGCCGGCCACGATATGATCGACCTCGGTAAGCCCGGTCATGAAGACCACGGGCAGGGCGGACAGGCTGGCGTCGGCCTTGATGCGCCGGCAGACTTCGAAACCGTCCATGCCCGGCATGCAGGCATCGAGCAGGACCACGTCGGGCTCGATGCGGGCGAGCCGTTCCAGCGCCTGGCTGCCGTCGGTGGCCACCAGCACGGTGAAGCCGGCGGCATCGAGCGCATCGGTCAGAAAGGCCAGCGATTCGGGGACGTCGTCGACGACCAGTACGGATTGCGGGCGGGGGTCAGTGGGCTGCATGCGCGGGTGCCTCCAGACGCTGCAAAAAAGTATCGAAATCGAAACGCGCCAGCGGTTCGCGCAGGCGGGCGGCAAAAGCCTGGTAGCGGCTGTCGCGCGACTCGATCTCGTCGAGCTTGCGGCGGATCGCCATGATGTGTCCGATGCGGGCGAGCTCGGCCAGCGCGTCCAGTTCGGCGGCGGGCGGCCGAACCGGCGCCTGGGGCGGATCGCCAGCGGCGGCGGCGGGCGGCGGCTCGCGCGTCAGCCAGTCGAGTCCGAGTTCGTGCCCCAGCATGGCCAGCAGTTCGGATTCCATCACCGGTTTGTCGATGAAACCCTGGCAGCCGGCGTAAGCCTTGAGCTCGTCGACGCGGGCGAACACGTTGGCCGACACCATGATCACCGGGGGTGGCGCATCGAGGTCGAGCGCGCGCAGCTGGCGACAGGCGTCCCAGCCGTTCATCTCCGGCATTTCCACATCCATCAGCACGGCATGCGGCGGATTCGCCGCGACGCAGGCCAGGCATTCGGCGCCGCTGGCGGCCTCCTGCACTTCGAATCCCAGTGGCACGAGCAGGCCGGCCAGCATCTGGCGCTGGATGGGCTGATCGTCGACGACGAGGATGCAGCGGCGGCGGCCGGCATAGCCGACGACTTCGCGCCCGGCGCCGGGGCGGACCCGGGGATGCGCGATCTCGGGCAGATAGAGCCGCAGGCTGAACGTGCTGCCGATACCGGGCGTGCTGCGGACCGCGAGTTCGCCGCCCATGAGTTCGGTGAGCAGCTGGGTGATGGTGAGCCCGAGCCCGGTGCCGGTCCCCCGCCGGCTGCGGCCGGCCGCACCGCGTTCGAAAGGCTGGAAGATCCGTTCGATATCTTCCGGCGGAATGCCGACGCCGCTGTCTTCGATCTCGAACCGCGCGATCTCGCGCCGGTAGCGCACGCGCAGCGTGACGGCGCCCACGTCGGTGAACTTGACCGCGTTGGCCAGCAGGTTGATCAGGATCTGGCGCAGGCGCTTCGCATCCGCATGCACCGCGGCCGGAAGGGGACCCTCGACGACCACGCGGAAGGCGAGCCCGCGCGCGGTGGCTTCGGGTTCCACCATGCGCGCGAGCTGGTCGACCAGGTCGGACAGTGCGACTTCGCCCTTGTCGAGCTTGAGCCGGCCGGCCTCGATGCGGGCGAGATCGAGCAGGCCGTCGACCAGCTGCAGCATGTGTTCGCCACTGCGCCGGATTACGTCGATGGCCTCGCGCTGGCCGCGCGGCAGGGCCTGCTCGTGCTGCAGGATCTGCGCGTAGCCGAGAATGCCGTTGAGCGGCGTGCGCAGCTCGTGGGTCATGCCCGTGACGTAGCGTGTCTTCGCCTGATTGGCCGAATCGGCGGCATCGCGTGCGGCCTGCAGCTTGGCATCGGTGGCGCGGTGCGCTTCGACTTCGCGGGTGAGCAGCTGGGTCTGCCGGTTGGATTCCTCCTGCGCCACGCTGCGGCTTTCGTTTTCCAGCACGATCCACCAGGCAGCCACCGCAAGCAGCAGCGTCAGCAGCACGAAGGTCTTGGCAAGCGCTTGCGCCAGCAGTGCGGCGATCTCGGGGTTGGCGAGCGAGGCGGCCTGGCTGAAATAGATCAGCGCCAGCGACACGGCAAGCAGCAGCAACAGCGGCGTCAGCACCGCGACATAATGGCCGACCCGGCGGTTCAGATGGCGCGCCACGGGCCCGGGCAGAAAACGGATCAGGGCGGTGTAGATCTGCGCGCCGATCTGCGCGTCGGGCTTGCAGCGGTCGTGGCAGCGCGCGTCGAGCGTGCAGCACAGCGAGCAGATCGGGCCGGCATAGGCCGGGCAGTGCGCCATGTCCGGGCCTTCGAAAGTGTTCTCGCAGAGCACGCAGCGCTGCGCGCGCTGCTGTGTGCTGGCCGGCCGTGCCAGATAGGTGCGGCCGCGGGTGGCCCAGGCGATCAGCGGCGCGGTCGCGAATGCGGCGATCAGCGCGATGAAGGGCGCGAATGCCTGCGCCGCCGGCCCGAAAGCGCCGACATAGGCCGACACCGAGAGCAGCGCGGCGATCAGCGTCGCGCCGACGCCGACCGGATTGATGTCGTACAGGTGCGCACGCTTGAATTCGATGCCGGGCGGCGACAGCCCCAGCGGCTTGTTCACGACCAGATCGGCGACCAGCGCGCCGACCCAGGCGATGGCGAGATTGGCGTAGAAACCGAGCACGGATTCCAGCGCCTCGAACACCCCCAGCATCATCACCAGCACCGCGAGCAGCACGTTGAATACCAGCCAGACGACGCGGCCGGGGTGGTTGTGCGTCAGGCGCGCGAAGAAATTCGACCAGGCCAGCGAACCGGCGTAGGCGTTCGTGATGTTGATCTTCATCTGCGACACGACCACCAGCAGCATGGTCGCGATCATGGCCCAGCGCATGTCGTCGAACACGTAGCCGTAACCGGCAAGGTACATCTGTGTCGGTTCCAGTGCGCGCGCAGCGGGAATGAAATGCTGCAGCGCGACGAAGGCGAGGAAGGCGCCGCCGAGCATCTTCAGCATGCCGGGCACGATCCAGCCGGGGCCGGCGACGATCACCGCGGCCCACCAGCGCCAGCGGTTCAGCGGGGTTTTGGCGGGCAGAAAGCGCAGAAAGTCGACCTGTTCGCCGACCTGCACCACCAGTGCGAAAGCCACCGTGGCGGCGCTGCCGAACATCAGCCAGTCGAAGCGGTCGGCGTCGTCGCCCTGGCCGGCGAGCGAGGTGAACTGCCCGTAGAGCTCGGGCGATTTCCACGCGATGGCGGCGAAGGGCAGCAGCGTCAGCACCAGCCAGAGCGGCTGGGTCCACAGATGCACCCGGCTGATCAGGGTGACGCCGTGCATCACCAGGGGAATCACGATCAGCGAGCTCAGCAGATAGGCCAGCGCGATGGGGATGTCGAACACCAGTTCGAGCGCCATCGCCATGATGACGGCTTCGAGCGCGAAGAAGATGAAGGTGAAACTGGCGTAGATCAGCGACGTGAAGGTCGAGCCCAGATAGCCGAACCCCGCGCCGCGCGTCAAGAGATCCATGTCGAGTCCGTGGCGGGCGGCGTGGATGCTGATCGGCAGCGCGGTCAGAAAGATGATCGCCCCCACCGCGAGGATCGCCGCGAGCGCGTTCCAGAAGCCGTAGGTGATTGCCATGGTCGCGCCGATGGCCTCCAGTGCAAGGAAGGACACGGCGCCGAAGGCCGTGTTGGCGACGCGGAAGATCGACCATTTGCGGAAGGCATGCGGCGTATAGCGCAGCGCGTAGTCTTCCATGGTCTCGTTCGCGACCCAGGTGTTGTAGTCGCGGCGAATCTTGAAGACCTGCTGGATGGGCGTGTCGGTCACGGCGGAATCGGGCGGCCAGGCGGGAACGTGCCTGTACGGATTTGCAAGAAGCATTCCATGGCCCGGCGCGTGCCGCGACGTGGCGCCGGCGGGGCGGCGTGCACCGTCGTAGCGCAATCCGTCCGCCGTATGCCCCATTGCGAGCCATCGCCGCCCTACGTCGATTTGCGTATTCGGCGATGCGCGACGCGCGCCTAGAGTTCGGACATCCCGCGAGCGATGTTCGCCGCGGCAACCTGTCCAGGAGAGCCCGTCATGTCCGAACACGATCCGTCCGATCCGATTTCCCTTCACCGGCGCCGTCTGTTGCAAGGCATGGCCGTGCTGCCGTTCACGGGCCTGCCCGGTCTGAGCTTCGGTGCCGCGCCGCCCACGGCCAAGGTCAACACCACGGGGCTGGCTGTCACCGACACCACGGTCACCGTCGGCCAGCTCCACTCGGCCACCGGCACGATGGCGATTTCGGAAACCGGCTCGATCCAGGCCGAGCAGCTGGCCATCGACCAGATCAATGCCATGGGCGGCGTGCTGGGCCGCCAGATCAAGGTCATCAAGGAAGACGGCGCTTCCGACTGGCCGACTTTCGCCGAAAAGGCGCGCAAGCTGCTGGTCAACGACAAGGTCGGCACCGTGTTCGGCTGCTGGACCTCGGCCTCGCGCAAGGCCGTGCTGCCGGTGTTCGAAAAGGAAAACGGCATGCTCTACTACCCGACCTTCTACGAAGGTCTGGAGCAGTCCAAGAACGTGATCTACACCGGCCAGGAGGCGACCCAGCAGATCATCTGGGGGCTGGACTGGGCGAACCAGACCAAGAAGGCCAAGACCTTCTTCCTCATCGGCTCGGACTACATCTGGCCGCGCACCTCGAACAAGATCGCCCGCAAGCACATCGAGCAGCACCTCAAGGGCCAGGTCGTCGGCGAGGAGTACTACCCGCTCGGCCACACCAACTTCAATTCGCTGATCAACAAGATCAAGCTGAGGAAACCCGACTGCATTTACGCCGTCGTGGTGGGGGGATCCAACGTCTCGTTCTACAAGCAGCTCAAGGCGGCCGGCATCACCTCGGCCAAGCAGTTCCTGCTGACGATCTCCGTCACCGAGGACGAGCTGCTCGGCATCGGCGGCGAGAACGCCGATGGTTTCTATGCCTGCATGAAGTATTTCCAGTCGCTCAACAACCCCAACAACGCCGCGTTCGTGAAAGCGTTCAAGGCCAAGTACGGGCCCAAGGCGGTGATCGGCGACGTGACCCAGGCCGCCTATCTCGGCCCCTGGCTCTGGAAGGCCGCGTGCGAGAAGGCCGGCAGCTTCGACATCGACAAGATCGCCGCAGCCTCGCCGGGCATCGAGCTGAAGACCGCGCCCGAGGGCTACGTGAAGATCCACCCCAACCACCATCTCTGGAGCAAGGCGCGCATCGGCCAGATCCAGAAGGACGGCCAGTTCAAGGTGGTGGCGGAATCCCCCAGCCTGATCGAGCCCGATCCCTTCCCCAAGGGCTATCAGTGAAGCGCGCCGCGCGGGCTGCCCGCGCGGCGATCGAATCTCCTGGCGCCGCATGCGCGGCGCGCGAATCAACGGCGCCGGGTGCGGTGCGGGGAGCATGCCATGTCGATGACCGATCTCTACAACATCACCCTCATGCAGGGATTTGCCGGGCTCTCGCTGTTCTCGGTGCTGCTGCTGATGGGGCTGGGCCTGGCCATCATTTTCGGCCAGATGGGTGTCATCAACATGGCGCACGGCGAATTCATGGCCATCGGCGCCTACACCGTGTATCTGTCCTCGGTGCTGGCCGAACGCTTCGTGCCGGGCTTCGTCCAGGCCTATTTCCCGTTCGCGATCCTGCTGGCGTTCATGGTCGCCTTCGCGGTCGGCTGGCTGGCGGAATGGGCACTGATCCGGCATCTCTACAAGCGCCCGCTGGATACGTTGCTGGCCACCTGGGGGCTGTCGCTGGGCATGCAGCAGGTTTTCCGCTCGACGTTCGGCCCCAAGGAAGTCAGTCCCACGCTGCCTGACTGGCTGATGGGCTCCTGGTCGCCGTCCGAAGGGCTCGACATTCCGATCAACGGCCTGTTCGTGATGGCGCTGACGCTGCTCGTGACCGGGCTCGTCATGCTGGCCCTGTACCGTTCCAGCTGGGGCCTCAAGGTACGTGCGACGGTGGCGAACCGGCCGATGGCCAACGCCACCGGCATCAACACGCGCAGGACCGACCGCGTGACTTTTGCCATCGGCTGCGGCATCGCCGGCATCGCCGGTGCCGCCTTCACCACCATCGGCTCGACCGGGCCGACGTCGGGTTCGCTCTACATCGTCGACGCTTTCCTCGTCGTGACCTTCGGCGGCGCCGCCAGTCTGCTGGGCACGGTCGCCTCGGCATTCGGCATCGCGCAGACGCAATCCATCACGGAATTCTTCCTCGACGGCTCGATGGCGCGCGTGCTGACGCTGCTCACGGTCGTGGAGATCCTCATGATCCGCCCGCAAGGCCTGTTCGCCGCGCGTATCCGTAAATAAGCGTCCCGGAGAAACGTCCCATGAATAACGCCTTCCTCACCTGGTTCCGGACGCGCGGCCTGTTCAGCTGGCTGGCCCTGGCCGTGGTCCTGCTGGTGCTGTTTCCCCTGCTGCTCGACAGCTTCCGGCTCGGGCTGGTCGGCAAGTACATGACCTACGGCTTCGTCGCCATCGGCCTGGTCATGCTGTGGGGCTACGGCGGCGTACTGAGCCTGGGGCAGGGGGTGTTCTTCGGCCTCGGCGGCTACGCCATGGCCATGTTCCTCAAGCTGGAGGCGTCCGATCCCGAATCGACCAAGATCCAGTCGACGCCCGGCATTCCCGACTTCATGGACTGGAACCAGCTGACCGCGCTGCCGGCATGGTGGGAACCGTTCCAGTATCTGCCCGTCGCCCTGCTCGGCGTGATCGTGGTTCCGACCCTGCTGGCCTTCGTGATCGGCTATGCGCTGTTCAAGCGGCGCGTGGGCGGGGTGTATTTCGCGATCATCACGCAGGCCATCGCCCTGATCCTCACGGTGCTCATCATCGGCCAGCAGGGCTACACCGGCGGGGTCAACGGCATCACCGACCTGAAGACGCTGCTGGGCTGGGACATCCGCACCGACTCGGCCAAGCTGGTCCTGTATTACGTCTGCGCCATCCTGCTGCTGCTGGCGATTCTCGGCTGCGGCTGGATTCAGCGCTCCAAGCTGGGCACGCTGCTGCTGGCCATGCGCGACAAGGAAGACCGCGTGCGTTTCTCCGGCTACGACGTGGCGATGTTCAAGACCTTCGTCTTCTGCCTGTCGGCCATGCTCGCCGGCATCGGTGGCGCCCTGTTCACCCTCCAGGTCGGCTTCATGTCGCCGTCCTTCGTCGGCATCGTCCCGTCCATCGAGATGGTCATCTTCGCCGCGGTCGGCGGGCGCATGAGTCTGGTCGGCGCGGTGTTCGGCGCGTTGCTGGTGAATTTCGGCAAGACCTATTTTTCCGAGAGCTTCCCCGACCTGTGGCTGTTCCTGATGGCCGCGCTCTTCATCGGCGTGGTGCTGGCCTTTCCCAACGGACTGGCCGGCTTGATCGACAGCCACATCAAACCCTGGCTGGCGCGGTGGCGCACGGCGAAAGCCGCCGCACCCATGGCTCCGGCCGATCCGGCGCCGCCGCCTGTCCCCGCGGCTGCGGCACAGCCGCCCGAACCCAGCCTGCCCGCGCATCTGGCGCAGGAAAAAACCTGACCGAGGACAGCCATCATGAGCAATACCGATTTCGTGCTCGCGGTCGAAGACCTGACGGTTTCCTTCGACGGGTTCAAGGCCATCGACAATCTCACGCTGTATCTCGACCGCGGGGAGCTGCGCGTGATCATCGGACCCAACGGCGCGGGCAAGACCACGCTGCTCGACCTGATATGCGGCAAGACGCGTGCGACCGGCGGCAGCATCAAGTTCAAGAACGAGGAAATGCTGGGCAAGCCGGAATACCGGATCGTGCGCGCGGGCATCGGCCGCAAGTTCCAGACGCCTTCGATCTACGAAAACCTGCCGGTCTTCAAGAATCTCGAAGTCTCGTTTCCGCACGGCCGCGGCGTGTTCGGCGCGCTCGCGTTCAAGTGCACGCAGGAGGTGAACGACCGCGTGCAGGCGGTGGCCGGTGAGATCGGCCTGGCCGGCAAGCTCGACTGGGAGGCCGGCCTGCTCTCGCACGGCGAAAAGCAGTGGCTGGAGATCGGCATGCTGCTCATGCAGGACCCCGAGCTGCTGATGCTCGACGAGCCCATCGCCGGCATGAGCGCACGCGAACGCGAACTGACCGCCGAACTGCTGCAGCGCATCTGTCAGAACCGCTCGGTCATCGTGATCGAGCACGACATGGAATTCGTCAAGCGCATCGCGCACAAGGTCACCGTCATGCACCAGGGCAGGGTGCTGGCCGAAGGGCCGATGGACAAAGTGCAGAGCGACCCGCGCGTGATCGACGTCTATCTGGGCCACTGAGGAGACCGCACCATGCTCGAAGTCGACCAACTCACCGTGGCCTACGGCCAGAGCGAAGCGCTGCACGGCATCAGTTTCGCCGCGGCGAAAAACGAGACCGTGGCCATCATGGGCCGCAACGGCATGGGCAAGACCACGCTGTTCAAGTCGCTGATCGGCATCCTCGGCCCGAAATCGGGATCGGTCCGCGTCAATGGCCAGGATGTCTCGCAGGACGAAAGCTTTCGCCGCGTCGCCAAAGGCATCGCCTATGTGCCCCAGGGCCGCATGATTTTTCCCACGCTCACGGTCGAGGAAAACATCCGTACCGGGCTGACGCATCGCAGGGACAAGAGTATCCCCGAGGAAATCTATGCGCTGTTTCCGGTGTTGTTCGAGATGCGCCGGCGCCGCGGCGGCAACCTGTCGGGCGGCCAGCAGCAGCAGCTCGCGATTGCCCGCGCGCTGGTGACCGATCCCAGGGTGCTGCTGCTCGACGAGCCGACCGAGGGCATCCAGCCGTCGATCATCAAGGACATCGCCCGGGCGCTGAACGAGATCCGCAAGATGCGCGAGATCACCATCATCGTGTCCGAGCAGGTGCTCTCCTTTGCCATGGACGTGGCCGACCGCCTGTTCGTGATCGAAGGTGGCCGGCTGGTGCACGAAACCGCGCGCGCCGACACCGACGTCGCCCACATCAAGCAGTTCCTGTCCGTTTGATTCCGCCCGGGCCGAACATGATCTGCCGGACCCACCTCGACGGCCGTTCAGTTTGACCCGACGCGGAATCGCCTTTCCCGCCGCCCAAGGAGAATCGTCATGCCTGAAACCCTCATCAAGGTCGACCTCAAGCAGTCGCCGTACGACAACGACATGGTGCACAACCGCTGGCACCCCGATATTCCCATCGTGGTCTGGGTCAAGCCCGGCGACGATTTCCTGATCGAAACCTACGACTGGACCGGCGGCTACATCCAGAACAACGATTCCGCCGACGATGTGCGGGATATCGATCTGACCACGGTGCATTTCCTGTCCGGCCCGATCGGCGTGGAAGGCTGCGAGCCGGGCGATCTGCTGGTCGTCGACATTCTCGACATCGGGGCGAAACCCGACAGCCTGTGGGGCTTCAACGGGTTTTTCTCCAGGAAGAATGGCGGCGGTTTCCTGACCGACCATTTCCCGTTGGCGCAGAAATCGATCTGGGACATCAAGGGCATGTTCACCGAATCGCGCCACGTGCCGGGCGTGAAGTACGCCGGCCTCATCCACCCCGGCCTGATCGGCTGTCTGCCGGACCGCGCCATGCTCGACGAGTGGAACAAGCGCGAAGGCGAGTTCATCGCCACCGATCCGGACCGGGTGCCGCCACTGGCTGCACCACCGTCGTCGCCCACCGCACACATGGGGCGCATGAGCGGCGATGCCCGCGACAAGGCGGCTGCCGAAGGGGCACGCACGGTGCCGCCGCGCGAACACGGCGGCAACTGCGACATCAAGGATCTGTCACGCGGTTCGCGCATCTACTTTCCTACCTATGTCAAAGGCGGCGGCCTGTCGATGGGCGACCTGCATTTCTCGCAGGGCGATGGCGAGATCACTTTCTGCGGCGCCATCGAAATGGCGGGCTGGCTGCATCTGCGGGCGTCGATCATCAAGGACGGCATGAAGAAATACGGGATCAAGAACCCGATCTTCAAGCCCAGCCCGATCACGCCCAAGTACGACGATTTCCTGATTTTCGAAGGCATTTCGGTCGACGAGTGGGGCAAGCAACATTACCTCGACGTGCACATCGCCTATCGCCAGGCCTGCCTCAACGCCATCGAGTATCTGACCAAGTTCGGCTACTCGAAAGCGCAGGCGTATTCCATCCTGGGCACCGCGCCGGTACAGGGCCACATCAGCGGCGTGGTCGACATTCCCAACGCCTGCGCCACGCTCTGGCTGCCAACCGATATCTTTGAATTCGATGTGATGCCGAACAACAATGGCCCGGTCATTCACGACATGGGCGGGGTCGACATGCCCATGTCGCCGGACAAGTGAGGCGGCCATGGCGATCTATGAATATTGCTGTACCCGGTGCGGACCCTTCGAAGCCAGCCGGCCGATGGCCGAGTCGGCGCTGCCGCAGGCCTGCCCGGCATGCGGCACGCCGGCCGCACGGGCCTGGATCACCGCGCCGGCTTTTGCCGGACTGCCGTCCGGCCTGAAAAAGGCGCACGCGCTCAACGAACGCGCCCGCCATGCGCCCCGGCTCGCGTCGCAGAGCGAGCCGGCGAAAAAGCATGGCCCCGGCTGCAGTTGCTGCGGCGGCGGCAAATCCAAAGCCACGGTCACCGCCGCCAGCGGCGAAAAGAGCTTTCCGACCAAGCGGCCCTGGATGATCAGTCATTGAAGGGCTGGCCGGGCCTCCGCACAACGGGGCGCACAGGGCACTTCATATCGAATTATTCGATATGAAGTGCTAAAAAATATCGTTTGTTAAATAGTCCAGCCAAACATACCCTTTCGATGCATGTTTACAAGGGGGAGGCAAGGGGGATGCGCAGGGACGATGGCTGGATACTCGAACCGGTGGAGGCGCCTCCGGCGATCCGCCCGCCGCCCGCCGCGATACGCGAACTGGCGGCCGCCGCCGGCGTGACGCTCAACGGCGATGCGCCATGGGACATCCGGATTCGCGATGCCGGCGCCTATCGCCGCATCCTCGCGCAGGGGTCGCTGGGATTCGGCGAGGCCTACATGGACGGCCTCTGGGAATGCGAGCGGCTGGACCAGCTGTTCGACCGCCTGCTGCGCAGCGGCGTCGAGGAAAAAATCGACGGCATGCTGCGTCTGCGTTTGCTGGGCGACGTGTTGCGGCACAGCCTCTTCAACCTGCAGTCCGGGCGCCGCGCCTTCCAGGTGGGCGAGCGGCATTACGACATCGGCAACGACGTGTTCGAAGCCATGCTCGATCCGAGCCTGAGCTATTCCTGCGCCTACTGGCACGATGCCGCCAGCCTGCGCGATGCACAGCACAGGAAGCTCGACATGATCTGCCGCAAGCTGGAACTGCGGCCCGGCGAGCGCCTGCTCGAAATCGGTTGCGGCTGGGGCGGGCTGGCCTTTCACGCCGCGAATTACTACGGCGTCGAGGTGACGGGCATCACTGTCTCGAAAGAGCAGCAGGCCGTGGCGGAATCGCGCTGCGCGGGGCTGCCGGTGTCGATCGGGCTGATGGACTACCGCAAACTCGACGGCCGCTTCGACAAGGTCGTGTCCGTCGGCATGTTCGAGCATGTCGGCCCCAAGAACTACGCGACCTATTTCGACACCGTGAACCGCGTGCTCAAGGCCGACGGCCTCTTCCTGCTGCACACCATCGGCACTGCCGTCACCACGCCCCGGACCGATCCCTGGATCGACAAGTACATCTTCCCGAACGGCAAGCTGCCGTCGGCCGTGGAAATCGCCGCGGCCGTCGAGCGCCGCTTCCTGATCGAGGACTGGCACAACTTCGGCCCCGACTACGACCGCACGCTGATGGCCTGGTGGGACAACTTCCAGACCGCCTGGCCCTTCCTGGAGGCCCGGTACGGCAAGCGCTTCTACCGCATGTGGAAGTACTACCTGATGAGCTGTGCGGGTTTTTTCCGTTCGCGCCAGGGGCAGCTCTGGCAGATGGTGCTGAGCAAGCCGGAAAGAATACCGGCCTACCGTTCGGTGCGCTGACGCGGCCTGTCGCGCATCACCAGCGCGATGCCGCCGAGGATGGCCGCCGATGCCAGCGCCAGCCGCGGCGTGAGCGGCTCGTCCAGCAGCAACACGCCGCCCAGCGCGGCTATGACCGGCACGCTGAGCTGCACTGTCGCGGCGTGCGTGGCTCGCAGCGCGGGCAGCACCGCATACCAGATCGCATAGCCCACGCCGGATGCGAGCACGCCCGATGCGACGGCATAGCCGATGCCCGGCATGTCGGCGTGTGCCCGCGTCAGCAGGGCGAGGCTGAGCAAGGCCGCCAGCGCCGCGGCGCGCAGGAAATTCCCTGCCGTCACCAGGACCGGATCGCCCGCGCCGCGCCCCCGCAGCGAATACACGCCCCAGGCGATGCCGGCCCCCGCCATCAAAAGCGCCCCGGACAGGGGCGGGGCGGCAAGACCGCGCCACAACAGGGCGGCGAGTCCGGCGGCGGCGGCCAGCAGCCCCAGCCATTGGCGGCCGTCCAGCCGCTCGCCCGTCCGCAGGCCATGCCCGATCATCGTCGCCTGCACCGCCGCGAACAGCAGCAGCGCGCCGGTTGCGGCAGTCAGGCTCGCATAGGCGAGGGAAAAGAGGGCCGCGTACGCCAGCAGCGCCAGGGCCGACGGCCAGCTGCCCCGGCCGGCATGGGCCGGCCCGCGCAGCCGCACGATCAGCCATAGCGTCAGGGCGCCGGAGACGAGACGGATCGTGGTGAAGCTGGCGGCATCGATGCGTGCTTCGCCCAGCGCGGCGCGGCACAGCAGCGAATTGGCAGCGAACGCCACCATGGCGAGCGTCGTCAGAATCGGGAGCCGTGCATTCACGGGATGCGGCCGGGCAGGGGATCAGCCGGCAGGAGCGAGCAGGGCGGCTGCCAGCGTCGGTTCGTGGATCGGGTAGGTCAGCACGGCGTGGATGGAAAACAGGGCGAGCAGCTTGTCGATGTGCCCGGCCTCGCGCGGGTGCATGAACACGAGGCTCTTCGCCTGCGGCGCCTGGCACTGCAGCGTGCGCAGCGTGACGTCGAGATTGGAAACGTTCGCGCCTGCGTAGTTGTTGCCCCAGCCGTAGATGAATTCGCCGACGAAATAATCCGGCCTGCGCTGCTGCAATGCGCGATGCAGATTGCGGGCCGAACTGAAGCGTTCGGCCACGATGCCCTGCGCCCGATAGAAAGCGCCGAGGTCGGGGTGGAAGGGCGATTCGATCAGCGAATAGAGCAGGCGCATGGACCGTCCGGATGATGGGCTAACGGTCCGCCACGAGGACGTTGCGCCCGGCCTGCTTGGCCTGGTAGAGCAGCTTGTCCACTGCTTCGACAAACGCGAGCGGCGTGTCCTGGCGGCCCGGAATGATCGTGCCCACGCCGATGCTCACCGTCAGCGCCGGTGCAACCGGCGAGGTCGCGTGCGGAATCGCGGCCCGGGCGATCAGCGCATGACAGCGCCCGGCCACCATCCGGGCCGCGCCCGCATCCGTTTCGGGCAGGACCAGCGCGAATTCCTCGCCGCCGAAGCGGGCCAGCAGATCGCGCGCGCGCGTGGCGGCCGATTCCAGCGCCTGCGCCACCTGGCGCAGGCAGTCGTCGCCCTGGATGTGGCCGTAGTGGTCGTTGTACTGCTTGAAATAATCGATATCGATCAGGATCAGCGACAGCGGCTGGCTGTTGCGGCGCGCATGCATCCATTCCGTGTCCAGGATCGAGTCGAACATGCGCCGGTTGGCGATGCCCGTCAGCCCGTCCTTGAACGACAGCGCCTCCAGCTCCTTTTGCAGGGCGATCAGCTTCTGCTCGGTCTCCTTGCGCTCGCTGATGTCGAACATGAAACCGACCAGCGAATCGACTTCGCCGTCCGCGTCGCGCACCACGTGCACCACGTCGCGTATCCACACGTAGTGCCCGTCCTGCGTCAGCGCCCGGTAATCCGCCTCGTGGTCGACCCCTTCCTTGGACTGCGAGACGCAGTAGTTGACCACCCAGTCGCGGTCTTCCGGATGGATCCGGTTCGCCCAGTCCTCCGCGCTCGTCCAGCTTTCGGGCGACCAGCCCAGCAGGGCGCCGATCTGCGGGCCGATGTAGGCGAAACGCATCGTCTTCCAGTCGATCTTCCAGGGAATGGCGCGGGTGGATTCCAGCAGCGTCTTGTAAACGGTGCTGTCGTCGTCCATCTCGTCGGGGGTGTCGTGCATCGTTCCTGAACCCTGTCGTCTGCAAACCGCGGCAGACGCCTTGTCGTTCGCCGCCAGCGGGCCATTAGAGAGCAACGCCGCGCGTTTGTACAGCGCGGGCGGGCCCGGCTACGCCGCCTTGCGCAGCAGGTCCACGCGGATCGGCATGTGAAAGGTCGCGCCGTCCGGCGTCATGTGCGCTGCGAATTTCGCGCGTACCGTTTCCAGCAGGTCCGGCGACAGGCGGTGGTCGGTGTGCGTCACCTTGAGGATGCGCGCCTCGTACTGCGCAAAATCCTCGAAATGCATCGGCTGCAGAAAGAAGGTCTGTCGCACCAGCGCGAGCCGGCCCGTGGCCAACGCCTTCTGCTCCGCCGCAAACGCCGCTTCGCGCACCGCGCGCTCGTCGTGGAACAACCGCAGGAGTTCGTTGAAATCGCCCGCGTACACCGGCTCCGAAATGTAGGCCAGCCCGCCCGGCTTCAGCACGCGGCGGATTTCCGCCAGCGCGGCGTCCATCAAATCGGTGGGCACGTGGTGCAGCGACTTGAACATCGTCACGATGTCGATGCTGTCGTCCGCCGCCGGAATCGCCTCCGCGCCGCCGTACTCGAAGCGGATGTTGGCCGGCGCCGCCGCCGCCCGGTTGGCCGCGAGCTGCGTCGCGTCCACCTCCAGCGCCAGCACCGACGCCGCCGACTGCGCCATCAGGCGCGTCTTGTCCGCCTTGCCGCAGCCGAGTTCGAGCACCTGTGCCCCGGCCAGCGGCAGCAGTTCGTGGAGGATGGCCTGTTCGTCGGTGACGCGGTCGGCCGTGGGATCGGCGATGCGGAGGGTGGAGGTGTTCAACGGGTTTCCTGATGCGGGTGGATCAGGCGGCATTCTGACTTGCGGAAAACGCGCTGCCAACTGCCGCAAGGGAAAGTCTATGCGGAGACAAGCGACATATTTGATAGCATCGCGCCATGACCCCCCAAGCCTTCATCGCCAAGTGGCGCGACAACCCGCTATCGGAACGCGCGGGTGCACAACCCCACTTTGAAGACCTGTGCGATCTGCTTGGTGTGGAACCGCCGCGCATCGAAGGCGAATACCAGTATGAGCGCGGCCTGCTCAAGAAAAGCAGCGAAAGCCGAGGCTGGGCCGACGTGTGGAAGCGCGGTTGCTTCGCCTGGGAATACAAAGCGCCCGGCCGCGATCTGGGCGCGGCGCTGAAACAGCTGATGACCTACGCGCTCGCGCTCGACAACCCGCCACTGCTTGTCGTATCCGACCGCAGGCGCATCGAGATACACACCCATTTCACCGGCACCCCGAGCGAAATCCACACCATCCTGCTGGAAAACGTTGGCCAGTCTGAAAATCTCCAGAAGCTGCGCTGGCTGTTCGAGGCGCCAGAGAACTTCAAACCCCGCCGCACGACCCACGCTGTCACCGAAGACGCCGCCCGCCGCATGGGCGCGCTCGCCGAACGCCTCAATGCGCGCGGCGGCGATCCGCTGGCTAGCGCGCACTTCCTCATCCAGTGCGTGTTCTGCATGTTTGCCGAAGACGCGAAACTGTTGCCTGAAAAGCTCTTCGAAACCGTGCTCGACAAGAGCAATCCGGATGGTGCGAAGGCGCAGTCGCGGCTGGCCGAGCTTTTTGCCGCCATGCGGAAGGGCGGCGATTTCGCGCTCGAAACCATCCCGTATTTCAACGGCGGCCTGTTCGAGACGATAGCCGTGCCGACGCTAACTACCGAAGACGTGGTGCAACTGCTCGACGCCGCGCGCATGCGCTGGAACGACGTCGAGCCGGCGATTCTGGGTACCCTGTTCGAACGCGGCCTCAATCCCGACATGCGCAGCCAGCTCGGCGCGCATTACACCGACCCCACCACCATCCTCAAGCTCGTGCGGCCCGTCGTCGAAGTGCCGCTGCTTGCCGAATGGCACCAGGTTAAAACCCGCATTGCCGAGCGGATGCCGCGCTACATCCAGGGCGGCAAAGGCTCGCAAACCGCATTCAAGGAAGCCCAGAACGATTTCGCTGCCTTCATCCAGCGGCTCAGGGCCTACCGTGTGCTCGACCCCGCCTGCGGCAGCGGCAACTTTCTCTACCTTGCCCTGAAAACGCTCAAGGACATCGAACACCGCGCCAACCTCGACGCCGAATCTCTGGGCCTGCACCGCGAGCTTGTCATCGAAACCGGGCCCGCCAACGTGCTGGGCATCGAGCTCAACCCCTACGCCGCCGAACTCGCCCGCGTCACCGTGTGGATCGGCGAACTCCAGTGGACGCTCGCCCATGGCTACCCCGTGCGCCGCGACCCCATCCTGCGGCCGCTCGACCATATCGAAAACCGCGATGCCGTCCTGGCGTACCGCAGGATCGACGGCAGCAGTGAAATCTATTGCGAACCGCTCTGGCCCGAGGCCGACGTGATCGTCGGAAACCCGCCTTTTCTCGGCGACAAGAAAATGCGCGCCGAACTCGGCGACGGCTACACCGACGCGCTGCGCCGGCAATACGCCGGCCGCGTGCCCGGCGGGGCCGATTTCGTCACCTACTGGTTCGAAAAAGCCCGCGCCCAGATCGAGGCAGGCAAGGCGAAACGCGCCGGGTTGGTTGCCACCAATTCCATTCGCGGCGGCGCGAGTCGCAAGGTGCTCGACCGCATCGAGGACACCACACGCATCTTCGAGGCCTGGAGCGATGAACCCTGGATCAACAACGGCGCGGCGGTGCGGGTGTCGCTGGTGTGTTTTGGCGATATCCAATCGACCATACTCAATGGCCAGCATGTGAATATCATCCACGCCGACTTAAGTGGAAGTAGAGGCATGACAGTTTGCGACTCTGTGACCACGCCACTAACCGTACAAATCAACGATTTCATTGACCTGACACAGGCTAAACGCCTTCCGGAAAATGCTGGCGTGTCGTTTCAAGGCCCGGTTCTCGTCGGTCCATTTGAAGTCGAGGGCGATATTGCGCGTGGATGGCTCAAGCAGCCCAACCCGAACGGAAAACCGAACAGCGATGTGCTTAAGCCGCTTACCAATGGCAAGGACATTACCAGCCGGTCACGCGGCTTGTGGGTTGTGGATTTCGCAGTCAGGCCAGAAGCTGAAGCCAGCCTGTACGAAAAGCCTTTCGAACACGTAAAGCGAAATGTAAAACCTCTTCGCGATACAAACCGGGACGAATCCCGTCGCATTCGCTGGTGGTTGCATGGTCGCCTTGGTACAGATTGGCGACAAGCAATCTCTGAATTGCCTCGTTATATCGCAACGACACGTGTTGCCAAACATAGAACTTTTGTTTGGTTTCCAGCAATTTGTTGGTTATCAGATGCTGTCGTAGGCATCGCCCGCTCCGAAGACACCACCTTCGGCATCCTGCATTCCCGCTTCCACGAACTGTGGTCGCTGCGTATGTGTAGCTGGCTCGGCAAAGGCAACGACCCACGCTACACCCCCACCACCACCTTCGAGACCTTTCCCTTTCCCGAAGGCCTGACGCCGCGCGACACGGCGCAGGCAACAGAGCGTGTCTCGCCCACCTGTTATGCGGGGGCGGCACAGGCCGAAAACATCGCCGCCGCGGCGCGTAGCCTGAACAACCTGCGCGAGGCCTGGCTCAATCCGCCCGAGTGGGTGGACTGGGTGCGCACGCCGGAGGAAACCGCCGCCGGTTTTCCGGAGCGCCCTGTGGCGAAGCCGGGCCACGAAGCCGAATTGAAAAAGCGCACGCTGACCAATCTCTACAACGCACGCCCGGCCTGGCTCGACCACGCCCACCGCGATCTCGATGCCGCCGTGGCGGCCGCCTATGGCTGGGACGACTACACGCCGGAGATGCCGGATGACGAAATCCTCAGACGTTTGCTGGCCTTGAATCTGGCGCGCTCGTCGGATCAGTGAAACCGCTTTTGCGCGACGTGCCAGATTTGCAGGATTTCGACGGCTTCGCTGCTGACGCGATAGGTCAGCAGGTAATTGCGATGCAGCATCAGTTCGCGCGTGCCTTCAAGGTCGCCATGCCGGCCGATGAAGGGGTGCGCGGTCAGGTGTTCGGCGGTTTGCCGGAAACCTGCCGCCAGCGCACGCGCGGCCTGCGGGTTGTCTTCGGCGATGTAGTCCAGAATCTGTTTCAGGTTGTCCAGTGCGGCACGCGTCCATTTAAGTTTCATACGCTTTGAAGAATTGCGCGACTTCGTCGGCGCTGGCGAAGTCGCCCTGGTCGGCGGCGGCAATGGATTTTTTCAGGGCTTCGATCTGCGGCGTGCGCCAGTCGAGGTAATCGGCCAGCGCATCGCTGGCCACGGTGGCCTGGGGGCGGCCGACCAGTTCGGCGTAGTTTTCCAGCCGGGTTTTCAGCTCCGTGGGCAGGCGCACGTTGAACTGCGCGGTATTTGCCGGCGGTTGGGATTTGCTGCTCATCGCGGACTCCTTTTGGCTGTATAGCGGTACGCTATCATGTTGCTAGCTTTGTGCCAAACCTTGGAATCAAAGGAATCGCAAAGGCTTCGGTCGCCAAAGCAAACGGGGGCAGTCGCCTGCCCCCGTGTATGGCCATACGCGTTGTGCTCAGGTATTCGGCAGCATCGCCAGCAACCCATTCAAGCGCCGCACAAAGCTCGCCGGATCGTCGAGCTGGCCGCCTTCTGCGAGCAGGGCCTGATCGAACACCAGATGCGCCCAGTCGGCGAAGCGGTCTTCGTCGGATTCGGCGTTCATGCGCGTGACCAGCGTATGCGCGGGGTTGATTTCCAGCGTGGGCTTGACGGTGGGTGCGGCCTGGCCAGCGGCCTTGAGCAGGCGTTCGAGGTTGGCGCTCATGTCGCCTTCGCCGGTGACGAGGCAGGCGGGCGAGTCGGTGAGGCGATGGGTGACGCGCACGTCCTTCACGCGGTCGCCGAGGGTGGTCTTGATGCGCTCGACCAGCGGCTTCATCGATTCCTCGGCTTCCTTCTGCGCGGTCTTCTCGGCTTCGTCTTCCAGCGCCCCCAGGTCGAGGTCGCCCTTGGCGACGGACTTGATGGGCTTGCCGTCGAATTCGGTGAGGTTGCTCATCAGCCATTCGTCGACGCGGTCGGATAGCAGCAGGACTTCGATGCCTTTCTTGCGGAAGATTTCGAGGTGCGGGCTGTGCTGGGCGGCGGCAAAGCTGTCGGCGGCGATGGTGTAGATGGCGGTTTGGCCTTCTTTCATGCGGCCGACGTAGTCTTTCAGCGAGACGACCTGTGCGTCGGTGTCGGCGTGAGTGGAGGCAAAGCGCAGCAGCCCGGCGATGCGCTCCTTGTTGGCAAAGTCCTCGCCCGGGCCTTCCTTCAGCACGCGGCCGAACTGTTGCCAGAATTCGGCGTACTGCTCGGGCTGGTTGGTGGCCAGGTCTTCGAGCATGCCGAGCACTTTTTTCACCGAGCCGGACTTGATGGCGTCGATGTCCTTGCTGGACTGCAGGATTTCGCGCGAGACGTTGAGCGGCAGGTCGGCCGAGTCGATCACGCCGCGGACGAAGCGCAGGTAGGCGGGCATCAGCTGGTCGGCGTCGTCCATGATGAACACGCGGCGCACGTAGAGCTTGATGCCGTGCCGGCGCTCGCGGTCGTAGAGGTCGAACGGTGCGCGGGCAGGCACGTAGAGCAGGGAGATGTAGTCCTGATTGCCTTCGACGCGGTTATGCGACCAGGCCAGCGGGTTTTCGAAGTCGTGGGCGACGTGCTTGTAGAACTCGCGGTATTCGTCCTCAGTGATGTCCTTCTTGGCGCGCGCCCACAGGGCTGAGGCCTTGTTGACGGTTTCGTCCTCGTCGGTGGGGACTTCGACGCCGTCCTTCCATTCCGTTTGCTTCATCACGATGGGCAGGGTGATGTGGTCGGAATAGGTGCGGATGATGGATTTGATCTTGTAATCCGACAGGAACTCGTCCTCGCCTTCGCGCAGGTGCAGCACGATCTCGGTACCGCGCTGGGGCTTGTCGACGGTTTCGAGGGTGTAGTCGCCGGCGCCGGCTGATTCCCAGCGCACGCCGTGTTCGGCGGTGAGCCCGGCGCGGCGGGTGGTGAGGGTGACGCGGTCGGCGACGATGAAGGCGGAATAGAAGCCGACGCCGAACTGGCCGATGAGCGCGGCGTCCTTTTTCTGGTCGCCGGAAAGCTGGCTGAAGAATTCGCGCGTGCCGGATTTGGCGATGGTGCCGATGTGCTCGATGACTTCCTGCCGGCTCATGCCGATGCCGTTGTCGCGGATGGTGACGGTGCGCGCGTCGCGGTCGAAGGCGATCTCGATCCTGAGCTCGGGGTCGTTTTCGAGCAGGGCGGGGTCGTGCAGGGCTTCGAAGCGCAGTTTGTCGGCGGCATCCGAGGCGTTGGAGACGAGTTCGCGCAGGAAGATGTCCTTGTTGGAATACAAGGAATGGATCATCAGCTGCAGAAGCTGTTTGACTTCGGCCTGGAAGCCCAGGGTTTCTTTGCTGCCGGTGGCGGACATGCCTATCTCCCGTGAAAACAAAAACGTGCACGGGATATTGGGGCAGGCCGGGCGCGTTTCAAGCCCCGGCGGGCAGGAGCGGCCTATTCGGTTGCCGGCAGGCAGCAGACGCTGGCATGGCGCGCATAGGCGGCGATCTCGCGCGCGGCCCAGGTGTCGTCGCATCCCAGTTCGCGGGCGAGCAGCCGGGCGACGGCGGGTGCGATCTCGAGGCTGGCCCGGACGTCGAGAATCATCGCGCGGGACCGGCGGGCGAGCACGTCGACGACGGTACGCGCCATTTCGTGCCGCGCCGCCCATACGATCTCGGCGCCGGTGACGGGCAGCGCCGGATGCAGCGGTGCGGCGAGTTCGGGATCGGCCTCGGCGAGCGCGCGCAGGGCGGGGGCATCGCTGCCGTAGCGGTGCAGGGGGGCGTCGACCGCTGCCGGGGCGGGGCCGGCCGGGGCACCGTGCAGGGCCAGGCCGGCGGTGCGGCAGGGACGCGCGGGCAATCCGCCGATGTGCGCGGCGAGGTCGACGGTCTGCTCGGCCATTGCGCGGTAGGTCGTCCATTTGCCGCCGGTGATGCTGACAAGACCGGCTTCGTGGTGAAGCAGATGGTCGCGCGCAAGTGCCGAAGTGCCCTGCGCACCGGATTGCCTGACCAGCGGACGCAGGCCGCTGAAGACGGCCAGGATGTCGGCGGCCGTGGGGGCGGGATCGAGGTAGCGGGCAATGTGATGCAGCAGGTAGGCGATTTCGTCGTTTCGCGCGATGGGCTCGGCGCAGGCTTCCGGCACGGCCAGATCGGTCGTGCCCAGCAGCAGCCGGCCTTGCCATGGAATGGCGAACAGTACGCGGCCGTCGTCGGTTTTGGGGATCATGAGCGCGGCTTCGCCCGGCAGAAAATGCCGGGGCAGCACGAGATGCGTGCCCCGGCTCGGCGCGACGGTGGCCTCGGCGTCGGGGCGCGCGAGGCGGCGGATGGCGTCGCTGAAGACGCCGGTGGCGTTGACGACGACCCGGGCGGCAAGTTCGACGCTTTCGCCGGTTTCGCGGTCGCGCACCACCCCGCCGTCGACTTTGCCGTTGCGCTGGGTGAGCGCGACGAGTTCGGTGTGGTTGAGTACGGTGGCGCCATGGTCCCAGGCGCTTTGCGCGAGGCATATCGCCAGCCGCGCGTCGTCGAACTGGCCGTCGAGATAGCGCACGCCGCCGCGCAGGCCTTCGCCGCGCAGGCCGGGCAGGGCGGCGCGCGTGCCGGCGGCGTCGAGTATCCGCGAGCGTCCGAGGCTGGCGCGGCCGGCGAGCCGTTCGTAGACGGCGAGCCCTGCGCCGAGCATCAAGCGTTCGCCGAAACGGTACGCGGGGATGACGAAGGGCAGCGGCGCCGCGAGATGCGGGGCGTTGGCGAGCACGCGGCCCCGCTCGGCGAGCGCTTCGCGCACAAGCCGGATATTGCCCTGCCGCAGGTAGCGCACGCCGCCGTGCAGCAGCTTGGTGCTGCGGCTCGATGTGGCGGCGGCGAAATCGTCGCGTTCGACCAGCAGCACGGCATGGCCTCGCGTGGCAGCGTCGAGTGCGATGCCGAGCCCGGTCGCGCCGCCGCCGACGACGAGCAGGTCCCACGGTGTGCTGCGCGTGCGCAGCCGCTCGAAGGCGGTCGCGCGGTCCATCACGCGCCGGCCCCGTCGGCCGGGTCGATCCAGTGGCCCGCGCGGCCGACGGCGCGCACCCAGTTCGCGCGCAGGGCCTCGGCCTGGTCGCGGCTCATGGCGGGTTCGAAGACGCGCTCGACCTGCCAGGTGCGGCCGACGGCGTCGAGGTCGGGCCAGACGCCCACGGCCAGCCCGGCCAGCGCCGCCGCGCCGAAGGCGGTGGTCTCGATGACCCGGGGCCGCACGACCGGCACGCCGAGCAGGTCGGCCTGGCATTGCATCAGCAGGTTGTTGGCCGCGGCGCCGCCGTCCACGCGCAGTTCGGACAGCGTCAATCCGCTGTCGGCCTGCATCGCGGCGATGAGGTCGGCGCTCTGGAAGGCGATGGCTTCCAGCGCGGCGCGTGCCAGGTGTCCGGCCGTGGTGCCGCGGGTGAGGCCGAACACGGCGCCGCGCGCGTAGGCGTCCCAGTGCGGCGCGCCGAGCCCGACGAACGCCGGCACGAAGACCACGCCGCCGTTGTCCGGCACACGCGCGGCCAGCGCTTCGATCTCGGACGCCTGCCGGATGAGTCCCAGCCCGTCGCGCAGCCACTGTACGACCGCGCCGCCGATGAAGACGCTGCCTTCGAGCGCGTATTGCGCATGTCCGCCGAGCCGCCAGGCCGTGGTGGTGAGCAGGCGGTTGGCCGATGCGGTGGGTGTGTCGCCCGTGTTCATGAGGGCGAAGCAGCCGGTGCCGTAGGTGTTCTTGACCCGGCCGGGCCGGGTGCAGGCCTGCCCCAGCAGCGCGGCGTGCTGGTCGCCGGCCACGCCGCAGACCGGCAGGGCGGCGCCGTCGAGGATGGCCGTTGTCCGGGTGAAGAAACCGCTCGAATCGCGTACCTCGGGCAGCAGCGCGCGCGGGATGTCGAACAGCGCGAGCAGCTCGTCGTCCCAGTCCTGGCGGTGAATGTCGTAGAGCAGGGTGCGCGAGGCGTTGGTCGCGTCGGTGGCATGCAGCGTGCCGCCGGAGAGTTTCCACAAGAGCCAGCTGTCGACGGTGCCGAACGCCAGCTCGCCCGCCCGGGCGCGCCGGCGGGCGTCGGGCACGTTGTCGAGCAGCCAGGCGAGTTTGGTGCCGGCAAGGTAGGCGTCGAGCACGAGGCCGGTCTTGCGCGCGATCAGCTCCGCATGGCCGGCTGCACGCAGGCGGTCGCACAGTCCGGCGGTGCGTCGGTCCTGCCAGACGATGGCGCGGTGGATGGCCTGGCCGGTGCGGCGGTCCCAGACCACGGTCGTTTCGCGCTGGTTGGTGAGGCCGACGGCGGCGATGCCGGATGCGTTCAGCCCCGCTTCGGCCACGACCTGGCGCGCGACGGCGCGCTGGCTGGCCCAGATGTCCTCCGGGTCGTGTTCGACCCAGCCGGGCTGCGGAAAATGCTGTGCGAATTCGCGCTGCGCGACGCCGTGGATGCGGCCGGCGGCGTCGAACAGCAGGGCACGCGAGCTGGTGGTGCCCTGGTCGAGCGCGAGAACATAGGTCATGGACAGTCTCCGGTACGGTTGGCGGATGGTTTCATCGGAATAGTAGGACGACGGCCAGGGTAAGGGCGATCAGGAGATAGCCGCCCCGACGGACGTTCACGGGCACGCCCGGCATGGCGCGGCGCGAGACGCTGGCAAGCTGGACGGCATCGGGCGCGGTACCGGCGCAGGCCTGAAATGCGAAGATCGCGGCAGTGGTGACGGCGACGAGCACGCCCGCGACCAGGGTGAAATGCAGGTCGACGGCGCCCCATTGGGTGGCGGCGAACCACGCGGCGCTGAAGAGATGGCCGGATGCGGTGCCGTAGAAGGCGGCGGATGCGCCGACCCGTCGCGAAGCCAGGCCGACGATAAAGGTCGCGACCAGCGGCGACGCGGCGTAGGCGAACCCCTGCTGCAGGTAGGCGAACAGGCCGGGAAAATCGGCGATGGCCGGGGCCCACAAGGCGGCGATCGCCACCAGCAGCAGGGTGAAGATGCGTCCCAGCCGTGCCTGTGCCCGCACGTCGAGCTGCGGGAAACGTGGCTTGACGAAGTCCAGCGTCAGCAGGGTCGACGACGAATTCAGCGCGGAATCGACGCTCGACATGATCGCCGCGAGCAGACCGGCGAGGATCAGCCCGGCGAGTCCGGCGGGCGCGTAGGTTGCGACCAGGGCCGGGAATACCCGGTCGGGCTGGTCGAGCGCCGGTAGCAGCGCGATGGCCATGACGCCGGGCAGCACCATGAAGAACAGGGGCAGTAGCTTGAGCCCTGCCGCCAGCAGCGCGCCGTAGCCTGCCGCACGCATGTCGCGCGCGCCGAGCAGCCGCTGCGCCACGTACTGGTTCATCGTCCAGTAGTAGAAGCCGAGGATGGGCAGCCCGATCAGGGTGCCCAGCCAGGGCAGCGCCGGGTCGTCGAGCGGACGGATCAGCGAAAGCCGGTCGGCGGGAACGGAGGCGACCACCCGGGCCCACGAGAAATCGAACTCGGCGAACACGATGATCGCCAGCGTGGCCGAGCCGGCCAGCAGGATCAGCGCCTGCAGCACGTCGGTGTAGGCGACCGCGCGCAGGCCGCCCGCCGCCGTGTACAGCCCGGCGAACACCGCGATGAGCGCCACGCTGACCGTCAGCGACAGATCGGGGAAGAACAGCTGCAGCACCAGCGATCCGGCGTAGAGGCTGCCGGCCGCGTCGAGAAAGATGCCCAGTACGACCGACACGCCCGAAAGGTATTTGCGCAGGCGCGCGTCGTAGCGGCGCTCCAGCAGTTCGGGCACGGTGGCGATGCGGTTGCCGACGAACAGGGGCACGACGAACAGCAGGCTCACGATGAGCACCAGCGCGGCCATCCATTCGTAGTTGGCGACCGAGATGCCGTGGGCCCAGGCCGCGCCGGGCAGGCCGATCAGGGTGGTCGAGGAAATGTTCGAGGCGAACAGCGACAGGCCGATCACGCCCCAGCCGAGCGTGCGTCCGGCGAGGAAGAGCTCGTCGGCGTCCGGGCTGCGGCGCGTGACCCGGATCGAGACCGCGACGACGGCGACGAGATAGAGCGCGACGATGGCGTAATCGAGCGGGGCCAGGGTCTGCATGGAGGAGCGTGCAGTGTCCGCGCGGCGCGGCTCAGCAGCGCATCGACAGCATGCGCTTCGATTTTTCGTCGACGTAGTTCACGGTGGCTTTTTTGAAATTGAGGTCGACGAAGAGTTCGCAGCGCAGCTCGCCCAGCCGCCAGCACATGGCGACGCTGCTGTCGTTGGAATACATGAGATGGAAGACGCCGTTGAACGCCGGATAGTGGCTGCGGAAGGCCATCAGCTTGAGCAGGCGCTTGACCACCGGCTGGGCGACGGCTTCGTCGATTTCCTCCAGCGTGTAGAAATGGCGGTTGATGTCGCGCAGTTCGCCGGTGGATTCCATGAGTTCCAGGTCGTTGCTGCCGGCGAGCAGGCCGACGTAATAGACCTGCGGAATGCCGGGTGCGAAGAACTGGATCGCGCGCGCGGCGATGTAGGCGTCGTCGTTGCGCTTGAGTGCGTCGTAGAAGGTGCAGGTGAGCTGGTAAATCGCCCCGACACAATGGACGTTGGCGGCCGACCGCCGCAGGATGGGGTCGGCGCTGCGCTGGCTGACGTTGTCGATGACCGCCTGGATCTTGTCCGCCGGCAGTACGCCCTCCACGTCGGGAATGCAGATGCCGTCGTGGGTGTCGAGCACGGTGAGCTGGTTGCGCGGACACATGCGCAGCCATTGTTTGAGATACACGCTGTTGGCGTCGAACAGCGAATACAGCACCAGCGGCGGCAGGGCGAACCCATAGGGATGCATGCCGTGCAATGCGATGGCGTACTGGAAGCTGGCGTTGTCGTGGACTTCGGGCAACGTCTCGGCGCCGTTGTCGCGGGCGATGCCGTCGACCCATTTGAGGATGTCGTAGACATCGGGCTCGACGAGGAAGCAGCTGGTGCCGATTTTCTTGGTCGTATAGCCGAAGGCGTCCAGCCGGAACAGCTTCACGCCGCGTTCGGCGAGATAGCGGATGCTGTCCTCGAGCAGCGCGTAGGTCTTGGGCGAATTGAAGTTGAGGTCGATCTGGTGCTCGGTGAAGGTGCACCACACGCGTCCGGTCGAACCGTCGGCGAAGCGCACTTCGCGGAAGGGTTCCTTTTCCTTCCGGATGTGGATCTTTGCGAGGTCGTCGGGGGAAATCGGCTCGAACTGGTCGACGTGGACGAAGAGATCGGCGTGTTCGGAATCGAAGCCGTGCGCGACGAAATCCTTGAACTCTTCGGATTCGTCCGAAATATGGTTGAGGGTGAGATCGAGACAGAGGTCGTAGCGTGCGGCGATGCGTTCGATGTCGGGCCAGTCGCCGTAACGCGGATCGATGGCCTTGTGGGTCAGGGGCGAAAAGCCGCCGTCGGCATTGGACGGATAGGGCGGGAGGATGTGCAGGCCGCCGATGGCGCGCGAAAAATGGCGTTCGATGACGGCATACAGATCCGCCAGCGTGTGACCCATCCTGTCGGGGTAGGCGATGAGTTGGATCTGGTTGCGCAGCGGCATGGAGCGTTCTCCTTACATGGGATCAGGGCGCGGACTTCAGGCGGGTGAAGACGTCGAGGACGTGACGCCGCCAGTGGTGGATGTCGTAGCGGTCGATCAGCGCGTTCATGCGCTGCATGCGGTCGGCCTGCTCGGTCTGCGGCATGTCGATCGCGCAGTCGATCGCGGCATCCATCTGCTTGAGGCTGTAGGGGTTCACGAGCACGGCATCGTGCAGTTCGACTGCCGAACCCGCGAATTCGGACAGTACCAGCACGCCATCGTTCATCGCGTGTGCGGCGATGAATTCCTTGGCGACGAGGTTGAGCCCGTCGCGCAGCGGAGTGATCCAGCAGATGTCGGCGGCGCGAAAGGCGCACAGCGTGTCGGTGAAGGACATCGGTGTCGTCGACAGCAGGATGGGCTGCCAGGACAGTGTGCCGTGGTGGCCGTTGATGCGCCCGGCCAGATGCTCGATGGACTGCTGGGCGCGCTTGTAGGCGCGCATGCCATCGGCGGCGGCGACCGCCGTGACCAGCAGCCGGACCTTGCCGAGCAGTTCCGGGCGGCGTTGCAGCAGGCGTTCGAAGGCGAGCAGCATCTCCCGCGTGCCCTTGGCGTAGTCGACCCGCCCGACCGAGACGATGAGCTTTTCACCGGGAAAATCGCGGCGGATGTTCGCGACCTGCTGCTGGCGTCCGGGGTCGTCGAAGGTTTCGCGGATCAGTTGCGCGTGGGTGCCGATGGGAAAGGCATCAATGACGACCTTGCGGCCATCGTGGCGCAGCGACAGCGGAGTCAGCGGTTCGGACAGGGCGGTGCCGGTCGCGGCGAGCGCCTCGACGGCGGGCGCTTCCTCGACGCTTTCGACCGGCCGCAGCGAGCGCGCGGTGGCGACGAAATTCTGCGCGTAGCGCGGAATGTGGAAACCGACCACGTCGCAGGCGAGCAGGCTGTCGATGATTTCGTCGCGCCAGGGCAGGATGTTGAAGACGTCCGCCGGCGGGAACGGCGTGTGGTGGAAGAAGGCGATCTTCACGTCCGGCCGCAGTTCACGCACGAAATGCGGCGCGAGCCACAGGTTGTAGTCGTGGATCCAGACCACTGCGCCGGGCGCGGCCTCCTCGCAGGCGGCGGCGGCGAACAGGCGGTTCACCTCGCGGAAGGTTGCCCAGTCGCAGTTCTCGGTCGAGTACTGATCCGGGAAGCTGTTGATGATGGGCCACAGCGCTTCCTTGGAGGTGACATGGTAGAACTGGCTGATCTGCTCGCTGGTGAGCGGCAGGCGCACCACTTCATAGCTGCCGTAGCCATCCTCGACCGTGATGCGGCGCTGGAACCGGGGCGGCTTGCCGGCAGCCGCCTTTTTCCAGGCCACCCAGCTTGCGCGGTCGGTCTGGCCGATGAAGCCTTTCAGTGCGGGGACGATGCCGTTGGGGCTGGCGTTTTCGCGGAAGAAGGTCTTGCCGTCGACGATGTGTTCTTCATACGGTTGTCGGTGATAGACGATGACCAGCGATGACGCCATGGAAATCCTCCGTTTCGTGAAACAGTTTCAGGGCGTCGAGTACGCCGGCCGCACCGGGATGGGGGCTGCGATAGACGTTGGCATATCCCCGGATGGCGGTGTCGAGCGCCGGTTCGCGGTTGCCGACGGCCACGCCGGCGAGCCGGGTGTCGAACATCGACAGATCGTTGAGCGTGTCGCCCGCCACGAGGGTGCGCTGTGCGGGCAGGTTCAGTGCGTCGAGCGTGCGCAGGAGCGTCGGACCTTTCTGCACGCCGCGCGGCAGCACGTCGAAATACAGGTTGTCGGACAGCAGTGCGTCGAATCCCAGCGATTCGATCTCGATGCGCGCCGCCTCGGCTTCGGCCGCGTCGTCGAAGTAGTAGGAACGGCGGCGGCCGCCGACGCCGGGCTGTTCGCGCAGCCCGGGATGCCGGCGCATGACGGTTTCGATGCGGCTCCCGGCGTCGACGGGCCAGCTCGCGTCGAGCCAGCTTTCGAGCGGCGCGAGAGGGGCGAAGCGCGGCCCCGCGGCGACGCTGGTGCCGACATTGCCGATGAGATGGTCGGGCCGTACCGGCAGGGTTTCGATCAGCGTGTACATGAAATCGAGGCCGCGTCCGCTGACGAAGATGAGCGTGAGCGCGTCGCGGTGGGTGACGATCCAGTCGTAGAGCGCCGTTCGCTGCGTCTCGTCGCCGCCGAGAAAAGTGCCGTCGAGATCCGTGGCAAGGACGGTGTGGCGGGTTTCAGACATGGCTACACTCGCGTGCGTGCGGCATGGCGGCGGTCACGGCCTGCCTGCGTTGCAGCGGGCGCAGCAGCGCAGGCAGCGGGGCGGCAGTGGGCGGATGGGCAGCGGCCGCTCCGGGGCGCGACGGCGTGCGTGCCTGTGCCTGCGGCTCAAGCAGGCCGGCCAGGGCCTGTCCGGGCGACCGGATGCCGTCGAGCACGTCGCGTACCGCTGCAGCCAGTTCGAGGTGGATGCCGAGCCTGCTTTCGAGTATGGCGACCGTGCGAGCGCTGATCGCGCCTTCGGCCAGTTCGTGCCGTTCGGCATCGGTTGCCGGGCTGCCGCCGGCCAGCCGCATGCCCAGGCGTGTGTTGCGCGACTGGTGGGAGGCCGCCGTCAGGAACAGGTCGCCTACCCCGCAGCTGCCGAGCAGCGTGTCGGGCCGTCCGCCCAGCGCGAGAGTCAGACGGCGCATGTCGTCCAGCCCGCGAGTGAGGATGCCGGCGCGGGCGTTTTCGCCCAGGCCCAGCGCCGCCGCCATGCCGCAGGCGATGGCGATCTGGTTCTTGAGCGCGCCGCCGATCTGGGCGCCGATCGCGTCGGACGTGGTGTCCACCCGGATTGCAGCCTGCGACAGTGCGCGCACGAGCGCGTCGGCCTGCCGCCGGGCGGGACGGTGATGCGGGTGCGCTGGGTCGAGCGCGGCCATGGCCAGTGTCAGCGTGGTCGGTTCGCTGCGGGCCACCTCGATGGCAAAACTCGGCCCGGTGAGCGCGCCGGTCAGGACACGGCGTTCGAACGTTTCGTCCAGTACCTGCGTCATGAAGGCACCGGTTTCGCGTTCGAAGCCCTTGCTTGCGGACAGGACGAGCGTGCCGGGGGCGAATGTGCCGGCCAGCCGGCGGGCCAGATCGCGGGTGGCCGAGGCCGGCACGGCGAATATCAGGAGTTGTGTGTCGCGGATCGCGGCGGCGAGATCGTCGGTGGCCTTCAGCGCAGGCGGCAGCGAGATTCCGGGCAGTGCGTCGGAGCGATGGGTGGTGTTGAGCCGGTCGGCGGACTCGGTGCGGCGCGTCCACAGGGTGGTGGCGATACCGGAACGATGCAGTGCGCCGGCCAGTGCAGTGCCCCAGGCGCCGGCGCCGAGAACGGTGGCGCGGTGCAGCGCGGGCGGCGTGCGGATGATAGGGAAGGGAGAAACGTTGGTTTTGAGTAAATCGATCGGTTCGAACATCGGGTCTCCAGAATGCGCTGACATCCATGCTGCAGCCTGCGCATCCTGTGCGCGGCCGGGCGCTTGCGTTGCCGGGCCGAGGGGTCAGCGTCGGGCCGGGCACGTTTCCGGTGACGTCGGCGGTGTAAGCCGCACGCCATCGCGCGCAGGCCGTGTCGTCGTCTAGCCTGTGCGCAATATAGTTTTGTAGAAAACTATAAAAGTATAAGGGATCGGGGCACGCCTGTAAAACGTGCCGCCGCCGGCGTGCCGCCGTGCGAAGCGATGTGGACGGCGTTTACGGGCGCGGGCGGGACGGGTGGGAGAGCTTATTTCTGCCGGGCGTACAGTGCGAGCAGTTCGGCCTGCGCGCAGTAGGGCTGGGCCCGCCGGCTCGTCTTGCGGCGGAAGCCGCCGTCGGCCTGCATTTCCCAGGCCTGAGCGTTGTCGCGCAGGTAGGGCTTGAGGCCCTCGGCGATGACGCGTTTTCTCAGCTTGGGATTGAGGACAGGGAAGCAGGTTTCGATGCGGCGGAAGAAGTTGCGGTCCATCCAGTCGGCGGACGAGAGATAGACGAGTTCTTCGCCGCCGGTGTTCCGGAAATAGAAGATGCGGGTATGTTCGAGAAAGCGACCGACGATGGAGCGCACGCGGATATTGTCCGACAGGCCGGGGATGCCGGGCTTGAGCGCACACACGCCGCGCACGACGAGGTCGATCTTCACGCCCGCCTGGCTGGCGGCGTAGAGCGCGGCGATGACGTTGGGCTCGAGCAGCGCGTTCATCTTGGCGACGATGGCGGCCGGTTTGCCGGTGCGGGCATTGTCGGCCTCGCGTTCGATGGCGGCGACGATCTCGCCGTGCAGGGTGAAGGGCGACTGCCACAGCCGCTTCATCTTGCCGGCCTTGCCCAGGCCGGTGATCTGGGTGAAAAGCTGGCCCACGTCCTGCGTGAGTTCCTCGTTGCAGGTCAGCAGGCCGAAGTCGGTGTAGAGCCGCGCGGTGCGCGCGTGGTAGTTGCCGGTACCGAGGTGGGCGTAGCGCTTCAGCGCGCCGTCCTCGCGGCGGATGACGAGCGCGAGCTTGGCGTGGGTCTTGTGGCCGACCACGCCGTAGACTACATGGGCGCCGACCTGTTCCAGACGCTGTGCCCAGTTGATGTTGGTGTCCTCGTCGAAGCGCGCCAGCAGTTCGACGACGACGGTGACTTCCTTGCCGGACTGGGCGGCGCGGATCAGCGCCTGCATGAGCTGGGAGTCGGTGCCGGTGCGGTACACGGTCTGCCGGATGGCGACGACGTTGGGGTCGGCCGCGGCCTGCTCGATGAAATCGATCACCGGCTGGAAGGACTCGAACGGATGGTGCAGCAGGATGTCGCCCTTCCTGATCTGGTCGAAGATGTCTTCCTTGTGGGCGAGCCGCGCGGGCAGGGCGGGCACGAAAGGCGAGAACTTGAGGTCGGGGCGGTCGACCCAGTCGGGTACCTGCATCAGGCGCACCAGGTTCACCGGGCCGTGCACCTGGTAGAGCGCGTCGCGGTCGAGTTCGAACTGTTCGAGCAGGAAGTTGGCCATCGACTCGGAACAGTTGTCGGCGACTTCCAGGCGCACGGCGGCGCCGAAATGGCGCTGCGGCAGTTCGCCGGCCAGGGTTTCGCGCAGGTTCTTGTTTTCCTCGTCGTCGACGAAGAGGTCGGAGTTGCGGGTGACGCGGAACTGGTAGCAGCCCGCCACCGTCATGCCGGCGAACAGTTCGCCGACGTGGGCGTGCAGGATGGACGACAGGAAGACGAAGCCGTATTCGACGCCGGCGATGGCCTCCGGCATGCGGATCACGCGCGGCAGCGCGCGCGGCGCCTGCACCACGGCAGCGCCCGAATTGCGGCCGAAGGCATCGCGGCCGGACAGCTCGACCGCGAAATTGAGGCTCTTGTTGAGCACGCGCGGGAAGGGATGCGAAGGGTCGAGCCCCACCGGCGTTAGCACCGGCATCAGTTCGCGATGGAAGTAGTCGCGTATCCAGGCTGCCTGGGCATCGGTCCAGTGGGTGCGGCGCAGGAAATGAATGCCGTATTCCGCCAGCGCGGGAATGACCTCGTCGTTCAGCAGCTCGTACTGCCGCGCCACCAGCGCGTGCGCCGTGTCGGAGACGGCACGGTACTGCTGCCTCGGCGTCATGCCGTCGGGTGAGTGCTGGGTGGAGTGCGCACGAATCTGTTCCTGCAGGCCGGCGACGCGCACTTCGAAGAATTCGTCCATGTTGGACGACACGATGCAGAGGAATTTCAGCCGTTCCAGCAGCGGCATGCCGGCATCCTCGGCCTGCGCGAGCACGCGTTTCTGGAAGGCGAGGATGCCGAGTTCGCGGTTGATGAGGGTATCGGGACTGGGAAGGCTCATGATCTAGTATCGGGTGTGCCGCGCCATCATAAGCGCAGGTCTTGACGCAAATGTGACAGATATATGACAACTTCGCTCCCGCAGGAAGTCGAACTCAAGCTCGCCCTGCCATCCGACCGGGTGGACGCCTTTCTCGCGCGTATGGCGCGCCGGCGGACGCAGCCCGGGAAACACGTTCTGCACACCCGCTATTACGACACCCCGGATTTCGAGCTGGGCGCGGCGGGTATCGCATTGCGGGTCCGGCGGGCGGGCCGGCGCTGGCTGCAAACGCTGAAAACGGAAGGCGAGCGCCAGGGCGGGCTGTCGCGCCGGCTGGAATTCGAGATGGCGGTGGCGCGCGGCGCGCTGGACTGGTCGCGTTTTCCGGCCGAAGCCCTGGCCTACGTGCCGGCAGCCTGCCGCGAACGGCTGGTTCCGGTATTCGAAACGCGTTTCGAGCGTCTGGCCTGGACGTTGTCCGGGCGGGGCGGCGCGCGTATCGAGGTGGCGCTCGACCGGGGCGAGGTACGCGCGGGCGAAGCGGGCGAGCCGATCTGCGAGATCGAGCTGGAATTGAAGGCCGGGCGGCCCGATGCGCTGTTCGATCTCGCGATTGTCTGGGCGACGGATTTCGGCTGCCTGCCCAACGACGAGAGCAAGGCCGCGCGCGGTGCCCGGCTGGCGCGCGGCGCCGGACCCGCGCCGACCCGCGCGGATGCGCCGGCGCTCGATCCGGCGGGCAGTGTGGAAGCGGCTTTCGCCGTCCTGTGCCGCGATGCGCTCGCGCAGGTCCAGGCCAATCTGCCCGGCGCTTTGGCCGGGGACGACCCGGAATACCTGCACCAGACGCGGGTGGCGTTGCGCCGTCTGCGCGCCACGCTGCGCGTGTTCCGGCCTGCCTGCGTGTTGCCGCCGGAATTGCTGGACGGCCTGCGTGCGCTTGCGGATGCGCTCGGTCCGGTGCGCGACTGGGATGTGCTGTGCCTGGAAACCCTGCCTGCGATTGCGCCACACGCGCCCGATCCGGCCGAATGGCAGGCCGGCATGGCAGTGCTGGCGGCCCGGCGCGAGGCGGCGGCGGTGGCGATGCGCACGCAGGTGGCGATGGCACCGCCAGGCGTCTGGCTGCTGGCCTGCCAGCGCTGGCTGCTACGGCGCGGCTGGCGGGATGTGCCCGAGGCACAGCGCAGGCTGCAATTGAGCCCATTGGCCGACCGGGCGCGTGCGGCCCTGCGCAAGGGCGACCGGCCGATCCGGCATGCGGCGAAGCGTTTCGCGGTGTTGCCGGCCGAGGCGCGGCACCGGCTGCGGATACGCATCAAGCGGCAACGCTACGCGCTCGAAAGCCTGCTGGCCTGTTACCCCGGCCGGGCGCATGCGCGTTATCTGGCGACGCTGCGTGCAATGCAGAATGCGCTGGGACGGGTCAACGACGCCCGCGTGGCAACCGAATTGCTGATGCCCGGGCGCGCCGCGCTGGGCGGAATGGGCATGTTCGCCCTCGGCTGGCTGGCATCGCGCGAAGCGGAACCGGAGGTGGGGGAAAATGCAAAGCATTTGAAAAATTTCGTCAAATCAGCCATTGACTGGTAGATTGCGGCTACGACCTACGGCGATTTGCACGCAAAATCCGCGTACACCCATGCAGACCGACTCCAAGTTGTCCATGAAAATCGCGTTTCTCGAGGACGATGCCGCCTTTGCGGCGAACATCGTCGACTGGCTCGAACAGGCCGGGCACAGCGTGAGTTGGTTTCGATCGGGACGCGACTGCGTCCGCGCGCTGACCGACGAACGCTATGACCTCTGCCTGCTCGACTGGATGCTTCCCGACATGAGCGGCCCCGACGTGATGGCCAGCCTCAAGCTCAAGGGCGTTCAACCGCCGGTCATCTTCCTGACCGGCCGCGACGCCGAGGAGGACGTGGTGCAGGTCATCCAGGCCGGCGCCGACGATTACATCGTGAAACCGCCTTCGCGCAGCGTGCTGATCGCGCGCATTCACGCGGTGGCACGCCGCTGCTCGGCACAGATGCGGCCCGATCCGACCCAGGATTTCGGCAATCTGGTGGTCGATTTCGGGGCGCGCCGTTTCGAACTGGCGGGCGAGCCGGTCAAACTCACCGAAAAGGAAACCGAGCTCGCCCTGTATTTCTTCGGCCGGGTCGGCATGCTGCTGCCGCGCGGCCATCTGATCCAGGTGGTCTGGGGGTCGAGCCCCGACATCGACACCCGCACGGTGGACGTGCACGTCAGTCATCTGCGCGCCAAACTCAAGCTGGTGCCGGAAAACGGCTGGCGCCTGACATCGGTGTATCGCCAGGGATACCGGCTGGAGCGCGTGGAGTGAGATACGCCTGGCACGGCCTGACGGCCCTGTGCCTGCTGATGGCCGTGCCGACCGTGTCTGCCGGGCCTGTCACGCCTGCCGATACGGCCTTGCCGGAATGGCGTTACACGCTGCGTCCGGGCGATACCCTGATCGGTCTCTGCCAGCGCTACCTCGTCCGTCCGGGAGACTGGCCCCGGGTGCAGCGTCTGAACCGCATTGCCGATCCCTACCGCCTGCTTCCCGGCAGCACCCTGCGCATTCCGCTGGCCTGGCTGAAGCAGACCCCGGCGCCGGCCACGGTGGTGGCGGTCTCGGGCCGTGCGACGGTGACGCTTCCGGGTGAAACGGAGCGGGCAGTGCGGTCGGGCGAACCGCTGCATGCCGGCGCGCAGCTCGCCACGGCGGGCGACAGTAGCGTCACCCTTCGTTTCGCCGACGGCTCCACGTTGATCCTGCAACCCAATACGCAGCTCGCACTGGATACCGTGAGCGTGTACGCGGGCGGCGGCATGGCCGATACCCGGTTGCGGCTGCAGCAGGGCCGTGCCGAGGTGAGCGCCAATCCGCGCCGGGCGCCGGGCAGCCGCCTGCAGATCATCACGCCCTCGGCCGTGGCGGCGGTGCGCGGGACGCATTTCCGGGTCGGCGCGGACCCGGGCGTGACGCGGGAAGAAACGCTGGAAGGCCGGGTCGCGTTCGACGCCGCGGGGCATTCGGTCGCGGTCGAGGCCGGCAGGGGTACGCTGGCCGAAAAGGGCAGGCCGCCGCAATCGCCGGTGGCCCTCCTGCCGGCACCGGATCTGTCCGCATTGCCAAGCCGGCTCGACGCGTTGCCGCTGGCCTTCGATTTGCCCGTGTCGCCGGGCGCGATGCGCTGGATCGGCCAGATTGCGCCCGATGCGCATTTCGAACAAGTGCTGCTGGAACGGGAAAGCGACACGCCCCGTCTGCGTTTTGCCGATCTGCCGGACGGCGATTATGTGCTGCGGGTGCGCGCGACCGACGGCCATGGCCTGCAGGGGCGCGATGCGCTGCATGCCTTCAGCGTGGATGCGCGGCCTTTTCCGCCCTTGTCCACCGGGCCCGGGAAGCGTGTGCGTCAGGCGACTCCCGTACTGCAGTGGAGCGCGGTGGTAGGCAGCGATGCCTACCGGCTGCAGCTTGCGCGCGCGGCGGATTTTGCCGCGCCGCTGGCGGATGAACGGTCCACGGCCACACAGTGGAAAGTCCCGCAGCCGCTCGATCCGGGCGATTACTACTGGCGTGTGGCGAGCGTGGCGGACGGGGATGCCGGACCGTTCTCGGTGCCGCAGCAGTTCGTCTACGATCCCTTGCCCGGCGCACCGGCGATCGGCGATGCCGCGCCGGTGTTTGCCGATGGAGCGCTCGCCTTGACCCTGCCGCCGCCCCCGGCCGGCCTGCGCTACGAGTTGCAGCTCGCGTCCGATACCGGACAGACCCGCGTGCTGTGGCAGGGCGAAAGCCGGGACGGCGCGATGCGCGCCGCACCGGTCGCGGCGGAGCCGGTCTATCTGGCGGCGCGGCTGGTCGAGGCCGACGGAACCGCCGGACCGTTCGCAGTGCGGCGGCTGGATCCGCCGCCGCCTTCGCGCTGGCCGCTGCTGCTTTTGCTGGTGCCGTTCCTGGTGCCCTGATTCCGGCACGGCGATCGGAGAAGCGTGCGCCTGATCTTCGGAGACCGTAGCTCATCCGCGCTGATCCTGCTGGCGATCGCGCTGACCGTCACCGCCAGCGGCTTGCTGGGCCGGCTGGACAATCTGCTGTACGACCTGGGCCAGCGTCTGAATACGCACCCCGTGCCGCGGGATATCGTGCTCGTTGCCATCGACGAAAACAGCCTGTCGCAGATAGGACGCTGGCCATGGTCGCGCCGGCTGCATGCGGCGCTGATCGACCGCCTGAAAGCGGACGGAGCGAAGGTCATCGCGCTCGATATCGTGTTCGCCGAACCCGACACTGCCGACCAGCCGGCAGATGCTCACCTCGCGGATGCGGTCGCGCGCGCGGGCAACGTGGTGCTGCCGGTGCTGCTGGAAAGCAGCCGCGTCAATGGCCAATTGCTGGAGACCCTGCCGCTGCCGCAACTGCTGGAGCATGCCGCCGGTCTTGGCCGCGTGCATGCGGAGCTGGATGCCGACGGTATCGCGCGCAGCGTCTATCTGTGGGAAGGCGTGGGTGCGCCGGTGTGGCCGCATTTTGCACAGGCCACGCTGAAAGTGGCCGGACGTGTGCCGCCCGCACTGGCCGGGCAACCGCCGGCCGGCGCCGAAGTGCGGCCGTTCGCACTGGTGCGGGCCACCCAGCGGCGCATCGGTTTCCTCGGGCCGCCGGGGCATGTGCGCACACTGTCCTATGCGCAGGTGCTGACCGGCGATTTCGCGCCCGGCACGTTTCGCGATCGCATCGTACTGGTGGGCGCCACCGCCGCCGGCATGGGCGATCTGCTGCCGACGCCGGTTTCGGGTCTGGCGGCGCCGATGTCCGGTGTGGAATTCAACGCCAACGTGGTGGATGCGATGCGTGCCGGCCGCCTGATTCGCGAGGTGCCGCTGCCGTGGGCGCTGCCGCTCGCCGGCGCGCTCGCGCTGGTGCCGCTGCTCTGGTTGCCGCGGCTGAATCCGCTGGGCGGGTTGCTGGCAAGCCTGGCCTGGTTTGCGGGCGTTGCGCTCGGTGCGGCGAGCCTGCCGGTCTGGGCGGGCTTCTGGATGCCGGTGACGGGCAGTCTGCTGGCGATTCTGCTGGCGTACCCGGTCTGGAGCTGGCGACGGCTGGAGTCTGCCGGGCGTTTTCTCGACCACGAACTGAAGCGCCTGCGGCAGGCGCTCGGTCCGGCCGACACACGCGCACCGCGCGGCCGGGCCGCGGATCCCTTCCAGTCGCGCATCCGCGAGGTGCAGGCAGCGGCACACCGCCTGCGGCATCTGCAGGAGGAACGGCGCGAGACACTGGCCTTCATTTCGCACGATATCCGCGCACCGCTGGCATCGGCCCTGATGCAGCTCGACGAATTGCCGCCCGACGCGCAGACGCGGCTGCGCGAGCCGCTCACGCGCAGTGTCGGACTGGCCGAAGCCTTTCTGCGCACTTCGCGTGCGGAGATGCTCGACACCGCACGTTTCGAGGCGCTCGACTTTGCCGGCCTGACGCACCAGGCCATCGACGACGCTTTCGTCGAGGCGCGCGCGCAGTCGGTCGAACTGGTGCGTGCACTGCCGGTCGACCCTGTCTGGGTCAAGGGGGATTTCGACTTGCTGCACCGCGCAATCCTGAACCTGATCCTGAACGCCGTTCGCCACGCCCCATCGGCAAGCCGGGTCGAAGTGACGCTGGAGGCCGGTGCGGGGAGCGCGGTCGCCAGCATCGTCGATCACGGGCCGGGGGTTCCGGCCGACGCGCTGCCGAAGCTTTTCCAGCGGTTTTCAGGCAGGGCGGGAGAGGGCGGTACGGGGCTCGGTCTGTATTTCGTGCGCACGGTTGCCGAAAAGCACGGCGGCACGGTCACGGTGGAGAGCGTGCCGAACAAGATCACGCGTTTCGTGCTCAGCCTGCCGCTGGCGCTTCACTGAAGCGTCATCAAGTTCGCCGTGCCGCGCGGCACAATGACGGCAAACCGGAGAGACATACGATGGAGCTGATTCTGTGGCGGCATGCGGAGGCCGAGGAAGGTCCGCACGATCTCGAACGCGCATTGACAGGACGAGGTCGCAAGCAGGCGGCACGCATGGCCGACTGGCTGACCCCGCGCCTGCCGCCCGATATCCGCATTCTGGCGAGTCCGGCTGTACGGACCCGCCAGACCGCGCAGGCGCTGGGTCGCGACTACGCAGTCGAACCGGCACTGGCGCCTGGCGCCACGGCCGCGGCGGTTCTGGCGGCGGCCGGCTGGCCGGAGGCCGCGCATCCGGTCCTGGTCGTTGGCCATCAGCCCACCCTGGGCCGGATCGCGGCCCGCCTGCTGGCGGGCACGGAGGGCGACGTGTCGGTGAAGAAAGCGGGTGTGTGGTGGTTTCAGTGCCGGATGCGGAACGACGAGTTGCAAGTCGTGCTGCGTGCAGTGGCGGGGCCCGACTACGCCTGAGCGAATGCGCCGCGAAGCCCCGCGATCACCGGCTCGGCATATATAATTCCGGCGTGATCACGCTATCCATCAACCGGCTGCGCGCACCGGCCATGCGGAGGCATTTTTCGTGCCGGGCTGGCTGACCGCGCTGCGCGACCTGCTTGCCGAAGCGAGCCCCCTGCGCCGCGTCATGCTGGCGCTGCTGGCCGTACTGCCGCTGGTCGCGCTGGGGGCGGTCTGGCTCGGATTCCATCCCGTCGAATACCGCATGCTGTACCCCAAGCTGTCCGACCGCGCGGGCGGCGAAGTACTCGCCGCGCTCGATCAGCTTGACATTCCCTATCGCCTGTCCGACGTCGATGGCGGCATCGAGGTGCCGGCCGCCGATCTGCACGTCGCGCGCTACCGGCTGGCGGCGCGCGGCCTGCCCCGCACCGACGATACGCTGCGCGAGGAAGCCGAAACACCGCGCTTCGGCGCATCCTCGCTGCAGGAACAGCAGCGCATGCAGCGTGCGCTCGAATCCGAACTGGCGCGGTCGGTCCGCACGCTCGACGCGGTCGAACTGGCGCGTGTCCATCTGGCGGTCCCCAAGGTATCGCCCTTTCTGCGAGATGCGCCGCCTGCCACCGCAGCCGTGCTGGTTCGGTTGCGTCCGGGTGCGGCGCTGACACCCGGACAGGTGGCGGCGATCCAGACGCTGGTGGCGGCAAGCGTGCCGCGAATGAAGCGCGGCGACGTCCAGGTGCTCGATCCGCGCGGCATGCTGATCGGCGCGGCGACGCCCGAAACCGGCGAATCGCGCCGGCTCGCGCTGGAACAGGACATGGCGCGGCGGGTACAGGCAGTGCTGGCGCCCTGGCTGGGCGCGGAACGGGTCAATGTGCAGATCACCGCTACGCTCGACGACAGCGAAACCCGACAGACCGTCGAACGGGTGCGCAACGTGGTCGTTGCCGGGCAGGCGCGTCCGCTGGAGAAAACGGTACGCACCACGCGCTTTCCGGAAGGCCGGCTTGCCCGCGTGAATGCCGTCGTGATCCTCGGGTTCGAGGCCAGTGCGGCGGAACGTGCCCGCACCGCGCAGCTTGCGCGCCAGGCGCTGGGACTGGTGCCGTCGCGTGGCGATACGCTCAATGTCTACGCCTTGCCCGCTGTCGAGGCGCCGGCGGCGCAAACCGAACCGGCGCCGGTTGCGCCCCGGCCGGTCTCGATACCGCCGGTGCGCGCGGCGGCGGTGCCGGCGGAGCCGTTCGCATTGCCCTCGCCGGTGCTGCTCGGCGGGGCGGCTGCCGGGGCGATTGCGCTGCTGTTCTATGCGTTCGCACGTCTGCGTCGCCGGTCGATTCCCGTGAGTTCCGCCGAAGCTGCGCCGCCGGCCGACGATTTCGATGCCCTGCTCGATGCCGCGCGCGCACAGGCCCTGGCCGACCCGCGCGTGACCGCGGACGTGATCAAACTGTGGATGCGCGCATGAGCGAAACGGGCGTCGACAAATCCGCCGCCTTGTTGCTGGCGCTGGGCGAAGAAGCCAGTGCCGCCGTTTTGCGCTATCTGTCGCCGCTGGACGTAAGCCGGCTTGGCATGGCGATGCGCGCGCTCGACGTGCTGCCGCGCGAGCGTGTGCGGGCGGTGCTGCGCGATTATGCGGCCGAGGCGGCGGAACAGACCGGATTCGCCGCCGATACCGGCCGTTTCCTCGACGAGGCGCTGAAGCGCGCCTGGCCGCCCGAACGCGCCCGGGCGATGCTGCGCCGTCTGGGCGCATCGAGTGCCCGTGCGCTCGATGCGCTGGGCGAGCGCACGCCGGCCGAAATCGCCGGTCTTCTGGACGGGCAGCCCTCCTATCTCGTGGCGGCCGTGATGGCCCATCTGCCACGCGATGTCGCGGCGGCCACGCTCGATCTCCTGCCGGCCGGCCTGCGCGCCGACACGTTGCGCGATCTGGCGCAGCGCGAATCGCCGACGGCCGACATGCTGCACGAGCTCGACGACTGGCTCGCCGAACGGGCCGCCACCGAACCGGAAGATGCGGGCGAAGCGACCGTGGCGAACCTGCTCGACCGCATGAGCGAAGGCGCCGCCGCCGCCGCACTCGCCCAGCTCGACCGCGACGCCGCCGGGCTTGCGGCCCGTTTGCGTGCCCGCGTGCTCGAATTCGACGATCTGGCACGGGCGACCGAAGACGGTCGCCGGACCTTTCTGCGCAACGTCGGCGCGCGTGCGCTGCTGCATGCGCTGAAAGGCAGCGACGGCCGCGTCTACGACGCGCTTGCCGCGGTGATGAGCCCGGCGGCGGCGCTGCGGATGAAGGACGATCTCGATACCCTGGGTGCGGTACCCGTTGCCGAGATTCAGGCGGCGCAGCATGAAGCGGCCCAACTGTTGCGCCGTCTGGCGGCCGAGGGTGCGGTTCGTTTCGAGGAGATGGCGGCATGAACCCGCGCGATGGCGATACGTCCGCTTTCGACCAGTGGGAAACCCCGGTACCGGCCGCGACGACGCCGGTGCCGGAGGACAACGCTGCCGAATGCGCACGGCTGCGCGACAGCGCGCGCGCGGAAGGTTATGCGGAAGGCCTGGCGGCGGGCCGCGCGGAGGCCGAAGCGTCGGGCGTGCGGCTGCGGCAGCTGGCCGAGAGCTTTTCCGCCACCCTCGACAACCTGGATTTCAGGTTGGCCGACATGGTGCTCGAACTTGCGCTCGACGTTGCGCGGCAGGTCGTCGCGGGCGAGCTGGCCGCGCGGCCCGAACGGGTACTCGATGTGGTCAACATGGCCCTGAAGCAGATGGCGGAAACCAGCCGCGAGGCGCGCCTGCTGCTGCATCCCGACGATGCGGCGCTGGTCCGGCCGCATCTCGAAAGCGTGCTCGACAAGACGCGCCTGCGCGTCGTCGAAGACCCGCGCATCGCGCGCGGCGGCTGTCTTGTCGAAACCTCGCAGGGCGATCTCGACGCCACGCTGCCGGCACGCTGGCGGCAGGTCGTGCAATTGCTCGGCAGCAATCTCAACTGGCTGGAATGAGCGCGCGCCATGCTTGACCGCACCGTCCGGCTCCGCGAATACCTGGCCGACTGCCGGCGCGCGGTCGGCTGGGCTACACCGATCGCAACCAGCGGCCGGCTGACCCGGGTGTCGGGGCTGGTGATGGAAGCGGTAGGGCTGCGTCTGCCGGTCGGCAGCCAGTGCCATGTGCAGATTCCCGGCGGACAGAGCATCGAGGCGGAAGTCGCGGGGTTTGCAGGGGACCGTTTGTTCATCATGCCGGCGACCGATATCTACGGCGTGATGCCGGGCGCGCGCGTGGTGCCCGACAATCCGATGGCCGCGCAGCCGCCGCGCCTCGGCATGCGCTATGTCCCGCGGCGGCGGGCGCAGGACCGCGTGCGGCAGGTGCCGGTGGGCGACAGTCTGCTCGGCCGGGTGCTCGATGGCGCGGGCCGGCCGCTCGACGGCCAGGGCGCGCTGTCGCTGGAGCGCCGCGTGCCGCTCTACAGCCGGCCGATCAACCCGCTCGAACGCGCGCCGATCCGCCAGACCCTGGATGTCGGCGTGCGTGCGATCAATGGCCTGCTGACGGTGGGGCGCGGGCAGCGGCTCGGCCTCTTTGCCGGCTCGGGCGTGGGCAAGAGCGTGCTGCTCGGCATGATGGCGCGTTTTACCGAGGCCGACGTGGTGGTGGTCGGGCTTATCGGCGAGCGCGGCCGCGAGGTCAAGGAATTCATCGAACGCATTCTCGGCGCCGAGGGCATGGCACGTGCGGTGGTGGTGGCCGCGCCGGCCGATCATCCGCCGCTGATGCGGCTGAACGGCGCCGCCTATGCAATGTCGATCGCCGAATATTTCCGCGACCAGGGCAAGCACGTGCTGCTGATCATGGATTCGCTGACCCGCTACGCGATGGCGCAGCGCGAGGTGGCGCTGGCCATCGGCGAACCGCCGGCGACCAAGGGCTATCCGCCCTCGGTGTTCGCCAAGCTGCCGCAACTGGCCGAGCGCGCGGGCAACGGCCGCAGCGGCAGCGGCTCGATCACCGCCTTTTTCACCGTGCTGATGGAAGGCGACGATCAGCAGGATCCGATCGCCGATGCGGCGCGCGCCATCCTCGACGGCCATATCGTGCTGTCGCGCGATCTCGCCGATGCCGGCCAGTATCCGGCCATCGATATCGAAGCCTCGATCAGCCGGGCGCAGCCCGATCTGCTGCCCGACGATGCGCTGGAGCGGACCCGCCGTTTCAAATATCTCTATTCGCGCTACATGCGCAGCCGCGACCTGCTCGCGGTGGGCGCCTATGTGCCCGGTGCCGATCTCGTGCTCGACGAAGGCGTGCGTCTGTATCCCCGCATGCAGGCCTATTTGATGCAGGGCATGCGTGAACGCGCTCCGCTCGACGCCGCGCGCGACGGTCTGGCCGAGGTGCTCGGATGAAGCCGTTCGCACTCGCGCGCGTGCTGCAGCTCGCAGAACGCCGCAGCGAGACGCTGGCGCGCACGGTCAAGCAGTCGCACGGCGAATGGCTGCGCGCGCGCGGGCGCGCAGCCCAGCTTGCCAGTCTGCGCGATGCGCATATCGCACTGCTGGCGCTGGATCTGAAGGACGGTTTGCCGGCCGCCCAACTGCGCGAGGCAAGCCGGCTGCAGCAGGCCCAGGCGGCTGAAATGGCGGCGGCGCAGTCTGCCATCGACGCCGCGCACGCAGCCTGGCAGGCCCATCTGGCCGCCTGGCTGGCGGAGGCGCAACGCGTCAAGGCGCTGCGTCTGCTCGAAACGCGCCATCTGGCGCGCGCCGCCGTGATCGAGCGGCGAAGCGAGCAGCGCAGCCACGACGAGCTGGTCGAGCGTATGCAGCGCGGCCAGGTAGGACGGTGGCGGTGATGGCGCTGGCCGAACTCTCCGCCGAGGAAATCGCGTTCCTGGATATGTCGCGCGCGTCCGACGAGCGTTTCTCCGCCCGGCTTGCGCAAGGGCTTGCCGGCGTGCTGGCTGCGCGCCTGCGTACCGCCGTGACGCTGGAATCGCTGCAGGCCCTGCGGCCGCCGGTCGCTGCCGATGCGCCGCATTGGACGGTCGATGCGGGCCTGGCCGCGCTGTGGGCGGCCAGGCGGCTGGGAAGTCGTGCGCCGGCAGGCAGGGCGGCCTTCGTGCCGCGCGGCCTTTACCGCGCATTGAATGCCGCACTGGCCGAACGCTGGCTGGACGCGCCGGGCGAACCGCCTCCCGGACTGGGCTGGCGCATACGCGCGGCAGGGTGCGAGGGGGTATTGCTGCTCGATCTGCCGCGTGCCGCGCGCGACCTCGATCATTGGGCGAAGGAGACGATCTCGCGATGAGTGTTGCCGGATTGGATGGCCCGGGCGCCGCACCCTGTGCAAAGGCGGTGCGTATTGCAAGGCACATCGGCTTCTCGGGGGCGCTGCTGCTTGTGCCCGCCGCTGCCTGGGCTGCGCCGGATGCCGCATCGAGCATGCTGACGGTGCTGCTGAGTCTGGTGCTGATCCTGGGCGGGTTCGTCGTCGTGGCCTGGTTCGCACGCCGTCATCTACCCGGCATGGCGGCGCAGGGCGCCGTCAAGGTGGTGGGGACGACCGCGGTCGGCGCGCGCGAGCGGGTCGTCGTCGTCGAGGTCGACGATACCTGGTTGCTGCTCGGTGTGGGCGGCGGCAATGTGCGCCTGCTGCATACCCTGCCGAAACCCCCCGGTGCGGGCGAGGGCGCGCGATGAAACGCGTCTGTCTGCTCCTGCTGGCGGCTTTCACCGCGCCGGCCTGGGCGGCCGATCCGGTCGTGCCGTTGCTGGCGGTGAGCCCGGGTGCGGGCGGCCAGGTGATCGGCGTGCCCGGCGCGAGCCTGCCCTGGCTGCTGCTGTTTCCCTTCCTGCCGGCGCTCCTGCTGGCCTTTACTGCCTTTGCCCGTATCGCCGTGGTGCTCTTTCTGCTGCGGCAGGGGCTGGGCGGCGGCCAGACGCCGCCGACGACCGTGCTCACCGGGCTGGCGCTGCTGCTGGCGCTGTTCGTGATGTCGCCCGCGCTGAAAACCATCGACAGCGAAGCCTACCAGCCTTACCTCGCGGGCACGCTGACGCTCGACGATGCCGCCGCGAAAGCGGCCGGGCCGCTGAAAACCTTCATGTTGCGTCAGACCCGCGCGGAGGATCTGGCCCTCTTCACCGAGGGCAGTACCGAAGACGGCGCGACGGTCGATGCCCGGCGCGCTGAAACCGTACCGTTCGCCGCACTGGCGCCGGCCTTTCTCACCAGTGAACTGCGCACGGCCTTCCAGATCGGCTTCATGGTGATCCTGCCGTTTCTGGTCATCGACCTGGTTGTCGCGGCGGTGCTGACCGCGCTCGGCATGATCATGCTGCCGCCGCAGCTCGTGTCGCTGCCGTTGAAGCTGCTGCTATTCGTCGCCGTGGACGGCTGGCATCTGCTGGTCGGTTCGCTGCTCGGGAGCTTCTGATGGAAGATATCGCCCGCGATGCGCTCTGGCTCACATTGACGCTCGCGGCGCCGGTACTGCTGGCGGGCCTGGTCGTGGCCTTTGCGGTCAGCCTGTTTCAGGCCGCGACGCAGATACCCGAACCGACGCTGTCCTTTGTGCCCAAGCTGATCGTGATGCTGCTTGTGGTGGCGGTGCTGGGCGGCTGGATGGGCGGGCAGCTCGCCGATTTCGCGCGCACGCTGCTGACCGGTTTCCCCGCCTTGCTCGAATGATCCCGCCAAGGGCCGTGCGCGCTTCCGGATGGCCGGTGGGAAACGGTAGTGAACGCCACGCTTCCATCCGGGCGAGCGGCATGTGGATCGCAAGCGGTCGGTGGCGGTTTCCGGCATGACGCCGCTGAGCGAGGCAGGCCTTGCGGCGTGGCTGTTCGCGTTTGCGCGGCTTGCCGGCTGGACGCTCTTCGATCCCCTGTCCGGGCGGCTGCCGCTTTATCTGCGGCTGGGATTCGCCGCGGCGCTGGCCGCCGCGCTTGCGCCGGGCCTGGTGGCACCGCCGGCCGTGGCGGGACCTGGACTGGTGCCTGCCCTGGTGATCGAACTGGTCTGGGGTGCGATGCTGGCGGTGTGCGTCTGGCTGGTGTTCGCCGTCGCGCAGCTGGCCCTGTCGTGGGTCGGCCATACGGCGACCGGCGGCTTGCTGACGCTCACCGCTGCGCAGGCCGGGCCGGCCGAGGCGCCGTGGCGGGCGCTGGCTGGCTGGCTGGCGGTTCTCGCCTTTCTGGGCGCGGGCGGCCATCTGCTGGTGGTGGCCGCATTGCGTGACAGTTTCGCCGCAATGCCGCTGGCCATGCTGCCGGCACCGGAAACGCTGTCCGCGCTGGCCGGGGCGGCCGCCTGGCTGTTTGCCGCCGGCTTTCAGCTCGCCCTGCCGCTGCTTGCGCTGGCGCTGCTGATCCAGCTGGCGTTCGGCATTCTGGCGCGGACCACGCCGGGACTCGACATGTTTTCGGCCGGACTGGGACTGGCCGCATTCGGCCTGCTGGCTGTCTGGATCGCGGCGGTGCCGTGGGTGTCGGAAGTCATGGGCGCGGGGCTGACGGAATTCATCGGCTGGCTCGGTGTCTGGCGCACGCCGGGATGAGGCGGCGACACGCGAACGGACCGCGTATCCGGGTTAAAATGGCGCGATTTATCGTTACCTCGCCAAAACGGCGCATTGCGGAAACACCATGTCGGAAATGAATATGATCCGGGGCAGTCTGGTTGCGGTCGTCACCCCCATGTCGGACGATGGCGCGCTCGATCTGGACGCGCTGCGGCGTCTGGTCGACTGGCACATTGCCGAGGGCACGGACGGCATCGTCATCGTCGGAACCACCGGCGAATCGCCCACCGTCGATTACGACGAACACTGCCAGTTGATCCGCACCACGGTGGATGCGGCGGCCGGCCGCGTGCCCGTGATCGCCGGGACCGGCGCGAATTCGACCCGCGAAGCGATCGAGCTGACCGTGTGCGCGAAAGCCGCGGGGGCGGTTGCGGGCCTGTCGGTCGTGCCGTACTACAACAAGCCGACGCAGGAAGGGCTCTACCGGCATTTCAGGGCGATTGCCGAAGCGGTCGATCTGCCGCTGATGCTTTACAACGTGCCCGGCCGCACCGTGGCCGATCTGGCAAACGACACCGTGCTGCGTCTGACGCAGGTGCCCGGTGTGATCGGCCTGAAGGATGCCACCGGCAACATGGAACGGGTATCCGACCTGCTGCGCCGTGCGCCGGCCTCGTTCGCGCTCTACAGTGGCGACGACGCGTCTGCGCTGCCGTTCATGTTGCTGGGTGGGCACGGCGTGATCTCGGTCACCGCCAACGTCGCGCCGAAACTGATGCACGCGCTGTGCGAGGCCGCTTTCGCCGGGAACCTTGCGCAGGCACGCGAAATCAACAACAGGCTGCTGCCGCTGCACAGCAAACTGTTCGTCGAGGCAAACCCGATCCCGGTGAAATGGGCCTGCGCCGAAATGGGGCTCATGCCCGGCGGCCTGCGCCTGCCGCTGACCCCGATGTCGCCCGCCCATTACGAGACCGTGCGCGAGGCCTTGCGCCACGCCGGTCTGGTTGCCTGAACCGGACGCAGCCGCCCGTGCGTTGCGTCGAATCGGGCCTTAAGCAAAGGACCTTCATGCGTTACCTGCCATTGTTCGTCGCCGTCGCGCTCGCCACTTCGGGGTGCGGCATCATCGAAACGAAAAAGATCGATTACAAGTCGGCGCAGAAAGCGCCGACGCTTGAAATTCCCCCCGATCTGGTTGCGCCTTCCGCCGACAATCGCTACGCCATTCCGGACACCCAGGGCAACAGTTCGGCGACGCTGTCCACCTACACCAAGGAACGCCAGTCCAGGCCCGCCAGTGCGCAGACCCTGTTGCCCACCGAGGACAAGGCGCGTATCGAACGCGCCGGCACGCAGCGCTGGCTGGTCGTCCAGGCGACGCCGCAGCAGGTGTGGCCGGTGATCAAGGACTTCTGGCAGGAAAACGGTTTCATCATCAACGTCGAGTCGCCCGAAACCGGTGTGATCGAGACCGACTGGGCGGAAAACCGCGCGAAGATTCCGCAGGACGCCCTCCGCCGCACGCTTGGCAAGGTGCTCGACGGCCTGTATTCGACGCCCGAACGCGACAAGTTCCGCACCCGGATCGAGCAGGGCGCGGGCGGCGGGACGGAAATCTACATCAGCCATCGCGGCATGATGGAAGTCTATGCAACCGAGGGCAAGGACAAGACCATCTGGCAGCCGCGTCCGGCCGATCCCGAGCTCGAGGCCGAGATGCTGCGCCGGCTGATGCTGCGTTTCGGCGTCGAAGAGGCACGCGCCGAGACGCTGCTGGCGAAACAGCAGACGCCCGAACAGGCCCGTGTCGTCAAGCAGGACGATGCTTCGGCGCTGGAAATGGATGAAGGCTTCGACCGCGCCTGGCGGCGCGTCGGCCTCGCACTCGACCGGGTGGGCTTCGCAGTCGAGGACCGCGATCGCTCCAAGGGTATCTATTATGTGCGCTACATCGATCCCGACGCCGACAACGCGAGCATGCGCGACGAGGGACTCTTCGCCAAATTCGCCTTCTGGCGCAGCAAAAAGCCGGAGCAGTCGCCGCAATTGCAGATCGTCGTCGCCGAGGCCGGCGATCGCAGCCGCGTGACGGTGAGCGGACCGGATGGCAAGACTGCCGATTCCGGCACGCAGACGCGTATCGTCAACCTGTTGTACAAGGAACTGAAATAAGGCTGACGACGTGCGATTTGCCAGCCTGGGCAGCGGCAGCGAGGGCAACGGTCTGGTCGTCGAGGCCGGCTCGACCCGGGTACTGCTCGATTGCGGGTTCGGTCTGGCGGAGTGCGTGGCGCGCCTTGCCCGTCTGGGCCTGCAGCCGGCCGACCTGGCGGGCATCGTGGTGACGCACGAACACACCGACCACATCGGCGGCGTTGGGCGTCTGGCGCGCCGTTTCGATCTGCCGGTCTGGCTGACGGCCGGCACCCGGGTAATGGCACAGGATCTGCACGGTACGAGCGTGCGCGTGATCGACAGCCATGCGGCGTTTTCGGTAGAGGGACTGGAAATCCAGCCCTTTCCGGTGCCGCACGATGCGCGCGAGCCGGTACAGTTCGTATTCGGCGACGGCGCGCACAGGCTGGGTGTGCTCACTGATCTGGGCTGCGCCACGCCGCACGTCGAAGCCATGCTGTCCGGGGTCGATGCCCTGGTGCTGGAGTGCAATCACGATGCGGCGATGCTGGAGAACGGCCCCTATCCCGCCAGCCTCAAGCGGCGCGTGGGCGGTCGTTTCGGGCATCTGGAAAACGGCCAGGCGGCGGCGCTGCTGGGCAAACTGAAGCATGACCGGCTGCAGTGCGTGATGGCGGCGCACGTGTCGAAGAAGAACAACACGAGCGCACTGGCGCAGGCCGCCCTGGCGGGCGCCCTCGGGTGCGATGCCGACGAGGTGCGCGTAGCGTGCCAGACGAATGGATTCGATTGGATAAGACTTTGACGACTTTTGCTGAACTCGGGCTCGCGCCCAACATCCTGCGGGCGCTCGACGACATGGGCTATGCGACGCCGACGCCGATCCAGGCCCAGGTGATTCCGCTCGCGCTGCATGGCGGCGATATTCTGGGTGCGGCGCAGACCGGTACCGGCAAGACCGCTGCCTTTGCGTTGCCGCTGATCCAGCGTCTGCTGCCCTATGCCAATACGAGCACCTCGCCGGCCAAGCATCCGATCCGCGCGCTCATCCTCACGCCTACGCGCGAACTCGCGATCCAGGTCGAGGAGAGCATCAACGCCTATTGCAAGCATGTGCCGCTGCGCTCTCTGGTGGTCTATGGCGGCGTCAACATCAACACGCAGATTCCGGTCCTGAAAACGGGCATCGAAATCCTGGTCGCCACGCCGGGCCGCCTGCTGGATCACGTGCAGAACAAGACCCTTTCGCTGGGCCAGGTGAACACTCTGGTGCTCGACGAAGCCGACCGCATGCTCGATATGGGATTCATGCCCGATCTGCGCCGCATCGTCGCGCTCCTGCCGGCGCAACGGGTGAACATGATGTTTTCGGCGACCTTCCCGGAAGAGATTCGCAAGCTGGCCGACAGCATCCTGAACAGTCCGACCTTCATCGAAGTGGCACGCAACACCACGGCGGTCACGGTCACGCAGGTGGTGCATCCGGTGCATCACGAGCGCAAGCGGCAGCTGCTGGCGCATCTCATCAAGAGCCGCGATCTCAGCCAGGTGCTCGTCTTCACCGGCACCAAGCTGGGCTGCAACCGGCTCGCCAACGAGCTGAACAAGCTGGGTCTGCATGCCGACGCCATTCACGGCGACAAGACCCAGCAGGAACGCATCAAGGCGCTCGACGCTTTCAAGGCAGGCACCATCCGCGTACTGGTCGCCACCGACGTTGCGGCACGGGGTATCGACATCGAGGCCTTGCCCTACGTCGTCAACTACGACCTGCCGCACAACGCCGAAGACTATGTGCACCGTATCGGCCGCACCGGTCGGGCCGGTGCGAAAGGCGAGGCCATTTCGCTGGTGAGCGAATCCGAGACGCGCTATCTCAAGGACATCGAGAAGCTGATCGGCGTACCGATCGAGGCGACCATCGTGCCGGGTTTCGAACCGGGTGCGGCGGATGTGCCCGCCTACCAGTCACGTCCCACCCGTCATGAACGGGGTGAACGCACCGAGCGGCCTGCCCGTGGCGGCAGGCCGCCGGCGCCGCGCGATACGCTGTTCGACGCGCCTTACGTGCCGAGCGAAGCGTCGCGGAATCCTGCGCCGGAAGCGGATCGCTCAGCATCGAAGAAACCGGTTGCTGCGTTGTTCCGCAGTCCAGCCAAGCCGGGAACGGGCGGCTGAAGCCGCTGTCGGCGCTGCGGCGGCGTTTCGCATGACCTGGGAATTGGGGCTGCTGATCGCGGCCGGACTCGTCGCCTGGTACTGGTATGCCGGCATGCACGCGCGCGAGCTCGCCGCTGTGGCGGGGCAGCGGGCCTGTGCGGCGGCCGGGGTTCAGTTTCTGGACGACAGCGTTGCCCTGACCTATTTGCGATTCGTGCGCGACGACGCCGGGCAACTGGTTTTCCGGCGTGAATACCGTTTCGAGTTTTCGGATACCGGGGACAACCGCCGTCCGGCGGTCGTGCGCATGCGAGGCGCCCAGATCGAGTGGGTACGCCTCGACAACGAATGGCAGCCCGGCCAGATCGCGCAGTTCGTCCGCCGGGAAGGGGCCGACTAAAGGCGCCCGGCGGGCGCCGTTTGCCGTTTATTCCTGCTCGATTTCCAGGATCGCCAGACTGATCTGCTGCCCGAGGTTGGTGTCCCATTCCGCCCAGTTCTGGTAGGCCTTGAGCTTTTCCACAAGAACGGGCTTCATTTCGTAGTCGTTCAGGCCCTCATCGTACATGCGACGTACTTCGGGCATGAAGATGCCGAACCAGGCCTTCTGTTCTTCCACGAAATCGCGGCCGCCGGTCTTGCCGTGGCCCGGAATGTAGGTTTTGACGTTGAGCGCCAGCGCACGATCGGTTTCCTTCATGACCCCCTTGAAGGTGGCGTCGCGCATGTTCATGACCTGGCGGTTGAGTACGTTGTCGCCGGTGAACAGAATCCGGTCTTCGACCATTTCGATCATGAGATCGGTCTTGCTGTGGCCGTCGGTCGACGAATGGATGCGGAAAGTCTTGCCGCCTATCTTGAATGTCTGCCCGTCCGCTGCCTCCACAGTGGGGATTTCGGCGCGGGTGCCATTGGTATAGCCCTGGGTCATGTCGGACATGATCTGGAGCCACAGCTTGTCCGCGCCATCCTTCGCGCGCTGGATCATGTCGGGATGAGCGATCATCGTGGCCTTGGGCCAGGCGTCGACGATCGCGTGATTGCCCAGCCAGTGGTCGCCGTGCACGTGCGTGTTGAAGACGTGGGTGACCGGCAGCTGGGTGGTTTTCCTGATCTGCGCGACGACCATGCGGCCGACCTGCACGCTGGAACCCGGATCGATGACGACGACGCCGTCCTTGGTGACGATCCAGGCGGGGTTGTTCATGAAACTCTGATTCTCGACCGAAGGCAGTCCCTGCGGACCGTGGATGACCCAGACGCCGGTCGCGACCTTGTCGGGGCTATACGGACGCACGGTGTCGCTGGGGCCGGCGAGGGCGGCTGTTGAAAAAACGAGGGCGGCGAGCAGGGGAACGATGCGCATGAGGGTCTCCTTGTGCTTGTTCGGGGTGTCTTGACCAATTCTTAACCTTACACAGCCTGGCACGGCGGGTTAATAGTCGAAAAGCGCTACCACCATTTCTCGAAGATGACGCGGTTCATCGGCACGCCGAGATCGTGCAGCAGCGTGCTCATGTCCTCGACCATGCCGCGGGGGCCGCAGAGATAGTAGAGCGTATCGTCGGGCACTTCGAGCGCATGCAGCTTGAGCGCGTCGATGCGTCCGGTCAGGCCGTGCCACAGCGGGTCGGGCTGGGTCACGGTAACGTGGACGTGCAGATTGGGATGCGCGTGGGCGGCCGCATCGAGCTCGTCGCGAAACAGGATCTCGCGGCTGTCGGACACGCTGTACAGCAGATGCGTCTGCGTCGGCAGCCCCGCGTCGCGCACGTGCCGGAAGATCGAGAGCAGGGGCGTGACGCCCACGCCGCCACCGATCAGCACGAGGTTGTCGCTCATTTCCGGCAGGAATACAAAAGGTCCCTGACCCTGGGTGACGCTGACGATATCGCCGATCCGTGCGTGCTGGTGCACCCAGCGTGCCACCGGATGTTTTGCGCTGGCCTTGATGGCGAGTTCGATCTCGCCCGCCCGGGCCGGAGAGGTGGTGATGGAGTAGCCGCTGGATTGACGCCTGTCCTCGATGGTTACGCCGAGGTCGACCCACTGGCCGGGCAGGAAGCGGAACGCCGGATCGTCGATTGCAAGACGCAGCGCACGAATGCTGGGGGTGGCGGCGACGAGCGCCGTCACGCGGGCGTTGAAAATCTGCAAGATTTAATCCTGTTCCTGCTCGAAGGTCAGCGAGACTGAATTGATGCAATAGCGCATGCCGGTGGGCGCGGGACCGTCCGGAAACACGTGCCCCAGATGCGAGCCGCAATTCCTGCACAGCGCTTCGGTACGAACCATGCCGTGACTGGTGTCGCTAAGCTCGCTCACGGCGTCGGATGCGAGCGCCTGATAGAAGCTGGGCCAGCCGGTGCCGGAATCGAATTTGGCCGCGGACGAAAACAGGGGGGTGCCGCAAGCGGCGCAGCGATAGCGCCCGTGGGCGTGATGATCCCAGAACTGCCCGGTGAAGGCACGTTCGGTACCTTTGCCGCGCAGGACGCGATATTGTTCGGGACTGAGCGTGGCGCGCCATTCGGCGTCGGTTTTTGAATTCATGACAACCTCCGTATCAGGGAGAAGTTTACCCGCCCGGGCTGGCTTTGGCAGAATAGGCTTTTTGGCAGTATGGGTTTGGGGGGGCGGCACAGCGGCCGCCAATCCACGGTTTTCGCGGGCTGAGGGCGGGGCAGTTGACAGTGTCATCGGCTCCGGTTTAATCTTCGTTCAGGTATTAGACTAAGTCTAAAAACCGGATTTCATCCAGCCGAACCCGCTGCGGCGGATGGAAAGAATCGATACCGCAAGGTATTCCACCTAGATATCAAGGAGATCAGGTTATGCAACTGAAAGGCTCGAAAACCGAAGACCATCTGAAAGCCGCTTTTGCCGGCGAATCGCAGGCGAACCGTCGCTACCTCTATTTCGCAGCCAAGGCCGACGTGGAAGGCTATAACGATGTCGCCGCCGTGTTCCGTTCCACCGCCGAAGGCGAAACCGGCCATGCCCACGGCCACCTCGAATACCTGGAAAAATGCGGCGACCCCGCGACCGGCATGGCCTTCGGCCCCACCGCCGACAACCTGAAGACCGCCATCGCCGGCGAAACCCACGAGTACACCGACATGTACCCGGGCATGGCCAAGGACGCGCGCGGCGAAGGCTTCGACGAGATCGCCGACTGGTTCGAAACCCTGGCCAAGGCCGAGCGTTCGCACGCCAACAAGTTCCAGAAAACGCTGGACAGCCTGGGCGCGTAATCCGGTCTATCCTGAAAAGCGGGTCGGTTGCGGCCCGCTTTTTTTGAATCCGCGCATCGATTTATACCAAGTCTAAATGGAATCCGCATGAGTACCCGCGAAGGCAGCCTCGAAGCCCCCACCCGCCATCCGCTCGACTGGAAGAACCCAGACTTCTACAACGAAGACAAGCTTTTGCACGAGCTCGAACGCATCTATGACATCTGTCATGGCTGCCGCCGTTGCGTATCGCTGTGCACCGCCTTCCCGACCCTGTTCGATCTGGTCGACGAGTCGCCGACGATGGAAGTCGATGGCATCGAGAAGAAGGACTACTGGAAGGTCGTGGACGAGTGCTACCTGTGCGACCTCTGCTACATGACCAAGTGCCCCTACGTGCCGCCACATCCGTGGAACCTCGATTTCCCGCATACCATGTTGCGCGCCAAGGCCATCAAATACAAAAAGGGCGAGACCACCTTCCGCGACAAGCTGCTGTCCAGCACCGACGCGATGGGCAAGCTCGCCTCGATTCCCGTCGTCGTGCAGGCGGTGAACGCCTCGCTGAAAAGCAAGCCGATCCGCAAGGTGATCGGCGATGTGCTGCACATCCACCCGGATCGTCAGTTGCCCGAATACGACAGCGCCAAGTTCCGCTCGACCGCGAAACCGAACGGCGACTTCCCCGTCAAGGCCGGCGAGAAGACGCCCGGCAAGGTGGCGATCTACGCGACCTGCTATGTGAACTACAACGAACCCGGCATCGGTCACGACCTGCTGAAGATTCTGGCGCACAACGAGATCCCCGCCGTACTGGTCGACAAGGAAGCCTGCTGCGGCATGCCGAAGCTCGAACTGGGCGACCTCGACCAGGTCGAGGATCTGAAGAACATCAACATCCCGCACCTCGCCAAGCTGGCGCGCGAGGGCTACGCCATCCTCACCGCCGTGCCCTCGTGCACGCTGATGTACAAGCAGGAACTGCCGCTCATGTTCGCCAACGATGCGGACGTGCAGGCCGTGAAGGAAGCCATGTGGGACCCGTTCGAGTACCTGATGGCGCGCAACGCCGACGGGCTGCTGAAATCCGACTTCAAGAAACCGCTCGGCAAGGTGTCCTACCACGTGCCCTGCCACCAGCGCGTGCAGAACATCGGCAACAAGACGCGCGATGCGCTGCAACTGGCCGGTGCCGAGGTGAGCATGGTCGAGCGCTGTTCCGGCCACGACGGCACCTGGGGCGTGAAGAGCGAATGGTTCGACAAATCGATGAAGATCGGCAAGCCGGTGTTCCGCCAGATGGCCGAGCCGCAGCCCGACTACGTCAGTTCCGACTGCGCGATCGCCGCGCGCCATATCCTGCAGGGTATGGGCGAGGGCGCCACTGCCGAGAAGCAGCATCCGATCACGCTCCTGCGTATCGCCTACGGCCTCTAATTCAGTATCGAGAGAAGGAGAATATTCATGCCGCAGATCACCCGCGAAAGTCTGATGACCCTGGAAAGCTATTCCCGGATTCGGGCATCCTTCCGCACCGAGATCATCGCGCACAAGAAAAACCGTTTCGTCATGCTGGGCGAGCACATCAGCCTGCATTTCGAAGACGAAAAAACCATGCGCTACCAGATCCAGGAGATGCTGCGCGCCGAGCGTACCTTCGAGGAGTCCGGTATCCAGGACGAGCTCGACGCCTATAACCCGCTGGTGCCCGACGGCAGCAACTGGAAGGCGACGATGATGATCGAATACCCAGACCCCGACGTGCGCAAAGTCGAGCTGGCCAAACTGAAGGGCGTGGAAGACACGATCTGGATGCAGGTGGCCGAGCAGCCCAAGGTCTATGCCATCGCCGACGAGGACCTCGAACGCGAGAATGACGAGAAAACCTCATCCGTGCATTTCCTGCGTTTCGAACTCGATCCGACCTCGGTCGCAGCCGCCAAGGCGGGCAGTCCGATCCGCATCGGGGTCGATCACCCGGCTTATACGGTTGCAGCGATTACGCTGACCGATAACGTGCGCGCTGCGCTCGTCGTCGATCTGGCCTGACCCGGGCCGGACGGGTCGCCCCCGGGGGAGGGGAAGCGGTGGCGGGTGCAACGCCCGCCAGCAAGGAGGAACGTATGCTGGATCACGTGTTGATCGGACAGGTACAGCGTCGTGTGGAAACCAGCGGTTTGCCGCTGGCCATCACCTTGTGGAATGGCGATACGGTCGGCGTACCGGCAGAGCGGGCCGACGTGCGGATTCGCCTGCACCGCAAGTCCAGCCTCAAGGCGCTTGCCCACCCCAGCCTCGGCGCGCTTGCCCGCGCCTACGTGCAGGGCGCGCTCGATCTAGACGGCGACATCCGCGATATTCTGACGCTGGGTAATCGCCTCTGCCAGGCCGACGACTGCAAGCCCGATACCGGCACTGCCGGCTGGAAATGGTGGCGCCACACGCGCAGCCGCGACCGCCGCAATATCCAGTATCACTACGACGTCTCCAACGATTTCTACGGGCTGTGGCTGGACGCCGAGCGCATCTACTCGTGCGCCTACTTCCGCGATCCCGGTATGACGCTGGAAGCGGCGCAACGCGCCAAGCTCGATCACATCTGCCGAAAACTCGCACTGCAACCCGGCGAACGCCTGCTCGACATCGGCTGCGGCTGGGGCGGCCTCGTCCTGCATGCGGCGCGCCACTACGGCGTACACGCGGTCGGCATCACGCTCTCCGACGACCAGCATGCCCATGCCAGCGCGCGCGTGCGCGAACTCGGCCTGGAAGGGCAGGTCGAGGTGCGTCGTATGGATTACCGCGACGTGCCCGAGACGGGTACCTACGACAAGATCGCCAGCGTCGGCATGTTCGAACACGTCGGGCGTGGCCACCTCGCCGACTACTTCCGCAAGATCCACGACCTGCTCAAACCCGGCGGCCTCGTCCTCAACCACGGCATCACCGCCGCCGCGCTGAAAACACAGGGCCTGGGCGGCGGCATCTCCGAATTCGTCGACGACTACGTCTTCCCCGGCGGCGAACTCGTCCATGTCTCCGAAGTGCTCGAAACCGCCACCACCGGCGGCCTCGAATGCCTGGACGCCGAAAACCTGCGCCCGCACTACGCCGCCACCCTGTGGCACTGGGTCACCCGGCTCGAAGCCCAGGCCGCGCGCGCCATCGAACTCATCGGCGAGGAAAAATACCGCATCTGGCGCATCTACATGGCCGGCTCCGCCCACGCCTTCGAGCGCGGCTGGATGGAACTGTGGCAGGTACTGGCCGGCAAGGCCGTAGAGGGGCGGCAGCCGAACTACCCTTATAACCGCGGCTACATTTACGCGGGCTGATTTGTTGGACGAAGGTAGGTTTCCTGTAACAGCCAAGCCTTCACCCTTCAAAATACTTCAGCCAGTTTGGCAGTCCATCCAGATCGTGTTGAAGAAAATGATCATACAAATCATTCGATTGCGATCCCCTACAACTAAAGTTGTATAGACGCCCCCGGGCTCCTTGAAGCATCGTTCGATTGTGCACCGGCACATGCCCGGTAGCACTGCATCTACGAAGAACGTCATGCCAGGGAGCAATCATGCAGGATTGTTTACATCAAGCCTTGGTGGTGGCGAACCCATTCGTCAAGCAAGGTGACAGTAGCGTACTCATTAAGGCTGGAGCGATGACGCCCTGGGCATCGTGTCGGAACGCCATGACAGCGTACCAATATCTCGATCCACCTGCTGCGCAAACTAAATACAACTAAGAATCAGAATCTTACGCGCGCCTACAACTAAAGTTGTATATCGAAGCCGCGCGCGGCCTGTCAGGCTGCGAAGCGGAGCCGGAAATCAGGCCGGAATGACAAGAAGCAGAGTGACGAAAGGGGAGGGTTCACATGACAGCGAATGGTATGACTGGCACCGCTGGATGGGTGGCGCGTGTTGCCGCGCGAACCCATGCCATCAAGGAATGGGCGAGAACGAAGGATAAACAATGCTCGGACTGAACTATCTGGCTTGGCTAGGGATATTGGTATGGATCGTCGTGCCGGCCCTGGCCTGGTTGACGGCGTGGCTGATTCGCCGACGAGCGCGGACTGCTTTGATGCGTGGCATGGGTGTTGTGGTGGGGTTGGCCATCCTGTCGGCGCCGTGGCTGGTTTCCAGCGGAGTGAAGGCGTATTACGACCGGCAGGTGCGGGAACTGTGTGCCAAGGACGGTGGGGTGCGGGTGTATGAGACGGTGAGGTTGCCAGCAGATGAATACGATCAGTATGCAAAGAGAAATTGGATGTTTCCGGATAAACAGAAGATTCGCTTATCCGGTAACTATTACATCGAGACCGACCGTCATTTTTATATAAAAGGCTATCTAAATTTTGTGCGAACGCATCATCGAATTATTCGACGTATTGACGGAAAAATTCTTGGCGAGAGCATTCGCTATGGACGTGCTGGAGGAGATTTGCCTGGGCCATGGCATCACTCAAGTTACATGTGCCCAGATCCAGTTAAGCAACCATCAAATTTTGAAACCGAAGTTTTCGTAAGGGGGGAAGAACAGTGACCACGATTGTCGAGCAGTACTACAAACAAGCAGAACTTGCTCTTGCTGCGTATTCTGTACTTTCCACTGGGATATCAGGTAATTCCTATACGGATGTTTTAGAAGATAGTGGGAAATCTATGACGCCCGCACAAGCTTCTGCCTTTGCGGATCAATGGAGCGTAGTCGATCAATACACCGATTCCATCACCGGCGTGTCTGCCACCGTGTTTCAGGAAATCACCACTGGCAAACGTTTCCTGGCGATACGTGGTACCAACGATCTCAACGACCTGATTACCGATGTAGTCGATATAGCCCTGCTTGGAACGTCAGCGATCCAGACGCAATACACCAGCCTGAAAACAAAAGTACAGACATGGCTGGGCGACGGCACGCTTCCTTCGTCGTTCACCGTCAGCGGTCATTCCCTCGGCGGCTTTCTCGCAACCGCGCTGACTGCCGATTTCGCCGCCAACATTACCCAGACCTATCTGTATAACGCCCCCGGCCTGGACGGCGTGGTAGGTGACGTGATCGAGGCGATCCTGAATACCTTCGGCATTACTGCCCCGCTTGGTTTGGCCGACGTTTTCAACATCAAAGCCAATGCCGGTGCCTCGCCCATCGCAGGTCTGGGCGCCCAGGTCGCGCCCGCCATCGACATCCACATCGAAGACCAATTCTTCTCGGATGTGGCGAATCCTCCGCTTTCCTACAATCACAGCCAGCGCGTCCTGACCGACGCGCTGGCGCTGTATGCCGCCTATGCACGGCTTGATCCAACCGTCAGCGTGGATGCGATTACCCGCGGCGATTCCTTGCTATTGAGAAATAAAGTATGGAAGGAGGCGGCCTGATGCTCGGGCTCGTCGTACTGGCAATCTTTGCGGTCTATCTCCTTGTCAGCACGCTCGTTGTCTGGCTTGCCGTGCGCTGGGCGAAGAAGCGCAACCGCAAGCCTTGGATATGGGGCGGGCTAGCTGCATTCCTCATGTACAACTTCGTGTTCTGGGATCTGATTCCCACGCTGGCCATGCACAAGTACTACTGCGCGACCGAGGGGGGATTCTGGGTCTACAAGACGCCGGAGCAGTGGGCGAAAGAGAATCCGGGGGTGTTGGAGACGTTGAAGCCCTATCCCCGATCAAAGATTTATGGCGATGGGAAAGTCGAGTTTACTCTGAACGGTGGGACGGTGAGGCAATACAACGATCGGTTTGGGTTGTGGAGTAAACGGAGGGGGAGCCTTGGTGGACTGCTTATTGACCGAGGGGAGAGTGGAATTGTCGATGTTAAAACCAAAGAATTTCTAGTTTATACAGTGAGATTTCAATCCGGCCCAAGAGGTGCTGGCGTTGTCTGGAAAAGCTGGCTCAATCAAAGCTCATGCAACCATGACGAGGCAGTTAAGAATGCCCAAAGCCTTCGCGGCATTATGAATAAAATTCAAATTAAGGAGTGATTATCATGGTGGCTATCAAAGATTTTTTCGCTTTGGCGCAATTAGCAGAGGCAAGCTATTCGAAATTCGACGAGCTTGGCGATAGAGACGCCCTCATCAACGATGGAAAAGGCTTCTCAGCCACCCAAGCTGATCTCTTTCTTGCCGACTGGCAGCTTGTGGCCGGAGGTCACCAGCCCAACACCGCCAGCGGTTTTTCCTCCACGTTGTTCAAAAGCCTGGACACGGGCGGTGGCTATGTCCTCGCCATCCGTGGCACCGAACCGACCACGCAATTGTTCAAGGATCTGGTCGAGGCCGACATGGCCGACATCGTTGCCGACGGCATCGTCATCGATCAATCGGTTGATCTTTACAACGAATGGAAGCGCATCACCTCCACCGGCGCATACACTGCCGCCAAGCTGGTTACGCTGACGGATGAAACCGCCGCCTATGCTCTGGCCAAGGCAGGCCAGTTCGTTCCGGGTTTCAACATGGCGGCTGATATTTATCTGACGTATTTGCGCGCTCGTACCGACATCATCATCGACGAACCCAGCGGCCGGGTCAGAACCCTCCAGTTCGAATCTTCCGCCACCCTGTTCAGCGATGGACGACAGACCGGACTTGGCCTTGCCGCAGACATTGCCGCCCAAGGCATCACCGTTACCGGCCACAGCCTGGGCGGACATCTGGCTGACATTTTTGATCGGCTGTTTGCCGGAGCGGGAGCGGATGCCTTCAAGATCAACGGCGCGGGTTTTGCTACCGGCAGCGTCGCCGGCGTATCCGATAACGCCGCCACCAACATCCGCAACCTCTTCGGCATGTTGGGCGGCGCGGCCTCGTTTGACGGAAGCGGCAACCTCAACCTCTACGGCGACAAGAACCCCGAAATCGTTACCATGAACGGCCCCGGTCTGTTTCAGCAGGGTGGGCACGAAGCGATTTTCATCGAGCAGGACAGCTTCATACAGGATGTCTTCGGACACGGCGCAAGCCAGATCACCGACTCCCTCGCCGTCTTCGATCTCCTCATCGGACTCGATGGTGGCCTGCAAAGCGCCACCCCGCAAGCCGCACTGGCCAAACTCAACCCCCTCTTCGAAGCCGCCAGCAACGACACCGCCTTCAGCCTCGAATCCCTCGTTGGCGCGCTGGGTCGGCTATTCACCGGGAACGGACTGATCGCCCAGGACGATCGGGAATCCCTATATGGCTTGATCAACGACATCAAACAGACCACGCTGTATCGGCAATCGGAAGGTTTGCTTACGATCCAGCCCCTGACTGAATTCGATGCGGCCATCATCGCCGGCAAAGCCCAACAGAGCACCGCAGACGGCCTGGCCTACCGCTACGCCCTCGTCAACCTCAACCCGTTCGCGCTTACCGGCGACGCCAGCCTCTACGCCAGCCACAATGCCGCAGGCCAGTTCGACCTCTACGACCCCGCCACCGGCCAGGGCACGCTCACCGCTCAATACCTCAAAGACCGCGCCAAGATGCTGTCGTGGAAGATGCAATACGACACCGGCGCCGAGGATGCCGACGACGACCCACTTGGAATCCTGAGCCGAAACGACAAGCCCTATACCGAAGACTGGGATAGCTGGGCAATTACCGGAAACTGGGACTTCATCGACCACGCCGCCCTCGTCGGCGGCAGCCCGTTGAAGCTCACGATTGATGGTGTAGATTGGCCTCCCGCCCCCAGCCACCAGATCGCTTTCGGTACCAACAATGCCGACAATCTTCACGGCGGCGCGTTGGACGACAACCTCTACGGCGGTGGAGGGGCCGACATCCTCACCGGAGGCGGCGGCAACGACTACCTCGAAGGCGGCACCGGCTACGACACCTATGTCATCAACGCAGGCAATGGTTTCGACACAATCGTCGACGTGGACGGCTTGGGCGTCGTCAAGCTGGGCGGCATCGACGCCAAGGGCAGCGCCACCCCTGGCCTGAACACTCTGGACTGGCACGCCGTCGATAGCGACACCTGGGTGGATCAGCGCAACGGCATCACCTACACCCGAAGCGTTGTATCCGGCGAGACTCGCCTGCTCGTCAAGCAAGGTGACAGCAGCGTGCTCATCAAAGGCTGGAGCGATGACGCCCTGGGCATCGTGCTGGGAGCGGGCGCACCCGCCACAGCCAGCAACTCGCTCATCGGAACCCAGTCAGTGGACCAGTTGATCAACCTCGACATGGCGGGCTGGGACGAGATCGTCGACGCCGGCGGGATACACAACCAGGCGATACCCGGCTGGCGCAACCGGTATGAAGGGCAGGGCGGCGCGGACCTCATCTGGACCGACTTCGTCGACGACATCGTCGATGGCGGGAGCGGCAACGACTACATCCTCGCGCTGGGCGGTGGAGCGGACATCATCAGCGGTGGCGGAGACGACGACTATATCCATATCGGTGACCCCGACCCCCTGAACGACGGCGGCGCAGCCGGCTTGCAGCATATTCCGAACAACAACCGCGACTTCATCCCGCTCGACAACAAGACCTTTGTGGAGGGTGGCGGCGGCAACGACACCATTACGGTTACGCGGCGGTATTGGCCCCTGGACATTGCCCTGGACGGCCCCTTTGCCGGAACGGCTTTTTCCTTGCAGCAGGCAGGCGACACCACAGTTGCGGATGTGGCGTGGGGGGCGGAATTCACGGGCTGCCGCTTCTTTCCCGGTCCTGCCCGGTGGGCAGGCTTTCAGCTTCACTGGCTGGGAACGCGATGGTGTCAGCCTGGCGCAGAGCGTGGATGGGCGACTGAACCTGTTTGCAACTTTCCAGTTTTCCACCACTGAATTCACCGACTACTTGCCCGAAAGCGGCGCATTGACCCGGTTCAGGCCCGCTTTCGTTTATATGCCCTCTCACGACAACGATGATGAGACCGGGCATGTTTTGTCCGGTGGGGCGGGCAACGACATGATCGAGGGGGGGCAGGGCGACGATACTATTTATGGCGGTGCCGATAACGATGCCCTGGATGGAGAAGGAGGTGCCGATACCTTGTTTGGAGGAACGGGTGACGATCTCATTCTGGGAGGCGAAGGCAACGACTGGTTGATAGGCGGAACCGGGAGCGACGAGCTGTACGGTGAAACTGGAAACGATACCTATATCTTTTTGAAGGGCGACGGAATCGACTGGATCAATGACCATGACACCACGGCAGGCAATGTGGACGTCGTGCAGTTCCTGGATGTGGCTTCCGATGAAGTCATCACGCTGAACCGCTATGGCAACGATCTGACGATCAGTTACGGCGTGTCGGACCAGCTCACGGTAGCCGGCTATTTCAACGCGGCCGACAGGATCGAACAGTTCCGGTTCAGCGACGGCGAGACGTGGGACCTTGGGGATGTCAATGTGCGCGTCGTCAACAATATCGCGGGCACTTCAGGCAATGACACGCTCTATGGCGGCCACGGCTCCGACCGGCTGGACGGCGGGGCGGGGAACGATCGCCTCTACGGCGATTCGGGTTCGAATCCCTATCCTGCCCTGGGCAACAACGACATACTTCTTGGCGGCGATGGCGACGACTGGTTATATGGGGACGACCGGTACACGGCCGGGAACGACGTGCTGGATGGCGGGGCTGGAAACGACACGCTCATAGGTGGGGAGGGGAGCGATACCTATCTGTTTGGCAGAGGTGACGGACAGGATGTGATTCAAGAACATACCTGGTTGCCAGCTCATCCGACATTGAATGAATTTGATGTCCTGCAGTTCAAGCCGGGCGTGGTAAGCAGCGATGTTGTCGTCACCAGCAATGGGAGTGCTCTGGTATTTTCGATTGCAGGGACATCGGACCGGATAACGGTCTGGCATGATCTGCAGGGCGGCGATTTCAGCGCATTGGAGCAGATCCGGTTTGACGACGGTACCACGTGGGACATGGCAGAGGTCATGGCCGCATTTTTTGGGGGCACACCGAATGCGGACATGATCTTCGGCACTGTGGGGGACGATACCATCAGTGGCCAGGCTGGCGATGACACCATTGTGGCAGGCAGTGGCGACGACATCCTGATTGGGGGAGATGGGAACGATTTTCTGGATGGCGGGGCGGGTAACGACATCCTGGACGGCGGGCCGGGAAACGACAGGATAACGAGTGACGCGGGCTCGGACACCTATTTGTTCGGCCGGGGTGATGGACAGGATTACATCACTACCAGCAATTACTACGGCGCTATTCCGCACACGCTGGCCGACGGTGAGCTGAACATTCTGCAATTTAAAGCGGGGGTATTGCCCAGCGACGTATGGGTAAGTGGGGGAGGGGGTATTCTTCTCAAAATTGTGGGCACGGAAGATCAGGTGGATGTCCGGGATTTTTTTACTGCGAACAGTCCCGTTCAGCAGGTGAAGTTTGCCGATGGTACGGTATGGAGCGCTGGCGATCTGGCTGCCAAATATTTTGCGGGCACGCCCGGTGACGACATTCTCGATGGCACGGTAAATTCCGACACTATCAGCGGCCAGGCCGGGCGCGACACGATTTCCGGAGGGGATGGGGATGATGTCATCGATGGTGGTGCTGGCGACGACATATTGTATGGCAACGAAGGTAACGATGTGATTCGTGGAGGAGCGGGGGACGATACGCTTCTTGGGGGCGAAGGGGATGACGTACTTGAGGGCGGGGCAGGCAACGACTTTATCTATGGTCACGGAGGAAACGACACTTACCTCTTCGGCAAAGGCGATGGGCAAGACTCTATTGGTGCTGACTATAGTTGGGTAGGGATCGCCAGACTGGACGTACTTCAATTCAAAGCAGGCGTGTCGCCTGGCGAGGTCAGTTTGGCCCGCTCGGTCGATGAAATAGGCAAAGAAGTGCTGGTAATATCGATCGCAGGGGGAACGGACAAAATCACGGTTCATGGCTTCTTTGAGGACAACGATCCAACGAATCCAAGCAATCCGCTTCAACAGATCAGGTTCGACGACGGCAGTACCTGGGACTTGTCAACGATCGTGTCCCGGTTGTCGGGTAATCGTGTGCCGGAACTGTCGCATGCGCTGCCCGACCAGACGGCCACCGAAGGTGTTGCGTTCAGCTATACCGTTGCGGTCAATGCTTTTGTCGATCCCGATGCAGGCGATACGCTGACCTTTAGCGCCACCCTGGCGGATGGCAGCCCCCTGCCTGCATGGCTCAGCTTTGATGCCGTAACCCGCACTTTCAGCGGCATGCCCTCTGACCCAGGCATGCTCAATGTGCGAGTAACCGCAAAAGACGCCGGTAACCTCACGGTGTCGGACGTCTTCGATATCGTCGTCGATGTGCAGAATCTCACCCTGAACGGCACCGCCAATGCCGACACGCTGACCGGCGGCTCCGGCAACGACATTCTCAACGGACATGGCGGCAACGACATATTGGTCGGCAACGCCGGCAACGATGTGCTCGACGGCGGCGCCGGCGGCGATACGATGCAGGGCGGCGCGGGCGACGACACCTACGTCGTCGACGATGCCGGCGACGGCGTCATCGAGAATGCCGGCCAAGGCACTGACACTGTCCGGACCTCTATCGACTACACCCTCGGCGCCCACGTCGAGAACCTCACGCTCACTGGCGTTTTCGCGCTCACCGGCACCGGCAACGCGCTCGACAATGTGCTGCGCGGCAACGGCGCCAATAACACTCTGTCTGGCGGTTTGGGCAACGACACCTACCTGTTCGGCAGTGGTTTTGGCCAGGATATCGTCGACAGCTACGACCCGACCGCAGGCAAGCTCGACATCGTACAGTTCGACGGCACGATCGCGCCTGAAGATGTCATCGCCAGCCGCTCGGGGAACGACCTGATCCTGAGCATCGACGGCACATCGGATGTCCTGACCATCCGGAATTACCTGGAGAACGACGGCATCACCCCCTACTCGATCGAACAGATCCGGTTCCATGACGGCACCGTATGGGACCTCGACACCGTCAAGGCCATGCTGAACGTAGTTCCCGTGAACCATGCGCCCGAACTGTCGCAGCCCTTGCCGGACCAGACGGTGACTGCGGGCTCGGTGTTCAGCTATACCGTCGCGTCCGGCGCGTTCACCGATCCGGACGCGGGAGATGTTCTGAGCTACAGCGCGACCCTGTCGGATGGCAGCCCGCTGCCCGCATGGCTCAGCTTCGATGCCGCCACCCGCACCTTCAGCGGCACCCCTGCCACCGCCGGCACATACAGCGTCACCGTGACGGCCGAAGATGCGGGCAGCCTCAGCGCATCCGACGTGTTCGACATCGTCGTTGGAAGCGTGGTGCCTGTGAACCACGCCCCCGAGCTGTCGCATGCCTTGCCGGACCAGTCGGCCACCGAAGGCGCGGCGTTCAGCTACACCGTCGCGGCCGGCGCGTTCACCGATCCGGATAGCGGCGACAGCCTGACGTATACGGCCACCCTGGCTGACGGTAGTTCCCTGCCTGCCTGGCTCAGCTTCGATGCCGTGACGCGTACCTTCAGCGGCATCCCTTCCGGTTCGGGTGCGATCAGCGTGCGCGTAACCGCAGAAGATACGGGTGAGTTGACGGCATCCGACGTATTCGAGCTTGTCGTCGCAAGCACGACCTACACCACGATCAACGGAACCTCCGGCTCGAATACCCTGAACGGCACTGCCGGCAACGACATCATCAACGGTCTGGCCGGAAACGACACCATTCATGGCAACGGAGGCAACGACATCATCAATGGCGGCCCAGGAAACGACACCCTCAACGGGAGGGAAGGCAACGACCTGTTCCTGGTGGAAGGCGACAGCGGCAGCGACACCGTGAACGGCGGGGATGGGTTCGATGAGATTCGAGGCTCGTCCGGAGACGACATCATCCGGTTGAGCACCTACGGCGGCGCAAACACCGTCGAGCGCATCGACGGCGGCGGTGGCTACAACCGCATCGCCGCGGGCGCGAACTTCAGCAACCTGGACTTCAGCACGACCGAGCTCGTAAATATCGCTCGCATCGATGGCGGCGGCGGAGACAACCAGATCACCGGCAGCCAGGGCGACGACGTCATTTCCGGCGGGGCCGGAGGCGATACGCTCCGGGGCGGCGCCGGCGATGACCAGTTCGTGGTGGAAGGCGACAGCGGCAACGACACCGTGAGCGGCGGAGACGGATTCGACCAGGTCGTGGGCTCGGCCGGGGACGACATCATCCGTTTCGCCACTTATGGAGGCGTCAACACCGTCGAGCGCATCGACGGCGGTGGCGGCTACAACCGCATCGCCGCGGGCACGAACTTCAGTAACCTGGACTTCAGCGGAACCGAGCTGGTGAACATCGCCCGTATCGAGGGCGGCGGCGGGGACAACCAGATCACCGGCAGCCAGGGCGACGACGTCATTTCCGGCGGTGGGGGAGTGGACACGCTCCGGGGCGGCGGCGGCAACGACACCTATCTGCTCGGTCGCGGCTACGGCAAGGACACCGTGATCGAACAGGACGCCACGGCGGGCAACACCGACGTGGCCCAGTTCCTGTCCGGAGTGGCGACCGACCAGATCTGGTTCCGCCACGTCGGCAACGACCTGGAAGCCAGCATCATCGGTACTTCGGACAAGCTGGTCATCAAGGACTGGTACCTGGGGTCGGACCGTCACGTCGAGCAGTTCAAGACCACCGACGGCGGTCTGACCCTGCTGGACAGCCAGGTCGAGAGTCTGGTTGCCGCGATGGCGAGCTTCGCGCCGCCGTCGTCGGGGCAGACCACGCTGCCGCAGACCTATCAGGATGCCCTGGCCGGCGTGATCGCGGCCAACTGGCAGTAAGCGTCGAAACCCGCCCGCCTTGCCTGTCCGGGCAGGGTAGGCTATGACCGCATACAACGATATGAATACCGATCCCGACGCGGCCAAAACTATGGTCGATTCCGGGCTGGCCTGCCTGGTCATGCTCGCGCGTTTCCATCAGATTGCCGCCGATCCGGCGCAGCTCGCCCATCAGTTCCGCGCCGACGGCCAGCCGTTCGGGCAGGCTGAAATCCTGCTGGCCGCCAAGCATCTTGGACTGCAGGCCAAACCGGTCAAGGCCACGATCGAGCGCCTCGACCGGACCCCGCTGCCGGCGATGGCGGTGGATGCCGGGGGCGGCTATTTCATCCTCGCCCGTTTCGACGCCGACAAGGCGCTGATCCACGATCCCCGCGTCGAGCGGCCGCAGGTGGTAATGCGCGACGAACTGCTGGCCCGCTGGACGGGTGGGCTCATCCTTTTCACTTCGCGCGCTTCGCTGATCGGCGAGATGGCGAAGTTCGATTTTTCCTGGTTCGTGCCCGCGGTCGTCAAATACCGCAAACTGTTGAGCGAGGTGTTGTTCGTATCTTTCGTGCTCAATCTCTTCGCCCTGGTCACGCCGCTGTTCTTTCAGGTGGTGATGGACAAGGTGCTGGTGCACCGGGGGTTGACCACGCTCGACGTCATCGCTGTGGGGTTATTGGTGGTTTCGGTCTTCGAGGTCGTGCTCTCGGGGCTGCGCAGCTACGTCTTCGCGCATACCACCAGCCGCATCGACGTGGAGCTCGGCGCGCGGCTGTTCCGGCATCTGCTGCATCTGCCGCTGGGCTATTTCCAGGCGCGCCGGGTGGGCGATTCGGTCGCCAGGGTGCGCGAGCTGGAAAACATCCGCGCCTTTCTCACCGGCAACGCGATCACGGTGGTGCTCGACGTGTTCTTCTCGGTCGTCTTCATCGGTGTGATGCTGTTCTACAGCGGCTGGCTGACGCTGGTCGTGCTCGCCTCGCTGCCGCTGTATTTCGTCGTCGCCCTGCTGCTCACGCCGCTGCTGCGCGCCCGGCTGCACGAGAAATTCAACCGGGGGGCCGAGAACCAGGCTTTCCTGGTCGAAACCGTGACCGGCATCGATACGCTGAAGAGCATGGCGGTGGAGCCGCAGATGCAGCGCCGCTGGGACGCTCAGCTCGCCGCCTACGTGTCCGCGGGCTTTCGCTCCGCCACGTTGTCGACTTTGGCGCACGAAAGCACCAATCTGATCGGCAAACTCGTCACCGTGGGCACGCTCTGGCTGGGCGCGAAACTGGTGATCGAGGGGCAGCTTACCGTGGGGCAGTTCATCGCCTTCAACATGCTCGCGGGGCGCGTGGCCCAGCCCATCATGCGGCTGGCGCAGCTCTGGACCGATTTCCAGCAGACAGGCATTTCTATCCAGCGCCTGGGGGACATTCTCAATGCGCCGACCGAAACCGTCGGCGCGAAGAGCAGCCTGCCGCCGGTCGCCGGCCGGGTAACGTTCGATCAGGTGCGTTTCCGCTACCGCCCGGACGCGCCCGAGGTGCTCAAAGGCATCGATCTCGACATCCGCCCCGGCGAGGTCATCGGCATCGTCGGCTGCTCCGGGTCGGGCAAGAGCACGCTCACCCGGCTGATCCAGCGTCTGCATGTGCCGGAAAGCGGCCGCGTGCTGATCGACGGCATCGATCTCGCGCTGGCCGAGGCATCCAGTCTGCGGCGGCAGATCGGGGTGGTATTGCAGGAGAACGTACTGTTCAACCGCAGTATCCGGGAGAACATTGCGCTCGCCGACCCCGGCGCGCCGCTGGAACAGGTGATCGCGGCGGCCAGGCTTGCCGGCGCGCACGAGTTCATCCTGGAGCTGCCCGAGGCCTACGATACCGTCGTCGGCGAGCACGGCGCGACACTTTCCGGTGGTCAGCGCCAGCGCATCGCGATCGCGCGCGCGTTGATGAACCAGCCGCGCATCCTGATCTTCGACGAGGCGACCAGCGCGCTCGACTACGAGTCGGAGCGCATCATCCAGCAGAACATGCAGTCCATCTGCCAGGGGCGCACCGTCATCGTCATCGCGCACCGGCTGTCGGCCGTGCGCCATGCCGACCGCATCCTGGTCGTGGACCGGGGGCAGATCGTCGAAGCCGGCACGCACGCTGAACTGCTCGCGCACGAAGCGGGACATTATTCGCGGCTGTACCGGCTGCAGCATGCTTGAGGTTCGACCATGAGACGCCAGGCATTCTTCGATCTTTTGCATCGTTATGGGCGGGTGTTCCGTCATGCCTGGAAGGCGCGCCGCGAAACGGATACGCCCGATCTGCGCGGGCATGAGGCACAGTTCCTGCCTGCCGCGCTGGCGTTGCGCGACGCGCCGGTTCATCCTGCGCCGCGTGTCGTCCTGTGGCTCATCATGGCCTTTGCGCTGATCGCCTGCCTGTGGGCCGTGTTCGGGCGCATCGACATCGTCGCCACGGCGGCTGGCAAGATCATTCCGAATGACCGCACCAAGGTGATTCAGCCGGTGGAAACCGCCGTCGTGAAGGCCATACACATACGGGACGGCCAGGCCGTAGCATCCGGCCAGGCACTGATCGAGCTCGATGCCACGGGGGCCGCAGCCGACAGCGAACGATTGCGTAGCGAGATTCTGACCGCGCGTTATGAAGTTCTGCGTGCCCGGGCGTTCCTGGTGGCACTGGACGATGGCAAGGCGCCACGTCTTCCGCCGCTCGATCCGCAGGATATGGACGGCACGGATACAGGGCGCCATCTGGCTGAGCAGAATCAGGTTGCGGGGCAGTACCAGGAATACCGTGCGCGTCATCTGCAACTGGCGGCCGAGATCGTTCGCCGGCAGGCCGAGAGACAAGCGACTCTGGATCAGGTCGCGAAGCTGGAGCAGACGCTGCCCATTGCACGGCAGCGTGCGCAAGACTACAGGAAGCTCGTCCAGGAGAATTTCATCTCCCGGCACGGTTATCTGGAACGCGAACAAGCGCGCATCGAGCAGGAACAGGACCTGGCGGCCAGCCGGTCGAAAGCCGACGAAATCCAGGCGGCCCTGATCGAAGCGCAACGGCAGCAGGCCACGCTTGCGGCCGAAACGCGCCGGCAGTTGTTCGATCAGTTGAACCTTGCTTCGCAGAAAGCCGCTTCGCTGACGCAGGAGCGGATCAAGGCGGAGCAGCGCAGCCGCCTGATGCGCCTGACCGCGCCCGTCGCGGGGGTCGTACAACAGCTGGCCGTGACCACGATCGGAGGCGTCGTCACGCCTGCCCAGCCCTTGATGGTCATCGTGCCCAGCGAGAACGTGCTCGAAGTCGAAGCCATGCTGCCCAACAAGGACATTGGCTTCGTGAATCCGGGGCAGCAAGCCGAGATCAAGGTGGAAACCTTTCCTTATACGAAATACGGCACCCTGCATGGCACAGTTACCCGGGTTTCCTCCGATGCGATCCAGGACGAAAAGCTGGGCCTGATCTATGCCACACGCGTCAGACTTGCCCGGAATACCATTCGCGTCGAAAACCGGAACGTTCATTTGTCGCCGGGCATGGCTGTAACAGTCGAAGTCAAGACCGGTACGCGTCGCGTGATCGAATATTTCCTGAGTCCGCTGCTGCAGTATGGGCACGAAAGTCTGCGGGAGCGTTAGCCAGGGTCGCCATAGCCAGTCCGCAACCGAACCCCTACAATGCCGGGCATGAAAAAACTGCCCATTCTTCTGCTGTGCCTGCCGTTTGCCGTCCAGGCGGAGTGGCTCGATTTCGATCGTGAATTCGAAGCGGAAAAGCCCTGGGTCGAGATGGCTGCGCAGTTGCCCGCGTATCCCCGGGCCGAGAATCTGGTGCCGTTCGACGTGTCGTCCGCGACGCGCAACCGTTTCTTCGTCGACACCGCCTCGATCAGCGTGGGCGAAGACAAGGTGGTGCGCTACACAGTGGTGGTCGAGGCAGCGGGCGGTGCGACAAACGTGTCGTTCGAAGGCATGCGCTGCGAGACCGCGGAACGCCGGCTGTATGCCTACGGCCATCCCGACGGCACATGGTCGAAGGCCCGCAATTCGGGTTGGGAAACGATCAGGCTGCGCTCGCTGCTTTCCTATCGCAAGGCCCTGTACGAGGATCATTTCTGCCCCGATGGCATCAATGTCCGGAGTGCGGACGTCGCCGTGCGCAGCCTGAAAAAGGGAACGCGATGAGCGGTACGGTCGTCAGGCAGGCGCGACGTATTGTCGTGAAGGTCGGGTCGAGTCTCGTGACCGCCGAAGGCCGCGGGCTGGATCGGGCGGCGCTGTCGCGCTGGGCGGAGCAGATCGCAGCGCTGGTCGGGCAGGGACGGGAAGTCGTGCTGGTGTCCTCCGGCGCCATCGCCGAGGGGATCGCTCGGCTGGGATGGAAGAAACGTCCCAAGGCGGTGAACGAGCTGCAGGCGGCGGCGGCGGTGGGCCAGATGGGGCTGGTGCAGGCTTACGAATCGATCTTCCGTACGCACGGCCTGCATGCCGCGCAGGTGCTGCTCACACATGAAGATCTGGCCGACCGCACACGCTATCTCAATGCACGCTCGACCCTGCGCACGCTGTTGAGTTTGCGGGTGGTGCCCATCATCAACGAAAACGACACGGTCGCCACCGACGAAATCCGTCTGGGCGACAACGATACGCTGGGTGCGCTGGTCACCAATCTGATCGAGGCGGATTGCCTGATCATTCTCACCGACCAGCCGGGACTCTATACGGCCGATCCGCGCAAGCATGCGGATGCCGCGCTGGTGATGGATGCGCACGCAGGCGACCCGGAACTGGAGCGCATGGCCGGCGGTGCGGGCAGCAGCGTCGGCACGGGCGGCATGCTGACCAAGATTCTCGCTGCCAGGCGGGCGGCGCGCAGCGGTGCGCATACGGTCATATGCAGCGGCCGCGAGGAAAACGTGCTGTTGCGGCTGGCGGCAGGCGAAGCCGTCGGCAGCCAGCTGGTGGCGCGGCAGGCGCCGCTCGCCGCCCGCAGGCAGTGGCTGGCCGATCATCTGCAGTTGCGCGGCGGGCTGGTGCTGGACGACGGTGCGGTGCGAGCTCTGGTCGAGGACGGCAAGAGTCTGTTGCCGGTCGGCGTGAAGGGTGTCACTGGCGAATTCGAGCGAGGCGAAGTGGTCGCCGTGGTCGATCCGGCGGGCCGCGAAATCGCGCGCGGCCTTGTCAATTACAGTGCCGGCGAGGCGCGCCGCATCGCGGGCAAGGCGTCGTCGGCCATCGAGAGTGAGCTCGGCTACGTCGACGAGCCCGAGTTGATCCACCGTGACAACCTGGTGATGCTGGCATGAGCCTGACGCTCGATTTGATGCGTCATGGCGAGCCGGTCGGTGGCCGAAAATACCGGGGACAGATCGACGACCCGCTGTCGGACAAGGGCTGGGCACAGATGCGCGAGGCGGTGGGCGAGGCGGCGCCCTGGACGCGTATCGTGTCGTCGCCGCTGGCGCGCTGCCGTGCCTTTGCCGAATCACTGGCCGGCCGTCATGCCTTGCCGCTGGCCTTCGACGACCGGTTGAAGGAAGTCGGCTTCGGCGCATGGGAGGGACTGACGGCAGCCGAGATCGAATCGCGCTGGCCGGGGCAGCTTGGGCGTTTCAAGGCCGATCCGCTTGGCGCGCGGCCTGCCGGTGCCGAGATGCTGGAAACGTTTTATGCGCGCGTGGCGGAGGCGCTGGATGCGCAGATGAAAGACGCGACGGACGCGCATGTGTTGCTGGTCGGGCATGCCGGCGTGATGCGCATGGCACTCGCCTGGGCCCTGCAGATCCCTTTGATGAACGCCTATCGCATCAAAGTCGCGAGCGCCTCGCTTACCCGGCTGCGTTTCGACAATGGCCGCGTGAGTCTGATCTTCCACGGCAGCGCGCGTCTGCCCGCGTGATCCGCAACCTGCTCGCCGGCCTGGCCCTGTTGATGGCGTTGCCGGCCGGAGCGGCCGCCATCCGGGTCACCGACGACGCGGGGCAGACGCTGACGTTCGACCGGCCGCCGCAGCGTATCGTCTCCCTGACGCCACACCTTACGGAATTGCTCTATGCCGTCGGCGCGGGCGCACAGGTCGTCGGTGTCGACAGTGCCAGCGACTACCCGGCCGCCGCACGTGCCTTGCCGCGCGTCGGCGATACGAGCCGTATCCGCTTCGAGCGCATCCTGGCATTGAAGCCTGATCTGATCGTGGCCTGGGTGGGGGGTAATCGTGCGGCCGACGTCTACGGCATCGCGCAGCTCGGGATTCCCGTGCTCAATACCGAGGCGACCCGGCTGGGAGATGTGGCGCGCCTCCTGCGCCTCATCGGCGAGGCGACCGGCCACGCACAGGTAGGCATCCGGGCGGCGCGGACCTATGACGAGCGGCTGGCGGCGCTGAAGCAGCGTTATGCGCGCAGCGTGCGAATCCCGGTGTTCTATCAGATATGGGACCGGCCGCTGATGAGCGTGGGTGGGGTGCACTGGATCGACGAGGCGCTGGCGGTCTGCGGTGCGCGGAACATCTTCCACGATCTGCTGGCCGTGGCGCCGGTCGTATCCCGCGAGGCAGTGCTGCGCAGGCAGCCGCAGCTGATCGTGGGCGGCAGCGATGCGCCCGGCGTGCGGGCAACCTGGGAGGCGTTCGACAGTCTGCCGGCAGTACGGCACGGTGCTTTCGTGCAGATCGATGCAGACCGTCTGCACCGGGCCACGCCGCGTCTCATCGAGGGCGTGGCGACTCTGTGCGAGGCGCTGGCGGACTACCGCTGACGGTTGTCTCCGGCCTTGCGGCCGGGGCAGTTTTCCTTGATGCAGTCCGCGTAAAGCTGGAGCGAATGATCGTGGATGGCGAACCCGCGCTCTTTGGCGATGCGTTGCTGGCGCTTCTCGATTTCGGGGTCGAAGAATTCCTCGACCTTGCCGCATTGCAGACAGACAAGATGGTCGTGATGGTCGCCCTGGTTGAGTTCGAACACGGCTTTGTCGCTGTCGAAATGATGCCGCATCAGCAGGCCGGCCTGCTCGAACTGTGTCAGAACGCGGTAGACGGTCGCCAGTCCGATGTCCTGTCCTTCATCGGACAGCAGACGGTAGACCTCTTCCGCCGTCATGTGCCGTTTGTCGCTCTGTTCGAACAGGTCGAGGATTTTCAGGCGGGGCAGGGTGGCTTTGAGACCAATGCTCTTGAGGTCGGAGGGGTTGCTCAAGCGAGGCTCCAGAACGGATGGACTGATACGCTATGATACGTCTTTTCTCACTTGTCTTGACCCTGCCGGGTTCCGGGCCATGCGTCGATACCTGATTCCTGTACTGCTTCTTGCCCTGACTGCCGGCTGTGCCAACCTCAAGATCGGCCCGCACCGCATCGACGTGCAGCAGGGCAATGCGCTGGATCAGGAAAACATCTCGCGACTGAAAACCGGGTTGAGCCGTTCCCAGGTCCGTTTTCTGCTGGGCACGCCGCTGGTGGTCGATCCCTTCCGCAACGACCGCTGGGATTACGTCTACGTGTTCTACAAGGGTGGCAAGCTCGCCGAACAGCGGCATGTCTCGCTGTTTTTCGAGGGCGATACGCTGGTGCGCATCGAAGGCGATTTGCCGCCGCAGGCCACGGCACAACCGGTAGCGCAGGCGGACAGACCGGCGGCACCACCGGCTGCCGAGACTGCACCGAAACCGATCGATCCCCCGGTGAGCACATTGCCTTTGGCCGCAGATGCTGCACCGGCACCCCAGCCGATGGCAGAGGCGTCCCCGCCTGCCACTGCGGCACAGACGGAGACAGTGCCCGCTCCGGATCCTGCCAGCGTACCGGCTTCGGAAGCGCCACCGGCAGCCATGGCTGTACCTGTTGCGGCCGCATCCGAACCGGCCGGCACGCCGGAGTCGCGCGAACCGGCCAGCAGCGTCGTACCGCCGCTGCCGAGCCCCGCCCATGCGCCGGCGTACGTCGATCCGCGGCCGCCCGCGGAGCTCGGTCTGCAGCCCGAGACCGATGTCGCGCGCATCCAGCCGGATGTCATGCCGCCGTTTCCCGAACCCGGTCCGGCGGCGCCAGCCGGAGAAGACACGGTATTGAAAGCGGTATATGCCTGGGCTTCGGCCTGGGCAGCACGCGACGAAGAGGCCTATCTGTCGGCCTACGACATGAGCTTCGTGCCGCAGGGCGGCGGCAGCCGCGCGGACTGGGCGCAGCGTCGCCGCCTGCTGCTGGGCGTGGCCAGACATATCGATGTGAAGATCGACTCGCCTTCGGTCGAGCGTCTCGGCGATGACAGCGCGATCGTCACATTCAACCAGTTCTATCACTCCAACAGCTACCGCGATGCCGTGGTCAAGCAACTTCGGCTGATCGAGCGCGGGGACCGCTGGCTGATTGTCGAGGAAAAAGTGCTGTCGATACTGCGCGGGGCGCGGCCATGACGCTCAGGATTGCACTGGCCGGTGTATCCGGCCGCATGGGCCGCACGCTGATCGAATCGGTGGCGGCCGACGCAGGCTGCAGCCTGCACGCCGCCATCGACCGGGCAGGCAGCCCGCTGCTCGGTCAGGACGCCCAGGCGGCGCTGGGCGGTAGCAGCGGCGTGCGGGTGAGCGCCGATGTTCCGGCTGCGCTGGCAGGGGCGCAGGCGTTGATCGATTTCACGCGTCCAGAAGCCACGTTTGGCTATCTGCAGGCCTGTGCGACGGCGCGCGTACCGCTGGTGATCGGAACCACCGGTTTCGACGATGCGGGCAAGGCGCGCATTGCCGAAGCAGCCCGCGCGATTCCCATCGTTTTCGCGCCCAATATGAGCGTTGGCGTCAACCTGTTGATGAAGCTTGCCGAAGTGGCCGCGCGCGCGTTGCAGGACGGCTACGACATCGAGATCGTCGAAGCGCACCACCGGCACAAGGTCGATGCGCCTTCGGGGACCGCACTGGGGCTGGGACAGGCCGTGGCCGGTGCAACCGGACGCGATCTGGCCCAGTGCGCGGTCTACGGCCGCGAAGGCGTGACCGGCGAGCGCGATCCGAAGACCATCGGCTTTGCCACGGTGCGCGGCGGCGATATCGTCGGCGACCATACGCTGCTGTTCGCCGGCACCGGTGAGCGTGTGGAGCTCACGCACAAGGCCAGCAGCCGCGCCACATTCGCCCAGGGGGCGCTGCGTGCCGCAAAATGGCTACAAGGGCGCGCGCCCGGTCTCTACGACATGCGCGACGTACTTGATCTGAAGTAAGAATCTACCGGAGAGCCTCCATGAATGCCGTCAAGGTCTACAGTACCGGCACCTGCCCAATTTGCGTAAAGGCGAAAGCCTTCCTCGACAAGCGCGGCATCGCCTACGACGAGGTCCGCATCGATCTCGACCGCGAGGCGATGAAGGAATTCGCGGTCGTCACCCATAATGCGCGCACGGTTCCGCAGATCGTGGTGGACGGTACGTGCATCGGCGGGTTCACCGAATTGACCGAGCTGGATATGGACGGCGGACTGGACCATCTGCAGGCCTGAAACCGGACGCCGCCTGCGCGCGGAGCGTTGAAGGCAGGCCCCGGATCGGCTACAATTCCGGCATTCAAATTCAGGCGGGCCGCGCAAGCGGCTCGCCTGAATTTTGTCACCCGCCTTTCGGAGCATTCCTTGTCCTTTGACCAACCTGCCATCCTGGTTCTTGCTGACGGCTCGGTCTTTCGCGGCCGTTCGATCGGTGCCGAGGGCACCACGACGGGCGAGGTGGTTTTCAATACGGCGCTCACGGGTTACCAGGAAATTCTTACCGACCCGTCCTATTCCCGCCAGATCGTTACGCTGACGTACCCCCACATCGGAAATGTCGGCGTCAACACCGAGGACGTGGAGGCGGCCGCCACGCACGCCGCCGGTCTGGTGGTGCGCGATGTGCCGCGTCTGCACTCGAATTTCCGCGCCGGACAATCCCTGCCCGAATACCTGAAAAACCAGAATCTCATCGCCATCGCGGATATCGATACGCGGCGTCTGACGCGCATTCTCCGCGAAAAGGGCGCGCAGAACGGTTGCGTCATGGCCGGCGCGGTGGACGAAGCCAAGGCCTTGGACGCCGCTCGCGCCTTTCCGGGGCTGGCCGGGATGGACCTTGCCAAAGTCGTGACCGCGCCTGCGCCCTACGAATGGACCGAGACCGAATGGAAACTCGGTCGCGGCTACGGTGCGCAGGCCGCGCCGCGCTTCCACGTCGTCGCCTACGATTACGGCGTCAAGCGCAACATCCTGCGCATGCTGGCCGAGCGCGGCTGCCGGCTGACCGTGTTGCCGGCGACCGCCAGTGCGGACGAGGCGCTGGCCTTGAAACCGGACGGCATTTTCCTGTCCAACGGCCCCGGCGACCCCGAGCCCTGCGATTACGCCATCCGCGCCATCGGCGAGCTGGTGACGACGAAAATTCCGCTGTTCGGTATCTGTCTCGGGCACCAGCTGCTCGCGCTTGCGTCGGGTGCCCGGACCGTCAAGATGAAGTTCGGCCACCATGGCGCCAACCATCCGGTGAAGGATCTCGACAGCGGCCGCGTCGCCATCACCAGCCAGAACCATGGCTTTGCGGTCGACGCTGCGACGCTGCCCGCCAACCTCCGCAGCACCCATGTCTCGCTGTTCGACGGCAGCCTGCAGGGCATTGCCCGTACCGATGCGCTGGCGTTCAGTTTTCAGGGACATCCGGAGGCGAGTCCGGGGCCGCACGACATGAGCTATCTGTTCGACCGCTTCATCCAGATGATGGCCGACCATACCGCCGCACACTGAACCATGCCCAAGCGCACCGACCTCGACAGCATTCTCATCATCGGCGCCGGCCCCATTGTCATCGGGCAAGCGTGCGAATTCGACTACTCTGGCGCACAGGCTTGCAAGGCACTGCGCGAGGAAGGCTACAAGGTCATCCTCGTCAACAGCAACCCGGCGACGATCATGACCGACCCGGATATGGCCGACGTGACCTACATCGAGCCCATCACCTGGCAGGTGCTTGAAAAAATCATCGCCAAGGAACGGCCCTCGGCGCTGTTGCCGACCATGGGCGGGCAGACGGCACTCAACTGCGCGCTCGATCTCGCCAAGCACGGCGTGCTCGAAAAATACGGCGTCGAGATGATCGGCGCGTCGAAGGAGGCCATCGACAAGGCCGAGGACCGCGAAAAGTTCAAAGCGGCCATGACCAGGCTCGGTCTCGGTTCGGCCCGCTCCGCCATCGCGCACAGCATGGAGGAGGCGTTGCAGGTTCAGGCGGCACTCGGTTTCCCGACCATCATCCGGCCGTCGTTCACCATGGGGGGCTCGGGCGGCGGCATCGCCTACAACAAGGATGAGTTCGTGGCCATCTGCGAACGCGGGCTTGAGGCGTCGCCCACGCACGAACTGCTGATCGAGGAATCACTGCTCGGCTGGAAAGAATATGAGATGGAGGTGGTGCGGGACCGCAAGGACAACTGCATCATCATCTGCTCCATCGAAAACTTCGATCCCATGGGCGTGCATACCGGGGACTCGATTACCGTGGCGCCGGCACAGACGCTGACCGACAAGGAATACCAGATCATGCGCGACGCCAGTCTGGCGGTATTGCGCGAGATCGGCGTCGATACCGGCGGCTCGAACGTGCAGTTCGCCACCAATCCGGCCGACGGCCGCATGGTGGTGATCGAGATGAATCCGCGCGTGTCGCGCTCCTCGGCGCTCGCCTCCAAGGCCACCGGGTTTCCCATCGCCAAGATCGCGGCCAAGCTCGCGGTCGGCTACACGCTGGACGAACTCCGCAACGACATCACTGGCGGCGCGACCCCGGCCTCGTTCGAGCCTTCCATCGATTATGTCGTGACCAAGGTGCCGCGCTTCGCTTTCGAGAAGTTTCCCCAGGCCGACGATCGTCTGACCACGCAGATGAAATCGGTGGGTGAGGTGATGGCGATGGGCCGCACGTTGCAGGAATCGTTGCAGAAAGCCCTGCGCGGCCTTGAAGTCGGCGCCGACGGGCTCGATCCGCGCACGACCGACCGCGAGGAGATCGAGGCCGAACTGATGTCGCCCGGGCCCGAACGCATCTGGTATGTGGGCGATGCATTCCGCGCCGGCATGTCGATCGATGAAGTGCATGCCGTTTCGAAAATCGATCCGTGGTTCCTCGACCAGATCCAGGCATTGATTGAAATGGAAACCGCACTGGCCAACCGGACGCTGACGGATGTCGGGGCCGACGAACTGCGCCGCCTCAAGCGTGCGGGCTTTTCCGATCGCCGGCTGGCAAAGCTGCTGGGCACCGATCAGCATGCGGTGCGCGCTCGCCGGGGCGAACTGGCGATCCACCCCGTCTACAAGCGGGTGGATACCTGTGCGGCCGAATTCGCCACGCAAACCGCCTACATGTATTCGACCTATGAGGAAGAATGCGAAGCACAGCCCGGCGACCGGAAAAAGATCATGGTACTGGGCGGCGGACCGAACCGGATCGGGCAGGGGATCGAATTCGACTACTGTTGCGTGCATGCGGCGCTCAGCCTGCGCGAATCAGGCTTCGAGACCATCATGGTCAATTGCAACCCGGAAACCGTATCGACCGACTACGACACTTCCGACCGGCTTTATTTCGAACCGCTGACGCTGGAAGACGTGCTGGAAATCGTGCGCATCGAGAAACCGGTCGGCGTGATCGTGCAGTACGGCGGCCAGACGCCGCTGAAACTCGCGCGCGATCTGGAAAAGAACGGGGTACCCATCATCGGTACCAGCCCGGACATGATCGATGCGGCCGAAGACCGCGAGCGTTTCCAGAAGATGCTGCACGACCTGGGCCTGAAGCAGCCGCCCAACCGCACTGCGCGCAACCCCGACAGCGCCATCCGCATGGCGGAAGAGATCGGATATCCGCTGGTGGTACGGCCTTCCTACGTGCTCGGCGGTCGCGCGATGGAGATCGTGCGCGAGGAGGCCGATCTGGTCCGTTACATGGCGGAGGCCGTCAAGGTGTCGAACGACAGCCCGGTGCTGCTCGACCGGTTTCTGAACGATGCGATCGAAGTCGACGTCGATGCCCTGTCCGACGGCGAGCAGGTGGTGATCGGCGGCATCATGCAGCACATCGAGCAGGCGGGGGTGCACTCCGGCGACTCGGCCTGTTCCCTGCCGCCCTACAGCCTGTCGGACGAACTGCAGGACGAGCTCCGGCGGCAGACGGTGGCCATGGCGAAAGCGCTCAAAGTCTGCGGTCTGATGAACGTGCAGTTCGCGATCCAGGGCGAAACGGTCTACGTACTGGAAGTGAACCCGCGCGCCTCTCGCACCGTACCCTATGTTTCCAAGGCCATCGGCGCGCCGCTGGCAAAAATCGCCGCACGCGCCATGGCAGGTCTTTCGCTGAAATCGCAGGGTTTCGAGAAGGAAATCATTCCGCCTTACTATTGTGTGAAGGAAGCCGTGTTTCCGTTCCGCAAGTTTCCGGGCGTCGATACCATTCTCGGTCCCGAGATGAAATCGACCGGCGAAGTGATGGGGGTGGGGGACAATTTCGGCGAAGCTTTCGTCAAGTCACAGCTGGCTTCCAGCGACGGTTTGCCGAAAGCGGGTGGACGGGCTTTCATCAGCGTGCGTTCCAGCGATCGCGACGCCATCGTCGAGGTGGCGCAGGGCTTGCGCGATCTGGGCTTCAGTCTGGTCGCCACCCGGGGCACGGCGCAGACCATCGAATCGGCCGGCATTCCGGTCGCGGTGGTCAACAAGGTCAAGGAAGGCCGGCCGCACATCGTCGACATGATCAAGAACGGCGACATCGATTTCATCGTCAATGTCGTCGAAGACAAGAAGGCAGTGAAGGATTCCTATGCCATCCGCGCCGAAGCACTGGCGCGGCGCGTGGTCTACTTCACCACATTGGCGGGCGCGCATGCCGCATGCCTGGGCATGCGGCATGGCAGTGAGCTCGAAGTGTATTCCCTGCAGTCGCTGCACCAGCGTTTGCACTGAACCTAACAGGGCAACACCGTGAACAAGTTTCCACTTACCGTGATTGGCGCCGAGAAACTGCGCGTCGAATTGCAGCATCTGAAGTCGGTCGAGCGGCCGTCCGTGATCCAGGCAATTGCCGAGGCGCGTGCGCAGGGCGACCTGTCGGAAAACGCCGAGTACGATGCTGCCAAGGAAAAACAGGGCTTCATCGAGGGCCGCATCGCCGAACTCGAAGGCAAGCTGTCGAATGCGCAGATCATCGACCCGACCACGCTCGACGCCGACGGCCGTATCGTGTTTGCAGCAACGGTCGAGCTGGAGGATATCGAATCGGGCGACACCGTCACCTATCAGATCGTCGGTGACGACGAGGCCGATATCAAGTCGGGCAAGATCTCCGTATCCTCGCCCATTGCGCGGGCCCTGATCGGAAAATATGCCGGCGATGCCGTCGATGTGCAGGCGCCCGGCGGCGTGCGGCAGTACGAAGTCCTTGACGTACGCTACGTCTGATGCGGCGTTTCTGGGACGGCCTCGCGGGCGTGCTGCTGGTTCTGTGGATCGGCGGCATGTGGGCCATCGGCTACATCGCCGCGCCGGTGCTCTTCACCAGCCTCGAAGACAAACAGCTGGCCGGTAACCTGGCGGGCCGGCTGTTCGAAATCGGGGCGTGGATCGGCATTGCAGCCGCGGTCTATCTGCTGATTTATCGCATTGCGCGCGATGGCGGTTCCGCACTCAAAACCCTGTTCTTCTGGGCGGTGGCTTTGATGCTCGTCCTCACGCTGGCAGGGCATTTCGGTATTGCGCCCATCATGCAGGGTTTGAAAGACCAGGCTCTGCCGCAGGCGGTGATGCAGAGCGTGTTCGCGGACCGCTTCACCCGCTGGCACGGTATATCGAGCATCCTGTATCTGATCCAGAGCGCGCTTGGGTTGCTGCTGGTCTGGCGCGCGCAGCTTGCGCGCTGAAGTTTCAGGCCGGCAGGGCGATCACGGGTTTGGCTGCCGGGCGGTAAATCACCAGCATCTTGCCGATCTGTTGGACAGGCGCCGCGCCGGCTGCGGTGCAGATCTCCGCCATCCAGGCGCGCCGGGTTTCGGCAGCGTCTGCAGCGGCCTTGATCTTGATCAGTTCGTGCGCGGCGAGACTGCGTTCGATTTCCTTCAGAACGGCGGGCGTCAGGCCGTGAGTCCCGATCATGACCACCGGCTGCAGCGCATGGGCCAGCCCTTTCAGATATTGCCGCTGGGCGGGCGAGAGTGATTTCATGCGGATTCCTTCAATCGAGGCCGGATTGTAGCCGATAAGTACGGACAGACATGGCGCAGAAACCGAAACGTACCAAATCGGGTCGTGCCTGGATGCACGAGCATGTGACCGACCCCTACGTCAAAAAGGCGCAGATGGACGGTTATCGTTCGCGGGCGGCTTACAAACTGCTCGAAATCGATGCACGGGACCATCTTCTGAAGCCCGGGATGACCGTGGTCGATCTGGGGGCGGCGCCCGGGAGCTGGTGTCAGGTGGCTGCGCGGAAAATGAAGGGGCAGGGCAGGATGCTGGCGATCGACCTGTTGCCGGTTGCGGCCATGCCGGGCGTAGAGAGTCTGGAGGGCGATTTCACCGAGCCCGCAGCCCTGAACTGGCTGACGGAACGGCTGCAATCCGGACGGGTCGACCTTGTATTGAGCGACATGGCGCCCAATATGAGTGGCGTGGGTCTGCGCGATCAGGCCCGCCATTATGAATTGTGCGATCTGGCGCTGGATTTCGCGGTACAGTGGCTGAAACCGGATGGGGATTTCCTCGTCAAAGTGTTCCAGGGCGTCGGGTTCGAGGTTTTCCGGCGCAGCATGCAGGCCGCGTTCGTGCAGGTGGCGATCCGAAAGCCGGATGCCTCGCGCGATCGCAGTGCCGAGGTATACCTGTTGGGCCGGCGCTTGCGGAACGCGGATGATCCCGCCGTGACAAGCGCGGACGAAGGGGTTTAGAATCAGTCTAAATGCGTCGGTTTCGACGCCGTGTAAAAGCGCTGCAACCGGCGCGAAGGAGCAAACGTGAACAATCTGTCCAAGAACATCGCCATCTGGCTGATCATCGCCGTCGTGCTGATGACGGTGTTCAACCAGTTCGGCGCCCAGCGAACTGCGCAATCGCAGATGCCGTACTCGCAGTTCATCGAGGAAGTGCGGTCGCAGCAGATCACCAAGGTTACGATCGAAGGCAATGTGCTGAAAGGTCAGCGCAGCGACGGCCAGCGGTTCACCAGCTATGCGCCGAGCGATCCCTGGATGGTGTCCGACCTGTTGAAGAACGGCGTCCAGATCGAGGCCAAGCCCGAAGAGCAGCCGTCGTTCCTGATGAGCCTGTTCATCTCATGGTTCCCCATGCTGCTGCTGATCGGCGTATGGATTTTCTTCATGCGCCAGATGCAGGGCGGCGGCCGCGGCGGCGCCTTCTCGTTCGGCAAGAGCCGTGCGCGCCTTCTCGACGAAAATAGCAATCCGGTCACGTTCGCCGATGTTGCCGGGTGTGACGAAGCCAAGGAGGACGTTGCCGAACTGGTCGATTTTCTGAAGGATCCGTCCAAATTCCAGAAGCTCGGTGGCCGCATTCCGCGCGGCGTGCTGATGGTCGGCCCGCCCGGTACCGGCAAGACGCTGCTCGCGCGTTCCATCGCAGGCGAAGCCAAGGTGCCGTTTTTCAGCATCTCGGGTTCCGATTTCGTCGAGATGTTCGTCGGTGTGGGGGCGGCCCGCGTGCGCGACATGTTCGAACAGGCCAAGAAGAATTCGCCCTGCATCATCTTCATCGACGAGATCGATGCGGTCGGCCGTCAGCGTGGTGCAGGCCTGGGTGGCGGCAACGACGAACGCGAACAGACGCTGAACCAGCTGCTGGTCGAGATGGACGGCTTCGAGGCGACCACGGGCGTGATCGTGATCGCCGCGACCAACCGACCCGACGTGCTTGACCCCGCACTCTTGCGCCCTGGCCGTTTCGACCGCCAGGTGGTGGTCGGCCTGCCGGATATCCGGGGCCGCGAGCAGATTCTGCTGGTTCACATGCGCAAGGTACCGGTGGCACCCGATGTGCGCGCCGATATCCTGGCCCGCGGCACCCCCGGCATGTCCGGTGCGGATCTGGCCAACCTCGTCAATGAGGCGGCCCTGTTTGCGGCGCGCAGCAGCAAGCGTCTGGTGGATATGGACGATTTCGAGCGCGCCAAGGACAAGATTTTCATGGGTGCCGAACGCAAGTCCATGGTGATCACGCCCGAGGACAAGAAGAAAACTGCCTATCACGAGTCGGGCCACGCCGTGATCGGCATGACGCTGCCGGGCTGCGATCCTGTGCACAAGGTGACGGTGATTCCGCGCGGCCGTGCGCTGGGCGTGACCATGTCCCTGCCGGAACAAGATCGTTTCAGCCTTTACCAGGACCAGATGCTGTCCCAGATCAGCATGCTGTTCGGCGGCCGCGTTGCGGAGGAAATTTTCGTCGGCAGCATCTCGACCGGCGCGTCCAACGATTTCGAACGCGCCACCAGTATCGCGCGCGACATGGTGACGCGTTACGGCATGTCGAAAGCGCTCGGTCCGATGGTCTATGGCGAGAACGAAGGCGAGGTTTTCCTCGGCCGTTCCGTGACCACGCACAAGAACATGAGCGAAGCGACGATGCAGAAGGTCGATGCGGAAATCCGCCGTATCCTCGACGAACAGTACGAACTCGCGCGCAAAATCCTGACCGACAACCGTGACAAGGTCGAGGCGATGACCGCTGCGTTGCTGGAATACGAAACGATCGATGCCGACCAGATCGGCGACATCATGGCCGGCCGCGCGGTGCGTCCGCCCAAGCCTTCAGCCACGCCGCAGCCCCCCGCGAGCGGGGGGGACAAGCCGAGTGCGCCGGCGCCTACTGCGCAGCCCGCACAGGAAACCTGATCGGGGCACGGCAGCGATTACAATGGAGAGGCTTCGGCCTCTCTTTTTTATATCCGTGTTCCACGCTGGCACCCATCGATTCTCACTCACCCGTCCCCTGATCATGGGGATCGTCAACACCACGCCCGATTCGTTTTCGGATGGTGGCGTCTGCTTCGACGCTGGTCCGGCAATCACGCATGCGCTCAAGCTCGCCGAGGCTGGCGCCGATATTCTCGACATCGGCGGAGAGTCGACCCGGCCGGGTGCGCGGGCCGTCTCGGCGGATGAAGAAATTCGCCGCGTGCTGCCGGTAATCGAGGCGCTGGCAGGCAGAGGTTTGTGCGTATCCATCGACACACGCAAGCCGGAGGTGATGCAGGCCGCGATCGCGGCGGGCGCATCCATGGTCAACGACGTTGCGGCTTTGCGGGAACCGGGTGCTGTCGGGATCGTGGCGGCTTCACAGGTGGCGGTTTGTCTGATGCACATGCAGGGCGAACCCGGGAGCATGCAGGCGGCGCCGACGTATGTGGACGTGGTCAGAGAGGTTGGGGATTTTCTTGTGGCGAGGGTCGCGGTCTGCGAAGCGGCGGGCATGGCGCGGAACCGCCTGATGGTCGACCCCGGGTTCGGGTTCGGCAAGACGCTGGCGCACAATCTGAGTCTGCTGTCGCATTTGGACAGGCTGGTGCCTGCGGATGTGCCGGTGATGGCCGGCATGTCGCGCAAGTCCATGTTGGGCGTGTTGACCGGGCGCGGCGTCGACGATCGCGAGTTCGCGGGTGTGGCGGCCCATCTGGCTGCCGTCATGCGCGGCGCGCGCGCCGTGCGCGTACACGATGTGGCCGCCATGCGCGATGCGCTGGCGGTATGGAATGCCTTGGAGGGTGAAGTAGATGGGACGTAAATATTTTGGCACGGATGGCGTGCGCGGGCGTGTCGGTGAATCGCCGATCACGCCGGAATTCGTGATGCATCTGGGCTATGCGGCCGGCCAGGTGCTGGTGGCGGATCGGGGCAGTCTGCCGCCGAATCAGCATCCCACCGTTCTGATCGGCAAGGACACCCGGATTTCCGGCTACATGCTGGAAGCCGCACTGGAGGCTGGATTGACGGCGGCAGGCGTCAATGTGCTGATGACCGGGCCGATGCCGACGCCAGCCGTGGCCTATCTGACGCGTGCGCTGCGGCTGCAGGCGGGTGTGGTGATCTCCGCTTCGCACAATCCCTTCGAGGACAACGGCATCAAGTTTTTCTCCGAAAACGGGCAGAAATTGCCGGACAGCGTGGAGGAAGCCATCGAGGCCCGGCTCGATCAGCCGATCGTGACCGTCGAGGCCCGTCAGCTCGGACGTGCGCGGCGCATCGAGGATGCAGCGGCGCGCTATATCGAATTCTGCAAGAGCACCTTCCCGAATCATCTCGACCTGCGTGGCCTGCGTATCGTGGTCGATTGCGCCAACGGCGCCACGTACCACGTTGCGCCGCATGTATTGCACGAACTGGGCGCGGAAGTCATTGCCATCGGCAATGCGCCGAACGGTTTCAATATCAACGACGAATGTGGGGCGACGCATACCCGGGCCTTGTCGGATGCGGTCCGCACGCACCGCGCAGATCTCGGCATTTCGCTCGACGGCGACGGCGACCGTCTGATGATGGCGGACTCGAGCGGCCGGATTTACGATGGCGACCAGCTCGTTTACGTGATTGCACGCCACCGCATCCAGACCGGCTACATGAAAGGCGGGGTGGTCGGGACGCTGATGACCAACCTGGGGACGGAGCATGCCCTGCGGCGCATCGATATCCCGTTCGAACGGGCCAAGGTCGGCGACCGTTACGTCCTGGAGCGTCTGCAGGCCAACGGCTGGACGCTGGGCGGCGAGACGTCGGGCCATATCCTGTGCCTGGACAAGCACACCACCGGAGATGGCATTGTGTCCGCGTTGCAGGTGCTGCGCGCCCTGCGTGAATCGGGCACGACGCTGGATGCCTTTACGGCCGACCTCGAAAGCTACCCCCAGGTCATGATCAACGTGCCGGTATCCAGGGGCTTCAAGCTTGACGCTTCGTCCTCGGTTGGCGCCTCGGTCGCGGACATCGAGGCCACGCTCAATGGCAGTGGCCGCGTGGTTCTGCGTGCCTCGGGTACCGAGCCGCTGATCCGCGTGATGGTTGAGGGGCGGGATGCCGCGCAGGTGCGTGATCTGGCCGAAACCCTTGCCAATACTGTCAAGCAGGCCGCCGCAGGGTGATTCTCCGACCTGAAATATAACTGTAATATTCGCCCGATAGTATTGGCGTCGCCGATGCGGCAACGTCAAAACTACCGGAGATATTACATGCTTGATTTCGACAAACTGGCCCGGGGCACGCTGGCTGCGGCCGTGGGTCTGGCCTTTTCGGTGAGCGCGCTGGCCGCCGATATCACGGGCGCGGGCGCAACCTTCCCCTATGCCGTGTATACCAAGTGGGCCGAGGCTTATCAGAGCGCCACGGGGAACAAGGTCAATTATCAAGGCATCGGTTCTTCCGGCGGGGTCAAGCAGATCAAGGCCAAGACCGTCGATTTCGGTGGAACGGACGCTCCGGTCAAGGAAGAGGATCTGGATGCCGCAAGCCTGGTTCAGGTGCCGACGGTGATGGGAGGCGTCACTATCGTGATGAACGTGCCCGGCTTCAAGTCCGGGCAGATCAGGCTGGATGGCACCACCGCCGCCAACATCTTCCGCGGCGCCATCACCAAGTGGAACGATCCCGCCATTGCCGCATTGAATCCGGGCGCAAATCTGCCGAACCTTGCGATCACGGTGGCGCACCGTTCCGACGGTTCGGGTACGACCTTCGCCTTCTCGAACTATCTGGCCAAGCAATCCCTGCCGTTCAAGCGCGACGTCGGCGCCGGCAATAACGTGAACTGGCCGGTCAATGCAGTCGGGGGCAAGGGCAATCCCGGAGTGGCGGCCAACGTGCAGAAAATCAAGGGCGCGATCGGCTACGTGGACATTGCGGACGCCATGAAAAACAACATGGATTTCGTTGCGCTGAAGAACAAGGCCGGCAACTTCATCGTGCCGAACCAGCAGGCCGTGGCCGATGCCGCCGCGGGTGCCAACTTCAAGGTCAAGGGCATGGCACCGGACCTGCTCGACCAGACGCACAAGAACGCCTGGCCGATCACCACGGCCACCTACATGCTGGCTTACGAGAAGGGCGGCGATGCCACGAAACAGAAAGGCGTCGTGGATTTCTTCACGTGGTCGCTCAACAATGGCCAGAAAATGGCCGAGGAGCTGGGGTTCGTGCCGCTGCCGCCCAATGTGGTGAAGATGGTCGAAGCCGAAATGAAGAACATCAAATAAGACCAGGAACCTGAGTCGCGGATGGCCAGCAATCGGCCATCTGGGAAAGCGCCCCCGGTACGGGGCGTTTCCCCAGATAACAACCCGAACCAAGGCATTCCACGTGAGCGAGCTCGACGCAACAGGCGGCGGCGATCTGCACCTCAAGCAGGTCCAGAAATTTCGGCTGCAGGACAAGTTTTTCCACCATGCCACGCAGCTCTTCGCCCTGGTAGTGCTGGCGGCGCTGGTGGGCATTCTGATCTCCCTTGCCATCGAAGCCTGGCCCAGCCTGAAGGCTTTCGGCCCTTCGTTTCTGTGGACCAATATCTGGAGCGTGCCCGATAGCGAATTCGGGGCGCTTGCGGCCATCTACGGTACTGTCGTCACATCCGTGCTCGCGCTGGTCGTCGCCGTGCCGGTCAGCTTCGGGATCGCCCTGTTTCTGACCGAGACCTGTCCGATCTGGCTGCGCCGTCCGCTCGGCACGGCGATCGAGCTGCTTGCGGGCGTCCCCTCGATCATTTACGGCATCTGGGGACTGTTCGTGTTTGCACCGCTGTTCGCCGAGCATATCCAGCCGCCTTTGCAGAATCTGCTCGGTGACGTGCCCGTGATCGGCGGCTGGTTTGCCGGTCCGCCGATCGGCATCGGCATCATGACGGCCAGCATCGTGCTGGCACTGATGGTCATTCCCTTCATCGCCTCGGTGATGCGCGACGTGTTCGAGACCGTGCCGGATGTGCTGAAGGAATCGGCCTACGGCGTCGGCTGTACCACCTGGGAAGTCGTGCGCAACATCGTGCTGCCTTATACGCGCGTCGGCGTCATCGGCGGCATCATGCTGGGACTGGGACGCGCACTGGGCGAGACGATGGCGGTGACTTTCGTTATCGGCAACGCCAACCGTATCGTCGGCAGCCTGTTCGCGCCCGGGACTTCCATCGCATCCACGCTCGCGAACGAATTCGGCGAAGCCGACCCCGGCCTGCATATCGCCTCGCTGTTTGCCCTGGGCCTGATTCTGTTCGTGATTTCCTTTATCGTGCTCGCAATTTCGCGCTGGCTGATCAGCCGGAGCATGGGTTCGGAGGGGCTGTAGACATGATCAGCCTGTATACAAAGCGCATCTGGATCAACCGGATAGGCATCACGCTGTCCATGCTCGCGATGAGCATCGGTCTGATCGCACTGCTGTGGATTCTGTGGACACTGTTCTCGAAAGGCTTCGCCGCATTGTCGTGGAGCCTGTTCACCCAGGATACGCCCGCTCCGGGGTCGGAAGGCGGCGGACTGCGCAATGCCATCGTCGGCAGTGGCCTGATCCTGCTGTTCTCGATGCTGATTTCCACGCCCATCGGCATTCTGGCAGGCATCTATCTCGCGGAGTTCGGCCGCGTCTCGAAATTCGCCGCCTTCACCCGTTTCATGACCGACATCATGTTGTCGGCACCATCCATCGTGATCGGCCTGTTCGTCTACGCGCTGTTCGTGGCCACGACCGGTGGATTTTCCGGATGGGCCGGCGCGCTGGCACTCGCACTGATTGCGATCCCGGTCATCGTGCGCACCACCGAAAACATGCTCAAGCTGGTGCCGACCAGTCTGCGCGAGGCCGCATTCGCCGTTGGTGCGCCGCGCTGGAAAGTATCGCTGTCCGTAACACTCCGAGCCGTCAAGGCCGGGGTGGTGACAGGTGTGCTGCTGGCGATGGCGCGCATCACCGGTGAAACCGCCCCCTTGCTGTTCACCGCACTGAACAACCAGTTCTTCAGCGCCAATATGTCCGAACCCATGGGCAACCTGCCGGTGGTGATCTACCAGTTCGCGCTGAGCCCGTACGACAACTGGATCAATCTGGCCTGGGGCGGAGCCCTGCTGATCGCCTTGCTGGTTCTGGCCGTCAATATCGGCGTGCGCGTCGCATTCCGCAACAAGGACAAACGTTAATTTCCGGAGCCCCCGATGCCCGACCAAGCTACGCCCGCCATCGAAAACGCCGCGCTGCAAATCCGCAACCTGGATTTCTTCTACGGCGAGTTCAAGGGACTCAAGAACGTCAATCTCGACATCGCGCACAAAAAGGTTACAGCCTTCATCGGCCCGTCCGGTTGCGGCAAGTCCACGCTGCTGCGCACCTTCAATCGCATGTACGACCTTTACCCGGGACAGCGCGCGGAAGGCGAAATCCTGTTCCATGGCCGCAACCTGCTGGACCGAAAGCAGGATGTGAATCTCGTGCGCGCCAAGATCGGCATGGTGTTCCAGAAGCCCACGCCATTCCCGATGACGATCTATGAAAACATCGCCTTCGGCGTGCGCCTGTACGACCGTATTTCCCGCAGCGAAATGGACGATCGCGTCGAATGGGCCCTGAACAAGGCTGCGCTCTGGAACGAGGTGAAGGACAAGCTCAATCAGAGCGGCCTGTCGCTTTCGGGCGGGCAGCAGCAGCGTCTGTGCATCGCGCGCGCCGTTGCCGTCAAGCCTGAGATCGTGCTGCTCGACGAACCGACCTCGGCGCTGGATCCGATTTCAACGGCCAAGGTAGAGGAGCTTATCAACGAGCTGAAGAGCGATTACACGATCGCCATCGTGACCCACAACATGCAGCAGGCGGCGCGAATTTCCGATTACACCGCTTTCATGTATCTCGGCGAATTGGTCGAGTTCAACGAGACCGGAACGATCTTCATGCGACCCGGCAAGAAGCAGACCGAGGACTACATTACCGGCCGTTTCGGCTGAGGTAGACCGCATGCGCGCGGGGCCCGGCGGTTGACCGCCGGGCCCCGCGCGTTTACCATCGCGCACTTTTGTTTGGCGGACTTTCGCACGGGATCGATGATGCGCAAGAAGCTTGTGGCAGGAAACTGGAAAATGCATGGCAGCCTGGCGGACAACGCCGCGTTGCTGGCGGCAATCAAACCCGCGCTGGCCGGGATCGAGGCCGTGGTATGCGTACCCTTTCCCTACCTTGCCCAGGTGCAGGCCGCATTGGCCGGTTCCTCGGTCGCTTGGGGCGCGCAGAATCTGTCCGAGCAGCCCAAGGGGGCTTTCACGGGCGAGGTGTCGGCGGCCATGCTGCAGGATTTCGGTTGCCGCTATGTGATCGTTGGCCACTCCGAGCGCCGCAGCCTGTACGGCGAGTCGGACGCGGTCGTGGCGAAAAAATATCTCGCGGCACAGGTTGCGGGAATGACGCCCATCCTGTGTGTGGGTGAATCGCTCGATGAGCGTGAATCGGGCGTGACCGAACAGGTGGTTGCACGTCAGCTCGATGCCGTGATCGACGCGGCGGGCGTGGCGTCGCTCGCCCGTGCAGTCGTTGCCTATGAGCCGGTCTGGGCGATCGGCACCGGCAAGACCGCAACACCGGCGCAGGCCCAGGCCGTCCATGCCTTCATTCGCGGCCGGATCGCGACGCTCGACAAAAGCGTGGCCGAGGGACTGACGATCCAGTACGGGGGTAGCGTGAAGGCCTCGAATGCGGCAGAATTGATGGCTCAGCCGGATATAGACGGTGGCCTGATCGGCGGCGCTTCGCTGATTGCGGACGAATTCGTGGCCATCTGCAAAGCGGCAGCCCGCTAGTACGGAATTTCATGGAAACCCTAGTCTGGATCGTTCACATCATCGTGGCCGTCGCGGTCGTCGTGTTGGTGCTCTTGCAGCACGGCAAGGGCGCCGACATGGGGGCGGCGTTTGGCAGCGGTTCGGCCGGCAGCCTGTTCGGCTCCAGCGGCTCGGCGAACTTTCTGAGTCGCAGCACGGCCATTCTTGCGACGCTGTTTTTCCTGACCAGCATGGGGCTGGCTTACTACGGCCTCAAGCATCACAAGCCAAGCAGCAGCGTGACTGACAGAACGACCGTACCGGTGCCGGCGCAGACCGTACCCGCGGCGCCTGTGCCGGGCGGCGACTCCAAGGCGGGAGACATTCCGAAGTAGATTTCTTGAAGTTCAATCGGTTGGGCGCAAGCCCAGCGGCCGACGTGGTGGAATTGGTAGACACGCTATCTTGAGGGGGTAGTGACGCAAGTCGTGCGAGTTCGAGTCTCGCCGTCGGCACCATCAAATTTCCTGATTCGCCCATTAGCCTCTGCTATCAGTTAACTTATTGATTAATCAGAGCTAATGGGTGTTTTTACGGCTTGACACCGGGCGCGCCGGACTAATACACTCCGGGGCATACCATAATTAATTATGTTGCTGCCCGGCAGGGCGCGTTGGAGGAACCCCGGTGCTGGAGAATTATCTCCCTATTCTGTTGTTCATCCTGGTCGGGCTGGCGTTCGGCATAGTGCCCATCCTGGCAGGAGGCCTGCTGGCGCCGCACCGCCCCGACAGCGAGAAACTGTCTCCTTACGAGTGTGGTTTCGAAGCGTTCGAGGATGCGCGCATGAAATTCGATGTGCGCTACTACCTCGTGGCGATTCTCTTCATCCTGTTCGATCTGGAGATCGCGTTCCTTTTTCCCTGGGCCATCGTGCTTGAAGAGATCGGCTTGGCCGGTTTCGTGGCCATGATGGTTTTCCTGGGCATCCTGGTCGTCGGCTTCATTTACGAATGGATGCGCGGCGCGCTGGAGTGGGAATGAACGCGCGCGCGCCCCATTCTAGAATCCGAGGAGTCCACCGGTGAGCATCGAGGGTGTTCTCGAGCAGGGCTTTGTCACGGCGAAGGCAGACCAGCTTATCAATTACATGCGTACCGGCTCGATGTGGCCGATGACTTTCGGTCTCGCATGTTGCGCGGTCGAGATGATGCAGGCCGGTGCGTCGCGCTACGATCTCGACCGTTTCGGCATCGTGTTTCGCCCCAGCCCCCGGCAGTCGGATGTCATGATCGTGGCTGGCACGCTGTGCAACAAGATGGCACCGGCGCTGCGCAAGGTCTATGACCAGATGGCGGAGCCGCGCTGGGTCATATCGATGGGCTCATGCGCCAACGGCGGCGGGTACTACCATTATTCCTATTCGGTCGTACGCGGCTGCGACCGTATCGTGCCGGTCGATATCTACGTACCGGGTTGTCCGCCCACTGCGGAAGCGCTGCTGTTCGGCATCATCCAGTTGCAGAACAAGATCAGGCGCACGAACACGATCGCCCGCTGAGACGCCGCATGCCGCAAACCCTGCAAGCCCTGTCCTTGTCCATCGAAACCGCGCTTGGCGATGCGTTGACGCAGATTTTCGTTCGGCTTGACGAACTGACGCTGATCGTCAGGCCGCAGCGCTATGCCGAAGCGATGCGCATGCTGCGCGATCACCCTGAATGCCGCTTCGAGCTGATGATCGACCTCTGCGGCGTCGACTATTCGGCCTACGGTGATGGCGCATGGGGCGGCGCGCGTTACGGCGTGATCGTGCATCTTCTGTCGGTGAGCCTCAACCAGCGTGTGCGCGTGCGCGTGTTTTGCGCCGACGACGATCTGCCGGTCGTGGCCTCGATGGTCGATATCTGGCCTGCGGCCAACTGGTATGAACGCGAGGCCTTCGATCTCTACGGCATCGTGTTCGAAGGGCATCCGGATCTGCGTCGCATCCTGACCGATTACGGTTTCATCGGCCATCCGTTCCGCAAGGATTTTCCGCTTTCGGGCTATGTCGAAATGCGTTACGACCCGACTCAGCAGCGCGTGATCTACCAGCCGGTATCGATCGAGCCGCGCGAAATCACGCCCCGCATCGTGCGCGACGAAAGCTACGGAGGCGACCGCTGATGGCGGAAATCCGCAACTACACGATGAATTTCGGCCCCCAGCATCCGGCCGCGCACGGCGTGCTGCGCCTGGTGCTGGAACTGGACGGCGAGGTGATCCAGCGTGCCGATCCGCACATCGGCCTGCTGCATCGCGCCACCGAGAAATTGGCCGAGCACAAGACCTTCATCCAGTCCGTCCCCTACATGGATCGCCTCGACTACGTGTCGATGATGGTCAACGAACATGCCTACGTGATGGCGATCGAGCGGCTGCTCGGCATCAAGGTGCCCGAGCGCGCGCAGTACATCCGCGTACTGTTCGACGAGATCACCCGCATCCTGAATCACCTCCTGTGGCTCGGCGCACACGCGCTCGACGTCGGCGCGATGACGGTCTTTCTCTATGCCTTCCGCGAGCGCGAGGATCTGATGGACTGCTACGAGGCGGTGTCCGGTGCACGCATGCACGCGGCCTATTATCGGCCGGGCGGCGTCTACCGCGATCTGCCGGACAGCATGCCGCAGTATCAGGCCCAGCACACCCGCAACGAGCCGACGCTGCGCGAGATGAACGTGAACCGCCAGGGCTCGCTGCTGGATTTCATCGAGGATTTCGCCAGCCGCTTCCCGGCCTACGTCGACGAGTACGAAACGCTGCTTACCGATAACCGCATCTGGAAGCAGCGCACGGTCGGCATCGGCGTCGTTTCGCCCGAGCGTGCACAGGCTTTGGGCTTTACTGGCCCGATGCTGCGCGGGTCCGGCATCGAATGGGACCTGCGCAAGAAACAGCCCTATGAAGTCTACGACCGCATGGATTTCGACATCCCCGTCGGCACCAACGGCGACTGCTACGACCGCTATCTCGTGCGCGTCGAGGAAATGCGCCAGTCCAACCGCATCGTCAGGCAGTGTGTCGACTGGCTGCGCAAGAACCCCGGCCCGGTCATCACCGCCAACCACAAGGTGGCGCCGCCGGACCGGCTGTCGATGAAGACCAACATGGAAGAGCTGATCCACCATTTCAAGCTCTTCACCGAAGGCATGCACGTGCCGGCCGGCGAAGCCTACGCGGCGGTCGAGCATCCCAAGGGTGAGTTCGGCATCTATCTTGTCTCGGATGGCGCGAACAAACCCTACCGCCTCAAAATCCGCGCGCCGGGCTTCCCGCATCTGGCCGCACTCGACGAAATGGCGCGCGGCCACATGATCGCCGACGTGGTAGCGATCATCGGCACGCAGGACATCGTATTCGGGGAGATCGACCGCTGATGCTGTCAAACGAGTCGCTCGCGGCCATCGACGCCGAAGTCGCCAAATACCCTGCCGACCAGAAGCAGTCGGCGGTGATGGGCGCGCTGCGCATCGCGCAGGCGGAAAAGGGCTGGCTGAATCCGGAGTTGATCGAGTACGTGGCGCACTATCTCGACATGCCGCCGATCGCGGCTTACGAGGTCGCCACGTTTTACAACATGTATGACACCCGGCCGGTGGGACGGCACAAGATCACGCTGTGCACCAATCTGCCGTGCCTGCTCATGGGGGCGGGCGAACTGGGCGAACACCTGAAAAAGAAACTGGGCGTCGAGTTCGGCGAAACCACAGAAGACGGGCGGTATACGCTGAAGGAAGGCGAATGCATGGGTGCCTGCGGCGATGCGCCGATGTGCCTGCACAACAACCACACCATGCATACGCAGCTCACGCCGGAAACGGTCGATGTGCTGCTCGATGAACTGAAATGACGGTCCGGCCGATATGAGTCTGCTCACCCCTACCGTCAAGGTCTGCACCTGGACCCAGGAACACGACGATCCGGCCGCGCTGGCGACCTATGTCGCGAACGGCGGCTATGCTGCACTGCGCCGTATCGTCACGGAAAAAATGCCGGGCGACGACATCATTGCCGAACTCAAGACCAGTGCATTGCGCGGTCGCGGCGGGGCGGGCTTTCCGACCGGCCTCAAGTGGAGCTTCATGCCGCGCGCGTTTCCCGGCGACAAATACATCGTCTGCAACAGCGACGAGGGTGAGCCGGGCACGTTCAAGGATCGCGACATCCTGCGCTACAACCCGCACCAGCTCATCGAGGGGATGGCCATCGCGGGCTATGTGCTGGGCGCACGCACGGGATACAACTACATTCACGGTGAAATCTTCGATATCTACCGGATCTTCGAGCGCGCACTGAACGAGGCGCGCGAAGCGGGCTATCTCGGCGACAATCTCTTCGGTACCGATTTCTGCTTCCAGCTCCATGCGCACCATGGCTACGGCGCCTACATCTGTGGCGAGGAGACGGCGCTGCTGGAATCGATCGAAGGCAAGAAAGGCCAGCCGCGCTTCAAGCCCCCGTTCCCGGCGAGCTTCGGCCTTTACGGCAAGCCGACCACGATCAACAACACCGAGACGCTCGCTTCCGTGCCCTGGATCGTTCAGCACGGCGGCCAGGCCTTTCTCGAACTGGGCAAGCCGAACAACGGCGGCCCCAAGATGTTCTCGGTCTCCGGTCACGTCAACAATCCGGGCAATTTCGAAGTGCCGCTGGGCACGCCGTTTCCGCAATTGCTGGAAATGGCCGGCGGCGTGCGCAAGGGGCACAGGCTCAAAGCCGTCATCCCCGGCGGTTCGTCCGCGCCCGTGCTGCCGGCGGATATCATGATGGACTGCACGATGGATTTCGATTCCATCGCCAAGGCCGGCTCCATGCTCGGTTCGGGCGCGGTCATCGTGATGGACGAAACGACCTGCATGGTGCGTGCGCTCGAACGGCTCTCGTACTTCTACCATGAGGAGTCCTGTGGCCAGTGCACGCCCTGCCGCGAAGGCACCGGCTGGATGTACCGCGTGATCCACCGTATCGAACACGGCCAGGGCCGGCCCGATGACTTGGAACTGCTCAACAGCGTGGCCGGCCGGATCGGCGGTCACACCATCTGTGCCCTGGGCGACGCTGCGGCGATGCCCGTGCAGAGTTTCCTCAAGCATTTCGGCGACGAGTTCGCGTTCCACGTCGAACACAAGCGGTGCAAGGTGTAAGCATGGCGAAACTCAACATCGAAATCGACGGCAAGCCGCTCCAGGTCGAGAGCGGCGGCACCATCATGGATGCGGCCAACATGGCGGGCATCGCGATTCCGCATTTCTGCTACCACAAGAAACTGTCGATCGCCGCGAATTGCCGCATGTGTCTGGTGCAGGTGGAGAAGGCGCCCAAGCCGCTGCCGGCTTGCGCCACGCCGGTCACCGAAGGCATGAAAGTCTTTACCCGCTCGGACTACGCCGTCAAGGCGCAGAAAAGCGTGATGGAATTCCTGCTGATCAACCATCCGCTCGATTGCCCGATCTGCGATCAGGGCGGCGAATGCACGCTGCAGGATCTGGCGGTCGGTTACGGCGGCTCGTCGTCGCGCTATCAGGAAATCAAGCGCGTGGTGCGCGAAAAGAATCTCGGTCCCTTGATCGCGACCGACATGACGCGCTGCATCCACTGCAGCCGCTGCGTGCGTTTCGGCCAGGAAATCGCCGGCGTCATGGAGCTCGGCATGGCCGGACGCGGCGAGCATACCGAGGTCATGCCTTTCCTCGAGACCCAGGTCGCTTCCGAACTCTCGGGTAACGTCATCGACCTGTGTCCGGTCGGTGCGCTCACCAGCAAACCCTTCCGCTACCGGGCGCGGACCTGGGAGCTGAGCCGGCGGCCGTCGATCAGCCCGCACGACAGCCTGGGCTCCAACATCGAGGTCCAGGTCAAGGACAACACGGTCATGCGCGTTCTCCCGCGCGAGAACGAGGATGTCAACGAATGCTGGCTGTCCGACCGCGACCGTTTTGCCTACGAAGGCCTCAATACCGCCGAGCGCCTGACATGGCCGATGATCAAGCATGAAGGGCAGTGGATCGAAACGGACTGGCAGACGGCCCTGCAATTCGTGGCCGACAAGCTCAAAACCTTTGCACCGGACGAGATGGGCGCACTGTCCACGCCCTATCGTCCCGCCGAGGAACTGTACCTGCTGCAGAAACTCATGCGCGGCATGGGCAGCGGCAACGTCGACCATCGTCTGCGCTGGTCCGATTTTTCGCTGGATGAGAAGGCGCGCGGCGGTTTCTGGCTGGGCATGCCGGTCACCTATATGTCGCGCCTGAACCGCATGCTGGTCGTCGGTTCCAACCTGCGCAAAGACCATCCGCTGATGGCACATCGCATCCGCGAATCGGTGCGCTGGTATGGCGAACTCAACCTCATCAACGCCCACGAAGACGAATTCCTCGGCAAGGTCCACGCCAAGCGCATCGTGCCACCCTCGCAACTGGCCGCCGCGCTGGCGGGCGTGTGCCTCGCACTCGCCGCGCTGAAGAACCAGCCGGCGCCCGCCATGGCCGAGGCCTACCGGACGCAAGGCGTCGTCGCCGACGAAACCGCACGGAAAATGGCCGCCAGCATCGCCGGCGGCGAAACGCGTGCGGTTTTCCTCGGCAACATGGCGCAGCACCATCCCACCTACGCACAGATTCACGCACTGGCCCAGGAAGTCGCGCAATTGGCCGGCGCCAGCTTCGGGGTGCTGGGCGAGGCGGCCAACAGCGTCGGCGCGATGGCGGTGGGCGCGGTCCCGCATCACGGCGCGCTGCGCGTCGCCGCAACCAAGGGCAAGAATGCCGCCGAGATGCTGGCCGAGCCTCTCAAGGCCTATCTGCTGCTCGCGGTCGAAGCCGAACTGGATACGCACGATCCCGTGGGCGCCATGAAGAGCATCGACGGTGCCGAGTTCGTCGTCGTCATGTCGCCGTACAAGGGCAAATCGCTGGATTACGCCGACGTGCTGCTGCCGATCGCACCCTGGACCGAAACCTCGGGCACCTTCATCAATACGGAAGGCCGCGTGCAGAGTTTCCAGGCCGTGGTGAAACCGCTGGGTGAAACCCGGCCGGCCTGGAAGGTGCTCAGGGTCCTGGGCAATCTGCTCGGTCTCGCCGGTTTCGATTACGCCGATTCGCGCGAGGTCCTGCGTGAAGCGCTGGGTGATACGCCGACGGGCAACGTACAGGCCTACCTCTGCAACGAGATCGATGCGGTGGCGCCCATGCCGGCCGAAACCGGTGCGACGATCGAACGCGTCGCCGAAGTGCCCATCTATCAGACCGACGCCGTGGTCCGGCGCGCGCTTTCGTTGCAGCGCACGCCGGATGCGGCCCTGCCGGTGGCACGCATGCACAGCCGGCTGATCGCTCGCCTCGGTCTGACCGAGAACGGCCGCGTATCGGTACGGCAGACCGCATCCGCACTGACACTGAAAGTCGAGCGCGACGATCACCTGCCGGATACCTGCATCCGCGTACCGAGCGGTCATCCGCTGACCGCGAACCTGGGCCCGATGTTCGGGCCGATCACGGCGGAGCCGGTCTGATGGAGAGCATGGGCATGGATTGGGCCACAGTGCAGACCGTCGTCTGGACGCTGATCAAGATACTGGCGATTGTCGTGCCGCTGATGCTGGGCGTGGCCTACCTCACCTACGCGGAACGCAAGGTCATCGGCTACATGCAGGTACGCATCGGCCCCAACCGCGTGGGCTTCAAGGGCCTGCTGCAGCCCATCGCCGACGGACTGAAGCTCCTGATGAAGGAAATCATCATCCCGTCCGGCGCGAACAAGGGCCTGTTCATCCTTGGCCCTATCCTCGCCATCGCGCCGGCACTGGCGGCCTGGGCGGTGATCCCGTTCACCGACACGCTGGTGCTGGCGAATGTGGATGCCGGCCTGCTGTACGTCATGGCGATCACGTCGATGGGCGTCTACGGCGTCATCGTTGCCGGCTGGGCGTCGAACTCCAAGTACGCCTTTCTCGGCGCGATGCGCTCCGCGGCGCAGATCGTCTCCTACGAGATCGCCATGGGTTTCGCACTGGTCGGCGTGTTGATGGCCGCGCAGTCGCTGAACCTGATCGATATCGTGCGCGGCCAGACCGGCGGATTCTGGCAGTGGTATTTCATCCCGCTGTTCCCGCTTTTTCTCGTCTACCTGATCGCCGGCGTGGCTGAAACCAACCGCGCGCCCTTCGATGTGGCCGAAGGCGAATCGGAGATCGTCGCCGGCTTCCACGTTGAATATTCGGGCATGGCTTTCGCCGTGTTCTTCCTGGCCGAATACGCGAACATGATCCTGATCGCGGCGCTTACCACGCTGATGTTCCTGGGTGGCTGGTTGTCGCCGCTGCCTTTCCTGCCCGACGGCATCCTGTGGTGGCTGTTGAAGACGGGCTTCGTGCTGTTCCTGTTCCTCTGGTTCCGCGCCACGTTCCCGCGCTACCGCTACGACCAGATCATGCGCCTGGGCTGGAAGGTGTTCATTCCGATCACGATCGTCTGGATCGTCGTCGTCGGTGCGATGATGCAGACACCGCTGGGCCATCTTTTCCACTGAGCGCGCCATGAAACGGATCACCCAGTTCTTCGGCAGCCTTCTTCTGATCGAGCTCGTGCGCGGCATGATGCTCACCGGGCGCCATCTGTTCGCGCGCAAGATCACCGTGCAGTTCCCGGAGGAAAAAACGCCGCAGTCGCCGCGTTTCCGTGGTCTGCATGCGCTGCGGCGCTATCCGAACGGCGAGGAGCGCTGTATCGCCTGCAAACTGTGCGAGGCGGTCTGCCCGGCGCTGGCGATTACCATCGAATCGGAAAAGCGCACCGACGGCACGCGCCGCACCACCCGTTACGACATTGACCTGACCAAGTGCATCTTCTGCGGTTTCTGCGAGGAATCCTGTCCGGTCGACTCCATCGTCGAGACGCGGATTCTCGAGTACCACGGCGAGAAACGCGGCGATCTCTATTACACCAAGCCCATGCTGCTTGCCATCGGCGACCAGTACGAGGAGCAGATCGCGAAAGACCGGACGCAGGATGCGAAGTATCGGTAAACCAGGGTCAGGATTCAGGGGCCGGGATTCGGGGAATGAGGCAACGTGCGTTGCCGCGAGAGAAATGGGAGGACGGGGCAAGAAAAGATTATTCGGAGTGGCAACGGATGCGGCGGCAGGGTTCTTCCTGTTCCCCGAATCCTGACCCCTGATCCCCTACGACATGACGTATACAACCGCCATCTTCTATTTCTTCGCCGCCATCCTGGTGTTCGCCGGGCTGCGCGTAATCACCTCGCGCAACCCGGTGCACGCGGCCCTGCATCTCGTGCTGGCTTTTTTCACCGCCGCCGCGCTGTGGATGCTGCTGGAGGCCGAATTCCTCGCCATCGTGCTGGTGCTGGTCTACGTCGGCGCCGTCATGGTGCTGTTCCTGTTCGTGGTGATGATGCTCGATATCAATCTCGACCGGCTACGGGAAGGTTTCTGGGATTACCTGCCGCTCGCGGGGTTTGTCGCCGTGCTGTTGATGATCGAGATGATCCTGATTCTGGGCGGGCGTCATTTCGGGCTCGAAATCATGGGCACGCCGGCCCCCCACCCGGCCGATTACAGCAATACCCGCGAACTCGGGCGGCTGCTGTATACCGATTACGTCTACGCCTTCGAACTGGCCGCAGTGATCCTGCTCGTCGCCATCGTTGCCGCCATCGCGCTGACGATGCGGCGCCGCAAGGACAGCAAGTACATCGACCCGGCCGAACAGGTGAGAGTCAAGCGCAACGACCGCCTGCGCATCGTGAAAATGCCGGCCGTGAAAAAACCGGAAACCGGGAAAGGGGAGGGCGCGTGATTTCCCTGTCGCATTACCTGATCCTCGGCGGCATCCTGTTCGCCATCGCAGTGCTGGGCATCTTTCTCAACCGCAAGAACGTGATCGTGCTGCTGATGGCGATCGAACTGATGCTGCTGGCGGTGAACATGAACTTCATCGCGTTTTCGCATTACCTCGGCGACATACACGGGCAGATATTCGTGTTCTTCATCCTGACCGTCGCCGCCGCCGAATCCGCGATCGGCCTGGCGATTCTGGTGGTGCTGTTCCGCAATCTCCAGACCATCAACGTCGACGACCTCGACCACCTGAAAGGCTGACGGGATGGACATGAAAACCCTCTATCTCGTCGTGCCGCTCGCGCCGCTCTTCGGCGCCATTGTCGCGGGCCTGTTTGGCCGCTGGGTCGGCCGCACGGGCGCGCACGTCGTCACCATCGGCGGTGTGGCCGTGTCCCTGATCGCCTCCGTGCTGGTTTTCCAGGATGTGCTCGCAGGCCATACCTTCAACGGTACGGTCTACACCTGGATGGCGCTGGGCGATCTGCGCTTCGAAATCGGATTCCTGATCGACCCGCTGTCCGCGATGATGATGCTGGTCGTCACCTTCGTCTCGCTGATGGTGCACGTCTACACCATCGGCTACATGCACGACGATCCAGGCTACCAGCGCTTTTTCTCCTATATCTCGCTGTTCACCTTCTCGATGCTGATGCTGGTGATGAGCAACAACTTCCTTCAGCTCTTTTTCGGCTGGGAAGCCGTCGGTCTCGTGTCCTACCTGCTGATCGGTTTCTGGTATACCAAGGAAACCGCGATCTACGCCAATCTCAAGGCTTTCCTCGTCAACCGCGTGGGCGATTTCGGCTTCATCCTCGGCATCGGCCTGGTGCTGGCGTACTTCGGCTCGCTCGACTACGCGACCGTGTTCGCCAAGGCGCCCGCACTGGCCAACGAGACGATCACGATCTGGCCCGACACGCCGTGGATGCTGATGACCGTGATCGCGCTGCTGCTGTTCGTCGGCGCCATGGGCAAATCGGCGCAGTTTCCGTTGCATGTCTGGCTGCCCGATTCGATGGAAGGCCCGACGCCGATCTCGGCGCTGATCCACGCGGCAACGATGGTCACCGCCGGCATCTTCATGGTGGCGCGCATGTCGCCGCTGTACGAACTGTCCGATGTGGCGCTGTCGACCGTCATGGTCATCGGTGCGATCACCGCGCTGTTCATGGGCTTCCTCGGCATCGTGCAGAACGACATCAAACGGGTGGTGGCGTATTCCACGCTGTCGCAGCTCGGCTACATGACCGTCGCGCTCGGCGCCTCGGCCTATTCGGTCGCGGTCTTCCACCTGATGACGCACGCCTTCTTCAAGGCGCTGCTGTTCCTGGCCGCGGGCAGCGTCATCATCGCCATGCATCACAACCAGGACATCCGCCACATGGGCGGCCTGAGAAAATACATGCCGATCACCTGGATCACCTCGCTGATCGGTTCGCTGGCACTGATCGGCACGCCCTTCCTGTCCGGGTTCTATTCCAAGGAAACGATCATCGAAGCAGTCAGAATTTCGCATCTGCCCGTGGCGGAAATTGCCTACTGGGCGGTGCTGATCGGTGTCTTCGTCACGGCGTTCTATTCCTTCCGAATGTATTTCCTGGTGTTCCACGGCAAGGAGCGTTTCCGCAACGCGCATCACGATCATGGCCACGACGACCATCATGGCCATGGGCATGACGCGGAGCCGCACGAAACGCCGTGGGTGGTTACCGGCCCGCTATTGGCCCTGGCTTTGCCTTCACTGGCCATCGGCTACATGACCATCGAACCGATGCTGTTCGGCGACTACTTCGGCAACGCGATCTACGTGGCGGACCGCCACCCCGTGATGCATGAGCTCAACCAGCATTTCCACGGCGCCGTGGCGATGGGGCTGCATGCGGTTGCGACACTGCCGTTCTGGCTGGCCGTGGCCGGCGTGGGGCTTGCGGCCTTCTTCTATCTCAGGCGGCCTGATATTCCTGCTGCATTGCGCACGCGCTTCGCGTTCGTCTACAGCCTGCTGGTCAACAAATACTGGTTTGACGAACTCTACAGTGCGGTATTTGCGAAAGGCGCGCGCCTGCTGGGCGCGGGCCTGTGGCGCGGCGGTGATCAGGCAATCATCGACGGCGCGGTCAATGGCGCCGCAGGCCTGGTTGCGCGGGCCGCCCGCATGCTCAAGGCCTTCCAGTCCGGCTACATCTACCACTATGCGTTTGCCATGCTGATCGGCGTGTTTGCCCTGGTTACCTGGTTTGCGCGGCTGAACTGATCCATGAACGCGCACATTCTCTCCCTCGTCGTCTGGATTCCCATCGTGGCCGGGGTTCTCGTGCTGGCCACGGGGTCCGACCGCAATGCCGCGCTGGCGCGCTGGCTGGCGCTGGCCGGCGCACTGCTCGGGCTGATCGTCGCCCTTCCGCTCGCCACCGGATTCGATACCGGCACCTCGGCCATGCAGTTCGTCGAGAAGGCAGCTTGGATTCCGGCTTTCAACGTGCACTACTACCTGGGCGTGGACGGCATCTCGATGCCGCTGGTGCTGCTGAACAGCTTCACCACCGTGCTGGTGGTGATCGCCGGCTGGCAGGTCATCCAGGACAGGGTCGCACAGTACATGGCCGCGTTCCTGATCATGTCCGGCCTCATCAACGGCGCGTTCGCCGCGCTCGACGGCATCCTGTTCTACGTCTTCTTCGAAGGCATGCTGATTCCGCTTTACCTGATCGTGGGCGTATGGGGCGGGCCGAACCGGGTCTACGCAGCGTTCAAGTTTTTTCTCTACACGCTCGCCGGTTCGCTCTTGATGCTGGTGGCCTTCATCTACCTGTATTACCAGGCCGGCGGCAGTTTCGACATCCAGACCTGGCACCGCACATCGCTGGGGATGACCGCACAGACGCTGATGTTCCTGGCCTTCCTGCTGGCCTTCGGCGTCAAGGTGCCGATGTGGCCGGTACATACCTGGCTGCCTGACGCCCACGTCGAAGCGCCGACCGGTGGATCGGTCGTGCTGGCGGCAATCACGCTGAAGGTCGGCGCCTACGGTTTCCTGCGCTTCATGCTGCCCATCGTGCCGGACGCCAGCCGCGAGCTGGCCTGGCTCGTCATCGCGTTGTCGCTCATCGCGGTCGCCTACATCGGACTGGTCGCGCTGGTGCAGTCCGACATGAAGAAGCTCATCGCGTATTCGTCCATCGCCCACATGGGTTTCGTGACGCTGGGCTTCTTCCTTTTCAACGAGCTGGGCTGGGAGGGCGGCCTGGTGCAGATGGTGTCGCACGGTTTCGTGTCCGCCGCGCTGTTCCTCTGCATCGGTGTCATGTACGACCGCCTGCATTCGCGCCAGATCAGGGATTACGGCGGCCTGGTCAACCGGATGCCGGTGTTCGCCGCCTTCTTCATGCTGTTTGCCATGGCCAACGCAGGCCTGCCGGCGACCAGCGGTTTCGTCGGCGAATTCATGGTCATCATGGCCGCCGCCCAGGTGAATTTCTGGTATGCCTTCGTCGCGGCCACCACGCTGATCTTCGGCGCGGCCTACACGCTCTGGATGTACAAGCGGGTCGTCTTCGGCACGATCACGAACCCCAAGGTTGAAACCCTGACCGACCTGAACGGCCGCGAATGGCTGCTGATGGTCGTGCTGGCCTTGTGCGTGCTCGGCCTGGGCCTGTATCCCAAACCCCTGACCGACATCATGCACGTCAGCGTCGTCGATCTGCTGGCGCACGTCGCCCAGACCAAACTGCCATGAGCGCGCCCATGAGCCTCACGTCCTTTGTCCCCGCGCTGCCCGAGATCTTCGTGCTGACCATGGTGTCGCTGATCCTGCTGATCGATGCCGCCGTGGGCGAGAAGCGGCGCTATATCGCCTACGGCCTGTCGCTGCTGACGCTGATCGGTGCGGCCCTGCTGACGCTGCGCGATTTTTCGAGCATGCCGGTACTGGCGCTCGGCGGACTGTTCATCGACGACCCGCTGTCCGACGTGCTCAAGCTCTTTCTCTATCTCGCCACCGCCGCCGTGCTGGTCTATGCGCGCGATTACCTGCGGCAGCGCGGGTTGTATCGCGGCGAATTCTTCGTGCTCGCGCTGTTCGCGCTGCTGGGGATGATGGTGATGGTATCGGCCAGCCATTTCCTCACGCTGTATCTCGGCCTCGAGCTGCTTGCGCTGTCGCTCTATGCGATGGTGGCGCTGCAGCGCGATTCCAGCGTGGCTACCGAGGCCGCAATGAAATATTTCGTGCTCGGCGCGCTGGCGTCCGGCATGCTGCTGTACGGCATGTCCATGGTCTACGGCGTGACAGGTTCCCTGTCGCTGGGCGGGGTTGCGCAAAATCTCGCCGACGGCACCGACCTGCGGATTCCGCTGGTGTTCGGCATCGTCTTCATCGTCGCAGGCCTGGCCTTCAAGCTCGGTGCGGTGCCGTTCCACATGTGGGTACCCGACGTCTATCACGGTGCACCGACCGCGATGACACTGTTCATCGGTTCCGTGCCCAAAATCGCCGCCTTTGCCTTCGTCGTGCGTATCCTGGGTCAGGGGCTGGAATCGCAGGTGACCGAATGGCGCGACATGCTGGTGATTCTGGCCGTGCTGTCGATGGCGCTCGGCAATTTCGCCGCCATCGCACAGAGCAATCTGAAGCGCATGTTTGCCTACTCGACCATCTCGCATATGGGTTTCATGCTGCTCGGCATCCTGGCGGGCAGCCAGAACGGCTATAGCGGCGCAATGTTCTATGTGATCGTCTACGCCCTGATGACCCTGGGCGGCTTCGGCATGATCCTGCTGCTCTCGCGCGCGGGTTTCGAGGCCGACAGGCTCGAGGATTTCAAGGGCCTCAACCGCCGCAACCCGTGGCTGGCCTTCGTGATGCTGCTGCTGATGTTCTCCATGGCCGGCATTCCGCCCACTGTCGGTTTTTACGCCAAGCTTTCGGTGCTGCAGGCGGTGGTCGAGATTGGCTACGTCTGGCTGGCCGTGGCGGCAGTGGTGTTCTCACTCGTCGGCGCCTTCTACTACCTGCGCATCGTCAAGCTCATGTATTTCGAGGCCCCCGCCGACACTGAGCCGGTGGCGGTCGCGCCCGATACGCGCCTGCTGATGTCGGCCAACGGCCTGGCCGTGCTGGCGCTCGGCATCCTGCCGCAGCCGCTGATGGCTGTGTGCGTGCACGCCATTGGCGCTTCGTTCTGAACCTGACGGGCTCATGGCAGTCCTATCCGTCGATTTCGACTTTGTAGACGCATCGTGAACTTCTCCACCACCCTGTTGCTCGTGCTGACCTTTGCTGCCGCGAATCTGCCTTTCCTCGTCGAGCGGATATTCTTCGTCGCGCGTCCGAAATCGGGTGGCAAGCCGTTTGCTTGGCGCCTGCTGGAGCTGGTCGTGCTGTTCTTTGTCGTCGGCGGCATCGCGATCCTGCTCGAGGGCAAATTCGGCGATGTGCACAAGCAGAACTGGGAGTTCTATGCCGTCAACGCCTCCCTGTTCCTGGTCTTCGCTTACCCGGGTTTCGTCTACCGCTACCTGTGGCGACGCCGCGGCATCTAAGCGTGGAAACGCTCGACTTTTCCCTGCGGGGCGAACATATCGCCCTGTGCGACCTGCTCAAGCTCGCCGGCATCGCCGACAGCGGCGGGCAGGGCAAGCACCTGATCGCCGAGGGCGCAGTCACCGTCGACGGCCGGCCGGAAAGCCGCAAGACGGCGAAGATTCGGGCCGGGCAGACGGTACAGTGTTCCGGAGTTGAGATCCGGGTCGTGGCAGAGCGCTAGAGAAAACAGAAGTAGAACCGGCCGGCGTCGAATTCCACCGCCAGTCGCGCGCCACGATTCAGCGCGTAGTCCCACGACCCTTTTGTCGCACAGCCTTCGTGGCATTCGCTGACCCCGGCCGGGGATTCGATGTCGCGTTCGCGGTCGTACCAGGACAGCAGCATCGTGTCCTCGCCCAATTGATGCAGAGCGATGGCTGTGGCCAGCCTCAGGGCGGCGTTGAAATCGACTTCGAGTTCTACAGTATCGAGACGCAGGGTTTTCACAGCAGCGCCTTCAAGGCATACAGCATGTCCAGCGCCGCCTTGGGCGTGAGCGCGTCAAGGTCGAGCTCGCGCAACTGGTCGAGTGCGGGATGCAGCGGCGCTTCGCCGTTGGGCAGGTGGGCGGCGAACAGGTCGCCTTGCGGGCCGGGCTGCAGTTGAGCGTCTTCCAGTTCGCGCAGGTGGCGGCGCGCGGCCAGAATCACCGGGCTGGGTACGCCGGCGAGCCGGGCGACCTGGATGCCGTAGCTCTGCGAGGCCGGGCCTTCCTCGACCGCATGCAGGAACACGAGGTCGGCGCCGTGTTCCTTGGCGTCGAGGTGGACGTTGGCGAGCTGCTTGTACTCGTTCGCCAGTTGCGTCAGCTCGAAATAGTGCGTGGCGAACAGGGTGAAGGCGCGGGTGGCGGCGACGAGGTGCCTGGCCACCGCCCAGGCCAGCGCGAGGCCGTCGAAGGTGGAAGTACCGCGGCCGATCTCGTCGAGCAGCACGAGGCTGTTCGCGGTGGCGTTGTGCAGGATGTGCGCGGTTTCGGTCATTTCCACCATGAAGGTGGAGCGGCCGCCGGCCAGGTCGTCGGAAGCACCGATACGGGTGAATATCTGGTCGATATCGCCGATCTTCGCCGACGCGGCGGGCACCCACAGGCCGCAGCAGGCGAGCAGCGCGATCAGCGCGACCTGGCGCATGTAGGTCGATTTGCCGCCCATGTTGGGGCCGGTGATGAGCAGCATCTGCCGGGTCCGGCCAAGTGCGACGTCGTTGGGAATGAAATGGTCGACCTGCGCCTCGACCACGGGGTGGCGGCCGCCGCGGATCGCGATGCCCGGCTCGTCGGTGTAGTCGGGCGCGCACAGCTTCAGGGTGTCCGCCCGTTCGGCCTGGCTGGCCAGCACGTCGAGTTCGGCGAGCGCGGCGGCAACGTCCAGCAGGGCCGGCACGTGCGGCGTCAGCGTGTCGAGCAGACCGTCGAACAGCGTCTTTTCGCGGGCGAGCGCACGTTCCTGCGCCGACAAAGCTTTGTCCTCGAAGGCTTTCAGTTCCGGTGTGATGTAGCGTTCGGCGTTCTTCAGCGTCTGCCGGCGGCGGTAGTCGCCAGGCACCTTGTCCGCCTGCGTGCGGCCGACCTCGATGTAGAAGCCGTGCACCTTGTTGTATTCGACCTTGAGGCCGGCAATGCCGGTGCGCGCCCGTTCGCGCGTTTCCAGTTCCAGCAGGAAGGCACCGGCGTCGCGCGTCAGGGCGCGCAGTTCGTCGAGTGCGGCGTCGTAGCCGTCGGCGATCACGCCGCCTTCGCGCAGTACGCTCGCCGGCTCGGCCAGCACGGCGCGGGCGAGCAGGGCGTGCAGGTCGGGGCGGGCGGCCAGACGATTCTGCAGATCGGACAGGCGTGCGCCGTCGTCGGGTACGGCGGCGGCCAGTTCCGGCAGCAGACCGAGCGTGTCGCGCAGGCCCGAAAGATCGCGCGGCCGGGCATTCTTCAATGCGATGCGGCCGGCGATGCGCTCGACGTCGGCGCAGCCTTTCAACTGCTGCGTCATTGCTGCGGCGGCATCGAGCCGGCCGGCGAGCGTGCCGATGGCGTCGCGCCGCCGGATCAAGGTTTCGCGGTCGCGCAGCGGATGGTGAAGCCAGTGGCGCAGCAGGCGGGTGCCCATGCCGGTGGCGGTGGTGTCGAGTACGGAGAGCAGCGTGGGACTGGCCTCGCCGCGCAGGGTCTCGGTAAGTTCGAGGTTGCGCCGGGTGGCGGCGTCGAGCTGCACGAATTCGTCGTCGCGCTCGGCACGGATCGATTGCAGATGGGGCAGGGCGGTGCGCTGGGTGGCCTGGATGTAGTCGAGCAGGGCGCCGGCGGCGGCAATGGCAAGCGGCAAATCGGCGACGCCGAAACCTGCGAGGTCGCGGCTGCCGAACTGCTGCGCCAGTCGCAGTGCGGCGCCGGTCGCGTCGAACTGCCAAGGGGCCAGCCGGCGCACCGCGCCTGGCTTAATCGATGCACCTTCGGCGCAGGCGGCATCGAGTGGCAGATCGTCCGGTGCGAGGATTTCGGCCGGGCGCACGCGCGCGAGCAGCGCGGGGAGGCCGGTCGGCGCGATTTCGGTGATCTGGAAGCGGCCGGCGGCGAGGTTGAGCCAGGCCACACCCACGGTCTCCGGGTTGGCCGCAATCGCCAGGATCAGCGTGTCGCATGTGTCATCGAGCAGGCTCGAATCGGTCAGCGTGCCGGGCGTGACGATGCGCGTGACCTGTCGCTCGACCGGGCCTTTCGAGGTGGCCGGGTCGCCGATCTGCTCGGCGATGACGACGGACTCGCCGAGCTTCAGCAGCCGCGCCAGATACTGCTCGACGCTGTGATGGGGCACGCCTGCCATTTTGATCGGCGTACCGGCCGATGCGCCGCGCGTAGTGAGCGTGATATTGAGCAGTCGAGCGGCCTTCTCGGCATCCTCGTAGAACAGCTCGTAGAAGTCGCCCATGCGGTAGAACAGCAGCATGTCGGGATGCTGCGCCTTGATGCCCAGGTACTGCTGCATCATCGGCGTGTGGGCGGTGGACGCCTTGCTTGCGCTCATCGGCCGGGCGGCGGAATCAGGTTTTCAGTTCGGGCGGCAGGTGCGGCGCGAGGATCTGCAGTATCTGCGCGAACACCTTGGGGTTGCCGGCGACGATGTTGCCGGATTCGAGGAAGCCTTCGTCGCCGAGGAAATTGCCGACCAGCGCGCCGGCTTCCTGTGCGATCAGGCTGCCCGCAGCAATATCCCAGGCGTTGAGCTTCATTTCCCAGAAACCGTCGTAGCGGCCGCAGGCGACCCAGGCGAGGTCGAGTGCGGCCGAGCCCGGGCGGCGCAGGCCCGAGGTCGCTTTCATCATGTCGCGGAACATGTTGAGGTAGGCCTCGGTGAAGGTGAAATCGCGGAAGGGAAAGCCGGTGCCGATCAGGCACTCGGCCAGTTTTGCGCGTTTGCTGGCGCGGATGCGACGGTCGTTGAGCATGGCGCCGCGGCCGCGGCTGGCCGTGAAAAGTTCGTTGCGCGTAGGATCGAATACCACGGCCTGGGTAATCTGGCCCTTGTGCCTGAGCGCGATCGATACCGAATACTGGGGCAGGCCGTGCAGGAAATTGGTGGTGCCGTCCAGCGGGTCGATGATCCACTGGTAATCCTCGCCGTTGCGGGCTTCGGACGTGCCGGACTCCTCTGCTAAAATTCCATGATTTGGATAGGCGTCGAGCAGGGTTTCGATGATGGCGCGTTCGGCCATCTGATCGACTTCGCTGACGTAGTCGCGGTCCTGTTTGCTCCGCACGGTGAGCTGGTCGAGGTCGAGCGAGGCGCGATTGATGATCGCCCCGGCCTTGCGGGCGGCTTTCACCGCCGTGTTGAGCATGGGATGCATGAAGAGGGTCACGGGCTTCAAAGAACGAAGCCGGCATTTTACTTGATGACGCAGCCGAATCCCCAAGCACTCGACCGCATCCGCATCGTGCTGACGCGCACGAGCCATCCCGGCAACATCGGCGCGGCGGCACGGGCCATGAAAACCATGGGCCTGTCGCAGCTTCATCTCGTCGCGCCGGCCATTTTTCCGAACAGCCAGGCCGATGCGATGGCCTCGGGCGCGGGCGACCTGCTGGCCGGTGCGCGCGTGCATGCCACGCTGGCCGAGGCGCTGGCGGATACCACGCTGGCACTCGGGCTGTCGGCTCGGCGCCGCGACATCGCCGCAGACATGCTTACACCCGGCGAGGCCGTTTCCCGCATTCTTTCCGAAGCGCCGGATGCCGACGTGGCGCTGGTGTTCGGTAACGAAGCGAGCGGCCTGTCCAACGAAGAGCTCGAACAGTGCCAGGGTCTGGTCACGATTCCTGCCAATCCCGACTACAGTTCGCTCAACCTTGCCGCAGCCGTACAGGTGCTGAGCTACGAAATCCGGCGGCAGTGGCTGGGCCGGTTCGACTGGTCGCAGCCCGAAGCCGATATGGCGAACAACGGCGAGATCGAGCGGTTCTATACCCATCTGGAAACGACGCTGGCCGAGCTCGATTTTCTCAATCCCGGTTCCCCCGGGCGGCTGATGTCCAAGCTGCGCCGGCTGTTTTCGCGCACTCGACTGTCGCGCGAAGAAGTGAACATCTTGCGTGGAATCCTGAGCGCCGCGCAGGCTGCGGGAACGCGCCGGGATAATAGTTGACTAAATTACTCAGAAAACGCATTCTGCCGCCATGAGCCTGCTGAAACGCCTGAAGGAAGACGTCGCCGTCGTGTTCGACCGCGATCCGGCCGCGCGCTCCACGTTCGAGGTCGTGACGACCTATCCCGGATTCCATGCCATCGTCATCCACCGTCTGGCGAACCGCCTCTGGCGTGCGAACCTTAAATGGCTGGCCCGCTTCGCTTCGCATGTCGGACGCTGGCTGACCGGTATCGAAATCCATCCTGGAGCGACCATCGGCCGGCGAGTCTTCATCGATCACGGCATGGGTGTGGTGGTGGGCGAAACCGCCGAGATCGGCGACGACTGCACGCTCTACCACGGTGTGACCCTGGGTGGGACCTCGTGGAACAAAGGCAAGCGCCATCCGACGCTGAAACCCGGCGTGGTGATCGGCGCGGGCGCCAAGATTCTGGGGCCGATCACCATCGGCGCGAATGCGCGTGTCGGCTCCAATGCCGTCGTGGTCAAGGATGTGCCGGACGAGGCGACGGCCGTCGGCATCCCGGCGCGCATCCTGGACAATGCCGCCGAGAAGCAGCGCAAGGCGCAGGCCGAAAAGCTCGGTTTTTCCGCCTACGCGATCTCGGCCGATATGAACGATCCGGTGGTCAAGGCGCTGCACGGGCTGATCGATCATTCGGCCCATACCGACAAGCGTTTGGAATTGATTCTGGCGCACCTGCAAAAGCTGGGCATCAGCGTATCCGCAGAAGACGACGGGCCGGACGACTTCGATCCGAACTATCTGAACAAAATAGTTGACTAATTTGCTAAGGTAAGGAATAGTTGACTGAAATGCTCGGGAATTTTATAGTTCGGGCCAAATTTCAGGAGAGCGAGTCATGAGACTGACCACCAAAGGCCGTTTCGCCGTTACCGCCATGCTGGATCTGGCATTGCGCGGCGGCAAACATCCGGTGACGCTGGCGGGCATCAGCGAGCGCCAGGACATTTCCCTGTCCTATCTGGAACAGCTGTTCAGCCGCCTGCGCCGTCACGAACTGGTGGAAAGCGTACGCGGCCCGGGCGGCGGCTATTTCCTCGCCAAGCCGCTGGCCGATGTGAGTGTGGCCGACATCATCCGTGCGGTCGACGAACCCATCGACGCAACCCAGTGCGGCGGCAAGGAAAACTGCCACGACGAGCATCGCTGCCTGACGCACGATCTGTGGGTTGGCCTCAACGCACATATCTACGAATACCTCGACAACGTCACGCTGGCCTCGCTGGTGGCCAAGCAGGACGAGTGCAAGGACAAGGTTCTGCAGGACCGCCGCACGAGCAAGATGACGCTGGCGGCCTGAACTGGATTGACAAGGGCATGACACGATGAAAACGATCTACTTCGATTACTCCGCCACCACGCCGGTCGACCCTCGCGTGGCCGAAAAGATGATTCCCTACCTGACCGAGGATTTCGGCAATCCGGCCTCGCGTTCGCACCCCTACGGCTGGACCGCCGAGAAGGCGGTCGAGGAGGCGCGCGGTCACGTTGCCGCCCTGGTCAACGCCGATCCGAAGGAAATCGTCTTCACGTCCGGCGCGACCGAATCGAACAACCTCGCGATCAAGGGCGCGGCCAATTTCTACGCGGGCACCAAGGGCAAGCACATCATCACCGTGATGACCGAGCACAAGGCCGTGCTCGACACCGTGCGCGAAATGGAACGCCAGGGCTTCGAGGCGACCTATCTGCCGGTTCGGGATAACGGTCTGCTCGACCTCGACGTGCTGCGCGCCGCGATCCGTCCGGATACCGTGCTCGTGTCGGTCATGGCGGTGAACAACGAGATCGGCGTGATCCAGGACATCGAAGCCATCGGCAGGATCTGCCGCGAGAAGGGTGTGATCTTCCACGTCGATGCCGCACAGGCGACCGGCAAGATGCCCATCGATCTCAAGGCGTTGCCGGTCGATCTGATGTCGTTCTCCGCCCACAAGACCTACGGGCCCAAGGGCATCGGCGCGCTGTACGTGCGCCGCAAGCCGCGCGTGCGGCTGGAAGCGCAGATGCACGGTGGCGGCCACGAGCGTGGCATGCGCTCCGGCACGCTGGCGACGCATCAGATCGTCGGCATGGGCGAATCCTTCCGTATCGCCAAGGAAGAGATGGCGACCGAGAACGAACGCATTCGCATGCTGCGCGACCGGCTCTATGCGGGTCTCAAGGATATCGAGGAAGTGCATCTCAACGGCGACGTGGATCGCCGCGTGCCGCACAACCTCAATGTCAGCTTCAACTTCGTCGAGGGCGAATCGCTGATCATGGCGATCAAGGATCTGGCCGTGTCGTCCGGCTCCGCCTGCACCTCCGCGAGCCTGGAGCCTTCCTACGTGCTGCGGGCACTAGGCCGTTCCGACGAACTTGCCCACAGTTCGATCCGCTTCTCCATCGGCCGCTTCACCACCGAGGAAGAAGTCGACTACGCCATCAAGCTGCTGCACGAAAAAATCGGCAAGCTGCGCGAGCTTTCGCCGCTGTGGGAAATGTTCAAGGAAGGCATCGATCTGAACACCGTGCAGTGGGCGGCACATTGATCCAGAAGTAAAGGAGAATCTCATGTCTTACAGCGATAAAGTCCTCGAGCACTACGAAAATCCCCGCAATGTCGGCTCCTTCGCCAAGGACGACGACGGCATCGGCACCGGCATGGTCGGTGCGCCGGCCTGCGGCGACGTCATGAAGCTGCAGATCAAGGTGGGCGCCGACGGCGTCATCGAAGACGCCAAATTCAAGACCTACGGCTGTGGCTCGGCCATTGCTTCGTCTTCGCTGGTGACCGAATGGGTCAAGGGCAAGACGCTCGATCAGGCGATGGAGATCAAGAACACCGCCATCGCCGAAGAACTGGCGCTGCCCCCGGTGAAAATTCACTGCTCGATCCTGGCCGAAGATGCGATCAAGGCGGCGGTGGCCGATTACAAGCAGAAGAAGGGGCTGGCGTAATCATGGCGGTCACGCTGTCCGAGCGTGCGGCGCAGCACGTCTCCGGCTTTCTTGCCAGACGCGGCAAGGGCATCGGCATCCGTCTGGGCGTCCGCACGACCGGTTGCTCGGGCATGGCCTACAAGCTTGAGTTCGCCGACGAAACGCCCGAAGGCGACGAGGTCTACGAAAGCCACGGCGTCAAGATATTCGTCGACCCCAAGAGCCTGCCCTACATCGACGGCACCGAACTGGATTACGCCCGCGAAGGCCTGAACGAAGGCTTCAAGTTCAACAATCCGAACGTGAAGAACGAGTGCGGCTGCGGGGAGTCGTTCAACGTTTGAACGCCAGGGGCCGGGCGCAAGGGCCAGGATTCAGGCGGTTTTGTGTTCGCGTCCTGAAATGGGCGCAGCCCAGAGCCTTCCCCTTGGCCTCTGGATGCCAACTCCTCCCAGACCATGGATTTCACCCGCACCCACTTCGAACTGTTCGGCCTGCCCACGGCGTATGCGCTCGACCGCGACAAGCTCGACGCGAGCTATCGCGAACTGCAGAACACGGTTCACCCGGACCGTTTTGCCGCGCAGTCCGAAGCCGAACAGCGCGTGGCGATGCAGTGGGCAACCCAGGCCAACGAGGCCTACCAGACGCTAAAGCATCCGGTCGACCGCGGGGTATATCTGCTGAAGCTGCACGGAATCGACGCACTGGATGCCACCGATACTCGCATGGCCCCGGCCTTCCTCATGCAGCAGATGGCATGGCGCGAAGCGATCGACGAGGCACGGGATGCCCGCAGTGCCGAAGCACTCGATATGCTGATGAGCGAACTGCGCCAGGCGCACAAGGCCATCGAGGCACGTCTGGGTGTGCTGCTCGATGCGGACAAGGATTACGAAGGCGCGCGTGAAGCCGTGCGCCAGCTGCGTTTCATGGACAAGCTGATCGCCGAAGTGGGCGACGTGTACGAAGAGATCGAGGATTGATCGTCATGTGCAGCTTCCCGACAATCTGATTCCATTACCGCCATGGCCCTGTTGCAAATTTCCGAACCCGGCATGTCCACCGCGCCGCACCAGCATCGGCTGGCGATCGGCATCGATCTGGGCACGACGAATTCCCTGGTCGCCACTGTACGGTCCGGCCTGGCGGTCGTGCTCGACGACATGGCGGGTCATTCCCTGCTGCCTTCGGTGGTGCGCTATCACGCCGACGGCCGGGTCGAGGTCGGTTATCCCGCGCAGGCCGCACAGAACGCCGATCCGCGCAATACCATCGTATCGGCCAAGCGCTTCATGGGGCGTGGCCTGTCCGATATCGACGATGCTTCCGCACTGCCGTACCGTTTCGTCGACGCGCCCGGCATGGTGCAGTTGAGCACTGCGGCCGGCGTCAAAAGCCCGGTCGAAGTTTCGGCGGCCATTCTCAAGACCCTGCGTGACCGCGCCGAAGTGGCGCTCGGGGGCGAACTCGTGGGCGTGGTCATTACCGTGCCAGCGTATTTTGACGATGCACAGCGCCAGGCGACCAAGGACGCGGCGCAACTGGCCGGCCTGAATGTGCTGCGCCTGCTGAACGAGCCGACCGCCGCTGCGATCGCTTACGGGCTCGATAACGCTTCGGAAGGGATCTACGCGGTCTACGATCTGGGCGGCGGCACCTTCGACATTTCCATTCTGAAACTCTCCAAGGGCGTGTTCGAAGTCCTGGCGACCAACGGCGATTCCGCGCTGGGCGGCGATGACTTCGACCAGCGCATCTTCTGCTGGATGGTGGAGCAGGGGCGTTTCCAGCCGCTGTCGCCCGGCGATATGCGCCTGCTGCTCACCAAGGCGCGCGATGCCAAGGAAGCCCTGACCGATCACACCGAGGCGCGCGTTACCGTCATGCTCTCCACCGGTGAAATGCTGGACGCCACGCTGACCCAGGCCGACTTCAACGCGATGACCGCCGGCCTCGTCAGCAAGACGCTGGCACCCACCCGCAAGGCGCTGCGCGATGCCGGGCTCGCCGTCGAGGACGTAAAGGGTGTGGTCATGGTCGGCGGCTCGACCCGCATGCCCTGCGTGCGTCAGGCCGTGGCGGATTATTTCCACCAGACGCCGCTCACCAATCTCGATCCGGACAAGGTTGTCGCGCTGGGTGCGGCCATGCAGGCCGACATCCTCGCCGGCAACCGCGCGGGCGACGACTGGCTGCTGCTCGACGTCATTCCACTCTCGCTCGGCCTGGAAACGATGGGCGGGCTCACCGAGAAGGTGATCCCCCGCAACACCACGATCCCGACCGCGCGCGCGCAGGATTTCACCACCTTCAAGGACGGCCAGACCGCGATGAGCGTGCACGTGCTGCAGGGCGAGCGCGAGCTGGCCGTCGACTGCCGCTCGCTGGCGCGCTTCGAGCTGCGCGGTATTCCGCCGATGGTTGCGGGCGCGGCGCGCATCCGCGTCACCTTCCAGGTCGACGCCGACGGCCTGCTGTCGGTGTCGGCGCGCGAGCAGAGCACCGGCGTCGAGGCGAGCGTGCAGGTCAAGCCCTCGTACGGCCTCGGCGACGAGGAGATCACGCGCATGCTGAAGGACGCCTTCACGCATGCGAAGGACGACATGCGCGCCCGCGCGCTCAACGAGCAGGTCGTCGACGCGCAGGGCCTGATCGCCGCGACCCGCGCTGCGCTGGCCGAGGACGGCGAACTGCTCTCCGCCGACGAAGCCGCGGCGGTCGAAGCCGGGATCGCCGCGCTCGAAGCCCTGCTGGCGGGTTCCGATCATCTGGCCATCAAGCGCGGCATCGAGGCGCTCAACGCCGCCACCACCGAATTCGCGCAGCGCCGCATGGACCGCAACGTCCGCCGCGCAATGGCCGGGCAGAAACTGGAAACCTTCGGCTGACCATCATGTTGAACGACGCTTTCATCGAATCCCTGCGCGTCAGGCTGGAAGTCCACCCGATCTACGCGGCGGTCCGCACGCCCGAGGATCTTCGCGTCTTCATGCAGCACCACGTCTATTCGGTGTGGGATTTCATGTCGCTGATCAAGTATCTGCAGAACGAAGTCGCACCGGCACGCTGGCCCTGGACGCCGCACGGCGACGCCTCGGTGCAGCGCTTCATCAACGAACTCGTGCTGGAAGAGGAAACCGACATAGCCCTGCCGGGGCAGGAAGGCCATACCAGTCATTTCATGCTGTATCTGGCCGCCATGCGCGAAATCGGTGCCGATGCCGACACGCCCGCCCGCTATGTCGGGACCGTCGCCAGCGCGGGCATCGATGCCGCGCTCGCGGCAGGCATCGCACCCAAACCCTCGGCCGCCTTCAACCGCAGCACCTTCGATTTCCTGGCAAGCGGCAAGCCGCACACCGTGGCCGCCGCCCTGGCACTGGGCCGGGAGCACGTCATCCCCTCGATGTTCCGCGCCTTCCTTTCGCGCATGGGCGTGACCGAGACCCAGGCGCCGAGTTTCCACTACTACCTGAACCGCCACGTCCACCTCGACGAGGACTTCCACGCCCCGCTGTCGCTGCGCCTGCTGTCCGCCCTGTGCGAAGGCAAGGCCGACAAATGGCGTGAGGCCGAAGCCGCGGCCGAAGCCGCCGTCGATGCGCGCATCGCCTTCTGGGACGGCGTGCTCGCCGCCCTGCCGAGTCAACACACCCAAGCCGCCTGACCATGCCCCAGCTCATCGTTCTGCCCCACGTCGAACTCTGCCCCGAAGGCACCGTGATCGAAGCCAAATCCGGCGACACCATCTGCGATACCCTGCTGGCCAACGGCGTCGAGATCGAACACGCCTGCGAAAAGTCCTGCGCCTGCACCACCTGCCACGTCGTCGTGCGCGAAGGCTTCGATTCGCTGGCCGAATCGACCGAACTCGAAGACGACCTGCTCGACAAGGCCTGGGGCCTGGAGCCGCAATCGCGCCTGTCGTGCCAGGCCCGCGTCGCCGATGCCGACCTCGTGATAGAAATCCCCAAATACACCATCAACATGGTGAAAGAAGGACATTGAAATGAAGTGGACCGACACCCTCGACATCGCCATCGAACTGGCCGAAGCGCACCCCGAAATCGATCCACGCACCATCCGCTTCACCGACCTGCACGCCTGGGTGATGGAACTGCCCGAATTCGACGACGACCCGAACCATTCGGGCGAGAAGATCCTCGAAGCGATTCAGATGGCGTGGATCGACGAGGTTAGCTGAACCGGATTCCGGAGGGGCGGCTCAGTAGCTGCCTGTGTGGATGTTTGGTTAACGTAGAGCTAACCGGCGGTGCTTTAGCGCCGTCCAGCGACCGAAGGGAGCGAGGTTGAGCGCCGGGTTAGGCATAACTGTTAACCGTTGTACATATAGAAAACCTGTCTTTTGCTTGGACTTACGACAATCAGGCCAATTCGTCCGTAGGCGTAGTAACTGCCCCCGCTATTAACAGCATCATTCGCCTCCTTTACCACTTTTGGATCGATGCCGATACAAAATCCGTAGCGGCAAATAAAGTCATAAATATTGAGACCTTTAATTTCGCCTTTTGCCTTCCAATACTTAGTTTCACTTATTGGTGTTTGAGACCAAGTCTCATACCTTCCACGCCACTCTCGGTTTCGCTGAACTCGATTTGGTGGCAAGTTGTTGAAGAACTCGATACCACGCTGCGATATTTCATCTGCGACCTGCTTAGGAAGTGGGTATACCCGAATGCCTGCCTCATTATCGCCTGGACCGAACCCCCAAGATTCTTCTTCGCTATACGAAATCGCGGTTACATGGAAGGCATCTGGAACAACGCTCAGCATGAAACTCCTTTCATAGCTTTTGAAAGCAGCGTATGGCCCCGCAATGAGTACGAAAAGTAGCAGCCAGAAATAGGCGCGAGGAGGTTTCTTATATTTATATGCGTAACTGAGTCCTGAAATTATTGCTATCAGCGTCAGCAGAAAAGCGATGATGGCGAGGTATAGCATTTATGCCTAACGTAGAGATAAGGGGCGCCGCTTTAGCGGCGTCCCAGCGACCGAGGGAGCGCCTTGACCGCCGGGTTAGGTTTCATAGCTGGAGGCCAAGATGATGGCTGAACAGATAAAGGACCATGGCTGCGAGAACTGTCGCGAAAACGGCAAACGCCATTTTTACCAATGGCTTTTCCGAAAGTTTTTCGGTCTGACTTTTTTCTATGTTTTGTGCACTTACATCTCCGGGTTTTTGCATGCCCTTATTCTCAGTGGCAGATTTGGATGAGGCGGTTTTCAAGAAGTTGGCGCCATGCTGGTTTGGCTGAATTAGTAACTCGAAACCACCTTGGGGTAACTTTTCACCACCTCGGTGGTTGAGTAACCGCTGTTCAATAAGGCTTTGCAAGACACTACGCGCAAACGGCTGGTCTGAGACACCGAGTTTTGACAGGATCGATGTAGCCGAAACCCATGAATCTTTGGATGGCCTAAATTCTCCGAACTCTTCGAGTTCACTGAGGATAAGAACCTTGAGTTCCGAGGCTTTCACACTGAAACCTAACGTGAATTCAACGGCAATTTTGCCGTATAACCAGACAACACGTGCCGTTAACGCGTTCAAGTACGTTGCAACTCCTTGTTTCCGTTAGGCCGACTGGCGGTCAACCTGTCGGATACATCCGACAAACACGGCGCACCTACCATTTCACCACATGCACATTGTTCAGCGTGCGTCCCAGAAACCGCTCGCCGATGGTCTGGAAGCGCAGGGGCACGTCGGTGACGTAGAAGTCGTAGCGCGGCTGGGCGGGGCCCGGGTTGGCGAGGCCTTTCTCGGCGAGCACGGCGGCGACCTGTTCGGCCATCGCTTCGGCGGAATCGACCAGGGCGACGTCGTCGCCGACGACCTGCCGCAGCAGCGGCTTCAGCAGGGGGTAATGCGTACAGCCCAGCACGAGGGTGTCGATGTGTTCGGCCTGCAGGGGCTTGAGGTAGTCCTCGGCGGTGAGCCGGGTCACGTCGTGGTCGAGCCAGCCTTCTTCCACCAGCGGCACGAACAGGGCGCAGGCCTGCGAATGGATGCGCGAGTCGGGCGCGTAGTCGTGGATGGCGCGCGCGTAGGCGTTGCTGTTGATGGTGGTGGGGGTGCCGATGACGCCGATGCGGCGGCCAGAGCGCGCGGAGACGGCGCCGGCGTCGATGACGTCGAGCACGGGCACGGGGGACAGATCCTTGACCACCTGCGCGGCGACGGCGGCCATGGTGTTGCAGGCGATGACGAGGAGCTTGACGTCCTTCTCCAGCAGAAACTGCGCGATCTGGCTGGTGAAGTGGGTGATGGTCTCGACCGATTTCACACCGTAGGGCACGCGCGCGGTGTCGCCGAAGTAGACGATGTTCTCGTAGGGCAGGCGCTCCATCAGCGCGCGTACCACGGTCAATCCACCGATGCCGGAATCGAATACGCCGATGGGGGAGGAAGCGGTGCTCATGCGGACGGGCCGTGTTGCGAGAGCGCCCATTCTACATGCTCGCGCACGAGTGCCGAGGGGTGGTCGCGCCGTGTTCTGAGGGCGTTGGCGGCCGCTTCGGAAGGGGCCGCATTGCCCAGCGCAACGGCGATGTTGCGCAGCCAGCGCTCGTATCCGATGCGGCGGATGGCCGAGCCGGCCAGGCGGTCGTTGAAGTCGGTTTCGCTCCAGGCGAAAAGCGCGGCCAGCCGGGCGCGGTCGAGGCCGTTGCGCACGGCGAAGTCGGGCAGGGCGGTGGTCTGCGCGAAGCGGTTCCACGGGCAGACGAGCTGGCAGTCGTCGCAGCCGTAGATACGGTTGCCGATGGGCGGGCGCAACTCGACGGGAATGCTGCCTTTCAATTCGATCGTCAGGTACGAGATGCAGCGCCGCGCGTCGAGCTGATACGGCGCGACGATGGCCTGCGTGGGGCAGATATCGAGACAGGCCCGGCAGGTGCCGCAGTGGCCAGTCTCGGGCGTGTCGACTGGCAGCGGCAGGTCGGTGTATATCTCGCCGAGGAAGAACCACGAGCCACGGTCGCGGTTGAGCAGCAGAGTGTGCTTGCCGCGCCAGCCCAGGCCGGATTGGGTGGCGAGTTCGACTTCGAGCACGGGGGCGCTGTCGGTGAAGACGCGGAACTGCCCGTGACCGGCTTTGGCCGCGATGCGTTCGACCAGGGTCTGCAGGCGGCTGCGCAGCACCTTGTGGTAGTCGCGTCCGAGCGCGTAGCGCGAAAGATAGGCCGCCTCGGAGTCGGCCATGACGGCGTGCGGATCGGCGGCGCCGGGCGGCAGGTAATCCAGCCGTACGCTGATCACGCGCAGCGTGCCGGGCACGAGTTCGGCGGGGCGGCTGCGCTTCGTGCCGTGTGCGGCCATATAATTCATCTCGCCATGAAAGCCTTTCGCCAGCCACTCAAGCAGTCCCGCCTCCGCGTCGCCGAGTTCGCAACCGGCGATGCCGACCTCGGCGAAACCGAGTTCGCGTCCCCATTGCTTGATTTGTGCCGCCAGCCGGCCTGAGTCCTGCGCATGCATGGAACCGATCATACCGCGCGCTGCAACTGCCACCTGGCGGACGAGGCCGCCACGCTGGACTTCGGCGCGCAACTCGGACGGGAACTGACGCCCGGCCTGTGCCTCTACCTGGAGGGCGATCTGGGGGCGGGCAAGACCACGCTGGTGCGCGGCATGCTCAGGGCGCTCGGCCATGCCGGCCGGGTGAAAAGTCCGACCTACACTCTGGCCGAAACCTATGAACTGCCGCGGTTTGAGCTGTATCATTTTGATCTATATCGTATGCATGACCCGCGCGAATGGCTCGACGCCGGTTTCCGCGACATCGGCGGCGACGCGGTGAGCCTGATCGAATGGCCCGAAAAGGCCGCGGGCTGGTTGCCGGAACCGGATGTGATCCTCCGCCTCGAGATCGACGAGGCGGGACGCACGGTGGACTGCCGTGCCGTCACACCGGAGGGCGCTCGATTTCTGGAGGCGAGTTGCGCACGTTCTTGAAGTTCATTCTGCTGTGCGGTGTGCTGGCGACGGGCTGGGCCCACGCCCTGCAGTTGAGCGCGACGCGCCTGTGGCCTTCGCCCGATTACACGCGCCTGACGCTGGAGGCGCCGCAGCCCCTGAGTTACAAGTATTTCAGCCTGGGCGGCCCCGATCGTCTGGTGATCGATCTCGAAGGTATCGAGCCGGGGGCGGCGCTGGACGCCCTGAGCGGCCTGCTCGCCGCAGACGATCCCTACATCGCCTCGATCCGCACCGGGCTCAACCGGCCAGGCGTCATGCGCATCGTGCTGGAACTGAAAACTCCCGCCAAACCTTCGGTCTTCGCCCTGCAGCCGCTGGGGCAATACGGTCACCGCCTGGTGATCGATCTGTATCCGGCGACGGCTTCGGTGGCCGATGCCGCCCAAGCCGGCCCTGCGCCTGCGGTCCGGAGTGACAAGCCGTCCGTGCCGCAGTACGCGCGCCTCATCACAGTGGCGATCGATGCCGGACACGGCGGCGAGGACCCCGGCGCGGTCGGCGCCAAGGGGTCGCATGAAAAGAACATCACCCTGGCGCTGGCGAAGCGGCTCAAGCAGAAAATCGATGCCCAGGACAACATGCGCGCCGTGCTGACGCGCGACGGCGACTATTTTGTGCCGTTGGCGCAGCGCGTCGTCAAGGCGCGCGCGGCGAAGGCCGATCTCTTTCTGTCGATCCATGCCGATGCCTTCATCAAACCGCATGCGCGCGGGTCTTCGGTGTTTGCGCTGTCTGAAAACGGCGCAACCTCGGCCGCCGCCCGCTGGCTGGCGAAAAAGGAAAACGAGGCCGATCTGATCGGCGGCATCAATATCGACGTCAAGGATCCCTTCCTCAAGCGTACGCTGATCGACCTGTCGCAAACCGCCACGATCAACGACAGTCTCAAGCTGGGCCAGGCGGTGCTGAGACAGATCGGTTCGGTGAACACGCTGCACAAAGGCGAAGTCGAGCAGGCCGGCTTCGCAGTGCTGAAAGCGCCGGACATTCCCTCGATCCTGGTCGAAACAGCCTTCATCTCCAATCCGGAAGAGGAAGCCCGGCTCAACGATCCGGCCTACCAGGACAAGCTGGTCGACGCGATCCTCGACGGCATCAAGACCTATTTCGACAAGCATCCGCTGACCGCTCCCGCGCGGCTCACGCGCAATCCATGACCGCCAGCCTGCTGGGCCGGCCGGCGCCCGGATTCGACGCGCCGCTCGATGTGCTGGAAGCCTGTCATGCACGGATCGCGCGCCAGTGCGACACCCTCGAAAAACTGTTGACGCACCTGCCGGAACAGGGCGCGGATACGCAGGCACGGCAAGCCGCCCGTGCGGTCATGAGCTACTTCGACACGGCAGCCGTGCATCATCACGACGACGAGGAGCGCAACCTGTTTCCGCTGCTCGAAGCGGCCGGTGCGCCCGGCGCCTGCGAACTGGTCGAGACGTTGACCCTGGAGCACGACGAACAGGGGCGCCTGTGGCGTGCGCTACGCGTGCAGCTCGCCGATATCGCGGCCGGTGCATCGGCCGAACTGGATGCCGCTCTGACGGCCCGGTTCGTCGCATCTCATCGTGCGCACCTCGAATTCGAAAACCGGCATGTCCTGCCCCTGGCGCGCACCTGTCTGGATGCCGTGGCATTGAACCGGCTGGGACAAGCGATGGCCGCGCGCCGCGGCGTCACATTCCTGGCCTAGTGCATCGTGTCGATCCGCGTTCTGCCTGATGTCCTGATTTCGCAGATTGCCGCCGGCGAGGTGGTCGAGCGCCCGGCGGCCGCACTGAAAGAAATCCTGGAAAACAGCCTCGATGCCGGCGCGACCGATATCCGGGTCGAGCTGGAGCAGGGCGGCATCAAGCGGATTCGCGTCAGCGACGACGGTGCGGGTATCGCGCGCGACGAACTGCCGCTGGCGCTGACGCGCCATGCCACCAGCAAGATCGCCAGCCTGGATGATCTGGAACGTGTGGCCAGTCTCGGTTTCCGGGGCGAAGCACTAGCCTCCATTGCGGCAGTGGCGCGGTTGGCGCTGGTGAGCCGCCGCCCCGATGCCGGCCACGCCTGGCAACTGGCCGTGGAAGGCGGCCGCATGGGCGAGATCGCGCCTGCGGCCCGCGAACCCGGCACCACGATCGAAGTGCAGGATTTGTTCTTCAATACGCCGGCGCGCCGCAAATTCCTGAAAACCGACGCGATAGAATACGCGCACTGTGCGGAGACGGTGCGGCGGCTGGCGCTGGCGCATCCGGCAAGTGCCTTTTCGCTGCAGCACAACGGTCGCGTGCAATTTCGTCATGCCGCCTGCGACCGGCAGACACGTATGCGCCAGATCCTGGGCAGCGAGTTCGAATCGCAGGCCGTCGCGGTCGAGGCCGCGGCCGGCCCGGTACGGGTATCCGGATGGGTGGTCCGGCCGGCTGCGGCCACGGCGGCGCGGGACGGACAGCATGCCTTCGTCAATGGCCGCTACGTCCGCGACAAGCTGATCGTGCATGCCTTGAAGGAGGCCTATCGCGACGTGCTGCACCACCAGCTCAATCCCGCCTACTGTCTGTTTCTCGAACTGCCGCCGGACGCGGTGGACGTGAATGTGCACCCGGCCAAGACCGAGATCCGCTTTCGCGACAGCCGTGGCGTGCATCAATTCCTGTTCCATGCGGCCGAGCGGGTTCTGTCCGTTCCGGTGGCCACCGAACGGCGCGAACCCGCACCGATCCCCGCCGCCGGCCCGGCGTCGCCGTTCGTGCCACCCCGGCAGGTGGTCATGCCCTTGCAGGTGAACGAGGCGATGGCGTTCTATGCACCACCGCCTCTGGATCGGAACGCCGCCCAGCCGGCCGCACCGGCCGCCGTTGCGGGCCCCGAAGATGCGCCGCCGCTGGGTTATGCGCTTGGCCAGTTGCACGGCGTCTACGTCCTGGCGCAGAACGCGCAGGGCCTGGTACTGGTGGACATGCACGCCGCGCACGAACGCGTGGTGTACGAAAAGCTCAAGTCCGCTCTGGATGCACGTGCCGTGCCGTCGCAGACGCTGCTGATCCCTGTCGCATTGACGGTGGATGCGCGCGACGTGGCTGAAGTCGGCCCGCATCTGGACGCGTTGCGGGCCATCGGGTTCGAGTTGTCGGTCACGTCGCCGACCTCGGTCGCAGTACGGGCCGTTCCCTGGCTGCTGCGCGATGCCGATCCGCTCGAACTGACACGGACGCTGCTGCGCGAAATCGCGGAGTTCGGCGTGGCCCGTCTGCTCGACGAACGCCGCAACGAACTGCTGGCCACGCTCGCCTGCCACGGCGCGGTCCGGGCCAACCGCCATCTCACGGTACCGGAGATGAACGCCTTGCTGCGCGAGATGGAAGCGACCGAGCGCGCCGGGCAATGCAATCACGGCCGGCCGACCTGGTTTCAGATCGGTCTGCGCGAGCTAGACGCGATGTTCATGCGCGGTCGCTGACCCGCTCGGCTATAATTCCGACTGTTTCACTAAGGTATTGGCGGCCCGCATGAACGAACGCAAGACCATTCCCATCCAGGACATTAACGAAGCCAGCAACTGCGCCGGCTCGGAACCCTATGCGCTGATGGTGCTGGGCGATTCCATGATGCCTGAATTCGAGGAAGGCGAGATCATCGTCGTCGAGCCGTCCGGCCTGGTCAGGGACGGCTCCTACGTCGTTGCCTACGTCAACGACGAATACATCTTCCGGCAAATGGTGAAGCGCGATGAAGGCTGGATGCTCAAACCGCTCAATCCGCTCTATGAGAACATCCCGGTCGCAGGCATCGAGGTCGCGCGAGGGGTTGTCATCATGAAAAAGCGCCCCGGCAGGCGCCAAGAGCAAAAGCGATACATTTAAATATCTTCATATCATACTGATATAAATGAAATATTGTTTAAATATAAACAATTCAATCGGTTTATGAATAGATAAATTTAATAAATATTATTCTTTACTAATTTATTTGGGTATCTACACTAAGAGCGTGTTCAACGCTGAAGCAAAGGAGTAGGGCCATGAGTGGACTGATTGCAAATTTCCCGGCCGACGGCGTCGTAACTGTCAATCGGGTGATCCTGAAACCGGGATACACGGTGGACGATCTGCAGGAGCGCGTCGCCTTCCTGTGCGAGAACGTCAAGACTTACCATTCGGACACCGGTTTCGTGGGCGGTTTCGTGGCCCTGAATTCAGGGGCCGTCTCGAATGAAGGCTCGACCATCGGCCAGCCGGTCGAGAGCCCGATGAAAGGCAAGGAAGCCCTGATCGTGACGTTCTGGACGTCGTTCGAGAATCACGAAAGATCGCACCGCTCGGCGAGTTTCCAGCCGCTGTTCCGGAAAGTACTCGAACTGTGCGAGAACGGCAACGAGGAGATCGCCTACGAAATGCTGTGGTCGGGCAAGGCGTATGGTCCTGAGGAAATCGAAGCGGCGCGTCGCGCGAAGGCGGAATACGCCAAGGCGGCCTGATCAGGCCTCGATGCAAGCCAACGGCGGGGAACCCCGCCGTTTTTGTTGTCTGCGTTACGGCATAATGCCTCGCCATGTCCAAGTCCCTGCCGCCTGCCGTCTTCGTCATGGGTCCGACCGCCTCGGGCAAGACCGCGCTGGCGGTCCATCTGGCCGAATGTTTTCCCCTGGACATCGTGAGCGTGGATTCCGCGCTGGTCTACCGCGGCATGGATATCGGCACGGCCAAGCCCGACACGGACACCCTGGCGCGTGCGCCGCACCGCCTGCTCGATATCCGCGACCCCACCGAAGCCTATTCGGCCGCCGCATTCCGGGACGATGCCCTGGCGGCCATGGCCGAAATCACCGCGTGCGGCAGGGTGCCGCTGCTGGCTGGCGGTACCATGCTGTATTTCAGAAGCCTGCTGAATGGGCTCGACGATCTGCCGCGCGCCGACCCGGCGCTACGCGCGGAACTGGAAGCCGCGGCGGCGGTACGCGGCTGGCCGGCACTGCATACCGAACTGGCACGGCACGATCCGGCGACGGCCGCCCGGCTCGCGCCGAACGATGCGCAGCGCATCGGCCGGGCACTCGAAATCATCCGGCTCACCGGCCGCCCGATGTCCGCGCAGCTCGCACGCGCCGAGACAAGGTTGCCCTACGACGTGCTGCAGCTCGCGCTGGTACCCGGCGATCGCGCGGTGCTGCACCGCCGGATTGCCGAACGTTTCGATTTGATGCTGGCAGCCGGTCTGCTCGACGAGTTGCGTGCGCTGCGTATGCGCCACGCCTTGACGCCCGATCTGCCTGCCATGCGCGCGGTGGGCTACCGGCAGGCCTGGGCCTGCCTGGACGGCAAAATCGATAAGCCAACCCTGCGCGAACAGGGCATCGCGGCCACCCGCCAGCTGGCCAAGCGCCAGCTGACCTGGCTGCGTTCATGGCCGGATGCGGTCAATCTCGACTGTCTGGCCCCCGATCTGACGACACAGGCGGAGGCGAGGGTGCACACGCATCTCAATCCGGCGTGATCGACTTGACGGATGCCGTGGCGCGCCCGCGGTGAAACCGGATGTCGAGCGATTCGCCGGCGTGCAGGCGCGCCGCATCCTGTACGACCCGGCCGTCCGCGCATTGCACCAGACTGTAGCCGCGCGCCAGCACCCGTTCCGGATCGAGATGCGCGAGACTGGCGGCCAGCCGGTCCAGTGTCAGCCGGCGGCGGGCACGCCCCGTTTCGTCGGCACGCTGCAGCCGGCCATGGAGCGCTTCGACCGAAAGCCGCTTGCGTTGCAGGATCTGCACGGGGCTGACCCGCCGCATGCGGACTGCCGTCAGCCGACCCTGGGCGGTTGTCAATACGGCTCGCATGGCACGCTGTAGATGCTGCGCCAGTGTGTCGAGTGCGCGCCGCTGGCGCGCCAGTTGTTCGGCCGGGTGAACGAGCCGTCGGGCCAGGTAATCGAGCCGCTGCGCCGCGTCGCGCTGGCCGCGCGCGATGTGACGGTGCAGACGCTGCGTCAGCCCGTCGAGCTGCGCGCGCAGTGCGTCGCGGTGAGGGCTGGCCAGCTCGGCGGCCGCCGTCGGGGTCGGTGCGCGCAGATCGGCCGCGAAGTCGGCAAGCGTGAAATCGGTTTCGTGTCCCACGCCGGATACGACGGGAACTGCGCAGGCGGCAATTGCGCGGGCGACCGCTTCGTCGTTGAACGCCCAGAGGTCTTCCAGCGAACCGCCGCCGCGGCACACCAGAAGTACATCGCACTCCGCCCGCGCGCTGGCCTGCTCAATGGCGGCCGCGATGCGGGCACCCGCGCCCAGCCCCTGCACGGGCGTGGGATAGAGCACTACGTGCAAACCCGGCATGCGGCGCGCCAGTGCGGTGAGCACGTCGCGCAGCGCCGCCGCCTGCGGCGAGGTCACCACGCCGACGGTGCGCGGGAAGGGAGGAAGAGGGCGCTTGCGGGCAAGGTCGAAGAGCCCTTCGGCATCGAGCTTGGCCTTGAGTCTGAGAAAAGTTTCGTAGAGCCGGCCCGCGCCCGCGCGGCGAATGTTTTCCGCCCCGAGCTGGAATTCGCCGCGCGCTTCGTAGAGCGAGGGCAGGGCGCGGATTTCGACATGATCGCCATTGGCAGGCGTGAAGCCGGCGAACTGATTGCGTCCCCGGAACATGACGCAGCGCACCTGGGCCTGGCTGTCCTTGAGCGAGAAATACCAGTGACCGGAGGCGGCACGCGTGAAGTTGGAAATTTCGCCTTCCACCCAGAGCAGGGGCAACTGTGATTCGAGCGCACGCCGGGCCATGCGGTTGAGCTCGCTTACGGTGAGTACGGGCAGGGCGGGCGCGTCGTCGGTCGGATTCATGCGGTCGAGAATACCGGCTGCCCGGCGAAACGGTTCATGCACAGTCGCCAAATTTTCATCCAAAAATGTCATGCAACAGTATTGACGATCGGGTTATTTTGATAACTTACTGATTAATAATGTTTTATGCTGTCTGGTCACTTTTTGGGCCTTGGCGGTTTTTCCTTTGTGGGCGGGCGTTTAGCCTAAGTACCGGCGACTTCCTCACAGACTTATCCACATCAATTGTGGAGAACTCGACCGGGTGTCGTTTCAACCGGGATATTGCGGACCAGACTTGCCGAAACCGCGAGGGGGGCGCTACATTTCGCTTGTTCATTTCCCGGGAGTGGATCACTTTGCTTGCCATCATCGAGGCGGCCGGCTGGCCGATCTGGCCGCTGATTTTCATATCCATCATCGGCGTTGCCATCATCATCGAGCGCAGCTACAGCCTCCGTGCGCGCGAAATCGTGCCATCGAATCTGCTGCTGGAAACGATCAAGGCTTACCAGGAGCGTGGCGTTACGCAGGATCTCGTGACCCGGCTGGCGGACAATTCACCGCTGGGACGCATCTTCGCCACGGCGCTGAAAAACGCGCATTACTCGCGCGAGGTGATGAAGGAATCGATCGAAGAGTCGGGACGGGCCGTGACCCAGGAGCTGGACCGCTTCCTGACCACGCTGGGCACGATCGCCAGTATGGCCCCCCTGCTCGGCCTGTTCGGCACGGTGATCGGCATGATCGAAATCTTCGGCGCGCAGACCGCGGCGGGCACCAATCCGGCCGAACTGGCCCACGGTATCTCGATCGCGCTCTACAACACCGCTTTCGGTCTGATCGTCGCGATTCCCACGATGGCGTTCTACCGCCATTTCCGCCGCCTGGTGGAAGCGCTGGTAACCGACATGGAGCAGCAGGCCATCAAGCTCGTGGAGATCGTGCACGGGGAGCGCAAATGACGTGTACGCCGCATTCCGCCGGACGGATCGTCGTGCGCGTCGCGTCCGCTACCGGCAACGCACGCCATTCCGGGTGAACGGAGGCCATTCATGAATTTCCGCCGTGGCCGCCGCGAGGACTATCCGGAAATCAACCTGATTCCGTTCATCGACATCCTGCTGGTCATCGTGATCTTCCTCGCGGTATCGACCACGTATGCCCGGTTCGCCGAACTGAAGATCAATCTGCCCGCCAGCGGCGCGCAACAGACGCCCGACACGCCCAGGCAGATCGAAGTGGGCGTGGCCGAGAACGGCCGCTATCAGGTCGACAGCCTCACTCTGGGCGACGCAGGCGTCGACCGCATCGCCGCAGCGCTCAAAACGGCTGCCGCAGGACAGAACGATCCTGTGGTGGTGATCAACGCCGATGCGCAGGCATCGCATCAATCCGTGGTGAACGTGATGGAAGCCGCGCGTCAGGTCGGGCTGACGCGCATCACCTTCGCCACCCAGACCCCGCACTGAAGATGGCCTGGCTTGCGCGCCTGTGGGCGCGCACCGGGATCTTCACGCTGGCGTTACTGCCGCTGGCGGGCCTGTTTTCACTCCTGGCCGGCATGCGGCGCCTGGCGTATCGACGGGGCTGGCTCGCGTCCGTCGCGATGGGCGTACCGGTCGTCGTCGTCGGCAACATCACCGCGGGCGGCAGCGGCAAAACGCCGCTGACGATCTGGCTGGTGGAGCATCTGCGCCGTCGTGGATTGCGTCCCGGCGTGGTCAGTCGCGGATACGGCGGCCGCGCGCGCGGTTGTGTCGAAGTCGGGCCTGCCAGCGATGCCACGATGGTGGGCGACGAGCCGCTGCTGGTGCAGCGCCGGACAGGCGTGCCGGTGGTGGTGGGGCGGGACCGGGTCGCCGCGGTTCGCACGCTGCTGGCGCGCCACCCCGGCATCGACGTCGTCCTGTCGGACGATGGCCTTCAGCATTACCGTTTGCGGCGCGATATCGAGCTGGCCGTCGTCGATGCGTCAGGCGGGCTGGGCAATGGCTGGCCCCTGCCGGCCGGCCCTTTGCGCGAACCTGCGCGGCGTCTGCGTACGGTGGATGCGGTGGTGCGCGTGATGCGCGGCGGCCCGGAAGGCCGGCCGCTCGAAGTGGCGAGCTGGCGCGTCGATACGCGCCCCGGCCACGCCTGGCGGTTGCTCGCCCCGAACGAGCCATGCGCACTGTCCGACCTGCCCCGGCACGACTGGCTGGCGGTTGCGGGCATCGGCCGGCCCCAGGCATTCTTCGACATGCTCGCGCGCGCCGGCCTGCGATTCAGCCCGCGTGCCTACCCTGACCACCATGCCTTTCAGCCAGGCGAACTGCCCGCCGGTCACCCTGTGCTGATGACCGAAAAAGACGCGGTAAAATGCTTCGCATTCGCGGGAACGGACTGGTGGGCGGTGTCGCTGGACGTCGCACCCGAGGAAGGATTCGCTGGCTGGCTGGGCACACGCATACCAACGACGCCCCGGTCCGGCGCGCACAATGAGAGGAAAGGCTATGTCGGTTAGAGAGTGGGGCGATCGCCGCCATCCCTGCCGTTGGGAGGAAGCCTCGGGCGACATGGGGTTCTGGGTGCCCGATCGGTCCGAGATCGTCACGCAGTTCTTCACGCGCTACCTGTTTTTTTCACTGGCCGTCATCTACTTCTCCACGCTGGAAAGCGTACGGCCGGTGTTTTTCAGCATCGAGCAGCTCCTGATCGCGCTCGGTGTCTATTTCATCCTCAACAGCTGGTATTTCCATCTGGCGCTCAGGCGGGTGACGCTGCTGCGCATCCGCAGCGCCATGACCGCGGACCTCATCATCGTCACGCTCTGCGTGCTGCACGACCCCAACCCGATTCCGCCTTCCGCGCTGGCCTTCCTGATGGTGCTGCTCGGCAACGGCATGCGCTATGGCATGCGCCTGTTCGCGGAAGTGCTCGGCGGCGCGCTGCTGGGCATGTCGGTCGCCTTTGCGCTGCGTTACAGGCTGGGCGGATTCGAGGTGAGCGCAGGCGACGTGTTCTTCGGCGTCTTCTGGGTCACGCTGGCGCTGTACGCCTATATCCTCATGGGCCGGATAGAAAGCCAGCGCATGCAGCTCGATTACCGGAGCCGCTTCGACGCACTGACAGGACTGCTCAATCGTCATGGCCTGCTTGCCTCGGCCGACCAGGTCTTCGACAAGGCCGACCCGGACGTGCCGGCCACGGTCCTGTTCGCCGATCTCAACCAGTTCAAGTCGATCAACGATCGCTACGGGCACGGCGTGGGCGACCGTGTGCTGGCCGAATTCGCGCAGATTTTCAGCGAATCGGTCGACATGGGCGTATGCGGCCGCTGGGGAGGGGACGAATTCGTCGCGATCCTGCCCTTGCGCGACGATGCCACTGTCGAACAGATATTCGAACGCATCGAGGCGCGTACCGAATCGTGGAGCCAGAGCAACGGCCTGCCGATGACGGTCAGCCTGGGCGTCGCGCATGCGCCGCGCGACGGCCGCGACCTGATGACACTGCTGTCGGTTGCCGACATCCATCTCTACCAGAGCAAATCGCGCCGGTCCGAAGCCGGCGCGGCGACGTTGTACAGGACACTTGCGAATGAACCCCAAACTCCTTGAAATTCTGGTCTGCCCCGTGTGCAAGGGGCCGCTCGACTGGAAAAAATCCGCGCAGGAACTGGTCTGCCATGCCTGCCGCATCGCCTATCCCATCCGCGACGACATTCCCGTGATGCTGCCCGAAGAGGCGCGCCCGCTCGAGCCCGACGAGGTGCGCGGCAGCTGACATGCATTTCAGGGTCGTCATCCCCGCACGCTATGCATCGAGCCGGCTGCCGGGCAAGCCGCTTGCCGACATCGGCGGCAAGCCCATGGTCCTGCGCGTGCTCGAACGGGCGCTGGAGGCGGGGGCGGAATCGGTCGTCGTGGCCACCGACGATGCGCGTGTGCAGGATGCGGTCGAGGCGGCCGGCCATCGGGCGCTGATGACCTCGCCCGCGCACCAGTCGGGCACCGAGCGCCTGGTCGAAGTCGCCGAGCGTCTGGAATGGCCCGACGACGTACTGGTCGTCAACGTGCAGGGCGACGAACCGCTGATCGATCCGGCGCTGATTCGCGAGGCTGCGCGCCAGCTGGTGCTGCATGACGACGCAGTGATGGCCACATTGGCCCATCCCATCCACGACCATGCCGATTTCGTGAACCCCAACGTGGTCAAGGTCGTCGCCGACGAGGCCGGCTACGCCGTCTATTTCAGCCGCGCCCCGATCCCCTGGCCGCGCGATGCCTTCGCCGCGCAGCAGCCGATGCCGCACGCGCTGGGCGCGTTGCGCCATATCGGCCTGTATGCCTACCGCGCCGGCTTCCTGCGCACCTATGCCGGGCTCGCCGCATCGCCGCTGGAACGCCACGAAATGCTCGAACAGTTGCGCGTACTCTGGCACGGCCACCGCATCAGTCTGGGAATCACGCCCACGGCGCCGGCCCCCGGCGTGGACACACCCGACGATCTGGCGCGGGTTCGCGCCCTGTTTGGCACCCCATAGCAGTAGCTTGAATCCCCGAATAAAATTTTTTAAGTGTTGCCGTTCTCCGCCTTGGCTTAGGCTATTGGAGTTTTTTTAATCCAAATATCGAGAGGGAGACAGCAATGCGTTTGATCCTGTTGGGCGGCCCCGGCGCCGGCAAAGGCACCCAGGCCAACTACATCAAGGAAAAGTACGGAATTCCCCAGATCTCGACCGGCGACATGCTGCGTGCGCAGATCAAGGCCGGCACCGAGCTGGGCATGAAGGCCAAGGCCATCATGGACGCGGGTGGCCTGGTATCCGACGACATCATCATCGGCATGGTCCAGGCGCGTCTCGCCGAGCCCGACTGCAAGGCCGGCTACCTGTTCGACGGTTTCCCCCGCACCATCCCGCAGGCCGAGGCGATGAAGGCCGCTGGCGTGCCCATCGACTACGTGGTCGAGATCGACGTCGCCGACGAAGAGATCGTCAAGCGCATGTCGGGCCGCCGCGTGCACGTGGCCTCGGGCCGCACCTACCACGTCGTGTTCAATCCGCCCAAGGTGGCCGGCAAGGACGACGCGACGGGCGAAGACCTGATCCAGCGCGACGACGACAAGGAAGAAACCGTCAAGAAGCGTCTCGACGTCTATCACGCGCAGACCGAACCACTGGTGAAGTATTACGGCGACTGGGCGGCGCGCGGCGAAGCCGGCGCGCCCAAGTACGTGAAAATCGCCGGCGTCGGCAAGGTCGAGGAAATCCGCGACGCGGTCTTCAAGGCGCTGGGCTGAAGCATGCCGGCGGAGATCGCCCCGATGACCGACACCGAACGCTGGGTTGTCCGGCAGGCGGTGAACGAGCGCTACGGCCGCGAGGTAGAAATACAGGACGTCGAGACCGAAATCCGCCTGCATATCGACGACCGGGAATTGACACTGTGTCCCGGCTTCTACTGGACGGACGAACGGGGATGTCATTTCGTCCTGTCCAAGACCGGGGATACGCGTTACCGCTGCATGTTTTTCTGGCGCATCCGCGACCGTTTCGCCACCGGCCGCGAGGAATACGACGACATCGGCGACTGCGTGACCACGCTGCTGAAAATGCAGGCCGATGAGGAAGCCCGTCGTCTGACCGGAGAAGATGCGTCCGGCAATGCCTGAATATTGAAGCCAGCCTCTGTGCTGGCTTCTGCTTTATCGACTCACCGTACATATACCAAGGAGACTGAAACACCATGGCGAAGAAAATGAACGCCTTCTACGCGCAGTCCGGCGGCGTGACCGCCGTCATCAACGCCTCGGCCTGTGGCGTGATCGAGACCGCACGCAAGCACAAGGACAAGATCGGCAAGGTCTACGCCGGCCGCAACGGCATCATCGGCGCGCTGACCGAAGACCTGATCGATACCACCAAGGAATCCGCCACCGCGATCGCCGCGTTGCGCAGCACGCCCTCGGGCGGCTTCGGCTCCTGCCGTTTCAAGCTGAAGTCGCTGGAAGCCAACAAGCGCGAATACGAGCGCCTGATCGAGGTCTTCAAGGCGCACAACATCGGCTATTTCTTCTACAACGGCGGCGGCGATTCGGCCGACACCTGCTTCAAGGTCTCGCAGCTGTCCGAGGCGATGGGCTACCCCATCCAGGCGATCCATGTGCCGAAGACCGTCGACAACGACCTGCCGATCACCGACTGCTGCCCCGGTTTCGGGTCGGTCGCCAAGTACATCGCCGTGTCCACGCTCGAAGCCAGCTTCGACGTGCGTTCGATGGCCAAGACCTCGACCAAGGTCTTCGTCATCGAGGTCATGGGCCGCCACGCCGGCTGGATCGCCGCCGCCGGCGGCCTGGTCGAGGAGCAGGGCATCCCCGTCGTGATCCTGTTCCCGGAAATCGAATTCGACCAGAAGAAATTCCTCGCGCTCGTCGACAAGAAAGTGAAGGAATTCGGCTTCTGCACCGTCGTCGTCTCGGAAGGCTGTCACTATCCGGACGGCAAGTTCCTCGCCGAGCAGGGCACCCGCGACGCCTTCGGCCATGCCCAGCTGGGCGGGGCCGCGCCGGTGGTCGCCAACATGATCAAGGACGCGCTCGGCCACAAATTCCACTGGGCCGTTGCCGACTACCTGCAGCGCGCCGCGCGTCACATCGCCTCGAAGACCGACGTGAAGCAGGCCTACGAGCTCGGCAAGAAGGCCGTCGAACTGGCGATCAAGGGCCACAACTCGGTCATGCCGACGGTCGACCGCCTGTCCGACAAGCCCTACAAGTACAAGATCGGCATGGCGCCGCTGTCCAAGGTCGCAAACGTCGAAAAATTCATGCCGCGCGATTTCATCACCAAGGACGGCTTCGGCATCACGGAGAAGTGCAAACGCTATCTCACCCCGCTGATCCAGGGCGAGGACTATCCGAAATACAAGGACGGCCTGCCGGTCTACGTCACGCTGAAAAACGTGGCGGTGGCGAAGAAATTGCCGGCGTTCAAACTTTGAGGCGGGATTTCGGGAGCAGGGCCAGTGCGGGCGGGATCTGCACTTTCCCGGTCCTGGCTCCCGGAGCCTGACCGCTGAACATGACACTCGACAAAGCCAAACAGTTGCTGCGCGTACAGGCCGATTTCGGTGGCTTCTACAACGGCAATTCCGCCAAGCTGATCCTGTCCGAAGTACAACGCGAACATGGACAGGCGGCGGTGGATGCGTGCATACGCGAGCTCGGACTCGATCGGGTGTTTGGTTTCGAACCAGGCACGCGATTCGAAGGCGGGCTCGCGTTGGGCAAGCAGTGACAGACGGCAGCTTCGGCTGCCGTCTGTTTTTTTCAATCAGAAAAACCAATCGAAGGTAGGAGAACCAAAATGGAGACGCAGTTGTTGTGGATACTCGCCAGCGCCGTGCTGGCGATCGTGTACGGGATAGTGTCGATCGGCTGGATCCTGAAAAAGCCGGCCGGGAATGCCCGCATGCAGGAAATCGCCCTGGCGGTGCAGCAGGGTGCGCAGGCCTATCTGAACCGGCAGTACACCACCATCGGCCTGGTCGGCGTGGTGCTGTTCGTCGCACTGTGGTGGGCGCTCGGGGCGCATACCGCCATCGGCTTCCTGCTCGGCGCGGTGCTGTCCGGCGCGGCCGGCTATATCGGCATGAACGTCTCGGTCCGCGCCAACGTGCGTACCGCGCAGGCCGCCAGCGAAGGGCTCAACGCTGCGCTCAACGTCGCCTTCCGCGGCGGCGCGATCACCGGCATGCTGGTCGTCGGCCTCGGCCTGCTCGGCGTGGCCGGCTACTACGCGGTGCTGATGCAGATGGGCACGACCAGTGAACAGGCGATTCACGCTCTGGTCGGCCTGGGCTTCGGCGGTTCGCTGATTTCCATCTTCGCGCGTCTGGGCGGCGGTATCTTCACCAAAGGCGCCGACGTGGGTGCCGATCTGGTGGGCAAGGTCGAGGCGGGCATTCCGGAGGACGATCCGCGCAACCCGGCCGTGATCGCCGACAACGTGGGCGACAACGTGGGCGACTGCGCGGGCATGGCGGCCGACCTGTTCGAAACCTATGCGGTGACGCTGATCGCCACCATGCTGCTGGGCGCACTGATGTTCAGCGGCGAGGGCGCGGTCATCTACCCGCTGGCGCTCGGTGCAGTATCCATCGTCGCCTCCATCGTCGGTGCCTTCTTCGTCAAGGCACGCGAGGGCGGCAAGATCATGAATGCGCTGTACCGCGGCCTCGCGGTGGCGGGTGGTCTGTCGCTGATTGCCTTCTATCCGGTCACGACGATGCTCGTCGGCGACGGCCTGATGCTGCACGACGGCACCACGATCGGCAGCATGCCGCTCTACTATTCGGCGCTGATCGGCCTGGTGCTGACAGCCGCAATGGTGATCATCACCGAGTACTACACCGCGACCGAATACAGTCCGGTCCGTCACATCGCGCAGGCCTCGACCACCGGCCACGGCACCAACATCATCGCTGGCCTCGGCGTGTCGATGAAGTCCACCGCCGCGCCGGTACTCGCCGTGTGCGCCGCCATCTGGGGTGCCTACGCGCTGGCCGGCCTGTACGGCATCGCCATCGCCGCCACCGCCATGCTGTCGATGACCGGCATCATCGTCGCGCTCGACGCCTACGGTCCGGTGACCGACAACGCCGGCGGCATCGCCGAGATGGCCGAATTGCCGTCCGCCATCCGCGACATCACCGATCCGCTCGACGCGGTGGGCAACACCACCAAGGCCGTGACCAAGGGCTATGCGATCGGCTCGGCCGGTCTCGCCGCGCTGGTGCTGTTCGCCGACTACACCCATGCGCTGGAGAAACAGATAGGCAGCGTCACGCTGTTCGATCTGTCCGATCACATGGTCATCATCGGCCTGTTCATCGGCGGCATGGTGCCGTACCTGTTCGGCGCCATGGGCATGGAGGCCGTCGGCCGGGCGGCCGGTTCAGTGGTGGTCGAAGTGCGCCGCCAGTTCCGTGAAATCCCCGGCATCATGGCGGGCACGGCCAAGCCCGACTACTCCAAGGCGGTCGACATGCTGACCCGCGCGGCGATCAAGGAAATGATCGTGCCGTCCCTGCTGCCCGTGCTCGTGCCCGTGCTCGTCGGTCTGATTCTGGGGCCCAAGGCGCTGGGCGGCGTGCTGCTCGGCACCATCATCACCGGCATCTTCGTGGCGATCTCGATGACGACCGGTGGCGGTGCCTGGGACAATGCCAAGAAATACATCGAAGAGGGCAACCACGGCGGCAAGGGCAGCGAAGCGCACAAGGCCGCCGTCACGGGCGATACCGTGGGCGATCCCTACAAGGACACGGCCGGCCCGGCGGTCAACCCGCTCATCAAGATCATCAACATCGTGGCGCTGCTGATCGTGCCGCTGATCGTCTGAACGATTCCGCCGGTTCTGCCGGCGGAATTGGGAGAATGCTTCGGGCCCGATAAACTTTCACGGTTCATCGCGGTCCATCCAGTGCGCCCGATGGGCGCACTTTTTTTGAGGAATGCCATGCGTATCACCGCCTTTCTGTTTGCCTGCGCCCTGGCCGGCAGCGCTCATGCCGGGGGCATCGATCGCCTCAAGGCCTTCATCGCAGGCGCGCGTACTGCCGAGGCCGATTTCGTCCAGACCGTTTCGGACAGGCAGGGCCGCGTGACCCAGCAGGTCAGCGGCAGGATGGCATTCGCCCGCCCGGGAAAGTTCCGCTGGGATTACACCGCACCCTACGAGCAGATCATCGTCGGCGACGGCAGCCGCCTCTGGCTGTACGACGTCGATCTCGAACAGGTCAGCGTCAAACCGCTCGGCGACGTGGTGGCCGGCACGCCGGCCGCATTGCTGGCCGGTGACAATGCGCTCGACAAATACTTCGTGCTGAAAGATGCCGGCATGGCGAAGGGCGTGGAATGGCTGGAAGCCGTACCGCGCACCGCCGACACCACGTTCGAGCGCATCCGCATGGGCTTTCGCGGGGACCTGCTCGACCAGATGGAACTGTTCGACCATTTCGGGCAGCGCACTACGCTGAAGTTGTCCAATTTCACGCGCAATCCGGCGATTCCCGCTGCCCGTTTCAAATTCGTGCCGCCCAAGGGGGCCGACGTCATCGGCGAATAGGTCCTGAAGCCGGCTCGCCAGCCGCCATCTCGCAATGGGATAATGGCAGCCCATGTGCCCGCAAGACCTGTTTGCCTCCGAACCGGCCGTTTCCGCACCTGCCCGCGATCCGCATGCGCCGCTGGCCGAACGCCTGCGCCCGCATGCGCTGGCCGACGTCGTCGGGCAGACGCATCTGCTCGGGCCGGGCAAGCCGCTGCAGCTGGCCTTTGAATCGGGCCGGCTGCATTCGATGATCCTGTGGGGACCGCCAGGCGTGGGCAAGACCACACTGGCGCGTCTGACCGCACAGGCCTTCGGCGCCGATTTCGTCGCCATCTCCGCCGTGCTCGGCGGGGTGAAGGACATTCGCGAGGCGGTCGAGCGCGCGCGCGTGAACCAGTTGGCCGGCCGCGCAACCATCGTATTCGTCGACGAAGTACACCGCTTCAACAAGGCGCAGCAGGATGCTTTTCTGCCGCACGTCGAAGCCGGCCTGTTCACCTTCATCGGCGCGACGACCGAAAACCCCTCGTTCGAAGTCGTGGGCGCGCTGCTGTCGCGGGCGCAGGTCTACGTGCTGAAATCGCTGTCGCCGGACGAACTGAAGCAGTTGATGCAACGCGCGCAGGTGGAGCTGCCCGGCCTGAAACTGGCCGAGGGCGTCGATGTCCTGCTGGCAGCCTACGCGGACGGCGACGCGCGGCGTCTGCTCAATCTGCTGGAGCAGCTCGACATCGCGGCGCGCACGGCGCGGGTCGACGCGGTGGACACAGCCTTCGCCGAGAGCGCGCTGGCGCAGTCCCTGCGCCGTTTCGACAAGGGCGGCGAGGCCTTCTACGACCAGATTTCGGCCCTGCACAAGAGCGTGCGCGGCAGCGACCCCGACGCCGCGCTCTACTGGCTGGTGCGCATGCTCGACGGCGGGGCCGACCCGCGCTACCTCGGCCGCCGCCTGATCCGGATGGCGAGCGAGGACATCGGACTGGCCGACCCGCGCGCGCTGCGGATCGCCCTCGACGCCGTCGAGACCTACGAACGCCTCGGCAGCCCCGAGGGTGAGCTCGCGCTCGCCGAAGCCTGCCTCTACATGGCCTGTGCACCCAAAAGCAATGCCGCCTATGTGGCCTACAACAGCGCGCGCGCCTTCGTGCAGGCCAACCCGTCGAACGAAGTGCCCATCCATCTGCGCAACGCCCCGACCCGGCTCATGAAGGAACTGGGCTACGGTCGCGCCTACCGCTACGCGCACGACGAGCCCGAGGCCTATGCGGCGGGCGAACGCTATTTTCCGGACGATCTGCCCGAACAGGCCTTCTATGCCCCCACACCACGCGGCCTGGAAGGCAAGATCGCCGAAAAGCTGGCACACCTGAAACGGCTGGACGAGGACGCCGCGAAAAACCGATGAACCGAGGCGGTTTGCCCCATCTTCCCGCGATCTGGTGGTGGTCGCTGGTCGCAGGCGCAGCCCTCATGCTGCTTGGCCTGGCGAACGTGCGGGACGAATCGGCCGCGCGCACGATCGATGCCGCGTCCTGGACGCTCGGCGCCCTGATGGCGGCTGGGTTGGCCTGGATGGCGCGCCGGCATGCCGCCCCGGCGCATGCCCCCGGGCTGGGCTGGATCACGGCCGGCCTGATGGCCTACGCACTGGGCTGGGTGGTGCGGGATGTGCAGTGGCTGGCTGGATTCGACGCGCCGGTCACGCCGGCCGATCTGCTCGATCTCTGTCTGGGCCCCTGCGTGGCGATCGGCCTGCTGCACGAAGGCCTGCGGCTGGCCGATCGGATTCAGCGCAAAACCCTGCTGCTGGATGTCGCCATGCTGACGATCGTGGTAACGATGCTGGTGTTCGCGCTGTATCTGCCCGCGCACGGCACGCCGTCCTGGTCGGTGATGCTGGCGGCCGCGCCCGCAGCCGGCCTTTTCGTCGCGGCCAGTACGGGGCTGGTTGTCGCCCCGGCGGTTCGATTGCGCTTTGCAGCGGGATACTGGATTTTCCTGGCCGGGCTGGCGCTGACCGGCCTGGTCCGGATGACGCACGCCGGCCTGCCCGGGCATGGCGGCGCGTTCAGCGGCCCGGCAGGGGCCGGCGTGCTCGCGCTTGGCCTGGCACTGCCGTTCTGGCGTGTCGAGCGTTCGGACGGTGCCCGCTGGGATCGCTGGAGCGAAGCCGTTCTGCGCCTGCTGCCGCTGGTCGCCGTCGTCATCGCAGGATTGGCCGTACTGATACTGCACGGCCAGGACAGTCTGCCGCCGGGCGTGCACGATGTGGTCAATCTGGGTGCGCTCGCCGTCGTCGTCCTGGCCGTGACGAAACAGAGCATGGTGTTGCGGGAACACGCGTTGCTGAAAACCCTGACGCGCAATCTGGCAGAAAGCGAACGGGAGAAATACCTCATCCTCAACGCCATACCGGATCTTGTCTGGCTCAAGGACATCGACGGCCGCTATCAGATGTGCAACCGGGGATTCGAGCGCCTGTTCGGCGAGCCCGAATCGGCCATCGCCGGCAAGACCGATTTCGATTTCGTCGACGCGGAGCAGGCCCGCGCCTTCCGCGAGCGCGATCAGGAAGCCATGGCCGCCGGCCGGCCTCTGCGCAATGAAGAATGGGTGATGTTCAGCGACGGCCAGCGGGCTTTGCTGGAAACCCTGAAAACGCCCCTGAGCGATACCCGGGGACGGCTCATCGGCGTGCTGGGCATCGCCCGCGACATCACCGAGCGCGAGCAGGCCAACCGCCAGCTCGCGCTGGTGGATTTTGCCCTCAACCACGTGCGCGAGGCCGCCTTTCTGGTTGACGAGCAGGGCGCCTTCCACTACGTCAACGATGAAGCCTGCCGGGTGCTCGACTATCCCCGCGACCATCTGCTGCGGCTGCGGGTGATGGATATCGACGGCGATTGCGACACGCTGGAACAGTGGCGCACGACCTGGGCGCAACTCAGGCTGCAGAACACCATGACCTTCGAAAGCGTGCACAAGACCCGCGAAGGCGTACAGTTCCCGGTCGAAGTCAGCGCCACATACTTCGAATTCGCCGGCCAGGCCTATGTGCTGAACCTGGTCCGCGACATCACCGAGCGCAAGCAGGTCGAAGAGCAGATATGGAATCTTGCGTATTTCGACGCCCTGACCAAGCTGCCGAACCGGCGCCTGCTGATGGACCGTCTGGGGCATGCGCTGGCGTCCAGCCACCGAAGCCGCATCTACGGCGCATTGCTGATCCTCGATCTGGACCACTTCAAGACGCTCAACGACACCCAGGGGCACGACGTCGGCGACCGTCTGCTGATCGAGGTGGCCCAGCGCCTGACGGCGAGCGTGCGGGAAGAAGACAGCGTGTGCCGGCTCGGCGGGGACGAATTCGTGGTGGTGCTCGAAGGTCTGGGACAGAGTGAGCATCAGGCCGCCCGCCAGGCCGAACTGGTCGCGGAGAAAATCCGGCTGGCGCTGGGCCGCCCGTATGCCCTGCCGCCCAGCGACATCATCTTTCACGGCACCACCAGTATCGGCGTGACCCTGTTCTGCGACCGCAAGCTGTCGGCCGAAGTACTGCTCAAGCAGGCGGATGTGGCGCTTTATCAGGCCAAGGACGCCGGACGCAACCAGATCCGCTTCTTCAACCCGCAAATGCAGGCTGCCATCGATTCGCGCACAGTCATGGAAGCCGCGTTGCGGGAGGCCCTGGAACGGCAGGAATTCCATCTTCACTATCAGCCGCAGGTCGACCAGCACGGCCGCATGGTCGGCGTCGAGGCACTGTTGCGCTGGCAGGTGCCCGGCCAGGCCATGGTCTCACCCGTGGATTTCATTCCGCTGGCCGAGGACAAGGGCCTCATCCTGTCCATCGGACAGTGGGTGCTGGATACGGCCTGCGCCCAGCTGAAAGCCTGGTCGGACGATCCACGCACGCGCGGCCTGCAGATGTCGGTCAACGTCAGCGCCCGCCAGTTCCATCAGACCGATTTCGTCGAATCGGTCCGTCGCAGCCTGGCGGCGAGTGGCGTCGCACCGTCCCGGTTGAAACTGGAACTGACCGAGAGCGTGGTGCTCGACGACGTCGATGCGGTGGTAAACCGCATGCAGGAGCTGATCGAAATGGGCGTCGGCTTCTGCCTCGACGATTTCGGCACCGGATATTCTTCGCTGTCCTATCTCAAGCGCCTGCCGCTCGAACGGGTCAAGATCGACCAGTCCTTCGTGCGCGACGTGACCGAGGACCAGAATGACGCGGCCATCGTGCGCGCCATCATGGCCATCAGTCGCTCGCTGGGCCTGGAAGTCGTTGCCGAAGGCGTCGAAACGCCGGCCCAGCGCGCCTTCCTGCTGGAAAACGGCTGCACGCTCTATCAGGGCTTTCTGTTCTGCGAGCCCACGCCGATCGATGCCTGGGCGGACTGTCTGTCACGCTTCGAGGGAACGGGGGCCTGAGCAGGCGGCCGAACCATGTCTGACGCGCCTTTCGAAACTGACGAACACTGGATGCAGGCCGCGCTTGCAGAAGCCCGGCGCGCGCGCGACGCTGGCGAAGTTCCGGTCGGCGCAGTCGTGGTGGCGAATGGCGAAATTGTCGGGCGCGGCTACAACCAGTCGATTTCCAGCCATGACCCGACCGCGCATGCCGAAGTGATGGCGCTGCGGGACGCCGCCGGCCGACTCGCAAACTACCGTCTGCCGGGGGCGACACTCTACGTGACCATGGAACCCTGCGTGATGTGTGCCGGTGCCATCCTCCATGCCCGCATCGCGCGGGTGGTCTACGGTGCGCGCGAATACAAGACCGGAGCGCACGGCAGCATCGTCGACATATTCGCCGAGCCGCGTCTCAACCATCATTGCGAAATTTCGGGGGGTGTGCTGGCCGACGCGTGCGCAGCCCTGATCAGCGGGTTCTTCGAATCGCGCCGCCAGCAGCGCCGGCAGGAGACGATGCCATGAACGATCTGTACATCGATGTGGATATCCGTCTACAGCAACTCTATCTGTGGCAGCCGCATGCCGACGGCGATCTGCTGATCCGGCAATACCCCGTCTCCACCGCGCTCAACGGTGCGGGCGAGGCATCGGGCAGCTATCGCACGCCGCGCGGCCGGCATCGCATCGCGGAGAGGATCGGCGCCGGCGCCCCCCTGTTCGCCGCCTTCCAGGCGCGCGTGCCGACGGGCGAGATATGGACCCCCGCGCTGGATGCCGCCTGTCCGGGACGCGACTGGATCCTGACCCGCATCCTCTGGCTGGACGGCCTGGAGCCGGGCCGGAACCAGGGCGGCACTGTGGACAGCCACGACCGCTATATCTACATCCATGGCACCCATGAGGAGCACCGGATCGGTTCGCCGGCCTCGCATGGCTGCATCCGCATGAAAAACGCCGACGTGGCCGACTTGTTCGATCGTGTGAAGACGGGAACCGAAGTGCGGATTTCCGCCTGAGCCTGAAACCGGCTGATAAAAAACCCGGCCAGCGCCGGGTTTTTTATCAGTGCGTCGGGACGGTCCTGCTTATTGCAGCACGACCAGCGTGACGCGCCGGTTTTCGGCACGTCCCGCGCGCGTCTTGTTGTCGGCGATCGGCGCCGTTTCACCGTAGGAAATCACATTCATGCGGTGCAGGGCGAAACCGTGCTGGATCGCCAGATAGCGGCGGACCGCTTCGGCGCGCTGCTCGCCGATCCTGAGGTTGGCGGCGGCCGGGCCGCTGCTGTCGGTGTGGCCCTGGATTTCGATGTAGACGTTGCGGTTGTCGGCCTTGATCTGCGCGGCGAAATCGTCGAGCGCCTGCTTGGCGGCGGCGTTGAGCGCGCTACCGTCGAAATCGAAACCGATCTGGCTGGTCAGCGTCGTCTCGTAGAGGAATTTGCCGGCCGCGAGCTTGCCGGCCGCATTGGCGCGTTCGAGCGCTTCCTGCGCCGTGCGCGAAGCGCCGTCGAGGGCGGCCTGCTGGCTGCCCAGACGGGTTTCCAGACTCTGATACTGGCCGCTTGCCTTGCCGAACCGCGCATCGGTTTCGGCTTGCTGGCCGTCCACGCGCTTGTTCACGCCGGCAATCTGCTCGTTGACGTAATCCTTGGTGGCACAGCCGCCGAGCAGGGCGGCTGCAAACAGAACGAGGGGAAGGCGGGGGTTCATGATGTCGGCGACTCCGGGAATGGAATAAGGGCTTATACGGTCATGGGGCGGTTGTCATTGAGGTTCAGCCAGCCCTTGGCGATGCGGTAGACGAACCAGACGAAGGCGACGCCCCAGATCGCCCAGCCGATCAGGATGATGAAGGTGAGCCAGCCCAGTATGCCCCACAGCAGGCTCCACCAGAAAGTACGGATCTGCCAGGTGAAATGGCTTTCGAGCCAGGTGCCGCGCGCATCGTCCCGCTTGATGTAGTTGAGCACGATGGCGACGATCCAGGTGATGCCGAATCCAAGGAGCGACAGGGCATAAAGCCCGTAGATGACATGCGTGAGCGTCTTGAGACTGGACAGCTTGTCGTCGGTTGCGGATTCCATCAGCGGGCCTTTTCGTACAGGGGTTGCATTTTCGGGACGAGTGCGGTCAGTGCCTGGATGCGGTCCGTGGGCGAGGGGTGGGTAGACAGAAACTTGGGCGGCTGGCCCGTGCTGGCAGCGCTCATTTTCTGCCACAGTGTCACCGCCGCACGGGGATCGTAGCCTGCGCGGGCGGCCAGCTCGAGGCCGTAGCGGTCGGCTTCCGATTCGCCGGCACGGCTGTTGGGCAGATTCAGTGCGATGTCGGCGACCGGCGCCAGGCCGGTAAGATCGGCACCGGCAGCGATGGAGCCGAGCTGCAGGCCGGCCTGCGTGGCGAGCGCGCGGCTCATGCGCTCGCGGCCGTGGCCGAGCAGGGCATGCGAGATTTCGTGGCCCATGATCTGCGCGATTTCGTCGTCCGAAAGTGACAGTTTGTCGATGATCCCGGTGTAGATCGCCATCTTGCCGCCGGGCATGCACCAGGCATTGAGCTCGGGCTCCTCGATCACGGCGACCGACCATTTCCAGTCTTTCGAGGGCGGGTACATGACCGTGGCCTGTGCGATCAGGCGATCGGTGATGCGCTTGACGCGCGCGTTGAGTGCGGCATTGGTACTGAGCTTGCCCTGCTTCTGTGCGTCTGCCAGCGTCTGTGTGTAAGCCTGCGCCGAGGAGGCCTGGGCCTGTTCCTCGGACACCAGGACGAACTGCGTGCGTCCGGAAACGGGATTCTGCTGGCAGCCCGGCAAGGTGGCGGCGGACAGGGCGGCGACAAGGAGAAGGCGTTTCATGGCGAGCTCCCGGATCGGGGTCAGATGCCCCGCAGCAATTCGTTGATGCCCACTTTGGACAGCGTCTTCTCGTCGACCTTCTTCACGATGACGGCGCAGTAGAGGCTGTATTTGCCGTCCTTGGAGGGCAGGTTGCCGGATACCACCACCGAACCGGCGGGCACGCGGCCGAAGTGGACTTCGCCGGTCTCGCGGTCGTAGATCTTGGTCGACTGGCCGATGTAGACGCCCATCGAGATCACGCAGTTGTCCTCGACGATCACGCCTTCCACCACCTCGGAACGCGCGCCGATGAAGCAGTTGTCGCCGATGATGGTGGGATTGGCCTGCACCGGCTCCAGCACGCCGCCGATGCCGACGCCGCCTGACAGATGCACGTTCTTGCCGATCTGCGCGCAGGAGCCGACCGTGGCCCAGGTATCCACCATCGCGCCTTCGTCGACGTAGGCGCCGATGTTCACGTAGGACGGCATCAGCACCACGTTCTTCGCGATGTACGAGCCCTTGCGCGCGGCCGCCGGCGGCACCACGCGGAAGCCGCCTTCGCGGAAATCCCTGGAATTGAAATCGGCGAACTTGCTGGGCACCTTGTCGTAGTAATTGGTGTAGCCGCCTTTCACGAATTGGTTGTCTTCCATGCGGAAGGACAGCAACACGGCCTTCTTCACCCACTGGTGCGTCGTCCAGTTCTGTCCGTCGGTGCGCTCTGCCACGCGCAGCTGGCCCATGTCGAGCAGATCGATGACGGCCATGACGGCATCCTTCACCCGGGGATCGACATTGCGCGGCGTGATGTCGGCGCGGCGTTCGAAAGCGTCTTCGATGATGGGCTGGAGTTCTTGCATCTTGCGTATACCGTGTGGAAAGAAAAAGGGATTCAGCGGATGGGGCAGAATTCGGTGTCGAGTGGCGTCCAGACCAGCTCCGCGATGTCAGGGTGCGATTGTAAGGCCTCGACCGCCTTTTCGATGCGCCAGGCCGGTTCGTTGTGGCCGGACAGGAGATGGACGCGGCCGGTTTCGTCGACTTCGTAAGTGACGAAGCGCACGCCTTCGCGGGCCAGGATGCCCTGCACTGCGTAGTCGATCTCGGCCGGCGTGGCAGCCTGGGCGGGCATCGACAGCAACGTGGCGAGAAGGAGTGCGCGCATCGCCCGGCTCAGCTCAGGAAATCGACGATCCGGTGCGCCGCCTCGATGCACTGCGCCTCGCCGTCCACCAGCGCGATGCGGACGAAACCGCGGCCGGGGTTTTCCATGCCGGCATCGCGCGCAAGAAAACTGCCGGGTAGCACCGTGACGTGCCGTTTTTCGTAGAGACCATGTGCAAAGGCTGCATCGTCCCCGCCGGGCACCTTCGCCCACAGGTAGAACGCGGCGTCCGGGGCCTGGAATTCGAGCACGGGCGCGAGCAGCGGCATGACGGCGGCGAACTTGGTCGCATACTGGCGGCGGTTCTCCACCACGTGCGATTCATCGTTCCAGGCCGCGGTGCTGGCGACCTGCACCGCAGGTCCCATCGCGCTGCCGTGATAGGTACGGTAAAGCAGGAAGGCTTTCATCAGCGCCGCGTCGCCGGCGACGAAGCCGGAGCGCAGGCCGGGCACATTGGAGCGCTTGGACAGGGAATTGAACACGACCAGATTGCAGAAGCTCCGGCCGAGCCGGTGCGCAGCAGTGAGCGCACCCAGCGGCGGCGCGCCTTCCTCGAAGTAGATCTCCGAATAGCATTCGTCGGCGCAGATGACGAAACCGTGACGGTCCGACAGTTCGAAGATTTCGCGCCAGTCGTCCAGCGTCATGACCTTGCCGGTCGGGTTGCCTGGGCTGCAGACGTAAACGAGGTTCACCTGTTCCCAGAGATCGTCCGGCACGCGCGACCAGTCCATGCGGAAGCCGTTGTCGGGCGTGGTGTTGAGGAAGAAGGGACGGGCACCGGCCAGCAGCGCCGCACCCTCGTAGATCTGGTAGAAGGGGTTGGGCGAGAGCACCACGCGGCGGCCATGCCGGCTGGAATCCACACTGGCCTGGGCGAAGGCGAACAGCGCTTCGCGGGAGCCGTTGACCGGCAGGATTTCGCTTGCAGGATCGAGTGCGACGCCATAACGGCGGCCGACCCAGGCCGCGATCGTCTCGCGCAGCGCATCCGATCCCTGGGTGACCGGATAGCTCGACAGCCCGTCCAGGCCGGCGATGAGCGCGTCCTTGATGAACGAAGGTGTCGGATGTTTCGGTTCGCCGATCGACAGGTTGATCGGTTTCAGCGACGGGTCGGGCGCGACATCGGCGAAGAGCGCGCGCAGGCGCTGGAAGGGGTAGGGCTGAAGCTGATCGAGGCGGGGGTTCATCGCGGTCGGAACAGGGAGCAACCATGGCATTATCCTAGAAACCACTGCCGGCCGCTTGTCCGGGCAACGAACACCGAAATGAACGCTGGATTTCCCATCCCCGGCCCCGCGTTGCCACGCGGCCGGACTTTGACATCGCAATGCCCGTGTCCCGTCTGAAACGCCCCCTGGCGATCGCCAGCCTCGTCTATGCCGCCACCCTGTGGGGCCTGGTCTGGTACCCCTATCGTCTGCTGGGCGAAGCCGGTGTCGGCGGGATCGTGTCGAGCTTCTTTTCCTACGCTGTGCCGCTACTCCTCCTCGGCTGGCTGCACGGCCGCGCCGTGGCGGCCGCGCGGCCGCGCTGGACCTGGCTGGCCGCGATGGGCCTGGCCGCCGGCTGGACCAACCTTGCCTACGTGCTCGCCGTGCTCGAAGGCGAAGTGGTGCGGGTTCTGCTGCTGTTCTATCTTGCGCCGCTGTGGACGGTGTTGTTCGCGCGCCTGCTGCTGCGCGAACAACTCAACCGTGCAGGCTGGGCGGTGATGGGCCTGGCCGCCGGCGGCGCCATTGTCATGCTCTGGCAACCGGGCGACTGGCCGCTGCCGGCCAACCGCGCGGAATGGCTGGGCCTGTCGGCCGGATTCATGTTCGCGGCGAGTAACGTCATCAGCCGCCACCTTGAAGGCGTGGCGGCAGGTGCGAAATCGACCGCCGTGTGGGCGGGCGTTACCGTTCTGACCCTCGCCGGGCTGGCGCTCAACCCCGCCGAACTCGACTTCGCCGCGTCGGCCGGGGTGGCGACCTGGGGGCTGCTGATCGGTGTTGCGCTGCTGATCGGGAGCATGACCTATGCCGTACAGTACGGCCTGGCTTTCGTGCCGGCCAACCAGGCGATCGTGATTTTCCTGTTCGAGCTGGTCGTCGCTGCGGTGTCCGCCTATTTCCTGTCCGATGAACGCATGGGCGCGCAGGAGTGGGCCGGCGCCGCCATGATCATTACTGCAAGCCTGTTTTCCGGGCATATGGAAGACAGGCGGGAGGACACGCATGTCTGACATATCGGGGCTGCTGCATGCCGGCCTGCTGGTCGACGATCTCGACCGCGCGCGGCGATTCTACGAGACCGTGCTCGGTCTTGCGTCGTGTCCACGCCCGGCGCTGCCATATCCCGGGGCCTGGTACGACCTCGGCAGCGGCCGGCAACTGCATCTGATGAATCTGCCCAATCCCGATGCCGGCGCGACGCGTCCCGAGCACGGTGGGCGCGACCGCCACATCGCGCTGGGCGTGCGGGCCATGGCCGTATTGCAGGCGCGTCTCGACGCCGCGGGCGTGGCCTACACCGTCAGCCGGTCCGGACGGGCGGCCCTGTTCTGTCGCGACCCGGACGGCAATACCCTGGAGTTCGTCGAAACGGCTTGAGCGGGTCGGTTTTCGCGCCTGCGAGGCGTCGTCACCCTTGATCGAACAGTCGCGCTCCGTCGCGCGCCAGCCGTGCCGCGCCGTAGGCGGCTTCGGCCTGTACTGCGCGGTTGACGGGCACGGCCATCCGGCGCTGCCGGATGGCCGTCCAGGCCGGATTGGCCGCGCCGCCGCCGGCCGTTTCCACCCGTTGCAGCGGCGTGGCACCCAGATCGGCGAGCAGGGCGTAGCCGCGCGCCTCGATGCGCGCCAGGCTTTCCAGCAGGCCATGCAGGAATTCGGCATCGTCGGACGGACGCGGTGTGAAACGCGGGGCCAGCGCAGGGTCGCAGACCGGAAAGCGCTCGCCCGGCTTTGGCAGGGGCAGATAGTCGAGCGGGCTTTCCACGGCCGGGTCGAGGCGTTCCGAGAGCTGCGCCAGCCGGCGGTCGTCGAAGAATTGCTTCAGCGCGGCCCCGCCGGCGTTGGAGGCGCCGCCCGCCAGCCAGCGCGTGCCGAACCAGTGCGAATACACACCGTGTTTGACCGACTCCACCCGGGTATCGGACAGCAGCTTCAGCACCAGCGTGCTGCCGAGCGAGGTGACTGCCTCGCCGCTCTCGCGCACGCCGGCCGCGAGAAAAGCGGCGATGGAATCGGTGGTGCCGGCGCGGACCAGGCAACCCGGGTTCACGCCCAGGTAGCGCGCGCGTGGGCGCGACACGGTGGCGAGCGCCGCGCCGGGCGGGACAGGCACCGGCAGATAGTCGATATCGGCCAGAAACTCGACCCAGGCCGGCCACTGCAGCGTGTCGAGGTCGAGCCCGAGCTTCAACGCGTTGTGGTAGTCGGTCATGCCCACGCGGCCGGAGAGCAGGCCGGCCAGCCAGTCGGCCTGGTTGAGGTAGAGCCGCGCACCGGTAAGGCCCAGGCGCTGCTTCAGCCACAGCATCTTGGCCAGCCCCGATGTCACGGCCGCCGCCGGGTGGCCGGGTGGGGCGGTTTTCGCAATGCGTGCCGCTTCCTCGGTGGCGCGGTCGTCGTCGTAGAGCAGGGGCGGGTGACGCGGATCGAGCGCCTCGTCGCAGGCGAGGAGCGTGCCCGAGGTGCCGTCGAGCGCGATGTCGGACAGTTGCGTGCGGATCGCCGGCGGCAGGGCGGCGATCAGATCCCACAGCGCCTCGCGCCAGATACCCGCGCGCTCGTAGTCTTCCAGCCTGCCGAAGGCGCGGCGGTCTTCGTGCACGACCGCCCCCGGGGCATCGATCACGCAGGCGCGCGCACCGGAAGTTCCGAAGTCGATCCCGAGAAAATACAATTGCTTATCCGCGTATATTCGATTGATGCTCGAATTGCATCAGGTCCACGCGCGGCGCCGGCTGCCAGCCTTTCTTGCGGTGTTCGGCAATCACGTTGGTGAAGATGCCGCCGCGCACGTAGAACTTGGCGGTGAGCCGCATGAAGCGCGGCTTGGTCGCCTTCACCAGATCGTCGAGGATGCGGTTGGTGACGTCTTCGTGGAAATGGCCTTCCTCGCGGAAGCTCCACATGTAAAGCTTCAGACTCTTGAGCTCGACGCACAGCTTGTCCGGAATGTAGTCAAGGACGAGCGTGGCGAAATCCGGTTGTCCGGTCTTGGGGCAAAGGCACGTGAATTCAGGAACTTCCATGTGAATGTGAAAGTCACGCCCCGGCTTGGGGTTGGGAAAGGTTTCGAGGGTTTTACTGGCTTGGGAGGGCATGGAATCGCTCGGTGTAGAATGCGCCGACAAGAAAAGAAGCGCCGCAAGGCGCCCGTTGGATGTCCGCCATTATATAAAGCCTCAGGTTCACTGTTTTGCGACTGACACACATCAAACTCGCCGGCTTCAAGAGTTTCGTCGACCCCACCGTCATCCCCGTGCCTGCCCAGCTCACCGGCGTGGTCGGCCCCAACGGCTGCGGCAAGTCCAACGTCATCGATGCCGTGCGCTGGGTGCTCGGCGAATCCTCGGCCAAGCACCTGCGCGGCGAGACCATGCAGGACGTGATCTTCAACGGCTCGGGCACGCGCAAACCGGCCTCGCGCGCCTCGGTAGAGCTGTTGTTCAACAACGAACTCGGCCGCGCCGCCGGCCAGTGGTCGCAATACGCCGAGATTGCGGTCAAGCGCGTACTCGACCGCAACGGCGACTCCACCTATTACATCAACACCATGCGCGTGCGCCGACGCGACGTCGCCGATCTTTTCCTCGGCACCGGCGTCGGGGCGCGGGCCTATGCCATCATCGAACAGGGCATGATCACCAAGCTGATCGAGGCCAAGCCCGAGGAACTGCGCGGCTACCTGGAAGAGGCCGCCGGCGTGTCCAAGTACAAGGAACGCCGCAAGGAAACCGAAGCCCGGCTCCGGGACGCCCGCGACAACCTCAACCGCGTCGAGGACATCCGGCGTGAACTGGGCAGCCAGATCGAAAAACTCACCGCACAGGCCGAGGTGGCGCAGCGTTACCGCGGTCTTCAGGACGAGCTGACCCTGTCGCAGCACCGGCTCTGGTACGCGAAAAAGCACGACGCCGCCCAGCAGCGTACGCGCATCGACCGCGATCTTGCCGAAGCGCAGAACCGGCTGGATGCCGAAACCGCGCGGCTCCGCCACATCGAATCCAGCCTCGAAACCGCGCGCCAGCAGCAGTTTGCCGGACAGGACACGCTGAATACCGTGCAGGCGAGCTATTACCAGGCGCAATCCGAGGTTGCGCGCATCGAACAGACGATGGCGCATCAGAACGCCACCCGCGAGCGCCTCTACCGCCAGGTACAGGATCTGGGGACGCGCCTCGAGGCCCAGCAGGCCCGCCAGGCCGAAACCGCAATGCAATTGGCCGAAGTGGAGATGCAGGCCCCCGGCCTCGCCGCAGCCCGGGACGAGGCCGAGGCCGCCGCGCGCGAGGCGAGCGACAGCACCCTGCCAGAAAAGGAAGCCCTGTTGCGGGACGCGCAACAGGGCGTCGGCGAGGCCCAGCGCGCCGTATCCGAGATCGAGCGCGCGCGCCAGGTGGACGAAAACAGCCTCGGCCACACCCGCCGGCAGATCGAGCAGCTCGACGCGCGCGCGCGCCGGCTGGAGCAGGAACAGGCGCATCTGCCGCGTCCGGACGCCGGAGGGCTCGCGCAGAAACAGACCGAAACGGACGAACTGGCGCAGGCGCTCGCGGCCGCCCAGACGAAGCTGAAGGAAGCCGAGGCCGAGCTGCCCGAACTCGACGCGGCGCGCGGCCAGCATCAGCGCGCACTGGAAGAGGCGCGCAAATCGCTGCATCAGACCGAGGCCGAGCTTGCCGCGCTGAAGAAACTGCAGGAATCGCTGAAGGCCGACGAAAAACTCGGTGCCTGGCTGGCCCGCCATAAGCTGGATCACGCCGCCCGGCTGTGGGAAGGCCTCGCCGTCGCGCCCGGCTGGGAAGCAGCGGTCGAAGCCGTGCTGCGCGAGCGGCTGCAGGCGGTGGCCGCCGCCTCCGACGCAGACGGCTTCGCCGATGCCCCGCCCGCGCGGCTGACCCTGTGGACCGCCCAGGCCGGCGCGGCCTCGACGCCGCCGGCCGACGCGCTGGCCAGCAAGATCCGCTGCGACGACCTCAACGCCCGCGCTGCACTCGACGACTGGCTGGCCGGCGTCCACTGGGCCGACGACGTCGACGCGGCGCGCGCGCGCGCCGCGCGTCTCGTCGCCGGCGAATGCGTGGTCACGCCGCAGGGGCACGTCTTCACGCCGCACAGTGTGACTTTCCATGGCCCGCACACGGCGGTCGAAGGCATCCTCGCGCGCGGCCGCGAAATGGAACTGCTGGCCGAGACCGCCGCCAGCCTGCGCGAAGCCGTCGCACAGGGCGAGGCGGAGACCGCGGCTGCGCAATCGGCCTACGCCGGGCGGCAGCGCGAAATTCAGGCGTTGCGCGCGCAGACCGGCCAGACCCAGAGCCGCCACCACACGGCGCAGATGGAATTGCTGCGCCTGCAACAGGCGGTCGAGCGGGTACAGAACCGCACCAGCCAGATCGCGGCCGAACTCGAAGAAACCGCGCAGCAGCAACTGGCCGAGCAGGCTTCGGCCGAGTCGCTGGAAATGCGCCTCCGAACCTACCGCGAACAGGACGAAACCGCGCGCGAGGCACTCTACGCCGCACGCCAGCAGCGCGATCAGGCCGACCGGGCCGTGTTCGAGGCGCGTGAACTGCAGCGAACGATGGAACGCCGCCAGCAGGAGGCCGGTTTTGCGCTCGCCACCTGCACCCACCGCATCGCGGAGCTGCAATCGACGTGCGCGCGCATCGAACAGGAGATCGCCGAGGACGGCACGCGACTGGCCGCCGCGCGCGAAGAACTTGCCCACCTGCCCGCCGATGCGCTGGACGAAGCCCTGCAGGCCGCAGTCGCCGCGCGCGCCGAAGCCGAAGCCGTACTGGCAGCGGCACGCGACGCCCTCGAAGGCCTTACCGCCGACCTGCGCGGCCAGGACGAGGCGCGTCTTGCCTGCGAGCACAGTCTCGAACCGCTGCGCCGCAGCATCGAACAGCTGAAACTCAAGGATCAGGAAGCCATGCTGATGCAGTCGCAGTTCGAACTGCAACTGCGTGAGGCCGAAGCAGACGAGGCCAGCCTGGAATCCGGTTTTGCGGACAGTCCCAAGCCGGCCCAGCTGCAGGGGGCGATCACGCGCCTGCAGAACGAGATCGCCGCGCTCGGCGCGGTCAATCTCGCAGCGCTGGACGAGCTCACGCAGGCCAGCGAACGCAGCGAATACCTTGCCGCGCAGTGCGCCGACCTCACCGAAGCCGTGACCACGCTGGAAGACGCGATCCACAAGATCGACCAGGAATCGCGGGCGCGGCTGAAGGACACCTTCGATACCGTGAACCGGCACATGGGCGAACTGTTCCCGCGCCTGTTCGGCGGCGGCCAGGCCAAGCTCATCCTCACCGGCGAGGAGTTGCTGGATTCCGGCGTGCAGGTGTTCGCCCAGCCGCCGGGCAAGAAGAACGCGTCCATCCACGTGCTCTCGGGCGGCGAGAAGACGCTGACCGCCCTGAGTCTGGTATTCGCCATGTTCAAGCTCAATCCGGCGCCGTTCTGCCTGCTCGACGAGGTGGACGCGCCGCTCGACGATGCCAATACCGATCGCTACTGCAATCTGGTCAAGGCGATGTCCGACCAGACGCAGTTCCTCTTCATCACCCACAACCGCGTCACCATGGAAATGGCCCAGCATCTGGCGGGCGTAACCATGCAGGAACCCGGCGTATCGCGCATCGTCGCGGTGGACGTGGAAGAGGCGGCCGGGATGATCGAGGCCGCCTGAGCGCCCGTCTTTTACCGGAATCCTAGCCGTAAGCCGGGCTGATCGGCGAAAATGCCGTTTTGGCTCCGCTACCCATACCCATGCTTGACATCCAGTTGCTGCGCCGCGACGCGGCCCTTGTCGCCGAACGCCTTGCCGCGCGCGGCTTCCCGTTCGACACTGCGCGTTTCGAGACGCTGGAAAACGAACGCAAAACGCTTCAGACCCGCACCCAGGACGCCCAGGCCAAGCGCAATGCGCTGTCCAAACAGATCGGCATGCTGAAAGGGAAGGGTGAGGACGCCTCAGCAGTCATGGCCGAAGTGGCCGGCCTGGGCGACGAGCAGAAACGGCTGGAAGCCCGCCTCGGCGAACTGCAGGCCGAGCTCAACGATTTCCTCATGGGCGTGCCCAACCTGCCGCACGAATCCGTGGCGGTCGGCCGGGACGAAACCGGCAACGTGGAAGTCGCCCGCTGGGGCACGCCGCGCAGCTTCGATTTCGCGGTGCGCGACCACGTCGATCTGGGCGAAGGCCTGGGGCAACTGGATTTTGAAGCGGCGGTGAAACTCACCGGCAGCCGCTTCACCGTGATGAAAGGCGGGCTGGCGCGCCTGCATCGTGCGCTTGCCCAGTTCATGCTCGACGTGCACACCCGCGAACACGGCTACACCGAGGTCTACGTGCCGTATCTGGTGAACGCCGATTCGCTGCGCGGCACCGGCAATCTGCCGAAATTCGAATCCGACCTGTTCCAGGTGCCTCGTGATTCCAAACAGAGCGAGACCGACGCCGACAAGCTTTATCTCATCCCCACCGCCGAAGTTCCGGTGACCAATCTCGTGCGCGACGAGATCGTGCCGCCGGAGGCCCTGCCGCTGAAATTCGTCGCCCACACCCCGTGCTTCCGTTCCGAGGCCGGGTCCTACGGCCGCGACACGCGCGGCATGATCCGCCAGCACCAGTTCGACAAGGTCGAGATCGTGCAGATGGTGAAACCCGAAGATTCCTACGCCGCGCTGGAAGCACTGACGGCGAACGCCGAGGCGATCCTGCAGAAGCTGGGCCTGCCGTATCGCAAGATGCTGCTCTGTACCGGCGACATGGGATTTTCGTCGGCCAAGACCTACGATCTCGAAGTGTGGCTGCCGGCGCAGAACACTTACCGCGAGATTTCCTCGTGCTCCAACTTCGAGGCCTTCCAGGCGCGCCGCATGCAGGCCCGTACACGCAACGCCCAGGGCAAGCCGGAACTGCTGCATACGCTGAACGGCTCGGGACTGGCGGTCGGACGCACGCTGGTGGCGATCCTGGAGAATTACCAGAACGCCGACGGCAGTGTGGATGTGCCCGACGCGCTGGTATCTTACATGGGCGGCCTCGCGAAACTGCCGCCGGCCGCCTGACACGGTCAGGGCATCGGCGCCTAGCCCGGCGGCCGATGGGCGCCGGCGTTCTGGCTCAGGTTGACGAGCGGATCGTATGCAGGTTCGAGCCTGAGCAGAATGTCGTAGTAGTTACGGATGTTCTCGGCGAAGCCCAGGGCTTCGTGCCCGCGCGCGTAACCGAATTTCATCGCGCGTGCATAAGTGCCGCGGCTCAGGTAGGGCAGCGATTCCTTCACGTCGGCCCAGCTGTCCGGATTGCCGCCGCGCGCCTGCGTGATGCGGCGTGCGTCTTCCATGTGTCCCAGGCCCTGGTTGTAGGCTGCAAGCGCCAGCCAGGTGCGGTCGGGTTCGCCGATGCGCGCAGGCAGCGCATCCTTGAGCAGCGCCAGATAGCGCGCCCCGCCCAGAATGCTCTGGCGTGCGTTCAGGCGGTCCGAAACCCCCATGCGGTCGGCCGTTTCGCCCGTGAGCATCATCAGCCCGCGCACACCCGTGGGTGAGCTGGCGTAAGGGTTCCACTGCGATTCCTGGTAGCCGATCGCCGCCAGCAGCCGCCAGTCGATGCCGGTCAGGGTCTGCGCTTCGTGGAAATGCCGTCGCAGTTCGGACAGGCGCGGCACGCGCCGTTCCAGGATGCCGAGGATGTCGCTGCTGTCGAGCTGGCCGACGTGGCCGAAATAACGCTCGAAAATACGTTTGATCGTGCCGTCCTTGCGGGCGGTTTCGACAAACTGGGCAAGTTTGGCCTGGAAGGCTCGCGAAGCGTGCGTTGGCATGGCCCACACGATTTTCTGCATTTCGGGCAGATCGAATGCGACGCGCAGATCGGGGTACAAAGTACGCAGCGGATCGAAGTCCATGCCATTGATTACCACGGCGTCGAAAAGACCGGCCTGCAATTGCGCGAGCAGTTCCTCGGGCCAGACGTTCTCGAGTGCCGACCAGGCGAGACCCGGCTGCTTGCGTTTGAGCCGCATCAGCATGGGCGTATGTCCCGAGCCGACGATCAGGGCAATGCGTTTGTCGGCCAGTTCGCCGGCATTGCGCGGCGCGCGCGCGCGTTTCCGCACCACGATGTGGACCGGCGTCTCGAACAGGACCGGTCCGGCGATCTGGTGCCGGCTGCGGACGACCGCCTGCGGCAGGGCTGCCGCCGCAAGATGGATCGCGCGCGCGTCGAGCAGGTCGAACAGCGATTCCGGCCGATCCTCGTCCACCCATTCAAGCGACCAGTGGTGCGCCTGCGCGAAGGCCTCGATGAGATCGTGCTCGAACCCCGCCGGTTCGCCGTCCGGGCTGATATAGAAGGTGGAGGGACTGTTGCGCGTGCCGACGCGCAATTCCCCGGTCATCTCGGGCGGGCCGATGGGCTGGCTGCATGCGCCAAGCCCCATGCTCAGCGCGATTGCGGCGAGCCATTTCCGGTGTCGGGGGTGCATCGGGGTCGAGAACATGCCGGGAGTCTGCCGTGGCAGAAAAAAATCGTCCACTGCGGCCTCACCTGCAGCGACTCGGTTACAATACGCGCCGCCGGAGAGGTGGCAGAGTGGTCGAATGTACCTGACTCGAAATCAGGCGTAGGTGCAAGCCTACCGTGGGTTCGAATCCCACCCTCTCCGCCATCCATTTTCGTCGGGCCCAACGGGATCGGCACACAAGCGGCCCGACCTGATGAGCGAGCACTACGACGAGCATTACATCGCAAGTGTCACGGCCATGGGCGATACGCACATGGTGACGGCCAGTCAGGCGATTTTCACCCGCAACGGCATCAAGCTCGTCAATGCCGGTACCCGTATCGATTCGACCCTGCGAGACCGGCTGATTCAGCACAAGCTGATGCCGGACATCGATCGGTGTCTGGTCGTTGAGAACGGCGTCACTCCCGCCAGCCTGCGCGACGCAGCCCGCGAAATTCTACTGGAGGAGCGGTTCGCGGCGATTCGGGACATCCTGCCCGAGTCCGAGCGTTTCCTCAACGCCATTCAGGGCGTGCAATTGAATGCGCCGCTGGCTTTCAAGCTCACCGTCGCACGCGAGAAATTCCCCCTGCTTTTCCGCCACAGCCTTCAGGTCGCCCTGATTGCGCTGTTTCTCGGCATCCGCGACCGGATGAACGACCGCGAACTGGTAGATGTCGCCACGGCGGCGCTGTTTCACGATCTGGGTGAAATGCACATCGATCCCGCCGTACTGGGCGCGAACGGGTGGCTGGACGGGGCCGCGCTGCGTCAAATCAGCGTGCACTCGACGACCGGCTACCTGATTCTGCAGGCGTTTCCCGAATATTCGCCGGAGATTCGCGAGGCGGTTCTGGACCATCATGAACGCATGGACGGCAGTGGCTATCCCCGCGGGGTAAAGGGCGAGGAAATATCGCCACTCAGCCAGGTGATCATGCTGTCCGAGGTGGTGGCGACGCTGCTGGAACAGTCCTGGGAGAAATGTGGCGTCTCGCGTCTGGCGATGATGCTCAAGATGAACCGCAAGCGCTTTTCGGCAACGCTGATCGATCATATCGCGCCCGCGTTCGTGGGCAATGCGCCGAACGTCGCGCCCATGCCGGCCGAAACGCTGTCCACCCAGCTCCGGCAGCTGGCCGAAGTATTCCAGCTGTGGCATGCAACGTATAAACCCGAGCATGTCTCCCAGGCATCCGCGCTGGTCAAGTTCGTCGATCAGCGTCTGGTCGCGGTCGAACGCAGCCTCCACGAAACAGGTTTTCAGCCCAATGAGTTTTCGGCGCTGCTGTCGAACGTGCAGGACGACCTGGACATGATCGCGGAAATGCAACTCATGCTGCGCGAGTCGCAGTGGATGGTCAGTAGCCTGATCAAGGAGACGCAGCGCCGCTGGCATGATTTCGTGGCCCAGGGACAGGGCTGCGCAAGGGTCGAACAGTGGATCGAACGGGCGCTCCCGCTGCTACAGACGGCCCCCACCCCATGATGGCCCGGGCCCTGCGGGCCGACGATCGCTTGGCCCCACTCCCGACAGGCTTGAAAATTCCTCCCACGGCAGCAAAATAAGGCCAGTAATCCGGTTTTATTCAGGCTATGGCAAGCAAGCGAGAAAGCGCTACTCTACTGGAACCGTCGGCCGTGAAAACGAAGCCGCCGCCGCTGTACAAGGTGTTGCTGCTCAACGACGACTACACACCGATGGAGTTTGTCGTCCATGTACTGAAGAAGTTTTTTGGCATCGACGAAGAACGCGCGACGCAGATCATGCTCAAAGTGCATACCGAGGGCGTGGGCGTGTGCGGTGTCTATCCGCGGGACATCGCCCATACCAAGGTCGAGCAGGTGATCGATTTCGCACGGCAGCATCAACACCCGCTGCAATGCACGATGGAGGAAAGTTAGATGATTGCCCAGGAACTCGAAGTCACGCTGCACATGGCGTTCATGGACGCACGGCAGAAGCGCCACGAATTCATTTCGGTGGAGCATCTGCTGCTGGCGATGCTGGACAATCCCTCCGCCGCCGAAGTACTGCGCGCCTGCGGCGCCAATCTTGACGCGATGCGCGAACAGATCGGCAAGTTCATAGACGAGCATACGCCCAGGGTGGCAGGCGAAGGCGAGGTCGACACCCAGCCGACTCTTGGCTTCCAGCGCGTGATCCAGCGGGCCATCCTGCACGTGCAGTCTTCCGGCAAGAAGGAAGTGACCGGCGCCAACGTGCTGGTCGCCGTATTCGGCGAAAAGGATTCTCATGCCGTCTATTTCCTGTCCCAGCAGGGTGTCTCCCGGCTCGACATCGTCAATTTCATCTCGCACGGCATTACCAAGACGCCGCAGAGCGAACCGACGCCGCGTCCCGACGAACCGGTCGAGCCCGGCACCGAACAGGCCTCCGGCTCGCCGCTCGACAGTTTCGCGCAGAATCTCAATGTGCAGGCGCTGGCCGGCAAGATCGATCCCTTGATCGGCCGCGATCAGGAACTGGAGCGGGTGATCCAGACGCTCTGCCGCCGCCGCAAGAACAATCCCCTACTGGTCGGCGAGGCCGGCGTGGGCAAGACCGCCATCGCCGAGGGGCTGGCACGGCGCATCGTGGAAGGCGAGGTGCCCGAGATACTGGCCCAGAGCACGGTCTACGCACTCGACATGGGCGCGCTGCTCGCCGGCACCAAGTATCGCGGTGATTTCGAGCAGCGCCTGAAAGGCGTGCTCAAACAGCTTTCGGACAATGCGCGCGCCATCCTCTTCATCGACGAGATCCATACCCTGATCGGGGCCGGCGCGGCCTCGGGCGGCACGCTGGATGCGTCCAACCTGTTGAAGCCGGCGCTGTCGTCCGGGCAGCTCCGCTGCATCGGCGCAACCACCTATACGGAATACCGCGGCATCTTCGAGAAGGATCACGCACTGTCGCGGCGCTTCCAGAAGATCGACGTGCCCGAACCTTCGGTCAACGAGACCGTGGCGATCCTGCGCGGCCTGAAGTCTCGTTTCGAGGATCACCATGGCGTGAAATACACGGCGGCGGCGCTGACCACGGCCGCACAGCTGGCGGCGCGCTATATCAACGACCGCCATCTGCCCGACAAGGCCATCGATGTCATCGACGAAGCCGGGGCCGCCCAGCGCATCCTGCCCAAATCGAAGCAGAAACGGGTCATCACGCCGAAGGAGATCGAAGACATCATTGCCAAGATCGCGCGCATCCCGCCCAAGAATGTGTCGTCGGACGACAAATCTTCGCTCGCCAAGCTCGACCGCGATCTCAAGGCCACGGTATTCGGCCAGGACGCTGCGATCGATGCGCTGGCCGCTGCGATCAAGATGTCGCGTTCGGGGCTGGGCAATCCGCAGAAGCCGATCGGCAACTTCCTGTTTTCCGGCCCCACCGGCGTCGGCAAGACCGAAGTGGCGCGCCAGCTCGCGTATGTGCTCGGCGTCGAACTGATCCGCTTTGACATGTCGGAGTACATGGAGCGTCATGCCGTCTCGCGTCTGATCGGCGCACCGCCCGGTTATGTCGGGTTCGACCAGGGCGGGCTGCTCACTGAGCAGATCAACAAGCACCCCTATGCCGTTGTTCTTCTGGATGAAATCGAGAAAGCGCATCCGGATATCTTCAACGTGCTGCTGCAAGTGATGGACCATGGCACGCTGACCGACACCAACGGCCGCAAGGCGGATTTCCGCAACGTGGTGCTGATCATGACCACCAACGCGGGTGCCGAGACGCTGAACAAGTCGACCATCGGCTTTTCGAACGCACGCGAGCGTGGCGACGAGATGGAGGACATCAAGCGTCTGTTCACCCCCGAGTTCCGCAACCGGCTGGACGCCATCATTCCTTTCGCCCCGCTGGACGAACCCGTCATCCTGCAGGTCGTGGACAAATTCCTGATCCAGCTGGAAGAGCAGCTCCACGAGAAGAAGGTCGAGGCAATCTTCACCGATGCGTTGAAGGCGCATCTCGCCAAGCATGGTTTCGATCCGAAAATGGGCGCGCGCCCCATGGCGCGTCTGATCCAGGACACCATCCGCAAGGCGCTGGCCGATGAACTGCTGTTTGGCCGGCTATCGAGCGGTGGCAAGGTCGTCATCGATCTCGACGCCGAGGACAAGGTACGCCTCGAATTCGAGGAGGCGGTCACGGCCTGACCCGCGCCCGTACGCTGGGCAATCTGTTCCATCAAGTCCCGCTCCATTCCGTCCGTTAGATGGCTGCATGCCGGTCGAACGCCCGCAAGGGGGTTCGGCTGCGTTGTCTATTCAAGAAAACGGAAGGAGACATCGATGGATCACAGGATTGCAGGTGCCGTACTCGCGGGCGTGTTTGTCATGCTGACGACTGCTGCGCTGCCCGTCCGGGCGGAAGAAGTCGCTGCGGACGATCTGGCCGACGTGGGCGAGCGCATCCGCCAGACAGGTGAACAGATGCGTGCCGACCTGAAGCAGGCCCGTGCGCGCCTGGAAGCGCAAAAGGTACGCGAAGCGGAGGAACGCCGGCGCGAAGCCGAAACCCGTCAACGTGAAGAGGAAGAACGCAAACGCCTCGCAGAAGTACAGGCCAAGGCTGCCCAGCGCGCGAAAGAGGCCGAGCAGCGTGCCAAAGAGGCGGAACAGGCCCGCAAGGTGGCCGAACAGGAACGTCTGGAGCGTGAACGTCAGGCGGCCGAATCGATTGCCCGGATGATGCGCGAAGACGAACGGGAAGACGAAAAGGCCCGCCGCAAGCGGGCGGCCGAGGCCTTGAAAGCCGCGCGTCAATCCACTGGCGTACGCGCGTTTTCCGAGAACGAAGGCGGCGCGCGGCCGGATGCCGCACAGGCGAAAGCCGAAACGGCTCCGCCCAAATCCGATGCCGGTGCACGCGAACGCGCCGCCAAGGCGCTGGAAGATGCACGTCGCGGCTCGGGTCCGCGCGCATTTGCCGACTCAGGCCGCTGAGCGCTGAAAACAAAAGGCGGCGCCGAAGCGCCGCCTGAAACCCGGTATGGCAGGAGGAGGAGAGCCAGGGGAAAACCCCGTACCGGGAAATCTACAAGGGAAACCTGCCTGCTCCCGGGGGTGGAAGCCGGCATGAGATATATCGGCCGGCACATGCGGAACTTGAGATGCCCGCATGTTCCGGATGCGGCGTCGCCGGCGATACGCCATCAAAACGGCCCCGCAAACGTGGCACAATCGGTGCCAGCCGGCCGTGACCGAGACGCAGCTGCCCGGGAACGCAATTTGCCTGCAACGAAGCCCATCGAATTTCATGAACGCATCCGACATGACCCGAATCCATCCCGTGATCCTTTCCGGGGGCTCCGGCACCCGCCTGTGGCCGCTGTCGCGTGCGGCACTGCCCAAGCAGCTGCTGCCGCTGGCCAGCGAACGCAGCCTGCTGCAGGACACTGTCGAGCGCCTGTCGAACATGACGGAAATCGCGCCGCCGCTGATGGTCTGCAATGTCGAACACCGTTTCATGATCGCCGAACAGATGCGGGAAATCGGCGTGACACCGCAGGCCATCGTGCTCGAACCGGTGGGCCGCAATACTGCGCCGGCGATCGCCGTGGCCGCACTCATGCTGACGCGGGACGATCCCGGGGCCCTGATGCTGGTCCTGCCGGCCGATCATCTGATCGGCGATATCCCGGCCTTTCATGCGGCCATCCGCATCGCCGCCCAGGCAGCGAACAACGGCCATCTGACCACGTTCGGCATCGTTGCCGCCACACCCGAGACCGGCTATGGCTACATTCGGCAGGGAGAAGCGCTCGGCGATACACCCGGCGCCCGGCAGGTGGCCGCTTTCGTCGAGAAACCCGATCTGCCCACCGCCCGGACCTATGTCGAATCCGGCGAATATTTCTGGAACAGCGGCATGTTCCTGTTCCGCGCGTCCGATTTCCTCACTGAACTCGGGCGTCTGCGCGCCGACATCCTGGATGCCAGCCGGGCCGCGCTCGACCAGGCGAAGAACGACCTCGACTTCGTGCGGCTGGACCCGGCGGCCTTCGAGATCTGCCCCTCGGAATCCATCGACTATGCCGTGATGGAAAAAACCCAGTGCGCCGCCGTGGTGCCGGCCGACATCGCGTGGAACGACATCGGCGCCTGGTCGGCCCTGTGGGAGGTGGCCGAGAAGGATGCCGACGGCAACGCCGCACGCGGCGACGTGATGCTCGAAAACGCCCGCAACAACTTCATCCGCGCCGAGTCGCGCATGGTCGCGGCGCTGGGAGTAGACGACCTCGTCGTGGTCGAGACCGCCGACGTGGTGCTGGTGGCGAAGCGGGATCAGGTACAGGACGTGAAGAAGTTGGTCGACCGCCTGAAAGCCGAAAATCGCTGCGAGCATCTCGTCCACAAGCAGGTCTACCGCCCCTGGGGCTGGTACGAAGGCATCGACGACGGCGAGCGCTTCCAGGTCAAGCGCATCATGGTCAAGCCGGGCGAAAAACTCAGCCTGCAGATGCACCACCACCGCGCCGAGCACTGGATCGTCGTCTCCGGCACCGCGCGCGTCACCTGCGGCGATGCCGTGAAGCTCCTGACCGAGAACCAGTCGACCTACATTCCCCTCGGCACCTCCCATCGTCTGGAAAACCCCGGCAAGATCGACCTGCACATGATCGAGGTGCAGTCGGGCGCCTATCTGGGCGAGGACGACATCGTGCGCTTCGAGGATATCTATCAGCGCAACTGAAGGATTGCGCCCCGGGAGGCAAGGCATTGCGTGCGGCCGCGCCGCGTTTCATGCATTCATGAAGCGCGGCGCGGCCGCAGTCGTTTTCCCCGCGATCCCTGAGTCACCGCCCTCGGTGTAGGACAAACACCTACACGATTCCCGGAACATCTCCGTCCCGTTAAACAGCGCCCCGCCACATTAACTTTCCCGGGGTGGCGCCGAAAACGATTCATCCGGGCAAGGTTTAGCGCGGAAAGCAAAAAATTCACGGGAAGGACAGGATCATGAAACTCGACGAAATGCTGGCTGAAATGCGCGAAGTCAATCTCAGCTATCTGATGCTGGCGCAGAGCATGATCCGCCACGACAAGACCACGGCGGTCTTCCGGCTGGGCATCAGCCAGGACGTCGCCGAGCTGATCGAGGCCCTGACGCCCGCGCAGATCCTCAAACTGGCCGATTCCGGCATGCTGATGTCGCGCTTCCGTTTCGACGATGGCGCGGTGCTCAACATGCTGACCAACTACACCAAGGACCGCACGCTGGCCCAGTCGCATGCGGCTATCCTGATGGCCGGCCAGAAAGCCGCCGCACTCGCATAAATTTTGCCGGCCGACGACAAGGGGAGGGGAGCATGAGCAAAAAAAGCCTGTTGAACGAAATGCGCGACACCCAACTGGCCATCGAGCTGATCGAGCTCGGTGCCCGCCCGCAGGTGCTGGAGTGCGAAACCTCGCTGTCGCGCGAACGTCTGCTCAAGCTCTACAAGGAAGTGAAAGGCGTGTCGCCGCCCAAGGGCATGCTGCCGTTCTCGACCGACTGGTTTCTCACCTGGCTGCCCAACGTGCATGCCTCCCTGTTCGTCAACATCCACCGCTACCTCACGCAGAACAGCGAGTGTGCCGGCATCGAGGCCGTACTCAAGAGCTATCGCCTGTATCAGGAATACGTGCATACCAACCAGATCGAGCCGGTGCTGAGCTTTACCCGCGCCTGGACGCTCAACCGATTCTTCGAAAGCCGCATGCTGGAAACCGCCGTATGCAAATCCTGCGGCGGCCATTTTGTCGTGCATCCCGACGATCTGCATCACGAATACGTGTGCGGCCTGTGCAACATGCCCGCCCGCGCCGGCAAGACCCGCAAGGCCAAAGCCGAGGTTACGGCCGACCAGGCCGCCGCCTGAACCCGGCCCGCCGCATCCGGAATCCCGCCCCCGGCCCGGGTATCCTCAAACGCAAGCAGACCCGGGACATGCCGCGCCTGCCGGTCAGCCTGCACTCTCTCCTCATCCAGTGCGCCGCCCTGTTTCTGGCGGCGTGCGCATTCTGGCTGTTCGCCCGCTTCGGCCAGACAGCGCCCGGCGTGTGGCCGTTCGTGCTTGCGCAGGGCACCCTGGCCGCCACACTGAGCGTCCTCATGCGTCAGCCGGTCTGGTGGCCGCCGCTGCACTTCGCCTTTCTGCCGGTCGCGCTGCTGGCGCTTCGGTCAGGCCTGCCGCCCGGGATTTATCTGGCGGTTTTCGTGCTGCTGGCCCTGTTCTTCTGGAGCACCTTCCGCACCCGCGTACCCCTGTATCTGTCCGACCGCAAGGCATGGGATGCGCTTGCCGCCCTGCTGCCCGCCGACCGGGCCTTCCGTTTCATCGATCTCGGCAGCGGACTGGGCGACGTGCCGCTGCAACTGGAAAAGCGCTTCCCGCTGGGCTGCTTCGAAGGCACGGAAATTGCGCCCGCGCTCTGGCTCATCAGCCGGTTGCGCGCGGCGATCCGGCACAGCCGGGTAATCTTCAGGCGGCGCGACTACGCCGCGCTCGATCTCGGAGCCTACGACATCGTGTTCGCCTTTCTTTCCCCGGCCGCGATGCCGGCCCTGTGGGCGCAAGCGCAGACGCAGATGCGCGAGGGCTCCGTCTTCATCAGCCTGTCATTCGGGATTGCCGGGCAAACGCCCGATGAAACGATTTCCCTGTCCGGCGGCGCGCGCCACATGCTCCATGTATGGCGCATGCGCCAAGCAAAATAAGCGCCCGGGAGCCATCAAGTTTTTATTGAAGTGGTCGAATTCAAGACTTGAACACCCCACAGCGGGTAATTCAAGGCGGAAGGTGTCGACCGCCTGCGGCAACCATATGGGGAATCATCAGTCGTGTTAGTCATTGTTGGCTACGTCATCATCCTGGTCTCGGTTTTTGGCGGTTTCGCGCTGGCCGGGGGGCATCTGGCTTCGCTCTGGCAGCCGGTCGAACTGCTGATGATCGGCGGCGGCGCGGTCGGCGCCTTCATCGTGGGCAACAACACCAAGGCGCTCAAGGCGACGATGAAAGCCTTTCCCACGGTATTCAAGGGCTCGAAATACACGCGCGCGCTCTATATGGACGTGCTTGCCCTGCTTTTCGAATTGCTGACCAAGATCCGCAAGGAAGGCCTGATGTCGATCGAGGCCGACGTCGACAACCCCGAAAGCAGCCCCCTGTTCTCCAAATACCCCACCATCCTCGCCGACCATCACCTGATCGAATTCCTGACCGACTATCTGCGCCTGATGGTGTCCGGCAGCATGAACGCCTTCGAGATCGAAAACCTGATGGACAACGAGATCGAGACCCATCACCACGAGGGCGAAATCCCCGCCCACGTGATCGCGAAGCTGGGCGACGGCCTGCCGGCCTTCGGCATCGTCGCGGCGGTGATGGGCGTGGTGCACACCATGGAATCGGTCGGCCTGCCGCCTTCCGAACTCGGCATCCTGATTGCCGCGGCGCTGGTCGGCACCTTTCTCGGTATTCTCCTGGCCTACGGCTTCGTCGGCCCCCTGGCCGGCCTCCTCGAGCAGAAAGGACACGAAGCCACCAAGATGCTGCAGACCATCAAGGTCACACTGCTCGCCAGCATCAACGGCTATGCCCCGGCGATCGCAGTCGAATTCGGACGCAAGGTGCTGTACTCCACCGAGCGTCCCTCGTTCAGCGAGCTCGAGGAACACGTCAAGGGCGCCAAATCGCGCTAAGCCCATCCGCTACCGATCGGGATCGAGCCCATGAGCGAACAGAAAGCGCCTATCGTCGTCAAGCGCATCAAGAAGGTGGCCGGCGGCCACCATGGCGGCGCATGGAAGATCGCCTACGCCGATTTCGTGACCGCGATGATGGCCTTCTTCCTCCTGATGTGGCTGCTCGGCTCCACCACCAAGGGCGATCTCGAAGGCATTGCCGAATATTTCAAGACGCCGCTCAAGGTCGCCATGCAGGGCGGATCCGGCAGCGGCGACAGCTCAAGCGTCCTCAAGGGCGGCGGTCAGGACCTGACACGAAAATCGGGACAGATCAAGAAGGGCGAAACCGAAGCCGAGAAGAAATCCTACAACCTCAAGGCCGCCCAGGCCGAGCTGGAACGCATCGAGACGGAGCGCCTGAAAGGCCTCAAGCAGAAACTCGAAGCCGCGATCGACTCCAATCCGACGCTCAAGCAGTTCAAGCGGCAGCTTCTCATCGACATCACCAGCGAAGGCCTGCGCATCCAGATCGTGGACGAACAGAACCGGCCGATGTTCAATCTCGCCAGCGCCGATCTCCAGTCGTACACCAAGGTCATCCTGCGCGAGATCGGACACGTTCTGAACGACGTGCCCAACCGCATCAGCCTGTCCGGCCACACCGACGCCACGCTGTACGCCAACGGCGGGCGAGGGTACAGCAACTGGGAACTCTCGACCGACCGGGCCAACGCCTCGCGCCGCGAACTGATCGCGGGCGGCATGGACGAGGCCAAGATGCTGCGGGTCGTGGGACTGGCCTCGTCGGTTCCTTTCGGGACCGCCGCGCCGAACGATCCGGTCAACCGGCGTATCAGCATCATCGTCATGAACAAGCGCACCGAGGACGCCATCACCAAGGAAGCCTCCGGTGTGCAGGTGGAAGACAAGGAAGACGTTCGCACCGAGATCGACAAGGTATCCCAGCGCACCCCGTCCGAGGTTGCCGCAGCCGCTTCGGCCGCCGCGGCTGCAGCGGCAGCAACAACGCTGCATTGACCCCCGGGGCCGCACGCATCGCCCACGCGCACGCGCACGCAACGGGCGGCGGCCGAATCCATCCGCGGTTTTCGGCCACCGTGCCGCCCGCGCGAATCGCTATCCTTCGCTGTCCCCGGTCGGCCGCCCCTCCCGGCACGACACCGAAATAAGCGGAAAAACCGCCTCTATTCCCCTGATCGCGCGCGCGCCAAAGCGCCAATAATCCAGCCTGAGAAAACGTCTTTTCGCGTGCAGCGCGAAAGACGGTGTGCAACCCCGCGAGATCAGGCATGGCTGAAGAAAGCGATCAGGAACGGACAGAAGCCCCATCGCCACAGCGATTGGAAAAGGCGCGCGAAGACGGCCAGGTGCCGCAGTCGCGCGAGCTGGCCACGTTCGTCGTACTGATGGCCGGCGGCAGCGCACTCTGGATGATGGCGAGCTATCTGGGCACCCGCATGTCAGGCATCATGCGCGGCGGCCTCAGCTTCGACCCGAGTGTCGCCCGCGACGGCGATATCGCGCTGACCCGGCTCGCATCCCTTTTCCTGGATGCCGCGCTGGCGCTCGCGCCTTTCCTGCTCCTGGTGGCCATCGCTGCGATGGCATCGCCGCTGCTGCTCCGCGGCTGGATGTTCAGCACCAAGGCCGTCACGCCCGACTTCAAGCGCTTGAATCCGCTAACGGGCTTCAAGCGCATCCTGTCCTCGCAAGGCCTGATCGAACTGGTGAAGTCGATCGCCAAGGTCGGCCTGCTGGGCAGCATCGCCGTGTGGCTGATCTGGAGCAACCTCGACGCGATCTTCGCGCTCAGCCTGGAAAACCAGGACGAAGCCGTCGCGCACATGGGCGATCTGGTCGGCCGGGTATTCCTGCTGGCGACCGGCGCAATGATCTTCATCGTCGTGATCGACCTGCCTTACCAGCTCTGGAGCTACTACAACAAGCTCAAGATGACCAAGGAGCAGTTGCGCCAGGAAGCCAAGGAAAGCGAAGGCGACCCGCACCTGAAAGCCCGCATCCGCGCGCAGCAGCGCGAAATGGCGCGCCGCCGCATGATGTCCGAAGTGCCGACCGCCGACGTGGTGGTGACCAACCCGACGCACTACGCCGTGGCGCTCAAGTACACCGAAGGCAAGATGGGGGCGCCGCGCGTGGTGGCCAAGGGCGCCGATGCGGTCGCCGCAAAAATCCGGGAACTGGCCGCCGAGCATCGCGTGCCGCTGCTCGAAGCGCCGCCGCTGGCACGCGCGCTGTTCCGCCACACCGAACTGGGCAACGAGATCCCGGCCAAGCTCTACGCCGCCGTCGCCGAAGTGCTGGCCTACGTCTTCCAGCTGCGTCACTACCAGCAGGTGGGCGGCGCCTATCCGCAGGCGCCGGTCGATCTGCCGGTGCCGCCTGAACTCGATCCCGCTACGCAATCCGCATGAACGGCAACCTGAATCTCGCCAATCTGTTCAGCTCGGCCAGCGTCCGCACGCTGGCCGCGCCGATCTTCATCATCCTGATCCTGGCGATGCTGGTGCTGCCGCTGCCGCCGCTGGCGCTGGATATGCTGTTCACCTTCAACATCGCGCTGTCGATCATGGTGCTGCTGGTCAGCCTGTCGACCAAGAAGGCGCTGGATTTCGCCGCTTTCCCGACCGTGCTGCTGCTGTCGACGCTCCTGCGCCTGTCGCTCAACGTCGCCTCCACGCGCGTGGTGCTGCTGCACGGACACAGCGGCCCCGATTCGGCCGGCAAGGTGATCGAGGCCTTCGGCCATTTCCTGGTCGGCGGCAACTATGCGGTCGGCATCATCGTCTTCATCATTCTGGTGGTGATCAACTTCATCGTGATCACCAAGGGCGCGGGCCGCATCGCCGAAGTCAGCGCGCGGTTCACCCTGGATGCCATGCCCGGCAAGCAGATGGCCATCGACGCCGATCTCAATGCCGGCCTCATCGACGAGAACGAAGCGCGCCGGCGCCGCGCCGAAATCGCCCAGGAATCCGATTTCTACGGTTCGATGGACGGCGCCTCGAAATTCGTGCGCGGCGACGCCATCGCGGGCATCCTGATCCTGCTGATCAACATCATCGGCGGCTTCGTCGTCGGCGTGATGCAGCACAACCTGGCGGTGGGCGACGCCGCCCAGAACTACACGCTGCTGGCCATCGGCGACGGCCTCGTGGCGCAGATCCCCGCACTGGTGATTTCCATCGCCGCCGGCATCATCGTCAGCCGCGTGTCCACCGAAGAGGACATCGCCGGCCAGATGCTCTCCAACGTTTTCAGCAAGACCCAGGCGCTCTACATTACCGCAGCCATTCTCGGCATGATGGGCATGATCCCCGGCATGCCCAACTTCGCCTTCCTCGCGCTTGCCGCGGTGATCGTCTGGCTGGCCTGGCGCGCCGGCCGCAAACCCGCCGCGCCGGAACCCGTGGTCGAAGCGCCACCGGTCGCCGCAGTCGAGGCGCAGGAAGCAAGCTGGGAGGATGTGGCCCCGATCGACACCCTGGGGCTGGAAGTCGGTTACCGCCTGATCCCGCTGGTCGATACCGCCGCCGACGGCGAACTGGTGCGCCGGATCAAGGGCATCCGCAAGAAATTCGCGCGCGAGGTCGGCTTTCTGCCACCGGCCGTGCACATCCGCGACAATCTTGAAATCAATCCCAACAGCTATCGCATCACGCTCAAGGGCGTGGAAATCGGCAGCGGCGAAGTCCGCACCGGCCAGTTCCTCGCCATCGATCCGGGCAGCGTCACCTCCGCATTGCCCGGTGTCCCGACCAAGGACCCCGCCTTCGGCCTGCCGGCCGTATGGATCGAGGGCGAAATGCGCGAACAGGCGCAGGCCATGGGCTATACCGTGGTCGACGCCGGCACCGTGGTCGCCACCCATCTGAACCACCTCGTCACCCAGCACGCCGCCGAGCTGCTGGGCCGCCAGGAAGCCCAGGCACTGCTCGATCATCTGGGCAAGAGCGCCCCCAAGCTGGTGGAAGATCTGGTCCCCAAACTGCTGCCGCTCTCGACCGTGCAGAAGGTGCTGCAGAATCTGCTCGTCGAAGGCGTGGCGATCCGCGACATGCGGTCCATCCTCGACACGCTGCTCGAACACGCCGCCCGCGTGCAGGACCCGAACGAACTGACCGCGCTGGTGCGGGTCGCGCTGGGCCGCTCCATCGTGCAGCAGATCTACGGCGCCAGCGGCGAACTGCCGGTCATGGCGCTGGACCAGAATCTCGAGCGCCTGCTGCTGCAAACCCTGCAGGCCGGCAACGAAGCCGCCGCCATGGAGCCCGGACTGGCCGACACCCTGCTCGAACGCGCCCAGACCACGGCCCAGCGCCAGGAAGCCCTGGGCCACCCGCCAGTGCTGCTGACGCCGGCCGTGCTGCGTCCGCTGCTCGCCCGTTTCCTGCGGCGCACCGTGCCGCAACTCAAGGTGCTTTCGCACGCTGAAGTGCCCGAAGGCAAACAGATCAAAGTGACTTCCCTGGTAGGAGGAACAGCATGAACGTGAAACGCATCGTCGCCAAGACGTCCCGTGAGGCCATGCGCCAGTTGCGCGAGGTGCTCGGACCCGACGCCGTCATCCTGTCCAATCGCGCGGTCGAGGGCGGCGTCGAAGTCCTGGCCATGCCGGCCGAGGCCATCGCATCGATCGCCCCGCCGGTGGAGGAGATGCCGCCGCTGCAGCCCGAGCCGCCTGTCGTGCGCAGCGCGCCCGACATGCCGCGCACCCGGGCCGAAGCCGAACCCGCCGTCACCTTCAAGCGCCGCCTGATCGAACGCGTGGCCGTGCCGAGCGCCGACAGCACGGAGATGACGCAGAGCATCATCGCCGAACTGAAGGCCATGCGTACCCGGCTCGAAACCCGCATCGACGACCTGGCATGGCGCGACCTGCCGGGCCGCGACCCCGCGGGCGCCGTGCTGATGCGCGACATGCTCGGTGCGGGTTTTTCCGCCGCACTGGCCCGCGACCTGATGGACGAACTGCCGCGCGGCGGCTCCGAAAGTGATGCCCAGGCGTGGATGCGCAACACGTTGATGAAACGCCTGGGGGTGATGCCGAACGAAACCGGCCTGCTCGACGACGGCGGCGTGTTCGCCCTGATGGGGCCGACGGGGGCAGGGAAGACCACTACCACCGCCAAGCTTGCCGCCCGCTTCGTGGTACGCCACGGCGCCGACAAACTGGCGCTGCTGACCACCGACAGCTACCGGATCGGCGGCCACGAACAGCTCCGTATCTACGGCAAGATACTCGGCGTGACCGTGCATGCGGTGCGCGACGCCGCCGACCTGCGCCTGGCGCTGGCCGAACTGCGCAACAAGCATACCGTGCTGATCGATACCGTCGGCATGAGCCAGCGCGATCAGGCCGTCGCCGAGCAGGTCGAAATGCTCTGCCAGGCCGGCCAGCCGATCAAGCGGCTGCTGATGCTGAACGCGACCAGCCACGGCGACACCCTCAACGAAGTGGTCGAAGCCTATCGCCAGCGCGGCCTGGACGGCTGCATCCTCACCAAGATCGACGAGGCCGCGAGCCTCGGTCCTGCGCTCGACTGCGCGATCCGCCACGACCTGACCGTTCACTACCTCGCCACCGGCCAGCGCGTGCCCGAGGATCTGCATCTGGCCAACCGCCAGTACCTCATTCACCGCGCCTTCAAGACGCGCACGCTGGCCTCGCCCTGGCAGCTCGACGAACACGAACTCGCCTACGCCCTGAGCGGCCAGGCCTTCCATGCCCAGGAAAGCGCGGTGTCCCTTGGATAAATTCGTCAGCGATCAGGCCGCCGGTCTGCGGCGGCTGCTGGGGCAGGGCAGCGGCCTGCAGGTCATCACCGTCATGAGCGGCCGCAAGGGAGCCGGCAAGACTGCCGCGACGGCCAATCTGGCCGCTGCGCTGGCACGCTCCGGGCGCGACGTGCTCATCGTCGACCAGGACCGCTACGGGCACGGCGCCACCGGCGCTCTGGGGCTCGTTCCGATGCACGACGTCTCCGACGTGCTCGCCGGGCGCTGCACGCTGGACAAGCTCATCCTGGCCGGCCCCGACAACGTCCAGGTGCTGCCCATCGGCGGCGGCTTCAATCGCCTGGGCCGCCTCTCGGAGCGCGATCAGGACTGGCTCGCTCAACGTTTCGAAAGCCTGCAGTGGGGCGTCGACGTCGTACTGGTCGACATGGAGGATGCGACCGATCCCGATGCCCTGCCGCTGGGTCTCGCGGCCACCGAGATTCTGCTCGTGCTGCCGCCGGGCAACGATGCGCTGACCGAGTGCTACGCCCTGGTCAAGCGTCTGGCCATGAATTTCGGCAAACGCCAGTTCCGGCTGCTGCTCAACCGGGTCGAGTCGGCCGCGCAGGCACAGGCGGCTGCACGCAACTTCGCCGACACCGCCAGCCGCTATCTGGGCGTGTCGATCGACTATCTGGGCGCCGTGCCGCTGGACGAAAAGCTCGATCGCGCCAGCCGCCTGCAGACCTCCGTGATCGAGGCCTTTCCGGTCGCGCAGTCGACCTCGCAATTCCGCAAGCTGGCCGAGGGCCTGCTGCGCTGGCCAAGGCCCTCCAGTCTGGGCGGCGTCGGCGGTTTCATGCAGCGCGTGATCCAGAGCGGATGCCTGATCGAAGCCTGCCGCCGCTGACCGGGGAGACGGCAATGCGTCCAGACGCTCAAGCCCGCCCCCGCTTTGGCCGTTTGAAAGAGCGCGCCGTGCGTCCGCCATGCATGGAAGCCCGGGCGCCCACCCCCTGATTCACAGGACGAACGATGTACACCGCAACCGGCAAGACCGCAAAGGATGAGAAAGGCGACCTGCTCGAGCAGTACATGCCCATGGTCAAGCGGCTTGCGCACCACATGATGGGGCGCCTGCCGCCCAGCGTGGAGGAAGACGATCTGGTCCAGGCCGGCATGCTCGGCCTGATTGACGCGGTCAGCCGATACGACGAGGCGCAGAGCGCCCAGTTCGAGGCTTACGCCATCCAGCGCATCCGCGGCTCGATGATCGACGAACTGCGCCAGTCCGACTGGATGCCGCGCAGCGCACGCCAGTCGATGCGCAAGATCGAGCAGGTCATTTCCGCCCTGCAGCACCGTCTCGGCCGCCAGCCGCACGAAGCCGAGATCGCGACCGAAATGAAAGTCCCGCTCGCCGAATACCAGTCCATGCTCGACGACGCGCGGGGGCACCAACTGCTGTATTTCGAGGATTTCGGCGAGTCCGACGAGGACGACTCCTTCCTCGACAAGCAGTCCGCGGACGAATCGAGCATGCCGCTGCCGCAGCTGCTCGACGCGAATCTGCGCGCCTGCATCATCGCCGGTATCGAAAACCTGCCCGAACGGGAACAATTGCTGATGTCGCTCTACTACGAGCAGGAACTCAATCTGCGCGAGATCGCCGAGGTGTTCGGCGTATCCGAATCGCGCATCTGCCAGTTGCACGGTCAGGCCATCGCGCGCCTGCGCGCCAAGCTCAAGGAAGACGCATGGATCGCGGGAGTCTGATCGGCATCGTTCTGGGTGCCGCCGCCATCCTAGGCGGTCAGGCCATCGAAGGCGGCCAGCTCGGCATCCTGATGCAGCCGGCCGCCTTCGTCATCGTGGTCGTCGGCACGCTCGCGGCGGTGCTGCTGCACCATCCGTTGCCCGTGTTCATGCAGGGCCTGCGCATGGCGAAATGGGCCTTCCGCCCCCCGGAATCCGACGCACAGGGCCTGATCCGCCGCGTCGTGCAGTGGTCGCACGCCGCCCGCGCGGACGGCATCCTGTCACTGGAAAAATACCTCAACATGACGCGCGACCCCTTCCAGAAAACCGGCCTGCAGCTTCTGATCGACGGCGCCGACGCCGCCAAGCTGCGCGAGACGCTCGACGTACAGATCATCAGCTTCGAAACCAGCGAACGCCAGGCTGCCCGGGTCTGGGAGATTGCCGGCGGCTACGCGCCCACGCTGGGCATTCTCGGCGCGGTGCTCGGCCTCATCCACGTGATGGAAAACCTGTCCGACCCGAGCAAGCTCGGCACCGGCATCGCCGTGGCCTTCGTCGCCACGATCTACGGCGTGGGACTGGCCAACCTGGTCTTTCTGCCCGTCGCCAACAAGATCAAGTTCAGCATCGCCGACCGCGTCACCGAACGCGAAATCCTCTGCGACGGGCTGATCGGCATCGTCCAGGGCGACAATCCCCGCATCATCGAAGCCCGCCTCAAGGGTTATCTCTGAGCATGCGCCGGCGCCGCCGCATCACACTGGATCACGAAAACCACGAACGCTGGCTGATTTCCTACGCCGATTTCATCACCCTGCTGTTCGCCTTTTTCGTCGTGATGTACGCCGTGTCGGCGGTCAACGAGAACAAATACCGCGTGCTGGCGAACGCGCTGGGCGACGCCTTCGGCAAGACTGCCGCCCAGGACACCGCCCCGCAGCCCGTTCCGCAGCTCGGCAATGCCCGCGTGCTGCCGCCGGAGGTCCGGCAGCGCACACTCAGGGAACAGCAGGCGCTGGAAGAGCGCGAACACATGACCGAAGTGGCCAACAAGCTGCTCGACGCCATGGGCCCCCTCATCAAGGATGGCAAGGTGCGCGTCACCCAGAGCCGGCGCGGTGTCAGCATCGAGATCAACGCCAATGTGCTGTTCAAGCCGGGCGAGGCCAGCCTCGAACCCGATTCGCTGGGTGTGCTGCGCGCGGTTGCCCAAACGCTGGCGCCCGAGCCGTTCAATCTGGAAATCACCGGCTATACCGACAACGTGCCGATCAGCAGCACCCTGTTTCCATCCAACTGGGAGCTCTCCGCCACGCGCGCCAGCAGTGTGGTGCGCCTGTTCGCCGACAACGGCATTTCGCCGGAACGGTTGCTCGCCATCGGCCGCGAAGCCAGCCATCCGGTCGCCTCGAACGGCACGCCCGAAGGCCGTGCACGCAACCGCCGGGTGGAAATCATGATCCTGTCCGGCATGCCGGACGTGGTGGAGGAAATTCCGGTCCAGCCCAGGCCGGCCGCGGCGCCACCGGCCTGAGCCTGCGCATTCCGGGTTGAAAAGCAGCCGATAGCCCCGATACTGCGTGAAGGCCTCCAAAACTTCACGAAGATCGGACCATGCCCCCAGATACCCCCATCGAAGGCGAAATCCTGCCTGACGACCGCCAGTTGCCGGCCACGCCGGTATTTCCTGACGAACTGCACCTGCTGCCGCTGACCGAAAAACCCTTCTTTCCCGCCCAGACGCTGCCGCTCCTGATGAACGAATCACCCTGGCTTTCCACCGTGGAAGCCATCGGCGAAACGCCGCACCACATGGTCGGCCTGGTCGTGGTCAAGCCGGACAACACCGACGACGTGAATCGGGGCGATTTCCGGGCCGTGGGCACAGCCGTGCGCATCCATCATCCCGTACGCGCGGACGGCAAGATGCAATTCATCGCCGAAGGCGTGAAACGCTTCCGCATCGTCGAGTGGCTCTCCGACGTGCCGCCCTACAAGGTGCGCGTCGACTATCCCGGCGAGCCGGGCAAGCCTGAATCGGAAGAAATACGCGCCTACTCAATGGCCATTATCAACACCATCAAGGAACTGCTGCCGCTCAACCCGCTGTATTCCGAGGAACTCAAGTTCTTCCTCAACCGCTTCGGGCCCAACGAACCCTCGCAGCTCACCGATTTCGCCGCCAGCCTGACCACCGCATCCAAGCAGGAACTGCAGGACGTGCTCGAATCCTTCACGCTCAAGAAGCGCATGGAAAAGGTGCTGGTGCTGCTGAAAAAGGAACTCGACGTCGCGCGCCTGCAGTCGCAGATCCGCGAGCGCGTGGACGAGAAGATGACCGAGCAGCAGCGCGAATTCTTCCTGCACCAGCAGCTCAAGGCCATACAAAAGGAACTGGGCCTCGCCAAGGATGACAAGACCGCCGAGCTCGACACCTTTCGCGAGCGGCTGGCCAAACTCGTCGTGCCGCCGCACGCACAGAAGCGCATCGACGAGGAAATGCACAAGCTCTCGCTGCTGGAGACAGGCTCGGCCGAATACACCGTCACCCGCAACTATCTCGACTGGCTGACCGTGCTGCCCTGGGGCGTTTACACGCAGGACAGCTTCGATCTCGAGCGTGCACGCAAAATCCTCGACCGCGATCACGACGGGCTGGACGACGTGAAGGACCGCATCCTGGAATTCCTCGCCGTCGGCGCGATGAAAGGCCGCATGTCGGGGTCCATCCTGCTGCTCATCGGTCCGCCCGGCGTCGGCAAGACCTCCATCGGCAAATCCATCGCCGAGGCGCTGGGCCGCAGGTTCTACCGCTTCTCGGTCGGCGGCATGCGCGACGAGGCTGAGATCAAGGGCCACCGCCGCACCTACATCGGCGCCATGCCCGGCAAGTTCGTGCAGGCGCTGAAGGAAGTCGAATCCGCCAACCCGGTCATCATGCTCGACGAAGTCGACAAGATCGGCGCCAGCTACCAGGGCGACCCCGCAAGTGCGCTGCTCGAAGTGCTGGACCCCGAACAGAACGCCGACTTTCTCGACCATTACCTCGACGTGCGCTTCGATTTATCCAAGACGCTGTTCATCTGCACGGCGAACGATTTCAGCATTCCCTCGGCGCTGCTCGACCGCATGGAGGTCATCCGGCTGTCCGGCTACATCACCGAGGAAAAGCTCGCCATCGCGAAGCACCACCTGTGGCCGCGCGTGCTGGAACGTGCCGGCCTGAAGAAGAACCAGCTCGTCATCAGCGAAGGCGCGATCCGCCACGTCATCGAGGGTTACGCCCGCGAGGCCGGCGTGCGCAATCTGGAAAAACAGCTGGGCAGGGTGGCCAGAAAGGCTGTGGTGAAAATCCTCGGCGGCGCCGCCACCCCGATCAAGATCGGCACCCGGGAAATCGAGGCCTACCTCGACAAGCCCGTGTTCACGAAGGAAAAGCCGCTATCCGGCGTCGGCGTCGTCACCGGCCTGGCCTGGACCGCGATGGGCGGCGCCACGCTGCCGGTCGAAGCCAGCCGCATCCACACCCTCAACCGCGGCTTCAAGCTCACCGGCAAACTTGGCGACGTAATGCGCGAATCCGCCGAGATCGCCTACAGCTACGTCGCCTCGCACCTCAAGGCCTACGGCGCGGACGAGACCTTCTTCGACAAGAGCTTCGTCCACCTGCACGTGCCCGAAGGCGCCACCCCCAAGGACGGCCCCAGCGCCGGCGTCACCATGGCCACCGCGCTGCTGTCCCTGGCGAAAAACAAAAAGATTGCGCGCCCGCTCGCCATGACCGGCGAACTCACCCTCACCGGCCAGGTCCTGCCCGTCGGAGGCATCCGCGAAAAAGTCATCGCCGCGCGCCGCATCGGCATCCACGAACTCATCCTGCCCGAGGCCAACCGGCGCGACTTCGACAAGCTGCCCGAGCACATCCGCGCCGGGATGATCGTGCATTTCGCGAAGCGGTATCGGGATGTGGCGGGGGTGGTGTTCGGGTGAGGCTTGATCCGGAACGAATCAAACAAGGTGAGGATGCGTGCCTGCTCTGTCAGGGATGTTCACCTGAAGCGGACGTTCGGATTGAGGGAGTGGCTGACTCAAAGTCGGCCTAAGCGGCCTGTCAGGCTGACCGCTTCATATGATCGGTCTTCGCCACTACCCAGTCAAAGCAACTTTCAAGGCTCGAATTAAGGGGCGCGCTTTAGCACGTCCCGCTTGAATGATTAGTTAGAGCGAATAGTTGCCGAGTCATTTGTACGTTAGCAGGAGTACAGTACCTAACCCGGTTAACAGGATGTACGCGAGGGCCAACATACCTGATATATGTGGCGAGCTAATTGGGTGGGCGGCCGTCTTTAGACGCCTAAGAAAATATAGCGCTGAACCTGCGGCGAATAGCCCTACGAAAGCTCCATACGTCGCAATCAGTAGTACTTGATACGGCACGCTTTCCGAACCATTTTGGAATCGAAGCTCAATGGCTGCCCAAGTGGCAAACCCAGGCGGAAATAGCCACGCCAAAATTGCAAAGGTCATTGGTAGGCGATCGATCATTAAATGCGCTCTAACAGTTAATATAGAGACCCATGAGCCCGGACGTTTCGTGAGTCTATCGTCTTGATTCTTATGTAGGTGTTTGTCCGGCTGTCTCTTTATTACGTGATGCAAAAGAAGACGCAGCGTGTCAGGATTATGCGCCTGATTTTTTCCCTCAACTACCAGTTGTGAACCTCATGGGGAATGGCCTCCCCCACGTCGCTTGGGGCCAGGTTCACTGGCGCTCTTGGCTACAAAGCTGACGTGAACGCCGGTATCAGGGCGGGCCGTTCAGGCCGACAAGTTGCTGCAAGTCTCAGTCATCAGAAGTGCGGTAAGGGTTCAGCCTCGCATCCGCGTTGTCTGACACAACATTTACGCCTATGGTGTTGCCATGCGAATAAAACGACTTATTACAGGCAAGCGCTCAACTACTGCTGAAGTTCTCCGGCAGCGCATGGCGGTGCGGGAGGCCATCGCGCGGGGCGAAATGGCCGTGGCAGAGGGCAGGGTGGTGCCGCACGCGGAGGCCAAGACCCGCATGGCCCGATGGCTGAAGTAGTCTAGACGGAACTGGCGCTTGCCGATCTGGAAGTCATTGCCGAATACAGCGTTCCCGCCACCGGCAGCTGGTCGAGCCACCGTGCCGGGTGTTTTATCGGCACGACGGTGAGCGGCCCTATATCCTGCATGTGATGCGCTCGGAGCAACTGCTGCGGCCGTCAAGGATCGCAGGACGCGATAAAGCCCGGACATCCACCCCCAAAAAACGTCCCTGAGCAAAAACCGGCCTACCCCGCCCTCGGGGTAAAATGCCGCCCATGTCCGAAGCCGACCTGCTTGATTCCCCGCCGCTCGAACTGCCGCCCGCCCCGGCCATCAAGGTCAACGGCGAGTTGTTCACCGAGCTGCCGCAGGATCTCTACATTCCGCCCGATGCGCTGGAAGTATTCCTCGACGCCTTCGAGGGGCCGCTCGACCTGTTGTTGTACCTGATCCGCAAGCAGAATCTGGACGTGCTCGACATTCCGATGGCGGCGCTGACCAAGCAGTACATGGCCTACGTGGAGGCGGCGCGGGCAACGCGGCTGGAACTGGCGGCAGAATACCTCCTGATGGCGGCGATGCTGATCGACATCAAGTCGCGCATGTTGCTGCCGCGCCGCGAGCAGGCCGAGGCGGCGGGCGAGGGCGAGGATCCGCGCGCCGAGCTGGTGCGCCGACTGCTGGAATACGAGCAGATGAAGCTCGCCGGGCAGCGGCTGGACCAGTTGCCGCAGGTCGGCCGCGATTTCGAGGCGGTGAGCGTGTTTCTGCCGGCCGTGGCGCGGCGCTTGCCGAGCGTGCATCCGGAGGAACTTGCGGCGGCCTGGCTTGCGATCCTGTCGCGCGCGAAAAACCGCACCCACCATCGCATCGGCCGCCAGGAACTCTCGATCCGCGAGCACATGAGCCGTATTTTGAAACGGTTGACGCCGGGTGAGTTCATGGAATTCAAGGACTTGTTTCCGGAAGCTTCGACCGTGCACGAGCTCGTCGTCACCTTCCTGGCGGTGCTCGAACTGACCAAGGAAACCCTGGTCGACGTGACGCAGGCCGAAGCTTTTGCCCCCATTTACGTGAAGCTCCATGAATCTTCAGCCGAATGAATCGCCCGACGATCTGAAACGCGTGCTCGAAGCCGCGCTGCTGGTCGCACGGGAACCGCTGACGCTGTCCGAACTGCGCCGCCTGTTCGACCCGGCGCCGGCCACCGTCGCCCTGCAGGACGCGCTCGACGCGCTGTCCGCCGACTGGCACGGCCGCGGCGTGGAACTGGCGCGCGTGGCCGACGGCTGGCGCTTTCAGAGCCGTCCCGAAATGCAGCCCTGGCTCGCACGCATGAAGGACGAGAAGCCGCCGCGCTATTCGCGTGCCGTGCTCGAAACGCTGGCGATCATCGCCTACCGCCAGCCGGTCACACGCGGCGACATCGAAGACATCCGCGGCGTGTCGGTCAACCCCAACATCGTCAAGACGCTGGAAGAGCGTGGCTGGATCGAGGCCATCGGCCACCGCGACGTGCCGGGCCGGCCCGCACTGTTCGGCACCACCGGCGCCTTTCTCAGCGATCTAGGCCTGCTGAGCCTGTCGGACCTGCCGCCACTGGAAGAACTGGGCACCCTGGTTTCACCCAGCGAAACCGCGCTGATCCCCGAACTGCGCGAGACGGCCGCGTTCGGTGCCGTAATCGAGATCGCCGGCCGGCCGGCCTACGGTGCGGTGATCGAAACTGTCCGGCGCATGGCGCCGCAACCCTACGGCGCGGTGATCGAGATTGCCGCCGCCGGCCTCCGCGAAGACGCCTGACATGTCCACCCGTCCGTCCCCGATCCGGCGTCCTGCCGTGCCCCGCGGCCGTGCCGCTGCGCGCCTCGCGCAGGCCACCGCACCCGAAGCGCCCGCCGAACGCCTGCAGAAGGCCCTGGCCTCGGCCGGCATCGGCTCGCGCCGTGAAATGGAAACCTGGATCGCCGAAGGCCGCGTGCAGGTCAACGGCGAACCTGCCACCCTCGGCAGCAAGGTCGGTCCGCGCGATATCGTGAAAATCGGCGGCCGCCGCGTCTACCTGCGCTTCGAGGACACCCGCCGCACCCGCATCCTCATCTACCACAAGTCCGAAGGCGAGATCGTCAGCCGCGACGACCCCAAGGGCCGCGCCACCGTATTCGATGCGCTGCCGAAGCTGCGCGGCGCCAAGTGGATTTCCATCGGCCGGCTCGACTACAACACCGACGGCCTGATGATCTTCACCACCTCGGGCGAGCTGGCCAACCGCCTCATGCATCCGCGTTTCGAAGTCGAGCGCGAATACGCCGTGCGCCTGCTCGGCGAACTCACCGACGAGCAGATCCAGCAGCTCGCCGACGGCGTCGAACTGGACGACGGTCCCGCCCACCTGCAAAGCTGTTTCCGCGCGGGCGGCGAAGGCGCCAACCGCTGGTACCGCGTCGTCATCAAGGAAGGCCGCAAGCGCGAAGTGCGCCGCCTCTTCGAGCACTTGGGCTTCACCGTGTCGCGGCTGACGCGCATCCGCTTCGGCCCCATCGCCCTGCCGCCGCAGCTCAAGCGCGGCCAGAAGACCGAACTCGACGACGACCTCGTCGCCCGCGTGCAGCAATGGGCCGGACTCGAAGCCGGCCCGCGCCGGCAGCAACGCGGCGTGCCGGACAAACATACGCGGAAGCCGCGTATTCGTTGAAACGCAAATGAAACCGGACAAACTGCAGGATCAACGCTTGCTGGGCGTTTGGTGCTCGGATAAAACACAAACACTGGAAGAATGGATCTTCTCGCCTGGGACGCCGTTTGAAAGCAGAGCCAAATTTTCTGCCTTGTTGGGGAAACTGAAGATTCGTTACACGCCTGCACGGATATTCACCGAATTCGAAGGCGATACAACAGTCTGTCCCTATCGGGTGACAGCAATTGACGACGATTCAGTCGTCATCGTTCGTCGTACCGGTGGGAAAAACGAAATCCAGCACATTCATTTTCTCTCCGACAATACGTACTGGATTACTTGCGGCCGCAATCGTGAGTTTTTCGTTCGTATGCCGTAAGCCACTTCTCTCGGCTGCCCACATCGGGTTCTTATCCCTCATGCCCCATCCTTTCTACATCCTCGACGTCTTCGCCGACCGCGCCTACGCCGGCAACCAGCTGGCAGTCGTCACCCACGCCGATGACCTCGCCACCGAAACCATGCAACTGATCGCGGCGGAGACGAATTACTCGGAAACGACCTTCGTGAACGCGGTGCCGGAAGCCGATGGCGGCTACCGCGTGCGGCTCTTCACGCCGGCGCGCGAGCTGGCGTTCGCGGGGCATCCGCTGGTGGGCACGGCGTGGGCGATCCGCCGTTTCATGGAACCGGATGCGAGCGGACCGGTGCGGCTGAACCTGCAGCTGGGGCAGGTGCCGGTGCGCTTCGAAGCGGGCGAAACCGGCGAGACGCTGTGGTTCCGTGCGCCTGAAGTCTCGCTCGGCGCGACCTGCCCGCGCGAGGCGATGGCGACGGCGCTGGGCATCGATCCGGAGGACATCGACCCGGCGACGCCGGTGCGGCAGGCGGCGGCGGGCACGGCGGCGATGATCGTGCCGTTGCGCAGTCTGTCGGCGCTGAAACGCAGCCGGCTGAATCTGGAGGCCTACGCGCCGCTCTTGGCGCAGGGCTTTCCACCGCTGACCTATCTGTTCACGCGCGAGACGCACGACGCGGCGAGCGACCTGTGCGTGCGCTTCTTCTTCGAGGCGCACGGCGTGCGCGAGGACCCGGCGACCGGCAACGGCGCGGCTTTCCTCGGCGCCTATCTGCTGGAATACGGCCGTGCGGACGTGGACCTGCGCATCGAGCAGGGCCACGAGGTGCGTCGGCCGTCGCGGGTGCGCCTGCGCGCCCGCAAGGTGGACGGCACACCCGAAATCGAGGTCGGCGGGCAAACCGTGCTCACGGTACGGGGCGAGCTGGTCTAGCGCATGGAATACGTGCTCGTCAGCGCCTGCCTGCTCGGCGAAGCGGTGCGCTTCAACGGCGGCGACATGCGTTGCGACGACAGCATCCTGCAGCGCTGGCTGGACGAGGGCAGGGTGGTGTCGGTCTGTCCGGAAGTGGCGGGCGGCCTGGGCGTGCCGCGCCCGCGCGCGGAAATCGCCGGCGGCGCGGGCGGCTTCAAGGTGCTGGCCGGCGCCGCGCAGGCCTTCGACACCGCGGGCCGCGACGTGAGTCTCGAACTCGTGCACGGCGCCGACGTGGCGCTGGCACGTGCGCGCGAAAAGGCCATCCGCATCGCCGTGCTGAAGGAAGGCAGCCCCTCGTGCGGCAGCGGCTTCACGCTGGACGGCAGCTTCACCGACACCCGCGTGCCGGGCACGCTGGGCGTGACGGCGGCGCGGCTGACCGAAGCCGGCGTGCGCGTGTTCAGCGAACTGCAGCTCGCCGAAGCCGACGCCTTGCTGCGCACATTCGAATCCGTCTGAGGAAAGATCATGCTCAAACTCTACGACCGCGAAGGCTCGGGCAACGCCTACAAGGTGCGCCTGCTGCTCGCCCTGCTGGACGTGCCGTACGAACGCATCCCGGTGGGCATCCGCGACGGCCGCAATGACGTGGACGCCGCCTATCTGGCGTTGAATCCGCGCGGGCAGATTCCCACGCTGGTGGACGGCGACGATCACCTGTGGGGATCGACCGCGATCCTGGCTTTTCTCGCCGCGCGTCACGACCCCGCGCGTACCTGGCTGCCGCAGGACCCGCTGCGCCTGGGCAAGACGATGCAATGGCTGGAACTGGCGCAGAACGAAGTGGCCGACGGGCTCTTTCGTTCGCGCATGATCGCGCACATGGGCCGGCCGGGCGACCTCGACGCGGCGCACGCGCAGGCCGCCGCCGCCCTGCGCGTGCTGGAAGGCCGGCTCGCGCAGGCGGACTGGCTGACCGACGGTGGGCCGACGGTTGCCGACGTGGCCTGCTTTCCCTACGTGGCGCTGGCGCACCAGGGCCGCGTGGACCTCGCGCCGTATCCCGGCGTGCAGCGCTGGGTGGCGCAGGTGAAGGCGCTGCCGCGCTTCGTCGGCATGCCCGGCGTATGAATCGGGCGGACACTGCACGGCGGCGCTGAGGTAGATGGGCGCCGTGCGGTGGCGCCTGGCCTAAACGGGCACCGCGCGGCGGCGCCAGGCGATCAACGCCATCAGTAGCGCACAGGCCGCCGCAACGGCGGCAGGGAACAAAGCAGTGGCGACCGAATATTGTTCCAGCGCCAGCACGACCAGCAGGTTGCGCGCGAGAAACAGGCCGTAGAACCCGACCGATTCGCTGTACGGCAGGGCGTAGGCCTTGCGGAAGGTGGGACCGAAACCGAGCAGATCCACGGTCGTCAGCAGCACGACTGCCCAGGTGGGATCGGCGGTGGCGATCCAGACCGGCAGCGCGGCCAGGGCCAGCGCAAAGAACATCCAGTCCAGCCGCGTGATCGTCACGTCCGCCCGCCGCCGCCAGGCGACCGCGACGATGAAGAGCGTGATGCCGCCCGAGATGCCGATGGGCCAGGCCCCCACGCCGCCGCCGGCCTGCAGTTGCGCGAGGAACACTACGGCCGTGGTCAGCCCCCAGATCACCCAGGAAAATACGTGCGGCCGGACCGTGCCGCGCAGGATGCCGCGCAGATAGGGATAGAAGGCCAGCAGGGTCAGCGCGACCGCCAGCACGGAAAACAGCGGCTTCAGAATATCGTCACCCGGCATCGCGCACCGGCTCGGCAACCAGGATGAGCGAGGCCGGACGGCCGGTGTCGGGATTCGGCGGCTCGCGCATGTCCGTCAGCCACAGACCGCTGCGCGTCAGCAGCGCGGTCCAGCTTTCCAGCGTGCGGAAATACCAGGGCGCGGGCTGGACGAAGCCCTCGCCGAAACCGGACCAGATTTCCGTGCGCCAGCCGTCGCGATAGGGCGCATCGCCGCAGCCGGCGTGCGGATGCAGGGTCTGCACGATCAGCGCGGCGCGGGGCGCGGCCGGATCGAGCAGATGCGGCACGGCGGCAAGCAGGCGGTCGACCGGCGCCAGGCCGAGCAGCGAGAAATTGCAGACGATGGCGTCCGCCAACGGCAACGTGGTCTCGCCGGCCGCAATGGCTGCGTAGTCGCGAACGAGGAAGGGGCCGCCGCCCGCAGCGCGGGCGGCATCGATCAACGGCGCCGAGGCATCCACGCCCACCACTGCGATGCCCATTGGCGCCAGCGCGCGGGTCAGCCAGCCTTCGCCGCACCCCAGATCGAGCACGCGGGCGGGCGCACGTTCCCGCAGGATTTCGATCAGCGCGGGGCCGGTGATGCGGCGGCTGGCGATCAGGCCGTCGCGCACCGCACCGGTCCAGGCGGCGGCGTTGGCCTGCCAGGACGCGACGACCGCGTCGTCGGCCGCCGGCATGCGCTTATTTTTCGGTCAGCTTCTTGATGACGCTCGCCGCCCACTCGCGGCCGCCGAGGCCGAAGGCCAGGGCAAAGGCCAGACCGATCGCGCCGAAGCCGATCTGGAAGGCGGCAGTGAGCAGGCCGGTGCCGATGGCGAGCTGTTCGAGCGCAACGAACACAACGAAGACGATCACACCGTATTCCGACAGCGTGCTGATGGTGAGTGCGCCCTGCACGCCGATATTGTTGAGATAGGCGAATACGATACGGTTGATAAAGCGCGCGATCAGCACACCGAACACCAGCACGAGGATGGCGACGATGATGTTGGGGATATAGAGGACGATCTTGTTGAACAGATCAGCCACCATGTGCAGGCCGAGAATATTGGCGACCAGCACCACAACCACGAAGATGACGATCCAGTAGGCCAGCTTGGCGAGAATGCGGGACAGGCTGACGTCGAGATTGCCCTGTTTGAGGAAGGCCTCGATACCGGTTTTTTCGGCGAGCGTGTCGAACTTGAGCACGTCGAGCAGTTTCAGCACGCCGGTACGGATCAGGTTGGCGAACAGCCAGCCGACGAACAACAGCACCAGCGCGGCGATCAGTTGCGGCACGAATGCGGCGAGCTGCGTCCAGAAAGTGGTGAACGAGGCGACGATGACATCGATTTGTTGCTGCATGATCGAACTCCTGATGATTGAGGGTTTTCGGCGGCAGCCAGGGTCGTTTTTCGTATGGGCCGCCGGTATTATAAGCAAAGCCTTTTGAGACGAATGCGATGGATCGGATTGCCCTGACCGGATGCCAGGCGCACGACGCGCTTTTCCTGCGTCCGGCCCTGGAAGCCGCCGGTCATGAAGTCGTGTGCATGGCGGCGCTCGCCACGCCGGACGATGCTGACAGACTGGCCGGCTGCGCGGCGCTGTCGAGTTTCGTCGGCGACCGCCTGGATGCGCCCATGCTGAAGGCGCTTGCGCAGGCCGGCATCCGGCTCGTCGCACAGCGCGCCGCCGGCGTCGACAACATCGATCTGGAGGCAGCGCGCACGCTCGGCATCCGCGTGTCGCGCGTGCCCGCCTACAGCCCCGAATCGGTGGCCGAACATGCCGCCGCCTTGCTGCTCGCCCTGGCGCGCAACCTGCCGCAAGCGCTTGCACAGTCACGGCACGGGAATTTCGCACTGGACGGGCTGCTCGGTTTCAGTCTGCACGGCAAGACTGTCGGCGTCGTCGGCATGGGCCGCATCGGCCGCGCGTTCGCGCGCATCGCCCTGGGCTTCGGTTGCCGGGTACTGGGCGCGTCCGAAGAGGCTTTCACGCTGCCGGGCGTGGAGCGTGCCGCCATCGAACGGCTGTGGGCGGAGGCGGATATCGTGTCCCTGCATTGCCCGCTGGTGCCCGAAACCCGTCATATGGTCAATGCGCGCGTGCTGGCGACAATCCGGCCGGGGCTGGTGCTGATCAACACGGCGCGGGGCGGCGTGGTCGATGCCGGTGCGATTCTCGACGCGCTGGACGACGGCCGTCTGGGCGCCTACGGTACCGATGTGTACGAGAACGAAGCCGGCCTGTTTTTTCGCGACTGCTCCGCCTGCGGTTTCGACGATCCGCTGCTGGCGCGCCTGCTGGCACACCCGCGCGTACTGATTACGCCGCACCTGGCGTTCTTCACGCGCGAAGCCCTGAAGGAGATCGCCGCCAGCGTGGCCGGCAGCGTGAATGCGTTTTACCGGGGGGACGCGAGTCCCGATTTCGTGGTTTAGGCGAGGTCTTCCCGCCGCAGCAGAAAGACGTGTCCGTCGCCGCCCACCGTATCCAACCAGACGAAGGGCAGGGCGGGGAAGGCGGCTTCGAGCGCGGCGCGGTTGTGCCCGATTTCCACGACCAGCAGTCCGCCCGGCTTGAGATGCGCCCGGGCGCCGGCGAGGATGCGGCGTGTGGCATCCAGGCCATCCGTGCCCGACCCCAACGCCAGCGCCGGTTCGGCCCGGTACTCTGCGGGCAGCGCGGCGACCGATTCGGCATCGACGTAGGGCGGGTTGCTGACGATCAGATCGTAGGCCCGGTCCGTCAGTGCGGCGAACAGGTCCGATTCGACCGGATCGATGCGTTCGCCCAGACCGTAATCGGCGACATTGCGCTTCGCTACGTCGAGCGCGTCGCGCGACAGATCGGCTGCATCGACGTGCGCATGGGGAAAGGCCAGCGCGGCCAGAATGGCGAGGCAGCCCGAACCGGTGCACAGATCGAGCACGGCCGGCACGCTGTCGGGCGCTTCGACCCAGGGCGCGAGCTGGTCGGCGAGCAGTTCGGCGATGAAAGAGCGTGGCACGATGACACGCTCGTCCACATAGAAGCTGTGTCCGGCCAGCCAGGCCTCGCGCGTAAGGTAGGCAGCGGGCACGCGTTCGCGCACGCGGCGTTCGAGGACGCGCAGCACATCCTCGGCTTCGCCGTGCGTCAGGCTGGCGTCGAGAAACGGCTCCAGCCGGTCGACCGGCAGATGCAGTGTGGCAAGGATCAGATACGCGGCCTCATCGAAGGCGTTGTCCGAGCCATGGCCGAAATGGAGTTTCGCCTCGTTGAAGCGCGAGACCGCGAAGCGCAGCCAGTCGCGTACGGTGACGAGCGATTCGGTGTCGGCGAAATAACTCATGACAGCAGCAGCTTTTCCAGGGTTTTGCGGTAGATGTCGGACAGCGGTTCGATGCAGTCCACCGCGACATGTTCGTTCAGCTTGTGGATGCTCGCATTGAGCGGGCCGAATTCGACGACCTGCGGACAGATGTCGGCGATGAAACGGCCGTCGGACGTACCGCCGGTGGTCGACAGTTCCGGCGTCAGGCCGGTCACCTCGCGCACGGCTTCGCTCAGCGTGTCGCACAACCGGCCGCGCGCCGTCAGAAAGGGCTTGCCCGACAGGGTCCATTCGATCTCGTAGTCGAGGCCGTGGCTGTCGAGGATTTCGTGGACTGCGTCCTTGAGGCCGTCGGCGGTGCTGGCCGTTGAATAGCGGAAATTGAACAGGATTTCGAGCGTGCCGGGAATGACATTGGTCGCACCGGTGCCGGCACGGATGTTCGATATCTGCCAGGTGGTCGGCGGGAAATAGGCATTGCCTTCGTCCCACATGGTGTCGGCAAGTTCGGCGATGGCCGGTGCGGCGAGATGGATCGGGTTCTTGGCGAGATGCGGATAGGCGATGTGGCCCTGCACGCCCTTGACCGTGAGCCTGCCCGACAGCGAGCCGCGCCGGCCGTTCTTGATCGTGTCGCCGAATTCGGCTGCGCTGGTGGGCTCGCCGACGATGCAGTAATCGAGGAATTCGCCGCGCGCCTTGAGCGCCTCGACGACTTTTACCGTGCCGTCGGTGGCCGGGCCTTCCTCGTCCGAGGTAAGCAGAAGGGCAATGGACCCCTTGTGATCGGCATGCCCGGCGACGAAGCGTTCGATGGCGGTGACGAAGGCCGCATCCGAGGTCTTCATGTCGGCGGCGCCGCGCGCATACAGATTGCCGTCGCGCAGTGTGGGGGCGAAGGGATCGGACGCCCATGCCTCCAGTGGCCCGGTCGGCACCACGTCGGTGTGGCCGGCAAAGCAGATCAGCGGCGACGCCTGACCGCGTCGTGCCCACAGGTTGTCGACGCCGTTGTGACGATGCCGCTCGACATGGAAGCCGAGTTTTTCCAGCCGTGCGGCGATGAGATCGTGGCAGCCGGCATCGTCAGGGGTCAGCGATCTGCGCTTGAGCAGTTCGACCGTCAGGGCCACGGTTTCGCTGTCGCGGACGGCGGCGTCGAGAATGTCGTTCGACATGGCTCAGGCTCCGAAGATCACGGCGTACTGGTCTTCGGCGAAGCCCAGATGATAGCGGCCGCCCAGTTCCAGCACCGGACGCTTGATCACGCTGGGCTGGGCCAGCATCAGCGCGAAGGCGCCGGCCTCGTCGCCCGCGGCCGTCTTTTCGGCATCGGTCAGCTTGCGCCAGGTGGTGCCGCGCGTGTTGAGCAGGGCCTGCCAACCGGTCTGCCTGGCCACTTTCTTCAGCCAGACCGGGTCCACGCCCTGTTTCTTGAAGTCGTGGAAAGCCGCGTCGTGGCCGTGTTCGGCGAGCCAGGCGCGCGCCTTCTTCACCGTGGTGCAGTTGGGAATGCCGTAGAGTTTCATGCCTGTATCGTTTCCGCATCGGCATTGCGCGCGTGCGGACGTAGAATTCTGGAAAAAGCCAAACTGCAATTCTACTCCGAGCCGATGCCCCACGCCGTTCATTCGCATTCTCCCCCCGCGCCCGCGGCCGATCCCAGCCTGCGTTCCGTAGGCCGGCTGTTTCCCTATCTGTGGGAATTCCGCGGCCGCGTGCTGGTCGCGCTGGCGCTGCTGGTCGGCGCCAAGCTCGCTTCGGTGACGGTGCCGCTGGTGCTCAAGGACATCGTCGACGCGCTCGACAAGCCGCGGCCGGAACTGGTGCTGCCGCTGGCGCTGATCGTCGCCTACGGCTTCCTGCGTTTCGCCAGCACCACTTTCGCCGACCTGCGCGACGTGATCTTCGGCAAGGTCACGCAGCGCGCGATGCGGCGCATCAACATGGCGGTGTTCGAGCATCTGCACACGCTGTCGCTGCGTTTTCATCTGGAACGCCAGACCGGCGGGCTCACGCGCGACATCGAGCGCGGCGCCAAGGCGGTGTCGAGCCTGGTCGGCTACCTGCTGTTCCGCATCACGCCGACGGTGCTGGAGATCCTGATGGTGGCCGTCGTGCTCGTGGTCAAGCTCGACTGGGTGTTCGGCGTGATCACGCTGGCGACGCTTGCGGCCTACATCGGCCTGACCGTGACGATCACCGACTGGCGCACGCAATTCGTGCGGCGCGCCAACACGCTGGATTCCGAGGCCTACACCAAGGCCATCGACAGCCTGCTGAACTACGAGACGGTGAAATATTTCGCCAACGAACAGTACGAGGCGAAGCGCTACGACGCCGCACTGGCCGAATGGGAGGCGATGGCGCTGAAATCGCAGCGTACCCTGGGCCTGCTCAACGCCACACAGGCCGGCGCCATCGCCCTCGGCGTCACCGCCATGATCTGGCGCGCCGGCGTCGGTGTGGTCGAAGGCACGCTCACCCTGGGCGATCTGGTGATGGTCAACGCCTTTCTGCTGCAGATGTTCCAGCCGCTTTCCTTCCTTGGCGTGATGTACCGCGAGATCAAGCAGTCCACCACCGACATCGAGCGCATGTTCGCCCTGCTGAACCGGCCGCGCGAGGTCGAGGACCGGGCCGGCGCGCACGCGCTCGACGTGTTCGCGGGCGAGGTCCAGTTCGACCATGTGTCCTTCGCCTACAACCCGGACCGGCCCATCCTGCACGACGTCAGCTTCGCCGTCCCCGCCGGCCGGACCGTTGCCGTGGTCGGCGCGTCGGGCTCGGGCAAATCCACGCTCGCCCGCCTGCTGTTCCGCTTCTACGACGTGCAGCAGGGCGGCATCCGCATCGACGGCCAGGACATCCGCCACGTCACCCAGGCCTCGCTGCGCCAGGCCATCGGCGTGGTGCCGCAGGATACGGTACTGTTCAACGACAGCATCTACCACAACATCGCCTACGGCCGCCCGGACGCCGCGCGCGAGGAGATCGTGGCAGCGGCGCGCGCGGCCCACATCCTCGAATTCATCGAGCGCCTGCCGCAGGGCTGGGATACGGTGGTGGGCGAACGCGGGCTCAAGCTCTCCGGCGGCGAGAAGCAGCGCGTGGCGATCGCGCGCACGCTGCTGAAGAACCCGGCCATCCTCATCCTCGACGAGGCGACCTCCGCACTCGATACCCGCACCGAAAAGGCCATCCAGGCCGAACTGATGGAAATGGCCAAGACCCGCACCAGCCTCATCATCGCGCACCGCCTGTCGACCATCGTCGAGGCCGACGAGATCCTCGTCATGGACGCCGGGCACATCGTCGAGCGCGGCCGCCACGCCGAGCTGCTGGCGCAGAACGGCGCCTACGCGCACATGTGGGCGCTGCAGCAGCAGGCCGAAACGGAAACCGCATGAGCCGCGCCCGCATCCTCCAGCCCGGGGTGAAAAAGCGCGAGCTGTGGGCCTGGGCGATGTACGACTTCGCCAACTCGGGGTACACGACAGTCGTCATCACGGCGGTGTTCAGCGCGTATTTCGTGTCGGCGGTCGCGGGCGACGCGCCCTGGGCAACGTTCGTCTGGACGCTGGCACTGTCGGTATCGTATGCGGCAGTCCTGCTTTCCGCGCCGCTGGTCGGCGCCTGGGCCGACGCGCACGCCGGCAAGAAAAGCCTGCTGTGGATCACCACGCTGGGCTGCGTCGCGGCCACGGCGGCCTTGTGGTTCGCCGGCCCCGGCGCATTGGCGCTCGCCATCGCACTGCTCGTCGTGTCGAATTTCTTTTTCGGTACCGGCGAGAACCTGATCGCCGCTTTCCTGCCCGAGCTTGCGCGGCCGCGCGCGCTCGGCCGCGTATCCGGCTGGGGTTGGTCGCTCGGCTACGTCGGCGGGCTCGTGTCGCTCGGTGCCTGCCTCGCCTATATCGACTGGGCACAGACGCAGGGGCAGGGCGCGACCGAGTTCGTGCCGGCGACGATGCTGATCACCGCAGCGATCTTTCTTTTCGCCGCGCTGCCCACGCTGCTGATGCTGCGCGAACGTGCCGCGCCGCAGCCTGCCGCCACGGCGCGCGGTGCCTGGGAACAGGTGCGTCACACGCTCGGCCATCTGCCGCAGCTGCCGGACCTGAAACGCTTCCTGATCTGTACCGTGCTGTATCAGGCCGGCATCCAGGCCGTGATCACGCTGGCGGCGATCTACGCCGACCAGGTTTTTAATTTCACCACCCAGCGCACCATCCTGCTGGTGCTGGTGGTCAACGTCACGGCCGCGCTGGGTGCTTTCCTGTTCGGGCACGTTCAGGACCGCATCGGCCACGTGCGCGCCATCGCGTTCACGCTGGTGGGCTGGATCGTCATGGTCGCGCTGGCCCGGGCCGCGCCGGACGAGCGCATGTTCTGGGTCGCCGCCAATCTGGCCGGACTGTGCATGGGCGCTTCGCAATCGGCCGGCCGCGCGATGGTCGGCCTGCTCGCCCCGCCACGGCACCAGGCCGAGTTCTTCGGACTGTGGGGGCTGGCGGTCAAGCTCGCCTCGATTCTGGGGCCAATCACTTACGGCATCGCGAGCTGGGCCACCGGCAACGATCACCGCCAGGCGCTTCTCATCACCGGCAGCTATTTCCTTTTCGGCCTTGCGGCGCTGGCCGGCGTGCGTCCGTTGCGCGGCCGCCGCGCGGCACACCGTTTCGAAGCCGCATCGTGAATCGCTTCACCCTGATCGAAACCGGCATGACACACCACGGCGCGGCGCTCGCCGCCGTGCGGCGCGCCGTATTCATCGAAGAGCAGGGCGTGCCCGAAGCGCTGGAGTGGGACGAATTCGACGCGGTCTCCACGCACTGGCTCGCGATGCTGGGCGACGGTACGCCGGTCGGCTGCGCGCGCCTGCTGCCGGACGGACACATCGGCCGCATGGCCGTGCTGCCCACGTGGCGCGGACAGGGTATCGGCCGCGCACTGCTCGACGCGGCGCTTGCCGGCGCACGGGCACGCGGCCTGACTTGCGTGCGCCTCAGCGCACAGACCCACGCGGCGGATTTCTACCGTCGCGCCGGCTTCGTCACCCAGGGGGGCCCCTACGAGGAAGCCGGTATCCCACATCTCGCCATGCTGAAACGCCTGGATGCGGAACCGATATGACGACCTTCTGTCAGTTCATATGAATCTAAGAATTTACTGATGTTCCCCATTTAGATACAGTCTGTTTACACCGATACCAACAAAGACGTATGCACGCTGCGTCCGAGGAGCACCCCCCAATGCCGCCGTCGCGAGCCGGCCGGCCACCAACAAAAAGGACCAGGAGAGATGAGTAAGCTTAAAGCCGGCATCGTCGGCGCAGGCATATCCGGCGCAAGTTGCGCCGGGGCACTTGCGGCCGCGGGCTGGGATGTTGATATTTTCGACAAGGCGCGCGGCGTGGGCGGACGACTGTCCTCGCGGCGCATGGAAGACGGCTGGGCAACCCTCGGCTCACCGTTCATGTCCGCCCGGCGAGAACCTTTCCGCAGCCAGCTGCGCGAGTGGGTCCGGCAGGGCTGGCTCGAACCGGTGCGCGGCAAAATCTGGCGCGGACGCGCCACCGTGTCGTGGACCCAGGCCCAGCTGCAGAACCATTTCCGGCCGCTCATCGAACCTTCCCAACTCGTGCGCAGCCTGCTGGGCAGTGCGCACCTGCATACCCAGTCGCTCGTCACGCGTATCGCGCCGCGCACCCTTGTCCTCGAAAACGGCGAAACGCGCGGCGATTACGACTGCGTCATCTGCAGCGTGCCCGGACCGCAATGCGTCCCGCTGGTCGCGGGCCTGCCGCGTCTGCACGAGCGGCTGCTCGACGACAACCAGTACCGTCCCGTGTGGTCGTTCCTGATGCGCTGGGAGGGCGGGCCGGATGCCGAGGTGATCCAGTTCGACGACGAACTGCTCAATGTCGCCGTATCGCAGATCCAGGGCGGCGGGCTGTGGGCCGTGCACAGCACGCACGCGTTCGCCGAGACCTACCTCGATGCCGGCAAGGAAGAAGCAAGTACCCGCGCGGCATCGGCGCTCATGGGCCTGCTTGGCCTGCCGTGGCCGGTCGAGGTCGAGGCGGCCCATCTGTGGAAGATGGCCCTGCCGACGTCGCAGCAGGGCGGGTTCTGGCTCGGCGACCGCGAAAACCGGGTCGCGCTCATCGGCGACGGCATCGCCGGTGCGGGCGTGGAACGCGCCTGGGAAAGCGGCACCCGTCTGGCGCAGGCCCTGGTGCAGGCGGAACAGGAACTGGCGATGAGCTGAACCGCTCCGCCGCGCACGTTTCAGAGCGTGCGCGCCACGCGGAAGCCGAGATTGATATCGAGCTCGTTTTCAAGCCGCCGCCGGCGGGCCGCAGCGCGGCAATCCTCGGGACCATCGAACCAGGAGCCGCCCTTGGTGACCACGGCCTGTACCCGGCCCGCCACGGGGCGCTCAGGCAGACTTGCATGGTCACGCGTCCAGTGACTGGATGTGAACTCCCAGACATTGCCCAGCATATCGTGCAATCCCCAGCGGTTGGGCTTCAACCGGCCCACCGCCTGCGCGCCGCACCGCACGAAACAGCGCGTCATCAGGCGAGGGCGGCGCGGCCGGGCGGCGTCGAAGCTCTGGCTGGCGTTGTACAGCGCTTCGTCCGGCCCGACCCGGTCGCCATGCGGAAAGGCGGTGGCCGCGCCGGCCCGGCAGGCGTACTCCCATTCCTGTTCGGTCGGCAGGCGATACGACCGGCCGGTCTCGGCGGACAGCCAGGCGCAGTAGTCGTGCGCATCGCTCTGCCGCACGTTGATCGCCGGCTTGCGGCCGGACAGCCAGACCAGCTCCGGGCGCGGCCGCCAGCCGGTTGCGCGCGCATAGGCCTCGAATTCCTCCGTGGTCACCGGAAACACGCCAAGCGCGAACGGCCGTTCGATCAGTGCGGCGCGACGCGGCCGGTCCTGGGCGGGCGCCGCTTCGTGCCCACCCGCCCCGTATTCGAATGCACCCGCGGGAATCACGGCCACTTCGGGTGCGGCGGCGCCATCGCGCAAACTGTCGTGGAAATGCGTGTCGGGCAGATCGAATGCGCGGGCCGTTTCGACCTGCAGGGCGATCAGTTCGCCCGGGCCCAGGGCAAAACTGTCGGGGACGGGGGAGGAGGCATGATCAGGATGCATAAGGAGCGTCGATGTCGAACGAATCGCGTTTGATTATGCCAGCAACCTCCGGTCCCGAAACGGCGCGCGACAATTCGTCGCCGGAACTCGGCGGACACCGGCCTGTCCCTGTTTCGGTTCTGCCGGCGTCGATTCGTCCGGCAGGTTTCCGAAGCCGATTTTTCCCTTCACATACCGACAACAATACCGTCTGCCCTTATCCTTCCCGCATGTTTACTCCTGCCTTGCGCCATGCCTGGGGCGCGCTCGTCTGCTTGACCCTGGCCGGCTGCGCCGCGGTCGGCCCCGATTACCTGCCGCCGGCTTCGGACGCACCGGCCGACTGGCATCAGCTGACCCCGTCCGCGACACCCGCAGCCCGGGCGCAGACGGCAGATGATCTCACCGCCTGGTGGCAACAGCTGAACGATTCGCTGCTGACACAACTGATGGACGAAGCCCTGCGCGCCAGTCCCGATTTGCAGAGTGCCCGGGCAAAGCTGCGCGAAGCCCGCGCCCGGCGCGACGTGGCCGATGCAGGCCGCTACCCCGAACTTTCCGCGTCGGGCAACGCAAGCCGCTCGCGTTCGAGCAGGGAAACCGGCAGCGGCGCGACGCGCAATTTCTTCAGCGCCGGATTCGACGCGAGCTGGGAACTCGATGTGTTCGGCGGCACGCGGCGCGCAATCGAGGCTTCCGAGGCCGATCTCGACACCGCGCGCGCCAGCCTGGACGACACCCGTGTCACCCTGGTTGCCGAAGTCGCTTCCGCCTACGTCAATGTCCGGGCACTGCAACTCAGGCTCGGGATCGCACGCGCCAACCTCGCCGCGCAGACCGAGACCCTTCAGCTCACCGACTGGCGGCAGCAGGCCGGCCTTGCCAACACCCAGGACGTCGAACAGGCCCGCACCAACCTGGAGCAGACGCGCGCCCAGATTCCCGCTCTGCAGGCGAGTCTGACGGAAGCCGAACATCAGCTCGACGTCCTGCTCGGCCTGCAGCCGGGCAACCTGCATGCGCGGCTGGCCGGTGCCGGCGATCTGCCGGCATTGCCGGCACGGATCGCCGTCGGCATACCTGCCGACACCCTCCGCATGCGTCCCGACGTGCGGGCCGCCGAGCGCCGCCTGGCCGCCGAGACCGCGCGCGTGGGCGTTGCCGAAGCGGCACGCTACCCCGGATTCGCCCTCAACGGCTCGATCGGCGTCGAGGCGCTGACCCTGGGCGCACTCGGCAGCGGCAACGCCGGCACCTCCTCGCTGCTGGCCGGCATCGCTGCGCCCCTGTTCAACGCGGGGCGTCTGCGGGCCCAGGCCGACGCACAGGATGCGGTCCGCGAACAGGCACAGATCGCCTATACGCAAAGTCTGCTGGCCGCCCTGCAGGACGTGGAGAACGCACTGTCCGCGCTGGCCCGCAGCCAGGAGCGGCAACGCGCGCTGACGGATGCGGCGGATGCGGCGCGCAATGCGGCTGCGCTGGCCCGTCAGCGCTATACGGCCGGTCTCATCGATTTCCAGTCCGTACTCGACACCGAACGCACCCGGCTGTCGGTCGAGGACAGCCTCGCCGGCACGCGCGCCGACGGCGTGCTGGCACTCATTCGCTTATACAAGGCGCTGGGGGGCGGCTGGCCGCCGCAAGCCTCCGGCAAGGACGCGTCATGAATACCGATACTTCCCGGCAATCCCCCGAATCCGACCCGCTGAAACTGGGCCAGCAGCCCGGGCGTGGCCACACCCTGCGCCGCGTGGGCTGGGGCGTCGGCATTCTGGCCATCCTGGTCCTTCTCGCCGGCTGGCTGTCGCGCGACAATGCCGAGCGCACGGCGCCGCGCTACAAGACCGTCGCGACGACGACGGGCACGCTCGTGGTCCATGTGTCGGCCACCGGCAACCTGCAGCCCACCAACCAGGTCGAAGTCGGCAGCGAGTTGTCCGGCATCATGGACCAGGTGTACGTGGATGAGAACGACCGCGTGAAGCGGGGCCAGATCCTGGCCCGTCTCGATTTGTCGAAACTCAAGGACGCAGTCGCGAAATCGCGCGCCAGTCTTGCCGCCGCCGATGCGCAGGTGCTGCAGGCGCAGGCCACCACGGCCGAAGCGCGCGCGACCCTCACGCGCTACCGCGAAGTCGCCCGCCTGTCCGGCGGCAAGGTGCCATCGCAGACCGAGATGGACGCTGCCGAAGCCAATCTCAAGCGCGCCGAGGCAAACGAAGCCAGCACCCGCGCCAGTGTGGTGCAGGCGCGCGCCAATCTGCAGTCGGACGAGACCAATCTGGGCAAGGCCAGCATCCGTTCGCCCATCGACGGCGTGGTCCTGTCGCGCAAGGTCGAACCGGGCCAGACCGTCGCCGCGTCTTTCCAGGCTCCGGTGCTGTTCACACTGGCCGAGGACCTGTCGAAAATGGAACTGCAGGTGGATGTCGACGAGGCCGATGTCGGGCAGGTCACAGTCGGGCAAAAAGCCCAATTCACCGTCGATGCCTGGCCGGGACGCGAATACAGCGCCGTCATCAGCCGGGTGGGCTACGGTTCGCAGGAAAAAGACGGCGTCGTGTCGTACCTGACGGTGCTCGACGTGGCCAACGACGATCTCAGCCTGCGCCCCGGCATGACCGGCACGGCCGAGATCGTGACGCTCACGCGCGAACAGGCGCTGCTCGTGCCCAACGCCGCGCTGCGCTTCACCCCGGCCAGCGCGCCGGCCGCCGCCAGCCCGTCCGGCGGCGGCATCATGCGCTTCATGATGCCGCGCCCGCCGCGCAGCGAACCGCGCCAGCAGGCCCCCGAACCGGCCAACGGCACGCATCGCGTCTGGACCCTGAAAGACGGCCAGCCTGTCGCCATCACCGTGAAAACCGGGGCCACCAACGGCCGCGTGACCGAGATCGTCGGCGGCGACCTGAAGACCGGCACCCCGCTCATCACGGAAACCGAAAGCGCCCCCAAATGAGCGCGGACGCGCCACTGATCCGCCTGGCCGGCCTGACCAAGACTTACGGACGCGGGCAGGCAGCCTTTCAGGCCCTGAAGGGGATCGACCTCAGCATCGAAACCGGCGAATTCGTCGCCGTGATGGGACCGAGCGGATCGGGCAAATCGACCACCATGAACATCCTGGGCTGTCTCGACACGCCCTCCGGCGGCACCTACCAGTTCAAGGGCGTGCACGTCGAACGGCTCACACGCAACCAGCGCGCACTGCTGCGGCGCGGTTATCTCGGCTTCGTGTTCCAGGGCTTCAATCTGCTGTCGCGCACGACCGCACTGGAAAACGTCGAACTGCCGCTGATCTATCGCGGCGAGTCCGCCGTGCGCCGTCATGCAGCGGCACGCACAGCGCTCGAACAAGTGGGTCTGGCCGGCTGGGAACACCACACGCCGGCCGAACTGTCCGGCGGGCAGCAGCAGCGCGTGGCGATCGCGCGCGCCATCGTCACGCGCCCCGCCGTGTTGCTGGCCGATGAGCCGACCGGCAACCTGGACACGCATACCAGCCAGGAAATCATGGCGCTGATCACCGCTTTCAACCGCGACTACGGCATCACCGTGCTGATGGTCACGCACGAACCCGACATGGCCGGCCATGCGAAACGGGTGATCCGCTTCGTCGACGGCCGTGTCGAAAGCGACCGCCTGAACGCGGAGGGCACCTGATGCTGTGGAATACGCTGCTGCTCGCCCTGCGGGCGATCCGCCGCAACCTGCTGCGTTCCTTCCTGACCATTCTCGGCGTGGTCATCGGCGTGGCCGCGGTCATCACCATGGTCACGCTGGGCAACGGCGCCACCCGTTCGGTATCCGACCAGATTTCCAGCATGGGCAGCAATCTCGTCATGCTGATGCCGGGTCAGCGTTTCGGGCCGGGATCCGAAGGCGCCCCCAATTTCAAGCTGTCCGATGTCGAGGCCATCCGCAACCAGATCGGCGCAGTCAAGGCGGTCGCGCCCATGGTGAGCAAGACCGCCACCGCCGTCTATCAGGCGCGCAACTGGTCGACCGTGGTCAACGGCAGCAGCGAAGACTTCTTCGAGGCGGGCAACTGGACGCTGGCGGCAGGCCGCACCTTCAGCGACACGGAAGAACGGGCGGGCAAAGCCGTCTGCGTGATCGGTGAAACCGTGCGCAGCAAGCTGTTCGATCAGCAGAATCCGGTCGGCAGCGAGATCCGCATCAAGCAGTTCGCCTGTGAAGTGATCGGTCTGCTCAAATCCAAGGGCCAGTCGGCCATGGGCTCGGATCAGGACGATCTCGTCGTCATGCCGCTGCGCACCGTGCAGCGCCGCCTCACCGGCACGCAGGACGTCAACCGGATCACCGTCTCGGTCGGCGAAAGCGCGTCCATCGACGCTGTCAAGGCGCAGCTGACGCTGCTCCTGCGCGAGCGCCGCAACATCGCTGCCAACGAGGACGACGATTTCCGCGTGCTCGACACCCGCCAGATCGCGGAAACGCTGACCAGCACGACGCGCATCCTCACCATGCTGCTCGGCGCGGTCGCCGCCGTCAGTCTGCTCGTCGGCGGGATCGGCATCATGAACATCATGCTGGTGTCGGTGACCGAACGCACCCGCGAGATCGGCATCCGCCTGGCCATCGGCGCACTGGAAAGGGAAGTGCTGCTGCAGTTCCTGATCGAAGCGGTCGTACTCTCCAGCCTCGGCGGACTGATCGGCATCGCACTCGCCATGGCGGCCTCCATCGGGCTCGCCGGACTGATGAATGTGCCTTACCTGTTCGATGCCGGGATCAATCTGCTGTCCTTCATGTTTTCCGCCGCCATCGGCGTGGTTTTCGGCTACTTCCCGGCGCGGCGGGCAGCCGGCCTCAACCCGATAGACGCATTGCGGCACGAATAAAAAACGCCGGCAGCGCCGGCGTCCGTGTGCCCGTCCCCGCAGGTCAGAAATTGAAACTGGCCGAGACCCAGAAAGTCCGGCCGACCGGCACGGTGCCCTTGGTGGACTGCGCCGACCGGAAGTAGGGGCTGCCCAGCTGCGTGACGCCGCCGGAGTCCACCCAGGGTTCGAATTCCGTGAAATCCTTGTCGAACAGGTTGAACACGTTGGCGCCGAGCGTCACGCTCTTGGACATCCTGTAGCTGCCGCCGAGATGGAACAGGGAATAGCCCTCGAGGTCGCCCAGCGCCTGGTATTCCAGCAGCGTATTGCCGGCGAAGGTGGCGGGGTCGCCGTCGAAGCGGCGGCTGTCGCCGCGGTATTCGCCGCGTAGCCACAGGCTCAGGCGGTCTGTCGTATCCCAGCGCAGCTGCGCGTTGGCCAGATGCTCGGCGGTATCGCTGAGCTTGCCGTTCTTGCTGCCGTTCTGCGTAATCTCGCTGTCGGTCCAGGTGTAGTTGAGATTCAGCGACCAGCGGGCGGCCAGCGGAATGCGGGCGGTCAGTTCGACCCCCCAGGTCTTCGCCTCGTCGTTGTTGATGGAATAGGTCGCGCCCGGGTTCGCCACGCAGCTGGAAATGAAGTTCACGGTACAGTCACCGCCGCTGCTGATCTTGTCTTCGATACGGTTGTGGAACAGTGTTGCCGACGCGCTCAGGCTCGCCGGGCCGCCGTACAGCACACCGAGCTCCGTGCTGGTGCTCTTCTCGGGCTTCAGGTTCGGGTTGCCGATATTGATACTGGTGCCTTGCCCGCCGATGCCGCTGACGCCATCGATGAGCTGATTGAGCCGCGGGGCCTTGAAGCCCTGGCTGACCCCGCCCTTGACCGTCCAGTCCGTCGTCGCATCCCAGACCAGATAGGCACGCGGGCTGATCTCGCCGCCGAAGGCATCGTGGTGGTCGTAGCGCATGCCCAGTGTGGCCGACAGGGCCTGGGTCAGGCGCCACTCATCCTCGGCGAACAGGGACCAGATGGCCTGCGCATGATCCTCGGGCAGCAGGGAATCGACCAGTTCGGCATCCCACCATTGCCCGCCCACGGTCGCGACATGGGACTCGCCGACCGGCGCGACGAGCTTGGTGTCGAACACGATGTTGGTGGTTTCCAGCTCGCGGTTCGCCCCGACATCGGGAGAACCCGGCGGACGGGCGGCGGTCGGAATCGTCCGGCCTTTCGTTTCCGTCACGGCCCGCATCAGGCTCGATTCCAGCAGACCGAAAGGCAGACGGCTGGTATGGCCGATGGCGATCTGGCTGCGGTCGAAAGCGAGGTAGTCGCGGTAGCCATTCACGGCAGTCGTGACCGCGCCGGTGTTGCAGTTGTAGTTGTCGCGCGTGCCGAGCCGGCAGTCCTCGTTGTCATACCAGGTATGCGCGCGGTCGAAATCGAGCCAGATGTCGTGATCCTTGCCGGGCGTCAGGGTCAGACGGGCACCCAGCGTGTACTGCTCGGTTTCTGCCGGGGCCGGGTCCCGCCCGGTCCCGGCGCGAATGCGGTCCGACTCGGCGCGCTGGAACAGATTGCCGCGCACCGCGATTCCCAGCCGATCCTGCATGATCGGTCCATTGGCATACAGATTGAGCTTTTGCGATGCGCCGAAATCGCGATGCTGCGGCACGCCGGCTTCGATACCGACCGTCCCGCCCCATTCGCGGGCGACCTTGCGCGTGATGATGTTGACCACGCCGCCCATCGCATCCGAGCCGTACAGGGTCGACATGGGACCACGGATCACTTCGATGCGTTCGATCGCCGAAACAGGCGGCATGAAGCTGGTCAGGGCGTCGCCGAAACCGTTGGGCGTAACGTCGCCGGCCACGCTCTGGCGGCGGCCGTCGATCAGAATGAGGGTGTATTCGCTGGGCATGCCGCGAATGCTGATGTTCAGGCCTCCCGTCTTGCCGGTGGCGCCGCGCACGTCGATGCCTTCGACATTCTGCAAGGCCTCGGCCAGATCGCGATACTGCCGGGTTTCAAGCTCTTCGCGCGTCACAACCGAGATCGAGGCCGGGGCCTGTTTGAGTTCCTGCTCGAAACCGGAAGCGGACACGACGACGGTGTCGAGTTCGGCGTCCCGGGCAAAAGCGGCGTCCGCCGGAAAGGCGAGAGCCAGTAATAGGGAAATGCGTCGGAGACGGGGCGTTGCGGCGTGCGTCATGGTCAGGTCCTGTACTTGAGAAAGTGGCTGGCTTCCTGGTACGGGAAATAACCGCGAGGCTACGCTACAGGGGCTGGCTGGCAGATGGTTAGATTTACGTTAAACACGTTAAGAACGCGTTAACAGATAATAATAATTATTCTTAATAATGACAAGTGGCGGTATGCTCGCACCGGGTCCACGCCATGCCGGACACGGCGCAAACCCGGGATTCCGGCCCAGGCGGTCTCCGCGCGCGGGACCGCCCGCGCCGCATCGCGCACAAGCGACCGGGCCCCGGTTGCGGCCCCCCGATCATGGCCGATACCATCATCTCATCGCGCCCCGCGCGGTTTCCCTGCCTTACAGAAACCCCAGACCAGAAGACATGCTTTTCGATCACATCGCACTGCCCATCGCTTCCGTCGCATGCGAGACGGGATTTTCCGTCGAGACCCTGATCGCATGGGAAAGCCGCTGCGGTTTCCCGGCGTCTTTCGTGAATGCCCGGGGCGAGCGTATATATATGCCCGAACAGGTCAGACAGCTCTCGAGAATCAAGCGCCTGATGGGGCGCGGATACCCCCTCGAAACGCTTCTGGCGATGGACGAAACCGCGCAGCGCGCGCTCGATGCGGCCAACGCGCCCGCCGGACGCACCGCGGACACGCAGCGGCTGGACGGCTGGATGCAACTGGTAAAGGCCCGCGATCCCCGATCCATGCATCGCCAGTTCCATCGCGAGCTGGCCAAGCTCGGCATGCTGCATTTCATCCAGAATACGCTCGTCCCCCTGACCCGGCTGGTGAACGAAGCCTGGGCCCGCGATCAACTCGACGTGCTCGACGAACAGCTGCTCTGGGAAAACATCGAACAGTATTTCCGCAAGGCGATAGCCGACCTCGAACCGCCCGATGCCGGCCGGCCGCGCTGCCTCCTGACCACCCTGCCGGGCGAAACCCATCTCCTCGGCCTGCTGATGGTCGAAGCCCTGCTGATGCTGGAGGACGCCCATCCCGTGCCGCTCGGCGCCGAGACACCGATTGCCCGCATCGCCGGTGCGGTCGAGGCCCGGCGCATCGACGTGGTCTGCCTGTCGTTCAGCATCGCCTGTCCGCCCGAGCGGATCGTGCAGGGTCTGGGCGCATTGCGGCGCACGCTGCCCGGATACGTGCAGATCTGGGCCGGCGGGCAGGGCGTACAGGCGCTGCGCGCGCCCATCGACGGGGTGCACGTGATCCCGGAATTCGAAGATTTGCTCGTCTGGCTGGCAGGCTGGAGGGCCGAAGCAGGCACTTGACCTGAAATTGACACTAAAATGTCACGTCCGACGTCAACAATGCCACGCGATATACCCGTATTGCACGCGCCCACGCTCCCCATGCTTTACATCGATCTCTTCAAGTCGCTCGAACGCGCCCGCTGGAACATGGAAACCGACATTCCGTGGGACCGCTTCGATGCCGCCCGGCTCACCGACGAACAGGCGCTCACGATCAAGATGAACGCCATCACCGAATGGGCCGCGCTGCCGGCAACGGAAATGTTCCTGCGCGACTTCGTTCACGACAGCGATTTTTCCGCCTTCATGTCCATCTGGTTCTACGAGGAGCAGAAACACGCACTGGTCCTGATGGAATACCTGCGCCGCTTCCGGCCCGAATTCGCGCCCACCGAGGACGAGCTGCACGCGGTGCGCTTCCCCTTCGATCCGGCGCCGCCGATGGAAACGCTGATGCTACATTTCTGCGGCGAGGTGCGCCTGACGCAGTGGTACAAGTGCGCCGCGGACTGGCACACCGAACCGGTGATCAAGTTCATCTACGAAACCATTTCGCGCGACGAAGGCCGGCATGGCGGCGCCTACCTGCAGTACATGAAGCGCGCACTGAAGGAGGGCGGCAAGAGCGTTGCCGCCGCCTTCGCCAAGATCGGCTTCCTGATGGCGTCGAGCAAACGTTCCGACAAAGCCCTGCACCCCACCAACCTGCACGTCAACGAAGCGCTTTTCCCGCGCGACACCGTGCAATCGCGCCTGCCCGACCCGGCCTGGCTGGAACGCTGGCTCGACGAGCAGATCCGCTTCGACGAAACCTGGGAAAACAAGGTGGTGGGCGGGATTCTCCGCAATCTGTCGAACCTGCTGGGGCAGACCTTCGAAAACGTGCGCGACCTCAACCGCTACCGCAAGCAGATGCTGGCGGCCGCCTGAGCCCACCGCGCACATCCCGCCCTTGTGCCGGACCGGCGTATGCCGCGCCGATTGCGGCATAATGCGCAGCACCGCCGTGCCGCCACCATGAACAGGTCAGCCTTCGACAACCCGATCGATCCGGTCGAATACACCGCGCTCTCGGCGCAGGAACAGGAACGGGTGATACAGCTCCAGCAGACCGTGCTGGAAGACGTCGCACTCGGCAAGGACCACATCCAGGTCATCGAGGACATCTGCCGGCTGGCCGAAAGCGCGGTCCCGGATTCGGTCGCCTCGTGCATGCTGCTCAACGACGACGGCGCCAGCCTCTACGTGCTGGCCGCGCCCAGCATCCCGGCCCCGGCGATCGCGCGGCTCGACGGCCTGCGTCCCGGCCCGGGCGGCGGCTCCTGCGGCAACGCGGTCTTTCGCGCCCAGCCGGTTTTCGTCGAAAACACGCTGACCGATCCGCGCTGGTGCGACATCCGGCAGATCGCAGTCGACTTCAACATCAACGCCTGCTGGTCCATGCCGATCCGCACAGCGGGCGGCAAGGTCATCGGCTCCTTCGCCCTGTCGAGCTTCGAGCACCGCCAGCCCGGCATATTCCATCGCAAGCTGCTGGAAATCAGCGCCCACCTGATCGGTATCGTCCTCGCGCGGCAGGCCTCCGAAGCGCGCATTGCCTACCTGGCCAGCCACGACACGCTGACCGGACTGCCCAATCGCACACTGATACGCGACCGGCTCGAACAGGCCATCGCGCGCGCCCGGCATGCGCGCGGCGGCGGTGCGGTGGTATTTCTCGACCTCGACAATTTCAAACTGGTCAACGACACGCTCGGACACACCCTGGGCGACGCGCTGCTGGCCCAGACCGCCGAACGGCTCGGCGCCTGCCTGCAACAGGCCGACAGTCTGGGGCGGCAGGGCGGCGACGAATTCCTGATCGTGCTCGCCGACGCCCGGACGCCCGAGGCGATCTCCGCCCAGGCCGAACGCATGCTCGACGCGATGCAGGCGCCGTTCCGCATCGACGGCCATGTCGTTGCGGCCTCGCTGTCGCTGGGCATCGCCGCATTTCCGGCCGACGGTGCGGACCCCGACACGCTGATCCGCAAGGCCGACGCGGCCATGTACCACGCCAAGGACGCGGGACGGAACACCTATCGTTTCTTCACCGAGCGCATGAACCACGATTCGGCCGAGCACCTCAAGCTGCGGACCGACATGCGGCGGGCGCTGGACGCGCAAGAATTCATCCTCCACTACCAGCCCCAGCTGGATCTCGCGCGTAATGCCATCGTCGGCGTCGAGGCGCTGATACGCTGGCCCCACCCCGAACTTGGCCCGATTCCTCCGGCACGCTTCATCCCGGTGGCCGAGAGCTGCGGCGCCATCGTGCCGATCGGCGAATGGGTCCTGCGCGAAGCCTGCCGGCAAGCGGCGGCCTGGGACGCCCTGGGCCTGCCGCCGCTGGTCGTGGCGGTCAACCTGTCCGCCGTGCAGTTCCGGCGCGGCGATCTGGAAGCCACCGTCGAACGGGCGCTGGCCGATTCCGGCCTGGCGCCGGAACGGCTGGAGCTGGAACTCACCGAATCCATCCTCCTGCAGGACACTGCGCACATGCTTCAGCTCGTCCAGCGGCTCAAGGCGCTCGGCGTGAAACTCTCGATCGACGATTTCGGCACCGGCTATTCCAACCTGGCCTATCTGCGCCAGCTCGCCGTCGACCGGCTGAAGATCGACCAGTCCTTCGTGCGCGACATGACGCACAACGCGGACAACGCCAGCATCGTCCGCGCGGTCGTACAGATGGCGCACAGCCTGCATCTGCGCGTCCTGGCAGAAGGCGTGGAGGATGCCTCCGTCCTCGACCGCCTGCGCGCCTTCGGATGCGACGAGGCGCAGGGCTATCATCTCGCCCGCCCCATGGATGCGGCCGCATGTGCCGCTTTCGTGCAGCAGGCGCGTCCGGCTACAGCTTCCGGCATCTGATTCCGGACCGGCGCGGACCGCTCCGCCCCCGTTCCGGGCCGCCGGCCATGCGCCGCCAGGACCGGACAGGGGCAATGCTACTATTCGGCGTGATGTCGAATTTGTGGCGAGGATCGCCGCGCGGATGCAGTGCCCGGCCGTTTCGGAGCAGCCTGCCGGCGAACGCTCCCGCGGCCTCCGGCGTCTTGCACACGCGGATACCGGTCCCGCCGCCCCGCCCGCGTCTCCCTGTCCGCCTCCGGCCGGACACGCGCCGCCGTCACGAAGCCGCGAACCGAATAGCCTGAACCTGGCGAGACCGAATGGAACACAACATTTCGCTGATTACCACGCTCGCGGCCGGTTTCGGCATCGCACTGATCCTCGGGTTCCTGGCCGAGCGCGTGCGGATGCCCGCCCTGGTGGGCTATCTGCTGGCCGGCATCATCATCGGCCCGCATTCGCCCGGCTTCGTGGCCGACGTGCACCTGGCCTCGCAGCTGTCGGAAATTGGCGTGATGCTGCTGATGTTCGGCGTCGGCCTGCATTTCTCGCTGAACGACCTGCTGGCGGTGCGACGCATCGCCGTACCCGGCGCGGTGGCGCAGATGGGGCTGGCTACCCTGCTCGGCATGGCGGTGGCCTGGTGGTGGGGCTGGTCGTGGGGCAGCGGGCTCGTGTTCGGCCTCTCGCTGTCGTGCGCGAGCACGGTCGTGCTGCTCAAGGCGCTGGAAACCCGCGGCGTGCTCGACAGCATGAACGGGCGCATCGCGGTCGGCTGGCTGGTGGTCGAGGACCTGGCCACGGTGATGATCCTCGTGCTGCTGCCGCCGCTGGCCGGCGTGCTCGGCGGCCCGGCCGCCGCAGCCTCAGGCGCGTCGACTTCGCTCTGGCTCGCGATCGGGCAGACGCTGTTGCAGGTGTTCGCCTTCATCGTGCTGATGCTGATCGCCGGCCGCCGCATTTTGCCCTGGCTGCTGTGGCAGGTGGCGCGCACCGGTTCGCGCGAACTGTTCACCCTGTCGGTGATCGCCGCGGCCATCGGCATCGCCTACGGCGCAGCCCACCTGTTCAGCGTCTCGTTCGCCCTGGGCGCCTTCTTCGCCGGCATGGTCATGCGCGAATCCGAATTCAGCCACCGCGCCGCCGAGGAATCCCTGCCGCTGCGCGACGCCTTCTCGGTGCTGTTCTTCGTGGCGGTGGGCATGCTGTTCGAGCCGGACATCCTCATCGAAGAGCCGCTGCACGTGCTGGGCGTGGTCGCCATCATCATGTTCGGCAAATCGATCGCCGCGCTGGCCATCGTGCTGGCCTTCCGCTACCCGCTGAACACGGCGCTGACGGTTTCGGCGAGCCTGGCGCAGATCGGCGAATTCTCGTTCATTCTTGCCGGCCTGGGCCTCGCGCTCGGGCTCATGCCCGCCGAAGGCATGAGCCTCGTCCTGGCCGGCGCCCTGATATCGATCGCGCTGAATCCGCTGCTCTTCACCGCCATTGAACCGCTGCGCCGCTGGATACTGGCGCGTTCCGCAATCGCACGCAGCCTGGAGCTGCGCGACGACCCCTACGCCGAGCTGCCGATGAGCACCGACCGCCACTATCTGGAAGGGCAGGTCGTACTGGTCGGATATGGCCGCGTGGGCAAACGCATCGCCAGGGCGCTGGAAGCGCGCGGCATTCCCTACGTGGTGGCCGAGCAGAATCGCGAGCTGGTCGAAGATCTGCGCAAGCAAGGCGTGGCGGCGGTGTCCGGCAATGCCGCCGAGCCCTCGGTACTGATCCAGGCCCACATCGCCCAGGCGGCCATGATGGTGGTTGCCACGCCCGACCCGCTCAATGTCCGCCAGATGGTCGATACCGCGCGCACGCTCAATCCTGAAATCGAGATCGTGCTGCGCACCCACAGCGAGGACGAATCGGCGATGCTGCGCAAGGAGCACATCGGCACGGTCTTCTTCGGCGAGGAGGAGCTGGCCAAGGGCATGACCGCACACGTGCTGGAGCGTTTTCCACCGCGCACCGCGCAGGCGGCAGACCCGCACGATCAGGCGGCCTAGGCCTCGGGATCAGCGGCGCAGGCGCACCACCGTCCCCTCGCGCCGCCGATCGGCAGCACCGTCCTGCCCGCCGGTGGCGGGGTCGAGCGACACCGCCTGCACCGAACCGATGGTCTGCCCGCAGTCGTCCGTGCCGGCCTCGCCCAGCCCGGCGTGCCCCAGCCTGCGCAGCGCCTCCTGCGCGGCCAGGCCAAACCCCGGCTGCATGAAGGCCTGGCCGCCTTCGCAGCTCACCCGGCCGGCGGCGTGGGTGACCGACAGGCGCGGCGCGTCGATGGCCTGCTGCAGCGTCATGCCGTGGTCGACGAGATTGAGCGTGACGTTCAGCACCGAATTGATGATCGTCGCGCCGCCCGGCGAGCCGTAGGCGTAGACCGGCTTGCCGTCCCTGAAGAGCATCGTCGGTGCCATGCTCGAACGCGGGCGCTTGCCCGGCGCCACGTCATTGGCCCCCGGGTTGCCGGCTGCCGCGTCGGCCGTGGGCGCGAAATTGAAATCGGTGAGCTCGTTGTTCAGCAGAAAACCGTAGCCCGGCACCATGATGCCCGAGCCCCAGGTGTACTCGATGGTGCTGGTGTAGGTGACCACGTTGCCCCAGCGGTCGACGACCGCGAAATGCGTGGTGTGCGGGCTTTCGGCGCGGGCGCGCGTCGCGGGGGCAGGGCGCGCCGCCGGTTCCCACGGCGTCGGGTCGCCGGCCTGCGGCGTGTCCATGCGCCCATCGGATTGAATCAGCGCACTGCGCGCCGCCACATAGTCCGGATGCAGCAGGCCCGTGCGCGGCACCGGTGCGGCATCGTCGTCGCCGATCCACACCGCGCGGTCCGCAAAGGCCAGGCGCATCGCCTCGATCATCGCGTGCAGCGTCTTGGCGCTGCCGAACCCGTAGCCCTGCGCCGCATCCCCGAGCGGAAACCGTTCCAGCAGGCCCAGCGTTTCCAGCATCGTCAGCCCGCCGGAAGAAGGCGGCGGCATGGTCGCCAGCGTCCAGCCGCGATAGTGGCCCATCAGCGGCGTGCGGATCGCCACGTCGTAGCGCGCCAGATCGGCCGTCGTCATCCGCCCGCGGCCGGCCTCGCCCAGCTCGCCGCGCGCGCGCTGCTGCGCCTTCACGATGGCGCGCGCCAGCGGCCCCCGGTAGAACGCGTTCGGGCCTTTGGCCGCGATCAGCTTCAATGTTTTGGCTAGGTCCGGCTGCACCAGCCAGTCGCCCTCGGCCAGCGGCACGCCGCCGGGCCGGAAGACCGCCGCGGTTTCCGCTTGCAACGCCGTGCGGCCGTCGTCGTTTGCGATGTCCTCGGCCAGAAACCGGTTCACCCGGAAACCACGCCCGGCCAGCTCGATTGCCGGCGCCAGCGTCGCCGCCAGCGGCTGGGTGCCCCAGCGCTTCAGCGCCGTATCCACCCCGCGCAGCGTGCCCGGCACGCCCACCGCCAGCCCGCTGGTCGAAGCCAGCGCAAACGGCATCGGCAGGCCATCCGGCGCAAACTGGTCGGCACGCGCCGCCGCCGGCGCGCGCTCGCGCGAATCCACGATCACCGTCTCGCCCGTCTTCGCCAGATAAATCATCATGAACCCGCCGCCCCCGATGCCCGAAGACTGCGGCTCCACCACGTTCAGCGCGAACTGCACCGCCGCCGCCGCATCCACCGCATTGCCCCCGGCCGCCAGCATGCGCGCGCCGGCGGCCGCCGCAGCCGGGTGCGAAACCGCGACCACGCCGCCCGACGCGGCAGCGAGCACCGAAGAAGACAGCAGGCAAAGGGCGAGGAAAGTGCGGAAGAACATGGTGGGCGGCGGGCATGGGGGCGGGAGAACCCCAAGCCTGCCGTGGCAGGGGGGCGTGCGTCAATCTTGAGGTTTGGGGGTCGGTTCATCGCCCATTGCTGCCGTTGGGATACGTGCGTGACTCCGGCAGCAACCGGCCTGTGAGCGGTCATTAGTGGTGTATCAAGAAAAGCGATTCTGACCTATCCATATTTTCTAATGCAGCTAGCCATCAGACTGGCTTGGCCGGCAAGTCAACGTCTTGCATGACAACTGGCTCATGCGACTTATACCACTCGGATCAGAAACCGGCTTTTGTAAATCAGGCGTGACACTATGCGCTCGTGAACACTAATGCAAAAATGAGTGCAGACATTTTCCAGAATGAGCCATGGTTTCCATAATAAGGGCCCAATTCTGGTTCAGACAGGGACAGGAAAATGAACGACACCGCCGAGCCGCTTGAGGAATCAGAATCCAAGAAGCCACCTCTGACCATAACCGCCGCATTGGGCGCGAAGCTCAATCTGGCTGATTTTCAGAATGCTGTCCCGATACTGCGGGAGTTAAGTGTCATCAACGGTACATCCGAGAACTTGGCTGAACTCGATCTCCGTATTGAATCTACCCCCGCCTTCCTGAAAACCAGACATTGGCATATCGACTCCGTCGATGCCGGCCAAAACTGCCATATCCCCGATCTCGATGTGCAACTCGATGGCAGTTTGCTGTCACGACTGACGGAGGCTGAAACCGCAACGGTTTCTCTGGTGTTGCGGCAGCGTGGCGAAGCCGGCGATGAGCTGGCCCGGCACGAACAAACCGTGGATCTTCTGCCGCGTAATCAATGGGGGGGCTTATCTCACCTTCCTGACATGGTCGCCGCTTTCGTGCAGCCCAATGAGCCCGCTGTCGAGAAGGTACTAAAGCAGACGGCCGAGGTACTCCGCAAGCATGACAAGAACCCGGCATTGGATGGCTACACGGGCGGCTCGAAACGCGCTTGGGAGTTGACCTCTGGACTTTGGAGCGCCGTGGTGGCTATGGGCCTAGACTATGCGCTGCCGCCGGCCAGCTTCGAGCATGCCGGACAAAAGGTGCGCGGGCCAGGGCAAATTGCCGAGTCTGGCCTGGCGACCTGCCTTGATCTTGCGCTGTTCTTTTGCTCGGCGATCGAACAGGTAGGGTTGAATCCGCTACTGGTCTTCACCAAGGGGCATGCTTTTGCTGGCGTGTGGCTCAAGAACGAAGAATTCTCCACCTCGGTGGTGGATGACATCACCGCCTTGCGCAAGCGGATCAAGCTTAAGGAACTGGTGCTCTTCGAAACCACCGTGGCCACGCACCGGCCAGTGCCAAGCTTTTCCTACGCAGTACAACTCGGTGCACAGCAGATCGCCGAGGAGAACGAAGAGGCTTTCGAACTGGCCGTTGACATACGCCGGGCGCGTTTGCAGCGGATCAAGCCGCTGGCCAGTACGGAAGCGCCTTCGACGTCTCAAACTCCAGAGCCCACTCCCGTCATCGAGCCGGTATTCGACGAGGCGCCCGATCTACCCGAGGATGATGCCGTAGCTGAACAGGATCCCGCTACGCTGAACCCCAAAGACCGGCTGGCACGTTGGCAACGCAAATTGCTGGACCTCTCCCTGCGCAACAACCTCTTGAGCTTTCGAGGAGGGAAGAAGGCGATCAAGCTGGAGGCGCCAGACCCGGGCGCTCTGGAAGATATGCTGGCCGAGGGGCAGACAGTGCGCCTGCTCGCTCGACCCGAGTTGATGGACGGTACTGATCCCCGGAATCAGGCGATTCATGAAAATCGCGAGCGCGAGAACGTGCGGCGTGAACATGCGCGCGAGGCTTTGCAGCGTCGTGAAGTATTTGTGGACTTGCCTCAGGACGAGCTGGATGCGCGGTTCGTGGAACTGTATCGCGCAGCCCGTGCCACCTTGCAGGAAGGCGGGGCGAATACCCTGTTTCTGGCCCTCGGTTTTCTTTCCTGGACGCGCGATGACAAGTCCGGGAAACGGTATCGTGCGCCGCTGATTCTGGTTCCGGTGAACCTGACCCGTCAGAGCGTGCGTTCCGGCTTCACCCTGTCCCTCCATGATGACGAACCCCGCTTCAATCCCACATTGATCGAGATGCTGCGGCAGGATTTCAAGCTGAATCTGGGCGTGGCCGATGGAGAGCTCCCCAAGGACGATGCCGGGCTGGACGTAGCAGGCATCTGGAAGCGAGTATCCCACGCCATCAAGGACATCGAGGGCTGGGAGGTCACGGAAGATGTCGTACTGGCCATGTTCTCCTTCGCCAAATACCTGATGTGGAAGGATTTGACCGAGCGCACTGAGCAACTGCGCGAGAACCCGGTGGTTCGTCACCTGATCGACACGCCGCGCGAAAGTTATCCTTCCGAACTTTCATTTCCGAATCCGAGGCGGCTCGATAGTGAACTGCAGCCCGAGCGGACCTTCTGTCCCCTGCCTGCGGACTCATCTCAACTCTCGGCTGTCATGGCCGCTGCGCGCGGCAAGGATTTCGTCCTTGTCGGGCCGCCTGGCACGGGCAAGAGCCAGACAATTTCCAACCTCATCGCCCAATGCCTTGCCGAAGACAAACGGGTGTTGTTCGTTTCGGAAAAGATCGCGGCGCTGGACGTTGTTTACCGCCGACTTCGCGAAGTCGGCCTGGGCGAATTCTGTCTTGAACTTCACTCCAGCAAGGCCCGCAAACTCGATGTGCTGGCGCAACTGGAAAAAGCTTGGGAGGCGAGCGGGGCGGTCGATCCGGAGGCTTGGCGCATGGAGGCGAAGCGTTTACGAATTCTGCGTGACCAACTCAACGGCTACGTCGAACGCTTGCACCAACGTCATGGCAACGGCATGACCATCTTCGAGGCCATTGGGCGTGTCGTCGACGGCGAGGATGTGCCGGCCTTAGGGCTATCCTGGAGCGTGCCGAATATCCATGATGCCGCCGCCATGGAAGCGCTGCGCGAAGTGGTCGACCGGCTGGAGGTCAACGCCCAGGCCGTGGGGTGGGACGCGCTACAAACGCATCCGCTCGCCGCCGTCGGCCACGACGACTGGTCCCCAAGCTGGCAGCAGGTCCTGACCGACGCCGCGAAGAAAGCGATTCCTGCCGTACAAGGCGTGGCACAGGCCAGTGATCGCTTCTTGGCGGCTGTCGGATTGCCTGAACTGTCACTCAACCGGCGCACCCGCGGTGCGTTGGCTGTTCTGGCTAAAACCTTACCCCAGACCGCCGGGCGGGATTGGAGATTCGTACTGCGGCCCGATGCAAAAACCGTGGCTGACCGATTGCAGGAAGCGTTGACCCTGTTGGCCGAGCATCAGGGGCATAGCGCGGCGCTTTCGCCGCCCTGGCCAGATTCGGCACTTGCAGCCTGCAAGCGTGGTCTGCAGTGGCTGGCAAGCCGTCAGGAAACGTTTGGTCAACTGGGGCAACCCTGGCCCAGGGTGATGGTGCAGGAACTCGAAAATGGTTTGGCGCTTCTGGAAGGCATCGACCGGGAGACGAAACAGCTTTCCGTGCGCTATAGCGAGCAGGTCGAACAACTGAACGTGAACCAGCTGCAGCGTGACTGGGCCAAGGCTGAGAAGGCCATCTGGCCGCTTTCCTGGTTGACGAAACGCAAAATCCGCAAGGAACTCGACGCCGCGGTGACCGGGGAAGGTGAGCCGGATGTCGCCAGGGATCTGCGCGCCTGGGTCGAAATCCGCGCCTTGCGTGCGCAAGTTGCGACGCTAGAGCCTGGCGCTGACACGGAGGGCCTCTGGGCCGGCCTGAAGACCAAGCCTGACCTGGTTCACTGCGCTCTGCGTTTCCAGTTGGCGCTCGGCGCTGCGAAAAACGAACAACCGTGGGAGGACACCGGCTTCGAACCGATTGCCGACGGTCGTTGCGGCGAGCGCCTCGCCACGGAATTGGCGAGACTCCGGACGCTACGTGCGCTGGACAGCCAGTTGGCGGAGTTGGAATACCTCGGCGCAGTTACCGAATCGCTATGGGCTGGCCGGGCGACGCGATCCGAAGCACTGGCTGCGGCATTGCGTTTCCAGGAGACCATGCAACCCCTGCGAGAGTCCGGCGCGCTGACCGGCGAACACGACACCGTGGCGGCGGGGGATTGCGGCCACACTCTGGCTGCGGATTACCAGCGCTTGCGTCAGCGGGCCGCGGTCGAGCAGCGGCTCGTTGCCTACGCTGATCTGCCGGACATCACGGCGGGACTGTGGAATGGCTTGAAGACCCGCGCCACGGAAGTGGACCAGGCATTGAAATTTCAGTCCGCCATGGCCGCCGCCGTTTCGAGCCTCGCCAGCACACCGGAAGAAATCGGGACCATCAAGGCTACGCTGGATAGTCTCATCGGTGCTGGCAACGCGCTACTGGAACCCGGCGGCCCCATTGCGGCGACCGGCGAAGCCTATTTACAGGCCTGGAGCGCCCTGCAACCGGCCATCGACCGCCTGGCCTCGGCGGGCGGATTTTCCGAGGTGGCCAAGACCGAGTTCGGCGAGCAGACCCTCGACGAACTCATGCAGCGCTGCGACGCGATCATTCGTTCCGAAAGCCGGCTGCACGCCTGGTGTGCCTGGCGCAAGGTCAGTGGCCAAGCCATGGTGCTGGGTTTGGATGCATTGGTTGCCGGCATCGAGAACGGAACGGTAGCCGAAGGTAAAGTGAGCCGCGCGTTTGAAACCGATTACAGCCGCTGGTGGCTCAATGCCGTGGTGGATGTGGAACCCGTCATCCGAACCTTCGTGTCGGCCGAGCACGAAAAGCGCATCGCCGACTTTCGGGCGCTGGACGAGCGCTTCACCGCCCTGACCCGCGACTGGATCAGGGCGCGACTCTGTGCCGACTTGCCGAGTCAGGATGATGTCACTCGCAACTCCGAGTGGGGCATCCTGCGTCACGAGATGAATAAAAAGAAGCGCCACATGCCGTTGCGCGAACTGATGACCAGTATTCCAGGTGCGCTGTCCAAGCTGACCCCCTGCCTGCTCATGAGCCCTTTGTCGATCGCCCAGTATCTGGCCGCCGACAGCACGAGCTTCGATGTGGTGGTCTTTGACGAAGCGTCCCAGATACCAGTTTGGGACGCCGTCGGCGCTATCGCGCGCGGTAAACAGGTCGTCATGGTGGGCGACCCCAAGCAACTGCCTCCCACCAATTTCTTCGACCGAGCTGAGTCCGATCTGGATGATGAAGATGTCGAAAGCGACCTGGAAAGCATCCTCGACGAATGCCTGGGTGCCAGCCTGCCTACCATGAATCTGGCTTGGCACTACCGCAGCCGTAACGAAAGTCTGATCGCCTTTTCCAACCATCGTTATTACGGCGGTTCTCTGGTGACTTTCCCATCCCCCGTCACCGAAGACCGGGCAGTCAGCTTCCATCCCGTCAACGGCGTCTACGAAAAAGGGGGCGCGCGCATCAACAAAACCGAAGCCAGCGCATTGGTCGCCGACCTGGTCGGTCGCCTCAAGTCGCCTGGCTTTCGCGAGTCGAAACTGACCATCGGCGTGGTCACCTTCAACACCGAACAACAGGGGCTCATCGAAGACCTGCTGGACGAAGAACGGCGCAAGGATCCGGCAATCGAACCCTGGTTCTCGGATATCGAACTGGAGCCCGTGTTCGTCAAGAACCTGGAAAGCGTTCAGGGCGACGAGCGCGACATCATGTACTTCTCCATCACCTATGGCCCGGATTTGCACGGCGCGGTATCGATGAATTTCGGCCCGATGAACCGGACCGGTGGAGAACGCCGTCTGAACGTCGCGATCACCCGCGCCCGCCACGAACTGCGCGTGTTCTCTAGCCTCAAGGCCGAGCAAATGGACCTTGCCCGCACCCAGGCCATGGGCGTGCGCGATCTCAGACTTTTCCTCGAATTCGCCGAGCGCGGCACACGTGCCCTGGCCGAAGCCCATTCAGTCAGCCGAGGTGGTTTCGAGAGTCCGTTTGAAGAGGCGGTTGCCACTGCCCTCGCCAGGAAGGGTTGGAAACTGCACACCCAGATCGGCGCTTCGACCTTCCGCATCGACTTGTCCGTCGTTCACCCGGACGCCCAAGGCGTGTATCTGTGCGGCATCGAATGCGACGGTGCCACCTACCACCGCTCGGCCACGGCTCGCGACCGCGACAAACTTCGGGAACAGGTGCTGCGTGGTCTGGGCTGGGACATCCTGCGGGTCTGGTCGACAGACTGGTGGATCGACGCCGCCGGCACCCTAGAGAAACTCGACGCCAAGTTACGAACCTTGCTGGAAATCAGCCGGGTAAAACGAGCCGAGGCAGCCGAGAAGGAAGCCGCTCGTCTGGCGGCAGCAGAAGCCATTATCAAGGCCATGGCCGATGAGGCCGCGACGCAACAACTCAACGAAGACGGCAGCGACCACGCTGCCGATTCATCACCAGACACTCCGCAGTCCGGCACGGCCCAGCCACGCGAAACGGCCGAGGTCTACGCCGGGCACATCTCCGACAACCCAGCCATATCGACTGTGGTCTTCATCGAGGCCGATCCCCTGTCCGTAGTCGATGGCACGAACGTCGATGCCTTTTTCGATGCGGCCTACGACCCAACCCTTGTCCGCATGATCGCCCATGTGGTCGAGATTGAAGGCCCGGTACTGGATGGTGTTCTCGCTCGCCGCATCGCCAGAGCGCACGGCTGGCAGCGCACTGGATCGCGAATCCGCGAGCGGGTCGAAGCGCTGGCCGCCAGGCAATTCAAAACGACCAAAGAGGATGTCGGGACGTTCTACTGGCCGGCAGGGCGAACCCCGGATGGATCTATCGCGTTCCGGTGCCCGTCAGAGGATGCGGCCAGGGCGGTGGATGAAATCTGCATGGCGGAACTGGGGGCGCTGGCGAAGAAGGTGATGTCGGACGGATCTTTGGGAGAGGATGTAATTACAGCCATGGCACGGGAAATTGGGCTGCATCAGATCAGAGCCGCCAGCCGTGGTCGGCTTGAGAAAGTAATGCAGATGGTGATGGGAGCGTCCTGATGGCTGTAAATTTAGTGCACATGGCTGAGCGTCTGCAGAAAATTCGAGTTGCGCTTGCCAACACAGTCGAAGAAGCCTGTTGGGCTAACAGTCTTACAAAGAATCAACGCACATACAGGATATCTACACTTGATGTGGCGGGAACTGTGCCTGAGATGCTCCCGCGAACCCAGGCCAAGGCGGAGGGAAAGTAGTTATGCAAGAAATCATCTGCCCGCACTGCGGGAAGGCATTTAAGATCGACGAGGCCGGGTACGCGGACATCCTGAAACAGGTTCGCGATAGCGAGTTCGAGCAGCAGTTGCACGAGCGGCTTGAGTTGGCGGAGGAGGACAAGCGGAATGCTGTCGAGCTCGCCAAGGCCAAGGTCGCCAGCGACTTGCAGAAAACAACTGTAGCCAAGGACGCCGAAATCCAGGATCTAAAGGCCAAGCTCGATGCTAGCGAAGTCGCACAGAAGCTCGCCGTAACCGAGGCCCTACGCGCCATGGAGAAAGAGCGTGACGCGCTCGCTAACGAACTTGAGCGGTCGAAGCACGAAAAGCAGGCCGCTTCCGATCTGGCAGAGGCAAGGCTCGTAAGTGAACTACAAATGGCCGCCGCAGCTAAGGACGCGGAGATTCAGGGCCTGAAGGCCACGCTTGACGCCATCGAGGTTGCTCAAAAGCTCGCGATCACCGAGGCTGTCAGTGCTGTCGAGAAGGAGCGCGACGCACTGAAGAGCGGCCTGAATAGAGCTGAGCTTGAGAAGCAGCTCGCCGAGAAGGCGCTCAAGGACAAGTACGAGACTCAAATAAAGGATCGCGATGACGCGATCGAGCGGCTCCGGGACATGAAGGCCCGTCTGTCGACTAAGATGGTTGGCGAAACCCTTGAGCAGCACTGCGAAACCGAGTTCAACCGCATTCGTGCGACGGCGTTTCCAAGGGCATATTTCGAGAAGGACAATGACGCGCGCACTGGCAGCAAGGGCGACTACATCTTTCGCGACTCAGTTGAGACTGGCACCGAGATTGTTTCGATCATGTTCGAGATGAAGAACGAGAGCGACGAAACGGCGACCAAGAAAAGGAACGAAGACTTTCTCAAAGAACTCGACAAGGACCGCACTGAGAAGGGCTGCGAGTATGCAGTGTTAGTTTCCCTGCTTGAGCCAGACAGCGAGCTATACAACTCTGGCATTGTCGATGTGTCCCACCGTTATCCGAAGATGTATGTCGTCCGACCGCAATTTTTCATCCCGATCATTACGCTGCTGCGAAACGCCGCCCAAAACTCACTACAGTACAAAACCGAGCTCGCATTGGTGAAAGCACAGAACATTGACATCACAAACTTCGAGAACGAACTCGATGCGTTCAAGACTGGCTTTGCCCGGAACTATGAGCTGGCGTCAAAAAAATTCAAGACGGCTATTGAAGAGATCGACAAGACCATCGACCATCTCCAGAAGACCAAGGATGCTCTGCTCGGTTCAGAAAACAACCTCCGCCTTGCCAACAACAAAGCCGACGACTTGACTGTCAAGAAGCTAACCAAAGGTAATCCCACAATGGCCGCAAAGTTTGCCGAGCTCAAGAGTGTTGGATCTTCCGATGCCGAATGAGAGTGAATAGCCTTCAAGGTCAGTTGTCACCCTAATTGCTGCCGACAGTCCTGAACGACAGCAAAGGCCGAACAAGAGACCTAGCCTATAAACCGAACACAGCCTTCTACCTATCAACAAATCCGCGGCAGCGGATCGTCCTCCAGTTCGTCGATCACGCGCCGGCCGCCCAGCCCGGTTTCCAGGATCACGCGCCCGCCGCCGGTTTCGATGCGGCCGATGAGGGCGGCATCGCCGCCTTCGGGCAGGGCGCGCCAGCGGCTCAGCACGGCCTCGGCCGCAGACGGGGCGACGACGGCGACGATGCGGCCTTCGCAGGCAAGAAAGTAGGGGTCGTAGCCGAGCATGTCGCAGACGGCGACGACTTCCGGCCGCAGCGGCACGGCGTGCTGTTCGAGCAGGACGCTGTGGCCGCTGGCGCGTGCGATTTCGTGGGCGACGGTGGCAAGGCCGCCGCGCGTGGGGTCGCGCATGAACTTGAGTTCGGGCAGGTCGCGCACCGCGCGCGCCAGCGGCAGCACCGAGGCGGAATCCGAATGCAGGCTGCCGGACAGGCCGAACTGCTCGCGCGCGAGCATGACCGCGATGCCATGGTCACCCACGCTGCCGGAGACGATGAGCACGTCGCCCGGCGCGATGCGGTTCATGCCCAGCGGCGCGGCGGCGCGCCGCACGCCGACGCCGGTAACCGAGAGATACAGGCCGCCGCCTTCGCCGCGCCGCACCACCTTGGTGTCGCCGGCGACCACGGTCATGTGGTTCTGCCGCGCGGCGCGCGCAAAGCTGGCGATGTAGCGGTCCAGTTTTGCGATTTCCAGGCCTTCTTCGATCAGCGCGGAAAGCGTGCAGTAGACGGGGTCGGCGCCGGCCACGGCCAGATCGTTGACGACGCCGTGCACCGCGAGCGAGCCGATGTCGCCGCCGGGGAATTCGAGCGGCTCGACGGTGAAGCCATCGGTGGTGACCAGCAGTTCGCCATCAAGCCGCGGCAACGCGACGGCGTCGGCGTCGGTATCGAGCAGCGGGTTGCCGAGATGGCGCACGAAGATGCCGGCGATGAGTTCGCGCATGAGGCGGCCGCCGTTGCCGTGGGCGAGAAGGATGCGGGTGTCGTCCATGCTTATGTTTGTGTGTGCAGGTATTCGATGACCTGCCCGAAGCTTAACCCGGCGTCGTTGACCGGGATGCGCTGCGGCAGGCAGGCGACGAAGCCGGCCGCCTCCAGCCGCGCGCACACGGTTTCGGCCAGCAGGCGGTTCTGGAACACGCCGCCGGTGAGGCCGACGTGGCGGATGCCGGTTTCTTCGCACAGGCGCGCGGCCTGATCGACGAGCGCCTGCGCCAGGCTGAGATGAAAATCCGCCGCGCGCGCAGCCGGCGGGCGGCCCGCGTCGTTCAGCACCGGCAGCAGCGGCGACCAGTCGGTGCGCCAGACGCCGAGCGCATCGCGGGCCAGCGGCAGGGGAACGGCACGGCCTTCGGCCGATGCGGCCAGCGCTTCGAGCCGCATCGGCGCCTCGCCTTCGAAGCTGGCCTGGGTGCAGATGCCGCACAGCGCGGCGGCGGCGTCGAACAGCCGCCCGACCGAGGTCGTGACCGGGCTGTTGAGATGGTGCGTCCAGGCCTGATGCAGGGGCGCGGGCGCAAAGGGGGCGGGCAGGCCCGCTTCCCACAGCAGGGCGGCGGCGGCGCGCCAGGGCTCGCGCCCGGCCTTGTCGCCGCCGGGCAGGCGAAAGGGCTTGAACGACGCCGCGTGCCGCCAGCGGCCGGGCAGGCCGGCGAAGGCTTCGCCGCCCCACAGGCTGACATCCGCACCCAGCCCGACGCCGTCCCAGGCGAACACGATCCAGTCCTGCACGGCCGGGAATTCCCAGGCCAGCGCCGCGGCATGCGCGTGGTGATGCCAGACCTCGGACACGGGCAGGCCGCTGTCGCGCACGAAACGGCGGTAGCCGTAGCCGGGATGGCGGTCGATCACGAGGCGCTTGGCCTTGACCTGGTACAGCCGCTGCAGGTCTGCCGCGACCTGCACCAGGGTGTCGAGGCTGCGCGGGCTGTCGAGTTCGCCGATGTGCGGCGAGACGACGGCGCGCCTGCCCCAGGCAAGGCACGCGGTGTTCTTCATGTGGCTGCCGAGCGCGAGCACGGGTTCGGCAAGCGGCGCGGGCAGGTCCAGTTCCAACGGCGCATTGCCGCGCCCGAGGCGCAGCGGGCGTGGCACGCCGGCAATCGTGCGGTACACCGGGTCGTCGGCCGGCCGCACGATGGGGCGGTCGTGATGCAGAAAGGCATCGGCCAGATGCGCAAGCCGGGTTTCGGCTTCGGCGTTGTCGGTCAGCACCGGTTCGCCGGACAGGTTGGCCGACGTCGCCACCAGCGGGCCGCCGAAGTCGGCGAGCAGCAGCGCGTGCAGCGGCGAGTAGGGCAGCAGGCAGCCGATTTCGGCAAGGCCGGGGGCGAGGTTTTCCGCGAGCGTGGCGTCCGCCCGTTTCGGCAGCAGCACGATGGGGCGTTCGGGCGACTGCAGGCGGGCCATCGATGCCGGCGTTGCGTGCACGCAGGCCTGCACGGCGTCGGGATCGGGAAACATCACGGCCAGCGGCTTGGCCGGGCGCGGCTTGCGCGCGCGCAGGGCGGCGACCGCCGCTGCGTTGCGCGCGTCGCACAGCAGGTGGTAGCCGCCCACGCCTTTGGCCGCGACGATTTTGCCGGCGCGCAGGGCGGCGACGGTGGCGGCCAGCGCGGCTTCGTCGCCGGCGAGCGATGCGTCCGCCGCCACGAAACGCAGATGCGGCCCGCACACCGGGCAGGCGATGGGTTCGGCGTGAAAGCGGCGGTCATGCGGGTTGTCGTATTCGGCCTGGCAGTCGGGGCACAGCGCGAAATCGCGCAGGGCGGTGTTGGGCCGGTCGTAGGGCAGGGCGCGGATCAGCGTGTAGCGCGGGCCGCACTGCGTGCAGTTGATGAAGGGATAACGATGGCGGCGGTTGGCCGGGTCGTGCAGTTCGGCCAGGCAGTCGGCGCAGACGAAGCCGTCCGGCGGCAGGTGGGCATCGGCCCGATGCGTCGCCACGCTGTCGCGGATGACGAATCCGCTGGCCGCTTCGGGTGCGCAGTCCGACACGGTAAGCGGGCCGGGCACGGCCAGCGGCGGCGCCTCGTCGAACAGGGCCGCCTCGAATTGCCGCAATTGTTCGGGTTCGCCTTCGGCGTGGATTTCCACCCGGCCGTCGGCATTGCGCACCCAGCCGACGATGGCGTGCGCGTGCGCAAGCCGGTGGACGAAGGGCCGGAAGCCCACGCCCTGCACCCGCCCGCCGACCGTGATGAACTGCGCGATCCGCTCAGGCATCGGCCGCAACGCGCACGCCGCCGGCCCACCAGATGCGGCAGGCGCCTTCGTCCGACACCATGCAGGGGCCGACCGGGGTGCGCGGCGTGCAGGCGCGGCCGTAGATGCGGCACTGGTTGGGATAGATTTTTCCGAGGACCACCTGTGCGCAGTCGCAGCCGGGCGGCATGTCGCCGGCGCGGCGACGCGCGGGATCGGCGTGGTCGGGAAACTGTGCGCGCGCATCGTGACGCGCCAGCGCCGGTTTCAGGGCATAGCCGGACTGCGGGATGACGCCGATGCCGCGCCAGTTGGCGTCGACGACGTCGAGCGTTTCGCGCAGGAAGCGCTGCGCCGTGGCATTGCCCTCGGGGTGCGCGACCTCGCGGTAGCAGTTGTCCAGAAAACGCTCGCCGGTCTTCAACTGGCGCAGCACGGAATAGAAGGCCGCCAGCAGCGATTCGGTCGAAAAGCCGGCGACGGCGGCAGGGATCTCGTGGCGGTCGACGACGAAGCGCCATTCCTCGGGTCCCATCACGGCCGAGACGTGGCCGGGCGCGACCAGCGCGTCGAAGCCGGGTTTGCCCGGGCTGGATTCAAAACTGCCGAGCAGCATCGCCACCGCCGGCCAGGTCAGCCGGCCCGACAGCAGGACGGACAGATTGTCGGGAATGCCCTCGGCGAGCATCGCCGCCACGGGCGCCGTGGTGGTCTCGAAACCGGCGGCGAAGAAAACGACCGCGCGCCCGGGGTTCGCCTGCGCGATGTGCCGCGCATCGAGCGGGCTGGCGACCGGCCGCACGTCGGCGCCGGCGGCCTGCGCCTCGGCCAGCGAACGCACTTCGCCCTTCTTCACGTTGACCGGCACGCGCAGCATGTCGCCGAAGGCAACGAGGATGACCTGATCCTGCAACGCGAGCTGGATCGCCTGGTAGACGTCCTCCTCCGGGCACACGCAGACCGGGCAGCCGGGGCCGGGCACCAGTTCGATCCATGCAGGCAACACGCCGCGCAGGCCGGCGTGCGTGATCGAGCGCTCGTGTCCGCCGCACACGTTCATGATCTTGACCGTACGGTCGAATTCGAGGGCGCGGAGTTTCTCCAGCCAGTGGTGCGCGTCGTCCATTAGGCGGTCGCGGCGTGCAGTTTCTGCCCATCGGGCTGGATGGCCGGGCGGCGGGATTGCCCGACGGCGACACGGGCACGCTGGGCGGCGAGCTGTTCACGCAGCCAATCCAGCCAGGCATCCATGCCCAGATTCTTGCGTGCGGACAGGCGCAGCACCGGCGCCGGGTTAGCCAGGTCGCGCAGGTGCGCCTCGGCCTTGTCCGGATCGAAATCGTCGAGCACCGCAAGCAGGTCGGTCTTGGTCAGCAGCATGGCGTCGGCGGCGCGGAACATGACCGGGTACTTGGCCGGTTTGTCGTCGCCTTCGGTGACCGAGAGCAGGGTGACGTTGAGGTGCTGGCCGAGGTCGAAGCTGGCGGGGCACACGAGGTTGCCGACGTTCTCGATGAAGAGGATGTCGACGCCGTCGAGGGTCATGTGATGCAGCGCGTCGTGCACCAGGTGCGCGTCGAGGTGGCAGGCGGTGCCGGTGACGATCTGGTGCGCCTGCACGCCTTGCGCGCGGATGCGCTCGGCGTCGTTTTCGGTATCGAGGTCGCCTTCGATCACGGCGCAGGTGAATTCATTCTTGAGCGCGGCGAGCGTGGCTTCGAGCAGGGCGGTCTTGCCGGAACCGGGCGAGGACATCAGGTTGATGGCGAGGATGCCGCGGCGGTCGAAGTGTTCGCGGTTGTGGGCGGCCTGGTCGTCGTTCTTCTGCAGCAGGCCTTTCAATACCGATACGGCCGTCGCGCCCTTGGCGACGGGCTTGAAGGCGAGGTGTTGGTTGCCGGGAGTGAGGTTGCAGCCGCAGGTGTCGCACATGGTGGTGAATGGTAAGTGGGGATCAGTAAGCGGTGAGCGGTGAGCGGGGAGGGGTCAGGGGGCGGTTTCGAGTTCGACGCTTTCCAGCAGGAGTTCGTCGCCGGACACGATCTGCGTGTGCCAGTCGCCGCAGGCGCCGCAGATCAGGCGGTTCAGCGCGGCTTCGGTGTCGGCGCCGCAGGTCTGGCAATGCACCCGGATCGGGGCGTCGACGAGGTCCAGCACGGCATGTTCCATGCGGCTGCCGGCCGCCGCGAGCGGAAAGGCATTCGCCAGCAGCGCCGGCACCACGCCGGCGAGCGGGCCGATGCGCACGCGGATCAGCGAAGCGGCGCGGGCCTTGTGCTGGCGGATCACGTCGTCCACCTGTTCCACCAATGCCTGCGCAACGGCGAGTTCATGCACCGCTTTCCTCCAGGATCTGGTCGAGCAGTTCCCAGGCGCTGCGGGCATCGGCTTCGGCGACTGTCTGGATGGCGTAGCCGACGTGCACCATGACGAAATCGCCGACGGCGGGCAGGTCGTCCTGCATCATGAACAGGCTCACGTCGCGCCACACGCCCTTGGCCTGGCAACGGGCGGTGAACCCTTCGATGGATTCGATCTGCATGGGAATGGCGAGGCACATGATGTCGGGTCCGCAGTATCCGTCGAGTATAGGCGATCTGTTTGGAAGCCCTATGAAACGTATATATTTTTTATTTAGCAATCAAATAGTTGAGTTGAATACTTGGTTGCTATTCAAAAACCCCACGCTAAACTTGTGGGCATGAAAACACTCGTGCTCGGCATCGGCAATACCCTGCTCACCGACGAAGGCGTAGGGGTGCATGTGCTGCAGGCACTCGAACCGCTGCTCGCGGCAGACCCGGATATCACACTGCTCGATGGCGGCACCCTGTCGTTCACGCTGGCGGGCCCGATCGGCGACGCAGAAGCGCTCGTCGTGGTCGATGCGGCGAACATCCGCGCAGAGCCCGGCGAGTGGACACTGCTGGAAGGGACGGCGATGGACGATTTTCTCGTCGGCAACCGCAAGTCCAGCGTGCACGAAGTCGGGCTGACCGATCTGCGGGCGATTGCCCTGCTGACGGGCCACTGGCCGGAAAGGCGCGCGATGCTGGCGATCCAGCCCGAGGCGGTCGGCTGGGGCGAATCGCCCACGCCTGCGGTTGCAGCGGCGATTCCGCCGGCCTGCGCGGCAATCCGCGGCCTCATCGAAAGCTGGCGTGATGCGGCTTGAGGCGATTCCCATCCACACGCAACCGGCGGAGGCCGGACTGACAGGCAACGCGCCCCCGCTGCTCGGCGAAGTGCGCGACCGCGTGCGGCGACTGCTCGAACGGGGCGAGGCGTCGGCGATCGATCTTTCCGCTCTGCCGCTGACGCCGGCCGATCTGGACTGGCTGCGGCACCGGCTGGGCACCGGCGAACTCGGCGCGACGCTGCGCACGCAGGGCGAATCCAGCTTCGACGAAACCGCCTGCGCCGGCGTGTGGTGGGTCATGCACCGCAACGAGCAGGGCGCGGTGATCGCGCAGTTCATCGAAGTGGCCTTCGTGCCCGAACTCGTCCAGGCCCAGCCCGGCGACGTGGCCGATGGCCTGCGCTATCTCGAATCCCTGCGTGCGGACGGCTGAAACACGAAGTGTCCCCATACCCCAGGCTATCCCCAGGAGACTGACACGATGCACGGTCCGTTGATCGATTCGCTGGCGGGACGCGGCGTCAGTCGCCGCAGCTTTCTCAAGTACTGTGCGACGCTGGCCTCGATGATGGCGTTGCCGCCGAGTGCGGGGCGTGCCATGGCGGCGGCGATGGCGGCGGCGCAGCGCCCCTCGGTGATCTGGCTGCCGTTCCAGGAATGTACCGGGTGCACCGAATCGATCACGCGCTCGCATTCGCCCACGCTCGAAGGGATGATCTTCGAGATGATCTCGCTGGACTACCAGGAGACGCTGATGGCCGCCGCCGGGCACCAGGCCGAGGCCGCCCGCGCAGCGGCGATGCAGGCGAACCGCGGCAAATACCTGCTGATCGTCGACGGCTCGATCCCGCTCGGCCAGGACGGCGCCTATTCCTGCATCGGCGGCCGTTCCAACGTCGATCTGCTCGAGGAGGCCGCAGCAGGTGCCGCCGCCATCGTCGCGATGGGCTCGTGCGCGTCTTACGGCGGCATCCCCAAGGCGAATCCGAACCCGACCGGCGCGGTGTCGGTGGCGGATATCGTGAAGGACAAGCCCATCGTCAACATTCCCGGCTGCCCGCCGATTCCGGTGGTGATGACCGGCGTGCTGGCGCATTACCTCACCTTTGGCACGCTGCCCGAGCTGGACGACAAGGGCCGGCCGCTGGCGTTTTACGGCGAAACCATTCACGACCGTTGTTACCGGCGGCCCTTTTACGATCAGGGCAAGTTCGCCCGGACCTTCGACGACGAGGGCGCGCGCATGGGCTGGTGCCTGTTCGAGCTCGGCTGCAAGGGGCCGGTGACGAAGAATGCCTGCGCCACGGTGAAGTGGAACGGCGGCACCTCCTGGCCGGTGGAATCCGGGCATGGCTGCCTCGGCTGTTCGGAGCCGGATTTCTGGGATGCGGGCGGCTTCTACAAGGCGTTGTCCACGCCGGCCCGTCCGCTCGAACTGGGGGCCGGCGCGCTGCTTGCCGGCGCCGCGGTGGGCGCCGCGGTGGGGGTTTCCAACCACACGAAAAAACGCCAGGCACGCGCCAGCCACGAAACCACCACCGTGGCCGATCTGGAGAAACCATGAACGAACTGCAATTCCTGACCTGGGTACGCGGCCCCGGCCTCGACATCGCGGTGGGCCTGTTCGTGCTGGGCGTGATGTGGCGGCTGATCGAGATCTACACCCTGGGCCGCAGGCCCGATCTGGCTGCGCCGCGTCGCGCTGCCGGGGCCTCGGGGCTGCACACGGTGTTCCGCCGTTCGATGCCGCCGCCCGGCATGCTGAAGCGCTCGCCGGTCGGCTATATCGGCGGCTATATCTTCCACGTCGGCCTGGCTGTCATCGTGCTGGGCTTCGCGCCGCACATTCTGCTGGCCACCCAGCTCACCGGCCTGGCCTGGCCGGCCCTGCCTTCGCAGTTCGTCGATCTGGTGACGGTGGTGACGATGGCGGCGATGCTGGCGGTGCTGGCCGACCGTATCGTCAAACCGGTGAAGCGTTTCCTCAGCACCTTCGGGGACTGGTTTGCCTGGACCGTCACCTTCCTGCCGGTGCTGACGGGCTGGATGGCCTATCAGCACCTGCTGCTGCCGTATACGACCATACTCGCGCTGCACATCCTGTCGGTCGAGCTGCTGCTGGTGGCGCTGCCGTTCACCAAGCTGTTCCACGCCTTCACACTGATCGGCTCGCGCTGGTACAGCGGCCGGATCAACGCCCACAAGGGAGTGCCGGTATGAATGCGTCAGCCATTCGGGAGGGCGGGGCATGAGCGCCACCCTGGAAAAAGGGCTGCATGCCTTCAAGGAAGTCATCGATGCGCCCATGGCCAGCTATTTCAGCAGTTGCGTGCACTGCGGCCTGTGTGCCGAGGCATGCCTGTTCTACACCGAGACGGGCGACCCGAAATACACGCCCATCCACAAACTGGAACCGCTGCGCCGCGTGTACGAGCAGGAATTCACGCTGCTCGGCCGGCTGAAAAAATGGACGGGGCTGTCGAAGCCGGTCACCGACGGCGAGCTCGACCAGTGGCAGGAACTGGTCTACGACAGCTGCACGCTGTGCGGACGCTGTTCGCTGGTCTGCCCGGTGGGCAACGATATCGTCTATATGGTGCGCAAATTCCGCGAGGGCATGTCGGCATCCGGCCACGTGCCGGACGGCATCCGCAGCGCGACCAAGCGCACGGTCGAAACCGGCGGGCCGATGGGCCTGAAATGGCCTGCGGTCGCCAATGTGCTCAAGCACGCCGAGGCCAATACCGGCCTGCCGATCCCGGTCGATCAGGCCGGCGCCGATTACCTGGTTCTGCTGTCGTCGATGGAGATCGTCAACTATCCGGAATACATCGAAGGCCTGGCCAAGATCTTCCACAAGGCGGGTCTGAGCTTCACGCTCGCATCCGATGCCTTCGAGGCCACCAATGCCGGCATCCAGATCGGCAACGCCGATCTGGCGCGCGTGATCGTCTCGCGCATCGTCGATGCGGCAGAGCGGCTGCAGGTGAAGCATGTGCTCTCGCCCGAATGCGGCCATGCCTACATGGCGGTGCGCTGGGAAGGCCCCAACCTGATCGGCCGGCCCTACCGTTTCCGGGTCGTGCACGTGCTGGAGCTGCTCGACGAACTGCGCGTGAAGGGCGTGCTGAAAATGAAAGACAAATTCCAGACGCCCTTCATCCTTCACGACCCCTGCCAGGTCGTGCGCCGGGGTGGGGTGCTCGACGCGCCCGAGGCGCTGGTCCGCACGGTGGGCGAAAACTACATTCCCGTCGTCGACCAGCAGAAATGGAACTGGTGCTGCGGCGGGGGCGGGGGCGCGTCGGCGATCCATACCGAGGAAGCCGAGGCGCTGCGCGCCAAAGTCTTCAACGTCAAGAAGCGGCAGATCGAGACGGCCGGGGTCAAGACCATGGTGACCTTCTGCGCCAACTGCCGCATCGTGATGGAAGAGGCGATCGACCATTACGAAATGGATACCCAGCTGCTCGGCCTGACCGAGCTGCTGGCGGAACACCTGGAGGACTGAATTCATGACCACGGCACAACGCGTCGTCGTCGATCCCATCACCCGCATCGAGGGCCATCTGCGCATCGAGGCGGAAACCGACGCCAGCGGGAGGATCACGCAGGCCTATTCCGCCGGCACCATGGTGCGCGGCATAGAGATCATCCTGCGCGGCCGCGACCCGCGCGACGCCTGGGCCTTCGCACAGCGGATCTGCGGCGTCTGCACGCTGGTGCACGGCATCGCCTCGGTCCGCTCGGTGGAAGACGCGCTGCACCGCGCCATCCCCGACTACCGCATTCCGCCCAACGCCGAGCTGATCCGCAACCTGATGATCGCCGCGCAGTACGTGCACGACCACGTGATGCACTTCTATCACCTGCACGCGCTCGACTGGGTGGATGTGGTGTCGGCGCTGAAAGCCGACCCCAGGGCAACCGCCGCGCTGGCGCAAAGCCTGTCGGCCTATCCGAAGGCCTCGCCCGGCTACTTCGCCGACGTGCAGAAGAAAGTGAAGACTTTCGTCGAGCAGGGTCAGCTCGGCATCTTCGCCAACGCCTACTGGGGCCACCCGGCCTACAGGCTGCCGCCGGAAGCCAATCTGATGGCGGTGGCGCATTATCTTGACGCGCTCGCCTGGCAACGCGACGCGGTGAAGTTGCACACCATCTTTGGTGGCAAGAACCCGCACCCCAATTTCGTCGTCGGCGGCGTACCGTCTGCGATCTCGGTGCATCCCGGCGGCGGGCACGGGGCAGGGGGGCCGCATCACCGCGGCGGGCAGGACGGCACCGCGCTCAACATGGTCGGCCTGCAGACCGTGCAGAATGTGATCGCGCAGATGCGCGCCTTCGTCGACCAGGCCTATCTGCCGGACGTGACCGCCATCGCCGGGTTCTACAAGGACTGGGGGCGCATGGGCGACACCGGCGGCAACTTCCTGTCCTTTGGCGACCTGCCGTCGAAGAGTTTCTGGGAGACCGACAGCTACCTGATCCCGCGCGGCGTCATCCTCGGCCGCGACCTTTCGACCCTGCATCCGATCGATCTCGACGACGACGCCGAGATCCAGGAATTCGTCAGCCATGCGTGGTACCGGTACGCGGGCGGCGACAGCGTCGGCCTGCATCCCTACAAGGGCGAGACCGCGCTCGACTACACGGGGCCGAAACCGCCCTACGACTATCTGGACGTGGGCCAGAAGTATTCCTGGCTGAAATCGCCGCGCTGGAAGGGCAAGCCGATGGAAGTAGGGCCGCTCGCCCGCGTGCTGATGCTGTACGCGCACGGCAACCCGCAGATGAAGGCGCTGGTCGACAGCACGCTGAAAACGCTCGATCTGCCGGTCGAGGCGCTGTTCTCGACCCTCGGCCGCACTGCGGCGCGTGCGCTCGAATCCAAACTGCTCGCCGACGCCATGCAGGGCTGGTACGACCAGCTGATCGCCAACATCAAGGCGGGCGATCTGCGTACTTTCAACGACCGCTACTGGGAGCCGTCCACCTGGCCCGCGCACATGCAGGGCGTCGGGCTCATGGAGGCGCCGCGTGGCGGCCTGAGCCACTGGATCGTCGTCGACGACGGCAAGATCAGTAATTACCAAGCCGTGGTCCCCAGCACCTGGAATGCCGGCCCGCGCGACGCACAGGGTCAGCCCGGCCCCTATGAAGCCGCATTGCAGCACAATCATGTGATGCACGACCCGAAACAGCCGCTCGAAATCCTGCGCACGGTCCATTCCTTCGATCCCTGCATCGCCTGCGCCGTACACGTCACCGATCCCGACGGCGAGGAGCTGGTGCAGGTGAAAATCCGCTGACCCCCGTTTGCCTTCCGGAGATGCCCATGCCGTCCGTGCGTAACCGAACGCTCATCCTTCTTCCGCTGTGCCTGTTCGCGGGCGCCGCGTCCGCCCACACCGGCCACCATGCCGTTGCCGGCTTTTCCAGCGGCTTCGGCCATCCTTTCAGCGGATTCGATCACCTGCTTGCCATGCTTGCAATCGGCCTCTGGGCGGCACAACAGGGAGGCCGCGCCCTGTGGGCCGTGCCGGCCGCCTTCGTTGCGACCATGCTGATGGGCGGTGCGCTGGTCTGGATGGGGGTTGTGCTGCCGCATGTCGAAACCGGTATCGCGGCCTCGGTGCTGGTTCTGGGCCTGCTGGTTGCCACCCGGCAGCGCTGGGGCGTCATGCCCGGCATGCTGATCGCTGCCGGATTCGCGGTGTTCCACGGATACGCGCACGGCCTGGAAATGCCACAGGCCACGTCGCCGGTGCTCTATGCGGCCGGCTTCGTGCTGGCCACGGCCACGCTGCACATTGCGGGAATCGCCGCGAGCCGTGTCGGCCGTTTCGCCATCCAGGGTGCCGGCGTGGCGATCGCCGCCAGCGGCGCGGCCATGCTGCTGGGGTTCTGAGCGCGCGTAACGGTGCACGTCATATGATTACGATTGCCGTCGTCCATGGCCTGCATGCTGTGGAGATAGGAATGCGCATACCCCGTTCGAGGGGTAATCAATTATTTAACATAATATACATTCCACGAACTCAGGAGGGCCAAAGTAAAAGCCCTGTGGGGCTTTTCAGCATGACGTCTGGCCACTTCCCTGACCTACATAGGTCAGCATCAAACCGAATAAACACCTGTTTGTCAACGTTGTCGCATCATCCGCTTAAAAATATTTCTTGTAAAACTGCCATTGCAGCCGGGTTGCTACTGCGTATATCAACGCCAAAGGTACAACGACCCAAAACGGACTCATGGCTACTGGCAGGCATAGATACACCGTGATGGCCGAAGCGGCGAACATCAGTTTGGCAAGCTGTCCGAATTTGTGCATATCAGCAGACTCGCGGCCTGAACAAGCCCGGCGTATGTAGCGTTCTGCCAACCCGTCGACAGCCCCTAGAACGTATAACAGCAGGAAAAGCGGCAGCGACGCCAGGAGGAAGCCCAAGCGGACACCGTAAACCTGGACGATGTTCATGGCCATGTAGATTTCTCGGGTGTTTCGGGCCACGAATTGCGTCAGGTACATCTGGTCGACCTCGTTGACGTGCTGGCCGGAGAGATACGCGTAGGTGGCGTCGTGCAGTGTTGTGGCCTGAAAGAAGAGCCAGTACGTCCAGCGCTGGGCGGCAAGCGGCAGCATGACGAACCCGTCAGCATGGGCACCGGACTGCAAAAGTTCGGTTACACGAGCCGTTTCCGACCGAAAAAGCGCTTCGCTCGCTGCGACCGGATCGTTCCAGTGGTATTTCGCGAACAGGAAGGCCATGGTCAGGGCGATCAGGGCCAGCAGGACGTAGAGCAGAACAGTGCCGAACAGCCATTTGAGCGGCCAAAGAAATGCCACAGCCACATTGCTGTCGAAGAGCCCTGAGCGCCTAGAAGCCACTGCCTTTACCCTCCACAGTCAACTGGTCCAGATTGCCTGCCTGGCCATCGTATTTCTGCCGCATGCTGGCCGCGATGTCATCCAGCGAAGCCGGAATCGGCGGATGTTCGTCCGGATCCGACAGCGGCAGGCGGAGCTTATAAAGTTGCCCGCCCTCGATGAGGGCAAAGGCTTGTCCCTTGGGGAGCTGCACCAGGTCCGCCGGCGACAGCATCGGCGCTTCCTGTGTGCTGATGCGGTCCTCGTTGCGGGTGGTAAAAGCCAGGACTTCCCGGTCGTCCGAGCTGTCCGTCACAGCGCTGGCCTGAATCGAAGTCACCAGCTGCACGTCGGGCAGCTGGTTGGTCAGGATTTCCGCCGTCTCCTTGTTTTTCACGCGAAGCATGACCAGCGTATTCAGGTTCCCGCCGATCTGGGCGGCCTTCGCCCGGTCGCCAATACGCGCCTCGACGTCCTGCCAGGTCTGGGTGTAGACCGTCACCTGGAATCCCGCGCCGCCTGCCTTGTTCAGGAGCGGGATGAACTCGTCGCCGATCAGTTCGTTGAACTCGTCCGCATGGATCGAGAGTTTCCGCTTGGGCGGTGCCGAGGGCAGGCCGTAGCCCTGATCGAACTTGTATATCTGGCCAGCGATCGAGGTCAGGTCCGCGAACATCGCGTTGCCGACGGTGCCGGCCACCTCGTAGTCCGACAGGGAGTCCAGGCCGACATAGGCCACCGCACCGCGTTCGATCACGCTCATCCAGTCGAAAATCGGCCGCGGATCGTCAGGATCGTCGTACTGGGGCGACAGGATGCCGGCGGTTTTTCCGGTGGTGAGCTTTTCGAGGAGCGGATACAGCGAACTGACCAGCTTTTCGAAGTAGCTCCGGTCGTTCGACAGAATCGACGCGAGACCGTCGGCGATGGGGTCGTGCAAGTTGTTCTCCCGGACGAACAGCATGGTTTTCATTGCGTCCATCGTGCGGCCGGACTTCATGACTTGCTGGATCTGTGCCTTGTCGAGTTCGATAGCCTCGACTTCCTGCTCCCAACCCGGCCGTTCCCGGTCAAGCCAGAACTTGAAATACTCGCTCGCGAGCGCGTCGATGTTGACGGCGTCTTCGTAGATCATCCTGTAGTCGGGGCGGTATCCCAGGGTGGTTCGGGCGCGCGCGATGACGTTGACGAAGCGCCAGACGAATTCCTTGAAGGCCGCGGACTGGCCTTCGCCGGGCAGCTGACCGGCAATCCGGGTGCTGACCTCTGTGGTGCGCGCGAAATTGCCGATGGGGTTGTAGCGCGCGCTCTGGTCGGGATAGCCGAGATGGAACATGTAGAACTCGCGTCCGGCCAGCGCAGCCTCGATATAGCAACGAGTCATCAGCCCCGCATCGCCTTTGGGATCGAACACGATCACCACGTCGCCGCGACGGATGTCCTGGGTGATGAGAACTTCGGCCAGCCGGGTTTTGCCGACGCGGGTGGTACCCAGAACCAGCATGTGCCCCGGCCGCTCGACCAGATCCATACTGACTTCCGTTTCCTCCGGCTCCAGGCCGTGGATCACAGGGTCGCCGCCTACGGGCGGCAATGGTGCCACGGGGTTCCACCAGGTTTCCCGGCGGGTCAGTTGTGCAACCCACCCGGTCAGGCCTCCCCTCCCCTCGTTTCTGATCTCGAAACGGCGTGCCCAGGCATAGGAAGGCGATTGAGTAATGTACGACCGGTTCTTCGGGTCGCGCGCGAGCGCCAGACGCTGGGTATGCCGCTGATCCCACTTGAAGCCCAGGCCGAGGAACAGACGCGTCCTGGAGACAGGAATGTCGGCCGACTTGACGATGTACTTGGGCAATCGGATGAGGTTGCGCTGGAAACGCGAAACCCGGATACCCTGCCGGGCACGCCAGGCAGCATGACTGAGCAGACCGATAGCGGCAGCGCCCACGACTTCCTTGGGCAGGAAGAACCATTCATGCGCGCTCAGCAGCAGGATGGCTCCGGACAGGGAAGCAAAGGCGGGCACGTATTCGACCGCCGGCCGGAACAGATTCTCGATCGGATAACTCATGAGTGCTCCAGTTGCTGTTCGAATCGGACGATGCACGGATTGTTTTCGGGCAGAGGGTTCACGAAGCGCGATGGATCGACGATCACGACGCCGGAAATCAGTTTCCGGCCCTGGCCGTCGGCGCCGATGACGGTGTAGCGCTGAATATTGTTTTTCTTCTCGCCGGTGACGAGGTGCCAGCCGGCATTCGTGACCTGGCGCTGGATGCCCGTGCCCTGTTTCAGCGCCGGCCGGTCGGAAGGCGCGCCGGCCCCGTCTTCACCGAAGAGATCGGCGAATCGGCGGAAGATGAGCGGAGATACGAGCATCATGCCTTCCGGCACGAAATGGATCATGGCGTCTGCCCGGTTGTAGGCCATGCTGCCTTCGGCCAGACCTTCCTGTATCCAGCGCATGAAGCGCAGCGCAGCGTCAGTTGGAGGCTTCTTGCTGCTGCTTGCGGCCGGCGCCGCCATTTGCCCGGCTGGCGCAACCGGCTTGAGGGTCGCAGCTGTCCTAGCGCGCGGCTTGGCGATGGCGGTGTCTTCGTCGTTCAGAAATGACTCGGCTGGATTTTCCGGTGCCGTCCGGCGCACCGCTGCCGGTACCGTTTTGGCGGTATCTGGCGCGCGCAAGGCGGGAAGTGCGAAAGAGGGCTCACGCTTCGGCGCAGCCGGCGCGCCGGGTGAATTCACCTGCGCCTGAACCGGAAAGCCGTCATCGGCGGATAGGGCAAGCTCCAGATTGTCTTCCCGGTATGAGGAGCCCGGCTCGGCCTGATCTGGCGCGTCCGGACTCTCCGGCTCGCCTTCCGGCACGCCAGATTCGACTTCGCCAGGGGCGACTGGCGCCACTGTGCCGCGGACCGGCTCAGGGTACAGGCCTGGATGGCTGAACAGTCGTTCGAGCGGAAAACACAGCACGGTAAAAGTCTGTTTCCAACCGTCGTCGAGGCTCACCGCGACCTGCCACACGGCGCGGTTGTCTTCGGTGGGGATCAGAGCCCCGTATTCCTGCCAAGTGTCGAATAGCCGGTCGTTCTTGTCCTTGCCCGGAATACCCTCCCCGCTTTCGCGGTCGGTCAGGAATTGCCGCACCTCGTCGGCCAATCGTTTGGACACAAACCAGGCTTTTCCGTCGTGGATCCAGCCATGAGAACCCGCACGGTTAAGGCTCAGCCGGCCTTCTTCCAGCATCAGGCGCAGCGCCTGCATCAGTCGTTCGATCAGCGGTACGGTCTTCGCCGAGGCAAAGCGCGTTCTCGGGCCATGCATCAAATTGGCTCGCACCGATTCCGAATCTGCCTTTACCGCGATTTCCAGCAACGCGCCAGGCGCGTTCTCGCCCGATAGATAGGCCGTCAGCTCGGCCATCAGTGCTGCATCCTCGGCTAGCCAGGCAAGGATGTTCGGCGGCACCAGCCGCTGGAACAGCACGATGGGCAGCTTGCGGTGCAGCTCGTAATCGCGTCTTACCTCGAAATTCAACGAATATTCAGTGATGCCCTGCTCCGGCATCGAGCCCGCAAGCGGATGCCATTTGCCGCAGGCCTTGCCGGATCGGTAAACAACGACGTTGATATCGGCGATCGGCCGGCCAATGTCGTGAAGCAGCGCGGCCAGAAAGACCGCGTAGGTCCAGCGGTGCTTTCGGGCCGGAATCTCTTCCGGAGGGGCGCCGACCGGAAGCAGATAGCCCTGGCGAAACCGCAATGCATGCGTGGCGGTTTCCATCATGTGCGTCAACAGCCCGCCCGGCTGGGCGTGGTGATGGGACTCGGAAGCAGGAAGCAGCTGCACCCATTCGGCAGCGAGCTCGACAACGGGCAGACACGCCTGCTCGAACATGTCCCGATGAAAACCCATACGATCCCTGATGCCATCGACATAAGGCTGCAGACGCATGGACTGGATCAGGTTTTGTCCAGACTGCACGGGCATCCGCCCTGCCTCGGCACCCCGAGCGACGGGAGGATGCCCGTGCTTTCCCTGTGGTGCTCCAGCAGGCCTGCCCCTGGAGAACCACAACAACAAACCGCCGGCGGCCAGAAGTCCGCCGGCGGCATAGGGAAGCCAGGCTGGATCAGGCATCAAGGCTTGGGAAGCTGTTCCAGAAGCCATTCCTGGACTGCTGCCGGAGAGGGCCACGCAGCGGCCCATTTCCAGCAAATAGGCTGCTTGTCCCCAAGAAAATCCATCAGCGAGGTGACTGTTGGATCCCAACGTTCGTCGGAATCAGGATGCCGAATGCGCCAGTTCAGAAATTCCAGTGAGGCGAGGCTTGCCGCAACCGCCTCGTCGTCGACGCCGGGCGATAGATCGGACAGCGCGCGGTAGACGGCCAGAGTGGGCGAGGTTTCCGCGTCCTCGAAATAACAGCTGGAAAGTCCGTCGTAGCGCGCCAGCCATGCGAAAACGACCGCTGTCCAGTGCGGCAGCCCGAGTTTTTCGAATCGTTCGGCTATGAGCGCGAAGAGCGCGATGGGGTGTGCTTCGTAGGGTGATCCTTCGGCTTGGGACACGGTTCCACGGGCCTCGAAGTGACAAATGCCCGGATGCTATTCGGCCATGGGACCGTGGTCAGCATTAAATCCAATTCAGATTTTTTGGTTTGATTGCTGAAAAGTTTTTTGAATTGTGCTAAGCGATAGCACAGAGGCACCGTGTGACATTCAGGCTCGGAAGGTGTGCCCCATTTATGCATTTCCCTTCCCCCTTAAGCCCTTTCCCGTAAGCCCCCATTACGCCTTTGTGTTCGCGTCTATTTAGCGAACACGCCCTTTCGGGTAAGGCCCTTCCCCCTTGGCCCGTTTCGCCATTTGGCCTTTGCCTGGCCGTTGGGCTGTCGAAAGGAAAACCGATCAGGATATCAAATATGATAGGTTTTTTCAGCAATCAAATCCAAAAACATTTTTTGGTTTTCTGCTGGTTCAGTTTCAAGCGGCTTCCTACGATTGCCGCCATGTTTTCTCTCCGTGTCTCCGTTTGGGTCGCAAGCGCGTTTATCGCGGCCCCTTTTTATTCCCAGGCGCACGCTTTCTGTTTCGATGAAGCGGGCGCACTCTATGGCGTGCCGCCCAACCTGCTCCGCGGTATTGCTCAGGTCGAATCATCCATGAATCCGCATGCACTCAATGAAGGGCATGTAAAGCGTACCCGCTCTGTGGACATCGGCCTGATGCAAATCAATTCGCGCTGGCTGACTAGCGAACCACTCAAATCGCTTGGCTATACACAGGCCCACCTCCTGAACCCTTGTGCAAATGTAAAAGTCGGGGCATGGATCCTCGCACAGGAATTTCGGCAGCTTGGGACGAACTGGGATGCCGTCGGTGCCTACAACGCGAGCTGTAGAACGCTCAAGGGCGACGATTGCTCCAGAGCACGCCTGACCTATGCCTGGAAGGTTTTCCGGGCGATGGAGCGACACCAATGAAGGCGCTCTTGGTTCTTGGGCTCGGGCTGTGCCAACCTGCTTTGGCAGATGGCGTATGGTCTATTGGCCAGCTGCCTCTATCGCCGGAGTACGTCTTATGCCGCGCAGGCGAATCCTGTACATCCCGTAGTCCTAAAGTTGCGGACATCGGTCCGCCACGCCAGCCTGCCGCGGTGGAGCCCGCCCCGGCGCAGGCTTCGGAATCCTCAAAGCCTCTCGAACCTGTCACGGTATTTTTTTCGCTGGCATCGAGCCAGCTGGACGAGCGGGCGCGCAAGACGCTCGCTGAGATAACGGCGCCGCACGCTGGCAATTACCGGTTGAACATCGAGGGGATGACCGACCGTCTCGGCTCGCGTGCATTCAACCTGAAACTGGCACGTGCTCGCGCAAAAGCCGTCGAAGAACATCTCGTTCGATTGCGCTTCGATGCAGCGCGTATCTCTGTGTCAACGCGCTGCTGCACAGGCTATCCGCCAAACGACAACCCGTCAGCCCGCCGAGCGGTGATCCACTTCGAAACGATTCACGAGACATCGAGACCCCATGACTAAACCCGTTCACGCTCAGGAACCCGGATACAAGGCAGTGCTTGTCCGGGAAGAAACCAAACGGATGTTGCAGGATTTCCGCAAGACGATTGCCGAGCGGGACCTGTTCCAGGAACGGCGTCTGGCAACGGCCGCACTCGAGTTCTGCCTCACCGATCCCGATGCGCGCGAGCAGATGCTGAAGCGGGCGCGCAGTGTAGTGCTGTTAGACCTTGAGACTCCGAGACCATGAGACCTGTTTCCATTTCCCGCTCAAGGAGAGCCTCATGAAAATCAAATCCTTCCTGACCTCAAAGCTGCTGGTGCTGTTCGCCCTGATGTCCCCTCTCATGATCCAGTCCGCCCACGCAGGCACCACCGGCGGCGGTACCACGGGTACGGAGTTCCTGGACCTCTTCAACATGCTGGTTGGCTGGGCCGAAGGCTATCTCGGCAAGGCCCTCGCAATCGGTGCCTTCATCGTCGGCGCGATCATTGGTTTCGCCAAGTCAACCGCCATGCCGGCGCTGGTAGGTATTGTTTTCGCGATTGTGTTCGGCCTCGGCCCCACGATCATCAACGGCATGTTCACTGCGGTCATCTGATCGCTTAGCCCGGGCATGAGCAGCATGGACGACCGCGATTCCTCGACGATCCCCACCCGCCTGGACGACCCTCCCAAGTTCATGTGGTGGGACTTCGACGTGGCCATGCTGTTCATGTCCTTCTTCGTATTCGGCCTGGTAACAGGCTGGATCCTGAGTTTCAGCATCGTAGGCATCTTGTTCGCCTGGCTGTACCGGAAATCCAAGGCAGGCCAGCACCGCGCCTACGGCATGCACCTCATCTACTGGCATCTGCCGGTCAACCTCGGGATGAAGGCCACGCCTCCGTCCAGCATACGCGAGTACATAGGCTGATGCGCATCGACAAACTCAGTGGCCACGTCGCTGCTGCGACAGGCGTAAAGCAGTGGATGGTCGCGATGTTCGCACTGTCACAGCTGGCACTGGTCCTCACTCTCATCATATTCCTCGCACGTGGCGACACGCACCGCGAAACGCTCGTACCGCCGACGATACACAGCACCTTCTGGGTACAGGACGACAAAGTATCCAAGGAGTACCTCATTGAGATGGGGGTGTTCCTCGCACAGCTTTACTTCGACGTCACCCCGCAGAACGTCGAATTCAATCACCGCACGCTCAAGAATTACGTCGATCCGCGTTTCTACGGTGTCCTTGAAACGCAGGCCGGCGCCTATGCGCAGAAGGTGAAGTCAGACAACGCGAGCACGTTTCTCGCCATTGCCACAGTCATTCCAGACGAGGCCAATCAACGGATAGGCATACAGGGTGTGCTGAACACCTATCTGGGAGATACGCGTACCTCCCAGGCCAACAAGACCTACGTTTTCGAATTCGGCCGCCACGGCGGCCGTGTGCTCCTGATCGGGATGAAGGAAGGCAAGAATGCAACCAAACCGTTTGAAGAAATCACGACGCCTTGAATCAATCCTGGCCGGCATCGCGCTACTGGTGACCGGACAGGCCCACGCCCTGCAAGTCGTCGATGGCGTCGAAGGCAAGACGCTTTTCGTCAAGGTCAGCACGCGCGACCTGAACCGGATCGCGATCGAGGGCGGCAAGGTCCGGCGAATCAAGGCTGCCGACGATGCCATGCTGACCGGCAGCGCTGATCCGGATACCGGCCAGGCACTGATCCAGCCATTGACCCAGGATCCGTTCGGCATTTTCGTCTTTTCGCAGACGGGCAAGACCTACACGCTCGTGCTGCAGCCTCAGGATATTCCTGGCGAATCCATCGTAATCCGAGAGCAGCGCATCGAGGCGTCTCCGGCATCCGTACCTGGCGCGATCGAGAAATCCTCCAGTTACCAGCAGGCGATCAAGGGCATGCTGCAGGCCCTGACTGGCGAGACGACGCCAGGTGGCGTCGAAGCACGAAAGACATGGGAAGAAATCCGTCTCTGGAAAGGTTCGCGCTTTGCACTGGAGCAGACGCTCACCAGCAATTCCCTGGTTGGTGAACGCTACCGGCTGTTCAACGTCAGCGATGCGCCAATGCGGATTGCCGAGCAGGAGTTCTATAAGAAAGGCGTCATTGCCGTTGCAGTACGCGATCTCGATCTGGAGCCGGGCCGCAGCACGCTTGTGTTCATCATCAAGCGGAATGCGGAGGTGAATTGATGAGCCGCATAACGCCCTCGCCACGAAGCGCTTCCGTTCGTAAGAAGCAACTCATGATCGCCGGAGGCGTCACCGCCGTTCTGGCGGGTGTTGCGCTCGCTGCTGCCTGGTTCGCAGACGCCGGTAGCTCCAAAACCAAATTGCAGGAAATCCAGAGACCTGAGCAGCTCAATCTCAATCTTCCGCTTCCGGGGCAGCAGCTGAATGACAAGGACGTGTGGCGGGCAAACGAATCCTCCAAGATCGAAGCGCTCAACCGAGAAATGTCCGCGCTCAAACTCAGTTTGCAGGAAAACGAGCGCACGAAATCGAATCTCCAGACACCGTCAACGTCGGCCATGAACGAGCTGCCGCTTCCCCCACCTCCTCCCGCGCTTCCTGCCGCCACTGGCCGCGCGTTTCAGCCCTTACAGGGTTCTATAGCAGGCCAGACTGCCGGCGCACCGGCCCAACCGCAACCGATTGTGAAACGCAGCTTCACACTGGATGTGGCGGAGGCTGCGGGCGGTACGGCCAGGCCGGCCGAACCGGCTTCGGCAAGCGTTTCCGTCGGGAAACCGAATGAAACGCGCGAGGCAGACGTCAACGCGCAGACAGCCGAGAATTATCTCCCCGCAGGCACCTTCTTCCGTGTGGTGCTTCTGGCGGGCCTGGATGCGCCGACCGGCGGACAAGCCCAGAACAATCCCCACCCTGTCCTGCTGCGGGTGCTGGATCCTGCGCAACTGCCCAATCGCTATCTGGCCGATATGAAGGATTGCGTACTGACCGCAAACGGATACGGCGATATCTCTTCCGAGCGGGCCTACATTCGCCTGGATCGCATGTCCTGCATCGATCAGCAAGGAGGTGCCGTCGACGTATCGGTCAAGGGCTACATTGCAGGCGAGGACGGCAAGGCCGGGATGCGCGGCCGGCTGGTCACGAAGCAGGGGCAGGCCCTGGCCAATGCCTTTCTCGCCGGCATCGGATCCGGCATCGGCACGGCTTTCAAACAGAACGCCACGACCACGTCGGTCTCTCCGCTGGGTTCCACGTCGACCATCGCCGACGGCAAGGAACTGCAGGCAGGACTCGCGGAGGGCGTCGGGAGTGCGATGCAGCAGCTCTCGAAGTATTACATCAAGTTGGCGGAACAGATTTTTCCCGTGATCGAAGTCGATGGCGGCCGCGTAGCCGACGTGATTCTGACACGCGGAATCAGCATCGAAAGGCGTTAGACCATGACCCAAAAATTACTCTTCGCTGCGCTTCTGTTCGCGCATGGCGCTGCCCTGGCCCAAACGCCCGGCAACTCCGGCTCGGCTGCCACAGGTCGGGATCCGGAACTGATCGCCGTCCAGAAGAATCTCCGGCTCATGTATCCCAAGACCCGTTTCGACCGGGTCAGATCCACACCACTCCCCGGTGTTTATGAAGTGGTGATGGGGCGCAATGTGGCCTTCGTGGAGGGATCGGGGCGGTACTTCATCTTTGGCCGTCTGTTCGACATGGAGGCCCAGGAAGACATCACGTCCGTGCCGGAAGGCGGCGTTCCGCGCACTGCCGCCACGGTCGATTTCGGACTGCTCCCGCTCGACAGCGCAATCAGGACCGTCAAGGGCAAGGGGTCGCGCGTGCTCGCAGTGTTCTCCGATCCCGATTGTCCGTACTGCAAAAAGCTGGAGCAAGCGCTGGAAAAGGTGGACGACGTGACGGTCTACACCTTCCTGATGCCTCTGGAGCAATTACATCCCGAGGCACGTGCCAAGGCCGATGGGGTTTGGTGCGCCAACGACCGTGCTGCAGCCTGGAAAGCACTGATGACCACAGGTAAGCAACCGCCTCCGCCGGCACGAGGGTGTGAGGCGCCGCACACAGTGGTTGTACCGCTTGCCGAGAAATTGGGAATTTCCGGTACCCCCTTCCTGGTTGCTGGCGATGGCCGGACCATGCCCGGCGCAGTGTCGTCTGACAGACTGAATGCCTGGCTGGACAAACAGGCAGCAACGGGGGGCGGACAATGAAATCAGCCACCCTGCTTTGCGGTGCCGCAATCGTCGCCGGCCTGGCGGGCTGCACACCCATCACCGGACTGTCCGGCAGCAAGTCGGAACTGGCGTGCAAGGCCCCTGAAGGCGTGACCTGTACATCCGTTTCGGGGATTTACGCGAATTCTCTGGAAGGCAATCTGCCGGGGCAACAGCGGTCGGCTGCTGCAGGAGCGCCAGTCGAAACCAAATCCGGCCCTACGACTACAAAATCGGATGGCTCTGCCGATGCCGCAGTCTTCTCGCCTCGCGATCTCACAACCCCGAACAGCGGCGACCCCATTCGCCTTGCGCCGCTCGTGCTGCGTGTATGGATAGCCCCGTGGGAAGACATGGATGGCGATCTGCACGATCAGCACTACGTCTATACCGTGCTTAACCGGGGCAAATGGCTCATCGAGGCCAACAGGCAGACGATACGCGACCGCTTCAAACCGGTGTATCCCCTTGCGGGCAAGGAGGAAAGCAGCGACAAGCCGGTACCGGATCGCAACCCGACGCTTTCGTCTTCTTCCGGCGGCAAACCATGAGCAACGCCGGATTCGCACCGCTGAGTGCCCTGCGTGAGATGTTCACGCGGGAGGACACGGTTGCAGGACTGCCTGAACAGGAACAGGCCCACTTCACGTCGAGTCAGGAATACAACCGGTTTTCCGATCTGCTGCCCTGGACAGCATATTGGGAAACCGAGCAGCTTTTCGCGATCGAGGGCGAGAAGGAAGGCAGCATCGAGGCGATCGGGTACGCCATCGAGATGAATCCACAGACCGGCGCGGGCGAAGATATGAGCCGGCTGATCCAGGAAATCTTTCGTGACATGCCCCGCGGTGCCGGCGTACAGGTCATGCTCTGGGGCTCGCCCGACGTGCAGGCATTCCTGGAGGATTTCCGCAGCGTCGTGAGGCTGGAGAAGCTCCAGGACGACGCGCAGCGTGCGCTCATCGCACGTATGACCGAAGAGCGCATCGCGCACTACCGGAAAGCGTCGGCCCGACCCCTGGTTTCGTCGCGGCCGAGCGTTATGCGTCAATATCGCGCGGTCATGTCGGTCGTAGTCCCGGTCAAGGATACTGAGTTCAGGACGCTGGAACGCATTCTGTCAATGCGTGAATCGCAGGTATCGAAACTCAAAACCTATTACCAGTTCCGCAAAGTCTGGAACGCCGAGGATCTGATCGACTGGGTACGGACGCTGCTTCATCCTGCCAGGCTCTCGATGTCACCCATCGCTTACGACGACGGCCAGGCGCTTCGCTATCAGATGATCGAGCGGGACACGTCGGTATCGGTCCAGCGCCTGGGACTGGCTGTTCAGGCGCCGACCGGCGCCTCAGTGTGTATCCGCGGTTTGTCGGCACAGAGTTATCCGAAGAAATTCGAGCTGCACGACGTGTCGCGCATGCTCGGAGATGCCGACAAGGGCTCAATGGGCTATCCCTGCCCATTTCTCATCACTCTCGGGGCCGAGATCCTCGATTACGACGAGCACAAGGAGCACGTCAAGCTCAAGACCGCACGCGCCGTTCAGGTTGCGGAATCCCCCATGGGCAAGGCGCTCCCTGATACGGGAAAACGCGCCGCCGACTGGCGGCTGCTGCAGAACGCTTACGACGAAGGCGGCGGTGCGGTACATCTTTATCATCAGGTGTTGCTGTTCGCAGAACCCGATCTGGTCGCCGAAGCCGATGAGGCTGCACGCGCAATCTGGCGCAGCATGGGTTTCGCAGTCAGCGGAGATACCTACATGCAGGTACAGGCGCTCTTGAGTTCGCTCCCGATGGCCCTGGGGCCGTCTCTGCTTCGTGACATCCGCATTTCGAAACGGTACTCGACCAAGACAACGGGCAACGCAGCCAGTATGGCGCCCGTGCTCGGCGAGTGGCGGGGCGTGGGCAGACCCGTACTGAGCTTCACCGGCCGTTCCGGCCAGTGCATCGGGGTGGATCTGTTCGCAAATCCATCAGGTAACTACAACGGTTGTGTAGTGGGCACGTCAGGCTCGGGGAAGTCAGCATTCTTGAACGAACTGGCAGAACGCTACCTGGCGATGGGCGCCAAGGTCTGGATCATCGACGTCGGCCGTTCCTACGAGAAACTGTGCCATGCCCTGGGGGGCCAGTTCATCGAATTCACCCGCGAAGCCAACGTCATCCTGAACCCCTTCACCATGGTCGAAGACCTGGATGAAGACATGGAGATGCTGAAGCCGCTGATCGCGCAGATGATCTCTCCCAGCCGGCCCCTTTCGGATTACGAGCTGTCCCAAATCGAACTTGCGCTCCGCGGACTATGGGACGATCGGGGGCCGAATTCGACTATCGACATGCTGGCCGAACGGCTGAAGCTGGCGTGCCACGATGGCGGTACGCTAGAAGCCGGAGAGGCGGAGGCCTGCGATCCCAGGATCCGCGATCTCGCTGTCCAGCTCACCAGCTATACCTCGCTGGGCAGCTACGGCCGTTATTTCGAAGGTCAGCACACGGTCAACTTCAACTCCAACCTGGTCGTGCTCGAACTGGAAGAGCTGAAGTCGCGTAAGGATCTGCAAGCGGTCGCGCTCTTCATCCTGATGTATCGCATCACCCAGGAAATGTACCTCGCGCCACGCGACCAGCCCAAGATCGTCATCGTGGATGAAGCATGGGATCTGCTGGTGGGTGGTCAGACCGCTAAATTCCTTGAGGCTGGCTATCGTCGTGCGCGTAAACACGGTGGCGCCTTCCTGACCGGCACGCAAGGTATCAATGATTACTATCGAAGCCCAGCGAGCCAGGCCGCGCTCGAAAACGCGGATTGGCTGTTCATGCTGCGTCAGAAGCAGGAATCCATCGCCAAGCTGGAAGAGAAGCTCGCATTCACGCCGCATATGGCGCATCTGGTCAGCAGTCTGCGTACCGAACAGGGTAGTTTCTCGGAAGTCTTCGTATCGTGCGGCCAAGCAGGCTACGGCGTCGGGATGCTGCTCCTCGATCCCTACTCGCAGCTTATGGGCTCGGCGAATGCTCGCGACTTCTCGGCAGTCAATGCGAAGCGCGCCGAAGGTCTGTCAATGGCCGATGCTGTCGACGCAGTCTTGCGTGACAGGAGGGCAGCAAGATGACGGAAAGCCTCAAGGATGTGACCACTGAATCGGGTGATCGGGAAGAGCCACTCGGCGATGCAGGTTTCGTGACCGGTCGATTGGCTGTTTCGGCACTGGTGCTCAGCGTAGTAGCCCTGATGGCAGTTTCCGTTCTTGCCTGGATGGCATGGCACGCTCGCGTGCCATCGTTCTCGACTGTGGACATCGCCGATGTCGTGAAGGAGAAGGAAGCGCAGTTCACGGCGCTACTTTCCAAACCTTCAGTCAGCGATGCGGACCGGCAGGCCGCCTACCTTCTAGTTCAGAAACTCGGACCGGAGATCGAACAGGCTGTGGCACGAATTCAGCGCGAATGCAGCTGCACCCTCCTCGTGAAATCCGCTGTGGTAGCCGGAGCGTCTTCCGATCTCACGCCCCGGCTAAGAGAACTCCTGGGTATGCAGGGAGGAACACGATGAACAGCATTTCACGTTTCACGGATCTGGATGCGCTACGGACACGATGGGCCATCTATTGGGACACGGTCATGGTGCCCCACTACCGGCGCTACTGGATGCTCTGGGTTGCGCTGCTCGCAGGCATCGTCGGTTTCAATGCCAATTTCACGCTGGCCATCAACGTATCCGAAAGCCTTCCCGATCACGTCTATCTGGTGGTGAAGGGTGAAACGGTTCCGAAGCGGGGCGAATACGTCGCCTTTCGGTGGGCAGGCGGTGGCGGCTACCCGGCAGGGCTCAGTTTCGTAAAGCAGGTCCGTGGCCTGCCTGGCGACCGGGTCGAGATTACGGACCGGAATTTCTTCGTGAACGGCGAATTCGTCGGCCTCGCCAAGGAACGGTCGAAGAAAGGCCAACCGCTGGCACTCGGGCCGGCCGGAATCATCCCGCCGGGCCATTTCTATGCTTACGCGCCGCACAAGGATTCGCTCGATTCGCGCTACGCCATCACCGGCTGGGTATCGATGGCCAATGTGAGCGGCCGGGCAATCCCGATCTTTTAAGTTCATCGACAAGGAGCATCCAATGAACATTCGCCGTTCAGTTCTGCCGCTCGCCGCACTGCTCGTGCTTTCCAGCCAGGCAGGCGCCGCCGACAACGCCGCCATCCAGGAATGGGCACGGCAGAAAGCGGGACCGAATACGCGGCTGTTACCGGAAATCCAGCAAAAGACCGCAGACGCGCAGTCCGGTAGCGCACTGCCGATCCAGGCCGGCAACATCGTATCCGCGCAGACTCCGACTGCTGCGCCAGCTGGAGCCCCAAAGCGGGCCACGGTCTGTAATTCCAGCGGCCGGCTCGGCGACAACACCGTGTTCTATTGCGGTGCGTTCGGAAACGAGCGGATCACGGTTCAATCCCTGTCTGCCAGGGGCTGGCGCATCGTCTCGGTGTGGCCATGGCGCGATGAACTCCAGCTGCTTGCGGAAGAGCGCTAAGAGAATGGTGAAGACGGCCGTACAGATCCTGATCTGCGGTGTGCTGGTCGGACAGGCCTGCGCACAGGACGCGCTCGGCCCAACCTACCCCATACGGGAGCCCGATCTTCTGGAAGACATTCAGGCCCGCCTGAAATCTCTGGAAAGCAGCGGCCGGCTCAAGGCGCTTCAACAGGAGGCCCTCAAGCGTTCCCAGTCCAGCATCGAACGACCGGATCCGGTCAAGGGCATTGTGCGTACCGTCACGCCCGGCACTCACTACGTGGATCCGTCATGGCGTGTGCCGCGCGATATCGCCACACCCAGCGGCGAGCTGATCGCACGCGCCGGGGATATCGTCAACCCGCTCGACTATGTCCCCCTGTCGAATCACCTGTTGTTCTTCGACCAGCGTGATGCGGCCCAGGTACGCAAAGCCGCCGCCATCCTGAAGCACTACGACGGCAAGGTGAAGCCGATTCTCGTGGCCGGCGAGCCGCTCAAGCTGACACGACAGTGGAAACAGCAGGTGTATTTCGATCAGGGCGGCTATCTGGTTCGCCGCTTTGGCATTCGGCAAGTACCGGCTCTGGTTTCTCAGGACGTGGCCATGAAGCGCCTCCGGGTCGACGAATTGAAGGCCGATTGAATGAAGGAGACCCCCCGGATGAATCTTGATGGCGCGGAGCTGGATATTCTCGATTGGGCCATGCGGCATCGCCCGCACTGGGCGAAAACGGCGATCGACGCCTGGGACGAGAACCGCCTGCAGGCCCTGATGCCGTTCGTCCGCAGCCACTACTGGAGCGATCGGCATTCGGTCAATGTGTTTTCCGTAGTGGGCACGGCCCACCCCGACTATGCCGGGCTGACCTGGGAACAGTTCCTCCGGACAGGCAAACGCATGTCGGCGAATCAGGCGCTTCTGCGCTCCAACCCGGCGTATTACTTCGATACAGGGGTCAAGCATCCCTCCATGCTCTACATCTCGCTGAACGGGAAGCACTGGTACGTGAATGGGGACGGAAATCATCGTACCTGCCTCGCGCGCTTCCATTTCTCCAGACCCAACGCTCAGGGATTCGGGACCCAGACCATGGTCCACGGCGTGACAGTGGACGATTACCGGGTCGACTGGAAACTGTACGACGTGTTTCTAAAACTCAAGGAAGCGGTACGCCTTCGGAAGGAAGGCGAGGCCGTTGAAGGGTATCGCTATCACACGGGCCGCGAGGATGGCCCTGCCTGGAAGATCGATCGCTACGACCCCCAGCTCCGCTTTATCGATAGCCGGGGCCGGGAGCACCTGCTCGATCACGATGGGGCGCGTGAAAGACTGGCGCGCCTCGGTAAGCCGATCAAGGATCTTCTCCGGTGGCTGAAGTGAAGTATCCCTGGTTCGCCTTCGCTTTCATCATTCTGGCGCTAACAGGATTGATGAAGCCTGCGCACGCACTCGGCTCGTGTGAAGGGAAATTCTTCAATCCCATTACCGATGTCTGCTGGTCGTGCATCTTTCCCATGACGATCGGCGGGGTGTCGGTGATGAGCTTCGATCAGGAAGACTTCGACAGCGGTGTAGACAATCCCCTCTGCGCCTGCTCGAACCCACCCAAGATCGGCCTGGCTATCAGCTTCTGGGAGCCTGCACGCATCGTAGAAGCTGTCCGGACGCCCTACTGCTTTCCCTCTTTGGGCGGCATCAAGATCGATCCCGGTATCTCGGCACCGGCACACGTGCAGAAGCGCGGCGGCAAGAGCTTCTACCAAGCGCACTTCTACATGAGCCCCCTGCTCTTCTGGCTGGAAGTCATCATGGACAACCCCTGCCTCGAACAGGGCGTGTTTGACCTGGCATATTTCACGGAACTGGATCCGCTGTGGGCGGATTCCGAATTGAGCTTCATCCTGAACCCGGACGCGGTTCTGTTCGCGAATCCGCTGGCCCAGGCCGCTTGTTCGGCGGATTGCGTGGCGGCGACTTCAGGCTTTCCCCTAAACGAACTGTTCTGGTGTGCCGGCTGCCAGGGGGCGATGTATCCGCTCGACGGATGGGTCGGTAACCACGTCGGCGGGGTGCAGGCCTCGACGCTGATCGCGCAGCGTCTGACAAACAAGATGCATCGCGAAATGCTGATATGGGGTGCGCACGGCAAATCGGGACAGTGCGGCTACTACCCGATCCCCCTCATGGACAAGCGCGCGTACAAAACGCAGATGGTGTACCCGATCCCGAATACCAAGAAGGAAGACGGCCGTTGCTGTTCGACGATGGGTAGAACGACCGTCATTTCCGGCGCCGGCAAGGAGTTCCCATACAAGGGCGAGGACTTCGCTTACATGCTCTTCCGCAAACGCGACTGCTGCCAGGGGGCCGTGGGGTTCTGACATGCTGAAAATCTTCTCCATTGCTTCGTCAATACTGTTCTGGAGCCTTGTTCAGCCTGCCCAGGCGACATCTCCCGTCCCTTCCCTGCCGGATATCCGGGGCAACGGGATGGACGAAGCCACCCGGGGCCGCTCCGGCCAGGCTCTGGACGCAGCTGCCGCCAAAGCCCGCAACGGTGCTGTTCGTGCGCTTCCCAATATCCGCGTCCCGTCCTCGGGCGTCGATATCGGGCAGATCGCAGCCCGATATGGGCAGGCCAAGGGGGCAGTTGACGAACGTCTGATCGTCTTCGCTACTCTGGCCATGCCGAAGGAGGCTCTGCTCCGGCTGGCCCGCCAGGCAGCTCAGGCGCGTGCCGTGTTGGTGTTCCGTGGCGTCGACGGCGGGCTTGCGGGAGGCAACTGGTCTCGCGCGGTCGAGGCCTTCGAGCCGCTTGCCAAAACCGGGGCCTCGATCCAGATCCATCCCGATCTCTTCAAGAGCTACCACGTGTCTGTAGCCCCTACTTTCACCCTATCCTCCGGCAGCTCGAAGGATAGTTGTGTGAGCGACAGGACAGTCTGCGGCAACACATTGCGCAGTGAAGGCGACGTAACACTCGACTACGTCCTGGAACGCTGGGCGGCCGGCTCCGGCGAATTGGCAGACGAAGCGCGCGCTCGGCTGGCGCTGATGGGACGAGCTCCATGAAGTGGAGCTTTCTGTGCTTGTCGCTCGCCATGGTCTTTCAGTCCCAGGCGCAAGCAGATATGACACCGTCCGGTGCGTTCTCGGACGGGCAGGCCTTCGGCAACGCCAACGTGGGCACGGCGAAGGCAAAAATCAATTCGACGGGAGCGAGTACAGACGTACCGAATTACACCGCTTCAGACCCGGCGTCCGGCTATTACATGGGCGGGACGGGCAGCCTCAATGCGCCTGCCTCGACGGACGTGCTGGGCTGCACGTCTACACCGGGCACTGCGGATCCGGACGCGCATACGCACGGCAAATGCGAGAGCGTGCGCATGCTGATGGACGATCCAGGCAAGAAGAACGTGATGTTCCCCCTGAATCCGAAGACGGACCCCATCGCAGTCAAGCGCGATCTGGTCGCGGGGGATGCGGAAACCTACCTGGGCTCGCTGATCGTATCGGGTGCCTATGCCGGTTGCGCAACGAAGACGGTTCAGGATCCGGACACCTATCAAACCGAGACCTGCAATCAGTATCTGACCGCTGGCGAGGAGACTTGTGTTGAAACCCTGAACATCATCGTTCAGATGAACGAGGTGTGCGTTCCGGGAACATACGAGAATCCATTCACGTTCACGACTCACGATCGAGGGGGAGAAACTTGGACCACCTCCTCGTTATGCGCGGGGGGCGGCATTCGGGTGCAATGTTCTTCCGGTGGCAGCCAGACAAAGTCGTTCACCATCCCATTGAACGATCCGGCCGCAACGCCGGTGATGGGTACGACCTGCTACCCCCATACAAGATACCCCCAGTTGTTCAGGCGCTTCTATTACCAGAACCTGGTGTGCGATTCCACAGCCAATTCCTGCACCGTGCAGATGTTCGACGTACCGGATTGGGCACCCTACCTCTATTCCTGCCCACCAGGACAGATCCAGGGGCTGTATGGATACCCCGACGGTAACTGCTACGACTATGACGGGAATAATCTGGGTGCTGCGACTCTGCTAGGGCCCAATATCGAGCACACGTGGACACAGACATTCAGAATCAACAGCAGCGAACCCACATTCATTGATAGCTGGGACGATCAGTGTACGGCACTGGAAGCGAGGCTGCCATGACAACCACGTGGCGCTGGTCAGTTGCCTTCCTTCCCTTCATGGCTTGGCTTCTGATTGGTGGGCTGTCTCATGCTTATGCAGGGGACGGAACCTGTAGCAAGCTCTCCCGAATCTGTGTCGAAGGCCCGGAAACCCGCACGATCAGTGGTTATCCCGTCACGCGGAGTTGCTGGAAATACGAGAGCAAGTACGACTGCATCTCGCAGAACTACGTCGATGACTGCACTGACCTGATCGATCAGGGCTGTGCGCAGATCGGATCGACATGCGTCGATTACGTCGACGACAACCCTTCGAAGTGCTCGCTCTACGAACAGACCTACCAGTGCAGGATCGCGTCAGGAGCCACCCGGACGATCACCGATTGCGGCGGACAGACCTACTGCGTGGACGGGACCTGCTTCGATGCCGGTTACACGCCAGATGGCGATTTCGCAATGGCTGTCACCGGCATCGAGGCCCTTCGCGAAGCCGGCAATTACATGGATCCGGATACCCTGACCCTATTCAACGGCCACGCCAGCGACTGTCGAGTCACCCTGGGAATATTCTCGTGCTGCAAGAACAATACCCAAGGCAGCAATCAGGCCAACAGCAACATGATGACAGACCTTGGGATCAGCGCGGTCAAGAGCTTTGCCTCGGAATCCGTTTCCTATCTTGGCTCCAGGTATGTATACGACTCCCTGTTTCAGTCGGATGCTCCGAATATACTGGTCAACGGTTTCGCCAGCCTGATCGGCGACGGCGGCTCCGTTGCGGACATGACCTTTACGCCTTCGATCGGATATTTCGGTCTGTCCGTAAGCTATGGCGGGGCGACCGCTGGAATGGCCTGGTCGAGCCAACTCGGCTCCTCAGGCTTCTATGTGGGTTTCGACCCCACTTCTTTCGCGATCTCGATTGCCATCTATGTCATCACCGAGCTGATCTCCTGCGATCAGGACGAGCAGATCCTTGGTATGAAACGAGGTCAGAATCTGTGTGTGCATGTCGGCACCTACTGTTCCAAGAAAGTCCTCGGCGTATGCGTACAGAAGAAGCAAGGCCACTGCTGCTTCAACTCGCGTATCGCACGCCTGATCGCTTCGAGCGGACGCGCGCAGCTCGGTAAGTCCTGGGGCAACCCAAAGAATCCCGATTGCGGCGGCTTGACGCCAGCCGAGCTGCAGATGGTCGATTTCAGCCAGATCAATTTTACGGAGGTGGTGGGCGATATCGTGGCGGGTGTTAAAACATCGACCCCGGCAGTCACACGCGCCACGGACAAGATCAACAACTATTTCACGACACCATGACCGATATTTCCTTCCTTTGCCGCCGTCTGGCGGCTTCCGTTCTCGGTACCGCGTTGATATCCCTGCAATTGGGCATGGGTACCGCCTTCGCAAACACCGACCCCGCCGATCTGCGGATGACCGAATCCGGGACCGTTCTTCTACCCGATGGTTTCAGGAATGCCGCCTGGATCGACGTCTATTCCGGCGCTCACCGTCTGCCGGTCGCTTCTGACAGGCTCGCGGCTGCCTTGTCGGGTCACGGGTTCGCGTTTTCCGGTGCAGAAGCCGAGAGCGCTGCGACCGTAACGATCAATGGCTACGTCCGGCTTTACAACGAGGGGCGCAAGTACGACACCGGCAAACTTTTCCTGGGTGAAGTGATCGAGACCGAGGCGCATGCCCTCGATGGAATCAGGCACGGACGGCCCGGCCGATCTGCTCTCGACTACGACGCCGGCGTGGCGCAGCAGGGCGGCCGGCTGCTCAGTCAGGCCGGCGTGCCCGGCGGCGCGCTGGCCGGTGCCGCTTTCGCCATTGTGACAGACTGGCTGGTCGATAAATCCGGCATTCGTGCGGCAGTCAACGAAGCCGCTGACGAGGCGGCGGTCAAATCCGCCAAACCACGCTCGCCGAATTTCAGGCGTTCATTGTGGTTCTGCGACGCGGACTGCAAGCGGACAACTCATGAAGCCGAGGTCTCGGTCAGCGTCTGGCAAGGAAAGACCCAGCTCGCGTACTACACCGTCCAGCTCTCGAAAACTCTCCCCGACATCGATGAGGCGAGCGTTCAGCCCATGATCGAGGCCGCGCTCGGCCGTGCGCTCGAACGAATCCTGGAGGCCTCACGATGAACCGGAGCCGCATTCACAACATGCTCGCATTCTGCATCCTGGCCATGACGACACAAACAGGTATAGCCGCGTCCAATTCAATTCCCGAGGTCAGCCAGGTGCGCGGTCTGCTGCTCTCAGCGATCGAATCGAAATCCGGCACGGCCGACGCCTGGCTGGTCGGGCCGATGGCCCAGAAACTACGCGCAGAGACACAGGCACCGGATGGTACGAAGGTTCGGGCCACCGTATCCACCGTCGCAGAGATACGGCCCGGCTGCAAACGGCTGCGGCTGATCCTGGCCATGCCTTCACACAAGATGCTCACCCGGAACGGCACACACGAGGCTTTCCAGATGGCCTATGAGCTGAATTTATGCCGGGACGGACAACCGCCGCAGGTTTCATCGGTCGGGCTTGAGAAGACACCATGAATGTTCGGGTACTAACTGCTTGCGTGGCGATTATTGTCGTCTGGTCGACGGCTGGCGCCGCTCCGACTCCCGCCGGCGGCGGTTGGTGGGACGATACACCGTGGCAGAACCCGGAACGCGGCTTCAACTGGTATCCCCCGGATGCACCGCCCAAGAAATCGGCCAAGAAACCCGAAGAAAAGCCACGTGACATCAAGGATATGAAGACCATGCCTGAGCTGCAGGCTGAGCTTGCCAGGCTGAAGGATCTCGCAGTCATGCAACCGACACGGGACAACGTCCGGAATTATCTGGAGGCCCAGACCTACGTGATGGACAAGAGCGCGCTCTTCGCCGACGTCGCGCGTCGCGTGGTCTGGGCGACGCCTTCCGTGGACTATAACAACCGCTCGCCCACGGCCACCTTCGCCCAGCTCGCCCGGAAAGACCAGCGCAGCGACGATCAGGCCCGGACTCTGGCCGAGCTGTCCCGGGACTACGGATTAATGTTCTTTTTCCGGTCCGATTGTCCCTACTGTCACCAACAGGCACCGGTTCTCAAGCTGCTCGAACAGCAATACGGCATGCCGGTCCTCGGGGTCAGCCTGGACGGCGGGGTTCTCCCGCAATTCCCGGACGCTCGGCGTGACAACGGCGTTTCCATGATCGTCAGCCAGGGTCAAGGCATTACGGCCGTCCCTGCCCTGTTTCTGGTACACCGCGCATCGCGCCAGGCTGTGCCTGTCGGTACCGGCGCGCTGGCAATCGACGAAATCGTTGAGCGCATTCGAGTGCTGACCCGCACCCAGCCGGGTCAGGAATTCTGATTGAGGTAACAGCCATGACACCCAGACTGAAATCCTTGAGCGTTTCGCTCGCTGTCGCGGCAGGCCTCGCCCTGCCGTCGACCGCATCGAACGCCGCGTCCGACTGGATGAACGACTATTTCAACTCGGCCGGCGCGGGCCTCAACGTCACGCCATCGGCCGTATACGAATCCCAGAGCCAGACCACGATGTCCCTCGGCGGTTTCGCATACCGCGCACCGCAACGTGCCACGCAGTTTTTCAGCTTCTCGCCGCCCGGCTACAAGGCCGGCTGCGGCGGGATCGATGCCTGGCTGGGGGCTTACGGCTTCGTCAACATGGACCAGTTCGTCGCGGCGCTGCGGAATATCGGACAGAACGCCATCGGGTACTTCTTCCAGCTTGCGCTCAAGACGATGGCCCCGGAGATCGACGGTCTGCTGACGGACCTCTCCAAGACGATGAACGGGCTGAACCAGTTCCAGATCAGCAGTTGCCAGGCAATCAAGCAGTTCGTGGGAACAACCCCGGACACACGGAATATGGACATGGAGCAACGCGCGCAGGTTTTCGGCTCCGCGCTCACGGGTTCCTATGGATCGTTCTTCAATGCCCAGAACGACACGCAAACCGACCCTGCCAAGATGCAGGCTGCCTATGCCGCGGGCTGCGCGGTGAATGCCTCGATCTGCCAGGATTCAAGCGGCAAGCCTATCCTCAAGAACAACTTCAACCTGGTCTTCGATGCCCTTGATCGCGCGGGGGGGTATTCGCAAGAGGAGATCGAGCTTTACATCTCCCTGTTTGGTACGGTGACTTTCCTTCAGAACACGAGCGACCTGTCCAGCGGATTCACGACGGAGTATTTCAAGCCCACGATCACCTGGGAGGATTTCCTGGGCCCGCTCACGGGTACCCACACGATGAAGATCAGGGAATGTCCGTCAGGCTCGGACTGCCTGCCCTACGCATCGGCGAACGATGAAGGCACGCCCAGAACGACGACCGGCATGACGGCGATCGTCTACGACCAGCTGCACAAACTAAAAGACGCGATCGTCAACCGGACCGCTCTGACCGACCCCAAGGCGTTGCAGATCATCGCCATGACCAGCACGCCGATCTACCAGATGATCGCCCAGGCGGTTCACTCCGGCCGGGGATCGACGATCGTCGCCGATCGCATCATCGACGGCTTTTCCGAGGTCATTGCGACCGAGATTGCCTTCCGCCAGATGCAGGACATCAGCCGTGAGGTCGAGGATGCCCTGAACAAGACGAAAGCCGTCTCGGTCAAAGCCGATGTCCGGGCAATTGAGGATTTCCACCAAAGCCTGATCGGTGCCCGAAACGTGGCCATCCAGATGTACGCCCTCAAGCAGGAAGACGCCGGCCGGAAAATGCAGAACATCACGATGATGCTGGATTTCCAGCGGCAGATGTACACCAGCCTCGGACCGCGGCTGACCTCCAACGTCGAGTTCGGCAAGGCGATGTAAATGGACACCATCTACGCCTTCTGGGACGCCGCCCAGATCAAGTACGTTCTGGATTCCGTGGCGATCATGACCTCAATGAGCGATTATCTGGGGCTCATGAAGGTGTTTGCGATCTTCGGGCTGTTTGTTGCGGTCACGATGACCTTCGTGAAAGCGCGAGGCGAGGAAGCCGCGATCTACATGCTGATGCTGGCAATCTGGTATGGCGGCCTCTTCCTTCCGAAAAAGGACGTTGTCATTCAGGACGTTGCGGGTGGATCCGGCACCTACACGGTAGCCAATGTTCCGCTCGGCCTGGCGGTGTTCGCCAGTGCGGAGAGCCACATCGGCTACTGGCTGACGCGAGTCAGCGAGACGGTGTTCGCGCTGCCCAACGACATCTCTTTCCAGAAAACCGGCTTCATGTTCGGCGCACGGGCGATTAGAGACCGAATGAACGTCCGCTTCTACGATCCTAACCTGGTCAGCTCGCTGACCAATCTGACCAAGGACTGCATCTACCCCGAGCTGAACAACAACGCCGCCTTCTTCAATCAGATCATGCAGTCGGGCGATATCTGGGCCGATGTCGGTCCCCAGATGAATCCTGGGCTGCTGGTGCAGGTCTATGACAGCGCCGCGGGCCAGTACAAGGTCGTAGGCTGCGATCAAGCCTGGTCGTACATCGACACCCAGATCAACCCGCACGTATCGAATGACATCCTTCCACGGCTTGGCCGGATGCTGAATCCGACCGAGACTTCCTCTTCAGCCGCCTCCGCCCTCGTCGCGGCCCAGCTTCCGGTGGCTGACAATTTCATCTTTGGGGTCAGCCAATCTGCGCAGGACAGTATCAAGCAGGCAGCGATGATCAACCTGCTGTCCGATTCGACGGTTTTTGTACCGCAGATGATCGGGGACACGACGTCGGCCCAGGTGGCCCTGTCGACCGCCATGGCCACGTCGGCCGCCAACAGCAGTTATCGGACGATGGCCAAGGTGGCCGAGTCCTCGATGCCGCTCATCCGGAATGCCATCCATATCGTCATCCTGGCGCTCTTCCCGATCGTGATGCTGCTGATCATTGCCGCCGGCTCAAAAGGCGGGCTGGTGCTCAAGACGTATCTGATGGCTCTACTGTGGATCAATCTGTGGGCCCCCATCTACGCGGCGCTGAACTTCTTCACGAGCTGGTATGCCACGCTTGGTGCAAACGCGGCCGTAGGTAGCATGAACTACCTGTCCTATGCCAGCCACCAGGCTCTCAACCATTCGATGATCTCCGATCAGGGCGTTGCGGGGATCCTGACGCTCTCCGTACCCGTCATCGCCTACATGCTGACGAACGTCAGTGCGGCGTCGTTCACCAGTGTCATCTCGGGCGTCATGGCACCGGCAAACGCTTCGGCCCAGTCGGCCGGTAGCCAGGTCGGCATGGGCAATTCGTCCGTGGGGAACACGCAATGGGGCAATGTGACGATGGGGAACTGGAGCTGGGACAACAAATCCGGCAACCAGTGGAATACAGCACCCAGCATGACCTCCGGTGCGCCGGTCAGCCGCCGTGTGGAAAACGACGGCGCGTTCATTTCCACGTTCGGTAACGGTAACGCCGTATTGGATCGTTCGGGAACCGTGTCGGATCTGGGCGTGGTCTCCGGCGTGGCCAGCACGGCCGTCGCAAGCCAGGCGCAGGCGCTCTCGCGGACCAGCTACCAGCGCGCCAGCGAGGCCTCGGCCGCGCGAGCGGAGTCGCTTGCGGCTGCTTATGACCAGGCGCGCTCCTTCCTGCGTGCGGCCGGCTCGTCGACCAGTGTGGGCGCGGATGCCGGCGTCAACAACATATCGAACTTTGCGCGGTCTTACGAGGACGCCATGAATACCGCTGCGAAATGGGATGCGGGCATCAAGCTGACCGATTCACAGAGATTCCAGATAGTTTCTGCAGCGTCGTTTGGGGCAGGTATTCCGGGCGTTATTGGCGCGCAATTAAAAGCTTCAGGCATATCCGATAGTCAAATACAAGCTACTTACGATTCAGCGCGGCAGTACGCGGAATCCTCCGGCTTCAAAGATCAGCTCAGCCAAGCCCAGGGCTTCAGCAATACGCTGGCAACTAGTACCGGCAGCGAATCCAGCCGCCGTGCCGCGAGCGAGATCCGGGCAAGCCTGTCCGATGCCGAGCGGGCCGAGCAGACGCAGCGGGTGGCGCTGTCTCAGGCAGAGTCCTACGACAGGGTGGCAAGCGAGGTGCAGTCCGGCGAAGGGCGCGCTCAGGCAAACCTGGCCAACTACGTCACCGCCCAGCTCGGCGGTGCGGCGAGGGCGAATGCCGCCCTGGGCGCACGCGATACGGCCGGCCAACTCGAACTGGTCAATGGCATGGTCCGCGACTGGGTCAAAGACCAGGCCGGGCTGATGAAACAGGGCGACAGTAGTGCGAATGCAGGCCTGGAGCCGGCCGCGAAGCTCTCGGTGCCCTCATCCGATGCCGCTCCGGATGACTTTTATTCGGGTGCGGCCACCGACGTCGGCGAGGCCTACATGGCGGACAAGGCCCGCGTACCTGGCAGTCCCCTTTCCGGGCCTGCCATTGAACTGGATCGGGATGGCGACGGCGGACAGCCCGGGCAGACCGTCACACCGGCCATCGTCGAGCGCGCTGCCGCCGCCGGCGCGAAATCGGCAGGAACGGGGCTCGACGATGGGCGCGGAGCGGCTGATTCAGGCCGGAAGAACGTTGCGGGCGACGTTCAGGAGGAGACGGAGAATCCCAACATCATTATCCGTGCCGGGGCAAACGCGTTCGCTGGGGGCAAGCCGCAGGATGGGAATCCCGCGGCTGAGAAGAAGAATACGGGAGGGGCTTCCGGAGAGTGGTGATCAGCGATGATCGTCATATCCGTAATAATTGATGCTGTCGGGCTCAGTAGGATCCGAAGCCTGCCAGAGGCTCTCCTGCATTCGCCTATCCAGTAGGTATTCCTCAGCAGGGGTCAAAGTCTCATCCATACCCAGCGCACCGATGGTCAGCATGCCGCCGATGATACCGAACATCCAGGCCAGGTCGTTCCCCATCGCGGCCAGAATGACCGCGGGGATCACGAACAGCATGGCAATGCTGAAAATGTATTTTCTGTAAGGCGACATTTTGTTCTCCAGACGGTACGTGCCGCTATTAGAAACGGAACTCACACACTCGATTTTATTGGCGTGTCCCTACATTTTATTGCGTGGCACCTCGCGTGACAGCGCAATGAAGACTTGGTTAAAAATCACTTCAGGGGACTCGACCACTCTATGAGCGACATCGACTACGTACAGAACCTTTGGAGTTTTGCCGTCAGAGAACCAGTGCTCGGTTTCACCGCTAGCGTAAAATTTGTCCCCTATAGACATACTGTTGAATGGCATTGAGCTATCAATATTGAGCACTCTATCGTTGAGCAACGAGTCAATGCTGACCTGCAAGTTGTAATCGACGGACTTAGTTTGGCTCATTCTTTGATATGAATGTTGTTAGCGATCTGCAGCAACTACGGCGCTTACTTACCGATTTGCTTTTTGAGTAAAGCCACGGTTGGCTCTCCCCAGTCACGTGGGTGTTCGATATTCACAAGACCACCACTACCAATATGTTGCGCCAACTCTGCAAGTGAATCGGCGTGCCGATCAGGCCAATGGTTTGCAATCGCAAGCCCTCTCACTTTCTCGTAAGTGAGCGACTCACCTTCATCGCGAAGTGCAATAAAAAGTTCTTGGGCTCTCGATTTGTCAAGTGGATGAGCCAATCCTGTTGAGAGATTAACAATATTGCTTAACTTCTCGATAGACAATTTTAGCAGTTCAGACATAACTATCTACCCGAGTTTTCTTCATTAACGCTCGCCTGCATCGATGATGCAAAAGGCCACTGGTCATCATAGTGCCCATGCAAGCAGCAGCATTGCCCAACCGCCAAGCACCACGAAGGGCAAATTGCGGCCGAACCAGTTGAGGAAAACTCCCTCGATTTCCATCGTGCCCCCATAGGGGAGCTTGACGGTCTGCCTGTTCGTGAAGAATAGGCCGCGAGCCAGCTTGCGGGCGATTGAATCCACAGCCATGTCGTATCTCCGCAAAGTGATCAGGGCTCCCAGGGATCAACAACTTCGATCCCGCATTCCTCAAAATCTTTGACATTCCTCGTTGCAAGGATAGCGCCACGTGAGCGGGCTATCCCGGCAATCATCGCATCGAACTGGCTAATAGGCTTGCCCGTGTATCTGCGGGCCGCTCCGATCTCTGCATAGGCATCAGCCGCGTCGACATCGAAGCTCAGCACCTGTCCTGCAAACTCATCCTTGAAGATCGCAATCGCTGCATCTTCGAGCCCCGCTTTCCGTCGGCCCTCGGGAAGCAAACGGATGCCGTACAGAATCTCGGCGCGCACGATTGCCGAGGTGAATAGCGACGCCCGAGGCTGTTTTGAAATCCAGTCCAATACCATCTGCGACGGCGACGGCCTCAACAATTCGGACAATACGTTGGTATCGAGCAGGATCATTGCTCGAAATCTACAGGTTCGCGCATTGCTTCTCGTTCGGGCAGCGCCAGCTCGATGCCGCCCAAAGACATGACACGCGCACGAATTGCGTCTACCAGGCTTTTCCCGGAAGCAGGCTCAGTGGAAAGTGCGATTTTCAGGATATCCCGTGCTTCATCTTCCATCGACCGGCCGTGGGCCGCTGCCTGGATACGTAGCCGGGTCTTCAGATTATCGTCGAGATTGCGGATTGTCATACTTGCCATGATCTAACCCTGACACGATATTAATCAATGATTTCATATTAATCGATGATGGCATTCTGTCAAATATCAGCGGACTACTCGAGACCACCAGGCATGGGCGCGGCTTCTTGATCTCGCTGCTCACGGTCGGGGCGAGATTCACGAGCCATATCCCGCCACGCTTCACCACACCAGTTCCGCGTCGACCTCGTTGCCGAACTCGCCCATGGCCAATTCATCGCCGCCGGCGGCCGCAACTTTCTGTGCAGCTTCCGCCCATCCAGAGCGGGCTGGGAGCGCTGGCTTACGCAGGACGATGGCACCGTTCTCAACGGTCATTTCCGCATCGGCGGCGTCTTCAAGCCCAGCTTGCTGCAGAATCGATTTGGGCAGGACAACACCTTTTCTGCTGCCGATCGCCCGGATGGTTACATGCATCGCTTTCATAGAGGAAGCAACGTTATTCCGTGCCGTTGTGGCTGTCAGATCCCGAGACACTTCTGCGAACCACTTCATCATCCACCATACTGTCCGCCCACCGCCGGACAGTCTGCTGGTCAATAATTCTGCCGGCGTCGGCGTCGGCGTCGGCGTCGGCGTCGGCCAAGGCTTCATGCGTCAGCCGATCACGCTCTGCTTCCAGTTCCATCGCGTCATCCGGATCTTCGAGGCTGATGATGCACGCCTCGGGAAGGACTTCTCCTCGATCGGCGATCCTGGCCAATTGACGGCCTCGCTCGAAAAAGCCGTCCTCAGTTCCCGTCTTGATGGTGAACTTGTTCACTTGCAATCATCCCAGGTTGTCTCATACCGCTGGAACTCAATTTTAGACAGTCATCCAGACTGTGCCGGTTTCCCGCTCTACCTGCACCCGGCCATCAACGATCCGGTAGTTGAGGTAGCACGCCATCTGAGGACCTGACAGCACAGCCGGATTCAGAATGCCGAACACATCGCCCTCACAACGCGCCGACCTGGATGCAAGCCCCGGGAATCCCTCCTTATGCAGGCGCTGCCCGGCCTGCTGGGTGAGTCCGTAATCCGCCAAATGAACAAGCGCCGGCAACCTGTCGATTTCCGGCCGGAAATCCACCAGAGCCGCGTCACAACGCACCAGGTAGACCTTGCGCTCCATGCGAACACCTTCCCGGTCGAAGCCCGCGTCGGCCAATAAACCCTGCCTCCAGTGCCAGACTGTTTCGAAGACGGTGGTCTCGACCTGGTCGGCACCGTACCAGATGCCGAACGACCCGTCAGAGAAACGGCTGCGTGACCAGTTGGGCGGTTGGAAGGGATAGGCGACGGCCTCGATCCAGTCCGCGGCCTCGAAAGGCCGGTCTATCACAGGCACCTTGGACTGATAGGGCCAGGGTTTCGTGGCCAGCTCGTGCTGGATGGCCACTTCCTGATCTCGCGGATCCGTACTCAGGTCATCGAACAAATCCTGGGAATGCCGGATCGAAACGATGTTCCTGGCTAGATTCTGATGAACATCCGTAAGCCTAAGCGACTCGAAGAGCAGGCTTACGGTCATCAGACTCCTCGCCTCAAGTCCAGATAAGCCCGGACATGCAGGAGACCGGAGAACCCCCACTCCCCGATGGTCTCGACTGGCGTTTTGCCATCGAAGGCCCGGTTGCGGGTCGTCATCCAGGCATACGCCAGGTCGCGGTCATGAGGAAACAGCAACCGCAGGTTCTTGTGGATTGCCAGCAGATGCCCGACCCGCTCCAGAAGATCGCGGGAGTTCGCAAGCGGCTCGCCTTTACGGTAGCGAGCCAGAGCCGCGCGATTACTGACGGACAGGCCCAGAAGCGAAGCCCTGTCTTCAGGAGACAATCCCCAATGATCGAACAACTGCATGACCATCCTGGCCAGCCTGCCCCGATCATCCTGTTGATCCGGTGCGGCATGCGCCGCCAAACTCGCGCTCATAACCACCTCGCTATCTTCATCGACAATATAATAGCAACAAATGGAGTTGCTTATGTTACAGATAGCCGATTTTTGGTGTTATGCAACAGGTCGCGTGCTTTCTTCCCGGCATTACTGGCTAGCGGTCTGATCACTCCTGACCCGCCTGCGCCTGTTCAAGCCGGGCCTTGACCTCGCGCTTGCCCATTTTCCGGACGGCCGCGATGCTGGCCATCTGTTCGGACCTTGGGCGCGTTTTGTCTGCTTCCCAGAGGTAAATGGTCTGGCCGGAAACACCGATGAGCAAGCCCATTTCCCGTGCCGACAGACCTAGCCGCGTCCGTTGGGCGAGTATGCCTTGCGGTTTGAATCGCGGCTTCGCAACAGAGGGCTCATCGGCTGCAGAAGCTGTCTGCTTACGCCCGGTCTTTTCCAGGCTGGCCACCTGCTTTTCCAGGGCCTCGATGCGCCTCTTCAATGCGGCGATATCGGAACGATAGCGGTTTGATGCCTTCTTGAGGCTTTCGGTTTCGCCACGGAGCTGCTTGCGGACCAGCCGGGCGATTTCTTCTTTCAGCGCGGTTGCGATGTTCGACAATTAAATTTCCTCAGAACGGGGTAACGGATAAAAAAGTCAATGGAACGTATCGTGTGGACGCCGACGACGCCACGCGGCTTTGTTACGCTGATTCGGTGGGCCTCAGGACTATGTATTTCTTGGCGCAAACATGATGATCGACATGCCGGCAAGGGCCACCAAGGAACCCACGAGATCCCAAGTGCCGGGCTTTATGCCATCGACTATCCAAAGCCAAAGGATAGCAACGAAAATGTAGACGCCGCCGTAGGCCGCATAAACACGACCGGCGGCTGTTGGATGTAGCGACAAGAGCCAGGCGAACGCTGCAAGGCTGAACGCAGCGGGAATGAGGAGCCACGGGCTTTTGCCCTGCGTCAGCCAGAGGTAAGGAAGGTAACACCCGACTATTTCAGCCACTGCCGTTATGAGGAAAAGCAGGATGGTTTTGATTTCAAGCATAGCGATTCGCGACCACCTTCAGAAATGCACAAGCAATGGGGATATCAAGGGCATACGCTGTTTCATTCACCTTCCTGAACCTTCGTCCCCGGCGATTTGACCCTGGGTGCCCTTGGATGCGCCTGATCGTAGACCTTGGCCAGATGCTGCCAGTCAAGGTGTGTATAAACCTGGGTTGTCGAGATGTTTGCGTGTCCAAGCAATTCCTGGACGGCCCGGAGATCGCCTGAAGATTGCAACAGATGCGTGGCAAAAGCATGCCTGAGCAAGTGCGGGTGAACCGGCTGCCCGAGCCTCGATTTATCCGCCCACTGGTCTAGCCGCTTCTGGACGCTTCTCTGTCCCAGGCGATCGCCATTGCGACTTAGGAAGAGTGCTTTTTCCTGTTTACGGTTGAGTGAGTCCCGCCAGGGTAGCCAGGCCTCGATCGCGCGCACTGCGCATTTGCCGATCGGCACAATACGCGTCTTGCTGCCTTTGCCGGTAACGCGCGCCTCCCCTGCCTTGAGGTCGACGTCGAGCAGGTTCAATCCCGTCAGTTCGCTGAGACGCAGCCCGGCCGAATACAGCAGCTCGAACATGGCGCGGTCGCGCGCAAGGATGGCATCCTCCTCGATGACGTCTGGTGCGGCCCGGCTGTCGAGCAGTTGAGCACAGGCGTCAGGGGTCAAAGTACTGGGAAGCTTACGCCGCAGCTTAGGGCCCTTGAAGCCGGCACACGGATTGTTCGGATAACCCAGCCGATGGATGGCGAAGGTGTAGAACCCCCTCCAGCTCGAAAGGTGCCTGGCCACGCTGGCCGCGGACAGGCCACGCTTGCGGATCTGGATGACGGCCTGGCGGATGGTTTCGGCTCCTGCATCGCGCGCCAGGACATCCGCCTCGAAAAAGAAGCGCAGCAACGCGTCGAGATCATGCCGATAACTCTGAGATGTATTGGGGGACAACCTTCGCTCGACATCGAGGTATTGAAGGTAGGCCACCGTGTCTCGATAACACCCGGTTTCGCGGAAAGGTTCCGATGCCAGTTCGCTCGAATCAGGTCTCATAGTCTCAAGGTCTCAGTACTGCAGTGAGCCAGCGGGCATCGCCCACTGGCTCACATTGTGCCCCCTTTCTGCCTTCTTTTGCGATAGCAGAAAGGAAAGCAGTTACCTGCGTAGAGAACCCTGTTTTAACTACCTGAACGGTCTGCGTATGCAATTCGCAAACTGCATACGCACCCTGTCACGACTTCGATGCCGACTCGATCTGCTCCGCAACCAGGAGGGGGTCGTCTCAGAAAACGGAAAATAAAGCACGTTAAGCTGGTTGCAGCGGCCGTAGCGGCCTGAACTTGCCCGCGCCGATCTTGGCGTTGCTGCGCCAGAGGTAATCGCCAGTCAGGTTGATGTGCTCCCAACCCAGCGGCGACAGATACTGCAATAGAGAGTCATCAACGGACTTGCCGTGGCCACGCAGGGCATTCGCGGCCCGTTCCAGATAAACCGTGTTCCACAGCACGATGGCTGCCGTCACCAGGTTGAGGCCGCTGGCCCGGTAGCGCTGCTGCTCGAAGCTGCGGTCACGGATTTCGCCCAGGCGGTTGAAGAACACGGCGCGAGCCAGCGCGTTGCGCGCCTCGCCTTTGTTCAGCCCGGCATGCACGCGGCGACGCAGCTCGACGCTTTGCAGCCAGTCCAGGATGAACAGCGTGCGCTCGATGCGGCCCAGCTCACGCAGAGCCACGGCCAGGCCGTTCTGGCGCGGGTAGCTGCCGAGTTTCCGCAGCATCAATGAGGCGGTCACCGTGCCCTGCTTGATCGAGGTGGCCAGCCGCAAAATTTCGTCCCAATGGGCGCGGACGTGCTTGATGTTGAGCGGGCCGCCGATCATGGGCTTCAGCGCGTCATAGGCGGCATCGCCCTTCGGGATGTAGAGCTTGGTGTCGCCCAGGTCGCGGATGCGCGGGGCGAAGCGGAAGCCCAAAAGGTGCATCAGGGCGAAGACGTGATCGGTGAAGCCCGCTGTGTCGGTGTAGTGCTCCTCGATGCGCAGGTCGGATTCGTGGTACAGCAGCCCGTCGAGCACGTAGGTTGAATCGCGCACGCCGACGTTCACGACCTTGGTGTGGAATGGCGCGTACTGGTCAGAAATGTGGGTGTAGAACGTCCGCCCTGGGCTGCTGCCGTATTTCGGGTTGATGTGGCCGGTGCTTTCGGCCTTGCTGCCGGTGCGGAAGTTCTGGCCGTCCGAGGATGATGTGGTGCCGTCGCCCCAGTGCTCGGCGAAGGGATGCCGGAACTGCGCGTTGACCAGCTCGGCCAGCGCCGCCCCGTAGGTTTGGTCGCGGATGTGCCAGGCTTGCAGCCAGGCCAGCTTGGCGTAGGTTGTGCCGGGGCAGGACTCTGCCATCTTGGTCAGGCCCAGGTTGATCGCGTCGGCCAGGATCGTGGTCAGCAGCAGGTTCTTGTCCTTGGCCAGGTCGCCCGATTTCAGGTGCGCGAAGTGCCGGGTGAAGCCTGTCCATTCGTCTACCTCCAGCAGCAGTTCGGTGATCTTGACGTGCGGCAGGATCATTGCTGTCTGGTCGATCAGCGCCTGCGCGGTGTCGGGCACCGCCGCATCGAGCGGCGTGATCTTCAGGCCCGACTCCGTGATGATGGCGTCCGGCAGCTCGTTGGCCAGCGCCATGCGGTTGACGGTGGCGAGCTGCGTTTCCAGCAGCGTCAGCCGGTCATGCAGGTACTGGTCGCAATCGGTGGCCACGGCCAGCGGCAATTCGCTGGCCTGCTTGAGGCTGGCGAATTTCGCGGGCGGCACCAAATAGTCCTCGAAGTCCTTGAACTGGCGCGAGCCTTGTACCCAAATGTCGCCGGAACGCAGCGCGTTCTTCATCTCCGACAGGGTACACAGTTCGTAGTAACGCCGGTCAATGCCGGTGTCGGTCATGACCAGTTTCTGCCAGCGCGGCTTGATGAAGTCGGTCGGCGCGTCCGCAGGCACCTTGCGGGCATTGTCGCTGTTCATGCCGCGCAGTACCTCGATGGCGTCGAGCACGTCCTTGGCGGCGGGCGCGGCCCGCAGCTTGAGCACGTCGAGGAATTCCGGCGCGTAGCGGCGCAGCGTGGCGTAGCTCTCGCCGATGCGGTGCAGGAAATCGAAATCCTCGGGCTGTGCGAGTTTCTGCGCCTCGGTGACGCTCTCGGCAAAGGCATCCCAGGACATGACGGCCTCGATGGCAGCGAACGGATCGCGGCCAGCTTGCTTGGCCTCGATCAGCGCCTGGCCGATGCGGCCGAACAGCCGCACCTTGGCGTTGATCGCCTTGCCGGACGCCTGGAACTGCTGCTGATGCTTGTTCTTGGCGGCGTTGAACAGCTTGCCCAGGATGCGGTCGTGCAGGTCAATGATTTCGTCGGTGACGGTGGCCATACCCTCGATGGCAAGCGCGACCAGGGTCGCGTAGCGGCGCGGCGCCTCGAACTTGGCCAGGTCGGCGGGCGTCATCTGGCCGCCCTCGCGGGCAATCTTGAGCAGCCGGTTCTGGTGAACCGACCGCTCGATGCCGGAAGGCAGGTCGAGCGCCTGCCACGCCTTGAGGCGTTCGATGTGTTCCAGCATGTGCCGCGAGTTCGGTTTGACGGGCGACTGGCGCAGCCAGGCCAGCCAGGTCGTTTTGCCGTTGTCCCGGCGCTTGAGCAGATCGTCGAGGCGGCGGCGATGCGCGTCCGATAGCGGTTCGGCCAGGGCATCGTAGATGCGCCGGTTGGCGCGGGTAATCGCTTCGGCGGTCGCTCGTTCGACGGCGTTGATGGCAGGCAGAATGACCGACTGCCGCCGCAGATGATCGACCAAGGCGCTGGCCAGCACGACGCCCTTGTCGGTTTGCATGGCCAGCTCGGTCAGCCACTGGACGGCCTGCCGGTAGTGGCTCATCGTGAAGGGCTGGAAGCCGAACACCGTTTGCAGTTCGACCAGGTGCTCGCGCCGGGTCTGTTCCCGCTGGCCATACTCGCCCCAGCGTTCGACGCCAACCTTGAGCTGGTCAGCGACCAGTTTCAGCAAAGGCGGAAACGGCGGCTCATCGACGCCAAGGATGACACCGGGAAAGCGCAGGTAGCAGAGCTGCACGGCGAAGCCCAGGCGGTTGGCCGGGCCGCGCCGCTGCCGAATGATGGACAGGTCGGTGTCGCTAAACGTGTACTGACGAATCAGTTCTTCCTTGGTATCTGGCAATGCCAGCAGGCTGTCACGCTCGGCAATGGACAGGATAGAACGGCGTGGCATGACAGCTCTTCTTTTTTCTGTGGCCGAGTAAATCCAGTTTCGCTAAAAAAGAAAGGATACGAGGTAGCCCATAAAAACCGCCATACCCAGAATCACCGTCAGAAACGCCACAATCATCGGCGTCCTGAACATCGACTTCAGCAAGATAACTTCCGTCAGACTCGCACCTGCGCTACCGATGATGAGGGCAAGTACCGCCCCGATGCCCATACCCTTCGCAAGCAAAACGGAGGCCAAAGGAATCACTGCTTCGGCGCGGATATAGAGCGGTATACCGATAACCGCGCTCAAGAGGATAGCCAAGGGGTTATCGGCTCCGGCGTGATCGGCAATCCATTCTGACGGGATGAAGCCATAAATGAACGAACCAATGAGAACGCCGAGTGCCAGATAGGGCAAGACGTCCTTGAACTGCTGCCAGGCCTCCGTGCAAGCAAGGCGTATCCCGGACGGTGCGGTGGAGACCACGGGATCGGCGGAACTGTTTTTTGTGCAGCAAGCAGCCTCGGTCGAAGGTTTTGCGGGAGTACAGCACGATTTAGCTTGCGCAGGAGATGCGATAGAAATACTCGGGGAAGGTGCACTTGCGTTGCAGCAAGCTGCTTTTGACGAAACGGGCACCGCATCCGAAGAGGAACACGTAGACGAGCACTTGCCCTTGGCCCCGGACTCCTCAATGACATAACGCTCGAATCCCCACTGGTCGAGCAGAAAGCTGGCAATGACCGAAACACCGGCTGCGATGACGGTGTATAGCATCGTCACTTTCCAGCCGAAGGTCACCCACATCAAGCCGACGATAATGGGATTGAGTAAAGGCGACACAAACAGGAACGTCAGGGTCGGCCCAAAACCAGCTCTGGCAGACAACAGCCCTCGCAACATCGGAATCGTCGAACAACTGCAAAAGGGCGTCAGCGAACCCAAGGCCGCAGCGATCGCATAGCCTTTACCTCGCCGGCCTCCAAGCATTTTCTGGATTTTCTCATCAGGAATTCGTTGCCTTAACCAACTGACGCCGGCACTGATGATCAAAAACAAAACCGAGAGTTCTAACGCCAAAAAAAGAAACATTTTTGATGCTTCAATGAGCATCACCGTCCAGTCATTCATTGTTGTTTTCCAATTTCATGCGCATTTCTAGATAGTTCGCTTTTCATCTCCTGATCGGGAACGCCGGAACAGCATTCCTCGGTCAATTACACGATCAAATTCTGCTCGACAGGAGATTGCGCGGTAATGGAAGAAGCGCCCTCGTGCGTAACCGTCACCAGTCGAGCTTGTGCAAGCGCTTTCAGGGGGGCAGGTCACGACACGGAAAAGACCGTACCCAAAGCCGCTCACCTGGTAATCACTCCACTTCGACATGACCGCAAACAGCGTTAACCTCGCATCAAGTGAGGCTCAGGCGCAGTGCCAGCGCTGCCAGGGTCGCCGCGAGTACGGGGACGGTTAGCACAATGCCCACCTTGAAGTAATACCCCCATGTGATTGTCATTCCCTTGCGCGCCAGCACATGCAGCCAAAGCAACGTCGCCAGCGAGCCGATCGGGGTGACCTTTGGCCCCAGGTCACTACCGATCACATTGGCGTAGATCATCGCGTCCTTTACCACGCCCGTTGCGCTTGTGGCATCAATGGACAGGGCGCCCACCAGTACCGTCGGCATGTTGTTCATGGCCGAGGACAGCAGCGCTGTGAGGAAGCCAGTTCCAAAGGCGGCGCCCCATACACCGCCTTGTGCGAAGTAATCCAGCAGCCTTGCGATATGCTCCGTCAGGCCTTGGTTACGCAACCCATAGACCACGAGATACATTCCCAGCGAGAAAACGACAATTTGCCAAGGCGCTTCACGGATCACCTTGCGGGTGCTGATGACATGCCCGCGCGCAGCGACGACGAGCAACAGCAGGGCGCCTGCGGCAGCCACGGCGCTAACCGGCACGCCTAGCGGCTCAAGGCCGAAGAATCCGACCAGCAGCAGGGCCAGAACCACCCAGCCGAAACGAAACGTAGCCACATCGCGAATGGCCTCATTCGGCTGTTTCAACTGATTCACGTCGTAGCGTGCGGGGATGCTGCGGCGGAAATAGATCGACAGCACGGCCAGAGAGGCAATGATGGCGACAATATTCACTGGAACCATCACCGCAGCGTAGTCATTGAACCCGATATTGAAAAAGTCGGCAGAGACGATGTTGACCAGGTTGGATACGACAAGCGGCAGGCTGGCGGCATCTGCGATGAAACCGGCTGCCATGACAAAGGCGAGCGTTCCGGCCGGAGTGAAACCCAGTGCCAACAACATGGCCATGACGATTGGCGTGAGAATCAGCGCTGCGCCATCGTTGGCAAAAAGCGCGGCGACGGCTGCACCAAGCAAGATGATCAGCGCAAACAGCAGACGTCCTTTCCCTCCGCCCCAGCGTGCGACGTGCAAGGCTGCCCATTCGAAAAAGCCAGCCTCATCGAGTAACAGGCTAATGATGATGATGGCAATGAATGCGGCTGTGGCGTTCCAGACGATCTGCCAGACGACAGGAATGTCACCGATGTGAACGACACCGGACAGTAATGCCACGACAGCGCCAAGCGTCGCACTCCAGCCAATGCCCAGCCCGCGCGGCTGCCAGATCACCAGGGCGATAGTGGCAAAAAAAATCAGTAGTGCGGCAATCATGTCAATTCCCTCTTTTCAGCGGGTTTTCGAGTTCTTTAAGAAGGCTTAAGAGGTCAATCCGGGAGATGACGCCGATCACTTTCCCATCCTCCACGACAGGAAGGGATGTCAAGTGATGATCCACCATCAGCCGGACTGCAACGGACGGATGCATGACAGGCGCGACGCTGTGCACTTCCGTGGTCATTACCTCTGCGGCAGTACGCCCCTCGGCCTTGTCGCGCTGTGTCCCCTTTGGGCCAAGAAAGGAAATCCAGGAGTTCTCCTTCCAAATCGATTCACGGGGTTCAAGCCGTTCGTCCGCTCCCCGGTGAATCAAGTCCGCGGTCACAACGCCTATCAGCCGACCCGCGCCGTCGACCACCGGTACGCCGTTGATGCGATGAGCCAGCAGCAGTCTTGCGATGTCCTCAACCGGAGTTTCAGGTTGAACGGTTACCGGATCGGGCGTCATGTAGTTCCGGATCAACGTGGTCAATCTCCTTGGTTTGGTGCTCAGATTGCTCGGTTTGCCCATCGAGCAGGAATACCGGCTCCTTGTCCGCAGGCATTTCTGCGAGTTCTTCATCGGTCAAGCGGGCGTAGACCTCGATGAGGTAGCCGGTGGGGTCGCGCAGCCACAGCTCGTGTAACGGGATGCCGCGCCAAGTCGTGCGCGGCGGTTTGACGATCTCGGCACCCACCGCCACGGCGGCGTGATAGGCAGCGAGCATTTCGGCTTTTCCGGCCACACCCAAGCCCAAGTGGTAAAGGCTGTAGGTGTCGAGTGCTTCGTCGCGATCATTGACCAGCAATACCAGGTTGAGTCGCAGATGCGGCACGATGAAGGTGCTGTACCGCGCCGTGCTGTCTTTGGGCGAGACACCCAGAAAGGCGCTGTAAAAGCGGGTGCTGCGACCCAGATCGGCGACGCGCAGACTGAGATGGAATTCCCCGGCTGCGGGGAATTCAGGGGTGACAGTAGAAGGCATCATTTGACGTTCACCTTGACAAGCGCACGCAGTCGTTCTGCGCCGATCGGTTCTTCCTTCAGAAGCGGAACAACCGCGTAACGGGCCGCGTGCTGATTGGCCACGGCGCTGATTTCGCGTAGCTCGTTGGCCGCACGCTGACGCAGTAACGGCGACTTGGCCAAAGACGCCGCCACACTTGTGTTGATGATCCAGGCCCATGGCTCGATCCCGGCACGGCGCAAGTCAGCTTGCAGGTTGGCGGCCTCCAGTACCGGCGTCGTCTCTGCCAGCGTGACGACGAGTACCTTCGTCTGCTTCGGATCCTGCAATTGCATCATCGGCGTCGTGAAGTGCACGCCGGTCTTGCCCATTTGTCGTGACACTTCGCGGTGATACGCACCCGTCGCGTCGAGCAGGAGCAAGGTGTGCCCGGTCGGGGCCGTGTCCATGACGACGAACTTTTTCCCGGCCTCGCGAATGATGCGGGAGAACGCCTGGAAGACCGCAATCTCTTCCGTGCAAGGCGAACGAAGATCCTCTTCCAACAGCGCGCGGCCTTCGGCATCGAGTTGAGCGCCCTTGGTTTCCAGCACGTGCTGGCGATAGCGCTCGGTCTCTGCATGCGGATCGATTCGGCTCACGGTCAGATTGTCGAGTGAGGAATCCAGGGTATCGGTCAAGTGGGCAGCAGGATCGGAGGTCGTCAGATGCACCGGTAAGCCTCGATGTGCCAGTTCGACCGCGATGGCGGCCGCCAGGGTTGTCTTGCCTACACCACCCTTGCCCATCAACATGACCAGCCCGTGTCCATCCGCCGCGATGCCGTCGATCAGCTCGGCCACGCTGGGCTCGTCGAGTTCGATCGGGGAATCAACCGCTGTGGGTGCTTGTGGAGGAAGGTCGGTCAGCAACTGCCGCAGTGCTTCAAGGCCGACGAGATTGAAGGGCTTGAGTTCTACATGATCACGCGGAAGCGCAGTCAACTTAGCCGGGATGTTCTTCAGCGCCGTTTGTTCCCGTTCGTGGATTGCAGCGGCGAGTGGGTCGGTAGCGGCTTCGATGTGAGGCAGGATGCCGTTGATGACGAGATGTTGCTGTTTGAGGCCTATGGCGGCCAGTTCTTCATGGGTTCGGGCGACCTCGCGCAAGGTCGCCTGCTGGGCGCGAGCGACCAGCACCAGGCGGGTTTGCAGCGGATCAGCCAAGGCTTCAACAGCCGCCTTGTACTGTGTACGCTGCTTTTCCAGACCGGCCAGCGGGCCGAGGCACGAGGCATCGCCCTTGCCGGCTTCCAGGAAGCCGCTCCACGCACCCGGCAGTTGCAGCAAGCGGATAGTGTGGCCGGTGGGTGCCGTATCAAAGATGATGTGCTCGTAATCCGCCGTGAGTGCCGCGTTGGTCAGTAGCGCGGTGAACTCGTCAAATGCGGCGATTTCGGTAGTGCACGCGCCGGACAACGATTCTTCGATGCCCTTCACCACGTCATCAGGAAGCACGCCGCGGACCGGGCCGACCAGGCGCTCGCGATAGGCACTGGCCGCTGCCTCGGGATCAATCTCCAGAGCAGAAAGACGTGGAACTGCCGGAATCGGTGTGACGCGATTACCAATATCGACACCAAATACCTGCCCGACGTTGGATGCCGGGTCAGTACTAACCAGGAGGACGCGCTTTCCGGCTTCGGCCAACTGAATGGCCGTGGCGCAGGCAATCGAGGTTTTGCCGACGCCACCCTTGCCCGTGAAAAACAAAAAGCGGGGAGGAAGTTGCAGGAATTTCATCATTATTTTCTCCATGTTGTTCAGCAGCAGCCACGCGGGCCGGAGCAGCAACCGCCCGTCGCCGGTTTGGCGGCATCTGCAGGTTGATCAATGCCGATCCAGAGGGCCAATTCAGCCCGCTTTGGATAACGCCCCGCGAGGGCCACTTCACCATCGACCAGGATCAGTGGCAGAGCATCCTGACCGGAGCGCTGCAAAAATCCTTTTACGGTCGCATTGTCGGCAAACATCTGTGGCTGCTGCGCCAGGTTGTAGCGCTCGATGTACGCGCCGTTCTGCTTCGCCCAATCGACATCAGCGGCAAAAGTCACCAGGGCTTGGTCAACATCCACGCCGCAGACGCCGGTGCTGCAACACAGCGATGGGTCAAACACTTCGATCCTCTTCATTTAAAACCTCCATCAAGTATTGAAATAACAGTCAAATAAAAACTACGCTGAAAGCGCTCCAATCCGATCCAGTTCCACCTTCAAGCGTGTCCGGTCGTGTACAAGTTGCTCCAACGGCAGCGCGAGGAAGGCTTCGATGCGACGTCGCAAGATACGGTAGGCCGTCGTGAACGCGGCTTCGATTTCCGCTTCGGTCCCTGTGGCATGAGCGGGATCGTCAACACCCCAATGCGCACGCAGTACCGGACCAAGGTAAGCCGGACAGGTTTCTCCTGCGGCGTTCGAGCAGACCGTAATGACCACATCCGGGACCAGCGGCAAGTTCTCCCACGACTTGCTGCGCAGTCCATCTGTGGCGATGCCTTCACGTGCCAAGAGCGCTAGAGAGCGTGGGTGAACAGTCCCGGTTGGTTGACTGCCCGCACTCATCGCTTTCCAACCCGTTGGAGCTAGGTGGTTGAAAGTTGCCTCGGCCAGGATGGAACGGCAGGAGTTACCGGTGCAAAGAAACAGAATATTCATGTTGTCGCTTTCGCTAGGGTGGGTGACAGTGGCGGCAATAGTTCCTCGACACATTTCGAGGCAGCACGCATTTCAACGCATTGCGCGGGGCTGCCCGAACAGCATTCTTCGGTGAGGTACGCGATTAAATCCAGCATCAACGGGATGTCCGCGCGGTAGCGCTGGAAGCGGCCCTCCTGCTCTACTGTCACCAAGCGAGCTTGTGACAACGCCTTTAGGTGAAAGGAGAGGTTGGCCGGAGGCACGTCCAGCGCGGTGGCGATCTCGCCTGCCACCATGCCTTCCGGCCCCTTCTTGACTAGCAGTCTGAACACATCCAGACGCAGCCCCGATGAGAGGGATTCAAAAATTGATGTTGCGGTTTGCTTTTCCATATTCAAATAATACTACAACTATCAAAATGATTCAACCATCCCGTCGCGTCCGATTAGGCTATGCCCTAACCGGACGTCAGGACAGCCTACCCAGAAACGTCCGGATAGACTCCATCGCTTAATTTATTGACACAAGCTGCGCAAGGTCATAGATTTATTCCTGACACTTTTCTGTTTGGGGGCATCTTGCAAGGTCAACGTATCGGCTACGTCCGGGTCAGCAGCTTCGACCAAAACCCGGAGCGGCAACTGGAACAGGTCGAAGTCGGAAAGGTATTCACCGACAAGGCATCGGGCAAGGACACCCAGCGCCCGGAACTTGACTCGCTGCTGGCCTTCGTGCGCGAAGGAGATACGGTGGTGGTGCACAGCATGGATCGCTTGGCCCGCAACCTCGATGACCTGCGCCGCCTTGTGCAAAAGCTGACCAGGCGCGGTGTGCGTATCGAGTTCGTCAAAGAATGCCTGACCTTCACCGGCGAGGATTCGCCGATGGCAAACTTGATGTTGTCGGTCATGGGCGCGTTCGCCGAGTTCGAGCGAGCATTGATCCGCGAGCGGCAGAGGGAAGGCATCGCGCTCGCCAAACAGCGCGGAGCATACAGGGGCCGCAAGAAAGCGCTTTCGCCCGAACGCGCCGCTGAACTTCTGCAACGCGTCAAGGCCGGCGAGCAAAAGGCAAAGCTGGCCCGTGAATTTGGCATCAGCCGCGAAACGTTGTACCAGTACCTGCGCGAAATTGGAGCTTAACGTGCTTTATTTTCCGTTTTCTGAGACGACCCCTACCAGCGCTTCATGGGTTTGCCACAGGGCATCGGCATGCTCTGCCCTCGCCTGCAGCCGGGCTTCCTGTTCGGCAAGCTGTGCTTCCCACATCTGAAGTCGGGATTGATCCTGGCCAGCAGGTTCATCGAGCGGTTCATCACCTTGCAGGTACGCCTTGATGGCCTCATGTTGGGCCGCATCAACCCACACGGTCGCCTGGCGCTTACCCTGTTGGCGCATCTTTGCCTTGTATGCTGCTTGCCGCTCCTGATTTGTCGTGGCCATGCGGTCCCCCTGTTTCGTTACTGGTAATAGTCTAGCACGTCCGTTACTGGTAACAACAGGAGGGCAAAAAAAATGCCGCCGTGCCCGTCAGCGGATATGGTCTACCGACACAAGCGGGGCCTCGATGTAGCAAATCTGAACGTCTGGTCCGGCAGCCTCAGCCATCTGCCTCGCCAGTCGCCGCCCGGCATCG